>Ga0208507_1000001_pt1 | contig 965511 bp, 946 predicted proteins | sample CryBogCBH12Aug01_FD_184626 | JGI IMG/M metagenome (GOLD analysis project Ga0208507, IMG submission 184626) | Freshwater microbial communities from Crystal Bog, Wisconsin, USA - CBH12Aug09.1 (SPAdes) (version 2) | ecosystem: Environmental > Aquatic > Freshwater > Lake | place: Crystal Bog...
GGAGAACATATTCTCGATCGAGCTGCATGGCAGGCGCTTAATGGACCACACGCGCACTTGGCAGAGGTAAATGGGATGGCTCGTCGCTACCCAGTCGATATCTCGCCCTTTAATGCTGTAGAAGACGCGACCAATCCTCAAGCCTGGGTTGACCTACGAGAGCTCATCGGTGATGATGGAGTAGCAATTGTTATTGCAGATAGCGTCCAAGTTCCAGCAGGGTGGCAGATAGTAGAAACCTTCCCAGGAGTGCAGATGTCCGGTGAAAATGTTGTCGGAGTTCATGATCCAGAACTCGTAAAACTTGATATATCCAATGCTTCGGAGATGCTCGATCTCATCGCGCGAACTGAACCTGGTCCATTCTTGCCACGTACTGTTGAACTCGGAGGTTACCTTGGAGTTCGAGTTGATGGTGAGTTAGTTGCAATGGCTGGACGCAGACTCAATCCACCAGGTTGGGTTGAAATTAGTGCGGTGTGTACTGCTCCCGAACATCGTGGAAAAGGTTATGCCGCAAGACTGGTGCTAGCTGTTGCGGCAGGAATTCAGGAGTCGGGGCAGAAACCTTTCCTACATACGGGTGCTGGAAATACAAATGCGATTCGCCTCTATGAAAAACTTGGTTTCAAGATTCGAATTGCTCCTAACTTCAACATCTTGCAACCCGTTCACATGAACTAAAACAACTTGCATCTCTCTAGACTTACAGATACATTATTTTTTAGGTCACGAGTATCGATATCAAGCCCCGGCTTATCGATCAGCAACCCTCTAGAAGCGGTGGGGTGCTCCGGGTGACGACCAGGCCAGAAAGACTGGCAAGCGCGTTCAATAATGCGTTGGACTCTAGGGATGGCTATGAGCGGTCAAGAGAAGCAGGAAAAAAATTCATCGGATATTAGGGATAAGGGACTTCGGCTAACCCCGCAGCGTGAATCAGTCTTAAATGCGGTGCGCGAATTAGGTCATCCAACTCCTGAAGAGATAACAGAGAAGATCAATCAACAACTATCTGGGGTTAATCTCTCGACGGTTTATCGCAATCTAGAAATTCTTGAAAACTCTAATTTGGTACAGCACACCCATGTGGGGCACGGAGCCTCTATTTATCATCCCGTTGAAAAACTAGATCACTTTCATCTGAATTGTGGTCAATGTGGTTCTCGAATTGATGCAGATATTAAATATGCCGCAGATTTTGTAGCACTTCTAAATGAGGTCTTCAATTTCGAGGCGGACGTTACGCATTTTCCGATCGAGGGTTTCTGCTCCAACTGTAAATTGAAGCAGTAACTGTTTAGACCAGTGAGAGCGTGCTCGGCTTCCAACCAAGTCGAGGCGCCAACTCATTCGCAATATCAGTGATGATTTGGATGTAATCAGGCTCGGTAAATGTGAATGGCAGCGCAAAAACAACTTCATTGACTAGCTGATATGCCGGATTCTCCTGAAGTTGTTGCGCTATCTCCTCACTAGTTCCCAAGAGATCTCGCGCGAAGAGGATGTTGCCATCTGGCCCTTGGAGCGAGAAGGTCCGTTCATAACGGGAGTCCACGTAAGAGCGATAACGTTGGATTTGATCTGGGGTAGCGCTGTCTGTCGGGATCACGACAAGCCCTTGTGAGGCTCTAGCCTCGTATCCAAGTGGATGGTTGGCGTAGAAAATCTCCAGTTGCCCCCGTTGAATATCGGCAAAATCCAGAGAACCACTGCTCTTGATGACGTTGCTAGTAAGGAAATTGAGGCCGTTCTTGGCAGCCCAGGTTGCCGACCGCTCACTGCCTCCGCCATACCAGACTCGATTGATGAGACCTTCTGAATGTGGTTGAACGATCTTCGAGTAATCCTCAATTCCGCGTCGACCCTCAAGGGTTGAAACCTCGGCTCCACGTAGATTGTTAAGTAGGCGCTCAGCACGCGTGTAGGTGAAATCCTCAATCTCATGGCTTTGCGGATAGAGATTCTCTTTAAAGTGGTCGTAGTTCATGGGAACTCCAACGCTAAATCCAGGATTTAACCGACCTTTAGAGAGAATATCAACCGTCGCTAAATCTTCAGCTAATCGCAATGGATTTTCTAAACCAATTGGAATTACGGCGGTACCTAGTTCAATTCGAGATGTTCTCTGTGAAGCTGCAGCGAGCACCGGAAGCGGTGAAGAAATACCAAATTGCATATGGCGTTGACGAGCCCAAGCACTATCAAAACCTAACTCTTCGCCAAGTTGAATGATTCGAAGAGTTGTTTCGTGTCCTGGCAGAGGATCTTTTGGATCAAATAAACCCAGTGTTAAAAAACCCAATTTCTTAAGCGAATCTTTCTTAACTGACATTTATGTGACCTCCTTTGGTGAAGGTAACACAACAACACAATTACTTGTTGCGAAAATTTCGCAACTGCTTAATGTAATTAGTAATGATGCGAAACCTTTGCAACAAGTATAAAATAACCACTTTAGAGGTTTTCGATTTGCATTCATCAAATAACTTTGTTTATATACGTTCTGAAGGTAATGAGTTACAACGTTAAGCCTTGGCTAGTTGTACAGCAACCCTCTTCAACAGTGGGGTGCTCCAAGTGAATACCTGGTTCATTAGAAAACTAATGAGCAAGTGTTTGAGCTAAGGAAGAGAATCAAATGTCAGGTATCAAAGGCAAGAGTCAACAGTTACACGCACATATGTGTTTTGCGCACTGTAGTGCGCTGATGCTCTAAAACTTCTCAGATCACAAGAAGCCTAATAGAACTCTAGAAAATATCTAGAGTTTATTGATATCGCATTTTCCAATCATTTATAGATTCCAAGTTAATAATCAAGTTAATTAATCAAAGGGAGCACACCGTGACAGCGTCAGATAACTACGCAGACCTGCGTCGAACCTTTGCGGCGTTTCCTACCGGAGTTACTACGGTCATCGCTCAGGTCGATGGAAAGCCAGTTGGATTCACACTTAGCTCATTCACGAACGTGTCGCTGGAGCCTGCTCTAGTCCTAATTTCTCCATCTAAGAAATCTAACTCTTGGGCACAGATCAAGAACTCACCAAGTATCGGCGTCAGCATCTTGGCATCAAACCAAGAGGATATCGCATTGACTTTGAGCAAGAAAAATATCGATCGCTTTGCAAATATTGATTACCGGTCGCTTCCTAAAGGTGCGGTTCTTATAGAAGGCTCTACTGCCTGGTTTGAGACTCGATTGGTTGAAGAGGTTTCTGCCGGGGATCATGTTGTGGCAATTCTTGAAATCTTGGCTCACGGACGCGACCTTGCGAAAGAGCCACTCGTTCACCATTCCGGAAAATTTAGAGACCTTAATTACATCCAAGCAATCTCTGAGGAGTTACCCGCATGACTCTTAATAGCACAGACCAGCTGGCACAAAAGGTCACCATCAGGCACAAGCACTCATTGCGTTGGGTTGTTATAGCTATTGCCGCAGTTCTAGTTGCGCAATATTTCCATGGTCTGGCTACCAACCCTTTTTACCAATGGCATCGCTTTGCTTATTGGTTTGCTCGTCCTGTCATCTTGCGGGGACTAGTAGTTACTCTCGAGGCCACCGCAGCAAGTGCAGTGCTTTCCCTGATAGGCGGGGTGATAGTCGCTCTTTTTCGGCTATCTTCAAATGCCTTTCTCTCAACAATTGGTTGGGTCTATGTCTGGTTCTTCCGGTCTATTCCCAACATTGTGATTCTTCTCTTCATCTTTAATTCATCTGCAATCTACCCACATCTCAACTTTGGAATTCCCTTCTGGCACTCCTTCTTCCAAATCAACTCTTCAAAGGTTCCATACTTCGTCTTTGGCGTTGTTGGTCTAACAATTTCGGAAGTTGCCTATGCTGCCGAGGTAATCCGTTCTGGAGTTCTCTCGGTTGATCAAGGTCAAATCGAGGCAGCGAATGCGCTTGGTCTTAGCAAGTTACGCCAGCTACAGCGAGTAATTCTGCCTCAGGCACTTCGTTCCATCGTTCCCTCATATGTGAATCTGCTCATCGGCTTAATCAAGGTGAGTTCTCTCCTTTACTACGTCTCATTGCTCGACCTTTTCGGCAGCGTGCAAGAGATGGGGAGCACTTATCCAGGCGACATAGTTCCGCTTCTTATCGTTGGATCGGTCTGGTACGTGATTCTCACTAGCGTGATATCTGTCTTCCAATTTTATGTTGAGCGTTATTTTGCTCGTGGGGCAGTTCGTACTTTGCCTCCAACACCTATTGAAAAATTGAAGAAGCAATTCTCGGAGGCTTATTACACGATTTCACGGAGGAACAGAGCATGAGCACTAACCAACTTGCCGTTGAAATTCGCGGCGCAGATAAATCATTTGGCGCCAATCATGTCTTGCAGAAGATTGATTTGGATATCTACAAAGGTGAGGTAGTCGCCATTATCGGACCTTCCGGCTCAGGGAAGTCGACGTTACTGCGTGCAATCAATCATCTTGAAGGTTTGGATTTTGGATATATCAAGGTGGGTGGAGAACTCATTGGTGTTCGCGAACATCGCGGCAGACTCCATGAGTTGCCAGAGAGCAAGATTCGCCATCAACGTGCTCGAATTGGCTTTGTTTCACAGAACTTCAATCTCTTTTCAAATCTCACGATCATCGAGAATGTTGCCGAAGGCCCCCTGGCCCACAAGAAGTTGTCCCGCCCAGAAGCGCTAGCTAAGGCACAGAGCCTGCTTGATCAGGTAGGGATCGGCGAAAAGTCGAGCGCTTATCCACGTCAGTTATCCGGCGGACAGCAACAACGAGCTGCAATTGCTCGGGCGTTAGCGCTGGAACCAGAACTCATCCTCTTCGATGAGCCAACTTCTGCACTCGATCCAGAACTCGTGGATGAGGTACTTCAGGTCATCAGAGCTCTTGCTAGCACTGGTGCAACCCTCGTGATTGTCACGCATGAAATTGCCTTTGCCCGCCAAGTTGCGACAAAGGTGGTCTTTCTCGACAAGGGTCAGATTGTCGAGTCCGGAACGTCAGCTCAAGTCATAGATAACCCAACTAATTCGAGAACAAAGGAGTTCATCGGAAAAGTGCTATGGCAGAGCTTCTCAATCTAATCACTACCAACTAAAAGAAAAGGAAATAGAAATGACATACAAGAACAATCGAGTGACAAAGGTCGTCGCTCTCATAGCGGCGGCCGCGACCACGTTCATCGGAGTTTCGACTTCACAAGCAGCAACTACAACAACCTCACCGATCGTGAAGTTAGCTCTTAATGCAGGACAGGGTTTCCGCGCCCACTACGTCGAAGTCCAGGTGGATCCAGCATCCCGTGCGCTTCTTCCAAAGTCAGTTCTTGCTAGTGGACAACTCCAAATTGGCGTTGGCGCACTCCCTTCAGGTTTCCCTCCACTCGTCTTCACCGGTACCGATCAACAGACTATTGTGGGATCAGAACCTGATCTCGGTCGCCTGATCGCTGCAGTACTTGGACTTCAGCCGGTCATTACAAATTACACATTTGCCAATATGTTTGTTGGTGTTGATAGCGGTCGCGTAGATCTTGCTCTCAGCAACATCGGCATCACAGAGCCTCGCAAAGCTAAATATGATTTCGCTTCTTATCGCACTGTCGAATATGCCTTTGAAGCGCTCCGCACCAATCCTTGGAAGTTCACTGGTTACGAGAGCCTTGCCAACCACACCTTTGCAGTAGCTAAGGGAACAAACCAAGAACTCTTCTTGCTTGGATGGCAGAAGAAGTTGCAGGCTGAGGGTAAGAACTTCAAGATTCAATACTTTCCTGATTCACCTTCAACATACTTGGCGCTTGATTCAGGTCGCATCGACGCGATCTTCTCGGTTAATCCTTCAACTGTTTACGATGTTAAAGCTACCAGGAATGCTCAGTACCCAACGAAGGTAGCTGGGACATTTGGCGGGACCGGTCCTAATCCATTTGGATTTATCGGAGCCACAACCAAGAAAGATAATGGCGAAGTCGCTGCATTTGCCTCTGCCATTAACTACCTAATTCAAAATGGTCAATACGCCAAGTGGCTAGATACTTATGGACTTTCTGCTGAAGCGATTCAAACTTCGCAGATCAATCCATACGGAATTCCAGTTCCTACCGTTTAACCGAAAACAACCAAGAGCACTACTCGATTAATTAGGCAGAAAGAGGTAAGGCAGATGTCTCAGGCGAACTATGCATCACCCGTCGACGTTGAGAAATACGGCGAATACAAGATCATTCGAAAGGAAGGGGATACTCGACCTCTCTATCGCTTTAGCGAGCGAATTTCGAATGAACCAGGTGCCGCGCTAACTCCTGAGGCTGGCCGCTACCATCTTTATGCTGGTTGGTTCTGTCCTTGGTCGCAACGCGTTGCCCTAGAAATCTCTCTCAAAGGTTTAGAGAGCGTAATTTCCATTTCCTATGTAGATAATTCCCGGGATGCCCGAGGGTGGGCATTCCGGGAACCCTACGGACCAGATCCCATCAATGGTTTCACATTGCTGCGGGATGCTTATGAGGCTACAGAACCGGGCTTTGATGGACATATCTCAGTACCCACGCTCTGGGATAAGAAACTAGGTCGGGTGGTAAGCAATGACTTTAAGAGCATCGGAATTGATGTAGCCACACAGTTTGAAGAGTTCGCAAATGGCGTGCAAACCTACCCCATTACTGTTGCAGATCAGATTGAAGAACTAGATGCGCTTATCGGTCCATCAATCAATCAAGGGGTTGGTCGCGCTGCCAAGGGCGATGCCGACGCACTAGAACAGTTTAATAAAACCCTAGATCAGCTCGATCGTAGACTCTCAACTCAGACGTATCTGCTCGGCGACACTTTGACTGAGGCGGATATTCGTCTGTGGGTGACACTAGTTCGATTTGATGTTAACGAGAATGCCACTCATAGCATCAACCCTGGGCTGGAAAATTATCCGCATCTGTGGGCATACGCCAAGCGCTTATATGCGCTTCCAGAGTTTAAGAAAACTACTGACTTTCATGCATTTGCAAGCCCGGGTGTAGATCTATCCCGTTGGCGCGAGGACTCCGATACTCAACTCATTTCATCCCACGCTAAGGAGAATTAAAAGTGGCTAAAGATTCAATAAATCTGATTGTTGCGCTAGACGGAACTGGTTGGCATCCAGCTGCCTGGCGCGAGGCAGATGCACGCCCACATGAGTTTACGACGGCCAAGTATTGGAAGGATCTAGCCCAGACAGCAGAACGAGGCCTTCTCGATGCAATCACGATTGAAGACTCACTCGGGTTGCAGTCAGAGCGACCATTTGAGAATGATGCTCGGGTAGATCAATTTAGAGGGCGACTTGATGCAGTCCAAGTTGCAACCTTTATTGCCCCGTCCACACATCACATCGGCATAATTCCAACCGTTATCGCAACTCATACCGAGCCGTTTCATATCTCTAAAGCAATTGCAACCCTGGATTATGTGAGCCGCGGGCGAGCAGGAGTAAGAGTTCAACTCGCAACTCGCACGAGCGACTCCAAACATTTTGGACGCCGCGATTTTCCTCACTTCACATACGATGATTACCTCAACGGTAATGGCCGCGAATTTATTGAAGAATTATTTGATGAGGCGGCAGATTATATCGAAGTAGTACGTCGCCTCTGGGACAGCTGGGAAGACGATGCCGAGATTAGAGATAGCAAGAGCGGCAAATTTATTGATGTTAAGAAGTTGCACTACATCGATTTCAAAGGAAAATGGTTCAGCGTAAAGGGACCATCCATCACCCAACGTCCACCTCAAGGTCAACCCACAATTGCGGTTCTTGCGCATGCCACAGTTCCGTATGAGTTGGCAGCCAAATCTGCGGACGTAGTCTTCATTACTCCGACCGACAAAAATCCTGCAAGTTCAATAATTGCGGAAGTACGCGCTGCAGAGTCGGAGGTTGAACGATCTCTTCCACCTCTTAAGGTGATTGGAGAAATTGTGGTGTTTCTTGGAAAGACGACGGAGGAAGCCCAGGCATATCGCGCCAAACTTGATGATTTCCTTGGCCACCCATACCAGAGCGATGCACATATCTTTGTAGGTACCGCCGAGGAGCTAGCGGACCTTATTGCTGAGTGGAGCGCAAGCGGAATCGAGGGGTATCGCTTGCGTCCCGCTTCACTCCCACATGATCTCAATCTGATCGTGGATGAGCTTGTGCCTGTTCTGCAAAAGCGCGGGATATTCCGCACTTCATATGGAGAAGGCTCTCTCCGCTCTCGTTTTGGTTTTGCTCGCCCAGCAAATCGTTATGCAAGCTCTGTGAAAGGTTAATCGCAATGACTAAGCCACTTAAAGAGGTACATATCGCTGCTCACTTTCCGGGTGTAAATAACACCACGGTCTGGAGCGACCCCAAATCTGGTAGCCACATTGAGTTCAGTTCGTTTGAACACTTTGCCCGCGCTGCTGAGCGTGGAAAACTCGACTTTATCTTCCTAGCTGAAGGATTGCGTTTACGTGAGCAAAAGGGTCAGATTTATGATCTTGATGTTGTAGGTCGTCCTGACAATCTTACGATCTTGGCGGCGATCGCCTCCATCACGGAACGAATTGGAGTTGCTGCAACTGTCAGCACAACATTTAACGAGCCCTATGAGCTAGCACGTGAGTTTGCAACATTGGATCATCTCTCTGGCGGTCGTGCTGCATGGAACGTCGTTACCTCCTGGGATGCCTTTACCGGTGAGAATTTCCGCCGCGGGGGATACCTCAAAGCCGATGATCGATATCGCCGAGCAAACGCTTTCTTGGATGCCGCCTTCGAACTCTTTGGATCATGGGATCCAGATGAGATAGTCGCTGATAAGGCTGGCGGTAAGTTCTTGTCTCATTCGGATCCTGGTCGATTCGAGTACAAAGATGATTTCTTTGATATCGCTGGAAACTTCAACGTCCCAACTTCTCCTCAAGGTCGTCCAGTAATTATTCAAGCTGGAGATTCACCCGAAGGTCGCGAGTTTGCTGCCGCAAAAGCAGAGGTCATCTTTACCGGTCGCTCTGGACTACAGGATGGAAGAGAGTTTTACGCAGATGTGAAGCGCAGGTTGGCCAAATATGGACGTGCGCATGATCAACTTTTAATCATGCCGGCATCAACATTTGCATTAGCTGACACTGATGAAGAAGCGAAGGCATATGCCGAAGAGGTGCGACGCGCCCAGGTAAGTGGAGCAACTGCGCTTCGATTGCTTGAGCAATTCTGGAATCGCGATCTTTCCAATTACGATCCTGACGGTCCGCTTCCAGAGAGCGAGCCAGATGTTGTCTCTGAATCCTTGACTGCCGGACGAGCCAGCGCTCGCATGTTTGGTGATCGACTGGCCAAGGCTAAGGAGTGGCGTGAAATAGCAGAGGCTGAAAACCTCTCAATTCACGAATTGGTCCTCCGTGTTGGTTTGGGTGGACAGGGGCAGACCTTTGTTGGCTCTCCTTTAACCATCGCTAATCAGATCAATGATTTGGTCCAAGCAGATGCCTCAGATGGATTTATCATCGTTCCTCACATCACTCCATCGGGTCTTGATGGCTTCGTGGATCAAGTGATTCCAATTCTTCAAGAGAAGGGTGTGTTCCGCCAAGATTATGTAGGAACGACCTTGCGCGATCACCTTGGCCTTGATCAACCAGGAGTTATAAACCAACCAGATTTTGCAGCGGCGGCACAATAAGAGATGAGTCACCGCATTGGAATTATCGGGGCGGGACCTCGAGCTGTTCTTCTTCTAGAAAGAATCCTGGCTAGCGCCGATTCCATCCTTGGAGGAGAGAAGCTCGAGGTTTATCTAGTCGACCCATATCCAGTTGCTGGAGGTCGCATTTGGCGAAAAGAGCAATCACCGTTGCTGTGGATGAATTCCAGAGCAGAGGATGTGACGTTCTTCCCCGATGATTCTGTGCAAATTGAAGGACCGCTCTTTAAAGGTCCTACTCTCTGGGAGTGGATTCGTGATGAAGTGCCTAATCTTGACGTACCAGAAGCCATCAAGTTTGAGGCAAGTCAAGCTCAATCTGGAACATTTCCATCCCGCATCTTGCAGCATGAGTACTTGAGTTGGTTCTTTCAGAAACTGCTGAATAATTATTCGCAAACCGCGGATCTAAATTTCCATCAGTCACGTGCGGTCGACCTTCAGACAATCGACGGCACAGAACGAATTTTTCTTGAGGATGGCACACACTTTGACGTAGACGTTGTCCTACTTGCGCAGGGGCATTTAGATACGGAGCCAAGTCTTAAAGAAAAGGAGTTCCTCTCACTTGCGGCAGAGCATGGGCTCACATATATACCTACAGCCCATACCGCCGATCTGAATTTTGATGAAGTGCTTCCGGGCGAAGATGTTTTGGTTCAAGGCTTTGGATTAGCATTCATTGATTTGCTTGTTCTCCTCACGCAAGGACGTGGCGGACGATATGAAGACGTGGATGGTGAGTTGAAGTACATTTCCTCGGGCCAAGAACCACACATAATTGTTGGCTCTAGTCGTGGTGTGCCTTATCGCAGCAAAATTGGCTATTCGGTGGGTACGCCTGCTCCTAAGATTCCGCGTTACCTAACTGTTGATGCGATTAAATCTAAGATCAATACGGAAGTCGTTACGGATTTTCGAACACAGGTCTGGCCTCTTATTGCGAAAGACCTTGCGTACGCTCATTACTCCGAGCTCTTCCGTGCGAATCCTGAGCGAACCAATATTTCGTGGGAAGAGTTCGAATCTGTATACGATCAATATGATTGGTATGCACCCGAACTTCGCACCCTGGAGGCTAAGGCTCTTAAAAATCCACTCGACGTGCTGGATTTTGAGAAGTTGGATCGACCACTCAAAGGCTTAAAAGTGGATTCTTTAGAGGAGTTGCAAGCCACCATTCGTAATCACATTGCAGCAGACTATACCCGGCGCCATGACAGCAGTTTTAGTTCTGATGCCGCGGTCTTCTCTGGCTTATTGCAAATATTCGGGGGGCTTGGCGCAATAATCCAGAGCGGATTACTCACTCCACGAACAATCATTGAAGATATCGAAGGAACTTTCTTTGGGTTCTTCAGCTATGTAGCTAGCGGACCTCCAGGTCCACGTCTACGCCAAATCCAGGCTCTCTCTCATGCTGGAGTTCTCACCTTCCTTGGCTCGGAAAGTGAATTTAACTTCTCACCTGAGATTAAGAAATTTGTGGCCAAGAGTGTGAACGTAGATACCCAAGTTGTGGCTCGTGCCTTGATTGAAGCTCGCATTCCTGACTCAAAAGTTGAAGAGACAATTGATTCACTTATCCAAAATCTTTTGCAACGCGGGGAGGTTTCGGAAGATTGGGCAGAAGATGAGGAAGGTCTCTTTTCGAGTGGCAAACTACTCGTTCACCCTAGGTCCGGACGATTAGCGCAGGCCGATGGAACTTTTGCAGAGAATCGTTTCGCTGCTGGCCCTTGGGTTAAAGGAGGACTCGCCTCATCGGGATTCGCACGTCCAAGGACTAACGCATTTGGATTCAAGTACAACGACAATCTGGGACGCGAGATCCTGCGGCAATTGGCCAGCAAAGAATCAAGCCACACTTCAATCCCAAATATTGTCACCACGTAGGGTCGCATCAGATCCACCATCAATATAGATGGTCTGTCCCGTGGTGTGAGTGTTCTCCTCGCTCGTTAGCCAGGCTAAGAGGTAGGCAACTTGCCGTGGCTTCATATAGTGATTGAGAGGCATCGGCACCATCGTGTCGATGGCTGCTCTGGCCTCTGGTGTCCCAATCATGTCAGCGACCATCGGGGTCTCGACAATTCCGGGGCCAACGGCATTGAGCGGAATTCCCGCACCTGCCCAAACTGGAGCGATGCTCTCTCGACGAACCCAACGGCTTAGAGCTCGCTTTGTTGAACCATAGATGAGTGAGGCTCTCTCGTCTCCTTCATCGCACAGCCCTTGGGCAATTTCGATAGCAGAGGATTCCTTATTAGCGAGCATTGCCTCGACAAGCTCTGGAGAATTAGGCATCAGCGAAGCCATTGAACTAGTGATCGCGACACGTGGGCTCGCGCTCTTTGAGAGGGCTGGCAATAAACCCTCGAGGAACTCCTTCACCCCAAAATAATTCACGGAGACTGTCTTGGGGGTAGGGGTAGCGAGGCCAGCGCAAGCAATGATGGCATCAATCATCCCCTGACTGCGCTCGATTACTTGGTGTACGCCACTTTGGCGCCCTTGAGGTGTACTCAGATCGACATTGATATCAGTGTTATGAATATCCACTCCGATAACGTTCTCACCACGCTCTTTCAATAACGAGTAGGTTGCTGCACCAATTCCAGAAGCGGCTCCAGTAACTACATACGTTCTCTTCATTTTTCTCACTCTTACTTCCATATTCGATCTCTACATCTTAGAGATCGTGAATCACCATATTTCGTGCCTTAGAAAGCAATTCGCCATCGGACATATCTTCAGCATCAATATCTGCAATAGAGCGAATATGGTTAGCAATCTGGGGGTGGTGAATTTTGAGATACGAGGCCAAATTCTGTACTGCGCTCGCCTTTCCCTTGCCACCTCCCGCGAGATAGATTCTCTCGAATCCCACCAACTCCTTCGCCACTTCTTCAGCGAATTTTGGATTGATCTGTGAACGATTCCGTCCACTTAAGAACTTACTCAAGGTCTTTTGATTTTCGTGGCCGGCTACTTTGTGGGAGATTTTCTCCGGCTTAGCTCCCGGCTCAAAATCATCTTTCCAAATTTTTGTGTGGGTTCTAGATAGAACTACGAAGACTTTTCGATTAGGAACGTGACTTTCCATTTTCTTCTTCTCTCATTAACGTCAGTTAACGTGATGGAAATATTCTCCTCTCTTTGTAACAAGAGTGGAGATTAAAGTTAAGAAAAGTGCAGAGATAGCACTCAATTATTATTTAGCTAAGCGCTCCAAAAAGTAGAAAAACTAATCCGATAAATGGAGGTGTAGCTTGAATGATCGCAGCGCGTCTGGATGTTTTAACGCTGAAGAAGAGAACGAGCCCAGCGCCGAGAATGCTCGCCGCTCCAGCGATGATCAGCGCGAAACCAACCTTCTCATTGACAGCAAGTGCAACAAGTCCCGCCGCAATCTCTAAAGCGAGAAAGAGGTTATAGAAACCTTGATTGAGAGCCATTGGTCGGATGGTCTCTGCCGCCTCTTGGCTGGCGATCCCAAAAGCCTTCCATGTTTTCGGCTTGGTCCAGGCGATACTCTCGAGATAGAAGATATAGACGTGAAAAAGGGCTGAAAGGCCGATGAAGCAAGAACCGATCACCAACAGAAGATTCTTCACGCGAGCAGTATTCCACCGTATGCGGTCAGCGTTAAGGGCATCGCACCCTATTTAAAGCAATTTTTACTGCATATTCGCCTTGTCTGGTAGATCACATCGCTTAGAAATCCATGTGATCCAGTAGATAGTTACCAAAGTGCTACCCCCTGTCATTTCTAGTGACCTCATCTTGATCCAGAGAAACAATTGCCACATCAAGATAACTACAAGAGATGGTGGAAAGAGAAATGACGCGGATTTCTAGTAAAAAGCAAGTAACTTCAATAGTTGCTGTAGTTGTGCTCTTTGGCGCACTCTTCGGAGCATCAGCAGCAAACGCTGCAACTAAGTCCATTACTTGTTATAAGGGCAGCACCTCAAAGGTAGTTAAGTCAGCAGCGCCAAAGTGCCCCGCTGGTTGGAGTACTACAAAGCCAGTCGCTGCCAAGACAGCACCTGCAGCAAGTACTTCAAAGAGTTTCACACTCAACGCCACATATACAGGAAAGATCTCCAGCCTATGGAGCGATTCAGATGTTCAAAGCACCGTAACTGCAACCGGTACTGGAACAACGCTCGGACTAACCCAACTGACCGGAAGCGGTTCGTCCTCTCCAGCTAGTCAAGATGCAACCATCTCTGGCGCAGGAACTATCTCTGATGGCACCAATACCGTCAAAGGAATTTTCGATCCAAGTGCCACCGGCCATGCGAAAGATGGTGCAGCACCTACCTCCGTCGATATCAGTGGAAACATCATTGTTAACGGCGGAACCGGAAAGTATGCAGGAGCCACTGGCACCCTCAAGTTCACTGGAAGTTTCCCAGTCTCTTCCACAACCGCAGGCACCAAAGATTCTGGCGCACTTACCTTGACCGTCACCGGAACCTTCACCACGAAATAACTTCCATCGACTAGGTCTATGACAAGTTCTCAACCAAAAGGAGCAGAAAATAATGAAAAGTAAGAAGTCCAAGGCCCTGATAGTGGCTCTAGCCCTAGCAGGATCAGCGGTAGTTGGAAGCTCGTCAGCATTTGCTGCCGCTACAACTCCAACCCTCACACTCTCCGGTGGAAGCACAGTCTTCGGACTGAGCCCAGCAATTATCGTGGCAACCGCAAGCGCCCCAGGAAACGTTGCATTCTCAGTTGGCACAACGGTAATTACAGGATGCGAGGCGGTAGCCACCACAACTGTTGCACCGTTTGTCGCTAAGTGCTCATGGGTTCCCGCAGCTGCTGGCCCTGCAACGTTGACCGGTGTACTAACTCCAACTGATTCTGTCAGTTATACCTCGGTTACATCCGCACCCCTCAATGTAAAGACCGGTACACCTGTACAGGGAACCGTTCCTTCACCAATCAGTCTCTATGTAGACACGATTGTTGCCTCTGGTTCAACTGGTGCACTTGCTCCTCGCTTCGGAGTTAGTTGCGCAATCACTAGCCAATTCATTGTTGGGCAGACCATCGTCTTCCGTGTCTATGGAAACGATGCAGATCTCGGTGGAGCCGTTCTTGATCCCTCAAACGTTGCTAGTGCATATGTAACAGTTGCTGGTATCGATCAACCAATTCCATTGTCTTATGGAAATCACAGCGGAGTCGCGTTCTGGTCTGCACCACTCAAGACCGGTACAACACCAGGTCTATATGGCACTTTGGGTGTAATGAACTTCAAGGTAACTGTTACTACAAAAGATCAAGACACCATCAAAGTACTTTCAACCAAGTTGTCTCCACGGATGGTTAATGGAGTTCGCGTAAGAGATGCGTCTGGTCATCAAGTTTATGACCGTGTCAGCTACTACCGCACAGTTCCTGTTAATCCTCCATTAAAGGGTGCTACAGGAGTATGGCAGTCAGCCTTCACTCCAACATCTCAGGTAACACTCTATGCAGTTCCAACAATGTAATCGGAACTAATTCTCAAACAACTAAATAACGCGTAAGAACCACTGACGCGGTTCCTACACAAAATAAATATCGATCACACCTAGGAAAGGGTTCATCATGAAAACGAAGATAGCTTCACCGACAAGATCACTAATTATCAAAGGCGTCGTAGTGTCGCTGTTCTCGGTATTCCTGGTGGCCCCTGCCCTAGGCGCCGATACCTTAGTTAATTCACAACCGCTGGTTCAGCCGGCAGATATCCCAGATGTTGCTCCACTGCCTTTCACGGGCCAGACGGCAGCTACATTCACTATTCCAACAACCATGGTCAATCTCTCCTTGACACCTAATCAGGGTGTTGTTGGGGATCCATTCGTGGTTTCTGGAAAGGGACTTCCAGCAAGCACATCAGTTCAACTGACATGGGGTACCAATACTGGTACTTGGGTAACAGATGTAGAACCAAGTTCTGTTAACTACACCGGAATTTCCTTCTCCAAGGTGACGGTCAACATGGCTACGGTCACTACAGATGCCTCGGGTGCTTTCAGTTACTCGACTAAGGTACCTGCAGATTTCGGTGGAGTGCATGACATCTATGCGGTTGTAAATGGTGCGGCTGTAGGTCACACCGGCTACCAAATTAATCGCACACTCACGGTTACTCCAACGAGCGGTCCTATTGGTACACCGATCACAGTTACATATACAGGTATGGGCGCCAGCCTTTATACAGCTGGTGGCGCAGTTCACTGGGATAACCTCTACGCTGGAGAAGAGCAAGCAATCTGGACCCGCGGAGTTGGAAAGGTAGTCATCTACGCTTCTGGTCCTCGTGGAATCCACTATGTAAACGTCGGTAACGCAATTGGATTTACCTATCTCAACGTGATCCAATCACCTATCCCTTATACAAATGGTGGATCGGTCCCATTCAATGTCACAAGTGACCGGGGTATCTCAGCTCCAACGGAGACCTTCCCAGCCAAGGTAACTGCTACTTCGAACCTTCACACCACATTGACAAATACTGGTCTAGATCCAAGCACGGTAGCGACCATGACACTGTCAAAGACGGAAGGTCCAATCCTTACAAAGGTCAATGTAAAGACCGCAAAAGTTGCGGCCGACGGAACTTATCAACTCGTTTGGTCGACCGTTGTCGGTAACCGCGTTAACTGCCCTACAAGTACATGCTGGGCCTTTAGCTCAATTCCTCTAGGAACTGCCACAGTACAAAATGGGGCATCATCAACCGATGTAACAATTCCTGACAACTTAGGCGGATGGCACGTCATTCAGATGATGAAGGGCAATGTCATCGAAGCTCAAACACCGTTCTATGTTCAAGAGAGCATCATGCCTTTCTATGACAACAACGGAAAGCAGATTGGTCTCGGGATTGCATCCTTCGATCCATCCACCGCACCAGATGTAATTGCTAAAGGACAAGCCGGTGTTCCACAAACCACGTTCAAAGCCGGTGAGGACTTCACAATTAGTATTAAAGGTGTTGGTTGGACTCAGTTAGATAACACCCTCGCTGTAACGTACGATAATAGTTATATTGGTTATGGTTGTGGCTTCAACTCAAATGGATACATGGTTGTTCGCTTGAAGGCTACCGGTGCTCCTGGTACCCACATCATCGACTTCCACCCATTGTTGTACACAAACCAACCATCATTTGCTAACACGCCTTATGGAATGCTCCCTGTACTCTCTTCAGATCGAGACTTCCCAGGTTTAGCACTTGGCTATGAGGTGCCTTCATTCCACTTCACGATCAGGGTGACAAACTAAAGAGTAAATGACTGAACTAGCCCCGCTCCTCATGAAGAGGCGTGGGGCTAGTTTTATTTTGGCCTCGAATAAATATTGGAGCCCACCAGTTCCAACGGCCGAGCAAGACCATAACGCTCGGGAGTAGAAGACCACGGACAATGGTTGCATCGACAAAGACCCCGAAGGCTAATCCGATTCCGATTTCTTGGAGTCCAGCGAAATGTCCAAGGGCCAATCCGCAGACCGCACCAATAAATATAAGCGCTGCAGTGGTAACAACAATTCCTGTTTGCGTAACGCCTTCAGATATTGCCTCGGAATTACTAAAGCCAGAATCTCTCGCCTCCTTAATTCGAGAGATGATGAAGACCTCATAATCCATGGATATGCCAAAGAGCAGAACAAAGAGAAAGAGGGCTGCCCACGCTTCAATCTGATTGAGGTGATAGATCCCGAGGAATTTAGCGATGGCGGAGTTGCCAAAGGCGAGAACGACGATGCCATAAGCAACGCTGAGAGAGATTAAATCCAACACAATCGCCTTAATAGGGATGAAAACTGACTTAAATGCCCCACAGAGCAAGGCGAAGGTAGCGAGTAAGGCACAGAGAACTATCCAGGGAAATGTTCGAGAGAGTTCTCGAATTAAGTCAGCGCCCTGAGCCGCCGCTCCTCCGACGTAGAGGGTGGCGGTGGGTGGGAAGCCGTATTTGGTGAGTGCAATGTCTCGCAACTGCTTCACTAAATTCTGGGCTTGGGAACTTCCAAAGCTCTCCTTGGGAAAAACAAAGAGCCGTAGGTAGCGGCCTGTCTTGTCTACATAGGGAGTCTTTTTACCGGTAGCTACTACGAAAATGTCAGGCTTCTTGAGCAATTGTGCCGAGAGGTTATTACGTGCGGCCACAATATCTTGTGTCGTGGCGCTCCCAGGTGCTCCCAGATCGATCACCAATTGATCCGGTGTAATCACCCCAGATCCGACCTTAGAACTCACGATGTTCAAGGCTTGCTGCGATTCGAGCTGATCAGGGATAGCCGTCAAAGAACTTGGCGTGAGGTGTAAGGCAAGCGCCGATGAGGAGAGAGCCAGCAGTATCGCGACAGAGCTGATCGCCACGACTAACGGTCTTTTCACAATAAAAGTGGCTAATGAGGCGAATGGTTTTGTCGAGATCTTTCGAATCTGGCGGGAGATTGAAAGAAAAGAGAGAAGAACTGGAAGCAAGGAGAATGTGGCTGCCAGGGAGATAAGTGGGACTAGCGCTGTTGCAATTCCAAGTGAGCGAATGAATGGGACCGGAACAAAAATCAGGGTTGAGAGTGCTAGGGCAACCGTGGCGCTAGAAATGGCAATGGTCCGTCCAGCGCTCGCCATGGTGCGAAGGATTGCCTCATCGCGATCAACCGACTCTCCATAGAATTCTTTTCTAAATCGAAAAAGGAGAAGGAGGGAGTAGTCAATTGCCAAGCCCAGTCCTATGAGCTCGACGATATTAGGCGTATATAAAACGACGAGTGAGCCCTCAGAAATTAGGAATGCCAGAGATATGGTGGCAGATATTGATGTGGCAGCGAAGATAAATGGAATTAGCACTTGGAGTGAGAAGCCGAGGATGAGGATTAATAGAAGAAGAGCAATACTCAAACCAATAATCTCACCGCGATGAAGATCTGAACTGAGAACCGGGGTCACATCACTCTCGATCGCTGGTGGACCTGTTATTAGTGCGCCCACCAAACCGCTCTTTCGAATCTCCGCTCGAAGGAGCGGTGTGTAATGAGCTGCCTTGGCAAGAGAGAGGGAGGTGTTGATGTTTACTAAGAGAATGCCACCTAGCGCTTTCTCTTCCGCGATCGAAGCGGTTGGAACGATACTTGACGCGCTTGATATTTGATCTTCAAAGGTAGATATCTGAGAGTTAGTGGCGTTTTTAAAGGGAAAGATAACGGTGAATGTCCCCTCGATATTTTCATTGAAATGCTGAGTGAGGAGAGCATCCGTCTGCGCCGAAGGGCTGTGTGGGATAGCCAAAGAGGTAGTCAGATGGGAGTTTAGATTTGAGTTACTTAGTACTCCTAGAATAAATATGAGTAGCCAGAGTGCGAGAACACTTATGCGATTTCTTAAAATGAATCGCGTCCATCTCGCCATCACGCTTCAAGTCTAGGGGAACCACGCATCGACCCTGCTTGGTTATTCGCGCATACAAGTGAGAGGATTCTGGCTATGTCGCGACAGAAACTCGAATCCTTTCCAAAAGTTCAACTCACCTTTGGACCATCTCCCATCCATCGCCTTGATCGCCTTACCGATTACTTAGGTGGCAAAGTTGAGATCTGGGCTAAACGTGAAGATGTGAATTCGGGTTTGGCATACGGCGGCAATAAGACGCGAAAGCTCGAATATCTTGCGGCTGATGCATTGGCTCAAGGCTGCGACACACTGGTTTCGATCGGCGGAGTGCAGTCCAATCACACCCGCCAGGTCGCTGCGGTTGCCGCAAAACTAGGCCTTAAGTGCGTATTGGTGCAGGAGCATTGGGTTGATTGGGATGAGGTCAATTATGAAAAAACTGGCAACATTCTCTTGAGTCGGATTATGGGAGCTGAAGTTCGCCTCGATGCTGCTGGTTTTGATATCGGCTTTAGAAAGTCATGGGAAGAAGCAATCTCTGATGTCATTGCACGGGGTGGCAAGCCATATGCAATTCCCGCGGGGGCATCCGATCATGCTCTCGGTGGCCACGGCTTTGCCGGATGGGCTTTTGAAGTTGAAGATCAAGAAGCCGAACTAGGTTTTACCTTTGACAATGTCATCGTCTGTTCCGTAACAGGTTCGACTCAAGGAGGAATGATTGCGGGCTTTGCACATAGCAATCGCGCCGCTTCAGTTCTTGGGATAGATGCTTCAGCAACAGTTGAAAAGACCTGGGATCAGATCAAGCGGATCGCGACACGCACCGCTTCTGCTATCGAACTAGGTCGAGAGCTCAATGACTCTGAGGTCGTGCTTTTGGATCGATGGCATGATGGAATTTACGGCGTAGCAAGCGAGCACACGATTGAAGGAATTGAGTTAGTGGCCCGTCTAGATGGAATGATCACTGACCCGGTCTACGAAGGTAAATCCATCACCGCGCTCATTGATCTGGTTAAGGAAGGATTCTTCCCAGAAGGAAGTCGCATTCTCTATGCCCATCTTGGTGGTCAACCGGCCATCAATGCTTACACGACTGCCTTTTAGGGAAAACCTGCTTACCTATTATCTTCCCGCATTGCTTTGAAAATCCTTTTTAACTTATCTTCTGGGAAATCAGTCAGCCTGAAATATCGTGCTGGATAAATTCGCCCAGGAAACTCATCGTGTTCTCTCTCAACATATCGAATGAAGTTATTGATGCCACTCCATCGCCCCACTCCACCTCCAACTAGATAGATATGATCGAACTTCTGCAGCTTGTGATAAATGAATTCGCAATAGTGTTTATCAAGACCTGGCTCCAACCAGGCAGGCAAGAGATGAAATTTTGATTTTGACCCAGAAGATGTCTCTCGATAGTCGTAGTTGGAAGTCGACCGAGGCCCACTGACGCTTGTGAAACTAGGACGAGATCTGGGGTCATAAATTGCAGTAGGTCTTTTATGCGCCTCTAAGCCATCCTCCCAAATCAAAGTCCGCGTCTTGCCGATTACGGCGAAGGCGGGATGAGAATGAACATGGCGCTTAAGCATTGCTTTCTCCTTAGAGGGTACATCGCTTGCTTAGGTCAATTATCCGCTTTATTAGAACCTTAGCAATACGAAATTTCACTTAGGGCTATCACTTATTCGAGATTTTGTGGCTCACATTAGGGAGTCAACGGGCGTAAATCGGAGGATACTGAAAGTGAGCAGTAGGAGATCAGATCCTCTGGAGCTTAGAAAATTCGAACTAGGAGAGAAAAATGAGCACGACCTCAGACACACATGTTGCACTTGTAGCCTTCGATGGTTCTCCATCATCAATTGCAGCACTTAATTGGGCGGCCAAGCATGCGGCGCTACTGGGACTTGAAATCGAAGTGGTCAACGTCTGGGAATATGCCGAGTCACCATTGGATATGGCTGGAGTCGGTTTTGGAACGAGCGCCTATGTGGGGGAGAGTGATCCCAAAATCTGGTCTGATCAAATTCTTAAATCTGGCGTTGGTCTGGTCTTTGGACCGGGAGCAGATCAGGTAAAGACCACATCCGTTGAAGGAAGCGTAGTTCGCACCCTGGTTGAACTATCAAAAGGGGCTGAATTGCTCGTGATGGGATCACGCGGACATGGAAAATTTGCAGATCTAATACTTGGCTCTGTCTCGGAGAGCTGCTCCGCAAAGTCAAAGTGTCCGGTGGTTATAGTTCACGCTTAAGATTGGACAATGACTACTCGAATCACTCATTTCATCAATGGCCAACTCTGGACTGGAGTAAGCGAACGTACCGCACCAGTATTTGATCCTGCGACGGGAGTTGCCTCAAAGCGCGTCGACTTCGCATCGAAGGAACTTGTGGGTGGTGCAGTAGACGTAGCGACAGGTGCCTTCAAAGAGTGGCGCGAAGTTTCGCTCACCAAGAGAATTGCGATTCTCTTCTCTTTCCGCGAACTTCTCAACGCACGCAAAGAAGAGCTAGCTGCAATCATCACATCAGAGCATGGCAAGGTATTGAGTGATGCACTAGGTGAAATAACTCGCGGTCAGGAAGTTGTGGAGTTTGCGTGCGGCTTAGGCCATCTGCTTAAAGGTGGATTTTCAGAACAGGTCTCCGGCGGAGTAGATGTGCACTCGGTCCGCCAACCACTGGGTGCCGTTGCGATCATTTCTCCCTTTAATTTTCCAGCGATGGTTCCAATGTGGTTCTTCCCAATCGCACTCGCCGCTGGCAATACCGTAATTTTGAAGCCAAGCGAGAAAGATCCATCTGCCGCCAACTTCATCGCAGGTCTACTTAAAGAGGCTGGATTACCCGACGGAGTATTTAATGTAGTTCATGGAGATAAAGAGGCTGTTGATGCCCTTCTTGAACATCCCGATATCAAGAGCATTTCATTTGTGGGATCTACTCCTATTGCACAATATATATACGAGACAGGAACAAAAAATAAGAAGCGCGTTCAAGCGCTCGGCGGAGCTAAGAACCACATGTTGGTGCTACCCGATGCCGATCTAGATCTTGCGGCAGATCAAGCGATCAATGCTGGTTTTGGTTCTGCGGGAGAGCGTTGCATGGCGATATCGGTCGTACTCGCGGTCGAGCCAATCGGCGATCAACTAGTCCAAAAGATCGCGGAACGGATGCCAAGTTTGCGCACGGGCGATGGTCGTAGAGGTTGCGACATGGGTCCTCTCGTTACTGGAGCTCACCGCGACAAAGTACAGAGTTATGTTGATGCAGGAGTAGCAGCTGGCGCCACGCTCGTTGTCGATGGACGCAATCCTGTTGTAGATGGCGAACCTGGCGGATTCTGGCTTGGACCAACACTCTTTGACTATGTAGGTACTGATATGACGATCTACACCGATGAGATTTTTGGACCGGTACTTTCTGTTGTTCGCGTTAAGTCCTATGAAGAGGGCGTTGCTCTTATCAATGCACATGAGTATGGAAATGGCACCGCAATTTTTACCAACGACGGAGGCGCCGCCCGTAGATTCCAGAATGAGATTGAAGTGGGCATGATCGGGATTAATGTTCCAATCCCCGTTCCCGTTGCGTACTACTCATTTGGTGGTTGGAAATCGTCACTCTTTGGCGATTCCCACGCCCATGGCACAGAGGGATTCCACTTCTTCACCCGAGGTAAGGTCATCACCAGCCGCTGGCTCGATCCAAGCCATGGCGGGATCAACCTCGGTTTTCCTACCCAGAATTAGGGCAGATCCGAAGGTCAGTTTCAGCGATCTCACAGAAATCTCCCAGATCAAGCCTCTTTAATTCACTCATAGAAAATCAAATGAGGGAGTTATAACGTGGCATCACAGAAGTTCCGTAAGACAGCGGCAATCTGTGGAATCGGTGCATTTGCATCTTTGATTCCACTTGGAGTAAATGCCGCAGATGCATCGACCGTCAAGACCACTGCAAAGAAATCCGGAACTTTTCTAGGTGCTGCATACCAAACTCGCTATGGCGCTGTTCAAGTATCCGTCACCGTTAAGAACGGCAAAATCACAAAGGTGACAGCCCCCGTCTATCCCGTTGGAACTTTCAGAGATCAGCAGATTAACTCGCAGGCAATTCCACTACTTGAGCAAGAAGTAATTGCTGCTCAGTCTTCAAATATCAACAACATTACCGGCGCCTCATTTACCGCGCAGGGCTTCTATATCTCTTTGGTATCAGCTTTATCTAAGGCTGGTCTTAAGTAAGAAACCGAACTCGGCTTGAGCGATGTGAGGGCATCGCTCGCCGAGTGTTCGGAGATCGTCGACACTTGATCAATCGACATCGCGTCTTAAAGTTATCCAGGATCCGATGAATGCAAAAACGGTGGCGTAAGCCAACATTAATGCGATAGATGCGCCAACCCCAAAATAGTTGGTGGTAGATATATTGAGAAATCTTTCGCTCGATTTTAAATCGATGTGAACGTTTAGCATCCCGACAATGAGTCCAGAAGGTAGAAATTTTCCGCCGGTAGCCCAAAAGACAACAATTAATTTCTCTACGACAAATAACCAAATAATCGCACCAACTTGCGCTACCTTCACGTTTCTGACGAGCGCACCAATCGCCACTCCCATAATTGAAATTACCGCTCCTGAAATAACCGCTGCTAGCAGCAGGTTTAAGAAAATCGATAGACCGGCGGTTGCATGTGGATAGTGGCTTAAACCTAAATAAGCACCGCCGAAGCCAACAAGTGTTGAAATAACCATGATGAAAATACCTGCACATGCAGCAACGACCAACTTCGCTATTAACACTTTGAATCGCTGAGGAGTTGCTAAAAATGTAGAAACTATCTGTCCAGATTGGTATTCATTTCCTATGAGTGCTATTCCTAGAATCATAGTAAATAGGTAGCCAGAGATAGCTTTTCCATAGACTCCAGCAACCAACTGTGGATCCATCAAGCTAGCCCCATCAAGTTGAGACTTAAGGGCATGGATCGAATATGCGGCAGGGAATGATGCTAAAAGAGCGAGAAAGATAGCACCAGCTAGATAACCGTAGAAGGATTTGGTGTAAATAACTTTGCGGATTTCGGATTTAAGAAGGTTTCTCATGAGGCTTCTACCAGTCTGATAAAGGCTTCTTCTAAGGTTCCAGTACCAATAACATCCAGCATGCTTCCCTCGGTAATCAATTTTCCCTTGTGAATGATCAAAACATCATCGACGGTATTTTGCATTTCTGCTAATTGATGCGAGGAGATCAAAATGGTGCGTCCATCGTGGGCGAGATTCTTGAGAAAAGTACGCAGCCAAGCTATTCCTATGGGATCCAAGCCATTGGAAGGTTCGTCAAGTACTAAAATTTCTGGATCACCAAGCAATGCGGTAGCGAGCGAGAGGCGTTGTTTCATACCGAGAGAGAATTCTTTAACCTTCTTTGGCGCGACGTCTAATAATTCAACGAGTTCGAGTACTTCAAGTGCACGAGCGTCAGGGATTCCAGCGGCCGCTGCAATTATCTCTAAATTTCTAATGGCGCTTAAAGAGGGGTTGTATCCGCCGGATTCAATTACTGCGCCTACTTGCCGCATTGGATTTACTAGGGCTTGGTATGGGGCTCCATGGATGAGTCCACTTCCAGAATTTGGGGTTGCAAGGGAGAGTAAACATTTGAGAGTGGTGCTTTTGCCCGCGCCATTTGGCCCAAGAAAACCTGTGATCCGCCCGGCTTCCACTCTTGCTGTGAGGTTATTTACGGCCACCACATCTTTATAGGCCTTAGTTAGTCCTCGAAACTCAATGATCGACATGTGGCCTCCGAATGGATATTAAAAGTTTACTCCGAATTGACCATAAATCAGGCAGACTAATCCCATGAAACCCAGTCGCCTGGAAGCCTTTAGCGATGGAGTATTCGCTGTTGCAATCACGCTCTTGGTATTTAATCTGAAAGTTCCTGATGTAGCAGGCGGACATCTCAGAAACGCCTTGGGACATCAGTGGCCTTCATATATTGCGTATGTCATTAGTTTCTTATCTATAGGAATCTGTTGGGTAAACCATCACTCTATCCTCGATCGAATCGCGATGGCCGATAGAGAGTTACTCTTTATCAATCTCGCCTTGTTGCTCGGGATAGTCTCGATTCCCTTTACAACATCCTTGGCAGCCATTTGGTACAACCAGGGAACGAACGCCAAATGGGCGATTGGGATCTATTGCGCCAACTGGGTCTATGTCTCGGCCACATATATATTGCTTATTCGCCACCTGATGGGGCATGAACATTTAGCCACCCACGCAACTGGGGTCACTCTTCAGTCTTTATTGCGTAAAGGACTCTTTGGCATCGTGGCCTATTTAGTGGCTCTGGTGGTCTCTCTGATTGCGCCGATTGTGGCATTCTTTATCTGCCTAGCCCTGGCTGTTTACTTTGTCTTTGGGGTTCAAGGGGAAGCGATGGCTGAGCATTAAAAAGTAGTACCCCCTTTTCAGTTCAATGGAACTAAGAGGATACTGGCCATCATGAATCAGAAATTCTTGCGAAAGCTACCTCGTGATTCAAATAAGTATTCGCATGGGACTGTCGCCGTCATCGCTGGAAGTTCAGAATATGCAGGGGCAGCCGTTCTCTGTGTTGGTGGAGCTAGGCGAGGCGGATCTGGCTATATCAATTTTCTCAATCGCGATGAGTTCACCCGCACGCAAGTCGTTAGCGCTTATCCGGATGTAGTCGTTCGGAAGAAGATAAAGGATCTGCGAGTTGATGCATGGGTAATTGGATCTGGCTCCCCGCAATTAAAGCGTCGTTTCAACATTCCTCGAAGTAGGTTCGCAGTTCTTGATGCTGGAGCCATGAGATTGGCGCGCAAGATAAATGCGGAAATTGTTGTGATTACTCCACATGAGGGTGAAGCGAGCAAATTGGGTTTTACCATCGGTGAAGGCGAGCAGGGGCGGCAACAATCCGCACAGGAGATGGCTGAGAAGCTTGGTTGCATCGTTGTGCTCAAGGGAGCGCACACCGTCGTGGCATCCCCAGATGGATTGGTGGTCGTAGATGATCTGGCAGGACCAGAACTAGCCACCGCAGGAACTGGGGATATTCTGGCTGGATTGATTGGTTCGATGCTTGCCAGTTGGAGACCTGAAACTATTCATGAAGCTGTTGTAGTCATATTTAAAGCGGTGAGTGCTCATGCACTGGCTGCTAGAGCGGCGGCGGCGGAGTTGAGTCCGATAACTTCCTCAGACATCCTTAAGTACTTACCCATCACGATTAAGCAGTAGTTAGACTAGGTGCTTAAGTACCGAGGAGGCTTTAGTGAAGAGAAGAGTTTTAAGTGCGGTCGCGCTCGCTCCGCTATTTTTCTTGAACTCGATTGCTTGGGCAGATGATGACGGGAAATCAGTTCGCCCTCATATCTCAGATGTAGGCGGAGATGACCATAGTCCTGGAGTCACATTCGTAATTTTTGCAACGCTCTTGCTCATTGGATTTGGAGTGGGATATTTAGTCGGTCGAAAGACTCGGAGTAAATAAAAATGGGAATGCACCTGACATATAACCACGAAGGCGTTAGTGGTGAGGGTTACCTGGCGCTTCCTGATAGCGAGAGTGGTCCAGCGGTAATCGTTATTCAAGAGTGGTGGGGCTTGGTCGGACATATCACCGACGTAGTTGATCGCTTTGCTGCGGCGGGATTTGTGGCTTTCGCGCCCGATCTCTATCACGGACAAGCTGCATCTGAACCTGACACAGCTAAAAAATTGATGATGGAATTGAAGTTGGATCTCGCCGGAACCGAGATCGTCAATGCCGCCAACTATTTAATCTCGCTCCCAGAGACCTCCACAGAGCATGTAGGTGTAGTTGGATTCTGTATGGGCGGTAGTTTGGCTATCTGGAGTGGAACGCTCTCACCATCGATCACCGCAACGGTTGGTTTCTACCCTGGCTCCTCGTGGGAGCGCCATGCACCCGTTTGGAGCAACTACTCCGGTAAGGCAGCGCTCTTTCACTGCGCAGAGGGGGATGGAACTTCAGCTGCCCCAGGAATTCAAGAGGCGCTCCGGGAGATAGAGGTTGCTGGAGGTACTGCAACTGCCTTTGATTACTCAGGGACTAAACATGCATTCTTTAATAATGATCGCCCTGAGGTATTTGATCCAGTCGCAGCAGCACTTTCATGGGAGCGAACTTTGGATTTCTTCTTCAACAAGCTCGCTTGATAATAAAGATCAATACGTGAGCAAATTCGCCATCGTCGGCGCTGGGTGGAGGAGTGAGTTCTTCATCAGGCTGGCGCTCTTAATGCCGGAACGGTTTGAGTTGGTTGGAGTTGTTGTTCGCAATTCTGAGCGGGCCGAGTCACTCAAAGGGGACTTTGGAGTAAGGATCTTTGATTCAATCCCTGCGCTACTTCTCCATGAAAAACCGGAGTTTGTAGTTGTTGCGGTCTCGTGGGACTCCAATCCAGAGGTGGTAAAGGAATTTGTATCACTGGGAATCCCAGTTCTCTGTGAGACACCACCCGCCCCAAATGCTGCCGGTCTTCGTGAGTTGTGGACTGCAGTTGGCAGGAGTGACTTGGTGCAGGTCGCGGAGCAGTATCTATACCTGCCAGGACATGCTGCGAGATTGACCGCGATCGGGCAAGAGGCGATTGGCAAGCCAACTTCCGTAGAGGTCTCTTCTACGCACGGATATCACGCGGTATCTATAGCTCGTGGCTATCTTAGGGCGGGATTCGAGCCAACGACGGTTAACGCCCACAATTTTTCTGCTCCGCTGATCGATCCTCTTTCACGCGAAGGCTGGAATGACGATCTATCTGCACGAGACAGAGTCACGACTATTGCAACTATCGATTTCGGTGGTGGCAAGTCGGCAATCTACAACTTCGTAGAGAACCAATGGCATAACCAGTTACGTCGGCGCCGCATAGTAATTCGTGGAAGCGCGGGCGAGATCGTGGATGACACCTTGATCGCTCTTACCGATGGCCCGATCATTGTTGAGTCGGAGTTCCGACGTTATCAACTGGGACACGACCTCAATCTTGATGGTTTTGATACCGAACATATATCGCTTAACGGCAGAGTTGTTTATATGAACCCATTTGTTGGCTTGCGCTTAATGGATGAAGAGATTGCTATTGCAACAATGTTAGTTCGCATGGCTCACTGGATCGCCGGAACAGATACTGCTCCATACCCATTGCGGGAGGCTTGCCAGGATCACCTCATCTCCTTAGCGATTGATGAATCTGCGCTGCGCGGTGTTCCTGTGACCACAGAGCGTGAATTGTGGACACTTTAGGGGTAGCACTTAGCACTAGCCACTATCCGAAAGTTAATCGTAAGAGAGATGCTCTACTCTTAGATTATGAACGAATTCGATAAACCCCGTCGCATCTCGCCAAAGGTCTACAGCCTTATTGTTTCTGCGATCATTCTTGCCTTTGGCACTGGCTATGGGCTGAGTTTGGTCGGTCAAGGTTTAGCCGCTCGTGCGGGTAATTCGGTCACTGTTACTGGACAAGCTCGCACTAATGCGACAGCCGACAATGCAGTGTGGACACTGAACGCACAAGAGAGTTCGCAGAGCGCAGCTGCTGCAGTAACAAAAGTTGAAAAGAGCGTAGCTGCACTCACTAATTATTTGGTCGCCGGTGGGATTCCTGCATCGGCAATTGAAACTGGTGGCGTCAATACAAATGCAATTAATGAATACATTAATGGCAACCCGACTGGACGAGTCCTCTCGTATCAAGCCAACCAGAATCTGACCGTGCGTTCTAAAGATGTAAATCTCGTTAACTCATTGAGCAATGGCATTGGAACACTTTTGCAGACCGGTGTGAACATCAATAATTATGGACCACAATTTTATGTCTCTAATTTAGCCGCGCTGCGTCCTACGCTTCTTGCGCAGGCCATGGTCGATGCCAAAGCTCGCGGAATATCTATGACCAAGGCAGTCGGCTCTAAATTGGGAAGCGTTATTGCAGTCTCGAGTGGACCTGTTCAAGTAACTTCACCTGATTCGGTAGATACCTCTGGTGGGGGAATGTATGACACCACGACAATTCCTAAGACTGTAACTGTCACAGTGTCGGTAAGTTTTAAGGTTAAATAAGCGGAGGAGTTACATTCCCGCGCGGATGTAATCGCAGGTTAGGCATTTCAGGGGCTGGAATTCGGCCCTCTACCGCTGCTTGAAAAGTTGGGATGCTTGGATCTTCGTTGTTCCACCTGGTGCGCATCTCTTCAATCTCTTCATGTGATCGACCAATAAAATTCCACCACATCACTATCTCTTCAGGAAAAGGTTCCCCGCCAAGGAAGATTATGCGAGCCCCATTCTTAGTGCTTAACTGCAGTGATGACTTTCCTGCTGGACTGTAATGCAGACTCTTCAAGGGAACTTCTTCGTTATCGACCGACAAGTCTCCTTCAACGACCAGGGTTCCATATTCATTCCCTGTTTTCAAAGGAATCTCTGCAGTAGTCCCCGGCGATATATAAATTTCAACGCCTAATAACTCGCTGAAGATGCGAGCTGGTGACTTTTCGCCGAAGAGTTCACCGATAAATAACCGAATCTTGAGATCGCCACGTTGAAACTCGGGTAATTCTCCGTAGTGATCGAAGAGTGGAGCGCTCTTGCGATCTCGATCGGGCAGAACAGTCCACAGCTGGACCCCATGAGCAACGGTTGAGTTCTCGGTAGAGAGTTCAGAGTGGGCAACGCCTCGCCCAGCGGTCATCAAATTAAGTTCTCCAGGTTTGATGATCTGCACACTGCCTAGGGAGTCGCGATGTTCTACCTCGCCGGCAAATAACCAGCTCACCGTCTGCAACCCTGTGTGCGGGTGTGTGGCGATGCTCATCGCATCACTTTGAGTTGTGGGTCCAAAATGATCAACGAAGCACCAGGCTCCAATGGTCCGTATATACCTATGCGGTAGCGTGCGACTTATCTCGGTCCCACTACGGGTGGTGAGTTTGACGCTACGCGGGGAGAGGATCATGGCGTGGAGTACGTAGTTGCTTTATAAATAGTCGCATAGAGGGCCGCCACTCGCTTACCGTCTGCGCTCTTCGGATCAAAGATGGAGTCCTTTGGCCCCGCAACGCTAAAGACCTTGCCATCCTTCCGAAGTACTTCTTCTCCATAGGCGGGCGGCTGATTTGGATTCTTGAGTTGATCGAATTTTGCAGCCGGGAACTCATAGACCGACATAAAGATGACCTTTGTGCCTTGATCAGGAATGTAATAGACAAGAGTCTGGGCGATTGCTCCATCTTTGGTCGCTTGCTTAGCAAAGGAGTCCTTAGGTTCTGCAACCTGGAGGTGCGTCACGATCGCCGGGTCGACATTCATAACCAGTGGCGTTGGTGAGAGCGTTAACTTAAACACTCCCTTTGTCGTCGAGCATCCAGTGAGAACCAAGAGGCAGATCGCAAAGGGAATGAAGAGTTTTTTCATCTTAATCTCCAACTTTATTCTCCAACTTTAAGTGGTGTGGCAAGTTTGAATTCTAACTTAAGTGTGCACATTGCATTGTTCATAGGAAGCATTCGAAGATTCCGTATGATGTCCCGAGATTAACATTCATGCTTCAGTATTGATTTGAAAACGCCGAAAGGAATATTAGAAGCCCCACAACTCCTAAGCTTAAAAGTCCCCAAACAAGTCCAAATAGCGAAAACACAACCATAATAATTCCGGTAACCAATGCAGGTTTACTTCTCCGCTCAGAGCGGGAAAAGATTTGCAGGGCAAGATCTGATAATGAAATTAGTAGACCCAAAATTAACACTGCGATAACAATCGCCGACGAAAGCGGGTCGCGCTCTATTAGGGTTAGCGCAGGTGGATTTCCATAATAGGTGCGCCCATTTGTGAAGACCGAGGTTGTGCCAACAGGTTCATTAATGTGATAGTTGAATAGACAGATAATCGTTAAAACCGACCAACCGCATGCCAATCCAAGAAAAATCGAAGGCTTTATTACTGTCCGTCTAAAAGTTGGCATATTCTCTATTCCCTAAATAATCTGATCGGCAAGAAATGACTCTCTAAGTCTCCACCGGGATCTGGAAGTGTTCCGAAACTATTCCAGACTCTTGTCTTCAAACAATAGTCCACAGATGAGAATATATTTGGCTTCCGGGGTTCATCCTGATGAAGACTCTCACGAGTCGGGCACATCATGATTTGAGTATTGGAGCAGTGTCAAAACCACTAAAGTCAAACTTTATCGAGGCGTTCAATAGTTACTACTCCCCGACGACCAGAGAGCGTGCCCCAGTGTTCCTGAGCAACTCCTCAAAACTCGTCGGAAACACTGCGTGCGGATGTCCGGCCGCTGCCCAGACTATTTCGTATTGCGCGAGGGCGGTATCGATGAGAACGACGGGTTCTGGATTGGAAAGGGTGCCATCATGCTGCCAGCCGAAGGGGCTTACCCCACCGATACTGATTCCAGATGCGGACTTTACGAAGTCGGCATCTGCACGGTGCAATTTTTCTACACCTAATTCCTTCGCCACAAGTGCGGTATCTACTCGATGTGCCCCGGAGGTAATCACCAGGAGTGGCCGCCCATCGGGGAGTTTGAAGACTATTGAGGAGGCAATTTGACCGACCTGAATGCCGAGCGCCGCTGCGGCTTCGGCTGCAGATCTGGCACTGTCGCTCAGGATGCGAACTTCTCCAGAAATATTTCGTTCGCGCATCTCAGCAGTAATTCGCTTCACCGAGGGATTTTTTAAGACCTCTTCCATGGTGGGGAGTTTACTTTGTAAGTTAAGACTTAAGCGAAGGTTTCGGACCTGTTCACCTGCGCGTTAGTCCTGCTCCACGTTGTAGCAGTTGGGTTCGGACATGACAAAGTTCATAAACTCTTACCGATATATCTCAAGCGTGGCGAGCAAGAGCTCCCGCGTTGTTATGGCAGTTGTTGTGGGCGCTTCCTTCCTTTTCGGAGTTGCCACCCTCACCTCTTCTGCTACCGCTGCGACTAAGACCGTCGCTAGCACTTCAGCGCTTCCTAAGGTGAAGCACATCTGGTACATCATCATGGAGAACAAGTCCTACGATGCAACCTTTACTGGTCTCAATAACAACACATATCTTTGGAAGACCCTCCCTTCAGAAGGGACCTTGTTAACGAATTACTACGGAACTGGCCACTACAGCCAAGATAACTACACCGCCTTGGTCTCAGGTCAGGCTCCGCTCTATGACCAACAGCTGGATAGTCCTACTTATAAGGACGCCGCTGGATCTGTCATCACCGATAAGTCAGATCCAAACTATGGCCAATTCAAGGCAGCCGGAGATCCGTACACACTTCAGGGTTCGGTTTATCCATCCTCAGTTCAAACAATCTTTAACCAACTCACTGCAGCCAATGTAAGTTGGAAAGCGTATGCACAAGATCTCGGAAACTCTGATGCAAGCGGAGCGCCGCACTCAGTAACTGCTTGCGGAGCACCTGGAACTGATCCAACGAACTCTCCAGTTGCCAACCCTGGTGGCGCAAATGCCACCGATCAGTATGTGGCCAAGCACTTCCCACTTCCTTGGTTCCACTCGATCATTGATAACGCAGCAACAATGTGCGACTCATCGCACGCTGCAAATCTCTTTGATCCAGCCAATGGCCTCTATCAGGATTTGAAGAGTGAGAGCACAACACCTGCTTTCTCTTGGATCTCACCTAATAACTGCTCAGATGCTCATGATGCTGTCTGCTATGGCAACAACCTCTCAGGTGGTTGGATCGATCCAAATACACCTGCTGCTCCGCTTAACTACACCGGCGGCCTCTATGCAGGAGATCTCTTCCTCGAGCACATCATCCCTGAAATCCAGGCCTCACCTGCATTCAAGGACAATGGCTTGATCATCGTCTCATTCGATGAAGGCTTCCCTGCTTATACCTTTACCGGTAACAGCTTCCAGAATGCACCTACCCACGTCTCGGTTGCTGCCTCTCTTGCAGCTGACTCTGCAGGTGAGAACATCAATGGAGTGAATGTAAATACTGAGCCAACTGGACCGAATGCCATCGTCAAGACCGATGCATCTGGCAATCAGTTGTACCCAGGACCTGGCGATAACGCATTCGTCGACCGTGACTCCACTATTCCTGGAATCGTCATGGGCGGCGCTTCTCCAATTCCTGGAGCGCGTACCGATGCAACTGCATCAGCAGATGGAAGCTCCTCGTACATCTCTGACAACTCGATTCAGGCTTACGATGAAGGTCGCACCGTAACTGGTACCAACATTCCAGATGGAGCAACTGTCGGAACTGTTTACGATCTTCCAAGCTGGGCATCCCTGCCAAAGACCAGTACCTCAACCTGCCCAACGGCATGCGTAGTTACCGGCTCATTCCAGTTGCTCGTAAATGGCAAGCCAACTGCACCTACCGGTCCAGTAAGTGGAATCACACTCGGAGCACGCACTGCAGCAACAGATCCAATGTTTGATGCAACGCATGCAACTCTGGGTGGAGGCGACGTAGGAATGGTCTTGATCTCTAAGTTCAACAAGCCAGGAACTACAGATGCCACCTTCTACAATCACTACAGCTTCTTGCGCTCCCTCGAAGATCTCTTTGCGGTAGCCAAGGCATCTCCTGGATTGGACGGCAAGGGCCACCTTGGCTTTGCTGCACAACCTGGTCTCAAGGCCTTTGGAAGCGATGTATTCAATAACAAGTAAGTTCCGTTACCTTCTAACGGCGCTAACAGCGATTGCGCTGGCCGGAGTTATTACTCCGGTCGGCGCCTTCGCCGTTTCTGCAAATGCCGTTTCTACAAAGAGCTCACCCTCAAAGATTCACCAGGTGCTTCAGGCCTCGCAACTACATCCGCAGTTGGCAATTCCTGGGGATATTGTGGATGTAACACTTCGCACGGGGATGACGCAGGTTCTCTTGAACGGACCCACCATTCCTCAGATTTCAGCTGATGCCTTGCCCGGAACCTTTATCTTCACCTTCATTCAAAAGACCGGAAGAACCTTGATCGACATCCGCGACTTCGGGATTTTAGATGGTGATGATGCATTGATCCGACCAATGCAATTTGATGACGGAACCAAATCTTTCTACCTAAGCGCGGGGCAGAAGCGAACCGTGAAAGTTACTAGTTTTATGGCGGTTGGAACAGGCACGCTGCGCTGGGCGCCACTCAACCACTATGTGACAGACTGGCAGTTTGTAGAAGAGACCGCCTGATTTAGACTCATCGCATGTACATCCCGAAAATCAACCTGGTCGAGGACTGGGAAGAGATTCAGCGCTTCGTTAGCTCAGTACGTGCTGCAGATCTTGTGACGGTCAATCCCGATGGGTTGCCTATCGCAACGCTCATGCCGATGGTGTGGGTCGATGCAAATCCAACTGAAAACAATTATGGACGAGTCGTCATGCATATGGCTCGAGGTAACGAGCAGTGGCGGTCGATCCAACCCGGCACTCAAGGTCTAGCGATATTGCATGGAGCGCAGGCATATATATCGCCCTCCAATTACTTAAATAAGCAGACCGATCATAAAGTTGTTCCTACCTGGAATTATCAGTCGGTTCATTTAAGTGGAACAGTTGAAGTCAGCGAAGATGTGGAGTTATTGCGTCAGATCGTTACGGACTTAACTTCACTTCATGAATCACAACGCGAAGATCCCTGGCTCGCTTCCGAATCAGATCCGCATTACTTTGAGTTGCAATTAAAGGGAATTGTTGCCGTCATCTTGCACGTTACTAAGGTGGAGGCGAAATCCAAGATTAGTCAGAATAAATCACACGAGGAACGTGAGCGGATCGTGGAAGATTTATTTACCTCAGGAATTCCAGGTGAGGAAGTCATAGCTGCAGAGATGCAGAGACACTTAGATCTTTAATGGTTATTAGAGTTCAATAATATTAAGTGGCGGCAATCCTTCAGCAATGCGTAGCAATTGTGACTCTATAAAACGCTTCCCTCGCTTTTCGAAGGCAGCAGAGTCTCCTCCAACATGGGGAGTTATAAGTACATTAGTTGCTCTCCAGAGTGGATGATCTTGAGGTAGTGGCTCTGGATCTGTTACATCGAGAGCTGCACTGATTCGACCGGAATTAAGTTCCGCTACAAGTGCATCAGTATCAACAACGGGGCCGCGAGCGACGTTGATGAGTGTTGCTCCATCTTTCATGAGCGCTAACCTTCTAGCGTCAAAAAGATGCTTGCTCTCGGCATTTAAGGGAAGGATCAAGAAAATTATGTCGAATGTGGGAAGTAGTTCATCAAGTTGAGTCATGAGCTGACTCCCATTACTTCCGCTCCGGGAGAAGGTCGTGATCTCGACTTCATAAGGCTTGAGGTAGGAGACCAGAGTCTGACCGATTGAACCTGCACCAATAACTGCGATAGAACTATCGTTGAGTGAACCCATCCGTTCATGACTCCACAAGCCCTGATCTTGTTCACGTACAAAATGCGGAATGCCACGTCGCATCGCAATAGCGAGTCCCACCGCCAACTCTGCCGTGGAAGCGTTGTGCACGCCCTGTGCGTTACACAAGGTGATGCCCTCTCGAACATAAGGAACCGCTGCGTCATAACCAGCGTTAGGCACTTGAAGAATTTGTAAATTGGTCATCGCACGCACGGGCTCTAGCGTCTCGATACCCGTCATGTAAGGCTGTACATAGATTGTGATTTGCGAGAGATCTGAACCTTCAAGTGGGAAATCTAGGGGAGATAACTTTTGAAAACCTGCGGGTACCTTAAGCTCTGGCCATTGGCTCCAGACGGTGTGCATAATCTGCAAACTTACTCTTCACCGATATCTTCATTCCAGACATCTGGTTTCTCCGCGATGAATTTTGCCATCAAATCCTTGCACTCTTGAGAGTTGAGGTTGATGACCTCTACCCCATGCGAGCGGAGAAGATCCTCGGCTCCCATAAATGTCTCGTTCTCTCCCAAGACAACTCGGGGTATCCCATAGAGCAGAATTGCACCGCTGCACATGTGGCAAGGGGAGAGGGTTGTATACATGGTGGCCTTGGCATAGACACCGGCGGGTAGGCGGCCAATATTCTCAAGGCAATCGGTCTCTCCATGGCGGATGGCGCTACCCATTTGGACTCGCTTGTTGTAGCCAACCCCGAGGAGTTTGCCCTCTACTACTAGTGCCCCACCAATCGGAACACCACCCTCTGAGGCCCCTTGGCGCGCGGCTGCAATGGCATATTCGAGTAGTTCGCGGTCGTCCATAATCTCCCCATTTCGCCCTGTGAAGGCTAACTTTAGGTGAAATTAACCTGAGTGTGGGCTTAACATCGGCCGCATTTCCCTATACGGTTTCGCCATTCCCTCGGTCTATGAGCCGTCATTTCATACGGGGTCGCAAACACCCCCGATAACAAAATTAGGAGAGATGACTCATGTCTAATTTAGAAATTCGTGAAGGCGAGTACGGGGACAAGGTCCTCGCGCTGGAGCCAGGCGGAATCGAAGCAATTGCCGATTCCGAGCGTCACGGAAAGGCACGAAACCTCTTTGCAACCTGGATGAGCCCAAATCTTGAATTTGCCACCATGTTTGTTGGAGTTCTGGCAGTTGCAGTATTTGGGTTGAGTTTTGCGCAATCCGTATTAGCGATCGTGATCGGAAATGCCCTCGGAGCAACCGCACAATTCATTCTGACCCAAGATGGCCCTCGCTACGGTGTGCCACAGATGGTCGTCAGTCGCTCCGCCTTCGGCAAACTCGGAAACATTCTGCCCTCCATTGCAAATGCTGGCGCTGCCGGTATCGGTTGGTTTGCGGTCAACAGCGTCTCTGGCGCATGGGCGCTCTCTAGCCTTACCAAGAATCATTTACATGTGATTCCAAGCCTTGTCATCGTGGTTTTGGTTCAGGTATCCATCGCATTTATTGGCCACAACTTGGTTCTCGTTGTTGAACGCTACCTCTTCCCTTACTTAATCGTCGTCTTTGGTGTCGCTTGTATTTATGTTCTATCAAGTTCACACCTTCATCTCGGTGCTGCTGGAGCAGGAAAGACACCTGGTGGCTTCTTGATCACCGTTGCATCCGTATATGGCTATGCAGCTGGTTGGAATCCATTCGCAGCCGACTATGCACGTTATTTGCCAAAGACAGTGGAGCGTAAGTCAGCTGGTCTCTTTGCTGGCCTCGGTCTATTCCTCTCTGCTGCAGTACTCGAGATTGTTGGAGCAGCCGCAGCAACCGCGGGAAATGGAACCGGATTTGATAGCAGTTCTAATCCAACAGGCGGCATCGTTAGTTTTATGCCAGGTTGGATTGGAAAATTATTCTTGCTAGGTATCGTCGGTGGATCAATTTGTGCCAACGTCCTCAATATCTATTCAGGCTCGATGTCCTTCTTGACCATTGGTGTAAAGCTGGGCAGTAACATCCGTCGCGGATTGTTTGCGACAATCTTTGGAGTCGCAGGATTCTTCCTAGCCAAGTCGGCAATGGGTAACCCAAACAACAACTACACCAACTTTCTTTTGACTATGTCTTATTGGATTGGTCCATGGTTGGGCGTTGTCTTGGCAGATAAGTTCTTGCGCAAGGGTGCTTCAGTTGAGAAGTTGCTTTATTCAAAGCGCGAAAACTGGGCTGGTCCAGTCTCCTTCGTCGTGGCTATCTCATTCGCCATTTGGGGATTTGTTAACCAGACATGGAATACCGGTAACCCAAAGAATCCGACGGATTACATCAACGGTTACTTCGTGCAACACCATCCAAAGATCGGTGATCTCACCTTCTGGGTTGGATTCATTGTTGCATTTGTTCTCTACCTGATTCTTGCTGGAAAGAAAGTTAAGGCAGAGAGCAGTAATTAATTAGTTACCAAGAAGTGTGAAGTGGGCGTCCTTCTGCATATCCCGAGGCAGATTGGATGCCCACGACGCATTTGTCGTGGAATTCATTGATCGTGGTGGCTCCAGCGTAGGTAAATGATGAGCGTACGCCAGCAATAATTTGGTCGATTAAATCTTCAACTCCAGGTCGCGCTGGATCTATATACATACGACTAGAAGAGATTCCTTCTTCAAAGATCTGCTTACGAGCTCGATCGAAGGCGCTCTCTTGAGATGTGCGGGCGCTAACCGCGCGAGCAGAGGCCATTCCAAATGACTCTTTATAAAGTTTTCCGTTGGTATCGCGAATGAGATCCCCTGGACTTTCGAGAGTTCCCGCGAACCATGATCCGATCATCACTTGGGATGCACCTGCAGCGAGCGCCAAGGCGACATCGCGTGGGTGGCGAACTCCGCCATCTGCCCATACATGCTTACCCATGGAGCGAGCCTGCTTGGCACATTCGAGAACTGCAGAGAATTGAGGACGTCCCACCCCAGTTTGCATTCTGGTGGTGCACATAGCTCCTGGTCCGACTCCAACCTTGATGATATCCGCACCAGCTTCGATTAAATCTTTTGTGCCCTGCGCGGTAACAATGTTTCCCGCAACGATTGGCACTCCTGGATTGAGCGCCTTGACTGCTTTGATTGCCTCAATCATCTTGGCTTGATGGCCGTGCGCCGTATCGATAACCAAGCAATCGGAGCCTGCCGCTAGTAGAGCCTTGGCCTTGCCAGCGACATCTCCATTGATACCGATGGCGGTGGCAATGCGAAGACGGTTTTTAGAATCGAGGGCAGGCTTATACAGAGTCGCTCGTAGCGCTCCAGCCTTGGTGAGGATTCCCACTAAATCACCATGCGCATTCACGATTGCGGCAAACTCGCGACGACTCTCCTCGAGAGCTTCAAATGCAGCGCGGGGATCAATGGTGTTAGGAAGTGTTGTGAAGTCGGTATGCATGATCTGGCGCAGTTGAGTGAATCGATCGACTCGCTCTAGATCGCTCTGAGTAATTACTCCAACGGGTTTGGTCTCGTTGACGACTACCAGTACGCCGTGAGCGCGCTTGGTAATGAGGTCGAGTGCGCTCGCCGCGGTCTCAGTTCCCTCTAAGGTGGCTGGAGTTTCAAAGATGCGGTCTCGAGTTTTTACCCAAGCGATGACGTCAGCGATGATCTCAAGCGGAATATCTTGTGGGATTACTACTAGCCCACCACGTCGTGCCACGGTCTCAGCCATACGACGACCTGCTATTGCAGTCATGTTAGCTACGACTATTGGAATTGTGGTGCCGGTTCCATCGTCGGTAGCCAAGTCGACATCCATACGACTGGCGACTTCGGTGTAGTTGGGAACCATGAACACATCGTCATATGTGAGATCGTGTGTTTGGCCGGCGAGGGGGCTGCTTAAGAAATGCACGTTGCCTAACTATACACCTGACGGTATCGTTGAAGTATGTTCGGAATTGGCTTCGAGAAGCTTCTCACGCTCGCGATATTGGCTGCGATCCTCATTGGACCGGATAAGTTGCCTCAATTCGCGGTAGATGCAGCGAAGTTGATCCAACGCATTCGTGGTCTGAGCCGTGAAGCTATGACTGAATTTAAGAGTCAACTTGGCCCCGAGTACGCAAACATGGATATCCAAGATCTGAACCCTAAAACCTTTATTGCTAAACACCTCGATGACATTGCGACTGATACCAATATCATCGCAAATAGCGCTTCTGCAGATTTGGCGAAGATAAAAGAGCAGACCAAGATCGATCCAGATCTCCTTTAATCTTTAATTACTTTTTATAGGCTTTCGATCTAGCTTCGCAAACATAAATATCAAAAAGACGCCGAAGCCAAATATCACGGCCACACTAATCACCCAAAGCAGGATCCCTGCTGAGGTGAGATCAAGAAACTTATAAGGCCATTGTTTGATTGCTAGACCGTGAATAATCGTGTAGATGATGTAGATAATAGGAATCTGCAGAATTCTTAGGGAGTCCTTGGTCTTTATATATCCGCGCGGTCCCTTTTTGAGCCATAAGTAGATGTACATCACCGGAGCGACGACGTGCATAAGCGCTGAGGTGAGCCAGTACCAGCCCTTAGGTGGATAAGCGGGAAGCAGTACCGCGTTATACACCAGTCCCGTTACGGTGATCATAATCAAGCCAGTTGCAAATAGATTTCCGAAATATTTAAAGGAGGTCTTACCTCGGGCAATTGACGTGCCAATGTAAATAACGACTAGGTTCGACCAAATGGTGAAGTAGCTAAAGAAACCTACGATGCGGATTGGCGCCGTGTTCTGGTGAAAGAGAGTCTGATCTGAAACGGCGACGGGATCGATATTAAATGCATTGAGAAAGAGTGAGAAGGTCAGCCCGAAAAAAGCGAAGAAGGCAAGCCATCCGTATAAACGTCGGCTTACCTTCTCCATAAAATTCTAGAAAACTAGTCCTTCTTGGACTTTTTCTCTTGCTTCTGTAAACGCTTCTCCTTGAGAGAGAGCTTCGGCTCCTTCTTGGTGTTTGCGTTGCCCTTCTGTTCTTTGTTTGCCATTTTTTCTCCTTCGTAACCTTGCCTTAGGTTACCCGAATATCTCGCATTAAATAAAGAAAAACCCCACAAGATCTCTCTTATGGGGTTTTTCTAGGGCTGTGAGTTACTTGAAGGATGTAGCCAAAGCGCAGAGGATTCCTGAAATTGCTATCCAGGTAAACCATGAACCTGCAGTTCTTTGACGCCACTCCTCAAGAGTTGGATCAATCTTTACGCGATAGCCGCGTAGAAGTAATCCAAGGGCGACGAAAGCACCAACGATGTAGTGGAACATATTTGCTCCTGCAACGAGAACCCAGTTGGAGGCATAGGCACCGTTGTAGAAGGGGCGACCAGCGTCATCATGAGCGATAAATGGCATATGAGCCATCTGGTGCCATTGGTAGAAGCCACCAATAAGAAGCGCTATCAAGACGATGATTGCAGTGAGATTTCGTGCTGCCTTGTTGTACTCCCCAAGTCGGTGAGCAAGTGCCGCAACAATTAATCCGAGTGCGGCGACCCATCCGGAAGCGGTACTGAAAGAGTGCACTCCCTTTGGTAGCCAACCACCGTTGACGTTGAGATTTCGCAGGTAGAAATAGGAGAAGATCATTCCAAAGAGGAATGCTCCATCTGCCACAATCAGGAGGCGAACTCCTAGACGCTCGCGACGACCAACTGCTTCAGGTGAGTCATGATGCACGTGAAATTCGGTGTCATGTGCCATTTACTTTGCACTCCTTCCGTATCCATATGGATCACTAGTCACAACGGGTGGTTGGTCAAAGTTGACCAGTGGCACAGGGTAAGGAACGGTCCACTCGAGAGTCTTCGCTCCCCATGGGTTCATTGGAGCAATCTTTCCGCTACGCCACGAGTGGACGATCGCCCATAGAAGAATGATCATTCCAAGTCCCACACTGTAAGCACCTATAGTGCTGATCAGATTGGCGTGCGCGAAGAGATGGGCATAGTCAGCAACCCGTCGAGGTTGTCCTTCGGCGCCAGCTATGAACATTCCAAGGAAGAGGACGTTAAATCCGATCTGAATAAACCAGAAAGAGATGTATCCGCCTCGCTCGTTGAGCATGCGACCTGTCATCTTAGGGAACCAGTATGCGAGGCCGCCAATAGCGCCGGTGAGTGCAGCACCCATCAAAGTGTAATGGAAGTGTGCTGTCACATACATTGATCCATGGAGATAATTATCGGCAGGTACATCTGAAAGATAAATTCCAGTGATTCCACCGATCAAGAAATTCCAGATAAATGCATAGACGCAGAGCATCGGAAGTTTCATCCAAGGTCTACCCCGCCACAAGGTTCCAATCAGCACTAGGAAGAGCAACCCTGTTGGAACAGAGATGAACTCGGTAGTGACCATGAATGGACCATTGAGTGATGGCATCCAACCCGCCATATACATATGGTGGGCCCAAACGAGTACCGACAACCCTGCAATTCCGGCAAAGCCAGCGATCGCGGCATTGTAGGAGAAGAGCGGTTTACGGACAAAGACCGGAGCAATCTCCATCAGCGCAGCGACACCTGGGATCAGGATTACATAAACTTCAGGGTGGCCCATGATCCAGAAGAGGTTGGCATAAAGCCAACCGCTACCACCGACATTGGCATCGTAGAAGCCGGTAGCAATGGTGCGATCAAGACCGGTTTGAATCATTGCAACCATGAAAGTTGGGAATGCAGGTATCGCAAGAGCAACTGAAATGGTGGCACCAATTACGAAGATTGGCACTCGGTTCCACTTCATGCCCTTAGCGCGCATAGCGACAACTGTGGTGGTGATGTTCATACCTGCAACTGCGGTCGAAACCGCAAAGATAATGATTGTTGCAACGAAGGCATTCATACCTGGACCAGCTTGATCACTCAATGGAGCGTAGGCGGTCCACCCAGTAGGAATTCCTCCAAGGAACCAGGCGCTACAAAGGACGGGAACCGCCGTAAATAGCACCCACCAGCTCAGTGCGTTGAGTCGTGGGAACGCCATATCTGCAGCACCAATCATGATTGGCATGATGTAGTTACCGAAAGGACCGGTAGCGACAATGATCATCGCGACGATCATTGTGATTCCGTGTAGTCCAACGAGTGAGTTGTAAACAACTGGAGTGACGAAATGTGAACCTGGAGTTGCCAGATTTGTACGAATCATCATCGCCATTGTTCCGCCGACTCCCAGCAGTGCCATGACGCCAACTAAATATTGGATGCCCACTACCTTATGGTCGGTGCAATATTTGAAGTACCGCTTCCAACCTTGGCCGTCACCGGCGAGGTAGAGCTGCTCTTCATCGGTCAAGTCTTTGCCGATCAGCCAGCGGAATGGCCCAATGAAGGCTCCGATTCCAATGAGAAATCCGATGCTCCAAGCGAACATCGACATCAAGAGGACCTTGTTTACATTGTGAGAGTCGGTCATATCGCGACCGGCCTTCATTGCAAAATAAGTACCCCAGCAAAAAATTACACCGACGACAATTCCTGTTCCCATGTTGAGCTTGGTGATCAAGCTCTTTTTGGGGTTAGGAATTGGACGCGATGAAGCAGGTGCGTGCGAAAGTGTTGTCATTGTTGTACGCCTCCTGTTGCCTGAATTGATGAGACCCAATTATTGAAATCTGTCGGACTTTCCACGGCACCACTTGTCTCCATGTAGGCGTGATAGAGCCCGCAGAGCTCCGCACACTTAACATCGAGCGGACCCGTTGCAGTTGGATCAGCATGTGCAACTGTTGTAACGAGACGGTTAGCATCGATCTTCACACCTAGTTGGACCGGCCAGAAAGAGTGATTGACATCAGCCGACATCACATTGAATGTGACAGGTTGATTGACCGGCAGATTAAGCGTGTGGGTGTGAATGTTCTGTTGTGGGTAGTAGAAAGACCAGACCCATTGCGATCCCGTGACATCTACGATTAATGATTTAGGTGCATCAGTAGCTGCAGCGATTGACTCAGTATTGAGCGCAACCAAGCCCCAGACGATTGCAACGATACAAAATAGAACCGATGTCGCTGTCCAAACAATGACTACAGGTCCATTCGTCCTAATGGCCACACCATCTTCTGGCGGTGTATCACCACGATGCATGTTGAGGAATGATTTAGCTGCAATCGATAGCACCACACCCGCAATAGGGGCGGAGATCACGGTAAACCAAATCATGATGTCTTCATTTGCTTGCATCTGCTTGCTCAGTACGACGGGCATCCACTTTGGATAAGCCCATAGACCCAGAACCACAAATACTGCTGTGAAGAAGACCCATAGGAGCAGAGTTTGACTGACATCTTTCCGCTTCAAGAATGTTGAGACTCGAGCTCCTGGGGTAGGGGCTAAGAGTTCGCTTTCGTGATCAGCCATTTACGACACTCACCTTTCCGCTCATGTAACCAAGTTGGCCCATTACTGCGCCAAAACCTTGGTAGGTGGAGTCACCACATGGATATTCGCAGTTCCAGACATAGTTTCCAGCTCCATGAGTCAAGAAGGAGAAGACAACTTTGTGACCAACAGGCAACTTCGTTGGATCTGCGTTGTACGCCTTCATCTCAGCATCGGTATTAACTGGCAAAGGAACATTTACAAAGAGTGGATCTTGCGTAGAAGTTGGAAGTCCATGCAGCGTGAAAGTGTGCTCAACTCCATCAGGTGGAAGCGATGTCTTTGCAACGCCGTCATACGAGACGGTGCCATCCACTGTTCCAACGACACTTCCAAAATATGGAGTGTTAAGTTTTTCACCGCTGTCATAGACGGTGAGCGTGACGGTTATGTAAGAGTTAGCTGGGAGTACGAAATCTGTGTAAGGACCATAGGAAGGCCAACTCGGATGTCCACCGTCGCAGGTCGCGCAATTTCCATGCGCCTTAGAGTTGATTGGATCTGGATAGACCCCGTCGGCGATGGTGTAGTGGTTATATGTTTTTCCATCGGCGGCGGTAACAGTGCCTACCTTGGTTGCATAAAGTTTTGGCTGAGGGTCGGCTGAAACACTGTGAAGAGTTAAGCCAACGCCGGCGACAACTACGATTCCGAGTACGACTGCGAGCAGCGCACCTATCGTGGTCCTCGCCTTTGAGGGTGTGGCTGTTTCCACGGACATCCTTTCTTGAGGGTAAGTGTGGGGTGTCTGAGAATGATTAGGTGGACAATACGCCTAATATGTGATCTGGGAAACACTTTATTGCTAACTGCTCGCGAAAAGTTTTTGGCTGTTGAGGGTTAGCACTCATGTGCTCTCCGGAGCATTGCTGAGTGTCAGTTGAGAGGTTGATGAGTATGAGACTTAACCCAATCTGGGATCTCTTCTTTGCGCTACTCATCATAGGTGCCGGGTATTGGTACATCTCGGAGAAGGTCGCCCGTCAATCAATCTCGCTGCTCCGTCAGATCTGCTTCTTCACAGGGCTTGTTCTGACATTTGGTTTGTTAGTGGGGCCAGTCCCGCACTACGCAGTGCGAATTTTTTGGGTGCACATGATTCAACATATTGGATTGATGATGTTGATATCGCCGCTTCTGGTCCTGGGTGCTCCCATAGCTGTTGCGCTCGCCTCTAAACGGCCCAAGCTCGCCACAACTGTCCGGAGCATCGGAGGTAATCGTGCGGTTCGCAACCTCTTTAGACCCCAAGTTGGCTTCACCCTATTTCTCATTGTCCTGATTGGTACCCATTTCTCTCCGCTTGCAAACCTGGGGATGACAAACCCAAATGCTCACTGCTTTGAGTTAATGCTCTTTCTCTTGGGTGGTTTGATTTATTACTACCCGGTGATGGAGGGCAACCCGCACCCATTTTTCGTCCCATACTCCCTCCGCGTGATCTCGCTCTTTGCCATGATGTTGCCTGAAACGATGGTGGGGTTCTTTTTATACTCAGGAAATCGTGTACTTCACTCACTTCCGGCCCATACTTCGATGCAGATGGGGCTCGCCGATCAGCACCAAGGTGGAGCGATCATGTGGGCGATGGGAATGTTGATAGATACCATCTGGATCGTCCTTGCTGCCAAGGATTGGTTCGCCCATGAGCAACTAATAGCGGAAGAGGAAGATGAGCTTCAACCAGAACTCTGAAAATAGCCCAGAGCCTAAGCGTCGCTGGGTCCTATGGGGGTTGCCTCTCTGCGGATTAATGGGCGTCTTTGAATTCAACCGCGCTCTAGGGGGAAACCACCTGAGTTGGGTTTATGTAATGGAGTGGCCCTTCTTTGGAGTCTTCATCTACTACATGTACTGGAAACTTTCGCAACCGCAGGAACCCTACGACGACTCAGATGATCCTCCGCGAGAGATTGAATAAGGTTTAACTTAGTAAACTTAAAGCCTTATGTTTCAGCTCTTATCGCTATCAACCGAGGTTTACTTCTGGATCGCCACAGCAGCGCTCCTGATAGCAACTGTCTATTTCTGGCATAAGTTCGCGGTTCATAACTGGAAGAACATCACCGTTCGCTTCTCGCTGATCATCGCTATTCAATGTTTTGCCTTGGCCTCTATGGGCGTAACAATCAATCGATCAGGTGAGTTTTACTCCTCATGGTCTGACCTCTTTGGCGCTCAAGGGGAGTATCAGAAAATCGCCATAAGTCCTACAGCGCTCTCACAAATTAGCGTTAAAGACCTACTCTCTGCCACCAAAACTAAGGGTGGGAGTTTAATTTTCCGCAAAGTTATTAAGGGTGCGGCATCTGGAATTTCAAATGTTGTATATGTCGTTGCATCGCCGACATTGGCACGCGAACTAGAAAGTCCGGCTCACGCTCTCGGAAGTACATATCAGGTAGTTGAGTTGTTCCCAGGTACACCTGGAGTTCCTCAAACCTGGATCGGCACCCTTGATGGAATTACCACTATGGAAGATTTAGAGAATGCGGGCAAGATCCCTCCTACCTTGGCAGTTATTCCGGCAATTAACGTAGAGCCTGGTCAAGATACCGAGTGCATGAACTTTGTTGGCGGAGCTAAGGTGGAAACCTGGATCACCAAAGATATGAAGACATTCATGCAGACTTTTATGGGAATAGATAATCGACTCTGGTCTTCATTCGGATACTCAACAGGTGGCTGGTGCGCCGCAGAAGTTGCCGTGCTCCATCAAGATCAATACTCATCTGGAGTTTCATTGGCGGGGTACTTCAAACCAATTCTCGCGATTGGCTTATCAAAGCGCGAGAAAAATTATCTTGGGAATCATTACGACCTCATCAATTATTTAAAGCACAATCCTCGCAACACCAGAATCATGATCATCTCCTCGCTCAAAGATCATTATGCGAACTCAGCCGCTCAGCAATTTATGCAGAACGCAAACTCTTTGATCCCTATTAAGTATGTTCAAATTCCTAAAGGTGGCCATAACATCGGAGTGTGGAAGCCCTTTGTTTCTACCGGTTTCCTCTGGATCAGCGGAGTCAATGACATCTCGACCCCAGTTGCTAATCCAGCTCCTACCGCGAGCGGAATCCAGAAATAAATTTCTCGGCTCGAAGCGCGGCCCAACCAACTTTTGGAAGATCTGCGGCGCGCGGATAGAGGACGTAGCGCGTCTCCCACCCTGGCTGAAATTTCGCATTGAAGCGATAGAGGGACTCAACCTGGAAGAAGTTTGAGGAGAACCTAATGAGATTACGCATGCCTCGAGTGATGGGACCAGCGCTGATCTTGTCGGCACGTTCAAAGAGTGACCTAAAGGCGGCAAAGTTAAGAGAGACGTGAGCCAAATTATTTGCGCGGGCATACTCCACTGTTTCGACGATCATCAATTCATTAACACCAGGATCAGTTCCACGTTCTCTCTGCATGCGGTCGAGAGATAAGCCATTAGTGGTCCATGGAACGTAATAGAGCAGACCTTTTATCTCGTTATTTAACCAAGCTATGGTGATGTAGGTATCAGGATCGAAATCTTCACCGAAGCGATCCATCGACATAGAAAAACCGCGCTCTGCAACTCCGTAACGCCATTCGTGGGCCAACTTGCGAAGTTGACTCCGCGTATCGTTATCAAGTTCCGACCACTTGTGAGTGGTGCACGAGTAGCCCTTGCGCTTGATGCGGTTCACCATCTGTCGAACGTTTGCCATAGGTCGGCCTTCAAGAGTGAAATCCTTGACATCGATAATCGCTTCATCGCCGATATCGATCGCGATCATTCCGGCGTGCTCCACCCAGACTTCGCCGCCACGGTCACTGCAACCCATCACCGCTGGAGTCCAGGCATGTTCATCGGCAATCTTGATGAACTCGGCAATTGCCTCTGGCCAGAGACTGTACTCACCGAATGGGTCACCACTTGCGAGCATCACGCCACCTTGTACTCGATAAGCGATTCCCGCCTTGCGATTTGAAGCCCATACGACGCTCTTGTCGCGTCTGGTCGCGAAGTAACCTAAAGAATCTTGCTCTAGATCATGTTTGATCAACTTACGAACTTGATCCATATCTTCATCGGACATCTTAGGAATGGGTTTGACCCTACGGAAATAGAGCCAGAGCGGAACGATGAGGGTGAAGACACCAAATGTTCCTAGAGTAAATGCGATGAGATCGGAAGAGCGCTCCGAGGTAAATTTAATTGGACCAGTGATTCCAATGAAACCTTCAACGATAAAGAGGAAGATGTTTTTATAAGAAGGTGACCCGATGATCTCGTAGTTGCTACGGAATTTCAGGAGTAGCAAACTCGCGAGAAATAGGACTACTAAAGCTATTCCAAAACCAATAAGTGGTTGCATCTTGGTGCTGGGATCAGATTTTGCGTAGAAAGATTTATGGAATGCCAGCAGCAGGGCGATGCTTCCTAATGAGAGACCAATTTGGAGTGGATGATGATTGGTTCTAAAAAGTTCCGTCGCCAAATTAACACAGAGGATGATGAGGGCGAGTACCCAAGCGCGACGTTTGCGTCTCGAGAGACCGCGAGCCAAGATCATCAATAAAAGTCCAGTAAAGATCGCAGTAGCTAAGGCGGTTCCGTTAAGGAATACCGGTATTACGTGATCAAGTTTGTGTACTGGTGTTCGAAATCTGCGAGAGACGTTAGCAAGTATGTCGAAGAGACCAACGAGAAAAGTAAGTCGACCAATCCAGACGGGCACCCAGCGTTGAGATTTCATTATCTAAATACTCCCGTATGTCCGAGCGAATAGCGACCAGGTTGTGGATAGAAGGATAAGCCGTGCGGCTCCTTACCCACTGGAATGCTTCGTAGATATTTTCCGTGGACGATATCGAAGACGTAAACCACGTTGTTGTAACGCCCCGAGACCCAGAACTGGGTTCCATCGGCGGAGATGCTTCCCATGTCGGGAGAGCCCCCGTTCGGGATCTTCCACTTTGCAACGATCTTATTATCCGAAAAGCGCAACACCGAAACGCTTCCTTCACCTCGGTTGGAGATTAAAAGGTACTTGGAATCACGAGTTACATAAAGTCCATGAGCCTCAACGCCGGTATGAATCAATGAGACCTTGCCAAAGTGATCGGCAGGCATAACCCACACGCCGTTCTCCATCATATCCGCGATGTAAAAAGTCTTACCGTCAGGTGAAATCTTTACATCTTGTGGAGTGGGTGCATCAGCGGCATTCATGTGTTGATAAGTCGGAAGAAACTTCCCATTTAAATACGTGGATGGAAGTTTGAAGTAGCTGACTACCTTCATCTTTGCGGTATTAACCAATATCAGGGTTCCAGAGAATTCGCATGAGGCGACAAAGAAGTTGCCATCTGCAGTGAAATCAGCATGGTTGAGCCCCTCACAAGAGACGTGGACAATTTTTTTGATTGCCATGGTGTGGGGATCGCGGAAGACCATCTCTTTATCTGCCTCGGCCATGACGATGGCATATTTTCCATTGGGTGTGAAGTAGAGGTTGTATGGATCATGTACGTAGATCGATTTGCCTGGTAGTCCGGTCTTCGGGTCGATGGGCGTCAGATGATTTCCCTCATCATCATTGACCCACAAGGTTTTAAGGTCCCAGGATGGAACAACGTGTTGTGGCCCCTTAGGGACAGAAAAGGTGCGGATGACTTTGAAAGTTTTAGGATCAATCTCGGTCACGCTGTTACCAGTGTGGTTTGGAACGTAAACCCGCTCTGGGAAGTTCGCTACGACAGGACTGAAATTGTTTGGCCCATCGGCTGCATAAATATTGTTTGGATCAGTGACAGGAGGCATACCTGCTAATGGAGTTGCTGCTTGCACATTAAATGGGATAGCGATTGCTACCAGGGCAAGAATTACAGCGGATTTCCTCATTGTTATGCTCCAAGCAATGTGGTGAGCGTGACGGGAGTTAGCCCCTTAGCGTGTAAATTTTCAAGCAGAGTTGGCATGGCATCAATCGTGTCCTGATGTCCAAAGTGCATGCTCACAATGCTTCCATTTTCTATGGACTTACTGATGTCCGCTAACACAATGCGTTTCCCGACATCTTGATAATCGTGTGAGTCGACATCGTAAGCAATGCATTGGTTGTAACCATATTTCAGGGCAGCGTTACGAATGATTGCATTTGAATATTGTGTGCCCGATGGGCGGAACCACTTTCCGTGATTGCCAATTAATTTCTCGAGCTCGGCGGCGCAGCCAGCGATCTCTGTATCAACTTGCTTGGCATTAAGTGTTTTCATTTGGTAATGATTCATGGTGTGATTTCCCAAGTCATATCCCGCATCAAGTATCTGCTTAGCGACACGGGGGTAGCCCTGCAACCATTTTCCAATGGCAAATACTGAAACTGGAGTTGAACTGCTCTTAAATATTGAGAGGAGTTTCTGCACCATCGCAGGATCGCCAGCACCATGAAAAGTTAGTGCTACCTGAGGTTTCTTTCGCGAACCATGTGCAATATCAGGGTTGGCAGCGTTCGCGGTATCCGTCTCAAATTCAAGGTCCGAAATGCCCGAAATAAGTGTCGCTCCAGCAACTGCTGCGCTATTTCTCAGGAATCGACGTCGATCGAGGGTCACGGCCTAAGGATACTTCCTGCGTTGCGCAGCGCGGTTATGCCATGAGTTGCTACTGTAAGGGAAGCACTCAGTCATGCGCCTTCCGGCGTGGGAAGCGTTGTGACAGGTGACCTAGGGCATACAGGGGGTAAAACCTTGAGCGAAGATGAAGACAATGGCTTAGATGACATCGTCACCGAAGAGATGTTGTGGGAGCGCATTCCTGAAACCACCGGCCTAGAACGTGCAAATACTTATTACGAGTTGAGCGCTCGAATTTACGCTCGCGGCCAATACGACGAGGCGCTGGCGCTCGCCGAGACCGCTCGGGATATCTACACCGAGTTGGGCGCTGTCGCACCTGCTGATGGTTTAGCTCAGGCTTATTCCGCAATTGGCTACAACCTCAATCAGCTCAAGCGAAATTCTGAGGCAGCCACAGCGATGAGCAAGGCCGTTGATCTCTTGCGTGAATCGAAATCGCCTTTAGCGATCGATTTAGCCTGCACCCTCGGTGAGTGGTGTTTTGGCGCGAAGGATTATGAGAAGACGATTGAGTGCATGCGCGAATGCGTCCAAGAGCATTTAGTGGATGGCAATGAATCTGGCGCGGCTAATGATCTACATCTGATCGGCTGTGCCCACCGTGAACTCGGTCAACACGAGAAATCACTTGAAGCATTTCGTGAGGCACGTGCCCTCTTTAAGAGCCTCAAAGAGGTTATCAATGTGGCTCGTTGCGATCAGAAGATTGCACATGCCTTGATAGAGCTCGGACTCGGTGAGGAAGCGCTCATTGCCGCGCAGAAATCTCTCGATGTCTTTGTTACTGCTCATGATCATCGCCGCGAAACCTATTCACTCCTTGAGGTTGGCAAGGCACAGATTCTGACGGGTCAAGAGCAAGAAGGCCTTGATACTTTAGAACGCGTGCTTGAAATCGCCACTGAGAGTGAGTGGAAAGATTTCGAATTCATTGTTGAGATAGAGCGCCACATTGCAGGAGTTCTACGTCAACTAGGTCGACTAGATGAGGCCGATGAGATCGAACGCCGACTAACCTCCGTCACTGAGGTAATTGAGGACGAATAAGTTAGAGATGCGGATTTAGATGCTGCATCGCCCAGGCGTACATCGCTATGGCGCCTGCAGCTGAGGCGTTCATAGAGCGCGTCGATCCATACTGTGCAATTGCCAGAACCACCGAGCAGATTGCCACCGCTTCATCCGACATTCCGGCACCTTCTTGGCCAAAGAAGAGCACGCATCTTTCTGGAAGTTGATAATTTTCTAGTTGTCGTGAGACCGGAAGATTATCGATACCGATAATTGGGACGTCATTCTCTTGGCACCAGGTCGCAAAGTCGGCGACGGTTGGATGATGCAGCACATGTAGATATTTATCTGTCACCATGGCGCCGCGTCGATTCCAATCCCGTTTACCAACTATGTGCACGTAGCTCACATTGAAGGCATTTGCGGTTCTGACCACCGAGCCAATATTTAAATCGTGTTGCCAATTTTCAATTGCGATCTGTAAGGGATGGCGCTTGGTATCAAGGTCGGCGACGATCGACTCGACCTTCCAGTACCTGTAGTGATCTAAAACATTGCGCCGATCGCCGTTCTCTAACAGCTCTGGGTCGAGTCGGGGATCGTTTGGCCAGGGCTTTTCGTGAGGTCCGACACCTACAACGGGAAAGAATTCACCCGGTCCAATTTCTGCAGCCACCCCGTCACCTTAATCCATGAATTCCCATACTTGGCAGGCATAATCACCCCATGCTTCGCAGGAGATCACTGGCGCTTATAGGAACGATCGCCCTTTCGTTCTTAATCTCATCGGTTGTGCCGGCACAAGCTCTTGCAATTCCCACGCTTTTCATAAATCTTTCGGCTTCGCCAACGCTCAATCATCCCGGGATTGTTGTTATCGATCCTGCTACGCATGAAACCATTTACTCGCTTGATCCCGATATCGGCCGAGCTCCAGCATCCGTCCTCAAATTGTTTTCTATGACAACCGTGTTGAGCGCCCTGAGTGCAGATATGGTCTTTAAAACAACCATAAGCGAGACGGCAACACCTGATACGTATCTCTTGGCGGGAAGTGGCGATCCATGGATGACCGAGAGCCCATTTGAAGCACAGAAGTATCAGCGTGCTTTCTTACCAACACTTATTAATAAGGTATTGGAATTGCATCCCGATAGTAAATCCATCACCTTGGACTACAACAATATGTATGCCCTTGATATCAAGGCGATACAGCGTTACTTCTCGGGGCGACTGACCATCAACGCGGTGAAGGTTAATAGCCTTACAGAAGGTACGAATGAAATCGCATCTGTGGAATCTCCCAAGCTGGGGAAGATAATTGAATTCACATTGCTATACAGCGATAACGTACTGGCGGATCGGCTCGCCCGCTTGGCTGCCCATACATTGGGATTTGGAACTGATGCAGCGGGAATACAAGCAGCCTTCGAAAAGGTGCTCGATGATTTAGGTGTTCCCCACTCGGGTATGCATATTTATGACGGCAACGGGCTCTCGCACGAGACTCGGGTGAGCGCTCGGGAGGTAGCCGACCTACTAGTAGCAATTTCCAGTAACCCGAAATTCCAACCGATCATGGCTGGCCTTCCCACCGCAGGCGAGACCGGGACGCTCAAGACTCGATTTGTAAATGATGCGCCAAATGCCATTGGCCTCGTTCATGCGAAGACTGGTTGGATAAATACCACGGTCAGTTTGGCGGGTTTCGTTACGGTGGGGTCAAGTCAGTACATCTTCGTGATTATCGCCAATCACATTCACAACCTGGAAAGCGCTCGGCAAGCAGCGCGCGTAACCATTGATCAGATGTTGGGTTCGATAGCCAAGAGACAGAACTAAGGTTTTGGAGGCTAGAATCTAGGCATGAGCCATGTAGGCGCCTATGTGGCATTGATGAAATTGCGAGTTGTAGAGCTTCTACTCGTGACAACTCTGCCCGCACTCTTCATGGCAACGTATGCTCAAAATCATGCTCATCGTTTCCCTCCACTCGGTGTCACGATTGCAACTCTTATCGGCGGCACCCTCGCAGCTGGCGCATCCAATGCTTTCAATATGGTCATTGAGGTCGAGTCAGATCGACTGATGAAGCGAACCAGCAAGCGACCATTGGTGAGTGGTGAGATTAACGAACAACAAGCCGTTGCATTCTCGCTTGTCATCACCATTCTCTCTCTTCTGATCTTTCTCATTTTTACGACGCTACTTGCAACTCTCCTCACTCTCCTTGCAATTTTGTTCTACGTAGTTGGTTACACCATCTGGCTCAAACGTCGTACCTCACAAAATATTGTCTGGGGTGGTGTAGCTGGATGCATGCCAGTTCTCATTGGGTGGGCCGCTATCACCAACTCGCTTTCACTAACCGCCTGGCTCTTCTTCTTCCTCATCTTCTTCTGGACTCCACCACATTTCTGGGCACTGGCCATTAAGTACAAAGAAGATTACGCGGCAGCGGGGATTCCGATGCTTCCGGTTGTTGCCAGCATCAAATCGGTGCAGAAGCAGATGTGGTTCCACACCATCTTCATGGTGCTCTTCTCGGTTCTAGTTCTCACTAGCGCGCATCTACCGTGGTGGAGTTACCTAGTCACCGTACTTTTGGCGTTGGGATTTGCCGTTGAACTCACAAAGATCTCCGGGGAGCGGTCGCAGCAATCTGCCATCAAACTATTTCATTGGTCGATTACCTATTTGAGCGTCTATTCGCTGATCCTGGTGATTGCGACCCTGGTGGCTAAGCACATCGGCTAAGCAAGATGTCTAAAACTCCACGAAATTAATCCACACCTAATTTCGACTCAGGATTTTCTCGGCTAGTACCCGTATGGTTATCAAATGACGACTGCCATCTCAGTTACAGATCTGAGCAAGGTTTATGGGGAGCGCAGCGCGCTCTCTCACGCAACATTTGAGGTTCCCCTCGGAACGGTCTGTGGCTTTGTGGGTCCAAATGGTTCCGGAAAGACAACCACGATCAGAATGCTTCTTGGGCTTATCGCTCCTACTGGTGGAACCGGGACCGTTTTAGGCGAGAGCATTTCTCATCCAGAGCGTTACCTACCAAGGGTAGGTGCCATGATCGAAGGACCGGCCTTCTATCCCGGCCTTAGTGGTAGTGAAAATTTGCGAGTGCTGGCCTCACTCGGCGGATTTTCACAAGATCGCGTCCCACATCTTCTAGAGAAGGTTGGGTTGGCAGATCGTGGCAACTCTAAATACAAAACTTATTCACTGGGTATGAAACAGCGTTTAGGAATTGCAGCTGCGCTATTGCCAGATCCAAAACTCTTGGTTCTCGATGAACCTACCAACGGATTAGATCCATCTGGCATTCAAGAAGTTAGAAATTTGATTAAAGATTTGGCATCTGATGGTACAAGCGTCTTCGTCTCCTCGCATCTGCTCTCGGAGTTAGAGATGATTGCGGAGTCCCTCGTCATGCTGCGCGAAGGAAAAGTTCTATTTTCAGGTCGAACGAAAGATTTGCTTGCAGCGCAGATCGCGACGTTAGTTGTACAACCAGAATTTACAGTCGATCTCAATAAGTTGTTGGAGATTGCTACTCGCCATGGACGAGAGGCATCGGTTACTGATGGCGCCGTACACATAGTTGCTGATGCTGAATGGGGTGCGACATTTAATCGTCTCGCCTTTAATGCTGGAGTCACACTGGCCTCGCTTACAGCGACGCAGCCGACGCTCGAAGAGACCTTCTTTGAAATGACGGGGGAGTAAAAATGTTTAACGTCGTACGCGCAGAGCTACGCAAGCTGCGCCGCCCTACACTTCTAATATCTACGATTCTGGTCGTTGCAGCGCTCACCGCGCTCTTTACATCGATCGTCTTTTTGCGCGCCAATTCAGGTCAAGGTAACGGCAGGCGTGGGGACATTATCTCGCCAGAAACTTTAAGTCAAGCAACGGGCTTGGTTTATGGATTTAAAATCGTCTCGTTCTTCTTAGGGATAACTGCTCTCTGCGTATTTGCTTCACAGACTGCACAAGAGTATTCACTGGGTACTTTGCGCAACCTTTTAGTTCGGCAACCTTCTCGCATGAAGATTCTCTTCGGAAAATATATCTCCATGATTATTTTCGGGGTGGCTCTCGTCTTCCTTGATGCCATCGTGGCAATAGGTGTTTCATATGGACTTGCTCCTCATGCGAAAGTCACCACTTCGGCATGGTTTACCGCCAATGCACTGAGTCTGTTGGGGAGAACCTTTGCCAATGTTCTGCTTAGCACAATCGCCTTCGGAACTTTTGGAATGATCTTGGGCCTGCTCTTTAGATCTCCGATTAGCGCTATTGCGACTGGAGTTATTTGGTCTCTGATCCTGGAGACCATCCTCGGTGGAGTTATCTCGAGCACCCAAAAATGGCTGCCCGGTCAGAACTTCGACAATATTGCGCAAGGCGGTTCGGATACGGTCAGTTATCAATGGTCACTGGCCTTATCTGCAATCTATTTGCTCTTTGGATTCTCTATTGTCTCTGTGCTCTTCAAGCGTCGGGATGTTGCAAACTAAAGAACACAGCAAATTCACACCGAGTCATTAACTGCTCCACATAAGAAAATCGCTTATCCTTGAGTGTTACTTCCCCCACGAATGGTTGGCTCCATGATTTCTAAGCGACGTATTCGGCATGTAGCGTTGTGCGCTGCTGTTCTCATGTCGATTCCTGCAACTTCGCTCGCAGCTACACCGAGCGCGAAACCGAAGCCAAAGGTCACAGCTCCCACAAAGGCGCAGATTGCCGCAGCCCAAGCTGCAGAAAATGCCAAAGCCGCCGCGGCCGCCGCAGCCACGAGTCAATTAAATTCGGCTCAAAATATTTTGCAGCAGTTGACTGCAATTACCCAACAGAAGCAGGTTCAACTTCAGAATGCGCAAGCGGCGCTCGTCGTTGCTACTCACCAATCAAACTTAGCGACAGCTCATGCTGCACTCACAGAAGTGGCTGTGGCTGAAGCAAATAAGACCATTGGCCGAATGGCTGCGAACGCCTACATCATGGGAGGGGGATTCACGACTCTCAATAGCGTCCTGGATTCCAATGGACCACAGGATTTAGTAGACCGGTTGAGTATTTTGAATCAAGTTGGAGCAACTGACTCTGTCGCTCTCTCGCGTTACAAGAGCGCTCTCGTCATTGCGCAAGCGGCCCAGGCGGCAGCGGCGGCGGCAAAGAATGCCCAAGCTGCAGCAACGGCCAAGGTAGCTGCAGCAAAGGCTGCTGCCGCAGCAGCACAATCTGCACAAGCGTCTGAGGTTGCGAAATTGCGTGCGGTTCAGGCCCAACTCATGGCAGAACTTGTGAAGGCTCGCAATGTGCGAATCACCTTGCAGCAACAGTTGGCTCTCTGGCAGTTGGAGCAATCAAGCGCAAATACCGCGGCTCATACCAAAGGGCAGGCGAAGATCTGGCCTGATCGAGGATTTACCGGACGAACCACGATTCGTGGCACAGATGCGATTCGTGCCAAAGCGCTGGCATATGCCAAGGCCCAAGTCCTTGCACGAAAGCCATATGTTTGGGGAGCGCAAGGACCCAATAGTTTCGACTGTTCTGGTTTGGTCTACGCCGCATATCACGCAGCAGGATTAGGTTGGCCTAACTGGTCCCGCCTCAATGCCGCTCTCTACTTCGTTGATACTGAGCGCGTACCACTCACTCAATTGATTCCAGGTGACTTGCTCTTCTATTCATATGATGGCACCGTTCAAAATATTCACCACATCACTATCTACGCTGGTAATGGAATGATGTGGGAGGCCAATTCAACTCGCACAGGGCTTCTCTATTCCAGCATGTACAGCGTTAGCGGACTAATGCCTTCAGGTGGTCGGGTTTAACAATTAGGCTTGGCGCCATGAAGGCGACGATGGTCATCAGACATGCGGTTCGCCCATGGATTGAGCGATCTGATTTTCGCCTCCTCGTTGGGGTATCGGGCGGTGCCGACTCTATGGCGCTGGCGCTCGCCACGCTTTTGGAGGCCAAGAGCGCCGGTATTGAGGTGATCGCGATCATCGTGGATCATCAGTTGCAAGAAGGATCAGCTGAAGTCGCACATAACGCCCGCGAAAAATTGATGGCGTTGGGTTTTGAAACTGTTGAAGTTGTAAAGGTAGATGTCGTCCTCAACGATGGGATGGAGAGTTCGGCGAGAAGAGCTCGATTTCAAGCTTTTGATGAAGCAATCGCTAGATATCATCCGGATTACTTCCTCTTGGCTCACACCAAGAATGATCAGGCTGAATCGGTACTCCTTGGCTTAGCTCGCGGATCTGGAACTAGGTCGCTCTCCGGTATCGCTCAAGTTAATGGAAAATTTATTCGCCCATTGTTGGAAGTGGATCGAGAGATTACTGAACTGGCCTGCCAAGAGAATGGAATTACTCCTTGGGAAGATCCGCACAATTTCGATCTTCAATATGCCCGGGTTCGGGTTCGGAGAGAGGTCTTACCTCTCCTGGAATCAACTCTTGGGCCTGGAATTGTGAGCGCACTGGCACGTAGCGCCTCAATACTGAGGGAGGATGCTGATGCCCTAGATCTGCTGGCTGGGGAGCTATTTGCCGGAGTTGATCCCGCCAAATTAGATCTCTCCGCTCTAGAGAGCCTGCCTAAAGCTCTTCGAATTCGCCTGCTCAGGCTCTCCATTTATGCCATGGGTGCCCCAGAGGGGTCATTGAGCGCCGACCATCTAGCCCCGGTTGAGGCGTTGATCACGAATTGGCACGGGCAGGGGGAGATTTCGCTCCCTGGTGGTGTGAAGGTGGAGCGAATTTCGGGCAGACTTTCGCTCTCATACCTGAGTTAATAAGACCTGAGTTCATAAAGGAGCATCGTGGATTTAAGCACCGCAGGCGAAGATATCGATCGCGTCATAGTTTCAGCGCCAGAGATCCAAGCTCGCCTAAAAGAGATTGCGCTCCAAGTTGAACAAGATTATGAGGGACGCAATCTTTTAGTTATCGGCATCCTTAAAGGTGCGGTGATGACGATGGCCGACTTCGTTCGCTCTCTCAACCGACATGTTGAGATGGATTGGATGGCCGTCACCTCTTATGGTTCTGGCACTAAATCGAGTGGTGTTGTGCGAATCCTTAAAGACCTTGATCGAGATATATCTGGACGAGATGTTTTGATCGTTGAAGATATCGTCGATACTGGATTAACTCTTGCCTGGCTCAAATCAAATCTGCAATCCCGTGGAACTAAGAGTGTTGAGATCTTCACGATGTTGCGTAAACCAGATGCGGCGAAGGTCGATGTTGATGTGAAATATGTTGGCTTTGATATTCCAAATGAATTTGTCGTTGGGTACGGGCTGGATTACAACGAGAAATATCGGAACCTCGATTTTATTGGAATATTGGCTAAAGGCGTTTACTCCTGATTATTGGAAATAAATCGCCTGATTTATCCGTTTACTCCGAGCGTAGATAATAGAGAAGAGCAATGGCAGATACAAAGATAAAACTTCCCCGCAAGCGGATCCGCAAATTGATACGTGGTCCACTCTTTTGGATTGTCCTCGCCTTGATTCTGGTGGTTGCTCTTGGAAAAGTTTCAGGCAGCGGAGTCACCTACACCCCGGTAGACACCTCAACTATCATCAATGAGATTTCTACTAACAAAGTGGATTCCGCATTGGTCATAGATAAAGATCAGAAGATCGAGGTTATCCTCAAGAGTGGTGAATCTGTAAACGGGGCGACTCATCTTGTCGCTTCTTATCTCTCGAACGAAGAGCAACAAATCACTGAACTCTTGATCAGCAACCCTCCTGCAAAAGCTTGGAATGTAAAAGTACCAACTACCTCATTTCTAGAGTCGCTCTTCTTTAGCTTTGCTCCCTTCCTGCTTATCGGTTTTCTACTTCTTCTCTTTATGTCTAATTCGCAAGGTGGAAATCGCATCTTCTCCTTTGGGCGATCAAAGGCAAAGTTGCAGTCCAAGGACGCGCCAAAGAGCACCTTCGCAGATGTTGCAGGTGCAGATGAGGCAGTTGCAGAACTCCGCGAGATTAAAGATTTTCTCTCTGATCCCAAGAAGTACCAAGATATTGGCGCCAAGATTCCTAAAGGAGTTCTGCTTTATGGCCCTCCAGGTACTGGTAAGACCTTGCTTGCTCGCGCTGTTGCAGGGGAGGCGAATGTTCCCTTCTTCTCTATTTCCGGTTCTGAATTTGTAGAGATGTTCGTTGGAGTAGGTGCATCTCGAGTCCGTGACCTCTTTAATCAAGCAAAAGAAGCGGCGCCAGCGATCATCTTTGTAGATGAGATTGATGCAGTAGGACGTCAACGCGGTGCTGGTTTGGGTGGCGGAAATGATGAGCGGGAACAGACCCTCAATCAACTTTTGGTAGAGATGGATGGCTTTGAGGCGAATACCCAAGTTATTTTGATCGCGGCAACAAACCGTCCAGATGTGCTCGATCCTGCGATCTTGCGCCCAGGTCGATTTGATCGACAGATTCCAGTTGATCGTCCAGATCTTTTGGGGCGTAAGGCAATTCTTGAGGTACATGCCAAAGGAAAGCCGATTGCCAAGAGCGTTGATCTAGGTGAAATTGCTAAGCGAACCCCTGGATTTACCGGAGCAGATCTCGCCAACGTTTTGAATGAGGCTGCTCTCTTAACGGCCCGCGAGAATGCAAAGGTGATCACGACCATGGCTCTCGATGAATCTATCGATCGCGTTATGGCCGGACCACAACGCACCAGTCGACTTATGACCGAGGAAGAGCGACGCATCACCGCCTATCACGAAGGTGGACATGCACTTGTTGCGCACGCACTTCCAAATACAGATCCAGTTCATAAAATTACGATCATGCCGCGCGGTCGCGCTCTGGGTTACACGATGGTGCTTCCAGATGAAGATCGTTATGCGACAACGCGCAATCAGATGCTTGATCAATTGTCATATTCACTTGGCGGTCGCGCCGCAGAAGAGTTGATCTTTCATGATCCGACTACTGGGGCTTCAAACGATATTGAAAAGGCAACTAACTTGGCGCGTGCCATGGTTACCCAATATGGAATGACCGAACGTATCGGTGCGATCAAACTCGGTACCGGTGATAGCGATCCATTCCTTGGACGCGACTACGGTCACCAACGTGACTACTCCGAGGAGATCGCTGGCATCATCGATGAGGAGATTCACGCTCTTATCGAAAATGCGCACCAAGAGGCTTTCAATATTCTGGTCGCCAATCGCGATATTTTGGATGCGCTAGTAGTTGAACTCTTAGAGCGCGAGACCCTGCTCAAAGATGACATCGAGCGCATCTTTGCCAAAGTTGCACTCGTAGAACCACGTCCAGCGTGGACCGGCTCGCCAAATCGCACGCCTTCGACAATTCCTCCGGTTGGCTTAGTTTCGGCAAAACCGCAGTTAGATCCAGAGGCAAACCCAGAGAAGCCTGTGCGTAAACCACGCAAGAAGAAAGTTGCTCCACCAGCGCAGTCACCTGTTCCAGAGCTGGTCGTTCCAGAGCAGGGCAGCAATGAGTGATGATCTCTCACCTGTATCCATGGGACCACATGATGGAAAGGCGAGAGCAGAGTTTGATCAGGGACGAGCAGAGCGGGCAATAACCGAACTACTGCTCGCTATCGGAGAAGATCCAACTCGAGATGGATTGCGCGATACCCCAGCTCGTGTAGCGCGGGCATATCGGGAAAATTTTGAAGGGTTGTGGCAGAACCCAGAAGATATTCTGACGACTACCTTTGATATTGGGCATAAAGAGTTGGTAATCGTGCGTGATATCGAGGTCTTCTCTCACTGCGAACATCACCTAACTCCTTTCCATGGCGTTGCTCATGTCGGCTATATCCCCGGTGAATCCGGTCGTATAACTGGAATATCAAAGTTGGCTCGTCTAGTAGATCTCTACTCGCGTCGCCCGCAGGTTCAAGAGCGTCTGACAACGCAGATCGCCGATGCAATTGTCGAAATCCTTAAACCTTCAGGAGTGATCGTGATCATCGATTGCGAGCACCTTTGCATGTCCATGAGGGGTGTTAAAAAATCACAGGCTCGGACGACAACCTCTGCGGTGCGTGGCCATCTTCGTAACGCCGCCACGAGAGCCGAGGCAATGGCTCTCATAACTGCTTCTGATCGCTAATGTCCCAAATGCAGAGCACTCTCGTGATGGGAATTCTTAACATCACGCCAGATTCTTTTGCAGATGGTGGTCGCCACTTTGAACTAAGTAATGCGGTTGAACGTGCCAAGGAGATGCTTAAGGAAGGTGTCGACATCATCGATGTCGGAGGTGAATCTACTCGCCCAGGTTCAGAGCGCATATCGAGTGAAGAAGAACGCAATCGAGTTATCCCAGTTATCACCGCACTCAAAGAGTTAGGTGCTGTGTTCAGTATCGACACGACACGGTCGGAGATAGCCAAACTCGCAATTGATGCGGGGGCTAGTTACGTCAATGACATTAGTGGAGGCTTATCTGATTCAAAGATGGCCTCGGTCATCGCGGTACATCCACAGGTGCAGTACATAGCTATGCATTGGCGGGGTGAGTCTAAAGATATGCAATCACGCGCCGTATATAAGGATGTAGTCAACGAGGTTCGCGGCGAATTGGAGTCGAGGACAGATGCGCTCATAAAAGCGGGTGTAAATCCTGAACAGATAATCCTTGATCCAGGGATTGGCTTTGCCAAGACTGGCGAACACAATTGGGAGTTGCTTCGCCATATCGATCGCCTGCAACTGATGGGATTTCCGCTGCTGGTAGGTGTCTCACGTAAGCGATTTCTAGGAGAGCTGGTGGGATCTTCAAACCCGGATGATCGCGACTCGGCTACAGTCGCTCTTACAACGGAGTTAGCTCGTAAAGGTGTCTGGGGAGTTCGAACGCATAGCGTGAAGCCGCACGTCGATGCCATCAAGGTAGTGAGGGAGTTATTCGGATGAGCGACTTTATTGAGATAAAGGGCATCTCGGGATTTGGCTACCACGGGCTCTTTGAGCACGAGCGGCAAAATGGCCAGAGCTTTGCGGTAGATGTAAAACTTGAATTGCTTAAGAAGAAGGCTTCAAAGAGCGATGACATCAATGATGCGGTCGACTATTCAGAAGTTGCAAAATTGGTTTATGCCCGCATTGTCGGTGAACCAGTAAATCTCATAGAGCACTTGGCTCAACTAATCGCCCAAGAACTTCTCGGCACATTTCCGCTTAAATCGGTCGAGGTAGTAGTCCACAAAGCTAATGCGCCAGTCGGGCTGCCAGTCAGTGATATCGCTGTACGGATAAAGCGTTCGCAATGAAGGTCGTCATCGCTCTCGGATCAAATATCGGTGACACCAATTCACACCTGCATCATGCGATTGAGGAGTTAGGCAAGGTTGTAACAATCACCCAGGTCTCTAGTTTTTACAGGACCGCACCGGTCGGCGGCCCTGCACAGGATGATTTTCTCAATGCGGTACTTATTGCTGAGAGCGATCTAGACCCTCTTGATATCTTGGTCGCCATGCAAGAGATTGAAACTTTGGCGGGACGGACCCGCGATGTTCATTGGGGCCCGCGCACTCTTGATCTTGATCTGATTACTTATGGAGATGCGATCATTGACGAGCCACATCTAGAACTTCCTCATCCGCGAGCCCATGAACGCGCATTTGTTTTAGAGCCTTGGCTCGAGATTGATCCTGAAGGAGTGCTAGCGGGTAAGGGTCAGATAAAAGATTTGCTTGAGGCGATTAAGCAGTAAACTTATGGCACTAGCCCGGTACCTCGAAAGGACTGGAGCACGATGAGCGAGACAGTGGCCTTTGTACCCACCATGGGTGCGCTTCATGCTGGTCACTTGGAGTTGATCAAGCACGCTCGAACCTTGAGCGATGAGGTGGTCGTATCAATCTTTGTTAATCCACTGCAATTTGAAAACCCCGATGACCTTGCTAAATATCCCAGGGATATTGAAGGAGATACCGAAAAAGCACTGAGCGTAGGTGCTGCGCGAGTCTGGGCTCCTTCATATGATGAGGTTTATCCATCTGAGATCCTTAAGATTTCTGCTGGAGAACTAGGCCAGAGATTTGAAGGGCGCGAAAGAGTCGGACACTTCGATGGGGTCTTGACCGTGGTCAATCGCCTCTTTGAATTAGTTAAACCCAATTTTGCAATCTTTGGCGAGAAGGATTTCCAGCAACTTTTTATTATCAAGAACTGGATTAAGGAAAATCAGATACCTGTAAAGATTATTGCCCACCCAACGGTGCGAGATAGTGATGGTCTAGCTCTATCCTCACGAAATCAACGGTTAAGCGCGCTGGGTAGGAAGAGTGCGCTGGTCATTCATCGAGCTCTCGTAGCCGCCTCAAAGGAAGAGATGCTGCAGATCCTGGCGAGCGAACCGGGATTTAAACTCGATTACGCCGAGATCATCGACGAGGAGACCTTCGAAATTGCTTCTTCAGCGAGTACTTACAAGCGGGGAATAATCGCTGGTTGGGTAAATGGGGTCCGTTTGATTGACAATAGTCCAATGGGATTAGCCCGATGAAGTTATTTGCAGGAGCCCCAGGATGGACTGCCCGCGCCGATGTGATCGTGATCGGTTCTGGAGTCGCGGGTCTGACGACCGCACTCAATGCTCGCGCCGCCAATCTATCCGTCTTGCTTGTAACAAAAGCTCATATCGATGAAGGCTCTACCAAATGGGCGCAAGGTGGAATCGCCGCCGCGCTTGGACCCGGTGATTCACCCGAAGAGCATAAAGAAGATACTTTGATTGCAGGCGCGGGACTTTGCGATATAGATGCGGTAAACGTTTTGGTAACTGAAGGACCCGAGGCGGTTCGCAAATTAATCGCTCGAGGAGCCGTATTTGATAAAGCAGAGAGCGGAGAGATCGCCCTCACTCGCGAGGGTGGCCATCACCGCAACAGAATTTTGCATGCCGGTGGTGATGCGACTGGAGCCGAGGTTTCTCGCGCGCTTCTTGCTGCAGTACAAAATGACTCAGGGATTGAAGTTATTGAACATGCACTTGTGATTGATGCACTGAAGTCGAGCGATGGTCGCGTGTGTGGTGTAACCCTGCATGTAATCGGTGCAGGTTCAAGTACTGGTGTTGGTCGAGCATTGGCGCGCGCCGTTGTTATTGCTACTGGTGGTTTAGGACAGGTGTATTCACAGACAACTAATCCTTCAGTCTCGACCGGAGACGGTGTGGCACTAGCGCTCCGGGCTGGTGCAGCAGTTGCAGATGTTGAATTTATTCAATTTCATCCAACAGTTCTCTGGCGTGATACCTCTACCGCCGGTCAGCAACCGCTTATTAGTGAGGCGGTACGCGGTGAGGGAGCAATATTGCTAAATCACAAGGGCGAAAGATTTATGACCTCTGTGCATCCTCAGGCAGATCTCGCTCCTCGCGATATTGTGGCGAAAGAGATCTTCAGTCAAATGCGCGAAGCCCATGCACCTCACATGTGGCTAGATGCAACCGCGGTGAAGGATTTCCAAGAGAGATTCCCCACGATTTACGCCTCATGCATTGCAAATGGAATTGATCCAGAGAAGCAATTGATTCCGGTCGCCCCAGCTTCGCACTATGCCTCTGGTGGCGTGCTTGTAGATATGAATGGGCAGAGCACCGTCCCTGGTTTATATGTCTGCGGTGAGAGTGCTTGCACTGGCGCCCACGGAGCAAATCGATTGGCATCCAATTCATTACTCGAAGGGTTGGTCTTTGGAGCTCGCATCTCTGAACACATTGCGCATCACTTAGTTGACTATCAAGAACCTGCAGATGACAGCAGCGAAAAGCGAATTTTGATTGATCCCGCCATTCGTATCCCACTCCAATTGGCTATGAGCGAGGGTGCTGGCGTTATGCGTTCTGATAAGAGTTTGCGGGCCACCCTTGCAACGCTGGAGCAACTCGGATCACGTCATACTGATAAGCCTGGTGTAGATGCCTGGGAGGTTTCTAATCTCTACTTCTTGGCTACCGCAATTGTTCGCTCCGCATTAGAGCGCCACGAATCTCGTGGTTCGCATTGGCGCAGTGATTATTTAGAGACAAGTACGCAGTGGCAGAAGCGAATCATTCAACGGCTAGATGAATCAGGCGCATGGAGTTCTTCCCTGGAGGAGATCAATCATGGCTGACTTTTTACAGGCACTTATTGAACTTGCCTTCGCTGAAGATTTAGCGGGTGGCCAAGACATAACATCAAATGCAACTATTCCCGAATCTCAAAATAGTGTTGCTGAATTCGTCAATAGAGCGCCTGGCGTTATCGCGGGACTCGATGTGGCTGTACGAGTACTTGAGTACGTTGGCATAAACGATATTTCGGTGCTTGTAGCCGAAGGTCAAGAGGTTCCCGCAGGCACCGTGCTATTAGTTGCACGAGGAAATACCCGCAAGCTGTTACTCGCGGAGCGAACAGCTCTCAATTTCCTTACTCACTTGAGTGGCATTGCAACGCTGACCTCACATTGGGTTGCAGCGGTTGCACACACAAAGTGTCAGATCAGAGATACTCGCAAGACCACCCCGGGATGGCGATTACTCGAAAAAGCTGCGGTGCGCGCCGGAGGTGGAACAAATCATCGCCTCTCACTCTCTGATGCAGCGCTGGTGAAGGACAACCATATTGTTGCCACAGGGGGAGTGCTACAAGCTTTTGAGAAGGTACGTGCCGCTCAACCTGGAGTAAGTGTCGAAGTGGAAGTTGATAATTTGGATCAACTTCGTGAAGTACTAGTTGGCAAACCAGATTTAATCCTGCTCGACAATATGTCTCCAGAGATGTGTGCCGAGGCTGTCGCAATCGTGGGTGGCCAAGTGAAATTGGAAGCTTCTGGAGGAATCATACTCACTAACGCTGCCGCATATGCCCAAAGCGGTGTCGACTATCTTGCAATTGGTGCGCTGACACATTCCGCAAAGGCACTTGATATTGGTCTTGATCTAAAGATGGGAAGCTAAATGTTACTTACAGTAGATGTAGGAAATACCAATACCGTTCTCGGAGCCTTTGATGGTGAGAAGCTAGTCCGATCTTGGCGGGTGAAGACAGATCCACGGGATACAGCCGATGAGTTGTGGTTGCAATATCGAGCCTTGCTAGATGGAATTGAAATCGATGGACTCTCCATCTGTTCAACCGTTCCAGCAACTCTTCGCGAACTGCGCAATATGGTGGCGCGATATTTCAGTGATTTACCTGTAACCATTGTCGAGCCCGGAATTAAGACAGGTGTTCCGCTTTTGGTTGATAACCCTAAGGAGATAGGCGCCGATCGCATCGTTAATACTCTTGCCGCGCATACCCTCTTCGGTTCCGAAGGACCTTGCATCGTCGTCGACTTTGGAACGTCAACTAATTTAGATGTGGTCTCACCGAAGGGTGAGTTCTTAGGTGGAGCCTTAGCTCCTGGAATTGAGATATCTGTAGATGCGCTAGCGGCCCGCGCGGCTCAACTCCGCAAGGTCGAACTTATTAAGCCAAAATCGGTTATCGGTAAAAACACCGTTGAGGCGTTGCAGTCAGGAACCATTTACGGCTTCGCGGGCCAAGTCGATGGCCTGGTCAACCGCATAATCGAAGAGCTCGAAATTCTCTATCCAGGTGTCGGTCCAACAACTGTCATCGCTACCGGTGGTTTGGCACCGCTTGTATTGGGGATCAGCGAATCCATTGATACTCATGAACCTGACCTCACCCTGTTGGGACTTGCCATGGTTTTCGATCGGAATTTACAGAGCAACTGAGCCTAAAAAATAGCACGATAGACTTCTCGCATTATGAGTGAGCAGATAGTCGAAGACGACCTACCAGAACAATTGCGTATTCGCCGCGAGAAGCGGGCAGCCATATTGTCTCGAGGCGATGAGGCTTATCCCGTCGCCGTCCCACGTACCGCATCACTCAAAGAGATCCGGGAGCGTCACGCAGGACTTGAGATTGACGTCGCTACTGGAATTCAAGAGAGCCTGTCTGGTCGAGTAATTTTCAAGCGCGATACCGGAAAGCTCTGCTTTGCAACCTTACGCGAGGGCGATGGCACCGAATTGCAAGCCATGTTCTCCCTGGACAAGGTTGGCGCCGAAGTACTTGATCAGTGGAAGAGCGATATCGATATCGGCGATCTGGTCAGCGTGACTGGCGAGATCATTACCTCTAAGCGCGGTGAGCTTTCGATCCTAGCCAACTCATATCAACTTGCGGCAAAGTCATTGCGTCCACTTCCAGTCGAACACAAGCCACTCTCAGAAGAGACCCGCGTTCGGATGCGTTATGTAGATCTGATTGTTCGCCCGGAAGCAAGATTTAATGCTCGGCTCCGTCCGCAGGTCATGAGTTCTTTACGCCAATCATTTGGAACCCGCGGCTTTATGGAAGTTGAAACACCAATGCTTCAGGTTATGCACGGTGGCGCTGCTGCTCGTCCATTTAAAACCCACAGCAATGCCTACGACATGGATCTATTTCTACGTATCGCCCCTGAACTCTTCCTTAAGCGTTGTGTTGTGGGTGGCATCGAGAGAGTCTTTGAAATTAACCGCAACTTCCGCAACGAAGGAGCCGATTCAAGTCACTCTCCTGAATTTGCGATGATTGAGGCTTATCAGGCTTATGGGGATTGGAATTCAATCGCCGAACTCACACGTGATTTGATTCAAGAGTCCGCTCAGGCTGTCTTCGGTTCATACGTTGTGACTCACCATGATGGACGTCAACTTGATTTAGGTGGCACATGGCGCGAGGCAAATCTCTTTGATTTAATCTCAGAAGGCGTTGGTGAAGTTGTAACACCACAAACATCGCTTGATGAGTTAAAAGTTATCGCTACCAAACTCGGCATGAAGATCGATCCAAAGTGGGTCGCTGGAAAGTTAGCGGAAGAGATCTTTGAACACGTCACAGAGGGCCAACTCAACGAACCAATTTTTGTTAAGGGATTCCCGGTCGACACTTCACCATTGGTGAGAGCACATCGTCAGATTCCAGGCCTGGTCGAAAAATGGGATCTCTATGTAGAAGGTTTTGAATTAGCCACCGGATATTCGGAGTTGATCGATCCCGTCATTCAAAGAGATCGACTAGTAGAACAAGCTGCATTGGGAGCCAAGGGCGATGTCGAGGCTATGAACCTCGATGAAGATTTCTTGCGCGCAATGGAATATGGAATTCCTCCGATGGGTGGCATGGGGATGGGCGTTGATCGGTTGCTGATGGCTCTAACAGGTTTGGGAATTCGCGAAACCATCCTCTTCCCATTGGTGAAACCCGAGGAACAATGAGTTTGATAATTCGTCCCGCCAAGACCTCTGATATCAAGGCGATTCGCGCCATCATCGACACTTATGTCTTAGGCCGCCGTCTTCTGGCCAAGGAGACTGTGACTCTCTATGAGACTGTCCAGGAGTTCACCGTGGCAGAGTTCGATGGCGAGGTTGTGGGATGTGGCGCACTGCACGTTCTCTGGGAGGATCTGGCTGAAGTTCGTACCGTTGCCGTCCTCGACAAGATGCGCGGCAAGGGTGTTGGCAATGCCATCATCGCCAATATCGTGGAGCGCGCAAAAAATATTGGGGTAGAAAGGATATTTTGTCTGACTTTCGAGACCGAATTCTTTGGTCGAAATGGCTTTCAGGTCATCGAAGGAACCCCGGTCGACCATGAGGTCTACCAGCAGTTACTCCGCTCTTACGATGAAGGTGTAGCTGAATTCCTGGATCTTGAGCGGGTCAAGCCAAATACCTTAGGCAATACGAGGATGCTCCGCATCCTCTGAAATAGGCAACACGCAGGGGCTCCGCATCCTCTAGGCGATCCCACAGGGGCATAAATCTCACCAAATTGGCGTTACAGGTAGGCTAATCCAAGGTAATTAGAAAGAAGGTGCCACCCATGTTTGAGCGCTTTACAGATAGGGCTCGCCGAGTAGTTGTACTCGCGCAAGAGGAAGCCCGCATGCTCAACCACAATTACATCGGCACCGAGCACATCCTCCTAGGACTTATCCATGAGGGTGAAGGAGTCGCAGCCAAGGGCCTTGAGGCTCTCGGTATCTCACTTGAAGCTGTGCGCTCGCAGGTCGAAGAGATCATTGGCCAAGGGCAACAAGCTCCATCCGGCCACATCCCATTTACTCCACGTGCCAAGAAGGTCCTCGAGCTCTCACTTCGTGAGGCACTACAACTTGGACATAACTACATCGGCACCGAACATATTTTGCTTGGACTCATTCGCGAAGGCGAAGGCGTTGCAGCACAAGTACTCGTGAAGTTGGGTGCAGACCTTAATCGAGTTCGCCAGCAAGTAATTCAACTTCTCTCGGGTTATCAAGGGAAAGAGGCGGTTGCACAGGGCGGTCCTGCAGAAGGAACCCCAACTACTTCGTTGGTCCTTGATCAATTCGGTCGCAACCTGACTCAAGCTGCTCGAGAGGGCAAGCTCGATCCTGTTATTGGCCGCGAGAAAGAGATCGAACGAGTCATGCAGGTTCTCTCGCGCCGCACCAAGAACAACCCAGTTCTTATTGGTGAGCCAGGTGTTGGTAAGACCGCGATCGTTGAAGGTTTAGCCCAAGCGATTGTTAAGGGCGATATCCCTGAGACCTTGCGCGATAAGCAACTTTATTCACTCGATCTTGGTGCACTTGTCGCTGGAAGTCGCTACCGCGGTGACTTTGAGGAACGCCTCAAGAAGGTTCTCAAAGAGATTCGTACACGTGGTGACATCGTTCTATTCATTGATGAGATTCATACCCTTGTCGGTGCAGGGGCAGCAGAAGGAGCCATCGATGCTGCCAGCATCTTGAAGCCAATGCTTGCTCGCGGTGAGTTGCAGACGATTGGTGCAACCACGCTTGATGAGTATCGCAAGCACTTGGAGAAGGATGCTGCACTTGAGCGTCGCTTCCAACCAATTCAAGTTGCTGAACCAACTCTGACTCACACCATCGAGATCCTCAAGGGACTTCGCGATCGTTACGAGACCCATCACAAGGTTTCGATCTCTGACTCTGCCTTGGTTTCTGCAGCAACACTTGCAGACCGCTACATCTCCGATCGATTCTTGCCGGATAAGGCTATCGATCTGATCGATGAGGCTGGTTCACGGCTACGTATTCGTCGCATGACTGCTCCTCCAGAGCTTCGTGAATTCGATGAGAAGATTGCTAAGGCTCGTAAAGATAAAGAGTCAGCAATTGATGCACAGGATTTCGAGAAGGCCGCTTCATTCCGCGATAAAGAGAAGACTCTTATTGCTGAGAAGGTTGACCGTGAGAAGACCTGGAAGGCAGGCGATCTTGATATCGTTGCGGAGGTTGATGAAGAACTCATTGCTGAAGTTCTCTCACACTCAACTGGAATTCCAGTCTTTAAGTTGACCGAGGAAGAGACCGCTCGCCTGCTTCGCATGGAAGATGAGTTGCACCGTCGTGTCATTGGTCAGGATCAAGCGATCCGCGCCTTGTCACAGGCAATTCGTCGTACTCGCGCAGGACTCAAGGATCCAAAGCGTCCTGGTGGCTCATTTATCTTCGCCGGTCCTTCAGGTGTTGGTAAGACAGAGCTCTCACGCACCTTGGCTGCCTTCCTATTTGGCGATCAAGATGCCTTGATCCAACTCGATATGTCTGAGTACTCCGAGAAGCACACCGCTTCACGCCTCTTCGGCGCACCTCCAGGATATGTTGGATATGACGAGGGTGGTCAGTTGACCGAGAAGGTTCGCCGTAAGCCATTCTCCGTAGTTCTCTTTGATGAGATCGAGAAGGCTCACCCGGATATCTTCAACTCACTCCTCCAAGTACTTGAAGATGGACGACTCACAGACTCCCAAGGTCGTGTCGTTGACTTCAAGAACACCGTCATCATCATGACGACAAACTTGGGTACTCGCGATATCTCAAAGACTTTGGGACTTGGCTTCCACAACTCCGATGATGTCTTGGGTAACTACGAGCGCATGAAGGGCAAAGTTAGCGATGAACTAAAGACGCACTTCCGCCCTGAGTTCCTCAACCGCATCGATGACATCGTGGTCTTCCACCAGTTGTCAGAGGACGAGATCATTCAGATCGTAGATCTTATGATCGCAAACCTCGATGAGCGTCTACGCGCCAAAGATATGGGCATCGAGCTCACATCTGCCGCGAAGGCTCTGCTGGCAAAGCGTGGATATGACCCGGTCTTGGGAGCACGTCCATTGCGCCGCACTATCCAGCGCGAGATCGAAGATGTCTTGTCAGAGAAGATTCTCTTTGGCGATGTTAAGCCAGGCGAGATCACTCTGGTTGATGTTGCAACTGTTGATGAGAAGGAGACCTTCACATTTACAGGTGTAGTTAAGTCCACGATGCCAGATACACCTGGTGATCTTGAGGCTGCAAGCTCTAACTAATTAATTAGCAAGTCTGAAACTTTTGCCGGTGGTCTCGATAAGGCCATCGGCAATAAGTGTTTTAAGGGCTTTTTCAACTTGAGAGTCATCGTGCCACAATTTTTTGAGGGCAACTGTTGAAAGTTTCGAGTTCTCGCGAAGTGCTTGAACGATCGTGCCGCGACATTGGCGATCTGTCCCGCTCCAAGCTTGCGATTTACGTACCAGATCAGATTTTGGATAACCGGCTTTGCGCCAGGCACATTGGCGTTTCAAAGGGCAGAGGTCACATGCAGGGTTCTTTGAGGTACAGATCAAAGCTCCGAATTCCATTGTGGCTGCAGCCCATCTTGCGCCATCTTGTGGAATTAACTTCTGTCGAAGTTCGCGTTCGATCGTTGATATGGAGTTAGTGGGATGTTCGACGCCATCGAACAGACGCGCAAAGAACCTGCGGATATTTACATCTAAAACGAGAGTCGGTTCGCCATAAGCAAAGGCCGCGATCGCAGCGGCTGTGTACTCGCCAACTCCAGGAAGCGTGCGTAGATCTTCTATGCTCTTTGGCACCTTGTTGTTGTATTCACGCGTGATGATCTGCGCGCTCTCGTGCAGGCGGATAGCACGACGTGGATAACCCAAGCGCCCCCATGCAGTGATTACCTCAGACTTTCTAGCAGAGGCCAATCTGGCTGGGGTGGGCCACTCTTTGAGCCATTGGCTCCAGACGGGTAGGACGCGATTGACGGGAGTCTGTTGCAACATGAACTCGGAGACCATGACCCCCCAAGGAGTGCTCTTGCGCCAGGGTAGATCTCGCCGGTTTTGGTCGTACCAATCAAGCAGAACTTGCTGATTCACTAGTTAATTTTGACCTTTGCGAGAGCTTGTTCGAGTCGGGAGACTTCCATTATTTCGATGCCAGGGATCTTTAACTCAGAGCCAACCGGAACCATAGCGCGCTTAAAACCAAGCCGAGCTGCCTCTGAGATACGTTGTTGGACTCCAGTTACCTTGCGGATCTCTCCAGCAAGTCCTACTTCACCGACCGCCACTAAATCAGCGGGCAGAGCCAGACCTTTAGCGGCAGATGCAACAGAGAGAGCAACGGCTAGATCTGCAGATGGTTCAGAGATTTTCATGCCGCCGACCGTGGCAACATAAATATCGCGACCGGAGAGACGTACACCTGCGCGCAGATCCAAAACTGCAAGCGTCATTGCAGTGCGGGGATTATCTAAACCAGATGTCACGCGCCGGGCATTACCGAAGTCACGTCCTTCGGCAACAGGTACTCCAACGAGCGCTTGGATCTCGGCGAGTAGTGGACGGCGTCCCTCGAGTGCAACAGTTACGCAAGTACCTGGCACCGGTTCGGTGTGACGAGTTGTGAAAAGCCCTGTGGGATCTGGAAGGCCAACGATGCCAACCTCGGACATATCGAAACATCCAACTTCATCGGCCGCGCCGAAACGATTCTTAGTTGCCCGAATTAAACGTAGTCGTGAGTGACGCTCTCCTTCAAAGTTAAGGACAACATCGACTAAGTGTTCCAAAATTCTTGGGCCCGCAATCGAACCATCTTTAGTTACATGTCCAACTAATACCAAAGTTATGTTGCGCTCCTTTGCAATGCGAATTAACGCTGCTGCAATCTCTCGAACTTGAGTCACACCACCGGGTGCACCGTCAACAGCACTACTTGCGATGGTTTGGATGGAATCAATAATGAGAAGTTCTGGTTTGACCGCTTCGAGGTGCGCGATGATCGCACCCAAATCATTTTCGGCAGCTAGCCAGAGTTGTGGATCAATTGCTTTAAGTCGATCAGCGCGTAGTCGAACTTGTGAGGCAGATTCCTCGCCACTCACATAGAGAGCACGCATCTGAGCTTTAGCAGATTCTGCTGCAACAGAGAGAAGCAGAGTTGATTTTCCAACTCCGGGTTCGCCTGTCAATAAAATCGCGACTCCAGGAACAAGACCGCCACCTAATACTCGGTCGAGCTCTCCAACCCCGCTAGAGCGCGAACGCGCGCTCTCTACGCTGATTTCACCAATTGGAACCGCGGCTTGTGAGACCACACCTGCGACAAGAGAGAGTTTCTTGGGTGCGGCAACCTCTTCGACGCTACCCCAAGCCTGACACTCCCCACAACGACCAACCCATTTGGTAGAACTCCAGCCACATTCACTGCAGCGAAATGGATCTTTAGCTGTTGCCTTCGCCATTTAAATTATCTCTGTGCCTCAAGCGTCGCCGGGTGGATGATGAAGAGCGGCAAGGAACGCTTCTTATTCTCGGCGGCGAGCGCAGCGATCGCCTCCATGCGGGCATCGCAATACTTTGCGAGTTCGGCATAGCCCGCCTCACCCATAAGGGCGATTAGTTCATGGCGATTGGAGATGTATACGGGTTCGCGTCCGACGTGGGCCTCGGTATTTGCGGTGCAGTACCAAGAGAACTCTGCGCCACCATCTCCCCAGGCCAGTCGCTCGTACTCTCCGATCACGGTGACTGAAATTTCTTGTTCACCAAATTCGCGAGTCTCAAAGGAGCGGCGGATCGGCAATTGCCAACAGACATCAGGCTTGGTCTCAACAAAGTGGACGCCCTCTTTCTGGGCGAGATGGTGAAGAACGCAACCAAAACTTCCGGTAAAGCCGGGAGCCTCATATCCCTTTCGGTTGAGGAAGATGCAAGAGTCATCGACCTTACGAGTCTTGCGATCGCCATCTAATCCAACTTCAGAGATCTTTAATAGACCTTTGGATTTTTTGGGTTGTGCCTCTTGGTAGAACTGCCACATATCAGGAGTGAGTCGCTCAGCAACTTTCAAGGTTCGAGCCTCATCATCGGCGTCGGAGTAGTAGGCGCCATCTGAGCAGCAACCAGCATCTGGTTTATCAGCGTCAATACCGCAACAGCCCGCGCCGTAAATGCACTGCCAATACGATGTCAGCCAGGTGAGGTCACAACGAAAAATCTCATCTGGTTTTGCTGGATCAGCAAATTCCACAAAGTCGCGCGCAAATCCATCTTTAACTTCTGGCATAGTGCGAGAGCCTACTAGGGCACTGTGACAGGTGAAGACTCTATGAGCCCCTGGGGATGTGCGATTGGCTAGGCTAACTCCCGTGAACGAGATCGATATCAAGAGCGCCCCTGTGGGTCTGATTGGCGTTGGCAACATGGGGCAGGCGCTGCTAGTGGCTCTGCTTAAGGCCGGAGCTGATCCCGACAAGATTAAATTTGCAGTGCGCCGGCCAGAGCGAAACCATGAGATCGAAGAGCGTTACGGTATTACCGCTGCCTCCGTCGAAGAGATGGCTGCCGAGAGCGATGTATTGATGCTCATCGTTAAGCCGCAAGATTTAGAGTCCATTATGGAGCGGTGTGCACCTCACCTGAAGCAAGATGCGCTGATTATCTCGTTCTTGGCTGGTAAGAAGATAGCGACGATAGAAGGTGGTCTTGGCAACCCTGCTGTTGTGCGGGTAATGCCAAATACCCCCACCCTTCTAGGTGTTGGTATGTCGATCGTCTCTTACGGCAACCAGGTCCGTCCCGATCAACAAAGATTCGTCTCAGAGTTCTTAGCGGCTGCGGGAAAGAGCGTTGAAGTTGCAGAAGAACTTCAAGACGCCGCAACCGCTACCAGTGGATCTGGTCCCGCCTACTTCTTTGCCTTTGTCGAAGCGATGGTTGAAGGCGCTGTCGCGATGGGAATTGATGAGCGGACGGCTACAACCCTCGTCGTTCAAACTATCGTGGGTGCAGCCAAAATGTTGGATGAGACAGGCAAAAGCGCCACAACTTTGCGCGAAAATGTGACCAGCCCTAAAGGCGTCACATATGAAGGTCTCAAGGTATTCGGCGAGGCAGATCTAACGGGTCTGGTTTCCCGGGCAATGAAAGCTGCTGCAGATCGTTCGAGAGAATTGGCGTGAAGAGAGCACTTCTTCTCGCAACCGCGATCTTCTTCGCCTTCACTTCTAATGCGGTGGCTGCAACCAAAACAACGGTAGCCCCTGTAACCATCAACAACTTAGCCCCTACCGTCACAACAAATTTCTCGGGTGGAGATCAAGTCTCAACCCTTCTCACGTCACCTTCCGCAATCTACGTGGTGGGAACGGCCGAGACCAATACATCCCAATTACTTACCTCCGCTCCTCTTGGTGGCAGCGATGGTTACGTTATCGCACTCAATTCCAATGGCACACATAACTGGGATCTGCGTCTGGGAACTTCTGGGGATGACATCGCCTCCACCGGTTATGTGGATACAACAGGCAATATTTGGGTAGCCGGAGCCTCGGCGGTTGCAACAAGCGCGGCACCGGCGGCAGGGCTAAATCGATTAACGGTCTGGGAGATTAGTTCTGCAGGTCTTCTACTCAATACCTTTACCAAGGATTTGACCGATGTTGATATCGCAACTTCTATAACGCTCAAAGGTGCGAATTTCATTATTCAGGGCGTATCAAGTCGAGTTGGTGCTCCAACCTTTACGCTTTCAATGACTCCACTTGGAAAGTTGGGGAGCGTCAAGAACAGCCCTACTAAACCAATTGCTAGCTCCCAAATATTTAGCGCGACTAGCGCTGCTTATGGATGGCTTAGTTATGTATCACCCAAACCTATTGGCGGAGTGCTCGGTATGCCATTGCACCAGAGCACAACGGTGCTCATCAAAAGCTCTCTCAAAGATAGATCTCTCAAAGGAATATATTCGGTGCAGGGTGCGCCGATCTCACTTACCTATCAGAGTGGCATCGGAGTAGTCGAATTAACTTCACTTTCTGGAAGTTATTTACTAACCGTGATTCATACTAAATAAAAGTTGTGGCTTTGAAGAGTTGTAACTTGCCACCGACTCCTACAAGGGCGTAGCGAACCTTATTAATCGTTATCCAGGTAGCGCCAAGCGAATTAGAAAGATCCAAACTTGTCACCAAGGAAACTGTTTGATCCGCATTATTTACCGCGCATAGGCGGTTCTGGCAGTTAAAGAGCGTATGAGCTCCATCGCTACTAAGTGGGGCGCTCGGTGTTCCGTAGATATCGGTGCTGGTAGAGATCACGGCTCCACTTCCAGAGATATCAACCCAACGGAGTTGGTTTGGATTTGGAATTGAGGTGCCACTTGCAGCCATCCAGGTACCGCTCACATCTTTGCCACTTACTGCAAGTGCAACATCGTAACCAGCTACTGCAATATCAGTTCCATATGAATCGAGCGCTGTGTAGTTCCAATCTTCAGGATAGAGGCTGGCACGCGTCGCTAGACGAACCTCACCTTGCAACGCTTGCTTCTGCTGATTGACCTGCAAGATTGAGTCATAGAGAAGATAAACCGTGCGACCTACATTTACCGCCTTCAGATGGAAACCAACGTCACCGGTGGTGTGGCCATTGTTGTTGGTATCTCCATCGACAAGTTGATATTGCCAATTGCCGATAGCCGTACCCACTTGTACCGCTGCGAGAATTATTCCTTCGCTTTGATCGCGGTAGAAGATTTGAATTCCATCTGGGGTATCGACGCAGGCATTTGCTCCGCTCACATCGCTAGCAGTTTTTCTGCGGTTGGGATCGGAGTATTTGACTACCTGCGCCCCATCGCCATCAACCACGCTGTATCTCCAGCTCTTACCGTTATAACCGGCGTAGCGAAGTTGTCGCTGAGTTACATCGGCATAGACAACATCAAGTCTCTGGTTCTTGCCAGGGGCGGATGTGCAGACCGATAGATTTCCTGCGACGTTATCGGAGGTGCGCCCACCCGAACCACCATTTCCATCAATGATGCTCTTGCTCCAAGTTTTTCCATTCCATGTCGCTAGCTTGAGATACCCATGCTGGCTATCTGTATAAACGACTGCAGGAAAACCCCTAAAAGTGGTAGTTGCTAAGTATTTGGCATCAGCAGTTCCATCTAAGACAGTTGATTTCCAAGCTGCCTGAGGGAATATTGCGTTGCTCGTCTGAGGTGGTGAAACACCTAGTTGGTTGCTCGCAGTTACGGTAAATGAATAGTGCGATCCATTCTTCAATCCAGTAATTTTCACTGGGCTTGAGGTTGCTTGAACAACCTGACCTGTCTCGTTGACTTTAATCGAGTATGAAGTCACTTGCGAGGTACGTGCATTGTCTGGTGGATCAAAACTAACAAGGGCAGATTGATCTCCCACAATTGCAAAGACATTGCGCGGAGCATCTGGAATTCCAACTGGAATTCCAGGAGGTGGCTTCAAACGCATATCCGCTAGCATCCCTAGAACTATTGATCCAGGAGTGTGGAATACCGCACCGCCAGGCCAGGATGGAGTGAGCAGCGCGTTTGCTCCAGAGTTCTGGAATGTGGCTTCATCGAGATGGCTTACAGATGAACCATTCTCATATGGGATCGGGGTGTACAAGAGGGGCTTAATTCCGTTATTTGCAGCGATGCCATTCTTGCCAGACCAGACCAAAGTATTTTGAAGTGCAGCACCTAACTCAGCAGAGGGTGAGGCGAGGTCCATGAGACGTCCGCCATCTGGAGTTTGAGCATAGGCGTCATAAGGTGTTGGTTGATCGATGCTGCCATATCCCGAGATGGGATCGTAAGAGTCGTTAGAGAGAAATCCGAGACCATGAGTTACTTCGTGCAAGATGATCGACTCAAGGTCATACATGTTGGAAGGGCAATTTCCATCTGTGCCGAGATAGAGAGAGTTGGAGACGCTCGAGTTTATGTTGATTGAAATCTCGGGACTGCTTGGATCGAGATCTTTTCCTGCAAGCGCATTAGCCATCGCGGAGGAGTACCAAAGAGTCGGATCCGGTGCTCCGGCAAAATTATGGAAGAAGCTAACGGGGGAGGCTGAAGCCAATATTCCTGATGAGATGCCATCTGGAACGAAATTCGCAACCACGTTAACCGGGACAGTTGAACTCCAGTTATCAGACCAGATATCAATCGCCGCCTGAACCGCGGTCTGTTCTGCCACAGGCACGCCCACGTAATTCACATTGAATTTACTGAGTAGTCCAACGTGCTTCCCAGCAGGCGTTGCAGTTTTGGAGGTAACTTTTGCAGAGGTACTTGAATCTGCGCGATAGAGATTCTCGTAAGGCGCCGCAACTTTCTCGAGCGAGAGCGCGTGAGCGGGCGATATTCCGATCAAAAGCGTTACTGAGAGGGAGGCGACGAGGGGTTTGATCACTTTCCGTCCGCGCATAGTGAAAAATCCTAGTCCTCTGGGAAGATAGGCACCATGCGCCAGGTTCAGATCTACTCTCGTCGAGGCTGCCACCTCTGCAACGATGCCTTAGTAACCTTAGAAAAGCTGCAGAATGAACTGAGTTTTGAGATCGTGGAGATCTTTATAGATGGCGATGCAGATTTAGAGTACAAATATGGTGAGCGGGTACCAGTGATCCATATAGATCATGCCCCTCATGACTTCTTTACCGTTAATCCAGAGCGATTTCGTAAGGCCTTTCAAGCTCTCGATTAATTCTCTTTTGAGAGCACCTCATCTGCATCGATGATGCGATAGGCATATCCCTGTTCTGCTAAGAAGCGTTGGCGATTTTGGGCAAAGTCTTGATCGATGGTGTCTCGCGCAACAAGTGAATAGAAGCGCGCTCCACGACCATCTGCTTTAGGACGCAGAATTCGACCCAAACGTTGTGCCTCTTCTTGTCTGGAACCAAAGGTCCCTGATACTTGAATCGCGATCGTTGCATCAGGAAGATCAATCGAAAAATTCGCAACCTTGGAGACAACCAAGCACTTAATCTCACCACTGCGGTAAAGATTAAAGAGGCGCTCGCGTTCTTTGACAGGAGTATCACCTTTAATAACTGGCACACCTAACTCTTCACCCAGCGCATCAAGTTGATCGAGATATTGTCCAATGACAAGTACTTGATCATCGGCATGTGCTCGCGCAAGTGCGACAGCTACCTTGCGCTTAGTAAGTGTGGTTGAGCAGAAGCGATAACGATCTTCTTGCTCGGCGGTGGCGTAGTTAAGGCGTTCTTCCTCGGTCAAGGTAATGCGAACTTCTACACAATCTGCTGGTGCGATGTAACCCTGTGATTCGATCTCTTTCCAAGGAACATCAAAACGTTTTGGTCCTATCAAAGAGAAGACTTCACCTTCCATGCCATCTTCGCGTACTAGGGTGGCGGTAAGACCAAGTCGCCTGCGCGATTGAATATCGGCGGTGAATCGGAAGATCGGTGCGGGAAGTAGATGCACCTCGTCGTAAATGATGAGGCCCCAGTCGATTGCGTCGAAGAGATCGAGGTGGGCATAGACGCCTTTTCGACGCATAGTCATCACTTGATATGTCGCGATAGTGACAGGGCGAATCTCTTTCTTAGCTCCGGAATACTCGCCAATGTCATCTTCATGAAGCGTTGTTCGGCGCAAGAGTTCATCGCGCCACTGTCTTGCGGCCACAGTGTTTGTGACCAAGATAAGTGTGGTGGCTTTGGCATGCGCCATCGCTGCCGCACCAACGATTGTCTTGCCGGCGCCGCAGGGGAGTACTACAACTCCCGAACCACCGTGCCAGAAACCTTCAGCGGCCATCGCTTGATACTTGCGGATAGACCATCCATCTTCGCGAAGAGCTATCTCGTGGTGCTCACCATCGACATAGCCTGCAAAATCTTCAGCGGGCCATCCCAGTTTGAGGAGAGCCTGCTTTAAGAATCCACGCTGACCTGGATGAACCACCAACGTCTCATCGTCGATCTGCAAGCCCAACATAGGTGCGATCTTCTTGCCCCGCGTAACTTCGCGGAGTACGGCAGGATCATTCGAGACCAGGGTCAATCCGTGAACTGGGTGCGCCTCTAGCCGCAGACGTCCATAACGCGACATGGTCTCAGCGATATCAACAAGGAGCGCATGAGGCACGGCGAAGCGCGAGTATTGCAAGAGGGTGTCAATTACTTTCTCGGCATCGAGTCCTGCTGCTCTGGCATTCCAGAGACCGAGCGGAGTTAAGCGATAGGTATGGATATGTTCCGGAGATTTCTCCAGCTCCGCAAATGATGCGATTGCTCTGCGACATTCATCGGAGAGCGGATGGTCGATATCGAGTAACAGAGTCTTGTCACTCTGGACAATCAGCGGACCATCAACCATAAATCAATTCCTTAATGAATCCCGCAATCAACGAGATTCTTGGTTCGATCCTGCTTACAAAAATATGTTCATGGGCCGCGTGAGCTCCATAACCTGAAGCACCCAAACCATCGAGCACCTTGCCCCCGGCCGCAGCGGCGATATTTCCATCACTTGCTCCACCTACAGATACATGACCAACTGGTGGGAAACCAAGATCAGCCGCGACCTTTTCGATGAGTTGGTAGAGCTCGGCAGTTGCTGCATGTTCTAGAGGCGGACGATTTATTCCACCAGAGATTTCTATTCGAGCATCTGGGTGAGATGCTTGCAAGGATCGAATCGCAGCATCTACTCGCACCAACTCTGATGACAGGAATGAACGCGCATCAATATCGAGTGTGGCAGTTGCGGGGACAGTATTGGTTGTCGATCCAGAGTGCATCACCGTTGGAACAACAGTCGTACCATGCTCGGGATTTTCTAGCGCTGACATTTGTAGAACAATTTTTGCGATCTCAGTTGTGGCGTTAACACCTTTTTCAGGTTCTAGACCCGCATGTGCTGCACGACCGTGAACTGTGATGCGGTACATCGAAGTTCCTTTGCGACCAATCTTGACTGTGTCGTCGATCGAAGATTCGAAGACAAGTGTTGCCTTGGCGCTCTTCGCTAAATTCTCAATTAGTTCGCGCGAGGCATGAGATCCGATCTCTTCATCGGTAGTGCCAACGAGAGCTACCTTTTCAAAGGCACCGGGGAGATCTTTAATGGCATACATCGCCTGTAAGAACCCGGCCTTCATATCGAAAATTCCCGGACCAAAGATCTGATCGCCCTCCTCGCGCCACAAAGGTAGGTATGAGTCGATTGGCCACACTGTATCTAGATGGCAGAGGAGTACAACTTGGGGGTCCTTGCTTCCCCACCAGAAGACTGGGCGACCACCTGCGGTGGTTACTTCAGCGGGCTCTGCGAGGTTCCTAGCCGCGATCTTTACCGCCAGGTCGATAACCCCTTGGCAGGCTGCTAGGTCTTCACTCGGGGATTGAAACTCAACCAACTCTCGGAGATCGGCTAGAAATGTCATGGGATAAGCCTAGTTGGCGGGGCTCACGCCGGTGATGCGAGGAATGCGGAAGTGCGCGATCTCGCCCGTGGCGTGATCTCGGGCGACCAATGTGCCGAGCGAGATCGAGAGAGGATCGATGAGGCGGTTGGAGACCCCACCGTTGGTATCGGCATATCCAATGGTCAAACTTGCCCGCTCCTCTATGTATTGGTGCAAGAGGTCAACGGTCTCATTTGCCGTGGTTCTTGGAACTTCACGCGGCTTATGGGCGCTCGCCCGCTCGCCGGCACGAAGCGCGCGAACCGCGGCGCTAATGAGTGTTTCGCTAGGGGAGGTGAACTCTGAAATGACGCGAGGAGGCTTGGGTCTGGACTTGGCGCGTCTGACCTGCGGGGCGGTTACTAAAACTCCGGTCGCATTTTCGGCTGCCGGTAGGTAACCAGATTCTCGTAGCGCTCTCATTAATTCGACGCTATCAACATCGCTCACCAATACTTGAGGTGCCAACTTTCGCAGACGAAGATTTTCAATCCGCTTATCGTGGATTATCTCTTGAATTAGACCTTCATCCTCACAACGTATGTAAGAAGTGGTGCTACCTACACGAAGTTTTCCATGTCGCTTGGCAACATCATTGATCAGATACTCCAACGGTTGTGGCATCGGAGTTTTAGAAATCTTCTTCAAGAAATCTTTTATTTGATCTCCGGTTTGACCATGATCTAGACCGCGACGAATCGAGGCTTCGCTAAATCTATAGACGCTTGCACCACCACGACTTTCAATATCTGCAATCGTGCCGATCGCATTTGCTAGTTCTAAGGTCAGCGGACCAGGCGCAATTGCGCTGTTGTCGGCTTGTATAAGAATGTGATCTACCGGCTTAGGAAGCGCTTTTTCGATTCCCAACTCTTCATTCGTTATTAGTGCGAGCCCGAATGAAGAGAGCGCACCTTGGCCAGTCAGACCTAGCCACTCTGCCTCGCGCAAGATCCACTCTGCATAATCTCTATTGGCTCGAGTGGGGAGCAACCACTGCAAGGAAGCGTTCATCGAGTCAAGGGTTGGATCTAATTCCAGGTGATCTTTAAGAACATTGAGCATGACTCTCTTGAGCGTTGAAACTCCACCGCGATCTAACTCAGGTCCAAGTGCGGCAATGTTCTTAGATTCGCTCTTGCCGATCAGTCCACTCACTCGAGAGGTCTCCAGCCAGAGCGTTACTAAAGCATGCCATTGCTCTTCGATGCTCTTTGTAAGCCAGATATCAAAGGAATTTGTGGGAAGAATTTGATCATCTGTGTCTATGACAATGAGTCCACCGATATAGAGCAGTTCTGCAACAAATGCAGCGCAGGCCTCGGAAATCCCCAAATGTTCAGCGGTGCGCTTTAAATCTCTAACGCCCAATCCACCGGAGCGAAGTGCAGTCGGAGGCTCATCCGACCAGTTGTGGCCGAGCTCTTCCGCCCAACGCACAAAGGTGGAGATGTTGGCGATAGCAGCTTGATCTACTGCTTTCTGCTTACGCGATGCTCCAACGAGCGCTGGACAGGTAGGTACTAACTCTTTAAATACCTTTCCATCGCGCAGATGCATGGCAACTTCACGCGGAAGTAGCACCGTCTGCGAATCAAAGGGGATCAAGAAATTATTTTCTAATAACCATTTGATTGCCGGAGGTGCTTTCTTAACATCGGCGATCTGACCTTTAGGAGGGCCCCAGACCATCTTCATGAGGGTCTCTCGGGCGCCCTTCGGTGCTTGCTCCAACGCTGCAAAATCAACGGGCCGTGATCCTTTGGGTCCGAGGCCTGCCGGGCTCTCTCCCATGATGGTTCGCAAATTTGATGGAACGCGATAACCCTCACCATCTTTATAGAGCAAGGCGAGTTCCCATAGCGATTCAACTGCGCTTATCGCCTCTTTACTTGTAACGCTCAATATCTGCAGCAATGGGGCAGGTTCATCGAGAGTGCAGATCGCGGAGAGAATATCTAACCTAAATTTATCGAGAGTCTCACGAGCGCGGAGCAAACTTGGAGTCGAATTCGCTCGCGCGGAAAGCGCCATGAGATCGGTCGGGACTGGGGAGATTAAGTCTGGACGCAACGAAAAGAGCGCTTTGATCTGATCATCAGATCGGTTGCGCAGCTCCTCCGTAAAGGAGGTGAAGGAGATCGTTGAGTTAGACATAACTGCCCTACATTACTGGGGTTTAGCTACCTACCGCGACGCCAACTCCAAGGGGAGAGTAAGGTGGCTAGTTTTACTATCCGGCCGAGAACCGGGGCGGCGAGGCGTTTTAAGGCTCGCATTCTTCTAAAGTCATAAATTGGCCAGTGCTCGTGCAGCGCGTGGAGCTGCAAGAGAGTATCTGGGTTGATCGCGCGTGGATTTCCTACCGCTTGTAGGAGCGGAATATCGTGATGACTATCGGAATAGGCATAGGAGTTTGCGAGATCAATTCCGCGCTCCTCGGCCAAGAGTTTTACTGCGATCGCCTTATTTGGACCATGGAGTAGTTGACCAATTAATTTTCCGGTGTAGACACCGTCCTTTACTTCAGCAACTGTGCCTAGCGCACCTGTAAAGCCCAGGCGTTGCGCGATGAGATCGGCGAGATCTTTGGGAGTCGCAGTAACTAGCCAGACCTCTTCATTTTGATCGAGGTGATTATTAGCGATTTCGATTGTTCCTTGCCAGAGAGCTGGCGATACATATTCGTCGTAAACCTCGATGCCCATCTTCTCAATGATTGATGCATCGTGACCTCTAAAAAATTCACAGGCGGCCCCTTGGATCTTCGCGATCTCCTCTTTGTTCTCAACACCAGAAAGGCGATAGCGGAGATTAGCCATCACAAAGTTAGAGATATCTTTCCTAGTGAAGAAACCTCGTTGGTACATCCCCTTGCTGAGAAAAAATAGAGAGGAGCCACGCATCAAGGTATTGTCGACATCAAAGAAAGCTACTCGCTTCGGTGTGAGCGCCATATCACTAGCCTAACCAAGGTTCACCCTTCTATAGCGCAGGTGGGGACTGGCTCCCTTTATGCTTACGCCATGCCTGCAAAGACCTCCACCATTCATTTCTTACGACATGGAGAAGTCTTCAATCCTGAGAAAATCCTTTACGGTCGCCAGCCTGGATGGCACCTCTCGGAGCGCGGCGAAGAGATGGCTCGTACCGTTGCCGAGTGGTCAAAACAATTTGAGGTTGGCGCTGTACTTGCTTCGCCGTTGCAGCGCGCACAAGAGACCGCAACTCCACTCGCGCAGGCGCATGGCTTGCCCATCATTACAAATGAGAATTTGATCGAAGCAGCTAATGTCTTCGAAGGTCAGAAATTTGAGTTGGGTTCAGGTGTATTACGTCATCCAGCATCATGGCGATATCTCACCAAGCCTTGGGTTCCCTCATGGGGAGAGCCTTACGAAGAACAAGTAGCACGCATGTTGCGCGCGCTCTTTGCCGCTAGAGATGCCGCGAATGGAAGAGATGCCTTTGCCGTTTCGCATCAACTTCCTATCTGGATTTTGCGTTCTGCTGTAGAAGGCAGACGCATGATGCATGACCCCAGGAAGCGGGAGTGTACGCTGGCTTCGGTCACCAGTTTTCATTTAGATAGCGCGGGCGATATCGAGGGAGTGAGTTACTCCGAACCGGCGCGTCATCTCCTGCCGGTGAAAAAATGAAGAAGTTACTTCTACTCTCGTTAGCATCGATACTTTTATTAACTGGATGTTCAAGTGGTGGACTTTCAACGGCGAATCAAAATGCATTTATCTCTGGCGATGGAGTTGCGATTTATGTAAAAGCTGCTGACCGCAAACCAGCTCCGATGATTTCAGGTGCCACGCTCGAGAATGGATCAATAGCACTTCCCTCCGGCAAAGTTACGGTTCTTAACGTCTGGGCCTCATGGTGTTCGCCATGTCGGGCGGAGGCACCTCTACTCTCCGATTTTGCGCAAAAATATAAGGCACAAGGCGTGCAGTTCGCGGGAATCTTGACTCGCGATAACATTTCATCTGCACTCGAGTTCGTCAAGCGCTTCAAGATTGCGTATCCCACTTTTACCGATGACTCCGTACTTGCAGAATTTCGCAACTCACTTGTACCAAATGCAATCCCAACAACTCTGATTATTGACTCGCATGGATATGTTGCAGCGCGAGTGAGTGGTGAAGTCACCGTGGCTCTATTGAGTGATCTCATCGATAAAGTTCTCAAGGATCCGCCGCATGCATAACTTCTTCGTGCACCAGGTTCTATCTGGCAACCTAATCCTTGCGCTTGTTGTTGCCGTAATTGCAGGACTTATCTCCTTCTTCTCGCCCTGCGTTCTTCCACTAGTTCCTGGCTACTTGGCTTACTCGGCTGGAATGACAGATGTGAAAAACAAGGGGAGAACCGCGCTCGGCGCCATTCTCTTCGTATCGGGTTTCTCAGTCCTTTTTATTAGTTATGGCGCTCTCTTCGGCTCCCTAGGAGCCAAGATTTCGAGCGGCTCACGCTGGCTCCAAATCATCCTCGGAGTCCTCACGATGTTGATGGGTACCATCTTTCTCTTTAACCAGAAGTTCTATCGCTCCTTCAAACCTAAATGGAAGTCCACGGCTGGCCTTCTCGGAGCTCCGCTCCTAGGATTTCTCTTTGGTTTGGGATGGACTCCGTGCATTGGTCCAACCCTCGGTGCCGTTCAAGCGCTCTCATTCCAAAGTTCAAGTGCGTTACGTGGGGCGATCCTCAGCGTGGGTTACTGCTTTGGGATCGGCGTTCCATTTATTGGTGTCGGTCTATTCTTCGATCAATCCGCAAAATTGCGCCGCTTTATATCGCGCCACGGAAATTTGTTGACTATTTTTGGAGGAGTATTTCTGATCATCATCGGCTTCCTGCAGGCAACTGGGTTATGGGGCGATATTTTGAACCACCTGCGCTCCTCAATTTCTAGCTTTGTTCCGAGCGTCTGATGAGCCAAGAAAATAACTCCGCGCCCGATATCGGGTTTATCGGATTACTTCGTTGGGGTTGGCGCCAACTAACAAGTATGCGCACCGCCCTCATTCTGCTTATGTTGCTTGGGGTTGCCGCAATTCCAGGATCGCTTTTTCCGCAACGCAATCAAAATCCACAGAAGGTTGATTCGTATTTCACTACAGATCCAACCTTGGCGAAGTGGATGGATCGTTTCCACTTATTTAATGTCTATGCCTCTCCTTGGTTTAGCGCAATCTACTTGCTGTTGTTTATCTCTCTGATTGGCTGTGTGCTTCCACGCACCTTCCATCATCTGCGCGCTATCGGCAAGAAACCACCACTCACTCCTCGAAATCTTGATCGCATGGAAGGTTACAGAGTTGTTAGCTCTGACCCCGCCAGTGCAATTCAACTTTCTTCAAAGTGGCTCAAGCGCCATCGCTTCCGGATTCGAATCGATGGTAATTCGATATCGGCGGAGAAGGGATATGCACGCGAGACCGGAAACCTTCTCTTTCATCTCTCACTTATTTTGATTTTGGTTGGTGTAGCCCTCGGTTCGCTCTTTGGTATGAAGGGAGAGGCGATTCTCAATGTGGGAGATCGCTTTATTAATACTCCAACTTCATACGACAACATCTCGTATGGAAAGTTTCAGGGCCAGGGTTCGTTAATTCCATTTTCATTAACGGTTACTAATTTCGTTGCAACGTATGATCCAACAACTGGTGAACCCAGCGATTATGTGCTTACGACCGAGATTGCAAATCCACTTGGCAGCAAGGCGAAGCAAGTAATTATTAAAGTTAATAAGCCATGGACTTCGGGCAGCACCAAGGTCTATCTCCAAGCAAATGGATATTCCCCAGTTGTTACGGTCCGAGATAAATCCGGAAACATCACCTTCCAGGGTCCGGTCATCTTCTTGCCACAAGATGCGAATCTGAGCTCACTAGGTGCGATCAAGATTCCCGATATGAACCCTCAGATCGGATTCATCGCCTCCTTCATCCCTACCGCTGGAAGTAGCGCAGCGCGCGGAATCTTCTCGACCTATCCTGAGGTGCTTGATCCACGGTTGGTCTTATCTGCCTGGAAGGGCAACCTGGGACTCGATAGCGGCACTCCACAATCTGTGTATTCGCTCAATACATCCAAGATGACCAAGATTGGACTAAAGGCGCTTACCTTGGGAAGTACCTATGACTTTGGTGCGGGAACAATCACATTTGATGGTTGGAAATCATGGGTCAACCTGCAGATTGTTGATGATCCTGGGAAGATGTACGCACTCTTCGGTGCGATATTCGCCATTTTAGGGTTACTGATCTCACTCTTTACACGCCAGCGTCGGATTTGGGTAAAGGTGGGAGAAGGTGTTGAAATTGCGGGTCTAGCCAAGAATGGAATACCTGGGCTTGAAGCAGAACTCACAGCGCTAGCGCGGGCGCTTGAAGAGGCTACGGGAGGCAAAGAGTGACTTCAACAAATCTTGCATACTTTTCAAACGGTGCTATCTACGCCTGCTTAATTATTTTTACTATTGCATTCTTTGCTCACGCAGTAGAAGTTTCGTGGTCGGTTAAGAACGCCGAAAGTAACGACAAGACTGAATTTGATTTCACCAAGACCCAGCGTGCTGGACGCATCGGCACCGCGATGATGATTCTCGGCTTTGGAGTGCTTGCAGTTGCCGTGGTTACTCGAGGGCTCTCTGCCCACCGCGTGCCGTGGGGAAATATGTATGAGTTCTCAATTACCGGTGCCCTGATGCTCACAGGTGCCTACTTATTTGCCTTTGCAAAGTACAAGGTGCGTTGGTTGGGTTTGCCGGTTTCAATTTCAGTGCTTCTCACCTTGGGAACTGCGATCACCGTTCTATATCGCCCAAGTGCTCCGCTAGTCCCTGCACTTAAGTCGCCTTGGCTTGCAATTCATGTACTCGCAGCGATCATTTCCGGAGGAGTGTTTCTGGTAGCCAATTTGGTTGCTGCAACTTATTTAGTCATGGAGCGTTACGAGTCCAAGGGTGGCCGTCCAAAATGGGCGGAGCGAATTCCTACCCTCGATAGTTTGGATCAACTCTCTTATCGCTTGGTTGCATTTGTCTTCCCGCTCTGGACCTTTGCGGTTATTGCAGGAGCGATCTGGGCTGAGTCGGCCTGGGGTAAGTACTGGAGTTGGGATCCGAAAGAGACCTGGGCGTTTATTACCTGGGTTGCTTACGCTGCATATCTGCACGCCCGAGTAACCGTTGGTTGGCGTGGAAAGAGAGCGGCCTGGCTCTGTATCTTTGCGGGATCGACTTTTCTCTTTAATTACATTTACGTAAATATCTGGGGAACCGGCCTTCACACCTACTCCGGTTTGTAAGAGAACCTCGCGTTAAAGCTGCTTTAAGAAATCCGGGTTGTCATCCGGGGGCAGTACACGAGTGACCTTGCGCTTGGGAAGTGAAACTCCCTTTGGGCGACCCACAAAGAGCCAGACTATTGCGCCGAGGAAACCAAAGAAGATAATGATGATGAGCCAGGCCCATTTTGGAAGATTGCGCACAACATCTTGATCGGTGCGGGCACAATCGATGAGGCCATAGAGCCAAAGACCCAAACTTCCAAGAACAATCAGAGCATCAAGCATGTAACTCAGTTTACCCGTTAAATCAAAAGTGCGATGGCCAAGGATGTTGATAGAAAGAGTTGCAGCTTTCCGACTTGTCCAAGCATTGGAATCAAATCAGCACCTTTGGCGCCAGCTCTGATTCCCTTGATGATATTTAAGGTTATAGGCATGAAAAGCACCGTCACTAAGGTCCACGGAGTAATAAAGGCAGCTGCGATCGCCACAATGTGAGCGAGAACCAGCAATCCTGTGAACATCTGGCGGGCTCGTTTGTCACCCAAGCGGACCGCAAGAGTGCGCTTTCCCACCAGAGAATCTTTAGGAAGATCGCGGAGATTATTGATTGCAAGGAGTGAGCAGGAGAGCGCACCAACCGGAATAGCGACTAGAACGCTCTGCCAACTTACTTTATGCGATTGCACTACGTAGCTTCCGATCGTGGCTACAAGGCCAAAGAAGACAAAAACCGAGATCTCGCCAAAACCTGAGTAACCATAAGGATGTTTGCCACCAGTGTAGGTCCATGCCGCAACAATGCTCACCGCACCAATTACAACCAACCACCACGAAGTGCGCGCAGCCAAAATAATTCCAAATACTGCAGCGATGGCAAAGCAGAGGAAGGCGGCCTGCTTCACAGCTTTAGCGGAGGCCAAGCCGCTTGCAACCAGTCGAACAGGGCCGACTCGATTGTTGTCAGTGCCGCGAACTCCATCGCTGTAGTCATTGGAATAGTTGACCGCGATCTGAAGTAAGAGGCTCACCGCAAGTGCCATAAAGGCATTTAACCAATTGATCCCATGATGATCGCGTTTGATCAGCGCTGTACCAACCAATACTGGCGCGATTGCGGCGGGGAGTGTGCGTGGGCGTGAACCAGCCACCCAGACCTTAAGTGAACTCATTAGACAATCATCTCAAACCTTCGGGCTAACCGCCGCCTATCTGGTTTTCCAAGTGAGGTGAGCGGAAGTTCAATCCCGCTGAGAAATACTTTAGGGACGCTATGGTTTCCAAATTTTTCGCGTAAGAGCTGCGAGACGGTGCTCTGATCAATCTCGTGTGAACTTGCCAGACAGAGTTGCTCGCCCCACTCCGGGTGCGAGATAGCGCAACTCATGTAGCGCAACTCTCCAGATCCATTGAGAAAGTGATCAAGTGCTCCCAGTGAAATTTTCTCACCACCAGAGATGATCTGATCGTCAAGTCTTCCCGTTACGAATAATTTTCCATCATTAAAATATCCTGCATCGCTCGTCACAAACCAACCAGCGCCATCCGACAAGGTAAGAGCGCCACCTAGATATTGCGATGCTTGCATAGGCCCGCGCAACGCAATCGCACCCGAATCTCGGATCTCAACTTCTACCCCTGGAAGTGGTTCATTGTTATAAACGCACCCTCCACTCATCTCTGACATTCCGTAGGTGGTTACGACGTTAATTCCAGATTCACGCGCGCTCTTAAGGAGTTCCGTGGATGTAGCCGCCCCACCAACCAGGACTGCCTTTGCGTTCTGAAGAGATACTAGGAACCGACCTCGCTCCTGCAACGCACGAAAAAGTTGTGTTGGAACGATGGAGGTGTATTCAAAGTCATCATCCGAGAGATCGCTTTGTAGTGCCAACGCTCTAACTAAAACATTGACCCCAGCGATGTGATGAGTTGGCAATAACAATGACCAGCGTTCTCCCTGTTGCGCTCCCAAGTACGCATGTGAGGCATGGGCGCTTGCAAGTAAGGCATCTGCGGTAAGTGCAACCTCCTTGGCTGAACCAGTTGATCCACTGGTGGGAATCACAACTGCTATCTGCGAGTCGACCTTACTGAATTGAGTTGGACCAAAGGCGAGAGCGGGGCCGGTTCCCGTCAAAGCGGCGTCGAGCGCCTCCAAAGTGTGTGTGGTTGACCACGCTGAGGGTACTTGTAGCAACTCTCGCGGTGACTTATTAACCATAGCCCCCGTAGGCTATCGGCTTGTAACGAAATACCGGAAGTGAAAATCCGGCGCTGAAAAGGAGTGACTGTGAGTAAGCCGTTTAAGCGAGAGCCAGGTAGCCGAACGATTCCACAATGGAGCATCGGCGTTGGTGGCGAAGAGTTCACGGACATTATTTACGAGGTGGCCGAGGGAATGGCCAAGATAACGATTAACCGTCCGCAGGTTCGGAACGCCTTTCGCCCAGAGACCTTGCACGAGTTGCAGGAGGCATTCTCATTAGCGCGCGACGATGAATCTGTTGGAGTGATCATCTTTACTGGTGCGGGTACTGAAGCTTTCTGTTCTGGTGGCGATATCAACGTTCGCGGAGATGATGGATATATCGGAAGCGATGCACTTGGTAAGAAGGGAATCGGACGTCTCAATGTTCTCGATCTCCAAATTCAAATTCGCAGACTCCCTAAGCCGGTTGTCGCAATGGTGGCTGGTTGGGCGGTAGGCGGGGGACATGTTCTCCATGTCGTCTGCGATCTCACGATCGCAGCAGAGAATGCCAAGTTTGGTCAGACCGGACCGATGGTGGGCTCATTTGATGGTGGATACGGTGCAGGCTTACTTGCCGCGCATATCGGTCAGAAGAAGGCTCGCGAGATCTGGTTCCTATGTCGCCAATACGACGCGCACGAGGCGCTCGATATGGGATTGGTAAATACTGTTGTTCCCATCGAAGAGTTAGAAGCAGAGACTGTCTCTTGGTGTCGCGAGATGCTAAGACACTCTCCAATGGCCCTACGTCTGCTTAAGGCTGGACTCAATGCTGCCGATGATGGCTTAGCTGGAGTTCAACAATTGGCAGGCGATGCAACCCTCCTCTTCTATTTAACAGAGGAAGGTCAAGAGGGTCGCGATGCTTATAAAGAGAAGCGCGATCCCGACTTCAATAAGTTTCCACGCCGCCCTTAAAAATGTTAGAGAAGTACTGTCCTGACTTACAGGTCCTCTCCATTCCATTACGCAACAAATTTCGCGGCATAACTACGCGAGAGGTAGCAATCTTTAGGGGGAGCGAAGGGTGGAGTGAGTTCGGTCCTTTCTTGGAGTATGACGATGTTGAATCGAGTACATGGATGGAGGCAGCGCTAGATGCTGCTAATAATCCCTGGCCGACACTTCATCGAGATCGGGTGGCAATTAATGCAACCCTGCCGATCGTAGAAGTAGACCAAGTGGCAGGAATCTTGCAACGTTTTCCTGGAAGTACCACAGTGAAGATAAAGGTCGATGACTTTGAAGCTGGGGCGGGTGTTGTTGAGGAGGTACTGAATCTCCATCCAGATATGAAGATTCGCTTAGATGTAAATGGTGGTTGGGATAGTGATGAGGCAATAAGTAATTTGCTGGAGTATCACCTGCGCTTTGGCAATGTCTTCGAGTATGTAGAACAACCCTGTCGTACTCTTGCCGAACTTCGGCTAGTAAAAGCAGAGGTGCCGATTCGTATCGCTGCCGACGAATCTATCCGTAAAAATTTAGGGAGCGACTTTGCTGACTTTGCCGCATATGCAGATGTGGCAATCCTTAAATGGCAACCACTTGGAGGCTTTCAAAGAGCTCATCAAATCGCCTCAGAGATTGGACTTCCGGTTGTAGTTTCAAGTGCTCTCGAAACTGGTATCGGAATCTCGCATGGTTTGGCACTAGCAGCATCATTTCCTGCATCAACTTTCGCATGTGGACTTGGAACAGTCGCTCTCTTTGAGGGCGATATTTGCGATCCAGTGGTAGTTCCATCTGATGGATATATTGAAGTAAAACGCCGTGAGCCGAAATTGGTTGAGAGGTACCTCGCAGCTCCGGAGCGGACAGAGTATTGGAAGCAACGTATTGTTAGAGTGCTTGAACTTATTGAAAGGCGGAGTGCATGAATGCGACCACACTTGCGCGCAATCTCGTTCGCCAATTAATTGAGAACGGCGTCAGCGACTTCGTGCTCTCGCCTGGTTCCAGGAATGCCCCTTTATCTATTGCACTATATGAGGCTGAGCAGGTTGGTTTGGTCAATCTTTACGTGCGCATTGATGAGCGTGGAGCCGCATTCTTTGCACTGGGATTAAGTAAGGCCTCTGATAACTATGTCGCGGTGATCTGCACCAGTGGAACAGCCGCCGCAAACTTTCACCCTGCGGCACTTGAGGCATATCACTCTGACAACAAGTTGCTTGTAATTACCGCAGATCGTCCGGCTTACCTACGCAGAACCGGGTCTAACCAGACGACCTTACAAGTTGGTTTGCTTGAACCAATTAAAACTATAGATATCTCGGCAACTATTTCTATTGCAGAATACTTAACCGATGGACCGCTTCATCTCAATGTGCAATTTGATGAGCCATTACTTTCAGATGATCGCACTGATTGGTTAGCTGGACTTGCACCGCACGCCCCTGTTTATATTCGGGAGTTCTCTCCTCAGGTGTTTTCTCCAAAACCTCGAGGTGTAGTAATCGTTGGACATGATCGGGCAGGAATCGATGCCTCTGCGATCTCGCATTTCGCGCGAAGCGCAGGTTGGCCACTGTTGACTGAAGATCCACTCTCATTTCCCGATGCCATTGCGCATGCCGCGCTCATTCTGAGCGATATTGATATTCGCGCTTCATTGCAACCAGATCAGATCGTCGTGATAGGCCGTGCCACTCTTTCGCGGAGCATAAATGCCCTTATTAAAGAGTGTGCAGATGTAGTTGTAGTGGATCCGCGTGCGAGCACCATCGATACGGCAAGGACAGCAACCCAGATCTTCGACTCTCTTCCTGATATTCAGGCCACGCCAGATCCAGATTGGCAGGAAAAGTGGCGTCAGGTCGCGACGGATGCTCGCCAATCCTTGAGCTTAGGTTGGTCGGAGCAGAAGGCGCTGGCGTTAATTAGTGCGGGTATTCCCAGCGATGCAGCTCTCTTTGTGGGAAGTAGTCGTCCCGTGCGCGATATCGAAGCTTTTGCATCTCCCCGCGACCGAGTTCACACCTTCGCTAATCGTGGTCTTGCGGGTATTGATGGAAATATCTCGTGCGCCTTTGGAATAGCAGAGAAATTTGAGCGGTCATACGCAATTTTGGGTGACCTCACATTTCTCCACGATATATCTGCGCTGGTTAATCCAAGCTCCGCAAACCTGACCGTCTTTGTCGTAGATAACAACGGTGGAGGGATCTTTAGCACTCTTCCTCAGGCCGGGGTAGAAGGCTTTGAGAAGATCTTTGGAACTCCTCACAATTTAGATATAGAGAAGGTAATTCGAGGCTTTGGCGTGATGGTGACCAAGGTGAAGAGCGAATCAGATTTGCTCCACTCACTCAACCATCAACAGCAAGGACTCAACTTTGTTGTTGTAGAAGTCCCAGACCGCGCTACGAATGCGGCGCAATTGAAAGATGTAACTCAGAGTCTGCTTAAGGCGCTTCGAATGGGAAGCAATTTAGCCTGACTCTCAGCTAACTCTTGATCAGCGCTAGAGCCGGCGACAATTCCACAACCTGCAAAGACTCTAATTGATTTTTGATCAGGAGAGATCTGACCGCAACGTAATGCAATACCCATCTCGCCATCACCGTGAGCATCAATCCAACCCACTGGTCCTGCGTAACGACCCCGGTTCATGGCTTCAAGTTCTGTAATCACATTTCGCGCATCTTCTGTAGGAGTTCCGCATACAGCGGCAGAAGGGTGAAGTGCCGCAATTAATTTGAAGATATCAACTTTCGATGCAGTGTCATTTATAACTCCAGTGACATCTGTAGCTAAGTGCATGACGTTAGGCAGGTGTAATACAAAAGGGGCATCTGGAACGTTTGTTGATGAGGCAAAAGGTTCAAGGGCCTGCGCCACTGAGCGGACGGCGTACTCGTGTTCCTCTAGATCTTTGGAAGATTTTGCTAAAGATCCTGCCAGAGCGAAGTCGCGTTCTTCATTTCCGGTTCGGCGAATAGTTCCAGCCAGAACTCTCGATGTCACAAGAGACTTGCTTAACCGAACCAGCAACTCTGGGGTTGCGCCAACTAAATTGTCGACCAAGAACAACCAGGTAGAGGGATATTCGGTCTCTAAAGATTGAATAAGCGCAGCGGGATCAATCTCCTGATCGGCGTGCGCAACTAGATCACGAGCGAGAACGACTTTTTCTAGTTCTCCTGCCTTAATACGTGAAACAGATTCTTCGACTGCGTGAGACCACTCGCTATCCGAGAGCGCTCCTTGTTCCCAGGAGAGTTGGATCCCCTTCTTTTCGATAACGCTCTTAAAGAGTTCGGGCTGTTCTGGACCGATCCAGGTGATCCATGACTTTCCGTTCTTTTGTACAACAACGATCTCTGGAATCGTTAATAAGGAAGGTTGATCTTCATCAAAGGCAAATGAGGCGAAGAGAATTGGACCGGTTCCAACTCCGTGCACATTATTTTTAATCTCTAGTTGCGAGAGTTCCTTCTGCCACCAAGCAGAACTTTCGGCAAAGCGCTTCTTGCCCTGCACAACATGGCTCTTATATGTTCCAAAGGCAATGAAGCCATCAGATCCGCGAATCCAACTTGCGCTGATAGGAAGGTGGGTTGAGATCTCACTTAACCGAGGATGATCTCCCAGCAACTCCGTGGTGATGCGTACAGCCATAGGCTTAAGTTAAGTCCCTTTATCGTTTAGGAACAAAACGCCAGAGCGTTGGCATCGCCGTACTGGCGATAGCGATCTTGATCACTTCGCCCAAGATAAATGGAGTGAGGCCAGCTTTAAAGGTGACCGCCCATGAGGCGTGAATTGAATGATGTAACCAGTAGAGACCAGCGGTGAATATAACGAGATCTCCCAAAATCATTGTGGGAACAACAGTCGCAATCTTTTGATCCCATTTGCGACCAGCAAGAAATCCGGTGAGAAGTGATGCAAGCAACATTCCAACGAGGTAACCACCGGTGGCTCCCGTGATGCGTGATAGGCCGTGTGCTCCCGCTGCGAAGACAGGCGCACCAATAAATCCAACGATCAAATAACTAGCAAAGGTGGTGAATCCAAGAGATGCGCCGTATGCGCTTCCAAGGAGTAGCGCTCCAAGGGTCTGACCAGTTACTGGCACTGGTGAGCCAGGTACTGGAATAGAGATCTGAGCCATCAGCGCGAGAAAGGCGGTTCCACCAATAACTAAAGCGATCTGTGTCGCGATGGTGCTTCGTGCAATGAGCGCGCCCCGCAGCGTTGCGGTTGAAGATATCGACATGTCTATCCCTTTCGAGCCTTCGCCAAAGCAGCCTTGGCGGGTTTGAAGTCCTCTTGAAGTTGTAAAGGGAGCGTACTACCGAAAGAATAAACCCGTGAGTAAGTCTGCAGATCTAAATAAGGAGCCCGAGGAAGTCGCCTCGATGTTCGATGGGGTCGCCAAGCGCTATGACTTCATGAACGATCTGCTGAGCCTGGGACAGACCAAGGCGTGGCGCAAGAAGGCCACCGCGATTATTGCCCCTCACAGTGGGATGAAGATCCTAGATATTGCGGCTGGTACCGGTTCATCGAGTCGACCGCTCGCCGATGCTGGAGCAGAGGTAATCCCGGCGGATTTTTCGCAGGGTATGCTGGACGCGGGCAAGAAGCGTCACCCCGATTTAAATTTCACTCTCGCTGATGCTCTCAATCTTCCCTTCAAAGAGAATGAATTTGATGTCACGACAATCTCTTTTGGTCTTCGAAATACCCACGATGTCACCAAGGCTTTGCAGGAGGCGCTTCGAGTCACCAAGCCTGGCGGGCGACTCGTAGTTGTTGAGTTCTCTCATCCGACCAATAAATTTTTTCGCAATGTGTACATGAAATATCTAATGGGGTTGCTTCCTAAAGTGGCTCGCAAATTCTCCTCCAATCCCGATGCATATATTTACTTAGCGCAATCCATTCAAGCTTGGCCGGATCAAGAGCAACTTGCAGAGAAGATCAAGGCGGCAGGCTGGGGAAGCGTCGCGTGGCAGAACTTCACCTTTGGAATCGTGGCAGTACATATCGCTTTCAAGGATGCGTAATTCAAAAATGGCATTTGGAATTCCTCACTTAGATGTAAAGCTCGAGCTTTCTATCCGTTCAGATATGAAGCGAGTTGAGGAGTTATTGCGCCAACAGATCCAAGGCGAGTACCCGCTTGTCATTGAAACTTCTCGCCATCTGGTAGAGGCAGGAGGGAAACGCCTACGGCCTCTCTTGGCGCTTTTAGCAGCGCAGTTCGGTGATCCAAAGCGTAAGGAGATCATTGAGGCTGCTGTTGTCTGCGAGCTAACTCACTTAGCGACTTTGTATCACGATGACGTAATGGATGAAGCGCCACTGCGTCGCGGAGTCGAGAGCGCAAATGCGCGTTGGAACAATACCGTTGCGATTTTAACTGGGGATTATCTCTTCGCTAAGGCCTCCGATTTATTAGCCGATCTAGGGCCCGAAGCGGTTCGCTTACAAGCGCTTACATTTGAGCGACTTGTTATAGGTCAAATCACTGAGACTCAAGGCTCCACTGCAGGCCTATCGATGCTGGATCACTATCTCAAGGTAGTTGCTGATAAGACTGGATCGCTCATTGCTACATCTGCCAGGTTTGGTGCGATGCTCTCTGGTGCTCCTACTGAAGTTGTCGAGGCACTTACTCGCTTTGGTGAGAAGATCGGCGTGGTCTTCCAGTTGGCCGATGACGTGATTGATATTGCCTCAGAATCTAATGAGAGCGGAAAGACTCCAGGTACCGATCTCCGAGAAGGAGTTCCAACCTTGGTGACACTGTTTGTGCTTGAATCCAATGATCCAAGTGATGCCGCGCTCAAAGAGATTCTAAGTGCGCCCATTACAGATGAAGCGGTAGTCGCACAGACACTTAAGGAGCTTCGCACCCACCCAGCGATGCAGGCCTCACGAGATCTTCTCCATAAGTATGCAGATGAGGCTCAATTGGATCTCAATGGACTTCCTGATGGTGCGGCAAAGCGCGCGCTAATCGAGCTCTGCGAAACGATTATCACTAGAACTTCCTGATCTAACTAGGTCGTAGCCCAATGTAATGAGGGCGATCCAGACGATCAGAAATCCGATCCAACGTCCTGTTGTCATCGTTTCGTGACGTACTAAGACTCCAATGATGAACTGCACTGATGGCGTGATGTATTGGAGCAGACCGATAATCGTGAACTTCAAGCGATTTGTTGAGCCATTGAACATTAAGAGCGGTATCGCGGTCACGACTCCCGCCAAGATAAGCAAGATAGTGAGTCCTAGGTGATGCCCAAATTGACCGGTGCCTTTATGGCCGAGCCAGATGAGATAACCGCCGTAGGGGATCAGGGAGAGAGTTGTCTCGATCGCTAAACCTTCCAGCGCTCCTAGCCCCAATTGCTTCTTTACTAATCCATAACTTCCCCAAGAGGTAGCCAGGGCGATTGCGATCCAAGGAGGTCTTCCATAATCAACGGCGAGCACGATTACTCCGAGGCTTGCGATCGCTACAGATATCCACTGCAATTTACGCATCTTCTCTTTGAGTAAGAAGACTCCAAAAGCGATGATGATCAGAGGATTGATGTAGTAACCGAGCGCACATTCAACAACGTGCCCATGATTAACTCCCCAGATGTAGACCAGCCAATTCACGGAGATAAGTAACGTCGAGGTAATTAGACGAAGAACAATCTTTCTATTTTTAAGTAGGGCAAAGGTGCTCTTTAGTTTGCCGGTATAGAGAAGTAATCCAACGCAGAATACAAAAGTCCAGACAGCACGATGAGCGACGATCTCAATCGAGTTGGCTGGTTCGAGTAGCGGCCAGTACAAAGGGAAGAGACCCCATGTGAGGTATGCAGATACTCCAAGCGTTAAACCGATTCTGTAACTCTTCATCTACCGCGCTATCTATAGTTTTGGAATTGGACTGAGAACTCCCATGGGTGGTCTTTAACAATTTGAATGGCGATCTGCAGATCATCGCGGCTCTTGCTGGAAACGCGGAGCTCTTCACCTTGAATCTGAGTCTTGAGGGACTTTGGTCCCTCATCACGCAAGAGTTTGGCGATCTTCTTTGCATCCTCAGTCTTGATTCCTTCTTTAAAAGAAGTGGATATCTTGTAAATCTTGCCGCTGAGTTGTGGTTCTCCTGCATCCAGATGCTTGAGTGATACTCCGCGCTTCACCAATTTATCCTTGAAAACTTCAAGGGCGGCTTTGGCCCTATCTTCGGTATCCGCCTCGATATTGTATTTATCGCCAGATTTCACAATTGAAGTTCCCGTGTTTTTAAAATCAAAACGTGTTGAGATCTCTCGGTCGGTGGAGTTATATGCGTTATCGACTTCCATATGATCTACATTTGAGACGATATCGAAACTGGAATCAGCCACTGTGTGCCTCCTGCTTTTTGATGCTGGTACGAGATAAGAGAATATGCCCAACAAAGCCTATTACTAGCCCAAAGATGACCCCGACGTTCGCTCCCGCCCAGGTACCCGTCTTCCCGCCGATGAAATGCATGAAATAACCCTGCCAAGAGAGCCAGGAGGCCAGCGGGTTGGTGACAAAACCCCAACCAATTACGGTTCCTACGATGATAAGAAGAATTGAGCGTAGGTTATAGACGCCATATCTCCCGCTTGGCTCGAAGAGCTCTGACTCCGCGTAATCAACCTTTCGCATCAAGATATCTGCCACAAATATCGCTGACCACACTGCGATCGGTACTCCGAGTGTGATGAGGAAGCCTTGGAATGGTGTCGTGAAGTTTGGTGCGATCCAAACAAAATAGATTGTTCCGAGAAGCATGATTGTGGCATCAAGAGATGCGGCGACGTGTCGCTTTACCGGCAAACCAATTGAGACCAAGGTAATTCCAGAGGAGTACAAATCAAGAATTGCTCCGCCAACTAAACCTAAAATCGCAACGAAGGCGAAAGGTATGAGATACCAGGTTGGCAAGATTGTTGTCAGGGCACCAATTGGGTCGGCGCTGATTGCATTACTTAAACTCTTCGAGCTTCCCGCTAACAGGGCGCCATAAACAACCAGAACAATAGGGACTAGTGAAGAACCAAAAACGGTCCAGAAAATAACACCACTGGTAGATGTTTTTCGAGGCAAGTAACGTGAGTAATCAGCTGCAGAGTTCACCCAACCAAGACCGATTCCAGTTACTCCCAAAATCATTGCACCGACAAAGCCAGCTTTACTTCCGGCATGGATTGATGAAACTGCATGCCAATTAACTTTATGAATTGTTAGCGCTATGTATCCAACGGTGAGGACGATTGTGGCGCTGGTGAGCCAACGCTGAATCTTCATGATGGTATGAAATCCAAGGACTCCGCCAAAGACAGTTAAACCAGCTGCAACGATAAATCCGAGGATGCCAGCGAGATTGTGATTGATATGTCCAAGTCTGGCGAAGACCGTTTGTGCGGCCAAGGTTGCCAGTGAAACAAGCACTGTCTCCCATCCCACGAAGATGAGGTACGAGAGTAAGCCAGGAAGAACGTTTCCCTTTACGCCAAATGCAGCGCGGGAGAGGGTCATGGTTGGTGCATTTGATCGCTTACCGGCTAGCGAGCTAACTCCAACGAGCAAGAATGATCCAACGGTGCCAATGATGGCAGCCCAAGTCGCCTGCCAGAAAGAGATACCGAAATCAAGGAAGAAGGCGCCATATGACAGGGCTAAGAGTGAGACATTTCCCGCCGCCCAAGGCCAGAAGAGCGAACGGGCGGTTCCGTGGCGCTCGCTCTCAGAAATGAAGTTTGTGCCATGAGGCTCAATTGAATTCAGAATATTCACAGGTGCACTCTAACGGGAGCCGAACTGTGGAGGCACATTACAAGTGTGATACTTGCCTTTATAGTCAATTGGCTACGGCTAATTTTTATGGCTACCCGGCAGCAAGCCGCATTAATCGAGGAGGGCTTCAATTGCTCGAAGAAGAAGATCGCAAAGAGATTATTAAACTGCAAGAGGCAACTCATACCTCAGTTATCGCATTTGTACTTAGTTTATTTATTCCACTCATTGGTCTCATCCTCGGAATTAAGGCCAAGAGCGAGATCGATAAGTCCGAACACACTAAGAGTGGATCTGCATTTGCAGTTGCAGCAATCTGGATTGGTGCAATCGGAACCCTTGCTTGGGCAGCGATTCTCGCACTCGTTGTTTTGGTGGGAGTGAGTGGACACGGTCATGGTTTTGGTGATGGATTTGGCCATCGTGGAATCGGGATGCACCAACGTTTTGGTGGATTCTCGAATCAGCAACAACCAGGAACTACAAATAATGGTCAAGGGATGATGCCTGGATATGGCTTTGGAAATGCAACTCCAAATAGTGCAGCTCCATCAACGAACGGCTAAGCAGGAGTTTTAATCCGTTTAATATCTAAGAAGTGAGCGAGCAACCCGCTGCCGATCAACGCGGTGGCGGGGAAGAGTAACGCGGTAGGAAGTCCAAATAATCCGGCAAGGGTTGAGATAGAAAATCTTCCAATAAAAAATCCCGTGGATGCAATCACAGCTAATCTGGTGAGCGCTCTCGTGGTTGGAATTCCAGGAATACTTCCGGCGACCGAAACATATGAAGGTGGCATCGGAGCAACACCAAATCCCAAGATAGCGTAGGCAACGCACATCACTACAAGTGCGGTGTAGTTATGCCGACCTCGTTCAGCGTTGGCAATGAGAAGCCCCGTGAGGTAGCCACAACCACCCAAGAGTCCTCCAACGCGAATAACAAATGGAATTCCATATTTATCTATGAGTCTTCCGACAGAGAGGCGGCCTGCAATCTGCGCCAAGACGAAACAGGTGTAGCCCAAAGTGTTTACACCAATAGGTATGTGAAGATCTTCCTTAAGGTAAATGGAGGACCAGTCACCAACCGAGGTTTCGGCAATCGTTGCCAAGAACGATCCAATGGCCACCATCCAAATGAAATTCTTAATCTCAAGCGGGATGGGAAGGTGATGCGGAACCTCTGAATTCTTGGCGATATCGTGTTTATCGGCCGAATATGGCAGTAGCGCTCGTGAGACCACAAGGCATCCAAAGAGTGCAATAAGAGAGTTGCCCAAAAGGTGCCAATCGACGGGAACATATTTTGCAATCGCACCTGCCGCAAAGGAGGCTGTGCAGGCGCCGACAGACCATGAGCCGTGGAAGGATGGCATCAGCGATCGACCGATGCTCTCTTGAATCATCGACCCTTGTGCATTGCAGGCGATGTTCATAAGGGCGTAGCTAGAGCCAGCAGCGAAGGCGACTAAAGGTATCTCCCAGACTCGATTAACAAATCCATACGCGATCTGCGAACCTGCGATTCCGACCATAATGAGTTGAGCGGTTCTGCGTGTTCCTATCTTGCGACTGATCCGTGAACCAAAAAAATTTCCGAATATCGAACCGAGATTTCCCACCATGATGCAGTAACCGAAGATTGCGTCAGATGTATGAGTTTGACCTTTGATCTCCGCAAAGCGCGCTGACGTAGCAGCGACAGCGACTCCCATAAAGAAAAATGTGGCTCGTAGACCCCATTTTGCGCGTTGCACGCGTTCTGCAGTTGGGGCCGTCACAGATGTAATTTAGTCCAATCGCTGGGCTTTACCGAGATATGCGCTAATTTTCTCGCATGGCTGAGATGATTTATTACTGCGGAACAATGGATAGCGGTAAATCCACACTTGCATTGCAGACTGCCCACAACAGAAAGAGTCGCGGACTCGAGGGGTTAATTCTCACTAATCGAGATCGTGGTGGTACAGGTGTCATCACAAGTCGCTTAGGCCTTCAATCAGCAGCTCATGAAGTAAGTCCAGATTTTGATATTTATGAGTATATAAAGAGTGAGCGAGCTTCGGGCCGCAAAATAGAGTACGTCATATGCGATGAGACTCAATTCTTTGAGCGCGAACATATTGAGCAATTGGCTCGCGTCGTGGATGAGATGGGAATCGATGTCTTTGCATTTGGAATTCTGACAGATTTTCGAACCAAGTTGTTTCCCGGTTCTGAGCGACTGATTGAGTTAGCTGATCGCGTTCTTCCACTTCAAGTTGAAGCTCTCTGTTGGTGCGGAGCTCGGGCAACTCATAACGCTCGTGTAGCAAATGGAGTTATGGTTACCGAGGGCGATCAAATCTTGCCTGGTGATGTAGGAACACCGCAGACCATCGGATATGAGGTGCTCTGCCGTCGCCATCACATGCAGAAGGTGAACTCAGCCCGCTCTCACTAACTCTTTAGAAAGTGAACTGAGGCGAATCTTGCGAATATCTTGAGAAGAACCTCTTTCGCGTAGACGTACCAAATTCAGTTATTTAAAATTTCGGCATGGCCATCGCCGAAGAGCTTCCCGCGCAGAGAGTTGCCTCCGACGCACAATTTCGAGGCGATATTCAGGGATTGCGCGGTATTGCAGTTGGCCTGGTTCTTCTCTTTCATGCCTCAATTCCAGGCTTTAGGGGCGGATTTGTTGGAGTAGATATCTTCTTCGTTCTGAGCGGCTACCTGATCACGGGCAATCTGTTGCGCGAGGTAAAGACCAATGGCCGGATTAACTTCAAGGAGTTTTATGCCCGCCGCATAAGGCGACTTTTGCCAGCCTCATCCGTCGTATTACTAGCAACCTTGATCGCCGCGATTATCTGGTTCCCGCCGCTCTTAATGCCAGGTTTGGCAGTTGATCTCACGAGTGCGGGACTTTACGGCTCGAATATTGATTTTGCGGTTAGGGCAACTGATTACTTCGCCTCATCAGTAATTCCCTCGCCCGTTCTACATTTCTGGTCACTTGGAGTTGAAGAACAGTTCTATCTTTTCTGGCCACTTCTTATCTCACTGGTCACTTTTCGAAGGAAGAACCCGGCGCTAAAAATATTCCTGCTATCCCTTGCGGTGTTGATCTCCTCGTTCACCTTTGCAAATTGGTTGCTTGATCGGAATCAACCGTGGGGTTTCTTCTCCTTCCCAACTCGGGCATGGGAGTTGATTCTCGGTGCCTTGCTGGCGAGTGCGGCACAAGGCGTTGCGAAATTACCGCGAGCGATTGCAGCGCTCTCTGGAGCAGGGGGCCTGCTCATGGTTCTCTACTCGGGAATAACCCAGAGTAACCCGCTTAAATTTCCTGGAACTGCCGCACTTATTCCTACGATCGGTGCGCTCCTCATCATTATGGCTGGCACCTCTCGGACGCTCACTCTGCCCAGCAAAATTATCTCCACAAAGCCGCTGCAGTTATTAGGCAAGGTCAGTTACTCGCTTTATTTATGGCATTGGCCGGTGCTTGTGATTCCACAAGTGATTAGTGGAACGCATCTGCGGATTTTAGAGCGCATCGGTTTGGCAATGCTATCAATTCTCCTCGCTGCGATCACCGAGAAATATGTGGAGAGACCTTTTAGGAGAGGTTTTGTTATCTCTTTAAAACCTTTGCGCAACATTGCAATCGCAGGAGTCATTGCATCGCTTATCGCTGTCTTGGCCTTTGGAGCAGATTATGTTTCAACGAGTGAGTTACGCGGAAAAGGTTCAACTGAGAGCGCTGCCGATGAGCGAAACTTTATTGACTCACTAACTATTAAGCAGAGTCCACTTAATGCCGCGCCTGTAAGGCCCGCAACTGTAGATTTCCCAGTGCCGGCAAATCTCCAGCCCAGCTTGTTAAATGCCATCCAAGATCGTCCGATCACCTATACTGATCACTGCCACACGCAAGAGAATCTCAAACCATCAACAAAACCCTGTATTTATGGTGATACCACCTCCGATATAACCGTGGCGCTCTTTGGCGATAGTCATGCGCTCTCATGGTTTCCCGCTCTCAATCAGGTGGCCAAGGAGAAGCATTGGAAACTGCTATCACTCACTATGTCAGCTTGCACTCCAGCTGACATACCTGCCTATAACCGCAGCACCGCCTCACTTATGAACAACTGCCCAATCTGGCGGCAGGCCTCCATTCAAAGAATTATTCATGCACATCCTTTCTTGATACTTGTTGCAGGGACATCGGGTTTTGCAACTGCGATCAATGGCGTGGAGATAAAAGGTGCACAGCGGACCGCGATCTACACCGCGGGGATGAATAGAACCATCGCCAAGTTACAGACAAGTGGCGCTCAAGTGGTGATGATGTCTGATACCCCAGCACAAGCTCAAGATCCATTGGTCTGCTTATCGGCCCATCCCAAGAGCACCTTGGCTTGCGCTACGCCTGCAGCCACTGCGATTTCCAGCGACTGGATCGCTGTTGAGCGCCAGATTGCCAAGAAGAATGGCATCTCGCTGATCGAACCCCAATTATGGGTTTGCCCCACTGATCCCTGTCCAGTAGTTATCGGAAATCTCTTAACGTATTTTGATACAGGTCATATGACCGCCACATTTTCGCAAGCGCTAGCCGGTCGCTTAAAGACGGCTCTCGATGCTGCGATTTCTGCTAATGCCTGAGGGAGGGTTGGTCTAACGTTGCTCCGTGAGTAATCGCAAACTCCATACCTCAGAAGTAGAACACAGGTATCTGGGCGAGAATCCGATTCGAACACTCTTCTATTTATTTGAAGAACAGAGATTACGAGTATTCTTTGCCTATATTTTTTTCTGCATAAAGCACTCACCAACCTGGGTGATTCCGCTATTAACTGCAAACACCATTGATGTAATTGCGTCTCATAAGAGTCTTCGAAGCTTATTCTGGAACATTTTGATACTAGTAGTTGTCACGGTTCAGAACTGGCCTATGAACTTGCTCTATGTGAAGTTTCAGAGCAAGGCTATTCGTGAGGTCGAGAACCGTTTGCGTTCGGCGCTTGTTGAACGCATGCAACAACTCACCATGGGTTTCTATTTGAAATCAAATGCGGGGGTATTGCAGACCAAGATTGTTCGTGATGTCGAAAATATCGAGCAGATGGTTCGCAATCTTTCTGACGGTGGATCTACTGCGATCAATGGTGTCGTAGGCGCGGTGCTGATTACGGCGATCAAAGTGCCTATTTTTCTCCCATTTTTTCTCATCCTTGCACCCCTCATAGCGCTATTTATTGCCAAATTGCGCTTCACATTGAGGGATCGCAATGAAGTATTCCGTGGCGAAATTGAGGTGATGTCCGCTCGCGTGAATGAAATGACGACTTTGATGCCCATAACAAGGGCACATGGTCTTGAGCAAAGCGCCTTGCAAGCAATGTATGACTCTTTTAGTAATGTGAAGAGGGCGGGCCTAAAGCTTGACATATTCAATGCCAAATTCAATGCCTTGGCTTGGGTGACCTTTCAATTAGCAAATGTGCTCTGCTTAGCGACAGCGAGTTATTGTGCACTTGAAGGTAAATTTGGTGTCACGATAGGTGATGTCGTACTTCTTACTTCATTCTTCGGCCAACTCATTGGTTCAGTTATTTTGTTATCGAGTCTTATGCCGCAGATCGCTAAAGGATTTGCATCCATTCGTTCGCTGGGTGAAGTTCTTGAGTCGCCCGATGTAGAAGAGAATGAAGATAAGCCGGCTTTGCCACCTGTAGTGGGTGAAGTCAAATTTGATCAAGTGACATTTAAATACCCTGCAAGCAACCGGAATGCCATAAATGGATTCAATGTCAGTGCCAAACCGGGGGAGATGGTTGCTCTCGTTGGGCCATCAGGGTCAGGTAAGTCCACGCTCATCAACCTGATCATCGGCTTTCTTAGACCGCAATCGGGTGAGATTTCAATCGACGGAAATGATCTCTCCCGATTCGATCTTCGAACATTTAGAAAATACATCTCTGTGGTTCCGCAGGAGTCAGTGCTCTTTGAGGGAACAGTGCGTGACAACATCACATATGGACTGGGATCGGTTTCAGATCAGCGAGTGATTACTGCACTTCAAGCAGCTAATGCGTTGGAGTTCGTGAATGAATTGCCCGATGGTGTGAATACATTGGTGGGAGAGCGTGGAGCCAGGATCTCTGGTGGTCAAAAACAGAGGCTGGCGATTGCGCGAGCACTTATACGCGATCCGCGAATTTTGATTTTAGATGAAGCCACCTCTGCACTCGACTCACAATCAGAGAGCGCTATTCAAAGTGCCCTTGAAACATTGATGCATGATCGAACAACCTTTGTTGTAGCCCATCGTCTTTCCACTGTTCAAAAGGCTGATCAAATTTTGGTTCTCGATAGGGGCGAACTTGTCGAAACTGGTCGCCATTCTGATCTCGTTCATGCGGGTGGGCTCTATCAGCGCCTTTATGAGGCTCAAGCCTTTGCTAATGATCTCGGCGAGAATTAACCCAAACGCGCACCAGAAATATCTCGATTTTTCACCCCTACAAAATGGGGTAATCTACGCTCGCTGCTTCAAAGATAGCCCTGGCGGGTTGCCCGAGCGGCCAATGGGAGGGGACTGTAAATCCCCCGGCTCTGCCTTCGAAGGTTCAAATCCTTCACCCGCCACCATATTCAGATCTTCTCAACCCTGACCTGACCTGTCTTACTAGGTTTTTTGCCAATCCTTGACAGGCCTACAGCCCTTGCCGTATTGTCTGCAGACATGTCAGACATTCAAATCAGATTAGGTGGTTGCTAATGTCTAGACCCTCTGTTCCTACAATGATCCGTCGCCAAATTGAGCAAGATATTCGTGATGGCGTGTTAAAACCGGGTCAACCAATACCAACAGAAGCTGAACTCGGAGCTGCATTAGGCGTTGGAAGAAGCTCAGTTCGTGAAGCACTTAAAGTACTTGAGCGTAAAGGATTAATCGATGTACAACCAGGTCGTGGCCGCGTTGTATCTGAACTTAGTAGTGGATGGATTGAATCTCCGATTACAAGTTTTCGCTCTGTGAGCGAATTACTAGTTGCCTCAGGATATGTAACGACCTGCCAAGTTTTAAATACCAGTGTTGGAATTGCTTCACCGGAAGAGATGCGCGTTCTCGGAATCGAAGAGGGCTCATCTGTGATTCGTCTTGAGCGCACTCACTTGCTCGAGGGAGCTCCTATTGTATTTATGCAGGAAACTGTTCCGGTAGCACTTATAGGTACTGAGAGCCTAAATGAAGACTGGTCGAAATCCTTAGTAGCGGTAATGGCTAAACGCGGACATAAGCCAGTAGCTTCTCGTGCTGGAATGAAGGCCGTACGCCTTCCTAAAGAGTTAGCAAATAAACTCCCAGCAGCAAAAGGCTTAGATAAAGAACCCTGGCTTGAAATTACAGAAACAAATCTTGATTCATTTGGACAAATCTGTTTATTCTCAAAAGTTTATTTAAAGGGCGACCTCTTTACTTTCACATTTATTCGAACCGACGATAACTAAAAGATGATTATGATCGTATGACAGTTACCGTTCCTGAAGTCGCAACAATGGGCGACAACTGCATCGATCTTTATCTACCGCCGTATAGCGTCAGCGCCGTTGGTGGACAGGCTTTAAATGTTGCAGTAATTCTTTCTCGCCTGGGTTGGGTCAGCGAATATTTAGGCGCTGTTGGTGATGATCCACACGGCAGACGCATTACACAGACCCTCGACTCTGAGCAAGTAATAACCAGCCGAGTGCAAGTGAAGTCAACCGCTACGGCAACTACCGATGTCCAAGTTTTGCCACATGGTGATCGACTTCTCCTTAATGAAGTGCAAGGCGCATGCGAAGAGTTTCAACCTACCGCCGAAGATTTCGCACACCTTGTTGGAGTCAGGCATGTCCACGCAGCCAATCTTCCTAACTACCGGACTATTGCCCGCAAACTCGCGCAAATTGGTGTGCCGATGTCATACGACTTCTCAACTACAGGTGAACTTGAAGATTTAGAAGGCATTGCAATCGGTTTCTACTCCTCTAATTTAAAACCTGATTCTGAGGAGTTAAATGCTTTCGCTACCAAAGCAATAAATGCCGGCCTACAAACAGTAGTCATTACGTGCGGTGAATTTGGAAGTGTTGTATTTGAAAATGGCGAACGCACTATCTTCCAGGCAACGGCGGTAGAAGTTGTTGATACTTGTGGCGCTGGAGATACATATGCCGCAGCATTTATAAGCGAAAGATTAAAAGGTAGCTCCATGGCAGATGCGATGGCAAAGGCAACGACTATGGCATCGCAGGCCTGCTTGCATTTAGGTGCATGGGTTCAAGCATTTGAAGATTTTCCATCACGAGTCAATTGAAATGAAAAACCAACGAGAGGAAATGCGATGAAGGTTTTAGTAACAGGTGCAACGGGAAGAGTTGGTCAACTCTTAGTTCCGATATTGCTCGAACAGGGTCATCAAGTCCGAACTATTCAACGTGGAAATACCAGTAGCACAACTGAATGGGCAGATAAAGTTGAAGCAGTCACCGGAACTATTTCAGATCGTTCAACAGTTGATAAAGCGATGCAGGGTATTGATGTTGTATGCCACCTTGCAGCACTTATGCCACCATTTACCGATGATGAGCTGTTGAGCGCCAATTTAATTGGAACTTATAACATTTTGGAATCAATTCGGGATACCAAGCCCAGTGCTCGATTAGTTCATGTCAGCACCGATGCAATCTACGGAACAGGTTTTAGCAAGCGTACATATCCAGGAACTATCAATGAGACCACTTTGCCCGAACCAACTAATTTTTATGGCATCACAAAAGTTTTGTGTGAAGAGTTGGTTACTCATGGCGCACGCCAATTTGAAATCGACTATGTTATGTTGCGCTTCTCATGGGTCTTTTCAGCTCATGAAATTTTGGACCTCTTCTCAATGCCGATGTGGCTAGATGCAATGGCACCTGCGCAGAAAGCTGAGTTAACTGGATCGGATGCAATCCCGGTCCTTCTTGAAGAGAACGGTGCCCCGTTTTATGAGCACGTGGTTGATTCCAGAGATGCTGCCAAGGCCTGCCTATTGGCGATTAACTCAAAGGTTACTGGTGAAATCTTTAACGTGTGCGGACCAAGATCATTTACTTATGTGGAGATGTCTAAAGTTGTAGCTGACAAACTCGGGCGATCAACAGTAGAAGTATCTTTGCCAAGTTTTCATTCATACACTTTTGACCTTACGAAGTCGCGTGATTTGCTTAAGTACGAACCAGATCACTCAATTGAATCTGTAGTTGCCGAAGCATTGGCTGCGCGATGAAACGTGCGCTAATCACTGGTATTAACCAGCTCGAAATGGGAGAAGGAAAGCATCCCGTCCCTCTAGAAAATGAAGTAATCGTTCAAGTTGAAGCCTGCGGAATCTGCGCAACTGATCGACATATTTTTGCTGGTGTTTATCCAATGGAGTTTCCAATTACCTTGGGCCATGAATATGCCGGAACTGTTGCAGAAATCGGTTCTGCAGTTAAGACCATAAAAGTGGGAGATCGAGTAGCAGTAGATCCAAATGTTGTTTGCGGCGTATGCGATTTCTGTCGTCGCGGAAATGTGCACTTGTGTGCCGGACTAACACCTCTTGGAATTACTCGTTCCGGCGGATATGCAGAGTACTCAGCAGTACCTGAACAAAACGCTTATGTAATGCCGGATTCGATGTCATTTGAAGCTGGAGGAATGCTCGAGCCGTTATCTTGTGCAATTCGGGGAGCACAGTTAGCTGAAGTCAAACTTGGCGACACGACGATTGTTATGGGTGGCGGCCCAATGGGCGTGTGCCTTGTCCAGCTATTAAGAATTAGTGGCTCATCAAAAATTATCGTGGTTGAACCAAATCCAGTTCGACAGAAACTAGCCCTTCAACTTGGTGCAGATTTTGCAATCGCCCCAAGCGAAGATATTGAAGAAGTAATCTGGAGCCACACTAAAGGTCTTGGCGCCGATATTGTCTTTGAAGCAAGTGGAAACAGCGGTGTTGCATTAACTGCGCTTTCACTTGTTAAACGTGGCGGAACAGTGATGTGGTTTGGATGCTGCTCAAAGTTCGACAGTATTCCGATTAGCCCATTTTGGGTAAACGATGCCGAAATAACTATCAAGGGCTCATTTAATAACCCATTTACGCACTCAATTGCACTTGATTTGGTATCGACTGGACGCGTCAACGTGGACGCACTTGTAACTGATCGCATTCCATTGGATCGCTTATTAGATGCAATGGATCACGCTAATTTCAAGGATGCCATGAAAGTAATGATCATGCCAAGAATGCAAGGAAATACTCAATCTAAAGGGGCGGACAATGTTTAATTTTGATGAAAAACGTTATATCAATATCCAGACCGGCGCCGTTTCAATGGCAGCTGAGATCGATAAAATTATCTCAGCTTTAATCTCGAGCGGTTCGAAGAATCTATTCTTCTTAGGAACCGGTGGCGCGGGTATCTTGATGCTACCTGCTGCGGGTTTGCTAAAATCAAAATCTAAATTCCCAACCTTTCAATGTGATCCTGCTGAACTAGTTCTTGATGGAAATGTTGCTCTAGGCACTGGCTCAATCGTGATTATGCCGTCGCTATCAGGCAAAACTAAGGAAAGCATCGCAGCACTTGAGTACTGCCAGGCACGAGGTGCGAAAGTTATAACTTTCACTGGTTACGCAGATCGCCCACTTGCGCAGAAAGCTGATTACTCATTTGTAAACTTTGGAGCAGATGACACTTCATCAGAGTCCTTCTACTTACAATCATTACTTGTTGCGCTTTCAGTAATGAAATCACAAGGAGAATTTCCAGAGTACGACAGTGTTGTGGCCGATATTTTGAAGCTTCCAACAGTGTTAGTGCAAGTGAAAGCTGATTTTGAAGTACAAGCTGAAAAGCTTGCCCAAGTTATTGCTGACCACAAATATCACATCGTTTCAGGCGCCGGTTCTACGTGGGCTGAAGCTTTCTATTATGGAATGTGTATTCTCGAAGAGATGCAGTGGATTCGTACACGCCCCATTCATGGTTCGGATTTCTTCCACGGAACATTAGAACTCGTTGAAAAAGATGTCAGTGTGATTCTCTTCAAGGGTGAAGATGCATTGCGCCCAGTGATGGATCGCGTTGAAAACTTTGTCAGCAAGATAACTTCAGTTGTAAGTGTGATTGATACAAAGCAGTTCAAACTCGATGGGATCTCAGATTTAACTCGAACTTTGATCTCGCAAGCTTTGCTATCTGCAGTTCTTGAGCGTGTAAGTGCACACTTAGAGCACAAGCGAAATCACCCATTGACTACACGCCGCTATTACAACCAGATGGAGTATTAAAAGAGCAGCAAAAAAGAGGGGCTCGCCTAACGAATTAAGTCAGGTGAGCCAGTTTCAACTGCAGCACGCGGAACACCATTGAGCCAAGAGTGAGTACCAAGTTTCGATTCCTCAACTCCCTTAGCAATTGCAAGTGCTTTACGAGCCTCACGGTGCAAGAAGTCAATATCTACGCCAGTAGTTGTGTGTTTAAATCCATTATTAGCGGCCCAACGAGCTTCTTCGCCAGACTCGCCATGCATCCCTGGCATTACTCCATTGCGTAAGGCAGTGTCTCTAATCTTAAAGAGAATATTTGGATCTGTTTCGGACTTTGATTTATGACCGAGCGATAAATAGAGATCTCCAGGTCCGATATAAACGGCATCAAGTCCTGGAACAGCACAGATTTCTTCAATGTTTTCAACGGCAGCTTTAGATTCAATCTGCACCATGCAGATAACTTCACGATCTGCTTGGCGTAAAGTTGTTGCAATTCCTGGAGCAGGGCGAAACGCACCGACGCTTCGACCACCTGTTGGCGCGTATCGACAGGCTGCAACTGCTTTAGCTGCTTCTTGTGCGGAATTAACCAGCGGAACCATAACTCCGAACGCACCGGCATCTAATGCACGACCGATAAGCCAAGTTTCATTTGCAGGAACACGAACAATCGGTGCTGCACCGGCAAGTGCAACTGCTTGAATCAAGGCAGGAAGATCATGCAAACCGAACCAACCATGTTGTGCATCAATGCAAACCCAGTCGTAACCAGCTAACGCAGTAGCTTCGGCAAGTATTGGATCTGGAGATAAGACCCAAGCGCCAATTGCAGTTTTTTCGCTCTGCCAAACGTTGCGAAGTTGATTGGTTGTTTCATTTGATGAAGCGGTCATTCGGGTGCTCCTGGGTAATCTGTTGGTCGTAGATGTGGAATAGCGCCTAGTAATTCCTGTGTGTATGTATCACGTGGATTTTCGAAGATCTCCTTCGTCGTTCCGGTTTCAACCACTTGGCCATTCTTCATCACGACAACTTGTGACGCAATTGAACGCACCACACCCAGGTCATGAGTGACAAAAACCAATGTCATTCCAAGATCATTACGCAGCTCTTCGAGTAGCTCTAAAATACCTGCTTGAACAGCAACGTCTAGCGCTGATACAACCTCATCGCAGAGAAGAAGTGATGGTTCGGCGGCAAGTGCACGGGCAATTGCAACACGTTGTTTTTCTCCCCCGGAAAGTTCGCTGGCATAACGGGCACCCATCGCCGGGCGTAAGTGCACTAGTTCAAGTAGTTCTAATACCCGCTGGTGTCGTGCTTCTTTTGGAACTCGTGAATAAAGCGCCAATGGGCGTTCAATAATTTCTCCCACGGTCATTTTAGGGTTCAATGATGAGTCTGGATTCTGGGGAACGATTTGAACGAGACGGCGAATGTCACCATGACGTTGTCGCGGACGACCTGAAAGAACTTCACCCTTAAACTCCATGACGCCGAGGCGAGGCTCGTGGAGTCCTGCGATACAGCGCAGAGTTGTAGATTTTCCGGAACCACTCTCGCCAACAATGGCTAAGCAAGATCCAATTTCAACACTAAATGAAACATCATTAACTGCATCAGTTAAGTTCTTACCTTTCAATAATTTTGAACTACTGTAACTTGCATGCAAATTCTTGATTGTCAGCACGATTTCTTTCGGCGCATTTTCGGTGCCTTGATCATTCTTTCGTTCAACAGGTTCAAGAGCTATTTTTTCCTTGAGTGCATCTTCGAAATTTAAGCATCGAATCATGTGTGATTGATTTGGCCACACAGCTGCCGGCATCGAAACATCGCACTCGGCGCTGTGTAGAGAACAGCGTGGAGCAAATGGACAACCAGTTGGCCAATCCCAAGGCTCAACGGCATCACCAGCGATTGCACGTGGCTTGAATGCCTTGGTTAGTGCACGAGGAACGGCTTCAAGTAATCCTCGAGTGTATGGGTGCATTGGATTAGTGAAGACTTCATCGACGGGCCCTTGTTCGACTATTCGACCGCCATACATAACAGCTACGTCATCAGCCAAAGAGCGAACAACACCGAGATCGTGACTTACATACACAAGAGATGTTCCATTTACCTCTACTAAATCCCGAATTACTTCTATCAAGCGAGCCTGTGTGGTCACGTCTAATCCGGTGGTTGGCTCATCCATGATGATGACTGATGGGCGACAGACAAGGGCCAATGCAATTGCTACGCGCTGTTGCTGGCCGCCACTTAATTCAAAGGGATATCTGCGCTGAAACTCTGCATCAGTTGGCAATTGAGTCTCACGCAAAACTTGTTCGACGCGGGCATCTATGTTTTCGACATTGCTGGTATGAACACTAAGCATTTCGCGAAGTGCGACACCTATTCGAATTCCAGGATGTAGTCCAGTTGAAGGATCCTGCGGAACATAAGAAATATCTCGCCCGCGTCGTGCACGCAGATCAGCGGGGGAGAGCGAAAGAATATTTTCACCACTGAGAGAAACCGAACCAGCTGAGATGCGAGTTCCTTCACGGCTAAAACCAAGTAAGCCCATTGCAACTGTTGTCTTGCCAGAACCTGATTCGCCTACGATTCCCAAAGTACGGCCCTTTGGAATTACTAAATCAACACCTTCAACAATAGTAAATGTTGCATCGTTGCCCTGAACTTGAAGTTGATTGGCGACTAATAGCCCTGAATCACCAGTACCGTTTTGTGGCTTTACTGGCATTAGCTAATGTCCCGTCGGTATGAAGATTTATTTCCTTTGTATCCATCAAGTGCCAAGTTCACGCCAATCATTAACAGTGCGAGTGCGACAATAGGGCCCATTACTGCTAGTGGTTGCACAGTTAGCGCAACACGATTTTCAGAGATGATCAATCCCCAATCTGAAGCAGGTGATTGAATGCCAAGGCCTAAAAAGCTAAGACTGGCTACTAACAATATTGATGCAGGAATACGCACCCCGGCATCAACTAAAAACGCGGGCAGAACAGTTGGAAAAATCTCCTTAAACATTATGTACCTGCGTGGTTCGCCGCGGGCTTCGGCCACTTCTACAAATGCCGCATCTCTAACTTCTCTACCTGATGCGCGAACAATTCTTAAGATGCGTGGAACATTGACACTAGCAAGTGCTACAACCAATACCCAGAAGCTAGTGCCAAGCCCAGCAACCAATAGAAGCATTAAGACAAGTGCTGGGAAGCCGATTAGCACTTCGCTTGTCCATGCTAGTGCTGCATCCACCCAACCCCTTGAATATGCAGCGAGAAGACCAAGTGTTAAACCTAAAGACGCACCAACTATGTAACCGATTATTGCAATTACAAGTGAGTATCTTCCGCCGGCCAAAAAGCGACTAAATGAATCGCGACCATATGAATCAAAACCAAAAAGCGCGCCTGGCTGCGGCGCACCAAAAGGTAATCCAAGTAAATCATCTGGGTTTTGAGGTGTGACCAGCGGACCGATCAAAGCGATCAAAAGAACTGGCAGTGTCATGGAAAGACCAATCCATCCTGTCACAGAGAAATATGATCTAAAGCTCTGCTTCTTACGGGTTGTACTCATGAAGTAGCCTTTGCGCGCATCTTGGGATTAGTGAGAAGTGCAATTAGATCAACAGCAAAATTCGCAACGATATAGGTGCATCCAAGCACTACTGCATATGCCTGCACTACGGGGTAATCGCGACCAGATGCGGCGCTTACAAAGCCAGTTCCAATTCCAGGATATCCAAATAGATATTCAACAACAACGACACCGCCCACAAAGAGACCGGTTGCGATAGCAAAAACCTGCATAACAGGTGCGATGGCATTTGGAATCACATAACGCATAATTATTCTGCGCTCTGGAATGCCTCGTAGTCGAGCTGTGACAACGTAATTTGTTTTAAGAACTTCAATTACTCCAACGCGAACAAGTCGCACCGTGGATCCCATCATTACCAAGACCAGAGTTAACACTGGAAGGACGAGGTTTTTTGGGGTCACATCAAGTGAAATTGCGGGGAGTATTGGCCAGTAGAAGGCAAAAGTAATGATAATCAACGCTCCAAGGACAAACTCTGGAAGGCCAAGAAAGAACAATCCGAAGAACTGAACACCGCTATCAGCGATAGAGCCCCGGTGCATGGCAGAGTAAACGCCTAGAGATAGTGAAACGATAATTAGCAAAATCATTGAAACGCTTGCAAGTATTGCAGTGTTCCTAAGTGAACCGCCTATGAGGTCCGATACAGCTGTTCCTTGCACTGCATCGGAATACCCATAAGCACCCGTCCCATAGGTTAAAGAATGTCCAAAATCAAGTTGTAAAGCATGTGTGATCCAATTTGTGTACATTTCCCAAATTGGCTTATTTAATCCAAGAGCTTTTCGAATAGACGCTACCTTCTCCGGTGTCGCCGACTTTCCAAGTACTGCAGTTGCAGGATCTCCTGGAAGGAAATTAACTCCTACAAAAACTAGGGTAGTTAGCGCGAAGAGCGATGCGATTGCAAGTGCACTCCGACGAAGAAGGTAGCGTCTCATTCCTAATTAACTCTGTGTTTCCGTTACAGCGGCTTAATAAAGAATGTTTCCAAGTGGAAACCATTCAAACTGCGGACGGAACTATTCTCCTGACCAGCAATACGTGATGTATAGATATCAGGGCTAGCTTGGAATCCCCAAACGATGTAAGGACCTTCGTTATGGAAGATAGTTAGCATCTCTTTTGTGATTTCATCGCGCAGCTTTGGATCAGCAGTACCAACAGCTTGCTTGTAAAGCTTCTGTGTCTTCTCTGGTCCCCAATTTTGGACTTTGAAAGACTCAGAGTCAGGGTTAAATGCTTCTTGCCACATTGTGAGAATTGGACGGTAGTTCCAATAATCCTGTGAGAATGGCTTAACTCCATAAACCTTTGAGTCGAATTGATCAGCAGGTGAGGTCTTCAATGTAACGTTGATTCCAGCCTTTTTAGCTTGCTGTGCCCAAACAGTTGCAGATGATTGTTGTGCTGGCCACTCATCTGCGGTCCAGAGTTCAATCTTCACATTTGCATTTCCTGCAGCCTTCCAAAGAGCTTTAGCTTTCTCTGGATCGTATGCAGTCTGTTTTACATCTGTTGGATAGCCTGAATCGAGGATTCCGAACATATCGTTACCGATGTAACCCTCACCTGCGTAAGAAACTCGGTTCATGGATTCGCGATCAGTTGCCAACTTCAAAGCTTGGCGTGCACGGACATCAGCGAAAGGCTTAACTGCAGCATTCATATACAAAGGCAAGTAAGTGCGTGTCTTATTTACGAAAGTTATAACGTTAGGATCTTTTGCAACTGAAGCTGCACCTATGGCATCAACTGGATAAATTGTGTCAAGCATTCCAGTTCTAACACCGTTGATACGTGCTGTTGCATCCATAACGTTGACGATTGTCACCATATCTAGATAAGGCATTCCACTTACCCAGAAGTTGTCATTGCGCTCAAGGATGATGCGGTTTTTGTCACCACTTACAAGCTTAAATGCACCTGTACCAATTGGTGGATCAAAAGTTATAGCTCCTTCTTTAACGATTGACATTCCCTTTGTAGCAAGCTGATCAGGTAGTACTGAGAATGGGAATTGCATTGGAACTTCTAATGTGAGATTATCAATTTTACGAATATTTGCTGCATCAACCATTGCAAGCGTTGGAGCACCAAGTGCGTTAGTAGCAGGATCAATAATGCGCTTAAGTGAGTACACGACGTCATCTGCAGTGAATGCAGATCCATCGTGCCATGTAACACCTGAACGCAATTTGATTGTCCAAAGCGTTGCATCTGCATTCGCTGTTGCGCTAGTTGCAAGAGCAGGCTTTAGAGCACCGGTCTTGTCATTCCAGAAGAGCAAGTTGAAGACGTTAAAGTTTCTAATAACGTTTTGATCTCCAGCTGGCGATACGTGTGGGTCATTAGATGCACCAACACCAAAGCCAATACCGATAGTCATGTTGCCACCGCGGCGAGGCTTGATTGTTGCTAAGTAGCCCTCAGGGGAAACTGTCGCTGCTGAAGCTGAATCAAAAAATGATCCGGTTGTGCCAGCGATACCAAGGGCCCCTGCGGTCTTTAGAATCTGGCGTCGAGATAATGAGCCTTCTTTAATATTTTCGATGAAATTTCCCTGCTGGGAATCCATATCCGTAGTCCCCTTCACAGTTACTCCCTTTCGTGGGTTTCTTAATGTCTCGCGCTATTGTCTGACATGTATGGCGAGAGTACGACAGGCGGGGAAGGCCGTCAAGAGCAGATGCAATCATTTTGCCAGTATTTACCAAAGGGTTATAAAGGCCGAATTAGCCCTGGGCCATAAAGACGATTACTAATAAATAGGTGCATTCCACTAATCTGTGCAGCGCCGTACGAGATCTTGACCCTGGCGGGTTGCCCGAGCGGCCAATGGGAGGGGACTGTAAATCCCCCGGCTCTGCCTTCGAAGGTTCAAATCCTTCACCCGCCACCATCAAAATGCGCTCTCAGGTACACCCGATAGACTTCCGACCTATTCAATCCTCATTCATCTCTATTCAGCGTTGAATTCTTACTAATAAAAAGGTACTCATGAAGGCATTAGGCCGTTTCGCGTTCCGCAAGAAGTATTACGTCATCGGATTTTGGTTGATCGCCCTATTTGGGATTACCGCGATCTCCCAATCAGTCGGTTCAAATTTCAGCGACTCTTTCTCGCTCCCGGGGACTGATTCGACCAAGGCGCTCGCACTCCTCGGCAAGGCCTTCCCGGCACAAGCTGGCGATACCGAAACCATCGTCTTCCACGTCAAGAGTGGAAGCGTTAATGATCCGTCTGTTAAGAGTGCGATGCAGGCAGTATTTGCGAAAGAGGCACAACTTCCTTCCGTGGGAATCGTTAAATCTCCGTACGATCCACAGAATGCACTCCAAGTGAGCAAAGATCAGCAGACCGCTTACGCACCGATTGTTTTTCGGATCAATGCTCGACTCATCAAAAATTCTGAGGTTCAATCACTCGTCAACATTGGTAAAGCGGCTACTACTTCCAACCTAGAGGTTGAATTTGGTGGCCAGGCGGTCGGTCAATTGAATGCGCCAAAGGGAAGCCCTGGCGAGTTCATTGGAATCATCGCCGCTGGAGTAATTCTCTTCATCTCCTTCGGCTCCTTCTTTGCGATGTTGCTTCCACTGGGAGTAGCTCTCTTAGCGCTAGGAACCGCAACAGGCATTGTCACTTTGTTAACGCATGCCATGGGTATTGCCAGCTTTGCTCCAATCCTTGGTTCGTTGATTGGTTTGGGAGTAGGCGTGGATTACGCACTCTTCATCGTCTCGCGCTATCGCCGTGAAATTGCGCAGGGCGTTGATCCCGAAGATGCGGCTGCTAAATCAATCGATACCTCAGGCCGCGCAGTTCTCTTTGCTGGAGCAACAGTATGCATCGCGTTGCTTGGACTCTTTGTGTTGCGTCTTTCATTCCTCAATGGAGTTGCTGTCGCAGCATCAACGACCGTCTTGGTCACTATGGCTGCATCTCTCACCCTACTTCCTGCGCTCTTCGGAGTTATGAAGCGCAGAGTTCACTCTCGTCGCTCACGCAAGAGCATTGATTCAGGTACTGCAAAGGATCATGAGCAGAGCATCTGGGCAAAGTGGTCTCGCACCGTTGCCAAGGCACCTCGCTCTTTGGCTCTTGGGGCTATCGCTGTAATTGTGATTCTCGCGATTCCATTCTTCTCACTTCAACTGGGTTCATCAGATCAGGGCAATAATCCCAAGGGGACTACAACCCGTTCGGCATATGACTTGCTTGCGCAGGGATTTGGTCCCGGAACAAATGGACCACTTCAAGTAATTGCTGCACTCAAGACGCCTGCAGATAAGGTTGCGCTCCAACAAGTTGCAACTGCGCTCGCCTCTACTCCTGGAATCGTTGAAGTTAGCCCAGTGATTACTTCTGCTGATGGAAGTGTGGGATTACTCCAAGTAATTCCAACTACAGGGCCGCAAAATATAAAGACGAGTCAGCTCATTAAAAGACTCCGTAATTCCGTTATTCCGCAAGCGTTAGCGGGTAGCACGACGAAAATTTATGTCGGAGGATTAACCGCGATCTTTGATGACTTTGCAACCGTAATTGGCGGCAAGCTTCCGCTCTTTATCGGCGTGATCATCCTGCTTGGCTGTCTTCTCTTATTGCTTGCCTTCCGCAGTCTGGTTATCCCACTGACCGCAGGAATCATGAATCTCTTCGCGGCAGGTGCCTCTTTTGGAATCGTCGTTGCGATGTTCCAGTGGGGTTGGGGTCAGAAGCTTCTCAACATTGGATCCGGTCCGATCGAAGCCTTCTTGCCGGTAATTATGCTGGCGATCCTCTTCGGTCTCTCCATGGACTATCAAGTCTTCTTGGTAAGTCGCATGCATGAAGAATGGGTACACACCAAAGAGAATGGCAAAGCTGTAATAGTTGGTCAGACCGAGACCGGTCGAATCATCACCTCTGCGGCTTTGATCATGATCACCGTCTTCTCATCATTTGTATTCGGCGGCGAAAAGGTGATTAAGGAATTTGGAATTGGTCTCGCATCAGCGGTCTTTATCGACGCCTTTGTGTTGCGGACAATCTTGGTTCCGGCGCTTATGCATCTCTTTGGTAAATCCAATTGGTGGATTCCAAAGTGGCTTGATAAGAGTCTGCCTCATCTATCGGTGGAGCCCGCTGAAGTCGAAGCGAGCGCTTAAACCTTAGATCTATTGCCCAAAACTATCGGGAACATTTCACACAATATCTTTGTTGTGGGGGATACCAGCGCCTAGTTTCTGACTAGATTTGCTGCTTATCGCGGTGGAGGGTGAAGTTATGAAGCATGAGTCCGTTTCTGCAATCAAGCCAGATGGCACGTTATATCCGCATCAGGTTAATGAGGCCGAACTCCGTCAGGAGTTAGACCCTCTTTCGTACAAGGTGCTCCGCGAGGCGGGGACCGAGGCTGCCTTCAGCGGTGAGTACACCGATACTGAGACTGAGGGTGTCTACTCCTGCAAGGTCTGCTCCCAGGAGCTTTTTCGCAGTGAGACCAAGTTCCACTCTGGATGTGGTTGGCCATCTTTCTATGCTCCGACAGAGGCCGATGCAGTTGTCCTGATTGAAGATCGTTCTTTTGGAATGAAGCGAGTCGAGGCACGCTGTGCAAATTGTGGTTCACACCTGGGCCACGTCTTTAAGGGCGAGGGATACAAGGTGCCGACCGATGAGAGATGGTGCATTAATTCTGTCTCACTTAAATTAGAACCAAAGAGGTAATCCGAGATATCGCACAGACCACTGAATGGAGAAGAAAAGGTAATGACTACAAAACTCAAAGTGATCGGCGCTTCTTGGTGTCCGGATTGCAAACGCGCAAAAACTTTCCTGGGTCAACATCGTATTGAGTTTGACTGGGTAGATATGGAATCGGATCCATCTGCCCAAGCGGAAGTTGAGCGAATCAATGATGGCAAGCGGATCATCCCAACAATTATTTTCCCTGATGGCTCAATTCTCACCGAGCCGTCAAACGATGAGTTGGCCGAGAAGTTGGGGATCGTCCGTGAAGCCTCGATGGATTCATACGATGTGGTCATTGCCGGTGGAGGTCCAACCTCTCTTACAACCGCTATCTATGCAGCCCGGGAAAACCTCAAGGTATTGATCGTTGAGAAATCTGCTGTTGGTGGACAAGCGGGAGTGACTGAGCGCTTTGATAACTATCCAGGTTTCCCAGAAGGTATCGGTGGCGCTGAACTTGCTGGTCGCTTTGAGCAGCAGGCTCGCAAGTACGGAGTTGAAATTCTTCAGGCGGTCGGCGTGGACTCATTCAAAGAGGTTGATACCTCTGAAGGGTATGCGGGATTAGACATCACTCTTTCAACCGGTTCTGTGGTGCAGACTCGCGCACTCTTGGTTGCGACTGGTTCGACATATCGTCGTACTGGAGCAGAGGGTGAAGCTGATCTCATTGGTGCAGGCATTCACTTCTGCGCAACCTGTGATGGACCTTTCTATAAGGGTGTCGACGAAGTCGTTGTACTAGGTGGCGGTAACTCTGGTTTGGAAGAGGGACTCTTCCTAACCCAATTTGCTAACCATGTAACTGTGATTGAACGTGGGGGAGAGCTGCGCGGATCGAAGTTGCTTCAAGACAAGGTCTTTAGCCATCCCAAGATGACAGTGAAGCTCAATGAGGCAGTTCAATCTTTTATTGCCAATGAGGCGGGCCAACTTGAGGCTGTCGAACTTGAGAACACCATTACTCAAGAGCGCTCCAAGCACATGGCAAAGGGAGCCTTCGTATTCATTGGTTTGGATCCCAACACAGAGTGGCTAGGTGGATCGGTGGCACTCGACGAACGCAAGTTCGTAGCGACCGATCAGATGTTTGCTACATCTGCTCGTGGAGTTTTCGCAGCTGGAGATGTTCGTAGTGGTTCTACAAAACAGCTGGCATCTGCAGTAGGCGAGGGAGCAGCGGCTGCAATCCAGATCCGCTACTTCCTCGACAAACTAGAAAAGTAAGAGCTACCTAAGTAAGAGTTAGAAGCGATCTAACTCCATAACCTTGCTCCACGCTGAGACGAAGTCATTAACAAACTTCTCCTTGGCGTCGGCGCTGGCATAGACCTCAGAAAGTGCGCGCAATACCGAGTTCGATCCGAAGATTAGATCGGCTCGGGTTGCGCTCCACTTAATCTCGCCGGTTTTGGTATCGCGACCATCGAATGTTTCTGCAGCATCGGACTGTGCATTCCAGCCAGTTCCGATATCAAGAACATTAACAAAGAAGTCATTGGTCAAAACTCCGGGGGTCTTTGTAAAGACACCATGCTTTGAGTTTTGAGAATTAGCTCCCAGTACCCGCAGCCCACCGACAAGAACTGTCATCTCAGGCGCGGTGAGATTTAGCAGTGCGGCCTTGTCTACAAGGTAGAACTCTGCAGGATGGTGGCTTCCGCTCTTGATGAAATTGCGGAATCCATCAGCAATTGGCTCGAGCACTTCAAAAGATGCGACATCGGTCTGCTCTTGTGTTGCATCGGTCCGACCAGGAGTGAATGGAACGCGCACGTTTACACCAGCAGCCTTTGCAGCTTCTTCAACAGCAACGGAACCAGCGAGCACAATAAGGTCAGCAAGCGAGACCTTCTTGTTGCCAGATGCTGCGTTAAATTCCCCTTGAATTTTCTCGAGCACCGTAAGAATTTGTGCAAGTTCTTCTGGATCATTTACCGCCCAATTACGTTGTGGCTCTAAACGAATGCGAGCGCCATTTGCTCCACCACGCTTATCGGTGCCTCGGAATGTTGATGCCGATGCCCACGCGGTCTTAACTAGTTGCGAAATGGTGAGACCAGATCCCAAAATTTTAGTTTTCAAGGCTGCAATCTCGAGATCGCCTATCAACTCATGATCAACCGCCGGAACCGGATCTTGCCAAATAAGTTGCTCGGCAGGGACAAGTGGTCCTAAGTAGCGCGCGATCGGACCCATATCGCGATGGGTTAACTTGAACCAAGCGCGAGCAAATGCGTCAGCAAATTGATCAGGATGTTCAAAGAAGCGACGTGAGATGGCTTCGTAGGCAGGATCAAATCGAAGTGCTAGATCGCTAGTGAGCATGACAGGCGGATGCTTTTTTGTAGCGTCATGCGCATCTGGTACTGCATTCGCAGCTTGGTTTTCTGCCGGAATCCACTGTGTAGCACCAGCAGGGCTCTTTGTTTGTACCCAATCAAATCCAAAGAGAACTTGGAAGAAGGAGTTATCCCACTTGATAGGAGTTGGAGTCCAAGCACCTTCGAGTCCGCTCGAAATTGTGTCCCCAGCGTTACCGGTACCAAAGCTGTTCTTCCAGCCGAGTCCCATATTCTCAATGGGAGCTCCCTCAGGTTCAGCGCCAACGTATTTGCTTGGGTCCGCTGCGCCATGCGTCTTACCAAATGTATGCCCACCTGCAATCAATGCAACGGTCTCTTCGTCGTTCATCGCCATGCGAGCGAAGGTTTCACGGATGTCGCGCGCTGAGAGAAGTGGATCAGGATTTCCGTTAGGTCCTTCTGGGTTAACGTAGATCAATCCCATCTGCACTGCGGCTAAAGGATTTTCTAATTCACGGTCGCCGGTGTAACGGTTATCGGCTAACCACTCCGCCTCTTTACCCCAGTAAGTCTCGTCAGGTTCCCAGACGTCGACACGTCCTCCGCCAAATCCAAATGTCTTAAAGCCCATAGATTCAAGGGCGACATTTCCAGTCAGAATAAGTAAATCTGCCCAAGAGATCTGCTTGCCATATTTCTGCTTGATCGGCCAGAGAAGTCTGCGCGCCTTATCAAGGTTTACATTGTCGGGCCAGCTATTGAGAGGTGCGAAGCGTTGCATTCCAGCTCCACCACCACCGCGACCATCGAAGGTGCGATAGGTGCCGGCGCTATGCCAAGCCATACGGATAAAGAAAGGCCCGTAGTGTCCATAGTCCGCTGGCCACCAATCCTGCGAGTCTGTCATCAGGGCGCGTAGATCTGCTTGAAGCGCCTCTAAATCCAACTTCGCGAACTCGGCCGCGTAATCAAAGTCAGCACCCATTGGATCAGCTTGGGGGGAGTTCTGTTGCAGAACTTTGAGGTTCAACTGGTTAGGCCACCAGTCTTGGTTGTAAGTTCCTTCGCTAGCTAACTTGCTACCGGTATATGGGCACTTGCTCTCGCTACTCATCAGATCTCCTATTGGTTAACGCTTACCTGACACTTATTTGCTCTCACTGATTGCTCTAGGGAGCGCTCAGTGCGCTCTTAAGAGTGAACAATCGGTATGTTGTTAAGCGTAACCAACCTTGGAGATGTGCGCCTTACCAACGAAGGCTCTGGTTATGCGACCAGCTGATGCTGGCTCATGAGCGCGCGACGATCATCGCAGCAGGCGTAAGGCTCATTTGCCTCTTCGCGGGCTTCGTGTTCAGTATGTGCTGAAAGTGCGGCAAAGACGACGGTTCCGAACATCAGAATTGGGAAGAGTGCCAGTAGTGCGATCATTAGATTTACTCCTATCAAACCCACCCTCTGTGGGATCTGGGGAGATCCTCTAGGGCCAATCTGTGGCGAACCTGCACTACTGGTCAGTCGAAGGTGGGAGTTTTCTGAGAGGTGGCTGAATAAAAAAATCCACCCTCCCCACATATATGGAGAGGGTGGATCCGGACTTACCCCCGACAGGTAAGTATCCGATGAGGAAAGCTTTTAAGGCTTTACTGGTGGAGTTGGCTTCGGAGCTACCGTTGGAACCGAAGGCCTGGCAGGAAGCGTTGGAAGCGCAGCGATAGCGGCGGCGCGAGCGTTAGTTGCAGCAGCGACTGCGGCGACGCGTGCATTGAGAGCTACCTGGCGGGCAGCTGCGGTTGGTGAGCCAGCAGTTGCGGTTGCATATGCTGCTCTTGCTGCCGCTACGGCGCTATTGAATGTTGCATCAATTTGCTGACGAGATGCCTTGTTGGCTGCTATGGCGGCGCGATATGCAGCTAGGGCTGTCTTATAGGCAGCGCGATCTGAATCGCGAGTCTGCTGCCAAGCCTTGAGGGCAACACGGTAAGCATCGAGGGCTGCTTTGTATGCTGCCTTCTGGTCAGCAGTTGGCTTATTGGTTGTGGGTGCGGTTGTGGTCGTGGTTGTTGCAGTAGGTGATGGAGTTGCATCGGCGAATGCTGCTGTGGGAGCAAGCAACATTGCTGCTCCGAGGGCACCGGCAACCAGTTGATTTCTGCGGCTAATCTTCATTCTTATTCCTCTTTTTGTCCTTTTATCGAGACCTGGTGCTCGTGTAAGCACTGGGATCGGTTGTTCCCATGGCGTAAGCATCAACGCTGACTTTGTGAGATCCATGTGAAAACCTTGTCAGCCCCTTGCGGGTCAGAACGTGAGAGTTAGGCTTCCTTAACATGAACCAGGCTCAGATTTTGGTAGTCGATGATGATCCTGGCGTGCGCGAACTGGTGGGGGATGTCCTCGAACTTGAAGGCTATGAGGTAACCATCGCAGTGGACGGCCTGGATGCTCTTTCGCACATAAGGAAGAGGAAGTTCGACTTGTACGTCCTGGATTTAAATATGCCCAAAATTGATGGGCTGGTGCTTCTTGAGAAGGTCCGAGCCGCGGGGGATTCAACCCCTGCCTTACTTCTGAGCGCCAGGCGTGAGAAAGATGATGTTCATACCGGCTTTAGAACTGGCGCGGATGATTACGTGACCAAACCTTTTAGCATCGAGGAGTTGGCACTTCGGGTCGAGGCGATTCTTCGCCGCACGCGCAATGAACAGAGTGCAAATGTTGTTCGATGTGGGCCTATATCGATTGATTTAGATCAGCACCTCGTAAAGTTTGAAGACTCAATCATTGAACTTTCCCCTACCGAGTACAACTTGTTGCAATATCTCATTGAGCGGAAAAACAAGGTTGTGCGCAAAGATGCCTTGCTCAACGCCATCTGGGGAATTGACTTTGAGAACAACTCAACAGTTGTTGAAACATATATCTCGTATCTGCGCAAGAAGCTACATCGAGATGGCTTCGAAGGAATTAAAACAGTAAGAGGTGTTGGCTTTCAGATTGTCGAAAGAGCATGAAATTAGTTGCTCGAGTTACTTTGGCTATCTTTCTTCTTTTAACAATCTCTTCTGCGGCGATCGGCTACTTTGCAATATCTAAATATCAATCAAGTCAGATTAATTTAGTAGATGATTCCCTCAACTCTAAGATCAAAGCTTTGGACAGCACTAAGGAGGATCCATTAACTGTCGCTCAATATCTTGCTCAGGTATCGGCGATTCCAGTTTCGGTGGAGTATGTGAGCGATAGCGGTACAGTCACAGTTCTAACGGTTATTGGTCCAAATATTCCTTCACTTCCCTCAGCGTCGTTGTTATCTCAGTCTCGGCACACCGATGTTAATTTCGGTAGGGATCTAAGAATCCGGACTTTTGAGATGGGCGGTTCTAAGAAATTAATTATTGCGGCATCACTTGCAACTATAAATTCCGATGTCTCTAATCTCACGAGAGATTTAATTATTTTCATTATCTGCATCGATATCTTTGCCAGCTTTATCGCCTTCATCTTCTTCCGCAGAGATGGCAAGTTGAACGAGGTAAGTCGACTCATCGGAGAGCAACAACGCGCAATGCAGAAATTTTTGGGAGATGCTTCGCACGAACTTCGTACACCGCTAACGGTTATAAAAGGATATGTAGATCTAGCCCGTAAGACGAAGGAGTCCGCAAAGCAGGAGAGCTATCTTGATAGGAGTGCGACTGAGATTTTCCGGATGGAGTCGATCATCAACGATCTTCTCTTCCTGGCTGAAGTAGGAGAAAACGCCAGCGATGAGCGCATACCCGTCAATGTGTCGGCGATTCTTAACGATCATATTGAGGTTATGCAAGCTCTATCCCCGTTGCGGGAGATCTCTGTGGACCTACCAACCGAGATCTATTATCAGGCAGATCCTAAGTTGATCGATCGAATGATCGGCAATATTTTCTCTAATATTAGGCGCCACACTCCCGAGAGCGCTCCCGTCAATGTCTTGCTTCAACAAGCAGAGGGATCCTTATGCCTCATCGTCGAAGATGGTGGGCCGGGGCTAAATGAATATCCAGAGAAGGCGCGAGCAATCAAGAGATTTGCGACTCAACGTTCATCCGAGGGCGGGGGAAGTGGACTTGGACTTAGTATTTTAAATAGCGTGGTTGAGCGGTATCACGGTTCTTTGCAACTTTCACCTGCCTCCCTCGGTGGGTTGCAAGTGAAGATCACACTTCCTTTATGAAGATGGTGAGCGTAACTACAACACTGTGAACAAAAATTAGTTTCACTCTGCGATACTTCGTACATGTTTAGATCGAAACTTCCTCACATGCTTTGTGCGAAATGTGGCTCAAAGGTCGCGCGCGATGCTTACTACTGCAAGGCTTGTGGTGAAGTAGTTGATGCCGTGATGGCTCCGGGTCTAAAAATTGAAGACAAGCGTTTTTCTAGCAGACTTAAATATGCGCTGCAAAGACACCTCATACGAAACTTGGTGTGGGGAGTTCTCCTCATACTATTTGCGGCTGGCTTCCTTAAATTTGGTTTAAATAGTTTTCATGCGCTTCGAGATAATGGCTCCAGCAAAATTTTTGAATTAAACGTCGTGCATCCGCCAGATCCAATGACCTGCAAAGGAACCATCTGTCACATCCTTATTGATATTCGTAACAAGACTGGTGATACGCAGTCAATCAATGCGGTGCCTTATATATTGACTAAGAGTGGGCGGGCATATGCGCCTGGCAACCCAGCCATACTCGGTAACGGTCCTTCGTACTGTGAACAGCAACTCTCACTGACATTTAAGCCCCACCAGGTGATTCAATATTTAGGGCTATGCGCAGAGGGGATCCCTCCAGGGACAGAGGTCGACACCGTAGAGCTGCGGAACTCTAGTGGCGGGTTAGTGGTTTCTGGGGTATTCAAGGCCATTTCCCACTAAACGTTATGTGGTCGTTATGCGATCTGGAAGGCTGTGGCGGATCGGACTTTAGTTATCTCTTTGTTATCAAAATTTCCTTGTAAAACCCCCTCGCCGGGGTTAGGTTCTGCTTGTCTCCCCTGTGCAGGTGGGGTCGTTTTTCAATAACTTCTGCTGAAGAGAATAGGAAAAACATGAAAGAAATAATCACCGAGAACGAGGTTTCACGTCGTTCCGTACTCAAGGGTGCCGCTGCTGGTGCCGCTGCGTTAGCCGCAGGCGGCGTTGGAGCTTCAACTCTTGGAGCATCAGCCGCAAGCGCAGATGCAGTAACAGTTAGCTTCGGTTCGAACAACTCGAACCCTCCAGGACCTGAAGAAGATGCTGCCTGGGTTGCTGCTGCTAAGTCAGAAGGCATCAACGTTCAGCTGAACGTTGTCGATCACAACACCTTCCAAAATCAGATCAACTCTTACCTCCAAGGAACCCCAGATAACGTCTTTGACTGGTTCGCTGGATACCGCATGCAGTTCTTCGCTCAGAAGGGTCTCTTGACCCCAATTGATGATCTTTGGAAGTCAATTGGTAAGAACTACACAGCCGGTTTCGCTGGCGCTTCAACTGGTCTCGATGGCAAGAAGTATCTTGTTCCAACAGACTGGTATCCATGGGCTATCCACTACCGCAAGTCGGTATGGAAGGCTGCTGGAGTTAACCCAGCATCAATCAAAACAATGGCAGACCTCGTCAACGCTTGCAAGACCTTCAAGAGCAAGGGACTTATCCCAATTGCACAGGCTGACAAGGGTGGCTGGGAAGCAATGGGTGTCTTCGACATCATCAACATGCGTACCAACGGATACCAATTCCATGCTGATCTAACAGCTGGCCGTGCTTCATGGTTGGATCCACGCATTCAGAAGATCTTCGCAAACTGGAAGGCTCTGATCCCTTACACAAACAAGGATCCGCTAACCCAGTCTGACCAGACTGCTGGAACACTCGTGCTCCAGAAGAAGGCTGCCATGATCATCATGGGATCCTTCACAAGCGGTCTCTACACAAACAAGGCTGATTACAACGATCTTGCTTTGATCCCATTCCCAATCATCAACTCTGCATACGGTACCGACTCAATCGATGCTCCTATCGATGGTGTCTTGGCATCGACTTCAGCTGCAAGCAACTTGCCTGCATCTGAGGCACTGATGAACTTCATTGGATCAACCAAGTTCTCTGGAATCATCCAAGCAATCTCTCCAGGACTCTTTGCAAATAAGAACTCAACAGTTCCTGCAGATCCATTCATTCAATCACAGGTTAAGTTGGTTCAGGCTACAAAGCACGTCGCTCAGTTCTTCGACCGTGACTCACGTCCTGACTTCGCTTATCCAATCTTCTCTGACGCTATCCAGAAGTTCTTGACTGGTGGCGATCCAAAGGCGATTGCGAAGAACCTTGATGCCCAATGGAAGGCTCTGCCTCCAGTCTAAGCAACATCCGTTCAGTACTAATGTGGGAGTCCGTTGGCGAATTATTTCGCCAACGGAACTTCCATTTCCGTAGCAACTAGTAATGAACCAGGAAAAGGAATGAATAATTGAGCACCGTTCTTGAGGAGCCTCAGGCTCAGGCCGTTCCGGCCAAGAAAAAGCGCAGGCGCAGCTCCCACAATTTCAGTGGCAGCGATCGTACGACCCTCGGAGTATTTGTTGGTCTCCCAACCATCCTTCACGTATTTTTTGTCTGGGTACCCGCTGTTTGCACCATCTTGCTCTCGTTTACCTTCTGGGATGGCATCGGTGGATTAAAGAACATTCACTGGGTCGGCTTCACAAATTACCGCCAGATTTTCACCTTAGATGATCAATTCCCAATCGCTATTCGAAACAATATTTATTGGCTCGCGGTATTCGCATTCATAGCCACTCCGCTGGGAATCATTCTCGCTTATTACATTGATAAGAATTTAAAGGGAACACACTTCTACCAAACCGCCTTCTACATGCCATTGGTAATTTCTGCAGCGGTTACTGGAATCATCTGGGAGAACGTCTTCTTCACAGATGGAATCGTGAACTCTTTGCTACACAATACAAATCCAAATACCGCGATTGACTGGTTGGGTGACCCCAGCAAGAATATTTGGGTTCTTCTCTTCATCGCCTCGTGGCGACATATTGGTTACATAATGCTGCTCTATTTAGCAGGTATGAAGGCGGTTGATCCTTCACTACGCGAAGCTTCTGCGATTGACGGAGCGGGCGAGTGGTACACATTCCGTAAGGTGATCATGCCATCGCTGCGTCCTGTGAATGTGATCATTGTTGTTATCACCATCATTGAGTCAATGCGCGCCTTCGACCTTGCTTACATCATCAATCAGGGATCGAATGGATTGCAAACTTTAGGAATTTTGGTTTACCAAAACATCGAAGGATCCTCGATGCGTATTGGGTGGGGAGCGGCTTACGCGACCCTGCTCTTTATTATCTGTCTAGGACCAATCATGGTCTACCTCTATCAAAACTTTAGTAAAGGGAACGACTAAATGGTTACGGGTCAAAAGAGCAAAGCTGGCGCTCGCATAGCGGTCGGAATACTCTCCTTCTTCTCACTCTTCTGGGTGTTGCCAATTCTCTTCACGATTTTGCAATCGTTTAGACCTTATGGAGATGTACTGAAGAATGGTCCGGTCTCCTTTCCGCACCACTTAACATTTAGCAATTACTACAACGCCTTGGTTGAGTCCAAGATGTGGCGCTTCTTCTTCAACTCAGTTGAGGTTGCAGTGCCTGCAGTAGTGATCACACTCTTCTTGGCTTCTATGATTGCATTCGTTTTGAGTCGCTATGAATCTAAGTTCAGTGTGCCTCTTCTCATGCTCTTTACTGCAGGTAACTTGCTTCCACCTCAGTTGCTCTTCATTCCGCTATTCCGGTTGTATTTAAAGATTCCAGTGCCTCATTTCATTAATAGCAATGGCGTCTTATACGACACTCAAATCGGATTGATCTTGGTGCACATTGCGATCCAGGTTGGTTTTGCAACCTTCGTGCTCACCAATTTCTTGCGCACAATTCCAAAAGAGATCTCTGAGTCAGCTCTTGTCGATGGCGCAAATGTGTGGAATCACTTCTTCCGCATTATCTTGCCGCTGCTCCGTCCGGCGCTTGCCTCTCTTGGAGTCTTGATGACCACCTGGATCTATAACGATTTCTTCTGGTCGATTGTGCTTCTCAAGTCCGGAAACAAGCGGCCAATTACAGCTGCGCTTTCAAATCTGCAGGGTGAGTTCAATACAGACTATGACTTGTTGGCTGCGGGTGCAGTTCTTGCCTTTATCCCAACGCTCATCGTCTTCTTCGCACTGCGTAGGCACTTCGTAGGTGGATTAACCCTCGGTTCTACCAAAGGCTAATCCCACTACAAACCCAACTTGGGTTAGTTCGTACTTGATATCTCGATCAGGATTGCGTTCTCCGGTGGCAAAATCGGAGGTCGCAATCCGATATGTGCCAGCTCTGCGCCACTCAACGTGATTCCAGATTCGTTGTTCATCCATGCTGGATATCCCCGTTGCATAGTTTGAGCCACTCCTGCATCAACGAGAGCTCTCACGCGGTATATGCGGTCTGACTCAAGGCCTGGAATCCGTGCCATGGCAGGGAAGGTCGATTCAGACATATCTCTCGCCGCGATTGCAAAGAGAGCCTCGCTCTTATCTTGGGCCACGACGCCATAGACATACGAATTCTGATCTGGATGATCAACTCGGATTGCCTTTCCAGAGTGCAGAAGGCCACGCTTGCTCTTGTAGAGAGCAATCCAACTCTTAATTACCTCAATCTCTGAGGGAGAAGCCTTGGTGATATCCCATTCAATTCCCGCATGCCCAAAGAGAGCGGTGATGGCGCGGAAGTTAATCTCTGTGACCCGGCGATTCTGATTTCCGGGGCGTGGGCCGATGTGAGTTCCAAGCAACTCTGGTGGAACCGCGATTCCAGTCCAACGTTGGATGGTCTGCCTCTCAAGGGCATCGTTGTTATCGCTGGTCCAGAAGCGATCGACATAATTGATTACTCCAAGATCAATTCGGGCCCCGCCAGAAGCGCAGCTTTCAATCTCGAGTTTTGGGTGGCGCTCTTTAAGTTCCGCGAATAGTCGATAGATAGCGGCCGTCTGATTGTGTACCGCGGCTTGCCCGAGATGCCCCGCATCAACCAGAACTCGGTTGTGATCCCATTTGATGTAGGCGATGTTGTATTCACTCAGAATCGCATCTACCTGCCCAAGAACATGTTCGTAGGCCCCAGGATGGGTGATATCGAGTACCTGCTGATGGCGCCAGAGTGGGGGAGTTCGCCCAGCTTCATGCAAAATCCATTCAGGGTGGGCGCGGAAAAGGTCTGAGTCTGGATTGATCATCTCGCCTTCAAACCAGAGGCCGAACTCCATGCCCTTGTCGTTGATGTACTTGATTATTGGTCCGAGCCCTTCTGGCCAGACGCTCTTATCAACTACCCAATCGCCTAAGCCAGCTTGGTCGTGTCTACGCAGATTGAACCAACCATCGTCGAGTACGAAGCGCTCAACTCCAACGGCTGCCGCGGCATCCACAATCGCTTTGATCTTCTGGTCATCGTGATCGAAGTCGATCGCCTCCCAGACGTTGAGAGTGATGGGGCGAGGTCGAATATTTGTTGGGTGGTTGGGGCGAGCTCGAAGCCACTTGTAGTAGTTATCGCTTAGGCCATCGAAGCCCGCATCTGTGTAATTGGCGATAACTGGTGGAATCGTGTGTGTCTTGCCCGCGCCGAGGATGATCTCACCTGGCTCAAGAAGTTCTCCGGCGCCGATTGAGGTCTCACCACTGGCGAGGCGCTCAATGTGATGGACCGAATTGCCGCTCCAAGCCACCGAGAGAGCCCATACCTCACCGTGGCCAAACTCCGTGTTTCCAGCGAGAGCCAATTGCGCGATGGTGTAGTCGTGACCACTTCGGCCTTCGCGAATCTCACGCGAGACAAGACCATATCTAATTGAGTTCCGCTGCGGGTGACGTTCTCTGGACCAGCGACCAGTGAAATCCAGAACTTCACTTGCCCGATCTGGAAGTGGCAACCAGTAGGTGAATGCCTCAAGGTTGTAATCGTCGTGACCAGTATTGGTGAGCGAGGCGCTCACGTGCAAAATTCCGAATTCGTTGAGTTGATATTTCAGGGTAAGTTGCAAATGTGCAGAGGCATCTGCGAAGTGTGCTGTTAGCGATGAACTCGTGTGATCAATTTTGGTGATCGAGAAGAGTGTTGACCAGGCCTGACCATTGCGATGACCACTGATTGTTGGATGACCTAAAAATCCGCGTGAGTGCTCGCGAAGAACTCCTGATGTGAGCGGAAGATCAAAGCTACTGTGGGCAACAGGATCGGTCGTCGCGGCCTTGACATCTCCACCTTGGCTAGCAATCGGAGCTCCCCAATATTTGATAACTAAATTGTTATCTGATGCATCAAATATAAGTGATGACTTTGGTGAGGAGAGAGTGATGATTTCCGAATTAGCCAATGTTCCTCCTAGGGAGATGCGCACTTTGAGTGCGTCCTTTACTTGATTATCAATGGGATTTAGAGTGGTTCAGTGCCTTCGGCGGTAATTCCTAGATACTACTATCAAAGTTTTTTGGAGTAAATGAATGAAATATTGGAATAGCCCAGAAACCACTTCAATCAATCGTGAACCAATGTTAAATATTATTCACGAGGATGCGGTCTCTCTAGACGGTCAATGGGATTTTCAACTCCTGCGATCTCCAGATGATCAACCAAGTGGCAGTTGGGCCACTATTCCAGTTCCCGGTTTGTGGACGACCCAGCCAGAGTCACCGCAATTTTGGGATCGCCCTATCTACACAAATGTGCAGATGCCTTTTGATGAACTTCCCCCATACGTTCCAACCCTCAATCCCACTGGAATCTATGAGCGTGACTTCACCGTTCTAGATAATTGGGTAAGCGAAAGAATTGTTGTCCAGATCGGCGGCTTTGAATCTGTTGCAATTCTTAGCATCAATGGCGTTGAAGTTGGTATGGCAAAAGACTCCAGACTTGCTGCAGATTTTGATATCAGCAAATTTGTACATCCCGGAAGTAACCGGATACAGATAAAAGTGGTCAAGTGGTCAGATGCCACGTATATCGAGGATCAAGATCAATGGTGGCATGGCGGAATCACACGCAGCGTTAAGTTAATCATTACTCCAAAGGTGCACGTCGCTAGGTTCTATCCAACGGTTGGTCTTAAGGCAGATGGGACGACGGGAACACTAGATATCCGAGCCTTTATTGCAGCTGCCCAAGATGCAACTTTCAATGGATATTCATTGAGTGCAAAGGTTGAAGGCGTATCGCGTGCCAAGGCACTGAGCGCAACAGTGCAGGTTAGTTCTCGAATCGAGTGGACTGAGATGCCCGCCGAGATTCAGTCGATCAGTGCCGATTTCTTTCATGGCAAATACTGGGATGCGAAAGTTCCCGAGGCTGTAATGTCAGTTGTCAATAAGATCGAACCCCCAACACCAGGATTCGTGCACCTCAAGGCAGAGTTCGCAAACGTTAAGGCTTGGTCAGCGGAATCTCCTCACCTCTACTACCTACATGTTGAGCTCAAAGATTCAACTGGAGTTGTTGTCGAAAAATTCACGCAACGCATTGGGTTCCGCAATGTCGCAATAAAGGGAAGAAACTTTCTGGTCAATGGCAAGCGGGTAATCATCTATGGCGTCAATCGCCATGATTTCAATAGAAAGACAGGTCGCGTTGTCTCAGTCGCAGATATCCGAGCTGACCTGCTCGAGATGAAGAAATTCAATTTCAATGCGGTGCGAACTTCACACTACCCCAACGATCCAGTATTTCTGGATCTTGCAGATGAGTTAGGTTTCTACGTAATTGGCGAGGCAAACATTGAGTCACATGCCTTCCAAGATTCTCTCTGTAACGACCAGCGCTATCTGACTCCGTGGGTTGATCGTGTGGCCCGCATGGTGCAGCGCGATATTCATCACCCCAGCGTGATTATGTGGTCGCTCGGAAATGAGTCAGGTGCTGGAAGCAACCACGAAGCGGCAGCAGCCTATGTGCGTAAATTTGATCCGTCTCGTCCACTTCATTACGAGGGCGCAATCAGACCTTACTGGACCGCAAATCCGGCGTTGACTGATGTTGTTTGCCCAATGTATCCATCCATCGATGCGATCATTTCTTACGCAAAATCAGATCTTGGAACTCGTCCACTGATCATGTGTGAGTACTCGCATGCGATGGGTAATTCCAACGGAACGTTGCTTGAGTACTGGCAGGCGATTCATTCTCTTCCTGGACTCCAAGGTGGTTTCATCTGGGAATTCTGGGATCATGGAATTGAGCAGACGCTGGCAGATGGAAGCAAGCGTTCGGCATATGGCGGAGATTTTGGCGAAGAGCGACATGATGGCAACTTCTGTTGTGATGGCATGGTCTTCCCAGATCGAACTCCCAAGCCGGCAATGTCAGAGTTCAAATCAATCGCTGCACCTTTCTTGATCACCGCTACAAGTGCATCGGCTGGAACCTTCAAGGTTAAGAACAAGAACTTTTTTGTAGATTCCAAAGACTTCGAAATACTCTGGAATATCTCTGTTGAGGGCGAAGTGGTTGATTTTGGTCGCCTTAAGCTTCCAATTATTGCGCCACAGGCAACCGTCGCTGCAAAAGTTAATTCCAAGTTCTTGAAGGCTACTTCAACACCAGGTGAACGTTTTATCACCTTTAGTGCTACTCGAAAGAGTGCCACTGAATGGTCTGCTGAAAATGCAGAGGTAGGTTGGGCGCAATTTAAACTGCCTTCAAAGGCAACTCCAAAGGCTAAGGTGAGAACACCTACCCAGTTGGAGAACAACATAAATGAGGACGGCTCTATCTACCTGGGCTTTGGCACCTACCTGGGCTTTGGCACCTATCTGCCACAACTCAATCTCTACCGGGCACCTACCGACAATGACCGCATCGGAAATATCTCCAAGCGTTGGCACGAGTGGGGAATCGATAACCTGACTCGTAGCAAGGTTAAGGTAAGTAGATCAGGTAATAGCTTTAGAGTTACCTCTACATATCTAACAAGCGCTGGAATTGAGATCAAGCAGATTCAAACCATAAGTGAGATTGCAGATGGCATTAAGGTAGTTGAGGAAACTACCTTGCCACGAGTTCTTCATGATGTGGCTCGAGTTGGTACAACCTTTGAACTCGATAGCGAATTCAATCGGTTCAGCTATTTCGGTTCTGGTCCAAATGAGACCTACCCAGATCGCCATTTCAGTCCTATTGGAAGATATTCCTCTAGGGTCGTGGACCAATATGTTGGCTATGTGAAGCCACAGGAGAATGGCGGCCACGCAGATGTGCGTTGGTTTGAGGTCTCGAAAAACCACCTTAACACCATACGCATCGAACTTGAGTCGCCTGGGCAGGTTTCGGTTACTCCTTATCGCGCACTTGACCTGACGACGGCTACTCACAATGTCGAACTTGAGAAATCAAATGTGACAGTTGTGGCAATCGACACGATTCATCGGGGAGTCGGAACTGCATCGTGTGGTCCCGATACCTTGCCGCAGTATCGGATCAAGCCAGGTAAGTACACTTTGGCGTACACCCTGACCTATAAGTAGAGGAACTGTGCAAGAGATATCGCAGCGTTTTAATGAGTTATTCGGTTACGCCCCAGAGATAGTTGCGGCTGCTCCAGGGCGTGTGAACCTCATCGGTGAGCACATCGATTACAGCGACGGCTTTGTACTGCCCTTTGCTATCTCTGACACTACAACGGTTGCGCTAGCGCGTCGGTCTGATCGCGTTATTCGAATCGCCTCAGTACAGAAAAGCGCTGAGATTTTCGAAACTAGCGTTGATGACTTGGCTCCACATTCAGGTGAGAGCTGGGCGAGGTATGCGCTTGGAGTTCTATGGGTACTTGGAGTGGATACCGGAGTTGAGTTACTGATTGATGGAAGAGTTCCTCTCGGAGCAGGTCTCTCATCTAGCGCAGCACTTGAATGTTCGATTGCAACTGCGGTCAATCAATTATTCGAAAAGGGGCTCTCGCTTGCAGAGTTAGCGCGAGCTACTCAAAAAGCTGAGAACGACTATGTAGGAGTTCCCTGCGGAATTATGGATCAATCCGTCTCGCTGATGGCGAAATCAGGATCGGCTCTCTTGCTCGACTGTCGCGACCTCACCTCGGAGAACATTCCATTTCTTATCGCTCCTCAAGGTTTAGAGCTATTGATTATTGATACACAGGCACACCATAAGTTGGTTGATGGTGGATATGCTGAACGGCGAGCCTCGTGCGAGAAGGCTGTGGCAGACCTTGGAATTACATCTCTGCGAGATATCAGCGTCGCACAGTATGCAGCAAGACAATCAGAACTGGATCCAGTTACTTACATCCGTGGTTTCCATGCGGTGACGGAGATGAAGCGAGTTCTCGATGCGGTTGAGGCGCTCAAGGGAAATAACTTCACTCGGTTGGGAGAACTCCTTAACCAATCTCATCGCTCATTGAGAGATGATTACACAGTCTCTTGTCCTGAGCTCAATCTGGCAGTAGATACTGCTCTTGCCCAGGGAGCTCTTGGTTCACGCATGGTAGGTGGTGGTTTCGGCGGAAGCGCGATCGCCCTCATCAAAGCAGATCATGTTAAACGTTGTGAAGCGGCCATAACGAAGGCATTTAGTGATGCAGGATTTAAAGCACCGAGATTCTTCACCTCGTTACCAAGTGCTGGAGCCCACGTTATTTCCAGTTGAGGGTTCGCTCAATCGCTTTGTTCCAATTTTGTAGTCCTTCTTGAGCAATCTCCTTGCTGACTTCTGGACTCCAACGGTGACTTTCCTGCCACTGGGTAAGTAGTTCGTGAGTGTTCTTCCAAACTCCGATCGCAAGACCCGCTGCATAGGCGGCCCCAAGCGCGGTGGTCTCTGCGACCACTGGACGGGAAACTTCGGTCTGGAGTATGTCGGCCTGTAACTGCATGCAAAGGTTGTTTTGCGTAACGCCTCCATCAACTCTGAGCACTTTGATGGTGACGCCAGTTTCTTCTTCCATAGCTCTAATAACATCGTGGGTTTGATAACAGATGGCTTCGAGAGTGGCACGAGCTATATGTGCTTTTGTTGCTGCCCGAGTAAGACCAACTATCACCCCTCGTGCATCCCCACGCCAATAGGGAGCGAAGAGTCCTGAGAAGGCGGGGACAAAGTAGACGCCTCCGTTGTCTGGAACACTTGCGGCTAGTGGCTCGATATCCGATGACTTTTGTATCACTCCAAGTTGGTCCCGTAACCACTGCACTGCAGATCCAGTAACGGCAACCGATCCCTCGAGAGCGTACTTCGCTGGCTCATCCCCCAGTTGAAAGGCGAGGGTGGTGAGTAGACCTTTCTTGGAGCGGATGATGTCGGTTCCGGTGTTAATGAGTGCGAAGTTCCCGGTCCCATAGGTTGTCTTTGACTCACCCTTGTTAAAGCAAAGTTGACCTAAGAGCGCCGCATGCTGATCTCCAACTATTCCTGCAATTGGGATACGAGCCCCAAAGACGCCGTGAGGGGAGGTATAACCGTAGATCTCCGAAGAGCTCTTGATTTGTGCCAGAGAATTTTGGGGAACTTCAAAAATTGAGAGCAGTTCCTCATCCCACTGCAAGGTCTCTAGATTCATCAGCAAAGTGCGCGAAGCGTTTGAAACATCTGTGACGTGAATATTCTCTTCACTGAGATTCCAGACTAGCCATGAATCTATGGTTCCAAAGAGCAACTCCTGCTGGTCCATCGCGCTCTTAACGAGAGGGGAGTGCTCCAACATCCAGCTCATCTTGCTTGCCGAGAAATAAGGGGCGAGGGGCAATCCGGTTTTGTATGTGATGGTCTGTGCGGACTCTGGGGTAATACGATCGAGAATCGCCTGGCTTCTAGTGTCTTGCCAGACGATGGCATTGTGAAGCGGAACTCCGCTGGAAGCCATCCAGGCAACTGTAGTTTCGCGCTGGTTGGTGATTCCGACCGCAGCTAAATCGTTACCAGTTAAACCAGCACTGGCCAGCGCCTCTTTGATAACCGACTCGGTAGCTCGCAGAATTTCGAGGGGATCGTGTTCGACCCACCCTGCCTGGGGAAGGTACTGAGTGTGCTCTTTCTGGGCTGCTGCAATGATGGCTCCGGCTTCATTGAAGATCATGAAGCGGGTGCTGGTGGTTCCTTGATCGATCGCCCCAATATAAGACATGCCAGTATTGTAAGCGCGTGGCCTCTAATAAGTCAGTGCTTAATCCAGAACAACGTAATGCCGATATTGAAAAGCTGAAGTCGCATGAGTTCGACATTCTCGTGATAGGCGGGGGTGTGGTCGGAAGCGGGATTGCCCTCGATGCTGCGGCTCGTGGCTTAAGCGTCGCACTTGTAGAAAGCGATGACTTTGCCGCTGGAACTTCATCGCGCTCGAGCAAATTGATACATGGTGGCTTACGTTATTTAGAGCAATTTGATTTCAAGTTAGTTCGCGAGGCGCTCCATGAACGCGAGATGATGATTACCGAACAGGCTCCGCATTTGGTCAAGCCGCTCTCCTTTGTTTACCCACTCCACAAAAAGTATCTGGATCGTATTTATGTTGGCGCAGGGTTGATGTTGTACGACCTCTTGCGGGGCAAACTCCGCGCGGTGCCATGGCACAAGCACATCTCTTTCGGCGAGATGCGCAATGAGGCCAGATCACTCAATCCCGAAATTGTTACAGGTGGGTTGGTTTATTACGACGCACAAGTAGATGATGCGCGCCATACAGTTATGGTCGCTCGGACTGCAATGGATCAAGGCGCTCACATTGTGACTGGCGCTACCGTTACTCAAATTACTCGCAATCCAGATCGAGTTACTGGAGCGGTGGTAAGCGTTGATGGTCATAGCTTTAATGTGAAATCAAAGGTCGTGATTGCAGCTGCTGGTATTTGGAATGAGGAGCTTTACCAACAATTCGGAATTAAGCCGGGCTACAAAATCAAGATGAGTAAGGGTGTTCATATCATCTTGCCTAAGGATGCGATCGATGCCAAGACTGGAATCATCATCAAGACTGCTTTGTCTGTTCTCTTCATTATTCCGTGGGGTAATGAGTGGTTACTGGGAACAACTGATACCGACTACACCGGTGATCGCGAATATCCACTAGCCGATAGCGTTGATATTGACTACATTCTTAATGAGGCAAATAAAGTCTTGCTCCCTAAAATCCGTCGAGAGCAAATCATCAGCACATATGCTGGGCTACGTCCGCTGGTCTCGCCAGCTAAAGACTCCTCAACCACCAAGATTTCACGAGAGCATACGGTTGATCATCCGCTCAAGGGTTTTGTCAGCATCGCTGGCGGCAAATACACGACCTATCGCGTCATGGCTGCCGACGCCGTAGATGCAGCCGTAAAAGATCTAGATCGCAAAGTTCCTAAATCTCCCACGAAAACCATTCCCATCATTGGTGCCGCTGGTTACAAGATGTTGATTAAGCAGATTGCGAGTCTGGCTCAGAGTTATTCTGTCTCAACAGCCTGTGTTGAGCGGATGCTAAATCGCTACGGCTCCCTTGTAAGTGATATTTTCCAAATGATTGCTAAAGACCCATCCTTGGCGGTCGAAGTGGAGCCAGGCTCTGGCTATATCAAGGCAGAAGTTTTGTATGCCGCTACTCACGAAGGTGCTCGTACCTTGGTCGATGTGTTAGCTCGCAGATTACGTCTAGTTATGGAGCATGCAGATCATGGACTGAGCGTGGCTCGTGAACTGGCAGAGCTAGTTGCTCCAACTCTGGGATGGAGCGAGGGCGATATCAATCGCGAGGTCGCAAATTTCGAAAAATTTGTTGCTACCGAAATGGCCGCTATCTAGTGACAATAATGTGGGTTCCACCTACGGACGAAGAGATCGCAACCCTGCTTCGCGAGTCTAAAACTGTTGCAATCGTTGGAGCATCCGACAATCCAGAGCGTCCGGTTTATGGAGTAAGTGAATGGCTGCTTGACCATTCACATTTTCAGATCTTCTTCGTGAACCCTAGATTAGAAAAGCTCTTCGGTCACGAGGTCTATCCTTCTATTGCAGATATTCCAGAGTGGGTCGACATCGTCGATGTCTTTCGCAAGGTCAGCGATGTACCGACCGTCTTGGATGAAGCTATTGCAGTTAAAGCCAAAACGCTGTGGTTACAACTTGGGTTGCAAGATGATGCATCTGCCAATCGCGCCGTAAAAAACGGGTTGCACGTAATTCAAAATCGCTGCCTTAAAGTGGATTACAACTCACTTCTTCTCTAAGACCAGCGCAACTGAGTTTATGCACCAACGTTGATCGGTAGGCACTTCGTAACCTTCACCTTCAAATACATGCCCCAGATGTGATCCACACTTTGCACAACGAACCTCGGTCCGAATCCGAGGCGCTAGTGAGCGATCTTCGATCAAGAGAACTGCATCATCTTTGGTGGGGGCATAGAAAGATGGCCAACCGCACCCTGAATGGAATTTCGTCTCGCTTCTAAAGAGCTCATTCCCACATGCCTTACAACGGTAACTTCCCTCAACATCGGTGTCGTTGTATTCGCCGGTAAATGGTCGCTCGGTAGCCGCATTCCGCAGTACATCGTATGAGAGCGGATCTAACTGCTGGCGCAACTGCTCTTCATCAATCTTGGCGGGAAATTCTGGCAGGTTCTCGTGCATCATGGCGACGAGGCTACTAGGCAATTCTGGTGAGTGAAACTTTTACCTCGATCTTGCGACTGCGGCCTCCGCTAAATATCCCCTTGAGCGGCGAGACGTCGTGGTAGTCGCGACCGCGAGCGACCAGGACGTGATCTTCAGCCACTGGATTGCCATTTGTGGGATCGAAAGGTAACCAATCGCCAACCCATGCCTCCACCCACGAGTGGGATTCACCCACGACCTCCTCTCCGATCTGACCGGAGCCGTTATATAAATAACCCGAGACATAGCGGGCTGGAATTCCGACCGAACGCAAGATGGAGAGCGAGGCGTGAGTGAAATCCTGACAAACGCCGGCTCGCTTCTCCCAAGCCTCACTCGCTGGGGAGTAGACGCTGGTCGATCCAGGCGCATATGTAATTTGTTCCCGCATCGCTTTATTGAGGAAGTGGATGGCATCGAGTGGAGTCTTCTGGAGTCGCAATTCAAAGGGAACTTCAATCGGATTGACTAGCGCGGTGTAGTCGAGATACTCCCGCAAATCATCTGCTAACTCATCTCGTGAAAGATCATCCCAGCTTGCATTCACATTTCCGAGAACAGGTGTCGAAGTTTCCACCAGACTCTGAGAGACGATTTCAAGATAGGTATGTGGAGTCTGCACATCGAAGGCCTTGACCGCAGTGCCGAAATAGTCGTTATAACTAAAGATGGAGGCAAAGGGATTTATTTTGAGGTCGTGGCTAATTACAAACTGATCTGGAGTATTAATTGGAGTCATACGTGCCTCGTTAAATGAGGCGGATACCTCTGACTCATATTGAAAGCTGGTGGAGTGAGTAACGCTAAGACGCCAAGCCATTAATTACTCCAAACAATTGAGCCGACAGGTCTAAAAAATCTAAGTCCTATTCCATCCGTTGTTTGTGCAACTGCGGAGGTGGTCTGCGAGATGATCCGCTCTAACTCATCGGGATCATCGTTGAGATATTTGATCTGACTTTCTAGCATCCCTATGGGGCGCAAAATGTCATCAACTCTGAGTTGAGTCATCGTTGCAACTTCGCGCAGTTCAGTATCCGCTCGCTTCGCACATTCTGCGATTGAACGAGGGAAGGTATCTGACTCAACCAAGAATTTGCGCACTCCGTTGGATGTGAGCGGCACCCGCTCTCGCAGATAGGTATTTAACGCTCCAACAGAGCGGAGTGTGGTTGCCGGGCCTTGATCGCGCCACTCATTTTCAAGTTTGAGTGAGAGCAAGCGACTCATTAAATCCATACGCTCCAAACTGCGGCCCAAAGTCAAGAAATGGGCCGATTCATCTTCGGGAGCAAGCCATTCAAAAATTCCATTGACGACGGCAAGGCGATCCAAGATCACTCGGAGTGAACGGCCTGGCGCAGCCAAACTAAATTCATCTGTTGCGGCGCTGACGTGATTCATCGCCTGATAGAAATCGCTCGGAAGTATGTCGCGAATCAATCTGGCATTGGATCTGGCGCTGTAAATAGAGCCTAAGAGCGTTCCTGGATTGAGGGGTTCGCCATAAGCTAATTCGACTAACTCGCGTGCGGTCTTAGGCTCTCCCTCCAAACCTAAGCCGTGACTAATAAGCGCACTACCGCGTTTCACATGTGTCCGATTATCTTGAATTAATAGTTGATGAAATTCGATCAATAGACGGCTCATGCCTTCGGCGCGCTCTAAGTAACGCCCCAACCAGAATGATGATTCCGCAAGTCGGCTAAGCATGGATAGCTCCGATCTGCTGTTGTTGCTCTTCTTGTTGTTGCATCCGAGTAATCGGCAATACATCGGGTCCGGCGGTTGCGGGAATAATTTCAGAATCGAGTGGATCTTCTAGCTCATCCGCAGTGATCTCTGGATATGACTGTGGTTCTGACTCACTCGCCGCAAGAACCCATGTGTCTTTGCTTCCGCCACCTTGGCTGGAGTTAACAACCACGTTGCCAGCCACCAGTGCTACTCGAGTTAATCCACCAGGTAACACCCATACTTCGTTTCCATCATTTACCGCGAACGGCCGAAAATCAATATGTCGTGAGGCGATAGTCCCATCTTCGACGACAGTCGGGCAGGTTGACAGTGCTATTAAAGGTTGCGCAATCCAGTTACGAGGATTTTTGGAAATTTCTTTAGCGACCTCTTTCAGCTCATCTTTGCTGGCGCGTGGTCCAATGGTTATTCCGTAACCCCCAGAGCCAGCAACGGGTTTAACAACGAGTTCGGATAAGTTGCTCAGAACGAAATCAAGTGCGTCTGGTAGTTGCAGGTCGTATGTATCGACATTAGGAATTATCGGTGTCTCATTGAGGTAGTACTCAATCAGTTTTGGCACATAGGGATAGAGCGCCTTGTCGTCTGCCACTCCATTGCCTACGCCATTTGCGATGGTGACGTTGTTGGCGCGGGCGGCATTGATGATGCCGGGGATACCCAAGACACTGTCGGGTTTGAAGTGGATGGGATCCAAGAAATCATCATCGATGCGCCTATATATGACATCGACCTGCTCCGAACCCTTAGTTGTACGCATAAATACTTGATTATTTTTACAGTACAGATCGCGTCCTTCGACGAGCTCAACACCCATACGACGGGCCAGAAAAGCGTGTTCGAAGTGGGCAGAATTGTGCACTCCAGGAGTCAGTACTACGACGTTGGGATGAGACTTCCTCTCTGGCGCTGCTGCGACGAGAGCGGCAAGGAGACGCTCTGGATATTCATCGACGCTTCGGATCGAATAGTCATTGAATAATTCCGGAACCACATGAGCCATAGTTCGGCGATTTTCTAATACGTAACTAACTCCAGATGGTGAGCGGAGGTTATCTTCAAGAACACGTAGCACGCCGTGTTGATCGCGAACAATATCGATTCCAGATACGTGAATACGCACACCGTTCGCAGGTTTAATTCCGTGTGCGCTTCTGTGGAAATGCTCTGAGGTAACGATCAGAGATTTTGGAACAACTCGGTCTGCGAATAGTTGTTGTTTACCGTAGACATCATCTAGGAATAGTTCTAGTGCTTTGATGCGCTGCTTAATTCCAGCTTCCAAATGTTTCCACTCGGCGACATCAATAATGCGCGGAACTAAATCAACGGGGAGTGGGCGTTCGACTCCGGAAAGTGTAAATGTGATTCCTTGCATAGCGAGATAGAGATCACGTTGCTTGGCCTTTGAAATCCAATCTGGCGGAGTGATTTTGGTTAGCTCTTGCCAAAGAGTTGCAACAAGTTCGCGTGGTTGGCCTTCGACAAGAAATTCATCTAACGCTTGAAAGTGCGCCATGCGGGCTCTCCAAACCAGTATCTAAGATCACAATGACACCGGCGGCCCTGTCGATGGGTATTGCGGAAGTATAGGGTTGAAATAAACACGAACCAATATTTGTTAAGGGATTATGAGAAAAAAAGCAGACAGTTCGGTAGAAATCCACCCAATTTTGGCTGAGCGATGGAGTCCTCGCTCATACGATGGCAATGCAGAGATTTCAATCCCTGATTTGACTGGCATTCTGGAGGCTGCTCGCTGGGCGCCATCTTCAAACAATTCGCAACCATGGCGATTTGTGGTTGCACGTCGTGGAGATCATCGCTTCGCACAATTAGTAGATTCGATGGTTGGCTTCAATAAAGTGTGGAGCCCCAAGGCCTCGGCGCTCATTTTGGTGGCGGCGGTCACTACACAGCCCGATGGAACTCTTAGGACCGGAGCTCTTTATGATGCTGGACTCGCTGCCTCATTGATGACTGTGGAGGCACACCACCGTGGCCAGGTTGTGCATCAAATAGGAGGATTTAATAAAGAGGCAGTAATAAAGGACTTTGGGCTATCTCCTGAAATCACGCCGATCGCGATACTGGCAATTGGTAAGCAGGCTCCTGCCGAGGCGCTAGGTGACGAGAAGATGGTTGAACGCGAGATTTCTGCACGTACTCGAGTTCCTTTGACTCAGTTAATTCTCAGTGGCTCCTTGTAACCTTTTTCTATGAAAATAAAGAGCACCCTCGTTTCACTTCTCGCTGTTGCAACGTTAGCAACCACCGCGCTTCCCGCCCTAGCAATGGGTACCGGTAATCCATACGAGGATGCTCAGGTTGGTCTTAATTATGTGGTCTATCAACCTAGCTATACCGCTGGATTGGCTCTTAAATCATTTGGAATGCACAAATGTGGAGTTGGGGATTTAGCTCTCAATGTTAATTACGGGAGCGGCAAGAAGTATTTCTTGCTCACCGAAAGTTCAACCAAAAATATTTGCCCTCTCAACATGATGCTTATTAGAGGAGCAACTCGCACCGTGGTTACTAAACCAGGTGCGGGAAACTTAACATCAACCCAGATCTCAGTGATCAGCGTTGGAGTGGCGCGTGCTCAACTCAATCAATTCTTCAGCCACCTAGTACCGCGCTATACAGCACCTGGCAGCACACTCGTTCCACCAATCTTGGTCGATCCAACAGTGGTAACTAACGCCGCGGTCTCTCTGACCAACGTCATCGTCTTCACTGTTCCAGATCCAGATAAGTGGAGTGCAACGGTCGCCGACCCAACCATCGTCTCATTCACTCCCGGCGGCAATCAGGGTACCTACACAACTAACCCGGGTTTAAAGCCACTTAAAAAAGGAACAACGATCGTCACGTTGGATCACAACGGAACCACGATCGCATTCACTGTAACTGTTGAGTAATTAATGCAGAATATTTACCGCTCGGGCTATCACTAGTCCGACGGTAATCAGTGATGTCGCACTCTGAATCATCATCAGCATCTTTGCCCAGCGCGTTAGAGGCATGACATCGGTTGGGCTGAAAGCGCTGGCATTTGTATATGAGGTAAAGAGGTAATCGAAATATGTCGGTCTCCAGTCTTCAGGGGAGTACTCGGCATTGGTCATCTGCGGAAAGAGAAAATCGGGATACGGGTCAATTGCTTCTGCTCTTGCCCCAGGACCTCCGCGATCAAACTCCCAATACCAAAGGCTGAAGACCACCATATTGGTAAGCCAGATAGAGCCTCCAAAAGCTAGAAGACTTGTGGGACTTTTAATCGTTCCATCAATGAGACGCTGAACCAGTTGAACTGCAGAGGCGATATTGCTTGCGGTCATTACTCCAGTCAGTGCAATTCCCGTCCACCATGTTGCGTTTCGATGGGAGTTAATGCGCCCCGGGCTAATTGCAAAGAGAGCCAGCATGAGTACAGCCTCAACGATGCAGATCTCAGGTTGGATCCTTAAAGAGAGCGACTTAGGGAGTAGGTACTGAAGGAGAATTACGACAGCCACGACAAAGGAGACCGGCCAGCGACGCTCACCAAGGTGGGGTCGATGCCAGTGGGGGACCTTACGAATGTGGATCTCGGCTCCGCTCATGGGGGCATCCTTTCAACAGGGGAGAGTTGGTACAAGCCTGCTTGGCCCGTCCCTGGCTCCTCTTCAGCAAATTTCACCCGAACTGCCCTATGCCTGTAACCTTGCGGGCGAAGGTCCGCCCCCCTAGCTCAGTCGGTAGAGCGTTTCCATGGTAAGGAAAAGGTCAACGGTTCGATTCCGTTGGGGGGCTCGAAAAATCTTCTTCACATACTCTTGGCGGGGTAGCTCAGCTTGGTAGAGCATGCGGCTCATAATCGCAGTGTCGCCGGTTCAAGTCCGGCCTCCGCTACCAAAATTACGCCGAAGTTCGGTGGAATCAAGCGTGATTTAGACGAAAGCCAGGGGATGAAGTAACCTTCACCTCTTACATTGATTACCTAGAATTACTCTCAAGACCATCTCTGAGATTAAGTAGAGACTAAAAGGAGCACGACCATGGCAAGCAAGAGCGCGGATGTCCGCCCTAAGATCACTATGGCCTGTGTCGAGTGCAAAGAGCGTAACTACATCACCAAGAAGAACCGCCGTAACGACCCAGATCGCCTTGAACTCAAGAAGTTCTGCCCACGTTGCAAACTTTCTACGGTTCACCGCGAAACTCGTTAATTAATGCTTAACCCCGACCTCGTCGGGAGCACCTTTGAGGGTGCCACATGTACAACCATCTCCGCAGAATCTATCGCCGCCTTTGCTGTGGCTTTGGGCGAATCAGATACTCACATCGCACCTCCAACTTATGCAATCACCATTTCTCTCGAGCAATCCCAAGCTGTTTTAGAAGGTTCGGGTTTGGACTGGAGCCGGGTCGTTCATGGTGATCAGAGGTTTGCAATCAATAAGCCATTAACAGCCGGCATGGTGATCACATGTAACTCCACTATTGAGAGCGCTCGCATGGTCGCCGGAAATGTAATTGTCACAGTGCGAAGTGATCTCATCGAATCTGGCGAAGTAGCTGTTTCGAGCTGGTCGACATTGGTTTTTCGAGCATGAGCACTTTAACTGTTGGGCAAGTTCTTGCTCCGAAGACTTACATCATTAATCGAGCCGCATTAGTTACTTATGCCAATGCGAGTGGAGACCAGAACCCGATTCATCAGAATGAAGAGTTCGCTAAATCTGTAGGACTGGAAAATGTAATTGCCCACGGGATGTACACGATGGGCCTTGTCGGTCAATACATCAGCGAGATCGCCGGCAGTAGCTCCAAGGTTAAGGAATTTTCAGCACGTTTTACCAAGCCCGTAGTTGTGCCTGCTGATACCGACGTCGAATTAGTGGTCAGTGCAACGGTGACCGAGGTTGTTGATGGTTCTGCAAAGTTAGAGGTAAGTGCTACGTGCAACGACGTTAAAGTTTTGGGAATGACTAAAGCCGTAATTTTGCTATGAGCGCCCCAGAAGTCGTTATTGAATTAGCTAGAGCAAGACTCGCTGCGCGTGCCGCTAAAGATTGGGCTTTGGCCGATCAATTAAGAGCGAAGATCGCTGAATATGGTTTTGAAGTCCTTGATGTCGCAGATGGCTTCGAGTTTAAATTAAAGTCTCCATTTCCGATCGTCTCTCGAATTGGCGATGTAAGAAAATTTACAGATAAATCTTTTGCCAGTGCGATCGCCTTGATTGCAGATAACTTCATCGATGACCTTGTAGAAACTATTAAGACAGCAAAGCAATGGGCGCCGGAGGATTGCGCCATTTTAATTTTGATCTCTGGCCAACCAGATCTTCATGATCTTGCTTCTCAACTTGATTCTCGTACCTTCATCACCCAGATCCAGGAAGGCGTGGGATGGGCAGAGGCAGCAAATGCACTTCTTAATTTCGCACCAGCCCCGTATGTGATCATCATGGATCCATCGACTCGATTTACCGGGGATGCCATTACTCCTTCGATTGCGGCTCTTAGCTCAGGGGAGTGGGCAGCGGTTGGTTGGCATGGCGGTCTGATAAATGTTGACGATGATTGGCGAAGCGTGGAGGACAAGGGAGTCGGAGAGGTCGATGTCCTCTTTAGTTACTTCCTCGCTCTCAATCGGGATTATGCGATTGAGTGCGGTGGATTTAACAATCGCGCCATTTATTATCGCAATGCAGATATTGAATTTTCGCTCCGACTCCGTCAGGCTCATGGAAAATTGCTTCAGATCAAACTCCCGCTCGAGCAAGCCAGACATCATGGCTATTACGACACCGATCCGACCTATCGCGATGAACAATCCAAGAAGACTTACGATCGAATCTTGGAGCGATTCCGCGGTAAGAATGAGATCTTGGTAGCACGACGCTAGCCTTTACCCATGACCAACCTCTCTGAGTTCACCACGCTAGGCGTTGGAGGTCCTGCAGAGAAGTTGGTACGAGTTCAGACCGAAGCCGAACTTATTCAGGCAGTTCAAGAGGCAGATAATGCCGGAACACCTTTGCTAATTATTGGCGGAGGATCAAATCTTCTTGTAGCTGATTCTGGCTTCGCTGGAACGGTCATTGTTGTTGCCACCACTGGAAACTCATACGAAATTGATGCTTGCAGTGGCGGGATGTTGCAAGTGGCTGCTGGGGTGGATTGGGATGAGTTCGTTGCCTTCACGCTAGAGAAGCGGTTAGCAAATCTAGAGTCATTAAGTGGAATACCAGGGACTGTTGGCGCTGCTCCTATTCAAAATATTGGCGCATACGGCCACGAAGTTTCAGAAGTTATTGCGCGAGTACGTACCTATGATCGGCGTGAAAAAGCGGTGAAGACATTTACCGCGGATCAATGTGAATTTAGTTATCGCAACTCCATCTTTAAGCGAGAAGCAGGCAGATACGTAATATTGGATGTAACTTTTCAATTGCGTCGCGGCGATCAATCACTTCCTATCAAGTACAAAGAGTTGGCTGATGCGCTGGGTGTAGCACTTGAATCTCGCGTTCCCACAAGAGATCTTCGTAACGCTGTCCTCGCCTTGCGAGCCAAGAAGGGAATGTTGGTAGATGCGGACCACCACATCCAATCGGCGGGATCATTCTTTGTAAATCCCATTATCTCTGCTGAGGTATCTGCAACATTGCCAGAGGCGGCGCCACGTTGGCCGCAAACCGATGGCACGGTGAAGGTCTCTGCTGCATGGTTGATGGAACATGCGGGAGTTGTTAAAGGTGAAAGACTTAATGGCGCCAAGATTTCAGAGCATCATGTTCTTGCGCTAGCCAACGCGGGTGATGCTAAGGCGGATGACATCATCTCTCTTGCTAGAAGTGCGCAAGATCGCGTTCGCGAGAAATTTGGAATTACCCTCGTTCCCGAGGTTCGCTTTGTAGGGGTTGAGCTTTAACGCGCTTCTGAAAGAAGTTTTTTAACGCGAGCGATTCCTTCAACAATATCTGCATCTCCGAGTGCATAAGAGAAGCGCAGGTAGCCAGAAGGTCCAAAAGCCTCACCTGGCACCGCAGCAACCTCTGCCTCTTCAAGAATCAAAGTTGCAAGCTCCGCGGAAGTCTGTGGTCGCTTGCCGCGAATCTCTTTGCCAAGCACTCCCTTAACTGATGGATAAACATAGAAAGCACCAGTCGGAGTTGGGCATACAACACCTGGGATCTCGTTAAGCAGACCCACAATGAGTTTACGGCGACGATCAAATGCGACTCCCATTTCATGTACCGCAGTTAGGTCACCGGTGAGAGCAGCGATTGCTGCGCGCTGCGAAACGTTGGATACATTTGAAGAGAGGTGAGATTGCAGATTAGTTGCTGCCTTAATTACATCCTTAGGGCCGATCATCCAACCCACGCGCCAGCCGGTCATCGCGTATGTCTTAGCGACACCGTTGAGGATGATGGTCGTGTCCGCCAAGGCAGGCACCACGACAGGCATGCTGGGAGCAGTCGCACCGTCATAGAGAAGATGTTCGTAGATCTCATCGGCGATGATCCAGATTCCATGAGCGAGCGCCCATTCACCGATCGCCTTCACTTGCTCTGGCGAATAAACGGAGCCAGTTGGGTTAGAAGGTGAGCAGAATAAAAGTGCCTTTGTCTTTTCGGTACGAGCGGCTTCTAGTTGTTCTACGGTAACTAGATAGTTTTGGGTTTCATCAGCGAAAACTTCAACGGCAACTCCGCCTGCCAACTTGATGCACTCGGGATATGTGGTCCAATACGGAGCAGGGAGTATTACTTCATCACCAGGATTGATGATTGTGGCAAAGGCTTGATAGACCGCTTGCTTTCCACCATTGGTGACGAGCACTTGGTCTGCGGTGATTACATAGTTGGAATCGCGCAGGGTCTTAGCCACGATGGCATCGCGAAGCTCGGGTAGACCCGGAGTTGGCGTATAACGATGGTTGGCGGGCTTGGCGGCGGCCTCGATAGCAGCCTGCACGATGTAATCAGGAGTTGGGAAGTCAGGTTCGCCTGCTCCGAAGCCGATCACGGGCTTTCCCGCTGCCTTTAAGGCCTTGGCTTTTGCATCCACTGCCAGGGTGGCTGACTCGGCGATGGCTGCGATTCGGGTAGAGATTCTTGGCTTAGCTGCGCTCATATGGGGAAGTATGCCAAACATGGAAGGTCCCTGGAGCCGACCAAAAAGGCCCCGGTTTTACTCCCACCCCCGGAGGGCCTTAGACTCCTCGTTCTGGCGCTTGCATTAGGTCATGATGACTCATGTCTTAACAACGCTCGAAGGGCAGTAGCTCAACTGGCCAGAGTTCCGGTCTCCAAAACCGGCGGTTGGGGGTTCAAGTCCCTCCTGCCCTGCAAGATGCGATCTATGCAGGATGTACGACAGCAGTACCAGCACGGCGAACTTAAATGTACGAGTTGATGTATTAAGAGAGGTAAGACACGTGGTCGACGAGAAGCACGATACTGAAGCAGGCAAGGAAAAACTTGGCCTCTTCGGTCGCATCAACCTGTTCTATCGCCAGGTTGTCGCTGAACTTCGCAAGGTTGTGTGGCCTACCAAGAAGCAACTGACTACTTATACAGCTGTTGTATTTGTATTCGTTGGATTCATCATCGCGGTTGTATCTATTCTTGATCTTGCCCTCACCAAAATAGTTTTCTGGATTTTTGGGTAGGAGCAGATCATGTCAATAGAGAATCCATTTTTCGAAGCGTCGGTTGAACCAACAAACGCTCCTGCTGCAGTAGATGCCTTTGAGGCTGCTCTTACTGCGACTCCTGTCGCAGAACCAGTAGTTGAAGAAGTTGTCGCTGAGCCAGAGGCCGTCAGTGCCGATGCGCTCGCCACTGATGATTCAGCGCTTGATTCAGGAGTCGAATCAGAAGATGATGAGAACGATCCAAACGCTGAGTTCCGCCGTGCGCTTCGCACTGCAGCTGGTGATTGGTATGTCGTTCACTCCTACGCTGGTTACGAGAAGAAGGTAAAGGGCAACCTTGCCAACCGCGTCCAGGCACTCAACATGGAAGATTACATTTTCCAAGTAGAAGTTCCTGAAGAAGAAATTACTGAGATCAAGAACGGTCAACGCAAGCAGGTTAAGCGCAACGTCTTCCCTGGTTACGTTCTAGTCCGCATGGATCTCACCGACGAGTCTTGGTCATGTATCCGTAACACTCCTGGAGTAACTGGATTCGTTGGCAATGCTCATCATCCTTCTCCACTTAGCTTGCAAGAGGTAGAGAACATTCTTGCTCCACGTCCTGCTAAGAAGGGCGAGAAGGCTGATATCAAGGTCGTTGACTTTGAGATTGGCGAGTCCGTCACTGTCATGGATGGACCATTTGCAACCTTGCCAGCATCGATCTCCGAGATCATGCCTGAGCAGGCAAAGCTCAAGGTTCTTGTCTCTATCTTCGGACGTGAAACTCCTGTAGAGCTCGCTTTCCATCAAGTTCAGAAGATTTAATCGATTTAACCCCAGTTAAAGAAGAAAAAAGGAAACCAAACAAATGGCACCAAAGAAGAAGGTAACTGCACTTATTAAGTTGCAGATTCAGGCAGGCGCTGCCACCCCAGCTCCACCAGTGGGTCCAGCCCTCGGTCAACATGGTGTAAACATCATGGACTTCGTTAAGGCATACAACGCTGAGACAGAGTCACAAAAGGGTCAGATCATCCCAGTAGAAATCACCGTCTACGAGGATCGTTCTTTCACTTTCATCACAAAGACACCACCAGCTTCACGTTTGATCTTGAAGGCTGCTGGAGTCGAAAAGGGATCAGCTATCCCTCACAAGACCAAGGTAGCTAACATCACCAAGGCTCAAGCTCAAGAGATCGCCAAGATCAAGATGACAGACCTCAATGCAAATGACATTGATGCTGCAACTTTGATCATCGAAGGCACCGCACGTTCAATGGGAATTACGGTTTCCAACTAATTTCTAGGACTAACTTCTAGGACTTAGACACAAATAAATAACTGGGAAGTGGGAGGAGCTCGCTGCTCCGTCAAACCACAACTCCGACAAACATAGGGAGAAGAAATGAAGCGCAGTAAGAAATATAACGAGGCAGCAGCGAAGGTTGATGCCAAGAACTTGTACTCACCACTGGCTGCAGTCAAGCTTGCGAAGGAGACTTCGGTTACCAAGTACGACGCATCTGTTGAGGTAGCACTTGTTCTCGGCGTAGATCCAAAGAAGGCTGATCAAGCAATTCGTTCCACAGTTAACCTGCCACACGGAACCGGTAAGACCGCTCGCGTCCTGGTATTCGCTGGTGGAGAGCGCGCTGAAGAAGCTCGCGCTGCTGGCGCCGATATCGTCGGTGCAGATGAATTGATTGAGGAAGTTTCAAAGGGTCGCCTGGATTACGACGCTGTCGTATCGACACCAGAATTGATGGGTAAGGTCGGTCGCCTAGGAAAGGTCCTCGGACCACGTGGCCTGATGCCTAACCCAAAGACCGGAACCGTGACAACAGATGTCGCTAAGGCCGTTACAGATATCAAGGGCGGAAAGATCGAGTTCCGTGTTGATAAGAACGCAAACCTCCACTTCTTGATTGGCAAGGTCTCATTCACCGCCGAGCAACTTGCAGAGAACTACCAAGCTGCGATCGAAGAGGTTATTCGTTCAAAGCCAAGCTCATCTAAGGGACGTTTCCTCAAGAAGGCCGTTATCTCAACCACGATGGGACCTGGAATTCCAGTTGACCCAACAGTGACCCGCGAGGGCGGACCTTCCATCCAGTAGTCGGCTTAAAGCCACCAGATTAAAAAAGGGTAGGCATCAATTCGAGCGGGTTTGACCCGTGAAGGATCGATGACCTACCCTTTGTCCATCACCAAAGACTGCAGGTCTCTGGTTAGCCCCCAAAAAGGCTGACTAGAAATAATTCTCGAAAGAGAGCCCGCATAGGTACACACGAGACCTCGTGCGCACTTATGCGCCGGGGATTTTTTATTTTATAAAGCCTTCCTGGCGTGGTGAAGAGTAGAAAGGGAGCTAATGGCTCGTTCTGATAAAGAAACAGCTGTCGCTGAACTTACGGAAGATTTCCGTAGCGCAAGCGCAACTGTCCTCACTGAGTACCGCGGTCTAACCGTGGCCTCGATGAAGGAACTTCGCCGATCACTTGGTACCGATACTAAGTATTCCGTTGTGAAGAACACCTTGACCAAGATTGCTGCAAAGAATGCCGGAGTAGATCTCCCTGATGATCTCCTCGTTGGCCCATCTGCAGTGGCTTTCATCAAGGGTGACCCAATCGATGCAGCAAAGAGCCTTAAGAACTTCCAGAAGGAGCACCCACTTCTTGTTATCAAGGGTGGCGTCTTCGAAGGAAAGTCAGTCTCTACTGCAGAGATCATGAAGCTTGCTGACCTTGAGTCCCGTGAGGTTCTCTTGGCTAAGTTCGCTGGTGCTTTGAAGGGCACGTTGGCTAAGGCCGTACGTACCATCGATGCACTTCGCATCAAGCTGGAAGAAGGCGCTCCCGCTGCCGCTCCAGTTGCTGAGGCAGTAGTTGCCGAGGCGGATGTTATTGCTGAAGCACCAGTTGCTGAAGCCACCGTTGAAGCTGTCGTTGAGACAGTCGAAACCCCAGTCGTTGAAGCTGAGGCTCCCGTTGTTGAGGCAGTTACTGCCGAGACAGAGGTCATTGCCGATGCAACCGAGACCCCAGCTGAATAAGAAAAGGAATAATCATGGCTAAGTTGTCACAAGCTGATTTATTGGCACAGTTCAAGGAATTGACCCTCGTCGAGCTCTCAGATTTCGTAAAGGCATTTGAAGAGGAATTCGATGTAACTGCAGCAGCTCCAGTAGCTGTCGCAGGTGGCGCCGGCGCAGCAGCACCAGCTGCTGAGGTTCAAGATGAGTTCACGCTCGTTCTTGAGAACGCCGGTTCACAGAAGATTGCAGTTATCAAGGAAGTTCGCGGAATCAATTCAAGCCTCGGCTTGAAGGAAGCGAAGGATCTTGTAGATGCAACTCCTGCTGTCCTCATCGAAAAGGGTTCAAAGGAAGCTGTAGACAAGGCAAAGGCAGCCCTCGAGGCCGCTGGCGCAACCGTCACAGTCAAGTAACGATTACTTCATACGCCGAACCCCTTGGAAATTTTCCTGGGGGTTCGGTCATATATTCGAAACGAGATAAATCACACTCTCGAGTGCCTCATCTAATGGCACCTTTTCCCCTGAGACGAGATCGCCTACGAAAGAATCGTAGATGAAATCCAAATTATTAACTTTAGATAGTTCCTTTATCGAATTCAACAGGAAGCCAACCGGATTATTTCTTAGTTCTTGTGGAATAGTCTCGCCAAATCTTTCATAATCTTCATCTATTGCACTTAATACTGCAGACTTTAAAGCGGCTTTATTCAATCCAAATTTCTTCAGTTGGTGTAAATCATAGACATGCCTAATTAATCGATTATTTTCGCCGGATTGAACCTCGTCAACTTTTTTAAGAAGTCCAACCATTTTCTCTGCGGCCGTTTGTGTGTAATCAACGCAAGCAAACTCAAATTGATATGGGTTTTCTATTTTTGAATCTCGGTAAAGCAATGTTTGAATCATGCGATCTTGCGGAGTCGCAATTACCCTCGATACTGTGAATTCCAATTGAATATGGGGACGTAAACTCGTGCTTGCCTCGAATTTGCTTTCATATTCCAAGTCGAAATTAAAGTAGCGAGTTGAGTTTCTTGAATCTGTACTTACAATCGAAAATCCATCGACTTCGAACAACTGCTTGCAAGATTCCCTTAGCAATCTCAGTTGGTTTCTTGCGATGTCCCCTTGATTGACTTCTATAATCTTAAAATCAAGATCTTCCGACATTCGGCTAATTATCGGATTAGCTTTTATCAAACTTGTTCCACCACCAAATATGGGACGCAGTAATTGCTCCTCCTGGTGAATTTCATTCCTTAATGAACTTAGTATTTCTGTTAAGAGAATGTCCTTTTCGAGGGCAGCGGGGGGGAAATTAGTAAGGCCTTCGTTAGTTGCTGCGACAATAAAATCAGCCTGTTGCTGCGAGATCTTTTTCATAGATCACTTCTCGAGTTCCCAATTTGAGCTTCCTTTGAATCCTCGAATTTTTTATTGACACTCCGAGCGCCATTGGAATCTGAGTCGTAACTCCAGACGCATACCTGGATCTGGCATTTCCCAATTGCGCGTCTACGCCAAGTGCTTTGAAAGTTTCTTCAGCTAGAGATTCCAAGGGCTTTTTTGGTACTGGATTTCCGGAGATGGGACTTGGGTATGTTTTTGCATAGACCCCATAACCAAGGCGCGTTAACTTGCCTTCTTTAATAAGTTCTTGAATGGCCCTTGTCACGCGGCTGGGTGAACCAAAGCGATCGAAATTAGAGCGCAAGAAGATATTCGACTGCGAACTGGAGATGGACATAGCCAGTTTTGTCTTGATGCTAATCGACATGGCGGGCCTCCTTGCAAACAATGTGCGCTTTATGTTCGGAACTATATAGGGAAATATGCGTAAAAGTCGAATATTATTGTGCAAACAATGTGCGCTTATTTGAAAAATGAGCTTAAATTGAGGGTAAGAGGCCTAAATGGGGGCTTATAGCACGGATTGGACAGGAACGGGAAGGGTTGGGTACTCTGAGCGTTCGCAAATTTTCACAATCTAGAGGTTAGGCATATAGCGGCCGTAACCCCTCGATAGACCTGCACGCAAGTCCCACGCATCTGGAGGAACATTGGCCGCGAAGTCGAAATCATTTGCCCCCGCACGAGTCTCTTTCGCAAAGATCCGCGAACCCCTTGAAGTACCAAACCTACTTTCGCTGCAATTAGATAGCGTTGACTGGTTACTTGGTAACGACTTGTGGCGCGGTCGTCTTGCTGAGGCTGAGAAGAGCGGACGAGGCGAAGTCCCTAAGCAATCTGGTCTCGAAGAAATCTTCGAGGAGATCTCACCTATTGAAGATTTCCAAGGAAAGATGAGCTTGTCTTTCCGTGATCACCGTTTTGAGCCAGCGAAGTACACCATCGCTGAGTGCAAAGACCGTGACATGACCTACAGCGCTCCACTCTTTGTGACCGCTGAATTCACAAACAATGAGACCGGTGAAATTAAGTCTCAGACAGTATTTATGGGCGACTTCCCATTGATGACACCTCGCGGAACTTTCGTTATTAACGGAACAGAGCGCGTAGTTGTTTCACAGATCGTTCGCTCTCCTGGCGTTTACTTTGAACGCACCATCGAGAAGGCATCTGACAAAGATATCTTGACTGCAAAGATCATCCCTAGCCGTGGTGCTTGGTTGGAATTTGAAGTTGATAAGAAGGATATGGTCGGTGTTCGCATCGATCGTAAGCGTAAGCAATCTGTAACAGTCTTCTTGAAGGCACTTGGCTGGACTGAAGAGCAGATCCTTGAGCAATTTGGTGAGTTCGAGTCAATTCGTTTGACCCTCGAAAAAGATAACGTCAAGACTCAAGACGAAGCGCTGCTTGATATCTATCGCAAGCTTCGTCCAGGTGAGCCACCAACGAAGGAAGCTGCACAGAATCTCATCGAGAACCTTTACTTCAATCCAAAGCGTTATGACTTGGCTAAGGTCGGTCGCTTCAAGGTTAATAAGAAGTTGGGTCTTGAGCTTGAACTTTCAAAGGGCTTGCTCAACATCGAAGATATCATCGCAACAATCAAGTACTTGGTATCACTCCATAAGGGCGATGCTCTTATGGAATATCACAAGGAAGTTCGCGTTGAGACCGACGATATCGATCACTTCGGAAACCGTCGCCTTCGTACCGTTGGTGAGTTGATCCAGAACCAAGTTCGCACTGGTCTCTCTCGTATGGAGCGCGTTGTTCGTGAGCGCATGACCACACAAGATGTTGAGGCGATTACTCCTCAGACCTTGATCAACATTCGTCCAGTAGTTGCATCAATCAAGGAGTTCTTCGGAACTTCTCAATTGTCACAATTCATGGATCAGACCAACCCACTTTCAGGTATGACCCACAAGCGCCGTCTTTCAGCGCTCGGACCTGGCGGACTCTCACGTGAGCGCGCTGGCTTCGAAGTCCGTGACGTGCACCCATCGCACTACGGTCGTATGTGTCCTATCGAAACTCCTGAAGGACCAAACATTGGTCTTATCGGATCGCTCGCTACCTATGCTCGCGTAACTCCATTCGGATTTATCGAGACCCCTTACCGCAAGGTTTCAAAGGGCAAGGTCACAGATCAGATTGATTACCTGACCGCTGACGAGGAAGATGAACACATCATCGCGCAGGCAAACGCTCCACTTACCGCTGACTCTCATTTCGCCGAAGAGCGCGTACTGGTTCGTCGTCGTGGCGGAGAAGTTGAATACATCCTCGCTGACGAAGTTGATTACATGGACGTTTCACCACGTCAGATGGTTTCTGTTGCTACCGCAATGATTCCATTCCTTGAGCATGATGATGCTAACCGCGCGCTCATGGGATCTAACATGATGCGTCAGGCAGTTCCACTACTTCGCGCCGAGGCACCATTCGTTGGTACCGGTATGGAGTTCCGCGCAGCTGTTGATGCCGGCGATGTAACTCTCGCTCGCAAGGGTGGCGTTGTAACCGAAGTACAGTCTGATGAAGTCACTGTCATGAATGATGATGGAACTACAGAGCACTACTTCGTTGAAAAGTTTGTTCGCTCTAACCAGGGAACTAGCCGCAATCAGAAGGTCGTTGTTTCACAAGGCGATCGCGTTGATCCAGGTCAGGTTATCGCTGACGGACCAAGCACTGAAAAGGGCGAGATGGCTCTTGGTAAGAACTTGCTCGTGGCATTTATGTCATGGGAAGGTCACAACTACGAAGATGCGATCATCTTGTCTCAACGTTTGGTTCAAGACGATGTACTCACTTCCATTCACATTGAAGAGTACGAAGTCGATGCACGCGATACCAAGCTTGGACCTGAGGAGATCACTCGCGACATCCCTAACGTCTCAGAAGAAGTTCTTTCAGATCTTGATGATCGCGGAATCATTCGCGTTGGTGCCGATGTTGTTCCAGGAGATATCTTGGTTGGAAAGGTAACTCCTAAGGGAGAAACCGAACTCACACCTGAAGAGCGTTTGCTCCGTGCAATCTTTGGTGAGAAGGCTCGCGAAGTTCGCGATACCTCACTTAAAGTTCCACACGGTGAATCTGGCAAGGTTATTGGCGTTTCAATCGCTGATTCTGAAGATTACGAACTCCCAGCTGGTGTTAACCAGGTTGTTCGAGTTTATGTAGCTCAAAAGCGCAAGATTCAAGATGGTGACAAGCTCGCTGGTCGCCACGGTAACAAGGGTGTTATTTCCAAGATCTTGCCTCAAGAAGATATGCCATTCCTTGAAGATGGAACTCCAGTTGATGTCATCTTGAACCCACTTGGTGTTCCAGGTCGTATGAACGTCGGACAGGTTCTTGAAGTTCACCTTGGCTGGGCTGCGAAGTCAGGTTGGAAGCTAGAAGGCGATGAAGATTGGCAGAAAGATCTTCGCGCACATGGTTACGCCGATGTTGCTCCAGGATCCAAGGTTGCTACACCAGTCTTTGATGGTGCGAAGGAAGAAGAGCTCATTGGTCTTCTTGGTTCCACAAATCCAAACAAGGATGGAATGCGCCTCATCGGTGGCAACGGTAAGGCCCAACTATTTGATGGTCGTAGCGGTGAGCCATACAAGCAACCAATCACGGTTGGTTACATGTACATCTTGAAGCTCCACCACTTGGTAGATGACAAGATCCACGCTCGTTCAACAGGTCCTTACTCAATGATTACCCAACAACCATTGGGCGGTAAGGCACAGTTCGGTGGACAGCGCTTTGGTGAGATGGAAGTTTGGGCCCTGGAAGCTTATGGCGCCGCTTACACCTTGCAAGAGTTGCTCACCATCAAATCTGATGACGTGCTTGGTCGCGTAAAGGTTTACGAAGCAATCGTTAAGGGCGAGAACATCCCTGAACCAGGTATCCCTGAATCATTCAAGGTCCTTGTTAAGGAAATGCAATCTCTCTGCCTCAATGTTGAAGTTCTCAACAATCAAGGTATCGCAATCGAAATGCGCGATACCGATGAAGAAGTATTCCGTGCCGCCGAAGAGCTAGGTATCAACTTGTCACGAGTTGAGCCAAGCAGCGTAGAAGAAGTGTGAGGATAAACAACTATGTTAGATGTTAATTTCTTCGATGAACTGCGTATTGGTCTAGCATCAACGGACAATATTCGTGAGTGGTCTTTTGGTGAGGTTAAGAAGCCTGAAACCATTAACTACCGCACACTCAAGCCTGAGAAAGACGGACTCTTCGATGAGAAGATCTTCGGACCTACTCGCGACTGGGAATGTTATTGCGGTAAGTACAAGCGCGTTCGATTCAAGGGCATCATCTGTGAGCGTTGCGGAGTAGAAGTTACTCGCGCCAAGGTTCGCCGTGAGCGTATGGGTCACATCGAGCTTGCTGCTCCTGTAACTCACATCTGGTACTTCAAAGGTGTTCCAAGCCGTCTGGGTTACCTCCTCGATCTTGCTCCAAAGGATCTTGAGAAGGTCATCTACTTCGCTGCTTACATGATCACAGAGGTTGATACCGAGGCTCGCGCCGAGGATCTCCCATCACTTGAGAAGCGTCTTGCTTCAGATATCAAGAAGATCGAAACTCGTCGCGACAATGATCTCGACTCCCGTCAGAAGAAGCTCGAAGGCGATCTCGCTGAACTCGAAGCTGCTGGCGAAAAGGCCGATATCAAGCGTAAGGTCCGCGAATCTGCAGAGCGTGAGCTCAAGGCAATTCGTGATCGTGCCCAACGCGAACTCGATCGCCTTGATGAAGTCTGGTCACGTTTCAAGAACCTCAAGGTTCAAGATCTCGAGGGTGATGAAGGTTTGTACCGCGAAATGCGCGACCGTTATGGCGTGTACTTCAAGGGAGATATGGGTGCTGCTGCAATCAAGGCACGCCTTGAGACCTTCGATCTTCAAGCTGAGTACGAGAAGCTCACTGAGCTCTCACAAACCGGTAAGGGCCAGAAGAAGACTCGTGCGATCAAGCGTTTGAAGGTTGTCTCTTCATTCCTCAACACTCGCAACAAGCCTGCTTCAATGGTCTTGGATTGTGTACCAGTTATTCCACCTGATCTTCGTCCAATGGTTCAACTCGATGGTGGTCGCTTTGCGACATCAGATCTCAACGATCTCTACCGTCGCGTTATTAACCGTAACAACCGTTTGAAGCGTCTTGCTGATCTCGGTGCCCCAGAAATTATCGTCAACAACGAGAAGCGCATGCTGCAAGAAGCAGTAGATGCACTCTTCGATAACGGTCGTCGTGGTCGTCCAGTAACTGGCCCAGGAAACCGCCCATTGAAGTCTCTCTCAGATATGTTGAAGGGTAAGCAAGGCCGTTTCCGTCAGAACCTGCTCGGAAAGCGCGTTGACTACTCTGGACGTTCTGTAATCGTTGTTGGTCCACAACTTAAGTTGCACCAGTGCGGTCTGCCAAAGCAGATGGCGCTCGAGCTCTTCAAGCCATTTGTAATGAAGCGTCTGGTTGATCTCAATCACGCTCAGAACATCAAGTCCGCAAAGCGCATGGTCGAGCGTGCTCGTCCAGTCGTGTGGGATGTTCTTGAGGAAGTAATTGCAGAGCATCCAGTTCTCTTGAACCGCGCACCTACCTTGCACCGTCTGGGTATCCAAGCTTTCGAACCACAACTGGTTGAAGGTAAGGCCATTCAGATCCACCCATTGGTATGTACCGCATTCAACGCCGACTTCGATGGTGACCAGATGGCTGTTCACCTTCCACTGTCTGCAGAAGCACAAGCTGAAGCTCGCGTACTTATGTTGTCGAGCAACAACATCTTGTCTCCTGCATCAGGTCGCCCCATCACATCTCCTACCCAGGATATGGTGCTTGGTCTCTACTTCTTGACCTCTCTCCGTGAGAATCAAGTTGGAGAAGGTCGCGCATTCTCAAGCCTCTCTGAAGGTCTGATGGCATTCGATCAAGGTAGCGTCTCACTGCAAGCAAAGATCAAGATCCGCACAACTGAGAATGGTGAATCCATTGTTAAGGAGACCACTCTCGGTCGCGTGATCTTCAATGAAGTGCTTCCAGAAGACTTCCCATTTGTTGATTACGACGTCACTAAGAAGCTTCTTGGTCTGATCGTTGATAACTTGGCTGAGGGCTATCCAAAGGTCACCGTTGCTCAGACACTCGATGCACTTAAGTCACTCGGTTTCTACTGGGCAACTCGCGCCGGTGTAACAATCGGTATCGAAGATGTTGTTACTCCTGCAAAGGACAAGGCAATCATCTTGGCTAAATCTGAGGAGGTTGCAGAGAAGGTACAAGCTCAATACGAAAAGGGCTTGATCACCGATGATGAGCGTCGTCAAGAACTCATTGAGATCTGGACAAAGGCCACCAGCGATGTAGCTGCCGCGATGGAAGCTAACTTCCCTAAGACCAACCCTGTATGGATGATGGTTTACTCCGGTGCTCGTGGAAACATGATGCAGATCCGTCAGATCGCTGGTATGCGTGGACTTGTAGCTAACCCAAAGGGTGAAATTATTCCTCGCCCAATTAAGTCCAACTTCCGTGAAGGCTTGTCAGTACTCGAGTACTTCATCTCTACGCACGGTGCCCGTAAGGGTCTTGCAGATACTGCGCTTCGTACCGCTGACTCGGGTTACTTGACCCGTCGTCTCTGCGACGTTGCTCAGGATGTCATCATCCGTGAAGAGGATTGCGGTACAGACCGTGGCCTCACACTGAAGATCGCTGCAACCAATGCTCAAGGTGAATTGATTCGCGATGAGCACGTCGAGACAGCAATGTTTGGTCGCAACTTGGCTGACGATGTTGTTGTTGGCGGCAAGACCGTACTTCCTGCAGGAACCGATCTCGGTGACAAGAACATCAACATTCTTGTTGCTGCTGGTGTCTCAGAAGTTAAGGTCCGCTCAGTACTTACCTGTGATTCAAAGGTAGGCCAGTGCGCAATGTGTTACGGCCGCTCAATGGCATCCGGCAAGCTTGTCGATGTCGGCGAGGCAGTTGGAATCATCGCAGCGCAATCAATTGGTGAGCCTGGAACTCAGCTCACAATGCGTACCTTCCACACCGGTGGTGTGGCTGGTGATGACATCACGCACGGTCTTCCACGTATCGTCGAGCTCTTCGAGGCACGTACCCCTAAGGGTGTTGCGCCAATCGCAGAGACCGCCGGTGTCGTTAGCTTCCTAGAGGATGCAAAGGGTAAGAAGATCATCGTTACACCAGAAGATGGTGGCGAGCCGGTCGCATACCCAATCACTCGTCGTCAGAAGCTCAAGGTCGAAGATGGTCAGAAGGTCGGCGTCGGACAACAACTCGTTGTCGGTGCGATCGATCCAAAGCAGGTTCTACGTATCCTCGGACCTCGTCAGACTCAGGTTCACCTCGTTAACGAGATCCAAGAGGTTTACCGTTCACAAGGTGTATCGATTCACGACAAGCACATCGAGATCATCGTTCGTCAGATGCTAAAGCGCATTACCGTGCTTGAGCCAGGCGATACCGATCTTCTTCCAGGTGAGCTGGTTGAGCGCGGTCGCTTCGAGAACGAGAACCGTCGCGTTGTCACCACTGGTGGCAAGGCAGCATCTGGTCGTCCAGAACTTATGGGTATCACGAAGGCATCTCTTGCAACTGAGTCATGGTTGTCAGCAGCATCCTTCCAAGAGACCACAAAGGTTCTTACAGATGCAGCGCTATCCGAGAAGAGCGATCCACTGCTCGGTCTCAAGGAGAACGTCATCATCGGAAAGCTCATCCCTGCTGGTACTGGACTTGCTCGTTATCGCAACGTGCGTGTTGAGCCAACAGAGGAGGCAAAGGCTGCGGTCTATGCTGCATATGATGAATATGACTTCACTCCATTTGAGGCACAAGGCTCAGGAGAAGCAATTCGTTTGGATGATATCGAAGTTCGATAACTTCAAAGTAGTTAAAAAGAACCTCGCACTTAATGTGCGGGGTTCTTTTGTTTCTTAAGCGAGATGTGGCGGACGTTCACTTGTTTATTGTTGAGCGAAGCACCATCCACCTTAATATCTAACAAGACAGCCCCGGAGAATGCAGCGAAGAGAGATTTCTTGCGCTGGATAATAATTTCGTGATTCTCGCGGTTACCAACTACCAATTTGAACTCTTCCTTGTGCGGGGAGTGCCAAGGTTTATCTGACTTAACAAGTTGGCGTTTATCAACTCGAATTAGCGTCTCACCTAATGTCTGTTTGTAAACGAACTTAACGGTGTGTTTCTCGTTGTCGCCGACGCTGAATTCAACTTCAACGGGGTGTCTAAATGCATATGTGCCACCGAAGAATAGAAATATAAGTACTCCTGCTAATTGAAACGCGGAGAGAAAATTCACTTTGATAAAAAAGTTAACGGTCGCAGCCGAAAGCCAGGTGATAGCTCCAATAGCTAATCCGACCTTTTTGTATCTAGCCGGCCCTACTTTGATGTGTGCCATGTGCGACTTCCCCCGAATCATTGAATCCTAGGGGTGGCAAATCCATCTCTACTAGAGTTTTTTGAGGGTAATTTCCCCTGGCGAGATACGGTGGGCTCCGAAGGAATTTACTGGAGCATCCGTCGGATAGCCGATCGCTAGTCCCGTGAGCAGACGGTAATCCTTGCTGACATCGAATTCTTTACGCACGACATCATCCCAAATGACCACTGCACCTTGAGCGCAGGTTCCCAGGCCGTGAGCGTGAGCGGAGAGCATAAGGTTTTCGAGCATCAAGCCGGCATCTGATGCTGACCAGATACCCAAACTCTTGTGAATGAAAATGAAGAGTTCCGTTGGAGCGCCAAAGAACTCGTAGTTCTTTGCCCACTGTGCATCTCGTGCCTTGCGATCTCCACGAGCTACTCCAAGTACCGAATAAAGTTCCGCTCCAACTCGATGCGCACGGGGCTTGAGTTCTGCAACATAAGGCTTTGCACTCAGTCGATTGCTCGTAGGTAGACCGTAGCGCGATGTGATGAGTTTGATCTTGGCTAGCAAATTTCCGTTGCGACCTTTAGAAAGAGCATCCCAACGCTTTAAAAACTCTTTACTGATCCGATCCTTTGTATCACCTGTCGCAATTGCAATTTTAAATGGGCGAGTATTTGACCAGCTTGGAGAGGTTAAGGCATCGGTCAGAATCTGATCAAGAATATCTTGGGGGACTGGCTTATCTTTTATGAAATCTCGAGTAGTGCGTCTTGAGGCTAGGAACTCTGAAACTGAAGCGGCACCTAAATTACTTTTATGAGATGGCATGAACCAATCCTTCTTGTGTTTTATAAATTAATTGTGGGTGTAGACGACAATGCCAGCTGCCACAAATTGAAGGGTAAAGGCGGCGGCGGTCAGAGCATGGAAGAGTTCGTGAAAACCAAACCAGGTGCGCGAGAAATTGGGCTTCTTGATCCCGTAGATCAAGCCACCGAGCGAATAGCAGAGTCCGCCCAAAGCTATTAAGAGGAAAACCGCTACGCCTCCGTTGCGCCAGAAAGATGGCAGGAAGAAGACCGCGGCCCAACCCAGCAAAATATAAAGAGGTACATAGAGCCAACGCGGAGCATTGAGCCAGAGGACTCGCATCAGGGAGGTGGCGATGGCGCCGCCCCAGACAATCGATAAGAGGACAATCGCTTGATCTTTATCGAGCAGAAAGATGGCAAATGGGGTGTAAGTCCCTGCGATGAGGACGGTGATATTGGCGTGGTCGATCCGGCGCCAGACCTCTTTGGTCTTGGGCTTCCAGCCCACCCGGTGATAGAGAGCGCTTCCGGTGAAAAGGGTCACAGCGGCCAGGGTAAATATGCCAAGGGCGATCCGACCGCGGAGCTTGTCCGCTAGGGCCACCAGCACCAGGCCAGCCACGAGGGAGACTGGGCTCATAATGAGGTGGATCAGGCCGCGCAGACGCGGTTTATCTGCCTCGATGGGCTTGGGAAGAGTCTCGGTCACCTGACTAGCCTACGCTGGATTTGGTGGAAAATTACCTGTGGGTGTCGAGGTTTCCATGAGCCAAACCCGCCTGATATGGACTAATTAAAGGATTCTATGGATCCTTAATAACTGAATAGATTCGTTGGCACTTAACTTGAATCCACGCTCGCTCTTCTTAAGCGTGACATTTGAATCTAATCCTTCTGCGGTTTCCACTGCATACTTTCTTAGATCAGTTGATGCGCTCACATCAAATTCTAGCCAATCACCTTTATCTAACTTAACGATAATTTCTTCTGTCGCTAAATAATTCCGCCCATTATTTTGTTCAAAATTCATTCCATTTGCCACTCCGTTATGAAGATATCCAATTGTGACTAAATCTTCTTGTCGTAACCCATTTAATGAGTGAGTCCGTTGTGATGAATAGGATTCTTCCTCTCCGTAAAATCCATATCCCCAAGCAGGTATTACCGTTGGATTATCAGCAAGGATGGCAGAGATAATCTCTGGCCGCCACGTGCAATTTTCGGTTTTGAAGTTGTAAAGCAATTCATCAAAAATTGCAATTGCCTCATCCCGTGGAATTATCTCTTCTCCCTTAGCGAAATTGATGATCCTGTTCCATCCAGAAGGTGGGACGACTGACAGTGGTGAAGTTAACGTGTCAATTTTTTTCCAAGGCCAAAAATTCCAGCCAATTTCATATCTTTCGTATAAACGAAACGCTGTGTATAGCCACTCTAGATTGTTCTCGCCGCCTTCCCCCATATAAATAGGAAGCCCTAACTTATCTCGTATATCTAAGAATTTTTTAATGCTTGCAGTATCAGGAGGCGACCAGTATTTGTGAAATTGCAGCAATGAGTTCTCATCCCAAATTTCAGTGAAAATATCCCAATTAGTGGCCCAATGGCTACCTTCGTAAACGATTAGGTGATTCGAATCGACAGAACGGATGACTGCGGTAATTTCTTGATAAAGGCGTACCAAGTCTTCCGAAAATTTATATTGCCATTCATTCGGCAATGGTTCATTCAATAGATCGTATCCAAGCACCACAGTCTCGGAGCTATATCGACTAGCTAGCACTCTCCAAATTTCTAGAGTTTGGTCCCAATAGCGCTGTTCCATAAATAATTCCGGCAAATTATTTGGAGAATCATCGATATTTGTTCCAGTTTGCCCACCTGGCGCACCATGCAAATCAAGTAATACCCAAAGTTTGTGTTTGCGGCACCATTCAATTAATTGGTCAATCAATTCAAATCCCGCTTCAATCGGAATGCCATCATCGGTCATAATTACGCGAGAATTGATTGGCAATCTAACGTGGTCAAATTCTTGGGCTGCAATTAAAGCAATATCGTCTTCGCTAAGAAAATTTTTACGGAAATTGCGCCAAAATTCTTGGCCAAGTTCTTCTCCCAGAAGGTTATTGACGACCGCCTCGATTTCTCGCGGTGATTCAGCACCGGGACCAAATTTCCACATATACCCTTCCGGTAACAACCAATTTCCCAGCCCCATTCCGCGAAGCAACAATCTCTTCCCACTGCCATCGACCACCCGTTCATTATGGGCATGAACAAAACCATGAAAATTCGCTGGACGTCGTTCTATTGGCGCTCCAAAATCAATTGTCATTTTCTCTCACGTTTCCTAGATTTACTTAAGTCCTGATAGTGCAAAACCTTGAACAATAAACCTTTGAAATATTATAAAAACCAAAAGAATGGGCAATACCATCAACGTCGATGCTGCCATTTCCAACGATGGATTCGCCGAAATTTGTTTATTTAATAGAGACAAACCTACGGAGAGAGTGTAAAGATTTTGGTCATTTGCGATGATTAAGGGCCAAAGGAAACTGTTCCACCCGGCAATGAATGTAAGTACTGCTTGAACTGCAATTATCGGCATAGACATGGGAATTACAACTCTTAGAAAAATTAGCCATTCACCCGCTCCATCCAATTTCGCCGCTTCAAAAATTTCCGAAGGGAGGGTGGACATAAATTGGCGAAAAAGAAAGATACCAAAGCCACTGACAAGAGTGGGAATTGCGATTCCGATCAAAGTGTTTGTTAGTCTTATTCGACTTAATATTAGATAAGTCGGAATCATTGTTAGTTGTACTGGAATCATCATCGTTGCAAGGACGAGGAAGAACATAGAACTTTTTCCACGGAATTCAAATTTAGCAAAGGCATAACCAGCCATAGCAACAAAAAACAAACCTACGAAACCTATAAGGACAACGGCAATCGTATTCAATAAATATCGACCAAAGTCCAGTTGAGTAAATAACTCTTTAAAATATGCGAAAGTGGGGTGAAGAGTTAGGACAGTCGGTGGATAGGAAACTGATTCCTGTTCTGGTTTTACCGAAGAGGTGAGCATCCAGAAAAATGGAAATGCCGTGACCAAAGCCCCAATAGTTAATGCGATTCCGATGAATATCGTTACTGATTTTCCTGGCTTTATGAGTGAATGTTTCTCCCTAAAAGTTCCCATTACATTAGTACTCGACATCTTTCTTTCTCCATTTCAACTGAACAAAAGTAATAGTTGCAATGATGACAAATAGAACCAGGGAGCCAGCGCTGGCATATCCAAATTGGTTTTGTTGGAAACCTTGATTAAAAATAAATAGTGATATTGAGGTTGTAGCTCCAAGCGGGCCGCCAGAGGTAAGCACGTAGGCTTCGTCAAAGAATTGAAGCCAAGCGATCGTCGTTGTTACAGTTACAAAAAAAATTGCAAAGCGGAGTAAAGGAATTGTAATTTTCACGGTTTTAATCCACTCATTTGCGCCATCAATTGAGGCGGCTTCGAGATATTCCTTTGGTACCGCTTGAAGAGCCGCTAACAAAATAATGATATTAAGTCCGGTTCCACGCCAAATCGCTACTAAGGCCACTGAGAATTTGGCAAGAATGGGATTGGAAAGCCATTGAACTGCATGTATATGAACCAAGCTCAGCAACCAATTCAGGAAACCAAACTGGGTGTTATAGAGGTAACCCCAAATCAATGAGATCGCGACGATAGCAGTAATCGCCGGCACGAAATAGAACGAGCGAAGAGCTCGAAAGTAGATATTTCCACTTCTGTTTAACATCAATGCAACAGCAAGAGAAAGTAAAACTACGCTCGGAATTCCGATTAAGGCAAAGATCGCTGTATTGGTCAAAGCCTGCCAAAAATTCGGGTCGGCAAAGAGTTTCGTGTAGTTATTTAATCCCGCGTATTTTATATTTGATATATCCGCCAGCCCGGAAATATTTAAATTGGTGAAGCTTACGATCGCAGCAACAATCATTGGGAAGAATCCAAATGTAAAGAGTAAAATCAGTGCTGGCGCAGCAAACATGTATGGAATAACCCTGGAGCGGAATTTCTGAATGTTTTGGGAGACACTTAATGTCGAATTATTCGTCATTCACTTTCCTTTCTTCAGGGTAATAAAAAACTGAACCGTCGCCTATATCAACGACGGTTCAGTCAATTGGAAACTATCTAATGGACATACCACTTGTCGATGAATAGAGAGAGGTAAGAGTGCTGCTCTTATCTGCCCCTGTTAGCGCTATCGAATTGAATGCTTTGAGAATATTTGACCCTAGTCCCGCATCGTAATTTGAGATTAGAGGGATCAATTTTGCATTCTTCAATTGCTCCGAGTAAACCTTCACAAGTGGATCGCTTTTGAATTTGGCATTTGAGAGCGCAGCGTTAACTGTTGGCAAATCGCCGTCAATTGCATACCAATTCAATTGAGTTGCAGGTTTGGAAAGAAAATCCAACAACTTTAAAGAACCAACTGGCCTCTTTGTATTATGCCAGACGCCTAAATTCGAACCTGCGAACAGGGAGGTGTTTGTTTTGTTACTAGGGAGTGTGGTTATAGCCCATTTTCCAGTAAGGGTCGGGGCATTTGTCTTAATGGCTTGAGCAAGATAAGGCCCACTAACCAACATCGCGATCGTTCCAGAGATGAACCCTTGTGTCTGATCGAAGTCGGAATTGGTGGGAACGCTCTTATCGGCATACATACCGGTATAGAAATCAGCCGCTTGATGGAACGCTGGAGTATCGAGATTTACATTTCCTTTGCTGTCGATAATATTTCCACCGGACTCCCACGTGAGTTCAAGTGGCAAGGCGTCATCCCATTGCGGTATGTAGTATCCATATTTTCCAGTTGCACTATCGGTAAGAGTCTTAGCGTCAGCGCGCCATTCGGCCCAATTTTTGGGTGGGGCAGTAATACCTGCGGCTGTTAGAAGATCGGTTCGATAGAAGAGGACGCGAGTGTCGGCAATCCACGGAACACTCACAATCTTGCCTTGAATTGCAGTTGCTTTGCCTGCGACTCCAGGAGCAAAGTTTTTCGCGGCTAAGTTTGGATATGCAGATAACTTATTATCTAGAGGCATAAGGGCTCCGGCATCCGCAAAGGTGCGCAAAGAGCTAAGTCCGATTTGAACTACATCGGGACCGGATCCTGAGGCAATTGCTGTAGTCAGTTTCTCATTTACATTACCCCAAGGAATTGCGACCACCTTGACGGCTATGCCAGTACTTTTAGTGAACGGGCCAACAAGCTTTTGGAAATTAGTTCCAGAATCACCCATCACCCACACAGTTAATGGACCTTTTGCATCAGCTTTGGTGCTTGCGTAGCTTGGTGAAGTTACCACCCCTGCAACAAGCAAAGCCATCACAAATGGAACTGTGGCTTTCTTTAGTATGCTTAACATTGGTATTCCCTTTCTTGATGTTATTGATATGGGGCTATCAGCGGGAGTTTTCTGTTGACGCAGGGGCTCCCGCACTCTTACCGAACTGCCGTGCTTTTCTTCTCCGACTGTAATTCGCGGTGGTCTGCGATTAACTGTCGATACCAGTACGCGCTCGCTTTGGGGATTCGCTCCTGCGTATGGAAATCTACGAAAACAATGCCAAATCTTTTTTTATAGCCCTCAGCCCACTCAAAATTATCGAGAAAAGACCAAGCGAAGTACCCCTTTAAATTGACTCCTTCTAATATCGCTCTTCCAGCCTCCGAAAGATATTGGCTGAAATAGGAAACGCGTTCCAAATCAATTACATCTCCGTTTGGATCGATGTAGTCATCGAAGCTAGCGCCGCTTTCGGTGATGTAAATGGGAAGTGAAGTAAAATCCTTTGCAATACGTACTAGGACATTGAATAAGGAATTTGGGATTACCGACCAACCAAAGGATGTCGACGCAGGTTCAGCCGGCTGTTCCCCAAGATTCAAAAACCCATTTCCATTTTCTTCCCATGCAATCACTCTTTGATAGTGATTAATCCCTGCGAAATCCGTTGGTGCAGAAATGATTTCCATATCTCCATCGTGTATGAGAGCTTCTAAACCAAATTTGTTCAAGGTTGTTCGAACAATGGGGGAGTAATCACCCAAATAGACTGGATCCAAGAATAATTTATTGCTACACGCATCCAGCCTTTCGGCCGCAAGTTTATCCTCTGCCGAATTTGATGCCGAGAAAATGTCTGTAACGATATTTGAGATTCCAACTTTCAATTGCGGCGCTAACTTACGAAATTGGGCAACCGCCAAGCCATGAGCAAGGTTTAAATGATGCGCTGCAGAAACTGCATCGTTGATATTTTTTCTTCCGGGTGCATGAGCGCCACTTCCATATCCGAGAAATGAAACGCACCACGCTTCATTAATCGTGATCCAATCGGTGGCGAGTTCAGCCATCTCATTTAGTACTAGTGACACGTATTCCGCAAATAAATACGCTGTTTGACGGTTAGGCCACCCTCCAAGATCTTCTAAAGGTTGAGGAAGATCCCAGTGATAAAGGGTGACAAGCGGTTTAATTCCACGGCTTTGTAAGCCAACTAGTAGAGATCGGTAGAACTTCACCGCCTCTTGATTTAGCGCTCCGCTTCCACGTGGTTGCAGTCTGGACCACGATAATGAGAGTCGATAAGCACGAATTCCCAATTTTTCGAGTAAATCGAGGTCGCTCTCCCATCGATGGTAATGGTCAGTTGCAATATCGCCATTATCACCATTGTAAGTTAGTCCTGGATTATGAGAGAAGGTATCCCAAATGCTTGGACCTCGACCACCTTCACGCGCCGCCCCCTCTATTTGGTAGGCGGAAGTGGATACGCCCCAGAGAAAGTCCGAAGGATATTCTTCAAGTGTCCCCACTTGATTCTCGTCAATTTGCGAACTGATAAATGGTGTTGGAGTCATGTTAATTCTTTCGCAGGCGTTAATTGTTTTGTCTCTGGAAGTGGAATTTGAATGAAATTCTCGATGGCTAATAGCGCAGCACCAAGTGCAACGGCGTCGTGACCCAATTTGGCGGAAACTAGTTCAAACTGTCCCGCTGGTCGATCCAGGGAGTGTCGACGTGTTGCTTCTGATATTTGAATAAGTCCATATTCGGCTAGCTGAAGTCCTGCCCAACCGCCTAGAACTAACAATTTTGGATTAAAAAGGTTGACCATGTTTGAAAGTCCTAAACCCAAAATTTCAATTGTTTCTTCAACGACGCCTATCGCTATGGCATCTCCAGTCTGGGCAGCGGTTAATAAATCTTGAAGCGATTTTTCTTCGTCCATCGAGGGAGAGCCACCTGCCTCGCTCCATCTTCTGGCAATTGCTCCACCACCTACATATGCCTCAAGACAGCCGCGTTTTCCGCAATTGCATTGCGGCCCTCCCAGGGACACTTTTGTGTGGCCCCATTCACCAGCGCTGCTTTCAGACCCGCGTAATATTTGTCCACCATTGATAATGCCGAGCCCAATGCCGCGGCCGAGGAGCACCACCAAGGCGTTGTCAATTCCTTTGGCCGCCCCAAACCAACTTTCTGCGGCGGTCAGAGTCTTGGCTCCGTTGTCAGCGAAAACTGGAAAATCCGCCCGTGGATATATATCGTGCAGACCGGTGCGCGGCCAATTTAAACTCTGAGCGTAGATTGCGATGCGTGAGGCGGCATCGGAACCCGAGGGGTCTAACTCCGTTTCAACTATTCCTGGTACGCCGAGTCCAATTCCAAAAACATTGGTTGGAGATCCACCTAGATTAATGACTTCGTCTACAGCTGCTGAAAGCGCTCGCGAAATGTCAGATGGGGCCGCCATTCGTGAGGGTAAATTTTTAAAAACTCGTGAGACTGGGCGCAGGGACAAATCGAAGAGTTCCACCGTGACGCCGTGCTCCCCGACATCCGCCCCTACAAAATATGCCCCTTCGGGACGCGCCTTGAGCGTTCCGGTAGGCCTGCCACCATCTGAAGGAATCAGGCTAGGCCCATGAACCAGTCCTTCTAAGGTCAGGTCATTTACAACATTAGTGACAGTCGCCAGCGACAGCCTCAACAAACGGGAAAGTTCGGCCCGGGTACTTTCTCCCTCGCTGATAAGTGCGCGAAGCACGCGAGCGCGGTTGCGCCTGCGCAGATCTCCAGTCGTTAGTTCTTTTGGCATTACCGCATCTCCGTTGATGAAAGGGTGGGCACACCCACTTCTTTTTTGACTTACTTTAACTCGAATTAAAAGTAAAGACAAGTGGCAAAGGCCAATTTATTTTCGGTGCCTTTAGTTACTTTAGATTCTGAGTTATTTGGAGCGCCCCTAATCAAACAATTGGTATTTCAGCCAGTGTCGCCGCTTGCTCTTGTGGAGAATTACCTTCGGCGTGTCGAGGGATTCGTAGGGGAGGGCAGGTCTATAAGGGGGCTCGTTTTGACCTTCTCGCCCTTGGCAAGATACCTTTCTCCTCTGCTCTTTTGAAGAATCGAGCTACCTCCGCAGTGCAATTTTTGCAAAGTGTTCTTATGTAGTTGGGCAACACACCCGACCGCGTGGGTCGGACGGTAGAGCGTAAATCAAGAGAACATATTGATTTAAAACCGGTAAGAAAAAAGAAGTAATTAATTACGAACTGGAGACCGAAGTGCCAACAATTCAACAGCTGGTCCGCAAGGGTCGCGCTGAGAAGTCATCAAAGACAAGCACTCCTGCACTTAAGGGGAGCCCGCAACGTCGTGGTGTCTGTACTCGCGTTTACACAACAACCCCTAAGAAGCCTAACTCTGCGCTTCGTAAGGTTGCACGTGTTCGTCTGACTAGTGGCATGGAAGTAACTGCATACATTCCTGGTGAAGGACATAACTTGCAGGAGCACTCAATCGTTCTCGTTCGTGGTGGTCGTGTAAAAGATCTTCCAGGTGTTCGTTACAAAATTATTCGCGGATCACTTGATACCCAAGGTGTAAAGAACCGTAAGCAGGCTCGCAGCCGTTACGGTGCTAAGAGAGAGAAGAAGGCCTCCTAATGCCACGTAAAGGTCCCGTCACTAAGAACGCAGTAGTTCCAGATCCTGTTTACGACTCTCCAGTTGTAACACAGTTGATCAACCGCGTATTGCTTCACGGCAAGCGCTCAACTGCTGAAAGCATTGTTTATGCAGCACTCGAAGGCGCACGCGCAAAGACAAATGGAGTAGATCCACTTATCACTTTGAAGCGCGCTCTCGACAACATCAAGCCTGCAGTAGAAGTTCGCTCACGCCGCGTTGGTGGAGCTACCTACCAGGTTCCAGTTGAAGTTAAGGCTGCACGTTCTTCTACATTGGGTCTGCGTTGGTTGGTTGATTACTCACGTTCACGTCGTGAGAAGTCAATGGCAGAGCGCCTCACAAATGAACTTATCGATGCAAGCAATGGTCTTGGTGCAGCTGTAAAGCGTCGCGAAGACACTCACAAGATGGCTGAAGCTAACAAGGCTTTCGCTCATTACCGCTGGTAATCGCAGAAGATTATTCAAGAGACTAACAATAGGAATTAAGGGGATCATTTAAGTGGCCGTAGATACAGCAATCGACCTCGCCAAGGTTCGCAATATCGGAATCATGGCGCACATCGACGCGGGTAAAACCACGACTACTGAGCGCATCCTTTTCTACACCGGTATTAACTACAAGATCGGTGAAGTTCACGATGGCGGCGCCACCATGGACTGGATGGAACAAGAGCAAGAGCGCGGTATCACCATTACATCTGCTGCAACCACATGTATGTGGAAGGGCAACCTGATCAACATTATTGATACACCAGGACACGTTGACTTCACCGTAGAGGTAGAGCGCTCATTACGCGTACTTGACGGCGCTGTCTGCGTATTCGATGGTGTTGCTGGTGTTGAGCCTCAATCAGAGACCGTATGGCGTCAAGCTGACCGCTACAACGTTCCTCGTATCTGCTTCGTAAACAAGTTGGACCGTACCGGTGCTTCATTCGAGCGCTGTGTTGAAATGATCGGTTCCCGCTTGAACGCAACTGCACTTGTACTTCAACTTCCAATCGGAATCGAGTCAGATTTCATTGGCGTTGTCGATCTCATCTCAATGAAGGCACTCACCTGGCACGGCGAAACTCAAAAGGGTGAGGATTACACCGTTGAAGAGATTCCTGCGAACATGCTCGAGAAGGCTAAGCAAGCTCGCCACGACATGATCGAAACTCTTGCTGATGCAGATGATGAAATCATGGAGAAGTACCTCGAAGGTATCGAACTCTCTGATGAAGAGATCATCGCCGGTATCCGTCGCGCAACAATCGCTGACAAGTTGACCCCAGTACTTACAGGTTCTGCATTCAAGAACAAGGGCGTTCAGCCAATGCTTGACGCTGTTAACCGTTACCTTCCAAGCCCACTTGATATCAAGGCAATCGTCGGTCACAAGTACGGCAACGCTGAAGAAGAAGATTCACGTCAACCATCTGAGGCTGAGCCATTCTCTGCTCTCGCCTTCAAGATCATGACAGATCCACACCTTGGAAAATTGACCTTCGTTCGTATCTACTCGGGTCGCCTTGAGACTGGTTCTTCCATCCTCAATGCAACAACTGGTAAGAAAGAGCGCATCGGAAAGATCTATCAGATGCACGCTAACAAGCGTGAAGAGAAAGATTCAGCCGGCGCCGGAATGATTATCGCTGTTATGGGTCTTAAGGACACCACAACCGGTAACACTCTCTGCGATCCAGATAAGCCAATCATTCTTGAATCAATGGACTTCCCAGATCCAGTTATCTCGGTTGCTATTGAGCCAAAGACAAAGGCTGACCAAGAGAAGCTCGGTATCGCTATTCAGCGTTTGGCTGAAGAAGATCCAACCTTCCACGTTGAGTCAGATGAAGAGACCGGCCAGACAATCATCTCTGGTATGGGTGAACTTCACCTCGAGATCTTGGTTGACCGTATGCGTCGCGAGTTCAAGGTTGAGGCAAACGTTGGTAAGCCACAAGTTGCTTACCGCGAAACCCTCAAGAAGCCTGTCGCTCGTCACGACTACACCCACAAGAAGCAATCTGGTGGTTCTGGTCAGTTCGCAAAGATTCAGATCGCTCTTGCTCCACTCGAGGCTGGTACCGAGAAGCATTACGAGTTCGTCAACAAGATCACCGGTGGTCGCATTCCTAAGGAATACATCCCATCAGTTGATGCCGGTTGCCAAGAGGCAATGCAGGCTGGCCCACTTGCTGGATACCCACTTGTAGATGTTCAAGTAACTCTTACAGATGGCGCTTATCACGATGTTGACTCATCTGAACTTGCCTTCAAAATTGCAGGTATCGCTGGTTTCCGCGAGGCTGCAAAGCTTGCTGGTCCAGTTCTGCTTGAGCCAGTCATGAGCGTTGAAGTTGTAACCCCAGAAGATTTCATGGGCGATGTAATCGGCGACTTGAACTCACGTCGCGGACAGATCCAATCCATGGATGAGCGCTCAGGTGCTCGTGTAGTTAAAGCGGTAGTCCCACTTTCAGAGATGTTCGGCTATGTCGGAGATCTCCGCTCACGTACACAAGGTCGCGCAAGCTACAGCATGCAATTTGATTCGTATGCTGAAGTTCCAGCAGCGGTCGCGAAGGAAATCATCGCGAAAGTTCGCGGCGAGTAAGTAAAACCAAACCAAATAAAACGGTGTTGGTTCTAACAGGGGCCAGCAAAGAAAAACAGGAGGATAAAAGTGGCAAAAGCCAAGTTCGAGCGGAATAAGCCGCACGTAAACATCGGCACCATCGGGCACATCGATCACGGTAAGACCACTCTTACCGCTGCTATCTCAAAGGTGTTGCACGATAAGTACCCAGATGTAAACCCATTCACACCTTTCGATCAGATCGATAAGGCACCTGAAGAGCGTCAACGCGGTATCACAATCTCGATCGCACACATCGAGTACCAGACCGAGAAGCGTCACTACGCTCACGTTGACTGCCCAGGCCACGCCGACTACATCAAGAACATGATCACCGGAGCTGCCCAGATGGACGGCGCGATCCTTGTTGTTGCTGCAACTGACGGACCAATGCCTCAGACCAAGGAACACGTTCTCCTTGCTCGTCAGGTTGGCGTTCCATCAATCGTTGTTGCTCTTAACAAGTCTGACATGGTCGATGACGAAGAAATTCTTGAGCTCGTTGAGATGGAAGTTCGCGAACTTCTCTCTAAGTACGAGTTCCCAGGCGACGACACACCAATCGTTCGCATCTCAGCTCTTAAGGCTCTCGAAGGAGATCCAAAGTGGGTTGAGGCTCTATTGGGTCTCATGGACCAGGTTGATGCATTCATCCCACAACCTGCTCGTGAAATCGATAAGCCATTCTTGATGCCAGTAGAAGACGTCTTCACAATCACCGGTCGCGGAACTGTTGTAACCGGTCGTATTGAGCGCGGTATCGTCAAGGTCAACGAAGAAGTTGAAATTGTTGGTATCCGTCCAAACTCACAGAAGACCACTGTTACAGGCGTTGAAATGTTCCGTAAGTTGCTCGATGAGGGCCAAGCTGGAGAGAACGTCGGTCTCCTTCTTCGTGGAACAAAGCGTGAAGATGTAGAGCGCGGTCAGGTTGTTGTAAAGCCTGGCTCAATCACACCTCACACCGAGTTCACCGCATCTGCATACATCCTTTCAAAGGATGAAGGCGGACGTCACACACCATTCTTTAACAACTACCGTCCACAGTTCTACTTCCGTACAACTGACGTAACCGGTGTTGTAACACTTCCAGCAGGAACCGAGATGGTTATGCCTGGCGATAACACTGAGATGAACGTAGTTCTCATCCAACCAATCGCTATGGAAGATGGACTTCGCTTCGCTATCCGCGAAGGTGGCCGCACCGTTGGTGCTGGTCGCGTCATCAAGATCAACAAGTAATAAGAGTAATAAGTAGTACCTCCTCCTGTTCGGATGGGGCGGCGTAAAACCGCCCCATCTAGGAAGACAGAAGGAACGCACCAGAGAATTTTTAGAAGCAGTAACTAGATAAAAGGAGAAAGACGATGGCGGGACAAAAGATCCGCATTCGGCTCAAGGCTTACGACCACGAAGTGATCGACACATCGGCGAAGAAGATCGTCGAGACTGTTGAGCGCACTGGTGCAACTGTCGCAGGTCCCGTTCCGCTGCCAACAGAGAAGAACACTTTCTGTGTCATCCGCTCTCCACACAAGTACAAGGACAGCCGCGAACATTTCGAGATGCGCACACACAAGCGCCTCATCGACATCATCGATCCAACACCAAAGACTGTTGACTCATTGATGCGTCTTGATCTCCCTGCCGGCGTCGACATCGAGATTAAGCTGTAAGGAGCGCGCGAAAATGACAACAACACAATCACAAGGCGCTGCCATCAAGGGAATCTTGGGCAAGAAGCTTGGTATGACACAGGTTTTCGATGCTAATAACAAGATCGTTCCAGTAACTGTTATTGCAGCTGGTCCAAATGTCGTCACTCAAATTCGTACCATCGAAAAAGATGGCTACACCGCGGTTCAATTGGCCTACGGCGCAGTTGATCCTCGCAAGGTAACAAAGCCTGAGGCTGGTCACTTCGCCAAGGCGGGCGTTACTCCACGTTCTGATGTAGCTGAACTTCGCACATCAAATGTTGATTCTTATTCAGTTGGTCAAGAGCTCAATGCTGATGTATTTGCAGCAGGAGAGCTTGTTGATGCAACAGGTACCTCACGCGGTAAGGGATCTGCTGGTGTTATGAAGCGCCACGGATTCTCTGGTCTCGGAGCTTCTCACGGTGTTGACCGTAAGCACCGTATGTCTGGTTCCATCGGAAACCGCACAACCCCAGGTCGCGTTTTCAAGGGAAAGCGCATGATGGGTCGCATGGGTGTAGATACCGTAACAACCCAGAACCTTCTCGTTCACTCAGTTGACACAGAGAAGAACCTCATCTTGATTCGCGGCGCTGTTCCAGGTGCTACGAATTCAACAGTCTTCATCCGCTCAGCAGCGAAGAAGGCTGTTTCAGAAACACTTAACAAAAAGGCAGGTGCATAAGCCATGGCATTGACAATCGATATCAAGAGCCCTGATGGAAAGAAGGTTGGCGACGTCACCCTTCCATCAGAGATCTTTGATGTGCAGGCTAATGTGCCTCTCATCCACCAAGTTGTAGTTGCGCAACTCGCAGCTGCACGCCAAGGAACCGCTAAGGCAAAGACCCGTGGCGAAGTTTCTGGTACAGGTAAGAAGCCTTTCGCGCAGAAGGGAACCGGTCGCGCTCGTCAGGGTTCGGTCCGTGCTCCTCTGCAACGTCACGGTGGTGTCTCACACGGTCCAGTACCTCGTAAGTACGACCAACGCACCCCAAAGAAGATGATCGCAGCTGCTCTTAAGGGCGTGCTCTCAGATCGTCAACGTGAAGATCGCATCCACGTGGTCTCAAGCATCACTGATGCTCCAACCACCAAGGGCGCTATCTCAGCAGTTCGCCAATTTTCAGATCGCAAGAACCTTCTCGTTGTACTTTCACGTAGCGAGGACATCGCATGGCGTTCACTTCGCAATGCCGAGAACTTGCACCTGATCGTCAACGATCAACTCAATGCTTACGACATCTTGGTATCTGACGATGTCGTCTTCTCAGAGAGTGCGATCCGCGAATTCATTGCCGGCCCAGCAAAAGCAGCTACTGCAGTTGCTCGTGAATCAGAAGTAGAGGTGTCCGCATGAAGGACCATCGCGACGTACTCCTAGCACCAGTCGTCTCAGAGAAGGCTTATGGCCTACTTGATGAGAACAAGTACACCTTCTTGGTTGCTACTGATGCTAACAAGACAGAGATCAAGATCGCTGTCGAAAAAGTTTTCAATGTAAAAGTCATCAGCGTTAACACCATGAACCGTCAGGGAAAGCGCAAGCGCACCCCTAAGGGTTTTGGTAAGCGCAATGACACCAAGCGTGCGATCGTGCATGTTGCTGCCGGTGACCGTATCGACATCTTCGGAGGACCTGTTTCCTAAGGGGAGCGGGACTAGAAGAAGAAGAGGAAGATAAAAAATGGCCCTACGTAAACTTAAGCCGACCACACCTGGTCAGCGCGGCGCGAGCGTTCCTGATTTCGAAGAGATCACACGCACCACTCCCGAGAAGTCATTGGTTCGCCCAATTCACTCAAAGGGTGGCCGTAACGCATCAGGCAAGATCACCGTTCGCCACCAAGGCGGCGGACACAAGCGTGCTTATCGTCTGATCGATTTCGTTCGTAACGATAAAGATGGCATTCCAGCAAAGGTTGCCCATATCGAATACGACCCAAACCGCACAGCTCGCATTGCCCTACTTCACTATGCAGATGGCGAGAAGCGTTACATCATCGCACCTGCAAAGTTGAACCAAGGCGACAAGATTGAGAATGGTCCTTCAGCGGATATCAAGCCAGGCAATAACTTGCCACTTCGTAATATCCCAGTTGGAACCATGATCCACGCGATCGAACTTCGCCCAGGTGGCGGAGCAAAGATTGCTCGTTCAGCAGGAGCTGGAGTTCAGCTCGTTGCTAAGGATGGCCCATACGCACAACTTCGTATGCCATCAGGTGAAATTCGTAACGTCGATGTCCGTTGCCGCGCAACGGTTGGTGAAGTCGGAAACGCCGAACAATCAAACATCAACTACGGAAAAGCTGGCCGTATGCGTTGGAAGGGCAAGCGCCCAACCGTCCGCGGTGTTGTTATGAACCCTGTCGATCACCCACACGGTGGTGGAGAAGGAAAGACATCCGGTGGACGCCACCCAGTGTCACCTTGGGGTCAGCCAGAGGGCCGTACTCGCAAGAAAAAGGCGAGCGATGCACTCATTGTCCGTCGTCGTAAGTCGAATAAGAAGCGATAGGGGAGCGACTACAAATGCCACGTAGTTTAAAAAAGGGTCCATTCGTGGACGGTCACCTTCTGAAGAAGGTAGATGATCAGAATGCGAAGAACACCAAGGTCGTTATCAAGACCTGGTCACGTCGCTCAATGATCATTCCTTCAATGATCGGACACACCATCGCTGTACACGACGGTCGCAAGCACGTTCCAGTTTTCGTCACAGAAGCAATGATTGGTCACAAGCTCGGTGAGTTTGCTCCAACTCGTACCTTCAAGGGACACGTCAAGGATGATCGGAGAGCTTCACGTGGCTAATACACCTAAAGCAACCAATCCAACTGACGCTCTCGTCGCGCAGGCAATCTTGCGCAACACCCGCGTAACACCTCAGAAGGCTCGTCGCGTTATCAATTTGATCCGCGGAGAGCGTGCTGACATTGCGCTCACAACTTTGAAGTTCGCTCCACAAGAAGTCGGTGCAGATCTTTACACCCTCTTGAATTCAGCGATCAACAATGCAAAGCAGAAGAGCCCATCACTTCGTGATGCCTCAGAGCTCTACATCGTTGAAGCACTTGTTGACGAGGCGCCTACCCTGAAGCGTTTCCGTCCACGTGCACAAGGTCGCGGTTTCCAGATCTTGAAGCGTGCTTCTACTCTGACATTGGTTGTTTCAACCGATCGTTCATATCGCCCACACGGCCTCAAGAAGGTCGTTAACGCGAAGGCAAATCCAAATAAGACTGTGATTGCTAAGCCAGCAACACCTGCTGCAACTCCAAAGAAGGCTGCCGCCAAGAAAGCAGCTCCTGTTGAAGAAGTCGCAGTTGCCACAGAAGGGCAGGCCGAGTAAATGGGTCAAAAAGTAAATCCACACGGCTTCCGTCTGGGCATCACAACTGAGTTCAAATCTCGTTGGTATGCAGACAAGCTTTACAAGGATTATGTAAAAGAAGATATCGAGATCCGTCGCATGATGAGCAAGGGCATGGAGCGCGCAGGCGTTTCACGTATTGAAATTGAGCGCACACGTGAGCGTGTTCGCATCGATCTCTATACCGCACGTCCTGGGATCGTCATCGGTCGCCGCGGAACCGAAGCTGATCGCATCCGTCAGGATCTAGAGAAGCTCACCGGCAAGCAGGTTCAACTCAATATCCTCGAAGTGAAGAACCCTGAGATTGATGCACAACTCGTTGCACAAGGAATTGCGGAACAGCTCGCTGCTCGTGTCTCTTTCCGTCGTGCAATGCGTAAGTCAATGCAATCAGCTCTCAAGGCCGGTGCTCAAGGTATTCGTGTTCAAGTTGGTGGACGTCTTGGTGGAGCTGAAATTGCTCGCTCAGAGTTCTACCGCGAAGGTCGCGTACCTCTTCACACCCTTCGTGCCGATATTGACTATGGCTTCTATGAGGCTCACACAACATTTGGTCGTCTGGGCGTAAAGGTTTGGATCTACAAGGGTGAAGTTATCGAATCCCGTGCAGAGCGCGCCGCTGCAGCACTTGCTGCTGCTCGTGCCCCAAAGCCAAGCCGTCCGGCTAACCGCGGACCACGTACACCACGTGCTGAAGTTACATCTTCAACACCTGCATCTCGCGAAGCAGATGCCGCTACTCAGGTAGCAGCAACTCCAGTAGCAGAAGGAGCGGCTGAATAAATGTTAATTCCACGTCGCGTAAAGCACCGTAAGCAGCACCACCCAAAGCGGGCTGGTATGTCTAAGGGTGGCACCGTCGTTTCATTTGGTGACTTTGGTATTCAGGCACTTGAGCCTGCATATGTAACAAACCGCCAGATTGAGGCAGCGCGTATTGCAATGACTCGTCACATCAAGCGTGGTGGAAAGGTTTGGATCAACATCTATCCAGATCGTCCACTGACCAAGAAGCCAGCTGAAACACGCATGGGTTCCGGTAAGGGTTCACCTGAGTGGTGGATTGCAAACGTTAAGCCAGGACGAATCATGTTTGAAATTTCTGGAGTTTCAGAAGAGATCGCTACAGAGGCAATGACTCGTGCGATTCACAAGTTGCCAATGAAGTGCCGTGTAGTACGTCGGGAGGAGTTCTAATGTCTAACATCGTGACAGCAGAGCAGCTTCGTGCGCTCTCCACAGACGAGCTAGCGATCAAGCTTCGCGAGTCGAAGGAAGAACTTTTCAACCTTCGCTTCCAAGCAGCTACAGGTCAACTTGAAAACCACGGTCGTCTGACTGCGGTCCGTAAAGAGATTGCGCGTATTTACACAATCTTGCGTGAGCGTGAGCTCGGAATTGGAGGCGCAGCGTGAGCGAGCTAAATAACGAGCGCGGATTCCGCAAGACTCGTGAAGGAATTGTTACCAGTGACAAGATGGATAAGACCGTCGTTGTCGCAATTCAAAGTCAGACCAAGCATGGTGTGTACTCAAAGGTTATGACCCGCTCTCACAAGTTGAAGGCGCATGACGAGAACAACACCGCTGGTATCGGCGATCGCGTACTACTCATGGAAACTCGTCCACTATCGGCAACCAAGCGTTGGCGCGTAGTCGAGATCCTCGAGAAGGCTAAGTAAGGGGTATCGAAAAATGATTCAACAAGAATCCAGACTTCGTGTCGCGGATAACACCGGTGCAAAGGAACTCCTCTGCATCCGTGTTCTCGGTGGCTCCTCTCGTCGCTATGCAGGTATCGGTGACATCATCGTCTGCACCGTCAAGGATGCAATTCCTGGTGGTCAGGTCAAGAAGGGTGAGGTTGTAAAGGCCGTCATCGTTCGTACCGTTAAAGAGAACCGTCGTCCTGATGGTTCATATATCAAGTTTGATGAGAACGCAGCAGTTATCTTGAAGGCAGATGGCGAGCCTCGCGGCACCCGTATCTTCGGACCAGTTGCTCGTGAACTTCGTGACAAGCGTTTCATGAAGATCATCTCGCTCGCGCCGGAGGTGCTGTAAAAAATGGCAAACATTAAGCGTGGCGACACCGTTCAAGTGATCGCTGGAAAAGATAAGGGCGTAACCGGCAAGGTAATCGCGGTCGATAAGCGTGAATCACGCGTTATCGTCGAAGGTGCTAACCGCGTTAAGCGCCACACCCAACAGACCGAGACCGAACGTGGCGTCAAGGTTGGCGGAATTCTTACTGTAGAAGCTGGCATTCACATTTCTAATGTGCAACTAGTCGGCGATGACGGCAAGGCAACTCGCATTGGTGCACGCAAGGGTGAGGATGGCAAGAACATCCGCATCTCACGTCGTACCGGAAAGGATGTCTAACCATGACAACCGCAACAGCTCCTCGTCTTAAGGCCCGTTACAAGGCCGAGATCGCTCCTGCGCTCAAGACACAATTTGCATACAGCAATGTTATGCAGATCCCTGGCTTGACCAAGATCATCGTCAACATGGGTGTTGGTGAAGCGGCTCGTGACTCAAAGTTGATTGAAGGCGCAATCCGCGACCTGACAATCATCACCGGTCAAAAGCCTCAGGTAACCAAGTCTCGCAAGTCGATTGCTCAGTTCAAGTTGCGTGAAGGTATGCCAATTGGCGCACACGTAACACTTCGCAATGACCGTATGTGGGAGTTCGCAGATCGTCTGCTTTCGATCGCACTTCCTCGTATCCGTGACTTCCGTGGTCTCTCACCTAAGCAATTCGATGGAAACGGCAACTACACCTTCGGTCTTACCGAGCAGGTTGTATTCCCAGAAATCGAACAGGACAAGATCGATCGCACACGCGGTATGGATATCACTTTCGTAACCACAGCCAAGACAGATGACGAAGGTCGCGCTCTTCTTAAGGCGCTCGGCTTTCCATTCCGTGAGAACTAAGGGGTAGCAACTAATGGCAAAGACATCGCTCAAGGTTAAAGCTGCTCGCAAGCCTAAGTTCAAGGTTCGCGGTTACACCCGCTGCCAGCGTTGTGGTCGTCCACATGCTGTCTACCAAAAGTTCGGCATCTGCCGTATCTGCTTCCGCGAGATGGCACACCGCGGCGAACTTCCTGGTATCACGAAAGCATCTTGGTAACCCCAAACCTGTATTTATCCACCCACTATCAACTACGAGATAGGTCCGAATAACTTTCGGAAACCGGCTCGAGAAAGGCCAGAGGCCACAGTATGACAATGACAGATCCGATTGCAGACATGCTTGCACGTCTGCGCAACGCGAACTCTGCTTACCACGATACGGTTTCAATGCCGTCGTCGTCGGTAAAAGTTCGCATTGCCGAAATTCTTAAGCAGGAGGGTTACATCTCCGGTTACAAGGTAGAAAATACCGTTGCCGGTTTTGGAAAGACTCTCACCATCGATTTGAAGTTTGGTGCAGATCGTCAGCGTTCAATCGCTGGCTTGCGCCGCGTTTCAAAGCCTGGACTTCGCGTTTACGCAAAGTCGACGGCGCTACCTAAGGTCTTGGGTGGACTTGGCGTAGCCATCATCTCAACATCATCTGGTTTGCTCACTGATAAGCAAGCCAACAAGCAAGGGGTAGGCGGAGAAGTTCTCGCCTACGTATGGTGATCTGATGTCACGTATTGGTCGCTCTCCCATCGCAATTCCTGCTGGAGTTGAAGTCAACATTGCAGGTCAAGAGATTTCAGTGAAGGGTCCTAAGGGCACACTTTCACATGTTCTCGCTGGCCCAATCTCAATCGCCAAGGAGGAGTCGACACTCGTTGTTACTCGTCCAGATGATGGACGTGTTGCACGTTCACTTCATGGCCTTTCACGCACCTTGGTCGCAAACATGATCGAGGGCGTAACAAATGGATATTCAAAGACCATCAACATCGTTGGTGTTGGTTACAAGGTCGCTGAAAAGGGTAAGGATTTGGAGTTCGCGCTTGGCTATAGCCATCCGGTTCCATTCACCGCTCCAGAAGGCATCACCTTCAAGGTCGAATCTGCGACTCGCTTCTCGATCTCTGGTGTCGATAAGCAGCTCGTTGGTGAAGTTGCAGCGAAGATTCAAAAGCTTCGTAAGGCTGATCCATATAAGGGCAAGGGTCTCCACCTAGACGGCGCAAAGATTCGCCGCAAGCAAGGAAAGACAGGTAAGAAGTAATGGCTATCGGTGTAAAGGTTGTTAAAGGCTCGGCACAAAATGCCCGCCGTCGTCGCCACTTCCGTGTCCGCAAGCGTGTAGTCGGTTCTGCCGAGCGTCCACGTCTTGTCGTATCACGCTCATCTCGTCACCTTGTAGCGCAGATCGTTGATGACTCAATTGGTCAGACATTGGTCTCTGCTTCAACCTTAGAGAGCACTCTTCGTGAGAACACAGGCGATAAGAGCGCAAAGGCTCGCATCGTTGGTGCTGAAATCGCAAAGCGCGCTAAGGAAAAGGGTATTTCTTCTGTGGTCTTTGATCGCGGTGGAAACAAGTACACCGGACGCATTGCAGCTCTTGCTGATAGTGCCCGCGAGAATGGATTGGACTTCTAATGGCTACTCCTCCAGTAAACGCTAACGCGAACGAGCGTGCCCCTAAGGGTGGCAACGATCGTCGTGAACGTCGCGGCCGTGAAGGTGGACCAGAGAAAGAGAAGTCTCCATACACAGAGCGCGTTGTATTCATTAACCGTGTAGCAAAGGTTGTTAAGGGTGGACGTCGTTTCTCCTTCACAGCACTTGTTGTCGTCGGTGACCAAAAGGGCACAGTCGGAGTCGGATACGGCAAGGCTAAGGAAGTTCCTCAAGCTATTGCTAAGGCAGTGGAAGATGCGAAGAAGCAATTCTTCAAAGTCGCACTCCTCGGTTCCACAATCCCTCACCCAGTACAAGGTGAAGCTGCAGCTGGCGTAGTTCTTCTTCGCCCTGCATCACCTGGTACCGGAGTTATCGCTGGTGGTCCAGTTCGTGCCGTACTCGAGTGCGCTGGTATCAACGATGTTCTCACCAAGTCTCTTGGTTCAAATAACCCAATCAACATGGTTCACGCCACAGCAGCAGCTCTGAAGATGCTGGAAGCACCAGCATCAATCGCAGCTCGTCGTGGTCTACCTCTTGAAGATGTCGCACCTGCAGCAATCGCACGTGCCATAGCAGCAACGGTTGGTGCATAAACATGCCACGTCTAAAAGTCACACAACTTCGTTCCAAGGTTGGCGCTCGTCCAGAGCACCGCGAGACCTTGCGTTCACTTGGTTTAAAGCGAATCGGTGATGTTGTCGTAAAGGAAGATCGTCCCGAGATTCGCGGAATGGTCGTCGCTGTACGTCATATGGTTACCGTTGAGGAGGTCGAATAACAATGGTTCTCAAGGTTCATCATCTACGTCCGGCTCCGGGCGCAAAGAAGGCTCGTACTCGTAAGGGTCGCGGTGAGGCTTCAAAGGGTAAGACTGCTGGTCGCGGTGGCAAGGGAACACGTGCTCGTAACGTTGTTCGTGCCGGCTTCGAAGGCGGACAACTTCCTCTCGTAATGCGTCTTCCAAAACTCCGTGGTTTCAAGAACCCAGAGCGCGTGGAGTACCAACCAGTTAACGTCTCAACCATTAATGCTCTATATCCAAAGGGTGGCCAAGTCACCGTTGAGGATCTAGTTGCTAAGGGTGCAGCTCGTGATGGTCATCCGGTCAAGGTTCTCGGAAATGGCGACATTTCTGTGAAGGTTACCGTCGTGGCACATGCCTTTTCTGCTTCAGCATCTGAAAAGATCTCTGCTGCAGGTGGATCGATCACGAAACTCTAATAGGCTCTAACAGGCTTTATTAACCCCAGATCATTAAGTCCGAAAAGAGTTCTTACTCGAAAGAGTAAGAACTCGGTAAGAAATAAGAGGAGAAGTTAAATGCTTTCAGCGTTTGGTAAGGCCTTTAAGACGCCGGATCTTCGCGTAAAGATTTTCTTCACCCTGGGCATCATGGCGCTCTTCCGCTTTGGATCGATCGTGCCTACCCCCGGCGTTTCTTACAAGAATGTGCAGTCCTGCTTAAACCAGACCAGCTCTGGTGGACTATTCGGACTTATTAACCTGTTCTCTGGTGGCGCACTTTTGCACCTCTCGGTCTTCGCGCTTGGAATCATGCCTTACATCACCAGCTCGATCATTATTCAATTGCTGACCGTGGTTATCCCTCGCTTTGAGACTCTCAAGGCAGAAGGACAATCTGGAAATGCAAAACTCACCCAGTACACCCGTTACCTCACTGTCGGACTCGCAATCTTGCAATCAACTGGTTTGATCGCAGTTGCACGTTCAACTGGACGTTTGTTCAGTGGTTGTACTTTGGCAATCATCCCTGATGCATCATGGACACGTATTGTCACCATGGTCTTGGTTATGACCGCCGGAACAGCAGTAATTATGTGGCTCGGTGAATTGATCACAGATCGCGGTATCGGTAACGGTATGTCTATCTTGATCTTCACCTCTATCGCTGCTGGTTTCCCAACTCAGCTCTGGTCGATCAAGCAACAAAAGGGTTGGTTCGCATTCTTGTTCGTGATGGCAGTCGGAGTACTTGTCGTTGCCGCAGTTGTATTCGTGGAGCAGGCACAACGCCGTATCCCAGTGCAATATGCGAAGCGCCAAATCGGACGTCAGTCTTACGGCGGAACATCAACTTATATTCCAATCAAGGTAAACCAAGCTGGTGTTATTCCGGTTATCTTCGCTTCATCACTTCTCTACATCCCATCTTTGATCGTCAACTTCTCTGGCTCAACTGCCAAGTGGTCGATTTGGATCCAACAGAACTTGGTTAAGGGAGATCACCCGATCTACATCGTTTCTTACGCTGTATTGATCATCTTCTTCACCTACTTCTATGTAGCGATCACATTTAACCCAGATGAAGTTGCAGACAATATGAAGCAATATGGTGGCTTTATCCCTGGTATTCGTGCCGGTAAGCCAACCTCTGAGTACCTGCAATATGTTCTCTCACGTATCACAGCTCCCGGTTCGCTCTACCTGGCATTCGTTGCGATTATTCCAATCATCGCCCTGATCTTGTTCCAGGCTTCGCAGAACTTCCCATTTGGCGGAACTGCAATTCTGATTGTGGTTGGTGTTGGTCTTGATACTGCAAAGCAGATTGAGTCTCAATTGCAACAGCGTTCATATGAGGGATTCCTGCGCTAATGCGCTTAATCCTGGTAGGTCCTCCAGGCGCTGGAAAAGGTACACAAGCAGTATTTCTGGCGGCCCACTTTGGCATTCCACATATCTCTACAGGAGATATCTTCCGCGCCAACATAAAAGGTGAGACCGATCTCGGCAAGCTCGCTAAGTCCTACATGGACGCTGGAAATCTAGTTCCAGATTCAGTGACAAATGAGATGTTGAAAGATCGCCTCACTCATAGCGATACAGCCCCAGGTTTTCTCCTCGATGGCTACCCTCGCAATGTTGGCCAAGCAGAGTTTCTTGCAGATGTACTTGTAGAGAAGTCAATTACTCTCGATGCAGTTTTGGAACTCGCGATTCCTAACGATGAGATCATCAAGCGTTTATCTGGTCGTCGCACCTGCCGCAATTGTGGTGCAAGTTCGCACGTCATCTTCGATAAGCCTAAAGTCGATGGTGTCTGCGATAACTGTGGTGGCGAGCTTTATCAACGCGAAGATGACAAAGAAGAAGTTGTCGCTAACCGCCTTTCGGTCTACGCAGAACAGACTGAACCCATCATTGCTTTCTATCGCGACCTTGGTTTGCTCAAAGTGATTAGTGCAGTCGGAGAAGTTTCAGAGATCTCCGCTAACGCAATCGCAGCTTTAAAGTAGTCGCCATGGCGATTCAAATTAAATCTCTCGAACAACTTCAAATAATGCGCAAGGCTGGCTTAGTTGTCGCCAATGCCCTTAACCTCATGAAAGCAGCTATCGCTCCAGGTGTAACTCCACTTGAGTTAGATTCAATCGCAGCAGATTATTTGAAGGCAAATAATGCAACGCCAAATTTTTTGAATTACCACGGCTATCCAAATGTGATCTGCGCATCTGTAAATCATGAAGTAGTTCACGGGATCCCAAATGAGCGCCCCCTGGTCGAAGGCGACATCATCTCAATTGATTTCGGTGCGGTTGTCGATGGTTGGCATGGGGACTCAGCATTTTCGGTTGGAGTAGGAACTATCGATCCAGCAGACCAAAAGTTGATGGATACCTGCGAAGAGTCGATGTGGCGCGGCATTGCTGCTGCAAAGGTTGGGGGACACCTCACCGATATTTCGCACGCCATCGAGAGCTATATTCAGAGTCAGGGTAAGTACGGAATCCTGCGTGAATATGGTGGCCACGGTATTGGCACTGAGATGCATCAAGATCCTCATGTCATCAACTACGGCCCTCCGGGTCTTGGGCCGGAGCTAAAGCCGGGCTTGGCCCTCGCAATCGAACCGATGATTACCCGCGGCACCGAGAAGATGAAGACCTTGTCGGACAACTGGACAGTCATTGCCAGCGACAAATCCAACGGAGCCCACTTTGAGCACACCTTTGCCCTACTTCCCGACGGCAAGCCCTTTGTCTTGACCGCCATCGACGGGGGAGCGGCCGACCTGGGTCGCCTTGGGGTCGAAATCTCCCCGCTTTTAGCATAAAACGGCCCTCGATTTCGTCTTTTTGGCCTCGCGCCTTAGGATTGCCCTCTGCTTAGAAATAGGCGGATGTCCGTAATTAGACCCCTGAATAGATAAGTAGGTACTGCTTGGCCAAGAAAGACGGAGCAATCGAGATTGAGGGCACCGTAGCTGAAGCACTCCCGAACGCCATGTTCAGAGTCGAGCTTACAAATGGACACAAAGTTCTTGCGCATATCAGCGGCAAGATGCGACAGAACTACATTCGCATCCTTCCTGAAGATCGTGTGATTGTAGAACTGAGTCCGTACGACCTCACAAGAGGTCGAATTATCTATCGTTACAAGTAATAGGAGTTAGTCGTGAAAGTTAAGCCAAGCGTGAAGAAGATCTGCGACAAGTGCAAGGTCATTCGTCGTAATGGTCGCGTCATGGTTATTTGCGACAACCTTCGTCACAAGCAACGTCAAGGATAAGTACTACAAACAACGCGTGATGCGACTGAAGTAAATCTTCAGACCCTCGGACTGGTAGGCCGAGGCTCAGTTACCCAACTGAGGTGCATTGCGAAGGACCTTCCAGATAACGAAAAGGGTAAGTGATATGGCACGTCTTGTTGGTGTCGATCTTCCGCGCGAAAAGCGTGTAGAGATCGCACTCACGTACATCTTCGGTATCGGTTTAACCCGCGCACATGCAACACTCGCTGCGACCGGTGTTAACCCAGATACTCGAGTCAAAGATCTTCAAGAGCCAGAATTGGCAAAGCTTCGTGAATTCATCGAAGCAAATTACAAAATCGAAGGTGACCTTCGCCGTGAAGTAGCGGGCGACATTCGTCGTAAGGTCGAAATTCAGAGCTACCAAGGTATTCGCCACCGCAAGGGACTTCCTGTTCGTGGTCAACGCACACACACAAATGCGCGTACACGTAAGGGCCCTCGTAAGGCAATCGCTGGTAAGAAGAAGGAGACCAAGTAATGGCCGCCGCTAAGACAAAGACAGCCGCTAAGGGCGCTGCTGCTAAGGGCAAAGTCAAACTTCGCAAGAAGGAAAAGAAGAACATTGCGCTTGGACAAGCTCACATCAAGAGCACCTTCAACAACACCATCATCTCAATTACAGATCCTTCCGGCGCTGTAATCTCTTGGTCATCAGCTGGCCAAGTTGGTTTCAAGGGCTCACGTAAATCAACTCCATTCGCAGCACAGATGGCAGCAGAAGCAGCCGCTCGTCGCGCGCAAGAGCATGGTTTGAAGAAGGTTGATGTATTCGTCAAGGGACCAGGATCTGGTCGCGAGACAGCTATCCGTTCATTACAGGCCGCTGGACTTGAAGTTGGAGCCATCTCAGATGTCACTCCTGCTCCACATAACGGTTGCCGTCCACCAAAGCCACGTCGAGTTTAAGGAAGGAAGAGAATAAATGGCTCGTTATACCGGAGCAGATTGCAAGCGCTGCCGTCGCGAAAAAGTAAAGCTCTTTCTTAAGGGCTCGAAGTGCGATGGTCCAAAGTGTCCTATTGAGTCACGTCCATACCCACCAGGGCAACATGGTCGCGGCCGTTCCAAGGAATCTGAGTACCTACTTCAGATGCGCGAGAAGCAAAAGTGCGCACGTATGTACGGTGTTCTAGAGAAGCAGTTCCGCGGATATTACGAAGAGGCTAACCGCCTCCAGGGCAAGACTGGTGAGAACCTCCTTGTCATCCTCGAGACCCGTTTGGATAACGTCGTTTTCCGTGCAGGTTTTGCAAAGAGCCGCGATATGGCTCGCCAGCTCGTTCGTCACGGACATTTCTTGGTTAACGGCAAGAAGGTAAACATTCCTTCATTCCGCGTAACTCCAATGGATGTCATTGATGTTGTGCCTGGTTCATTGGATAGCACCCCATTCATCGTCGCAAGCGCTGAATTGGGCGAGAAGTCAGTTCCTGCCTGGATGGAAGTTGTTGGATCCAAGATGCGTATCTTGATCCACGCTAACCCAACTCGCACGATCATCGACACTCTCATCCAAGAGCAACTTATCGTTGAGCTTTACAGCAAGTAATACATAAGTAGTACTCGAAAAGTAGTTACCCGAAAAGTAGTTTCATTGCAGGAGATCAAATAGTGGATCTCCCCGACGTACGGAGGAAATAAGTGCTCATTGCACAACGCCCTATCCTCACTGAGGCAGCCGATCCAGACAACGCGTTTCGTTCGCGTTTCATTATCGAACCGCTAGAGCCTGGCTTTGGTTATACCCTCGGTAATTCTTTGCGCCGCACTCTCTTGTCTTCGATCCCTGGTGCTGCAGTTACCAGCGTTCGCGTCAACGGTGCTCTTCACGAGTTCACCACCCTTGAGGGTGTTAAGGAAGATCTCACCGAGATCGTCTTGAACATCAAGAACTTGGTGCTTTCATCAGATAACGATGAGCCTTCACTTCTTTACATTCGCAAGAATGGCGAGGGAGTTGTAACAGGTGCTGATATCGCAACACCAGCAGGAGTAACGGTTCATAACCCAGATCTCCACATTGCGACCCTTAACTCAAAGGCAAAGTTCGAAGTTGAACTCACCGTTGAGCGTGGTCGTGGATATGTAACTGCTGTAGCCAACAAGGTTGCCGGCGGAGAGATCGGCCGCATTCCAGTTGACTCAATCTATTCACCAGTTTTGCGTGTGACCTACAAGGTTGAAGCAACTCGTGTTGAACAACGTACAGACTTTGACCGTTTGATCGTCGATGTCGAGACCAAGCCATCAATGAAGCCAGGAGATGCAATGGCATCTGCCGGTAAGACATTGGTTGAGCTCTTCGGTCTTGCTCGTGAATTGAATGTCAACGCTGAAGGTATCGAAATGGGACCTTCTGTCCAAGATGCTGCGCTCGCTGCCGATCTCGCTCTTCCAATCGAAGATCTTGATCTCACCGTTCGCTCATACAACTGCCTCAAGCGCGAAGGTATCCATACCGTCGGTGAGCTTGTCGGTCGTTCAGAGGCAGATCTCCTCGATATCCGTAACTTCGGTTCTAAGTCGATCGATGAAGTGAAGGCAAAACTTCACAGCATGGGTCTACAACTGAAGGACAGCCCAATCGGATTTGATCCAACAAAACACCACAACTACGGAACTGAAGTCGACGAAGATCTCGTCGAGTCAGAGCAGCTCTAGGAGAACGCCATGCCAACACCAAGTAGAGGACCTCGCCTCGGAAGCGGTCCAGCACACGAGAAATTGTTGCTAGGCACACTCGCAGAGCAACTCTTCGAACACGGCAAGATCAAGACCACAGAGGCAAAGGCCAAGCGCCTGCGTCCTTTGGCGGAAAAATTGATCACTGCTGCTAAAGAGGGCGATCTATCAGCTCGTCGTCGCGTTATGGAGACAATTCAGAACAAGAGCGTTGTACACACACTCTTCACTGAGATTGCACCTCGCTTCGCTACGCGTCCTGGTGGATACACCCGTATTACAAAGGTTGGTCCACGTAACGGTGACAATGCCCCAATGGCTGTCATCGAACTCGTCAACGACTAATTCTTAGTAATACCGAACTCTTTGAAGCCATAAGAAACGTTCATGATCGAACCCGCTCTCAACCCTGAGAGCGGGTTTCGTCGTTTACGGATCGATCTCTCATACGACGGAACTAACTATGCAGGGTGGGCCAAGCAGCCCGATCAAAAGACTTTGCAGGGTTCCATCGAAGAGGTTCTAGAGCGTTTAGTTCGAACTCAAGTTGCCACGGTCGTTGCGGGAAGAACGGATGCCGGAGTTCACGCAACTGGTCAGGTACTTCACGCCGATATTCCAGAGTTCGTCGAGCCCTCGCGTTATCGTCCCGAGGAAGATATCTGGGACTTCGAACACTTTAAATTTCGCCTTAATCAGATGCTTGATCAAGATATTCGAGTCAATGAGGTAAGTGCCGCTCCACTAAATTTTGATGCCCGATTTTCGGCAAGCGCTCGCCACTATCGTTACAAGCTCTTGGATGGTAATCGCGACCTTGCCCCGCTCAAGCGATTCGATACCGCCACCTGGTTTCGCCCGCTTGATATCGAGCTCATGAACCAGGCGAGCGCCCCACTTTTGGGCAAGCATGACTTCTTCACCTTCTGTCGCTACCGTGAGGGAGCAACGACCCTGCGTACGCTCCTAGAATTTTCCTGGTCGAGGGACTCTGATGGGTGTGTGATCTGCGATATCGCCGCCGATGGCTTTGGGTGGAATATGGTGCGAAACCTGGTTGGCGCTGCGGTCTGCGTTGGAGAGGGCCGTTTCCCGGTTAGCTGGATGGGGGAGATTCTGGAGGCGAATGAGCGAGTCTCTGACTCGTATGTCTTTCCAGCCCGCGGATTGACCTTGGTGCAGGTCGACTATCCAGATGCCGAAAAACTCGCTGAAATCAGGCTTTCTGAGCACTTGGGAGATCCCTCATTTTGACCCCATGGGGCTTGGGAAGGTAACCTGCTCCTCTGCCTGCGTGCTGATATCAGCTCTTGGCTGATTCGCAAAGCACCCACGCTTCGCTAAAAAAGAGTAGAAAGAGGGAGAGACCTCGTGCGCACATTTACACCGAAAGCTGGTGACGTCACCCGCAAGTGGCATGTCATCGACGCTGAAGGAGTTGTCCTTGGTCGTCTAGCTAGCCATGCAGCTGTCCTTCTTCGCGGAAAGCACAAGACCACATTTGCTCCACACATCGACATGGGTGACTTTGTAATCGTCATCAACGCCGAGAAGGTTGTGCTCACTGGTCAAAAGGCTGGCAAGAAGTTTGCTCACCACCACTCAGGTTATCCAGGTGGTATGACCTCTATCGTCTACTCAGATTTGATCAATCAAGATCCAACTCGTGTTGTCGAGAAGGCAATCTTGGGAATGATCCCTAAGAACAAGTTGGGCCGCTCAGTTGGTTCAAAGCTCAAGGTCTACGCAGGTCCAGAGCATCCACATGCTGCTCAGAACCCAACACCATATGTATTTACCCAAGTTTCACAAATCGTGAAGAAGTAAGGAAAGAAGAGACATGTCAGATTTCGATCCAGCAATCGATGCAGAAGAAGAAGTTCTTACTTCATACACCTCTTCAACTCCAGCTGCTTCAACAAACCGTCCAGCAATCAAGGCTCCAGGAGGCGGCACCGGTCGTCGTAAGGAAGCCGTTGCTCGCGTACGTTTAACACCAGGTTCTGGCAAGTGGATTGTTAACGGCAAGGCACTTGATGTGTACTTCCCAAACAAGGTGCACCAACAACTCGTCTCTGAACCTTTCCGCACCGTCGGTGCCGAGAATCAATATGACGTTGTTGCTCGCATCAACGGTGGCGGAACCTCAGGCCAAGCCGGTGCGCTTCGCCTAGGAGTTGCCCGCGCACTCAATGAGATTGATCGTGACGCTAATCGTCCTTCTCTCAAGAAGGCTGGCTTCCTTACTCGTGACCCACGTGTCATCGAGCGTAAGAAGTACGGTCTGAAGAAGGCACGTAAGCGTTCGCAATACAGCAAGCGTTAATTTTCTTATTACGCGATTGCTCTATTAAATGGCGCTCTTTGGCACCGATGGTGTTCGAGGTCTTGCCAATGGATTCTTAACAGCCGAACTTGCTGTTGATTTATCTATTGCCGCAGCCCATATATTGGGCGAACTCGGCGCATTCGAAGGACATCGACCACGTGCAATCGTTGGTCAAGATTCCCGTGCATCTGGTGACTTTCTCGAAGCCGCAGTTGTTGCTGGTTTAGCTAGTGCTGGTGTCGATGTATACCGCGTTGGGGTTCTTCCTACTCCTGCAATCGCACATTTAGTTGCCGAGAGTGGTGCTGATTTAGGTGTCATGATCAGTGCATCGCATAACCCAATGCCAGATAACGGAATCAAGTTCTTCGCCAAAGGTGGCGGAAAACTTGATGATGCCTTGGAAGCTGCTATTGAAAATCGTATGGGAGAGGCGTGGGAGCGCCCCACGGGCCGAAACGTTGGTCGCGTCATCAATGATGATTCAGCGGCAGAGCGTTACATCTTTCACCTTCTCAACTCATTAACCACAAATTTGTCAGGCTTAAAAATCGTTGTTGACTGCGCCAATGGTGCGTCTTCTCGTGTTGCCCCAAAGGCGTATAGCCGCGCTGGAGCAGATGTCATTGCAATATCCAACGAGCCAAATGGTTGGAATATCAATGAGAATTGTGGTTCCACTCATCTAGAAAACATCAAAGCTAAAGTGATTGAGACTGGGGCAGATTTAGGTATCGCCCATGACGGGGATGCCGATCGCTGCTTAGCCATTGATCATGAGGGCAATGTTGTTGATGGTGATTTCATTATGGCGATTTTGGCGGCCGATTGGCAGAGTCGCGGATTGCTGACTCATGAGACCGTTGTCGGAACTGTCATGAGTAATTTGGGATTTTTCAAAGCCATGGAGAACCTAGATATCAATGTTGAAATTACCGCGGTTGGTGATCGCTACGTATTAGAAAAAATGTTGGCGGATGGATTTGTATTAGGTGGCGAGCAATCTGGGCACATCATTATGCGACATTACGCAAACACTGGAGATGGGCTACTAACTGCACTCCATTTAATGCAAGCAGTTAAATCAAGTGGAAAGTCGCTGGCGGAGTTGGCTCAGATTATGGAGAGATTCCCGCAGGAGTTAATAAATGTTAAAGGCGTTGCTAAAGAGAAGCTGGCAACCTCTACAACTTTGCGAGAGGCAATATCCGCAAAAGAGAAAGAGTTGGGTTCCGCTGGGCGAATTTTGGTCCGTGCATCGGGCACCGAGAGCCTGGTCCGCGTCATGGTTGAGGCGCAGAGCGCAAGTATTGCGAAGCAGATGGCAGAAGAATTGGCTCTCCTAGTAAGATCAGAACTCTCGTAACGACGATTTAAAGGGGTACTCGCTATGTGTGGCATTGTCGGATATACCGGTAAGGCCTTGGCACTCTCACCAGTACTCGAAGGATTGCGTCGTCTGGAATATCGCGGTTATGACTCGGCAGGTATCGCATTAGTTGTTGCCGAAGGTGGACCGCTCTGGGTCGAGAAGAAGGCTGGAAAGCTCGCCAATCTCGAATCTCTTCTGGGTGAAGATAATCCCGTTGCTCACTCTGGAATTGGACATACACGTTGGGCGACTCACGGCGGCCCAACTGATCTCAACGCCCACCCTCACCTCGATAATGAAGGCAAGCTTGCCTTAATTCATAATGGAATCATTGAGAATTATGTCGAACTTCGTGAGCTGCTAGAAAAACGCGGACATCACTTCAAATCCGAGACAGATACTGAATCAGTAGTTCACCTCTTGAGCGATGCACGCAAGAGCCATGGCGGTGATCTGGCAGCAGCCATGCGTGAAGTCTGTTCGCAGTTGCGCGGATCTTTTACACTTCTTGCAATTCATAGTGATGAACCTGGGCGCATCGTTGGAGCTCGCCGTAACTCACCGCTCGTTGTCGGCGTCGGCGTTGGTGAAAACTTTTTAGCCTCCGATGTCTCCGCATTTATCTCTCACACCAAGCGCGCCTTGGAACTTGGACAAGATGAGGTTGTAGATATAACAGCCTCCAGCATCGTCGTGACGGATCTAGCGGGCAATGTTTTACAACCTCGTGAATATGAAATTTCTTGGGATGCCTCTGCCGCCGAACGAGGCGGCTATCCGCATTTCATGCTCAAAGAGATTTATGAGCAGCCAAAGGCTATCGCCGATACTTTGATTGGACGCACTCAAGGTCTAGGTCCTGAGATAACAGATGGAATAAATCTCAAGGGAATTTCCAAAGTTGTCATCATCGCATGCGGTACGGCATTTCACGCTGGCTTAGTTGGTAAATATGCCATTGAAAAATGGGCCAATGTCCCAGTTGATGTCGAACTTGCCTCTGAATATCGATACCGCGATCCTTCCGTCGATTCATCCACTCTGGTAATTCCAATCTCGCAATCGGGTGAAACCATGGACACCTTGATGGCTTTGCGTTACGCCAAGTCGCATGGCGCACGAGTATTTGCGGTTTGCAATACCAACGGATCAACCATCCCTCGTGAATCAGATGCCGTGCTCTACACCTACGCAGGTCCAGAAATCGCCGTCGCTTCAACCAAAGCATTCGCCACCCAGTTGATTGCCATGTATTTGATCGCTCTGCATTTAGGTCGCGTACGCGGGGTTATCACAGAAGAGTTTTACGCCGAGATCGATGCAGAGATCGCAGACCTTCCAGATAAGGTTGAGCAAGTACTTGAGACCGTAGAACCATTGCGTGCACTTACTCGCAAATTTAAAGATGCTTCATCCATTCTCTTTTTAGGTCGCCATGTTGGTTACCCCACGGCGCTTGAAGGCGCTTTAAAGCTTAAAGAGTTGGCCTACATGCATGCCGAGGGCTTTGCCGGCGGGGAACTCAAGCACGGGCCAATTGCTCTTATTGATGAAGGCACACCTGTGGTCGCGATCATGCCGCCAGTTAGCACTCCGCTCTACGAAAAGATGGCGAGCAATGTGCAGGAAGTCAAGGCTCGTGGTGCCATCGTGATTGCAATAGGAGATAGCGACCTAGCAAGTGCGACTCACAACATCCGTATTCCGACCTCACACGATTTCTTGCAACCGGTCTTGGCAGTAGTTCCACTTCAAGTAATCGCCTACGAAATGGCGGTTGCGCGAGGCAATGATGTTGACCAACCACGTAATTTGGCTAAGTCGGTCACGGTCGAATGAATTGGGGCTCGCTGGAAGTTCATCGCCGGCAAGAGCGAAATCGTGCAATAAAAATATCACTCCTTCTCTTCATAGCTTTCTTAATCGTTACAGAACAAGTACTTTCAAAGAGCTTTCTCTACCATCTTGATCACACGATAAAGGCACTTAAACATCACACCTTCCGAGGTGTACCCAGTCATATCCTGCTCGCTTTGGATGACCTAGGTTTGCGAAGTCTCACGGCAACTTGCTTACTTGTAACAGCTGTTTTGCTCTCATACCGCTTTAAGTCTTGGCGCCCCATCAACTTTTCCGTGGCAGCGCTACTTTTACTCAATGGCGTTGTCGGGTTAGCGAAAATATTCTTTGGTCGATCTAAACCACGTTTTAATTTCGATATTGTGCATAGTGGCGCTGTCGGTTCTTACCCGAGTGGTCATTCCTCTAACGCTCTACTCACGTGGGGAGCACTCGCGTATTTGTTGTATCGCTACACAAAATTTGGGGCGACAAAATTTCTCCAGCTGTATTCATTGGTGGGAGTTATAACAGCCACGGTCTGCGTAGTATCTCTCATGCGAAATACGCACTGGTTTAGTGATCTGCTAGGAGGGGTATTTCTCGGTGGATCGATTCTAGTTTTTCTGATTGCGGCAGATCGGGCATGGCCCTCAAAGAAGCAACCGTCATGATTTTAGGAATTGGTATTGATGTCGTTGATATCGCTCGCTTTGAGGAGTCTCTTGCGCGAACTCCAGGGCTACGAGCACGTGTATTTACAGAGCGAGAGGGGCGTATGAGCCTCTCCTCGCTCGCTGCGCGTTTTGCCGCTAAAGAGGCGCTGGTGAAGGCGCTCGACGCTCGTAACCTTTTCTCCTGGCATGATGTGGAAATCATCAACGAACCTTCCGGAAAGCCATCATTTGTATTTACAGGAGCATTAGCGGAGCGGATCGCTGGGGACAGGGTTCACCTCACACTCTCTCACGATGCCGGCATTGCCTCTGCCATGGTCGTTATCGAGAGGATTTAGTGGTGCGAGCTTTTGTGCAAATCGATCTCGATGCTATTTCACATAACATCGCCCAGGTGCGTTCGCGCACTAACTCTGAAATCTTGGCCGTAGTGAAAGCCGATGCATATGGTCATGGGTTAATTCCTGTTGCAACGAGAGCAATTGAATCAGGCGCACATTGGCTGGGGGTTGCACTTCTTGAAGAAGCGATTGCTCTTCGTGAGGCGGGTATAGATGTTCCTCTTATTGCTTGGCTTACCCCTCCGCATGATGATTTTGAGAGTGCGATAAAACTCAATATTGACCTTTCGGTCTCATCCATTCAACTCTTTGAGGAAATTCTTAGTGAAGCTATGAGGTTGCGCATAACGCCACGGATTCACTTTGAAGTTGATACTGGAATGAGGCGCGGCGGAGTTCTTGACGAGTGGGAAGATTTCTTGCGCTTCGCGGTGGAGCACAAGAATCAATATGTTTTAGCCGGCTTTTGGTCGCACTTTGCTAGAGCAGATGAACCTGAATCCAATTTCAACTCACAACAAGAGTCAGAATTTCTTAATGCACTTGCAGAGTTGGAAAGTGCGGGTTTGCTCCCAGAACTAGTACATCTGTCTAACTCCGCAGCCTCGCTTACTCGCACTAGTGCACATCATTCAATGATCCGATTGGGCATAGCCATGTATGGGCAATCCCCTGATGTGCAACACATGGGTCCAGCATCTGATTTCCACTTGCTCCCCGCGATGACCATCAAAGCGCAACTTCACCTCGTAAAAACCGCCAAAGCTGGCGACGCAGTTGGGTATGGTGGCAATGAGATACTCGAACGCGATACAAAACTTGGGGTTGTAGCAATGGGTTACTCCGATGGATTACCCCGCGCTACAGCAAATACTGCCGGAATTTATTTTGATGGTCGACGCGCTCCACTCGTTGGGAGAATCTCTATGGATCAATGCGTGGTGGATCTCGGACTAGACTCAAAAGCCGAAGCTGGAGATTACGTCACTGTTATGGGCGGAGATGGATATTCCATCGACGAGTGGGCCGCCGCCTCTGGAACAATTAACTACGAAATAGTTACGCGAATCGCCTCGAGAGTACCTAGAATCTACTAACTCGATTCGGTCTCAATGGTGAGGAGTGATTTTCATGCAAAGCCCCTTTGCATTGCGCATGGAGAAGGTCACCGTGGACTTCGGAGGATTGCGCGCACTCTCAGAAGTTTCAATTGAGATTAACCCCGGTGAGGTCGTTGGAATAATCGGCCCCAACGGCGCCGGCAAAACTACGCTATTTAATGTTTTAACTGGTCTAGTTACTCCAACCAGTGGATCGCTCTATATTGGTGGTGAACTACGTAAATGGCCACGGGTTCATGAACTTGCTGAGATGGGATTGTCGCGTACTCTTCAAGGAGTTGGGCTATTCGGTGAGTTATCAGTCATGGAAAATCTCTTAGTGGGAGCTACCCACTTACAAAAGCGCAATCCATTCTCAGCTCTGCTTGGACTCGACGTCCGATCGGAAGGAATAGCAAAGGACCGAGTACAAAGCACGATGCGCCAATTTGGCATCGCGGAGTTTTCCAATATGCGAGCATCTGATCTTCCTTATCCAATATCTAAACGCGTGGCCATGGCTCGAGCGGTAATTAGCAACCCCAAAATTTTGCTCCTCGATGAACCCGCAGGGGGATTGGGCGCCGAAGATATCTCGTGGCTGAAAGATTTTGTACTGCGTTTCCGCAGGGATAGAGCTGTGCTCTTAGTTGAACACCACATGGATGTAATCATGAGCGTTTGTGATCGCATATACGTGCTCGATTTTGGTGTGCTCATTGCTCACGGAACGCCAGAAGAGATTAAGAAGAATCCTGCAGTAATTTCAGCATATTTAGGTGGCGATGCTGCCGAATGAGTGAGGGATTAGTCGTAAGTAATCTGTCTGTGGATTTTGGGGCGGTTAATGCAGTCCACGAACTCTCCTTTCATATTCGCCCAGGTGAGCTGGTAGCGCTCATCGGTGCGAACGGTGCTGGAAAGAGCACATTGATTCGAGCGCTCAGCGGCCTTATAACTCCGAGTCAGGGAATGGCGAGTTGGAACGGGGTCTCGCTAATCGGCCAGAAGCCTGAGGAGTTAGCACGTCAAGGAATCGTGCATATCTCAGAAGGCAGGGCGGTAATCCCTGAACTAACGGTCTCGGAAAACTTAGCCCTAGGCGGTATTTGGCGACGCGATAAGAAAGACGTTGAAATCGCGCGTGAGCAAACTCTGTCAATCTTTCCAGTCTTAGCTGCACGTTTAGGACAGCGCGCAGATTCCTTAAGTGGTGGCGAGCGACAGATGTTGGCTATTGGACGCGCACTTATTTCACGTCCAAAACTCTTATTTCTTGATGAGCCCTCACTGGGCTTGGCCCCACTCATCATTGAAGAGATCTTTAAGACCATTGGCGCACTTCGGACACAATTTGGCTTAACCGTCCTCTTGGTGGAGCAGAACGCTATGAGTGCACTTCGAATCGCAGATCGCGGGTTGATATTAAACCTAGGAGCGCTTGTGGCAAGTGGCACCTCAGATGAACTTATTGCTGATCCTCAACTCCGCTCCGCCTACCTGGGAATCTGACGATGTTTATCGATACCTTACTAATTGGGCTAAGTAGCGGAGCGATCTATTCGCTTATGGCGTTGGCACTCGTTTTAGTATGGCGGTCGACTCGAGTGATTAACTTTGCCCAATCGGGTCAGGCGGTTTTATCTACCTACATCGGTTATGAAATTACTCTACGCACGCATAACTACTGGGTCTCCCTTCCCATCGCGATAATTGCCGGTGCTCTTCTGGGATCATCTATCGATCTGCTCTTCATTCGAGTACTCACTAAGCGTGTGAAGTCTGGCCCCATCGCAGAGATTGCGCCTGTGATTGCGACACTGGGATTACTGGGACTTATACAAAGTTTGATTGGGCTTATCTGGGGCAATGCCTTCTTGCAGTACCCCTCTCCACTCTCCGCAAAAGGCTTCACATTTGGAACACACACAATTCCGTTCTCACCACAGAACTCGATGATCGTTCTCTCATCTGCCGCAGTACTCGCAGTTTTCGGCATCATCTTTAAATACACCGATCTCGGACTTGCGCTTCGAGCTGCATCATTTCAACCAGAGATCGCGCAGTTAGCTGGAGTTCGAGTCGCGCGAGTTCGAAATATCGGTTGGGCCTTTGCTGGATCAGCTGGCGCCGTCGCAGGAGCCGTCATTACTCCAACCTCAACGCTCTCTCCAAACTCTCTTGACCTGCTATTTGTATCGGGCTTTATCGCGGCGGTAATTGGTGGACTCGACTCACTTATCGGAGCGGTTGTTGGGGGAGTAGTTCTGGGAGTGGGATTCTCATTTATCTTGCAATACATCGGAAGTTCGGTGACCTTCCTCATGGGATTTATCATTCTCATGATCGTTCTATTAGTGCGACCACGTGGGATTTTTGGGAGCAAAGTTGGTCGCCATGCGTAGCCGCCGCTTCTCGCCTTTGGTTCACGGAGGTTTGCTCACGCTGACAGGTGCAGTTCTGCTCTTGCTGAGCGGATTTGTAGATGAGCTTCGTACATATCAAGGGGCTCAAGTTGCGGTATATGTAATTGCAATTTCATCCATTGTTTTGCTGACGGGATACTCAGGTCAAATCTCTTTGGGACATGGTGCGATCATGGCGATAGGTGGCTACGCCGCTGCGCTCTCATTTGTTAAATGGAACTTTCCATTTGAGATTGCAATTCTCTTTGGAGTGATTGTTGGAACTATCTCTGGTTTTATTTTGGGTGTTGCCGCCGCTCGACTATCTGGACCGTATTTAGCCGGAACAACCTTGGCGCTTGCTGTCGGCCTTCCAACACTCGCCGATCAATTCAGAGTTCTAGGTGGAGAGCAAGGGTTGAATTTCGATATCGGAGATCCTCCAACTTGGATCACCAAGATTGAGGGAAGCAGTTTTACTCAATATAAATGGTTCTTTTGGATCACCACGATTTTCGCACTTTTTACTCTCTGGGCTATAACAAATTTGTTACACAGCAGCTTCGGGCGTAATTGGAGAGCGAGTAGAAATAACCCCGTCGCAGCGGGTCTAGCGGGTATAAATGTGGCTCGCGGCAAAGTTTTGGCTTTCACGGTGAGTTCAGGGTTAGCAAGCCTTGCTGGTGCCCTATTTGGTCTGCTTCTTGGATTGGTTACCCCCTCTGCATTCCCACTCTCGCTCTCTTTCGCGATAGTTACAGGGGCGGTACTTGCGGGGGTCGGTAACCTCGCAGGTAGCATTGTCGGCGCAGTAGTTCTCGTGGCCATACCTGAATTCTCCGGAACGCTCGCAACGCATCTGGGAAATTCGCAGAAGGTCAGCGCGAACTTACCGGGGTTGGCAATGAGTTTGTTGCTGATTCTCGTGGTCCTTTTCCTTCCGAATGGTTTAGGCTCCGCCCAGTTAGTTAAGAAGTTGTATAAGAAGTTCACAACTACATAAATCCAAACCGCAAGCATCTCCTGGAATACCCTCAATGAAAGGAAGAACATGCTCGTTCATCGTCGCACGAAGCGCGGAAAACTTGCTCTCGCCACGGTGGCTACCGCCGCTCTGGTGATCAACGCGTTGCCCGCTCACGCCTTAAATCCGTACAAGGCTGATGGGGTAACCCAATCAACTATTACTTTGGGAATCACTTCGCCACTCACTGGTGCAGCTGCCCCTGGTTATAACAAAGTTCCTTATGCCATGCAGGCTTATTTCAACTATGTCAATGACAATGGTGGAGTAAATGGCCGCAAGATCAACTTGATTATCAAAGATGATGCATACAACCCAGTACTTTCAAAGTCTGTGACCAACGATCTGGTCCTTCAAAATAAAATCTTGGCGATTGTCGGCTCACTCGGCACCGCAGAAAATGAGGCGACCACTCGGTTTATCAATGACCATGGAGTTCCACGCCTATTTATTAACTCTGGTTTTAGCGGCTTTGCCGATCCAGTTAAGTATCCAACCACGTATACGGTACTTCCTTCGTATGTCATGGAAGCCAAGATCATGAGCCAGTACATCAAGGATAATTTCGCGGGCAAGAGCGTTGCGATTATTTACCAAGATGATGACTTCGGTGCTGATGCCCTGAAGGGTTTTGCAACAGCAGGGACCAAGTTCATTGCCAAGATTCCGTATGCAAGTGGTTCGCAAGCTGATCCAACCGTAGTCGGAAAGTGGATTGCTGGACTCGCAGCAGCCAAGCCAGATGTCACCATCATGTTTGGAGTCTCATCTGCTTCCGCAGCCGCACTTGGCGGTGCTTATAAAGCTGGCTTTAAGACACAATGGATCTTAGGTTCAGTAGGTGGCGATGGAACGACAATCGCAACTGTCGCAGGTCCAACAGCAGTAGGTCTTCTTTATGGTGCGATTGGAACTTCGTTCCTTCCTGCTCCAACAGATACGACCGACCCATATGTTGCTCAGTTCCAAGCAATCAATGCCAAGTACAACGCAGGCGTAGCCTTCGACAACAATGTGTTGCAGGGAATGAACACTGCAATGTTGACCGTTGAAGCGTTGCGTGCCGCGGGTACTAATCTGACCCGCGCCTCACTCCTCAAAGCAATTGCTAAGAGTGGCGCAACATTCGCCTCTGCCGGCTTTGCCCCTCTTGGATATAGCGCAACTAGCCACGTTGGTTACAACGGGTACTGGTTCGGAACTTATGGTCCAACTGGAGCAATTAAACCTGCCGGTGGGACGTACACGCTTTATACAACGGACTCCGGAACAGGCGCCGTTATCAAGACAGTAAGCAAGCGTCCTGCAATGCCAGCGAAGGGATTGCCAAACAACTAATGAAAACTCTACGAAATCTCAAGAGAATGGCTGTACTGGGTAGCGTCACATTGGCAGTTACTACAGTTGTGGCTATTCCGACAGTCGCTTCTGCCGCTCCTTTGTGCGACGGAAAGTTCCCAGTCCAATCGTGCGTAGGTGCAACCAGCGATGGAGCTCCTTACGTTATGCAAGTTCCTGCAAATTTCAACGGAACTGTCTATCTCTGGTCACACGGATATCGATATAACGTTGATCTTCCTGCGGCACTTCCAGTTGTCGGAGGTTACAAGATCACCAATACTCCAGAGCCAGGACCCGTTCCAGGTGGAGATACCTCCGTTATTAAGTATCTACTCGGTAAGGGCTTTGCCGTTATGGGCTCTGGCTTTGCCAGACAGGGATGGAATGCTGATTCTGGTGTGGCAACCGATGAAGAGTTGATCACAACTTTCGAATCCAAATTCACGACGACAAAGCATGTGATTGCGTGGGGTGCATCGCTCGGTGGTTTCATCACACAAACACTCGCTGAAAAAGATGCCGCTGCGCTCTCTGCAGCAGGTCCGCTATGCGTAGCTTCACCTTCTGTAGAAGCAGAGCTACAAATGGCCGGCGATTTCTTGTGGGGGCTAAAGACCTTCTTTGATCCATCAATCAAGGCTGGTAACTACGATCCAGGTGCTGCCGGTTACGCCGAAGCGATGGGTGATCTCGGAAAGGTATTTACCGTTCTCGGAAAGCTCCAAGCCAACATGGCATCAGGGGCCTGGCCTGATACAACTCCTGCAACAATTCACGCAGCTGGTCTAGATCAGGTTCCAAGTCGTTCTGCTCTGTTACTTGTCGGCTTGATGGCAGGCATTCCAACTCAGAGTGCGCACTTTGATTCAACCACTGGCCCTGGCTCCGTTAACAGCTCCGCGTACACCTCTTTCGCAGCAGCTGCTAGCCCTGCCTTGGCTGTGCTCGAAAATGGCGCAACTGCTGCCGCGCTCGGTGTCCTTGTTACCTATGACATCGAATTGCAATCTGGCGGTGCGATCTTTGATAACACGAAGACTAATTACGCCACTCGCGTGGCATCTGAGTCGACCATCTTCAATGCAGCTCTCAGCGGTTCCACCGCTACAGCTGGATTGTTGGGCTACTTGGCACAGGCTCCACGTGCAACTGCAAGTGCTGCAGCGCAGACCAAAATGCGCTCGCTCGCTCAGTGGACTGGAAAAGTCAATGTCCCAACAGTTGCGATGACAGGTGTAGCTGATCCAGTTACTCCTGCCGGCGATCTGACCTACCTGGCGCAGCAGTATGCCAAGCAATGGGAGTCAGAGCGTCAAGCAACCTTGGGCAAGGGTCGTCCTCCATATGATCTGATCGCACTCTTTGGAGTAACCCCGGCGCATTACACAACATTTGATGCAAAGGGCGCTCCAATAACAACGACACCTGCCGCCAATGGCACCAACCATTGCAACTTCAATGTAAAGCAATACATTGCAGTTGCTGACCTTCTAGCCTACGCATCAGAAAAAGGTCAAGATATGTCGGGCGGAAACCTCTACACGGTAGTTCGCAAGATGGGCGGCACTACTCGTGATCTGCAGTTTGCACCTGCACTTCCTAAGTTCTACGCCGAGGATTAATAACGGCTAGAAGTTGAGTTAGATGGGGCCTGGCGAGAAATCGTCAGGCCCTTTTCTATTAACCTGTACCTATGTCCGCTAGTTCCTTTCACATCCGCTCCGTTCAGGAGATGGAAGAGTTCGGAATACGGGTGGGGCGCAAACTTGGTGCAGGTGATGTTGTTGTTCTACGCGGTGAACTCGGTGCCGGAAAAACTACTTTTGCGCGCGGGGTCGGCACCGCTCTCGGGATTCAAGGTGTCACTTCACCGACATTTGTTATCTCAAAAATATACGCCGGGCTCATTCCACTTGTTCATGTTGATGCCTACCGGCTTTTAGGAAGCGATTTTGCGCTCTTTGATGACTTGGATTTGGAGAGTCGCATCCCACACTCCATCACCTTGATTGAATGGGGAGATGGATTTGCCGAACGCCTTTTACAAAAGCCAATCGAAATAAGTATCGCATTTGGCGAAGATGTAAATGAGAGAATTATTTCGGTAGAAGGCTTAGCGTTATGAGTAGAACTCTGGCGATTGATACCTCTACCGATAGAACTACCGTTGGAGTGATTGTCGATGGCGTCTGCGAGATTGAACTTCACCATGACGATCCATTGGCCCATGGCGAGGTTCTGCCTAAGCTGGTTCAACAGGTATTGCAGCGATTTTCAGAGTTTGATTGCGTTGCCATCGGAATGGGGCCGGGGCCATTTACTGGACTTCGAGTCGGCATCGCATTCGGTCAAGCCTTTGCCTTGGCTAGAGGTATCCCATGGATCGGGGTCTCATCTTTAGCTGCGATGGCTTACGTCCACGATGAGCCGGAATTTATTGTGACGATTGATGCCAGGAGGCGTGAATTATTCTGTGAACATTATCTTCACGGAAAACTGTACGCACCCGCACGCACGCTCCAACGCGAGGAGTTGGCAGGTTCGCCTATTCCTATTTATGCAGATCCGCCAACTGCACTCGCTCTGTCTCAACTTGCGCTGACATCCCTATCTTTTACCGAACCGATTTACATTCGCAAGCCAGATGCCTATCCAGCTCCCAAAGGTGTGAAATTTCGCCCTTGGACGCATGTGGATCTGGTGCCCATTTATGATCTTGAAAAAACAATCTACCTGGATGACCCGTGGAGTTTGGCGCAATTTAAAAAGGAGTTTGCGGGAAAGTCACGCCAGTATCTCGTGGCGGAGTTTGAAGGAAAAATTGTGGGCTATGCCGGTGTGATGCTGGCGGGAGATGTCACAGATATTCTGACTTTGACTGTTGCTCCAGAGTTTAGGCGGCGAGGAATTGCTCGAGAGTTTCTTAAGCGAATGATTGATTGGTCTCGCAACCAAAAGGTTGAGGCGATGATGTTGGAAATGCGAGTTGGTAATGTGGAGGCAGAACCTCTCTATCTTGCCAATGGTTTTAGAAAGATCGCCGAACGCGCCGACTATTACGGTCCGGGATTGACTGCAGTCGTTATGCGCAAGGAGCTGCGAAAATGAGTAGCCAACCTCTCGTACTAGGAATTGAAACCTCATGCGATGAAACCGCAGTGGGAATTGTCCGTGGCCGCACTCTTCTAGCTAATGTCATCTCTTCTAGCGTTGAAGAGCATGCTCGCTTTGGTGGAGTGGTGCCAGAGATCGCAAGTCGTGCACATCTAGAGGCGATGCCAAACGTCATATCGCAAGCGCTAGATGTCGCAAAGGTATCTCTTAAGGATCTCGATGCAATTGGTGTAACTGCCGGCCCTGGTCTCATAGGAGCTTTACTTGTAGGAACAAGTGCAGCGCATGGTCTGGCTCTCGCTCTCGATAAACCTTTGTATGGCGTTAATCATCTCTCATCACATATTGCAGTTGATGCGCTAGATGAATCCAAACCTCTGACTCCAGCTATCGGACTACTAGTGAGTGGTGGGCATAGTTCGATTATTGAAGTTCAAGATATGGCTCGTGGAGTGAGAGTGCTTGGGGGAACAATCGATGATGCAGCGGGGGAGGCCTTCGACAAAATAGCTCGCATCTTGGAATTGGATTTTCCGGGAGGACCGGCCATAGATCGGTTGGCGCGCGATGGCGATCCCAACTCAATTAATTTTCCGCGCGGCCTTGCCGACTCTGAGTATGACTTTTCATTTAGTGGGCTAAAGACAGCGGTCTCACGGTATCTGCAGCAAACACCTCAGGCTCATCGCGCAGATGTGGCCGCCTCTTTCCAGGAGGCCATCGTTGATGTGCTTCTTACTAAGGCTCTTAAGGCATGTGCCGAGACCGGGCTCGAAACTTTGATCATTGCCGGGGGAGTAGCTGCGAACTCCCGGCTAAGAGCCGAGGCGCTCGCCCGCACCCAGGCGGCCAAGGTCGAGCTGCGGACCCCGCCTATCGGTCTATGCACGGATAACGGGGCGATGGTGGCCGCCCTGACCTCACTCGCCGTGAGTGCGGGAGTTGCCCCCAGCACGGTCGGCTTTTCAACCCTCTCCACCGTACCGTTGGACCAGCCAGTCTGGGGCTGAGGCCTAAGCCCCCCCGATTTCGAGCGTAAATCCCCACCTTTCCTTGAGTCACCTCCTAAACCTTTGAATTGGAAGCAACCTGCCCCTTTCGCTAGAGTTTGGTTAGCACTCGCCCTAGGTGAGTGATAATCACTAATGACGATTATTGAAGATTCTTAAAGGGAGATAACAGACATGGCAAAGATGATCGCCTTCAACGAAGAGGCACGCCGCGGCTTGGAGCGGGGAATGAATACGCTCGCCGACGCCGTCAAAGTAACCCTTGGACCCCGCGGTCGCAATGTAGTTCTGGAGAAGAAGTGGGGCGCCCCAACAATCACCAACGATGGTGTCTCCATCGCCAAGGAGATTGATCTAGATGATCCCTGGGAGAAGATCGGCGCAGAGCTGGTTAAGGAAGTTGCTAAGAAGACCGACGATGTAGCAGGAGATGGAACAACTACCGCTACCGTCTTGGCCCAAGCACTTGTTCGCGAAGGACTTCGTAACGTCGCTGCTGGTGCGAACCCAATGGCTCTTAAGCGCGGTATTGAAAAGGCTGTCGAAGCAATTTCAGCCGAGTTGAGCAAGATGGCAAAGAACGTTGACACCAAAGAGCAGATTGCGGCAACCGCATCTATCTCTGCAGCTGATACCACGATCGGCGAGATGATCGCCGAGGCGATGGACAAGGTCGGCAAAGAGGGCGTAATTACCGTGGAAGAGAGCAATACCTTCGGACTAGAGCTCGAGCTCACAGAAGGAATGCGCTTCGATAAGGGTTATATCTCTCCATATTTCACAACCGATACAGATCGTATGGAGGCAGTTCTCGAAGATCCTTACATCTTGATCGCAAACTCCAAGATTTCAAATATCAAAGAGCTACTTCCAATCCTCGAGAAGGTTATGCAATCTGGAAAGCCGCTGTTGATCTTGGCTGAAGATGTTGAGGGTGAAGCTCTCGCAACTTTGGTTGTAAATAAGATCCGTGGAACCTTCCGCTCTGCTGCAGTAAAGGCACCTGGCTTTGGTGATCGCCGCAAGGCAATGTTGCAGGACATCGCAATTCTTACCGGCGGAACAGTCATCTCTGAAGAAGTTGGTTTGAAGCTCGAAGCTGCAACCATGGATCTTCTTGGACGTGCTCGCAAGGTTGTTATTGCCAAGGAAGAGACAACAATCGTTGAAGGTTCTGGAGATGCAGAGCAGATCAAGGGCCGCGTCAATCAGATTCGCGCCGAGATCGAGAAGAGCGATTCAGATTACGATCGTGAAAAGTTACAGGAGCGTCTGGCGAAGCTTGCTGGCGGCGTAGCAGTCATCAAAGCAGGAGCTGCGACTGAGGTAGAACTCAAAGAGCGCAAGCACCGTATTGAAGATGCAGTACGTAATGCAAAGGCCGCAGTTGAAGAAGGAATCGTTGCCGGAGGAGGAGTCGCACTTCTTCAAGCTGGAAAGGCTGCGCTTCTCAATCTCAAACTCGCTGGTGATGAGGCAACTGGCGCTCGCATCGTTGAGTTCGGAATTGAAGCTCCTCTCAAGCAGATTGCTATCAATGCCGGACTCGAAGGTGGAGTTGTAGTCGAGAAAGTTCGCAATCTTGAGTCAGGATTTGGACTCAATGCTGCGACTGGTGAGTACGTAGACATGATCAAGGCTGGCATCATTGATCCTGCCAAGGTCACACGATCTGCACTTCAAAATGCTGCATCTATCGCGGCGCTCTTCCTCACTACAGAGGCAGTCGTCACCGATAAGCCTGAAGCTAAGGCTGTTGGCGCAAATAATCCTGCTGCAGATATGGACTTCTAGTAGTTCATTAACGCTTAAAACGGCCTCCCAATTTTCTTGGGGGGCCGTTTCGCATTACCCTAGCCTCATGACCGACACATTTAATGCGCTGGAATTAGCACGCGGCGCTGCGCTGGAAGATGCGCGCGACCCTAAATTTGTGGGCGAGCTTGTCTCAATCGATCAAGAAGATGAGCGCATTGCGACCTACCTTTTTGAATCTTCTCTTCCTGGTTATGCAGGATGGCGTTGGGCTGTCACCATCATCAAAATTGATGCCGACTCACCTGCAACAATTGCCGATGTCGTGCTGCTTCCCGGCGCAGATTCGCTTTTAGCTCCAGAGTGGATCCCATACAAAGATCGCATCGAGCCAGGTGATGTTGGAGTCGGGGATATTGTTCCAACCTCATCGGATGATGTGCGTTTAGTTCCTGGATTTGATGCTTTGCCGGGAGATGAAGATCTGGATCTCGCAGAACAATTTGAACTCGGATTGGGTCGCGCTCGCGTGCTATCAATTGTTGGTCGCGATGCTGCTAGCAAGCGTTGGTACGAAGGGGATAGAGGTCCAAATACCCCCATTGCGCAATATGCACCTTTGCCATGTTCTTCATGCGGATTCTTCTTGCCGATCGCTGGCTCGCTCCGCTCGGCCTTCGGAGTCTGCGCTAATGCGCTCTCGCCTGAAGATGCGCGCGTGGTCTCAGTCGATCATGGGTGTGGAGCGCACTCCCAAGCGTTGATCGTTCCCGAATAGCGTTTTAAGGGGTCAACGGCGGCCCCACTATTTCCGATAAACTAACTACCTTGCCAGACAGAGCGCTGGCCTTATTCGTGCCAACGAGATTAGCGCCAGAGAGTGCTAATCGTGAGCACACGAAGGGAGAAGCCAATGCCTATTGGTCGCGTTAAGTGGTTCAGCCTCGAAAAAGGATTTGGTTTTATCTCATCCGAAGAGGGCGAGGATGTTTACCTCGCTGCTTCGGCGCTCCCATCTGGAGTTCCCACTGTAAAGCCTGGAACGAAATTGGAGTTTGGCGTTGCTGAAGGTCGCCGTGGGCCACAAGCACTGTCAGTACGAATTATTGATGAGCCTGCATCAGTTGTGGCAAACACCAGAATTAATGCCGATGATCTTGCAACCATCATCGAAGATAGCATCAAGATGCTAGACAAAGTTGGTAACGGATTGCGTCACGGTCGTTATCCATCGAGCACAGAGGCGGAGCGTCTCGGGAAAGTGCTTCGAGGGATTGCGGGACAGATCGAAGGCTAAAACTTCACGGAGTTTTATCGACTCCGTTTTGCGCTCTTACGTAATCCACGCAGAATGTAAAGCGTCCCCAATAAACCAAGCCCGATACCAACCAAACAGATCCATATCGAACTGTTCTGAGCGTTGCGAGCTAACTCAATTACGAGCGCTATGAACCAGGCCGATGTTCCGAGAATCACGATTGGCAGGGTTTGTCTCACTAGGCGAGCATACTTCCTGCTGAAAGCGACGTCGCTTGTACACTTCGAACATGTCATCCAGTGAAGGATCATTTCGCTCCTTCAAGCACAGGAATTATCGCCTCTTTTTTACCGCCAATATGGTTTCCAATATTGGAACGTGGGCGCAACGCGTGGCCCAGGATTGGTTGGTTGTAAGCGACCTCCATCGCGGTGGTTCTGCGCTCGGAGTAGTTACAGGCCTGCAGTTTCTGCCCATGCTTCTCTTTAGCCTGTATGCAGGATCTCTTGCAGATCGACTCGATAAACGTAAGCTCTTGCTCATAACAAATGCTGGTGGTGGAACTACCGCGGCAATACTGGGCGTACTCATCATTTCGCACAGAGTGACGATTCTAGAAGTCTTTATATTGGCCTTTAGTTTGGGTCTTTTTGGCGCATTAGATGCCCCCGTACGTCAATCCTTTACTTCTGAGCTAGTAGGTAAGTCCGATATTGCGAATGCAGTGAGTTTGAACTCTGCCAATTTCAATTTAGGAAGGTTGGTTGGTCCTGCAATTTCAGGAATCCTGATCAAGTACTTTCACACCGGGCCTTCATTCTTGCTCAATGCTGGATCATTTGTATTTGTAATCGTTGCTCTGCTACTCATGCGCCCAGAAGAGTTACATCGACTTCCGCAGGATGAGAAGGATCGGAAGATTGTCGAAGGAATTCGCTATATCAAAAGCAGAACTGACATCGTGGCGATCATTGCTACAGTATTTTTCGCATCAACATTTGGCTTGAATTTTCAAATTTTTAATGCCTTGATCTCGACCAAGATATTTCATAAAGATGCTGGTGCATTCGGCCTGCTAGGTAGCGTCTTGGCCATCGGATCACTGAGTGCAGCGATCCTTTCTACTCGGCTCGATCAAAGGCATAGCCCTCGCTTCATCATGGGATGTTCCAGCATTTTTGGTATCTGTTTGATTGTCCAGGCTTCGATGCCGAACTATTTGACCTTTGCCCTGACCTTGCCGGTCTGCGGTTTTTTTGCACTGACCACAATGATCTCTGCGAACACCTATGTGCAGACAACAACTCCACATGAGTTGCGCGGGCGAGTCATGGGTTTCTATCTGCTGATCTTCCTGGGAGCCACCCCATTCGGCTCTCCATTGATCGGATGGTTGGCCGACGTGGTGGGGGTCAGACAGACCGTCGCCATCTGTGGCGGAATAACCTCACTGGGCGCCTTGTTCGTCTTTTTGGCCCTTCGGAGCCGGCTTACGAGGAAAATTGAACCCGACCAAAAGTCGGTTAAATAATCACTTGCCCTGAAGAAAGCTGGTTTGGGAGCGATCGGGCAAGAATTGGTGGATTTTCTAGAACTATACTAAGGATTCAGTCGTACCAGTAATGCACACCATTTTTGTTAGCGCCGGTCCAAATGGAACCGTCCAACCTCTGGGTGCTCGCGTAGTCAATGATGGCGACACATTGCAAATAGCTATTACTCCAGATACCAACTACCACGTCGGTGATGTCGTAGTTGATGGAGTGAGCGTTGGCGCAACGAATACTTACACCTTCGTCGGAATTCAAAGCGATCACTCAATTTCTGCAACCTTTGATGTGAATACAAATGGATCGACTGACCCTGGCACGGGCGGCGGCTCGACTCCGATCATTCCTGAAGGAACTGATGGCGTTAAGGCGACCGAGTCAGGAGTGAACGATCCAGTTGTTCTCTCCTTGCTACAAGGCGGAACAGGTGTTCAACTTTCTGCAAAGAACTGGATGATTCAGATCGCCAGCGACAAGAAGTCGGTTTACGGCATCAAGTTGCCAACCAAGATTCAGGTCTATCTGATTCGCGGCGTAAATGCGACGACTAACGGAACTGGATTCATGCCAGGCACGATTGCTCGTGTCTATCTCTACTCAACACGACTCTTCTTGGGTCAAGCCACAGTGCTTGCAGATGGAACGTTCGCTGCTCACTTCCCAGTCTCTGCAGAAACGACTTTGGGTTATCACGTCATGCAGGTTGAAGGAACCTCATATGACGGACAACCTCGCACCGCGGCTGTTGGCCTACAAGTTATTAACAAGCCCTCGACTGGTCTCGTTCAACTTGGTTCTATTTTGTATGACCTCAACGTCAGCAAGTTGAACGCAACCAACATCACCAAGCTCGCAGCTGTTATTTCAACGATCTCAGCAGGAGACTTCAAGAAGATCTGGATCTACGGTTACACCGATCGTCAGACTGGCGTGAATAACCAAGCGCTATCGCGTCTGCGTTCTAAGCAGATTGCTGACCTATTGAACTCGATCCTGCCTAGAGCAATCGTTGGATTTAAGTACTTTGGACCTGCAAATCCAAAGAATCCGGCGCATACACAGGCGGCTTATGCCCAAAATAGACGTTCTGAAATCTGGGGTCAGACCTGATAGGTGAGGTGGCTGCCCTACAACAGGCTCTCGTTTGTTATGCCGATGTTGTTAGATGAAGCAGGATTCTTGCGCGAGTAGAACTACTTAATCACCCCGACGCTGCCTAGCACTGCCAAGATAAATAGCAAGAAAAGGACGCCGATGGTCACTCGGCGCCTCAACTTTGCACTCATCATTTAATAAGCTCCGCCACCACGTAATCAATACAGGCGGTAAGCGCTTTAATGTCTTCCGGGTCGACGGCTGGGAACATCGCAATTCGAAGCTGGTTCTTGCCAAGTTTCCGATATGGCTCGGTATCGACGATTCCATTGGCCCGCAGCGCTTTCGCAACGGCAATGGCATCGATTGAGTCATCAAAATTGATAGTGCCGACTACTTTTGAGCGCGCAGCAGGATCGGTCACAAATGGAGTTGTATAGGAGGTCTTCTCAGCCCAGTCATACAAGTGTGAGGAAGATTCGCTGCTACGACCCGCTGCGAATGCGAGCCCACCTCCTGCATTCATCCACTTGATCTGCTCATTGAGCAAGAAGAGAGTTGCAAGCGCTGGAGTGTTGTAGGTCTGTTCTAGACGAGAATTTTCAATGGCGATGGATAAGTCAAAGAATGCTGGAATCCAACGTCCAGAAGCCTTGATCTTCTCTACGCGCTCAAGCGCTGCTGGACTCATGATTGCGATCCAAAGTCCGCCATCAGAGGCGAATGATTTTTGAGGAGCGAAGTAATAAACATCGCACTCGGAAAGATCAACCTCTAAACCGCCAGCTGCGCTGGTTGCGTCAACAAGAACTAGCGCACCTTCAGTGCCAGCTGGACGAATAATAGGAGCAGAAACTCCGGTACTCGTCTCGTTGTGGGTGAAGGCATAGACATCCACGCCTGCTTCGGCTTGAGGTGCAGGATGAGTGCCTGGCTCTGACTTTATAACTGTTGGCTCATCGAGAAATGGAGCCTCTTTGGCAGCGGCGGCAAACTTGGATGAGAATTCACCAAAAAAAAGGTGTTGTGATTTTTTCTCGATCAAATTGAATGTTGCAATATCCCAAAATGCGGTTGATCCGCCATTGCCGACAATGACTTCGTAACCTTCTGGAAGGTTAAAGAGCGAAGCTAAACCAGAACGAACCTCTTTGACGAGATTCTTCACGGGTGCCTGACGATGAGAAGTTCCAAGCAGAAGCGAGTTGCTGGCCGCAAGTGCGTCGATTGCAGCTTGTGGAATCTTCGACGGGCCACACCCAAATCGACCATCACGAGGCTTGAGTTCTGCTGGAATTGTTATATCGCTCATGTCCAAACCCTAAGGCATTTTTAGGGGTGCAGGCGCGTGAGTTGCCAGCCGTCGCCAGATGTGGTGAAGATCAAACGATCATGAAGCCGTGAGTACCGACCCTGCCAAAACTCTATTGAAATTGGAGTAACTAGATAGCCTCCCCAATGTGGGGGAGTAGGCACTATCGAACCCTCAGGATATTTTTCGGCGAACTCATCGAAGCGAGCTTGAAGGTGTTCACGCGACTCCAGATCTTGCGACTGAGAACTAGCCCAGGCGCCGATCTGGCTGCCCCAGGGTCTTGTGGAAAAGTAATCTTCAGAGAACTTTCTATCGACCTTAGAGGCCAGGCCCTTAACAATGACTTGCCGCTCCATCGCGTACCAGGGGAAGAGCAGAGCCACCTCAGGGCGAGCAGCGATCGCCCTACCTTTGTTGGACTCGTAATTGGTGAAGAAAGAGAATCCGGCGTCGGAGACATCTTTCAAGAGGACGGTGCGAGATGCCGGACCCCACTGGTCAACGGTGGAGAGAACCATGGCATTTGCCTCGACGATAACGGGGTTGGCTGCGGCCTCGGCTAGCCAGATCTTAAATTGGGCGAGGGGATCAGAGGCGATCTCGGACTCAGCCAGACCTCTCTCCCCGTAGGAGCGACGCATTGACCTGATCTGATCTCGGGTGAGGCTGACTTCGGAGTCGTGAGAGTTGCTCATAGGTGTATCTAACGTCACTTTTGGGCATTCGGCTATTTGGGCCACAGGGTTTGTACGCCGTAGGTTCAAGCGCAAGAATAAGGGTACCTATTGTGGAGGGAATTTTCCGTGAGCGATGATTTTAAGCCGGGACTAGAGGGCGTAATTGCCTTCGAGTCGAAGATTGCAGAACCAGATAAAGAGGGAAGCGCGCTGCGATATCGCGGTGTTGATATTGAAGATTTAGTCGGTCGTGTCACCTTCGGAAACGTCTGGGGACTTTTAGTCGATGACGAATTTAATCCAGGACTTCCACCAGCAGAAAGATTTCCACTCCCAGTTCACTCTGGAGATGTGCGTGTAGACGTTCAATCGGCGATTGCGATGCTCGCTCCAGCATGGGGACTTAAGCCACTTCTTGATATCTCAGATGAGGAAGCACGTTCTAATTTAGCTCGCGCCTCGGTCATGGTGCTCTCATATGTAGCTCAATCTGCACGTGGTGTTGTTCAACCTGTTGTTCCTGAGTCCGAGATTGATAAGGCTCACACAGTTGTTGAGAGAATGATGATTCGCTGGCGTGGCGAACCTGATCCACTACACGTACGAGCAATCGACGCCTATTTCGTTTCCGCTGCAGAACATGGAATGAACGCATCAACATTTACTGCACGCGTCATTGCATCTACTGGTGCAGATGTAGCTGCATCACTCTCTGGTGCAATCGGAGCGATGTCTGGCCCACTGCATGGTGGGGCTCCTGCACGCGTTTTGAGCATGATCGAGGGCGTTGAAAAGCATGGTGATGCTCGTTCTTATGTAAAAGGAATTATGGATCGTGGCGAGCGCTTGATGGGATTTGGCCATCGCGTTTATCGAGCAGAAGATCCTCGTGCCCGCACTCTGCGTCGTACCGCAAAGGAACTTGGTGCACCTCGCTATGAAGTTGCCCTTGAACTCGAGAAGGCAGCGCTTGCGGAATTGCATGAGCGCCATCCAGAGCGTGTGCTTGAAACAAACGTTGAATTTTGGGCCGCTATTGTGCTCGATTTCGCGCAGGTTCCAGCTCCACTCTTTACATCTATGTTTACCGCAGCGCGCACCGCTGGTTGGTCTGCTCACATTTTGGAGCAGAAGCGCACTGGCCGCCTAATCCGCCCATCTGCGCGCTATGTTGGCCCAGGCCCACGTAGCCCTAAGGATGTTAAGGGTTGGGATGAGACGGTCCATCAACTTCACAACTGATTGCAGTCACAATCAGTAAAGAGAGTTGATCGATTCGCTAAAGCCTTACTTTTTGTAAGGTGCTGTCGAATCACCAAGAATCAAATCCCCAATCCATAGTTGTTGCTTGACCGGGTTGGGGATTCCTTCTAGTTCATCAATCGTGATGTTGATAGCAGCCGCTGCCATTTCATAAGCGGGAAGATCAACAGTCGTTAATTTTGGCCAAGACATATTAATTTGAGCTTTTGGAGTATTGACGGAGATCACGGAAAGATCTGAAGGAATCGGGATCCCCTCTTCATGTGCGCCGTTGATAAACCCTATGGTGGCTAGATCTGGTAGGGCGAGTACCGCAGAGACCTGCTTGTATTTTTTACGCATTAATTGATAGGCGATTCGCCCCGAGTTGGGATCATTCAAACTTGGTATTTCAATTGCATGAATTCCACGATGTTTTGCATGCTTAATGATCGAACTTTGAAAACGCTTATCAACCCCTCGAGGATCCCGAGTCTGCTTTTCACTGGCCTGGGAGAGAAAGGCGATGTTTTTGTGGCCTAACTCAAAGAAATAGTCGATCGCCCGCTTGGACACTTCTTCGAAGTCACGATCAACATAATTGATAGAAGAAGGATCTTGCGTTCTACCGATCATGGTGAGGGGTACTTCTTGCTCGAGAAGGTAATCAACGCGCTTATCTCGGAGGTGGATTTCCATCAGCAGCACTGCGCCTAACAGCCCCGACTTGGCAAGTGTGGCAATCTGATTCATATCGGCGTTATCGCCGGGCCAAAGGATGAGGGCATAGCCACGCTCGCTGGCTGCATTAACAGCTCCCGTTATGTACTGGAGGGCGACCGGTGAAATTCCAGCGGCCGTTCCGGGAAAGAGCATCGCGAGAGTCTTCGATCTCCCTCCAGCGAGGGCCCCGGCAGCAAAATGTGGAACGTAATTCATCTCGGCAACCACCTGAAGAATTCGCTCTCGAGTTTCAGGTTTTATGGAGCGCTTCCCCGTGAGTGCATAGGTAACTGTGCTGGGGGAGACCCCAGCACGCCGTGCTACTTCTTCTCGGGTGGCCATTTATAACGCTTTAGTCACAATCTAGTAGATGAGTTCTGGCTGGCTTCTTTTTCTCAGAAACTCGCTATAGATTAGCACCACTGATCGACACGTGTCGAAACTCTGGAAGGAAACTTTTGGAGTTAACAATCGATGGAGGAATGCATGAAAAAGAAACTCGGTCTGGTTGGCATTGTTGCCAGCGCAGCACTCGTAGGTTCAACACTTCTCGTACCAAGCGCTAATGCTGCGCAACGTACGCTCATTGTTTGGGCTGATGATCAACGCGGTCCACAATTAACGACTTTGATTGGTGGAAATACATCAATCGTTCCAGGTTACAAGATTCAAGTTAAGTTCTTCTCAAGCTTGTCTGCTCTTCAAGATGCATGGTCAAAGGCTTCTGCCGCAAGTGGACCTGACGTGCTAACAGGCCCTGCTTCATTCGTGCTTGATGCTAAGTCAGGAAAGTTAGCTTCCATTCAACCTGGATCAGCAAACCAAGCATTCTCAAAGGGTGCAATTTCTGCCATGTCATATGCTGGAAAGCAATATGGTGTAGCGCTTGATATTGACACAACTGCTCTCGTCTACAACAAGACTCTCTTTGGTTCTGCTGCTCCAACAAGCTTGGTTCAGATGGTTAACTTCTATAACACCAATAAGGCATCAAAGGGACTCGTCGGTGGCGTTTGCGCAGCTGATGGAACATGGGGTACTCAAGCTCTCCTCAATGGTTTTGGTGGCGGCGCTTGGGATATCTCAAAGAGCAAGCCTAACTACAACAAGGTTGTTCTTAACTCTTCAGCATTTATCTCAAACGTTAAGAAGTACTTGCTTGACTCTTCAGGTAAGTCAACTGGCTTCTTCCAATGGGATTCTTGCAACGCAGCATTCACAGCAGGAAAGATTCCATTTGCTATCACCGGTGCATGGAACTACGGCGGATACACCAAGGCAGGTTTGAGCTTTGGTCTTTCAGCTATTCCTGGTCTCAATGGCGGCACTGCAGCACAATGGGTTAACTACTCAGGTGCATTCTTGACCTCATATGCAGCAACCCATGGAGTTTCAATTGGTGCTCGTCAGCTCCTCTTGAACTTCTTTGCTTCAACCGATGGTCAAGTTGCTATGTACAAGGCATCAACTCGTCCACCAGCAAATGCACAGGCAATCGCTCAAGTGACAGATCCATTGACACTTGGTGTAGCAACTGCTGCTCAATCTGGTACCCCACAAGTTGATGGTCTATTGAATGACAAGGCTGGCGGAACCAACTGGTACGACACATTGTCAGCTCTTTACACCGCAATCTTTACCCAAGGTAAGGATGCTGCTTCCAGCCTCAATGCTGCAGCAGCAATTGAACAAAAAGACTTCGACGATGCGGCTGCATCTCTCTAGTCTGTAATTGTTAAAACTGGCCGGCAGTAACTACTGTCGGCCAGTTTTATTCACGTTAAAATTCAGCCATAATCAGCCCAACATTATGAGTTTCTGGAGGTCTATGTGAATCGCCTTTCCGGTTTCACTGGGACCATCGCATTGCTAGGCAAGATCATCTTTATGGCAGCTGTCGATGCCATTTTGCTTGCGATGTTTCTTGCAGCGCTCCATAAGCATTCTGGAATCATTCAATTAGTCATTGCATTGGTTGCCTTGGCAGCAAACTACGTTTACTTTTCCAAGCGCACCATGCCTTTCAAATTCCTTTTACCTGGATTAATTCTTCTGACCCTCTTTGTAGTCATTCCCGTGGTTTACACAGTGGAGATGTCATTCTTTAATTACCAATCTGGAAACATCATCACCAAGGATGCTGCAGTTACGCAGCTTATTAATAATGGTCTGACTCCGGACGCTGCCAACACCTCTTACGATATGGTCCTGGGCACTGATAACGGTGGATTTACCGCACTTCTTACTAACCCAGCTACCCACATCTCCTATATTGCCAACGAGAAAATGGTTGTAGTTCTCAATCCGGGTGAATTTAAGACTAATTCAAAGGGAGATGCAATCAGCGTCCCTGGGTTCAAGCCATACACCCCGGACGAAGAGGCCAATCTGGATAGCGTTATCTCCAACGCTAAATTCCCGCTCCCGAATGGCGATTTCATTCAACCGCAAGATACCTCCTCAGCCTCATTACTAACGCAGAGCGTGCACTATGACCCAGCAACGGGGTTGCTTAAGAATGCCGCAACGGGCAAGACATATAAAGATAATGGGAACGGCAACTTTGCCAATGTAGATAACCCCAAGGATCTCCTGTATCCGGGATGGAAGTCCTTTAGCAAATTTCAAAATTATGCTCACTTACTAAGTGATCCAAATATTCGTGGTCCCTTTATCGGAGTTTTTGTTTGGACTTTCTGCTTCGCCTCAATAACGGTGATACTGATGTTTGGCTTTGGATTGTTGCTTGCCATCGCCCTCGAACAGAAATTGCGATTCAAGCGTTTTTATCGCTCGATAGTGATTTTGCCGTATGCCATCCCGAGCTTTATGAGCATCTTGATCTGGAAGGGAATGTTTAATACGCAGTTTGGTGCGGTAAATGCGCTCTTCCATTCACATATCGACTTCTTCGACAGCCCATGGCTCGCTCGTGGGATGGTCTTGATTGTTAACCTGTGGTTGGGCCTTCCTTATTTTTATCTCATCAGCACTGGGGCTCTCCAAGCAATTCCAGCTGATCTCGAAGAGGCGGCCGAGATGGATGGTGCGACCTCCACACAGATCTTGCGCCAGATTAAATTGCCACTTCTTTTACAGATTTTGGCACCTCTTCTCATCTCATCATTTGCATTCAATTTCAATAATTTCAATTTGATCTACCTGCTAACAGGTGGAGGGCCAACTGATGCCTTGCATGGCCAGACCGCTGGAGCAACGGATATTTTGATTACATATACCTATAAGACCGCCTTTAATGGGGCCAATCAGAATTACGGTTCAGCCTCGGCGATCTCGATGCTGATCTTCCTTATAGTGGCATCACTCTCCCTATGGAGTTTGCGTAGATCTCGTGTATTGGATTTGGTGAGCTAATGGCTACTCAAGCGGTAAAGCGTCACAAAGGGCGGATCTCTAAGGGCCACCTAATCGCTCACTCATACATTTGGGTGATCATCCTCTTCGTACTCTTCCCGATCTATGTAGTTATTGAATCAAGCTTCAATCCAACCGGGCTCCTGAATTCTGGATCCTTCATTCCTACTCAATTTAGTTGGGCGAATTACCATCTGCTCCTCACTGACCCTCATGTGCCCTTCTTGCGCTGGATTTTCAATTCAATCCTGCTAGCGACTGGTAATGCGGTTATTGCGGTATTTATTGGCGGAGCATCAGCATTTGCATTCAGCCGCATGAAATTTAGAGGTCGCAAGATTGGCCTACAGGCGCTCTTGCTAGTTCAGGTCTTCCCATCATTCCTCGCCCTTGCAGCTATTTATGTGATGATGGAGCGGGTTTACACTGTCTTTCCTGCTATTGGCTTAGGAAGCCTTGGTGGCCTCTTGCTGATCTACCTCGGTGGCTCAATGGGAGTAAACATTTGGCTGCTTCGGGGTTATATCGACACGATTCCGATGGAGCTCGATGAGGCAGCCCGTATCGATGGTGCATCGACCCCACAGGTCTATTGGCTGATCTTCTTCCCGCTTGCAGCTCCTGTGCTAGCGGTGACTGCGTTGCTAGCTTTCATTGGCACCTTTAACGAATTCATCTTGGCCTCTATTTTCTTGACCGATGTGCATCAACGCACCGTGGCAGTTGGGCTGAACTCATTCGTAGGCGCCCAATTTGGGCAAAATTGGGGACCTTTCGCGGCCGGCTCATTGATGGCCTCAATTCCTCTCGTGATCCTCTTCCTATCGCTGCAGCGCTTTATTATCGGAGGACTCACCCAAGGCGCAACAAAGGGTTAATAATTCACCTTCTAGATTAACTTCGCTACGAGTAGCACGAAAAGAGGGCGCAATGAAGAATCCACTATTTGCCCATCATGATGGAAGCGAAATTTATATAAGCAATAGTGCTCCCGCTATTAGGGAAGAAGTTAACTTTCGATTTCGCATTTCAAATGACGTGACTCTTGATCGCGCCATGTTACGCGTGTATCACGATGGTGAGCCACGCCTCTTCGAAATGTCCATCGCAGATGTTGGTCCCGTCGAGACTTGGTGGAGCGTAAGTGTTCCAGTACTCAATCCCGTTACTCCGTACCGTTTCTTACTTATAAAAGATGGAAATTATTCTTGGCTAAATGCTGCTGGACTCTTTCCATATGAGGTAACGAGTACAAATGATTTCAAGATTCTTGCAAGACCCAGCTTCCCGAAATGGATAAATAGGTCGGTTTTCTATCAAATATTTCCGGACCGCTTTGCTAGTTCTGGTAAAAAATATAAGACTCCCGAAAATTTTATTCGCCGCAATTGGGATGATCTTCCTAAGGGCAAAGACCCAACTACCGGAGTGGAGCTATTTGGCGGTGACTTACCTGGGGTTGAACAGCATTTAGATCACATCGTTGAACTCGGTATCAACGGCATTTATTTCACGCCCTTCTTTGCAGCCAACTCCACCCACCGTTATGACGCATCCTCTTTTGATGAGGTCGACCCATTACTTGGTGGAGACAAGGCGATGTTCTCTCTCAAGCGAAAGACCAAGGAGCTGGGGATCGCCGTAATGGGGGATCTCACTACCAACCACTGCGGCCGACTACACCCGTGGTTGATCAAGGCGCTCAAAGATAAGAAATCTAAGGAGCGAGCCTTTTTCTACTGGGATAAATCAATTCCTCATGGCTACGTCGGCTGGTGGGGTCTGGCCAGTCTTCCAAAATTTAATTTCTCTTCGGAACTTCTGAAGCGTCGCTTGTATGCCGGCAAGGATTCGATAGTGCGAAAGTGGCTACAGGCTCCGTATTCCATGTCGGGATGGCGAATCGACGTCGGAAATATGACCGGGCGGTACTTCGAGGATGACTTTAACGCTGAAGTCGTTCATGGAATTCGCCAGGCCATGGATGAAACGAATCCCGATGCTTGGCTCGTGGCTGAAAATGCCGATCACTTCCCAGCCGATCTCAATGGAATGGGCTGGCATGGAACGATGAACTACAACGGATTTATGCGACCAATATGGGGGTGGCTTAATAAGGATCCGCAGGTTGAGTATGGGTTCTTTGGACAGCCGACGGATATTCCGAAGGTGACGGGTCCACAACTGGTCTCTGCGATGACGCAATTTAACGCGGGTATTCCTTGGAGGAATCTGGTGGCAAGCATGTTGCTCCTCGATTCGCATGACACAGCTCGTTTTAGAAATGTAGTTGGTAAGGATCCCGTCCGCCACCTCGTGGGTATGGCCCTTCTGCTTACCTATCCGGGAGTTCCATCGATCTTTGCTGGAGATGAGATTGGATTGGAAGGCGCATGGGGAGAAGATGCCAGACGCACTATTCCGTGGGATAAGAGAGAGCGTTGGGATAACAAATTCTTCGAGGAGGTAAAAGCCCTTGTTGCAGTCAGAAGGTCGAGCGAGGCACTCGCTTTAGGTGGTCTGCGCTTTATTTACGTTACAGATGATGTCGTTGCATTTTTGCGAGAGAGTCACGCTGAGACGATCTTAGTTGCCCTCTCACGTAACCCAGTTCAATTCAATATCTCCTTGGCTCCTTTTGGGTATGAGGTCGAAAAGGTACTTTACGGAAGTGGTCAGATCGGTGCTCATATTTCACGTAATGACACCGAACCCGCGGTTGGGATTTATCAATTGAGTCGGAGTTAATGAGGTGAGGTTCGGACGAGTCGCTCTTCTTGCCGCGACAACGCTAGGCGTGACCCTGTTGGTAGTTGCTCCCACTTCAACCTTTGCTTCGAGCAGTACCCCCGCTCCAAATCTGGCAGTACCACGGGGAGATTTGAGCACGCAGTCCACATATTTTGTGATGACCGATCGCTTTGCAAATGGCGATACCTCGAACGACAATGCGGGAACTCCGTGTGCCTCTACCTCGTGCCCCGATTCGGGCTTTGATCCAACGAGTCCTGCGTATTATCACGGTGGAGATTTCAAGGGATTAACGGCACACCTTCCCTATATCAAATCGCTTGGCTTCACCTCACTCTGGATTACTCCTCCTGTGAAGGGTCAATATGTACAGGGTAGTTCCGCCGACTATCACGGATACTGGGGGCTGGACTTCACAACGGTTGATCCGCACCTCGGAACCGAGGCTGACTTTAAGGCGCTTGTCGCCGCGGCCCACAAGTTGGGTATGAAAGTTATTCTCGACATCGTTGTTAACCACACTGCAGATGTCATAACGTATCAAGGCGGAAATTACAGTTACGTGAGCGCAGATTCGACCCCTTATAAGAGCTGCGATGGAAAGCCATTTAACCCTGCCGATTACGCGGGTTTACCTACCTTTCCCAAGCTCTGCGTCGCCAACTCGTTCCCGTATGTTCCGCAGGTAGCGCCAGAATTAGCAAATGCCAAAAGTCCAGCATTCTTAAATGACTTAACCAACTACCACAACCGGGGAAATATTGATTTCAGCGATGGAATCACATTTCTCGATGGTGATTTTGATGGCCTCGACGATCTCTTTACTGAGAAACCAGATGTTCTTCAAGGCGAGATCGCATTGTGGTCGAGTTGGATCACTAAATTCAATATCGACGGTTTTCGCATCGACACAACTCCATATGTGAATGCTGCATTTTGGCAGAAATTTATTCCAGCAATCTTGAAAGTGGCTCACGCTAACGGCCATGCAACATTTCCGATATTTGGCGAAGTATCATTTTCAGATCCTTCATCAACTGCCACTTACGTAACCGAGCAAGGTCTTCCAAGTGTTCTAGACTTCCCACTTCAAGCTGTGGCCTCCAAGTATGTAGTGAATAGCGGGACTGGTCAGCAATTGGCCGAGTTCTTCAACACCGATGATTTCTATACGAGTGCGAATACCAGTGCTTATGGACTTGCCACCTTTATGGGTAATCACGACATGGGTCGAATCGGAAGTGTTATCTACAACGCGGATCAATTTGCTGGCGACCAGGCAATGCTTCAACGCGACGAAATGAGCGATGCACTGCTCTTTCTATTGCGGGGTGGACCAATTCTTTATTACGGAGACGAGAAGGGGATGACCGGTACCGGCGGAGACCAAGCAGCCCGTCAAGATATGTTCCCGACTCAAGTTACCAACTGGCAGACCGAATACAGAATTGGCGGTTCACCTATTGGAACTCAAAGCGCCTTTGATCTCCAAAATCCAATGCAGGATGTAATTACCTCTCTGCAGAATCTGACGGCAAAATACCCTGCCCTTCGCTCTGGCACTCAACAAGTCAGATATGGAGATTCGTCTGTCTTTGCTGTTAGTCGATACGGCGGGGGAGAAGAGTTCCTCGTCGCATTTAACAACAGCGACGCGCAATCGACCTTCACCACGCCTGTTTCTACCAAGAGTCCAACGTGGAGCACCCTGAGTGGCTCTGCCATCGGCCTCAAGGTGGCCGGAACTAACCTGGCGATGACGCTACCTGCAAGAGCATGGGTGGTTCTAAAAGCTGATAAATCCTTCACTCCAGCCCTCACTAAAAAGCAACTTTCCATCACCCTTAATTCGCCCGCGCTCGATTTCGATACCCCTCGCTGGCTTGGCGTAAGCGCAACCGTCCCTGGCAATGATTTTGAGACTGTCACGTTCAGTATCCGTCTGCCAGGTAAGCCTTGGAGTTCTCTTGGCAGCACTGATCGCCGAACTTTCGGGAGTGCAGATGTGACCGGGGGGTTGTATAGAACCTACATTCATCCGCAGGATTACAAGGCTGGCACCACTGTGCAACTGGTTGCAACTGTTAAGGATGCTCTAGGAAATGTAGCGAGTTCCAAAATATTGACTTACAAGGTCAATTATTCTGGTTGAGCCAAAATCGCAGCGCCTGATTGACGTAGCTACTCCATGATCGCTCATTATGCGTTGTTCGATTGAATATCGGCGTAGCCAGGTCGTGCCCATATCGATAACCAGAAGCAACTGCATAGTTATTAGCTAACTCTTGGAAGGGTCCGTAATTGGCATCGTGCGATTTTGTTCCACGGCTCATCCAGATTTTGTTCTGGCCAGCGGGAGGGAGTGCACTCATTAGTCGCTCTACGAGCGGTTCTCTTCCAACGGTCCAATGCGGTGAGAATGAGAGAGCGGTCCTAAAGGTATCTGGATAGCGAGCCATTCCGTAGAGAGATGCCAAGCCACCCATGCTTGCGCCCAAGAGGGCTGTTTGTGCAGGAGCGAGATCGTGACCAACAAATGCACAGACGCTAGGAATGATGGAATGAACTATCTCGTCAAGATACTGATTTCCGCGTAGCTCACTCAGTGGATAAGTCGGGGTAGGAGTTGGCCATATTCCAGAGTGGTTAACGACAGGTTCAACGCCATCAGTGAAAACATCTTGTGGAGCAAGATCTTTTCCTCGCCCATAAGGATCTTGCGGGCTGCCAGAGTGAAAGATAGCAATGATGACTGGGGCGGGCACCCCATACTCGCGCGCTACCTTGGTGGCAGTACCGGCAAGCTCCCACGTGCGATTGCGCGTAGAAGTCTTTTTATCAAAGATATTTTGCCCATCATGAGTGACTACTAGGTAGGGGGTTGGTTGAGCAGGCGCCCAGAAATCTACGAGCCGCCCATCGAAACTCGTGCGCTGGACTGTTCCGGTTGCGCCCCGCACTTGATATTTTTTCAAGATCTCCATCGCGACTCCATTGTGAAAGGATAGCCACATGGCAAAGCGATCCCTCTTTTGGTTTCGGCGTGACCTTCGCCTATCTGACAATCCTGCGCTTCTGGATGCTCTGGCTGCCGGCGATGAAACCCTCTTGCTTTTTATTATGGACGAGGCTGTTGCCGAGAGGGCGGGTGAATATCGTCGCGCATACTTGGCTGATTCATTGTCGAAGTTGGATGAATCTGTTGGCGGAAAGTTGGCCGTCATTTCTGGAACCGTCCCAGAAGTCTTGCAGGATGTCATCGGGCGCTATGGAATCTCGAGCGTTCATGCCGCTCACGAATATGCCCCCTACGGGGTAGCTGCCGAGGCAGCGCTATCTGCCAAAGGAATCTCCGTTGAGTACACCGGGTCAAGCTATGCAGTGGCTCCAGGTCGAGTTCAAAAACCTGACGGCTCTAACTATCGGGTCTATACCCCTTTTTATCGGGCATGGTTGAGCCATGGTTGGCGTGATCCAGCGCCAGCCCCCATTGCGCCCAACTTTGCAACACCCGCCCCCGGAGATCGCAATCTCCCAGTATGGTCCGCGCCTGCCGGCTTAAAGCTCCAGGAGGCTGGGGAAGCGGCAGCGCTGGCGAGGTGGCGCACTTACCAAACCAGCAATCTTGATAATTACGATGAAGCCAGGAACTTTCCCGGAGTACCAGGAACTAGTCGATTGAGCCCGCATCTGCGATGGGGCGAGATTCATCCTCGGACTCTCTTGTCTGGATTAAATCAATCAAGTGCGCAACAGGTATTTCGAAAAGAGATTGCTTGGCGCGAATTTTATGCCGATGTTTTACATCACTACCCGCACACCTCGCGTGACTACTACTCACCAAATTATTCTGCGATGCGATATGACCAACCAGATGCCCAATTTAGAGCTTGGTGCGCCGGATTAACGGGTTATCCGATTGTTGATGCAGGAATGCGACAACTTCGCCAAGAAGGTTGGATGCACAATAGAGTTCGAATGATCGTTGCCTCGTTCCTAGTAAAGGACCTCCACATCGAATGGCAATACGGGGCAAATTTCTTTATGAAATTTCTTATAGACAACGACGTTGCATCAAATTCACATGGATGGCAGTGGACTGCAGGTTGTGGCACTGATGCATCGCCTTACTATCGTGTCTTTAATCCAACTGAACAAGGCAGGCGCTTTGATCCAGATGGCAGTTACATCCGCACATACATTCCCGAATTAGCCCATTTGAGTGCGACGGATATTCATACACCGTGGGAAGTTCTCGATGGATTGAGTCATGGATATCCAGCACCAATAGTCGATCACGCGCAGGAGCGTTTGGAATCTCTGGCAAGGTTAGAAGAAATTAAGGTGTCCAAAGAACCATACCCCCACCAGAGCGTTTAGCTTCATACATGGCGCTATCTGCTCTCTGGAGCAGATCTGAATCTCCATCATTGATCACGCGTCCAATGCTTACGCCTACAGAAATCTCCTCTCCGGCAACGTCAAAGGGATAACTCGTGGTCGATGTTAGAGCCAGGGCAACCTCATGACCTAAGTGAGAGCTTCCGGGAATCACCACTCCAAATTCATCTCCACCGAGGCGAGCTAGTAACGCTCCACTAGGAATAACTCTAGAAAACCGTAAGGATATTTGGCGAAGCAGTTGGTCACCTGCCTCGTGACCGAGGCTGTCATTTACCGCCTTAAAACCATCTAGATCTAATAACAAAATCGTTCCGGGGTTGGTGCCTAGAGCGGATATATGGGCGATGAATGTTCGGCGATTTGCCAGACCTGTTAGCTCATCAATTCGAGCCAATTCGAAATTTGTGGAGGCGCTCCTCGCCTCTCTCAGCGCAAAGACGAGTCGAGCGATGGAAAGTGCAATGGTGGCAATCGCCGGAACTAATGCAGTCGATGGAATGGTTCCCGGTTTAAGTGCCGAGTATGCGAGCGTCGCCCCACTAAAAATGGTGGCAAGTGTTGTAGCAAACCCGATAATTCTCTCGCTCACTTGAGTTTCACCACCATGGTGCCAGAGAGCTTCTGCAATTAAGAGAAGACCAATCAACCAGCCATCGTCCGTCAATTGTGCAAAACCATAACCGGTAGTCGCTGACTTATAGAGGAAATATAAATCAGTAGCTGTAAAGACCGCCGTGCCCAGAAGTAGAAGTAACGATCGAACAGCCCGGCGTTGGACCATAACTACGATCAGTGCAATGGAGAGCAGCACGACATCTCCCACGGGGTAGACGATCGATAGAAATACCGAGGTGGCCGTCCCGACAAAATGGGCCATTGCCGTTTTCAGTAGGAGTGCCGCAATGAGTGTAGAAAACCCAAAGGTAATAATGAGAACATCAAGAATTTCTATCGGACGAAAAGTTCGGTGCACTGTCAAAGCTCGAATAAGTCCAAAGAGCATGAGAGGGTAGAAGAGGATGTAACAAATATCTGAAAAGTTGGGCCAGATAATGGTTCCATAGAAGGAGTCCCAAGTAGTTGAGGTAGAGCCGACAGCCCAGAGCAGAATCGCGCATCCAAGGGAGAGGCGTGCTAAATGATCATTAAATGGCGGTGCTGAAAATGCGATTGCGGCAGCCAAGAAGGCTATAGCGTTATAAATATAAAGGTCTATGAGTGGGGTGGGAGTGTGAAGAGCGCTCCTCAAGGCAATATGGAGAAGTAACAAGCCGACCGTGCCAAATCGCAACCGTGCGTATGTAGACGCGGTCCCGATAGCCATCGCAAGAGGCTAACTAATTACTTAAAAGGTGAACAGTGGATTATTCATCTGTTCTGGATAACAGAACTGCGGATGACTTGGGAATTACACCCATGTCATCCGCAGTTCTTACTGCTAGTTGGTTTAGCTAGATTTATAAACCAGCCTTGCAGGCCAAAGCGCGAGTGGATTTGGCTGAAGCTGTCTGGCTTGATAGTTGGGAAGTAAGTTGCTTCTGCTGAGCAATCGCTCCATTAACGGTCGTGGTCCAGGTGGTGATCTGCGACTGGTAGTTAGTTACAGAAGATTGAACTCGAGCCAATTGGCGATTGAGAAGGTCGATGGTTCCTTGACGTGTCTTGATACCTAAATTGAAGGCATCAATTGACTTCTGATCACTGATTGCCTGATTGCTACCGACCTTATCCTTCGCAAGTGCTGCGGTGTAGAAAGCTACTCGTGCCTGATCATCGGCGATCTTGGCTTGGTAGGCCGCGATGGCAGCGGTCACTCCGACAGCAGTAGTTGCTGGTGTCTGGGTGTTAGGTACGAAGGTAATCGTGAATACCTGCTTGTTGGTGAGGTTATCTAAAGCCGCCTGAGCAGCGGTGAGAGCATTTTGATAGGAGGCCAATGTGCTCTGAGCTTTGTTCAAGGTATCCGTTGCATTCTTGGTGTAGGTGGCCAAGTTCGATACGTTGCTGAGGTAATCAGTTTGAGCAGCGACACAATTGGATGTAGCCCAGGTCAACTTCGGTGATGTCTTAAGAGGGTTTGCAATGCAGGTGTACGTTCCTGATTTAGCGTTCAGTGTGGCGCAAGCAGTACCCTGCTTACCGGCAGCATCTGCCGAGGCGCTAAATGCAATTGAACCGCCCGCGATAAGGGCACCAGCAAGGAGCACGCTCGCCAGCCTTCTAGTAGAGAGCTTCTTCATTGTTGATTCCTTCCATTGGCTCAGGTCTTCTGAGTCATGTGCTCAATAATAGAGCGTCGATCGCCCCCCAGTTGAGCAAATTGGGGATTTACGTTGTGAACTTCATGAGAATCAGCCCCGTTAAACTACCGATACAGACTCCAAAGTACCCCCAAGTCCCAGTAGCTCAGTGGATAGAGCAACCGCCTCCTAAGCGGTAGGTCGCCGGTTCAACTCCGGCCTGGGACACGTTTATGGTCTGCGATGAAGCTTCTCTCATCTGACGCGTTTAAGAATTTATCGATCAGAAGATAATTGTTCGATTGCCCGCAATAAATATGCGGTCCTGCGCAAATAACTTAACGGCCTTAGAGAGCACGCGTCTTTCAATATCTCGACCTATTGAGACCAAATCCTCTGGCGTCGCAGCATGCGAAACGTGGGCAACGTCTTGCTCGATGATGGGTCCTTCATCAAGATCGGCAGTTACGAAGTGTGCGGTTGCGCCAATCACCTTAACCCCCCTCTCGTGTGCCTGGTGATATGGCTTCGCACCCTTAAATCCGGGTAAGAATGAATGGTGAATATTGATGATCTTTCCAGGATAAGCAGCACAGAAACTTTCGCTCAGAATCTGCATGTATCTGGCAAGCACGATGAAATCTATATTCAGATTGGTAATGCAATCCCGAATTACATCTTCTGAGTTTGCTTTCTCAGATGGAAGGAGTTGAAAAGGAATCCCATGCGATTCAACAAGTTCTCGTAAATCCTCATGATTTGAAAGCACCATTGGGATTTCAACGGGTAACTCACCCAGTTCTTGAAGGTAGAGCAGGTCTCTCAAACAGTGACTCTCTTTAGTTACTAGGACGAGCGCACGCCTTTTGGTATCACTCTCGCGAATTTCTATGGTCGGGGTGAGGTGACTCAATCCTTCAGTGAGGACCTTTGAAGCTGCAGAAAGAGGCCAAGATGATTCGATGCGGGTGCGCATAACGAAGAGACCAGTGGTGGGGTCGGTGAACTGTTGATTCTCGATGATATTTCCAGAACAGGCCAAGACTGCGGTTGTCATGGAATGAACAATGCCCGGTTGGTCTTTGCAAACAAGAGTGAGGATTGCATCCATCCGCCGATGGTACCTACGGATGGATGCAATCCAGTAACTGGTGGCTTCTAACTAGTGGCTTATGGTGAAGCGCTTGAGAGCCTTTGGAGCCCACCAATTTCGCTCGCCAAAAAGTCGCATAAGTGCTGGTACTAATAGAGCCCGCACCAGAGTCGAGTCGAGGAGAATTGCAAAGGCGACACCAAAACCTAAAGTTTTGATATTGGTGACGCCGCTTGTGAGGAAGGCTGCGAATACAACGGCCAGGAGAATAGCCGCTGAAGTGATAATTCGAGCTGAGCGTTGCAATCCAGTAGCAACCGCATCCACGTTAGAACGACCCGCATCATGCTCTTCCTTAATGCGAGAGAGCAGGAATACTTCATAGTCCATCGATAAGCCGAAGGTGACTACGCAAATCAGGATCACCATTGAAGTATCAATCGAACCTGTCTTAGTGAAGGAGCCGACTAGCCAGGTCAGGTGACCGTCGATAAAAATCCACGAGAGCGCGCCGATGGTTGCACTCAGGGAAAGGATATTGAGGATTACCGCCTTGATCGGCAAGATGATCGAGCCGGTGTACAAGAAGAGAAGAATCAACACCGAGAGGGCAATCCAGCCGAGCGCCCAAGGGAGCGTCCGCGAGATTCCTCCCTGTGTATCTGTGTATTCAGCAGCGGTACCGCCGACCAGCGGCTTTAGCGATGTTGGAATTGCTCGGACTGCATCGATCTGAGACTCTGCCGCATTCGTTCGAGGGCTGATTGATGAGATTGCAGAGATCCTCGCATCGTTCCCGGCGATTTGCGGTGCGGCGACGTTCACAATGCCTTTTACCTTTGAAAGCGCCGAAGAGTACGAAAGCAATTGATCTTGGTGCGCGGCGCCGCCTGGAATGATGATTTCTATCGGATTGGCGCTCTGACCGTCGAACTCCTTGTTGCTTATTGCGCTCGCGATCGCTGCTTTGTTATTTGCAGGAAGAGCTCGGCTATCAACTTCTGAGAAGACAATGTTTTTGATAGGAGTAGCGAGGATCGCCAGAATTATTACTGCGAAGGTAACGACCGCCACTGGACGCTTCATCACGAAACGTGCGGTCTGTGCCCACCTTCCATCTTCCTTGGGTGTGATAGCGCTCTTGCGAACTACGAATTTATCTACTCGTGTTCCCAGCATGGCCAGGATTGCCGGTAGGGGAACGAGTGCGCCAAAGACCGCTGTGAATACAACCCCTACGCCTGCATACCCAAAGGACTTAAGGAACATCAGTGGGAAGAACATCAATGAAACAACGGTAACCAGAACGGTTAGCCCTGAAAAGAACACTGTACGTCCAGCTGTCGCAACGGTTCGAGCGACTGACTCCTCAACTGATTTGCCGGAGTGCAACTCTTCGCGGAATCTATTAACGATGAGAAGTGAGTAATCAATGCCCAATCCCAGACCCATACCTGTCGTCAAGTTGAGTGCAAATATGCTCACGCCGGTTGCAAGGCTGATGAGGTAAAGAATTAGGAAAGTTCCGAGAATCGCGCTGAGTCCAACAACGAGAGGCATCGCTGATGAAATAAGCCCGCCAAAGATGAAGATCAAAAGGATGAAAGTTAAAGGTACTGATATTGATTCTGCTAGCGCGAGATCCTTGGAGATTTTGGTGTTAATTGCCTCATTGATCATGGAACTTCCTCCGACATACACGCGGAGTGATTTATAAGGTCCGTCGTACTTAGATTGAATTAACTTTGCCAAATCCTTTGATGTACTGGGATCACTGGCCGCTGAGTAAATAAAGAGATAGCCGGCTTTCCCGTCGATACTCTTGAGCGCAGGTGATCCTCCGGCCGACCAGTAGGAGAGTGTCTTAACGACTCCTGGCTCTGCGCTGATCGACTTTTCTAGAGATGCGGCATCTGCTGTGGTCGTTGGATCAGTAACGGAAGTTGAGCTCTGCACTACAAGTGCGAGCGCTGGATCCTTTACGTGAAACGTCGAGGTCAAATAACTTGAAGCTTTTGCAGATTGGCTGTGTGGGTCGTTATAGCCCCCACTATCGAGGCGGGGGAAGAGCAGGGAACTTGTAGCACCCGCACCGATAAGTACGACGATGAAGAGGGCTAAAACTGCCTTCCTGCGGCGAACCAGTGTGTGGCCGAGTTTCTCAAACATATGGGGGCCCTTCAGGTGTGGTCGGAATCTGAATAGTGTTCAGATTATGGGGTGTTGATTTGAACACTGTCAAGTTTCAAGGGATACTTATGGCGTGTCTTTACCTAAAGTTCTTCGAGCCAGTAAATCTGGCCGGGAGAGTTATCACCACGGCGACCTGGAGGCGGCGCTCGTCGATGCCGCTATCGAGCTAGTCCGAAAGACTGGACCAGGACACCTCTCACTCCGCGCGGTTGCCGAACAGGTCGGCGTTAGCCCGAGCGCGGTCTATCACTACTTCCCAGATAAGGATGCCTTGGTCTCTCACGTTGGTGACAAACTTTTTGTTGATCTAGCCGATATGCAGAGAGCAGCTCTCGCCAATATTCCTGGCAAATCAGCGCGGGCGGCGCGACTAAGGTATCGAGAGCTCGGACGAACTTACTTCCGGTGGGCGTATAAAGAACCAAATCTCTTTCGATTGATGTTTGGTGGATTCTGCAAGATCGAAAAAGAGGGACTTCACATCGAAGATGAGGCATTTCAAATGTTGACCCAGTGTCTCGATGATCTACTTGCTACCGGACTTATATCTCCGGAGATGCGTCAATACGGGGAGCTGATTTCGTGGTCATCTGTCCAAGGAGTTTCTAACCTGATTGTTGAAGGGCATCTGCCTCCAGAAGTATTTGAATCTCTTCTCGACGGACTTGAACTTGCGATGATCGGGAGAAAAAAATGAGTGATTCCAATATCTTGCCCAAAGTGACTCAGGATGAGATTGACCCTCGAGAAGATGATGAAGCTCTTCGCGAAGCTCAGATTGAGGCCGATCGGCCTCCACATCACGGTTGAGAATTTACGGGTTTATTCGCCACCACTTGAAGCAGCGGGCCGAGAGTCTGTCTTGTAGAAACCTCCGCCTTTAAAGACCACTCCTACATTGGAGTAGACCTTCCGAACCTCACCCTTGCAAACAGGGCATTCTGAGATCGGGTCGTCGGCGAAGGCCTGGAAGAGTTCAAATTGATGGCCGCAGGCGGTGCAGGCGTATTGGTAGGTCGGCATGGAGGTAAGTCTAAAGAGGTGAGAGGATAGGTTCTAATCCAAATGGATGGTGGGCGAACTTATATGCCGTTGGACCTCTTCGGCGGGCTCACATCTACGAAAGGCCTGGAATGCGCGCCCTTATAAGGAGCAAGTCGGCACATCTAGTGGCTGTGGGTGGGTTATTAGCCCTCAGTGCTTTACTCGCTACCCCGGCCCAGGCAAATAGCGTGGTCTCGACCGTTCCCGTCATGGGCGCGGTGCTTACTCAAGCCCCTAATGCAGTGTCGGTAACTGCAGCAACCACCTTGCTCCCAGATGGAAACAGCCTCTCCGTGACTGACCCAAATGGGGTGGAAGTCGACGATGGCTCCTTGACGATCTCAGATACGACTGCGGTCGTGGGGTTGAAGCCCCTAACTGTCACTGGAATTTACACAGTTTCCTACACCTTGCTGAGTGCAACAGATGCGCCGCTTACCGACTCCTACACCTTTCTCTTTAATGCTCCAGCAGTGATCTCCACACCAACCGCTTCACCGACTCCTGTCGTTACGCACCCAATCATTCCCTCGAATTCAGCGAGCAGCTCGGCGGCCAAAATAACTGTTTTGGTATTCCTCGGTCTGGCAACAATTGTCGCGCTCTTCTTGATTTGGTATGCCCGCCTGATTTGGAAGCAGTCGAGAAAAGCTCGTAAACGTCGCACTCATGAAAGAGGCCAGAAATAAATCTGGCGATGGCGGTGGTTGCAACGCACAACCACTCACTCAGTTCGAACTCTGTCGTCGATCTGCTCCTACCTGTTGTTAAGGACTTCTATCTCATCTCGATTATTACCTCGATTGGTTTACTTTTTGCGATCGGGTTCTTAGTTCACGAAAAGCGCGGAAAGTTAACAACAGAATCTCGTCGCCTGAGAAGTTTGGTGCAATTAGCCACCGTGGTGTGGTTGGTCTGTTCTGTGGGTGGCATCTTTGTTGAATTAGCGAATCTTCTTGGCAGCGGACTCTTAGATGCATTTCACACTTCAGTTCTACGGAGTTTTCTATTTTCAACCAGCATCGGTCGCGATTACGTTTTTCAGATTTTGATGGGCGTTTTAGCGCTCGCCTTAGTTGCTAGAGCTAAAAAGGTTGGAGCGGTTTATTTCGCACTTGCCGCAACTATGCTGGCGATTTTGATTCCACTTTTTCAGAGCCATGCCGCAAGCGCTGGGAATCACGGCTTAGCCATTGGCGCCCTAATTTTCCACGTGGGGGCGGTATCGCTTTGGGTGGGTGGAGTTATTGGTCTCGCCGCGATCTCACCGCGTGAACGGAGCGAATCAATATCGCGATTTAGTGCATTTGCCCTCTGGGCGGCCATCATCGTGGGAGTAAGCGGCGTATTAAGTGCCTGGACCAGATTAAATTTCTTGGCAGGTTGGCACTCTCGATACGGCCTGCTGGTAATCCTCAAAGTCATTCTCTTTCTTGTTCTTGTATTTATTGGATCTCGTCACAGAGCTCACATTGCCTCCCAACTTTCAGGGAGCAAGCAGGTATTTCGGTTGTTGATCAATGAGAGCTTGGTTATGTTAGTAGCGGTTGGAATTGGGGGATGGCTCAGCACGAGCGTTCCTCCGATCTCTCCCTCGGAGATCCTCGCTGCTAGCGATCCTTCTATTGCAATCACGGGAATCAAAATGCCGGCGGCACCAACTGTTGGGCGCATTTTCTCTGCCTATTCTCCAGACGGAACGATGCTCGGTTTTCTTCTTCTTATAACCGCCTTGTACATCTACGGAGTTATTGTTTTGAGCCGCCGCGGAGACAAATGGCCAGTAGGTCGCACCATCTCTTTCGCAATCGCAGTCTCATTGGTTGACTTCGCAACGAGCGGTGGGATTGGCGTATATGCGCACTTCGCTTTTTCGTACCACATGTTGGCCCACATGATCTTAGGAATGATCGCGCCAATCGGCTTTGTTCTCAGCGCCCCGATTACCCTGGCCCTGCGCACACTCCCTCAAGGTAGAACTCCAGAAGAGCGAGGAATCCGAGGAGTTTTGATATCGATAATTCACTCTCGTTACTCCTTGATCATCACAAATCCAGTGGTTGCACTTGGGCTATTTGATGGCTCTCTCTTCTTGCTCTATATGACACCGCTCTTTGGCAAGTTAATGCAATCGCATAGCGGTCACTTGTTGATGGATATCCATTTTCTCTTGGCAGGATATTTGTTCTTCTATGTGATTGTCGGAATTGACCCGAACCCTCGCAAGATTCCACATATCGTCAGGATTATTGTTCTCTTTGCCGCGATGAGTATTCATGCCTTCTTCTCCATCGCTTTGCTATCAACAACCACATTGTTGGATGGAGGTTACTTCGCCTCCCTCGATCGATCTTGGAACACCAACTTGCTCTCGGATCAGCACACCGGCGGTTCACTCGGATGGGTGATGGGCGAGATACCGATTTTGATTGCTTTGATCGCCACATTTATTCAATGGATGCGCGATGATTCACGAGAGGCGAAGCGATTAGATCGAGCAGCTGACCGAGCCGCTGCGATGGGTGAAGAAGATGAACTTGCCAAATACAACAAGTATTTAGCATCACTTGCTAAAGGGGATCAGCAGCACCCCGATTAAATCGCATGAGTAATCCAGGCGTTGCCGCGGCATCTACCTTCTGATCGTGTGGCTCAGTTGGCAGTGCAAGATGGGCGATCTCGTGCGCGCCTACCAGCGCTATCTTCCAAGCATTTAACCGAGCAAGGGCTCGGTCGTACGATCCACCGCCTTGCCCCATCCGATTACCCTCGTGATCGACAACTAGGGCAGGCACGATAACGACCTCAATAGCCGCTTCATCATTGAAGGTAGTTCCAGTAGGTTCAAGTACTTTGCCATTCTTCTTAAGCGAGGCGGTCGATCCATCCCAGGCAACCCATTCCAAATCTCTATTGGGCAAGGTCCGCGGGAGTAGCACCGTCTTGCCAGTGGCAATCAACGATTGGTTTATATCTGAAGTTTGTGGTTCAACACCATATGAAATGTATGAGGCGATAACTCGAGAGGTTTGAATCTCGGGGCAATGAACAATGTGTATCCAACTTTCAGAGATGAATTTATCTTCGCGTAATCGGCGTAGATCGGCCCGAAGTAGGCGTTTTTCATCACCCTTCGAATCCACGCAGATCACCTCCGTTGGAATATCAGTTGAACGAAGTAAGGTTAAACCATGAGTTCGCAGATTTCAGTTAAGAATATGTTGTCTGAACTCCTTGCGATTTCTCATCCATTGACTCCTTTTGATATGCCTCTTCTCGATGCGCATGGGGCAACACTGGCAGAGGATATTTTTGTAGGAGATGAGATTGTTTTAGCTCGAGGAGCGCGTATTCGCTCTCCTCAGATTGGCCTCGCGGCCTCGCTTGGCCTCTCAAGGCTTCCCACCCAACCTCATCCTCGGGTCGTTGTAATTTCAGCCGGAGATGATTTGGTGGAGCCGGGGCAACCCATTGAAGATCATGAAGAGTTTGAAACAAACTCCTGGATGCTAGCGACCGCAGCTCGAGAGGCAGGCGCATTGGCATATCGGGTTCACACGATCCCTGAGAATCATGAGCAACTTAAAGCGGTCATTGAGGATCAACTGGTTCGAGCAGATTTGATCGTGATCAGCGGTGAGAGCAACGACGGCTCTTTTGAACTGATCGAACAGGTTCTCGCTGAATTAGGTGAGATTCAGATAGGGGTCCCTAATTTGGATGGAGCTGGTCGCCATTGTTTTGGGACTATCGGAGATGATGAGATTCCAGTTATTGCCCTGCCTGGTGATCCAATAAGCGCATACATTTCTTTTGAGGTTTTCATCAGGCCGATGATCAGAACAATGTTGGGCGTGAAGAATGTCTTTCGCCCAACCAGTAAGGCGCAGATCGGGGCCGATATTGAATCTCCGATTGGGGTAGCCGCTCTCATCAGAGCCACTCTCTCTGATGTTGGAAGCGGTGTTCCGATTGTCACGGCAATTTCGGATCAAAGCGGGTTGCTTTCAATCTCTGATGCTCATGCCTTTATCACTGTTCCAGCTGACTCACCCGGATACCTGAAGGGTGAAATTGCAGAGATAATGATTTTGGATCGGACCGTTTGATAATGGGCAGTTGGCCGTTCGTGATTGAAGATCACGAGATCACCCTTCGCCCATTGCGTTATCGAGACCGTGCCCAGTGGCTCAAAGTGCGAGCGGTCAATGCACAGTGGCTTGCCCCGTGGGAAGCTACGAGACCCCCTTTGGAGAGCGACCAACCATCGCCTTCTTATTACGAAATGGTTCGTTACTACAACAAAGAAGGCCGTGAATTACGTTCAATTTCCCTTGGAATCTGGTTTCGCGAGGGTGGCCGGGAACGCTTGGTAGGTCAGATCACACTTGGCGGCATAGTTTTTGGTGCATATCGAGGCGCCCACATTGGTTATTGGATTGACCAACGAGTTGCCAATCGTGGTTACACAACGAGGGCAGTAAAGGCGCTGACTAACTTCGCTTTTAATGAGCTTCATCTTCATCGCATTGAAATTAATTTGCGCCCCGAAAATGCAGCCTCTAAGAAAGTGGCGGAAAAGAGCGGTTATAGCTACGAAGGCTTGCGTCCAAAATATCTTCATATCGCCGGGGATTGGCGCGACCACCTCACTTTTGTGGCGGAAAACCCCAATAATTTCAATTAAGACATAGCGTCTAAATCCCGACTTTTCGCCCATACCTGAATTACTGTTTCATTCCATGGCGTCCGGACTCATCTATCTGATCATTATCGGAATGTGGGTCGCTTACTTTTTGCCTCGCTGGATGCGCCAACACGAGACTCAATCCGGTCGCGAGACCGAGCGCTACAAGAGTGCGATGAAGATTGTCGCCTCTACCCCCAATTTCCCTGATCCCATCAACCCCGATGAAAAGTTAAAAACTTTGCGTCTTCGTCGACGTGTTCTCGGCGCTTTGATTGCGGTAACAATTGGCACGGGTGCAGTAGTGGCCCTCGGTTACATCCCAATGATGAGCATTTTGATTCCGGTTACAGCCCTTGCGATTTATCTGATTCATGTTCGCCGTCAGGTTGTTGCAGCCCAGATTAAAAAACGCAGACTTGCAGCCCTTGCCGCCATCACAGCAGTTGAAATCAAGGTGGATCCAAAGGCTCGAATCGATCTCTCACGACGTGAGTTGAGCGAGAGCGAAGCGGTTCTTGAACAATGGGTCCCTCTCCGTGAGCGCAGCACATCCTCAAGCATCACCATTATCGAAAAGAGCGAAGAGCGCAGTTGGTCACCGATTGCGGTTCCAAAGCCAACGTACGCAACCGCTCCCAAGGCCATTACGCCAAAGCGCACTATCGATCTAACTACCCCTGGCAAGTGGAGTGCGGAACAAGAGCGTCAGAGCGCCCTTGAAATTCCAGCACGGGATGAACTATTTGATCAAGAGTTGGCAGAGCAAGCAGCGGCAGAGCGTGATTGGGCCGCTAACCAATAAAAGTATGTAGCTTTAAATCCAGCTTGGGAACCACATGAGAGAGCTCCAGTGGTGATACGTAATTACATTTCCTAGGTAGAGCGGTAAGAAATATAAGAAGTTGAGAACTACTAATCCCAAGAATGTATTGCTGGCGTAACGCCTAAATTTAGAGATCTCTCCAGCTTCGTCGGGTTCAAGCAATTTAGATAAGGCAAATACGACTATGAGAATAATAAATGGCTCAAATGCGATAGTGTAAAAATTAAAGATTGTACGTTTTTGCCAATTGAACCAAGGTAAATATCCGGCAGCTAAACTCAAAAGAAGTAATCCGCTCTGCCATTCGCGTCGCGCAATCCAGTAACCGAAAGTCACTGCGATCGCGGCCACCGCCGACCACCACAACAGCGGAGTTCCCAGTGCCACAATCTCTTGAGCGCATGCTGGAGCTCCACACGAATGTGGGGCTTGATAGTAGAAGGAGGTGGGCCTAGCCATTATTAGCCAGCCCCATGGATTTGCGGAATATGGGTGTGAGGCGGTGAGGGTGGTGTGAAAGGTCCACATCTCGGAGTGGTAGTGCCACAGGGAGCGCAATGGGGCAGGGATGAAATTGAAGAATCCATGCTTCTGCGAGTTAGCCCAATTTCGATCATAGCCAGAGGTGTTAAAGAACCAACCAACCCAACTCAATACGTAAACAAAAATAGGAATGACGATGTATTGCAAAGCTCTCTTCCAGAGCTTCTCTTTCAAAAGGACTTTGAGTGGATTTTCAATTTCAAGTGCCTTGTTCTGTCGGTAATCGACATACAAAGTGAAGAGAAAATATGCGATTAAATAGTAAAGGCCGCTCCACTTTGTGGCTGCCGCCAAACCGATTGCGATACCAGCAGCGAAGTGTTGGTTACGAAGAAGAAAGAAGAAACCTAATAAGGTGAAGAACATCAAGAAAATATCAAGTAGTGCGGTGCGCGACAAGACCAGATGAAGTCCATCGGCGCTCATTAAAATTCCAGCCGCGAGTGATAGGTAGTAGTTATTGAATAGTCGCTTAGCAATATAGAAGATCATCACGATCGACAGCGAACCAACTACAGCCGCTGAGATACGCCATCCAAATTCGTGATAACCGAAGATCTTGATTCCAAGGGCAATCATCCATTTGCCAACAGGCGGGTGGACGATAAATTGAGCTGCAGCCGTCTTTGGGTCCAGCTCGACACCATGATGGAGAAGCGAGTTGGCATTCTGGGCGTAATAAACCTCATCGAAGACAAAGCCCTTGGGAGTACCTAGATGCCACACCCGGAGAAGGAGAGCAGCGAATCCAAGTCCGAAAGCGGTGAGGTGATCACGCAATTGGCGGCGATCGACCTCAATGATTGTCATGTGCCAAGCCTAAAGCCTGCGAGAATTGCCCCATGCTGATCCTCGCCTGCGGTCCTCTGGGAAATGTCGGGGATACCACCGCGCGGATTAAAGCGATTCTGGAGAGCGTGCCGTATATCGCCGCCGAGGATTCTCGGAAATTGAGTCGTCTGACAAGTGATTTAGGAATTCGGTACTCAGGAAAGGTCATCTCATATTTCGAAGGCAATGAGAGCGAGCGGCTGGAGCAACTCACTGAGATTTTGACCAGCGGCAATGATTTGTTGGTCATCACAGATGCTGGCGCTCCAGGGATTAGTGACCCCGGATATCGCCTTATTCGAGTAGCGGTAGAACATGGGATCGATATTCAGGTCCTCCCGGGCCCAAGCGCTGTCACAACTGCTCTCTTGCTCTCTGGATTGCCTACCGATCGTTTCTGCTTTGAGGGTTTCGCACCTCGAAGCTCTGGGGCGCGTCAGAGTTGGTATGAAAAATTGAGCAACGAAGAGCGGACCATTATTTTCTTTGAGGCCCCACATCGATTACAGGAATCACTAGCGGATGCACTCGCCAGTATCGGAGCCACGCGCCGTGGCGCGATTTGTCGGGAGATGACGAAGACGTATGAGGAGACCATTCGAGGCACAGTCGCAGAACTTCTGGAATGGAGTCGCGATCGAGAGATTTTGGGCGAGATAACGATTGTTCTTGAGGGTTTTGATCCGACCTCACAAAGTTATAGTGCTGGACAACTAGTTGAGATGGTCCGCCTTCGCGAGGCAGCCGGAGAATCGCGTAAAGATGCCATTTCTGCACTCGCCAAAGAGCTTAACCTGCCAAAGCGGATCGTCTTTGATGCCATGGTCAGTGCAAAGCCCGCTGAAAGATAAGATCGCCCTATGAGCGCCGATTCCAACTCTTTTTACCTGACGACGCCGATTTACTATGCAAATGATGCTCCGCATATTGGTCATGCCTACACGACTGTCGCGGGAGATGTATTGACTCGCTGGCATCGTCAGCGTGGAGAGTCAGTCTGGTTTTTAACAGGTACCGATGAGCACGGCCAAAAGATAATGAACACCGCTGATGCAAACGGAGTCTCGCCTCAAGAATGGTGTGATCGTCTCGTTGAGACTGCATGGAAGCCAACCTGGTCGAGTTTGAATATTACGTACGACGATTTCATTCGCACGACAGAATCTCGGCACACGGAGAGAGTTCAGCGCTTCCTCACTCAACTAAAGGATGCTGGACATATTTACTCCGGTAAATATGAAGGTCCTTATTGCGTGGGTTGCGAAGAATTTAAATTGCCCGCAGACCTTGATGATGGCAAGTGCCTGATCCATGGCACCGTTGCCGAGATTGTGAGCGAAGAGAATTGGTTCTTCAGGTTGAGTGCCTTTGTTCCACAACTTCTGGAGCATTATGAAGAACATCCTGAAGCCTGTGAACCTGCAAGTGTTAGAAATGAAGTCTTGTCATTTCTCCAAAGCGGGGTTCAGGATTTATCTATCTCACGATCATCTCTCGATTGGGGCATTCCTGTCCCATGGGACACCAAGCAGGTCATTTACGTTTGGTTTGATGCACTCTTAAATTACGGCACCGCAGTTGGATTGGGTGATCCTGCCGACTCAGAGGGTGGACGCAAATTTGCGGAAGTATGGCCTCCAGATGTTCACTTAATTGGAAAAGAGATCTCACGCTTTCACGCCGTGATCTGGCCAGCAATGTTGATGGCAGCGAATCTGCCACTTCCGAAGAAGGTATTTGCTCATGGCTGGTTGTTAGTGGGCGGCGAAAAGATGAGCAAATCCAAGTTAACTGGAATTGTTCCTGCGGACATCACAAGCCATTTTGGCGTAGACGCATTCCGCTATTACTTCCTGCGCGCAATTCCTTTTGGAAGCGATGGATCTTTCTCGTGGGAAGATATGTCAGCACGCTATACATCTGAGCTTGCAAATGACTTTGGAAACTTGGCCTCACGTTTGATAGCAATGATTGAAAAATACTGTGATGGATTGATTCCCGCTGTGGCCAGCGATGAATCCCTAGCTGGTGCTTTGAGCGCTGCTGTCGCAACCGCTGACAGCGCTATTGAGGTTCTAGATTTCCAGACCGCGATTAATTCCATCATGGAATTTTGTAAGCGGGTAAACGGCTATGTCACGGAGCAACAACCATGGGTGTTGGCTAAAGACCCTGCTAATAAGGTCGAGTTAGAGAAGGTCTTGTACAACACCGCGGATTCAATTCGTGCACTCGCGGTCTTGCTCCATCCGATCATGCCTGCGACGACAGAGATTCTGTGGGAGAGCCTAGGAGCCAATGAGACGCTGGGCGATATTTCACAGCAACGTATTGCGGATGTGGCGCGCTTTGGTCAATTGCCTACTGGTTCTAAGGTCACGAAAGGTGCAGTTCTCTTCCCACGGCTTGAAGAAAAAGCAGAGTAGATGTCTGACCGCCATTCTTTAAAAGAGCCTCGTCCAGATGCTCCTGTTCCAGAACCGCTCAATCGTCCATGTATTGATGTGCATGCCCACATGGAACTGGTTACAGAGAGTGAGCCAGATGCCCCAGAGATTCGCGATCTACTTGCTGCCGCGGCGCAGGCTGGAATAGATCGAGTCGTTCAAGTTGGCTATTCCGCTGAACAATCTCGATGGGGCGTTAAGTGTGCTGAAAGTTTCCCGGGCCAAGTATTGGCGGCGGTGGCACTTCACCCCAATGAAGCACCTGTCGTTGAAGATTTAGAGGGTGACCTCGCAGTCATCGAAGAACTCGCAACTCACCCTCGGGTTCGCGCTATTGGAGAGACCGGACTTGATTTCTTTAGGACCGAGCCAGAGTTACGCGATCGACAGATTTACTCGTTCAAGAGACATATAGCGCTCGCTAAGAAAGTTAATAAGGCGTTGGTAATTCATGATCGCAATGCCCACCGTGCCGTCCTTGATACTTTGCTTGAAGTTGGCGCACCGGCCTCCACGATTTTTCATTGCTACTCCGGTGATGCCGAGATGGCGCGCGAATGTATAGATGCCGGATATATCTTGTCGTTTGCAGGCACGGTGACATTTAAGAATGCACCAGAATTGCGTGAAGCCGCCAAATTAGTCCCAGTTGAGCAATTGTTGATTGAGACTGACTCACCTTTCTTGGCGCCGGCACCTCATCGCGGGACTCTCAATACTCCTGCACAAGTTGCAAATATCATTAGATTTGTTGCGGATCTACGCGATGTAAGCGTTGATTATTTATGCGATCAAGTAACAGAAAATGCGCTGCGTTTATTCGGAAGTTTCGAGTAATGACTACGCTGCTCGGTGCGGCAGAGATTCGGGAGATCGCGGCTCGCATCGGAGTTAGCCCAACTAAGAAGTTGGGACAAAATTTTGTTGTTGATGCAAATACCTGTCGTCGCATCGTAAAAGTTGCTGATGTTAATTCAGATGATGTCGCTCTAGAGATCGGCCCAGGCTTAGGTTCACTCACCTTGGCGCTACTTGAAATTGCCAAATCTGTTGTGGCAGTTGAGATTGATCCCCGATTAGCACAAGAGTTACCCAACACTGCAGTTACCCACGGATTTGAAAACGAACGATTGATAGTGGTGAATGAGGATGCACTTACAACAGAGTCGCTTCCGTTGGATCCAACGATTCTCGTTGCCAATTTGCCGTACAACGTTTCGGTTCCAGTGCTGCTGCATTTTCTGGAGAAATTTCCGACAATCCGATCGGGCGTAGTGATGGTTCAAAGTGAGGTTGCGGATCGCTTGACTGCCAAGCCAGGGAGCAAGACCTATGGCTCACCATCAGTAAAGGCCACCTGGTGGGCAGGTATGAGTGGGGCGGGAAACGTTGCCCGACAAGTATTTTGGCCAATTCCTAATGTGGACTCTTCGCTGGTGCGATTTGTCAGGCATGAAGCAGCGGGCGATGAAAGAGAACGAGCGCTGACTTTTTCGGTGATCGATGCCGCCTTTGCGCAGCGACGCAAGATGCTTCGCGGTGCTCTCTCTGAGCTTTTTTCGGGGGAGGCAGAGGCCATGATTACCAAGGCTGGGATAGATCCGACTGCCCGAGGTGAGACTTTGCTTCTCCGCGACTTTATGGCGATTGCCAATACGCTAGAGCCATGAGGCGCAATGGAGTAGTCGTGCGAGTTCCCGGGAAGGTGAACTTGCAACTCTCTGTCGGTCCGTTGGAGTCAGATGGCTATCACGAGGTCACTACTGTCTTTCAAGCAATTGCGGTCTATGACGATGTAACAGTGAAATTCGCAGAACCTGGATCTGGAATTACATTGACCGTTGCTGGACCAACTGCGTCAGGAGTCCCTGTTGATTCCTCCAACCTCGCTTATCGCGCGGCGCAGTTAATGATCGATCTGCATGATCTGGATTCAGATATCTCGATTCATATTAAAAAAGAGATTCCGGTTGCTGGGGGAATGGCTGGCGGAAGTGCCGATGCCGCCGCTGTCATCGTTGCATTTGATGCTCTCTTTGAACTTGGTTTGTCGCGGGATGGCATGGAGAAGATCGGTGCGCAATTAGGTAGTGATGTTCCATTTGCAATCACGGGTGGAATTGCTATTGGTCGGGGACATGGAGATCAACTCACACCAGTGTTGGCACGCGGAAGTTATAACTGGGTACTAGCGATGGCTCCGCAAGGTTTATCTACTCAATCGGTTTATGGCGAGTGTGATCGACTCCGTACCGGATTAGATATTGCCCGGCCTCAGGTTTCAGATCAGATCTTGCAGGCTTTGCGCGCCGGAGATGCCGAGCTCGTGGGTAAGTCGCTCTCCAATGATCTACAAGCGGCTGCCTGTTCCCTAAGACCTGCACTTCGACTGGTTCTTGATGTGGGCATTGACTATGGAGCACTAGGTGCAGTTGTTTCGGGAAGCGGTCCAACGGTCGCCTTCTTGGTCGCCGATGAAGAACGAGCCTTGGATCTAACTGTTGCCTTGAGTGCCAGCGGGGTAGTGGCTGGGGTTATAAGAGCCACAGGGCCAACCCACGGTGCTCGTGTCATAGAGACCCTCTAAAGCTCATTAAAACCCTATAAAACCCGGCTTCGAAAGCACGCAGCCTCCAGATTCATATTCTCGCCACCCCATAAATTCTGCGTATTTGTCGCATTGGCAGTTATAAGGGAGAATTCAGGTTCCGCCATTGTGTAGTGGCTAGCACATGGGCCTTTGAAGCCCAGGGTCCAGGATCGATACCTGGTGGCGGAGCGGAGCGAAGCCACCCGAGTAAAGGGTGGCGGAGCGGAGCGAAGCCACCCGAGTAAAGGGTGGCGGAGCGGAGCGAAGCCACCCGAGTAAGGGATGGCGGAGCCATAGAAGTGCCGCCGAAGAAGTGAGGGGGAGAGCAGTGAAGCAGCTCGACCTCGTTATCGTCTTAGCTGCTGGCGAGGGAACTCGCATGAAATCTGCGCTTCCGAAAGTCCTACATCCCATTGCTGGACATCCCATCCTTGATCACGTCATCAATGCGACCACCCCGTTAAGCGCGCAGGAACTACGGGTTGTTGTTGGTTCCTCCCGCGAACTAGTTGAGCAACACCTTCAATCTAAATTTCCGCAGGCCACCATCGTGGTTCAGGAACAGCGCAATGGCACTGGGCATGCAGTCCAAGTAGCCCTTGAAGGGGCGCCTCAAAGTGGCTCAGTTTTGATTTTGGCGGGGGATACACCGCTTCTCACCTCAGTGACCCTTCAGGAGTTTTTCGATGCTCATACTGGGCTTGAGGTCCAAGCATCGGTACTTTCCGCGCTGGTCCCAGACCCATTTGGCTATGGCCGAATCGTTCGCTCGGAAGATGGCGGACTTGAGGGAATCGTTGAGGAACGGGATGCAGACCCACTCCAAAAAGAGATCGATGAAATCAACACCGGGGTCTACCTCTTCGATATTGCGGTACTTCGAAATGCGCTCGCTGGTCTTAAAACCAATAATTCTCAAGGCGAGCTCTACCTGACCGATGTCCTGGCTCTGATCAAAGAGGCTGGGGGTAGCGCAATTGCTATCCGTTCCAACGATTACACCGAAACTCTGGGAATTAACGACCGCAGTCAGTTGGCCGAGTGCGCCGCGATCATGCGAGATCGCATCAATGACTCATATATGAAAAGCGGGGTCAGCATCATTGACCCAACCACCACCTGGATCGACCTTGGGGTTGAGATTGCTCCTGATGTCACGATCCTTCCTGGAACATCCCTTACTGGAACTACCAAGATTGCGACGGGCGCAACGATTGGTCCGCGGACCACACTCAGTAGCGTTGAGGTGGGTGCCGGAGCCAGCGTCATTGAGAGCCGTGCTGCTGACTCGGTGATTGGTGCAGGGGCGAATGTGGGTCCATTTAGCTTTATCCGTCCCGGAACCAAACTTGCCGAAGGCAGCAAGGTCGGCGCTTATGTCGAGGTAAAGAATTCGAGTATCGGCGCTGGATCCAAGGTGCCTCATCTTTCGTACGTTGGCGATGCCACCATCGGATCGGGAACCAATATCGGCGCGGCCACCATCTTCGTGAACTATGACGGTGTGGAGAAGCACGAGACCACTATCGGAAACGATGTTCGCATTGGCAGTGACACTATGTTGGTGGCTCCCATCACCGTGGGAGATGGTGCTTACACCGCCGCCGGTTCGGTAATTACCGAGGACGTTCCAGCAGGTTCAATCGGAGTTGCTAGGGCAAAACAGAGAAATGTCTTAGGGTGGGTTCTGCGTAAGCGGGCGGGCTCGAAGTCGGCCGAATCTGCTAAGAAAGCCGGAGCCACGGATGGCTCTACCAAAGTACAGGGGGAAGCATGAGCGAACTTCGACTTAGCTCGGAAAAGCGACTACGGATCTTCACCGGTCGCGGATACCCTGAGTTAGCAGAAGATGTCGCCGCCGAATTAGGCATTCCCATCACACCAACCTCCGCTTATGACTTTGCAAATGGTGAGATCTTTGTTCGCTTCGAAGAATCCGTTCGTGGTTCTGATGCCTTCGTAATCCAAAGTCATGCCGCACCTGTTAACAAGCAGATCATGGAACAACTGATCATGGTCGATGCGCTTAAGCGCGCATCTGCAAAGCGCATCACCGTCGTTGCTCCCTTTTATGGCTATGCCCGTCAAGATAAGAAGCATCGTGGACGCGAGCCAATATCTGCTCGATTGATGGCCGATCTCTTCAAGACCGCTGGTGCAGATCGATTGATGGTGGTTGATCTACATACTTCACAGATCCAAGGTTTCTTTGATGGTCCAGTGGATCATCTCTTTGCTCTTCCTCTTCTCACAAACTATGTAGGAAGCAAGGTTGATCGCTCCCGTTTAACTATCGTCTCTCCTGACTCTGGTCGAGTCCGCGTTGCGGAGCGTTGGTCAGATATGTTGGGTGGAGCTCCAATCGCATTCATTCATAAGACTCGCGATCCACGAATTCCAAATGAATCCGTAACTGGTCGCGTGGTCGGTGATGTTAAGGGTCAGACTTGTGTCGTGATCGATGACATGATCGATACCGCAGGAACAATCACAAAGGCAGTAGATGCTCTCTTCGATGAAGGCGCATCAGAAGTCATAGTTGCTGCAACTCATGCGGTCTTGTCCGGTCCAGCTGTCGAGCGTTTGCGCAATTCACGCGTCAGTGAAGTGGTTGTAACTAACACTCTGCCAATCGCTGAGGAATCTCGCTTTGAAAAATTGACCGTCCTATCCATCGCTCCACTATTGGGACGCGCGATTCGTGAAGTATTTGAAGATGGCTCAGTTACTAGCCTCTTCGATGGTCACTCCTAAGAAATAGGCGATTTATAGGCCCTTTTCTAGGCAATTTGTTATAACCACCTTTAATTCGCTAACCTTAGGCTTCGTTCCGGCGAGGGATAGAAATATCCGTGATCGACGGTCTCTCTCTTGGAACGCGTTGTGTCCGTTCACTACAAGGGAGTTTTAAATGGCCGAGATTCAAATCAACGGTAGCAAGCGCACCAACTTTGGTAAGGGTGCTTCACGCCGCGATCGTAAGGCTGGTTTAGTTCCTGCCGTTATCTATGGTCACAATGCAGAGCCTCAACACATCGCTCTTCCATCACGCGAGTTGGCAACAGCCCTCAAGGCATCAAACGTTCTTCTTAACGTTAACTTTGATGGCAAGTCAGAGCTCGTCCTTCCAAAGTCAGTCTCAAAGAACCCATTGACCGGAATCTTCGAGCACATCGATCTTCTCGTTGTTCGCAAGGGCGAGAAGGTAACTGTCGAAGTTCCAGTTCACACTGAGGGACAGTTCGATAAGGATGGAATCCTTGAGCATGTAAACAACACCATCGAAGTAGAAGCAGAAGCAACTTCGATCCCATCATTCTTGGTACTTGATCTCACCGGAATGCCTGCCGGTACCAGCAAGACCGCTGCAGATGTTCAACTCCCTGCTGGAACAACACTTGTCTCTGATCCAGAGCTCGTTGTAGTTCACTTGTCAGAGCGTTCAACCTCATCTGACACCGAGACAGCTGCAGCACCTGCTGCTGATGCAGCCGCAGCTGCTCCAAAAGAATAAGTAGCGACTTAACACTTCACCATGGCTGATCGCTGGCTGGTTTTCGGACTCGGAAACCCCGGCGATCAATATGCCAAAACTCGCCATAACATCGGTCAGATGGTTATGAATTATCTGGCGAGTAATTCAAAGTTCACTTCACACAAATCCCGCACAGAGATCGCCGATATCTACTTGGGGCAGATTCCTCTCACCGTTGCAAAATCAAAGTTGTACATGAATGAATCTGGAGCGCCTCTTAAGGCGTTGGCCGATTTCTACAAAGTCCCAGTCGAGCGAGTAATCGTCGTCCAAGATGAGATCGACCTGCCATTTGGTGCGATCCGCATCAAACAGGGCGGCGGCGACAACGGCCACAATGGCCTTAAAGACATCACCAAAAATTTCGCAGGTCCCGACTACTTCCGTGTTCGCTTAGGCGTAGGTCGCCCCTCTGGCCCACAAGCCCCAGCCGACTGGGTGCTAAAGCCGTTCTCAAGCGCTGAACAGAAAGAGCTTCCTGATTTCATTGCAAGAAGTGCGCAGGCTGTTGAGTACTTAATTGAAAAAGGGTTGATACAGGCGCAACAGGAATTTAATAGCTAGAGCAGCACCAACTCCGTGCACAACCAGCGCTTATCTACTCCTTCAAATCTCAGCACCAAAGACCGAACGCGATCGTTGAATCTCAGAGTCACTGTGGTTTCTGCAACTCCTTCAATTGGCTCGGTGATGTAGATCTTTCGAATTTTTGGAATTTCGCGATGACTACCTGCTGCCGCCGTGATCTTCGAGTAAACAATTCTGTGCGAGAGTCGGGCTAGTTGCATGGGTTGTCGCCTGCCACCCCAGATTTCCACTATTCCGAGTACGTATCGATGCACTGTTTCTTTAAGTGGAGGCAGTTCAGAAAGCGGTGATGGTTTCGGTAGGTACTCACTGTCGACATCTTCTCCTTCAAGATGTTGTGGAGTTGGTACTAGGAAGAGTTTTCGTGCACTCTCTTGAACTTTGAGATCGACCGACGTGAGAAGTTGAAGAGTCGGTGCGATGCGAAGATCGACACTGGGCTCTAACTGACCGGGTCTTGGAAATCGGATAATTCGAGGTGCTAAATCGGTGCTCCGTAATTGTTCTGCGCTCATGGGGCAAAACTCTCACCTCGCCCACTAATTCAAATCATCCGAAAGGATGAAAAAGGAGTGTGGATAAAGAAACGCAGATCTACTCGGGATTAGGTATCCATCTCCCATGGACGATATACAGAAATTTATACAGAGGAATTTTCGCAGGATTCTGGCTGCTGGTGGTCTTCTCTTCTCATTGCTTGCCTTGTCGCTTCTACTTAACTCCCAGCCCTCGACGCTGGTATGGATGGCAACGGGTTCAATCCCAAATGGAAGTCGCATAACTTCTAACGAAGTAAAGCTGGTGAAGGTTGATCTGACTGAGGACGCGCTGCATTTTGAGAGCAAGAATGATTTGGTGGTGGGGAAGTTTGCCACTCGATTGCTAGAACCCGGCGACTTAGTAGCCGTCACAGATGTGACACAACAAAGTTCAAATTCCACCTCTACCTTTTTACCGATTGGTGTTGCGGTCGATGACCTGCCAGCTGATTTAGCGGTGGGGGATTTGGTGGATGTTTATGTGATTCCGAAGGATCAAGGTGTGTTACCGGCGGTGGTCGCTCATCGCATTCCAGTTCAGTACATAGATGATAAATCTCGCGCTCTGGGTGGAAGTGTTGCAGTGAGTCTTTCGGCAAGTCCAACCGTGACATCGATAATCGTGACTGCAGAATCCCAGGGAAGATTGGTGCTTGCTCGTGACCCGTTCTGAAATTCCACAGCTTGAGGTTGTGACCGCGATACCAGATGCTGATCGCGAGGACTTTCTTGCCCAACTTCTCTTCTCTCAGGGCTGGAACATAATTTATCGAGCCTTTGATGCCAATTCCCTCATGACTTTTATGAAGCAGCGTGGTTCGGGTATACGTACCGTGATTATTTATGAGAGTGAGCTGCCTGGTATGTCTTCACACTTGATTCAGGAATTAGATGAGCCGGCAATTACAGTGATCTCTCTTGACCATGTTGGTTTTACCTCTCACGAGATGATGGCGGCTATTCGCGGGAATCTCCGTGCTCCTATGTTGCAGACGGCATCACCCAGTGAAAGTTTGGCTCCAGTTGATTCTCCATCAGCAGATTTCGCTTCGTTTCCTCAGGTCAGGCAATCGCGCGATCTCCCCACTAATCCTTCTAAGAGAATTAACCGCAATGCCCTTCTGCCTGTGCGAGAACGTAAAGTAATAGCGGTAACCGGTAGTACTGGAGCACCCGGCAGAACTAGATTTGCTACAGCTCTATCCCGTGAATTGGCGATGCGGGGAGCAACGCTTTTGATCGATGCTGATATCAGATCGCATGGAGTGATCCCACTACGCGATGAACTGACCAAGAGCTCGGTTGAAATAATTCCGCTTGATCGAGAGAAGCGCCCCACACATATTCCAGATGGAGGAGAGACTGCAGTTGTCGACCTTGGGGTGCTCCCCGGATTAGCAGAGGCCACCGCTGATCGTCGTTGGCATGGTTCACTTGTAAACAACGTTCTAGATAGGGCGACCCACTTGGTTTACCTAAGCAAATCAACCGCCGCGAGCATGGCTGAACTCTCCCAATTCATGCGTGAGTACCCTCTACTTCAAAAGCGTTTATCAGTTGTCTTTGTATGCATTTTGGCTGGCCATTCCAGAGAGTTGAGGGAGTGGGAAGCTAGATTTCTAACTTTGACGACGGGGGAGAGCAGATACATCCTGCGCGAGAGCCAATTGGGAACTTCTAAAGAGAGCAAGCTATTTGGTGCATTGAAGGTCAAAGATCCAAAGCGAAGGGAGATTGCTAAGATTGCCGCTTCACTGGCTTAGCCAGATACTGCGACAGACAGGTGTGAACATTGGCGATTAGCTCCCGAAGTGATCTCGCTTATTCGCACACCGCGTTGACGGTCAAGGACCGGGAGCGCCTGTCGGAGTTGGTCTCGGAGTGGCAATTGCTCTCCGATATTTCATTCTCGGATCTGATTCTCTGGGTGCCGCGGCGCAAGGATTATCAGAGCTGGCCCGAAGGTCATATCGCGATTGCACATATTCGTCCGACGACCGCACCGACGGTCTTCGCCCAAGATGTAATCGGGCAGGAACTCACCTGGGGTAAGAACGCAAGGATTGATCAAACTCTGTCGACAGGATCAATCATTAGAGATGCCGAACCTGAGATGGTTGGCGATATTTTGATCAAAGAAGAGACCGTACCCGTTCACTTTGATGGACAGACCATTGCGGTTATATCGCGCCATCGCAACGCAGTAGCGATGCGCTCTGCATCCCCGCTTGAAATCAACTATCGCGAGATCGCCCACAAAGTTTTCCGCATGATTGCTGAGGGTACCTTCCCGATTCAAGACAGCATTTATCAAGCAGAGTACGCACCTCGCGTTGGTGATGGCCTAGTCCGTCTTGATGCACTTGGCGCCGCAACATATGCCAGCCCTAATGCGCGTTCTGCAATTAGCCGTTTGGGTTGGGATAACGAGATCGAAGGAACTCAGCTGGGTGCAATATTCGACACTTTGCAGCGTCCGCAAACTTTTCCAAGTGAGGAGAGTTGGAGTTCGATCTTAAGTGGCAAGACTCTTCGCCGCGCCGATTTTGATAATGGCAACGGGATTGTCGACCTACTTGTTATCCCACTGATCGAAGGTGGAGACCGTATCGGCTCCATCGTTTTGGTTCACGATGTCACTGAGTTGCGCCGACGCGATCGCGCACTGGTATCTAAAGATGCAACCATTCGCGAGATTCACCACCGCGTTAAAAATAATTTACAGACAGTATCGGCACTCTTACGTTTGCAATCGCGCCGAGTTGAAGATCCAACGGCAAGTGCAGCACTCGCTGAAGCGGTTCGCCGCGTCGCATCTATTGCGATTGTGCACGAGACGCTTTCGACGAGCTCTGCAGAATCTGTTCTATTTGATGAGGTTTACGAACGCATTGTTCACAACGCAATCGAATTGAGTCCTCGTCCCATCACTCCAGTAAAGATCGGCGACTTTGGAATATTGGATTCACAAGTTGCAACGCCCCTTGCTCTTGTGGTCACAGAGTTGATTCACAATTCTTTGGAGCATGGTCTTGCAGAAACCGGCGATATCGTCAGAGTTGAAGTATCAAGAGCCGAAACCACTTACACAATTAAAGTGATCGATAACGGAAGTGGTCTGCCGGAAGACTTTGATTGGGAGAAATCCTCAAACCTCGGACTTCAGATAGTGCGGACCTTGACCGAGAACGAGCTCAAGGGGAGCATCTCGTTAAATCGCGTCAACAATGAGACCGTTGCGATGATCGTTTTTAAGGTTTAGAAGAACTTCAAAAAAGCTGATTCTCAGAAGACTGATTCTCCAAGTAAGAGATCTGAAAACTTAGAACTGGTTCTGGCTCTCCAGCATGCGAGCGCGGTTACGGGCAGCACGGCGCTTGAGGGCGCGGCGCTCATCCTCAGATAGACCGCCCCAGACTCCAGCATCCTGACCGCTTTCAAGGGCCCAGGCGAGGCAAGCCTCTTTGACCGGGCAGCGCTGGCAGACCTTTTTTGCCTCTTCAATTTGAGCTAGGGCAGGGCCGGTATTTCCGATGGGGAAGAAGAGCTCGGGATCTTCATCGCGGCAGGCCGCCTCGTGTCGCCAATCCATCGTAATCTCCTTCAATTTAGGGAAGTCCTGCCTTAGGGCCAATGGGCGGATCTGGCCTTTAGGAGGTGCTAATTCAGACTAAAGCCGCTCAAACCTCGCCAGTTCTACCGAAGCCGAGCGGAAATAGTGGTGAATACGGTCCTATTCTCTCGTAGGACCAACGAGATAACAAGGACATAGAGTAAAAGATTCCTCACATTGGCTGAGAATTCGACCTGAGACCGAGGCTTTCAGCCATATGTGCCCCCGACAGGAGTCGAACCTGCGCACCCGCCTCCGGAGGGCGGTGCTCTATCCACTGAGCTACGAGGGCAATTTTCAACGAGCCCCCCTAGGGTATCAGTGAAAGAATCTGGCCCTCAGAGGCCCGAATGGCCTCCAAATGGCGTCAAGAAGTTAAAGCAAGCAGTTCCAGCAAGAAAATCACAGAGATGGAGAAGTTCTGATGACCGGTCTAATTGAGAAGGCTTACTTTGCTACCGGATGTTTCTGGGGAGCTGAGCGTCGCTTCTGGAATCTCCCTGGCGTGCTCTCAACGTCGGTCGGTTACATGGGCGGTCACACCAGCCAACCCACCTACAAAGAGGTCTGCACTGGCAAGACCGGCCACGCCGAAATGGTCGAAGTGGTATTTGACCCATCTCAGATCTCTTATCACCGCTTGCTTCAAGAATTTTGGACGATGCATGACCCAACTTCTCTCAACCGACAAGGTGGGGACATTGGGACTCAATATCGCAGCGCAATATATGCCAGCACCGAACGCCAGTTAGAAGAGGCCTTGGCTACTCGTGAAATTTATAACGATGTACTTTTGCAAAATGGCCTGGATGAAATTTGCACAGAGATCAAGAGCGCTAATGGCATGGTGTACTGGCCAGCCGAGGAATATCACCAACGTTATTTAGAGAAGAATCCAAATGGATATGACTGCCATTCCTCAACGGGAATTCCATATCCAGATCAACTCACAATTGGGTAGTTGCAATTCGGTTATTGAATTTGGGTTATTGCATCTGGGTTATTGCACTACCAACTATTTGATTCACCCTCTGTTGCGCGCCAGCAGTACCAGGCGACGACGCTCTGCCGCCCTTTAAATTTTTCACCGATCGCATCAAGTTCTTTCGGAGCGATCTCATAATCTAACTTATGGACCTTCTCCCAACCGCGGCGCATCGCTAAATCTCCGACGGGCCACAGATCAAGACGTCCGAGATGAAACATCAGAAACATCTCTACAGTCCATCGCCCGATTCCCCAGAGGGCTGTGAGTTCTTTTGAGATCTCTTCATTGCTCAATTTTGAGAACTTCTTAAATTCAACCGCTCCTGAAAGTGTTGACTGAGTCAGTTCATCAATCGCACGAGCTTTGGCTCCGCTGACACCCGCAGTGCGCAGGTCTGCTGCGGATAGATTGACGAGGGCTTCAGGCTTAAGTGAGCCACCTGCAAGGGTGATGACGCGATCTCGAATTGTGTCGGCCGCTTTTACGGCGAGCTGCTGCGAGATGATCGAGGTGACGAGGGTTTCATAGTGACCTTGGCGCGGACGCTTCTGATTTATTGTGCACAGTGGACTGGCTTTGATGATGGGAGCGAATGCAGGATCAATTCTTGCTATAGCGCGCGCATGTTTACGCATCTCTTCGCTGGTCGTTAGAGCCACGGCGTTAGCCTAGTCAGTAGGCTAGTGCTGTGATCACAAATACCACGGGCGGACTGGCCTGGGGGCTTACTTTAGGTGGTCTGGCTTTAGTACTAGTCGTCGATTTTTTCTTTGCCTATCGAAACCGAGCCAAACTCACCTCGCTTCGAAATGTGGCGCTCTGGACTCTTTTCTATCTCGCTGCCGCGATCGCTTTTGGATTCACCCTCGGAATTTGGTCGACAGGACAGGCGAGGGGCGAATTCTTCGCTGGTTGGATAACCGAGTACTCCTTGTCGTTCGACAATCTATTTGTGCTTCTGCTCATTATGGCCAAGCTTAAAGTGGCAAAGGAGCGCGAGGAGATCATTCTCTTCTGGGGCATTCTCTCTTCATTGTTACTACGTGGAGTCTTTATCGCTGGTGGAGCGGCGCTGGTAAATAAATACGAGTGGATTTTTTACATCTTCGGAGGATTCTTGATCTATACCGCGCTGCAACTTTTCAGAGAGAGCGAATCTGAAGAGTGGGAAGAGGGTCGAGTCATCAAGTTCTTAAAACGCCGTGGAGCATCTATTGGATTCGTTGCGATGGTCGCTATCGCGCTCACTAATCTGCTCTTTGCCTTCGACTCGATTCCTGCAATATTTGGATTAACTCGCAATCCATATGTGATCGTTACAGCGACTATCTTCGCCTCAATGGGACTTCGCCAACTCTATTTCTTGATCGGTGATCTCATGGGCAAGCTGATCTATCTCAGCGAAGGGCTCTCTATCATCCTCGCCTTCATTGGTCTGAAATTGATCTTTGAGGCGAGCATCGCTGAAGGTCATACCAAAGTGGCTGGGATTAAAGTCCCCAACATCTCACTCGGCCTCTCGCTAGGTTTTGTCATCGGCACCTTGGCGCTCACCGCGATTATCAGCGCTCTTAAGGCTCCAAAAAAGCCCTAGAGGCTCTCTACAACTTCATTGCGCTTGGTTCAATGCGCTTGCTAGTCAGCACTAGCCTCCAGCCGACCAGCGATCTGCCTCCTAGGTTAGGCTTCATCCATGTCGACGCCCTCGCATTCACCAGATTCACCATTTGCCTCCCATGACGGGCTGAGTTTGGAGAGCCGAGTCGTTGCGGCGGGACGTCCAATCCGTGAGAGCGATGCCGGAGTAAATGTTGGTATCGATTTAAACTCCACATTTCTCGCTCCAGGATCTGCCGGATATGGCAGGTTCGGAAATAGCACCTGGAGCGCACTTGAGGATGCAATTGCATCTCTTGAGAATGGTCCAACTCTGGTTTATTCAAGTGGGGTGGCTGCAATTACCGCCCTCTTTTCGATCTTGCCTCGCGGAGCAGTCATTACGGCATCGCGAAACTGCTACTCGGGAACGATGGTCTTACTGCGTCAGGCGGAGGCGTCTGGTGCGGCCGAAGTTCGTTATGTAGATATTTCTAATACAGATGAAGTACTAGCAGCTCTCCCTGGAACAACTTTGCTCTGGGTGGAATCTCCAACAAATCCAGCACTCGAAGTCGCCGATCTACCGACGCTCATCGCAGCAGCAAAGCGTCAAAACATCGGAGTGGGAGTCGACAACACTTTTGCCACGCCACTTCTACAGCAGCCCCTTGATCTTGGCGCCGATGTGGTCATCCATTCGCTCTCAAAATATATCTCCGGACATAGCGATGTGATCTTGGGTTCAATCTCAACGAAGGATGCAGCTCTCTACCAACGTCTCGCCGATGTTCGCAAGATCAACGGTTCCATTCCAGGTCCCTTTGAAGTCTGGTTGGCGCTGCGCGGAATTCGCACTTTAGGAGTTCGCCTCGAACGAGCTCAGAAGAATGCTCATGAGATCGCTCTGCGTTTATCGCTTCACCCAGCTGTAGAGCGAGTTCGCTACCCAGGTCTTCCAACAGATCCACATCATGAGATCGCGAAGAGTTTCATGAAGGGCTTTGGGGCGGTCATCTCATTTGACCACCGCGGGGGAGCCGAGGCTGCAGATCGAGCCTGCGCCGCTTCAAAATTGGTGGCTCACGCCACCTCACTAGGCGGGGTGGAATCTCTGTGGGAGCGGCGCCATCGCTGGAGCACTGAGAGCCCAACTATTCCAACGAATCTGATCCGACTCTCGGTCGGCATTGAAGATCTTGAGGATCTCTGGCGGGATATTGATTCGGCCCTACGTGCCTCCCTTGAAAGTTAACGGGATGTTCATGCTGCGCTCGGCACGCTCTAAGGTTCCTTCCAGCGAGTAACAAGGCAGAGAGAGTAGATTTACCTTATGTTCAAGCACATTCGTCGCGCAGTTGGAATTGTCACCGTTCTGGTGGTGATTATTGGCGCCCTAAAGTCGGTCTTCGCATGGCTCGCAAATAGTGAGCATGGAACCCACGAACTTTTCGCTGACGAAGAAGAATCTGAACGTCAGTTCTAAACTGACCATTCACAATGACCGATAACTCACTTAACACTGACTCATCTGATGAGTTCGAATACATTCCAGGCGTCTGCAACATTGGTGTTCGCGAGATTCGCCGCCGCCAACTAGTTGGTGGAATTGGTCTATTTCTAACTATTACAACAGTATTTGGTTTTTATCACCAACACTCATCTCAAATTGCAAGGCTAGGAACTTTCTTGCCTGCACTTGTGATGTCGATCGGTTATCTCCAAGCGCGCAAGAAATTCTGTCTCGGCTTTGGAATCTCAGGGCTCTTTAATTTCGGGTCATTGGGTAATGCGAAGCGAGTGATCTCTGAGGCAGATCGTAAGATCGATCGAGAAGCGGCGATCAAGCTCTTCTTCCAGGCTGCGCTTATTGCTGCTGCCGTTACAGCATTTGTATTTCTGCTTCCAAGTTCCAAATAATTTTGCAAGAAAATCCATATTTATCTAGTTCCAAAATGTGAGCAATGCCAAAATATGAGCAATGCCAAAATATGAGCAATGCCAAAATATGAGCAATGCCAAAATATGAGCAATGCCAAAAATAAGGTAGTTCCAAAATATATCTAGCCGATATAGATAAGATAGCGCCATGAGTTCGACTCCCAAGACGCTTCACATTGTCTTAAATGGAGTAACTGAAGATTCTCGCGTTCTTAAATGTGCCTGGTCACTTGGAAATGCTGGCTGGGATGTCCTCGTCATTGGAGCAACTGCTCAGAATTACTCTGACGAGTTAAGTATTGGTTATGCACGTATCCTGCGCTTGCCACTCAAGATTGTAATTACCAAGAATCAGATCCCGCGTGCCCTGCGATTTCTAATGCGCGGCGATACTCTGGAGTGGCTCGTATTAGGAGTGTTACGTCGGTTGCGTAAGTATCGTCGCAAATTATTCGAGAAAATGAAGGTAAAAGAAGAGGTAGTAGTCCCTAACCTCAATAGATCTGTAAAAGTAATTACTCCGATCGCACTGGAATTTGCACCCGATGTAGTTCATGCGCATGATTACACAGCTCTTCCAATTGCCGGAGCTATCGTTGAGAAATTACGAGCGGCTGGCAAACCTGCTGCACTGGTATATGACGCACACGAATATGTCCCAGGGGTCGCACACCTGACCAAACCGATGGCCGCGCTCTATACCAAGATTGAGCGTCAATATTCCAAGAAGGCTGCTGCGGTTCTCTCAGTCAGTGAACCTATGAATGATCTCTTGCTGGAACAGTTAAACGTGACTACTCGCCCGACGATCGTGGCAAATGACCCTCTCGTTGATGGCCAAGAGCCTTCAAAGAGAAATCTGCGTGAGGATATTGGAGTAGGGGCCGACGTTCCTCTGATGGTTTATTCCGGTGCGGTTGCACCACAGCGAGGCATTCAAACCGCTTTGGCCGCACTTCCTGACCTTCCAGGAGTGCACTTGGTTCTCATCGCCAACCCAAAGAATAAGTCGGTACAAGACTTAGTGGCCAGCGCACCTGAGCTAAGCGATCGTTTTCATGTTGTTCCTTATGTTCCAAACTCTGAATTGGTCTCATATCTTTCAACCGCTGATATTGGATTGATTCCTATTTTGCATCGCCTCAATCATGAGATCTCACTTATCACGAAGTTTGGTGAGTATATGCAGGCACATTTGCCGATCATTGTGAGCGATGTAAAGACAATGTCAGCCGAGGTTGTGCGACTGGGCAATGGAGAGGTATTTATTGCAGAGGATGTCGCTGACTTCGTTCGCGCAGCAAAATTAGTTTTAGCTGACTCTGCCAAATATCGCGCCGCCTACACCGATGAGGTTTTATCGGAACGCTCATGGGAACGTCAGGCCGAAATCCTGCTTACAACTTACAACACAATCGCTAAGGCGACTCCTACCGCACGGGCTCATATGCCGTTTGTAGTCACCGAGCCGGTTGTTATAGAGAGCGTTCAGATCTAAAAGTTAAGCACCCGCTCCAATGACGCGGAAGGCAACACCTTCAAAGTTCTTTCGATCCATCGTGCGACGTCCATCTACAACTGCCTGAACTCCGGGAAAATCTGCCTTGGTGAGCGACTTGTATTCTTTGTGATCGGCTTGAAGGATGACAGCATCGACAGCGTTTCCGATCGCATACGGTGTGAATCCAAGAGAGGTGATCTCCTCATCGGTGTACATCGGATCATTGACGACGACATTTGCACCGCGCGCTTTGAGAGCGGTGACAACTCCGAATATTCCGGAGAAGGCAGACTCCTTAACTCCTCCGCGGTATGAAATTCCCAGGGCGGCAACGGTCTTACCAGTCAGATCGCCAAAATTGTCAGCCAATAGTTTGACCGCATGCTCTGGCATTGCTGCGTTTGCCTCGCGGGCCGAGCGAACAACTGTGGCCTCGGGATCGTTCCAGAGATAGAAGCGAGGATAGATAGGGATGCAGTGACCGCCGACAGCAATACCTGGTTGGTGAATGTGGCTGTAAGGCTGGGAGTTGGAAGCGGCAATTACTTTAGCGATATCAATATTTGCACCTTCGGCGAAGATTGCAAACTGATTTGCTAGTGCAATATTCACATCGCGATACGTTGTCTCGGCTAACTTCGCCATCTCGCTAGCCTCGGAGGTCCCTAAATTCCATACTCCATTTTTCTCAGTGAGATCAGGACGGTCATCGAAATCTAGGACCGCTTCATAGAAAGCAATTCCAGCAGCGGTGCTTGCATCGTTGATACCACCGACAAGCTTTGGATATTTGCGTAGATCTGCAAAGACGCGACCCGTTAATACTCGCTCTGGAGAAAAGACCAGATGGAAATCAACGCCAGCCTTCAACCCCGATCCCTTTTCCAGGGCTGGAGCGAAGCGATTGCGGGTAGTGCCAACCGGGAGAGTGGTCTCATAAGAGACAAGTGTTCCAGGCTTAAGACCTGCGGCAATCTTCTCTGTTGCGGCATCCATCCATCCAAAATCAGGAATTCCCTCATTATTTACGAATAGCGGAACAACAATTACGACAGCATCTGATTCGCTAACAGCCGCAGCTGTGTCTGTAGTGGCAACAAGATGGCCTGACGCTACAACTTCAGCGAGATACTCAGCTAGAAAGTTCTCGCCAGGAAATGGCTCGACTCCAGTGTTGATGAGATCTACCGTCTTCTGATTAACATCGCAACCAATGACGTGATGTCCCCTTTTAGCGAACTGCACTGCAAGCGGTAAGCCGATCTTTCCGAGTGCAACGACGGCGATCTTCATACTTTTAGCGACCTTTCGAAACTGTGACAACTGAACGAGTATTTGCGCTCTCGATCATTGCGCTTGCTACACGAACCGTAGCTAGGCCTTGCTCCATTGTTACGATGCGATCTGATGCTCCAGGCAACCCAAGAACGGCATCACGGAAAGCCTCATGCTCCATCTTGAGCGGCTCAGGCTTAGCAAAGGCATAGCGAATGACATCGCCCTCACTCACACCGCGGAAGGATGCAACAGCATCCCATTGGGTATCCACCGATGCATTTGCGTAGAAGGTGAGATCAGCAGTCAAGGTATCCGCCACAAAGGTTCCGCGCTCTCCAGTGACAATCGTGAGTCGCTCTTTAAAGGGGGTTAACCAGTTAACTAGGTGGTTGGTGATGATGCCATTTTCAAGTTCACCGACCGCCGCAACCATATCTTCGTGTGGGCGACCAGATTTAAGTGCAGTCTTTGCCGAAACGTTTACAAATGGTGAGCGAGCGACCCAAGCAGTGAGATCAATATCGTGCGTTGCTAGGTCTTTAATAACGCCAACATCTGCAATACGTGCAGGGAAAGGTCCCTGGCGGCGTGTGGCTATTTGATAAACGCTTCCCAATTCACCGGCATCAAGTTTGGCGCGCAACTGTTGAAGGGCTGGGTTGTAGCGCTCGATATGTCCGACAGCTCCAACTAATCCCTTAGCAGAGAATGCATCAGTAATACGTTGCGCTGATTCATTATCAACGGCGAGAGGCTTTTCAATCAGCGCATGTACCCCAGCCTCAGCCAGTGCCAGCGCTAGATCTTCGTGAAAAGCCGTTGGGGCAGCAACCATTGCATAATCAATGCCGAGAGCAATCAACTCTTCAACTTGAGCTACAAGTGGACGAGAACCGGCAACTCCGTGTGGATCTCCCATGGGGTCACATACTCCGACGAGTTCTACTCCGTCGAGTGATCCAAGGACCCGAGCATGGTGGCGACCCATCATGCCTAGGCCGACTAGCCCAGCACGTAATTTCTTCTCAGCCATGTGATCTACTCGCTTAGATTCGGGTTACAACGTCATTAACGACGCTAACAATTTGTTCGAGCTCGGATTGAGTTAATGATGGGTGAACTGGAATTGAGATAACTTCCTTTACCAACTCTTCGGTGACAGGAAGGTCATGAACAGAGTTGAAAGATGGAAGGCGATGAATTGGAGTTGGATAGTAAACATCGCAACCTACTCCGCCAGCCTTGATAAGTTCGATTGCCTTATCGCGAGCCTCGCTGGTAGCACCAGCTAAACGGATTGTGTACTGGTGGTAGGAGTGCTCACTTCCTGGGCGAACATATGGCGTAACAACTCCCTTGAGGTTTGCATCAAGGTAGGCGGCGTTCTGGCGACGAGTCGCTGTCCACGCCTCCACCTTTGTTGCCTGTACGCGTCCGATAGCAGCATGGATATCGGTCATTCGGTTGTTAAAGCCAACTATTTCGTTCTGATAGCGAACTACTCCACCTTGGTTACGCAACATTCTGCATTGATGCTCTACATCAGCATCGTTGGTAACGATCATTCCACCTTCACCTGAGGTCATATTTTTAGTTGGATAGAAGGAGAATGAGGCAACGATTCCCCATTCACCGGCCATACGACCGTTGAGCGATGCAAGGTGAGCTTGCGCTGCATCTTCAAAGATAGCCAGGCCGTGCTTTTGACCGATTGCTTCGAAGCGATCCATATCAGCAATATGTCCATAAAGGTGGACCGGCATGATTGCCTTGGTGCGTGGAGTAATAAGTGATTCGACATGATCAGGATCGAGATTGAAGGTCTTGGGATCGATATCGCCAAAGACTGGGACTGCGCCCGCAAGTGCAACCGAGTTAGCAGTTGCCGCGAAGGAGAATGAAGGGACGATGACCTCATCACCTGGCTTGATTCCTGCAGCCAAGAAACCTAGATGAAGCGCTGAAGTACCTGAGTTAACGGCGATGCAACGACGGCCACCAACAAAGCGAGCGAACTCCTCTTCAAAGGCCTTTACCTCTGGACCTTGCGCCATCATTCCACTGCGTAGTACGCGATCGACCGCTGCGCGCTCTTCGTCTCCGATGATTGGACGGGCTGCTGGAATCAATTGACTCTCTTCTCCACTAGTTACTTAACCTGTCGGTACTTATTACTTCTCTTCAGCCTTACTTCTCGTTCCTAACTTTTACTCCAACTCACTCAGCTACGAGTTCGTTCTCTGAGATCTCTCGATAAAAACTTTGATCCTGAGGGCATTGGAATCGGCCTCCACCAAGATCTGTGAGGGGAATTCCAGCCTTGCCTACCCAGCGAATACGCTTCGCTGGAACACCAGCCACCAGCGCATAGTCCGGCACATCTTTTGTCACGACTGCACCGGCCGCTACCAGGGCCCATTTACCGATGGTGACTGGAGCGATGCAGACAGCTCGTGCCCCAATGCTCGCGCCATCATGGATCGTTACTCCGACAGCATCCCAGTCGCTACCGCTCTTGAGAGAGAGATCGGTATTGACCGCTCTAGGGAATTGGTCGTTGGTCAAAACTGCAGCGGGACCGATAAAGACTCCATCGCCAAGTTGGGCAGGTTCATAGACCAGCGCATAATTTTGGACTTTGCAGTTGTTGCCGAGGGTTACACCGCTTCCGATGTAGGCACCACGGCCAATAATGCAGTTGGAGCCAAGGACAACTCGGTCGCGTATTTGGGCTAGATGCCAGATCGAACTGCCATCCCCAAGAGTTGCAGAAGCATCCACATCCGCGCTTGGAAGGATCCTTACAGCCATAAATGGAAGTCTAGCGGGTCAGCTTCGCCATCTCGGCGGCAAAAATCGCGTATTCCCGCTCACTATCGAGGTTCTCAGAGGCCCATTTTGCGCCCTGACTTCGCAACCTATCCAATTCCTCGGAGTTCACTTGCCAGCTCTTGAGTCGCTCTGCCACCCCTTCGGGTGTCGACTCGATTGCTCCGGAATTACTAGCCGATATGAGTTCTACACAGCGGGGAAGCGGAGTAGAGATAGTTGCTAATCCGACCGCCATGTATTCGTAGAGTTTGGATGGAACGGCCTCGATAAAGGCCGGGGTGCTTTCTAAGAGCGAGAGTCCGACCCAGGCACCAGCAGCAAACTTCCAAGATTCCTGTGGTGCCAACCTTCCGTGAAATCGCACACGAGTTTGGTTTGGATCATGAGATCGCAACCATTGATCAACGAGCTCTTGATCGCTACTTGCAACACCACCAACAAAATCAAAATCCCAATCCGTTGCTAACTCTGCAACGCGCAGCATGTCGTGCAAGCCGCGACTCTTACGCAAATCTCCGATGTAAATCGCTTTAGGAGTTGAACTGCGCTCGCCACTTAACGTAAGGAGAGAGGCATCTGGAAGGTTGCGAACAACCAGTCGATTTCTGGCATCGAACGGTGGGACCTGAACATCTGCAACCGTGGTGAGGTCTGCGCGTTTAGCAAACCACAGCGCCGATTTTGTATCGCTCTTTGCGATCCAACCAACAATGCCAAAATATCTCTTGGTCCATGCGCGATCATTGAGCAGACGCAGATAATCTTCGAAGAAGTCCACTGCCAATCTTCTTCTCAACAATTTAGCGATTGCAAAGCTCGGGGCGATCGCCTCGGGAGATATTGCGTAGATGACTCGACCCTTTGAGCGAAAGACAAAATATCGAGATCGGAAGTAACGAGGTCCAAGTGAACTTGCCTTCCAATGCGCCTTAAAAAAAGGTTTGCGAATAAATAATTTGGAATCTGGTGAAGGTGCATCTTTGATTTCGCCAGGAGCAAATATTTCAACACTCAATCCAGCGCGAAGTAATGCGCGCGTTAAGCGATGCAATCGGGCATCAGCAAGACTGGCTCCCGAAGATATGATCGAGATATCGATTTTCTGCGACATCTGATCAGCTACTTACATATCTTCGTAGTTGGAAGGCAGCGATCCCACATTTAAGAACTTGAGATAGTCATCGACAATCTCATCAGGCTTGCCCTTTGCGAGCATCTGACCCTTATGCATCCAGATCGCGGTATCGCAGAGATCTGTAACGGTGGCAAGGGCATGTGAGACGATCAGAATTGTGCGAGCCTCGGCGCATAGTTGGCGCATTCGCTCAAATGATTTCTCTTTAAATGCTGCATCTCCAGCAGATAAGGCCTCATCGAGCAACAAGATATCCGGAGTCATACTTACAGCAACGGCAAAGGAGAGACGACCGTACATACCGCTCGAGTATGTGCGAACTGGAAGGTCGATGAAACCATCTGGCAAGGCGGCAAAATCCGCGATCTCATCCGTCTTGTTGCTGATCTCATCCATGTTGAGTCCAGATGCCAAGCCACCCAAGATGATGTTGTCGCGTCCAGAGAGTGCAGGGTTAAAACCAACGCCGAGAGCGAGCAGTGTTGAGATCTTGCCGTTGACAACCACTCTGCCGTCGGTAGGCGAGAGGATTCCGGCGATACATCGCATGAGAGTTGATTTTCCAGCTCCATTTGAGCCCACAATTCCCAGCACCGAACCATGGGGCACATCGAGCGTCATATGTTTGATCGCTTCAATGGTGCGGGTGCGTTGCTTCTGTTTCATGCTGGCACGCATTACCGCATTCTTGAGGGTGCGCTTTGCTTCAAGACTTACCTTGTAAGTAATGGAGAGGTCCTCGATGCGAATAGCCAGATCTTCTGGCATAACGAGTGGAGATTTAGATACGGATGGCAAAATCGCGCTCCCTTGAGATGAAGAAGTATCCGCCGATCAAGATCGACGCGCCTGCCCAAAATACGCAGCCGACTAAAGTTTCTTTGTTCAGTGTTTCTCCACTTACCCAAACTCTTGAGGTCGCATTTAAGACCGGTCCGAGTGGATTTACCCAGAGAAGAATTTTCATATGTCCGCGCAGGCTGTTTGGAAGCCAGAGGACGGGGGAGAGGTACATCCAAATTCTGGTTATATACGTTAAGAGTTTATTGGTGTCACGGAAATACACATTGAGGGTTGCAAATACCAGCGCCAAACCAAATCCCGTCAATCCAGTGCAGATCAGAATGAATGGAATCCAGAGGAAGTGCCAGGTCCATCCTGGGACGATCGTTGTGGGGTAAGCCCACTTACCAGCAACCAGAATGAAGATGTAGACCGGAATTGTTGGAAGAAATTGTTGGAATGCCTGAATAGCGCATGAAAATGGAAGGAGCGCGCGAGGGAAGGCTTGATTGAGAATCAATCGCCCACCCATCGTGATTGAGAGCGCGCCAGCTGTGACACAGTTCTGAGCGAAGTAGAAGGTAAAGAGCCCAATCAAGAGATGATCAAGACGGGTGAGGCCAGGAAGCGTGCCGCCGGGGCGAATGATGGTGACCACGAGGTAGTACACAAAGCCCAAAAGCAGTGGATTGAGCACGAGCCAAACTTTTCCGAGCCGTGAATCTAGGTATTCCGCCTTGTCATTGAACTTTGCCAACTCCGTGGCAAAGGCACGCCGTGTCCAAAACTCCTTGATGTAAGGGATGAGAGGTGGCAGAGAGGCACGGTGTGGCTCGAAAACCTGGATCTTGGGGACGAAATTTTCGTTCACGGGCATAGGGGTAAGTGTGCCATCCCAAGGGGCTCTCTATGCACAGGCCCAAGTGTGAGCCTAAGCGCGCCCCAGCCCCAGCCTGCAGAATCCCCACATTCGGGCGGCTATCAACCGCCTCTCAGCATGACCTTCTCGAAGGCCATCGCTGGGACGATGTGTAAGAACCACGAATCTAACTACGAATATAACTATGAATATAACCATGTATATAACTATGAAAGGTGAAAATCCAGATGGATCAATTCCAGAAGAAGGCGGCTCTTACCGGGGTCGGTAAGAGTTGGCTCGCGAGAACCCTTGCGGTAGCCGTTATCGGGGTGATCGGCTTACCAGCCGTTGTTCAAAGTAGCGCCGCCACAGCCGCAATAGCCGCCACCGCCGCTAAGTCACGCGTGGTGCGCCAGAGCGCACCAGTTAAGAAAGCGCTGACCAAGAAGGCACCAGTCAAGAAGGCACCGGTCAAGAAGGCACCGGTCAAGAAGGCACCGGTCAAGAAAGCGCTGACCAAGAAGGCACCAGTCAAGAAGGCACCAGTCAAGAAGGCACCAGTCAAGAAGGCACCGATCAAGAAGGCACCGATCAAGAAAGCCGCGTCTCGTACAGCCACCGTTAAGAAGAGTTCTACCGGCGCTAGAACAGTGAAGAAAATTGCCGGTCGCTCAACAGGTGTTAAAAAGAGCATCGGAGCAAAATCATCTAGATCGATTCATAAAGTTGCGAAGCTGGGTGCACAGAGCGCCGCAGTGGCAGCAGGGACAGCAGCAGGGGTTGCCGTCTCCAAGAATCTCTCCCATAAGTTGGCCAACGAGAAGGCGGCAACTGGATCTGACACTAAAGCAACAGATACGACAACAGCCGCAGGTGCAACCAACTCTTCGACAACAACCACACCCGAGACAAAATCCCAGAGTGATTCTGCGAACTCCGCAGAGAGTTCAGTGGGTTCAGAGGCGGTTAAGGCCGATGCGGCAGGAGCTGCAAAGGTGAGCAGTGGCGCTTCAAAGAGCGCAAAATCTAGCAAGGCTTCCAAGGCTAATAAGGCCAAGAAGGGAACTTCGGCTAAGCCGATGAAGAAACTTCGTATGCGTCGCCTGCATGTAGAACCTTAATTAGTTCAAAGTTGGGCTGGGTCAATTTGGGGCAATCCAGTGATTCTGGTGATCAATGCGATGTGATGATTGATTATCAAATTACGAAATTTGATGGCTAACCTGCAAGCCGTCAAATACACGAGCAAATTGACCCTTCCAATTTTAGATCAAATTCAAGGCAAATGGGCAGCAAATTGACAGCAACTTTGGCGAGCTTCCCCTTGTGGGGGTTATCGATAGGGAGTAACTTCTTTTCATGGAGATCATCTTTCATACACGCAATGCAGTTTTAGCAGAAGATTTTCGTTCCATCGCTTCAGATAAGCTTCAAACGCTGCAACGATTTGGTGTGGTCTTGGACGGAATCAAGGTCGAGATAATCCACGAATCAAATCCCCGTTTTGGGAAGACCTCCCATCTAGTGACTCTGACATCTCATGGAAGTGGTCCATTTGTTAGGGGAGAGGGACAGGCATTTAATGACCTGGCGGCATTTGATCAAGCGGTTAAAAGTATTGAATTGCAATTACGCAAGGCGCATGAACGTCTTAAAGATTATGGGCACCAGTCGCTTCGCGAAGCGAGAGGCTAAGAACCTCGACATATAGCTCGACGTCGAGTTCGATTCGGAGACTCGATAACACGGGTTAGTAATTTGCTCCTTGGGGATAGCCACCTAGGAGATACTTAAGCCATGAAGCGAATCATCAATGCGCTCAAGACGGTAAGACGTTTTTTCTTGCGAAGAAAAGCGATCTATTTGGCGTGGCGAGTTCGATTCGATCGCGAGACCAGGCTTCGCTATTTTTCTTTCAAGCGTAGGTTAAAGAGCTTTTTTGGATCTCCATTCAGGTATAGACCGAGCTTCCTCATTGGGCCTACCAATTCGGCCAATCAAGCCACTCTCTGGGCACAGGCATTAACCAAGGCCGGCCTGCCCTCGCAATCTCTCAGAATTTCAGGAGAACCTTCGAAGGAATGGTTCACCACCGATTACGCGCTTTCGCGAGAGGAATGGACTGACTTTGCGCGGCGCCAACAACTTGCCGATGTAGTTGCCTCTACAAAAGAGATTGTGCTCTTTGAGTCGCTCAGACCAGTTTTTCGACTTCAGAATAAGAAAGATGGCAGAAATTTAATTCTTGAAGATTTCGAGTTGATGAAGTTGATCGGCAAGAAAATCGGCGTTGTATTTCACGGTAGTGATATCCGAGATACTGCGGCCCACGCCGCACGAAACTCTTTCTCACCCTTCCACAATGAGAGTCCAGAGTTGGAACAATTGCGAGCTCGGACTGCAGCGAACAAAGCGCTGCTTCCTGAAATTAGAGCGCGGAAGATTCCAATTTTTGTCACCACAAAGGATTTATTACTCGATCTTCCAGATGCGCATTGGTTACCTGTCACAATCGATTTTGAAAAATTCCACAAAGTCGCAGTGGAATCGCCTATCTATCCAGTTCCGCAAGCACCTCTCCGTGTGCTCTTTTTGCCAAGCCGATCCTGGCTGAAATCGGCAGATCTCATTGAACCAGTCTTGTTGCGCCTTCGCGATGAAGGTGTGATTAGTTACCACAGTTACCTAGCTGCGGGGGAGAGCCTCACTCATGATCAGGTGCCTAACGCGATCGCACAAGCAGACCTTGTGATTGATCAATTTCTGGGAGTAATTGGAGTCTTTCCAATAGAAGCACTCGCTGCTGGTCGTTTAGTTATGAGCTATGTACCTGAAGAGGCGGGCGAAGTTCCCATCATCAATATCACTCCAGATACGCTCGAATCAGAAATTCGAAGAGTCGCAAGAGATAAGCCACGTCCCAAGGCCGGTATTGATTATGCGCGTGAGTGGCACGATGGCCGCGAAAGCCTCTTAGCGCTTGCCGAAGTTTTTGGTTTTAAGATCCAATAGTTTTTGCATTTAAGAACTTTTCGTCTCTTATTAGGGGAGCGGGCCAATATATTTGCGGTATCCCTTCTCCCAATTTGTGAGAAAAATTTCCTGCCCCGCATTGAGCGACAGCTTTCCCGAGCAAACAAGGAGATGGATCTGATTTTCGAGCTGATCTTTAACATATGAACTGTACTTAATGTTATGAGGTTCGGGAAAGAGATTGAGTGGGCTACTGGGATTACCGCCGACCTCAAGAGGGACGATGTGGTCCTCTTCGTAATCTTTCATGTTGAGGTCGCCATCTAAGTTGTAACCGGAGTGAAGCTGGTTGTACTTGAGTTGATTGGTGTAATTAACGGGTGGACGAACAGTTGCCGTCCAACCAACGACGCAGATGGTGCTACGAATATTGGCTTGAGTTACCGCAGGATTTATCGCGCCAGGAGTCAATTTCACATTTGGTAGCCCAGAGTTTTCGGAATAGGTAGCCGCACCACAAGCAGATAGCCCGAGTGAAGCGGCCAATAACAAACTGGTTGTTATAAGAAGTGATGCTCGCGATGTGCGACGAATGAGGGCGGACTCCCAAAGGCTAGGCTCAACAGAGTTACGAGCCTTCACCATTAAGGGCATTGAAATCCGAACTCTCCTTCTACATTTGCAGGCACTTTGCCGCATCCAACGAGAGCAGTTCCGAAATCGACAATGCTCCACTTCTTGTTTACTACTGTAGCGAAGCCGTATGCGTTATCTGTTACGGGCAGATATGGAACTGTGGTGAAGATAATCCATTGTGGATTAACTTTTGAACTTCGAATGTCGACGACCGCCCCGAAATACTTATCACCTTGCATCTCGGTATCAATTATCTTGGTTACTAAATCGGTGCTTGTGGCTTGAGGTACTAGCGCTCCGCCTTTATATTGATTGAAGTACGGAGTTGGCGAGTTTGGGTATTGCCCGAGAAGAGTCCAAGGAACGACCACTTGCGACAACTCACCCTGCTTTGCATTTGGCCATTGCAATAGCCAACCGGCTTCGGTATCAAGACCCACTGGTAGTTTGCCGGCGATTTGAGCCTTAACTGCATCACTTTTCCAAGTGACCAATTTCGGATGGTTGGCATCAAAAGATGAGACGAGCAGATTGATTCCAGCAATTAAGTTGCTGTTATCTGGTCGTTGATCACCAGACTGCACTCCACATCCCGATAGCACCAGAGTTGCGCTCACCAGAGAGCCAAGAAGAGCCAGAGTGCGAGATCGCGTATTCACCTGACGATAGTAATCCCTGGCGCGCTCTCCACAGGGGAAAGTTATCCCCAGTCACTTTTAAGGGTTGGTAGATCGAATTCCACTTGGAGTTTGCTCTCCATGTGAGCGATTTAAAGGGCGATATCAAGAGCGTTATTAAGGGTGATCTCAAGGGCGAAACAAGGAATGAATTTGGCCCCCTGGCTGCTCTGATGGCAGATCCCACGGTCGAAGAGATCTGGATTAACTCCCCGCATCGTATTTTTATTGCTCGTGCCGGGGTAAGTCAGCTCACTAACTTGGTATTACAGCAACAGGATGTTCACGACTTAGTAGAGCGCCTTCTCATGTGGGGCGGCAGACGACTCGATCTATCCCACCCTTTTGTAGATGCCCGCTTGCCGGATGGAAGTCGATTGCATGTAGCGATACCTGATGTCACCGCTACTCATTGGGCGGTAAATATTCGCAAACACCTAATTCGCGGTAAGTCATTAGCCAATCTCGTTGAACTAGGCGTCATGAATACCGAGATAGCAGAGTACTTGTCGCAAGCAGTGCGAGAAGGGCTCAACATTCTCGTCAGTGGATCAACACAGGCAGGAAAGACGACTCTCTTAAATGCGCTCGTAAGCGCTGTTCCCTTTCACAATCGAGTCATCACGATCGAGGAGGTCTTCGAGCTCAAGCCACAACTTCCTGATTGCATAGCGCTGCAAACTCGCCAGGCAAATTTGCAGGGGGAGGGTGAGATTCCACTTCGGAAATTAATCAAAGAGGCGTTAAGAATGCGGCCATCGCATCTAGTGGTGGGGGAGATTCGCGAGGCTGAAGCGCTCGATCTTTTGATAGCACTTAACTCCGGCCTGCCTGGAATGGCGACGATTCATGCCAATGCTGCCCGTGATGCAATTGCCAAATTACAGACCTTGCCCTTACTCGCCGGTGAAAACATCTCCTATCAATTTGTGGCACCGATTGTCGCAGCAACTATCGACTTAATCGTTCATTCAACAATTTTGCGAGATACAGGCGAACGGCGGATCGTAGAGATTGCTCATGTCACTGGGCGAATAGAAAACGATCGCGCAGAGATCGAACCTCTCTTTCTTTATCGAGATGGAAGATATGAAGTGGGACTTGGAGATCCGTATCGAGTCTTCAAAACTAGTGAACCACAGTGGAGCGCATGATGAAGCTCTCTACTAAGCCCAAGTTCGTTCACATTCTTGTGGGGGCGATTATTGGTTTTCTGGTGGCTCATACTTTGCTCGGAACCAACTTGCTTGCAATTCCGTGCGCTGGACTCGGAGCGTCCGTACCCACGGTGATTTTGAAGCGAAAACTGCAACGTCGTCAGCAATCTCTATCTGTTCTATGGCCAGAGCTACTTGACCACATGATTTCTGGGCTCCGCTCTGGCCTTTCAATTGCAGAAACGATCTCCAGTTTGTCTACGCGAGGGCCCGAAATTTCCCGCCCCATTTTTTCTGAATGCAGGCGCCAGCTCATTACCGGGGCGGATATGTCGAAGATCTTTATTTACATCAAATCAGAGTTTAGTGATCCAGTTGCCGATCAGGTATGTGAGGTGCTGGATTTTGCGCGAGGGACAGGGAGCCGCGATACCGCAGTAACACTTAGGACGTTGGGGGACTTTATCCGGAGTGATATTGCGGTTCGTGGTGAGATTCGTGCGAAATTGGGATGGATCAAAAATTCTGCATTGGTGGCCGCCGCGGCACCATGGATTCTCCTCGTCATACTCTCCTCGCAGCCATCAACCTTGCAGGCTTTCTCCACTCTGAGTGGCCACTTGATTTTGCTCCTAGGCGTGGTCCTGTCAGTTCTGGCATATCTCTGGATGTCTCGTGTGGGGCGAGTGCAGGAGGTCCAACGGATATTTCGAGGTGAACTCCAGTGAGATTTCTCTTGGCCCTTATTGCGATTGCTCCCATCTTTGTGATCGCAGTAAACATGATGTGGGAAGAGTTTCGAAGTGAGCTGGTAACGGGATATAGCAATGCGACCTACAAAGTTGAGAGCAAGAAATCCCGCAAGCAGATTGAATCCGAGTTTCCGCAGGTTGTGGAGTTGTTTGCAATTTTGTTGGCCGGCAACTTGAGTCCCGCGACCGCCCTGGAACACATCAGTCGTCGAACGCAAGGAGAGTTTGCTCTACTTCTACGGGAAACTGTTTCAGAGATTCACGGGGGAGCGAGCTTTTCGCATGCCCTAGATCTTATGAATACTCGCATTAAATCTCCCATAGTGCGCAGGTTCTGTGACTCCCTAATGATCGCCATCGAGCGCGGATCACCTCTAGTAGATGTGGTCAATCGACAGGTCGAAGAGGTTCGTAACGAGGAGCGCTCCCAACTCCTTGTTGCAGCAGGCAAGGCAGAGATTGCCCTCATGATTCCCGTCGTCTTTCTCATCCTTCCCATCTCAGTTCTCTTCGCCCTCTGGCCCTCCTACTTTGCACTCGGTCACAGCATCGGATTCTGACAACAGAAATATGGAAGCAATACCAAAGAAGCACTACCAAAGAAGCACTACCAAAGAAGCACTACCAAAGAAGCACTACCAAAGAAGCACTACCAAAGAAGCACTACCAAGTTCCTCCAACGAATCCTCAAGCAGGGAGTACAAATGAAAGTAATTCACATTCCACTTCTAAAAAGGAATGCCCACCCGTTTCTCGGTCTTAATGAAAAAACGAAAGCGAATACCCGGCCGCATGCCAAGCCCCGCATGGAGCTGCTTACAAATCTGAAATCGAATCCGAAGATGAATCTGAAACCGAAACTGAGAGAGATTCGCATAGTTCAGTTGGTCTCAGAGCGAATTTTGAAATCTTCAACTCAGATTTTCCATGCCTTCAGCGAAGAGCGCGGGGATGTACCTGGGTGGGTTTTAGTTGTCTTGATGACGACGGGACTTGTAACCGGCATATGGACCCTGGCCGCACCTCGGATCGATTCAATTTTGCGAAACTCGCTTGATTCGATGAGCGGTATTCGATGAGGTTGGTTTCGGCGATATCGGGAAAACTGCATCACCTTCTCGAGGAGCTGCGAGATGAGCAGGGAAATGTCGAGAGCGCGCTGACACTAATCCCACTTATGCTTCTTTTTCTGAGCGTCTTGCAGATCTGTATCTCCGTTTACAGCCGCGATACCTATAGCCAAATCACTCAGGGGGCCGTTGCTTTCACCGCTATGGGCGATGGTTCATCTCAGTCGTGGAGCTCTAACCCGATTGCACTGCCACTTCCAGGAGGAGGCTCGGTGCTAGTAGGAGAGCGTGAGATAAAAGTTCCCGCGATATCTCCGCTGCTTCCCACCGGTGACTCCTTTGGAACCACGGGAGTCGCGGTGCAGGAGTGAGCAAAAGGTTGAGATCACGCCTCGCAAGTAGTACTGAAGTAAGGAAGCAATCGAGATCAAGTTCTGGATTGAGTTCTGGATTGAGTTCCAAATTCAGTTCCAAATTCAGTTCCAAATTCAGTTCCCAATTCAGTTCCCAATTCAGTTCCCAATCAAATTCCCAATCAATTTCCCGACCAAGTTCTTCCGCGCGGTCGATCTCACATTCAATATTTCGCTCGTTCTGCGATCAGGAGGGAAGCGCGGTCATCGAATTCGTTGTGCTGGCACTTCCACTTTTACTTCCGCTGACGGTCTATCTCAATGAAGTTCACCAAAACTCAATAATCAACTCCGATCTTCATAATTTAGCCAGACAAAGTGCTCGCGCTTTTATTACGAGCAATGATGAAAGCCTGGAGAGTCCTCGGATGCAGACGATTCTCAATTTATTCGAGAGCAAAATCTTGGCTCCCGCAGGAATATCGGAGGTTCCCACCCTCAATATCGAGTGTTCGGCCTACCCATGTTTAACGCCAAATGCTGAAGTAAAGGTAACTGCATCCATTACTCATCTCCATAAAAACTTCTCTGGGATATTTAGATTTATCTCGGCACCGTCAGTCCAGTTTTCAGCGAGCGATACTCAAATCGTGGATGCGTGGAGATGAAAAGGCTTCCGATAAGAGATCTGCTACGTGACGAAACCGGGAGCCTCTCGATATTGGTTTTCGCCCTATTTTTCGTTCTACTTGTATCTTCACTTGGCGTCGTGGATATCTCGGATAATTTTTTGGCCAAGCGCCAATTGATCGAGATTGGCGAAGTTGCTATTACGCAAGCAGCCCATCAGTTATCACTTTCGCGCTATTACTCGGGCAATGTATTAATGGATAGTTCAGGTGCGGATGGAACTCAATTTAGGATTCCACTGGATTGCGCTAAGGCGTTTTCAACTTTTGAAGAAGAGATAGCGGTATCTCAGCTCCGAGGCGAGGTGATCTCGATTCAGGGATGGAATTGCTCTAATGATGAGGTCAGCGGAACTCTCTCGGCTCAGATACCAGTTTTACTGAAGTTGCCATTAGGAATTGGTGGAGAGAGCACCACCATCACCGCAACTATCGGGGCTACTTCGATCATTGGGGGAGTTCGGCCCTGAAAGTTGCTTCAAATATTTCCTTCAAGAAGCGGAACTTGTTCCCTCAAGAAGCACCTCTTTTCCCTTCAATAACTACCTCTTTGGAACCATTACTCTTAACCCATGGCCGCTCGCGAGTATTTACAAGAAGTAAAGGCCTTGGACTCCACCTTGGTAAGCATCGAAAAGGTTCTGGATCTACCTAAATTGCAAGCTGATGCTCTATCGCTCGAGGCGGAGGCAAGCGCCCCGGACTTATGGAACGACCCAGAGAAGGCTCAGGTCGTTACGAGCAAATTATCCCGCGTGCAATCCACCCTCAATAGAATCACAACGATTCGTCGCCGCTTGGAAGATATTCCGCTCCTACTTGAACTCGCAGAAGAGGATAAAGACCAGAAGGCTTTAGCCGAGGCGGGTCAAGAACTTGATGATGTGACTCGCGCAATTGGTGAACTTGAAGTTCAGACTCTCTTGAGTGGTCAGTACGATGAACGAGATGCCCTGATGACGATTCGCTCGGAGGCGGGAGGAGTTGAGGCTGCCGATTGGGCTGAGATGCTCAGTCGAATGTATCTGCGCTATTGCGAGCGCAATTCTTACAAGGTCGATGTTCTTGAAACCTCATATGCGGAAGAGGCGGGCATTAAATCCACCACCTTCCGAGTGAGTGCACCATATGCATATGGAAAACTCTCGGTGGAGCAAGGCACACATAGGTTGGTTCGAATCTCGCCCTTTGATTCACAGAGCCGGCGCCATACCTCCTTTGCCGGCGTAGAAGTTGTGCCCGTTGTCGAACAATCCGATCACATTGATATTGATGAGAAAGAGATTCGCGTTGACGTCTATCGCTCCTCCGGTCCAGGAGGTCAAGGTGTGAATACAACCGACTCCGCGGTTCGGATCACTCATATTCCAACTGGCATTGTTGTTTCATGTCAGAACGAACGCTCGCAGATTCAGAATAAGGCGACGGCGATGGCCGTCCTGCAATCCAAACTTCTGGAGCGACGACGCCAAGAGGAGCGGGCCCGAATCGATGCCCTCAAAGGCGATAATTCCGGATCCTGGGGCAACCAGATGCGCTCGTATGTTCTAGCTCCCTATCAAATGGTGAAAGATCTCCGCACTGACTACGAGGTCGGAAATCCAGCAGCTGTTCTAGATGGCGATCTTGATGGATTTATCGAGGCTGGGATTCGCTGGAGAATGAGTGGGAATAAAGAGCACGCCTAGAACAACCAGGTAAGAACAACCAGGTAAGAACAACCAGGTAAGAACAACCAGGTAAGAACAACCAGGTAAGAACAACCAGGTAAGAACAACCGACGATTGTCCTTACTCTCGCCCTCCGCGCGACCCAGACTTACCGAATTGCCCTGTTTATGTACTTTTTCACAGGCAATTGAAGCCCAATCTCCCCGACTTCAACCTGCTCTCAAACTAAACTGTTGCAGTAACTTTGCCCCGTCGCCCAGCTTCCAGGAGTCTTTCGTGATCAAATTTGAGAATGTCACCAAGATTTATCCTAAGCAGGAGCGAGCGGCCCTCGATCGCGTCGATCTAGAGATCACCAAGGGTGAGTTCGTATTCCTTGTAGGGCTCTCAGGCTCGGGTAAATCCACCTTCCTGCGTCTAGTCCTCCGAGAGGAGCAACCCACCAGCGGGAGCATCATCGTTGCCGGCAAGGAGTTGGGCACCCTCGCCGACCATAAGGTTCCCGAGTTACGCCGCCAAGTCGGCACCGTTTTCCAGGATTTTCGCCTCCTGCCAAATAAGACCGTCAGCGAGAATGTCGCGTTCACTCTCCACGTCCTTGGTTACTCCCAAAAGGAGATCAACCGAGAAGTCCCCGAAGTCCTAGAGATGGTGGGGCTGGAAGAGAAGGGCGATCGAAAGCCAAGTGAGCTCTCTGGTGGAGAGCAGCAACGCGTAGCGATCGCGAGAGCATATGTAAGCCGTCCGATGATTCTTATTGCAGATGAGCCCACGGGAAATCTCGATCCCGCTACAAGTGTGGGAATTATGAAGTTGTTAGATCGAATTAATCGAGACGGTACGACCGTCGTTATGGCGACCCATGATGCGGGTATTGTCGATCAGATGCGCAAGCGGGTTATTGAACTCGAGGGTGGTCACGTTATTAGAGATCAGGTTCGTGGCGTCTATGGGTATACCGGTTGATTTGAGCGGGAGCATCAACTTTAATTTTTTTGAAGGTGCCATAAAGAAGGTGCAATACAGAAGGCAAGTAACTTGTAATCGAGTTACTTCGAAACGGGGGAGAGGCAGAGATGCGCGCAGGATTTGTATTTAGTGAGGTCCGAATTGGACTGCGCCGAAATCTCACCATGACCTTCGCCGTGATTATCACTGTTGCCATTTCGCTCACCTTGCTCGGAGTGGGTTTCCTCGCCAATTCCCAAGTTCGAGTTATGAAGGATTACTGGTACGACAAGATTGAGGTCTCAGTATTCCTCTGCGGCTCTCTATCTCAATCGCCATCTTGTTCTGGAGGACCAGTTACCGCGGCGCAACGAAACGCGATTCAAAGTGATTTAAAATCCTTGCCAGTAGTGCAAACCGTTTACTACGAATCACAGGCTGAGGCTTACCAACATTTCCAAGAGCAATTTAAGGGCTCTGCGATCGCGCAGAATGTAACACCAGATCAACTACCTGAGAGCTTTCGCGTTAAATTGAAGGATCCGACCCAGTTTAATGTTATTCAAAGTGCATTTGCCGGTCGCCCTGGTGTGGATACTGTTCAAGACCAGAGACAAATTCTCGATAAATTCTTCAAATTACTCGGAGTGCTCCGCGATGGAGCTCTACTCATTGGAATCGTGAGTGTCTTGACTGCCGCGCTATTGATCAGCAATACGCTGCGTCTGGCCGCCTTTAGCCGTCGTCGGGAAACTGGCGTTATGAAGTTGGTCGGTGCTTCATCGTTCTCAATTCAGCTGCCATTCCTCCTAGAAGGTCTCTTCTCCGCGCTCTTGGGATGGGCGGTTTCAACGGGGCTGCTCGCTGGATTTAAGGCATTGGTAGATACCAAAGTTGCCCCATTGCTCTCATTCACTCGCTTCTTCCGCTGGACAGATGTTTGGGTCGCCTCAGCGGGGCTGTTGACTGTGGGACTTTTAGTCTCCGCCATAGCTTCGATACTCACGCTGCGTAAATACCTCAAAGTCTAGTTTTTAAAAGTACTCGACTATGTCTATAAATGATCAGGGCGGAGATGCTCAAAGTGGCTCCGCGAATGGCATGAGTCGATCTGATTTTGAGACGCAGCAAAAGCAAAAATTCTCAAAAGTAATTCCCGGACCTTATCTTGGGAAGGTTTCAATGGTTCGGCTCTCCTTATTGCTAAGCCTATTGCTTATCTTCTCCAGCTCGGCATATGCAATCGGATATCTTGTCAGCGAGAACCAGCACCCGCCTTCACTTGTAGATCAAGCTATTAAGCGAATCTCGAGCGGAGATCCTCACTCTCCGACAGAGATTCTCCTGCAGCGTGCGGCGATCGAAGCTGTTCTTAAAGCAACTAAAGATCGTTGGTCAAACTATTTTCCACCTACTACTGCGAGCGCTTTCGATGCAACACTCGAGGGAAGATATTCGGGAATCGGAATCTGGCTACGTCGCACCCCTGCTAATCAGTTAGAGATTTCTAGCGTGCAACCTAAATCTCCTGCAGCATTGGCTGGAATTAAAGTTTCAGATCAATTGATTTCTGTAGATGGAACGGATGTCTCCTCAGCAACTGTTGCCGATGCGATCGCGGCGCTGAGAGGGAGTCCTAATACAACTGTTGCCCTTGATCTACGGCGAAACAGCTCAGAGATCAATGTGAAGGTAAAGCGAGCCGCAGTCTTGACGGGTGATGTGCTGGCTTCACAGGTTGCGCCTAAAACTTTGTATATTCAAGTCTCTGCCATATCGCTTCACTCATCTGACGATGTTGCAACTGCCCTCGCGAGATATCCTCATAGTCGCGCAATAATTTTGGATCTCCGTGATAATCCAGGGGGAGTTTTGAGTGAAGCGGTTGCGTTAGCTTCGCAATTTCTGAGCCCAGGAGTTGTTGTCTCATACACGCGTAAGGATGGAGTTCCTCAGGTAATGAGTTCAACTAATTCTTCTCCCGATACCGCACCGATGGTTGTCCTTATAAATGGAGCCACGGCGAGTTCAGCAGAAGTTATTGCTGGAGCGCTCCAAGATCGGAATCGTGCCGTAATCATTGGAGATCGAAGTTACGGCAAAGGAGCGGTCCAAGAGATCAGTTCGCTCAGCGATGGCTCCCAACTAGAGATAACCGTCGGCCAATATCATCTGCCTTCGGGGCGTGCGATAGATCAGGTTGGCATTACTCCAGATTTGAAAGTCTCTGAAAATGGCGAGATCGCACAAGCTATATCGATTCTCGCTGGTCTAGTTGCCCTCGATTCAGGGAAGAGTAATAACCTGAAAAAGTAGGTGAGAGAAGAGCTGCTGGCTTTCAAACTATGCTCGTAGCCTTCGAACCATGCTCCTAACCTTCAAACTAATTGTCGCTTGATCAACGTGGGTAGATTCTTGGCAGGCTTAAGAATTTTTATAACTCTTTGACGCGTTTCAATTATTTGGTACTTGCGACCGCTCCTTTCTTCTAATCTCTCAGTACTCCCGACCAATCGATGCACCCGACTTATGGTTGGTCTTCCGCTTACCGATATGCATCAGCGAAGTAGTAACCTCCCGCGATACGATTAGCCATTAGATCGGCATTGAGTTTCTTACTCCTGACCACAAATACGTCAGGGCGATCTTTACAACTTCGAGAGGCAGGTGATGAAATGGTTAAGGAAATTGGTCGCAAGTTAATTGCGCAGAACAAGAGTGCTCGCCATGACTATTTCATCGAGGATGTCTGGGAGTGCGGAATTATGCTAACCGGTACTGAAGTGAAGTCGCTGCGGGCTGGCAGAGCATCGATTATCGACGGTTTTGCCATGATGAATAATGGCGAGTTGTGGTTGAGTAACGTTCATATTCCCGAATACACCGAGGGGACCTGGAACAACCACACACCTCGCCGCGACCGGAAGTTGTTGATGCACAAAAAGGAGATCGACAAGATCGCCGGCATCATCAAGCAAGGCGGACTCACTCTGATTCCCCTCTCCCTCTATTTCAAGGATGGCAAAGCGAAGGTTGAGCTGGCTCTAGGAAAGGGTAAGAAGGCTTACGACAAGCGCCAAGATTTGAAGGAGAAAGAGGCAAACCGGGAGATGACTCGAGCCCTTTCGCGTAGGAACTCGGGGAAAGACTAAATTCGAGCGTTCTAAATTCGATCGTTTTACATTAGTACTACTCAAGTTCCATCTAGCGGCATAAGTACTAACTAGGCATAAGTACTAACTAGGCATAAGTACTAACTAGATAGTGTGTTGGGTAAGTTGAATGGTGGCCCGTTAATCTGTGATTGACAGGCCAACCCCAACAGGATCTCCACCTATCTCAATACATTTCTTAATTTTGACCTTCAGGACCAGTCCCCTCGTGAGGCTCCTGCGCAATAAAATCCCACTATCCCGACCGTTAGATTCCACATAAGTACGGGAGGTCATTAACAATTATGAGGTCAAGTGCTGGCATTACTCTCACTATCGCTCAGAGAATCGTCCCCACAATAGCCCCGACAATTACTTCGAAACTTACCCTCATACCTAAGGGCGAAATTAATTGGTTCCTTGGCTTTAGAGAAGTGGCATACAATTGGAATGCAACCTAACCCCTGGGGGTGAACGGTCTCGACTTTAGATGTTGGGGCAGAGGAAGCGGGCCGAGGAAGCCGGGATGATCTCGTTAACCAATAACCCTGGCAAAACTATAAGCGCCAGTACAACTGCCGCTGATTTCTCCCTCGCTGCTTAAGCGATAGAAATCCGTTAGACCGAGTGCGCCTTCGACTCGGAACCTAGCGTCGCTAGAGGGCTTACCTAGATGCAATGTTGCAGGTGCATTCGGGGAAATTAACTGCAAATGAGTTCGTTGACTACATGTTCGCGTGAGAGTCAGGACTGAGAAGACGTTTAGCGGACTACGCCCGTAGAAGCTCTGTGTCAGTACTAGAGGACCCGGGTTCGATTCCCGGCACCTCCACGAAGAGCGAGCAGTCAGTTAATCAACTGACTGCTCGTCTTTCTATTTCCCTGCTTCGTTGACTATTACCTTTTACCTACTAATCACTACCTTGAGTGCCTTTGTTTCAGCAGCACGACCGAAGGTGTCATAGGCCTCCATGAACTGGTCGAAAGTGAATCGATGCGTCACCATTTTTGAGGCTGGCAACTTCTTACTCTCAACAAGCTTCAGCAACATTGGCGTTGTATTGGTATTGACTAGCCCCATGCTGATGAAGATGTTCTGAATCCAGAGATTTTCAATGTGCAGCGGCACTTCCTTGCCATGTACTCCAACGTTGGCCACGTGTCCACCAGGGCGAACGATTTCGGTTGCCATTGTGAATGTGTCTGGAACCCCGACTGCTTCTACTGCCACATCTACTCCAGCTCCATCGGTGAGAGCCATGACCTGCTCTTTCCAATTGGAGTCACCGGAGTTAACAGTGTCGGTGGCGCCAAACTCGCGGGACTTCTGTAGACGATTGGCATCTAGATCAATCGCGATGATGCGAGCTGCCCCATAGAGGCTTGCAGTTGCAATGACGGCTAGTCCAATTGGACCCGAACCGACGACCGCGACAACATCTCCCGGCTTGACCGAGCCATACTGAACTCCAATTTCAAAGCCGGTTGGGAAGATATCGGAGAGCATGACCCCCTCTTCATCTGAAACACTCTCTGGAAGTTTATAGAGTGAGTTTTCTGCGTAAGGTACGCGAACATACTCGGCTTGAGTTCCGTCAATAAGGTGGCCAAAGACCCATCCGATTCCTGAGACACCCTCGTCACCCAAACAATGCGAATAGAGGCCCATTTTGCAATTTGCGCAGGAGCCACACGACTTGATGCACGAGATAAGTACTCGATCTCCAACCTTCAGGTTAGTTACGGACGATCCAACTTCAGTAATTTTTCCAACACCTTCGTGGCCCAAGATTCGACCAACTGTTACTGCGGGGACGTCACCTTTAAGAATATGTAAATCAGTTCCACAAATAGTGGTTGCATCCAAGCGAACGATTACATCGGTTGGATTTTGAATTTTAGGATTTGGGACTTCGACCCAGCTCTTTTTTCCGGGTCCACCATAAACAAGTGCTTTCACTTTGGGTACTGCCCTTCACTGAATTCGCAAAAAGATTTTGCAACTTCATGATGCGCCTATTTATGATCGAAGTAAATACAAATCCAGACAACTGTAAGGTGATATCGGAGACATGATGATGCCTCTCCACAAGGGAAGTGTGATCTAATAGACAGAAATCCCTAGAGGAGAGTAATGAAGGAGTTGACCTCTAACTTTGCTTGCGAAGCAGATCTCTAATTTCGCGCAGTAATTGCACGTCCTCTGGGTCTGGTGCTGGAGCCGCCGCTGCATCTTGGCGGTGGCGGTGTGCAGCGATTCGATTCACTGGAACTACGATGATGAAGTACAAACCAGCGGCTACGATCAAGAAGTTGATGATTGAGTTGATGAATGCTGCCCAATCAAAAGCTACTCCATGAATAATGAATGCTCCACCATGAATTCCACCTCCACCAAAGACTTGAATGAGTGGCTGAATGAATGATTTGGTGAGTTGTGTGACGATTCCAGTAAATGCTGCACCGACGACAACCGCGATGGCTAGATCGATGACATTACCGCGCAGAATAAATTCCTTAAAGCCTTTTAGCATTTTTAACTCCTTGGATTTGCAGGGTGGTGGCCATACTTTAACGGAGCCCATTGAATTTCACTCATGCCACCTCATTTATTGAGCGCGCAGCGACTTTGAAGATATTGCCCTCAGGTGATTTCCACTCGCAAGAGCCATCCTCAAAGGAAGCTAGCTCCCATCCACCATGTGTCTTCATGCGGTGATGTCTTCGACAGAGAAGTCCTAGATTCTCTTTGGAGGTCTTGCCGCCTTCTTCCCAGGGAATCGCATGATCGATATCGCATACCCGGGCTGGTTGGCGGCAACCGGGAAATCTGCACCTGCGGTCTCGCGCGACAATGAAATCGATGAGTGGTTGAGGAGGCTGATAAGTGAGTCGGCCATAATCGAGGAGGTTTCCAGTAACAGGGTCTGTGATGAATCTGCGCCATTTGGCATCTTTTGCTAGCAACCTTGCCGCGGATGCCGGAATTTCCCCATAACCCGCAAGCACTCCTGGATTTTCATTGAGTCCTAGAAATGTGGGCAGATCTAGCGTCAGATTTAGAGTTACTGGTCGCCCATGGGCGAGGTTTTCATCTGCACTCACGGCCAGGAATGACTCGGCGATCGTTGCTAGTGCATCAGCACGAAGTTGATCCAATGAAAGTGGCTCTATTCCCGCCGAAATTAGTTCCATATCTGGATTCGACAAGGGATTCGACATTGGATTCGACATTGGATTCGACATTGGATTCGACATTGGATTCGACATTGGATTCGACATTGGATTCGACATTGTGTTCGAGACGGGATCTCTATGTGAATTTGAGCCAGTCTCTAAATGAGAAGATTTTTCAGAGATGTCTCCCTCTCTCGAGAGAGAGGGGTTTGCCAAGTGCCCTATCTCATTAGAATCTTCAAAGGAGTCCAAACCTCTCTTTCTGCGATTTTCACTTTGACTAGCAAGCTTCGTGGAAGCAAAGCTAACTAAACCCTTCTCCTTATTCGCTCTCGCCAACTTATCAATAGCCAACCAGACGGTTTGGGCTTCAACGGCAGGAAGTAACGCCATGATTTGAGCCATCCCATGCGGCTGAGGCGTAAATGTGACACGTCGTCCTTCACTGGCTTGTGCCACTGCGACTTCAAATTCAACTGGCTCCATCTTGGCCACGAGACTTCGCACTTTATTCGTTACTTGAGCCGGAGTATGAAATTCGGCATAGGCAATGGCCATCGACTCGAGATATTTAAGTTGATCTGGATCAATTCCCCGACGTAGCAGGGTGGCACTCTCTTTTGCGATAACGGTTGCTTGGGCACTTGAAATTTCACCATTGGCCAATGCGGTACATGTTGCGGGGAGGTGCTGAGTGAGGACGCGCGCCACATCTATTCGTGATTGGGCGGTAACCGGAGCAACGTTGAGAGTTGTTGCAATCTCCTCGCGTTGAGGGTCGTCAACGCTCGAGTAGAGCCCCTTGTCGCTATCGGGCTCGGCGCCGGCCACGGCGACGATTGCAATCTGCATGAGAGCCTGGAGCCAGGCTCCTTGTTTCTCGAGGGCTGCGAGGTAATCCACCCGCGCCGAAGCGGTCAGCGTCATGGGGTCGATTTTGACGAGTTCGACAAGCACTTCAATCCCGGGGGTCTTCCCGAGTAGCTCGACAACAAATCTTTCGTCCATGAGTGAATCCTGGATTGGGGTACAGACAAAATAGAGGTGAAATTGTGATTAATTGGGGAAGGTGTGGATAAGTGGAGAGAAGGTGCGAGTGGGGGCGAAGCTGTGCCTGATTGGGAATGCGGTGCCTGATTGGGAACGCGGAGCCTGATCGGGAATACGGTGCCTGATCGGGAATGCGGAGTCCCACTCTGACGTTCTATACTTCAGTTAGTTGAAACTTCAATTAACTGTTGAAGTCAGCGGCTAATTTGGAACTGAATGCAGAAGGTGATTAAGTACCGAAGGCAATAGATATAAGTAGAGAATATAAGTAGAGAAATTAGTAGTGAAGAGAGAAGACAATAAATGCCAGCTATAACAGTTAGCGATGTAACGGTTCTGCCACGTGTTAGCGCCGATCCACACGCCAAGATTCGTCGCGTTAAGAGCGTTACCACTGCTCCGCAGGGCTTTGAGGGTGAAGGCTTCCCAGTTCGCCGTGCATTCGCTGGTGTTGATATGGCCGATCTCGATCCCTTTATTCACCTGGATCAAATGGGTGAAGTTGAATACGCCCCCGGTGAACCTAAGGGCACTCCCTGGCACCCACACCGGGGATTTGAAACTGTCACTTACATCATTGATGGAATTTTTGATCACAAAGATAATCACGGCGGTGGTGGCACCATAACCAATGGCGATACTCAGTGGATGACTGCTGGTGCTGGAATTCTGCATATCGAAACCCCGCCAGAGCATCTTGTTGTTAGCGGCGGTCTATTCCATGGATTTCAGCTGTGGGTAAATCTGCCCGCTGCCAAGAAGTGGTCTCAACCTGCCTACCAAGATATCCGCGCGAATGATGTCTCCTTGCTTACTACAGCTGATGGAGGCGCACTTCTCCGTGTTATCGCTGGAGAGCTCGCTGGCCATACTGGTCCTGGTTCAACGCAGACTCCTATAACAATGGTGCATGCAACTCTGGCTCCAGGTGCCGAGCTTCGCATTCCATGGCGCCCGGATTACAACGCGCTGGTTTATACCCTCAACGGTAAAGGCACAGTGGGAGAGAGCGGTCAACCTGTAAAGATGGGACAACTCGCGGTTCTGGTGGATGGGTCGACCCTTGTCATTAAGGCCGATGCGAATCAAGAGTCGCGCTCGCCCTCAATGGATGTATTGATTTTAGGCGGAGAACCAATTCGCGAATCAGTTGCATGGATGGGTCCATTTGTAATGAATACAAAGGCCGAGGTAATTCAAGCATTTGAAGATTTCCAAAAAGGATTGCTTGGAACTATTCCTGCTGAGCACGTGACGCCACCTGCTCGCGAAAACTTGGAGGGAATTCACAATACGCCGACGGGGATTCAAGAAGGTTGAATTCAGAAGAACCGAATTCAAGTGATCCGAATTCAAGAGAACCGAATTCAAGAGAACCGAATTCAACGGATCCGATTGTCGGGTAATCTTTTCCGAAGAAGCAAAGATATAAAAACATTGACCCACTAGTTTGACCCGATAAATTGACCCGATAAATTGACCCGATAAATTGACCCGATAAATTGCCCCGATAAATTGCCCCAATAAATTGCCCCAATAGATAGATTAGGAAATCAAGTGCCACAGTTATTTGATCCAATAACAATCCGCGGAGTTGAAATTAGAAACCGTGCCTGGGTTAGCCCAATGTGCCAGTACTCCGCCAAAGATGGAGTCGTTGGAGAGTGGCATCGCGTTCACCTGGGTTCGCTTGCAACGGGTGGAGCTGGATTAATCATGGCTGAGGCCACTGGTGTTGTACCTGAAGGACGTATTTCAATCGGTTGTCCTGGCCTCTACAACGATGAGCAAGTTGCTGCCTGGGCCACGATCGTGGACTTCGCGCATTCGATGGGCGCCAAAATGGGAATTCAACTGGCTCACGCCGGAAGAAAGGGTGGCACCGCAATCCCAGGATCAGATCATTTAATGGCAACCCCTGAAGAAGGGGGATGGGAGGCTGTTGCCCCTAGTGCAATTGCATTCGAAGGTTACCCAGTACCGCGCGCACTTACAGTTCCAGAGATCAAGGCCTTGGTGAAAGAGTTTGGCCACGCCGCGAAGCGAGCTATATCTGCTGGCTTTGACCTCTTAGAAATCCATGCCGCGCATGGCTACCTACTTCACGAGTTTTATTCACCTCTTTCAAATCAACGTACCGACGAATACGGCGGCGATTTCGAGGGACGTACTCGTTTGCTCAAAGAGGTCGTTCAAGAGATCCGCGCAAGTGTTGATGAGAGCGTTCCGCTCTTTGTTCGTATCTCTGCATCCGATTGGACCGAAGGAGGTTGGACGATTGAAGATTCAGTCCGACTAGCCAACGAGCTGACCCCACTCGGAGTAGATCTGATCGACGCTTCAAGTGGTGGCAATGTCCACAATGCAAAGATAACTGTTGGCCCTGGCTATCAAGTTGATTTCGCAGATGCCATTAAGCACGGTTCAACGATCAAAGCATCGGCAGTGGGAATGATCACCGATCCTGTGCAGGCAAATGCAATCATCGAATCAGGTCAAGCAGATGCAGTCATGCTCGGCCGAGAATTCTTGCGTAATCCTCGCTGGCCACTCTATGCCGCTCGCGTACTTGGAGTCGACATCAAGTGGCCCGCTCAAATAGCGCGTGGCAAGCTCTAACTAAACCCTCCGCGGATTTAAAGAGCTTTGAGGGCGCTCACTACCTTCGTTAACGAATCCTTAGCATCACCAAAGAGTAACGTCGTCTTTGGATCATACAAAAGTTCATTTTCGATACCAGCAAATCCTGGACGCATAGAGCGCTTCAGAAAGATGACATTGCCAGCGTCTGCAACATCCAAGATAGGCATTCCATAGATTGGGCATCCCGGAGTGGTCTTTGCTGCTGGATTTACAACATCATTCGCACCAACTACCAGTACTACATCGGTTTGAGGGAATGTTGGATTGACCTCATCCATCTCTACGAGTTGCTCGTATGGAACGTTCGCTTCAGCAAGAAGGACATTCATATGGCCAGGCATGCGCCCGGCAACAGGGTGGATTCCGTAGGCGACATCAACGCCCTTTGCAGTCAACAGATCAGCTAGTTCACGGACAGTGTGCTGTGCCTGCGCAACAGCCAAGCCGAAACCAGGAACAATTACAACTCTTTGTGCGTAGTTGAGCAAGATTGCCACATCATCTGGAGATCCAGATTTAACGGAGCGAACTTCACCAGTCGCAGCTGCCTCTTGTGGCTTCGCAGTAAATGCACCAAAGAGGGTTCCAAATAGTGAACGGCCCATCGCCGCCGCCATAAGGCGCGTGAGGATGGTTCCAGATGCTCCCACGAGTGTTCCCGCGACAATCAGGAGAGTGGACTGCAAGACATATCCACTTGCAGCAACCGTGAGTCCTGTAAATGCATTGAGCAGAGAGATGACGATTGGTACATCTGCTCCTCCGACAGGCAATACGAAGAGCACGCCAAAGAGGAGAGCCAGTCCAGCCATAACGGCAAGTGATGTATTACCTAATGAATGGATAACCCATTCAGCAGAACCAAGAGTGCCTAGGAGAGTCGCGGCGATGACGAAGCGACCACCAGGAAATACAACTGGTCGCGTTGTCATAATCTCTTGCAATTTAAGGAAGGTGACTATTGATCCAGAGAATGAGACACATCCGACAATTACTGTAAAGACAGTTGCAACCACTTCAGCAGTGCTTGCCCCGGCTCCCAATTTCAAATACTCGACGATGGAAACCAGCGCAGCTGCGCCACCACCGACACCATTAAATAGTGCAACGAGTTGTGGCATCTGGGTCATTTGAATCCGACGAGCTGCTGGTACTCCAACACCCACACCGAAAATAATCGCTCCTAATATCCACCACTTGTGATTATGAGTCATTCCCGGAGCCCAGAAAACGAGGTCGGTAGCAACAAATGCTCCAGCTGCACCAATTAAGTTTCCGCGCCTGGCAGATTTAGGTGAAGAGAGCCCTTTGAGAGCCAAGATGAAGCAAACGGAGACGATGAGAGTTAATACGCCATAGAGGTTTTTATTCACTTGCTCTCACCTCCAGCGACTGCATCCTCTTTCTTGACACGTGGCTTACCTTTGAACATTTCTAGCATTCGATCGGTGACAACAAATCCGCCGACCATATTTATTGTGGCCAGAACGACCGCGGCAACGCCAAGTCCGAGCTGCACATTGTTATCAGCATGATCTGCCACTGTGATGGCACCGACCAGAATAATTCCGTGGATAGCGTTCGCTCCCGACATCAAAGGCGTATGCAAGGTGGTAGAAACCTTCGATACAACTTCAAAGCCAATAAATATGGAGAGAACGAATATTGATAGCAGCGCTAAATTACTCATTACTTCGCTCCCTTGCGATTTTCGCCGTTCATCGTGACAGTTGCGGCATCAATGATTTCATCCTCAAAGTTCGGAACTACTTGTCCGTCTTTCACCATTAGCAGTAGCAAATTGACTACGTTGCGTGAGTAAAGCATCGAAGCATGGAATGCGAGTGAGCTCGGTACATCTTTGCCGCCCCACATCTTTACTCCGTTAGCAGTTGTAATAATTTCGCCAGGTTTTGTACCTTCAACGTTTCCGCCGGTCTCAGCTGCAAGATCTACTACGACCGAACCGGGAGCCATTGCAGCGACCATCTCTGCCGTCACCAGGCGCGGAGCCGGACGACCCGGAACCGCCGCAGTTGTTATAAGGACATTTGCTGCAGCAATATAAGGAGTAAGAAGCTCGCGTTGCTTCGCGGCGCGCTCCTCGGTCATCTCGCGGGCATATCCACCCGCACCCTCAAGAGCTTCAAGTTCCAGAGTGATGAATTTTGCACCCATTGATTTCACTTCATCTGCAGAAGCGGGGCGAACGTCATATGCGCTCACGACCGCACCCAAGCGCTTTGCAGTGGCAATCGCTTGAAGTCCAGCGACACCAGCACCCAAGACCACAACGTTCGCCGGAGTAACTGTTCCGGCGGCGGTCATGAGTAATGGGAAGAAACGTGGGGAGAGTTCAGCACCAACTAGTACCGCTTTGTAGCCTGCACATAAAGCTTGAGAGGTCAGCGCATCCATTGACTGAGCGCGTGAGATACGCGGTACAAGTTCAAGTGAGATCGCGGTGACGCCGGCCTTAACGGCCGCCTCAATTGAATCTGCGGCAGTGGTAGGAGATAGGAATGAGATCGTAATCGCACCTTTTTTAAGCGATGAGATCGCATCGGGTGTCAACGGCTGAACAGACAGGACTACATCAGCATCGTTGATGACATTTCCGCTCGAGACGGTTGCACCGGCTGCAGCAAACTGCGCATCAGAAAATTCAGATGCAACTCCTGCGCCGGATTCAATGGTGACTTCAAGTCCAGCTTTGGTGAGCTTGGAGATGATGTCGGGGACGAGGGCGACTCGTTTTTCGCCAGGTCGTGTTTCTTTAGGGACGGCTACACGCATGACGCAAATCTAGTGAGTGCACCTGCCAAAAAGTAGGCTTTTAACCCTAATTCCACCTTAAAAGGGGATTAATAGGTGTTCCCACTCAATTCGCCACGGACCAGGTGGTACAAAATTGCTTGGATAGTTGTGCGACGGTGATATGCCTCACGCCAGATTACTGATTTATCTCCATCGATAACCTCGGCGGAAACTTCCTCTCCGCGATGTGCCGGCAAGCAGTGCATGAAAATGGAATCAGAAGCAGTCAGCTCCATCAAATTTTTAGTTACTGCAAATGGAGCAAGAGCCTGGAGTTTTGCAGTGCGCTCCTCCTCGGGATCTCCCATCGACATCCATACATCTGTGTAAAGGACGCTGGCATCTTTTGCTGCCGTTTCTGGGTCGGTGAGAATCTCAATCTTGGCGCCGGACTTCGCGGCGATTTCCATAGCACTAGCGACGGCACTCTCATCTGGTGCATAACTTCCACCAGGTGTAGCCACTACAACGTGAGCTCCCATGATGGCTCCCATTGTGAGCCAGGCATGTGCCATATTGTTTCCATCGCCCACGTAAGTAAATTTTCTTCCCGAAATATCTCGACCGAAATTTTCTCTAATTGTCACCCAGTCGGCCAATAGTTGCGTGGGGTGATCATCGTCTGTGAGTCCGTTGATAACAGGGATCGTGGCATTGGCACCGAGTTCATCAACATCCGATTGCTTGAAGGTTCGAATAATGAGTGCAGAGGTGTAGCCGCTAATAATTCTTGCGGTATCAGCGATGGTCTCACCGCGTCCGATCTGCAGGTCATCTCCCCGGATGAATATCGGAGTTCCGCCAAGGTGTGCGACTGCAGTCTCGGAGGCCAGTCGGGTGCGGGTAGAAGGCTTCGTCATGTAGATCGCTACGGTTCGATTAGCCAGGGCGGTATTTGCCAAGAAAGGCTTCACAGCAAATTGTGCGGAGGTATCCAGCAAGAGCTCGACATCTGCCCTGCTGAGATCGGAGGTGCGCAGTAGATCCTTCATTACGTAATCGTAGGCGATAACATTGGGGTTATGAAAAACCCTTTCGCCCCCTCACACGGTGAGCCGATTGGGATTGGCGGGACAGATACCCTCGAAGAGGAGCGGCTATCTCCTACCGACGATGGGGATCATGAAAGATTCTCGCATTACGTTCGAAAAGAGAAGATCACGGAGGCGATGGTCACCGGTAAGCCTGTGCGCGCTCTTTGTGGCAAGAAGTGGGTCCCCAGTCGCGACCCTGAAAAGTTTCCTATCTGTCCGACATGCAAAGAGATATACGACGGATTGAAGAAAGAGTGAGGCCCTTTGGGTCTGCGCTTACTCCAAAGGTTGGATCTGTACTTGCAGTAATAATTCTCGCGTTGAGCGTGACATTGGGTGCGACAACTTCACACGCCGATTCCACGCCAACTCCGTCTGCGAGCAGCTCCACTTCCGCGCCGAGTGCAACTCCAAGTCCCAGCCCAACAGATACCTCAAGCGCTCCCTCGATGAATCAACCAAGAAAAATATTGTCGGGCTGGATTCCCTACTACTCCATGAAGACTTCATTGCCTTCGGCAATTCTCAACGCCGATCTCATCCAGCAAGTATCGCCATTCTGGTATTCCCTGAAGGATCAGAAGACCATTACCGACTTATATACCCCTGCCAACCCCAACACTCCCATGGCAACTGCACTGCAATCTATGCAAGCCGCTGGATTCAAAATTATTCCTACTATCACAGATGGCACTGACGTTGATCCCAAGACCGGAAACGTTTCACAGATGGTCTTGTCCAATCTTCTAGCTAACCCCACCTCTCGCGCCAACATTGTCAATACCATTCTTAATCTAGTTATGACTAATAATTTTGATGGAATAGATCTGGACTTTGAAAATTTTGCCTACGTAGATCCGATCTCGACCTGGCCTACTACTGAGACTCGCTGGGTTCAATTCTTAACTGATCTCGCAACCGCATTACATGCTCAAGGAAAAATTCTCTCGATCACAACCCCACCGCTCTTTGACCCAGTATCTGGCAAGAAGGGTTATTACGTTTATGCATGGTCACAAGTTGCATCCATCATCGATCAACTTCACATAATGGCTTATGACTACTCCACCTCAAGCCCAGGGCCTATCGGACCGCTGCAATGGACGACGAATGCCGTTACGTATGCAGTCTCAGTAATTCCTGCATCGAAGATTTATATTGGTATTCCTGGATACGGTCGCGATTGGGTTACCAAGGTGGTGGGAACGTGCCCAACACTTCCTATTAATTACAGTAAAACCGTCGCACCCGGAGTTGTTTCTACGGTGGTCATGCACAGTGTTGCTGCGCTAGCCGCAGCTTATGGCGCCACTCCTACATACAATCAAACGTATGCAGAATCATCGTTTACCTATCAGAAGGTGTACAACGGAACGCTCTCAAATGGTGCACTTACGACCTGCACCGCCTATCGAACTGTCTGGTACCAAGATGCGCAGAGTTTTTCTGCTCGCGCGAATTTAGTATCGCAGTATCGGCTCGGCGGACTATCCGAGTGGACCTTTGGCATGGAAGACCCGAGTGCTTTTCAAGCTATTCGAGTAGTGGCGCTTTCAATTGCCCCAGATTCAGTCGCAGCCTCTCTCTCCGCTGATTCAACAAATATCTCGATCGGAACCCCTACCAAAGTTGTGGGAACTTTCACCTTGCCTGATAAGACTCCTGCTGCCGGCATCCCTGTTCACCTGCAGACGCAGTCGCCAGGAGGAACATGGACCACCGTCCAAGATGGGGTGACAGCTGCTGACGGAACCTTCACGAGCACTCTGCAGTTAACTCAAAATACCAATATTCGAATGTTTAGCGATGGCTCTTGGCAGCGTCTTGAAGGTGACACTCCAACGGTGGCGATTAATGTCTCCCGAGTTCTGAGCTGGACAATTCCGGCATCCATGAAGGTTGGCGTTCCGTACACCATTAAGGCGCAGGTCTCACCGGCAGTCGCTGGTGTCACCGTTGCGCTCAGCAATGGGGCGAGTGCCGTGACCGATAGTTCCGGCCTTGCGACCTTCACCGTAACTAACGGCAGTTCTGGATTTGTACCGTATCGGTTGACGATCGCCGCCGATCAGAATTTCGCTGCAACCCAGACCGCCTTTGTTATTGTTTGGGCTCGATAACTTGCATTTCGATTATTCATTTTTGATATGCACTTTTACTCTTTACTCTTTACTTTTGCTATTTACTAGGTACTGCAAGAAGATTCACGATGGGAGGTTGATATGGCAATAGATACGGTTACGGAGTCTGATCTTGATATCTCTCAACTTGTCGATAAACCTTGGGTAACCATCGTCTGGGATGATCCCGTTAACCTGATGAGCTATGTGACCTACGTCTTTGTAAAGCTCTTCGGATTCACCCAAGAACATGCTCACGAACTCATGATGCAGGTTCACAATGAGGGACGTGCCGCAGTGACAACTGGATCACGTGAAGAGATGGAACGTGATGTGCAGAGACTGCACGAGCATGGTCTGTGGGCGACGTTGCAGCGCGATGACAAGATTTAAAGTGGTGGCGTAATGTCAGAGTTCACGCGTTCAGGTGGAATTTACTCACTGGAACTATCGATCGATGAAGCACATATCTTGATCAACTTGGTTGAACAACTCCTGGAGTTATTAGGTGAGGGAGACTTCAGTCATCACTATGACGAAAGTGACCCATTCGCACAACTGATGGCGCAACTTAAGGCTGCTCCAGATGAGATCGCCCCACCCGAGGATCCAGTGTTATTACGACTGTTACCAAATGCTTATGCAGATCCAGAGGCAGCTGCAGATTTCCGGAGATATACCGAACCCACGTTGCGTGGGAAGAAGAAGCGGACGTTGACGCAAGTCCGAGAAGCTCTTGCGGTAATTGTTGATGAAGACCGTGGGGGAGTTGTTGAAGATCTTGAGGGCGAGATCTGGCTCATGGCGATCAACGACCTTCGTTTGGCGCTCTCCGTCCGACTTGAAATTAACCCAGAGTCGTTTGACCTCTTTGAAACTCTCTCCGATGAAGATCCTCAAAAGCCGATCTACGCCGTGTATTTCTGGTTGGGATGGCTACAAGAGAGTCTGCTGAACCTCTTGGCGGGCGGCTAGACTTATCGGGTGTCACATCCCGCATCCTCGGCTCCTATCGGAGTCTTCGATTCTGGATTAGGTGGATTGACTGTAGCTAGAGCAATCATCGATCAACTACCCGGCGAATCAATCATCTACGTGGGGGATAACGCCAGGGGTCCATATGGGCCACGCACCTTGGCGGAAGTTCGCTCGTTCACCCTTGAAATCCTTGATGACTTGGTCGCCGCCGGAGTCAAGGCAATCGTCATCGCCTGCAATACGGCATCCTCGGCAACTTTGCGCGACGCCCGAGAGCGATACGAGATTCCAGTTCTAGAAGTGATCCAACCCGCCGTTAGACGTGCAGTCTCAGCTACGCGCTCGGGACGAGTGGGTGTCATTGGAACCAATGCAACCATTGAATCTGGGGCATACCTGGATTCCTTTGCAGCCGCGCCGCAGTTAACGATTACCGATGTGGCCTGCCCTGCCTTCGTGGAGTTTGTAGAGCGAGGTGAGACCTCCGGGCCTGCCATCACTGAGATTGCTCGAGAGTATCTGCAACCATTGATTGACGCAGATGTAGATACCTTGGTCTTGGGATGCACGCACTATCCATTGCTGACCGGAGTTATCTCATATGTGATGGGTGATGGAGTCACTTTGGTCTCTAGCGCCGAAGAGACAGCAAAAGATTTATATCGCACATTGATTGAAAATGAACTACTTAATGTTTCTAGTGCTCCCACATATAAATTTATTGCAACGGGAGATACCGAATCATTTAGCAAATTAGCACGCAGGTTTCTTGGTCCAGAGGTTCACAGCGTTGAAGGGGAAATTTAAATGAGTGCTCGTTTGGAAAATCGTGGAGCGAATGAACTTCGTCCCATCTCTTTCTCGCGTAATTGGTTGAAGAATGCCGAAGGCTCAGTTCTTGTGGAGTTTGGAAACACTCGCGTTCTCTGTGTTGCCTCCTTTACTCCTGGTGTTCCGCGCTGGCTTACTGGCAAGGGGCAAGGTTGGGTCACAAGTGAGTACGCAATGCTTCCACGTGCAACCCATACCCGTTCAGATCGTGAGAGCGTTAAAGGAAAACTCGGCGGTCGCACTCAGGAGATTTCTCGATTGGTAGGTCGTTCTCTACGTGCAGTGGTCGATACTCACGCGCTTGGAGAGAACACGATCGTGATCGACTGTGATGTTCTGCAGGCAGATGGCGGCACTCGCACGGCGGCGATTACAGGCGCATATGTTGCACTTGCCGACGCGATTACCTGGGCGAAGGAGAAAGGTCATATCATCGCTGATCGCAAACCTTTGCGTCAGTCGGTTGCAGCAGTAAGCGTTGGAATTATCAAGGGCGTCCCGATGCTCGATCTTTGTTACGAAGAGGATGTCGATGCCGATACCGATATGAACATTGTCTGCACAGGTGATGGAAATTTCGTTGAGGTTCAAGGAACTGCCGAAGGTGTTCCCTTTGATCGCTCTTTACTCAATCAACTCTTGGATTTAGGTGTGGCTGGTTGCGCCGAACTCACCCGCTTACAAGCAGCGACTCTGGCTTAATCGGCCTGAGAGGATAATTACGCGTGGTCGATGCAGGCTCTTCCGAAGTTAAATCTCCCAAAAAAATAGTTCTTGCGACCCGCAATTTGGGCAAGGTCGAAGAATTTGAGCGAATGTTGCGTGCTGCCAATCTGGAGATTGAGGTACTGGGGCTTCGCGATTTTCCAGATATGCCAGATGTTGAGGAGACGGGCGCTACCTTCGCGGAAAACGCTCAGCTTAAGGCCCATCAGATATCTGAGTACACGGGCTTACCCGCCTTGGCCGATGACAGCGGACTCTGTGTTGATGCTCTCGGAGGAGCCCCCGGGATCTATTCAGCCCGCTGGGCAGGCGTACATGGGGATGACAAGGCGAATCTTGAGAAGGTGCTCCGCGAGATTCAAGAGATTTCGAACCCGACGTATGGCGCTCGCTTTAGGTGTGCCGTCGTTTTAGCGCTGCCTGCAGGCCACGCATCTGGAGTGCGAGAGGTCGTGCGGGAGGGGGAGATTGTTGGGCAGATACTCCTTACCCCACGAGGTACAAACGGATTCGGATACGACCCTATCTTTCAACCCGATGGCTACACCCAAACCACGGCCGAATTACCTGCCGAGGTCAAGGATCAAATTAGTCATCGCGGTAGAGCACTTCAGGCGATTATTCCGGAGTTGGAAAAGCTCCTATAAGAAGTACTGATTGATCTTTCACCCGCCAAAAGTTTCAAGAGCTAAAGAATGTATGAATTACCCAATTGTTCAAATTATCTAAGGTACCATTTTGGCATTAGTACTACCCGTTCTGATCAGCTACGCGATCACAGTTAACCGAGGAGTCACCCGTGGCAGTCAAAAAGACCGCTAAGAAGGCAACCGCGAAGAAAGTTGCTGCCAAGAAGGCAACAGTTAAGAAGGCAGTTGCAAAGAAAGCTGTGGCAAAGAAAGTCGTAGCGAAGAAGGCAGTTGCGAAGAAGGCAGTTGCAAAGAAGGCAGTTGCAAAGAAGGCAGTTGCAAAGAAAGCTCCCGTTAAGAAAGCGGTAGCGAAGAAGGCTCCTGTTAAGAAAGTTGCTGCTAAGAAAGCGCCAGCTAAGCGGACAACCGCAAAAAAGAGCGTGGCCGAGCAGACCCCAACGCGAATTGTTATTCCGGCAGTCTCAACCTACACACCATCTAGCGCTGTAGAGCAAGCACCAGCAGTTGTAACTATCGGCTCAAAGCCACCTGCACCGGTAACCACTACAGCTCCAGCAACGGGTCCAACCCCGGTTGAAAAGTCTTCCTCTCGCGTCGTTCTCTGGGTAGTAGTGGGTGTTGTACTCATTGCAGTCTTGGTTGTCGCTCGTAATCACAAGGCTTCATCGAGTACGCCGACATCTACTCCAACTCCTGTCGCGAGCGCTGCGAGCACTCCAACTGATACATCTTCACCGACGGACATGACGACCGCTTCGGCTGCACCAAGTTCTGCCGCAAGTTCCGCTACAACGCCTGCGGCCACATCAACCGCGGCTCCTGCTAGCGATCTGGCTCCAGTTGGAATTGTTGCCCATTACAACGCAACTGGTGCCACCATCTACTGGTATCCAGCAAATAAGAACAATTCACCAACTACCTACAACATCGAAACTGCATCCGATGGTGGGGCCTTCAAATTGATCGCAACAGTTCCTGCAACTCAACTCACGCTCAATGTCACCGAGACGAGCAGCGATGGCTGGACCTCATTCAAGATCTCTGCTGTATACGCCGATGGAAATATTGTTGCTGGGAAGGTCTTTGGTCTTCCAGGCCAATACAACTAGCGCAACTTTCTTATGGGGAGGCTTTAAGGGCTTCCAAAATAGCGTTGACGTATACGTCGCCTCCGGCGTCGCTTAGATGCACTCCATCTGGCGCGAAATATTCTGGGTGGCCCGCTGAAATTGTGGCCCAATCGATCAACTGGGCTTGCGGGTAATCGGCGATAACTTTTTGGATTAGCTGGTCGTTATCCTCTTTCCAGGCCCTTGGAACTGCGGTATTTACAACGATCATCTTGGGTTGGTTCTTGAGTAAATCAAAGAGGGTGCGCACATCACTTTCGACGAGGCGATTGTTGTTGCCTAAATCAAAGATGACCGGGGAATTTTCCATTCCCACGCGATCACTTTGTACGACTTGAATTAACTCACCGATCTGTCTGCCTACTCGGGCGTTAATAAGTGCAATAGGGAAGTGGCTCTGCAGTTTTGCGCGAATTCCAAGAATAATTGAATCTCCTGTAACCCAGAGCCCAGATTTCGGTGCTGGTGTCGCCGCCTGGCTCGTACCAACTGAGGGTGAAGTCGTGGGAGTTGAACGAACTACGAGAGATGTTTCTATCTTGGGAGTTTGCGAACTCTCATGAAGAGCGGCCCAAGAAGCTCCAGATGTTGAGAGTAGGAGTGCTATTACTCCTAGTGCGACCCACATTTTCTCGCGCCTTTGCACCGAACGAGTGCGGTATTTCATTCCGCGGAACCAATTGGATAGTCGACCACGACGAATAGGAATTTCGATCCAACGCAGTGAGATATCGGCGAGAGCAACAACGACAAGGATTCTGGCGCAGTTGATTGCCCAATTGGCGCCAGCTAAGTCCACATTAGGCCTGGTTACCTGAAAGATGACCCAATGCCAAAGATAGATTCCGTATGAACGTTGACCGATCCACACTATGGGCTTAGTACTTAAAATCGGAGAGAATCTGGAAGCTGGATGCACCAATGAGGTGAGTACCGCACATCCAAATATTGCAGCGAGTGGGAAGGCGATTCGATAGAGGGTCGGGTGCGACTCATCGATAAAGAAGAAGGTGCAGAGCAAGCCTAAGAATCCAATTACTCCGACTCCATCTACAAAATCTTGAGCGCGTTGAGAGATATTTCTATCGAGATTGGTCGGTACCCAACTCACAGCAAGTGCCGCACCGAGAAAAAGTCCTAGGCTGTGGGTATCTGTGCCGAAGTAAATGTGACTAATTTGATTGGTAGCACTTGCATCGACGTGTAGCGAATAAATAAAGAGAGCGAGACCTGAGATGAAGGCGATAACAAGAGAGCTTTGAACAACTCTCTTTTTGCCCAGATAGCGCAGGATGAGCAGCAAAATGAGCGGCCACAAAATATAGAACTGGATTTCTACGCCAAGGGACCAGGTGTGCTGAAGAAGTGGAGGTCTTCCTACGGCTTGGAAATAGTCCTGATGAACCGCAACGAGATGCCAATTTTCACTTCCGGTGAGGACATATGGCAGGTCACTCAGAAAGCGGTGGATGGCATCGGGTTTCCACGCGGCGATGATGAAGGTTGTGCCCGCCAACATGAATATAAGAGGTGGTGCTAATCGACGAATACGAGCCCAATAAAATTCGCGCAGATCTAATCCGCCCTTACTCAAAATAGAATCCAGCAAGAGGCGGGTGATGACATAACCACTGATGACAAAGAAGAGATCTACACCCAAGAAGCCACCGGGAATCCAGGTGATTCCGAGGTGGTAAAGAATGACCGCCGTTACTGCAAGCGCACGCAAACCATCAATCGGTGCGATGTAGCGGGAGGGTTGATCCGCCATTACTTACGCTTTGGAGATTTTCCCACGCTCTTACTGCCTGCTGTGGTTGCCTTCTTTGCGGTGGGCTTTGAGGTGGACTTTGCAGCAGCAGGAGTTGAGGGACGTGTGAACTCTTTCTCTTTAGGACGATGATGCTCATCGAGCGCATCTTCGATTTGCAGGCCAAGTGCAGCGAGTCGTTCAAAGGCGGTAGAGACGCGGGCCCGACTCTGTCGGATACCTTCTTCTGCAGCGGCGAGGGCTTGATTGTGGATCTTCTGAAGTCTTTCAGATTCGCTCACTGCATCGGTCAACCAATTTTTAAAGTTAGCGATATCAGTTGTGGCTTCAGTAATAACGCGATCGGCTTCTCGCTTTGCAGCAGATGTTATGGTGTTCGCTTCACGATGCTTGGAATCCAGCAACTCTTGCGCAGCCTTGGACGCCTTGGCGATCGCCTCCTTAGCTTCTGTTTCAGCAGCCTCTAAATATTTACGTCCACGACTTTCAGCGCTTTGGAGTGCAGCACGAGCTTTGCTCTCTGCAGTATCTGCCAATTGCTTGGCAGCTCGCTCTGCTTCCGCCAAGGCACGTTCTGCGGTTGCAGCTGCGCGAGCTTCGCGCGCTTGCGCAGTCTTAATTAACGATGTCGCGGTCTCGGTAGCCAAAATTTCAAATTCTTCACGGGTCAGGCTGGTGATGTCGCGACGTGCGCGCAGATCTGCCAACTCCGCTTCTAGAGCACGGATACGATCGAGAGTGCTTTGATTAGGAGTTGAGGGAGATGTGGGTCTGACTCCAGATGCACCGCTTTGACTGGGGGATGAGTTAGTTGAATTCGCTTCTTCATCTTTAAATCCGATCCAAGAGCGGAAATTCTTCTCAGCCATCAGTGGGTCCCTTCATAGGTGTGCTCATTAATCATGGCTTACTCAACCTAGTGTCGTAAAGAGGCGATTGGGCCTCTCGATCCAACGCTCGTTCCAACGCTCGATACAACTCTCAACATAACTCTGCATAAAACTGGTGCGGGAGGCGGGACTTGAACCCGCACGTCCGAAGACACAGGTTCCTAAGACCTGCGTGTCTGCCATTTCACCACTCCCGCTGGAGGGTAGATAAGCGGCAAGGGTACGGGTAGGTTAGGCCTAGTACCAAATGAGGCGACCTAAAACGATATAAGTACTCATAGAGGAGCGATTAACCATGTCTTTAACCCCGACCCCCGCTGATAAGTTCACCTTTGGTCTCTGGACTGTTGGATGGCAGGCCCGTGATCCCTTTGGTGATGCGACCCGCGCCCCACTCGATCCAGTCCGCTCTGTCAATGAGCTCGCGGCTCGCGGTGCCTACGGTGTGACCTTCCACGATGATGACTTGATTCCATTTGGAAGCGATGATGCCTCCCGCAATGGCCATATCCATCGTTTTAAGAAGGCTTTAGACGAGACCGGCATGAAGGTCCCAATGGCAACGACCAATCTTTTTAGCCATCCCATCTTCAAGGATGGTGCACTGACCTCAAATGATCGCGATATCCGCCGCTTCGCTTTGGCGAAGGCGATGCGCAATATCGACCTGGCCGCCGAACTTGGGGCTCAGATCTATGTCTGTTGGGGCGGTCGCGAGGGAGCAGAGTCTGATGGAGCTAAAGATGCCTATGTGGCTCTAGAGCGCTACCGCGAGGGCTTCAACATTCTTGGTGGCTATGTCAAAGATAAGGGCTATGACATCAAGTTTGCGATTGAGCCAAAGCCGAATGAGCCTCGTGGCGATATCTTCTTGCCGACTATCGGTCACGCACTCGCTTTCATTGAGACCCTGGATCACCCAGAGATGGTTGGCGTAAATCCTGAGGTTGGGCATGAGCAGATGGCGGGATTGAACTTTGTTCATGGCATCGCTCAGGCGCTCTGGCAAGGCAAGTTATTCCATATTGATCTCAACGGACAACATGGTCCTAAGTACGACCAAGACCTGGTCTTTGGACATGGTGATTTGAAGTCCGCATTCTTCCTGGTCGATCTACTTGAGCGTTACAACTATCAAGGTCCAAAGCACTTTGATTACAAGCCTGCTCGTACCGAAGACGACGCTGGCGTGTGGGAGTCTGCCAGCGCCAATATGCGTACATATTTGGCGCTCAAGGAGCGCGCTCTGGCATTCCGCAATGATCCTCGCGTAATCGATGCGATGAAGGAATCTCGCATTGATCAGCTCGAGGTGCCAACTCTGACTGCTGGTGAGACCTGGCGCGATCTTGCTGATCCATCCTTTGATGTGGAGCTAGCAGGCGCTCGCGGATATGGATACGAGAAGATTGATCAACTTGCCCTTGAGCACTTGATGGGTGTGAAGGCTTAGTTGGAATTGGTTATAAAAAAAGGCGCCTCTTTCGAGGCGCCTTTTTTATGGAGTTAATGAGGTTATCAGTTAGCTACGTTGGCGCCTTTACGAGAGATGGCATCAACTGAGGCAGAGATCAAGAGCACTCCACCAGTAACCAGGTATTGGGTTCCTGAGCTAAAGCCCAAGAGACCCATACCGTTATTGATAATTGCTACAACCAGTCCACCAAGAACTGCATCGCGCAACTTTCCTTTTCCTCCGAAGAGAGAAGTTCCGCCGATAACTGCAGCACCAACTGCGTAGAGCAGAGTGGTTCCGCCACCAGTGGTTGGGGAGATGGAGTTAGAGATCGATGCAAAGAGCATTCCGGCAACTCCAGCAAGACCAGAGCAGATCATGAATGCGATGGTGCGTACGCGACGGACATTGATACCAGAGCGACGCGCGGCTTCAGCGTTGCCACCAACTGCGTAAAGGTGGCGACCAAAGACGGTGCGGTTAAGTACAAATGTGCCTGCCACCAAGATCGCAAGCAAGACTGGAACGACGATAGGCATTCCCTTGATGCTGCTGTTTGGTGGATTTCCGCGTTGTTCGTTCAAGACATACGTGGAACCCAAACCGAGAACTACTAAGAGAACATTCTTAGTAAGCCAGACTTTAAAGAGTTCAGATTTCAAATTCTTGCGACGACGGTGCAAGAGGCGATTGAGTCCAAGACCCACATAAAGCCCCAGACCGATGATGGCAAATAGCCAACTCTGTAGGGGAGTGAGGTTGTTGTTCTCAACTGCGATGATGAAGCGATCTTGTAGTGAGATCGTTCCACCTTCTCCTGCCATAAGAAGCAAGATTCCTTGGAAAGCCAAGAAGGCAGAGAGCGTCACGACGAAGGACGGAATACGAAGTCTGGCGACGAGAGTTCCCATCAACCAACCCAGACCCACTCCAACGACGATGCTGATGAAGAGTGCAATGAACCATGGGTAGTGGTGATCATTGATAAGGAGTACGAGCGTCGCACCGCACACGCCAGAGGCGAAACCTGCGGAGAGGTCAATCTCACCGAGAAGAAGTACGAATACCAGACCCATCGCAATAACAATGACAGGCGCAGCCTGAGTTAGTAGGTTGGCCATATTGCGTGCGGTTAAGAAGAATTGGGATGAGAAGGTAAATACGGCGCCAAGTGCGATGAGGCCTAGGAATGCAGGCAGCGCGCCAATATCTCCAGCCTTAATCTTTGCGAAGTAATCAGTAACAACGGTCTTGAGAGTTACTTCTTGATTGGCCAGGTTGTCGGTATTAACACTCATGCGTTTACTCCTACGATTCCTTCAGATTTTCCGGTCGTAATGAGTTCGACCACTTGACTTGCCTTTACATTCTTAGTTTCGACTTGTGCAGCCATAGTTCCTAGATAGAGCGGAGCGATATGGTCGGCAACTTCGAATACATCATTGAGGTTGTGGCTAATCAAAATTACAGCCAATCCATTGTCAGCCAATCTACGTACAAGTTTGAGGACTTGTTCTGTCTGAGCGACACCAAGTGCCGCAGTTGGTTCGTCCAAGATAACCACTTTGGAGTTCCAGAGAACGGCGCGAGCAATGGCGACGGTCTGACGTTGTCCACCTGAGAGAGAGGAGACGGTCTGACGGATAGATTTAACAGTTCTTACCGAGAGTCCATCGAGAGTCTTGGCGGCGAGAGATTCCATATGAGTCTCATCGAGAACTACTCCGGTGCGCTCTTCGCGTCCAAGAAACATGTTTTGAACGATATCCAAGTTGTCGCAGAGAGCGAGATCTTGATACACAATTTCAATTCCTAGGCTGGTGGAGTCGCGAGGTCCATGAATTTCGACCTTCTTGCCCTCGAAGAAGATGTCACCTGATTCTGCTGTGTAGATACCAGCGATGCATTTGATGAGCGTGCTCTTACCTGCGCCGTTATCGCCGACAAGGGCGGTGACCTTTCCAGCGTAGGCGTCAAAATCAACGTTCTTCAATACATGAACTGGACCGAAGGATTTGTTAATCCCCCGCAGCGAAAGAATGGGTTCGCTCACTAGAAACTCCTGTCAATAAAGCCAGCTGGGGTTATTACTGGGGTGCGCCGATGATCTAAGGCGCCACTATAACTAAGAAAACTGGGCCGGAGAGAAAATCTCCGGCCCAGTTTCACACTATTTGCTACTTGAAACTAACTGCTAAGCGGGGTGACCCTTACTTAACGCCGTTAGCTGCGCAAGCGGCTGCACCAGCAATGGCGCAAATCTCAGCAGCTGTACGGAACTTGTCCTTAACAGTTACTTCGACATTTGCCTTTGTGATGGTGGTAGGTGTCAATAGAACAGAAGCAACGTGACGTGTTCCATCCATGACCATACCGTTTGTTGCAGCCTTTGTTCCCTTAACCAATGAAATTGCAAGTGCTGCAGCTGCATTAGCCTCTTGTGAGATTGGCTTGTAAACGGTGTTTGAAAGATCACCAGTCAAGATTGCTGCAAGACCAGCTGCTGATGCATCTTGTCCTGATACGCAAGTCTTTCCATTGAGGTGGTTCTTCTTGAGAACTGCAACAGCTGCGAGGCCAAGACCTTCGTTAGCTGAAACTACAGCGTCAAGCTTTCCGCCTGCCTTTGTGAGTTGTTGTTCGAAGACTGTTCCAGCAAGGGTGTTATCCCAGTTAGCAACAGACTTGTCATCAACAAGGGTTCCACCGGTGGCCTTGAGGTATGGACCAACAACAGATGCATAACCTTGCTTGAAGAGGGTTGCATTGTTATCTGTTGGAGCACCGTTCAAGTAAACAACGCGTGGGTGAGCAACCTTGTGTGCCTTGAGGCAAGCAACGATTCCTTGTCCTTGTAGTACGCCGACCTTTACGTTATCGAATGAAACGTAGTAGTTAGCTGAACCACCGAGGGTTAGACGATCGTAATCGATTGTTGCAACGCCCTGCTTCTTAGCAGTTGCTTCTACAGCAGCTGCTGATGGTGAATCGAGGTTAACGAGAACGAGAACCTTTACACCCTCTGTGAGCATTGCTTGAGCAATTGTTGCGAACTTTGTCTTGTCGCCAAGAGCGTTCTGAATGTCATAAGTAACACCAGCAGCCTTGAATGCAGCTGCGAGTAGTGGACGGTCATCTGTCTCCCAACGAGGAGATGATGCAGAGTCAGGAAGGATGACTCCAACCTGTGGACCTGCTGCGTGAACAGTTGTTGTTGCAACAAAACCAGTAAGAACTAGTGATGCTGCTGCAACTGCTGCCGCGAAACGACGATTTGTCATCTGTTGGTATACCTTTCAGAGGTTTTGAGTACGTGGCCAAACCTGCTTTGGCCATGGGTAGTACTCGGTAGTAGGAAAGTAGTCGTAAAAGATGAAATTTCCGATAGCAAAGAAGGGACATTTCGGACATTTGTCATAACAGTTTGATAACGCAAAAATCCTATTTTCTTTAATTTTTCTGGTAAGAGTTCTGCGATTTAAGGCTCGTTCACTCCGACCGATACCCTTGCGCCACGCATAACTTGTGCAACCCAGAGCTTGCACAACCCAGATCTTGCGCAACTTAATGAAGGTAGAGATGAATAGCAACGGAGTAACTTCTTCAAGCCCAGTGAGCGATCAACTCGAGGCGGCCATTGTGCGCGCCTTGGAACTTGCGCTCGCCGCGGAGGAGCTGCCGAGTGGACTCGCGTTACCCAGCGAGGTGACGCTCGAGCGGCCGAAGAATCGCGACCACGGCGACTATGCGACCTCTGTTGCCCTCGCCCTAGCGAAACCATCCGGATTCAATCCGCGGAAAATTGCAGAATTGCTGCGCACATATTTATTGGCAGACATAATTATTAAGGATTCAATCTCTGCCATCGATATTGCAGGCCCAGGATTTCTCAACATCACCCTCGCAAACTCGAGTCAGGGTTCCATTGTTGCTTCGATCTTGAGCGAGGGGGATAAATATGGACATGGCTCTGCCTTGGCTGGAAAGAAGATCAATTTAGAGTTTATTAGCGCTAACCCGACTGGTCCATTGCATCTAGGTCATACACGTTGGGCTGCTGTCGGAGATGCCCTGGGTCGCGTCTTGAGCGCTGCCGGCGCTGAGGTAACCCGCGAGTTTTACATTAATGACCGTGGCAATCAGATGGAGTTGTTTGGCGCCTCTCTTCGAGCTGCTGCACTAGGGCTACCAGTTCCCGAGGATGGTTATCACGGCGGCTACATCACTGATCTCGCCAATGCCATTAAAGATCGCTCTCCAGAATATTTATCGCTCCCCGAAGCCGAGAGCTTAGATGCATTCCGAGATGCCGGATATGCACTGCAATTACTAGATCAACAGCGTGTACTCGAAAATTTTAGAACGCGCTTTGATATCTGGTTCTCGGAGAAATCGCTGTATGAAAATGATTTCTTCAAGCACTGCCTCGAGCGGTTGAGAGAGCAGGGGCATGTCTTTGAGGATGGTGGCGCTACCTGGTTGCGGACAACTGACTTCGGAGATGATAAAGATCGCGTGATGATCAAATCTGACGGCGCCTTCGCATACTTCGCCTCCGATTCGGCGTATTACATAAGCAAGCGCGAGCGTGGTTTTGAAATATGTATTTACATGCTCGGTGCTGATCACCATGGTTACGTGAATCGACTTAAAGCCATCGCTGCCTGTGCTGGCGATGACCCTAATTACAACATAGATGTCCTCATCGGCCAGTTAGTGAAGATCATGGAAAATGGCGAGGAGCTCAAATTGAGCAAGCGCGCAGGAACCATCATCACCTTAGAGGAGTTGGTGGAGAAGGTCGGCGTGGATGCCGCGCGCTACACCTTGATTCGCTATCCAGTTGATACACCGATGGTGATGGATGTCGATGTTCTGCGAAGCCGCACCAATGAGAATCCGGTCTATTACGTGCAGTATGCCCATGCTCGAATTTGCGCGGTCCTGCGCAACGCGTCCGATCTTGGCATCAGCTATGGCGCTGACCAGATCCATCCGGAGCTACTTGTTAATGAGCGCGAACGTGAGCTTATTGGAGCGCTCGCCGAATTCCCTCGCGTCATCGCAGGCGCTGCCGAGTTGCGCGAACCGCACCGCATCGCCAGATATGCCGAGGAGTTGGCTGGTATCTACCATCGCTTCTACGCAGATTGCCGGGTATTGCCAATGGGAGATGAACCTGCAACAGAGTTGCATAGCGCTCGTGCGACACTGTGTAGCGCCACCGCGAGAGTCATTGCCAATTCGTTAGCCTTGCTGGGTGTTACTGCGCCAGAAAAGATGTAGCGATGAGCGCATTTGACCCTGCCATTTTTTCACGCAACTCGCGCTTTGAAGTTGATCACCTCATGATTGCAGCGGTTTCGGCCAGCGCTTTGGTGGCTGAATTCGGGAGTCCCCTTTTTGTCGTAGATGAAGAAGATTTTCGATCCCGCGCTTCGCATTGGAAGAGTGCGCTGGAGGAGGCATTCGGAGAGAGTGCGGGGACGGTCTATTACGCCGCCAAATCATTTATCTCCAAAGAGGTGGCTAGGTGGGTCGACCAGGTTGGGATCGGTCTTGATGTCTGCACAGGTGGCGAACTTGCGGTGGCCCAAGCAATTGGTTTTCCGGCTGGCAGAGTTGAACTCCATGGCAATAACAAATCGGAAGATGAAATTCGAGAAGCAATCTCCTATGGAGTTCACACCATAGTTATTGATTCATTCTTTGAAATTGAGCGAGTTGCTCGAATCGCAAGTGAGTTAGGCGTAGTTCAAAGAGTTTACATTCGAGTTACTCCCGGAGTTGAAGCACATACCCACGAATTTATTTCTACCGCTCATGAAGATGTGAAATTTGGATTCTCACTTGCAAGTGGCGCAGCATGGGATGCGATCAGTGCGATACGCGCCGAGAACTCTTTACGACTTATGGGGTTGCATTCACATATAGGTTCGCAAATATTTGAGAGCGAAGGCTTTGCAGCCGCTGCAGCTAAATTAATTACTTTGCTCGCCCGATATAAAGATACATATGGCCACGAACTTTCTGAGTTAGATCTAGGTGGAGGATACGGAATCGCCTATCTTCCGGGTGAAGTGACCCTAGATCCTTCTCGAATTCTTAATGAACTTGCCGATATTGTGAAGCGCGAGTGCGCCTCGGCTCAGATTTCGGTACCGATTATTTCTATCGAACCTGGTCGAGCCATAGTTGGCCCAACAACGACCACCCTCTACACAGTGGGGACCACTAAAGATGTGGAACTTGATGGTGGTCTTTCTCGTAGATATATCGCCGTCGATGGGGGTATGAGCGACAACATTCGCCCCGCCTTATATGGCGCCGAATACATTGCGATCGTGGCGAATCGGCTACCTCTTGGTCCGAACCGCAACAGTCGGGTCGTAGGCAAGCACTGCGAGAGCGGTGACATCATTATTAGAGATATTGAGCTCTCGGCCGATATTCAACCCGGAGATATCTTGGCTGTACCTGCAACTGGTGCTTATGGCTACAGCATGGCCTCCAACTACAACCATGTGCCCCGCCCTGCGGTGGTGGCAGTGAGCCAGGGCAATGCGCGGGTAATCGTGAGGCGCGAGAGCATTACCGATTTATTGGCGTTGGAGAACTAGTTTTTTTGAGATACTTAGCCCTCATCAGATGGATAAACCCGTTATCCAAATAAATCAAGCGCGCTACTAAGAGCCACTAAGAGGATGTGAACCCATGAGCGACGATCGCGTATTACGCGTCGGCCTGCTCGGCGCTGGAATCGTCGGTGCTGAAGTTGCCCGCCTGATGGTGGCTAACCAAGTTGACCTGGCGGCACGTGCTGGAGTTGGGCTAGTGATCACAAAAATCGCAGTCCGAGACCTCAATACTCCACGGCCGGGGATCGATCCGGCCCTTCTCACCACGGACTCTGAGTCGATTGTGACCGATCCCGAGATTGATCTCGTCATTGAAGTAATGGGCGGTATTGAACCTGCCCGCACCCTGATCTTGACCGCGATGACCAATGGCAAGGCGGTAGTTACTGCGAACAAGGCGCTGCTTGCAAAACACGGAGCAGAGCTCTTCCACGCCTCAGATTTGGCTGATGTCGATTTCTACTATGAAGCAGCGGTCGCCGGCGCGATTCCTATTCTTCGCCCGCTCGCCGAAAGCTTGGTGGGCGATCACGTTGAGCGCGTCATGGGAATTATCAATGGAACCACAAATTACATTCTTACCAAGATGCACGAGACCGGAGCCTCTTTCGAAGGTGCACTGCTTGAAGCGCAATCTCTCGGTTACGCCGAATCAGATCCGACCGCCGATGTAGATGGATTTGATGCAGCAGCTAAGGCAGCAATTTTGGCGGGGTTGGCATTTCATACCCAGGTTACTGATGAAGATGTTTATCGCGAAGGAATACGCGCCATCACTGCGGATGATGTCAGCGTCGCCAAGGCAATGGGATTTGTCATTAAGTTATTGGCGATCGCCGAGGCGAATGAATTGCACGGCAGTAAAGAGGAAACAATTTCTGTACGTGTGCACCCGACCATGATTCCAGTAACGCATCCGCTTGCCTCGGTTCGTGAAGCCTTTAACGCGGTCTTCGTAAAGTGTGAATCCGCTGGAGAGTTGATGTTCTACGGACGAGGTGCCGGTGGAACTCCGACCGCATCTGCCATCTTGGGTGATCTTGTAGCAGTTGCACGTAACCGCAACGAGGGCAGCCTTGGACCTACTGAGACAGATTATGCTGATCTAGATATTGCCCCAATTGGAGTCAGTCGCACTCGTTATTTGATTCGTATGGATGTTGCCGATGTTCCCGGTGTATTGGCATCTGTGGCGAGTACGGTCGCAAAGAATGATGTTTCGATTTTGACGGTCCGCCAGGAAGGTCGAGGAGCTGATGCTGAACTCGTTGTGTTGACCCACATTGCAACCGAGCAGGCACTGGCAAATACAGTGAAAGATCTGCGCCAACTTGATTCTGTGCAACGAGTAGTAAGTGTTATTCGCGTCGAAGGGTTGGTCTGATGGGACTTTTTAGCAAGCAAGAGGTAGGTGCTCATCAATGGCGTGGCGTCATCGATGAATACCGTGATCGTCTTCCTGTCTCATCAAAGACCCCGGTAGTTACCCTTCGAGAGGGAGGCACACCTCTGGTTGCAGCAGCCGTCCTCTCTGAGATGTTAGGGAATGAGATTTGGCTCAAAGTAGAAGGCGCTAATCCGACCGGTTCCTTTAAAGATCGCGGAATGACTATGGCCATCTCCAAGGCCGCAGAGGATGGAGCTAAGGCAGTTATTTGTGCCTCAACCGGCAACACTTCAGCGAGTGCCGCGGCTTATGCGACAAAGGCGGGAATGACTCCTGTCGTTCTAGTTCCACAGGGCAAGATTGCAATGGGTAAGTTGGCCCAAGCAATTGCTCACGGCGCCACATTGCTTCAAGTCGATGGAAATTTCGATGACTGTTTAACTCTGGCGCGTGATCTAGCGGCCAACTATCCAGTTGCCCTCGTTAACTCCGTTAATCCATATCGGATTGAAGGCCAGAAGACTGCATCTTTTGAGATCGTAGATATGTTGCGCGATGCCCCAGATTTCCATGTGCTTCCTGTAGGCAATGCCGGAAACATCACTGCGTATTGGAAGGGCTACACCGAATATTTCCGCGATGGAGTTTCGACCAAGCTTCCACGCATGTGGGGTTTTCAAGCCGCTGGTGCTGCTCCTATTGTTCTTGGTGAAGTTGTAACAAATCCCGAAACCATTGCCACCGCAATTCGCATAGGTAATCCAGCTTCATGGGAGCAAGCAATTGAGGCGCGTGATAGTTCTGGTGGTCTGATTGATTCAGTCACCGATGAAGAGATTTTGAGTGCATACCGACTCGTTGCCGCAAAAGAAGGTGTCTTCGTTGAGCCATCAAGCGCCGCGGGAATCGCAGGATTGTTTAAGAAGCAGGCGCAAGGAGTGCTTCCTAAGGGCAAGAAGATAGTTGTAACAGTTACTGGTAACGGTCTTAAAGATGTGCAATGGGTATTGGATGGAGCGGCTGCGCCAATCGTGATTCCAGTTGATCTCAAGCAGGCGGCGGCAGCGATGGGGTTGCAGTAATGGTCGCCAATCGGCTGACCTTTAAGGCGCAAATGGCGCAGGTGAGTGTGCCTGCCACAAGTGCCAATCTTGGCCCGGGCTTTGATGCCTTTGGTTTAGCCCTGGAATTACGCGATCGCTATGCGGCGCAGGTTCTTGATGAAGCGATCTTTGATGTAGATGTTTCTGGCGAAGGTGCCGATGAAGTTAAGAAAGATAAGAATCATCTCGTCATCAAATCTATGTTGCGTGGATTTGAATTCATGGGACAGAAGCCACGGGGATTGGCGCTACGTGCATTAAATGTGACACCTCATGGAAAAGGGTTGGGTTCTTCGGCCTCGGCGATCGTTGGGGGATTAGCGTTGGCACGCGAACTGGTTCTTGGGGGCGAGCAATTGATGTCTCTTGAAGAGATGCTCCTTCTTGCGACTGAACTTGAAGGTCACCCCGACAATGTTGCTGCTGCAATCCATGGTGGTGCGACAGTTGCCTGGATGGAAGATATTTATGGAGTAAAGACTGGGCGAGCGGTTAGCGTTCCCGTGCATCACGACATTAAAGCGATTCTCTTCATCCCAGAGAACAGCCTTGCCACTACCAAGGCTCGCAAACTTTTGCCGGAGACAATTCCGCATCGTGATGCGGTTATTAACTCAGCACATGCAGCTCTGCTTCCCATTGCCCTCTCTACCCGCCCTGACCTACTCCTCACAGCTACCGAGGATTTCTTACATCAGATTTATCGGCGCGAGGCATTTCCACACTCTATGGAGCTGGTCGACACCCTCCGCGCTGCTGGCCATGCCGCGACAATTTCTGGTGCGGGTCCCTCAGTCTTGGTCCTCCATACTGGTGGCGAAGGCGAAAGCGCAGCTATTAAGGAGAAATCCGGTGCCAGGTTCGTGGCCACTGAACTGGCCATTTCACGCTCAGGAGTCCAGTAAATACCCCTAAAAACGCCTCAGAGCCTCATCTTGCGCCTTTTCAAGTTTGGTAACGCGCTTGGCTGTGATACTTTTGGGCTATCGAAAAAGGCCGCGCAAGTTCGGCGGACATTATCCGATAAGCGAAAATAAATAATTCGCAAAAAATCTTATCTCTGAACTTCCTTGATTTGCTTGAGGTTGATCAACAAGGACTCCACACGGGAGTGCTGCGTAAAGATAAGTAAAACAACAGAAAACGGAACTCAATAACACTAATGAGCGAAACAACAACTAAAGAGCGCCCAGCAAAAGCTGCCGGCGAACTTTCCGCAATGCTTCTGCCAGAACTCAAGAAAGTTGCTGGCCAACTAGGCATTGAAGGCGCCACCAAGATGAGCAAGGCCGATCTGATTCAATCGATCGCAGACCTGCAGGCAGCCAATCGGGAAGCGGCTAAGGCCGAACGCGAAGCCCGTCGCCTAGAGCGACAAGAGGCACGCAACAAAAAGAACAAGACCCCAAAGAATTCAGCGCCTAAGAACTCCGATGAAGGCGATGAGAGCGATGACTCAGATGAGTCCGATGCACCTGAGCAAGAATCAGGCGCAGGAAGCGAGAGCTCTGAATCGCAACGTCGTGACTTCAACGAGCGCAACGGTAATAACAACGACCGTGGAAACCGCAACGATCGCAATGATCGTGGCAATCGTCGCGATCGCAACGACCGCAATAGATTCCGCGATCGCAACGAGCGTCAAGAGCGTGAAATTCAACTTTCAGAAGACGATGTATTGGTACCTGTCGGAGGGCTGCTAGACATCCTCGACTCTTACGCATTTATTCGCACACAGGGATATCTCGCTGGACCAAATGATGTCTACGTATCCTTGCAACAGATCCGTCGCTACGGATTGCGCAAGGGCGATGTCATTACCGGCCAAGTCCGCCAACCACGAGAGGGTGAGCGCAAAGAGAAGTTCAATGCCCTTGTCCGTCTAGACACAGTCAACGGGCTAGAGCCAGAGGCGGCGCGCGATCGCGTTGATTTCGCCAAGCTCGTTCCTCTCTACCCACAAGAGCGCTTGCGCCTTGAGACCGAGCCCAACATCTTGACCACCCGCGTAATTGATCTGGTTGCACCTATCGGTAAGGGCCAACGTGGTTTGATCGTCTCACCACCTAAGGCTGGTAAGACCATGGTCTTACAGGCAATTGCTAATGCAATTACTACAAACAATCCTGAGGTTCACCTCATGGTCGTTCTCGTCGATGAGCGTCCAGAAGAAGTGACGGATATGCAGCGCAGCGTTAAGGGTGAAGTTATTGCTTCCACCTTTGATCGCCCTGCTGACGATCACACCAGTGTCGCTGAACTCGCTATCGAGCGGGCCAAGCGCCTCGTGGAAATGGGTCACGACGTAGTAGTACTTCTCGACTCGATCACCCGATTGGGTCGCGCATACAACATCGCAGCACCTGCCTCAGGCCGAATCCTTTCCGGCGGTGTCGATTCTGCAGCGCTTTATCCTCCAAAGAAATTCTTCGGTGCAGCCCGCAATATTGAGAACGGCGGATCACTCACAATTCTGGCGACCGCTCTCGTTGAGACAGGTTCCAAGATGGATGAAGTTATCTTCGAAGAGTTCAAGGGCACCGGAAATATGGAGCTCAAACTCGATCGTCGCTTTGCAGATAAGCGCATCTTCCCAGCGGTAGATGTCGATGCATCCGGAACTCGTAAAGAAGAGATCTTGATGGGCAAGGAAGAGTTGAACATCGTCTGGCGCTTGCGTCGCGTGCTTCACGCGCTCGAATCGCAACAGGCTCTTGAGCTTCTTCTCGACAAGATGAAGGGCACCAAGTCCAACGTGGAGTTCTTGATTCAAATTCAGAAGACCACAATTAGCGACAACGAAAGTTCTGGATCTTCCTCCGTCAACGGAAACTAGAACGTATAAAAATCCCGAAGCCTCTCGCTAGGTGAACTTCTCGTAATAACCTTTACGAATTGTTCCGGCAGTTAATCGTTGCTTTTATTGATTTCATTGGTCGCTTGAGGTCAAACCAGGCACCTCTAGTAAACGTGATTGCCACCTTTAAATTCATTGAGTTCTGTCAGAGTGAATGAGTAGCCTTCTTGCATGGCAGAGATCAGTTACCCTCAAAGTATCGGCACTGAACGTGAATTGCTTGATGCGCATCTGGAATTCGCCCGCGAGATGGTTATTCAATCCATTGAGGGGATAAGTAAGGAAGATGGCGTTAAGCGACTTGGTCCTAGCGCCACCTCGCTTCTGGGAGTTCTGCGCCATTTGACCGAAGTCCAATATTGGTGGTTTCAAGATCGCTTCGCTGGAATCCCATACACCGATTCACGATCGAGTGAAGAGGATCGTGATGGGGAGTTCAAGATTCGCGAAGAGGACACCGTTGAATCGCTCATCGCTGGTTTTAATGAAGCGTGCGAGAACTCGCGTCGTATTGTTAAAGATCGATCTCTCGATGATCTAGCGGCGCACGCTAGGCCACGTGATAACAAGCAACCGAGCTTGCGTTGGGTCTATTTACATATGATCGACGAACTTGCCAGGCACAGTGGCCATCTGCAGATTTATCGCGAAATTCTTGATGCTGCCAACGAGGCCAACTCTGCCAATTAGCGGGTTATTTAGCGGGCTTAGAGCCGATCGTTAAAGGCCGCAGAGTCTCTGCGAAGAAATCATTACCTTTGTCATCGACAACGATAAAGGCAGGGAAGTTTTCGACCTCGATCTTCCAAACCGCCTCCATTCCCAATTCTGCGTAATCAAGAACTTCAACCTTGCGGATGCAATCAAGCGCTAAACGCGCAGCGGGTCCACCTATCGAACCAAGATAGAAACCACCGTGCTTCTTGCAGGCGTCGGTAACTTGCTTGGAACGATTGCCCTTAGCGAGCATGATCATCGACCCACCGGCAGATTGGAACTGTTCAACATAAGAGTCCATGCGACCCGCAGTAGTCGGTCCGAACGAACCGGAGGCATATCCCTCTGGTGTCTTCGCAGGTCCTGCGTAATAGACCGCATGATCCTTAAAGTATTGGGGTAGTGGCTGACCTGAATCCAACAACTCCTTGAGCTTGGCGTGGGCAATATCGCGCGCCACGATCAACGTTCCATTCAATGAGAGTCGAGTCTTTATCGGATACTGCGAAAGCGTATTAAGTACATCGCTCATTGGCTGGTTGAGATCCACTGCGACCGCATCCCCACCTAAATGTTCATCTGTTGTCTCAGGTAAGAAATGAGCCGGCTCGCGCTCTAATTTTTCTAGGAAGACGCCATCTTTGGTGATCTTGCCCTTGGCTTGGCGATCTGCAGAACATGAGACGGCAATCGCAATCGGTAGCGATGCACCGTGACGAGGCAAACGCACTACTCGAACATCGTGGCAGAAATATTTGCCACCAAATTGCGCACCGATACCAAGGGTGCGAGTGAGTTCTAGAACTTTCTCCTCTAATTCAATATCTCTAAATGCGTGCCCGGTCTTGGCATCGCCGGCCAATGGAAGTGAGTCAAGGTATTTGGTGCTGGCGAGCTTTGCTGTCTTAACCGTGTGCTCAGCGCTGGTTCCACCAATGACAATTGCCAGGTGATATGGAGGACATGCTGCTGTTCCGATGGAGCGCAACTTCTCATCAAGCCAATTCATAAATGACTTTGGATTAAGTACTGCCTTGGTCTCTTGATACAAGAACGACTTATTTGCGCTCCCGCCACCTTTGGCGATGAACAAGAAGTTGTACTCGTTTGGATGATCAGAATCAGAATAAATTTCCACTTGAGCAGGCAGGTTGTTACCCGTGTTCTTCTCTTCCCACGTTGTAACCGGTGCCATCTGCGAGTAGCGAAGATTAAGTTTTGTGTAAGCATCATAAACACCACGAGAGATTGAGATCTCATCTTTTTCGGTGGTGAGAGTGTGTTGACCTTTTTTCCCCATCACGATCGCAGTACCTGTGTCCTGACACATCGGCAGTACACCGCCCGCTGCAATGTTGGCATTCTTCAATAAATCTAGGGCGACGAAGCGATCATTTGCGGAAGCCTCAGCATCGTCGAGAATGTTCTTGAGTTGTTGCAAGTGTGCACTGCGAAGATAGTGCGAAATATCGTGGATAGCCTCAGAGGTGAGGGTTGTGATGGCTTCGGGGGAGACCTGCAAAAATTCCATGCCTTGCGCCGTGAAGGTAGAGACACCCTCGGTTGTGACTAAGCGATATTCGGTCTCATCGGGGCCGATTGGCAATAAATCCTCGTAATTAAACTCAGGCATACCTGTAATCATACTTTTAGATACGATTCGGGCATGACGAAGAAGGTCTTGTTAGCTGCGCCACGCGGGTACTGCGCAGGCGTAGATCGAGCGGTAATCACCGTTGAAAAGGCGCTTGATCTCTATGGTGCGCCGGTCTATGTGCGCAAAGAGATCGTTCATAACAAGCATGTGGTCTCAACCCTTGAGGCACGCGGGGCGATCTTCGTCTCCGAGACAGATCAGGTTCCTGAAGGCGCGCTCGTAATTTTCTCCGCGCACGGCGTCTCTCCTGCGGTTCACCAAGCCGCCGCGGCTCGTAACCTCAAGACGATCGATGCAACCTGTCCACTTGTCACAAAGGTGCATCACGAGGTTAAGCGCTTTGCCAGCGAGGATTACGACATTCTCTTGATCGGTCACCATGGCCATGAGGAAGTTGAAGGAACATCGGGCGAGGCACCAGACAATGTTTATGTAATCGACACGATTGACGATGTAGAGGGTATCCACCTGCGTGAAGGTAAGAAGTTAATTTGGTTGTCGCAGACAACTTTGAGCGTCGATGAAACCATCAGCACAGTTCGCCAACTAAAAGAGCGCTTCCCACAACTGCAAGATCCGCCAAGTGATGACATCTGCTACGCGACCCAGAATCGGCAGGTTGCGATTAAAGAGATTGCACCACGATCTGATCTTGTCTTAGTAGTTGGTTCTGTTAATTCTTCCAACTCAGTTCGACTCGTCGAAGTCTCCAGAGAGTATGGCGCTAAGGCTGCCTACTTAATTGACTACGCAGCCGAGGCTAAAGAGGAGTGGCTAGAGGGTGTGGAGACTGTAGGAGTGAGTAGCGGTGCCTCAGTGCCAGAGATTCTGGTAAAAGATTTATTATCCTGGCTCGCTGACCGCGGTTATGGTGAGGTAGAGACCGTCACAGCAACAGAAGAGCATTTACTTTTTGCGATCCCACCAGAGTTACGTAAAGATCTCAAGGCGGCTGGAAAGTAAAACTCTTTAACTGAGTTCTTCCTCAGATTCTTTGGAGTCAGAATCTTCAGAAATTGTTTTCGGCTTGCGATTGCTCCAGAGGTGATAGCCCCACCCAACTGCAGATCCAACTACTAGGTAGGGAGCCGCGCCACCAAGAGTGGTAACTAAATCCAATCCGAATTTTGCAACGTGCACTCCTGCACCACCAATTGTGGCGATCAAAACAATAGTGCAGAAGAAAAATACGATCGGTGGATTAACAACTGCCGTAAAACTGGTGCCCGGGCGACCTAAGTAGAAGCCACCAGCAATCGCAACGATGATGGCGAGACCAGTGATAATGCCTACCTTGCCGATCGAATACTCAATCGTCTCGAATAGCAGAATTACCAAGAACTGCAAGATGACGATCCCGGGATTAGTTAGTCCGGCTCCCTTGATTGGCTTTGGAAGTGTGCGCAGATCGTTACTCATATCACTCATTATCCTCTAGTTCCAGAGCCAACTCCACCTCGTCGACCTCGATGTAGTCATCATCGCTCGGCGCTAATTTGGCGCTTAATTGCCTTACATTTGAATCGAGTTCGGGGATCGCTTTGAGCGGTTTACCAGGGACATCTAAGGTGCGCATCTTCTTTGCGGCTGACAAGACGGTTCGCTCTGCGGTAGGGATGAGCGCGTTATATGCAGTGAGGGTGCTCTTGAGGCGATCACCAACGGTGATGATTTTTTCGTGGAGAGAGGAGACATCCTTGAGAAACTTTGCGGCAAGCTCCTGAATCTCTGCGGCGTTGGTAGCAACGCGATTGCGACTAAAGAGATAACCAACCGTGCGAAGGAGCGCCATCATCGAAGTAGGAGTTGCGATGGTGACGTTAAGTGCAAAGGCCTTATCCAAAATCTTGGGATCAGATCGCAACGCCTCGTTAAAGATTGAATCAACAGGTGCATAAAGAATCACGAAGTCAGGGGAGGCACCGCGCTCTGCATACTTACGCTTGGAAAGCGCCTCAATATGTTTTAAGAGATCTTTGGTGTGAGCAGCGAGTGACTCTTTACGGAGCTCTGGATCTTCGGTCTCAAAAGCCTCGTAGAAACGTTCAAAGGGAAATTTAGAGTCGATGTAGAGAACTGATCCGCCAGGCATATTGATGGTGATATCTGGAATCGCGCCAGATGATTCGCTGCGCTCTGCTGCGCGCTGGCGAGTGAAATGTTCTCCCTCGATAAGGCCGGCGCCTTCGAGTAACTGCTCAAGTGCAGCCTCGCCGAATTTTCCGCGGGTCTGGGAACTAGCGAGCGCACCCGCAATGGCCCGAGTTTGATTGACCAAGTTTTCATTGTGAGATGCCATCTGCGTGATCTGTGTCTTGATCTCGGCCTCAGCTCCTACGCGGCGACGATCAGCATCTTGAGAAATCCGGCTCAGGTCTTCGACGCGAGTCTTCATCGCTTCGAGTTCGGCGTTGAGTTTTATGGTGGCATCGGATTTGCTTCGTTCGGCCTCGATCTGAGCCTTGTACTCAGCCACCAGTGAGCGGGAGGCGGCGAGTTCAGCAGCCAGGGCTGCCTGCTCAGCGGCCCGTTCAGCAGAGGTATCTACCGGGCGGTTTTTAGCCCGTGCCAGGAGGGTTCCCAGCCCAATTCCGATGAAAAGCCCGACCACCAGGGCCACAATTACCGTTGCGCTATTGCTCATAGCCGTATCGTGGCAGGAAGGACCGACAAACCCCCGTAGGCTAGCCTCCTCGTGAGCCTATCTATCGGAATTGTCGGACTGCCCAATGTGGGAAAGTCGACCCTTTTTAATGCCCTGACCAAGAACAATGTCTTGGCGGCTAACTACCCCTTCGCCACCATCGAGCCCAATGTCGGAGTCGTAGGAGTTCCCGATCCTCGTCTGGCCAAGCTGGCCCAGATCTTCGGCTCAGAGAAGATCCTGCCTGCCGCCGTCTCATTTGTTGATATCGCCGGAATCGTGAAAGGCGCCTCAGAAGGCGCTGGCCTCGGCAACAAGTTCCTCGCCAATATCCGCGAGACCGATGCCATCTGCCAAGTCATCCGAGTCTTTAAAGATGAGAACGTCACTCGCGAAGGTGAGCGCACCGCAGATTTCTTAGATCCAGCTTCTGATATCGAAGTCATCAATACCGAACTGGCGCTCGCGGATTTACAGACGATTGAGAAGGCGCTGCCACGTTTGGAAAAAGAGGCGCGCATTCATAAGGAGAAGGCCGCAACTATCGAAGCGGTTAAAGAAGCGCAAGCGATTTTAAATGAAGGTAAGTTGCTCTTCGGTTCGAAGGTAGACCTTGCTGCAATCGCCGAACTTCAATTGATGACGACCAAACCATTTCTCTATGTATTCAATGTTGATGCCGCCGAGTTGGGTGATCAAGAGCTGCGCAAAAATCTGCAAGCACTTGTTGCACCTGCAAGTGCGATCTTCCTCGATGCTAAGACCGAGGCAGAGCTCGCAGAACTTGATGAGGAAGATTTACTCGAATTTTTACAAGAGATCGGAATGGAAGAGCCGGGCCTAGCAACACTTGCAGGCGTTGGTTTTGAAACTCTTGGTCTGCAGACATATCTCACCGCCGGTCCTAAAGAGACACGCGCGTGGACAATTCATAAAGGCGATACAGCACCAATTGCGGCCGGTGTGATTCACACCGATTTCCAAAAAGGTTTCATCAAAGCCGAAATAGTGGCATTTGATGATTTGATAGAAGCAGGTTCAATGACAGAGGCCCGTGCTCGCGGCAAAGTCCGCATGGAAGGCAAAGAGTACGTAATGGCTGACGGCGATGTAGTGGAATTTAGGTTTAACGTATGACAACCAAACTAAAGTACGAGAAGAGTCCGTTCATCACTGGTGAACTCAAGAAGCGCGAAGATCTGCGTAACGTCGCAATCATCGCCCACGTTGACCATGGCAAGACCACTCTGGTCGATGCGATGCTGACCCAATCTGGCGCATTCTCTGAGCACCAAAAAGAGGGCGAGAACCGCGATCGCGTTATGGATTCCATGGATCTAGAGCGTGAAAAGGGAATCACCATTCTTGCGAAGAACACCTCGATTCGTCGCGGTGCACAGACCATCAACATTATTGATACCCCGGGCCACGCCGACTTCGGTGGCGAAGTTGAGCGCGGACTTGAAATGGTCGATGGCGTTATCTTGCTCGTCGATGCATCTGAAGGTCCTCTGCCTCAGACACGTTTCGTATTGCGTAAAGCGCTTGAGAAGAACCTTCCGGTAATCCTCTTGATTAATAAGGTGGATCGCCCCGATTCACGTATCGCCGAGGTTGTCGATGAGGCATACGGTCTCTTCTTAGACCTTGATGCGAATGAAGAGCAGATTGAATTTCCGATTGTTTATGCATCGGCAAAGGCTGGTCGTTCATCGCTCAATCGCCCAGAAAATGGCGCGATGCCAGATCAACCAAACTTGGATTCGCTCTTTGAAGTTATCTTCAAGACGATTCCAGCTCCGGTCTATCACGAGGATGCACCGTTACAGGCCCACGTAACAAACCTTGACTCCTCTCCATACCTTGGTCGCCTTGCGCTCTGTCGTATTCGCGAAGGTGTTATTAAAAAGGGCGAGAACGTCATGTGGCTCAAGACCGATGGAACGAGCGAGAGAGTAAAAATCTCTGAGCTCTTGATTACCGATGGTTTGGAGCGCGTACCTGCACTTGAGGCTGGTCCTGGAGATATCGTCGCTATCGCCGGTATTCCAACAATTACATTGGGTGAGACTCTGGCAGATCTTGAGAAGCCACATGCGCTTCCTTTGATTATTGTTGATGAGCCATCTATTTCTATGACGATCGGTATCAATACATCTCCGCTCGCCGGACAAGAAGGAAAACTTCTTACCGCGCGTCAGGTGAAGAACCGTCTTGATGCAGAGCTGATTGGTAACGTCTCACTTCGCGTACTCAACACAGATCGTCCAGATACCTGGGAAGTTCAAGGTCGCGGTGAACTTCAACTCGCAGTTCTCGTAGAAATTATGCGCCGTGAAGGTTTCGAACTTACAGTTGGAAAACCACAGGTAGTTGTAAAGACCGTCAACGGTAAATTGCAAGAGCCAATGGAGCGTCTGACTGTTGATATCCCAGAGGAGTTCCTCGGAGTTGTTACTCAACTCATGGCACTTCGCAAAGGTCGCATGGAGCAGATGGTTAACCATGGAACTGGCTGGATCCGTATGGATTACCGCGTTCCTTCTCGTGGACTGATCGGATTTAGAACTGAGTTCCTGACGGAGACCCGTGGAACCGGACTTATCCACCATGTCTTTGATGGATATGAAAATTGGCACGGAGAGATCCGTACTCGCCTAAGCGGATCGCTGGTAGCCGATCGCCGTGGAGTCGTTACCGCTTATGCGGTTGATGGAATCCAAGAACGCGGAATCATCTTCCTTGAAGTTGGAACCGAAGTCTACGAAGGCATGATCGTCGGTGAGAATTCACGTACCGAAGATATGGATGTCAACATTGTTCGCGAGAAGAAGCTCACCAACATGCGCTCCTCTGGTGCTGATGATGCCAACCGCATTGTTCCTCCTCGCCTGCTTAACCTCGAACAAGCGTTGGAGTTCTGTCGCGAAGATGAGTGCATCGAGGTAACTCCGAAGCACGTTCGTATCCGCAAGACGATCCTCGATCAAAATGAGAGAGCTCGTAACGTGGGACGTAGCAAGAAGGTTAACCAGAACGCCGAATAGGCAGACTCGGCTGGGTATCCAGCCGTAAATTCATGGTGATGTCACCCCAAAAGGGTTAGATAGCGTCATGACCAAGGTTTCGAAGAAGTTGAGGTTGGTTCGGCGGATCACGCCGGAGCCAACCTTTACTTTTTCCGCAGCCCAAAGTCAGGTTATTGCTCACCGCGACACTCCGTTGGTCGTTTATGGGGGACCAGGCACAGGAAAGACCGCCACTCTTATCCAATCAGTTATTGCTCGAGTTCAGAGCGGAGTCGACCCCAATTCGATCTTGATCCTGACCTATGGTCGGGAGCGGGCCTCAGAGCTACGCGATGCGATCGCCTTACGCGCTGGCTCGACCTCATTTGAACCCTTAGCTCGCACCTTTCACGCTCTGGCATTTTCAATTCTCAATGAGAAGCTAGCGGCAGAAAATACCCGTTACGTTCTAGTCTCCGGCGCGGAGCAAGATGCTGCCATCGCGCAGATGTTGCAGAGCGAACATGTACAGATTCCGTGGCATCCAGAGTTGTCACAGGCGATAGGCACTCGGGGATTTGTCCGCGAGATTCGCGATCTGATTTTGCGCGCTACTGAGTTGGGGTTGACTGCCGCAGATCTTCGGGCGTGGGGCAGCAAACTCAATGAAAAGTATTGGGATGGAGCCGCTCATTTCTGGGCTTCGTACTTTGGGGCAAACGAATTACAGAGCGCGACGGTGGGGGAGCGACTAGTCCGAATCGATCCCAGTGCGATCATCGTGGAGGCGATTGCTCTTCTCGAGAGCGATCCGACGCGGCTGCAGTTTTTCCGCAAACGTTTTCAGACAATGATTGTCGATGAATTTCAGGAGAGCGATCACGCCCAAAGAAAATTATTGCAACTACTCGCACCCAAAGATTTAGTGATCTACGCGGATCCAGATTCTGCGATTGGTCGATTTAGGGGAGCAGATCCAGATGGCCTCATCGCTGCCGTAGAAACTTTTGCCGATCAATCAGTCGTGCTCAGAGAAAACTTCAGATCCCATCCCGCAATTTTTGATTTAACTTCTATGGTGGCACATTCTTTCCGCCAGAACTCACCCACACGATCACGCGCCGATGCCCAGGTGGGTAACCTCTTAACACCAGATCCACAAATTATTAACATTGCAAAATTGCGCTCCCGCAGTGAATCAGCGCAGTACATTGCGAATGAGCTACGTGCTGCGCATCTACAACAGGGCCTGCCATGGTCCAAGATGGCAGTGATTCTGCGTAGCCCTGGCGCCGATGTCAGCGCATTGCAACGTGCCTTTGCGCAATCGGGGATTCCAACCGCTGTCGACGCCAGCTCGATCGCCTTGGCAGATAATCCCGCTATAAGACCTATTCTTCTTATTGCAGAAATTTCACTTCGCACAGATCCTTTGAGCACTTCTGATTGGCCAGCGCTTGAAGAATTACTTCTCTCTGAATTCGGTGGGTCTGATTCTCTAGAACTGCGACAGATTCGTCTTGCCTTTGCAAAAGTGCGGACCGAACTTCGTTCCACCACCGAGATGATGATCGACGCGCTTACCGAACCGACTGCGCCCCTTCCTTGGGAACAGATCGCCCCGCTTAAGCGCATCAATGATCTAATCAAAGTAGGTCGCCAAGCATTAACACGCTCATCTGATATTGCTGACTTACTCTGGGCCATCTGGCAGTCAGCGGTTAATTACGAGGGAAGCAAACTTTCTTATGTTTGGCGCGAAAGAGCCCTCTATGGCGGATTTCGAGGGGCGCAGGCGGATCGCGATCTCGATGCCATGATGCAACTCTTCGAATCCGCACAGCGCTTTAGCGAACGTAACATCGGCGCCGATCCTTCGCTTTTTATTACCCAACTTATGAACGAGCGGATCCAGAGCGATGTGATTACCTCTACCGCCCAACGCGAAGAGGTAGTAACCATTACCACCGCGCACTCCGCCAAGGGGTTGGAGTGGGAATTTGTCGTTGTAACGGGGCTTCAAGATGGGATCTGGCCAAATCTCAAAGCGCGCGGATCACTTCTTGGAAGCGAGCGGCTAGTGGAGGCCTTTCGAAGCGGGCTTACCAATCGCTCCGAGATCTCTGCCTCAGCGGCGGCTGGCTTGGCAGAAGATGAGCGACGCTTACTTTACGTCGCGCTCTCCCGCGCTAAGAAGAAATTGCTTATTACCGCCTTTGCGGAAGAGGACTCAGAACCTTCGCGATATTTCGAAGAGCTCTTCGAGGCGATTCGTGGAGGAAGTAGCGATAAATATTTCACCCCACTTAATCGCCAGATCACAACCCAGGCGCTGGTGGCTTCACTTCGCCGCGAACTATTAGCCCCTAAGGATGAAGAGAGTGCACGTTATAACGCACAGATCCTGCGCACATTAAGTCAATCTGGAGTAATGAGCGCCGATCCTTCAACCTGGATGGGAAATCTGCCTCTTAGCAGCGATGAGCCGGTGGCAGCACCAGATGAGCAAGTACACATCTCGCCAAGTTCACTCTCATCTTTTAGTGATTGCGGACTCAAATGGTTTCTGGAGCGCTCTGGCGCCAAGGATGCAGATTCGGAGGCACAGTTACTAGGAGTTTCGATTCACTTCCTTGCTGCACAGGTATTTGCGAATCCAGATCTGACCTTTGAAGAAGTCAAAGTTCAACTCACTGAAGCCTGGCCTGTGGTCAATCAAAATATTGGTTGGTTTAAAGAAGAGCAACTTAAAGAGGCGCTTCGTATGCTGGAGCGATTCTTCGAGTGGGATAGTTCAAATCGCAAGCGACGCGAACTTGTGGCTGTCGAAAAAGATTTTGAAGTTGCCTTTGGAAGAGCGGTGCTTCGCGGATCTGTAGATCGTCTGGAGCGCGACATTGAAAGTGGCGAGTACTTCATTGTTGATCTCAAGACCGGTACACCCGTCACCTCTAAAAGTGAGATTGAAGAGAACAAACAACTCTCTGCCTATCAGTTAGGTCTGCTCGCAGGTGGATTTACCGATCTTCCCGACGATGCATCCGTGTCTGGCGCCGGCATGCTCTATCTCAAGAAGAAGACCATTGAGATTGCCACCATTAATCAATCGCCGATCGATCCGGTTGCGGTTGAGGCGGAGTTGCGTCAAACCGCGGAAGAGATGACTGCGGCTACCTTTAAGGCAGTAATCAACGATCGCTGCTCTACCTGCCAAGTGAGAGCTCTCTGCCCGCTTCAATCTGAAGGCAGGAGCGTGATCGAGCCATGAGCGCCACAATTATTGCCGGAGTGATTCATCTTGATAATGAGCGTACTGCTCTACAAATCGCTGAGGCGCTAGTTGCTCCCGATGGCTCCATCAAGCGTCCGACTGAGGAACAGCGGCGAATCATTGAATCCAGGCACTTTGGGCCCTCAGTTATTGTTGCTGGCGCCGGCTCTGGCAAGACCGAGACTATGACTCAACGGGTGCTCTGGTTGGTGGTCAATGGGGTTGTCACCCCGCAAGAGATCTTGGGACTTACCTTTACCCGCAAAGCAGCCGGGGAGTTGAGTCGCCGTGTTCGCGAGAGGCTCTCACAACTGCGCCGCGCCCGGCCCGATTGGTTTAAACAAACCGGAGATCTCCCGCTCGATATTTCAGTAGATGTTGCCACCTACCACTCCTACGCGGGTCGAACGTTGAGCGAACATGGCATTCGCATGGGCATCGATACAGATGGCGAACCGCTCGGAGAAGCAGCTGCATGGCAATTGACCGACACCATCGTCAATAGTTTTGATGAGGTTGAGTACAGCATTTCGCGACACAAACCTGACTTCATTGTCGACGCTGTCATGTCACTCTCTGGTGAGATCGGTGAACACAAGGCGAGCATCGCTGATGTTCGTGAGTACACCGAGAAATTCCGCGCTCGATTGGAAGCAGTTCCTAAGCCAGGTAACGAGATGGTTCGTACCGCTCTGGAAATTGTTAATGAACGGTTATCAATCCTGCCCATGGTGGAGCGAGTAGATCAGACTAGGTTCGAAAACGGTCAACTCACCTTTAATGACCAGATGTCATACGCAGCAAAACTCGCAGAGGCGCTTCCTGAAATTTCTGAGATCGAACGCGCCAAATACAAGGTAGTTATTTTGGATGAGTATCAAGATACCTCTGAATCACAGGTGAGGTTCTTGTCTTCACTTTTCGGCAATGGTCATGGGCACGAACAACATTGCGTAAGCGCAGTGGGGGATCCCAATCAGGCGATCTATGGGTGGCGCGGGGCAAGCGCCGAAACAATGGGAACATTCAAAGAGAAGTTTGGCGATCCAGTACAGAATTTCCGCAACTGCTTAGAGTTTGATCTCTTAACTACCTGGCGCAATGAGACTCGGATCTTGGATTTTGCCAACCGAGTTGTAAGTCATATTGGTGCCGTTGCTACTTCGCATCCTCAAGTCAAGGTATTGCAACCTCGTCCTGGGGCCGGCACCGGGCAACTCTCCTGCGGACTCTATGTAACTCCAGCCGATGAGGCGGCTGCAATTGCCGATTACTTTGCAGAGCTTTGGCACAACCCTTCTCGAATCGCGCAGAGCGTTGAGGATCGCTCCACTTTTGCGGTACTTGTGCGAGTTAAGAGTTACATACCGCTTATTGAGAGCGCTCTGCGTGAGAAGAACGTTCCCGTTGAGGTTATCGGTCTTAGCGGTTTAATTCATATTCCCGAGATCGCAGACATAATCGCAGTTCTTCGCTTGTTGACCTTCCCCGATGCGGGTACCGCTCTGGCGCGATTGTTAGTCGGTCCACGTCTGGCCCTTGGCCCTAAGGATTTAGCGGCGCTCGGTTCGTATTCGCGAACAATTGCGCGCAGATCCAATATGCAGCAGAGTGATCGCTTGGAACAGATTCTTGAATCCGGAATTGAAGAGAACCTTGAATCCAACGATTTTGCGATCGGTTCAATCATCGAGGCTCTCGAGCTGATTAGCGAGGCGCCTCGCAATGAATTCTCATCGGTGGGTTTTGAGCGGTTGCTTGAGTTCTCTACCGATTTGCAGATCCTGCGCCGAATAATGACGGGATCTATTACAGATCAAATTCAAGAAGTTGAACGCTTTCTTGGTCTTGATGTGGAAACCTTAGTCCGCGACGGTTGGCAATCTGGCAGGCGCCATCTCGATAAATTCTTAGATGAAGCCGCGACCTTCGCTCGTACTGGCGGCACCATTTCCGCATTTCTGCACTGGCTAGAGACCGCTGAAGTGAGAGAGGGCGGATTAAAGCCGGTATCGGTTACCGCGAGCAACACCGCAGTACAAATTCTCACTATCCACGCAGCCAAAGGTGCGGAGTGGGACGTTGTTGCAGTGCCCGGATTAGTTCAAGGTGTTTTTCCAAACACCTCAGGTAGATCTGATTCTTGGATCAAGTACTCAGGTTCGCTGCCAATAGAACTTCGCCAAGATCGTAACCAATTTAAGGATTTCGAATTCCCTACCGGTGATGATGCTTTAAAAGCTAGCGCGGTGAGTAGTGCGATGGTTGCATTCGAAGATGTTCAAAAGGAGCGTCGTCGCTTGGAGGAGTTGCGGCTTGGGTATGTGGCATTTACGCGGGCTAAAACTCATCTGCTCGGAACCGCATCGTGGTTCCGCGAAGGCAAGAGCGCGCGTGGTGAATCCGAACTCTTCTCACTGCTGCATACCTTCTTAGAAGAGAACCATGCTGAGGGGATTGTGCATCGAGCAGATCTACCTGAAGAGAATCCGGCTCTTGCAGAGGAGATCTCAACAACATGGCCCGCCCCCAGTGCTAGGGCAGCTGCTATTCAACACTCTGCACAGATTGTCGAAGGCGCATCTGCTTTGGATATAGAGGCCGAGTTAGCACGCCAAACTGATACTGAAAAGGCGCAGTATCTCGTTGATGCCAAGGCTCTCATCGCCGAAGCCCAGCGAGGTCAAGAGATCGAGCCTATTTATCTACCGCAGCGGCTCTCTGTCTCTACTCTCGTTGCCTTGCGGGAAGATCCAGAGCAATTAGCGCTCTCTATTCGCCGGCCTATGCCGCGCCACCTTGATACAAGTGCGGCACGTGGAACTCAATTCCACACCTGGGTGGAGCGTCAGTTTGAACTCCAGACCCTCTTTGACGATGAGGATTTAGAACCTGGTCTCAAAACCGATGTCGCACTTGAGGAGTTGCAGAACAAGTGGCTGGCGAGTGAGTGGGCTCACCGAACCCCTATCGAGATCGAGAGCGGTTTTGAAACTGTTATTGCTGGGATTGTTATTCGCGGCCGCATCGATGCCGTTTACAGAGATGGAGAGATCTATACCGTTGTCGATTGGAAGACTGGTCGCATGAAAGAGGGCGACCAACTGGAAAGTGCCACAATCCAGTTAGCGATGTATCGATTGGCTTATTCGAAGTTGCACAATATTCCAATCGAGAACATAAAAGCGGCATTCCATTACGTGGCTGATCAGCAGACTATCTACCGCGAAAGCCTTTCTACCGAAGATGAGATCGCAGCGATCATTAATTCCGTTGAACTACTCTAGAGAAATTTCCACGCCTATCGGTAGGTGATCGCTCATCGGCGATAGCGGAATTGATATTTCAGTGGCGCGCAATTTTCTCTTTGACAAGATGTAATCAAATTGCAGTGAGGGTTTATATGCTGGAAAAGTTTTCTTGCTCACCAATGATTGCCATGAGGTGTAACGGCGCGGAATATCCCACGGCAAGTTGATATCGCCAATGATCAGATGTTCGCCAGGTAGCTTCTTCATAAAGCGCATCAATTTGCGGAGTTGATAGAAGTTCCAAAAGGGAACGAACGATAGATGTGTGGCCGCAATCGTGAAGCCATTTTCAAGTTCCGCAATGATTGCTACACGTGGTTCATCTTTGGCGTATTTCAAGCGAAAGCCTTTATCGGTGGGGTAGGCAAGGGCCATGCCAAACCAAGAAGCCGGTAGATCCATTCGATGCCAAGCCTTCACGGGTATCCGCGAGGCAAGTCCAATTCCGTAACCAGGCTGATCAGAGTCAGAGTGAATGATTTTCTCCGCCTCAGTGGGTTTACGCCATCCAAATCCCGGAGTTCCGATTACAGCGCGCGCGTAGCCCCAATAGGGAGCACCCATAGCCTCGGCGACAATCTCCATCTGGTGGACAGAACCAGATCGAGGTTGCTTCTCATCAACTTCTTGTACGGCAAGAACGTCGGCCTCAACGCTTGCAATGGCATCCCGGATCGATTGCGCCAGCGGCGGCACGGGCAGCATCGGGTTGGCAGCCTGCCCGTTAAAGATATTCCATGAGATGACCTTCATTGGCTCAGGCTAGTAGGGTCGCCTCCTGATGGAAATTTTAAATTTACCTCTTTCACGCTCCACGGTTGATCGCGCCGCGCATATTCGAAGCGATGCCTCAGCCCTTGAATCCGCCTGGCAGAGCGCTTCGATAATTCACTTTAATGGAAGCGAATTCTTCACGCGTGGAACCGGCTTGGCACTGCTTAAAGCAGATCAGATCAGCGGAGTTGGGGAGAGAATATTTCTGGGAGAGCGCGAGGGGGAATTTTTCTTCCTCTGGTGCTCTGAGACAAATATCGGAGTTGATGAGGAATACAAGACTCTGCGCGAAATAAGTTCTGAACTCAGCAATCTCGAGATTGGACTCGCGGTTCATGGGCAAGCTGTTGCGCTGTGGCACCACAAGAGCCCTTACTGCGGTCAATGTGGTCTGCCGACTACACCGGCTCTCGGAGGATCAGTGCGCCGGTGCGCCACTGAACACGAGCTCTACCCCCGAACCGATCCTGCGATTATTGTTTTAGTAAAAGATAAGGATGACCGGATCCTTTTAGGACGACAGGGAGTCTGGCCGGAGCATCGCTTCTCCACCTTTGCTGGATTTGTGGAGGCAGGTGAATCCTTTGAGCAATGCGTTGTCCGTGAAGTATTTGAAGAGGCGGGCGTTGCCGTTGCAGATATTCATTATCTGGGCTCCCAACCATGGCCCTTCCCACAATCTTTGATGATCGCATTTGAAGCGACCATTCAAGATCCGGAGAATGCCCGGGCCGATGGGGAAGAGATTGTAGAAATTCGCTGGTTCACCCGTAATGACTTATACGCCGCAATTACCGAGGGAACTCTGCTCTTGCCGCCTTCCATAAGCGTCGCTCGCGCCATGATTCAGGCTTGGTATGGCGCAGATCGACCTCCACTACCTGGCGCCGAAACTTGGCGTTAAAGAGCGCTCCATGGAACTTGATGCAATATTGGAAGGGCTCGATCCTGAGCAACGTCAAGCGGTAACAACTATTCGAGGTCCTCTCTGCATCATCGCAGGGGCAGGCACAGGTAAAACCCGCGTCATCACCCACCGAATCGCCTACGCCGTTGCTGCTGGAGTAACTGACCCCACCAAGACTTTGGCCCTCACATTTACAGCGCGCGCCGCGGGCGAGATGCGAGCCCGGCTTCGCACCTTGGGCGTTCCCAACGCGACCGCACGGACATTTCACTCTGCCGCCCTCAAGCAACTCATGTATTTCTGGCCGTACTCATTTGGCGGAAGCTTCCCCAAATTGCTTACGACAAAGGGAAGTTTCTTGGGCGATGCGATGGCGCGTAGTGATACCTCACTGGTTCCGGGAGTCGCCACCCTCCGTGAAATCAGCGGTGAGATTGAATGGGCTAAATCTCTACAGACAGCCCCGAGCGATTATGTTGAAGAGGCGCTGGGTGCAGGTCGATCACTTCGGATTCCCAATGGTCGCCCTGATAAAGAGAACTTCGCGGAGGTCGCCAAGGTCTATCAAGCTTATGAAACTCTTAAGCATCAAGAGCGGATCATTGATTTTGAAGATGTCTTGCTTCTCACGGTGGGAATGCTGGAAGAAGATCGCGATGTGCGCGAGAGGGTGCGCGATCAATATCGCTACTTCACCGTTGATGAATATCAAGATGTTTCTCCGTTGCAACAACGCTTACTCAATCTCTGGCTCGGCAATCGCAATGACATCTGCGTAGTTGGTGATGCCGCGCAGACCATCTACACCTTCGCCGGAGCAACATCAGAATTTCTGCTGGCATTTACCCATCGCTATCCGCAAGCACCTGTTGTGCGTTTGACTCGTGGCTATCGCTCAACTCCAGAGATTATTGAACTTGCTAATCGCATTCTCAAAGAGGGAAGTGGTAACCACGACCATGAGCTGACCTCTGTAAATGAGCGCGGCGAGAAATTGGAGCTCACCTCATTCCACTCAACTAGCGCTGAGGTCAACGCTGTCGTTCAAAGAATTTCTGCGCTTGGAAAAACTCACTCTGATATCGCAATTTTGGCTCGCACCAATACAGCTCTTGATCCCTTCGAGTCCGCTCTCAAGAACGCTGGCATCGAGACTCAATTAAAAAATAGTGAGCGATTCTTTGACCGGACCGATGTCCGCGATGCGATGCGCGTTATTCGTAGCGCCTCGGTGCTGCCGAGTGAAGAGAACGATTGGTTCCATGATTTGGAATCTGTATTGCGACCTTTCGGTAGCGCCGATTACGTGCGAGCCTTCCTCACCCTGGGAAAGCAGCTAAAAGAGGCCGGAGCGCCAAATCTCAGGGCTTTTCTGCGCGAACTTGAAGATCGGGCCGAACAGAACAACCCGCCGACGCTCCCAGGAGTTGTCCTATCGACTCTGCACGCCGCTAAAGGTCTGGAATGGGACCACGTCTTCCTCGTTGGGGTCAGCGGGGGAGCGCTGCCCATTGCAAATGCCAGCGATATAGAGGAGGAGCGCCGCCTGTTCTACGTGGGGCTCACACGGGCCAAGCGCACGGTTCACCTCAGCTATTCGGGGGAGCCAAGCGAGTTCCTCGGCCCCCTACTTTCGACTCAGAATTAATTAACTTCAATTAGGTTGCGCGGCGGAGGCTGCGCCCCCTACCCTTGTGCAACTGCCAGATTGGCAGCGATTAGACGGCAAGAGGAGGCAGATGTGTCTATGACACAACGCGAAACCAGCGCACAACGCGCTGTAATTTCGGCTGCCCTCGCCACACCAGCAACATATACAAATCACGCTCATGCCACAGCGGCCAAGTTCTGGGCAACCAAGAATTTTGCAGCCTATGGACTGCGCGGAACCTGGAGTTCTATTCGATAAATCGAAGAGACCCACCAGGGACCGCCATCCAATCGGATGAGCGGTCCTTTTCTTTTACCCGGATCTTTCGATCGAGGTAAAAGAGAAGTTACAAGGAGCACAAGACAAGGAAATGGATAACCGAGTAGAAAGTAAGGAGGCGAGAACAATGGCTGTTCTCTTTAGTGAACTGTTAGTTCCAGGATGGGCTGACGGGGAGAAGATTGGGCTAAGCGATGTAACGGGAGATATATCTCTTCCTTGTCACACCGCAGACCCAGAGCTCTTCTTCGATGAAGCACCACCTCGTGTGGCGCTGGCAAAATCACTCTGCGGTACTTGTCCCATGAAGGCTGCCTGTTTAGAAGGCGCGCTCTCACGGCAGGAGCCATGTGGAGTCTGGGGTGGAGAGTTGTTTGTGGAAGGTCAGATCGTTGCAGCAAAGCGCACGGTGGGACGGCCACGCATCACTCCTGTTCAAGTACGAGAGGAAGATGAAGATGAAGCGCTCGCCAGTTAGTACGTTAAACGTTATTGACACCCGCACTGCGGATGAAAGTTCCAATGGCGCACTTCTGGCGAACGCATCGGATTCAACAAGTCATACCAGTAAGAAGCGGCACGCAACGGGGATTTTCCGGTGGCGAAATAATCCCCGACGTTTAGGGCTAGAAGTCCAGTTATAAAAGCTAAGGCCGCGCTAGGAAGTTCTGAGCGCACAAACTCGCGATCAATGTTGGTGCCGTTGTCGCGTTTAATAAGAGTCACGCACCGCAAGCAGGGCGTCTGCCCAGGAAGTACTAACGGACCGACCTCGATCTCTGGTCCTATCAACGAATTAATGTGCAGGTGAGCTGAACCCTCGCTCATCCAACGTTGGACGTAATCCCACTCAATCGGTATCGTCGAAATTATTAAATCTGGCTGCGCTTTAGCAGCAACTGCACTTCTCGTTATTTGAGCGTTGCGAATAATCTCCGCGGTAAATTCTGAACGCAATTTTCCTAAATCATCATTGCCAACAATCAAGCCACAGACATCACTTGCCGTGAGGCGAGGCGCTAAGTTTCCCCGCATGATCAGACGAGTATTTGTAAATCCTGAAGCGTGAAGTGCGACCAAGAGATTTCGCGCCAACCGATTCTCACCCGAGATCAATATTGTTGCGGCGCTCCGTGATTCAAATTCGTGGCGACCACCGTCGGATCTCCCGGGCCGGTGCGTGAGCAGAGAGTTCTCGATATCGGTTCGGTGTCGAATTAGCTCCGTGCTGAGATCGGGGGAATCAATCGTCACTGCCTCCGCCAGTTCTTCAAGAAAGCCTTCACTCCGTAAGGATTCTGCGAAATTTTGAACCTCACTGAGCTCACAAAGGAGTCCTGCCGCAATCTCTTCAGATCGCTTGCTTCCATCACACGCGCGAGCAATCTGCACCTGCAGGCGATCGGTAATAAGCAGACCTCGGTGGGGCAGACCCAATAGATAATCTCCCTGATGTGGAGTCAGGCTGACTCCAGTTTTTAATCTGAGGTAGCGAGCGCGCTCTCGTGTAGACACCTACGAAGAATGGCGTGAAATTGCGCGCAGTTTCGGAAGGCTCAAATTTCTGGGGATAAAAAAATCACCCCCACGCTGATGGTGGGGGTGATCCGAGCTTTTGCTTTACTTTCCTACTTGTTTAAGAACACTTGTTTAATCACAAGTGTGGAGCAGAGTTATTACGCCTTGCCCAAGATTCGGTTGACCTTAGTGCCACATACAGGGCAGATTCCCTGTGCCATACGGCGACCAGATTCTGAAACCTTTACATGACCTTCGAAGGACCGCTTCTCTTTGCACTTAACGCAGTAGGCCTCGCCTTTATATTCTTCAGCCATGCTGACCCCCAATCGTCACACGCTCAAAGCTTCGGGAGCCTCCCATAGCGAGCGTGCGTACAAGAGCACGATACCCGCGTAGAGCGCTAGTGGGGGGATTTGACGCTCAATTAAGCGTGAAGTTCTGCTTTCTTGAGGGGATATTGGCGGGCTAAGGGCGATATGTCCGAATTTTTCTCGCCGCCCTTAGGCGGAGGTAATCGCCTCGGGGGCGATCGATAGACCAGCCTCAAATCCCTCCAGGAAGGCCTCTGCCCGATCTTTATCGGGATAGCGCTCGAGGTACTCGTAGAAGTCGCGGCCATGGCCTGGCACACGCAGGTGGATCAGCTCGTGGAAGAGGACGCAGCCGATTACATATGAGGGGGCGGAGTTGAGTCGGAGTGAGATCCGGATAGTTCCATCGCTGGTCGTGCAAGAACCCCAACGTTCACGCATTGAGCGCCAGGTGATCGCCGTTGGTCGCTCGTGGAAATCAGGGAGGTAGCGTGCAAGAAGATCGGCAGCCATCTCGCCCAACATCTCATCGCTGGAACGGTTCTTAGCCTCGCGACGGAGCACGATCTCGATCATCTCGGGGATGATGGCATATTCATCTTTACGGCTCATGCGGTCTGGAATGTGAATCTCGATAATTCCATTTTGACGTAAGGCGCTAATACTTCTTTTGCGGCGAGTACTTCGAATAACGCGGAACTCCGGAAGATTGTCGGGGAGGGCTTTGCTCCGTAGAAACTTCTGGCTCTTTGCTGGCTCGCTGATCATTCCCGGGAGGCTATCTTCAAAGAGGGAGACCTGTTGAAAATTGTCCACCGATTCCACGAGTTATCCCCCGTTTCTCCACAGATTTATCAACAGTTATTTATGCGAATTCTGGCATTTCTTTTTGGTATTCGTGGCTAGTTAGCATAAGTTTCACTCACCAAGTCCTCGGATAACCGTTTGATGTAGGCAAGGGGAAGGCAGACATCAAATCGTGCGGCCGGGGATTTGGCTTTTTATTGTTGAGTGAAATCCCAAATTGTTGAGAGTTAAATTAAATCAAACCTGAGAGATCATCAGGAACGGTAGTGCTTGCCAAGAACGCTGCAGGATCGTGTAGGTCTTGCGCAGTTGGTAGCAAAGCAGAATCTTCCCAGCGGTGATCGCGTACCTCAATTCCGCTTTCAATATTGCCCTCTGCTCCGCCACTGATGGAATAAATCTCACTCCAAAATTGTGAGCACTCACGTGTTAGACGAGGCGAAATATGCAGACCCAGCAACATCGCAAAGAGCTGTTGTGTAGGCGCGCTTTCAATGCGTGCGCGACGATAACTCTCTTGAAGTGCAGCAAGTGATGGGAGTCGATCTGCTGCCGCAAGATGAGTGATGTGGTCAATCCAGCCTTCGATAAGAGCGAAAGTTGTCTCAAGTTTTGCGAGGGCTGCGCTTTGGGCAGGACTCTGTTCTGGTTGAAACATGCCTTGATTGATAGCGAGGGTGATGGACTCTGGATTATTGATATCCAACTCACCGGAGCTCATTGCGCTCTCAGCTTGGCGTTGAATTGCCTCAATATCGACAGTGATTCCACTTCCAAAACTTTGAATAAGTTCGCGGATATATCCGGCCAACCACGGCGTATGGGCGAAGAGACGTTGGGCTGCTACCTCTCGCAGCGCCATATAAATTGCAATCTCTTGCTCAGGAATTTCAAGACCCTCACCCCAGATCGCAATGTTCTGCGGAATCAGATGCGCCCCAGATTTCTCGAAGAGGGGGATTGCGGCATCTTGTGAACCGGTCAAACTAATCGAGAGTGTGCCGATCGATTGCCCAAGTTGTGTTGCAATTAATTGACCCATGAAATTGCGCATGACTGGTAGGAAGGCTGCCTCAGCACCAGGAATTCCAGCAGTAGCTTCTTCTACTTCAGGGCCCATCTCCTTGAGTACTTTGCCAAGAGCATCGACCATTCCTTCGGCAAGTGGTTCAACTAACTTCTGCCAACCATTAACAGATTGGTCGATCCAATCTCTTCTCGTCCATGCCACATCTGAGTTAGAAATGGTGGCGGGAAATTGGGTAAAACTTTCGATCCAGGTATTGGCGATATCGATCGCCTCTTTTGCTTTGCGGGCATCATCTTGCCCGACTGGTAGATCGCTGTGAGTTGCCAGAAATGCACGTGCAGCATCTCGCATGACAACTGGTTGAAGCATCGGAGTTCCTGGTCCGCCTGCGGTGCCAGCGTTGAAGAAGCCATCGTTAGGGAAGAATCCAAAACCGCTCACGTCGCCTACCTTCTATCCTGAGAAATTACGCGCGAGCGCTCGTAGCGCTCGTACGTAAAAGAACAACTTTGAAGCAAATTTACTTCCCGATTTTCTAACTTGATTTCGTCCTCTACGGAGAAGTTTAGATAAGCCACTGGGCTCGCTAGTGCACCGAAACCTGGGTTCGCGCCAGAATAAAGAGCTCAAGCAAGACTTGAAATAAGACCTGAAGCACGCTGAGCAGCTAAATCTGAATGTAAAGGTGAATTGGGTTAAAGTGGGCTTGTGATCATGACCGCGAAGTTTGTGGAGGCTGCAACGAGCCACGCCACCTCAACCGCCTTTGCCGCGCTGATCTGGTGGGTAGTCCCAGTCGTTCTGGTCAGCCTCGCTATTGGATATGTCCTGTGGACCTCAAAATTCAAGGATAAGTTCGACAATGAGACTAATCGCTCGGTTAATAAGTTCCACCTATTCCAGCAGACTCTCCGGGAGCCTAATTCCGAGCACTAGAGTATTTCCATGAGTTCTTTCCAGTTTCCCAATAACCCCTTCAATAACGCTAGACCTCCACGCCCACCTCGGGCCCCTGGAGAACGTCGGGGACCTGGTCCTATCGGCTATGTAGTCATCGCCCTGATAGTAATCATCGCAATTTTGGTATCACTCACCGGCTTTTATACCGATCTCTTATGGTTCCGCTCAGTTAACTTCACGAGCGTTTGGAGCAAGACTCTAGTTACCAAGATCGAGCTCTTTGTTGCCTTCGGTTTAATTACCTCACTCTTTATTACATCTAATATCGCCATCGCCTATCGACGTCGTCCCATTTATGTTCCTGTCTCTGTTGAGCCAGATAATTTAGAGCGCTACCGCGGACAGATCGAACCAATCAAGCGTTATGTAGTAGGTGCGATCGCCGTTGCTCTCTTCTGGTTCGCTGGAACATCTGGTGCGAAGTTGTGGCAGACCTGGTTGCAATTTAAGAATTCGACAAACTTTGGAACAAAAGATCCGCAGTTCCATCTTGATATCTCGTTCTTTGCTTTCAAGTTGCCAATGTATGAGTCCCTTATAAGTTGGGGAATCTCAACAATCTTGATCACCTTGGTTGCCACTGTTGGAATTCATTATGTCTATGGAGGAATTCGTCCTCAGGTAAGTCAAGATAGAACCACTGTTGCAGCGCGTGTTCAGCTATCCGTACTTCTGGGTGTTCTTGTCCTAATCAAGGCCGTTGCATATTGGTTCGATCGTTATGACCTTGCTCTTCACCAAGGCAGTCTCTTCACTGGACTTGGATATACCGATGTCAATGCACTCTTACCTGCAAAAGCAATCTTGGCCGGCATCGCAGTAATTTGTGCGCTGCTCTTCTTTGCCAACATTGTGCGCCGCTCGTGGGTTTTGCCAGCAGCAGGCGTTGTCTTGATGGTTGTCTCTTCACTTCTGATCGCAGGTATCTATCCCGCATTTATTCAGCAATTTACGGTTAAGCCAAGTGAGTCCAACAAGGAAGCTCCATATATTCAGCGCAATATCGATGCAACCCGCGCTGCCTACGGCTTATCTAATGTCACCATCAAGGATTATCCGGCGATTATTTCGACCCAGCCAGGGCAGCTCGCCAATGACACCTCAAATATCTCTAATGCACGTCTGCTAGATCCAGATGTTCTCTCCGCAACCTTTAGACAGTTGCAACAGATCAAGCCGTACTACACCTTCCCAGATGCTCTCGATGTTGATCGCTACACGATCAATGGCAAGAAGCAAGATATGGTCGTTGCAGTTCGTGAACTCAACATTGCAGGCTCACCGGCGCAAAACTGGATTAACGATCACTTGGTCTACACCCATGGATTTGGCTTTGTTGCAGCCCCTACCAATGTCGTAGATTCAGATGGAAAGCCAAGCTTTACCGTCGGAAATATTCCACCATCTAATGGACTTGGTACCTTCCAACCTCGCATCTACTTTGGTGAGAATGTTCCCGGATACTCCATCGTTGGTGGCTCTGCTAAGAGCACTCCAAACGAGCTGGATTATCCCGATGATTCGCAAGCAAACGGCCAACAGAACTACACCTATGCAGGTAAGGGTGGGGTACCAATGGGAAGTTTGCTCACCCGACTTCTCTTCGCGATCAAGTACAAGGATCAACAGATCTTGTTATCCAACTTGATCAACAAGGATTCCAAGATTCTTTACAACCGCTCTCCAATCGATCGCGTTCAAAAAGTTGCTCCATGGTTGACCCTGGATGGCAATGTTTATCCGGCGATTGTAAATGGCAGGATCTTGTGGATCGTGGATGGATACACAACATCTTCAGGTTATCCATACTCAGCAGTTGAGAATTTGGCTACCGCTACAAGCAACTCGGTTACCGCTAACTCTTCTACGGTAACTGCGCTACCAAATGTCAACGTCAATTACATCCGTAACTCAGTTAAGGCAACCGTTGATGCATACGATGGAACGGTCACCCTCTATCAATGGGATACCAATGATCCAGTGCTCAAGACATGGAGCAAGGCTTATCCCGGAACTGTGCTTCCAAAGAGCGATATCAGTCCTGCTCTCTTGCAGCACATCCGTTATCCCGAGGGAATATTTGAAGTCCAGCGCGATATCTTGACGACCTATCACGTTGATAATGCCTCTGCGTATTACGGAGGACAAGATTTCTGGAAGGTTCCATCTGATCCTTCATCTCTCGGTGCGAATGCCGAGAATCAGCCACCTACGTACCAGACTTTGCAATTGCCAGGCTCTTCTACCTCATCGTTCTCGCTCTCTACCTCATTCGTTCCCCGCGGAACCAGGCAGAACCTCACAGCGTTTGCAGCAGTAAATTCTGACGCCGGTCCTAACTACGGAAAGATCACGGTGCTTCAGTTGCCGCGATCAACAAATATCTCGGGACCATCGCAGGTGGCTTCGAACTTTGAAGCGAAACCTGATGTTGCGCAGACCCTCTCCTTGTTACGTCAAGGAGGATCTGATGTAGTGCTCGGCAACATGTTGACTCTTCCAGTTGGAAGTGGTCTGCTCTATGTGCAGCCGGTCTATGTACGTGCAACAGCTAACGCATCGTCATTCCCACTTCTGCAAAAAGTTCTCGTCTCCTTTGGTGATCAAATTGGATTCGGAAATACGCTGCAGGATGCACTCAACCAAGTATTTGGTGGAAGTTCAGGTGCAACGATTAATACATCTACTGGAACTGTTTCAACGGGTACCACTACTACAGGTACAACATCGTTGAAGCAGGCGCTGGCAGAAATTAAGAGTGCATATGCTGCTGGAGTTAACGCACTTAAGAACAATGATTTCGCCGCATATGGAGTCGCACAGAACCAACTCAAGGCCGCTATCGCCGCAGCGATCGCCGCTGAGGGTAAGTAGTACTTTTACTAGTACTTTTACTGGTTCGAGTTAACCGCCAATAGCCTCGTTTTGGGTTATTGGCGGTTTTCTCGTAAGATTCAACTACCGACGCGGGGTGGAGCAGCTCGGTAGCTCGCTGGGCTCATAACCCAGAGGTCATAGGTTCAAATCCTGTCCCCGCTACTATGAATTACATCAGCGACCCATCAGACGAAAGTTTGGTGGGTCTTTGTGCATTTGGTGTGATCAGCGCCATTGCAGATGCTTGGACTAACACCAAGACCGCTCACATTGTTATCACCGGCGGAAGAACTGGACTCGCCATCGTTAAGGCGATTGATATCGCGTTATTTAAATTAGTTCGTGAGAACAGATCCTTTGAAGGTTCAATGCTTCACGTCTGGTTCTCAGATGAGCGATTCACCTCATTTGATAACCCTGATCGCAATGATTCAACTCTGATCGCAGGTTTCGGGATGTGTAAATCCCATATCGTCTTTCACAGGGTGGATACCGAGGGTGATGTCGATCAGGCTACCGCTAATTACGCCGCCGAGGTTGATTTGGAACTGGGCTCTCGACCATTCGATGCCGTTGTGCTCAGCATGGGTGAGGATGGACACATCGCCAGCCTATTTCCTGGACTTTTTGAGCCAGGAGTCGCCACCAGCGCCATAGCAGTCCATAATTCACCTAAGTTGCCACCACGGCGTGTGAGTTTGTCGCTTGCTCGCTTGGGTAACGCTCTACATATTTACATCTTCGCTCTAGGCGAAGCCAAGGCTGCGGCGCTGCAGTCGATCCAGACTGGCCCTGTGGGAGCTTTGGAGAAGAGTTCACCTAACGGTCAACTTCAAATCCTTACCGATCTATCGGCACCCGCTAACAATTAATTTAGGATCGTTCCACCGAAGGAGATCACGATGAGCAACATTCAATTAACGATTGTCGGCCTGGGCCGCATGGGGGCCAATATCGCCCGCCGAATTCAAAGCCATGCCCAGACTCCAGTGCAGATCGCGGTCTACGATGTAAATCCAGATACTGTGGCAAAAGTTGCTGCCGAGGGATTCACCCCACTCTCATCACTCGAAGATCTAGCTCAATTTAATGATGCTGCAAATCCTCAGTTCGTCTGGGTGATGGTTCCTGCCGAGGTAACTCAAAAGACGATCCACGCCGTTGCAGAACACTTGGCTCCCGGCTCAACAATTATTGATGGCGGTAACACCTTCTATCGCGATGACATCGCCAATGCTGCATGGCTTGCAACAAAAGGAATCAATTTCGTCGATGTTGGAACATCAGGTGGTGTTTATGGATTAGAGCGTGGTTTCTCGCTCATGATCGGTGGCGACACCGATGTCGTTGAACGCCTCACCCCAATCTTTAAAGCAATGGCACCTGGCGTCGAATCTGCCGAGCGCACACCTGGTCGCACTGGCGAACCAAGCAATAGTGAATACGGCTTCTTGCATTGCGGGCCAATTGGTTCCGGCCACTTCATCAAGATGGTGCACAACGGAATTGAATACGGCGCCATGGCTGCATATGCCGAAGGCCTTAATTTGATTCACGCTGCAGCACAAGGAATCAAGCATCCAACTGCCGTTGGTGATCACGTTGAAACAAAATATGACTTTGATATGGAAGAAGTTACAGAGGTCTGGCGCCGCGGATCGGTCGTTGCCTCCTGGCTCCTTGATCTCACCGCAACTGCTTACACCGAAGATCCACAACTCGCTGGTTATGAAGGTTCTGTTTCTGACTCTGGCGAGGGACGTTGGACCGTTCAGACTGCTATTGATGCGGGAGTACCGGCAAATGTTCTCAGCGCCTCATTGATGGGTCGTTTTAGTTCACGCGGGAATGATTTATACGCAAACAAGGTTCTCTCAGCGATGAGAAAGAAATTTGGCGGACACGTGGAAGTGAAAAAGTAGATGAGCGCTCGCAAGATTCCCCTGCAAGAAGCTGATGTATTGGTGCTCTTTGGAGCTACTGGAGACCTCGCCAAGAAGAAGCTTTTTCCAGCCCTTTACAGCATGTCTCTCAATGGCTCACTTCAATGTCCCGTTGTAGGAGTTGCTTCAACAAAGTGGGATCACGAACAATTTACTGCTCACGCTGTTGAGGCGATCCACGCGGCATTCCCTAACCCAGATGCTCAGATCTTGGCCCAACTCGACAAAGAGCTCTCTCTTGTTGTTGGAAACTATGAAGATGCCAAGTTGTACGAAGATTTAGCCGAGGTTCTTAAAGATAAGCAGAGTCCGGCTATCTATTTGGCTATTCCACCTGCATTCTTTGGAAATGTCACTCAAGGTTTGGCAAAGGTTGGATTGACCGAACGCTCTCGCCTAGTTGTTGAGAAGCCATTTGGTCGCGATCTACATTCTGCAATTGCCCTACAAGAAGTTCTTGAAGAAGTGCTCCCAGAAGATCGCATCTATCGCATCGACCACTACCTCGGTAAAGAGTCGGTTGAGGATATTTTGATCTTCCGTTTTGCAAACTCCATTTGGGAGCCACTCTGGAACCACCGCTACATCAACAGCGTGCAGATCACGATGGCAGAAGATTTTGGTGTCGAAGGTCGTGGTGCTTTCTATGATGGCGTTGGTGCGATTCGCGATGTATTGCAGAATCACTTGCTCCAAGTACTCGCGCTCATCGCGATGGAGCCACCATCAGATCTAACCTCCAGCACGATGGAAGATGAGAAGCTTAAAGTCTTTAGAGCGATCGCCGCGCTAAAGCCGGAGAATGTAATTCGCGGTCAGTATGTTGGTTATCTTGATGAGGCAGGTGTTGCTCCTAAATCTACGACAGAGACCTACGTCGCAGCCACCATGTATGTCGATAACTGGCGTTGGTCGGGCGTGCCGTTCTACCTACGCACTGGAAAGAACCTCCAGGAGACTACTCTGGAAGTAATTATTGAATTTAAGCAACCACCACGCCTGTTGTTCGCAGAGAGCCAAGAAGGTTCAGCCAACTTGCTTCGCTTCCGTCTTGGAAAGAATGATGGTGTAGATATTGAGCTTCAGGCTAAGTCGCCTGGCGACCACCTCACCACAGAACCAGTTAAGTTGACCGTTAACTTCGCTGCTGCACTTGGCGATCGACAAGAGGCATATGAGCGCCTTCTGCGCGCTGCTATGGCTGGCGATCACATGCGCTTTACACATATCGATTCAGTTCTTGAGACCTGGAGAATTGTGGAAGGCATCATTAATAATGAGCCACATCTCTCACCATACTTCAAGGGAACATGGGGACCTGAGCGTGCAGATGAGCTACCTCATCACGGGTGGCTAGAGCTCTAAATAATTTCTTTGGTGATACCAAAGGCGGCGTAGGCGATTCCATCAATCGCAACTACAAAGAGATCTGGATTGCTCGCAGCTGCATTGGCAATTGAACTACACAATGGGGTTGTCACTCGAGAAATGACCGATGTTGGTCCGATCAACACGGTGCGCTTGATCTCGCTATCTTGAATTCGACCGCTAAATCCTCGCTCGGCGCTAAATGCATAATCGCTTACCGGCAAAAGATTTGCTCCGCGCTCTTGGAAGAACTCTTGGGCGGCAATATCCGCAGGGGAGTGAGCCTTGGAGAGGATGGATAAAATCGCCGAATTGATGAATTGGGCTGGTAGTTCGGTGTTCTTCGCTCCTGCTTCAGGATTTGGTTCGCAGATATATCCAACGACCGAGTAGACCTCTTGCGGTGCAGGTGGAGGAGTTACCTCAACCTGCTTAACCGCTTTCTTCTTGCCGAACCAGAGGAACTTCATGAATTAAGGGCCTTTAGGAAAGCCTCGTGGAGTAGGCCATTGCTTGATACACCGTTACCGCCGTGAGCACCGGGCTTGCCATCTAAGTTTGTAAATGAACCGCCTGCTTCGCGAACGACGATATCTAACGCCGCCATATCCCAGAGCGCGAGGACAGGCTCGACGGCAATATCGACCGCGCCTTCAGCAACCAACATATGCGACCAGAAATCACCGAGTCCGCGCGTGCGCCAGATATCTTCCTGCAACTTCAACATGGCAGCTTTGCGTGAACCCCACCCAACGAGATCAGAGTAGGAGAGCAAGGCATCTTTGAGTTCTCGCACCTGAGAAACGTGAATCTGCTTGGCAGACCCACCGTTCTCACTCACAAATGCGCCCCCGCCTAGCGATGCAAACCAGCGGCGATAGAGGGCTGGTGAGCTCACTACTCCGACGACAACTTCACCATCGGGATTGCAGAGCCCGATTAGCGTTGCCCAGGTGGGAATTCCACGTAAGAAATTCTTGGTTCCATCAATGGGATCAATCACCCAGTAGTACTTGTCACCCGTGAGATCAGGAGTACCGAACTCTTCACCCACGATCAGATCATCTGGACGTTCTACGGCCAAGATCTGGCGAATTTTGGTTTCGACCGCCTTATCCGCATCTGTTACCGGAGTCAGATCGGGCTTTGTCTCGATGACCAGGTCGAGGGATTGATAGCGATCCTTGGAGATTGCATCTGCTGCATCTGCCAAGCGTTGAGCTAATTGTAGGTCTGGGGTGAGATCTCTCATGAGTTCAGTTTACCTTCGCGTAGTAGCCCACGCAGATTTGCTAACCGCGCGAGAGAGTTGGGATCTGTAATCATTGAGTTGAGGGCGCAACCCTCTTCATCATGCGAGCAGTTTCGGGGGCAATGTTCGATCGCATCTGCGAACTCGCTAAATGCACCAATGACGCGATCTCGTTCGACATGGGCCAGTCCAAAGGAACGGACCCCAGGTGTATCGATGATCCACCCCGAGTTGTCATTTAATTCAAGTGCGATTGCACTCGATGAAGTATGTCGGCCGCGACCTGTTACATCGTTGACATCCCCGGTAGCGCGTTGTGCACTTTCAACTAATGCGTTGACGAGCGTTGATTTACCAACGCCAGAATGACCGAGTAGCACAGTGCGTTTTCCAGCGAGGGCAGCGCGCAGCGCGGTGAGATCTGCGCCCCGTTGAATTTGGAGCGACTGCACATCCAGATCTTTATATGCGGAGAGGAACTCAGTAGGGTCAGCGAGATCGCATTTAGTCATGATGATGATCGGTGTGATCCGTTGATCAAAGGCAACCACGAGAGCGCGATCAACAAAGCCATGCCGGGGCTCTGGATTGGCAGCGGCCAGAACGATTCCAAGTTGATCGACGTTGGAAACAATCATGCGTTCCATGCCGGCATCATCTTCGACGGTGCGGGTGAGTTCATTGCGGCGCGGCTCAACGGCGACGATACGCGCCAAGGTATCTACCTTGCCAGAGGTATCTCCAACGATGCGGACGATATCTCCGACGACTACTGATTTTTTACCCAGCTCACGGGCCTTCATCGCCGTTACAACGATGCCGGTGGCTTCAATCAGGGCTGTGCTGCGGCCGCGATCTACCGCAATAATTCGAGCTAAAGCTGCTTGTGAGTAATCGGGGCGATCTTTTGTGCGCGGACGCGATGAGCGTTTAGGACGTATCCGAACATCATCCTCATCTAGTTCGCGAGCTGTCATCGACTTCCGTTCAAGAGTTCGCTCCAGGCTCCAGGAAAATCAGGGAGCGTTTTGCGAGTTGTCTCAATATTTTCTACTTCAATATCTGGGACGCGTAATCCGATCATGGCGCCAGCGGTTGCTAAGCGATGATCATCGTAGGTATGAAAAACTCCGCCATGAAGTGGACGCGGAATGATGCGCAGGGCTGATGGCTCTTCAATTACTTCTCCACCAAGGTTATTAATCTCTGTCGCCAGCGCCGCTAAGCGATCTGTCTCGTGGGTACGCAGATGTGCAATTCCACGTAAATACGAAGGCGAGTCGGCGAATACACAGAGCGCTGCGATGGAAGGAGTGAGTTCTCCAACATCATGTAGATCGATATCGATGCCGTGAATCTGATCTCCTGTAATTGCCAGATCATTTCCACGAAACTCTACGTGTGCACCCATCTGCGTAAAGATCTCGCGCAGGTCATCACCGGGTTGCGTTGTGGTGTGCGGCCAATCTCGAATCACAACGGTCCCACCGCTGATCATCGCAGCGCCCATGAAGGGGGCTGCATTGGAGAGGTCAGGTTCAATAACTTGATCGGCGCCATGCATAACAGTGGGCTTGACGCTCCACTCGTTATCGCCGACTGTGACCTCGACGCCCTTTTCGCGCAACATTGCAATGGTCATCTCGATATGAGGAAGTGAGGGGAGCGAAGCTCCAACGTGTTTAACTTTGATGCCCTCTTTGGTCGCAGGGGCAACAAGCAACACGGCTGAGATGAATTGGCTCGATAAAGTCGCATCGACTTCAACGGTGCCACCTCTAAGTTGACCGTTAGCGTTGATGGTCATTGGCAACGAATACCGGGAGCCGTGTTCGATGCTGACTCCAAGGGACTCCAGAGCTTTAATAACCGGACCAAGCGGACGTTCGTGAGAACGGGCATCGCCATCAAAGTGGATGATCCCCTTGGCCATGGCGGCAACTGGTGGCAGAAAGCGCATAACGGTTCCGGCGTTACCGACATCGATAGAGGCAGGTCCATACAACGTGCCAGGAGTGATGGTCAGATCGCCATTGGCATCCTCTGCAATCCCGACACCGATCGCTTTGAGACCAGCGATCATGAGAGCTGAGTCGCGGGAGTGGAGCGGGCGACGAAGAATCGAAGGTGAATCGCAGAGCGCGGCCAAGATCAGCGCCCGATTGGTCACCGATTTAGAACCCGGAATCGTCAAGGTCGCCTCAACCGGAGTGTTCCCTCGGTAAGGGGCGAGCCAGTGATTCGTCATATCGCAAGCCTACCTGAGATACCTTTACGCTCATGTGCGGTCGTTATGCTCTCAACGCAAGCCAAGATGAGCTGATGGATGCCTTTGAAATTTCAACGGATTACGCCGGTCCCATCTTGCCTGCAGATTGGAATATCACTCCGACCCGTGAGATTTATGTGGTCCGCGATAATCGCGAAGGGAAACGAGAACTCGCCACAGTCTCATGGGGACTAATTGCGCCGTGGTCGGATAATCCTCAGGATGCGCTGCGTTCTCAGTCGCAGGCAATAAATGCCCGCGCTGAAACGGTGCATGAGAAACCAACATTCAAGAGCGCATTTCATCAACGCCGTTGTCTTATTCCAGCATCTGGTTACTACGAGTGGGCGACTGAACTTGGGCCGTACTCGACTAAACAACCATTCTTCATTCATGGCAAACGGCTGATCGCTTTTGCTGGAATTTGGGATAGGTGGCGCGCTCCAGATGGGAGTTTTCAAGAGAGTGCGGCGATCATCACGCGACCAGCGGTTGAATTTCTGGCAACGGTGCACCATCGCATGCCAACTTTCTTGCCAAAAGATCGTTGGAGCGAGTGGCTCGACCCACAGGTGACATCCACGCATGAAATCCGCGCCTTGATGGCGGTGGAGCATCCAGCCGAGGGGTTATCGGCCTACCCTGTCTCATCAAGGGTCAATTCGACCGCCAATAATGGTCCTGCGCTCATTGAACCTATCGAATTAGGGGAGCCAGAGACCCTTTTCTAGGGAGGGGGTCGGGCGCAGTTGATTTTAAAGATGAGCAGGCAATAGGTGAAATGGAATTACTCTTGAATTCGCCACAATCTGCCTTTTTTCGGTCCATTTTTTCTTGAAAATGTCGATTTTTAGGAAAAAAGCCCCACTCAGGCAACTGTGATATCTTGAATCCATGACTGAGTTATTCGGTACTGCAACTATTGAAGAACTATATGAAACAGCTTACCTCAGGGGGGCTGCTTCCACATTTGATCTCTGGGGTAGGACTGGAAGGTTTTATCGCTTCGCGCAAACTGCAGAAGAAGCTAATGCGAGAGCAATCGAAAACAATATAGAAGTCCTGAAAAATTATGCTGCTTTAATATCACAGAGAGACTAAATGTCGAACAAGAACCGAAAAGCGGTAAGTACTCGATCGAATGAAGTCAAAAAGACTAATCAGCAGCCACAAGCAAATGCTCGACAAGCGACGACCAAACCGTCTGGCCAACCGAACGTTAGGGCCGTAAGCGCCAGTTGGGAAGCTCCCATTCCACCTCCCTCCATTTTGAGGGAATACGAAGATATTGTCCCTGGTTCAGCTGCTGGCATTTTGGCTTTATCTGAATCGGAGCGGCGATCTTTCATTGAAATAAATGAAAAACAAAATAATCACCGTATTGAATCTGAAGTTAAATACATGAATGGAAATGAACGAAGGGGCAATATTGGGCAGTACCTCGCCTTTACCATCGCCATTTCGCTCATCATCCTCGCCGGTTACCTGGCTTATCTGAAAGATCCAATCCAAGCTTCCGCGGTTGCGCTAGGCGTACTCGTGGAGGGGGGCATTGTTTGGTTCATTGGCGGTAAAGCGCCATCGGCTCGACGAAAGCAGAACTGATCAACCATTCGAAGATTTTGAGATTTAACTCCACTGGTCAGAAAAACGAGGGCAGGGTGAAGACACCCGAAGCCGTATCAGCCGAGACCAAATTTGAGGGTGGGATTGTCACGCGTCAGGATCTGTCAGATTGGATAGCGATCTCGGAAAGTATGGGAATAAAGGGTTCGTTCAGGCGGTTCTCACCGTGTGGGAGTAGCCTTGGCCGTCATGGACGCCACTGATTCAGAGCTCGCGGTTGTAGACCGCGCCGCGGAGAGTGCTGCCCAGAAGAAGGCGCGATTTGAGCGTGATGCGCTCCAATATACAAATCAGCTCTACGCCGCAGCCTTGCGTTACACCAAAGATCCGCACGACGCCCAGGACCTAGTTCAAGATACCTACGCCAAGGCCTTTGTCTCCTTTCACCAATTTGAACCAGGTACCAACCTCAAGGCTTGGTTGTACCGAATCCTCACCACAACCTTTATCAATACCTACCGCAAGGATCAGCGCCGTCCGCAGATCAGCGATGGCGAACTTGAGGATTGGCAGATCTATGACGCTGCCAGCCACACCAGCGACCAGGGACGCTCTGCCGAAGATGTAGCCCTTGATGGAATCGCAGATTTAGATGTGCGAGCAGCTCTTGCCGCAATGCCAGAAGATTTCCGATTGGTGGTCTACCTCGCCGATGTCGAAGGCTTCTCCTATAAGGAGATTGCCGAGATCGTTGGCGTTCCTTCGGGGACTGTGATGTCGAGATTGCACCGCGGCCGTAAGTTGCTCCGGGCCTCACTTGCAGATTACGCCAAAGAGCGAGGATTTAATCGTGGAGGGGGCGATCATGAATAACATGAATCAGATTCCTTGCGATCAGGTGCTTCAAAGTTTGTTGCTCTTCATCGATCACGAGTTGCCATCTGACCAGGAATACCAGATCTTCCAATTCCATTTCCAAGAGTGCCCAGACTGCAACGAGGTAATGGTCCATGAGAGCGCGGCGCTCGCCTTCATGCAGAATCTGCTCCGCAGCAGTTGCAACGAAGAGGCTCCCCAAGATCTTCACGAACGCATTAGGCAGCAGACCGAGGCGCTAGCGGGCCAGTCCCAAGTTGAGTTCTTCTCCTCCTCAACTACGACAATTACCAACTTCAGTTTTGATGGAACAACCTCGATTCAAGTGACCCAAGAGTTCACCCACGAGATTCGCCACGACTTTACCGAGGGTCAGTAACTCCACTTATTTACGCGGGGATCCATTAAGTTTTAGGCATGCAAGCGGAGCAATTATTGGGTTCAGTGGGGATGGCCTCATTGACCGTCCGTCCGCTCGATACTGGGGTCGCTCAAGGGCTAAATGACTTGCCGGTGCTGGCTGCAAACTCCGCTCTCAATGTAATTGAATCGGCTTGTAGCGCCGCCATCGCAGAATTTTTTGAGACCGGAGAGACCTCATTCACCATTGGGGCTGCGATTCAAATGCGGGGTGCGGTTTCTATCGGGGGAGAGATTCGCGCTCTCGTCAAAGCAACTGAATTTGAAGATAACACTCTCACCTTCGAGTGTGAAGTTCATCAAGACCAACGAATAATCGCCGTCGCACAAGTGCAACGGCGATTAGTAGATCGTGTTTCGTTTATGGCACGCAGCGCGGCAGAGAATCTGCCTCGCAATAGCGCCGCTAGCTAATTCGCTTACGCCTTCTTAGTGGCCCAGAAAATCTCTGCGATCTCATCGATCTTTGCGAGCAACTTATCTGCAACTGCTACATCAGTTGAACCCTTGGTTCCACCAGCTCCAGCAAGCTTTGTTGCCTCGTTGAAGAGTGAGTTAAGTTGTGGGTAGGCCTCAAAGTGTGGGGCCTTGAAGTAATCGGTCCAGAGAACCCAGAGATGGTGCTTAACAAGTTCTGAACGCTCTTCCTTCACCGCGATAGCGCGAGCTTGGAAAACTGGATCGCTGCTTGCGTTGTACTTCTCGATTGAAGCTTTAACAGATTGTGCCTCGATCTTGGCCTGTGCTGGATCGTAGATACCGCATGGCAGATCGCAGTGGGCATATCCAACGAGTGTTGGCTTGAACATAGATGCTCCTTCTTCAATAAAGATTGGTTGGTCCTGTGTGTCAGACTACTACTCTCATGGCACGCCTTCCATTTAGAGTTTTCCGAGCTATCGCCGTCAGCGGCTCCTCGATGAGCCCTACTTATAACGATGGTGATTGGCTCATCTTCCGATCCCTTAGACGGGCAAGCGCAAAGCAGATGCAACACCTTCTCGGCAAAGTCGTAGTCATTGAACGCGAAAGTTATCCGGGAATTCACCTCATCAAGCGAGTTATCCGTGCAGATGCCAACGGAATCTGGGTCGAAGGTGACAACAAGGAAGCAAGTACCGATTCACGAAACTGGGGTGCACTCACCCTAGATGAAATCGTTGGCGTCGTGCTGCTTCGCTACAAGAGAGCGCGTATTAGCGCGTAAATGCCTCGGTAATCAACGCATGCTGCTCTTCCTCATGCAAGTGGTGTGAACCAGTTGCAGGGCTTGCAGTTGCACGACGAGATACTCGGCGCAAAGTGCGACCCTCAAGAGCCTCAAGAGTATTGAGAGCAACAAAAGGATATGGACCTTGGTTGGCAGGCTCATCTTGAACCCAAAGCAAGTTGGCGTTTGGATGCTTATTAGCAACCGCAATGAACTCGGCAATTGGGAATGGATAGAGCTGTTCAACACGGACGATCGCCGTGCTGGTCTCACCAAGCTTGGCGCGCTCTGCAACAAGATCCCAATAGATCTTGCCGGAGCAATAGATGACGCGTGATGCGTTAGTAACCGTCGTGTCATCGATCAATGGCTTGAACGTTCCAGATGTGAAATCTGCCAAGCCCGATGCTGCAGCCTTGAGACGCAACATTGATTTTGGTTCAAAGACAATGAGTGGGCGACGCGCAGCATTCTTCATATGCCAACGCAATAAGTGGAAGTATGAAGCAGGTGTGCTTGGTTGCGCCACGGTCATGTTCTGTTCTGCACACAGAGCTAAGTAACGCTCGATGCGAGCTGATGAGTGATCAGGACCCTGACCTTCATAACCATGCGGCAACAGAAGTACTACTGAGGAACGCTCGCCCCACTTTTGAAGTGCGCTGGATACAAACTCATCAACGATTGATTGCGCACCGTTGGCAAAGTCACCGAACTGGGCCTCCCACAGCACAAGCGCGTTATCGCGCTCCACTGAGTAACCGTATTCAAATCCCATCGCTGCATATTCAGAGAGCAGTGAGTCAAAGACAAAGAACTGATTGTCATCATTAATCAAGCCACGAAGTGGGAACCAATCTCCGCCAGTGTTCTGATCGACGATAACTGCATGGCGATTAGAGAAGGTTCCGCGACGAACATCTTGACCTGCAAGACGGATTGGATGACCTTCGAGCAAGAGCGAGCCGAATGCGAACATCTCACCGGCAGCCCAATCGACGGTTCCCTCGTCGAGCATCTCGTTGCGCTTGGCAAGTTGAGGAGCCAAACGTGGATGCACAACAAAGCCCTGAGGTGTTGCGATCTGCGTTGCTGCAATCTTGCGCAAGGTAGCCTCGTCAACGCCGGTATTTACCTGATCTGGGGGAGTGACTACTGGTGCATGGTTTGCAGATGGTGCTGGTTCGACATTATGAACCGCTGCATAAACCGCATCGAGTTGGGCCTGGTAATCGCGAAGTACTTCCTCCGCCTCTTCGACCGTGATATCACCGCGTCCGATCAGAGCTTCGGTATACAACTTACGAGTGCTGCGCTTGGCATCAATGAGTTTGTACATCATTGGCTGAGTGAAGCTTGGCTCATCGCCCTCGTTGTGACCGCGGCGGCGGTAGCAGACCATGTCGATGACAACATCTTTGTGGAACTCTTGACGATATTCGAAGGCGAGTCGAGCCACGCGAACAACTGACTCTGGATCATCACCATTAACGTGGAAGACCGGTGCCTGAATCATCTTGGCAATATCAGTTGAGTAGGTTGATGAACGTGCTGCGTGAGGTGATGTTGTAAATCCAACTTGGTTATTTACAACGATATGAATCGTTCCACCTGTGCGGTATCCCTTGAGTTGAGACAAGTTCAAAGTCTCTGAGACAACGCCTTGACCTGCGAATGCTGCATCTCCGTGAACCAGAATCGGAAGAACGTTGTAGGCCTCGTGAACTCCATTGATATCTTGCTTAGCGCGCACAATTCCTTCGAGAACTGGGTTAACAGCCTCTAAGTGAGATGGGTTAGCGGCGAGATAGATCTTGGTGGTTTCACTAGAGTCTGCCTTGAAGACTCCTTGAGTACCGAGGTGATATTTAACGTCACCAGTACCTTGTACTGAGTTCTCGGCATAGTGGCCTTCGAACTCTTGGAAGATCTGGCCATATGACTTGCCACCGATATTGGCCAAGACATTGAGGCGACCACGGTGCGGCATTCCAATGCAAACTTCATCAAGTCCGCGCTTCGCAGAGCTATCAAGGATTGCATCGAGAAGTGGAATCAGTGATTCGCCACCTTCGAGCGAGAAGCGCTTCTGTCCAACGTACTTTGTCTGCAAGAAGGATTCGAAAGCCTCTGCAGAGTTGAGTTTGCGCAAGATACGAAGTTGCTCTTCGCGAGGTGTACGAGGTGCACCAACTTCGACATGCTCCTGCATCCACTTACGTTCAACAGGATTTTCCATATACATGTACTCAACACCAACGCTGCGGCAGTATGAGTCTCGCAAAATTCCCAGGATGCGACGCAACTTCATAAATGGCTTTCCGCCAAATCCGCCCGTTGCAAATTCACGGTCGAGATCCCAGAGTGATAGTCCATGCGTAACAACATCTAGATCTGGATGGCTACGTTGGCGATAACGAAGTGGATCGGTATCTGCCATCAAGTGACCGAAGGTGCGGTATGACTCGATCAATTGCTGAACGCGAGCGGTCTTGCTGATCTGATCATCTTTAGAGAATTGGAAGTCAACGGCCCAACGAATTGGCTCGTAAGGAATACGTAGCGCGGCAAAGATCTCGTCGTAGAAGTTCTCGGCACCCAACATGATCTCGTGGATGCGGCGCAGGAAGTCACCAGATTGTGCGCCTTGAATTACGCGGTGGTCGTAAGTGCTTGTAAGAGTGATTACTTTAGAAATCGCGAGGTTGGTGAGGGTCTCTTCGCTCGCACCTTGGAACTCAGCTGGGTAATCCATTGCGCCAACGCCAAGAATCAAACCTTGACCTTGCACCAGACGTGGAACAGAGTGGACGGTTCCGAGTGTGCCTGGATTGGTGAGTGAGACCGTGGTTCCTGCGTAATCTTCAACGGTCAGAGTTCCGCTACGTGCTTTGCGAACTGTCTCTTCATAAGAAGCCCAGAACTGACCGAAGTCGAGGGCTTCGCAACCCTTGATGGATGGAACAAGTAGTTGACGGGTGCCATCTGGCTTAGCCAAGTCGATAGCGATTCCAAGGTTGATATGTTCTGGACGACCGAGGACCGGCTTGCCTTCTTGCTCAGCATAAAAAGTATTCATCTCTGGCATAGCGCGCAGAGCTTTGATCATCGCATAGCCGATCAGGTGGGTGAAAGAAACTTTTCCACCACGACCGCGAGCCAGGTGGTTGTTGATCACGGTGCGGTTATCAATCATCAACTTGGCGGGAATTGCGCGCACACTTGTTGCAGTTGGAACTGTGAGCGATGCCTCCATGCTCTGCACAACTCGAGCAGCAACTCCGCGAATGGGCTCCAACGTTGAAGCACCTGGTGTAACAAGAGTTGGGATCGGCTTCACGATCGGATCAGCGGGTGTAGCAGATGTTGAAGTTTGTGGTGCCTGCACAACTGGAGTTGGCTTTGGCGCTGCAGGCGCGGCAGGTGCAGCGGGTGGTACGGGTGCAGCTGGCGCAGAAACTTGAGTCGCAGTTGGAACAACTGGTGGTGTGGTTGCTGTAGAAGATTTTGGAATAGGAGGTGTACCGGCTCCTGGTGCAGCGGCAGCTGTCGCTGTTCCATTTGATGTTGCGCTCTGTGCAGGTGGTGTGTAGTCAGCAAAGAAATCCCACCATGCCTTATCGACAGATGATGGATCTTGTTGATAGCGCTCATACATCTCATCGACGAGCCATTCATTGGGTCCGAATGAACCACCAAAATGATTTGCTGGGGTATTAGATGCCGACACTGGCGCTCACTCCGCTTCTTAATCAGTTCGGTATTGCAACCGCTTGAGGTTAGCTTCCGAATGAAGATCAGGTACGACCTAATCTTAATCGGCTTAGCCAAGAGCGCACCGACTGGCTGGGTGTGAGGTATGGCTCTAGGCTCATAGATATGGGATTAGCGGTTATTACAGGTGGCAGTCGAGGGCTGGGCTTCCAATGCGCCAAGGAGCTGGTCGCTGCCGGACACCAAGTGGTTCTGGTGGCAAAAGATCCTGAGAGGTTGGCGAATGCAGCGGCCCTACTAGGGGCGCAGTATCGGGCGGTCGATCTAGAGGATCAGGCAGCAACTCGCGCCGTATTTTCAGAGATCTTGACGACCTTCGGCGCCCCCGAGATCCTGATGTTGGCTCACGGCGTCATGAGCGAGAAGATGTCCAAAACTCTGCGCACAACGGATCAAGAGTGGCGTCGAGTTATGGCGATCAACCTGGACTCCACATTTACCATCGTCAATATCCTGGGTGCCGCGATGGCTGAGGCCAGGCACGGGCGAATCATCATCTTTAGCGCCTGTTTAGGCCGAATGTCTGGACCGGGCAATGCTGGGGGACTCGCGCCCTATCGAATTAGCAAGGCTGGAGTAAATGCCTTGGTGCGAAATTTGGCACATGAGACCAACCACGGCACCCGCGGATTATTGGTCGATGCAATATGCCCTAACCACACGCGGACCGATATGGGCGGGCCAGATGCCCCGCTCTCAGTCGAAGAGGGAGCCGATACCGCCGTCTGGCTGGCGACCCGCGATTTCAATTCTGCGGTGGATAAGACCGGGTTTCTGTGGGAGGAGCGGCGGATTATCGAGTGGTAGTTACTCTCGATATCCCAGCACGCATGATGCGGTCGTTACGAAGGCGAGCAGTCCAAGCGGAATGGCCCCAACGTAAAACTTTCCTGACAACATGAAATAGGCAACGCCGAGTGCGATTAAGTTCGCCAGCACTGCAGGCGCACGCCCCCATGACTTACCTCGCTTGTAACTTATAGAACAAGCGAAGAGTCCAATTGCACCAAGGGCAAGGCCGATGAAGTCACCGGCAAGAGCAAGAGGTGCGCTTAAGGGTTTGGTGCGGAAGGCATCGAGCAACGCTAAATAAATAATCAGCCCAATCAAGATTAAAGATTCAAAGCGGAGCAATGAAACAGCCGCCTTACGGCTTCTTTCAAATAGGGCATCGCTGATAGCCATTTGCAAAGCGTATCCAAGTAACCTTACGAAATGGCTGGTTTTGACCTTCGAGCAATCGAATTCGAGAGTGATGGAATTGCCGATTCACTCACCTCAAGCATGGCTCCCGCCCTCTTCCATGAGAATCTCAAGCGCGAAATTTCCACCGCTGATCGAGAAGGTCGCGAGCTCACCATTGTCAGTGTTTTGGTGGACCCTGAAAACTATTTGTCTGCTGGAGAGTATCAAGAGAGTTTAGTTGCGCTCGCCTTCGCGCTTGAGAAAAATTTGCGAGGCGGTGATTTCTTCGCGCGCATATCAGATTGCGGATTTTGGATCTTGTTGCGGACAGACGAAGAAACTGCGGCAGCTGTGGTTGATCGCTTGGATCTTCCGCGCCGCGATGAGTTAACGATCAAACTCGCGGCGCGGAAATTATCGAATTACAGCGAGTGGATCGATCGAATCGATCAACTCCACTTTAATTAAGAATTACTTGCCGACGCAGGCTTTGAGCGCAGCGAGGATCTTGGTGTTCTGCTTATCAAGTCCTGCTATCTGTGCAGCACTTGTAACTGGAAGACCGTGTGAGTTGAGGCAGGCGATGTAAGCGGCACTGGTTCCTGTCTTAGGAGCAGCTCCACCAGTTGTAGCTTGATTAGTTCCCTGTCCTGCTCCGCCGCTTGCTCCACGAGTTGCTCCAGCACCGCGATTAAATCCACCGAAGGATGGACGAAGCGCAGCGCACGCAGTAAATGCTTTTTGCTGCGCAGGTGATAAAGAGAAGGTTGGGCGCGGGCGAGGAGTGGTTCCAGTTCCTGCTCCAGCACCTGGAGCGCCGGAAGGTCTCGTTCCTGGAGCGCCAAATCCGCGGCCGCCACCAAATGCTGGCAACTTGATTCCGGCTTTTGCTAGGCATGCGGTGTACTTAGCGAAGGCTGCAGAGTTACGACCTGCACCAAAACCACCAGTGCGAGGCGCGCCAGAGACGGCTGGCTTTGGAGTCGTCGCTGCCTTTGTCGCAGCGTTAGCAGGTAGGACGCTGATGGTGAGTAAGGCGATAGCGGCAAGAGAGATCGCAGATTTTTTGAAGGTCATGGTCTAAAGGTAAGTCATCAAGATTCGAAGACAAGGAAATTTTCCTTATTTTTGGCTGAGAATAATGAGGAAGGTAGGCTCACCCCATGTCCAAAGTCCTCGCCTCCCTGCCGGTCGGAGAAAAAGTCGGAATCGCCTTCTCGGGTGGTCTCGATACCTCCGTGGCCGTGGCCTGGATGCGTGAAAAAGGTGCTGTTCCTTTCACCTACACCGCCGACCTTGGCCAGTACGACGAGAGCGATATCGACTCGATTCCAGGTCGTGCCCTCGCTTACGGCGCGGAGAACGCTCGCCTCATTGATTGCAAATTAGCTTTGGTGGAAGAAGGTTTGGCAGCGATCGCTTGTGGAGCTTTTCACATCCGCTCTGGTGGCAAACAATATTTCAACACGACTCCACTTGGACGCGCAGTTACTGGCACTCTGCTCGTGCGCGCCATGTTGCAAGATGACTGCTCCATCTGGGGCGATGGCTCCACTTATAAGGGAAACGACATTGAGCGTTTCTATCGTTACGGACTTCTAGCGAATCCAGCGCTCAGAATCTATAAGCCATGGCTTGATGCAGATTTCGTCACCGAACTGGGCGGACGTAAAGAGATGTCTGAATGGTTGGTCGCGCATAATCTGCCTTACCGCGATAGCACCGAGAAGGCTTACTCCACCGACGCAAATATCTTGGGTGCAACGCACGAGGCTAAAAATCTCGAGGAGCTTGATGCCTCTATCGAAATTGTCGATCCGATCATGGGCGTTAAGTTTTGGGATCCATCCCTAAAGATTGATTCGGAAGATGTAACTATCGAATTTTCGCAAGGACGTCCCGTAACGATTAATGGCAAGAGCTTTGTGGATTCAGTCGAACTAATGCGTGAAGCAAACGCCATCGGTGGTCGCCATGGTCTTGGAATGGCCGATCAGATCGAAAACAGAATCATTGAAGCTAAATCTCGTGGAATTTATGAAGCACCTGGAATGGCGTTGCTCTTCATCGCATATGAGCGCTTGATCTCTGCTATCCATAACGAAGACACCATTGCCAACTATCACGCTGAAGGTCGTCGCCTTGGTCGCCTGCTCTACGAAGGTCGTTGGTTTGATCCACAATCGCTGATGTTGCGCGAATCGCTCACTCGTTGGGTGGCATCTGCCGTTACCGGATCAGTGACGATTCGCTTGCGTCGCGGTGATGACTTTTCAATCATCAATACAACGGGTCCACACTTGAGTTATCACCCAGAGAAACTTTCAATGGAACGGAATGAAAATTCCGCTTTCGGTCCAACCGATCGCATTGGCCAACTCACCATGCGCAATTTGGATATCGCCGATACCCGCGAAAAACTCGAGCTCTACACCAAGCAAGGTCAACTAGGGGCTAGCGAATTTAAATTAATCGGCGAGATCGAGAGTAATTAGTACCTTCGTTATACGTTAACGGTCGACATATCTGGATAACGCTCACCATGAGCAACCCCTACAGGTGCTACCTCATCTAGCTCTCTGATTTCACGCTCAGTTAGCGTAATTTCAAGTGATGCAAGATTCTCTTCCAGGCGTGAGATCTTACGAGTTCCTGGAATTGGGACGACATCATTGCCTTGAGCCAACACCCACGCCAGCGCCAATTGCGCAGGAGTAATTGAGAGTCGATCTGCAATCAATTTTACCGCGTCAACGATCGCGTAATTGCGGGCGAAGTTCTCATCTTTAAAACGTGGATAAGTGCGACGACGATCATCTGCTGCGAGAGAATCTAGTGAGGTAACGACACCTGTTAAGAATCCACGCCCAAGTGGTGAGTATGGAACAAAGCCAATTCCTAATTCGCGCACCTTTGCCAAGACACCATTTGTCTCGACCTCTCGGGTCCAGAGCGACCATTCTGATTGCACCGCAGTGATCGGGTGGATCGCATTTGCTCTCTCGATTGTGACTGCTGAAGCCTCCGAAATTCCTAGGTGGCGCACCTTTCCAGCTTCTACCAACTCCTTTAATGCGCCCCACGTCTCTTCAATGGGGACGTTGCGATCTACGCGGTGTTGGTAATACAAATCGATGTAATCAACTCCGAGTCTTTGCAGGGATGCATCGCACGCTGCCTTCACGTACTCGGGACGACCATTAACTCCCTTAAATGAACCATCAGCACCGCGCTCATTACCGAATTTGGTGGCGAGCACCACATCTGCTCTGCGGCCAGCAATTGCTTTACCGACGAGAACCTCATTCTTAAATGGTCCATACATATCGGCGGTATCAATGAAGTTGCCGCCAAGATCTAGGAAGCGGTGAATCGTGGCAATCGACTCTTCATCATTTGTCGGTCCATAAAACTCGGACATTCCCATGCAACCAAGACCCAGTGCAGAGACGGACAAATCGCGTAATTGGCGAAATAACATGGAGAGCTCCCTAGAACGAGTATCTCCTTGATGCTACTCCACTTTGAAGTTATGCGAACTATTTGCATTTACTAGGATCCACCGAGAAGCCATCTTCCATTACTGATACCTTCATCTCAGGAGAACTCGATCTGAACTCAGGAGAGAACATGAAGATTTACAACAACATTTCAGAAGTATTTGGTAACACCCCGCTTGTAAAGATCCAGCGTTTATTTCCAACATCTACTGCAACAGTCGCGGCGAAGTTGGAGTTCTATAACCCAACTGCATCTGTTAAGGATCGTCTTGCAGTAGCGATGGTCGATGATGCCGAGAAGAGCGGTGCGCTCAAGCCAGGCGGAACAATTGTTGAGGCAACATCCGGTAACACCGGTATCGCCCTGGCATCTGTAGGTGCAGCTCGTGGATACAAAGTTGTTCTCACTATGCCTGATTCAATGTCCAAGGAACGCCGCGCACTCTTGCGCGCTCTTGGTGCAAAACTTATTTTGACTCCTGCTGCTCAAGGTATGCGTGGAGCTGTTGAGGCTGCTGAAGCGATCGGCGCTGAAGAAGGTGGAGTACTCGTTCGCCAATTTGAAAATCAGGCTGGCCCTGCGATTCACCGCGCGACAACTGCTGCAGAAATTTGGAATGACACTGACGGTGAAGTCGCCGCAGTCGTAATGGGAATTGGTACCGGTGGAACAATCACTGGTGTTGGACAAGCTCTCAAAGAGAAGAACCCAAATATCAAGATTTTCGCAGTACAACCTGCAGCATCACCAATCTTGACAGGTGGATCTCCCGCAGGCCACCCAATTCAAGGAATCGGACCAAACTTCGTTCCACCAGTACTCGACACAACTATTTACGATGAAGTTCTCTCTGCACCAAACGAAGAAGCATTTACATATGCCAAGCGCGCTGGCCAAGAAGAGGGAATCCTCGCTGGAATTTCATCAGGTGCAGCTCTCTGGGGCGTTTCGCAGATCGCAGACCGTCCAGAGTTTGCCGGCAAGATCATCGTCGTAGTTCTCGCATCCTTTGGTGAGCGCTATCTATCAACTCCGCTCTACAAGGAGTTTATTGACGAGCCTGTCGCTCCAACGATCTAAGAAATAGTCAGCATCTATGTCTTTCATCTCCGAAGATCTCGCAACTGCGCTGCGTAAAGATCCTGCTGCGCGCAACCGCGTTGAGGTGGCTCTTACTTATCCAGGTGTTCATGCACTCTGGGCGCATCGCTTTGAACATTGGCTCTGGAAAAAGAAGTTACGTTTCCTGGCTCGCGTTATCTCCAACCACACTCGTGCGCGCACCGGAATCGAAATTCATCCAGGCGCCGTTATAGGTCGTCGCGTCTTTATCGATCACGGTATGGGCGTTGTCATTGGAGAGACTGCAATTGTCGGAGATGATGTCACGATTTATCACGGAGTCACTCTTGGCGGTCGCACCCTTGAGAAGGGAAAGCGCCACCCCACGATTGAGAACAATGTGATCTTGGGAGCAGGAGCGAAGGTTCTCGGCAACATCACTATCGGTGAAGGCAGCACAATTGGTGCAAATCAGGTCGTTACTCGCTCGCTCTCACAGCGCAATGAGGTTGAGTTCTATATTTAAGTCCTATTCTTAAACCCGTGAGAATTCGCTTTGATCGGCTGCTACAGCAATTCGTAGTTCGCTGGTTCTGGATTCAGCAGGTCTTAGTTACCGCCATCGCCGCATCTATCGCCTGGCAGGTAGGTAACAACGTCATCAAGAATGGTGGCTTGGTCGCTGCCGTTGTCGCGTCTTTGACCGTACGTTCTTCTCTGCATAAATCAACGCGTGATGGAGTAGGCCAAGTTGTCGGCTCGTCTGTGGGTGCGGGCGCCGCACTCCTGGCTCTGCATTTCTTTGGGCTAGGAGTCGTTACTGTCGGAATCACGGTGTTGATCTCACTCGTCGGCGCACGTTTATTGCACCTGGGTGAAGTTGCTGCGATCAACGTTCCAGTTACCGCGCTCATCGTCCTCGGGCCAGGACTCAGCGAAACCAACGCCATTAACAGGCTTACCTCCACGATCATCGGCGCTTCAATCGCGATCGTGCTCTCAACCTTTGCCCACCCTAAAACTCCCGCCGGTCGAACCATCGATCGCATCTCATCACTCACCGATCGTTGTGCTTCCCTCATGACACAAATGGCAGAGGGTCTGGTGGATGGATATACCTTGGATGAAGCTGGGCGATGGCTAGCTCGCGGCAGATTGCTCGTCGAAGAGATTCCATCTATTCGCAATCAAGTCATCGAAGCACGGGTCTTTGCAAAGTGGTTACCTGCATCGAGGTCGGCCAATGCCGAAAAACTCTATCTACGTGCCATCGCAGTAGAGCATCTGATCATTCAAGTCCGTGCAACGTCACGAATTCTCTATGACCTACGCCTTAATGGGGGAGTGCAACCGGAAATTGCGCAAGGTATGGGAACGCTGCTCTCCACTGCGAGTTATGCACTGACAGTAAGCGCCGAGGATTTCAGATTTGATCCATATGCTCCTGTAAAGGATCCGCTGACCTCAGAGATTCGAACCAGTGCTAACGCTCTCACTGAATTGGTCTTGTCGGATCACGATGCGATCGATGGCGGACAACTTGCACGGGTACTGGCCGCGGTCTCAAGCACCATCATCATGGCAGATGCGCTTGATCAAATTTCACCTGCAATCCGTAAGGTACCGACGCCAGATGCGCCTTCCAGCCAGCGCGTTCTTGAGGTCTCGCCTTTAGAGCAGGCACGTACCTGGCAGATGCGCCTTTACAAATTGATTCCTGAAAAGGTGCGGGATTTCCTCGAGAAAACTTTTAATTAATCGGCTTTTTGAAAGCCGTTCACCTCTCATCTGCCTGATTTAACCTTTCGCACGCTTCACTTCGCATGCCCGTTCACCCAAGGTTAGGAATATGCATGCGCATACATTCATTTAAGAAGGGCGTTGCTATCGCGGCCTCGCTCATCTTCGCTTCGGTCGGTCTGAGCGCTCAAGCAGCGCACGCCGCCCCCATCACAATTAATCTTTATGAAGCTATTGGTTATGCCCCAGATGAGATCAAGGCTTTCAACGCTTCACAGTCCACTTATCAGGTCGTCGATGTTGGCGGATCAACTGGCCCACTTCTAGCTAAGGTCGCTGCAGAAGGCACAAACCCACAATGGGGTCTCTTCTGGGCCGATGGCGATACCTGGGCAGCTGCAGCGGATACTGCTGGACAGCTCGCACCGCTCAACTTCAAGCCTAATTACTCATCGCTTGGAAAGCGCCTCGCTCCAAAGAACAACTCTTATGCAATCACTGGTTCTACGGTGATGGTGGCTGGTCTCTACAACGCAGCGACTCTTCCAAACCCACCTGCGACTCTTAATGCCATGTTGCGTCCGCAGTACAAGGGACTTATCGGAATGAACGATCCAAATATCTCTGGTCCTACATTTCCATTCATCGCAGGTCTCATGAACCAACTTGGTTCAGAAGATGCCGGCAAGAACTACCTTCTTCAATTGAAGAAGAATGGACTCGTTGTAAACGATAAGAACGGTCCTACCATTCACGCTCTTGAAATTGGTCAGATCAAAGAGGGACTTGTTCAGAACACCGCAGCTCTCGCTGAAATCATCAAGTTCACTGCGAACCCAGTCAAGGGCTTTACTCCAAAGATTGTCTACCCTGGTCGTCCAACTTTGATGCCAAGCTCATTGGCCATCGATGGCAAGCGTCCAGCTGCTGAAATCGCAGGAGCTCAAGCATTCGTCAAGTTCGTTCTATCTCCTGCTGGTCAATCAATTATCTCCAGCAGCGATGCAACTGTGAACTCAGACGTTCTCTGCTATCCATCGATCGTAGGAACAACTCCTAATAAGTACACACCAGCACTTCCAACCGCGTACCAGATCATCGACCCATACAAGTGGGGTCCACTGCAAAGTGAAGTTGATGCCTGGTTCACCGCAAATATCCGAACCAAGTAATACATAGCGAAATATCAATAGATAAATGGCGCTCGATGGTGGACTTCTAGTTCGCCATCGCGTGCCATTTTCGCAAGAACCATCAGGATTAAAGGGCGTCGTTAATCGTTTTCGGATCACTCCCATGGCGGTCTTTTGGACGCTTATAACCTTTATTCTCGTTATTCCTATACTGCTCTTTCTCTCGGTGGCATTTAGCCCTCGACTTATGTCGCAGGGTCATCAGTGGTTTACTCTCTCAAGTTTTAAACCAGTCTTCTCCGGTGCCTATGGAATTGCACTCCTTCACTCCTTAATCATTGGAGTTGTTGCAGCCGTTGGAGCTATGATCATTGCGCTCTCGATGGCATGGCTTGTAATTCGCACCAATACTCCTGCTCGCGTTCTCTGGAACACAACGATCTTCGCGCTATTTCTAGCGCCCTCTTACCTCATAGCCCTCGGTTGGCAGAGACTCTTTGAACAACGCGGAGTTCTAGAAATCATGGGATTCAGCGTCGCTCCGATCCGTAACTTGTTATACGGACCTGTTGGAATTTGCATGGTCCTCATGGTCAAAGGCATTCCCTTTGCCTATCTCGTGATTGCAAATGCCATGCGCGGTCTCGGTGAGGAATTTGAACAAGCAGTTCGAGTGCATGGCGGATCGCGCTTTGAAGCATTTAAGGTGATGGCCAGCCTTCTCATGCCCTCGCTCTTCTCTGCGATGGCAATCGTCTTCGCCGAAGCGATCAGTGATTTTGGCGTTGCGTCCACCTTGTCGAGCGTTGGACATTTCAGCGTCGCTACATATCAGCTCTACCAAGGTATCAATTCAATTCCAGTGAACTTCCCGGTATCTGCCGCAACCAGTATTACTTTGCTCGCCCTGGTGATCCTTGCGATCCTGGCGCAGAACAAGGCGCTACGCGGAAGAAGCTTTAGAACATTAAGTGGCAGGACTCGGCCGGCAACTCTGACCAAGCTTTCGCTCTTTGGAAAGATTTCAACGAGCGGTTATATCGTCGTCTTGCTGATTGTTACCTTGGGCATTCCAGTATTCGGCGCTATTTCTGCCTCCATGCTGCAAGGTCTGGGAAGTCTGCTCAGCCACTACAGCATTAATTTTGACAATTACTCCCGTGTGCTTCACTCCCGCTTCTTGCGAAACCCTCTGATCTACTCCACCGAGATGTCGCTCATCACGGCAACGCTCGCGGTAGGACTAGCAGCGATCGCCTCCAAAGTTTTGACCTCAGCTCGAAATAGTCGTTCTAAGCGATTCGTAGATTTCTTCCTGCTAGCGGCCGTTGCTCTTCCAGGCATAGTTTTCGCGATCGGCTACATATTTACCTATAACCTCAAATTTATTAATGATTTGGGGCTCCATATATATGGCACCTCATTCTTATTAGCACTTGCTTACACCGCCAACGCGCTTCCTTCGACCTCGCGTTCTCTGGTCGGCAATATGGGTCAGATTCAAGAGTCGATGATGGATGCTGCACGAGTTCATGGAAGTGGAGCGGCAAAGGCCTGGGTGGATGTCACTATGCCGTTGATCGCTCGTCCTCTATTGATCGCATGGCTTCTCACCTTCTCCGGAACTCTCCTCGAGCTACCTGTATCTGAACTTCTCTATCCACCAGGAAGCCCACCGGTCGCAGTAGGTATTGAACTTTCACTCGCTGGCTTTGATTACGGCGGGGGAACCGCGATTGAGGTGCTCTCTATTCTCTGGGCCCTTGTAGTCGTTGGAATCGCCTTCTTCTTATTTAACCGTTTTGCCCCGCCTGGATGGAAGAGATTGGGAAATCTACGATGAGTGATAATGCACCAGTAAATGCTTACCGAGTAGAGATTCGGGGTGCCTCAAAACATTACGGCGCTTTGAAGGCCCTCAATCAATTTGATCTGACGATTGAGCCCGGAACATTCACCGTATTGCTTGGACCTTCTGGCTCCGGAAAATCCACACTCATTCGCTCCATTGCTGGAATCGAGCGACTCGACTCTGGCTCAATCGCTTTCGGTGAGAGAGTTGTTGCAGACAATGGATTCCATATGGCTCCCGAGAAGCGCGACTTGGCCATGGTCTTTCAGGATTACGCATTGTGGCCACATATGACGGCATTTGAAAATGTTGCATATGCGCTCAAGCGCCGAAGCCTTGATGCGAGCGAATCAGATCGCCGTGTCAACGAAGCGTTGGAGCGGGTAGGTCTGTCGAGTAAGGGTCCCAACTACCCGTTTCAACTTTCTGGGGGAGAGCAACAGCGAGTAGCTCTCGCACGCGCCATTGTCGGTCGACCTTCACTCTTGCTTTTTGATGAACCACTCTCAAATCTCGATGCCGACCTACGCGAACGTCTCAGAGTAGAAATTGCGACACTTACTCGCGAGATCGGTGCCACCGCCTGTTACATCACGCATGATCAATCTGAGGCCTTTGCGCTGGCAGACCAGATTGGAGTTTTACGTGCAGGTGAGCTGCAACAAATTGCCGCACCCGAGGAGATCTATCGCAGCCCTGCTAATAGATTTGTCGCTGCCTTCACCGGCACATCTGGAAGTTTTCTAGGAGTTGTAACTGAAGTTCACGGCCACCACGTTCAAGTAGCTCTTGGTAAGCGCAGAATTGAATGTAGGACTTCTACACCACTCAAGGTGGGAGATAGCGTTGAAGTCTTAATTCGTCCAAGCGCTACTAGCCTCAGTCACCACCACTCAAACTCGCTGCCTGCAATCGTTTTAGATGTTGCCTACCGCGGCAGAGGCTACGAGCACGTCGTGGAATGTGAATTTGGGGTAATTTCCAGCGTCTTTGCCACGGAATCAACGGCTCGAGGCTCTAGGGTTGAGATATATATTGATCCGCATAACTGCCTAGCTTTTCCTAGTGAGAAGCGCGTGGAAGTTGACCTTTCAATCTCTGAATTAACCCCAATTAAATAACCGTCTGTAAACCAACCGAACGTTCGAGGAGCGCATCATCATGCAAGGCACATCGTTAGCACTTTTCATCTCGGTCTTCTTCGCCTGCGCTGTTGAGGCGGTAGAGGCCGTCACAATCGTGTTGGCTGCTGGTACTGCCCGGGATTGGAAGTCCGCATGGCGCGGAGTTATCGCTGGTCTTTTTACCTTGGCGGTAATCATCGCGGCCTTTGGCCCTGCAATTTCGCATCTGCCAATCTCCTTCTTACGTATCGTGGTCGGTGGTCTCCTTCTCGTCTTTGGGCTCACCTGGCTACGTAAGGCGATCCTTCGCTCCAGTGGATACAAGGCGCTGCATGATGAAGAGAAGATCTTCCAAGAGGAGTTGGCGGCGGCGCGAATTGCTGCCAAAGAGACACGTCATGGCGTTGCAGATTGGTATGCATTTACCTTGTCTTATAAGGGCGTATTGCTTGAAGGTTTGGAAGTGGCCTTCATCGTTCTTACGTTCGGAACTATTGATCGTCGCGTTGGACTTGCATCCATCGCAGCTCTCGCAGCGGTGGCCATTGTGATCGCAGCTGGATTCGCACTCCGCGCGCCGCTCGCAAAGGTTCCCGAGAACACCATGAAGTTTGGAGTTGGAATTCTGCTCACCTCATTTGGAATCTTCTGGGGTGCAGAGGGTTCTGCGGGTTCAAGTAAAAAGTGGCCAGGCGATAACTGGGCGGTACTGGCTCTGATTGCAGGAGTCACGGTCTTCTCTTTTGTATTAGTACAAGTACTCAAAGTAACTCGCACTAAGCCTCGCGTAGCGGTTGCTGCTAAGGCGGCACCTGTAAAGGCGGAGGTGGCCAAGCCTGAACGTGGAAAGGTTGTAGAAGGGTTGATCTCCTTCGGAGAATTCTGGGTCGATTTCATTGTGGGAGATGATTGGCGTATCGCTGCAGGAATTGTGATTGCATTTATTCTGACCGCGACAATCAAAGTTTCTGCGATCACGTGGGGAACGGTGCCATTCTTCGTTGCACTCTTCCTTTCATACAGCCTCTCCCGAGTTGTTCGGAGCGCGCAGTAACTAGCAACACCTCACGCATCATTGCGGCACAGGCTGTTCGAGCCTTTGCCTATGGTTTTACTGCAATTCTGCTTGGCCATTTGTTAGCGCAGAACCATACCTCCTCGCTTGTTGTTGGCCTGGTGTTGAGTTCCATAGTTCTGGGATCTGCATTCGCATCATTGGTGCTGCTCCGATTTGGTGTGCGCATCGGGCGGTTGCGGGCTTATAAGTATGTCTATATTGGGCTTGCCGTAGCTGGATTGGTAATTGCAGTACATCCAGCTCCATGGACTATCGCGCTAATGGGCCTCACCGGCGTTCTTTCGACAGATGCAAATGACAATGGACCTGCCACAACCTTGGAGCAGACCATGCTGGCGGGGGAGCATCACAGCAGAAGATTCGCTGCGATCTTTGGAAGGTACAACGGTGTTGCTGCGATCTTCGGCTCACTGGGGGCTCTATCCCAAGGCTGGTTGAGCCACATTCATCGAGTGAGCACCAGCTACATCGGCTTCTACATTCTCATTCCCTCGGGCGTACTAGGTTGGTGGTTTGCTCATTCCATTGTCCTACCGCCGGAGCAATCGACAACCACATCAAGGGCGGGCTTAAAGAACTCTCCGATGCGTTCCAGGATTATTCAACTCTCAACCCTTTTTGCCTTCGACTCTGCAGCTGGTGGACTTACTACATCTGCCTGGCTCTCGTATTACCTCACGAGCAGGTACCACGCCTCATCGGCGCTCTTAGGTTATCTCTTCTTCGCCTTCGCAATCCTTAGCGCGTTGAGTATGTTCGCCGCCCCGCTACTTGCTCAGCGAATTGGTCTTGTAGCAACGATGGTCTCTACCCACTTGGCGAGCAATTGTTTCTTTATCATCGCAGCTTTCTGCGGGCACTTAACGATCGCCATTATTTTCTTGGCGATGCGAGCCTCGCTCTCTCAGATGGATATCCCAACTCGCCAAGCGCTCATAATGGCTGTAGTACCGGAGGGCGATCGCATGGCTGCTGCAGCGCTTACTAATGCGGCGAGGTACTCGGTGCGCCCACTCGCACCAACGATAAGTGCGGCTTTACAACACATCGCCATCGGGGCTCCACTTGTAATGGCTGGATCAATCAAATTGCTCTATGACGCTGCCATTCTCAGCTGGGCCAAGAAAGGCAAATATCTCACTCGCACCATTAACTAGTGCGAGTGAGATATTTGGTGCAGTGATTAAAGATTAACCACGAATGTTCTTGGTGAACCAAGCATTGACTTGACCTTCAAGTGGTCCCCAGAAGTAAGGATCAATTGATTGGTAGGAGGCAGGCAATGAACCAGCTCCTGGAAGTGGTGAAACTCCAGGAATGATTGGCCAGTAGAGTGAATCACCTTGTGGATCACCAGTCTGCATAATTGCCTGTCCTGCTGGTGATAGAACGTAGTCGATGAACTTCTTGGCTTCTGCCTGTACGGCAGGTGTAGCACCCTTATCGATTCCAATCACGCTTGGCAACAGGGTCGACTTAGCGAGGTAGACCACCTTGGGAGTGAATCCAGCGACTGGAGTCTTCTGCAGCTTCAAGATCTCACCTTGTGCAGCTGACGATTGGATCAGTCCGAAGTTGATGACGCCTGTCTCAAGTGCGTGCAAGGTATCTCCGTTGGTGTTATTTACGACCAAGCCATTTGCCTTGAGCTTGCTCAAGAATGCCTCACCGGCTGTAACCGACTTGCCACCGAACTGATTCATCAGCCCTGCGATAAATGGGAATGTTGGTCCAGATTGATTTGGATCATTCATGCCGATCTGACCTTTGTACATTGGATTGAGTAGGTCGTTGTATGTCTTAGGCACGACCTTCACCTTGGCAGAGTTGTAAATCAGCGCTGCCATTGTGGTGAGACCAGTTGGAATGTATGAGTGATCAGCTGGAACCACAGATTGTCCAGCAGCAGTAAATGTTGCCTTGGGAGTGTAAGGAAGCAATTGGCCCTGCTTATCGAGCGCAGCAAATGCTGTTGCGCCATCAACCCAGAGAACGCCAAATTGAGGGTTGCTCTTCTCGGCAGATACCTTGGCAAGCAGTGGACCGGTGCTATCGTCGTGGAGAACTGTCTTGATTCCAGTTGCCTTTGTGAATGCATCGGCAGCAACCTGGTCGTAACCCTCTGCGGCGTAAATGACAAGGGGAGTAGATGTTGTTGCTGCTTGTGCAGGAGCGATGATCGAACCGCCGAGCAACATGCCGGCGACTGATGCGCCAGCGACAAAAACCGCTGACTTCAGTGTGTTGAGTTTCATGCAAAACCTCTCTCAATTTTCTCTATGGAATGTGAGTAAACGAACGAGGCTATTTCATGTCATCTCGGCAAACGGATGGAACTCTTAACTGAAACGGCGCTATAAGAACGGGTGAATAGCGGGCTACGCGGCAGATTTAGCTCCAGTAGTCTGAGAATTACTTGGGATTACCGAAGAAGGAGATGGAGAGGGTGGTGAGGAAGGTGCAGCCACCACACCCCACTTCAACCATTTCGTGACTAAAGGAATTTCTGCTCCAACGAAGACGTAGCTATGTCCGCCAGTGAGGTTGGTGCTGAGCGTGTAACTTGCTTTCACGCTCTTTAACTTGGCACCCCACGCGGCCGCCTGACCTCGAATCAATTCGGTGTAATCCTGACTAGATTCACCTAAGAACCAACGCATCTTGTTGGCAACTTTGAGATAGGTAGAAGGTGTCTGACTCAAATGTTTCTTGTCGGTTGCAGGTCCTGGACCAAATGCGCCAGTCAAGTCATCAATAACGAAGTAACCCGCGAGAGTTACGACCTGGCCAAATAGATCAGGGTGGTGCAGTCCTATTATTGCTGCGCCATATCCACCCATCGAAAAACCAAGTATCGCCCGATCATTTCTAGTACGTAGATTTTTTGCTTCAACAACTGGAATCACATTCTTAGTAATCCAGGTTTCGATCATCGCTTCACCGTCATAAGAGTCGGCCCACTCTGAATCGGAGTGAGTGAGCGCGTTTCCATCTGGAAAGACCGCTATAAATGGCGCCGCACCTTTAGAGAAGGCTGTGAGCAATGGAGCTTCGACTCCTGCAATGAGGCCATTAGGAGATCCGGGCCAACCGTGGAGCATGTAAACAACGGGCAGAAGATCAACCTGATCAGCTGGGACAGCCGGAGTGAGAACCCAGACATTGCGTATAGGAAAATCCTTTTCCGGACTCTTAATGTGCAGTTCAACGATGGTTGCCTTGGGTGTTTGAGCGTGAGTCAAGGATTGCTCAGATGCCGCCACCAACGTGAGCGAGCAGAGGGCAATGAGTAGGCCGCGTCCTAACTTCACCTTGCGATAGTAGTGGCACTTCTTGTGAGAAATAGGTGGATAATGGAGGACGTGAAACGGTCGCTGTTGATCTCGGGGCTTGGATGCGCCCTAACTCTTTCCGCCGCGCCCGTTTATGCGGTGACCGCATCTCCTGATCCAACTCCATCCATTAATAATTCAGCGACGCCACAATCTCCTCAAAGTTTTGCACCAGATAGAAAGCCAAATCCACATCCCAATAGACCGACACCATCGAGTTCGCAGTCAGCGCCTTCTTCTTCAGTACAGCAAGGCAGAAAAGCTGCGCGGGATGCTGCGCGCGCGGCATATCAAGCTGCGTTGATGGCGGCACAGAATGGTCGCGACTTAGCCTTCGCCGATGCCAACGCAACCCTTATGCAATCGCTGCAGACGGCTGGAAAAGATAAAGCTGCGCGTCAAGCTGCTCGCGATGCATACAAAGCGGCTGCTACCGGAATTATTAATATCTACAGGCAAGCAATCGCTACTGCGCAACAGAATTATAAAGCAGCGCTTGCTGCCATCGGTGGAAAGTAGTAGTACTACCCAACCATCTCCGCATTACGCTCACTATATTCATGGGTACATGCTTTGTTAGCGCTATCTTGCGCGCAATTGTCACAGAGCAAAATTAATGAGTGGCAAGAAATTTTTCCGCAGTTGTAGAACTGCTTAGTAGCTCCACCACATTTTTCACACTCACCAAGAACTGGAGTGTGGTCTGAAAAATCGAGCGTCATGCGACCATCAAAGGTGTAGAGCGAACCTTGCCAAAGAGCATCATCGCCATATTTTTGGGCATAGCGGACGATGCCGCCATCGATCTGGTAGACCTCTTTAAAACCGCGCTTGACCATCACGGTCGATAAAATTTCGCAACGTATTCCACCAGTGCAATAGGTAACGATCGGCTTATCTTTCAGGTGGTCGTATTTGCCAGATTCGATCTCAGATACGAAGTCACGAGTGTGAGATACATCAGGGACGATTGCATTCTTGAATTTACCGATCTTGGCCTCATAGCCATTGCGACCATCGAAGAAGAGAACCTCATCACCGCGCTCTTCAACTAACTTATTAACCTCGTAAGGCTTGAGGTGCTTGCCTCCGTTGACGACGCCCTTTTCATTGACTTCGACATCAACAGGAAGTCCAAAATCAACGAGCTCTTCCTTGACCTTCACTTTGAGGCGTGGAAATTCGTTGCCAGTTCCCTCTGACCACTTGAAATCAATCTTCTTAAATCCGGGATATTTCTTGGTGGCGCTCACATATTTCTTAAGGTCTGACATATTGCCACCGAGGGTGCCGTTGATTCCGTGCTTAGAAATAAGTACACGACCCTTGAGGTTTAAATCCTCGGCGAGTTTGTGCTGCCACAAGCGGATAGCTTCAGGGTCAGGTAGCGGCGCGAAGCCGTAATACAAGATGACCTTCTGCAGTTCCATGGGGCAATTCTACGGATTATTTTTTGGCTTCAATTCCACGCCTGCCCCAGAAGACCCAGAGCGAGAGAACACCCAAAATCAAGGCGAAGCCGAAGGCCAAGTCTTCCAGCGGGGCGCTGGCCAGGCGTGGTCCCAGGATCTTGTGACGGTCATACATCACGATATTGCGCGAGGTCAGCCACCAATTGGTCAGGAGCTGAAAGGGAAGGATGATCGCGTAAGAGGTCCAGAATGCTTTGCGGGTGAGCAACCTGGTGCGCACAATAAAGAGGTCAAGTACTGCAGCGCAGGCAACGGCCATCAGTGCGATCTGGGTATATGTCATGACTCATCCCCAATAATCCAATGGGGGCGACGGGTGCGCACCGCTTCAAGTGTCATCACTGCTGCAATGGGAACGATGATAAAGAAGAGGTACTCCTCCAGCGGGATATTAAAAGGACCATATATTTTCAAGATCTGAGTGAGATCAAAGTGCCAATGATGACGCGAGATTGCGTAGGCATCCCAACCAATAAAGAGGAGTGCGATGGGAAGAATGCTCAGCGCCAAGCGCTTAACCCGCTTGAGTACACCCACCTTGAGAAAGATCTCGAGCCAGAAAGAGCCTATGACGGTAAATATAAGCATCGCCATATAACCCCAGCTGCGCATGGCTCATTATTTCAGACATTATGAGGAGCGCTGAGTTAAAATCGCGCCATGACTCCTCTTCATCTCGTCTGGCTCACATTCGCCGTCGTCTGCGCAGCTTGCTGGATTCTCTCGCTTGTCACCAAGGAACACTCATGGGTGGATCGGATGTGGTCGATTACTCCCGTTATCTATGTCGGCGAATTTGCGCGAGGAGCACACTTTCATAACGCTCGCCTCAATGCGATGGCGATCTTGGCGCTGCTCTGGGGCGCTCGCCTCACCTTTAACTTTGCTCGTAAAGGCGGATACTCGGGTACCGAGGATTACCGCTGGCCAGTCTTGCGCGCCAGCATGACCAACTGGCAATTCCAGTTATTCAATATCTTCTTCATCGTCTTGTATCAGAACTTCTTGTTAGTCCTCATCTCACTTCCTGCACTGACCGCTTTTCGCCATCAGGGCACCGCATTCAATGGTTGGGATCTGGCGCTCGTTATCGTATTTGCACTCTTTCTTATTGGTGAGACCGTTGCCGATCAACAACAATGGAACTTCCAGCAGAACAAGAAGAAGATCATCGAAGCTGGGGGAGTCCCCGAGAAGCGCTTTCTTACAACTGGACTCTTTAGATATTCACGTCACCCCAATTACTTCTTTGAAATTTCACAGTGGTGGGTGCTCTACCTGATCGGCGCTAACTCAATCGATCGCCTCTTCCAACGCACCATTCTCGGCGCAGTTCTTCTCACTCTGCTCTTTATCGGCTCAACTAATTTCACCGAGAAGATCTCACTTGGTAAATATCCTGAGTATGCCGATTACCAGGCAACAACTTCTGCGGTAATTCCATGGTTTGCTAAGCGTCGCCTGCGTAAGCAAGAGGCGTGAGAACTAAACGCCAAACCTTTTGGGAGAGGCTCTGGGCTTCGACCATTGTTTTATATACCTTCGCCGCCACCTTTGTGGTTTGGAAGGCGCTCCACAAGTACGGTGTTAATCCGTACATATTCTTCATCGTTGATCTGATTACATCCTGGTTCTATGGATTGGCTTCCGCGCGATTGGTAGTAGCAATCATCTACCGACGTTGGTCGGAAACCCAGAAATGGGGATGGTTATCTGCCCTCAACTTTATGTTGCCGCAGATTTACATCCTGGCATCTGCTCGTCACGTGCCAAAAGATGTCTACATCATTATCTACAGCGCGATAAGCGTGATGGTGATATTTGCAGTTGTAGGAGTAATTAGCCAAATTCGAGTTGCTCGTAAAGAAAAACAAGCAGAGAGCTCGGGTGAGTAAGCCATGAAAAACTGGAGTGGCAACGTTGCTTTTGATCCATACCTGCTGGTTCGTCCAACTAGTATCGCCGATATCGCTTCAGCGGTAGTCGCAGCTGACTCAATTCGCGCGCTTGGTAGCGCTCACTCATTTAACAAGATTGCTGATAGCAAAGATGTCCTTATCTCCTTTGAACATTTTCCTACGACGATCGAGATCAACACTGCGGTTCAACAAGTCCGGGTCGCTGCCGGAGTCCGTTATGGAGAGCTGGCGATTGCGCTTAACATGGTCGGTTTGGCGCTTCCTAACATGGGATCGCTGCCTCACATCACCGTTGTCGGTGCCACAAGTACGGGCACACACGGTTCAGGTTTAAAGAATCAAAATCTATCGGCGGCGATCATCTCGATTGAGCTCATCACGGCAAGCGGTGAGGAACGCGTAATTACCGGAGAAGAGCTGAAGGAAGTTCGAGTTGGGTTAGGTGCCCTAGGAATCATTCATCATCTGACACTTCAGGCAGTTCCGGCATTTGAGGTCTCACAAAGCGTCTATCTGGATCTGCCCTTTGAAAACCTGCTGCAAGATTTCAGCGCAGTAATGGGCGCTGGGTACAGCGTTTCGGCTTTCACCTTGTGGCGTGATTTTTATGTAGATCAACTCTGGATCAAGTCTCGCATTGGTGTCGATACCTTGCCGGGAGACCAGTTCTTTACCGCAAAGCCCGCCAAGAAGAAGTTACACCCACTTGCAGGTGCATCAACTAAGAGTGCGACCGAACAGTTGGGAAGTGTGGGTCCCTGGCACGAACGCTTGCCGCACTTCAAGCTGGATTTCACTCCAAGCTTCGGCGAAGAGTTGCAGAGCGAATACTTTGTTGATGTGAAGGACGCCGCTGCAGCCCTGGAGGCGGTTCACGCTCTGCGTTACGAGATTCAACCGCTCCTCTTGGTTTCAGAGCTCCGCACCATTGCAGCAGATAAGAATTGGTTGAGCATGGCCCAAGGCCGCGATAGCTTGGCGATTCACTTCACCTGGAAGCCAGATGTACCCGGAGTCACTGCTTTTCTCCCAACGTTAGAGGCGGCTCTGGCTCCATTTAAAGCACGCCCTCATTGGGGCAAGTTATTTACCGATAGCGGATTCAACTTCTCCCAGTTATATCCTGACTTTGCTCCGTGGCTTAAATACCGCGCTGGCCTAGATCCTGATCGCAAGTTCATCAACAAGCAACTGTCCTCGTGGGGTATCTAGCAACCCATAAGATTGCCTCATGAAGGTCGATGGAGCGCCACTCACCGCGCTGCGAACTCGTACAAGCGAGAAGTGGACTGAGTTCTCGAGCGATGTTCTGCCAATGCCAGTTGCAGAGATGGATTTTGAGTTAGCGCAGCCGATCCGCGATCGCCTGATCGAAATCATTAACAACTCTGATACTGGCTACATGGGTAACACCGAACATCTGACCCGTAACTTTGCAGATTATGCCAGTACCTCGTGGGGTTGGACCATAGATCATCAACAACTCTTCTTGTGCACCGATGTTGGGGTTGGCATGGTCGAGATGGCGCGCATGATCGTGCAGCCAGGCGACAAGATCATGATCAATTCACCGGTCTACGTAAACATGTTCAAGTGGATCCGCGAACTTAAGTGCGAAGAGTACGACGCTCCTATGCACAAAGATGGAATGCACTACACCCTTGATCTCGCCGCTATCGAGCAGGGCTACAAGGCAGGCGTAAAGATTCACTTCGTTTGCAACCCGCAGAATCCAACTGGCACTGTCCATACACGCGAAGAGTTATCTGCCATTGCTGACCTCGCCAAGAAATATGGCGTCTATGTCTTTAGCGATGAGATCCACGGACCATTGGTATTTGAAGGCGCCGAGTTCACGCCATTTTTAAGTATCAGCGATGCCGCGCGCGAGGTAGGAGTCTGCGTAACCGCAGCCAGCAAGGCTTGGAACTTAGCGGGCTTGAAGTGTGCCTTCATCGTTACCGAATCAGAAGGTACTTTGGCGCTAGCTCGCAAGATGCCGCACTCGGTCTGCTTCCGCGCCTCACTGCTTGGTGCGCATGCCACCGCAAAGGCCTTTGAATGTACCGATTGGCTAGATGAAGTCATGAAGACGCTAGATCGCAATCGTCACTTCTTAAAAGAGCAGCTTGATGCCAAGTTACCTAAAGCGAAGTATCGAATTCCAGATTGCTCTTATTTGGCATGGATCGATGTCACTGATTACGAGCTTGGTGAGAATCCCGCTAAAACGATTTTGCAACACGGCAAATTAGCCTTGTCTCCCGGAATTATCTTTGGCGCAGATTGTCACCAATTTGTCCGCCTTAATTTTGCTACCAGCCAAGAGTTGATAGCAGAAGGCGTCGATCGTCTGGCTCTTGCTATCAAGCAAGGCAAGTAAGACTCTTACTTAATTATCTAAAGGCTGCTCGTAGATCGTGAATTAAATCGCTGGAGTGTTCTAGTCCAACGGATAGACGAGCAAGTGCTGGAGTGATTCCCATTGCAGCCTTGGTTGCTTCATCAAGGCGGCGATGTGTTGAAGAGTAAGGATGTGTAATCAGCGATTTGCTATCACCTAAGTTGTTACTGATATCAATCACACGCAGATTATTCATCACCTTGTAAAGAGCCTCTTGGCCGCCGGCAACTTCAAATGACAAGGTGGTTCCGCCACCAGACATCTGCTTGCAAGCAAGCTCATATTGTGGATGTGAAGGAAGGCCTGGGTAATTAACCGAAGAGACTTGCGGCAAGGTCTGCAAGAACTCAGCGACCGCTTGAGCATTGTCGTTCATGCGATGAACACGCATCGACAAGGTTTCGAGTGACTTTACTAAGACCCAGGCATTAAATGGGCTAAGGGAAGGACCTGTGTGACGCACAAAAGGATTAAGAATGTTCTTGATGTAATCCTCGGAGCCCAAGATTGCGCCACCAAGAACACGACCTTGACCATCCAAATGTTTGGTTGCGGAGTACATAACAACATCTGCGCCGAGCGCTAAAGGCTTCTGCAAGATAGGGGAGGCCATCACGTTATCTACAATGACCAGCGCGCCGACCTTGTGCGCGAACTCAGAGATCATCGCGATATCTACCAACTCAAGCATTGGGTTAGATGGCGTCTCGAGGAAGACCGCTTTTGTTTCTACTGCCAGCGCTTGAGCCCATACCTCGGGATCGTTGCCGGTTACAAATTCAACCTTGACGCCCCACTTAGGCAAGAACTCAGCGAGCACAACCCAACACGAGCTAAACATTGATGCCGCTGCCACAACGCGATCTCCTGCGGAGACGAGTGCTGCGAGCGAGGCGAACATCGCTGACATTCCACTGCCGGTACCGACACACATCTGTGCGCCTTCAATAGCGGCTAAGCGATTTTCAAACATAGAAACAGTTGGGTTGGCAAAGCGACCGTATAAGTAATGGTCTATCTCTTCGGCAAAGGCGCCATTGGCTTGTTCGACACTGTCGTAAGTAAATCCGCTAGTGAGGTAGAGCGCCTCGCCGGTTTCACCGAATCCTGAACGCGCCAAGCCAGCACGCACCGCCAGGGTATCTTCGTGGAGAGCCCAATCTGGCTTTAAACCATCGCTGGTGTTGGTATAGCCCCAGGGGCGGTTTTGGTGGGTCACGGCGTTAGTTTAACTGCTGTTCATGTGTGCTCAGTTGTGGCTAGCACTACTTGGGCTCCTGCTTACTCGCGCTCGCTTTAGATGCTTAGATAGCGCTTATGACAGAGCCAATTGCAAACCCAACCCGCGGCAAAGAGGTATTTGACCTAGATCGCGCTCATGTATTCCACTCGTGGTCGGCCCAGGGCCAGATCAGCCCTATGCCCGTGGCCGGTGGGCAAGGCAGCTACTTCTGGGATTTTGATGGCAATAAGTACCTCGACTTCTCCTGCCAATTGGTCTTCACCAATATTGGATTCCAGCACCCCAAGGTCGTTAAGGCGATTCAAGATCAAGCAGCACTCCTTGCCACGATCGCCCCACAACATGCCAATGATGCTCGCGCCGAGGCCGCGAAGCGCATTACAGATCGCGCCGCCCCACACCTCAACAAGGTCTTCTTCACCAACGGTGGCGCCGATGGAATCGAAAACGCCATCCGCTTGGCTCGCCTGCACACCGGCAAGCACAAGATCTTGTCTTTCTATCGCAGCTATCACGGCAACACCACAACTGCTGTAACTGCAACCGGTGATCCACGTCGTTGGCCTAATGAGAACGCAACCGGTCACGTCCACTTCTTCGGTCCATATCTCTATCGCACAGCCTTCTGGGCAACCACAGAAGCAGAAGAGACCAAGCGCGCTCTAGAACATTTGGAGCAAGTCATCATCTTTGAAGGCGCCAGCACCATCGCTGCAATCTTGATTGAGTCGGTTGTGGGCACCGCAGGTGTATTGATTCCACCAGCGGGATACCTAGAAGGCGTTCGCGCACTCTGCGATAAGTACGGCATCAAGTGGATCGCAGATGAAGTCATGTCAGGCTTTGGTCGCACCGGTAAGTGGTTTGCATATCAACACTCATCAGCACAACCAGATCTCATTGTCTTCGCTAAAGGCGTTAATAGCGGTTACGTCCCACTCGGTGGAGTAATTATCAGCGACGAGATTGCCGCCACCTTTAACGATCGCGTCTTCCCGGGCGGACTTACCTATAGTGGTCATCCACTTGCTACCGCTGCGGCAGTCGCAACGATCGATGCAATGCTCGAAGAGAAGATGGTGGAGCATGCCGCTGAGATCGGGCAGAGCGTCATCAAACCAGCTCTCGAAGCGCTCGCTGGTAAGCACAAGGTCATTGGTGAAGTTCGAGGACTTGGAGTCTTCTGGGCCATCGAACTTGTGAAGGATCGCGCTACCCGTGAACCACTCGCACCTTACGGTGGATCAAGTCCAGCAATGGGTGAAATCATGGCGGCATGTAAGAAGGCCGGCATGATTCCGTTTATGAACTTCAACCGAATTCATATCTGCCCACCGCTCAACGTCAGCGAGGCAGAACTTAACGAGGGCTTTGCGATTTTGGATGCTGCGCTCGCATCAATCGCATCGCACTACACCGGCAACTAATTTAGATAATAAGGCGTAATTCTTGATGACCGCGGTTAATCTGATGACTCTGGCGATCGACTGCGGTGGATTGAGCATCAAAGCTTCGGTCTTAGATGGCAAGGGAACCTTGCACGCCCAACCGATCTCAACTCCAACACCATATCCATTGAGCCCAACCAAGCTCATTGAAACTTTTGCGGAGTTGGCCGAAAAGTTGCCGCCATTTGATCGCATCACAATTGGTATGCCGGGAATGATTCGCCATGGGGTAGTGGTGCATACCCCGCACTACATCAACATCAAAGGTCCGCTCACCAAGGTCGATCCAGATTTACTCACCCAATGGCGTGGCTTTGATATGCAAAGCGCTGTGGCATCACATTTTGGCAAACCCGCACTCGTGATGAATGATGCCGAAGTTCATGCCGCGGGCTTGATCACTGGTTCTGGGCTAGAGGTCGTCTTTACCTTAGGAACTGGCCTTGGTTTCTGTATGTTCGATGGCGGCAAGTTGGCCCCACACTTTGAGCTGTCGCACGCTCCCATCCGACGTGCCACAAGCTATGACACTTGGATTGGCGAGCACGAGCGCCGCCGACTGGGGGATATGTTCTGGTCGCGCCGCATCAAATCAATGGTTGAAGACTTACGTCCCGTCTTTTGGTGGGACCGCCTCTACATCGGCGGAGGTAACTCTCGTCGTATAAGTCCCACCGTGCTAAAAACTCTGGGGGATGATGTCATTATCGCATCCAACACCGCCGGCATCTTGGGTGGTGTGCGCGCCTGGGAACTTAAAGGTGATGCGCAATGAAGACCCTGCTTCGCATTATCCGGAACGAAACTTTCTCGGCATACCTATTAATTCCAGTTGGACTACTTGCGATCCTCTTGGGCAATCAAATTGATAGTAAATTCCTGGAGACAACTCATCACATCGCTGATTGGCATTTCAATCTGCGTGGGTTGACCCTGGATTACATCCTCGGCTTCTTCTTTTACAGCGTTGGGTTGCAGCTGCGCTTTGAATTCAAAGAGGGCGGTCTACAAGATCGCAAAGTCCTCTTCGTTAGCTCCTTGGCCGCCGTCCTTGGTATGGCCACTCCTGCACTTATCTTTTTCACATTCAATAGATCACATGGAACCCCCACGACAGGTTGGGGGGCGACAATGGCGACTGATCTGCCGTTCGTTCTTGCAATGTTGGTTGTATTAAAGAAGAACAACCTCAAGGGATTTGTGTTGGCGCTGGCCACCATTGATGACATTGGATCGGTCATAGTTCTATCGATCCTCTACAAACAACATATTCAGTGGGGCTATCTTGCGCTCTTGCTCGCTCTTCTCGGGCTCTACATGCTCGCCTCATATTTCATCGCATCACGGGTGCTCCTAGTAATTATCTTCATAGTGGGACTCGCAACAGGTCACTTAACGGGGATTCAGACCTCGCTGGTCGCTGTTCTCTTCGGTATCGCAACTCTTAAATCTCGCACAGTGACAAGGGATCTACCCAGCGAACTTTTGCGCACGATCGAACCCATATCGGCATTCGTAGTGATTCCGGTATTTGTCTTTGTTTCGCTCTTCCGCAACTACGAATTTTCGTGGAATTCGCTAGGTACTCGACTAGTTCTGACTTTGGTGATCGCACGATTGATAGGTAAACCTCTGGGGATCTTCCTCGGAATTACCTTGGGCTCCTTAGCGCTGCGAGTAAAGATGCCATTTAATCGCGGCGAGGCCTTACTAATCGGAGCTCTTGGGACTTTGGGTCTAGATGTTTCGCTCATCTTTGCGCAACGAGATTTCACGGGCGCTCTGCAGAACCAAGCCATTCTTGGGATCTTGGTGACGATTCCTTTGGCGGTTCTGGTATCAGTCTTAGTGTGGGCAGTGACCCCTGGCGTCTTTCCCAAGCGGGCCGATAATCTGTAAGTTTCGCCCATGAGCGAGCGTGAAAAATTAAGTTACGAAGAGTTTGGCGTTGCAGTCCGTGAATTGGGTCGCACCATATTGCTCTCGGAATATAAGCCCGACATCATCCTTTCGATCGCGCGCGGCGGTTTCTTCTTAGGTGCTGGGCTTGGTTACGCGATCGATGTAAAGAACTCATTCACGTTAAGCGTGGAGTTCTACACCGGTATCGATGAGCGATTGCCGATGCCGATTGTTCTTCCACCGGTTCCAAACCGAGTAGACCTCAAAGGTGCCAAGGTATTGGTTGCAGATGATGTCGCTGATACTGGAGAAACCTTAAAATTGGTTAAAGAATTTCTTACAGGTTACGTAGCAGAAGTTCGCTTTGCAGTTTTATACGAGAAACCAACCACGATCATCAAGCCTGAGTATGTGTGGCGTCACACAGATAAGTGGATCGAATTTCCCTGGTCGGTCCAGGGTAAAGTGCAGGTATGAGAACTTCCCTTAAATACTCCGCTCTATCAATATTAGTCCTTGCCTCTTCGATCATCGCAGTAACACCATCACACGCTGCAACACCTTCGTATTACAACAACTGCGGAGCTGCAGCACAAGTAAAACCAAATAGCATCACTGAATATTGCGCTGATGCGGGTGCTGGAGTCATAAGTATCAAATGGAGTCTGTGGACTCGGGTTTCAGCGCGCGGACAGGGAACTTTCTACGTAAACGATTGCACACCGACTTGTGTAGCTGGAAAGGTTTATCGCACCCGTGCAAATGTTGAGTTATCTGAAGCAACTCTCACTCACGGTAAAAATTACCTAATGAAAGTAACCGTTACTCCTGCCGCCGCTAAATATTTCTTCTGGCCCAAGAAGCAGAAGCCAATACCAAGCAAGATCACCTGGGTCACCGATACCTGGCGGGGCTAACTCTCAATACTTTTTAGTAACTCGCTCTCGCTAAGTTAAAACCTTTGTGATCTACCTCTTTGAGTGCCAGCCCCAAGATTTAGGCGCTACAAACACCTTCTAAAAGAGCAATATTGCGCTGTCTAGAAAAGAGGCAGGCGCGATGTTTCAGGTCAGAATTCATGGACGCGGTGGGCAAGGCGTGGTCACCGCGGCCGAACTTTTAGCGGTTGCAGTCTTCGATGGTGGCAAGCATGCACAAGCATTCCCGAGCTTTGGTTCTGAGCGAACAGGTGCACCTGTAGTCGCCTATTGCCGGATCTCTGATCACGAAATCAGGGCTCGGGAACCAATCATGGAGCCCGATGTTCTGATAATCCAAGATGCCAGTTTGATTAAGCAGATCGATGTCTTTGCCGGTCTGCAACCTCGCGGATATGTGATCATCAATAGCGCAGAGAGCGCCGAAGAATTACAACTCGCCGACAAGATCAAGGTGCCACATTCCCTTGCAATCTTGCCCGCCACCGAAATTGCTCTAACCCATCTTGGGCGCCCAGTTCCAAACGCGGTGTTACTGGGCGCCTTCAGCGCTTTAACAGGTGTCGTGCCACTAGAAGCAGTGGCCAGCGCCATCAATGAAAAATTCAAACCAAAGATTGCCGCGGGCAACGTCGCCGCAGCAACCGCAGCATATGAATATGTAATGAATCAGGTGGCCACTCATGCTTAGACAAGTCGAAGGATCAAAGGCAGTTGCTGACGCGGTCGCTGCCTGCCAGCCAGAAGTTATCTGCGCCTATCCCATCAGCCCACAAACCCATATCGTCGAAGGCCTAAGCCAACTCGTTAAAGATGGCACCTTGCCAAATTGCGAGTTCATCAATGTGGAATCAGAGTTCGCCGCGATGTCAGTCGCAATCGGTGCCAGTGCAACAGGTGCCCGTACCTACACCGCCACCGCGAGCCAAGGTCTGCTCTACATGGTCGAAGCTGTCTACAACGCATCAGGCTTGGGACTGCCCATTGTTATGACAGTTGCTAACCGTGCCATCGGCGGTCCTATCAATATCTGGAACGACCACAGCGATTCAATGTCACAGCGTGACTCCGGTTGGTTGCAACTCTATGCAGAGAACAACCAAGAGGCCGTCGACCTACACATCCAGGCTTTCCGCATAGCCGAAGAAATGTCGATGCCCGTCATGGTCTGCATGGATGGATTTATCTTGACCCACGCATACGAGCAGGTCGATATTCCAACCACGGATGAGGTCAAGGCTTTCTTGCCACCATTTGTTCCGCGCCAACACCTAGATCCTGCAGAACCCGTTTCTATCGGTGCCATGGTGGGTCCTGAGTCATTTATGGAAGTTAAGTATTTGGCTCACCAACGCATGATCGACTCAGCTGCAAAGGTGCAAGAAGTGGCCAAGGATTTCGAAGCCCACTTTGGTCGCAAAACAGGCGGCCTGCTCCGCAGCTATCGCACCGATGGGGCCGAAACAATCGTCCTTGCACTGGGTTCCATAATCGGCACCCTCAAGGATGTTGTCGATGAACTCAATCTGGACGGTAAATCAATCGGAGTAGTCGGACTTACCTCCTTTAGACCTTTCCCTTACGAGGCGGTCGCTGCCGCGTTAAAAGGAGCTAAGCGCGTGATCATCCTAGAAAAGGCCTTCTCTACCGGGACAGGTGGGATCGTTACCCAGGATGTAGCACGCGCAATTGAGGGTATGGGCATCAAAGACTTCACGGTTATCGCCGGACTCGGTGGTCGCCCCATCACCATCGCATCACTACGAAACTACCTCACCAATGCGATGGCCGAAAATGTCGAACGCCTCACCTTCCTAGATCTAGAAATCGACACGGTAGAAGTGGAAATTAATAAAGAGAGGGCGCTGCGATGAGCACTACCCAAGTCAAGTTTTATCAGGTCGGCTCATTCGCCGTCGGCAATCGCCTCTTGCGCGATGATGAACGCAGCGTTCAATCAGATCCCGATCGCACCAACGCACTTACATCAGGCCACCGTGCCTGCCAAGGATGCGGTGAAGCACTCGGCGCTCGCTACGCACTCGACGCTGCAATGCGTGCCACCAATGATCAATTGATCGCGGTCAACGCCACCGGTTGCCTCGAAGTATTTTCAACTCCGTATCCAGAAAGCTCATGGCGCGTCGCCTGGTTACACAGTCTGTTCGGCAACGCTCCAGCAGTAGCAACGGGAGTCGCTGCAGCACTCAAAGCTAAGGGCAACACCACAACCCGTGTCGTCGCCCAAGGTGGCGATGGAGCCACAGTCGATATCGGACTTGGACCACTGAGCGGAATGTTCGAACGCAACGACGATGTTCTCTACATCTGTTACGACAACGAGGCTTACATGAACACCGGTGTGCAACGCTCTGGTGCCACACCACCTGCAGCTCGCACCGCAACAACCCAGGCCGTGGGCGCCAACCCTGGCAATCTCTTTGGTCAAGGTAAGTACTTGCCAAAGATCGCAATGGCCCACGACATTCCATATGTAGCAACAGCCACCATCGCAGATCTGCGCGACCTAGAAGCAAAGGTCGAACGCGCCATGTCCATGCGTGGTGCCCGCTATCTACACGTCTTGGTTCCCTGCCCACTCGGTTGGGGTTCGGCATCGGCCGACACCATCAAGATCGCTCGCCTGGCAACTCAAAGCGGATTGTTCCCAGTCTTCGAGGCGGTAAACGGCGAAGTTGTCGCATCCTCAAAGATCCGCCACCGAGTCCCCGTTGATGAGTACTTAAAGCTGCAAGCGCGCTACTCACACCTGTTCTCGCCACAACGCAACGATCAAGTGATCGATCACTTGCAACGGATCGCCGATAAAAATATTGAACGTTATGAATTGATCATTTCGGAGGGGGAGTAGCCGTGCAAAAGCCATATGCAATTACTTTGAACGTTGGTTCAAGCCTTGCCAACCACACCGGTTCTTGGCGCGTAGAACACCCCGAGTATGTGCACCGCATGCCACCTTGCAACAAGGCATGCCCCGCTGGTGAGAACGTGCAGAATTGGCTCTACATCGCCGAAGATGGCTCCTACGAACAAGCTTGGCGCGAGCTCATCAAAGAAAATCCCTTCCCTGCAATCATGGGTCGCGTCTGCTACCACCCCTGCCAGACCGCATGTAATCGCTCATTCCTCGATGAAGCAGTCGGCATCAACTCTGTAGAACGTTTCTTAGGCGACCACGCCCTCGAAAAGGGTTGGAAGATCGATCCTCCTCAAACAGAGACCGGTCTTGCAGTCCTCGTTATTGGCGCAGGCCCTGCAGGACTCTCCGCCGCCTATCACCTACGTCGCATGGGCCATCAAGTAGTTGTGCGCGATGCCACCCACCAACCTGGCGGAATGATGCGTTATGGAATTCCAAAGTACCGCCTGCCTCGCGAAGTCTTAGACGCAGAGATCAATCGCATCAAAGATATGGGTGTCGTCTTCCAACTCAACACTCGCGTTGATGATGTGCACGACGCCCTAGAAGAAGGTTTCGATGCAGTCTTCATGGCGATCGGTGCCCAGCTTTCCAAGCGCACCTACATCCCTGCCGGTGAGTCAGCCCGCATCTTGGATGCCATCAAAGTCCTGCATGGATTTGAAGATGGCGAGAACCCACTCTTGGGACGCAAAGTTGTCGTTTACGGTGGCGGTAACACTGCAATGGATGTCGCCCGCACCGCAAAGCGTTTAGGCGCCGAAGAAGCGATCATCGTTTATCGCCGCACCCGCGACAAAGCCCCCGCCAACGATCAAGAGATCGAAGAGGCTTTAGAGGAAGGCATCTTGATCAAGTGGTTGTCCACAGTTAAATACAAGGGTGAAGATGACATGATGATCGAGAAGATGGAGCTCGATGAGAAAGGCTTCCCACAACCAACAGGGGAGTTCGAAACACTAGAAGCCGATTCACTAATCCTCGCCCTCGGACAAGAAGTTGATTTCAGTCTGCTCGGCAATAACGTCGACCTCGATACCAAGAGCGGTGTCATGGATGTTGACTCCAACATGATGACCAGCCACCCCGGCATCTTCGCCGGTGGCGATATGGTCGAAGGCGATCGCACCGTCACCACCAGCATCGGCCATGGCAAGAAAGCCGCCAAATACATCGATGCTTGGCTGCGCCAAACCCAAGTAGAACCAAAGATCGATAAAGAGCCAGTCTCTTTCGAAGAGCTCAATACTTGGTACTACACCGACGCTCCTCACGCAGTTCGCGAACGCCTCGACGCCACCAAGCGCCTTAACGACTTCAGCGAAGTCGTCCAAGGCCTCGATGAAACCACCGCCCTCTACGAAGCCCGTCGCTGCATGTCCTGCGGCAACTGCTTCGAGTGCGATAACTGCTTCGGAGTCTGCCCGGACAACGCCATCAAAAAGCTCGGCCCCGGCCTCGGCTTCGAAATCGACTTGGACTACTGCAAAGGCTGCGGCATCTGCGTAAGCGAGTGCCCCGCCAGTGCAATCGAGATGGTTTCAGACCTCTAAATTTCTTGCGTCGGGCACGCCCGACAGTCACGCGTGAGGTGATAAGCCATACTTTGGTTATGAGCGCCTACTTCCGCAAGTCCTTCAAGGTCGCCCCTGGGGTGCACATCAACCTCTCCAAGCGCGGCACTGGCGTCTCCTTCGGAACTCGCGGTGCCCACGTCTCCTTAAGCCCCACAGGTCGAATCACCAAGACAGTAGGAATCCCCGGCACTGGAATTTATTATCGCGATGTCACAACAGCGAACTCACGCAGCAAAAAGACAACAACTCAAGCAGCACCAACTGAGTCATTTAACGAACGACAGGTCACCGACGGTTCAGGCATCGATATCACTAATAAGACTGGATCGGATTTTTCTCAACCAATCATCCCAACCGCCCACCACGTCGAAGCAGTAGAACATCACGGCTTCTTCATAAGCCATGGAATCGCGGCCCTACTTGCTTTCTTAGCGTCAATCTTGATTCAGAATCACTATGGATTGCATCCTATGAACGCTTGGGAACCCCCACTTATCGCAATGGGAGCAATCTCTTTGATACTTTGGCTCAGAGATCTAGCCCAGAATTCGAAAGAGAGAAAAAGTTAGAATGAATAGAGCTGTGCGCCTAGCCCTTGCCAACTACGCGGTCTTTAACGGTCGCACCAAGAGAGCCGACTTCTGGTTCTACTACTTATTCTCAATTCTCTTGAACATCCCGACCACAATCCTCGACGACCTCCTCTTTGGAGGACATGCCTATATCTCTAACCTGGCTGGAATATTTCTCTTCATCCCACTTCTCTCCGCAGCAGTACGACGCATGCACGATGTCGACAAGCGCGGATGGTGGCTTCTTGTCCCATTCGCCAATCTCTTCTTTCTAGTTCAACCATCCGGGCCAATGAACAGGTTTGACGTAATAATTTGAAAAGTTCAACGATTGTTGGGATGGCGAGAGCCTGTCACTTTGGTCCCACAGTCCTGGTCGTATCAATCACCTTCATACTCTCGATCACACAATTATCTGCGGCTGAGTCTTTCGGGATCGCCGTAGCAATTCTCTGTGGGCAACTTGTTGTTGGTTGGACAAATGACTTACTCGACCATCCACTAGACAAAGCTGCGGGCAGGATAAAGAAGCCTCTAGTTGCAGAAACTGTCACTCGCAAACAAATACAGGTAGGAATTGTGATCGCCCTTACTGCTGCAATTCTGCTTTCATTTCTGGGCCCCCTTGGAGTCAAGGGAGGCATGCTCCATATGTTGGGTCTTGCCAGTGCCACCATCTACAACTTCTGGGCTAAGTCCACTTGGTTCTCCCCGGTGCCATACGCAGTCTCATTTGGAACTTTACCGTGGGCCGTTTACTCCGTTGCGCATAAAAATCCTCCAGTTTGGCTATTTGTGGACTTTATATTGGTCTCACTCGCATTCCATTTTTTGAATGTGATCAAGGATTTGGAGTGGGATAGAACGCAATTGGTTTTAGGATTCCCCCAGAAATTGAGCAAAGCGACTAATCTCTTCGTCTCTTTCTGTTTACTCTCCACATCAATTATTCTTTTTATCTTGCGAACCTAAAATATTGGATCATGCAGTTTAAACAGAGCTCCTCACCTTCAACCAGACATATTCGCTTGAATCGCGAGATTCACTTCGATTTCAAATCAGCGCCGACAATTTTCAAGCTCTTTCTGACTTTCAGTCTTGATTCTATCAGAAAGGATTAATTCCAAATATCTGCTTGTTTTTCTCAATTCAGATGCGTACCCTCAATGCGATGAGGAATAGATTGAAATCCGCAGCAAACAGAGATCTTAAGTTTATCGATTTTTTCAAACTTTACGTAATTTATATAGGCGTAGTTGATCTCATTGTCTATTTGGGAATATTGAAAAATTCGAATAAATTTCTTTTTCTTGCAATTCCAATTTTTATACTTATCCTGCTTTCAGGTGTGGACGGATTTTTAAGAACTATTAAGAACTTGTCACAAATTGCGGCAGTAAGATGGACCCTATTTTCAGGTTTCGGCACCGCTTTCATAACAGCCGTTACCGTTACTTACTACGCTGGAGAAGCCAACAATAGATTTATAAATTCACTTGCCTGGCTATCGATTGGAATCGTGATTCCAATAATTTTCGCTGTAATTCGTTCATTCACAAAAATGGAGGTTTGGGCCCAAGAGAATACTTCAGCTCTTTTATCTATTGTGGTTGCACTTGGAGCAGCCTGTGCAGCCATATCGCTGATATGGAGTCCTAACTCCATTTCCTCCAACGTGCATATCACTCAAATAATTTCAGAATCGCAATCGGAACCGAAGATAACTGACTGGATTATTGCAGTGGGCACCGTGGTAGCCGCCCTTGGCGCGGTAGCTGCATTTTATACGTTTATGAAACAGGTTAACGAGGACCGCGTACAGAGAAGCCGCCCGCCTCGGATTATTTATGAGCTACTGTCTAAACTTGAAGAAGCGTTTGCACAAGTGATTGTTGAAGGAAAAGATTCTCTTTGGTTCTTGGATCCGGATCGAAAAAGTGCCGAAACTACCTTGGATCTTTTTGCTTCTCAGATTAACGATCCGGAACTTCTCGAAGATGCGCAATTTGTTATTGCAGCTTACAAAAAATGCATTGCCCTTGCGCATGACTTAGATCGATCCACTCTGTCAACTAATCTCGGGCGAATAGAAAATCAAGCTGAGACGGCTCGGCTGGCGCACACCATCTGTGGGGCAGCGAAAGTTAGGTACACAGAATTGACACTCGGAGATAGCGGAGTCTTCTTCTAAACATCATTGTCGAGGTTTCATTGACCTTGTCACCTAATCTTTACGTCTTTGCGGAGCGATTGGTCGACTTAAGCTTGAGATCTTGTAAAAACTGCTTCTCCGTCCGATAATTTAGACATGAGACATGAAATTGAGATGAGGATTCCTACAACGCAGGTTGTTCACTGCGATGTAGAATTCGCAATAAGAGAAAATGCCCAACTTTTGGGCAGGTTAAAAGTCTCCAAAGGAAATATTGAGTGGGATCCGAGCGGGAACAGTGCCAACAAATTTACACTCTCTTAGGCGAGACTAGATTCTGTTATTAGGCTTGAAGGAAGTAAGCGAAAAATCAAAAGATAACCGCCTTGGTCGTAGGCGCTTTTTTGAATCCACAGGTATGTATACTTCTCATTAGAGTTGCATCTTTCTGCATACCTTCGTTCACAAATGCTCCCAAAATCCAGTAACGTAACGTTAGTGCATCAGCACTTTGCAAAATTCCAATTTGAGAGGCCTTATATGAATGCGCTTCCGATGCCAACAAGTGTTGGCGTATTCTTTGGTGAATCACTCCGAATTAATATGTCGCCACGTTATCAGCGGGATGGGGGTATATGGTCACTAGGAAAGCAACAATTGTTTATAGATTCATTGCTCAATGGATATGACATTCCTAAAATTTATTTCCACGACGTCCGAGACGATGAATCTAGGTACTCGTACGCAGTGATAGATGGAAAACAAAGGTTAAGTACAATCACGGACTTTATGGAGAACAAGTTCCCCTTGGGAAAAGATTTTAAATTTCTTAGGGAGGATCTACCCGACGGGAAACGACCGGAGCCTGGGTCTCGATACGATGACTTTTCTGATCTATTTAAGGACTATTTTAAAAATGTGCAGCTCCCGGTAGTTTTGGTGCAGCGAGCAACCGAGGATGATATTGAGGAGCTTTTTTCCAGATTAAATTCTGGAGAGAAAGTGAATTCGGCAGAGGCTAGAAATGCCAAAGGTGGAGCTATAAACGAACTGATTGATACTCTGGAATCACATAAGTTCTTTCGTGAAAAGGTGGGCTTCGAGAACACTAGGTTCAAGTATAGAGAGGTTTTGTGCCGTCTACTTTATATAGATTGGCATGAGATGAAAACCCCAGGAACCACTCCTGATCTTAAAAAGAAAAATTTAGACGATTTCGTCGAGTTTCACTGTCACGACTTGTTACATGACGACAAAAAGAAATTAGAAAAAATGTGTTCAAAAAACTTAGATATAATGTGTAAAGTCTTTCCCACAAATAAGTCGGATGAGTTGAGACAAATCACAATACCGCAGCTCTACTATATTTTCGTTCGTGAAATAACTCGTGAGTATTATCATCCTCAACTCTTAAAGTTACTTTCGGATTTCTTTCCCAAATTTCTTATGCATAAAAAATCTGTCGTCGATGGCGGCGAAGAGTGGCCCTCCCAAGACGAGGTTATTGTCTTCAAGAATTACAATTATTATTCAGGCCAAGGAACGAATAGCAGCGACGGAATGTCTCATCGCATTGAGATTCTGACTGAGTATTTTCTTCTTTGGAATGCTGACATTGAGATTAAGAATCGGGACAGAGATTTCACACAGGAAGAGCGGTACGTTATTTGGTTGAGAGACGGCAAGAAGTGCCAGCAGTGCGGTGCTGACCTTGTCAATTCCAAGGAAATGGATGCGGATCACATCCAGGAGTACAGTCAAAATGGACCAACAACTCTGGCTAATGCTCGAGCGCTTTGTGTCTCTTGTAATAGAGGACGACCGAATCGAAACTCTAAAATCATGGCGTGAGGGCAGTTTTATTTGGTCCTACAGGGCGATTGAGCGTGTTTCACGCGCTATGTCGGAGCCGCTTGCTAGATTCTACCAATGACTATCCCACTTCGATTTATTGACCTCTTTGCGGGTATTGGAGGGATGAGGTTGGCTTTCGAGAGTCAAGGAGCGAAGTGTGTCTTTTCTAGCGAGTGGGATAAGTACGCTCAGAAGACGTATTTTGCCAATTTTGGTGAAGTCCCTGCGGGAGATATCACGCAGATAAGAGCAGCCGATATCCCCAAATTCGATATTTTGTTAGCCGGTTTCCCTTGTCAACCCTTCAGTTCGATCGGCAAGAGAGAAGGATTCGAGCATAAAACACAGGGAACTTTATTCTACGATGTTGCACGAATTCTCAGCTATCACAAACCCAAGGCATTTTTACTGGAAAATGTTGCGGGGTTGAAGACGCATGATGGGGGTAGAACTCTCGCTACGATTCTAGAAACTCTGGATGAGTTAGGTTACGCAGTAAAGTATCAAATTCTAGATGCTTCTAAATTTGGTGTACCACAGAGGAGATCCAGAATATATCTCGTTGGTATTCTTAAGAAAAATTCGCGCTCGCTTACAAATTCTTTTGAATTTCCAGCCCCCTCAAATCGGGTTATTGGAATTGGGAAATTCGTTGAATCTGGAATTAGCGATAGATCTATTTCGAAGCATCTCCAAAAAGCTTACATTTTTAAACTTGATGACGGACGACCTGAAGTAATTGATGAAAATTCTGCGTTCCCGGTGAAAACTCTTGTGGCGAGCTATCACAAAATTCAGCGGTTAACAGGAACTTTCGTTAAAGATGGTCCCACGGGATTGCGTTTACTTTCAGAAAATGAATGTAAGGCCATCATGGGATTTCCCAAGTCTTTCAAAGTTCCGGTATCAAGAACTCAAATGTATAGACAATTTGGCAACTCAGTAGCCGTACCTGTAGTTAAAGCTATAGCGTCTGAATTGACAGCTTGTCTTGAGGTTAATGAAGAAGAGAAGTCTGCGTAGTTATCTTGATGTCAAGTTCTATTGAGAATTATTTCAACTCCCACGGCCTAATTCTAGGATCGGGTGGAGGTAGGGCAGTCGATATTATTCTTGACATTCAACCTACCCTCGATTTCTTTGCTTATACTTCACCTTCCAAATATGTTGAAGAGTTAATGAAGAGAATTGAGTTACATCCTGAATTCACTCGAGACACCCGTGGCAGAGCATTTGAGCTTGTGATCGCATGTGCTCTAATCCGAGAGGAGGTGTTGCCATTCTATTTTCAGGCGGAAGTCATGTTCGTACCGCTAGCGAATTTTGATTTGCTGATATTCACCAAAGAGCTGGGACCCGTGATTCTTTCCTTAAAGACAAGCCTCCGAGAAAGATACAAGCAGGCAGAATTCGAGTCACAAGCACTTCGCGCTGTACATAGAAGGGCTAAAACTTTTCTTGTGACTTTAGACCAAGAAGAATCGGATAGCGTGAATGAGAAGATCCATCTAGGAGAATTATTTGCAATTGATAAGGTTTTAGTTGCAACTCACTTGGATTTTGATGAGCTCGTGAGATTCCTTAAAACACTTACTCCAATTCCGAGCCCTACAGTCGAATTGATCACCAGAGGAAAACTTGTAGAGTAAAAATTGGATTTAATTGGTTGAGTGCCAGCAGATCTCATAGTTCAAGAAATTTGAAATTTGCAAAGACCCCCAGATCACAATTCAACTACTTGCCGAAATGCGGCACTCATCTATATTCGTTGGCGATAATAAATTATGTTTGTTTGTTATCACTAACTGGATAATCACTCAAATCAATCGTTAAGACCTGCTAGGGTATCCACGTTGGAAGTAGTTATCCATTTGCTCGAGGACTTGCCGTGCCTGCACTAAGCTATACTCTCCATAAACATCTATATTCAAAATATCTGGATCTTTGCCTCCACGTATTGCATCGATGTGCTTTAATCCAGTCGAAGTCTCAATCAGATTCATCAAATCTAAAGAAATTACATTAAAGTCAGTTTGCCGCATCCCCGGAATTCGAATGGAAAAAGTTAGAGAGTCCTGTCGACGTTTCAAATCAACATTGATTGCTGTTTGTTGAAATTTATTTGTCGTCACATAGGTTGAAGAGGGAGATGACGTAGATTCCCACTGTATTCTTGATTTATGTGATTCAATGTTTAAGGTTTTCAAATATTTTTCAAAAATATTTGTGAGTCCTAAGGTGTTAAATTGCTGCACCCTAAATTCTTCAGCAATCCATTCGGCACAAAATTCTCTCCATTCTTTTGCATATACATGATGAAATCTGTCGCTGACTGACCCCTCGAGCACGAACGCATCCCAGCTCTCCTCTTGCCACTTTTCCATCTCTTCCATGGTCGAAACTATTTTGGAAGCCAAGCGGATCCCTAGGGGTGTTGCCTTATTCTCATTCTGGATTTTTAGTACAGCGCGTACACATTTGGCTCGGTGAGCCAGCGCATTCCGTATTTTTCGCGCGGGGTTGGCGAGGGAGTGGATTTGTGTTGCTAGAGCTCTAAAATTTGTCCCCTCACCCCAAAATGTGGCTGTACTTTGTAATGCAATCCTTCTCTCAATACGATCGATTGCCTTCGCCCCTATCGTGAGAGCCGCATTTGCTAGCCGCTCCAAGTCCTTTTCGTTCAAGCTGAAATCGGACGGGGAGCTAGAGTTTCTTATTGCTTTAACTAACTCTGCCTTAGTTTTAGCCTCTAAATCGGTGGTTGCATCGGATAAATACTGTAATTGAGCTCTTACCAAATCAGAGCCGGTGGTATGTGGACTCAACGAGAAACGAACTTTAGACTTCTCGTGCGACATGTCACCCCCCTGTGATTTTAATAAAGTTTTTAACCCTTGACAATTACTGGGACAGAAATGTTAGTATACCGTTAAAACAGCAGAAAATTAAGGCAAGAAGAATATGCAATTTTTGTTGGTCAAAATATTACTGTTTTACTGACTTTTTAACCGATATAGCAGTAGAGAGGCTAGGCAGTATGTCGACGAATTTTGCATACAAGTACTTACGCTCGAACAGCATAAATATTCAAAATATTGTCCGATCACTAATCAAAGGTAAGCAACCGAAAGCGAAGTATTACAAAAAAATCCTTTCCAGAGCTCACGAATCGGCGGTTGAAGCATTGCTCGGCGCGACGCACGCCGGCCAGGGCGCTGGCACACTTGGATTGTCTGCCTATCGTAGAGAGTCTCGTATTTACTGGCATGACTCGTGTGGGCCGTTCCATTTAACGAGCCAAGCAAAGCGAAAGATTTTCGAGGTTTCGAATGTCGCCTGAGAGGTCAGATGCAACCTCGAAACTTTCTGTCCGCGAAACCGAAAGTATGTCGGCTTCAAATGGCAAGCTAACGTCTATGAGGAGTAAACCCGTGCGGACAGAGCCCCCAAGTGCGTCACCTAATAACCAGGATGCGTTAGTTTTTTCGCTCTACTTGTTGTCAGGTGCCGATCGAGACATTGACGTAGAAGACCTCTTCCTGAAATGCCACGAACTAGCCCCGGCTCGCTTAAGTTGGCGTACTCGCCCCGACCTTCCCGACTACAAAAAAGTTTCGAAGGCGCTTCAATCTGTTGAAGCATCAACTCACGTTGGGCTTTTTCACCGCACGAATCAATATTACCGAAGATTGACCCTAGACGGAGTGAAATGGGTTGAGACCTACTTGCCTATGCTCGAGCGAGTTTATTTAAAAGCTCCCGTACATGCTTCAAAGAACACCAATTTGTTTGAGCGAAAACGCCACGAGATTAAATCTAGCTCCGTGTGGCAAATATTCAAATCAAAACCGGCTTCCGTCACGATAGTCGATTTGGCTCTCGTGTTGCAATGTTCTGCTGCAAGTTCCCCAGCGACCTGGGCATCTCGAGTGCAAGATGTTAAGAGGGCATCGCACGTGTTGCAAGATGAAGAATTGTTAGGTTTTGCGTTGTTCGTTGAAGATAAAGTTTTGAATGGAGAATCACGCTAATGAGTGAACATAAAGGTCAACTGAAATATACGCAACGGGGTTTCCAACAAGATGCCGAAGAGGCGATGAAAGGCGATGTGATAAGAGCTTTAATAGAACTTGTTACCAATGCCGATGACGCTTATGACGGCAAAGGAGATGGTTACATCGAAATTTGCTACACAAATTCGACTGATCCATACAAAGGAAAGTTTTCTGTGCGAGACAAGGCCGGGGGACTACGGGGATCCCTTATGGAAAATGCTTTCACTAACCTAGGAGACAAGAATAAAAAGGCCGTTGCTGAAGTAGGCACACGCGGGCTCTTTGGGCGAGGTGCCAAAGATATCGCAGCACTTGGTCGGGCCCGTTTCTCGTCAATAAGTGAGGGCAAGTACAGTTCCTTGGAGATCAATCATCGAGGCGAATATGAGATGGACTTCTTTGATGACAAACCAACGACGGATGCTTACGATTTGACTGGTTTAAAGAAGGGTGAAGCCGGTCTCACAGCAGAGCTATATATTCACCAACGGCATCGAGTCCCTACAGCTTCCGAAATGATTGAAAAGTTAGAAACGAATGTTCAATTGCGTGATCTCATCAATAGAAATGAAGTCTTTTACATTGATGAGAGAAATAAAACCAAGAAGCGTTTAATCGGGATGGAACCAATAGGGGAGTTACTTTTGGATGCCGAAGTTAAGGTGCCGAAGTATGCACTTCCCGCTCATCTGACGATTTACCGACTCCCTAGCAAGGAGATAGGCAGCATAGACAGTTATTCGAGACATGGAATTGTGATTAGCGGCCGTGGAGCGACGTATGAGAATTCTTTGCTTCATCTTTCAAATCGTCCAGAAGCAGGCTGGTTCTGTGGTCGCCTCGATGCACCTGAAATCCACGATTTATCTAGATCAATTGATGAAGAAGGCGGACTTACCGATCTCAATCCTACTCGGGTGATAAGCAGAAGTCGCGAAGGATTGGTACCTCAACATCCTTACTACCGCGCTCTTTGTGCAGCCATAGAACCTCTACTAAAACCACTTTTAGATGCGATAGCGGAGGAGGAAGGCGCGAAGCGAACCGAGGGTGAAAAATTGAGGAATCGATTTAATGCACTGAGTAATACCTTAGCTAACAAACTTCAAGAACTTTTAGATGCGAGTGATTCTGGTGAGATACCCAGCGAAGCGGAAGGTGAAGATACATCCCTCGAACTTGGAATCATTCCTCCCCGTAGAATTCTGAGGAAGGGTGAGACCGTTACCCTGTCGCTTCGGGCTCCTGAATCCATGGATCTTAGTGATCTAAATATCGCTCTCGTAAGTGGGGTGGGAGTAATTGATATCTTGCATTTCCCCGACCAATCAGGTTGGGTTAAGCATCCTCGCTTGCCCGCCTTGGGCAATATAATAAAGATCAAGGGATTGACGGTAGGAGCAGCTAAAATAGTTGTTAATTGCGGTGATGTTGGCGCTTCTTGCGAGGCGACCGTCATAGATTTTGAATTGCCAGTTGAGAAGATTCCTGACACACTCTTATTTGAACCAAATACCGCGCATGTTGCCCCCGAAAAAAGAAAAGCCTTAAATCTGAGGGCACCAATTGAATATGCAGGCGAGACCGTTTCTCTTTCAGTAAACGATTCCTTACTGGAAGTGCAAAAGTTAGCTACTCTCAAACCAAATTCATCTGGAACATTCTGTGAAACTCGAGTCCTTGCACTCGCCGGAGTTAGAGAGGGTAGCGTAGTCGTCACTGCCACGCTTGGAGCAATTTCAGCAAAAGTAAGCGTAAATATTACTGAGGTCGGCCACCGAAGGAATCCAAGACTCGATTTTGAACTCAGCGGTAGAGACAATCCTCCTCAGCGCGTGAGTGCAAGTGTGGAAGATGGACGTTTAATTATCAGACTTTATGGAAAGCATAGATCTCTCAAGAATATTTTCGGAAGTTATACCTCCAATGGCTTTGAGAATGAAAATTCTCCTGAAGCGAGTGCAACAATCTCTGAAACTCTCGCACAACAACTTGCGTCTTACGTGGTCGAGCGTGAAGCGGAAATGCATCCAGAGCGTTTTAGTGATGCGGCTATGTTCTTTGCAAGACAGCAACATCTTGTGCCTCATTTTGCAATTGCATTGCAGGCCGGACTAGTGAATCGTTAACCATGGATGAACTGATTACTGATTTAATACCCTTTGAGGGTGACAAGGAAATCGTGCTCCTATGGGACAACTTTACAAATCCCGTATCAAGAATTTTGCGTCACTTGCTTAGCCAAGCACATGGTGATCAGGTTTGGAAGAACGGAATCGCGTATCAAAATCTGGAAGGGCTAAAAATAAGTGATGTCGCCAAATTGCCTTATGTTGGGGAAATTAGAGTCGCCCAGGTAATTGATGAATTGTCAACGATATTTCAAACCTTCGAAGATGAGGGCATGGATGGTTCTATTGCAAAGCTTTTAGACTTTGAAGCGGAATCTAACTTGGAGCCAGATTCGATAGATCAGGCGGAAACATTGGCTGACATCGTCTCTGGAATAATTGAGGCATACAATGATTACCGCCGAATTGATGAGCGAACTTTGAACATATTGCGAGGACGAAATCCCGCTTTGCTCCTTAAGTCACGCACCCTTGAAGAAATCGGTACCGATCACAATGTGACTCGTGAGCGCGTCCGGCAAATTGAAAGCAAATACTCCAATCTCCGACTCGGTTCCCCCAAATTCGAAAATAAATGCCTCAACAAAATACTTCGAGTCTTGGAATCCAGCGTGAGCGAGGATGATTTTGTAATGAGAACGGAGAATGAAGGGCTGCTTTCTGGTGAGCCCATAAGCGTGCGAAAGTTGCAAGCCATTTTAAATGTTTGTGAACTTGATGAGTACGGAACTAGAGTGGGCCTAGTTCAAGATGCCTGGGAAAGGGCTTTAGAGACAAAAGGAAAGTGGACAGATTTCGCACGAAACTGTCGCAACAAATTTGGTCTCATAGATTTGAATTATTTTAAATCGAAGACTGGTACTAGCGATATCCAGGCATTTGAAGCCATTCGGACCGAGTACCCTCGTTCGATTATGAAAGGTGACTTGGTACTGGCTAGAACTAATAGTTTCGATACAACCTTTGAAAATATATTAGGAAAGCAACTCCTGGTTTTTGGTGAGTTAGAGGCGGAGAATCTACTTCTAGGTGTAGAAAGACACGCAAACTATCGACAGGTTGCACTGCTTGGTTCTCAATCAGATCAGGTGGCTCTCATAAAGGAAATTGCAGGAAATATGCCGAATTATGAGACTTTTATTTCAAATGTAAAGGAGACACCAGAACTCTCGGATACAGACATTTGGTTCTTAGAGCAATTCCAAGAATCGCCTACCGGAATGTTACATCGAAATGAAATAACGGCAGCGTGCATCCGAGATGGTCGAAACGTGAACTCTATTGGTGTGTATCTTATTTTCAACCCATTAATTCGGCCTGTAGGAGCTGCCGTAATGTCTTTGGCCAACGTTGTTATTGATCCCGAAATTGCTCGTCAGTATGCAGGTATTTTAAGAGCTGCGGAGGATAGAACTCATCTCGAATATACATTTCAGGACGACAAGATTCTTCTTTCAATTCGACCTAATTTGAACACAATTGCAGCTGGAGTGCTTTTCCCAACGTTAGATTTGAGTGCATTGATCAAGGAATTTATTTTTGATGTTGAATGCAGCTGTCGCGGGATGGAGTCAAACCAACAGCTTCGACTTAGACCGCCAAATTTTTGGACTGGGTTTACGGCAGCCATCAAACATGCGATGAACGTTCATCAGTTCAAAAGAGAGGATGAGTTTAAAATAGTTTTAGATTTTGATGGTCCAACTGCTACGATCTTGACTTCTTGACTTGATAGTCGCTATTCGGCTCAAATTGGAGTTGTTTAGTTTTTGTAATCCCTTCTTCAGAATTGGTCACTGACAGAAAGCTTCCAAGGCATGATCTTCGAATGGGAGAGCTACAATTGGCGAGGGGGTGTCAGAAGAAATTTTGCGATTATCTTGACGTTGTGATTCGGTCCTCGTTTTGCCCTTTCCAGAGTAATCAAAGTCTTGACATCAAGATTATTTCGATTGCAGCAAAGATTTAAGATATCTCTGTGTTTCCGAATCAACGGAAAAAACCAAAGTTCCAGCTAGTCCCCGTGTTAGCAAAACTTTGTAGGTATTTTTGACCAAAACTTCGAACTGCCCATCATCAATACCTTTCATGGCTGGATCCTTAGATCCACCAGGAACTCCAACCCATTTATTCGATCGCCAAACTAGATCCGGGCCGAAAATGACCCCGTTCCAGTCGTATTCGAATCCTTGGGCTGTATAGACGCATCCAATTTGATCAAAACCTTTGGGATCGATCGCCCAGAGTTCCCCAGACATGTATCCGCCTACCCCGCGGTCGCCTTTTACGTTCCAGGGTTTGGACCACTCCCCGATCTTTACGTCATAGGGGAGCGTGCCATCCGGGTTCGGATCGTGCCAAGTCCAGCAGTAGCCGGCAGTAATTCTGGATTTGTACCCTTCGGTGCCGAGGTCTCGAAGTTTTGACTCCATCTCTTCGGGTGAATCAACAACTTCCACTTTGAAATTTGGATCTTCAGTCCAGGAGAAAACTCCTTCCTCTTCTAGTTCCAGAAAAGCGTTTAACCAATTCTCGTAAAGCCTGGATCCGCCACATCTAAACTGTCCGTCGAGATCCACTCGGATGACTTGCAATCCCATCGCTCGGGCTTCGCTTTCAATGTATTCGGGAGTTCCTGTTTCGCCCTTCCGCACTACCTGATTACTGTCCAGGAGAAATACTGGAACTCTGGCTACATTCAGGAGCTCGTGTAATTGAGGAGTCCCTGTTCTCAAATCGGCTTTTGTGTATCTGTTGGCACTGGTATCGCGTATCCGATGTGCTTCATCGCAAAGAATCACGTCGAGCGAGTTCTTTTCTGCTGTCATGAACGAGTTGAAATACGAGAAGAGTTTTTGTACCGCTGGTGCGCGACTTCCAGCAATTTTGCGTAGCGAATTACGAAATGCCCTTGAGCCGGTTGCGTGAAGTGTTGTTTTGCCTCGACGGGACAGCTCGCCTAAGAGTGAAAGAGCGATGACACTTTTTCCGGTACCGGGTCCACCAGTGACAATCACTGATGTCTTAGTATTCGAACTGTCAGCATCTCTAAGTGCTTTCATAACCATCGAGTAGGCGACTTGTTGCTCATCGAGGAGTCTAAACTGTTCTCGATTCTTTACTTCGTCGGCTGCCAAATCCATGAGTTGTTTAGTGGGTGCGATCTTGGCGTTCAAGAAATCGTCGGTGAATTGGTCCGTAAATTGAGCGGAAATTCTTGCTGTCAAATAATCTTTCAAGTTGTTCTTATGAGCGGCAGTGAAGAGCATTCCATTTTGCGATGGACCGACTAAATCTAAAGCAGAGTTATTTGGATTGAGCCAGTTGTGAAGATATGCGACTCCGTATAGGTGGGTACGATCAGAGGAAACGAATTTATTGAAGTCCTCTAGGTATTCACAGTACCGACTTACCTGAGTCGAAGGGTGAAGTACTGGGTTATCTCCATAGGCACCGATTTTTAATGTGTCGACTGCACCCTCAATCAGATCAGCGTCGGTCCACTGCTTGAGTTCAAGTGCAATAATGGACGGGTCCTTTGTTTTGGGATCACTTCCCACAGCGATCACATCTACTCGTTTGCTTGAGTAGGGCAACTGGTACTCCACCAATAAATTTAAGTCGCCCAGCCCACACTCTATAAACAACTCTGAAATTTCAACGAGTGAATTTCCCCACGATCTCTTTTCAGCTGCGCTCGGCGAGTTTCCAACTTGGAAGAGCATTTGCGCCGACAATTTTTCGACCAGGGTGTCTGAAAGAGCCATTTCCTTGATTCTGTTGGCAGTTTCCCGTAAGAGCGCAGACAATTTCCCCCCAGGCAGCACGTAGATACGTGCGGGTGGGGACATGTCTTGCTTAGAAGTCCGGCGGGCCGCGAATTAGTAGAAACTTTAACGCTTATCCAAAAATATTTGCACTTCTGGAGTCGGGACACGATAGAAATAGCCATGGAAGAAATCCGGCGACTAGCGGTTGAGATAAAGAATTTTGCTGAAGCTAGGGATTGGGAACAGTTTCATACCCCCAAAAATCTATCTATGGCAGTATCTGGTGAAGCCGGTGAACTAGTTGCAGAATTCCAATGGCTCACTCCAGAAGAATCGATGCGATCTGGAATGAGTCGCGAGAAATTAGAGGCCGTCGAATTTGAAATTGCGGACGTGGCCATCTATCTAATTCGGTTAGCCGATGTTCTTGATTTAGATATTTCAGAAGCTGTTTTGAAGAAATTAGCGATTAACGAAACACGCTTTTAGCGAACCGACCTCAACACCGCAGTCACCTTGCCCAGTATCTCCGCGTCATCCGCAGGGATCGGGGCGTAGTTGGCGTTAGCGGGGAGTAGCCAGTAGTGGCCATCTTTTTTGGAGAAAGTCTTGACTGTGGCTTCGCCATCGATCATTGCCGCGACTATCTCACCCTTTTCAGCATTCTTCTGGGAGCGGATGACGACGTAGTCGCCGTCGCAGATTGCGACATCGATCATGGAGTCGCCTACTACTTTAAGGAGGAAGAGCTCGCCTTGGCCTACGAGGGACTCGGGGAGTGGGAAGACCTCTTCGATGTGTTGTTCGGCGAGGATTGGACCACCGGCAGCGATACGGCCCACCAATGGGATATTGACGGTCTTTTCGGGCTTAATGGAGTCGGCATCGTTGGGGTCGGTGATCTCGAAGGCACGGCCTTTGGAGGCGTCTTTGCGGATAAAGCCTTTTTCAACGAGGGCTTCGATCTGATATTTAACGGAGGCGGGGGAGGCGAGGCCTGCTGCTTGGCCGATTTCGCGCATTGATGGCGGATAGCCGTTGGTTTCGATGGCCTTCTTGATGACATCCAGGATCAATTGCTGGCGGGTGGTGAGGCCATTGTCATCGGCCGGGCCATCTGGCAGCTCGGAGATGGTTGCAGGGGCCTTCTTTACGCCTGTGGCGTCATCCTTTGTGCTCATGGATTAAGGGTAGGGGAAAGGGGAGAAAAAGTCGAACATATGTTCGAAATTTTCTTGCCAATGTCGGTGGGGGTATGTAATGTTCTCTTTAGAACAGGTGTTCGAATACCAGTTTATCCCCAAACTGGAACAGCGCTTGTAAAGTGAAGGAGCTTCCCCCATGGCTACTAAGTTAACTGCTCGTGGTCGCAACGTCGTACGTGGCACTGCTGTTGCATCGCTATTGATAGTGATTGGCGCTGGTTTTAGCGCTGTTGGTAATGCATCAGAGAAAGGCGTTCCGTCAACGCCTGCTTCACAAGGCTATGTTCGTGTTGTTGTTGCACCCGGTGAAACACTCTGGTCATTAGCTTCTTTAGTTGCTGGCACCGGTTCTGTTGCCGCAGTCGAACAGAAGATTGTTGATGCCAACCAGCTCCAATCAACTGATCTGGCTGCGGGGGATCGTTTGTGGGTTCCTTCTAAGTAGCCTTTTTGTTTGGATTTGAGCATGTTAGCCTTTGCTTATGGGCGATCAGGTAAAGGCTAAGGATTCTGGTGTGGTGGTAGTCCCATCCACAGTTAAGGCCACTCGCAAAGGTCGCGGCAACTCATCAAGGTTAAGTTCCAAGCATCAGGTGACGATTCCGGTCGATGTGATGCGAGAGGCGGGATTAAAGGTGGGGGACGAAGTAGTTTTCAAGGTTGAAGATAACCAGGTGGTTATTTCTAAGAAGCGAGTTGATCTTCTCGAATGGATTGCGAGCTTGAATGGTTTTTATGACGGGTATGACTTTGCAGCAGAACGCGCCGATGCATGGCCGGACTAATTCTGGATTCGGATGCGCTTCTTGCAGTTATGAATGTTGAAGATGCTCATCATAAAAGCATTATAAAACGCCTACTTCATAATAGGGAACCATTAAGGATTTCTGTTGTAACTTATTCCGAATCTCTTGTTTATCCCTTTGAAAAGAATAATTACCCGGCGATGTCTGACGGAATTAAGAAACTCGTTGATGAAATTATTGATGTTTCAATATCGATTGCAACAAAGGCTGCAGAGTTACGCGCATCTTCGAAGATCAAACTGCCAGATGCGCTAATTGCAGCAACGGCAATCGAGAAGAATCTGACTCTTCTGACCTTCGATGAGAAGCTTGCAAAGCGAGTGCCGGGGGCGGAGTTGCTGAGTACGTAAGGTCACCAAGTGGTTCAGGGGATGTTCATGAAGGGCTGAGTGCTAGCCCGATGGAGCGCTATTCCAAATAATCTGTCTAGAGCGTAGCCTCCTTCGAACGCGGCATTGGGGCCGCACTCAAAGGAGAGAAGATGACCGATTACGTTGCCCCGGGATTACCGGGAAGCAAAGCTGTCTTTAAGAGCAGATATGACCACTGGATCGGTGGCAAATACGTTGCCCCAACATCTGGGCAATATTTCGAAAATGTAACTCCCGTAACAGGAAAAGTATTTTGTGAAGTCGCACGCGGAAATGCCGCAGATATTGATTTGGCTCTTGATGCAGCACATAAGGCTGCCAAGGCATGGGGCAAGACATCTGCAACTGCTCGCGCAATCATTTTGAACAAGATTGCCGATCGCATGGAACAAAATCTTGAGGCGATCGCCGTTGCTGAAACATGGGATAACGGAAAGCCAATTCGCGAAACTATTAATGCTGATATTCCACTAGCGATCGATCACTTCAGATATTTCGCTGGAGCAATCCGCGCACAAGAAGGATCACTGGGTGAATTGGATGATGACACTGTTGCCTACCACTTCCACGAGCCTCTAGGAGTTGTCGGTCAGATCATTCCTTGGAACTTCCCAATTTTGATGGCTGTGTGGAAGCTTGCACCTGCGCTCGCTGCAGGTAACTGCGTCGTTCTCAAGCCAGCAGAGCAGACACCGGCATCGATCATGTTCTTGCTCGATTTGATTCATGATCTGCTTCCAGATGGTGTTCTAAACATCGTCAACGGATTTGGTGTTGAAGCAGGTAAGCCACTTGCATCATCACCACGTATTGCCAAGATCGCATTTACTGGTGAGACAACCACTGGTCGTTTGATCATGCAATATGCATCTGAAAACATCATTCCCGTCACACTCGAACTTGGTGGTAAGTCACCAAACATCTTCTTTAACGATGTAGCTGCACACGATGATGCTTTCTACGACAAGGCACTTGAAGGATTCACACTCTTTGCTTTGAACCAAGGCGAAGTATGTACGTGTCCTTCACGCGGGCTTATCGAAGCTGGCATCTACGACAAGTTCTTGGGTGATGTAACAGCCCGTACAAAGGCTATTAAACAAGGCCATCCGCTTGATCTTTCGACGATGATCGGTGCCCAGGCATCCAATGATCAACTAGAGAAGATCTTGTCCTACATCGAAATCGGTAAGGCAGAAGGTGCAAAGGTCATTACTGGCGGCAGGCAAGCTGACCTCGGCGGAGAGTTGTCAGGTGGCTTCTATGTGACCCCAACAATCTTCGAAGGTAATAACAAGATGCGTATCTTCCAAGAAGAGATCTTCGGACCAGTTGTATCAGTGACTAAGTTCGATGGTTTTGATAACGCTATGGAAATTGCGAACGACACCTTGTATGGACTTGGCGCAGGCGTATGGACTCGCGAGATGAACACTGCGTATCGCGCAGGACGTGAGATCAAAGCTGGTCGTGTATGGACTAACTGCTATCACGCATATCCTGCAGGAGCTGCGTTCGGTGGTTACAAGGCATCAGGTATTGGCCGTGAGAATCACAAGATGATGCTCGACCATTACCAACAGACCAAGAACCTGCTAGTTTCTTATTCACCAAACAAGCTTGGATTCTTCTAAGCCGGCGGCTAAGAATTAGTTTCGTTGGAATGCTTTAAATGATTAAGGGGTATTAATGGAATTCCCGTCGCGGGTGGATTTCACGGAGAGCACTGCGCAATTGCTGCGCAAACTCCGTGCGATTCATGGACCACTGATGTTTCATCAATCAGGTGGTTGCTGCGACGGGTCTTCTCCCATGTGTTATCCAGCTGGTGAATTTCGCACAGGTGGACAAGATGTACTTTTGCAATCTTTAATTGTTGAGGGGATTGCAGAGCCGATCGATTTTTGGATGTCGGCCTCGCAATTTGAATATTGGAAACACACACATCTCACCATTGATGTAGTTGATGGGCGTGGTGGTGGATTTAGTCTTGAGTCACCTGATGGAAAACGCTTCTTAATTAGATCGCGATTGTTTAGCGATTCAGAGTGGGCGATCCTGGAGAATCAGTCGGTCGCAACGGGGGCGAAGTAGCTCGAATTGGTTGTGTTAGGTTTGCTTTAGATAGTTAGTCTGGAAATAGGCTCTCTATCGTGCCAAGATGAACTTTTCTGGGAAATTGCTGCGACACGCCCATACTGACCCTGCAAACCCTAAAGTACGGGTGTACGGTTGGCACAACATATAGGGGTTGACCGCGATTTATGTTCCATAACTTGTGGTTTTCCACTAATGTCAGCGCCTCACAGTAACTTCATGGTTCTCCTCCCCAAGGACCTGAAAAACCCGATATCAGCAAGTTTTAAGTACTAATTAAGGAGCAATTCACATGATCTGCCCATTCTGCCGCCACGACGACTCTAGAGTCGTTGATTCGCGTCCTGCAGAAGAAGGCACCCTCATTCGCCGTCGTCGCGAGTGCACATCATGTGGCCGTCGCTTTACGACATCAGAGACATCGGTCTTATTGATCATCAAGCGCTCCGGAGCTACCGAACCATTTAGCCGCGAAAAAGTCATCAACGGTGTCCGCAAAGCCTGCCAGGGTCGTCCGGTCAATGATGATGATTTCGCACTCTTGGCACAACGCGTTGAAGAAGCACTTCGCGCCGATGGCCAAGCAGAGGTCGAAGCACAAGAAGTTGGAATGGCAATCCTTGCGCCACTGCGCGAACTCGATGAGGTTGCCTACCTTCGTTATGCATCGGTCTATCGCAACTTTTCCTCACTTGAGGATTTCGAAGGCGAAATCGCATTGTTGCGCGCTGCGCCTTCAAATAGCAATACAAATAGCAATCTAAGCAATCTAAATGCACCAACTCGCAATACGCCCGACACAGCTACCCCGGCTGGCACCACAAACGACGCACCACTTTCATCAGCATCTAAATAAGGAGCAATACGCATGTCTATCGTCGATCGCCCATCCAAAGGCACAGATTCAAAGAAGACTTTGGGTAAGGGTTTAACCATCGAACGCATCTACACCACTGAGGGCGTTCACCCCTATGACGAGGTCACGTGGCAACATCGTGATGTCGTTCAGACCAACTGGAAGTCCGGAGAGGTTATCTTCGAACAAAAGGGTGTTGAGTACCCAGACTTCTGGTCAGTCAATGCATCGACCATCGTTACAACCAAATATTTCCGCGGTGCCGTGGGGTACGACAACCGCGAGTGGTCACTCAAACAAGTTATTGATCGCGTCGTTCTTACATATGTAAAGGCTGGTAAAGAGTTCGGATACTTCGCAACTGATGCTGATGCAGAAGTCTTTGAACATGAACTTACCTGGATGCTCTTGCACCAAGTCTTCTCATTTAACTCACCAGTCTGGTTCAACGTTGGTACTGCAGCGCCACAACAAGTAAGCGCCTGCTTTATCTTGTCAGTTGATGACACCATGGATTCGATCCTCAACTGGTATCGCGAAGAGGGAATGATCTTCAAGGGTGGATCTGGAGCAGGACTTAACTTGTCTCGCATCCGTTCATCTAAGGAACTCCTCAAGTCAGGTGGAACCGCCTCTGGCCCAGTTTCATTTATGCGCGGTGCAGATGCATCAGCAGGAACCATCAAGTCAGGTGGCGCAACTCGTCGCGCTGCAAAGATGGTTGTACTCGATGTTGATCACCCAGATATCGAAGAGTTCATCGAGACCAAGGTCCGCGAAGAAGACAAAATCCGCGCACTGCGTGACGCTGGCTTTGATATGGACTTGGGTGGCAAGGACATCATCTCTGTTCAATATCAGAACGCAAACAACTCAGTTCGCGTATCAGACAAGTTCATGCGCGCATATGAGAACAACGAAGATTTTGGTCTTGTTGCTCGCTCAACTGGCGAAGTTATCGAGACCATCGAAGCTCGCAAGTTGTTCCGTCAGATGGCAGAAGCTGCATGGGCTTGCGCCGACCCAGGAATTCAATATGACGACACCATCAACGATTGGCACACCAATCCAGAGACCGGTCGCATTAACGCCTCTAACCCTTGCTCTGAGTACATGTCACTCGACAACTCATCATGTAACTTGGCATCACTTAACTTGCTCAAGTTCTTGCAGAGCAACGGATCATTCGATGCAAAGACATTTGTTAAAGCAGTCGAACTCATCATCACTGCGATGGATATCTCGATCTGCTTCGCTGACTTCCCAACCGAGCCAATCGGAGTCACAACTCGTGACTATCGCCAGCTAGGAATCGGCTACGCCAACCTCGGTGCTCTCTTGATGGCATCAGGTCTGGCCTACGATTCAGATGGCGGACGCCAACTCGCTGGTGCGATCACTTCACTGATGACCGGAACCTCCTACCGTCGCTCTGCGGAACTCGCTGGGATCGTTGGTCCTTATGCTGGTTTTGCTCGCAACGCACAGGCACACACCCGCGTCATGCAGAAGCACACCAATGCATCTTCAAGCGCTCGCTCTGTAACCACCCTGGATGCAGATGTTTGGCAGGTTGCTAACCAAGAGTGGGCTAAGAACCTTGAAATCGGTGCCAAGAACGGCTGGCGTAACGCGCAGGCTTCTGTTCTTGCTCCAACCGGCACCATCGGTTTGATGATGGATTGCGACACCACAGGTATCGAGCCAGATCTTGCACTCGTTAAGTTCAAGAAGCTCGTGGGTGGCGGTTCAATGCAGATCGTTAACCAGACCATCCCAGTTGCTCTTCGCAAGCTCGGTTACACCGAAGAAACCATCGAGGCGATCGTGGAATACATCGCGGCAAACGGTCACGTAGTTGATGCTCCTGGCCTCAAGCCAGAGCACTACGACATCTTCGATTGCGCAATGGGTATCCGCTCAATCAGCGCAATGGGCCACGTGCACATGATGGCTGCTTGCCAACCATTCTTGTCAGGTGCGATCTCAAAGACCGTCAACCTGCCATCTGATGCCACAGTAGAAGAGATCGAAGAGGTCTACTACCAAGGCTGGAAGCTTGGACTTAAGGCACTTGCTGTCTATCGCGACAACTGCAAGGTGGGACAACCACTTTCAACAGGTAAGGGCGATAACAAGGGCGAAGATTCAAACAAGTCTTCTGCTGTTGCCGGTCCTGCTGTAGCAACTCGCAAGCGTCTACCTAAGTCACGTCCTTCAATGACAACATCGTTCTCTGTCGGTGGCGCCGAGGGTTACATGACCGCTGGTGCATACGCAGATGGCGCACTCGGTGAGGTATTCCTCAAGCTCGGAAAGCAAGGTTCAACTCTTGCTGGTGTGATGGATGCCTTCTCGATCGCAGTATCGATCGGTCTGCAATATGGCGTGCCACTTGAGACATTCGTCGAAAAGTTCACCAACCTGCGCTTTGAGCCTGCTGGTATGACAGATGATGCAGATATCCGTATCGCGCAATCGATGATGGATTACATCTTCCGTCGTTTGGCACTGGATTACCTACCATTCGAAACTCGCTCCGGATTGGGCTTGTACACCGCATCAGAGCGCGCTCGCGCTTTGGAGTCAGGTGAATACACCCAGGATGAGGTTGCAGCCCCAAAAGCGGAAGCTGCTCCTGTGGCAGCGCCTGCGGTTGCAAGTAAGCCAGTAGCTGAAGTTAAGATCGAGGCAAAGCCAGTAGATACAGGTCTTGCCGGAGTCGGTTCCTCAATGGAGCTCTTCGAAAAGATGAGCGGTCAATCATCAGATGCGCCACTTTGCATGACCTGCGGAGTGAAGATGCGTATGGCTGGCTCCTGCTTCGTCTGCGAAGGTTGCGGCAATACATCTGGATGTTCATGATCCGTCGCTGAGTAAGAAGTAAGAAAAGAACCCCGGGGTAGGTGACCGGGGTTCTTTTATTTTTGGATCATCGTGCAGTCAGTCGAGCTGGGAATGAGGTTGGATCACGGTCCAGTTTAAATTAAGGAGAAGTAACTCTGATTTGTGTTGGAGGGTCACTATCTTGTTGTGCAATTTGATTTGGGGTTAGGGCTCTAAAGTCATTGCCATTTTGATCCGGGTTTGGCGTTTGTGGGTCATTGTCACCCCAGCCATTCTTATTGTGAGCTATTACATAGAAGTAATAGAGATCTCCGGAGGTAAAGGAGACATAGCCCGGAGTGTCGGTTGGATCATTGAATGCAGTAGTACCACGGAAATTTATTGGCTCGACAAGCGAATTGCCTGACACAATCTTTAGCAATGATGTCGCACAGAAATCGTCAGCGCAGTTTGTACCCTCGGCATAGACCGCGTACTGGTCGACTTTTTCAGATGCCGGATTTGCCTTCCAATTTAGCGTCAAAATTTTATTTTTTTGATCGATCGATACAAGTTTTAAGCCCAAGACGATACTTGGTCTGCCAGGTTGAAAGCGAGAGGCAGGATCATTCAATGGCGGCACCCATTGCACTACCCACGGCGTATTCGTGGGCGGAGTGTTCGATAGATTCGAAACGTCATTCTTTCCATCATAAATTGGTACCTCACCCGGGGTGAACCCGGGGAAGAGATCCGAAAGTGAAAAAGTACTGATAGGGGGCGTCTTAACCAAGCTCTCTTCATGGATCGATAGGGGAGAAAAGTCAGCCGGATTTTCATCAGGATTTGGCGTGGACCAGTCGTTGTCACTCCAGCCGTTCTTATTGTGAGCAAGTACCCAGATAGAAATTTGATTTAACGTATTGCAGTTATTTGGATCATCGCATGTGGTTACTTCATCTTGCCCGTACGGCTGATCACTGACGTTTAGCCCAGCAGATGTCCCTACAATTTGAGTTGTTAATGAATTTGTTTTAACGACGGCTGCTAATACTCCAACCCTCGACGCTGAGGGAAAGAGGGAATCATTTGAATAATAATAAAGTGCGTACGAGTCAACACCTTCACCAATCGGACTGGGATCCCATGAGAGGTTGATGGTTTTTTTAGCCGAATCGACGGAGAGGACCTTCAAGCCCGTCACAGAACTCGGGCGCCCGGATTGAAATCTTGAAGGTGGGTAATCATCGATAGCAGAAATGGCGGCAGCGGCTTTTGTTGACGAAGCGCTGGGCGAGTTAGATGGTGATGCTGAAATATGCTTATTGGTTGAGCGGGAGGAGTTTTGGTCAATATGAAGGACAATCAGTCCGGCTGCTACCAGAACAGCCACGAGAGCTACAGGCAGAATTACCTTGAGTCGTGAATCCAAGAAGCCGCGCACTCCCACCCCGTTCGGTATTGGTGAAAGGTACTCCAAATAATTCTGAACAAAAGTTCTAGTTTTTGCGCTCTCTCCAGGCAGCGAGAACTTTGATTTCTTTATCGCGATCGATTCCAGGTGGGACTCGACCACCAGGTAATTCAGCTTGTGGTTCGGTTAAGAGACTGTTCCAGGTAGCAGCGACTGTTTCGGTAAAGGGGCGGCATTTGAGTCCCGCTGCTTGAGCCTTTGATGTATCAAATTGGTAGAAGTAGTAGCGATCTGGTGTCATCCAGATAGGCATCTCGTTCCAAGGTTCGACACCCTGTTCTTGTAGGAAGTCGGCTGGAATCCAAGTGAAGTTTGCCTCGGAATTTGTAACTACCTTGCATTCCTCGAGGAGCTGCAACATCTTGCAATGTGCAACGGGTGAGAGTGTGTTGAAAAATCCGGTTAGGTGCTTTTCGACGGATTCGATCATCCAACTGGCTAGGTCGCGAGCATCTATATATTGAATCGCAAGGTCTTGTGGACCTGGCGCCAAGATTTCGTCTCCGTCTGCAATATGTCGCAACCACCAACTTAATCTGGCAGGCCACTCGCGTGGACCAAGAATCAATCCGGGACGAGCGATCAGTGAAGCCTCTGCCCCATAAGTTTCCAGAATTGCGAGTTCTGCACCGCGCTTATCAGCGGGATAGTTTGTGGAGTCAGCCAATGGATCTGCGGCTACCGGTGGAGAATTTTCATCTACTCCGTAGGGGAGTGGATCTCCGTCATAAACAGAGCACGTCGAAACATAGGCGTAGTAAGGGGTGTGAGCTTTGAGTTGTGTTGCACTCTCTTGCACAATTTTTGGTGCACCAAACCATGTGTCGATAACGACATCCCACTGGCGTCCTGCAGCAAAGTCATATGCGCCTGTTTTGGTTCTGTCGCCGAAGATTGTTTCGACGATTCCTTCGACAGCACCAGGTGGGGTTGAAGAGCGGGTGAAGGTCGTGACCTCATGGCCGCGAGAAGTTGCGGCGATGGTGAGGGCGTGGCCGACGAAGGAAGTTCCACCGAGAATCAGAATCCGCATTAGTGAAACCTATGGGGGAGCGTCGGAGGTGTCTAGAATCGTCCACAACTCTTACGGTATAGTAAGACTTATGAACGATAACACCCTTCTGCCCCTCCTTCGCTCTCGAACTCAGGGAGATCTTTTGGCACTTCTCTACCTCAATCCTGGAAAGTCCTTCTCTATTACAGAGGCGGCTCTGCGGATTGGAGTCTCCCGGCCAGGACTATCTCAAGAGGCCAGTCGATTGAGCGCGAACGGATATGTAGTTAGCAAAACGGATGGACGCAGCAACAAAATCTCAGCGAACGAAGAGAGCATAATTTTTAAACCTCTCGCCGACTTACTCACAGTTACATATGGTCCACTTCCTGTCCTCAACCGGGAGTTTTCGGGAATTGAAGGAATCGACTTCGCATATATTTTTGGATCTTGGGCCGCTCGATATCAAGGGCAATCTGGACCGATTCCTGAAGATGTTGATTTACTCATCGTTGGCACAGCGGACCTCGATCAGTTAGATGGTGCCGCGCAACGGGCAGGGCAAATTTTACTCCGAGAGGTGAATGTGAGACGAGTATCTAATCAAGCATGGGCTCAAGGCGCTGATCCATTTTTGAAAACGGTCAAGGCAAATCCAGTTGTTAAGTTGAAATTGTTTGATAAGAAAGCATGAGTTCGATTGAGATACGTTTTATAAATCCCGGCCAAGGCAGCAAAACCGTACAGAAATTTATAGAAGGTGCGAGATTGCAGCAGGTGGTTGCAAGTCGCCCTCATGCAGACCGCTTACTGCGGCAGTCTCGGAATCACTTACTTTCTGCCTCAAAACTTGCGGATAGTGATCCAGAAGGAGCTTACTCGGCGCTCTATGACGCAGCACGGAAGGCTCTAGTTGCGGTATTGGAAGTTCAAGGATTACGACCAACGACAAAGGGCGGACACTTTATTATTTGCGAAGCCCTTGAAGTGCAGATCAATCCTCCTTTTGATGATGTTATAACGCCATTTAACAGAATACGAAAGATGCGTAACGCTCAGGAATATCCAAATTTGGAGCAACCGGAGCTAACTACTGAAGATGTTCTCGAAGATTTGGCGAAATCAACGAGAATTGTTGAAATAGCCCAATCTTTGCTCAATCAGTTTTCTGTATTTGAAAGAGATTAAAGTTTTGACTTTAACTCTCCGCGAAACGATAACCTATTCCAAGTTCCGTGATGATGTATATGGGACTCTTGGGGTTGGTTTCTAGCTTCTGACGAAGTTGCGACACAAAAAGTCGTAATGAGCCGTTCTCTTCGGCATAGTTGGTACCCCAACCCGCGTCCAAGATTTTGCGTTTTGTAACGAGGGATCCGCGATTTAAGGCCAGGACTTCCAGAACCTTCCACTCTGTTTGGGTTAGGTGGGGAGCGGGCGAATCGCCAGCAGTCCTTGTAATGGAACGACGCATGAAATCAATGAGCAGGTCGCCCATGGTGATGGTGCGAAGTTCTATCTTTTCTTCACGTCGACGCGATACGGCTCGGATTCGCGCGAAGAGCTCCTCTACATCAAAGGGTTTGGTGATGTAGTCATCTGCGCCATTTTCAAGAGCGGTGATTTTGTATTTGGAATCAGTGCGACCCGATAAAACTAATATCGGGACGTTGCTCCACTTTCGTACGCTTGTTATTACGGTCAATCCGTCGCGATCGGGTAAGCCCAAATCCACAATGATGACGTCAGGATGCTTATCTGCTGCCAACGCGATGCCAGTTTCTGCGTTGGGGGCAGCGATCATCTCGTAACCACGTGCCTGCATATTTACCTTGAGGGCGCGGATGATCTGTGGCTCATCGTCGATTACCAGAATCTTTTCCATAGTCACTTTATTCGCCAGAAGAACCAGTGGTAGGGATAGTTACGATTGCAGTGAGGCCACCACCAGGAGTCTCTTCAAGAGTTAGTTCAGCCTCCATTGCTTCGGAAAGTCCGTGGCTGAGTGCGAGTCCAAGTCCAACTCCGCGACCGTTATCGATATCACCAAGTCGCTTGAAAGGTGCGAAGGCCTCTTTCTTGAGTGAGGGTTCGATTCCCTTGCCGTAATCGATAATGCGAACTTGGACTTCGTCGCCATGTTCAGAGACGCTGATTTGTGGTTTCTTCTCCGACTTTCCATGTGTGATTGCGTTGTCGATCAAGTTTGCGAGCACTCGCTCTAATAGACCAGGGTCTGTGCGGACATCTGAGACCTCGGGTCCTTCAATTAATTCAACTGCATCAGGTGGGGCGGCGATTGATTTGAGAGCTGTGGGGATTACATCGTAAATAGATACTTCTTGTAGGTGAACTGCCAGCGAACCGGCTTGCAGGCGACTCATATCAAGTAGGTTTTCGATCAGGCCTTTCAAACGCTCTAACGAAGAGTTCGCAGTGCCCAAAAGTTCGCGGCGGTCCTCAGAAGACCAGGTGACATGCCTTTAAAACCTTCAGACCAAGGCAGGTATTGCTGGAGCCGCAGGATTCCGTATAGGAAGAGTATGGAAATTCCAGAGAAGCTAAGAAGGGAAGCGGCGTAGCCTTTCCAGGATTGTGAAGACCGGGCGTCGATACCAATGCTGGAATAGAAGCGCTTTTCCAGCCAGCCAACTTTTTCTGATCGAAATACCTTGGCCATGTAATTGCCGAGGGGGACGATGGAGAGACCGATCAGAACAACGAGTGCAAGATCGGTGAAAAGGGTTGATGAAAGTTCGCTCATTTAGAATTTCTCCGGCAAGAGGAGTGCGACGATTAAATATCCAGTAAGCAAAATTGCCAGGATAAGCCCGATTGTCTGTGCCATTAGATCCGCCCTAAGCCTTTCAATATCAATCCGAAGGCAGCGAAGATCACGGCAAAACCAGCGATAGCTAGTACGTCAGCCATCAGAATTCCTCCTCCTTAAAACCCATAGGTAGTCCCAAGAAGTGGGGCTATGGCAATAGGTTAGGAATGAGGCGATGGGTAGAGGGTGAAATATGAAAATGACTAACAACTTCCTAACAGCCCCTCGCATGGAGCAGGTGTGGAGTCAGCCTCACTAGATAGGCTTGCCAAATGTCCAGCGGCAAGAACCAGCAGATGAAATTGGTGGGTGAGGCGCTCTCTGCCGCAATTGAGGCCATCGGAGGCCAGCCGCGCGAAGGCCAGATCCAGATGGCCGAGGCGGTCGCTAACGCGCTGACCGATCGACACCATCTATTAGTTCAAGCGGGCACAGGTACGGGTAAGTCGCTGGCCTACCTGGTTCCGGCATTGGTTCATGGCAAGAAAGTTTTAGTGGCTACGGCAACTTTGGCGCTGCAACGTCAGCTGGTGGAACGCGACCTTCCCAAGATTCAACCTGCGTTAGAGAGGGTCCTAAAGCGCGATCTCACATTCGCTGTCTACAAGGGCGTGGGCAATTACCTCTGTTTGCAGAAGATGAACGGCGCCGAACAGGATCCTGATGGTGAAGTCCTGATGGAGATCGGTATCCTCGAGAAAGACCAAAAGCGCCTCAAAGCATGGGCCACCACTCCTGGCATAACAGGTGATCGAGATAATGCCCCCGATGTTGATCGCAGGGTCTGGGCGGCAAATTCAGTTTCAGGACGCGAGTGCATCGGCAAAGATGATTGCGCCTTCGGGTCACAGTGTTTTGCGATTGCGGCAAAGGCCAAGGCGCAGACCGCCGATGTTGTCGTTACCAATCACACCTTGCTTGCTATCGAAATCGTGGATAACCATCCGATCTTGCCGGATCGCGATGCGGTGATTTTGGATGAGGCCCACGAGTTTATGGATCGCACTACGCAGGCGGTTACTGAAGAGCTCACTGCAGCTCGGGTTGAGCGCGCTGCCAAGATGGCGGCAAAACACATTCCTAGCAAGGCGACGGTCGCATTTAACAAAGCGGCAGATGAGTTTGCCGAAGCGTTGGCTGATTTCGCAGCCGATGTACGTAACGACCCCAGCAAATCAGGGCGGCTGCCTGAACTTCCAAAACAACTTGAGCCGCCTATCCGTAAAGTGAAAGAGGCTTCGGCCGCAGTCGTGGCATTGATCAATGCCGACTCTGATGTGATCGAATCTGATCTCATGGCGCAGCGCGCAAGGGTCAAAGGAGCAACGGCGGAGATTCAAACGATCGCCACCAAGATGCTTCGTCCAGGTGCAGATCAAGTGATGTGGTTCGAACCGACCTTTTCTTCGTTGTATTTGGCGCCTCTAGAAGTATCTGATGTCCTGCGTCGCAATCTGTTAACGGAGTCTCCCGTGATTGCTACATCGGCAACGCTGACAATCGGAAAATCATTTGATGCGATTGCTCGATCTATTGGATTCGTCGTCGGTCAAGATATAGATGAAGAGGCAGAAGAGAGTCGTGGTGCGATAGACCCTGCCAATGTGCAGATGCTCGATGTGGGTTCTCCCTTTGATTTTGCATCACAAGGAATGTTGTATTTACCGCGCCACCTTGCAGAACCTGGTCGAGATGGACCGGCTAAAGATGCGTTGACGGAGCTCGGGGAGTTAATCGAAGCGGCAGGCGGTCGAACCTTGGCGCTCTTTAGTTCCTGGCGTGGAGTTGAGATGGCCGATGAACATCTGCGTCGCGTGCTCGCTGAACTCAAGATGCCGATCATTACCCAAAGACGCGGTGATTCAGTAGGACCGCTGGTCGAGAAATTTGCTAAAGATCCACGCTCAATTTTGCTCGGCACGATCTCGCTGTGGCAGGGGATCGATGTGCCGGGGCCTTCTTGCACGTTAGTAGCGATTGATCGCATTCCATTCCCGCGTCCTGATGAACCTGTGATGAGTGCGCGCTCTGCTCAGGCAGATAAATCTGGTGGATCTGGATTTATGCAGGTCTCACTGCCACGTGCTGCCCTCTTGCTGTCGCAGGGGACAGGTCGATTGATTCGTTCGATTGACGATCGAGGAGTCGTGGCAATATTGGATTCACGAATTGTTACGAAGCGATACGGATCAATCTTGCTCAACTCGATGCCACCGTTCTATCGCACTAGCGACGGCGCTGTCGTTAAAGAATCACTCAAGCGTTTAGATAAGCAGTTCTCCGAGCAGGGCCTGTAAATCCGGCCAGTGTTTGGCAAATGATGGATGAAGGTGCATGCCTGCTACTTCATCAAATGGGACCCAGCGAATTTCTTGGGATTCATCATTCATCTCGTGTGCAACTAAATCAGGGCTCACCCGAGCAATGATGGTGTCATATCTCCAAGGGCCGTGATCGTCGGTGAAGGTGTAGATCGGTTCGATTAAATCCGTATCGATACCCAGCTCTTCATGGGCTTCGCGCTTAGCTCCTTCTAGAACAGACTCGTGGCTATCTTTAGCGCCACCCGGAATTCCCCAGGTATCGCCGTTATGAACCCATGGCGCACGGTGCTGTAACAAGATGGTGTCATCGCGAATCAGCAATAACCCGGCGGCTCCATGAAGCCCCCAGTGCTTATTGCCGCAGCTGCACTGAATCCAGCCGTCTCCATCGCGCGATGCCATGTTCCTAGAGTGGCATGACTTTCCACAACTTTCTCGCATACACAGGCGCTCTGAGGGTGAAGCGGATGTGAACTCGGGCGCTTTTAGCCTTGCTGGATGATCTTTATGGCTGGTTTATTAATGGCGGCAAACTGCGCCGCAGGCCCCTGCGTCCAGGTCTACACCGACCCAACCACTCATCAGTTGATAATTACGGCGAATCAGATTCGCCCTGGATCAATAGTTGCGCCCCACCCCAGACCTGCGCCGACTCGTCCTTATGTGCCGCACCCCAGACCAACGGTAAAACCCAAACCCCAGACCTGGATTCCCTACAAGGTGACGCCGGTGATTCATAGGACTTATAAGCCACCCGTCAAAAAGAAACCGAGCGTCGTGCACAAAGTTGTTACAGCGGCGCTCTCGCTATCGGACCAGATCACTCGCCTTTTACCAGGTAGCAAGATCTTGTATCAACCGAGTAATGATGCGCTCACCGATGTACCTGTTTATTTCTGGAGCGATACAAATTCGGTCTTCAATGTTGTGACCTCGATTTTAGGGGTCGGAGTAAATGTCTTAATGAACCCAAGTTTCGTATGGAACTTCGGTGATGGCACAACCTTTACTACATCGAGCAGTGGTGGTCCATATCCAAATTCAACGATTACCCACACCTATAAGAGCCCTGGCACATACACCATTAATTTGTCGATCTCGTGGGCCGGCACATGGGCGGCACAAGGGGCAGCAATGATTCCAATCCTGGGTGGTGCAATTGTGCAGAACGCAACCGCCACGATCCAAGTCAATGAAGCCCCAACGAATTTCACACGGTGAACTTATGCACATCTCTATCTGGGCACTGCTCATTGTGACGTTGCTTCGCACCATCTTTAAGCCATGACAACACATACTGCAACTGAATTGAACTCTCCGCATGACCTACTAGCTGCTGTTCCCTTTATGGTCGGCTACCACCCGCAAGATTCTCTGGTCGCCATGGCCTTGCGCGACGACAAGGTCGTAATGGCGATGCGGGTTGATTTTCCTGATGATGAGAGCATCGAGGCGATAAGTAAAACAATTGCACTCCACTTGGTTCGAGAGAAAGCGAGTGAGGCGATCATTGTTGGGTATCTGCCATCATCAACAACATCGACCGATCCTTTGTCAGTTGTTCGTGAAGGCATCTCGGGGTATTCGATCATTGTCAAAGAGTGCATAGAAGTACGAGGCGGTCGATTTCGCTCCAGTCTCTGTGCAGATCTCGAGTGTTGTCCACCGGAGGGCAATCTGGTTCCAGAACTCTCCGATAGCCGAGTTACAGCAGAGCAGGTAGCCGCCGGAAATCCGCTGCCATTTCTAGATCTAGATGAGATGAAGCGCTCAATTTCTGCCGGACCAGTCGATAAAGAGTTGATCAAGGCCATCAAAGCGGTAGCGGAGATCGACTATGAATCTGATCAGGTCAACTCCTTACAACGCGAAGGAGCCAATGCGATTAACCAAATCTCTTTGGCATTTATTCGGGATGGGGTAGTTTTGGATAAAGCCCTGATTGCGCTCGTTCTGGTGCGCCTCCATGACCTGCAGGTTCGTGACTACGCAATGGGTTTCACTTCAGAAAAATCCGACGATCAGCTATGGGATATGTGGCGCTGGTTACTTCGTATTGCGCCTAAGGGATACGTCGCACCCGTCGCAGTCATTTTTGCTACCTCATCGTATGAACGAGGCGATGGAGCCTTGGCCCAACGCGCACTAGACAGGGCATTTGAAGATAGCCCTAAATATCAGATGGCCAAATTATTAAGGCGCACCTTTGCGGCGGGGTGGCCACCCTCGGCCTTTTCGCAGATGAGGGCAGACCTTCATCCTAAGATCTGCGCCGCGATCTACGGGGAATCATCCACGCTTTCGGAGTAGCATCCATCTCATGATTATTGGCGTGCCCAAAGAGATCAAAAATAACGAATCCCGCGTCGCTCTCACCCCATCTGGAGCACATGCTCTGAGTGCTCACCACACAGTCCTGATTGAAAGTGGAGCTGGAGTAGGTTCTGCGATTAGCGATGCAGACTACGTTGCAGCTGGCGCTCAGATTGTTGCAACTGCCGATGAAGTTTGGGAACGTGCCGAAATGATCATGAAGGTCAAAGAGCCGATCGCAGTCGAGTACCCCAAGATGCGCAAGGGCCAGATTCTCTTTACCTACTTACACCTCGCTGCGGATAGAGAATTGACTCTTGCCTTGATGAACCAAGGCGTTACCGCAATTGCCTACGAGACCGTGGAACTCAATCGCACACTTCCTCTTCTTGCGCCAATGTCAGAAGTTGCAGGACGTATGTCGATTCAAGTTGGTGCAACCGCTCTGCAACGACCTGAAGGTGGACGAGGCGTTTTGCTTCCTGGAGTACCCGGAGTTCGTCCCGGCAAAGTTGTAATCCTTGGTGGGGGAGTTGTTGGAGTTGCAGCAGCAACAATCGCACATGGCATGCATGCAGATGTCACCATTCTTGATCTCAATTTGGCCCGCCTTGCTGAGATCGATCAGATATTTGCCGGGCAGGTAAAGACTCTTGCTTCTTCAAAGTACGAGATCGAGCAACAATGCATGGCCGCAGATTTAGTTATTGGAGCAGTGCTAGTTCCTGGTGCCAAAGCTCCAAAGCTTGTAACTCAAGATTTAGTTGCAAAGATGAAGCCCGGTTCAGTCTTGGTAGATGTTGCCATCGATCAGGGTGGATGCTTTGAAGGCTCTCGTGCGACTACGCATGCCGAGCCGACCTTCAAAGTTCATGATTCGCTCTATTACTGCGTCGCCAATATGCCAGGTGCCGTGCCTGCGACATCGACCTATGCGCTCGCTAATGCCACCATTAAATACGCTCTCGCCATCGCCGATTTAGGTTGGCAGGCCGCTGTTTCTGGTGACCCTGCCTTGGGTTCGGGTCTCAATGTGCATGATGGGCAGATCCGTTACGCGGCGGTTGCTGCAGCTCACGGGCTCTAGTAACCTACCCATATGAACAACCGCAGCCTCCTCCTTCGCTGCCGCGGCGGGGCCAACTAACCGGTCACCTCGCTCGCGGGGGTTTTGCCTTGCCGGTTAAAGAGATAGACGGCAAAGAGCCCCAGCGAATTTAAAGGAGAACGTTCATGAAATATCCAGATCAACAACCTTCCACCATGCCAGTGCATCGATATGCACCATTTATTCCCGTCGATTTAGCTGATCGCACCTGGCCCTCAAAGCGCATCACCAAAGCCCCGCAATGGTGTTCGGTAGACCTGCGCGATGGCAACCAGGCACTGATCGATCCTATGGACCCCCATCGCAAACTGACCATGTTCAATCTCTTGGTCAAGATGGGCTACAAAGAGATCGAGGTCGGATTCCCCAGCGCATCACAACTGGATTTCGATTTTGTGCGCAAGATTATTGAAGAAGATCTAATTCCAGATGATGTTGTCATCCAAGTTTTGACTCAGGCTCGTCGCCCATTGATTGAGCGAACCTTTGAATCGATCAAAGGCGCCAAGCAGGTCGTTGTCCACTTGTATAACTCGACCTCAACGCTGCAACGCCGCGTTGTCTTTGGCCAAGATAAAGAGGGCATCAAGAAGATCGCAACCGATGGCGCCCAGATCTGCTTAGACCTTGTTGCAACCGTTCCTGGCACAACCGTTTTCTTTGAATATAGCCCGGAGTCTTACACCGGCACCGAGTTGGAATATGCCAAAGAGGTCTGCGACGCTGTCAACGATATTTGGAAACCAACTCCAGATCACAAGACGATTATCAACCTTCCTGCAACCGTCGAGATGGCATCACCAAACGTTTATGCAGATTCCATTGAGTGGATGCATCGCAACCTTAAGTATCGTGACTCCATCGTGCTCTCATTGCACCCACACAATGATCGCGGTACCGGAGTTGCAGCCGCAGAACTTGCATACTTGGCTGGAGCAGATCGCATTGAAGGAACTCTCTTCGGCAACGGTGAGCGCACCGGCAATGTCTGTTTGGTAACGCTCGGTCTTAACTTGTTTAGCCACGGAATCGATCCTCACATTGATTTCTCTAATATCGATGAGATTCGCCGCACCGTTGAATATTGCAATCAGCTGCGTGTTCCTGAGCGCCATCCTTATGGCGGCGACTTGGTCTTCACTGCATTCTCGGGTTCACACCAGGATGCAATCAAAAAAGGTTTGGAACATATGCAACGCGATGCCGAAACCGCTGGCGTGCATATCGATCAACACACCTGGGCAGTCCCATATCTACCAATCGATCCTAAAGATATTGGTCGCTCCTACGAGGCAGTTATCCGAGTCAACTCCCAGTCGGGCAAGGGTGGTGTTGCCTACTTGATGAAGAACGAGCACCAACTCGATCTTCCACGTCGCTTGCAGATCGAATTTTCACAAGTGGTTCAATCAAAGACGGATTCTGAGGGTGGAGAAGTTACGCCTGATGAGCTCTGGAAGATCTTTGAAGATGAGTACCTGCCTGCTTCTGACAATCAATGGGGCCGTTTCAAGTTAGTTGGCCTTTCACAGAGCAGCCACCTGGATGAAGATGTAAATCTGAGCGTCGAGCTTTTGGATAACCACGCGATTCAGTCGCTCATTGGTACCGGCAATGGACCGATTGCGGCCTTCGTCGACATCATGAACAAGCATGTTGGTGGAGCAGGAGTTCGCGTCTTGGATTACTACGAGCATGCTCTCTCTGCAGGAGGCGACGCCAAAGCGGCTGCCTACCTGGAGTGCGAAGTTGGTGGCAAGATCTTCTGGGGAGTTGGAATTGATCCCAGCACCACGACCGCAGCCCTCAAGGCGGTTGTCTCGGCGGTAAATCGAGGCCTACGACAGTAGTACGCGATACGGTGGACCCATGTCGGTCTACCGCGATCAAGCGATCGTTCTGCGAACCCAGAAATTGGGGGAGGCTGACCGGATCATCACTCTCTTTACCCGTGAGCATGGGCGAATCAAGGCTGTTGCTAAAGGCGTGCGCCGCACCAAATCCAGGTGGGGTGCACGCCTTGAGCCGGCATCACATGTAGATCTACAGCTCTACTCGGGTCGCACCTTCGACACCGTGACTCAAGCGGTCAGCCTAGAAAATTACGGCGACACCTTGTCGTTGGATTATCAGCGGTGGACGGTGGCTTCTGCGATCTTGGAAGCAGCCGAGCGCTTTGTCTCGCATGAACACGAGCCAGCCTTGCAACAGTACTTACTACTAGTTGGCGCACTTAAAGCGTTGGCTCATGAGACGTACGACGCCTCATTGATTCTCGATGCCTTCTTGCTGCGCTCGCTCGCCGTTGCTGGATACGCACCGTCCTTGACTAACTGTTCTCGCTGTAACGCACCTGGACCACATAAATATTTCTCTCTTGTTGGTGGCGGAAGCGTCTGCGCCAATTGCAAACCCAGCGCTGCGCCAACACCACACTCGCAGACGCTAGAACTCATGCAGCAGCTCTTAAGCGGTGAGTGGGAGTTCGCCTCAGAGAGCGAGCAGCGCTACCGCCGCGAAGCATCCGGTCTTATTGCGGCATACCTGCAATGGCATTTGGAGCGTGGTCTTCGCAGCCTCCCACTTGTTGAGAGAATGTAACCATGAGTTCGCCTAAGCCTCCCAAGGTTGCCAACGTCCCTCATCACGTTGCAATCGTGATGGATGGCAATGGTCGCTGGGCCAAAAAGCGTGGACTTCCGCGTACTGCAGGACACGAAGCGGGAGAAGCCGCGCTGCTAGATGTCGTTAAAGGTGCGATTCAAATTGGCGTCAAAGAGATCAGCGCTTACGCCTTCTCTACCGAGAATTGGCGGCGCAGTCCTGACGAAGTTAAATTTTTAATGGGATTTAATCGCGATGTATTGCGCAGACGCCGCGATGAGATGCACGAACTAGGAGTGCGGGTTCGCTGGGTAGGTAGGCCAGGTCGACTTTGGAAATCAGTTATTGCTGAGCTTCAAGAGGCCGAGGAACTCACTAAGCGCAACAAGGTTCTAACGCTCAACATGTGTGTGAACTATGGTGGCAGGACAGAGTTGGTAGATGCCATCAAGGCAATTGCGGCTGATGTAAAAAGTAAGAAGCTTGTTCCTGATTCGATAACCGAAAAATCATTTGAAAAATATTTATATAACCCGCAGATGAGCGATGTGGATTTGTTCCTGCGCACCTCGGGGGAGGAGCGGACCTCTAATTTCTTGCCCTGGCAATCAGTCTATGCCGAGATGGTTTTTATGGATGTTCTGTGGCCGGATGTTGATCGGACGACCCTCTGGAAAGCTATTGAAATTTATAATCAACGCGAACGGAGATTTGGCAAGGCTTAAAAGCGACCCAAGCTTCTAAGCCCTGCCCTCTCCCGCACTATCTAATTCTTTAGAGCTTTTTTCTTTACTTAAATCTTTACTTTGTCTTTGTAGGCGTTGGATGGGTCATCTTCATGTTGTGATCCATCTTCATGGTTGTGTGCTTCATGACTGTCGTGTGCTTCATAACGGTGGTGTGCTTCATTGCATCGTGTTTCATGGTGTGAGGCATCGCTGTAGGTGTAGCAGCAAGAGCTGGGCTAACAGCAGCGATTGTGATGATTGTGACGATGGTGGTTATGCGGACAACTTTCATGGAAATCTCCCTTTAAGGCTAGGTGGTAGGAGCAGGTTAATCAGAGATCCCAAAAAAGGCAACCAGTAAAACGCGTTTTACTGGTTGCCTTTTTTCGTGTCTTCTGCCACAGTATCCCCATGGACTTGCAACCGCTCTTTGATGCGATCAATGACGAGTCCCTAGAACCGAATTCTGATTTGGCTGTACTGAGGGAGGTGCTGGTGAGTGTGACAAGTCGTAAGAACTTTGACACCAAAACCATGAAGCGCTTTGGTGAACTCTCAGGAAAAGCACATCAACATCGCAGACTAAAGCCCAGTACTTCTGAGATTGAATTTGAGTTGGTTGGACTCTCCGGGAGTTCTCGAAAGATCAGCGAGTTCGCACTTCAAGTCGAGGAGATTCTCCTGACGGTCGAACTTGCAAGAGTGAAAAAGTGTGAGGGTGAAGATTGCGAAGCGCTCTTCATCGATGAGAGCAAGAATAAGTCGCGGCGCTGGTGCGCGATGGCGCACTGCGGAATGTTGCGTAAGAGCAAGGTTTATTACGACAAGCATCGTCGGGTTAATCCGATTGTGGAAGAAGAAACTAAGTTGGGAGCAAAGAAATGATCGTTCTCTATGTTGTGGCCTTTATCGCAGGGCTCTTTACAATCCTGGCGCCGTGTATCTGGCCGCTGCTTCCAATTGTGTTGGCAGATGTCACTCAATCTAAATCGAAACGTCGCCCACTTGGCATCACAGCTGGTGTAGCGATCTCGTATGCCTTCTTCACTTTGGCGATCTCGGCGCTGGAGAGCACCTTAGGACTCAATCCCAACGTCCTTCGTAAATTCGCAGTCGTAGTTCTTTTGGTCATTGGTATCTCCATGGCTGTCCCTGCATTGTCGCGCCGCATGGAAGCTTCGATCTCCAGATTTAGCGGTCGCTTTGGCGGAGTTGGACGTAACCAGCGTTCGGATTTTGGTGGGGGATTTATTACCGGTTTAGCACTGGGAATCGTTTGGACACCTTGCAGTGGTCCTATCTTGGCTTCGGTTGCAGTCTTGGCCGGTACTAACAAGGTATCTCTTGAGACCGTGATCGTCACACTCTTCTATGTTGGTGGTGTATCTATACCACTCTTTGGTTTTGCTGTTGGTGGACAGAAGCTTCTTGCTAAGTCACGTCGCCTCTCAAAGCACACCGGTCGCATCCAAATTGCTTCTGGCTTGATCATGATCCTGACCGCCGTTGCGATTTATACAAACTACGACAAGACGATCGAAGCTAAATTGCTCAATGCAGTTCCTTCGTATACCAATGCCTTGACGAGTATTGAAAGAACTTCAAGTGTGACCAAGGCTTTGGCGAAGCTCAAGGGAACCAAGAACGTTCCCGCTTCTGCAAATGTAGATACCTCAGGACTCTTTAATGGAAGTGGGGGAGCGCCATCTAAGGCTCCTGAATTCACTGGCATTGCTAAGTGGCTCAACACATCTGGTCCACAGACTCTTGCAAGTTTGAAGGGCAAGGTTGTACTTGTCGACTTCTGGACCTACAGCTGCATCAACTGCTTGCGTACCCTGCCGCATGTTGAGGCTTGGTACAACAAGTATCACTCCGCTGGTTTCGATGTGATTGGTGTAAGCACTCCTGAGTTCGCATTTGAAAAGGATGCTGGCAATGTCAGCTCTGCAATCAAGCGCTACAAGATTCCATACCCAGTTGCACTCGACAATAACTATGCAACCTGGAACGCCTACAACAATGAGTACTGGCCTGCTGAGTACCTCATTGACGCTACGGGACACATCCGTCGTGCAGAGTTCGGTGAAGGAAACTACGGCGAGACCGAGCAGGCGATCCGCACCTTGCTAGGAAATGCTGGACACACTGTGACGGTCGCTCCATCTGACCTTCCAGATACAACTCCTACAAAACAAAATACTCCGGAGACCTATTTTGGTAGCAACCGCGCTCAATATGGCTACCCTGAGCCAAACTATCCAAATGGAACCTTCACGATTCCGCAGCCAGCCACAGTTCCGGTCGATCAATTTGCCTTCGGTGGCATATGGACGATCGCACCTGAGTATGCGCAAGCCACAAAGGGTGCAACGCTCACGGAGCACTTCCAAGCTACTAAGGTCTATCTGATCCTCAATCCTGTTAAAGGCGTAACCAACAAAGTCGATGTCACTTTCAATGGCAAACCTCTTGTCGGCAAATTTGCGGGAAGCGATGTGGTGAACGGTGTCATAACCCCCGATTCAGATCGGTTGTATAACATCTTCGATAGTGGCAGCACACAGACCGATGGCACGTTGAAGTTCACCTTCGAGAACACTGGAACCCAGGCCTTCACCTTCACCTTCGGATAAGCCCTGGAGTCTTTGAAGTAGACTCACCGCATGCATAAAGCCCTGCTGCTCGCCGCTCTTACTTCGATGGCGACCGCGCTCGGTGGATTTCTTGCGGTGAGAGTTCGCGATAGAACTCACATCATCTTGGGTCTAGCAGCTGGATTGATGCTCGGCCTGGTCTTCTTCGATCTGATTCCATCTGTCTTCGAAGAGAATCCAACTCACTTCGGGGGAGTGCGCTCAGTAGGACTAGCAATCGTCCTGGGCTTCTTGATTCTCCATTTTTCAGAGCGTTGGTTTGCAACTCACGAGCCCTACGACTCGCATCACGACAATGACCACACGCACCACGCGGGTCGCTTAGCCGCCTTGGCTATGGCGGGACACGTCTTTGCCGATGGTCTTGGGGTTGGAGCAGCTTTTAGAGTTTCAAGCTCATTAGGACTCGCCGTCTTTGCCGCGATTATGGTTCACGCCTTTAGCGATGGACTTAACACCGTCACCTTCCTCATCAAAGAGAAGATGTGGACCAAGAAGGCCCGCGGACTTCTTATTGTTGATGCGATTGGACGTATTAGCGGTGCGGCCGTTGGTTCGTATGTCGCATTTGGAAGCAATTGGATCGCGCTCTACCTGGCACTCTTTGCAGGATTTGTTATCTACATTGCGACATCACACATCTTGCCTGAAGCGCATTCCCGCCATCCATCACGCTGGACTCTACTTGCCACGATCGCCGGAGTGTTGATCATGTGGGCTGTGGTGGCAGGTGGGGCTTGATGCACGATCTCGAAAAGATTCGAACTCTTTTTTATTCGTCGTACGATTACTTAGCTGAGAACGGTTCTGGCTTTGAGGTCGGACATCAAAATAACTGCCACTGGTCAATCTCAGGATTGCAAAATCCATACTCAAATCGCTTGGCTGTTTACAGCGATGATGCAGATCTGCTCGAGCGCGCGCTCGAACAGTTTCATACGACTAATCTTCCGCACTATGTAAAACTCGGCGGTGCAGGGTTGGTGCACGCGAAAACTCTTATCGCTAAGGGCTATGTAAACGAAGGTGCAAGTCCAACGATGATTCGAGAATTGGATCCCAATAAGGACAAACACGAATTGCGTAAAGGTTTGGCAGCCAGACTTATTTCAAGCCGCGAAGAGCTCCAAATCTGCCAAGAGATATTGAGCGATGGCTTTAATAGACCGCGGGATCCAGATCATCAGTATGACGACCCATATCCAGAATCTGATACCTCCTTCCGTTACCTCTTGTTTGATAATCATGTTCCAGTTGCAACTACTCAATTCATTCGCACCGGCGATTTTCTTTCATGCTTCGCCACGGCCACACGGAGTGCGGATCAGAAGAAAGGGTATGGACGAGAGCTCATGAAATGGGCCTTGGCACACCATGCCGCAGAGGGCGATCGCACCGTGGTCTTACAATCTTCCAACCCAGGTATCCCACTTTATAAAAGCATTGGATTTGAAGTCCTGGAGTATTTCCAAAACTGGCAGATGAACACAACAGAGCGCATGCGTCGATTTACTCATGATGAGTTGAAGCTTGGAGATTTCAACCTCCGACCGATGAGCAAAGAAGATGCTGATTGGGCGATTCCCGCTTTTAATGACGAGGGTTTCGTGCAATGGATGGGATTTCCTTCTCCGTACGAAGAGAAGCATTTTGAAGCTGGTCTCCAACGCATGTCTCGGTTTAAAGATGACGGATTTGGAATTAGTTGGATTATTGAAAGAGGCGGAGTTCCTCAGGGGGTTATTGCCTGTCACCACACAGATTGGACGTATAAGCGCACGGAAATTGGCTACCTGGCCTTCGCCGCTAGTCGCGGCACGGGAGTTATTCCCACCGTTCTGCACCAATTGGCAGAGTTCCTCATTAGGGAATATGGCTTTGAACGAATAGAAGTCCGCACCGATATCAATAATCATTCATCACGTAAAGCTGCGGAGAAAGCTGGATTTACCTTCGAAGGCGAGTTGCGCCGAAACTACCTCAATTTAGGCGAAGTCACGGATGACGCCATATTCTCTTTTGTTCAGGCTGATTTAAATAAGGGCGGTTCGACCCAGTAAACTAAGCCACCTTGCGACCAGCAAGACAGCCGACAGCCAGCCGGAATTAAGGAGCACTCATGGCCGCAGATCGTTTAGAAACCATTGTTAGCCTCGCGAAGCGTCGCGGATTTGTCTATCCCTCCTCTGAAATCTATGGCGGGTTACGTGCTGCCTGGGACTACGGCCCACTTGGAGTCGAACTCAAGAACAACGTTAAGCGCCAATGGTGGAAATCCATGGTGCAGGGACGCGAAGATGTTGTCGGACTCGATTCTTCTGTCATCTTGGCTCCTGAGGTCTGGAAGGCCTCTGGCCACATCGAAACCTTTACCGATCCACTCACCGAGTGCACGGCTTGCCATAAGCGCTACCGTGCCGACCATCTAGAAGAGGCATTTGAGGCTAAGCACAAGCGCATGCCTGTTTCGATGGACGAGATTGGGTGCCCCAACTGCGGAAACAAAGGTCAGTTCACTGCGCCTCGTCAATTTTCTGGTCTGCTCAAGACATTTCTTGGAGCAGTTGAGGATGAATCTGGACTTGCTTACCTGCGCCCAGAAACGGCACAAGGAATCTTCATTAACTTTGAGAATGTAGCAACTACATCGCGTAAGAAGCCACCATTTGGTATCGGCCAGATTGGTAAGTCATTCCGCAATGAGATTACCCCTGGAAACTTCATCTTCCGCACCCGCGAGTTTGAGCAGATGGAGATGGAATATTTTGTAGTTCCAGGAACCGATGAAGAGTGGCACCAATATTGGATCGATACTCGCCTTGCTTGGTATACCGATCTTGGTATTAATCCTGATCGCTTGCGTTTGTTCGAACATCCCAAAGAGAAGTTGTCCCACTATTCAAAGCGCACCGTCGATATCGAATACAAGTTTGAATTCAACGGCACTGAGTGGGGCGAGCTCGAAGGAATTGCATCGCGCACCGACTTCGATCTCAAGGCACATAGTGCTGCATCTGGAAAAGATCTCTCATGGTTTGATCAAGAGAAGAACGAACGTTGGACTCCTTACGTTATCGAGCCGGCGGCTGGTGTCGATCGTTGCACCCTCACCTTTATGATGGATGCATTCACGGAAGATGAAGCTCCTAATGCGAAGGGTGAACTCGAAAAGCGTGCAGTGATGAAGATCGATCATCGCTTGGCGCCGATTAAGGTTGCCGTGCTTCCACTCTCTCGTAACGCTGATCTTTCTCCAAAGGCACGCGATCTCGCTGCTGAACTTCGCAAGAATTGGTCGGTCGACTTTGATGATGCCGGTGCAATCGGTCGTCGTTATCGTCGCCAGGATGAGATCGGTACTCCGTACTGCATCACCATCGATTTTGAGTCCCTCGAGGACAATGCAGTCACGATCCGCGACCGCGACTCAATGGCGCAGGAGCGAATCAGCGCTGACCAGGTGCAGTCTTGGCTGGCACCACGCCTCCTCGGAGCCTAAATAAGTGATTACTAAGGCCGCCCCGCTTCGCCTTCCGATTGCCAATGGGCAATTTGAGGGCAATGAGGTGGTCTTAGATACCCCTGTCGTCTTGGCTCCTATGGCCGGGATCACCAACTCTGCCTTCAGAACTTTGTGCCGCGAGCAAGGTGCAGGTCTCTTTGTTTCGGAGATGGTCACGGCGCGAGCCTTGATCGAGCGCCACCCAGAGACCTTGCGTTTGATTACGCCAGGTAAGGGTGAATCACCTCGCTCGGTGCAGCTCTATGCCGTTGACCCAACGGTTGTGGGAGAAGCGATCGATCTACTTGGATCAGAAAATTTGGCAGATCACATTGACCTCAACTTTGGCTGTCCAGTCCCCAAAGTAACTCGACGCGGTGGGGGAGCAGCGCTTCCTTATAAGCGCAATCTCTTTAGTGCGATCGTTGGATCATCGGTCAAAGCAGCAGCTAAATATGGAATTCCTGTAACGGTAAAGATGCGCGTCGGTATTGATAGCGATCACCATACATATTTAGAGGCGGCGCAATCGGCTGCAGACTTGGGAGTTGCCTGGGTTGCATTGCACGCTCGCACTGCAGAGCAGATGTATGAAGGCCAAGCCGATTGGTCGCGCATTGCAGAACTGGTAGAGCACTTAGCACCAACAGGTGTACCAGTTCTCGGTAACGGCGATATCTGGTCAGGCGCTGATGGTTTGCGCATGATGCAAGAAACCGGTTGCGCTGGAGTTGTAGTGGGTCGCGGATGCTTGGGTCGTCCTTGGCTCTTTGCAGATTTAGTTGCGGCATTTAATGGCGAAGAATCGCCTGCACTTCCAACGCTCTTTGAAGTTCGCAAAGTTATGTATCGCCATGGCGAGTTACTCGTGGAGTTCTTTGAGAGCGAAGGTCGCGCGATGCGTGATCTGCGCAAACATATGGCTTGGTATCTCAAAGGCTTCTCGGTACCGCGCGAACTACGAGCAGGATTTGGAATGGTCTCCTCGCTCGGTGAACTCGATCATTTGCTTTCGCAGTTAGAAGATCAGCCTTATCCCACTGCAATCGCTGAAGCGCCTCGTGGTCGTCGTAGCCATGGACGCGCAGTAAGCCTTCCTGATGGGTGGCTCAACGATCCAGATGAATTCGCATCGATCACAATTGATGATGCGGTCTCTGGCGGCTGATTGTGTTTATCTTCAAAATTTTGCGCCGCATCATCGCTGCGATTCTTCTGATCATCATCGTCGTTCCACTCTACGTTGCATCACAAATTTGGTGGACGGCGCATCACCCCGCCATTAAACAGAGTGATGCGATCGTCGTATTGGGAGCTGCGCAAGATAACGGCACCCCAACTGCAATCTTGGCTGAGCGCATCACGCAAGCAAAGTTGGCCTATCAAGCAGGCGAAGCACCGCTCATCATCACCGTTGGAGGTAGCCAGAAAGGCGATCTATCTACCGAAGCTGCCGCCAGCCGCAATTCATTAATCGCGCAACATATTTCGCGTAACCATGTGGTGGCGCTGCCGGTGGGCAAAGACACTCTGACCAGCACGCTTGCCTATGTCAGTTACATGAAATTACGAGGACTCAAGAGCGTGATCATTTCTACCGATCCTTATCACTGCTATCGCGCCATGGCTGAGGCACGTGATTTGGGTGTGAGCGCGACCTGCGCCGAGGCTCAGAGCGGTCCGGGCTCTCTCAAATCCACCGGAGTTCGCTACATATTCCGCGAAACCGCGGCTTATCTGGCTTATGAGACGGTAGGTCGCTTTGGAATTCACCTCAGCGACCAGATAAAGAAATAGGCCCATCAAAGAAATACACTGGGACCCCTATGGTTCTTCGTCAGGCAGTTGAGTCTCCGGGTTACACCGAGTCCGACCGCGCCCGCTTCTTAAACGAACCTGCCAAGCGGATGGGGCGAACTGAGTTTGCTCGAGATCGCGCTCGAATCATCCACTCCTTTGCCTTGCGCCGCCTGGCTGCAAAGACTCAAGTCGCGGTTCCCTGGCTAGCCGATTTTCCCCGTACTCGCCTCTCACACTCCCTTGAGTGCGCTCAAGTTGGTCGCGAGTTGGGATGGGCTCTGGGCGCAGATCCAGATTTGATGGAGGGCGCCTGCCTCGCCCACGATATTGGCCATCCACCTTTTGGGCACAACGGTGAAGATGCCCTTAATGCGGTCTCGCAAGAGTGCGGTGGCTTTGAAGGCAATGCTCAATCCTTTCGTTTATTAGTTCGCCTTGAAGCAAAGACCGTCGATGAGAGCGGTCGCTCCGTCGGATTAAATCTCACCCGCGCCTCCCTCGATGCCGCAACCAAATATCCCTGGCCGCGCGCGGTCAACAATCGCAAATTTGGCGTCTACGACGATGATCAAGAGATCTTTGACTGGGTTCGCATTGGTTCACCAAAAGGACGGCAATCCATGGAGGCACAGATCATGGATTGGTCTGATGATGTTGCCTACAGCGTTCATGATTTAGAGGATGCGCTCGTTACAGGACATGTGAAGCTCGAAGGTTTGAGCGAAGATCTGCCAGAACTCTTTAGCGTTGCGCATGGTACTTACATGAGCGATATGACCGAAGCGGAAGCCCATGAGGCTCTTGCCTCGCTCCAATCACTCTCATGTTGGCCCAAGAATTACGATGGCTCACATCGTGCGCTCGCTCGCCTTAAGGATCTCGCTTCTCAATTAGTTGGTCGCTTCGCCCTCGCTGCAGAAAGCGCTACACGCGATGAGTATGGTGATGGACCATTAACTCGCTATAACGCCAACTTGGTTGTGCCACGCGCTCAGCGCATCGAGGTAGCAGTCCTCAAATCGATAGCTACCTATTACGTTATTAATGCGGCCGCCTCTCAAGAGCGTTACGCAGATCAACAAGTTGTCATCAAGGAACTCGTTGAGATGGTTTATGCGCAAGCTCCAACCTCGCTCGATTCGTTCTTTTTGGATGATTGGCGCCGCGCCAGCAATGAGAATGAGCGTATGCGAGTAGTTGTGGATCAAGTTGCTTCTCTTACCGATCCTGGCGCCTACGCGCTGCACGCCAAACTCGGAAGCCTAAGATAGTCATCATGGCCGGCCGCATTAGAGATGAAGACGTCACCTACGTCCGCGAGCACACACATATTGATGAGGTCATCGGCGATTATGTTCAACTCAAAGGCGCTGGCGGGGGACAGAAGAAGGGTCTCTGTCCTTTCCACGACGAGAAGAGCCCGTCCTTCCATGTAACGCCCGCCAAGGGTTACTTTCACTGCTTTGGTTGCGGCCAAGGTGGAGATGTCATTAACTTTTTGATGAAGCTCGAACACCTTACTTTTACCGAGACAGTCGAGCGGTTAGCCGAACGCATTGGCTATCAACTGCACTATGACTCATCTGGGCCAAGCCAGGGAAGCGGTATCAATCGCTCACGCTTGGTTGCAGCGAACACGGCTGCAGCAGCTTTCTATAAGGAGCAACTGGGACTTCCAGGACCGGCTCAAGTGGGTCGAGATTTTCTGACTGGTCGTGGCTTTGATAAATCTGCCGCCGATCTCTTTGGAGTCGGGTACGCCCCCGATGAATGGGATGCGCTCTACAAGCACCTCAAAGGATTGGGTTACAAAGATGAGGAGCTCAACCTCGCAGGACTCACCAAAGAGAGCAACCGCGGTGGACTGATCGATCGATACCGCAACCGTTTGATCTGGCCGATCAAAGATATTTCAGGTGACATCGTCGGATTTGGCGCACGCAAATTAGCAGGCGACGACAAGGATCAAGGTCCTAAATATTTAAATACCAGTGAGACTCCGATCTACAAGAAATCACAGATTCTTTATGGCCTCGATATGGCGAAGAAAGAGATCGCAAAGAAGCGCCAGGTTGTAATTGTTGAAGGCTACACCGATGTTATGGCGGCGCATTTAGCAGGAATTACCACTGCGGTAGCAACGTGCGGAACCGCATTTGGCGATGACCATATCCGCATCATTCGCAGACTTTTAATGGATGATGATGCTTTTCGCGGTGAGGTCATCTTCACCTTTGATGGTGATGCCGCGGGACAGAATGCAGCGCTCAAGGCTTTCGATGATGATCAGAAATTTGTGGCGCAGACCTTTGTTGCTGTTGAGCCATCGGGGATGGATCCTTGCGAACTTCGCCAATCTGGCGGAGATATTGCGGTACGTGATTTGATCGCGCGCCGCGTCCCACTCTTTGAATTCGCGATGCGCAGCGTCATCAAACAATATGACGTGGCATCAGCGGAGGGACGTGTGAACGCTCTCAATCAAGTGGCGCCTCTGGTGGGAAAGATCCGTGATGCCTCATTGCGCCCCGAGTACATCCGATTGGTTGCTGGCTGGCTCGGTATGGAGGTCGATACCGTTACAGCTGCCGTAAAGCGCGTTGCCGGCAAGAGCAATACTCCGCTTCCTAACACTCCTGCGATGGCGATCAATCTATCTGATCCGCTTTTGATGTTAGAGCGCGAAGTTCTCAAAGCTAAATTGCAAGCGTCGGAATTAGCACCGCAGTGGGTAGATATTGAGAGCAATGCATTTAGTTATGCCCCATATGCTGCGGTTCGTTCAAAGATCGATTCCTTACCAGAGATGAATATTGCCTCGCTCTTGGAGCGCACAGAGGATGAATCGCTGCGGGGACTGATCACCGAACTTACGGTTGAACCAATAAGAACTGATGGCGAGGTATCTGAAAGATATGTAGCCAGCATCATTGCCAGGTTGCGAGAGGTGGCCTTGAGCCGCGATATCGCCGAGATTAAATCAACCTTGCAGCGGATAAACCCCGTCGAAGAGGGTGAGCGATATAACGAGATATTTGGAGCCCTGGTGGCAAAAGAGGCGCAGAGAAGGGCTCAAAAAGAGCTCGCGGTAGGGGATCTGTAGGAGCCCTGATTTAGCCAAATCGCCCGATCTTGCTAGGATTCCCTCTCTAGCGCCTAGCGGTCTAGATAGTCCCTGATAGCTCAATTGGCAGAGCAGCCGACTGTTAATCGGCAGGTTCTTGGTTCGAGTCCAAGTCAGGGAGCTCACTATGTGAAGCTCCCGAATTTTAAGGTTCGCTCGGTATGCTCGGAAGAAACCGAAGGGAAATAATGGCTCGCTACTCAATCCGTGACTCTTGGCGGACTCAATCCACTGGAACTCGAGTTCTCCGCCTCATGTTGGGCGCAACCTGGCTCTACGGAGGCCTCCAAAAGGCCTCAGACGCAAAATTCTTCGATAAGGCATCTCCTGGATATATCGGTGCCCAGATCACTGGATTTGTTCCGAACTCACCGATCGGCTTCATCCTCCGCCACTTGATCGAACACGCCACTTTGGCAGGTTGGATGATCATGTTAGGCGAGCTAGCGATTGGTATCGCAGTCCTGACGGGAGTCGCCCTACAAGCCGCGATTATCGCCGGCGCAGGCGTATCGACGATCCTCTGGCTCTCTGTTACCTGGCATGTCTATCCATATTTCCTAGGAAGCGATACCGCATACCTTGCGATGTGGATCGCCCTCTTCTTCTTGGTTCGAAAAGAGGCTGGTCCTAAAGCGCGCAAGAATCCGATTCCCAACCTCAAAGATCGTCGGGAAGTAATGCAGATGATCGGTGTAGGTACAACGGCAGTGATTGCTGCGCTCGCGGCAGGCGGACTCAAGAAATCGATTCCAGTTCCAAAAACTGGAACCAAGATCGTTGCTCTCTCTGCCTTTCCTATTGGATCCACAATGCAGTTCACTGCACCTGATGGGGGACCTGCCTATCTCTTTAGAACCAAGGTAGGCGTCTTTGCATACTCTGCAATTTGTACTCACCAAGGATGCACTGTGAGTTATAACGCGGCAGATAAGGCGCTCGAGTGTCCATGTCATGGTGGTAGATTCGACCCTGCCAACGGCGGCGCGGTGCTAGGCGGTCCACCTCCTGCACCACTGGCTAAAATTAATGTCGCCATAGTTGGCGATTCGATTGTGACGGTCTAATACATGGCTATTTTCAAATTGCAGATTGCGCTTCCAGATCGCCCCGGTTCTCTCGGTGCGGTGGCCTCAGCTATTGGTTTTGCGGGTGGCGATATTCGCTCACTTGTGACGATCAAGAGCGAGAACGGAAAGGGAATCGACGATATAACTGTCGCTATTCCAGGTAGTGATCCAACTGATTTACTAGAAGTCCTAAACGCAATCGGTGGAGTTGAAGTCCGCTCTATTGAGCCTGCGACTTAACCGCATCGCTGATCATTGTCTCTAAATCTCGGGTGGGTTCCCATCCGAGTAGAGACTTAGCTTTAGTTATTGATGCAACCAGCGTTGCTGGATCTCCAGCGCGGCGTGGGCTTTCAACTGATGGAACTGGGCGACCCAATACCTTTGTGGCTTCTGAGATAACTTCGCGCACGGAGTAACCGCCTCCGCTACCCAAGTTAACGATCTCGTGTACATGTGGCTTGAGCGCACCAAGCGCGAGGATGTGGGCTTCGATTAAATCGATGACGTGTACATAGTCACGGATACAGGTGCCATCTTTAGTATCCCAATCGGTTCCGAAAATCTTGAGTGGATTCTCTTCAGTGGCGCGCAGAACCAGCGGAATTAAATGAGTTTCCGGGTTGTGACGCTCTGCCAACCAACCATTGCTGGATTGGTAGGCGCCAGCGACGTTGAAATAGCGAAGTGAGATCGCGCTGATCCCTGCTGCGGTGATCATCTTGTCGATGGCAAGTTTCGATGCGCCATATGGATTGGTTGGCGAGGCGAAAGATTCTTCGGTGATCGGATTATCGATAGGTTGCCCATAAGTGGCTGCAGAGGATGAGAAGACGATCTTGTCGATTCCATGGATTGCCATTGCATCCAGCAAGTTCTGACTGCCATCAACATTGACGTGCTGGTAGAGATCTGGCTTCTCCACTGACTCACCCACAAGAGACTTACCTGCAAAGTGGATGACGGCTTCACACCCGGCAAGGGCGTTGCGAAGGAGGTCTGCATCTAAAATAGAACCTTCGATAAAGGTGGCGCGTGGGTCAACTGCATCCGCGTGTCCCATGGAGAGGTCATCCAAGACGACTACCTCATAACCGCGATCTGCCAATATTGCTGTTGCGGTCGAACCGATGTATCCAGCGCCGCCAGTAACCAAGATTCTCGTCATGCAGCGAAGCCTACATTAAGGCTCTAATTTCGAATTTGCCCCGCGCATGAATCGACCGGAGTGGGCTTTGGCTTAGGGCTTGGTGCAGGAGTTGGGGATGCTGGCTTTGTATTAGTTGGAGTAGGAGTCGCTGATGGCGTAGGTGCAGGTGTCACGGTAAATACCACGGGGTATTGAGCCGCAGCTTCAGTACCAGTCGGATCGGTGAAATTGATAGTTCCTACATAGTTACCGGCAGGCAAATTTGTAATCTTGATAAGCCATGAACCCGAAGAATTTCTGATGATTGATTGCACGCCCGCACTCATGAGCGTTGAGGCGGGTTGGTACGTCACTGATCCGGTTACAACGGGGGTTGCGTTGGGCCTCACGACGCTGACATAGAAGAGCACAGGGTCCTTGGTGGTTCCAGAAGATTGAGCGCTGATCGACATTGCAGTTGGTTCGTTAAATGGCAACATCTGACTGTTGTCGGGTTGCCATAAACCTTTCACCAAATTGAGGAAGTCGTTGTTACTTCCGTAGAAGACATTGAGATCGACGCGAGTGCCAGGAACTCCATATTTTCCAGCGATACCGCATGAGGTGTATTGCCAGATCTGCCATTGCGCCGTGCAATCTTGGTTGGTCCAAGAATCTGCATAACAGCCAACCTGCTTGGCGTTGGGTTGATTTGTGGTTACCGAGGGATCAACCGAGTAATGCGCTAACCAGAGTGGGTATTGGCGTAGTGCAACTGATCGGGTCATCGCATTCTCAAGAAATTGCGGGTAGCTATAAACGAATGGCTTGCGGTTGGTGGCAGCAGCCACGGCACCCAGCCAGGTAGTCGCCCACAGCGTCACATTTGCAGGTGAGGCATAGTGTCCGCATCCCGTTGCGGTGAATAAGGTGCAGTTATTTTCTAGATCGAGTGCAACTGGCAGATCGTGAGTTCCATATCCTCCAAGTGAAGCAATCCGCCAGATCACCTTCTGGGCCTGTGCTTTGGCATCTTTAATAATCGTTGCCTGATCGCTTACGTTTGGAAGATAGGCGTAGTAATAAAAAGAGGTATAGAGGTTGGCGGTCTGCGCTGCCTTACGATCGGGGATCATGTACTTCACGGCCTGAGCATCGTAAGCATCTTCGGTATCTCCGCCTTTAATGATCACAAAGCGAATTCCCGCGGCATACATCTTCTTGAAATCAATCGTCGAATTGCCGGGGTGTTGGTAATAGCTGATATCCATTCCATGGATACGAGCTCCAGGTCCCAGGGCATCGATCTTGGTCGTTGTGAGTACCGGCGTGCTTGTCGTAGGCGCAGTTGATGGCGCAGCGGTATGCGGTACGGGCGCGTCGGGGGTAGGAATTGTGGTGAGTGAGGATGTGGTTGCGGAGGCTAGGTTGGAGACCATGGAAAGCGCCAACCCAAGCAGAATGATGCGCCGCTTCATACTTCGCGTACCTCAAGGGGTTGCCCAAAGACTTCCGCGATCTTTTCATGCAGCAAGGCTAGGTGGCGCGGATTTCTGGCCATCGAAAAATTGTGATCGCCGCTAAATTTTTGGGGATCTGCGAAATTGATTGTGATGACATTTGAATCCACGGATGCGATCCGCGCATCAAAGAATGCCAGCCACGCAATACGATCGACGTCGAGTACAGCATCTAGAACCTCGTTCCAGCGTGCTTTAACTAGATCGATCGTTAACTCGGACATGCCTTAAGGATAGAACAGTTACTTGTTAAGCCTTGCCATGTACATCGTGAAGGTAACGTGAGCCGCGCAACGCGCTGAAGACCGCACCCACCAACGCCATTGCAAGTGCCATCGAGAAGACAATCACAAGGCCGTGATGGAAAGGTTGTGAGATCAAGTTAGGAAAGAAATGCTTTCCTGTGAGTGTGGCCCACTGTGCATTCGTCACGTGAGTTGCAGCCTGACTTCCCAGCAAACTCTGAAGTGGGTTGTAACCCAGGAATGATGCGAAGAGACTTCCTACCACTGGCAAATTAGCAATCTGATGTGCCTGAGTCGCAGATACTCCATTTGCTGTTAACCCGGCGTACATAGAACTTGGAAGCGCATGGCTAAGTCCTACGATCATGAGTGAGAAGAAGATTCCAATAGAGAGAACCATTCCGGAATTCATGAAGGCAGCTTGTATGCCTGCGGCTGCTCCGCGACTCTCCGCTGGAACACTGTTCATCACAGCAGTCGCGTTAGGAGCCGAGAACATTCCACCACCAATGCCGTTAAGCAAGACGAGCAGTGCAAACCAGAGATAATGGAAATTGGTTGGGACTAGTAGTAACCCAATGAAACTTCCACCGAACAACAACATGCCGACAGTGGAGAGTATGCGCGCGCCATGGCGATCGGAGATCCAGCCACTTACTGGACCTGCCAGCAAGAAGCCCATCGTCAACGGCAAGAGATAGATACCAGCCCATAGTGGTGTGGCATCGTAGGCATATCCATGAATAGGAAGCCAGATTCCTTGCAGCCAGATGATCAACATGAATTGCAGACCGCCACGTGCAGTAGCAGCTAACAAGCCTGCAGCTGATCCCATCGCAAAGGCGCGGATCTTAAATAGGTGGAGGTTAAACATTGGATGCTTAACTTTTACCTCAATTGTGAAGAAGGCGATCAAGAAGATAATGGCAAGCACGAAGCAGACAATTACTTTTGGTGCAAACCAACCCATGGATGATGTGTGGTACGGCTGAATTCCGTAGACCATGCCGACCAAGAGAGAGGTCAGGCCGAGCGCAAAGGTGAGGTTGCCCCACCAATCGATTGTGGCGTGTGCTCTCTTGCCGTTGTCCCTGAGACTGATGTAGCCCCAGACCGTGCCAAAGAAACCGAATGGCACAGATACCCAGAAGACCAGTCGCCAATCACCGATAGATAGCAATCCACCTGCGATCAGACCGATAAAGGAGCCACCGATTGCAGCGACCTGGTTGATTCCGATAGCAAGGCCACGCTGTTCAACTGGAAATGCGTCGGCGATGATGGCTGAGGAGTTAGCGAACAACATTGCACCGCCCACGCCTTGAACCAAGCGCCAAATAACGAGCCACAAAGCGCCTTTGCTTGCATGATACGGATCAAGCGCCAGCAGGATCGAGGCGATCGAGAAGACCAAGAAACCTAGGTTGTAGATGCGTACGCGCCCGAAGATATCTCCGATGCGACCCAGGCTGATGACGAGTACTGCTGTCACCAACATGTAGCCCTGTAGCAACCAGAGGAGATACCCCACATTGCCGGGGGAGAGCGGGTTGATTCCTACTCCGCGAAAAATTGCAGGCAGTGAGATCAAGATAATAGAAGAGTTGATCGTCGCCATAAAAATACCAAGAGTTGTATTGGTAAGAGCGACCCACTTGTAACGAGGAGATATCGAATTTGTTGTTGAAGCTTCAATCACCATTGCACGATAGCACAAGGGATTTTCGGGGGCGGGGCTGGGAGCCTAAGAACTTCCGTGAACTACTTTTTGGCGCTCAACCACCAGGCCGCATACGGCGGAATTGGCACAAGGCCATAGAAGCTCATCTCAGATTGTGAAATATGCTCGAACATCTTCTCTTGGAAGACTCCATAGCTATCGATGTAGTGGGTTGTCTCACTCAGGTTAAAGATCTCAACGAGATTTCCCGCAGCGTGCTCACGCCGGAAGATCAAGACCGCGCCGTGCGATGCGGTAGATATTGAGGTTGGTGTTGCAGCGTGCAACGAGGCTAGCTCTTGTCGTGCGCGTACTAATGACTTGAACGCGGTCAGGATCGTGCCCGCGGCACCTTTACCACTGCGCGCATTTTTGACCAGATCCCAATTCATCGCAGGTCGATGTATCCAGCGATTGTCATCGGCCTTGGTTGGATCATCTAAGAAAGTGCGATCATTGATGAGTCCGAGTTCATCTCCCATATAGAGAAGAGGTAAGCCTCCGAATCCAAAAACAATTGCATAGGAGGCGATCAACCTTGATATTGCAAGTTCGAGTTCTGCGCTATCACCTGATTCAAGCGCCGCTTCAACTCCCGCCAAACTTGCAGCGGATCCCGATGTGCGACGATCACCAGTCTCGGCATTTGATTGGAAATGCACTCCACGTGCAAATGAACCTGCAAATTCATTTGCATAAAAATCTGCCAAGAAGGAACGGTGCGCTGGTCCGGAGATACCAATCGCAGCCGCATCAGCATCATCGATCGCCCATCCAATATCGTCGTGGCAGCGCAGATACGTCGCCCAAGCAGAAGTTGTTGGAATCGCAGCGAAGTTATTGAGAGCATATGAAAGCAAGCGACCATCACGCGCTGCCAGCGCTGACCAGATCTGCACCATAAGGCTGTTGTGATATGCCAGATCCGAAACCTTGCCGGCATGTACTCCTTGACCCAGGTAATGCACCACATCGCGCGGACCTACGATCGCTTCAGCTTTAAATATCAGTGATGGCGCCATGATGTGAGCCGCTGCTCGCAGCGCCTGGGTGATGGAGTGAACCTCTGGTTGGTTCTGGCAGTTGGTTCCCATGCGCTTCCAGATAAAGGCGATCGCATCTAAGCGCAGACAGTCAACTCCTTGGTTAGCCAAGAATCCAATGACATCTACATACTCCATAAATACCTTGGGATTGCTCCAATTAACATCCCACTGCCACTCATTAAATGTGGTCCAGACCCAAGCCTGCATCGCGGAGTTGAAAGTGAAGTTGCCTGGCGCAAATGTTGGGAAGATCTCTGGCAATGACTTTTCGAGCTCATCAGGAACTGTGCGATCGCTGTAGGCGTAGAAGTAGTCGCGATATTTGCCATCACCTGCTTGGGCCTTAAGTGCCCATTCATGTTCGGCGGCTACGTGATTGAGAACCAGATCGATAGTGAGAGAAATTCCGTTGTTGTGCAGATCCTCAGCCAATCGGCTGAAATCTTCTAAAGTTCCTAGGTCGCTTCGAACCGAACGGTAATCCATCACCGCATAGCCGCCATCATTATTGCCCGGGCGAGGTGTGAGCAGCGGCATCAAGTGCAGGTAGGTAACGCCAAGCTCCTTGAGGTAGTCGATCTTCGACCGCACCCCAACTAGATTCTTGGCAAAGAGATCTGCGTATGCGACGTAACCGATCGCGCCGCTCTGTTGAAACCAGTCAGGTTGCAAAGTGCGCATCTGATCGCGATGGCGCAATTGCGGGCTACGTTGGCGATGGACCTCTGTAATGATTCGAATGAGGTCGGGGAACATTGCATCGACTGCATATACCGCACTCAGGCCATCGTATAAGTCTTGAGCGTAACGGTCATAACGATTAAGAATCTCTTGGCGACTGGAATCTTCTTTAAGCGCAAGTTCTAATTGGGTACGTCCGGCTGCAATAACTGCAGCAGCCCCGATAGAAGCCTCTTGTGACTTCTTAGAAGGGCGCAGTCTCATTGAGATGACCAACTTGCTATGCGTGCATGAATGAAATCATCTTCATTGTTCCAATACACGGCACAGGCTCTGTGATAACCATCTGCAATGGTGAGGTTGAGGTGATGGGCTCCATCTCCTCTGACTAACAAGATGGGGGAGAGTACTTTCTTATCTACGATCTTCTTGAGATCACGCTTCACATGAAAATTACTGCGATCGAGAAGCGGTAAACCAGATGCACGGATGACATCTTTGGCTTTAACAAGTTCGATGGTGGCAGCCTTGAGGGAATCGACAATGCGAACAATTTCATCGGCATCTGTGAGCAAGGAGAGGTAAGACTGAGCGGCGGGATAGTCATGGTCCTCTGGCTCAGTTCCCCAGATCACTTTTGGCATGCAGGAAGTATCTCCCGCACGAGGCAAAGAGGCAATAATGTGGTCTCCTACCTCTGATCCAGAAAAGAGCCTTTGAAATGAAATTTAAGAATCTAGGTCGCTCGGGACTCTCAGTCAGCCAACTCTGCTTGGGAACAATGAACTTTGGCCCAGAGACGGATGAGGCGACATCGCATGCAATCATGGATGCAGCGCTCGGCTACGAGATTAATTTCTTCGATACCGCAAATAGATATGGCGGCGTCGATAACTACGGTCGCACCGAAGAGATCATTGGTCGCTGGTTTGCCCAAGGTGGGGGACGCCGCGAGAAGGTAGTCCTAGCAACCAAGCTCTTTGGCCCAATGGATCCTTGGCCAAATAGCCGTGGTGTATCTGCCCTCAACATTCGCCGCGCCTGCGATGCCAGCCTCAAGCGCCTGCAAACTGATTACATCGACCTCTACCAAATGCACCACATCGATCGCTCAACACCGTGGGAAGAGGTCTGGCAGGCGATGGATGTTCTGGTCACCCAAGGCAAGATTCTGTACGTCGGAAGTTCAAACTTCGGTGGATGGCATATCGCCCAAGCTCAAGAAGCCGCAAAGTCACGCCACTTCATGGGACTTGTCTCTGAGCAATCTATTTATAACTTAGTCACTCGCGATATCGAGCGAGAAGTTATTCCGGCAGCTTTGCATTATGGACTTGGTGTAATTCCATGGTCACCGCTCCACGGAGGATTACTAGGCGGAATTTTGAAGAAGCAAGATTCAAAGCGACGCCTCGAAGGTCGCTCCAAGGAGTTCTTCGACGCAAAGCGTCCTCAAATCGAACGCTACGAAGCCTTCTGCGATTCGATCGGGCATGCTCCGGCAGATGTTGCACTCGGTTGGCTGCTCGCACAACCTGCCGTCACCGCACCGATCATCGGTCCACGCACCCAAGAACAACTCACCAATTCGTTCAAGGCACTCTACGTTAATTTAACTGAGGAACAACTCGCCGTCTTGAACGAGATCTTCCCTGGTTACAAGACCGCGCCTGAAGATTACGCCTGGTAACTCTTTATCCGTTGAGTTGATCGTCTTCGGCTAGTTCCTGAATTTCTTCCTCGTGAGAAAGTATCCAGGCCGCAAATGTTGCGGTCAGGGTACTTATCATCGCGACACCGAAGATAATCAATACACCGGCAATGAGCCGCCCCTCATCAGTAACAGGGAATTTGTCCCCGTATCCAATCGTCGTGACTGTTACTAATCCCCACCACAGGGCATCGATCGGGGTATGAATATTTGAACCCGGAGCATTACGTTCAATATCTAGAACTGCTGCACCCATGATGACAATCATCAAGATCGCAGCTCCCACCAAGACGCTCGGTAAAGAACTAATAAGTGCCTTGCGAGAACGAAGCCCTGCTTGTCTTGTAAAGACAAGGGCTCGTAATGCGCGAAGTGGTCTGAAGAATGGCACGGCTACCAATAACAATTCAAAGAGGTGGCTGCGAACATAATTTTTCTTATTTGGAGCTAGTTTTAGTTGAATCATGTAGTCAATGAAAAATAGAGCCCAGATCACGTAGTTAGTAACTTCGCAAAGCGCCTTTACTCCACTGGGAACCGGATACCAATAGATTGGATAAACGAAGGAGACGGTATACAGCAGACTCAAGATGAGAGTGGAGAGCGCGGTCTTCTTCTGCCATTCAATTAAAGTCATAGGCAGAACTTTGCCACACGCGTCAATAAATTGAGTTCAAGGTCAGCCGCAATGTATCCAAATCCTAGATCTAGTAACTATGGTCTTCTCTCATATTGGATGACAGAATCCCCTTCTGGAGTTTCACCTTGGAACCCAAAATTTTGTCGAATCGGGTGCAAATATGGATCTATTTAACAAGGGCCAAATCGAGGAATTACAAAGGGAAATTGCAGATTTAAAAAGACAAAATTTGGAATTATCGAAATACGGAGCATTGAATGCTCTCCAGGTGGAATCTGAAATATCAAAATTGAATGAAGAAAGAGATAAGCTGCAAAGAGAACTCAGGGAAATTTCGGAGCAAATTCGGACTACTAAGGCTGAGTTAGTTCAGACAGAGGATCTTAAGATCCTCCAGGAAGTCGGTATATATCAATTTTCCGAAATTCTTGATACAGCCGTTGCCTACCAGGACAAAATTAAAGATTTGGACGATCAAATAAAGGCAGCTAACAGACCTGGAGGTGGAGCTACCACTTCAGTTCAAGGTTGGACTGTGAACGGTTCAGCCAAGGAAGGTCAGCACATGATTTCGGAAACTTCGAAATTGATGTTGCGTGCATATAACAGCGAAGTTGAGGATGCAATTAGAACTTTGAAACCCTACAAGGTCGAGGCCGCAATAGACCGATTAAACAAAGTCCGGGACACTATTGCAAAACTTGGTTCGACTATGAAAATCACCATCAGCTCCAAATACCACGATCTTAGAATTCGAGAGTTGAAGTTAACAGGCGATTTCCTTCAGAAGCAGGCCGAAGAAAAGGAAAGGCAAAAGGAGATCGCTCGTCAACTTAAGGATGAGGCTAAGGCTCAAGCCGAATTTGAAGCGGAAAAGGCCAAGCACCTTAAAGACTTAGCGCACAATGAAACCATCTTAAAAAAGGCTGAAGAAACTGGTAACGATAAAGCAATCGAGGAAACGAAGGCTCGCATTGAGGAGATTCATGCGGCAATAGCCGGAGTGGAAGAGCGAGCAGCCAATATTCGACAAGGATATGTCTACGTCATTTCAAATATCGGCAGCTTTGGGGAAGGTGTTGTAAAGATTGGCTTAACTCGGCGAATTGATTACGAAGATCGAATTCATGAGCTAAGCGATGCATCGGTGCCATTTATTTTTGATATTCATGCTGTTATCGCAAGTACTGATGCCGTCAGTCTGGAGAAGAAACTTCATGATGAATTAGCCGAATTTCGGCTGAACAAAGTAAATGCTCGGAAGGAGTTTTTTCAGGCCACTCCTGTTATGGTCAAGGAAAAGTTAGAAAAGTTGTCGGGTGAGCACCTACTTGTATTTAATGAGGTAGCGGAAGCAGCGGAGTATAGGATTTCAATCGGAAATAGAGATGAGAAGGCCTAAGACTGACCAAGTGAGGCAAGTAGGACTTGAACCTACGACGACCGAATTATGAGTTCGGGGCTCTAACCAACTGAGCTATTGCCTCTTGATGCAATCGAGTGTCATTACAAAATACATGACTCGAGCACCTGCGTATCTTATTGGGTATGAAATGCGAAGGACCCCACCATTTCTGGTGAGGCCCTTCGTGTTAATGGTTAATTAAGCAGGATTAACTGCGTCAGCCTGTGGGCCCTTTGGACCTTGTACGACTTCGAAAGTTACTGCTTGACCCTCTTCGAGAGACTTGTAGCCATTGCCTTGGATTGCTGAGTAGTGAACGAATACATCTTGTCCGCCGCCATCAACTGCAATGAAACCAAAACCCTTTTCAGAGTTGAACCACTTAACTGTGCCTGTTGCCATGTAGATATTTCCTTCGGTATGTGAGTGAAGCTAAAGATTTCCTTAGCTTCGGTCTTCCTCTTTTACAGCGATACCGAATCCATGAAACGGGTACTGCCAAGCGTCCGACTGTTGTGAAGTGTAACTCAAAACTCGAGGGTTGAAAGCCCCTACAAGGTTAATAATTGAGCGTAATTAGCCCTCAAATGAGCGGAAAATGAGCACAACATTGTGTCCACCGAAGCCAAATGAGTCGTTTATGGCAGCGATCTGACCTGCAGGAAGATCCCGAGGTTGATCACGGACGACATCGATTTTGACTGCTGGATCGAGGTTGTCGATGTTAATCGTTGGTGGTGCCTTGCGATGGTGCAAGGCAAGGACGCAGAAAATGGTTTCGATTGCGCCGGCGCCACCCAAGAGGTGTCCGGTCATCGACTTTGTGGCAGATACAGCCACGTGATTTATGTGATCTCCCAGGGCTGCGGCAAGCGCGTTGGCCTCGGCGACATCGCCAACTGGGGTAGATGTTGCGTGAGCATTGAGGTGAACCACCTCAGCTAGATCAACGCCACTATCTTTAAGAGCAAATTGAACGGCGCGAGTAACTCCGCTGCCTTCTGGATCCGGTGCAGCGATGTGATAACCGTCAGAGGTTAAACCTTGTCCGGCGAGCTCTGCATAAATCTTGGCACCGCGCTTTTGGGCGTGCTCCAAAGATTCAAGAACGATAACTCCGCCGCCTTCACCCAATACGAATCCATCGCGATCGGTGTCATAAGGACGTGAAGCTTTCTCTGGAGCATCGTTACGAGTTGAAAGCGCCTTCATCGATGCGAATCCTGCGATTGGCAGTGCATGGATCGCCGCTTCAACGCCACCTGTTACTACAACATCGGCGCGACCTGTACGGATCATCTCCATTGCGTATCCGATTGCTTCAGCACCGGATGCACATGCGCTAACTGGAGTATGAACCCCAGCCTTCGCTTGCAACTCAAGTCCCACGTTTGCAGCAGGACCGTTAGGCATCAACATCGGAACGGTATGTGGGCTAACAGAACGCGGACCCTTTTCGCGCAAGATGTCGTATTGATCGAGCATGGTGATAACTCCACCAATACCCGATGCAATAACAACTCCAAGACGCTCTTTATCAACGTCGGGCTTGCCCGCATCCGCCCAAGCCTCGCGGGCTGCGATGATGGCAAATTGTTCTGAGCGATCAAGGCGGCGCATCTCTACGCGCTCCATGACCTCACTTGGTTCTACTGCGACCCGCGCAGCAAACTTCACTGTCGAAACTTCGGTCCATGGCTCTTCAACAAGCCTCGCACCGCTCTTGCCAGCAAGTAGGGCAGCCCAAGTACTAGGTACATCGCCTCCGAGTGGAGTGGTTGCACCTAGTCCAGTGACTACAACGCGGGTTTTATCGCTCATCTATAAAGTTACTTCGCTGCGCTAACGATGAAGTTAACAGCGTCGCCGACGGTACCCATCTTGGTAACTTCCTCATCAGGAATCTTTACGCCGAACTTCTCTTCAGCTGCAACAACAACTTCAACCATGCTGAGGGAGTCAACTTCAAGGTCATCGCTGAAGCTCTTAGACATCTCAATCTTGCTTGCATCTACGCCAGCAACTTCGACAACGATCTCTTTGATTCCTGCGAGTACTTCATCTTGAGTTAGTGCCATTTTTATTATCTCTTTTCTTATCTTGGTTGAGGAGGTAATTCCACGACTTGACCGGCATAGACCAGTCCAGCGCCGAATCCGATTAGGAGTGCGTTCTTGCCGTGTAACTCTGGGTGTTCCTGCAGCAGTGCATCCATCGCAAGTGGGATAGAGGCGGCGGAAGTGTTTCCGGTGGTGCGGATATCGCGGGCAACGACCACGCTATCTGGAAGCTCCATCGACTTGGTAAGCGAATCAATGATGCGCTCATTAGCTTGATGGGGGATAAAGGCTGCGATGTCGGCAGGGGTAAGGCCAGAGTTCTCAATGATCTCTTTGCCAACCTTTGCGACTTCATAGACAGCCCAACGGAAAACCTTTTGACCTTCTTGATGAATTACGGGCCAGGCTAAGTTATTGAGATCAGAGCCAGGCTTGTAATCAATCCAAGAAGGAACCATTGCGATCGCTTCGCGGTTTTCAACATCAGAACCTTGAACCGTAGGTCCGATTCCGACATCCTGTGATTGACCGATTACTACTGCTCCAGCACCATCGGCGAAGATAAACGAGGTAGCGCGATCATCCAGATCAATAAAGTCTGAAATCTTTTCTGCACCTATTACTAATACATATTTAGCCGAGCCAGAGCGGACCATGTCATTGGCTAGACCAACCCCGTAAGAGAATCCAGCGCAAGCAGCTCCGATATCAAATGCCGCGGCATTCTTAATTTCCAAGCGGAGGGCAACTTCAGTTGAAGCGCTCGGTGTTTGGTAAGGGTAGGTAATGGTGGCGAAAATGATGGTGTCGATCTCTTGAGCGGTGATTCCAGCACGTTTAATCGCGATCTTTGAAGCCTTAACCGCCATATCGGTGACAGATTCATCGGCATCTGCCCAGTGACGGGTTTGGATACCGGTGCGCTGCTGAATCCATTCATCAGATGAGTCGATACGTTCAACAAGTTCAGAGTTAGGAACGACGCGAGGCGGGCGGTATGCGCCAACCGAGAGGATGCGAGCGTTCTGAGTTGGGGTGGTGAACTTAATCGTCACTACTTACCCCCATGAGTTCGAGCGAAGTCTCGAGCGCCGGCAATATCGTCTGGGCTCTTGATAGCAAAGAGTTCGATTCCAGGTTGTGCACGCTTGATCAAACCAGTCAGCGTTCCACCTGGGGCAACTTCAATAACACCAGTTACGCCTTGTGCTGCGAGAGTCTCCATGCACAAATCCCATCGAACGGGGCCAGATACCTGACCAACGATGCGAGCCATGAACTCATCACCGCCCGTAATGATGGCACCATCTCTATTAGAAATCACTGGCGCTACTGGATCAACTACTGTGATCTCGCGCGCAGCATCGGCAAGTGCTGTGACAGCAGGTTGCATAACGCTGGTGTGGAAAGCTCCCGAAACTTGCAACGGGCGAACTCGAGCCCCTGCAGGAGGATTTTCAGCTAATTGGGCTAGAGCGTCCAAAGGACCTGCGGCCACAATCTGACCTCCGCCATTTTCGTTGGCTGGGGTAAGACCAAGGGCTAAAAGCGCGTCCACAACGACTTCACGCTCACCGCCAAGAACAGCCGACATTCCAGTATTGCTGCCATGAGCGGCGGCAGACATGGCGCGACCACGGACATTGACGAGGGTGAGCGCGGCATCTCCATCAAAACTCTGTGCCAAACTCGCAGCGGTGATCTCACCGACTGAGTGGCCTGCAAAAAAATCAAAAGTTATGTCTTGCCCAGCAAAAGCCTGCATGGCCGAGATCAAACCAGCGGCAACGAGCAGAGGTTGAGCGTGTGAGGTTTCGCGGATCTCATCGGCATCTGCGGTTGTACCCAGAGCAACAAGGTCGAGATCAATCAAGCGAGACCAGTTTTCGACAAGAGCGCGAGAGGTCGCATCTTCCAACCATGGAGTCAGGAATCCCGGAGTCTGGGCGCCCTGACCGGGAGCTAGGAGAGCGAGCATTTTAAAAGTTTATGCGCGCCAATCGGTTACTGCCGAGTACCCCTTCACTATTAACTCAATAATTACCCGAAATGCCTCAATTGTCATCAAAATGATGGCGACGGGCAGCAGATCGACCGAACGCTTCAAAAACCATGGCGTTCCCTTGCAAATCAGCCACCAAATCTTGGCGGCGCGAGAATGTAAGTCGGCGGCCTCAGGTTCGGGCAGATCCACCTTCCAGCCGCGATCTTGAAGTGCGCTCGCCATCTCGCGGGCCAGCAACTTATGCCCCCGAGGTCCTGGGTGCATGCGATCGATATGCCAGTTGGCGATGTCGTGCACGTTAGGGATCTTGCGAGTGTGAATCAGAATCAGATCTAGCTCTCGAGCCACTTGGTAATAAACATTGTTGACCGCATTCACTCGGCGACGAATCACACGCTTGAGCAATCGGGGGACTCTCAAGATCTCACCGGGATCATGTAACTCGACCATGATGATTTCTGATCCTTTGGAGATTAGTTCGCGGCAGGTGTCAGAGATATTTTGATAGAGCGCCTGCGGATCAAAACCATTTCGCAACATGTCATTGCCGCCCACGATGACGGCGCAGATATCTGGTTGGTGTTCTAAAGCCTTAGGAAGTTGCACATTCTTCACTTCGGCAGATTTAGCACCCGGCCTAGAAAAATTGAGGTACTCGCATGAACCATGGAAAACCTGACTGAGGTAGTAACCCCAGCCACGTGGATTGCCCTCGAGATCTGTATCGCCTGTGCCAAAAGCGGCAGAGTCACCAATTACGGTGAAACGAATCGGCAAGGTTTGTTGTGGCGCAAGTAGGGTCATGATGCAATCATCAACTTTCTCTTGGTGATCACCAGTGGAGCTTTACTACCTATCCCTTCAATCCCGTGCAACATCATCATCAAGTGGATCGTCTTATCCCATGGCAGAGCCTCTGCTGAACTTCGTGCCACGGTGCGCAACCGTGGGCGAGACAAAAGTTTTTCAATCGCATCGGCGAATGCAACTCCGTTATCGGCGGCGACGGCGCCTGCAGGATATTTATTATCAACCTTCAAGAACTCGCCAACCGCGCTGCTCTTAGATGCCACAACTGGTGTACCGCTCGCCAAAGATTCCAAAGCCGAAAGACAGAATGTTTCAAGTGGTCCTGGTGCAAGTGAGATATCGGCAGAAGCCAAGATCGCGGCAACGCGTTTGCGATCGGCGATGTAACCCAAGGTTGTGACGGGCAGATCCTTCGCCATCAAACGGATCTTCTTCCACATTGGGCCGATTCCAACTATTACTAGGCGGGCATCGATTCCACGAGCGCGGAGTTCGATCAAGGCTTCAATGGAGCGTTGTGGCTCTTTCTCTGGCGACAAACGACCGCAGTGGACTAACAAGAATTGTGAACCTAGTAAGAGCTCTTCACGATAGGACTCACTCCGGTTCTCTGGGCTGAAGTTAGTGAGGTCTACTCCGAGCGGAATCTTCACTAAGTTCTTGGAACCAATTTCGCGGAACTCCGCAGCGGCAAATTCGGTCGTTGCGATGACGTGGTCAAAGGAGGCTGCAAGTCTGCGGTTATGCCAATTGACCATCGCCTTGCGAGGTAACCAAGCAGGCAGGAAGCGGTTCGCTAAACCGCGCAGAGTTTCATGGCTAAATACCACCGTAGGAATTCGATGTGCCCGCGCGAATTTTCCAATCCCGCGTAGTGTAAATCGATCCGAGATCTCAATCCGGTCTGGAGCGAGTTCAAGAATCAGTGCCCGTAAAGCTTTATTGGATCTAATGATTCGATAGTTACCACTACCTGGAAGCATCACGCTAGGGAGTGTGATCTTGCGACCGTACGGAGTTTGTTCTTGCAAGAACTGTGAGCCAGGCACAATGTAAATGAAGTCGTGCCCGTATTTAAGATAGCCGCGACCCAATTCATGCAAAGTTGTTTTGATTCCACCTGAGTTAGGTCCGTAGAAATTTGCAACATGCACAATCCTCATGCGACCGCTCCAACTGGATAACTTGCAGCATGTCGTGATTCGATAACGGCGCGATAGTGATTGATAAGTTGGTGATTGATAGCGCTCCAGGTGCGGGTCTCTACAGAGTCACGAGCAAGTAGTGACATCTCGGCACGATCACCGCGATCCATGAAATGTTTGACAGTTGCATGCAAGGCATGCGAATCACTTGTATCGATGATGTATCCAGTCGCACCATTTGTTACTAAGTCTGCAGGTCCACCCGAAAGTGGGACGATGCACGGAGTTCCTGCGGACAACGCTTCCTGAACCGCTTGGCAAAAAGTCTCATTAGGTCCTGGGTGGATGAATAGATCGAAGCTGGCATAGGCGGAACCGAGTTCTTCTCCCGATTTAAATCCAGTGAAGATTGCATCAGGAAGTTCGCGCTGCAATTTTTCGCGCGCAGGACCATCCCCAACAATGACGAGTTGTACGCGAGGATCACGATCTAGTACTGCTAGATCGCCGATGCGCTTCTCATTTGCTAAGCGTCCGACATATCCAACGACCAACTTGTTGGGAGCGCCCCACGAGTGGCCAAGGAGTTCATCGCGCTTCGACGGATGAAAGAGCGAGGTATTAACTCCTCGTCGCCACAGGTGGACATTGGGAACGCCTTGTTCTCGTAGATCGCCACATGCTGCAGTTGATGGAGCCAGCGTGCGATCGGTGCTGGTGTGAATCTTGCCTACGATCTTTCGAAGCGAACTATGCGCGATATTCATTCCGTAGTGACGTGCAAAGCCCGCCAAATCTGTTTGATAGATCGACAGCGAAGGCAACCCCAGGCGGCGTGCGATGCGAGCGGAGTATCCACCGAGTGCGAAAGGTGAGGCTAAGTGCAAAACATCGGGCGCAAAGCCATCGATTAAATATTCGAGTTTGCGAGAAGGAACCGCGACTGGCAGGCCAATGGGCAGAATCGAGTGCAGGGGTAGTGCAGGTACCCTTTTGATTCTGGCGCCGTGATATTCACGTGGCCCGCCGTCGGACTCGGGTGCGATAACCATCGCTTGGTGTCCCTGGGACTCTAGGAATTCCAGGACTCTTAAGACTGAATTGGTAACGCCGTTTACCTGAGGCAAGAAACTCTCGGTGACGATTGCAACTCTCATGGCTCATATAGTCAGCCTTGAATCAAGCCTGAAGTAACCCTTGAGGTAAAGCGTTGCTGAAGGTCAGGTGAACTCATGAAGTGAGAACCTTCGTAGACTTATCCCATGGATATCTACCTCGATCATGCGGCTACCACGCCGATGATTCCTGAGGCATTAGATGCCCTCACCGCTCAGATCAAAGAATTTGGTAATGCCTCGAGCCTTCACACTGCTGGTCGTGCCGTCCGCAAGAAGGTAGAAGAGGCGCGTGAAGAGATTGCCGCGATTGCCGGCTGCCAACCGGGTGAAGTTATTTTTACCGGCAGCGGAACTGAGGCCAACAACCTGGCCATCAAGGGTTTTTATTGGAAGGCAGTTGAGGCAGATCTACTTCGCAATGTGATTGTCGTAGCGGCCTTTGAACATCACGCAACCTTGGAACCCGTTGAATGGTTAGAAGAGCATGAAGGTGCAATCGTTATTCATGTTCCGATCTCATCTCATGGACTCATTGATCTAGATGCGCTTGCCGAAATCATTAAAGCAGAGCGGGATCACATTGCGCTCATCTGCGTCATGCACTCCAACAATGAGATCGGAACGATACAACCGATCGCAGAAGTTGTGGCAATGGCTGGAACAATTCCGGTACACACCGATGCAGTACAAAGTTTCTGCAAGGTGCCATTTAATTTTGCGGAGTTAGGTGCAACTTCGGCGACCATCAGCGCTCACAAGATCGGTGGACCGTTGGGTGTCGCAGCGCTGATCCTTAAGCGCGGGATTGATATCACTCCGGTATTGCATGGTGGGGGACAGGAGCGTGATATTCGAAGCGGCACCCTTAACGCCCCATCGATCGTCGCCTTTGCCGCAGCTGCTAAGTGGAGCGATGCGCATCGTGAAGAGAACTACGCCAAAGTTTCTGGATTGCGTTCCTTACTCGCCAAAGTTGTTCTCGAGGCGGTGCCCGATGCCCGCATCAACGGAAGCGCACTCGAGATGTTGCCCGGGATCCTCAACATCACCTTCCCTGGCACAGAGAGTGATTCCTTATTATTAATGCTCGATAACGCGGGGATCGCATCCTCAACAGGCTCAGCCTGCAGCGCAGGCGTGCAACGCCCGAGTCATGTCTTGCTCGCGATGGGGTTGGACGAGCGCGATGTTCGGGCTTCGTTACGCTTCTCTCTTGGAACATCAACCACGGCCGAAGAAATTCATACGGTGGGTGAGGTTATCGCTGGCGTCGTAGCTCAGGTGCGCGCCGCATACAAAGGGGCAAAGTAATGAAGGTAATCGCCGCAATGAGTGGGGGCGTGGACTCCGCAGTCGCTGCTGCCCGCGCGGTTGATGCCGGCCACGAAGTAATCGGTGTCCACCTCGCCTTGTCCTCAAACCCGCAGAAATATCGTTCGGGTGCCCGTGGATGTTGCACCATTGAAGATTCGCACGATGCCCGTCGCGCCGCGGACATGATTGGTATTCCTTTTTATATATGGGATATGGCCGAAGAGTTCCATGCCGGCGTTGTTGAAAACTTTATCGAGGAGTATGCGCAGGGTCGTACTCCAAACCCATGCCTGCGTTGCAATGAGAAAATTAAGTTCGAAGCCGTCTTAGATCGCGCCAGCGCCCTTGGTTATGACGCAGTTGCAACAGGTCACTACGCGATTACCAAAGATGGCGAATTAGGTCGCACCCTGCATCGCGCCGTGGATCCACTCAAAGATCAGTCCTATGTGTTAGCAGTCCTAAATGCCAAGCAGATTGCTGGCGCTATGTTTCCTTTAGGGGATACCAAAAAGGAAGATGTGCGCAAAGAAGCTAAGGCGCGCGGACTCTACGTTGCCAACAAGCCTGATAGCCATGACATCTGTTTTATTCCGTCAGGCAACAATGCAGGTTGGTTGCGCGACAAGTTAGGTAGTGAGGTCGGCCCGATCGTCGATGAAGAAGGCAATCAGGTCGGTGAACACCAAGGCGCTTACACCTACACAATTGGTCAACGCCGCGGACTCGGCTTGAGCGTTCCCGCCGCTGGTGGAGTTCCCCGTTATGTTCTTAAGATCGAACCAAAGTCCAACACTGTTGTCGTTGGAACCAAAGATGCGCTTGCCGTCACCGCAATCACTGGAGAAAAGCCAATCTGGTGCGGCCTGCCTCCAGTATTCAATACGGAGCATCGCGGCTTCGCTCAGATCCGCGCGCACGGAGCGCCACTGCCTTGCACTTACGCGGCCACCGATACATCTATTACTGCTGTGCTGGATGAGCCACTTCTTGGACTCGCCACCGGTCAAGGCCTAGTTATTTACGATGGCGATCGGGTTGTCGGCTCCGCCACCGTCAGCGCCACCCTGTAGTTTTTGCATATGTCAGCGAAGGTAGCCGAGCAAATTGCAGCCCTGGCCGAAGAACTTCGTGACCATCAATTCCGCTACTACGTCCTCGATAAGCCAATCATCAGCGATGCCGAGTTCGACGCCAAGTTAAAAGAGCTCGAAGCGATCGAGAACAAATATCCGCAATACCGCTCTGCCGAGTCTCCAACTCAGATAGTGGGTGGGGGATTTGCAACCGGATTTGAGGCGCGCGATCACATCCAGCGCATGACATCCCTCGATAACGTCTTTGGCCTCGATGAACTCGCTACCTGGTTCGACCGTATCGACAAAGCTGGGGTAAAGAACACCTGGCTCTGCGAAGTAAAAGTTGACGGCCTCGCCATCAATTTGCTCTACCGCGATGGCAAACTTGTTCAAGCACTTACTCGCGGGAACGGTGTCACCGGTGAAGATGTCACGCTCAATGTAAAGACCATCTCTGTTATCCCGCACGAACTCAAGGGAAAGAACATTCCATCGCTGCTTGAAGTGCGCGGTGAGGTCTTCTTCCCAATCAAAGCCTTCAATGAATTTAACGAAGAGATCCAAGAATCTGGCAAAGCGGCTTTCGCCAACCCTCGTAACGCTGCGGCAGGCTCGCTCCGCCAGAAAGATCCCAAGGTAACTGCCAGCAGACCACTATCGATGGTGGTTCATGGAATCGGCGCGATCGAGGGCGCAACTTTCGAAAGTCAATCAGGCGCCTATGAACTTCTTAAGTCGTGGGGATTGCCAACGAGTAATCGCTACAAAGTTGTAAAGACTCGCAAAGAGGTTGAAAAATTTATTGAGTACTACCAACTCCATCGCCACGATGTAGAACACGAGATCGATGGAATCGTGATCAAGGTCAACGAGATCGATATTCAAAATCAACTTGGATTTACTTCGCGCGCACCTAAATGGGCGATTGCTTACAAATATCCACCTGTTGAAGTCACTACCAAGTTATTGGATATAAAAGTTAGCGTCGGACGTACCGGCCGAGTAACTCCATTCGCATTTATGGAACCCGTCGTTGTCGCAGGTTCAACCGTCAGTAACGCAACCCTGCATAATCAAGAAGAAGTCCTACGCAAAGGAATCTTGATTGGCGACACCGTAGTTATCCGCAAAGCAGGCGATGTAATCCCAGAAGTTTTAGGCCCAGTTGTCGAAAAACGCGATGGATCAGAACGTCCTTTTGTCATGCCCACCAAATGTCCTGACTGCGGTACAAAGCTCAAGGCAATCTCATCCGGCGATGTCGATATCCGTTGCCCCAATGCTCAATCATGCCCGGCGCAATTACGCGAACGACTCTTTTATATCGGCTCTCGTGCCGCACTCGATATCGATGTCTTGGGTTTCGAAGCAGCAAGCGCACTTCTTGAAAGTGGACTCGTTACAGATGAAGGTGATCTCTTCGACCTCACCGCCGAAAAATTAGCCACCAGTGATTTCTTCATTAAGAAAGATGGCACCCTAGGTGCAACTGCCGAAAAGTTCTTGGCTGCACTCGAGGGTGCAAAGACTCGTCCACTCTGGCGCGTTCTTGTCGCTCTATCAATCCGTCACGTTGGTCCAACCGCAGCTCAGAGTTTGTCCAAAGCATTCGGTTCAATCGATGCCATCATGGACGCCACCATTGATGAATTAGCCGCAGTCGATGGGGTCGGTGAGATCATCGCCCAATCCATCATCGAATGGTTCGAAGTCGATTGGCACCAAGAGATCATCCGTAAATGGCGTTCTGCAGGAGTTTCACTTGTCGAAACTTTCGTCAACACCAACCCACAGACCTTGGCCGGACTGACCTTGGTCGTCACTGGATCGCTCGAGGCCTTTACTCGCGATGGTGTCGATGAGGTCATCACCCTTCATGGAGGCAAGAGCTCTGGCAGCGTCTCCAAGAAAACTGATTACGTCGTAGTGGGGGATTCACCTGGATCCAAGGCCACTAAAGCCGCTGAACTCGGGGTTCGCATCCTCAACGAGGCACAATTCAAGGAATTGCTCGCCCACGGCCCCGATGGGTTAAAGTAGCCCAATGCTGAAGCACCTACTGTCCCGTGAGGCACATACCGTTGTCCGCCCACTTCCAGCCTCTCCTGTCTTCTTCGGAGTAACAGCTTTCGTAATCTTGTCGCTCTTGTTGTTCCTGGTTCTTCGTCTAGATCGGGATTAAAACATCGCAAAAGTAGGAATTCTGGGTGGGACTTTTGACCCCATTCATCGTGGACATCTCCACATCATCGAATCATTAGCAGACCGCTTCGACTCCATCATGGTGGTCCCTGCTGGCAACCCATATATGCGCGCCGAAAAGCCAGAGGCCTCTGGCTACGACCGGATCGAAATGGCAACCCTCGCGCTCGATGATCTATCAGATGCCTTGCAAGAAAAAGTTGTCCTCACCGACCTCGAAGTTCGCCGCGAAGGTCCCACCTACGCGATCGACACGATCTCTCAACTCAAGCCTTTCTTTCCAAAGGATTCATTCACACTAATTCTCGGTAGCGATGCGGCAGCCAACTTCGATAAGTGGCATAAAGCAGATGCACTCAAGAAATTAGTGGATGTACTTGTAGTCCGCCGCCCCGGTGAAAAGTCAGCGAAATCTGGCTTCCCAGAGGTCGAGATCGATGCGCTAGATATTTCTGCAACAAAGGTAAGAGAGATCATTGAATCAGGTGGAGATCCAAAAGAGTTTCTCACCGAATCAGTTTTGACCTACATCAAGGAGCGTGGCCTCTATGGCAGCAAGTGAGCAAGTCCGAGCGTTAGCGCAAAGAGCGGCCGAGGCCGTCAATGAAAAGTTGGGTCAAGATATCGTCGCAATCGATATGACCGACCAGATGGTTCTATCCGAAGTCTTCTTGATCGCCACCGGTGCCAACGAGCGCCAGGTCGAGGCGATCGCCGACGAAGTCTTTAAGAAGTTAGCCGAAATTGGCGAGAAGCCAATCCGCAAAGAGGGCAAGGGCCAGTGGGTTCTGCTCGATTATTCCGACCTCGTGGTCCATATCCAGTCCCAAGAGCTCCGTAACTATTACATGCTCGATCGCCTCTGGAATGACTGCCCGCGTTTGCCTTTGGAACTCGTTGAATTAAGATAGGCAAGTTGAGCGGGTTAAACTCCGCTCCATAAGAAAATTGGGGCTGTGGCGCAGCTGGTAGCGCACCTGCATGGCATGCAGGGGGTCAGGGGTTCAAGTCCCCTCAGCTCCACTTAGGAATTGGGCGAATCTCTAAGCATTTAAATTCTAAAAGTGGCTTTCAGTTCTTCTCACTCCCGTTTTGTCACTCAACGGAAACCTTTTGAAAGTTACCAATCACTTAGTGGACATCCTACCTAGACAAATAAATCGGACAATGCATATCTTCTTATTAACGAGAGTGCTTTAATTTACCGAATGAATCACCTTTGTAGCGAGAAATACAGGGAATTTGGAGTAATAGACAATTGCATTTCTATAGAGCGTCGCCCAGTAGATTCAAGTCAACCCTAGAACCGGAAACCCGTTCCGAAGTATCAAATCATTGGTTACAAGAAGCTTTACCAAAAAACATAATTTCTTGGATTGCATAAAGATCTCCCCATGGATATCCACCTTTTGGAAGACGCGCCTTCCGAAACTGACGACTTTCAAGGTGGTGCACATGCCAGATTAGCCGACGCGCTAGTCAAAATCATGAGCGTTGAGCGCGGTGGCAGAGTCATCGGACTTGAGGGAGCTTGGGGCTCTGGAAAATCTACAGTTGTAAGTTTACTTTCAGGCGTCTTCAAATCTGGACGAATTACTACGAAAGAAGTTTACGTCTTTATCTTCGACGCTTGGGCGCACCAAGGTGATCCTTTGAGAAGAACCTTCCTTGAAAGACTAATTTCAGAGCTAGAGGCCAACAAGTGGCTTCGACCTGATAATGCTAAGAGTTTTAGACAGCGCTTGCGTGGACAAAAAACAACCATAAATACTAAGAAAAACATTCTAACTTCCGCTGGGAAAATCACTTCTCTTACTCTTCTATTCTTTCCAATTGGTGCCACGCTCTTTGATCACCATTTTTCTGCCCGTCACCACTATTACTCCCTCTTTGGTTTGTTTATTTTGCTTCTTCCTTTGATGTCTGTTGCAATATTCGGATTCAACTGGACTTGGCTCGTGAGGGACTACCTAACCCCTCTATGCCTAAAGAAAAATCCCACAAGTAAATTTCGTGATGGATTCCTGCGTGAACTAAATTTCTTTTTGCAAGACCAAACTTTGGAGGAGATTGAAGAAAATGTCATCAGAGGGGAACCGACTTCCGTTGATTTCGAAGGTATTTTCGAAGAAATTGCAAGGGCATCTATTCAAGATTCGCAATTACTTGTAATCGTTCTCGATAATCTTGATCGAGTTGTCACTGAGGAAGCTCGGGGATTTTTGTCTACTATGCAAACTTTTACGTCGTCAACTCAATCATCCAAACCAGAAAGATGGACAGAACGAATCTGGGTACTTATTCCTTACGACTTGGAAAGCCTAAGAAAAATTTGGAAAAGCGAGGCTGCATCAGGCAGCTCCAACGGAGCCGGATTAGTGACTTCCGACTTCAAAATTGAAAATTCCTTCCTAGAGAAGATTTTTGAAATCAGATTTACTCTGCCGCCGCTAGTACTGAGTGATTGGCGTAGATATTTGCAGATGCTTCTTAAGGAAGCTTTTCCAAGCCTTTCTGATCTGGAAAACAGATATTTGGTTCAACTTCGCTCACTCTATGCAGGCAACACTGGCGGTGCAGTAAGTAAAGAGGAGCCGACTCCACGTCAGTTAGTAAATTTTGTAAATCAAATTGGAGCGCTCATGCGCACGAGAAACGATATTCCAATATTGCATGTCGCGTACTTTGTTCTATTGGCTCGTGACGGTAGGGATATTCGATCAGAACTATTGAACGGAACATTTCTGGAAAAATCATTATCTGGGTTATTGAGTTCAACTGTTCAAACAGACCTATGCGCCCTATTTTTTGGAAGCGATCAAAAACATGCGTTGCAACTGTTGCTTAAGCGCCCCATCGAAAATGCACTCAACCAGGGTGAAGCGAAGGATCTTGCAGATTTACGTAGTCAATCTGGTTTCGTTGATGCGTTAGAGTCAATTGGCTTTGATGAATGGGGATTTAACGGAGGTGTGCAATTTACTCATGCGTTAGCGACCCTAAATGATGCGGGTTTGATAAAAGACTCTTTGCTTGCGGATTGGATAAGTCCATATCTTGTAAAATCGATAAAGGATGTTACTTCTTGGCGATTGGCTGATTTTAGATCTGGCCAAGGTCTAGCGGTTGGAGTCTCATTGATGTTAACACCAGCAGAATGTGAAGCGATGTATACGAAAATAGCTGGTATCCCCTCAGATCCGCTACAGCTTGTCAACGAGATGACTGCATTGGCTGCATTTGGTCAAACTCTGCAGGCGCTTGATATTCGCTTTGATTCAGCTCATTTAGGCATCAATTTAGATGCAGTTCAGACAATCAAGGCTTTGTCCTTGTTTGGACTGCATGCAAATGATAATTCCCAGAAACTGATTCATCTTCAGTGGAGTGCCGAGCAATTAAGCGACGCATTAGTGGAGTTCGCTTCGACAACTACCGAAGAGAATCTTTGGACTGAATCTGCTATTAGATATACATTGGATGAACGGGTGGCGAGGAGTGATCTTATGACCCGCATTCGAGAGAAGTTGCAAAATCAAGACTTTCCAATAATTCCTACGAAGGCATTTGCGGTGATGCTGGACATTTTGGCGGAGTCCTCGGATGGGGACTCGACAATTCTGGAGCTAGCGAATAGTGGTGTTTTGCTTGCACATGCAGGAAATGGAATTGCCTCTCAACATATGGAGATTGGTGCCAGATTTTCAATGTTAACGCTAAAAGTTAGAAAATCTGTCGACGGATTCTCACGAGTTAGAAATATTGGGATTGCGGTGGACACAACTGTCGCCGCGGGAATCGATCCCGATTCCAACTCGGAATTCTTCCAAGAACAAATGAATTGGTTATTGCGACACATGAATATTGCGGGAGATCTAGCACTTGGGTGTGTGGTAGCTAATCCAAATTGGAAGCTATGGGGCAAGAGAACATTTGCAAGACTTCATAAGGAAGACAGTTTCAATGTTTCACCCGATTTTTTTATCGCTAATCATAAGTTGCTGGGTGAATTAATCGGCACTAATGAATTTCTAGATTTTACGACCAATGTGTTGCTAGATTCAGACAAGAGGCAGGGATATCTGGAGAGTTCTTCTGATTTTGCATATGTGCGTTGCTTACTGGAATTGCCTATGGTTGAAGCGACGGCGATAGATGCAGTTACGTCATGGGCAATTATCAGGGTAGGAACAGCTTCAGAATCTGAATGGCTCGCAGGCTTGCAGGCTAATTTGGGTGGCGACTTGGTGCACGTAGCTTTGATGCTCTCTAAAATTGATAATTCGATGTTAGCTCCAGCCTTAGGTGACGCTCTTTTGAAATACGGAATCGCGATTCTTAATGGATTTGCTTCTGGTTGGTTTCCTAATCCTGATGATCTTATGCTCTTGATCGGCTTAATCGATTTTCAAGCAAGAGAAAATATCATCGGTCATTTATTTGTCGAGATGGCTAATCGGGCCAATTCCTTTAGTTTCCAATTTTTGCAAACTTTTGGAACATTCATATCTGGTCATTCGACTTTTCGACAAAATGTCAGAATGGCTTCTTTGATGAGTCAACTGATAAGTAACCAACGTTGGGCTGAGTTTGGTTGGTTCGTTAGCCTGGCCGAGCAATATCCAGATGTTCTTTTATCGATGAGCAAAAGTGATCGAGATGCCTTGCTCGAGCAGTCAACCAATGCAAAATTGTCCTTTCCAAATCAGGATATCCCCACTAGCCCACTTTCCGTTTTGGAGAAGTTGTTGTCCTGATTATTTGGAATTAAATCTTTTAAATTGAGAGCTGAGCCCAAGATCTGGCAAGAAAATCGGTGGTTTTCGCTAGGGAAGAATTGACTACAAATTTATGTATTAATTATCAAATTGGTCACCTATGGACTTGAGACGGCAGGGCAAGACGCGAGAAAGCACTTGCAGATTTTGGTGGATTCAGGGCTAGTGGCTTGAAGTAAAAGCGCGGCGATACAGATTAAGGCTCAACAGGAAAAAGGTTCGTTGAGGGTCGAGCTTTGATCGCAGAGTTAGAACGTCAGTGGGATTTACGACTTGCGGCGCTTAAACGCGTAGTGAAGAGAATTAGATTGCGTCGTTCTAAACGTCGAACTAAAAATTTCCAATCTTTGAGCTAAGCGATTGCTGCTCTAAATTTTTCCAGTTGTCTCTGCATTATGTTGCCGAGGTTTGAGCCCGGAGTGTCGATCCACTCATCGTATGAGGAATTGAAGATTGCGATCACGGCTTCGGCGGTAAGCCTTGCCATCTTCGGCTCCACTCCTCGCTCATCCAATGCATCTGCAATCATTTTGGTTACCGCAGACATTTTTATTAAATCGCGTTCTTGGAGTTCAGTGGATTTTGCGATCAAATCTCTACGCGCCTGGGCGTACTCACCATGCTGTTCAAGCTCTACTCCGCTCTGGGTCAAGGCATAAATAGCCGCATCGATGGGGGAGAGCTCCGGGTTTGCCTCTGATAAATGTTTGCGCGTGCTTTCGATGAAGTCTTTGGATCCTGCAAAAAGGACCTCTCGCTTGTCGGAAAAATGATTGAAGAATGTTCTTTTGGTGAGACCTGCCCGTTCTGCAATCTCGGCGACAGTCACCTCGGAATAGCCGCGCTCCAAGAAGAGGCTCATGGCAGCGAACTGGAGCCGACCTACCGGATCTTCTTCCCATCTAGCCACGCCGAAATAGTACCTCGTTATTGCACTTGGTGCAATCATCTGTCATACTTCTGATTACACCAAGTGTAATCACTTACTATCGAAGGAGAAATGACAATGCCAACCAATTCCGCAGCCTGGATCAATGAAAAAAGAGCCACATTAAAGGTGGCCCCGGCTCCTTATACGACCCCCAACGAGGATGAGATCGTTATTGCCGCTCGCGCTGTGGCGGTTAATCCACTCGACTGGATTATTCAAGTCGCAGGAAATATGGCCTACCGCTGGCTGAAGTACCCGACTGTTCTTGGCTCTGATGTCGCCGGGGAAGTGGTCGAGGTAGGAAGCAAGGTCACTCGATTTAAGAAGGGCGATCGGGTAATCGGCCATGCCGTAGGAAGTGACAAAGATTCCAACAGTGCAGCTCGAGGAACTTTCCAGAATTATGTGGTTGTTCTGGAGCGCATGGCTTCAGCTATCCCTTCCTCTCTAGCCTTTGAAGATGCATCCGTGATGCCACTCGCTCTTTCCACCGCTTCTTGCGGACTCTTCCAAAAAGATCAATTGGGAATGCAATTTCCAACGGCGAATGCGAAGCCCAATGGAAAAACTCTGCTTGTCTGGGGAGGTTCGACGAGCGTCGGAAGTAATGCCATTCAGCTAGCCGTCGCTGCTGGCAACAACGTAATTGCAACCTCTTCACCTAAGAACTTCGAGTATGTGAAGTCGTTAGGCGCTTCACAGGTATTCGATTACAAGAGTAAGAGCGTCGTAAAAGAGATCGTCGAGGCTTTCAAAGGGAAGGTCTCTGCAGGAGCTCTCGCTATAGGAACTTCATCTGCTCCAGCCTGCGTTCAAATTATTGGGCAGGTCGAAGGCAACAAGTTTGTCACTATGGCAACACCTGCCGTGTCATTCGACGTTCTTGCAGATGAGAATCGGAAGGCATTCACACAATTGGGTATCATCCGAAAGTTGATTACCTCCAACATTTCACTGCAGGTGAGTGCCCGCCGGCGTGGAGTCAAAGTTAAATTCATCTTCGGTACAACGCTCAAAGCAAACGAAGTAAGCCACGCAATTTACCAAGACTTTCTACCAAGTGCTTTAGCTGAAGGCCGGTTTCCTCCAACCCCACGAGCAAAGGTTGTCGGCAAAAGTCTGAATGACATTCAAACTGCCATGGACATCCAACGCCGCGGGGTATCTGCCTCAAAGGTAGTCGTCACGCTTTCATAACAATCTCTAGTATCCATTCCCCAAGTGATTGATGGTTACGTTTGAACGACTCGAGGAAAAGCCTCACCTACATGCCGATTTCAAAGGACTGTAGGTGGGGCTTTCGTGCGAGACACCTTGAATATATGAAATTGAAATTAAGGCGGCAGATCAAATCATTGCTCTTTAAGCTGATGCAAGGCTTGTGCGCTTGCGAAAAGTCTGCCGTCAAATAATTTGAATTGCTCCTAGGCTCTGGGACATGAGTGAATATGGCGCGATTGTTATTGGACTTGGCGCAATGGGTAGTGCCACCGCTTATCAACTAGCTAAAGCGGGTGTGAAAGTGCTTGGGATCGATCAGTTCAATCCTCCCCACAAGCGTGGATCGTCACACGGTGAAACGCGTATCACTCGCCTTGCAACAAGTGAGGGCGAAGAGTATGTGCCCTTGGTTAAGCGATCGCATGAACTCTGGCGAGAGATCGAAAAAGATTCTGGACTAGATATCTTGGAACAAACTGGTGTGCTTATCATGGTGGGCGGCACAGGTTTCGGTCAGAGTCGAGGTAAGGATTTTCTAGAGAACCTCTATGAGCTGGCAGAGAAAAACAATATCAAGCACGAGAAGTTGTCTACTGGGCAGATTCGAGAGAGATTTCCCGCATTTAACCTTACAGGGGATGAGCAGGGTTATTACGAATACGAGTCGGGATTCGTTCGACCTGAAAATGCAGTACAAGCTCAACTTGATCTTGCAAATAAGTACGGCGCATCCTTAAATTTGAATGAGAAGGTTTTGAGTTACGACTCGGTGGATGGTCTGGTGACTGTGACTACAGATAAGGGAACTTATACTGCAGATAAATTGATCATCACCTCGGGTTCTTGGATTAAAGATTTGTTGCCAGAGAAGGCCACAGTTTTTAGCGTTCATCGCCAAGTGCTGCACTGGTTTGATATTGCCGACAAGAATGATTACCAACAATTCCGCGATCTACCTGTGTTTATCTGGGCCTTTGGCAATGGACTCAACGACGGTTTTTACGGATTCCCAGCGATTGCAGGCCCCTCGGGTGGAGTGAAGGTGGCAAATGCAGTTTACGAAACGCAGACCACTCCAGATGAAATAGACCGTGAAGTACCGGATAGTGAAATCCAGGCGATGTATGAACACTACGTGGCGAGGCAATTTCCTGGATTAACGAGTAGGAGTGTTAAGACCGCCACCTGCCTTTATACCAACACCCCTGATGGAAAGTTTGTGATTGATTTCCACCCGCAGCACAAGAACATCATTATCGCCTCGCCTTGCTCTGGCCATGGATTTAAGCACTCGGCAGCGATAGGAGAAGTGCTTGCTCAGCTGACCCAGACAGGGACCAGCAATATTGATATCAGCAAGTTCAGTTTCGCTCGTTTTTAGTTGTAGCGAGAGTCGACTTGCGATGAACTGGGATAGGCATGGGTGCCGAGAGAAACGGTATTGAAAGTCTATTTACAGGGTCGTGGCAGAGTTCTACCCTTCAATAACTTCGAGCCAGACGACCCTCCGTCTGCGACGGAAGCCTCAATGAGGGGTCACTTATGAAACGGAATTCGAAAGCGCTGGTGGCAGGTCTTCTCATTGTGGGTGGTTTGGTGACCACCTCTAGTCAAAGTGCAATCGCATTAACTCCGGGCGCGGTGAAAGCTGGACTCGCCATTTGCGCCGCGGTCGACAAAACCGAGGCTTATGCGACGGCGTTTAGCAACCGAAAGAAGAGCAGTAACGCAGCGGCTGAAAAAGCCAAAACAATTGCGGCTATGGCGATCCTAAAAGGTGACTTACTTTCGGTCGCTTCCGCTTACAACGCCGCCTTACGTGCTGACCTCTCGTTTCAATCTTGGCAGGGAGCGCTATCGACTGTTCTCTCTTTCAATGGGGACAATGGCGAAGCAGTTGGTGCTGCCGCTTCCACGATCCATGGGTATTGCGCCAAACTCAAGAAGTAGGCAGGTAAAGTTCTCTTCATGAACAAGCGCGTAGACGTCTTCATGAAGAAAGAACTCAAGTGGCATGATGAGTATGCGCTCTTGCGCGAAATTTCATTGGCAACTGGACTCACCGAAGATCTCAAATGGGGACAGCCCTGCTACACGCTCAACGATAAGAATGTCTTCTTGTTACATGCCTTTAAGGAATATATCGCGGTCTTCTTTCATAAAGGCGTGATCATGAAAGATCCCAAGGGGATTTTGATTCAGCAAACTCCTAATGTGCAGGCCGGTCGGCAGTTGCGCTTCAAGAACTTGGAAGAGATTGTGAAAGCAAAGAAGGTTATCAAGGCTTACATGGCAGAGGCGATTGCGGTTGAAGAGGCGGGGATTGAAGTCCCCATGAAGAAGCCAATGCCCGTGGAGTTACCCACCGATATCGCAGCTACCATGAAGAAGATTCCTGGGCTGACCGTTGCCTTTAAGAAGTTAACTCCAAGTTGCCAACGTGAGTACATGCTGTATTTTGATAGCGCCAAGAAAGCTGAAACACGCGTCTCCCGCGTGGAGAAATATGCCGAGAAGATTCTCTCTGGCAAACGCATGAACATTTAAAGAAAATTATTTAACGTATAAATATTAATACATTTTGGTGCCCATCTAAATTTCTTTATGTTGACTTGCGATCAGTTTCAAAGAATAAGCAAAATGGATCTAATCCCTTCCAAACGCTCTGTTAGCAATCTTGAAATTTAAAATTAAAACCCAAATGAATGCGAGCAGAAGATAAGTGTCTAAAAGGCAATATGAACCTGTAATCATGTCGAGTTTCCAAAATTTCAAGTGTGCGTTTTCGAGTATGCGGACTGCCAGAGGTGACAATGGAAAAATTGGGAATAAAGTCAAAAATAAAAATGGAACACCTTGGGATAATAAAACCAGCCTTCTTCTCGACCTCTCATTATTTCGGGCATCTTGTTGCACTGACGGTATCGAAATCTCGGAAGTTGATTCACTGAGTGTTTCATATTTAATACTAAACCACACTGTGACAAAGGCTATAAAGACCGTAAGAGACTGGAAGCCTTCCAAGGCTTGTGAATGAAAGGTGGATTTCATTTCTTAGCCTTAGCTTTAATAGTATTCTTTTTGATTTCTGTACCAAAGTACGAACATAATTTAATGTAGGTATCATTAACAATTTGGAAGTAAGCCGCAGAGCCAGGTACTTTCGAAATCTGAGGCAGTTCTGCAAGGTTGATTGTCACTATTTGCTTAAGTGCTTCAACTAAGTTTTCTGATTTGATAAGTACTTGCCAGTTGTCCGAATCTAATGGCGTGGCTACATTCAAAATACTGGTGAGACTTGCTCGAACGCGATTATCGATGTCATTCCTGTATCGGCTCCTAACATTTTTCAGCAATGCTCTGCCTTCGGACTCGCTTGTCTGAAACATGGAAGCTACCTGTGTTTCATCAAAGAATTCATCTTCATCAAGGTAATGCAATATCAAATGCAATAGTCTTTTCTCCTTGAATTCCACTGCGCGGTTCGGGAGCGGCGAACCGAGCAACATCTCAAGGTAATCGATTAATGAAGTCTCTGCCAGCTTGGTGAATTTTTCTTCTATATAAGAATTTAGGTCAGGTTGGTTTTTTGGGAGGTTCCAACCTAAATTTCTCTTGAGTATTTCTAGGTTGCCATCAATCAGATAAGTGTCGATTTTTATTGAGATTTGCATTTTGTCTCCTAGATAGAGTGAAGAGGAACATACATCTGTTCAGTCCTTATTGGGTAGGTTTCTCTGTCTAAATACTAGTTTTCAACTTTTTGAGTGAAAATCCCGTTCCACTAAAAAGTCCGTATTTTCAGGTAAAACCTGCACATAGCCTCCAGCTGACTTCTTCACCCTTCACCCAAGTTTTGCTCGCGCGCAAGTCAGGTGATGTAGATTGCTCTTGTGATGAAGTTGCAACCACATCTTCCTTCGGGCTGGACTACCTCGCGCATTCCGGATCAGTCGGGGCGTCGCTATTTAATTACAGGTGCAAATAGTGGATTGGGTCTGGAAACTGCCAAAGCACTGGTTGCTAAAGGTGCAAATGTAACGGTAACTGCTCGTAGTGAGGTCAAAGGTGCGACCGCAATGGCAGAGAGCGGCGCTCAAGAATTTATTCTTATGGATTTAGCTGATCTCGCATCGATTCGCGCTGCCGCGGCAAAGGTGACCGAACCTTATGACGTTGTCTTCTTGAATGCCGGGATCATGGTTCCACCATTTTCCAAGACAGTAGATGGATTTGAATCGCAGATGGGCACCAACCATCTCGGTCACTTCGCATTCGCAGGGTTGATTGAACGGTATGTCACCAAGCGTTGGGTTGTTACATCAAGTTTTGCCCATCGCCTCGGAAATTTTGGCGATCGATCACGAGAGACGATCAAGAATCGCTGCCTTGGAATCGGTAAGTACTCACCGTGGATTTCTTACGGTGATTCAAAGCTCGCCAATCTGCTCTTCGTCAATGAATTAGAACGCCGTCGTTTGGCGCGAGGTCATGGGGCGATTCCGATCGCCGCGCACCCAGGTTGGGCACGCACCAATCTCTTTGGGGGACCGGGGAAGCAAGATCCGATTTCAAAGTTGAGTGATCTCACCGCCGAAAAATTAGCTCAAACTGCTGCTCAGGGAGCCTTGCCTCTGCTCTGTGGCGCGGTCCTTGAGGGCATTAATCACACCGCTTTTCTGGGGCCAGATGGCTTTATGGAACTTAAGGGATCTCCAAAATTTACCCATGCCAAGGCGCTGGCCTACGACCAGCAGCTGGCAACCAACCTCTGGCAGGTATCGGAAGAACTGACTGGTGTGGCATGGGAGAATTCGCCTCATGCATGAGGCTTATGACGTCCAAGGAATTCAAGAGAAGTGGTTGCCCGTCTGGGATCAGATAGAGCCATTTAAGTCTGGTCGCCCAGATGACCCACGTCCCAAGAAGTATGTCCTGGATATGTTCCCCTACCCTTCCGGGGATCTGCACATGGGCCATGCCGAGGCATATGCCCTGGGTGATGTGATCGCCCGCTATTGGGTTCAAAAGGGATTTAACGTCATGCACCCAATTGGGTGGGACTCCTTCGGTCTGCCGGCTGAGAACGCCGCCATCAAGCGTGGCACTGATCCGCGCGCCTGGACCTATGAAAATATCGCAGTCCAGAAAGCTTCGATGCGCCGCTACGCCTGCTCTTTTGACTGGGATCGCGTGCTTCATACCTCTGACCCCGAGTACTACAAGTGGAACCAGTGGTTGTTCCTCGAGATGTATAAAAAGGGTTTGGCGTATCGCAAAGACTCTGCCGTTAACTGGTGCCCTAAAGATCAGACCGTTCTTGCCAACGAGCAGGTAGTCGCTGGGCTCTGCGAACGTTGCGATACACCGGTCACCAAGAAGAAGCTCAATCAGTGGTACCTCAAGATCACAGATTATGCAGATCGCTTGCTCGATGACATGAAGTCACTTGAAGGTAAGTGGCCTGAAAAAGTTTTGATGATGCAGCGCAACTGGATCGGACGATCACAGGGCGCCGAAGTTACCTTTGAAATTGAAGGTCGTGCCGAGCCCATCACGATTTATACGACGCGTCCTGACACTTTGTATGGCGCAACATTTATGGTGGTTGCAGTCGATAGTGCGCTCGCAGCAGAACTTGCAGCAAGTGGACCGGTTGAATCTGCATTCAATACTTATTTAGAGGAGACCAAGGCTGCCAGCGACATTGATCGCTTGGCAACAGATCGTCCAAAGAGCGGTGTCTTCTTAGAGCGATATGCAATCAATCCCGTTAACGGAGAGAAACTTCCGATCTGGGCCTCTGATTACGTGCTCGCGGATTATGGAACCGGCGCGATCATGGCGGTACCTGCGCATGATCAACGTGACTTGGATTTTGCGCGTGCGATGGGGTTGCCTGTTCGTGTTGTTGTAGAAACTCGTGAGGAAGATCCTGCTGTTAGCGGAGTCGCAACTGCAGGGGATGGCGCGCTGATTAACTCTGGTTCGCTCAATGGACTGACCAAAGATGCGGCGATCGCCAAGATCATCGAAGAGTTGGCCGCTAAGAACTTGGGTAAATCTGCCAAGAATTATCGCCTACGCGACTGGTTGATTTCACGTCAACGTTTCTGGGGAACTCCTATTCCGATTATTCACTGCCCATCGTGCGGTGAAGTTCCTGTTCCTGAAGATCAATTACCTGTTGAACTTCCTGATGCTGCTGGGCTCGATCTCAAGCCGAAGGGTTCTTCTCCACTTGGTGCAGCAGACGCTTGGGTCAATGTGTCTTGTCCTAACTGCGGCGCCGCCGCAAAGCGCGATGCCGACACGATGGATACCTTCTTTGATTCCAGTTGGTACTTCCTGCGCTACACCAGTACTCAATTTGATGATCGCGCTTTTGATAGCGACGAGGTCAAGACTTGGTTGCCGGTCGATCAATATGTAGGTGGCGTCACCCACGCGATATTGCACCTTCTATATTCACGTTTCTTTACCAAGGTCTTGCACGACCTGGGTCACCTGGATTTCGAAGAGCCGTTTACTCGCCTGCTGAACCAAGGCATGGTGCAAATGGATGGTTCGGCAATGTCAAAGTCGCGCGGAAATCTGGTGCGTTTATCTGATGAGCTTGCTACCCACGGTGTGGATGCAATCCGTTTGTCGATGGTCTTTGCTGGACCACCAGAAGATGACATCGACTGGGCTGATGTATCACCGAGTGGATCATTCAAGTTCTTGAACCGTGCTTGGAGAATTTCAGGAGACGTAACTAGCGAACCAGGAGTTGATTTCACGACTGGTGATTTCTCGCTACGTAAAGTGACCGCTAAGAGTTTGTTCGATATCTCCTTTGCCGTCGAATCCTTCCGCTTCAACGTTGCGGTTGCCCGCATCATGGAGTTGGTAAATGCAACCCGCAAGGCGATCGACTCTGGTTGCGGGGGAGCAGATCCTGCTGTCCGTGAAGCAGCCGAAGCTATTGCGATTGCCTTCTCGTTGGTTGCTCCATACACCGCCGAAGATATGTGGGAGCGCTTAGGTCATAAGCCTTCAGTTGCACTTGCTGGATGGCCAACGATCGATGAGTCGTTGCTCGGTGCAGATAACGTTACTGTCGTCTTGCAGATCAGTGGAAAGATCAAAGATCGCATCGAAGTCTCACCAAGCATCAGCAAAGAGGATCTCGAAAAGTTGGCGCTAAATAATGATGTTATTAAGGCGGAGATTGCCGGGGCTACGATCAAGAAGATCATCACCGTTGCACCAAAGCTCGTCAACATCGTTATTTAATCCACAGCACTAAATCAAGATAATTCAAGAACATGGCGCGCTTCATAAAGTTGCGCCATGTTCGAATTTCCTCACTTTAGCGATCTGCAACGTCGCGCAATTTATTTTATTCTGGCAATGGCACTTGGGGTTGGCGCAATCTTCTTCTCCTTGGCGCATGGAAATGCCGCACCAGTCGCAACTCCATCCGTAACTCCACTGCCGAGTTACTCACCGATCCCTGCACCTCCTGCGTTGATCGTGGTTGATGTAGCGGGCAAAGTTTTGCACCCTGGGGTTTACAAGTTGCCTCAAGGTTCCCGTGCGATTGATGCGATCAAGGCCGCTGGCAAACAACTCAAGGGAGTTTCACTCACTGATATCAATTTGGCAGAGGTGCTTACCGATGGTCAGCAGATTGTTGTAGGTGCGCCACCAGTTACCTCCGCCTCGTCAAAGTCTAAGAAGAGTGGAGCATCTAAAGGCAAGATCACCTCCGGCACGATCGACATCAATACGGCAACGGTTGCCCAATACGAGGAGTTGCCGGGAGTTGGGGCGGTGATGGCGGCGCGCATCTTGGCGTATCGAACCGCGCATGGTCCCTTTGCGACGATCGATGATCTAACGAAGGTGAGCGGGATGGGCAAGAGCAAATTCGCCAACCTCAAAAGCTTCGTCCGGATTTAGCGCTACCGCTTGTAGGAATAGCGATATGGCTGGGAGCCGCTGGAGTCGGATTACTGGCTCCAGTGTGGCTTTTGCTGGCTGTTCCATTGTGTATTTGGATTCTGCGTCGTCAGCGGGCTAGTGGATGGGTACTCATTGCGGCCCTAGTTGCAGGATCAGGGTTGATGGCGCTACACGAACGTGCACTGCAAACCAGCGCAGTGGCACCGCTCCTCGATAAGAAGATCTCCTTTCACATCGTCGCCTCGGTAGTAACTGATCCAAAATTAGGTGAACCAAAGCAGATGCAGGGGTATGTAAAGCCCGCAACGACCACCGCAATTGTCTCTGTCATTTCGATGAAAGTTCATAACGTAACTCGGAATGTGCATTTTCCGATGCGCCTTACAACATCTGAGCACTTTGTTGCGCTACCTGGCAGCGTCATATCGTGCACGGGAATTGCGTACTCAACGCCCGAGAAAAGAGTCGCAGGGCTCTTTGCTGCACGCGGAACCATCACGGTTATTCACGGTGCTGGTTTGATTGGTCGCACTACTGGAGCGATTCGATCGGACTTCCGAAACATTTCTTTGCGCGTTGGTGGTGCAAGTGGTGCGCTGATTCCCGGATTGGTTTTAGGGGATACCTCTCTTGAAACCCATACCTTCGTAAACGACATGTTGCTTGCGGGGTTGACTCACCTCACAGCAGTAAGCGGTGAAAACTTTGCGATCATCGCGGCTTTTATGATCTGGATCTTGCAATGGATCGTCCCTAACTTGCGAGCCCGACTAGTCATATGTGCCTTAGTTCTAATCGGATTCATTTTCTTGGTTCGACCATCACCCTCGGTACTTCGTGCAACGGTGATGGTGAGTGTTCTACTTATTGCCAAAGCTCGCGGAGTAAGAGCATCGGCGCTTGCAGGGCTTGGCCTCGCAATCAGTCTGCTGATTTTGATTGATCCCTTTGAAGCGATCGATCCCGGTTTCGCACTCTCAGTTGCAGCAACAGGTGGAATCTTGTTGCTGACAGATCCCGTTGCAGATTGGCTCTTTAGGTATCTGCGTCATCGCAAGATCGCGGAACTCCTAGCAATATCGATCGCCGCAAATATTTTCTGTACGCCGCTCAGTGTGGCGATCTCGGGACAGTTCTCACTCATGTCTCTGCCGAGCAATTTCTTGGTGGAACCAGTCGTGGCGCCGATAACGGTGGTGGGATTTATTGCCGCACTCGTTTCACCTTTTACATCTGGTTTCTCTTATCTTCTAACGCTCACACAGAAACCCTTCGCCAGCGTGATCGTCTGGGTGGCGACCAACTTCGCAAAAGTGCCGGTGGTGCACCTGACCAAGGGATTTGCCGGGGCCGCTATTGCCGTGGCGGTTCTCGGGTGTGGGTACATCGCTTTAAGATGGCACTCGTGGGGATCACTCTGATTCAAGGTGGCGAGGAGTTACTTGCTGATCGCGCGATCTCTAGCGCCGTGGCGCAGAGCCCAGGAGCCACCGTCACTCATCTCAGCGCAGATACTCTGGAACTCGGTCAGATCACCGACGCACTTGCGCCTTCACTCTTCGGTGATGCCCGCGTCGTGGTCATTAAAGAGATTCAAGATTTAGCGGCAGAACTTGGTGATGAAATTGCTGAATACATCGAGAACCCCGATGAGGGCGTTCACCTGGTGCTTTGGCACAAAGGGGGAGTAAAGGGTAAGGCGCTGCTTGAGAAAATTAAGAAGGCCAAGCCAATCCTTGTCGCCGCCGAGGCAATTAAGAAAGAGTCTGATAAGGCTGACTTCGTGCGCGCTGAGTTCGCTCGCTTGGGGCGCAAGATTTCGGGGGATGCCGTCACCGCAATCGTTGGAGCTTTGGGCTCAGATATGCGCGAATTGTCGGGAGTTTGCTCCCAATTAGCCTCAGATGTTGCCGCAGGCGCCACGATTACCGAAGAGGATGTCGCCAAATTCCAGCAAGGTCGGGTGGAGACCACTGGTTTTGATGTGGCCGATGCAGTTTTAGAGGGAAAGACCGATCTGGCGCTGGTCACGCTGCGCCAGGCGCTAGAAACCGGGGTCGATCCGGTGATGATTATTTCGGCGCTCGCTGGTTCCCTGCGTGCGCTCGCCAAGGTTTCCGGCGCTAACCGCGGTAGCAAATCCTTCGAACTGGCCGGTCCGCTTGGCTTGTCGCCCTGGCAGATCGATAAGGCGCGTCGCCAACTATCTGGCTGGAGCCCAGCCACCCTGGCTGGGGCGGTCGTTGCGCTGGCTCAAGCCGATGCCGATATCAAAGGAGCGGCCTCTGACCCGATTTATGCGCTGGAACGGACCATCATCTCGATCTCTCGCAGTAGAGCCCACTCTAAATAGCTCAGTTTGAGCCTAGAGTCCGCTGGCTGGTAGCCTTCACCCCTGCTCGTCACCACCGTGGCTAGCTCTTAGACGTTTTATTAAAGAAGAAAGCAGTCAAATAAGTGGCAAACATTAAGTCTCAGATCAAGCGCATCGGAACCAATGAGAAGGCTCAGGCTCGTAACAAGTCTGTCCGCTCATCGATCAAGACCGCCATCCGCCGTTTCAAGGATGCCGCTGCTACCGGAGATGTCGCTGCCACTGCCGCAGAACTACGCGCTGCATCAAAGGCGCTCGATGTTGCAGTTTCAAAGGGCGTCATCCACGCCAACTCTGCAGCAAATAAGAAGTCTGCAATGGCAAAAGCTGCCAACAAGACTTCTGCTAAATAACACTTCCAACACAGAGGCTAACGGCTAAGCCATGCCAGCCATTCCATTAGCGAAAGCTCCACAACCTTCGCAAACTGACCCTGCGCAGATTCGCAATTTCTGCATCATCGCGCATATCGATCACGGTAAATCCACCTTGGCAGATCGCATGCTCGGAATTACCGAAGTTGTCGAGCAACGCAACATGCGCGCACAGTATTTAGATCGCATGGATATTGAACGCGAACGCGGCATCACCATTAAGTCGCAAGCGGTCCGCCTGCCTTGGCGCTCTGGAATCGATAATCAGGAGTACATCTTGAACATGATCGATACCCCTGGCCACGTCGATTTCACCTACGAAGTTTCTCGCTCGCTCGCGGCCTGCGAAGGCGCGGTGCTACTTGTCGATTGCGCACAAGGTATCGAAGCGCAAACACTCGCTAACTTGTATTTGGCGATGGAGAACAACCTCACGATTATTCCGGTGCTTAACAAGATTGATCTACCAGCTGCGCAACCAGAGAAGTTTGCTGAAGAGTTGGCCAAGTTGATTGGTTGCGAGCCAGAGGATTGTCTGCGCGTATCTGGCAAGACAGGTGCGGGCGTTACTGAACTTCTTGATCAGATCGTGCGTCAGATTCCTGCGCCTGTGGGCGTGGCAGATGCACCAACTCGTGCGCTGATCTTTGACTCGGTCTATGACACCTATCGCGGAGTAGTTACTTATGTGCGCGTTGTCGATGGCCACTTATCTACTCGCGACCAAATCCAAATGTTCTCAACTGGCGTGCGCCACGAGATGCTCGAAGTTGGAGTGATCTCACCTGAACCCGTTGTATCTAAAGGTCTTGGCGTGGGAGAAGTAGGTTATGTAATTACTGGCGTGAAAGATGTACGCCAATCTCGCGTAGGTGACACGATCACTACGTATAACAATCCTGCGAAGGTCGCGCTTGCAGGTTATAAAGATCCAAAGCCGATGGTTTTTTCTGGTTTATTCCCAATTGATGGCGCGGATTTCCCATTGCTCCGCGAGGCGCTCGACAAACTCCAACTCAATGATGCGGCTCTGGTCTATGAGCCAGAGAGTTCTGCAGCGCTCGGATTTGGATTCCGTTGTGGCTTCCTCGGACTTCTACACATGGAGATCGTGCGCGAACGACTTGAGCGAGAATCTAACCTCACCCTTATCTCTACCGCGCCAAACGTGGTCTACAAAGTGACCACCGGCGATGGACAACTGCTTACAGTTACAAACCCATCTGAATATCCCGATGGCAAGATTGAAAAAGTGGAAGAGCCAATTGTGCGCGCCACCGTCCTTGCTCCTTCAGAATTTATCGGAACGATCATGGAGCTCTGCCAAGATCGCCGTGGAACCTTGCTTGGTATGGATTACCTCTCCGAGGATCGGGTCGAGATTCGTTACACCTTGCCACTAGCCGAAATCGTCTTTGACTTCTTTGATCAACTTAAGAGCCGCACCCGGGGTTATGCATCGCTGGATTACGAACCGATCGGTGAGGCTGAGGGCGAACTCGTCAAAGTAGATATCTTGTTGCAAGGTGAGAAGGTCGATGCATTTAGCGCCATCGTTCACCGCGACAAGGCCTATACCTACGGCACGATGATGACCGGCAAGTTGCGCGAGCTCATCCCAAGGCAACAATTTGAAATTCCTATTCAGGCTGCAATCGGTGGTCGCATCATCGCCCGCGAAAGTATTCGCGCGATTCGTAAAGATGTTTTGGCTAAGTGTTACGGCGGAGATATCTCCCGTAAGCGCAAGCTCCTCGAGAAGCAGAAAGAGGGTAAGAAGCGCATGAAGATGGTGGGTCGCGTCGAAGTCCCTCAAGAGGCATTCGTAGCCGCACTCACCACCGATGCTGATATTGATAAGGCAAAGGCCAAAGCCAAAGAGCGCGAATGAGTACCCTCGCCTTCTACGTACATATTCCGTACTGCGTGAGGCGTTGTGGTTACTGTGATTTCAACACTTATACGCCCGCAGAACTCTCAATCAGTAATGATTTGTCGGCAACCTCGCGCTCGTATATAGATCTACTTATTCGCGAGATTGAATTCGCACGCTCGACCTCTGATGCCACAACTGTCCCCACAATCTTTTTCGGTGGTGGCACCCCGACTCTCATGGAGAGCAAAGATCTGGGGCGAGTGATTTCTGCAATCGGCTCCAACTTCGAACTAGCTCGCGATGCCGAGATAACAACGGAAGCGAATCCAGATACCGTGACACTCGAGAAGTTAGCGGCGCTCCGCGAGGCAGGATTCAATCGCATCTCCTTTGGAATGCAATCTGCCGTTCCACATGTTTTAAAGTCCCTTGATCGCACTCACAATCCGGAGAATGTCGTAAAGGCAACGACCTGGGCGCGTGAGGTGGGATTCCAAGAAGTCAGCGTCGATCTCATTTACGGGACAGCGGGGGAGTCGATCGCAGATTGGGAATTAACGATTGATACCGCGTTGGCGCTTCCGATCTCACATATCTCTGCCTACGCGCTGATCGTTGAAAGCGGCACCAAGCTCGGCGCACAAGTAAAGCGCGGAGAAGTTGTCATGCCGGATGATGATCAGACCGCAGATAAATATCTACTTGCAGATGAGAAGTTCTCTGCCGCAGGTTTCAATTGGTACGAACTCAGCAACTGGTCTAAGCCTGGTTCAGAGTGTCGTCACAACATCGCCTACTGGAACGGTGACAACTGGTGGGGAGCAGGGGCCGGAGCCCATTCCCACATTTCGGGACGGCGATTTTGGAATGTGAAACACCCTGCCGCGTATTCGCAGAAGGTCATCGAATCTGGGAACCCCAAGCAAGATGAAGAAATTCTCACGAGCGATCAGGCGCGCAGCGAAGAGATCATGTTGCAGATTCGACTTGCCTCTGGAATTGCTCTGGACTCTTTATCTGCGACCGAGGCGAAGGCGCTACCGGGGTTTTTGGCGGAGGGTCACTTGGATAGAGCTGCCTGGGAGCGTGGTCGCCTGGTCTTAAGCCCAACTGGCAGGCTGGTAGCAGATCGAATCGTGCGCGAAATACTCGTGTAGTAGATTACGAAAACCATGCAAGAGCGCCAATTAGAAATACTCCGAGCCATCGTGGATGAGTATGTCGCTACGCAAGAACCGGTTGGTTCTAAGGTCATCGCAGAACGACACCCACTTGGGGTCTCGCCTGCCACGATTCGAAACGATATGGCGATTCTGGAAGATGCTGGCCTGATTACACAGCCGCACACCAGCGCCGGTCGAATCCCTACCAATACTGGATACCGCCTCTTCGTCGATAAGTTGGCCCAGATCAAACCGCTCTCCGATGCAGAGCGTCGCGCGATCGAAACTTTTCTCTCACACGCACATGATCGCGAAGATCTCTTTGTGCGCACCGCAAAACTTTTGGCCCAGCTCACCAAGCAAGTGGCCGTTATTCAATATCCCGATGAGAACAAGGTCGTGCTTGCTGGAACAGCAAACTTGGCGCGCAGCAGCGCTCAAGAGACCGCGGCCTCTATCTATCCAATTTTGGAGGCTCTTGAGGAGCAGGTCATCCTGCTTCGCCTCTTGGCCGATGCAAGTGATGATGTTCAAGTTCGAATCGGAGATGAACAACCGGAGAAGAGTCTGCAGACCACCTCTCTCGTGAGTGTGGGGTATGGCGTTGAAGGGCATTCATCTGGGGCGCTAGGCGTTATCGGACCCACGCGCATGGATTATGCGCAGACGATGGCTACGGTAAATGCCGTCGCTCGATACATTGGTAGGTTTCTAGGAGGAACATCGATTGGCTGATCTGTATGAGGTACTCGGAGTCCACCGCGATTCATCTTTCGACGAGATTAAAAAGGCGTATCGCAAATTGGCCCGGGAGTATCACCCTGATGTAAATCCCGACCCTGCGGTGAAGGATAAATTCAAAGATATCACCGCGGCGTATGAGGTCTTGAGCGATCCCAATAAGCGTCAGAAATATGACCTTGGTGGAGATCCCTTCTCGCAATTTGGCGGGGGAGCGCAGAACTTTGGCTTCGGCGACATTATGGATGCCTTCTTTGGCGGAGGTGGAACTCGTGGTCCACGTTCCCGGGCGCGAGCAGGTCAAGATGCGCTGATCGGTGTTGAACTCACCCTCGAAGAGATCTGCTTTGGAACTGAGCGCGAACTCTCGGTTGAGACCGCGGTTCGTTGTGAGAAGTGTGGCGGCACTGGATGTGCTGATAACAGCAAGCCTCAGACCTGCGGAATTTGTAAGGGTCGTGGAGAAATCCAACAAGTAACACGATCATTCATCGGCAATGTGATGACGAGTCGTCCCTGCAACAACTGCGGTGGCTATGGCACAGTAATTCCATCTCCATGCAGTGAGTGTGCTGGTGATGGACGCGTTCGCTCTCGCCGCAACACCAACGTAAAAATTCCAGCGGGTGTCGAAGGCGGAAATCGAATTCATTTAGCTGGACAGGGTGAGGTTGGACCTGGTGGCGGACCTGCAGGAGATCTATATGTCGAGATCATTGAGAAGCCGCATGAGTTCTTGATTCGTGATGGTAAAGATCTACATCTTTCGATCGCCATCACCATGGTCGCTGCAGCGCTAGGAACAACTGTGCAGGTGGAGACCCTTGATGGAGAACAAGAGGTAGAGATTCGCCCGGGTACTCAATCTGCAGATGCGATCACGCTACGTGGATTTGGTGTCACCAAATTGCGCGGTGGTGGACGCGGAGATTTGATCGTTCACGTCGAAGTTGAAACTCCTCGCAAGCTCTCTAAAGATGAGCAAGAGCTCTTGAAGAAATTCGCCACTATGCGCGGTGAGCGACGTGGCACCTTCCAGATGCACAGCCGCAAGAAAGAGCATCAAGATCAAGGCCTCTTCGGCCGCTTCCGCGACGCATTTAATCTCTGAGCATGTTAACCCTCTTCTTCGTCCCGGATTTAGGTTCAGCACCGAGCGTTGTTGTTGATGGCGATGAGGCACACCACGCCATCAAGGTAGTTCGCGTCAATGTCGGCGAAGAATTGTTGCTGGCAGATGGAAGCGGCGCCTGGGTACGAGGCGCGGTAACTGAAATATCTAAGAAGAGTTTTACTCTGACGGTTGCAGAACGCGGTATCGCAGAGCCGCAGACCCCTGAGATCATTGTGATTCAAGCGCTCATGAAATCTGATCGCGCCAAAGAGGCGATCGAGTTGCTCACCGTTGCTGGTGCCTCCACGATCATCCCGTGGCAATCAGATAGATCCATTGCAAAGTGGCAACCAGATCTAGGCGAGAAGTGGCTAACGACTGCTATCGCGGCTGCAAAGCAATCGCGCCGCCTTACCTTGCCAGAGATCGAGGGTCCCATAACAACCGCTCAGATCGCGAAGAGATTTGGGGGAGATTCAAACCTCATTGTTCTTCACGAGGCTGGAACCACGAAACTTTCGCAAGTAACTCAGAGTCTCAATGCAGGTCCAATCATTCTTGTCGTGGGCCCCGAAGGTGGTATCAGCGGTGAAGAGTTGGGCGATTTCGGAGTCGCTGGCGCATCCATTGTCGTCCTTGGAAATGAAGTATTCCGGGCGGCACATGCCGGATTTGCAGCGGTAGCTGCGATTTCCGCCCTCACCGGGCGCTGGTAGTAATAGGCTTTTCGGTATGTGCATCTTCTGCAAAATCGCCGCCGGTGAAATTCCGACTGAGTTTTTGTATGAGAGCGAGAGCGTGGTGGCATTTAAAGATTTAGATCCCCAAGCTCCTGCTCACGTACTGGTTATTCCGCGGGCTCACTATGAAAATGCAGCGGAGTTAGCTGCCGCCGACTCGGCCACCATGTCAGAGCTCTTTGGAGCGGCGCGTCAGATCGCCTCCGACTTCGGTTTAGATGGTTATCGCCTCACCTTTAACACGGGAGCGAGTGCTGGTCAGAGCGTCTTTCATGCACACCTTCATCTTTTAGGTGGTCGCCCATTCGCTTGGCCGCCTGGTTAACCGTAGGATTTGGAAGTAATGGAGAGACCTTTGATTACCGTTCCAGCCGCCATTCCCATGGTCGCGCTTACTGGACCCCAAGATTCCTACCTACGCATCTTTGAATCAACATTTCCTGGCCTCCTGATTACCTTCCGCGGCAATGAAATCTTTGTTAAAGGCGATATCCAAGAGACCTCCCAATTTGAAGTACTCGTAAAAGAGTTACTTGTTCTCATCCGCGCTGGGCAGACCTTGAGTTTGGATGCGATCCATCACGCAATCGGCATGGTGAAACACGTTCCAGTTGATCATCCTGCAGAAGTTTTATCGCTCAACATTTTGAGCAATCGTGGCAAGACGATCCGCCCTAAGACTGCTAACCAGAAGCGTTATGTCGAAGCGATCGATCAGAACACGATCACATTTGGAGTAGGACCTGCCGGAACAGGTAAAACTTATTTAGCGATGGCTAAAGCGATACAGGCCCTGCAAGCTAAAGAGGTTAATCGCATCATCTTGACTCGCCCTGCAGTTGAAGCCGGCGAACGTCTTGGTTTCTTGCCTGGCACGCTGCAGGAGAAGATCGATCCTTATCTCCGCCCGCTCTTTGACGCGCTGCACGACATGATTGACCAAGAGTCAATTCCGCGCCTGATGGCATCTGGAATCATTGAGATCGCACCTCTTGCTTACATGCGCGGTCGCACTCTAAACGATGCCTTTGTCATCTTGGATGAAGCGCAGAACACCTCGGCAGAGCAGATGAAGATGTTCCTCACCCGCCTGGGTTTCGGCTCAAAGATGGTTATTACTGGAGATGTAACTCAGGTCGATCTTCCCAACGGAACCCCCTCTGGTCTCAAAGTTGTAGGCGAGATCCTGGATGGGGTGGATGACATCTGTTTTATGCATCTGACAGCAGAGGATGTAGTTCGTAACCGCTTGGTTGGTGAGATCGTGAGTGCATACGGTCGTTTCGATGCAGCCAAGCCAGCTAATTTCCGGCCACTACGCACATCTGGAAGCGGTGATCGCTAACCGCCTTTGGCGTGCGCCATGAATATAGAACTTTCCAATGAGTCAGGCGTCGAAGTAAACGAGGCTGACATTGTGAGCGTCGCAGAGTTTGCAATGCGTCGCATGGGACTCCATGAAGATTGCGATCTTGCGATCTCTATCGTTGATGAGTCTCGCATGAGTGAGTTGCACGAAGAGTGGATGGGACTCGAAGGACCAACCGATGTTCTCTCTTTTCCCATGGATGAGGTCGAACCACATTCGCCCGAGCCAGGAATCGTGGGAGATATCGTTCTTTGCCCGCAGTTTGCGCAGGCGCAAGCCAAGAAGGGTTTGGCGGCCGAACTCCACCTCTTAACGATTCACGGGATCTTGCATTGTCTTGGATATGACCATGCAGAGCCGGAAGAAGAGTTAATCATGTTCGGCTTGCAAGATTCGATCCTCGCTCAGTGGCAGGTGCGCTGATGCTAGATAAGGTGCTACGCAAACTTAAGAGTTATGGGATCACCCTTCCCACGATATTTAACGATGAGAGTGATCTTCGCAAACTTGTTGACCAGGCAGGGGAGCGCTCCATCATCGCCGATTCCCAACGCGAGATGATTCAATCAGTTCTGGATTTAGGTGAGACTTTAGTGCGCGAGCTTATGGTGCCGCGTACAGATATCGTCTGGATCGAAGGCAATAGAACTTTGCGTCAGGGGTTATCTCTCGCGCTGCGCTCAGGCTTTACTCGTATTCCTGTTATCGATGAGAACCTCGATGAGGTGATCGGAATCGCTTATGTTAAAGATTTAGCGCGCCGCGTTCATGAGCATCATGAATCCGAACAGAGCGAGACGGTCGCAGAGCACTTACGTCCTGCATCTTTTGTTCCAGAGAATAAGACCGCTGCAGATCTTCTTAAAGAGATGCAAAAGGATCAAATTCACATGGCTATCGTCATTGATGAATACGGTGGCACCGCAGGGCTCATAACGATTGAAGATATCTTGGAAGAGATCGTCGGTGAGATTGCCGATGAATACGATGATGAGGCGGAGGAGATTGAGTGGCTTTCAGATAGCCAAGCGCGGCTATCTGCCCGCTTAAACCTTGATGATTTTGCCAGCGCCTTCAAGATTGAGTTGGAAGAGTCGGCACGCGAAGATGTCGATAGCGTCGGCGGCCTGCTAGCTAAGCAGTTGGGTCGGGTGCCGATTCCCGGAAGTGAGATCACCGTCGAAGGATGGAATTTGGTGGCAGAGCGCCCCGTAGGTCGTCGTCACCGCATCGCGACTGTGCTTGCCACAAAGGCCCAACCTACCCTCGACCAAGCCCAGCCTAAGTAGGCCCCATAAGCAGGTAGGGTTGGCTTATGCGTATTGTTCGATTTACGCCGAATGAATCTGTCGGCATCGGCACCGATCCCCATTTTGGAGTCCTGAACGATAAGGATGTAATCCTCGTCCTCAAAGGAGATCCCATCTACTCTGGGATCGTCCCAACAGAGACGACCGTTCCTCTGGCAGATGTGAAGATCTTGGCCCCCATCATCCCTCGCAGCAAAGTTGTCTGTATCGGCAAGAACTATGCCGACCATGCCGCCGAGATGAACTCTGTGGTTCCGACCGAACCCATCATCTTCTTAAAGCCCAATACATCTGTGATCGGACCCAATGACACCATCCAATGGCCACGTATGTCTGATCGTGTCGATTTCGAAGGCGAACTCGCAATCGTCATTGGCCGAATCTGCAAGGACGTCCCCAAGGAGCGATACAGCGATGTCATCTTTGGTTACACCATCGCCAACGATGTAACTGCTCGCGATCTGCAGAGCAAGGATGGGCAGTGGACTCGCGCAAAGGGATTCGACACCTTCTGTCCGATTGGACCGTGGGTTGAGACCGAATTTGTTCCAGGCGAGCAGATTGTGAAGACAACCGTGAACGGTGAGGTCAAGCAGCTCGAGCCGCTGAGCTCCATGATATTCAAGATCCCAGAGATTATCGCCTTTGTCACTCAAGTGATGACTCTTCTGCCTGGCGATGTAATTTTGACCGGTACTCCAGCAGGTATTGGACCAATGGCTGCTGGCTCTGTAGTTGAGGTCAGCATCGAAGGTATCGGTGCGCTAAGTAACAAGGTGAGTTCAAAAAATGTCTAGCACCAAAGAGGTAAGAGTTCGCTTTGCCCCATCACCAACAGGGGAGTTGCATGTTGGAAATATTCGCACCGCACTCTTTGACTGGGCTTACGCCCGTCACACCGGTGGCAAGTTTGTTTTTCGTATTGAAGATACCGATACCGAGCGCGTCACCGATGAGTACATCCAAGCAGCGCTAGGAACTCTGCGCTGGCTCGGATTGGATTGGGATGAGGGTCCAGAGGTCGGGGGACCTTATGGTCCTTACCTGCAATCACAACGCTTAGATATTTATGCAAAGTACGCCCAGCAATTTTTGGATGAGGGCTTTGCTTACCATTGCTATTGCTCCGCAGAAGAATTGGAGGCAGTACGCGAAGCACAACGCGCTGCAAATGTTGCACCTGGCTATAACGGACACTGCCGCAATCTGACTGCAGAGCAGGTAGCTGCTTATGTCGCTGAAGGTCGCAGACCTGTAGTGCGCATGTTGATGCCGGAAGGAAGCACCACATTCACTGATTTGATCCGTGGGGAAGTGAGCTTCGATCACAATTTCGTTCCTGACTTTGTACTAGTGCGCGCCGATGGATCTCCGCTCTACACATTGGCGGTCGCGGTTGATGACGTACTCATGAAGATCACCCACGTGCTGCGTGGTGAAGATCTTCTCTCATCCACCCCACGTCAGATCCGTGTCTATCAAGCAATGGGTGTAAAGCCAGAGGATTACCCACTCTTTGCCCATCTTCCATTTGTTATGGGACAGGACAATGCCAAGCTTTCAAAGCGCAATGGTGAAGTATCGATCGCGTGGTATCGCGAGGCCGGTTACTTGCCAGAGGCGATTTGCAATTACTTGGCCCTACTCGGATGGTCACCTGGCGAAGATCGCGAAGATGTCACCATGCAAGAGTTGGTTGAACTCTTTACCGTAGAGCGAGTTCACTCCAGCCCAGCGCGTTTTGATATGAAGAAACTTGAGGCCATTAATGGTGACAAGATTCGCGCGCTGACCCCAGAAGCATTTCTCGACTGGTCGCTACCGTTCCTTAAAAATGCGGGTGTCATCATTGGAACCGATGATGAGATCGCGCTTGTAAAGAAGGCGCTACCGATCATTCAAGAGCGCATCACGACGCTCTCGGAGATTCCGCCGATGCTGAAATTCTTGTTCACTAAAGATTTCGCGGTTGATCCAGATTCAGCGGTCAAGATCGCAGATGAACAGAGCAAGAAAGTGCTCCAAGTCTCATTGGATCGACTCACCGGACTATCCGAGTGGAACCACGATTCGATTGAGGCAGTTCTTAGGGCCGCCCTTATCGAAGACATGGGGCTAAAGCCGCGCATCGCCTTCGGAGCGGTCCGCATCGCCGTCACTGGCAGCCATATCTCACCTCCGCTTTTTGAGTCGATGGAGCTCCTGGGTTCCACCAAGAGTTTGGAGCGGATCAAGGCCGCCCTGTAATCTTGGGGCGGAATTTCAGGTTATCCTTCTCCTCTGGCCCGCAACGGCCAGGTGGTTTGGGACAATGTGCCTGGAAAAAATTGGGGTATGGGGTAATTGGCAGCCCTTCTGATTCTGGTTCAGCGAGTCTAGGTTCGAGTCCTGGTACCCCAGCGCAGTAAAGGTTTTACTCCAGCACCACCCGCACCAAAGATGGACAAGTAAATAGCGCGGCCCCGTCGTCTAGTGGCCTAGGACTCTGGCTTCTCAAGTCAGCTACGAGGGTTCGAATCCCTTCGGGGCTACCACTTCCGCGCTAAGACTGGAGCAGATACCCATGCAGTGGTCATCTCTCGTCAATATCTGCGATCTCATCGCCACCTTCGCCTTTGCAACCGTGGGAGCCCGCGTGGCTGCCGCTAAAGGCATGGATTACGGCGGGATCATCCTCATCGCCGGTGTCTCATCTCTTGCCGGTGGAACATTCCGAAACCTCTTCCTAGTTCATCAACCAGCCTGGGTTCTCAACCCCTGGTTATTTGCCTCGGTCTTAGCCGCTGTTTTGATCACCATTATTCGCCAGAGTTCAGAGCCGGTCGGTCGCTTCTTGCTCGCCCTGGATACCTTCGGTCTAGCCGTTGCAACTGTTTCGAGTACTAATTACGCCCTAGGTTTTCATGTAACGCCTGTAATTGCAGTAATTCTCGGAATCACTGGAGCGGTAACTGGGGGATTGTTGCGTGATGTCTTGTCACAAACTGAACCAGTTCTACTACACCGCGAAACAATCGGAACCTCTGCGCTCGCTGGTGCTGTCGTCTACGTCGCCCTCAATGAGTTTCACATGAACAAGGCGATACCAGCAATCGTTGGGGGATTAGTAGTAGTCATCGTTCGCGAGCTATCCATTAAATATTCTTGGAATCTTCCGCGCGTAACTCGAGAGCGATTAAATTAGATCCCAAGGGCTTTGATTATGCCCAAGGAAAACGCTCCAAAGAAAATCCAGAGAACAATTCCAAATGCGAGTGGAGCGCCTCCGATTCTCCGCAACGCCGCGAACCTGACTTTGATGGCCATCGAAAAGAGTCCAAATGCCAGAAGGAATTTTGAAATATTATTTAACACTCCAAGTTCATGAGTACTTAAAGATATAAAGTTATTCAAGATTACAAAGCCAATAAATATGATGATGAATGGCGGAAGTAAATTTCTACCCCTTATGGCCTGGCCTCTTGAAGCCTCACTCTTATTGCCCAAAGAGAGAAAAATTAACAGTGGCGCGAGTAGTACAACCCGAGAGAGCTTGGTTATTACTGCATATTTGATGGTATTGCCTCCCACAAAAGATGCCGTCGCAATTACTTGACCGATGTCATGGACTGCAGCGCCAATCCACGACCCTGCGGTGACGTTGCTCAAACTTAATAAGCGTGTGAGAGGTGGAATCACGAATATAGAGAGAGTTCCAAGCAAGGTAACCAATCCGATTGCGTAAGAGATCTCATCTTTATCGCTTTTACGCGCCGCTCCAACTGCTGCGATTGCGGAAGCTCCGCAAATCGAAAATCCACTTGCAAGGAGAAGGGAGAGTCCTGGAGTAAATCCAATTCTCTCGGCTAGCCATCTCGTACAAGTGAAAGTCACTAGGACCACAATCAGTATGGCAAGAAAACCCTTCCATCCAATTGATCGCAGATTCGAAACGCTGATTTGGAATCCCAAAAGGGCGATGCCGGTGCGCATGCCATATTTTGAAAGGAGGGGAGCGCCTTCATCGATTGCCTGACGCGCAGGCATCAAATTTCCAACAATTAAACCAAGCAGAAGTGAGAGAAATAATGGACTCAGCGAAGGAAGGAGGTGATTTATAAATAGAGTTAGGAGTATTAAAGGGGCTGAGAGGAGAATGTATTTGAGCCCTGATTTACTCATCGCATTAGTCTATTCCGTAATCCGGGTCGATCTTTTGGCTTGGATTTAATATTCGAGCGGATGACAGGAATCGAACCCGCACTGTCAGCTTGGGAAGCTGACGTGATACCACTTCACTACATCCGCAATTCTTAATCTGGAAATTAAGGTATCAGTAAAGCCCAAAGGGCGCTAACCCCTCTTTGAAATTGCTAGCTCATTGAGAGTTACCAGGATATGTTTAAAATTTTGCCCGGTAGCCCTACTCATTCCGATCTCGCAGGTGAGGTTGGTCGATAGGTAGGCATCGAAGCGGCGGCCCCGAATCGATTCCGCTTCGGCTCTTGTGGCACTCGCCGTTAGTTCTGGATGCAACATGCCGCGGTCACCCGCGAAGGCGCAACATCCCCATTCTTCAGGGGTAGTGACACTCCTTGAGATAGTAGATGCCAGGAGGTCTAAGTTTTTATTGGAACCCAGGAGAGTGCTTGAGCAGGTGGGATGTAATACAACTGAGTCCAGCATGTGAGTGACTTCAACTTTTGGTAGCAGAACGTTGGCGGTGAAATCAACCGAATCGATTATCCGGAGTTGCGAATCTTCTTTTGAGCGAAGCGCTTTAAGTAGTCCTTCAGTGCACGAGGAGTTCTCGCAGACGATGGGGAGTCGACCATTATCACTTGCCGCAAGAAGAGCCTGATAAGTCCGATCAACCATCGTTGAGTAGCCTTCAGTCATTCCCTTTGATTTCCAAGGAGTACCGCAACACATTTCAGAGATGCCTTCTGGAATCTCACATCGAAGACCAGCTTTTGTCGCCAGGGATTGGAGTGCGGCGTTGCTCTCGGCTTCGAAGATGCTTTCAAGGCACGAGGCGAAGAGAACGAAATCGGCGTTCGGCTCTTTGATTGGTGATCGATATTTTCCACCGCGTGGCAGGCTCTTGGAATAGAGAGGTACTCGATCTGTGCCTATAAAGTTTCTTAAGCCTCGATTAATTGGTTCCGTTACTGAGTTGGGAATCCGTGATGTTGCGGTGAGGGCTGCCCCTAATCCATTGATGACGCCAGCCCAATGAAGTGAGAGTTGATTCCAGATCGCATCAGGGATTCCCTCGTTACGCTCTGCTCGAAGAGTTGTCACCAAAGTTCCAGTGTTAATTCCAACGGGGCAAGAACTTTCGCAGAGCCCATCCACAGCGCAAGTCTCTTCAACGCCATACTCCGAGCTCTTGCGCAGTTCGGCAGCAAGGGGGCGGTCGCCAGCGAGCTCTGCGTTCTTGAGCGCACGACGCAGAACAATGCGCTGGCGTGGAGTAGTTGTTAAATCCTTACTTGGGCAGATCGGCTCGCAGTAACCGCACTCCACACAGTGATCAGCAACAGCCTCAATAGTTGGGTTGAGTTTGATGTTGTGCATATGTGCAAGTGCATCGCTGGTTATTAAGACTCCGGGATTTAAAACGTCTGCGGGATCAAAGGCGCGCTTTACTCGCACCATCATTGCGTAGAGCTCAGATCCATATTGGCGTTCCACGAAAGGCGCCATCATGCGGCCCGTCCCATGCTCAGCCTTTAGTGATCCCTTTTTGGAAAGTACAAGGTCAACCATCTCTTCGGTAAAGAGGCGATAGCGCTCCGCTTTATCGGGATCTTGAAAATCCTCGTTTACTAAGAAGTGGATATTTCCATCCTTGGCGTGTCCGAATATCACTGCGTCGTTATAACCATGCTTTGCAAAGAGTTCCTGTAGAGAGATGCAGGTGGCGGCCAACTCTGTCACTGGAACAGCAATATCTTCCAAGAGGGCAGTGGTGCCGGACCTACGGGCACCCGCAACAGTGGCATAGAGTCCTTTTCGGATATGCCAGAGTTCGGCACGAAGCTCGGGGTCGGTTGTTAGCGCAGGGTCATTGATTGCGCCCACCGTGTTGAGGGTTTGCTGCGCCCTCTCAATCGTCGAACTTAATTCCAGATCGTTTGCTGCCTGATATTCAACGAGTAACGCGGCATGGTCTATGAGCTCAATCTGGCCCATATCGACCTTGCCGGCCCGCAATGAGGCGCTATCCATGAGTTCGATGGTTGAGGGATCACTAACTACTAAACCCTCAAGTGCGCCGGTCGCCGCATTCAGATTTTCGAAGATCAGTAATGCGGTGGCAGCTTTACTGTTCAATGGGATGGTATTGAAAATCGCCTCCGCGACGAATCCCAGAGTTCCCTCACTACCGATTAGTAGATGCAGAAAAATGTCGAGGGGTTCTTTGAAATCAATAAATGAGTTGAGGCCGTACCCCATCGTGTTCTTGATGAGGTAGTGGTTTCGAATCTTCTCGACTAGATCTGGTTGGGAATCAATCTCCCTCTTAAGGTCGATGATGGAGTTGTATAACTCCGGTGCAGCTCTTTGTAACTGAAGGTCGGCATCTGAATCTGCGGTATTGATGATGGAGCCGTTGTACAAAACGACAGTTGCGCTGTGCAGAGTCCGATAGGTGTTATCAATTATTCCACATGCCATTCCGCTGGAGTTATTGGCAATTACTCCGCCAATCGTGCAAGCAATCTCGCTGGCTGGATCAGGTCCTAACTTACGACCGAAGCGAGCTAATCTTGCATTGACCGCTCGCACAGTGGCACCGGGTTGAACTCGTACCTGAGCACCGCTATCCAGCACCTCAATCTTTCTGAAGTATTTGCGGGTGTCGACCAGGATCCCTTCGCTCACCGCTTGTCCCGAAAGACTTGTGCCGCCACTTCTAAATGTGAGGCTCGTCTTGTGCTCGCTGGCATAGTTAAAGAGCTGTGCGATCTGTTCGACGTTTTGTGGTGTAGCAACCGCATCAGGGATCAGATGGAAGTGCGAAGCGTCCGAAGATGTTCGATAGCGATCAATGGCACGCGTTGAGATCAATTCATCAAGCGGACCTATTGTGTTAGTGGGACTCACGACTTACTTTGTCTCCGCTCGATCCAATTAAGAAATCGAGGTCGGCACCTGTATCGGCGCCTTGAACGTGGTCCACGTAAATCTTTGCCCAACCGCGCACTGGAGTGGCATAGGCAGCAGCGCTTGCGGCGCTTGGTTTTCTGGCGCTCAGTTCTGCTTCACTGATCTCGATATTGAGCGATCGGTTTGGTACATCCAGCACGATGATGTCACCTGTTTGAACCAGCGCTAATGGACCACCTGCAGCTGCTTCGGGGGAGACATGGAGAACGATGGTTCCGTAGGCGGTTCCACTCATCCGACCATCACTGATTCGCACCATATCTCGAACGCCTTGCTCCAGAATCTTCTTAGGAAGCGGCATATTTCCGACTTCAGGCATTCCGGGATAACCCTTTGGCCCACATCCGCGCAAAATAAGAACAGTGTCTTGGGTAACGTCAAGATCTGGATCATCGATGCGAGCATGCAGATCCTCAATGCTCTCAAAGACGAGTGCGGGTCCACGATGAGTTAGTAGTTCTGGAGTCGCTGCGCTGGGCTTGATGATGGCTCCATTGGGGGCGAGGTTGCCGCGAAGGACAGCGATGCCTGCGTTCTGCATAAGTGGGTCTGCCGGGCTCATGATCACTTTCTTATCGAAAACTTCATTGCCAGGAAGGTAATCGGTAAGTGGGCGTCCCGTGACAGTGATTGGAACGGAAGAGAAGCGCTCGGGGATCTGGGCAAGCAGTGCCAATAGCCCACCAGCCCTAAAGAGATCTTCCATTAAAAATTCACCGGATGGAGCCAAATTGGCTAAGAGAGGAACATCGCGTCCAGTTCTATCGAAATCTTCTAAGGTGAGATCAATTCCAAGTCGGCCAGCAATCGCAAGTAGATGAACAACGGAGTTACTGGATCCGCCGACTGCTGCGACGGCGGTAATGGCATTGATGAAAGATTCTTTGATCATGATCTGAGAAGGTCTGCGATCTACGGCGATCATCTCAACGATCTGTCGACCTGTTTCATGAGAGAGTGAGAGTAGGCGAGCATCTGCGGCAGGTGTACCCGCAAAACCTGGGATGGTCATTCCAAGTGTCTCAGCAATAACAGCCATCGTTGACGCGGTACCCATCGTGTTGCAATGGCCTTTGCTTCGAATCATCGAAGATTGTGATTTGATAAATTCTTGATTGGAGAGCTCGCCGCTGCGAACTTCTTCGCTGAGCCGCCACACATCTGTACCGCAACCAAGTGGTTGGCCCTTAAATGTTCCGGTCAGCATCGGTCCACCAGGAACAACGATTGCAGGAATATCCACTGAAGCCGCCGCCATCAAGAGCGCTGGAATTGTCTTGTCACACCCGCCCAATAGAACAACGCCATCGATGGGATTTGCACGCAACATCTCTTCAATTGCCATGGCGGCCATATTGCGCCAGAGCATTGCGGTTGGCTTGACCTGAGTTTCACCGGGAGAGACCACGGGAAGATTCAGTGGAATACCACCAGCTTCCCAAATTCCTTTTTGAACGTACTCAGATACCTCGTTGAGATGCATGTTGCATGGAGTTAAATCAGATGCAGTATTAGCGATTGCAATGTGTGGCTTGGTGCCATCAAAGGCATCATCGGGAAGTCCCCGGCGCATCCAAGCGCGGTGTATATAGGAGTTTCGATCATTACCGCCGTACCAACCTTGGCTTCTTAACTCACTCATCACCGCTCACTCACTATTCCATTAGTTGGAACCAAGCATTAGCATTTAGAAAACTATAGCATTGTGATCTTGTTACACCCGGCCGTGAAGGGAACTGCGTGCGCGCTCTACGAGTGGTTTCACCGAATACGGTAGAGATTCAAGAAGTGCCAGATCTTTCGCCAGGTGCTGGTGAAATTCTTTTAGATGTCGAGCGGGTCGGAATCTGTGGAACCGACGTCGAATTATTTACCGGCGAGATGGCCTATTTTCAATCTGGTCGAACCACCTTCCCTGTGCAACTTGGACATGAGTGGACCGGCATTGTTACTGCAGTTGGTGTGGGTGTTAGCTCCGAATGGATTGGCAAGCGAGTCACGGGTGACACCATGCTTGGGTGCGGGCTATGTGCCAGGTGCGCATCGGGTAAGACCTATTTGTGCGACGAGCGAATTGAACTAGGTATAACCGATGGTTGGGGCGGGGCGCTAGCAGAGCAGATGCTTATCCCCGAGAGATTCACCTTCGAGGTTCCCGAATCGATCTCGGTCGCTTCAGCAGCAATGATTGAGCCTGCTGGAAATTCTCTGCGCTGTGTCGAAGCAACCGGGCTCGGTGAAAATCAAAAACTTTTGATTCTTGGCGCTGGAACTATTGGTCTGCTTGCAGCGCAATTTGCGCTGGCTAAGAATCTAGAGGTTCATGTAGCTGGCTTCCGGCAATCCGCCCTCGATCTTGCTCGCCAGATCGGGGTACTGCATACGCATACGATTGAAGAAGTAAAAGGCAACTCAATTCGCGAATACGATGCAGTGATCGATGCATCAAGTGATTCAGAGATGCCGGCGCTTGCTCTTCAAAAAGTTTTACCAGGCGGAAGAGTCGTATTGATCGGTCTCTCTGAAGCCTCAAGTTTGATCGATACAAAGATTGCTGTGCTTCAAGATGTCACAATCGTTGGGATCTTGTCAGCATCTCCCGGTCTGCAAGGAGCAATCGATTACTTTGCATCCGGTGCGGTAAATCCAGAGCCGCTCATTAGCGAAGTCATTGGGTTCAATGAGGTAGCGGATCGACTTAAAGGAAATCGAAATCCGAGCGCCAAACCCGGGCCCAAGATTCATGTGGATCCCAGGTTTTAGTCGTGGCAGATCCAAAGAGAGCGCGAAGTTCGTGAAGCCAACTGCGATAGATCTTCGCAAATGTCATGTGGGCGAAGGTCCCGTAGTAACAGGCGCTGCTCATGACATGGTGCATTGGGTTGATATTTTGAATAACAAAGTTCTGTGGCGCGATCTGGTGAGTGGTTCATCCGGTGAATTTATGACTTCTGAGAACGTCAGTTTTGTTTTGCCTCGAAGTAATGGGGGATGGCTGCTAGGTACTGCCAGTGGCCCCGATCTGTTAAATGCAGATGGTTCGATTACGAGGCTCCCTGGTCGCCTAGAAGCGGATGGTTCACCCGATCCAATTCCCATGCGTTGGAACGATGCCAAAGTTGGTCCTTGTGGTGAGGTGTGGATCGGAACGAGCGCATGTGGAGCCACGAGCGATCGGATAGGTCTACATAGATTGAGTGCCGATGGCACCCAGATGCGACGAGTCTTATCTGGCATGGGCTTGAGCAATGGGATGGATTGGAGTCCAGACGGTTCAATCTTCTATCTGATCGACACCGTCGCGTTAACACTCTTCGCCTTTGATTACGTTGACGGAGAAATTTCCAATCAGCGCGCTGTCTTAACTTTTGACCCAGCGGCCGAGCAGTACCCCGACGGCATGACCGTTGATAGTGAAGGTGGAATCTGGATCGCTTTTTGGAATGGAAGTTGTATTAAAAGGTACTCGCCTGATTTTTCATTGGTGCAGGTGATTGATTTTCCCGTGCGATTTGTCTCTAGTTGTGCCTTTGGAGGAGAAGACCTCACGACTCTAGTAGTAACAACCGCAACAGGTGATAATGGTTGGCATGATAAACATGAACTTGCAGGAGCTCTCTTCACGATCAAGACAGATGTAAAAGGAAAGGTGCCGTATGTCTTCAACAAGTAATTTCGAGGGGGAGCAGAGCGGTCGCGTTGCGCTTGTAACCGGTGGGTCTAGCGGAATCGGTCGAGGTGCGGCTAACGAGTTAGCTCGCCAAGGTGCATCGGTGGTGGTGCATGGATTAACCATCGATGAAGCAAATCTTGTTGTTCAAGAGATCCGCATCGCTGGTGGAACTGCAATTGCGGCGGCCGGTCCGATCGACGATCCTGAGACAACGCAATCTGCTGTTGCACTCGCGCTATCCGAGTATGGTCAACTCGATGTCCTCGTAACCTCAGCTGGAATTCAACGGTATGGAACCGCACTCGATACGCCGATTGAAGTATGGGATGAGGTCTTTAACGTCAATGTCAAAGGAGTCTTCCTGGCATGCAAAGCGGCGCTACCCGAGATCCGCAAGAGTAAGGCTGGCGCAATAGCAATTATTGCCTCGGTCCAAGCTAGCGCTACTCAAGCAAACGTTGCAGCGTATACATCGAGTAAAGGAGCACTGCTCTCATTAGCGCGAGCCATGGCGGTCGATGAAGGTCCATTTGGAGTGCGCGTTAATTCCATAAGCCCTGGAACCATTGATACACCTATGTTGCGCAATACCGCGCGCCTACTGAGCGATGGTTCACCAGCCGGCATGCAGGCTCTCGTAGATAACTGGGGTTCGGCTCACGCGCTTGGGCGCACAGGCACGATTCAAGAGTTAGGTTCGGTTATCTCGTTCGTTACAAGTCCGCGCGCAACATTCATGACGGGCGATGACATTCGGGTCGATGGTGGGCTACTCGCTCGGTTGGCTGCAGCCGCACCTAAGGAGGGTAAGTAAGTGATCCATTTGAGCGAACAACTCTCTGCCAGACCATCAGCGCTCTGGGAACTTGTGAAGCAATGCGGAGTAGCGAACACTGTTTCACTCCTTCAAGGCGCAGAACAGGAACAGAGAATGTTCGCTTCGGTAGGTGATGGAAAGCTTGCTGCGGGTTATTCAGATGGGATCGTTCCTTGGTCGCTTGAAGGAATTAAGCGCGACAAAGAGACTTTTGCGGCATATGGAATCCAGATGATCGGCATTGAAGATACAGCTCCGATGGATTTAGTGCGGCTAGGACTACCTGGCAGAGATGAACAGATCGCGCACATCATCGAGCAGATTGAGGCGATGGGCGAGTTGGGTATAACAACTCTTTGTTATAACTGGATGGCTGTTTCGAGTTGGGCGAGAACTCGTACAGATATCGTTTCGCGCGGAGGGGCCTTAGTAACTGGCTTCAAACTTTCAGATACCGAGGGGATGTCGCGGATTGCAGAGCCTGGGCAGTACAACTCGGAGCAGTTATGGGATGCACTTAAATATTTCCTCGACGCAGTTGTGCCTGTCGCAGAGAAGGCAAATGTAAGGCTGGGGATGCACCCAGATGATCCTCCTTTGCAAGAGATGCGTGGAATGCCGCGCATCATGAATTCGATCGAGAACTATCGCCGCCTCCTGGACCTGCACCCATCTCGCTCTAACGGAATCACCTTATGCCAGGGAAACTTTGCGCTGATGACCGATGACTTACCAAGCGTTATACGTGAATTCGGAGCTCGTGGCGCCATCGCCTTTGTGCACTTCCGCGACATCGTTGGCGATGCCACAGATTTTGAAGAGACCTTCCACGACGCTGGGCAGAACGACTTGCCTGCTTGCATCCGCGCCTATCAGGAGGTCGGGTTCGATGGCCCGATGCGCCCTGACCATGTGCCAACGATGTATGGCGAGAGTAATGAGCGCCCTGCCTACGAGACTCTGGGGCGACTTTTCGCCCTGGGTTATATTCGCGGGTTGATCCACTCGATCTACGGCAAACCCAAGATCACTCGGTAGTCAGCGTCGGGATGGCGGGATTTGAACCCGCGGCCCCCAGACCCCCAGCCTGGTGCGCTACCAAACTGCGCTACATCCCGGAAGGCCAAATCTTGGCAGATCCTGAAAAAGTTGTGAAATTTTTTGAATAATTTTGCGGGGGTCGGGAATAACTTTTTTCGCCCTTCCGTTTACTCAGATGAACTCGCCACATGGGGGTTCACCGATGGCACTGGGTGAGTTGGCTCCACTGCCGTAGTCACTCACTCGGGCAAGTAGGTATCTCGCTAATTAAAAGGAGAAATCTAAATGTCATACACACTAGTTAAGAATGATCGTCGCAACACCTTCCCATCCATTGCGGAGTACTTCCCAAATCTTGAGGCCTGGTCGGTCGGCTTTGACCGCGAATGGCGCCTCCTGGAACAGCTCCAAAACAATCTGATGGGCGGAACATCTTCCTACCCTCCATACAACATCAAGCAACGCAGCGAAGATCACTATGAGATCGAGATGGCGGTTGCTGGATTCTCTAAGCCAGAGTTGCGCGTTGAATTGCACAACAACCAGTTGACCATCGAGGGCTCAAAGCAGAGCAATGAAGAGTCAGCCGAAGGTTCCTATGTCTACAAGGGCATTGCTGGTCGTCAATTCCGCCAGACCTTTGCTCTCGCAGATCATGTGAAGGTCACCGGCTCAGAGCTCAAGGATGGGATCTTGACCATCTCGCTTGAGCGTGAACTTCCAGAGGAGAAGAAGCCTCGCTTGATCGATATTAAGTAAGTCGCTCGAAACGCCGCTCTCCTAAATCAGCAATAGGAGGGCGGCGTTTCGCATTGCCACGCTTGCTCTCGTATACCCCTAGGGGTATAGTCCCGTATAGAGGCAAAGCCGCCTCAAACTGTAGGGAGTTCAAAAGTGGCCAGAGTGGTGATTTTGGGGGCAGGAGTTGCGGGGCATACCGCTGCGCTGCACGCAAAGAGGATGCTCGGAAAACAGCACGAAATAGTGGTTATTTCACCAAACTCAAAATACAACTGGATTCCCTCCAACATTTGGGTAGGGGTTGGAAAGATGTCTGCAGAGCAGGTCACTTTCCCATTGGCTCCCGTATATAAAAAGAAGGGGATCACCTTTCATCAAGCGTTGGCGCAAGCCATCCATCCAGAAGGTGACGCGACCACGAACTCCGGCTTTGTTGCGGTCAAGTACACCGATTCGGTGCGAAGTGGCGAGATTGCAAAGATCGAATACGACTTCCTTATCAATGCAACTGGTCCCAAATTGAATTTCGGAGCAACTCCTGGACTTGGTCCTGATGGACACACAGTTTCAGTCTGTACCTTCGGGCACGCTGTCGAAGCGGCGAAATCGCTCAAGGAGATCATCACCAAGATGAAGGCAGGAGAGCGTAAATCACTGGCGATCGGCGTAGGACATGGAACCTGCACCTGTGAAGGTGCGGCATTTGAATACACATTTAACGTTGAGCATGAGATTCGCGAAGCAGGAGTACGTGACCTTGCTGATATCACTTACATCACGAACGAGTACGAGCTGGGCGATTTTGGTGTTGGGGGATTGGTATTTTCACAGGCTGGGTTTCAAACAACCAGCAAACTCTGGACGGAGTCACTATTTCGTGAACGTGGTATCAATGCCATCCTCGGTGCGCATGTTGAAAAGATTGAACCAGGTGAAGTCCACTATGAGTTGGTCGATGGAACCAAAGGTGTGCTGAACTTTGACTTCGCGATGTTATTGCCCCCATTTAGGGGAGTTTATCTAAAGGCCTTCGACAAGCTAGGTATCGAGATTTCAGAGAAACTCTTCGCACCTTCTGGTTTTATGAAGGTCGATGCAGATTACTCGGGAAAGCCGTACGAGGAGTGGGTCGCAGCAGATTGGCCCCAGACTTATAGAAATCCGCTCTACCCAAATATTTTCGCCGTAGGAATCGCTTTTGCACCTCCGCATCAAATCTCCAAGCCTAGGAAATCGCCAAATGGCACATTAATAGCTCCATCTCCGCCAAGAACCGGAATGCCTTCGGGAATTATGGGAAAACTCGCGGTGATTAGTATTAAAGAATTGATAAAGATTGGGCCATCGGCCGATGTGGGTACCGCTTCGATGGCGAATATGGGCGCTGCATGTGTTGCTTCGGCAGGTTCAGGACTCAGAGTGGGTTCTGCTGCCTCCATGACGATGTATCCAGTCGTACCCGATTACGTCAAATATCCAAATACGGGTCGGAGCGTGGATGACACATTTGGAGAGATTGGTTTAGCCGGTCATTGGATAAAACTGGCGCTGCACTACATGTTTATTTACAAGGCAAAAGCCCGCTTCGGCTGGTTTTTGATTCCGGAATAGGAGCGTTGAAAATGGAAAATCCTGGCGAGAGCATCGCTCGTGCACCACTTCCAACCGACAAGACGTTGCGGCAGCGCAAAAGTTTGTTTATTCAATTTATGAGGTTTATTGCAATCAATCTCAAAATGATCAAAATGATTCGAAAGGGACATCACCCAATGGAGAGGAAGGTTAAGTAATTGGCTACAACCAAATCATCAACACATATCTTGCAGAATGAAGAGACGTTAGCGGCAATTATGACACGTGTTAAACGTGCTCAAGGGCAACTAGGTGGCATAGTCAAGATGCTGGAAGAGGGCAGAAGTTGTGATGAGATTGTGACTCAAATGTCTGCCGTCAGCAAAGCGGTCCACACGGCGGCTTTTACACTTATTTCCGCGAGCCTTGAGGAATGCATCATCGAAGGACGCAGTGATCAGAAAGCAGTCTCCGAAAAACTGCAAAAACTATTTTTAAGTTTGGCCTAATGATGAAAAAACTATTTTTGGTTCTCTTTGCATCTGTCTTTGCGCTTACAGCGTGTGGGGCAGCTGGAGCGGTCACGACGCTGAGCGTCTCAGATTTTGCAAAAAAGTTAACAGACACATCTGTTGTTCTTCTTGATGTGCGGACTCCTGGAGAATTCGCATCGGGACATATTTCTGGCGCAACAAACATAGATTTTGAATCTGGCACATTTGAATCTGATATTCAGAAGCTTGATAAGAGCAAGAGCTATGCGGTCTACTGCCGTAGCGGCAATCGCTCTGGACAAGCCACCTCGTTGATGGCAAAGGACGGTTTCAGTACTGTTTTCAATCTAGATGGCGGGCTCATTAATTGGCAGAGTGCTGGTTATCCGGTGGTTACAAATTGAACAAGCGCTATATAGTCATTGGGGGAGTCGCGGGCGGCATGTCGGCAGCTGCCCGCTTGCGTAGGCTGGATGCAGCGTCGGAGATCATAGTTCTCGAGAAAAGCGGGCATGTCTCTTACGCAAACTGTGGACTTCCTTATTTTGTGGGGGGAGTGATTCAGAACGAAGAATCACTTTTGCTACAAACTCCAGATAGTCTCTTCAAGCGCTTCCGACTCGATGTAAGAGTTGGTGCAGAAGTAATTTCAATTGATCCGAAGGCGAAGATCATTTCATATGCGCACTCTGGTGCCTTACATGAACTTGGGTATGACAAACTCATATTGAGTCCAGGCGCTGCCCCTATCCGGCCAAATATCCCGGGTATTGAACGGGCACTTTCGCTTCGCAACATTGAAGATGTTGAAGCAATGGATCGTTCGGTTTCTCAGCATCCTAAGAGCGTTGCAATTATTGGCGGTGGGTTTATTGGATTAGAACTCGCTGAAAATCTGCTCCATCGTGGACTTTTTACCTCTCTCATCGAGGCGCAGGATCAGGTTTTAGCACCGATAGATCCTGAAATGGCGACTTTGGTAGCGGCGGAACTGCGAAAGAACGAGGTAGATCTCTATCTCGGAGATGCTGTCTCCCGCATTGATGAGAAGACCGTGACTCTTGCAAGTGGGACGCTCGTGCCAGCCGATATGGTCGTAATGGCGATCGGAGTACGCCCTGAAATTGGATTAGCCAAGGCAGCTGGATTGGCTATCGGTCAGCGCGGAGGAATAGCCGTTGATGAGTTCAATCTCACTAGTGATCCAGATATTTACGCAATAGGTGATGCTGCAGAGAAGAGGGATGCTCTGGATAATTCAGCCACTCTGGTGCCGCTGGCTAATATTGCGAATCGACAAGGTAGAACCGTGGCAGATCACATTGCCGGGAAGAAGATTCGTAAGGTTTCCACACAGGGGACAGCAATCGTAAGAGTCTTTGATCTAACAATCGCGACCTCAGGATGGAACGAGAAACGGTTGATTGCGGCTGGTAAACAATTTGTAGCTATCCATAGCCATCCAGCCTCACACGCTGGTTACTACCCTGGAGCGCAGGGGATGTCTCTTAAAATGCTCGTGGATCCATCCACACAGGAAATCTTGGGTATCCAGGGCGTTGGACGAGAAGGAGTGGATAAACGCATAGATGTTATTGCCACAGCCATGCGAGGCGGTATCACGGCTCCTGAGCTTGCTGATTTGGAACTAGCGTATGCCCCACCTTTTGGTTCAGCAAAGGATCCAGTCAATATGCTGGGATATATCGCAGAAAACGTCCTCTCGGGGACCACTCCTATCGCACAGTGGAGCGAAGTCGAGCGACTAGTAGGTGAGGGTTATTCGATCCTCGACGTCCGAAGCGTGGGCGAGGTAGATCGGGGCACATTGCCGGGCGCTCTGAATATTCCTATTGATGAAATTCGCGAACGTAAAAATGAACTTCCAACAGGAAAGATTCTCGTCACGTGTCAAGTTGGTCAGCGTGGACATGCCGCGACCCGACTACTTCGAGAGATGGGTTATGACGCTATCAATCTTGATGGCGGATACATGACATGGAGCAATTCTCCAGCAAATAAACAACTAACGGAAAAGGTAAATAAATAATGTGTAACAGAACTACGTGCCGTAAGTGCGGCAAAGCATCATGGTCAGGTTGTGGTCAACATGTCGAGCAAGTCATGCGCGGAATACCTAAATCGCAACGTTGTCAGGGGCACCAAAATGATCCTAAAGAGCCAGGACTCTTTTCGAGACTATTTGGTAAGAAGTAAAGGGGGATCACATGTGTAGCGCAGTACGATGCGATCGATGTGGCAAAGCCACATGGGCGGGATGTGGTCAGCACATCGAGGAAGCGCTCGCTCCATTCCCTGAGGAGCAACTTTGCAAATGCGATTCCGATTTGTCGGCCTGGCTTCCAGGCAAATAAGAGATGCCGATAACGGAATCTGGAGAGCGGTGGCGCACCGCTTTAGAGCAATGGGCAATTCCTTCAGCTATTTTGGATCAAGCCCCGGAGGATCCATGGATTCACCCTCCTGCGCTCTTTCAGATTCCTAATCCGATTACTGATTCCCCATCTCACAAACGTGCCCGTGAAGCAATGCCTGATGGCGGAACCATTTTGGATATCGGTTGTGGCGGTGGAATAGCTGCCTTTGCAATTACACCTCCGGCAACGCACGTCATTGGTGTGGACCACCAACCAGAAATGTTGCAAATGTTCGCTGCGAATGCTCTAGAGAGAGGGGTTACCTCTGAACTCTTTGAGGGATTTTGGCCGGATGTTGAGGATAAGGTTCCGATTGCCGATGTGGCGACCGCGCACCACGTTGTCTACAACGTGCCAAAGATAGAAGATTTCCTCATTGCGATGAATTCACATGCATCTCGTCGAGTAGTTTTGGAGCTCCCACAGCGACATCCGTTGGCGAATGCAAGTGCGCTATGGAAGCACTTTTGGAACTTAGACCGACCAGTTGATCCCACTCCACATGATCTCATGACGGTGATTAAAGACCTTGGGTATGCACCCCACCTTGAGATGTGGATTGGTTCGATGCGACAGGAGTCCAGTTTGGAACAGATGGCCCATTATTCGCGCATTCGTCTCTGCCTGCCAGAGTCCAGGGAGCATGAGGTTTTAGAATTTTTGAAGAGCCAACCCCCTACAACCACAAGGGATCTGGCGACTATCTGGTGGGATAAAAATTGATAGTCGATAATTTATCTGCGCAGAATCGAATCCTTGTCGCCCGTACCCTGGTAAGCCTGCAATTTTTAGCTCTGATAATTATTGGGACAGATGCTTTAACAAATCTGCGCTCCCCCCAGCACAGCTACTTAATTACCGAAGTGATCCTGATTTCTTTGGGCTTTGTCATAATTGGAAGCGCAGGAATTTCGCTGCGTCCTTCTTTGCGAATTTCCCCGATACCCAAGAAGGATTCACCACTGATTGCATCCGGAATCTATAATCGAGTGCGACACCCAATGTATCTAGGCGTGATATTGATCGGATTCGGCTTGGCGGGGTTTGCAAATTCGGCACTTGCCTGGAGCTTTGAAATTATTCTGATATTAGATTTAAATATGAAAGCACGATTTGAAGACGCCCTCTTGCGTGAGATTCATCCCGAATCAACGCATTATCAGATGCATGTCTCTCGACTGATTCCTTGCGTTAGCATTAGTTGCAAAAATAACTGCTTACTTGATTAATAATTAGAAGCGACGAGCTGCAACAAACTTTTCGCCACCAAACCAGGAGCTAAAAGATTCGATGCGAACTCGAGCACCAGTATGTGGAGCATCAACCATCTTGCCGCCCCCGAAATAAATACCCACATGCGAAACGGGCTGCCCGAAGAAGACTAGATCACCTGGTCGAATCTGATTTAACGGAATTCGCTTTCCGTATGCAGTCTGCGCTGATGCGGAGTGGGGCACGGATATTCCCGCTTGTTGCAGAGCTCGCATAGTGAGGCCTGAACAATCCCAGTAGACCAGACCTGCGCCACCAAACATGTAACGAGAGCCCAATTGTCTAAGCGCGTAACGCAGTGCGATCGCCTCTGCTCCAGTTGCCGCAATCTTTCCCTTTGCCAAGGCCAGTGAGCGTTTCTGATAGGCGCTGTCTTGTGAAGCTTGGAGAGCGGCTAATCGGGCACGTTCTGCTTTAGTCAGCCCTGCTAATAACTTTTGCGCTTGCGCCAATTTTGCTTGGGCGGCTACTTCCTGGGCTTGATACTTTGCCTTGGCCGCCGCGACCAGAGCCACCTTCTGATTCAAGGTGAGAGCCGTGCTCTTGAGGGCGATATCTGCTGCGGCGAACTTTCTCATTCTGATGGCATTCTGGGTTTCGACGACGCTGAGAGATTGAGCGCTATTAAGGTATTGAGTTGGATCAGAGGAGAACATCAAGGTCATGCCTTGACCTAGGAAACCATTCTTGTACTGCTCGGAGGCCAAGATTCCAATGGATTTCTTGAGGGCGGTAAGACTTGAAGTTTGGACGCTATCTTGGGCCTGGATCGAATTAAGCGAGCGTTGCAAGGCGATGAGATCCACTTGGGATTGCTGTGCCTGCTCTGCAATGGCGGAGGCCTGAATCTGGAGGGAGGTCACTTGGGCTTGAACTGCCGCGATTGATTGAGCGGCATCGGCCTCAGGGGCAGCTCCAACAAGTAAGGCTGCAACTGATGTGAAGGCGAGAATCCAAGCAATACGGCGCTTGGCCAAACCTCTAAAAATCATTGTGTTAGGTTACCGTAAGGCTGTTCGGAGAGAGCAAGTACTACTGGGCTAATATTGTGCTTATTGCGTCAGAATTTACTGAGAATACGCAACTGATCAGGAGTTTTCGGGTAATGAAATACCTGCAAGCAATACGCATCCAGCAATGGAGCAAGAATCTACTGGTGCTTGTCGCACCATTTGCTGCAGGAGATGCATTTCACAAATCTATCTTTCTCAAAATTCTCTATGCCTTCCTAGCCTTCTCCTTTGCCGCCAGTTTCAATTACATCATCAATGATTTGAGAGACGTTGAGCGCGACCGGACCAACCCCAAAAAATCCCATCGTCCAATAGCGTCAGGTGCGATGAGCGCGCGAAGCGCATTAGCCACAGCAACTATTTGCGCAGGGCTATCAATCGTATTTGCAGCGCTCCTGCCAGGCGCCTTTCAAATTACTCTCGCAATATATGTGGTGCTGACTCTGCTTTACTCATTTGGTCTCAAGCACGAACCGATCGTCGAACTCTTAATCGTCTCTTTCGGATTTGCCCTCAGGGCTATCGGCGGCGCGACGGCTACTCACACCCCAAGTTCACGTTGGTTCCTCGTAGTGGCCACATTTGGACCACTCGTTATTGTGACTGCGAAGAGAATTGCAGAGCGAAAGAACCAATCCGCAATTTCGGTGCGTCCCGTAATCGAGCAATACACCGCGGAGTTTCTGCAACTAGTCCTTACTGTTGCAATTGGAATCACCCTCACTGCGTATAGCCTCTGGGCTTTCTCGCTCTCCAGCAGCAGGCCTTACGCCGAAATATCCGTCATAACCGTGACCTTCGGATTACTGCGATACATATTAGCTATAGAGAAAAATAGCGCCGAGTCACCCGAAGAAGTGATGTACGGCGATTGGTATTTTCTTGGAGCCGTTGCGGCGACAGCAATCCTTTTAGTTCTCTCGGTTTATGCTCATCACTGATCCAGTTCTCGTTACTGGATGGGGCAGGAATTTCTCATCGCTCAGTAAACGTGCATCCATCGCAACAATTGCACAAGCTCAAGAGGTGGTTGCGCATGCAGCCGATACTCGAGGACTTCTTCCAGTTGGATTGCATCGAAGCTATGGGGATTCTGCCCTCAACTCAGGGGGAGTTCTTGTCGATCTCTCAGCTCTTAATGGAATTGAAATTGATTCTGTTGCACGCACGGCGATTGTCGGTGCTGGAGTCACGATTCGAGAATTGGAGAGCAGCGCATTACAACATTCACTCTTTCCACCCGTTGTCCCAGGGACTGGATTTGTCACAATGGGCGGCGCGATCGCATCAGATATTCATGGGAAGTCACATCACAAAACTGGATCTTTCTCACGATGCGTGAATTGGATCAAGGTACTTCTCTCGTCTGGAGAGATCGTGCAACTATTTCCGAGCGATCAAGAGTTTTGGGCAACGGTTGGCGGTTTGGGACTGACGGGAATAATTCTGGAAATAGAACTCAGTTTGCGTGAGTTGAGTTCCAACTCTGCAGATGTTAAGGAGTTTCGGGTAAAAGATCTGAGTGCCATGATCGATTTGCTTGGAAGGTCCGACAAAGATTATGAGCATACGGTCGCTTGGATCGATTTATCGGGAGATTACCGCGGTAGAGGAGTAGTGAGCCTAGGGAATTATGGCTCTGAGCCAGTCAAAATTCGGGGTGGTGGATCGAGCGGACCTTCTTTGCCATCAATTGGCGGTGCTAATTTCATCACGCCGCTCACTGTTAAGGCTTTCAATGAGGTCTGGTTTCGCAAACCGCTCAAACACGGGACGGTGGCTCTTAATAAATATATGCATCCGTTAGATGGTGTTAGCAATTGGAATCGTATATATGGAGATTCTGGATTTCTGCAGTATCAGTTTGTTATCGACGAAGGTCGCGAGGAGATATTTGAGAAGCTATTTGCTGGCCTAAGATCACTCAAGGCGGCATCTTTTCTGGGAGTATTAAAGAAGTTCGGGGAGGCAACTCCAGCGCCTTTGAGTTTTCCTCGTCCCGGATGGACATTAACCCTCGACTACCCGACCACTGTCCCCGGTTTGGAGAAATTTCTTCAGGGTTTTGATGAGGAGTTGGTTGCAGCAGGTGGGCGCATCTACCTCATCAAGGATTCGCGCGTAAGTCATTCGTTAGTTCCCCTTATGTATCCCGAGATAGAAAAGTGGCGCACTATTAGAAGTACCATGGATCCCATCGGGTTATGGCAATCCGATCAAGCCAGGAGGCTGCGTTTATGTTAAACGGATTTAAGAATCCGGGTCGTGTTGCGCTAATCGGAGGCCAGAGCGAGATCGGGCTATCGATCGTTACTCAATTACCAGAAGATAAATCTCGGGAGATCGTTCTGATCGGGCGTTCCGGTGATTATGTCCTGGACGTGACCGACAAAGCGGCGCGTGAGAGGGTGATTGGTGAACTCTTTGATGTCGGCGATGTCGACTTGGTTGTTATTGCCGTGGGTTTGCTGGGGAATGATTCAAAGTTAAGTACAACTGAGAATCTCTTGGCGGCAATAGATGTGAACTTTCTGAGTACGGTGCATTTATTGGAATTGATCTCTGATCGAATGAAACAACAAGCTCATGGCACTATTTTGGTGATTAGTTCCTTTGCTCAAGTGCGTCCGCGGGATGACAACTTTCGATATGGATCCACCAAAGCCGGGCTTGATTTTTATGCGCGTGGGTTAGCTTCGACCTTGAAAGGGAGTGGAGTTACTTTGAAAATTCTGCGACCTGGTTTTGTGAAGAGCAAGATGACGGAAGGAATGGAGATTGCGCCTTTTGCAATAACGGTGCAGCAATGCGGAAAGTACGGAGTCGCTGCTTTGAAATCAAGAGATCTTGTGACGTGGGCACCGTCAATTTTGAAATATGTAGCGCTCATTTTCAAATCACTTCCTCCATCAGTATTTAGGAAGATTTCACATCGTTGACTGGTAAATTCTCACTATGAATTGGCTGAAGGAGCGTTTGGCTCTCATCGAGGCCCGCATCCGAAGCGCTAGCAAACTTAAGCGAACCCTTATTGGGGTCCCATCGCTATTTCTTGTGGTTGTCCTCTGGTCGATCTCGACCGCGCTTCTTGCCCCTGGCACCGATCCACTCTCAGCTCGATTGGCAGAATGGGGACGCAATCACTATATGGGGTTCGTCGTGACAGCTTTGGAGAATGCACAGTACGACATCAACAAGCCGAAGGTCGGTGGCAGTTTAGATAGCAGTGCATCCGCCACCCTGGCCCAGAGCGCGGTCCAGTACGCCAAGAAAGTACCCACCCTCGTCACGCCAGCCTTGCCCGGTGAAGGAGATTTAAAGACTGTCCTCGCAAAGGGCAAGGTTCCTCTCATTCAAGTCGGCTACCTTCGCCCAGATAAGCAACACACCTCGTACCTTGCTGGAATAGCCATCATGAACGGGGCTCTGTTGAGATTCGAACAGCACCCTGGATTTTCAGAACCTGGTCATATTAAAGAACTTGGCTCGTCCGATGTGTTGAACGGCCAGTCTTTGCAAGGTTTGGTGGCGACATTTAATAGCGCCTTTAAAGTGAAAGATTCCCTTGGTGGTTATTATCAAAATGGAGTGATGGTTAAACCTTTGGTCACTGGCAAGGCCTCGCTCGTTATCTATTCTGATGGTCACTTAGATATCGGCTCTTGGGGTACTGAGGCCACGATGAATCAAAATGTCACATCAGTGCGTCAAAACTTAAGCCTCTTGATTGATAATGGAGTCGAAGCGCCGGATCTCAATCAGAGTGTGCTCGCCAAATGGGGTTGGACCGTTAAGAACGCCCACTTCGTGTGGCGATCTGGGATCGGTGTCGACGCTAGCGGGAATGTTATTTATGTAGCCGGTAACTCTCTCTCCGTGCAAAGCTTGGCAGATTTGCTTAAGACGGCTGGCGCGGTTCGCGCTATGGAGCTAGATATCAATGCCGAGTGGATTTCTTACATGTGGTACAAAATCTCCCACACAAGTTCAACACTGGTGCCTTTTAAGTTGGTGACCTTTGATCGTCCGGCTAATAGATATTTAAGTCCAAGCAGTCGCGATTTCTTCGCGGTCTATCTCAAATAAAACTACTTAATCTGAATCAAATACTCACTTAATCTGGCGGCGATCGCCATCACTTGAGCTGCATGTGCTCGACCTGGTTGACGTCCGAGTCGTTCCATCGGTCCACTAATACTCACTGCCGCGATAACTTTGTTATTGGGACCACGAACGGGTGCGCTGACTGATGCGACTCCGGCTTCACGTTCTCCAACCGATTGAGCCCAGCCCCGACGACGCACTGCAGATAAAGTTGCCGCGGTAAATTTGGCATTCACCAATCCGCGATGCAATTTATCTGGCTCTTCCCAGGCTAAGAGAATTTGGGCAGCTGATCCAGCTTGCATAGTCAGAACTGTCCCCACAGGAACAGAGTCGCGCAGACCCGAAAGTCTTTCAGCGGTGGCGACACATATTCTTTGATCACCTTGACGTCGATATAACTGCGAACTTTCGCCGCACGCATCGCGAAGTGCTGCAAGTGCGGGAGCGGCGACGGAGAGCAAGCGATCTTCACCGGCAGCTGAGGCAAGTTCAGCGGCACGTGCACCTAGAACAAAGCGACCCATCAAATCTCGGGTCACCAAGCGATGAAATTCAAGAGCAACGGCTAGGCGGTGAGCGGTAGGACGAGCGATTCCGGTGGCGGCGACGAGTTCAGCGAGGGAGTGAGGTCCGGCTTCAAGGACAGCCAAAATACGGACCGATTTGTCTAATACTCCGACTCCGCTATTCTTAGTGTCCATACTCTGATAATAGCATCTCGCACTTTGAGATGGTGAATCTGAGGGGAAGTTCGCCAAACGAAGGAGCAGGAATGAGCAAAACACTCGCCGAGAAGATTTGGGCCGACCACGTTGTCCGTAGCGCCGAGGGTGAGCCTGACCTCGTTTACATCGATCTCCACCTCATCCACGAGGTGACTTCCGCACAAGCCTTCGATGGTCTGCGCCTGGCTGGTCGCATTGTGCGCCGCCCCGACCTCACCATCGCGACAGAAGATCACAACACGCCAACGTTAAATATTGACCAACCCATCGCAGATCCCGTTTCACGGTTGCAGGTAGATACGCTGCGTAAGAACGCCGCTGAATTCGGAATTCGAATTCACTCTCTCGGTGATGCAGAGCAAGGCATCGTGCACGTTGTTGGCCCCCAACTTGGAATCACTCAGCCAGGAATGACAATCGTCTGCGGTGATTCACATACATCTACCCACGGTGCATTTGGCGCTCTTGCCTTTGGTATTGGTACATCTGAGGTTGAGCATGTACTTGCAACTCAGACCCTGCCACTTGTTCGTCCCAAGACAATGGCGATCAATGTTGATGGCGTTCTGCCAGAAGGTGTCACTGCAAAAGATGTAATCCTTGCAATCATTGCCAAGATCGGTACCGGTGGTGGTCAGGGATATGTCATCGAGTATCGCGGCTCTACGATTCGTAACCTTTCAATGGAAGGTCGCATGACAATCTGCAACATGTCTATCGAGGCAGGTGCCCGCGCAGGACTTATCGCGCCAGACGAGACAACATTTGAATACGTCAAGAGAAAGCCACATGCTCCTCAAGGCGAAGATTGGGATGCTGCGGTTGCTTACTGGAAGACTTTGCACACCGATGAGGGCGCTAAGTTTGATACCGAAATCTTCCTTAAGGCTGAGGAGTTAGCTCCATTTGTCACATGGGGCACAAATCCTGGTCAAGGACTTCCACTGAACGCATCTGTTCCAAACCCAGCGGATATCGCTGATGTTGAAGAGCGTGGAGCGGCAGAGCGTGCCCTTACTTATATGGGTCTTGAAGCGGGTGTTCCGCTCAAGTCAATCAAGGTAGACACTATTTTCTTGGGCTCGTGCACAAATGGCCGTATTGAAGATCTGCGCGCTGCGGCAGAGATTATTAAAGGCAAGAAGAAGGCAGATTCAGTTCGCATGTTGGTGGTTCCTGGATCAGCACGTGTTCGCTTGCAGGCAGAGCAAGAAGGTCTCGATAAAGTCTTCATCGACTTTGGAGCGGAGTGGCGCAACGCCGGTTGTTCTATGTGTCTTGGCATGAATCCAGATCAACTCGCCGTTGGAGAACGTTCAGCTTCAACATCTAATAGAAATTTTGAAGGACGTCAGGGTAAGGGTGGACGTACTCACCTCGTGAGCCCACTCGTTGCAGCAGCAACCGCAATCCGCGGAACACTTTCATCACCGGCAGATCTCTAAGGAGCACATCATGGAGAAATTTATTTCACACACCGGAACCGCAGTTCCATTGCGTCGTTCGAATGTAGATACCGACCAGATCATTCCTGCCGTTTATTTGAAGCGTGTTACCAAGAGTGGTTTTGAAGATGGACTCTTCGCTGCATGGCGTAATGATCCAGAGTTTGTACTCAATCAACCGCAATATAAGGAAGCAACGATCTTGGTTGCGGGAGCGGATTTTGGAACAGGATCTTCTCGCGAACACGCGGTCTGGGCGCTACAGAACCATGGCTTCAAAGCAGTTATTTCTAGCCGCTTTGCCGATATCTTCCGTGGTAACTCGCTTAAAGGTGGTTTGCTCACAGTGATCCTTCCGCAAGATGTTGTAGAGAAGATCTGGAACGCAATCGAGGCCGATCCAAGCACACCTGTTACGGTCGATCTTGAGGCGAAGAATGTTCGCTTGGGTAGCGAGATTTACCCATTTGAGCTCGACGACTACACCCGCTGGCGTTTGATGGAAGGTCTGGACGACATCGGTTTAACGCTGAAAAACATCGATGAGGTGACCGCTTACGAGAGCAAGCGTCCTTCATATAAGCCTAAAACCCTTCCAGCACGCTCATAATTCGCATCTGAGTCAGCGGTGGAGAAACTCTCTACCGCTGATTTAGAGTTTTTTACGCGTAAAAAGTGCGATTTTTCGCATGCGACACACCGTAATTAATAGGGCTGCTTTTCTTATGACACGCGTAGATTTCTTTTATGTAGGCAAAAGCCTAATAAATAAGCGTATTTAAGGGGAACTAATGAACAAGGCCCAGTTCATCGCATACTTGGCTCCACAGTTTGGGGATAGCAAGAAAGAGGCAGCGCGTGCTGTCGACGTAGTCTTTGATGCAATCGTTCGCAACATCTCAAAGGGCGACGATGTCATGATCAATGATTTCGGTAAGTTCAAGAAGGTTGACCGTCCTGCTCGTAAGGGTCGCAATCCTTTCACCGGTGAGACCATTCAGATCAAGGCAAGCAAGAAAGTTCGCTTCTTGCCAGCAAAGGCGCTCAAGGAGATCATCTCTGGCGCACGTAAGCTCGAGGCTGCTCCAAAGCCTCCAGTAAAGGTTGTTCCAAAAGTTGCTGCAAAGCCAGTTGTGAAGGCAGCAGCCAAGAAGGCAGCACCAGCTAAGAAGGCTGCACCTGCAAAGAAGGCAGCACCAGCGAAGAAGGCTCCTGCAAAGAAGGCAGCACCAGCTAAGAAGGCTCCTGCAAAGAAGGCAGCACCAGCTAAGAAGGCTCCTGCTAAGAAGGTCGTCAAGAAGTAAATTAATCTGACGTTAATATGGGGAGGCGATTTCGCCTCCCCATATTTATTTGTTCCAGTGGGGTAACCACTAAACTCGTGGTGTGGCTAATCAGGGTAGCGAATTACAACCCAAGTACAGGCCACCGCGAGGTCGCCCGCTCGGTGCTAATGCAACCTGGCACGTAGGGGCTGCAATTCTGATTCCTCTGTTGCATCTGATCTCAAAACCGCATTGGAAGGGGAGTGAGAACATCCCCAAGTCGGGAGCAATGATTGCGATCAGCAATCACATCTCATATGTAGATCCTCTGATATTCGCAGAATTTTTATATCGCAATGGACGTGCGGCCCGATTCCTCGGAAAAGCCTCTCTCTTTCGAGTTCCAATTGTTGGTTGGGTGTTGCGCCATGCCGAGCAGGTACCTGTCGAACGTGAGGTGAAGGGAGCAGGGACGGCGGCGCTCTCTCATGCTCTAGCCTTCCTAGAGGCTGGCCACTGCCTTGGTGTCTATCCAGAGGGCACTTTGACTCGGGATGCCAATCATTGGCCGATGGTGGCGAAGACGGGGTTAGCGAGGCTCGCCGTGATGAGTAAGGCACCGGTTATTCCATGCGCACAATGGGGGGCTACCGAGATTCTTAAGCCTTACAGCAAGAAGCCGAAGTTGTTTCCGCGTACCAAAGTCACGGTTGTTGCAGGCAAGGCGCTTGATTTTTCACCTTGGTACGGCAAAGAGAATGACCACGAGGCTATGGTCGAGGCTACCGCGTATGCGATGGAGGCGATCACGCATCTCTTGGAAGGTATACGCGGAGAGAGCGCTCCGGCCGAAAAATATGATCCGCATCTTTCTGATCTACCACGCATCGGAAATTACAAAAAGAGGAAGAATAAGTAGATGGCTCGTGTGAGTGTTTTAGGAACTGGCGCTTGGGGTACGACACTGGCTCAAGTGCTCTGCGACGCTGGCCATGAAGTTTTGCTCTGGGGCAGAAATACAGATGTGGTTAATGAGATCAACTCCTCGCACACCAACAATAAATTCTTACCAGAGATAATTCTGCCGAGTAATTTGCAAGCCACCGCAGATATTGGCGCCGCATTTCATTTTGGTGAATCTCAAGTGCTGGCAATCCCTGCGCAATCGCTGCGAGAAAATCTTCGCAATTGGAAAGATGGTTTTCCTAAAGAGCGACCAATCATCTCAACACTTAAAGGCATTGAGGCCGAGACTATGTCACGCATGACTGAGGTTATTCGCGAAGAGCTCGATACCGATTTAGCAGACATTGGTTTGATCACCGGACCGAATTTGGCCGGGGAGTTGTCACTCCGCGAGCCCGCTGGCGCTGTTGCAGCATCTGAGAGTGCGAGCATCCAGATGTTGATGGTCGACCTCTTCACAACCCCTTATTTTCGAATTTATCCTTCTGATGACCTTGTCGGATGCGAACTAGCTGGCGCAGCGAAGAGCGTCGTTGCGTTGGCCGTAGGAATGACTATCGGAATGAATTTAGGCGAGAACACTCAGGCGATGATCATTACTCGCGGGCTCTCTGAAGTTGCACGATTCGGACAAAGTTATGGCGCAAACCCGCTTACCTTCTTGGGTCTTGCCGGAATGGGAGATATCGTCGCAAGTTGTGGTTCCGCCCTCTCTCGAAATCGCCAGTTTGGTGAGGCATACGGTCGAACCGGAAGCATTGAAGGTGCGCGTAGAGAAGTTGCCAAGACAGTTGAAGGCGTAGCTTCGGCTCCTGCGATTCGCGAGTTAGCACACCGAGTTGGTGTGGAAGTGCCTATCATTGAAGTCATGGCAGATGCGGTGACGGGATCTATCACTCCACATGAGGCGATGCAACGACTCATGTCGGTCAGCACGCTGGCTGAGCTCTAATGGCTAAAACCCGCGTTGCGATTCTCTTCGGCGGACAATCTTCCGAACACGAAATTTCCTGCATCTCCGCTGGCGGAGTGCTTGCTGCAATTGATCGGGAACGATTTGATCCCATCCTCATCGGTATCACTCGTAGCGGGAAGTGGGTCCTAGTAGATCAGAACACCTCACTTGCTATTCGTGATGGAAAGATGCCTGAAGTCGATGAGTCACTTCCTGCAATCAATGCCGATATCCACGGTTTTCAGGTTGATGGAACACTCCTGAAGATTGATGTTGTATTCCCACTCCTTCATGGACCGTATGGTGAAGATGGGACTGTGCAAGGTTTATGCGAGATGGCAGGGATTCGATATGTGGGATCCGGGGTTCTCGCTAGCGCGGTTGCTATGGACAAGTCTTTCGCCAAACCAATCTTTGAAGCTGTTGGTCTCAAGGTTGCTCCAGGCATTGTCTTAAAGAAGGGGGAGTGGACGGCGGGTCAGATCGAAAACCTTTCATACCCACTCTTTGTAAAACCCGCTCGCAGTGGTTCAAGTAGAGGAACCACAAAGGTGAAGTCCTTCGCCGATCTATCTGCCGCTATCGAGTTTGGTTTTCAATTCGACACAAAAGTCTTGATCGAAGAGGCGATTGTGGGCCGCGAAATTGAGTGCGGAGTTCTTGAGATTTCAGGAAGAGCAAATGCTTCTCCTGTGGGTCAGATTCAATTCCTCGGCAACTACGAGTTCTATGACTTCGAGGCTAAATATTTAGATGATGCCACCACAGTTATCTTCCCAGATGATTTGCCACAAGGAGTCGAAGCGGAGATACAACGCTCTGCAATAGCGGCTTTCAAAGCGCTCGGTTGCGAAGGTTTAGCGCGAGTTGATTTCTTCTACTCAAATGATGGAGAGATCATTATCAACGAGCTCAACACAATGCCAGGCTTCACACCAACGTCCATGTATCCAAAACTTTGGAACCGCGCAGGGATCAACTATTCAGAGCTCATCACCTGTTTGATTGATGCCGCGCTGATTCGATCAGCACACGTTACGCGTTAAAGATCGCTAATCTCGATTGCGAGAGTCGCGCGATCAACTTTCATCAACTTGTGGTTAGGAAGTTCTTCCCAGCCGGTTTGAGTCCAACCGCTTGAGGCGACAAGAACCTCTTTGCCATCGTTGCGGTAGAAGAGGTCGTAATAACCAGGTAATTCCCCATGCGGGATGCGCTCATCATTGTGCTCGTTCACAACATAGAACTCGGTAGGAGTGAGGAACATGCAGTTAATGCTGGAGTAGACCGCATTGGCTCGGATGATATTGATCGCTGATCGAATTCCTTGTTCGACTCCAAACTTTTCGATCTCGGTGACAATCAGATAGAAGTAACTTTCGCTATCGGTCTGGCCTCGCTTGAGAGCGGCAAATTTAGGCTCGATAAATGAATCAATCGACTCCGGTGGGATCAACGCCCCATTGTGCATGAATGAATAGTCACGATAGGTGAAGGGGTGGGTGTTGCCCTCGTTGATCGCGAGGTTTCCGGTGGCCCAACGTAGATGGAGTAAGGCGCCATTTGTCTTGAGATTGTGAGCCGCCTGATCGAAGGCTTTGCTCTCTTTAGCTCGAGTCGGTTCAATTAAAAGCTGCGGATGTTCCTGCTCATTACAAGCGGCAATTCCCCATCCATCGCCGTGGCGAGCAGATAGCGCGGCGAACTCAGTGAACTCTTCGCCTGCCGCCTCCACCAAGGTCTGCTCCTGAATCGAGACAAAGCCCATTAGCCGACACATCTTTAACTGATCCCTTGCTTAGCTATTTGTATCGAAGAAGACGTTCTTGGTTTCGGTAAAGGCATCCAGCGCATCTGGACCGAGTTCACGGCCAAGGCCTGATTGCTTGTATCCACCAAATGGAGTCCAGTAACGGACTGATGAGTTGGAGTTGACTGAAAGATTTCCAGCTTCAACGGCGCGTGAGACGCGAACTGCACGGCCGATGTCACGGCTCCAGATAGAACCTGAAAGACCGTATTCCGAATCATTTGCGAGCCTGATCGCATCGGCTTCATCTTCAAAAGGCAGAACCGAAACAACCGGTCCAAATATCTCTTCACGATAGGTGCGATCTGATGTCGACTTAGCAAGTAGAACGGTTGGAGCCATCCAGTAACCATCACCGCTTGGCTTTGTACCTTCGAAGGCGATCTCGCTTCCTTCTGGAACATATTCGCGCACGCGAGCGAGTTGTCCAGCGGAGATGAGTGGACCCATCTCTGCTGTTTCGAGTTCAGGTGATTCGACGCGGAATTTTTTAACTGCAACCTCAAATTTTTCGAGGAATGAATCGAGCACAGAACGTTGTACCAAGATACGTGAGCGGGCGCAGCAATCTTGTCCAGCATTATCAAAGACCGCACCTGGCGCTCCTGCCGCTGCCTTCTCAATATCAGCGTCAGCGAAGATCACGTTTGCACTCTTGCCGCCGAGTTCAAGTGTGAGGCGCTTAACCTGATCTGCGCACCCACGCATGATGCCCTTGCCGACAGTGGTCGAGCCGGTAAATACAATCTTGCGAACAAGAGGGTTGGTGACAAAACGTTCACCGACAATGCTTCCCTTTCCAGGGATGACATTGAAGACACCTTCTGGAATTCCGGCAATCAAAGCGAGTTCACCCAAACGAATTGCAGTTAATGGTGTGAGCTCTGCTGGTTTTAATACGACGGTATTTCCTGCGGCGAGTGCCGGAGCAAAACCCCAACCAGCGATCGGCATTGGAAAGTTCCACGGAACGATGATTCCTATTACTCCTAGTGGCTCCTTGAAGGTGATATCGATTCCATTTGGAACTGGGATCTGACGTCCAAAGAGGCGCTCTGGTGCGGCGCTGTAATAGTTAAGACAGTCGCGCACATTGCCAGCTTCCCAACGTGCATTGCCAATGGTGTGTCCAGAGTTCAGAACTTCGAGCTGCGCTAACTCTTCGATGTGCTCGTCGACGACGCGTGCAAAATTGCGGAGTAACTTGGCTCGATCTCCGGGATTTACTAAGCGCCAACTTTCAAAGGCCTTATTTGCCTTTTGAATCGTGGCATCAGCGGTTGCAAGATCCGCGAGCTCTATCTCTTTAACAGGAGTCGCGGTGGCAGGATTAATGACGGTATATGTGCTCATGATAAATAGATACCTTACATGCGTTCGAAGTTACGGAAGCGCTCCCAGTCGGTGACTGCGCGCCCAAAGGCATCGATCTCGGTGTCGGCCATATGGGTGTAGTGCTTCTGCACATCAGCCCCAAAGGTCTTCTTAACCCATTCACTATTAGCCCAGAGATCACGAGCTTCTTGCAAGGAAGTTGGAACGCGGGCGGTATCTAGCGCATAAGCGTTGCCTTCGAAGGCAGGCTCAAGAACTAACTCGTTCTCAATTCCATCAAGGCCTGCAGCAACCATTCCTGCTACAGCAAGGTATGGGTTGGCGTCTCCGCCTGGAACACGGTTCTCGATGCGAAGTGAGTGTCCTTGGCCAACAAGGCGCAGCGCACACGTGCGGTTGTCGCGACCCCACTTGAGAGCGGTTGGAGCGAAGGTGCCGTACTGGTAGCGCTTGTATGAGTTGATGTTTGGAGCAAAGAGCAGGGTGAGCTCGCGCATGTGAGCTTGGATTCCTGCCAAGTAATTGCGTCCTAGAGGGGATAACCCATCGCCGGCATCTCCCGCGAGAACTGCGCTGTCATCTTTGCCGCGGAAGGAGAGGTGAATGTGGCAAGAGCTGCCTTCGCGCTCATTGAACTTGGCCATGAAGGTGAGAGAGCAGCCTTGCTGGGCTGCAATCTCTTTGGCACCCATCTTGTAGATGGAGTGGTTGTCACAGGTCCGCAACGCATCTTCATAACGGAAGGCGATCTCGTGCTGTCCGAAGTTACATTCACCCTTAGCCGACTCCACGATCAAGCCTGCGCCATCCATGTTGAGGCGGATTGCACGGAGCAATTTCTCTACGCGAGCGGTTCCAATCAAGGAGTAATCGACGTTGTATTGGTTGGCTGGAGTGAGGTCTTTGTAGCCCTTGTTCCAAGCCTGCTCATAGGTATCTTGAAAAACGATGAATTCGAGTTCGGTGCCGCAGAGAGCCAACATGCCAGCTGCATCGAGCCGATCCAGTTGGTTTTTGAGGATAGTGCGCGGGCTAACAGAGATTCCGTGCTTGTGGTGATCCACAAAATCTGCGATCACAAAAGCTGTGCCATCGTGCCAAGGGAGGTAGCGCAGGGTCTCAAAATCTGGGTGCAGCCCCATATCGGCATAGCCGGTCTCCCACGAGGAGACGTCGTACCCCTGAACCGTGTTCATATCGATATCAACGGCTAGGAGATAGTTGCATCCCTCTGTTCCATTTTTGATGGTGTCGGCAACGAAGAAGGGTGCGTGAATTCGCTTTCCTTGTAATCGGCCCTGCATATCTGTCGCACCGACTACTACGGTGTCGATTTTTCCGTTAGATACATCTTCCTTTAACTGCTCCAAGGAGAGAGACACAAATACCTCCGATAGATCGAACGGCTGCGTTCGAGTGGGTGAATGCAGTGAGGCTACTAGGGGCGAAAGGGGCGCACAATAGGCTAGAGCGAGAAGATGAACTCAAAAAAATCTCTGTGAAAACCCGCCGAGTTCCCTTCCAAATTGATGTGTGACAAGGCACACTTCTGTTCAATCCGCGGCAGTCGCGCCCCTGGCGTCGCCCGGAATTCGGATCACCGACCTAACGGATGGGACGCAACAATATGAGTAGTGCTATGGACGCAGATGCGAAAAAGCTAGCGGAGCTCGGTTATAAACAAGAGTTCGATCGTAAGTGGTCAGGCTTTAACAACTTTGCAATTTCTTTCTCAATCATTTCGATTCTCTCTGGTTGCTTTACGACCTTTGGACAGGCTTGGAACAACGGTGGCCCAGTGGCTATCGCTCTTGGCTGGCCACTTGTTGCAATCTTCGTGACGCTGGTCGGGCTTTCAATGGCCGAGCTCGTTTCTGCAATGCCTACTGCAGGTGGAATTTATTACTGGTCTCTCCGGTTGGGTAAGCCAATCCATGGATGGATCACTGGTTGGCTCAATCTCATGGGTCTAATCGCAGTGACCGCTGGTGTGGACTTCGGTCTAGCTCTCTTCGCTCAAAATGCAGCTGCGCAATATTGGAAGTGGTTCAACCCTGCTAACTTGAAGCAAGCCTTCTTCCTGTTCGCAATTATTCTTCTTTTGCACGTCATCATCAACGTATGGGGCGCAAAGTTGATCCACCAATTCCAGGGTGTCAACGTTTGGTGGCACGTCTTTGGCGTAGCACTCATCATTATCATCTTTATATTTGTTCCCAAGCACCATGCGAGTGCTTCTTGGGTCTTTTCTCACCACATTAACAATGGTGGATTTGGAACTGGTCATGGCAAGTTCTGGTGGTACATCTTCCCACTTGGTTTCTTGCTCTCTCAGTACACACTTACCGGCTTTGATGCATCTGCCCACGTATCAGAAGAGACGGGCGGGGCTTCAACAGAAGCTGCAAAGGGTATCTGGAAGTCAATCGTCTACTCTGGCGTTGCTGGTTGGGTCATGCTCCTTGCAATGCTCTTCGCTGTCGTCGGTCCAGAGGAGCAAGCAATCAGCAAGGGCGGCGGATCTTCTGGCGCTCTTATCTTCACAGTCCTTGGACTTGGTATCTGGACAAAGCTCGTTGTAATCATCAGTTGCGTTGGACAGTTCCTCTGCGGAATGTCTTGTGTAACTGCAGGTTCACGCATGCTCTTCGCCTTCTCTCGTGACAAGGCAGTACCAGGAAATAAGTTCTTCTCCAAACTCGATAAGAACCGTAATCCTTCAAACGCTGCTATTGGCCTAGCTATAGCCGCGCTCATCATTACTCTTCCTGCTTTGTATGCCCCTAAGGGAGCCCCTGGTTATCCGGTCGCTTTCTTCGCCGTAACATCGATTACGGTTATCGGGCTCTTTACCGCCTTCGCAATTCCTATCTTCTTGCGTTGGCGTATGGGCGATAAGTTCGTTCAGGGCGATTGGAATCTGGGTCGTCATTGGCGTTGGATCGCACCGCTTGCAGTTCTTGAAGTAGCAATTGTTTCTATCTACTTCATCCTGCCAGCAACTCCAACTGCTATTCCCTTCCGCAAGGGATTCTCCTTGGTTAGCTTCAACTACACCCCAGTAGCCGTCATCGTAATTCTCGGTGGAGCGCTCATTTGGTGGTTCGCTGGAGCTAAGAACCACTTCAAGGGTCCTATCCGTACTATCGATCAGCAATAGCACGTACTAAGTAGAATTCACCCGTCAGCCCGAAAGGTTGGCGGGTGCATTTTTTTCTCTTTGATTAGGAGCTGAGAATGTCAGGTCGTGTAGCAGGTCGAGTCGCAATAGTTACTGGTGCAGGTTCTGGCATTGGCCAAGCAAGTGCAGTGCGACTAGCAGAAGAGGGTGCATTTGTAGTCTGTGCCGATATAAATGAAACCGCTGCTAAAGCCACTGCAGATTCAATAACTGCAAGCGGTCTTAAAGCAACCTTTGCCACAATAGACATCTCAGACTCAACTGCATGCACTGCGCTAGTAGATCAAACCGTCCGCGATCACGGCAGCATAGATATTTTGGTAAACAATGCTGGCGTGAATCTTCCAGGCGTCTTTCATGAAGTAACTAACGAGACCATTGATCGCACGCTCAATGTGAATGTTAAGGGCGCGATGTATCTAACAAGGGCATCGATCCCTTACATGCTCAAGACCGGTAACGGCTCCATCGTAAACATGTCGAGCGTTAATGGACTCGTCTCCGAACCATTCTTGAGCGTCTACTCTGCCTCTAAGGGTGCGATCGTGATGTTTACTCGCGGAATCGCGCTTGATTACGCCAAGCTTGGAATTCGTTGCAATGCAATCTGCCCTGGCTGGGTAGATACTCCGATCAACCACGCTCACGCAAAGATGCTCGGGGGGTTGGATCACGTCTACGAGACAATTGATTCATTCCAGCCAATTGGTCGTCCAGGTACGCCTCGCGAGATCGCAAATCTAGTTCTGTTCTTGGCCTCGGATGAGGCATCATTTATTACTGGTTCGATCATCTCAGCTGATGGTGGAATGACTGCGCAATAATTTTGGAATCAGAGTCCTGCTAGAACTTCTCGGCCCCAACTTTGGACGATTGGTCTCCAGGTTTTAATAAGCTCTTGTTCGGCAGCGGCCATCTCAGGCTGGATCGTCTTCTTGCCGGAGTCTTTAAAAGCGTTATCCGCTTCTTCTTCCCACCACTTAACAACTTCTAGATCAATCTCTGGATGGAACTGCACTCCGTACGTGTTAGAGCCGATTCGATAAATCTGATTGGTGCAACGCTCACTGGAGGCTAGAAGCGTGGCTCCTTGCGGGAGAACCGTTACTTGGTCTTCGTGCCATTGTGCGGCAGGAGCGGATTCGAAATTGAAGACGGGATCGGCGACATCCAGCCGGTTGATCTCATAGATTCCGACTTCACCCTCTGCTGCTTTCTCGACTCTGCCCCCGCCTGCAACTGCAAGGAGTTGGGTACCTAGGCAGATGGCAAAGATCGGGATATCCTGATCAATTGCGTCCTTGAGAAGTGCGCGCTCTGGAGCAAGCCAGGGGTGCAGATGATCTTCTTCGGCATTCATATGTCCACCGAGTGGAAGTAGCGCGGTGACAGAATCGGGAACGCTGGTGGGAACTACTTCTCCGGCGTAGGCGCGAAGTACTTGGATCTCAAAACCGATCTCTTCGAGCCAGAGCCCAACTAAATGTGGAGCATCAGTCTCGTCATTTTGGATCGCGAGAATTATTGGTTTCTGTTGCGTCATGCCTTAATAAGAGGTCACCGGACAAGTAAGTGTGCGCGTGATACCAGGGACTGCTTGAACTTTGGCAAGCACGCCACGGCCGAGTTCTTCCATGCTGGGAGATTCTGCGCGCATGATGACGTCGTAAGGACCTGTAACTCCTTCAGCCAAGGTGACGCCTGCAATCTGTGAGATCGCTTTAGCAACGCTTGAAGCCTTGCCGACATCTGTTTGAATCAAGATGTAAACCTGAACTGACATGTGGACTCCTTCGCTTGCGCTTTTCGCTAAGTCTACGGGAGCAACTCTGGCCCCATGGGCTCTAGGCTACTCCCAGAACCTAGGGTTGAGGGAAGAGTATTTTTAATGGCCAGCGAAGCAGAGCTCATCGCCGCACTTAAGGCGATATTTGAGGCTAATGCTGATGAGAGAGTTCTTGTAGGAATTGGGGATGATGCAGCAGTCATCGCTCAACCTAAAGGAAAAGTGGCGCTCGCCACAGATATCGCAGTCGAAGGTGTGCATTTCAATCGGAGTTGGTCATCACTATTTGAGATCGGCGCCAAGATAACCGCTGCAAATCTCGCCGATATCTTTGCCGTGGGCGGAAAACCAGAGTATTTGCTGGTGGCCGCAGCGTTGCCACAAGGTTTTGAGGTATCCGAAATTCAAGAACTTGCTCGAGGGATCGTTGATGAGGCGGCAAAGGTTGGGGCTCGAGTTGTTGGCGGGGATTTAACGGCGTCGCAATCACTTGTCATATCTATTGCGGTCTATGGATCTATCAAAGATCCTGTCTTGCGCAGCGGGGCAAAGGTCGGCGATTTAGTAATTATTAATGACCTACCGGGAGCATCGGCTGCTGGTCTTGCACTCTTACAACAAGGAATTAAGGATGAGCGAACTTTGCCGCATCGCAGACCGAACGTTGATTACATCGCAGCTCGTGACTTTGCACTTGCAGGGGTTTCTGCGATGGCCGATGTAAGTGATGGGCTTATCTCCGAACTCTCTCACATTGCAAAGGCATCAGGCGTTGGCATTGAGATTCGTACGGATGAACCAATCGACTTTCATGGGGGAGAAGATCATGTCTTTGTCGCAACGATCTCTCCGCATCTGCCTTTTCCGCGCCAAGCGATAGAGATAGGTCGAGTTGTTTTAGGTAAAGGGGTTCGCATAAATGGCGAACCAGCCTCGCATAAAGGCTTTACGCACTTTCCAGAATAGATCTGGCGAAGGCCGGCCGATCTGTCATCATGACATCGACCCCCTTGCTCTTGCAGAGCAAGATTTGCTCCGGTGAGTTTGCGGTCCACACAAATAATTTATGATCTTTATTTTTGCGAGGGTTCCACTTGGTGAGCAGAAAAACACCGGGCCCTATTGACGGTGCGGGATTTAAATATGCGAACCAACGGTGTGGAATCAAATAAACGGTATTCCAACCGGACCTTCGTAATCGCGCGATTGCGAACCACGAGAATGACATGATTGATACATCAATCCCAGCCTCATGAATTCGCGATTCATAAGTGGCCAAAACTTTAAGGAGTTCGTGTTCTATCGCGCCATGGGTAGGTACAGGATGTTTGGTTTCTAGTGCCAAGTTTTTGCGATGAGCTAATGCAAGTTCTAGGAGTTCAAGAAGAGTTAAGATCGGATAGGCGGCTCGTATCTCTGCATATGTGGAATCTGCAATCACCAGTTCGCAATCGGCGACTCGCTTCATATCTGCGTCGTGCCAGCAGACGATCACGCCATCTTTGGTTAGTCGAAGGTCCGTCTCAAATCCATCTGCGCCTTGTTCGATGGCGGCTAGATATGCCTCAAGGGACATTTCGGGATGGTCAAAAGAGGCCCCGCGATGGGCGTAGATAAGAGGTTGTTGCTTTGGAGCCACGTGCCTACTCTAAAGAAGAGGGGGTTAGCGGACTACCTTTCCAGCCTTGAGGCAGGATGAACAAACGTTCTGACGCTTGGTTGCGCCTGCTACGAGGGTACGGACGCGTTGGATATTTGGGTTCCAGCGGCGGCGGGTCTTACGCATAGAGTGCGAGACGTTATTGCCAAAGCTCGGGCCCTTGCCACAGATGTCGCAGTTTGATGCCACGATGGCTCCTTTAAATTCAGGTACGGTGAAGTTCCAGTACGGCTAAGTGGGGAAGATTACCGCCCCGCGCGCCTAAAAGGCTAATCCAGGGCCCACTCCTTGGCACAATGGCGCCATGTCCACCCTCCAAACCCCGCTCAAGCGCGAATTGGGAGATCGGACGGCTACCGCCCTCTCAAAGGCCTTCGGCATGGAGACGGCAGGAGATCTGCTGCGGCATTACCCCCGGCGGTACGTGCTCCGAGGGGAGTTGAGCAATATTTCCGAGTTGGCCGAGGGGGAAGAGGCGACCGTTCTAGCGGAGATCGCCGCGGTCCATCTGCGAAGGGCCACGGGCCGGACGATTCTTGAGGTTGTGGTCACTGATGGGTCGGCCAAGTTATGGCTCACCTTTTTCAACCAGCCTTGGCGTGAGAAAGAGTTGCGGGTAGGTCGCACCGGAATGTTTGCCGGCAAGGTTGGGATATTTAATGGAAAGCGCCAACTTTCTCACCCCGATTACCAGTTGATTCCCGATGGTGATGACGTTGATGAAGCTGTCTCCGGCTTTGCTGGAAAGTATTTGCCGGTCTATCCATCTGCCTCAAAATTTCCTTCATGGAAGATCTCGCAATGTGTCGAGATTGTTCTGGATGGGCTGGAGGAGATTCCTGATCTACTCCCAGAGAAGATTGTGAAGGAACTCGGTTATTTGAGTTATACCCAATCCATTCGCGAAATCCATCAACCAACCTCGTTGGAAAATTCTGCGCTCGCTCGCGAGCGACTTACCTTTGATGAAGCGCTACTTCTTCAACTTCTCTTGGCACAACGGCGTGCGCGGTATCGCTCTCTACCCGCGATTGCACGAAGCGTTAAGCCACATGGATTGGTAGCAAGGTTTGAATCCCTACTCCCATTCACATTAACAAAGGGTCAACAAGAAGTTGCCGCAGAGATTGAGTCAGATATGGCGCGGACTCATCCCATGCATCGCCTGCTTCAAGGAGAAGTTGGTTCGGGTAAGACAGTAGTTGCTTTGCGCGCTGCAATCACCGTTGTCGACTCTGGGGGACAGGCTGCGCTGCTAGCCCCAACTGAAGTGCTTGCACAGCAACACTTTAAGACAATCACAAAGTTGCTCGGTCCGTTGGCTGAAGCGGGAACATTAGGCGGCGATGTAGATGGCACTCAGGTTGTTCTCCTTACCGGCTCAATGAACGCGGCAGCGCGTCGCGATGCTTACGCAAAAATCGCATCGGGAGATGCCGGCATAGTTATTGGAACTCACGCACTTTTGACTGAAGGCTTGGAATTTCACGACTTGGGTTTGGTTATCGTCGATGAGCAACATCGCTTCGGTGTTGAGCAGCGAGATGCGCTCCGCACCAAAGCCAAAGTCCCGCCACATGTTTTAGTGATGACCGCTACGCCTATTCCGCGCACAGTGGCCATGACTATTTTTGGAGATCTCGAAATCTCAACCCTGCATGAGCTTCCAGCCGGCCGTACTCCAATAACAACACATGTGATACCTGTTTTAGAAAAGCCTCATTTTCTTGACCGGGCGTGGGAGCGCATCCGCGAGGAGGTTGCTAAAGGCCACCAGGCTTACATCGTTGCGCCCCGTATTAGTGCAACGGAGAGCGAGCCTGAGGGCATGACCGATATAGATAGGGCTATCGCTAAATTGCTTGATGGAGATAAAGAGGAGAAGGTCCCACTTACATCTGTCGAGGAGTTGGCTCCCAAACTTGCGCTCGGTGCTCTTAAAGGGCTGCGGGTGGCACCCTTGCATGGCAGACAGAGCGCCGAACTCAAGGATGCCACGATGCAGGCCTTTGCCGACGGCAAGATTGATGTCCTTGTCGCGACGACCGTGATTGAAGTTGGCGTTGACGTTCCCAATGCATCGATGATGGTCATCATGGATGGTGATCGATTTGGAGTTTCACAACTTCATCAATTGCGCGGTCGAGTGGGACGTGGCGGAGTTCCTGGTTTATGTCTACTAGTTTCCGCTGCTGCCGAAGATTCAAGTGCAATGGCTCGCCTCAGTGCTGTTGCTAGCACCCTCGATGGTTTTGAACTATCTCGGATTGATCTCGACCAACGAAGCGAAGGAGATGTACTTGGAAAGGCGCAATCCGGAGTTCGATCACACTTGCGACTCTTAAAAGTATTGCGCGACGAACCTTTGATAGAGAAGGCACGTATGGTGGGAACTAAACTTATAGATGTAGATCCAACCTTGGCTTCACTTCCAGAGTTGGCCGCTGCAGTGGCGGAACTTGCAGCCGATGAGGCGAGCACATTTGTAGATAAGGGATAGAGATGAGAATTATCGCTGGATCGGCAAAAGGTAAGGTCTTAAATTCGCCCCCCGATTCCCGAACCCGACCTACATCTGATCGTGCACGTGAGGGACTCTTCTCCTCACTCGATTCCGAGTTCTCATCACTCGTCGGACTCAACTTCTTAGATCTTTACGCCGGAAGCGGAGCGGTCGGAGTCGAGGCTCTATCTCGCGGGGCTGCTGTTGTTCATGCCGTTGAATCCGAGGGAGATATGGGATCGATTGCGATCTCAAATTTTCAACTCGTTAAAAACTCAGCTGGCTCATATCGCGTCTTTCACACAAAGGCAGAACGCTTCCTTGAATCTGATCATGCCGCCGAAAAAGGGAAGTACGACATTATCTTCATGGACCCTCCATACGAGATATCCAATGCAGTGATTGAAGAACATCTCCAGACCATCATCGCGCGCGACTTGCTACAACCACGCGGAATTGTGGCGATCGAACGCGAGAGCAAGAGTGAGCCATTTGCCTGGCCACATCCATTTGAGGGGATCAAAGTGCGCTCATATGGCCAAGGCAGTATCTACTACGGGGGCTACTCTGCTACCGTTTTATCGTGAAACGCGTTGTCTGTCCTGGTTCTTTTGATCCAATCACCTTTGGACACCTCGACATTATCGAGCGCGCCAGCAAGATGTTCGACGAGGTAGTCATCGCCGTCCTGGTTAACAAGACTAAAAGCACCCTTTTCACGGTACCCGAGCGGATCGAGATGATCACTGAGGTCACCAAGGTTTTCCCCAATGTGCGAGTTGATTCGTGGTCTGGGCTCTTGGTCGATTATTGCGAGGCCAATCAGATCGACATCATCGTCAAGGGTCTTAGGGCCGTCACAGATTTTGATTACGAACTTCAGATGTCTCAGATCAACCTGCAATTAAAGGGAATCGAGACTCTGTTTATGTCTACCGCTCCGGCGCACTCGTTCTTGTCCTCATCACTCGTTAAAGAGATTGCCAGTTATGACGGAGATGTTTCAAATTACATTCCAGCTCCACTGCTCGATAAATTAAAGGCTCGCTTGTCGCAAGTTCATGGAGGTAACTAATGGAGACTATTGATCGTGTGCAAAGCGCAATCTCTCTTGTTGAGGAAGCTCGAGGAGTCCCGCTCTCTGCAAGCTGTGTCGTTCATCGTGGCGAGTTACTCGAACTCTTAGATGGAGCCCGCAACTCATTCCCACATGACTTTGCTTTAGCGCAACAAATTATTGAAACCAGAGAACAGATTTTGGAAGAGGCTCGTATAAGTGCTGATGCTTTGATCGCACATGGCCGCGAGGAAGTTGCCCGCATGGTGGAGCAGACTGAGATCGTCGCTGCCGCACATGCCGAAGCAAAGAGAATCTTGGCAGCGGTCGAAGAAGATGCTCGAGCAGAGCGCGAAGAGATCGAGGCTTATATCGATTCACGCCTGGCCACTCTTGAGGTAATTCTCAATAAGACCCTCGACGTAGTTCACCGCGGTCGCGAAAAGCTGCAAGGCTTCGAGGAGAAACACATCCTCTCTGAGCTTGCCGAGTAATCCAGAACAATTCTTATGAATCAAAAGAATCCATTTTTATTTAGCTGCCATGATCTGCCTCGTCGCGCGGGGGAGATGCGTGAGTATGAACTCACCTTCGATGACCATGAGCCAATCGGAGTTCCGCTCTTAGCTGTACCAAGCGATGGAGCGATTTACGTCGATCTGCGTATTGAAGCCGTTGCTCAAGGAGTCTTGGCTACCGGCCAGGTTTCTGCAGATGCAATTGGCGAGTGCACCCGTTGCTTGGATCCAGTCACCTTCGATATTGATGAGACTTTTCAGGAGCTCTTCCATTATGAGGTGGATTATCGCCAGAAGCCCAAAGGGAGAGAGGCGAAAGAGGTTGAGGTTGGGGATGAGGATGAACTTCTAGAGATGGAGGGGGATTTCATCAACCTCGATGGTCCGATCCGCGATGCCCTGGTTCTCAACCTTCCCGTTAACCCGCTCTGTTCGGAGGATTGTGAAGGGCTCTGCCCCACCTGTGGGGTCAAATGGGCGACCCTCCCAGAGGATCACGCTCATGGGGCGGCCGATATCCGTTGGGCCGGGCTCTCTGATTGGAAGGGGCCCAACTCCTGATTTCGCTCGTTTTTACTATTTTGGGGCTATGGGGGATACTTTTCCTCTTGAAGAGGCTTCCGCCCAGCGGTCGCCACTAGAACTTTATTAACTCGTAACAGCCAGCAGTATCTAAAGGAGTAAAACCATGCCAGTCCCAAAGCGAAAGATGTCGCGCTCGCGCACTCGCTCACGTCGTAGCTCATGGAAGACAACTCCTGCTGCAACCTCAACTTGCGCTCAGTGCCAGCAACCAAAGCTTCAGCACACAGCATGTCCAACCTGCGGTACTTATAACCGCCGTCAGGTCATCGAGGTCTGATCTGTCCGCTGGCCTCTCCGAAAGCCTTGGAAAAAACTTGGGCATTTCGGTATCAGCCGATCTGCTTGAACTTGCTTTAACGCACCGCTCGTTTGCATATGAATCGGGCGGTCTTCCCACCAATGAACGCCTTGAATTTTTAGGCGATAGCGTTTTGGGTTTAATCATCACGCAAGAGTTGTATTCAAAGTTTCCTGATTTAGATGAGAGTCGTCTCTCGCCACTTCGATCTGGCGTTGTAAATACCAAAGCCTTGGCGGTTATTGCACGCCAACTTTCACTTGGCGACTATGTGCGCATAGGAAAGGGCGAAGAGTCCTCTGGTGGGCGCGATAAGAACTCCATTTTGGCAGACTCCCTCGAAGCTCTTGTGGGTGCAATCTATTTAGAGCATGGGCTTGAAGTTGCAACCACCAAAGTTTTGGAATGGTTTGGTCCACTTATTGAATCTGCCAATGCACAAGGCGCCGGTATCGATGGGAAAACCGCGCTACAAGAATTAGCTGCCGCGCAAAACTTAGGTGTACCGGAGTACGAAATCGAAGAGTTTGGTCCCGACCACGACAAAAGTTTCACTGCTGTTGTGGTGCTTTCAGGAGAGAGATTTGCACCGGGTTCTGGAAAGAGTAAGCGCGAGGCAGAACAAGTTGCCGCAAAGTTAGCGCTTGAAGTTTTACATGCCCGAACTTCCTGAAGTAGAGACAGTTCGTTTAGGCCTGGAGCATTGGGCACGTGGCACCACAATAGTTAAAGCGCAGACCTTCCATCCGCGAGCGACAAATCCGAGATCGCTTGCAAGAATCTCTTCTCTCAAAGGTGCGCGGATTACTCGGTTATCTCGCCGTGGCAAGTTTCTCTGGTTTGAGTTAGATCGGCCGCAAGCCCTTGTGGCTCATTTAGGCATGAGCGGACAATTTCGAATTCAAGATCCATCGATTCCGGCGGAGAAGCATTTACGAGCGAAACTCACTCTCGATACGCAAAGGGAATTGCGTTTTATCGATCAACGGACTTTCGGATGGCTTGCAGTTTCCGAGATGAATGGTGAAGTGCCAGATCTCGTCGAGGCGATTGCTCCTGACATTTTTGATCCGGCCTTTGATGCTGAAGCCGTGGTTGATCGAATGCGTTCTAAGCGAACCGAGATTAAGCGAGCGCTCTTAGATCAAAATCTGATGAGCGGGGTAGGAAATATCTACGCCGATGAGTCGCTCTGGTTGGCAAAGATTCATCCGCAGCGCTCGTGTGACTCATTGTCACGAGCCAAAATCAAAGCGCTATTAAGTTCCGTAGAGTCTGTAATGTCTAAAGCACTACTTGAGGGTGGCACCTCATTCGACTCGCTCTACACAAATATCAACGGGGAGAGCGGTTACTTTGAACACTCACTCGAAGCGTATGGACGCGATGGTGAAAATTGCTCACGTTGCGACAGCCAGATTCGTCGCATCATCGTCGGAGGTCGCTCTTCTCATTTCTGTCCGCGCTGCCAACGGCTCTAGCGGTTCTTGGCTGGAATTGCCCTCGGATAGAGATAGGTTTTCCCCGTGTATTTGAAGAGCGTAAACCTCAAAGGATTTAAGTCCTTTGCCTCCTCCACGACCCTGCTCTTTGAGCGTGGGATCACCTGCGTGGTTGGACCAAACGGCTCTGGAAAATCAAATGTGGTCGATGCCCTCTCCTGGGTCATGGGTGAGCAGGGCGCTAAATCTCTCCGCGGCGGCAAGATGGAAGATGTCATCTTCGCCGGAACTAGTGGCCGCGCACCTTTGGGCCGCGCCGAAGTATCGGTAACGATCGACAATTCAGATAACGCCCTACCTATCGATTTCGCCGAAGTCACGATCTCAAGAATTCTCTTCCGCAATGGAACCAGTGAGTACCAACTCAATGGGGAGACCACGCGTTTGCTCGATATCCAAGAATTGTTGAGCGATAGCGGTATCGGTCGCGAGATGCACGTGATTGTGGGGCAGGGTCAGCTAGATGCGATTCTGCTGGCAAATCCCGAAGAGCGACGGGCCTTTATTGAAGAAGCAGCGGGAGTTCTCAAGCACCGCAAACGCAAAGAGAAGGCGCTTCGCAAATTAGATTCAATGCAGGCGAACCTCGCCCGTATTCAAGATCTCACCGTCGAACTGCGCCGCCAACTTAAACCTCTGGGTAAGCAGGCTGAGGTGGCACGCCGCGCATCCACGATCCAATCAGATGTTCGTGACGCAAAGCTGCGACTCTTGGCTGACGACTTAATCTCCCTCAAAGAGAGCTTCGATGCTGATGTGGCCGATGAGACCTCGCTACGCGCTCGCCGCGATCAGGTGGAGGCTGCGCTCGCCGATTCACGTGCCCGTGAAGAACAACTCGATGCACAAGCGCTCATAGAAAATCCGCAACTTGTACAAGCGCAGGAGAATTTTTATCGCCTGACCGCGCAACGCGAAAAATTCCGTGGAATTCAATCCCTCGCTTCAGAGCGTGCCAGATTCCTCTCAGAAGAACGTGACGAGGCGAGAGCGAATGGCCGCGATCCCGAGAGTATGGATGCCGAGGCAGCAGCACTCCGTGGAGAGGAGACCTCTCTTCGTCAGCTAGGTGCGACCGCTCGCGCCTCACTTAATGAGATCACCGAAGCTCTGCGCGCTACCGAGGCCCAGCTCGCCCAGGAAGAGAATCAAGTCTCTGCCGCATTACGGGCTATCGCCGATGCTCGCGAAGGTACAGCGCGACAAGAAGGACATATCAATGGTCTGAGAGCTCGCATCGACGCCACCAACGCGGAGATCTCCCGCCTCACTACTGCTCGCATCGATGCAGAAACTCGACTTCACAATTTCAGAACAGAATTTGCCTCTCTGGAAGCAGAGATCGCCGGAGTAGATCGCTTTGAGCCAGAGCTCGACGCTGATTATGAGAAGGCACTTGCTGAACTAACAGCGGTCAATGCAACTCATGCAGCGCTTCTTGAAAGCGAGCAGAGCGCCAGTCGCGAGCGAGCCGGGCTTACTGCACGTCTAGCAGCACTTGAAGAGTCTCTTCTACATCGTGATGGTGGTGAAGCAATTCTCACCGGGCGTGGGGGAGCAACATCTCGCGGACGATTATCTACCCTCATTTCAGTGGCATCTGGCTGGGAGGCAGCAGTTGCTGCAGCGCTGGGACCTTTGGCCGAATCAATCGTTGTCTCGGATCTTTCTGCCGCAGTTCATGCAGTTGCCATGCTAAAGACTGAGGACGCTGGCCAATCAGAGTTGCTCGTCGTTGATGGCGAGTTCATTGCGCACAATTCAGTTCCTGCAGGACTCTCATCACTTGCCTCTCTGATTAAATCTGACGGCCTTGAGGCGATGATCGAGGCTCTGCTTGGAGGGATCGTTGCAGTAGATGATCTCGCAGATGCGCAGCGAGTTGTCTCTCAAAATCCTGGACTCATTGCGGTAACGCGCGACGGAGATTTAGTAAGTCGAAATCGGGTCCGAGGGGGATCGGCTGCCTCAAATTCTGCAATCGAAATCTCAGCTTCGATTGAAAAAACGCGCACCGCACTCAACGAAGTTGTCTCTCGTTGTGACTCATTGAAATTTGAACTCGCTAAATCACTCAGCGAAGTAGAGATCGCACAGAAGAAGCATGATCAAGCCTTAGCCGGACTCAATGAGTCAGATGCAAAGATGTCTGGGCTGGCAGAGCAGATGGCTGTTGCGGGGCAGAATGTTAAGAATGCTCAAGCCGAGGTCGAACGCTTTAATGCATCCATTAGCGCCGCCAGTGAGCAACGCGCTAAAGATGAGAGCGATCTCGCCTCCGCAATCGCGCAATTTGAATCTCATCAAACACCACCGGAGCCCGATCTCAACTCGCTAGAAGAGATTCGAAACCGAGTCAGTGCCGCACGCGCCGTTGAAGTAGAAGCCAGACTTGAGCTTCGCACCATGGAGGAGCGGATTACTGCAGTTGCAGATCGCGCCAGGACTTTGGAACAGAGCGCACAAGCAGAACGCGATAATGCCGTAAAGGCAGTTGCTCGCATGCAAGAACGCACCATCGCTGCGACCAAGGCGCGTGAGATTGCTGATCTAGCCTATGAGGCGCTCATTCAACTCGAAGTAACTCTGGCCAAGGCGCTAGCGGAGCGTGAACGTTTAGAGGCTTCACGTACCGATCGCGAGGGCGAGACGCTCAACGTCCGCGGAAAGATTCGCGAACTTACAACCGAGCTGGAACACCTCACTTCCAGCGTTCATCGCGATGAGATCGTTCGCGCAGAACAGAGATTGCGCATAGAGCAGCTCGAACAGCGCGCGGTCGAGGAGCTTGGCGTTGATATCGAAACTCTCGTTAATGAGTACGGACCTCATAACGATGTGCCGACCGTTGTTGAAGATGAAGAAGGTAACTTTGTACCCGGTGATCTAATTCCGTATCGCCGCGACCAGCAGGAGAAGCGCCTAGCGCAAGCAGAGCGTGGGCTTGCGATGCTCGGCAAAATTAATCCTTTGGCCCTCGAGGAGTACACGGCTCATGAAGAGCGCCTGAAGTACCTTGCAGAACAACTAGAAGATCTCAAAAAGACCAAGAAAGATCTCCTGGATATCATCAAAGAGGTAGACGAGAAGGTCGTCGAGATTTTCAACGAGGCCTATCACGACACCGCACGCGAGTTTGAGAAGATATTTGCACGTCTCTTCCCTGGTGGAGATGGCCGACTGATTCTCACAGATCCAAGCAACATGATGACAACTGGCGTTGATGTAGAAGCGCGTCCTCCTGGAAAGCGCGTGAAGCGTCTATCGCTTCTTTCGGGTGGAGAGCGTTCGCTCGTTGCTGTCGCAATGCTTGTGGCGATCTTCAAGGCACGACCAAGTCCGTTCTATGTAATGGATGAGGTTGAAGCAGCTCTCGATGACACAAACTTGAGTCGCTTGCTCGGAGTCTTTGAAGAGTTACGCGAGAAATCGCAACTCATCATCATCACTCACCAGAAGCGCACTATGGAGATTGCTGATGCTTTGTATGGAGTCACCATGCGAGGCGATGGAGTATCAGAAGTTATCTCGCAGCGTCTGCGCGAGACCGAATCCGTCTAACGAAACGGACTAACTCATGGCGCTTTTTAGCAAGATCCTTGCCAAGATTCGTGGTGGCGGTGCAAGCGCATCTGATTGGGAAGAACTTCGTAAATCTCTTATCGAGGCAGACCTCGGTGCGACGCTCAGCGAAGAGTTGATCGCTGCGGCGCAGAGTTATAAGGGCGATGATCCGGTCTCGGCTATTTCAACCGCGCTTCGTGGAGCCCTGACACCGAGTTCACGTGAGTTGGCATTTGCTGGAACACGGCCTACGACAGTTTTAGTGGTCGGCGTAAATGGAACCGGCAAGACGACTTCAGTTGCAAAGTTAATGCAGTCACTCACAACTCAAGGTAAGAAGGTTGTTGTAGCTGCCGCAGACACTTTTCGAGCGGCTGCGATTGAGCAATTACAAACGTGGGGTCAACGCATCGGCGTCCAAGTCGTTGCTGGAAAATTTCAAGGAGATCCCGCCTCAGTAGTCTTTGATGCGGTCCGCACAGCCAATGAGACTGCAGTCGATTACTTGATCGTTGATACCGCAGGCCGCCTCCACACCAAATCCAACCTGATGGATGAGTTGGGCAAGATCCGCAGGGTTGTAGAGAAGGCTGGGGGAGTAGATGAAGTTCTGCTCGTCGTCGATGCCACAACGGGACAAAATGGGATTATTCAGGCACGGAGCTTCATCGAGAGCGTGGCGGTCACAGGACTCATTTTGACCAAGATGGATGGATCGGCAAAGGGCGGGATTGCCCTCGCTATTGAGCGCGAAACCGGAGTACCCATCAAATTTGTAGGTACTGGCGAGAGCGCCACGGACTTCTCTGCATTCGACGCAGACACTTATATTTCTGGGCTGATTGGTTCCGATTAGGCGAATCGTCTGTTAAATTTACGCCGTTCGTAAGACGAAATAGTTCGTGCCAGTGTCGGCCAACTTTCTTCGGACCTCTCAATGATGAGATCTCCTCACCTTAAAATAAAAATGGAGAATCTATGCATTTCTTAATGGGCACCGCTGTATCTGCTGTTAACACAGCAACTGATGCCACTAACCATGCTGATACCGCTTGGATCTTGGCATCTTCCGCACTCGTCCTACTTATGACACCGGGTCTTGCATTCTTCTACGGCGGAATGGTTCGCGGTAAGAATGTTCTCGGAATGTTGGCACAAAACTATGTAACGATGGGCACCGTTTCAGTTCTCTGGATTCTCGGTGTTTACTCGCTTGCATTCCAAGGTTCTAACGGACTCATTGGAAATCTCAAGAATTTTGGTCTGAACCACATTTGGATGGAACCAACCGGATTGTCCCTCACAATCCCTCCGATGGTCTTCGTTGCATTCCAATTGATGTTCGCCATCATCACACCAGCACTTATTACTGGTGGAACTGCAGACCGTTTGAAGTTCGGTAGCTGGGTTGCTTTCTCTTCACTCTGGTTGATCCTGGTTTATGCGCCTGTTGCACACTGGGTATTCTCACCGGCAGGCTGGTTGGCTAAGAAGGGTGCAGAAGACTTCGCTGGCGGAACTGTGGTTCACGCTAACGCAGGTGCTGCAGCACTCGCAGTAATTCTCGTTATCGGCAAGCGCAAGGGCTGGCCTAAAGAGCGTATGCGTCCACACAACGTTCCATACGTACTTCTAGGTGCAGGTCTCTTGTGGTTCGGTTGGTTCGGCTTTAACGCAGGATCGGCTCTCTCTGCAAACACCCTCTCCGCATATGCATTCGTTAACACCAACACCGCAACTGGCGCTGCACTTCTCGGTTGGATCATCACAGAGAAGTTCCGCGATGGTCACTCCACAACACTTGGTGCCGCCTCTGGCGCTGTAGCCGGTCTTGTCGCAATCACACCTGCATGTGGTTTCGTAAGCCCTGTTGGATCAATCGTGATCGGTCTTGCTGCTGGAGCAGTCTGCTGCTTGGCAACTGGTCTCAAGAACATCTTCAAGTTTGACGATGCTCTCGATGTAGTTGGCGTTCACCTTGTCGGCGGTATCTTGGGAGCTCTCTTGATCGGTCTCTTCGGAACAGCCATGGTTAACGGAGCAAACGGTGTCTTCTACAAGGGCGGATGGACTCTCATGGGTCACCAGGCGCTTGCAGTTGTAGCAGTTGTTGCTTACTCATTCGTCGTCACTTACATCCTTGCCTTCATTTTGGAGAAGACGGTTGGATTGCGCGTATCTGAAGAGGATGAGGCCGCTGGTCTTGACCTCTCACAGCATGCAGAAACTGCATACGAGTCCGCCACTTTTAGTGATGGATCTCGTTTCCTCTCCAACTTCACCTCTAACAACTAATCCACTAAGGGGCAAAAATGAAACTCATTACAGCAATCATCAAGCCATTTAAGTTGGATGATGTAAAGAATGCTCTCAACGCATTTGGTATCACTGGTATGACCGTCTCAGAAGCAATGGGCTTCGGCCGTACTCGTGGCCACACCGAGGTCTATCGCGGTGCGGAATACACCATTGATCTGATTCCAAAGATTCGTCTTGAGGTAGTCGTTGACTCAGCAGATGCAGAGAAGGTCATCGATGTAATCGTCAAGGCTGCTTCGACCGGTGCAATTGGGGATGGAAAGGTCTGGTCAGTTCCTGTAGACCATATCGTCCGTGTCCGTACCGGCGAGCGTGGAGTCGACGCTATTTAAGGAACCACTTAAGTAGGCTACCTACATGGGTACTAGGGAGCGCCGCGAAAGATCAGATGCGAGTGATCGTGAACTCGTAGATCTCTTTCGCGGCGCTCTTCTCATTGCTGGGGTTACCGAACGGCAGATTGCGCTGGCTGCAGTCGGAGGATTCGGAAGGGGAGAGCTCTCACCCGGCTCCGACCTAGATATTCTTTTTATACATACGGGTTTATCTGAAAAGACTTTGAGCGCTTTTGTGAAAGCGATGCTCAATCCGCTGTGGAGTGAAGGTCGTCAGATTGACTATTCAGTGCGCACCCGCAAAGAGACCAAGGCGGTTGCAAGCGGGGATATAAAAGTCATCTTTGGTCTTCTCGATATTCGTCACATCATCGGCAATGAATTTTTAACTCAAGGCGTTGCAGCCGATGCATCAAAACAATGGCGCAAAAAGATCCGTACATATCTACCCATGGTTCGAGAGACGGTAGCGGCGCGCACAGAAGCTTTTGGAGAGATGGCCTTCTTGCTAGAGCCTGATATCAAGGAGTCGCGCGGCGGACTGCGCGATATCAACACTATTCGCAACCTGGCCAAGAGTGAGTTTGTACCCATTGCGCTCGATCGACTGGCTGCCGCTGAGGCCCTCTTTGGAAATGTGCGAGAGCGTCTGCATTTGATCACTGGTCGCACTCGTGATCAATTGTTGCTCACTGAGCAAGATGCAGTTGCGGCGGCTCTGGATTTCGCTGATGCCGATGCTCTTATGCTCGAACTCTCGAGAGCAGCGCGCTCGGTTGATTACGTGATGCAGTTGGCCTGGTATCGCATAGAAGAGCGATTGCACCGAATTTCACTTCGCAGGAGTAAGCGCGTTCCCATAGCAAAGGGTCTCTACCGGTATCGCAGTGAGATTGGTGTCCTTGATGAATATGACATTAAGGCTGACCCAGGTATTGGGCTGAGGGCAGCTGCTATTGCAGCTCAGCGAGGTGTCCGAATCTCTCTCGAGAGCGCGATGCGTATTGCAGATGATTTCACTCCAATTCCTACTCCATGGCCGAGGCAGACTCGAGAAGATTTAGTCGCATTCATTGGCGCAGGCGAGGCAATGGTGGATGTCTTTGAATCATTGGATCAAGAGGATCTCTTTGCGCGCTGGATTCCAGAGTGGTCACATGTTCGATACTTGCCGCAGAGAAATGTTTTGCATCACCACACCGTAGATCGTCACATGTTAGAAACTGCGGTGCGGGCTGCTGCCCTCACTCGAGAAGTTCACAGACCCGATCTCCTTCTTGTAGGGGCCTTATTTCACGACATTGGTAAGGGATATTTAGGTGAGGATCATTCCGAATACGGCGCAGAACTTATAGAACCATTGGCGCAACGCATGGGCTTTAGCGAAAGCGATGCCCAAACTTTGGCAAAGATGGTCACACATCATCTGCTCTTGCCAACTGTCGCTACCCGTCGGGATATCGATGATCCCCAGACTATTGAGTATGTACTCTCACTCGTTGATAGCGCTGAGCTTCTTGAACTATTGCATGCGTTGAGCATTGCTGATGGAGAAGCAACCGGACGCACTGCGTGGACTGAATGGAAGGCAGGACTCGTCGAAAATCTGATCACTCGTACGTTGGGTGCGATGCAAGGCGTGGCTCCACCTCCTCAACCAGAGCTCACTCCCGATCAAATCGCAAAGGTGGCTCACCGAGAGTTGTCGCTCGAAATTATTGAGCGGGGAGATATTCTCGACATTGAAATTGTTGCACCAGATCGCGTGGGATTGCTCTCTGCGATCTCTGCGGTATTTACTGTGATGCGCCTTGATGTGCGTTCTGCGAAAACGAGAACAGTCGATGGCATGGCTGTCATGAATTGGATCGTCAACGTCGATATCAATGTGCCGATACCTTCTCAAGTTCGACTCCTAGACCAGATTGAGCGCGCTTTAGTGAGCTCTGAAGATCTCCAGGTGCGCATAGATGAGCGAATTCGCTCCTACCGCAGACGCCCAGGAATTTTGGTACCCCCTCCCGTTGTATCTGCGATCACCCAAATCGTGACGGACGCTACGATCATTGAGGTCCGCATGCATGATCGACCCGCGCTGCTTCATACGGTGTCGACCGCGCTCTCGGAATTTGGTGTCGATATTCGCGGGGCCATTGTCTCGACGCTCGGCGCTGAGGCATTCGATACCTTGTATGTCACAGATTTAAATGGGGCTCCGCTTCCGCCTGAGAAGGCGCTGGAACTAGCGGCTCAATTAGAGATTATCTTGTCCTCACAGGACTAGTACCCTTACGCCGTGTTTGACTCATTATCGGCGAAGTTCTCATCCGCCTTCTCATCCCTTCGATCTCGAGGTCGTATCAAATCCTCAGATATCGACGAGATCGTCAGCCAGATCCAAAGCGCGCTGATCGAATCGGACGTGGCGCTTGAAGTTGCAACCAAGTTCAGTGAGAGCGTTAAAGAACTTTCGCTAGCCGCTCTTGATCAAGTCAACAAGAGCACCAATCCATCACAGGGTATTTTCGAAATTGTAAATACCGAACTCACCAAAGTTCTCGGTGGACAAACCCGTCGAATCCGCATGGCGAAGAAGGGCCCAACGGTTGTTATGTTGGTCGGCCTTCAAGGTGCCGGTAAAACCTCTCTCGCAGGAAAGTTGGCGCTCTACCTCAAGAGCCAAGGCAATACCCCGATCTTGGTAGCTTCGGATCTGCAACGCCCCAATGCGGTGAACCAACTGCAACAGGTTGGCCTAGATGTTGGAGTTCCAGTTTTTGCTCCAGAACCTGGCAATGGAGTCGGAGATCCAGTCAAAGTTGCGCAAGCTGGTAAGAAGTTTGCGGAAGATAAATTACATAACTTCGTGATCGTTGATACCGCAGGTCGCTTAGGTGTTGATGCAGAGTTGATGGATCAGGCAGCACGAATTCGCGACGCTGTTAAACCAGATGAGATTCTCTTTGTTGTCGATGCGATGCTCGGTCAAGATGCGGTACGAACTGCCACAAGTTTCTTGCAGGGTGTCGGCTTTGATGGAGTAGTCCTCACAAAACTTGATGGTGATGCGCGTGGTGGTGCTGCTCTATCAATCGTCTCGCTTACCGAACGCCCCATCATGTTTGCAGCGACAGGTGAGAAGCCAAACGAGTTTGATCTCTTCCATCCCGACCGGATGGCTTCTCGAATCTTGGGTCTTGGCGATGTCGCAACGCTGGCCGAACAGGCGAAGGCGGCGATCGATCCAGAGCTCAGCAAGAAACTTGAAGAGAAATTTGTTAGCGGTGACGATTTCACCCTCGTTGATTTTCTGAGCCAACTTCAGGCGATGAAGAAAATGGGCTCAATGTCGAAGATGCTCGGAATGTTGCCGGGTATGAATAGCGGAGCGATGAAGAAGCAGCTCGATAACCTTGATGAGGGTGAACTGGTTCGGACAGAGGCGATCATCCAATCCATGACCCCAAAAGAGCGCGCTGATGTAAAGATCCTCAACGGCACCCGCAGAGCCCGCATCGCTAAAGGCAGTGGACGCGCCGTCTCTGAGGTCAATAATTTGGTCGATCGCTTCACAGCTGCCCAAAAGGCGATGCGCCAGCTCCGCAACGGGGGAGGTCTGCCTGCTGGGATGCCCAATATCCCCGGAATGCCAGCCATGCCCAAATACAACAAGCCCCTGCCGCCCAAGAAGAAGTCCAAGTCTGGCAACCCAGCCAAGCGGGCGGCCGAGGAGCGGTAGACCCGTTCTAGTCCGCCAATTTGGCCCAGCCACCAGGAGATGGCAAGATTGGCCCCCTGTGAAGGGCCCTCTACCCCTCCACAACCCATCCAATATGGATTGAGATTCGCCTGTCGCTCCCACTGACAGAGCGAGGATCGAACCGAATCACCCAAGGAGTAACCACACACGTGGCCGTTAAAATTAAGTTGATGCGTCTCGGAAAGATTCGCACCCCGCATTACCGTATCGTCGTTGCAGATGCTCGTACCGCTCGCGATAGCCGTGCTATCGAAGAGATCGGCCGTTACAATCCAAATGCTGAGCCATCAGTAATTCAGGTAAATGGTGAGCGCGCTGCATACTGGCTCGGAGTCGGAGCACAACCTACAGAGGCTGTAGAGGCAATCTTGAAGGTCACCGGCGATTGGCAGAAGTTCAAGGGTCTTCCTGGAACTGAGGGAACTCTTCGTTTTGCAGAGCCAAAGCCAGATAAGCGAATTGCTTACGAGGCAGCCGTTAAAGATGCAATGAACGAGCCTGCTGATGGCGCTACAACTGCGAAGAAGAAGGCTGCAGATAAGTTGGCAGCTAAATCAAATCCTGCCGTGGCTGAAGAAGCTGCTCCGGCAGTAGAGGCAGTTGTCGAAGAGACTCCATCTGAAGAAGCTGTTGCTGAAGCAACCACCGAAGCGAGCGCTGAATAACCATGATCGACGAGGCTCTCGAACATCTCGTAAAGGGAATCGTTGACAACCCAGATGAGGTTGTCATTACTGAGAAGACTCACCGCCGTGGAACAACATTAGAAGTGCGCGTGCATCCAGAGGATATTGGCAAGGTGATTGGTCGTAATGGCCGCACTGCACGCGCCCTTCGTACAGTCATCAGCGCAATTGCTGGTCGATCAGTTCGAGTAGATCTCATCGAGGCTGACGAGGCTCGCTAACAATGTTGCTCGTGGTCGGCCGAATAGGCCGGGCGCATGGAGTACTTGGTGAAGCGACCATCGAAATACGTACCGACTTACCGGATGAACGGTTTGTGGTTGGTGCGCGCCTGCAGACTGATCCTGCCAAAAATGGTCCTTTAACGATTGAATCTGCGCGAGATCACAATGGAATTTTGCTTCTTAAATTTGCAGAGGTAAAAGATCGCACTGCAATCGAAAAAATTCGTGACACTCTCTTGCTTGCCGATGTTGATATGGCACAAGAGGCCGAGTACGAAGATGAGTATCACGTTCAACAACTCATAGGTTGCGCCGTTGTCTTGGAGTCTGGTGAAGAGATTGGCGTACTTACAGATGTACTCAATCTACCTGGACAAGATTTATTAGCAATCGAAAGTGCGAGCGGTGAAATATTGATCCCCTTTGTCGCCGAATTTGTTCCGGATGTAAATGTAGAAACTCGAAGAATTACCGTCGTTCCTCCGGCTGGATTATTGGAATTGCATAAAGCTGACGAGGGGAGCGAGGCCGATGCCTAAAATCTCCTTTGATCTCATCTCGATCTTCCCCGACTATTTCTCACCGCTCAAACTCTCACTTATAGGCAAAGCACAAGAGAATGGTCTGGTCTCAATCGCTATCCATGATCTTCGCGATCAGGCTGAAGGCGTTCATAAGAGCGTAGATGACACCCCATACGGAGGTGGCGCTGGCATGGTGATGTCGCCCGAACCATGGGGAAAAGCGATTGATTCGGTACTCGAAAATTCTGTTGCAGAGGAGCATGATTTAATAATTCTTACTCCCGCTGGAGAAAAGTTAACCCAGAAACTTGCCGACGAGTTATCACATCGCGAGCATCTGATCTTTGCGTGTGGCCGTTATGAAGGCATTGATTACCGTGTAACGGAGTACTACGAAAGCGTGCCTCACGTCCGGGTTCGCGAACTGTCTATTGGCGATTATGTCTTGGGCGGAGGAGAAGTTGCGACCCTCGTTGCAATCGAGGCGATTATTCGATTGATTCCTGGCGTCTTGGGCAACCCTGACTCACTGGTGGAGGAGTCACACTCCCTCCCGGATGACGTCGTTGAATACCCTAACTTCACCAAACCTGCCACCTGGCGTGGGCTATCAGTCCCTGACGTTCTGTTATCCGGCAATCATGCGCTCATTAAGAGTTGGCGTGCTGAGCAGGCTCGCATTAGAACCTCCAAGCTCAATGGAGAGTTAGATGGGCGAACTCGCTAGTAACCCGCATCAGCAGGGTACCGTTGTGCTACTACCAAAGTTTTAGAGGAGTTTATTAATGGCCGAGACCGATCCAAAGATTCAGTCGCGTTTGATTCGCGATCTCGAACCTGCAGTAGCGATCGAAATCGAACGTCACATTCGTACAACACGTGAGTGGTATCCACACGAGTATGTCCCATGGTCAGAAGGTCGCACCTTTGCTGGACCTCTCAATGGAGATGCTTGGGAGGCCAAAGATTCAAAACTCACAGCGGTAGCACAAGACTCTTTAGTGCTCAATCTTCTTACCGAAGATAACTTGCCTTCGTATCACACCGAAATTGCTTTCGCTACAAGTCGAGATGGCGCATGGAATACCTGGATCAATCGCTGGACCGCTGAAGAGGCGCGCCATGGAATCGTCTTGCGCGATTACTTGATGGCAACTCGCGGAGTAAATCCGAATGAGTTAGAAGACCTTCGCATGGCTCATATGCAAGTTGGTTACCAGACTCCATATCCAAACGACATGCTGCACACGATCGCGTATGTAACTTTCCAAGAGCTCGCCACCAGAATCTCTCACCGTAATACTGGTCGTATCTCTGATGATCCGATTTGTGAGGGAATGCTGGCTCGCGTGGCACTCGATGAGAATCTCCATATGCTCTTTTATCGCAACCTTCTTGCCGAGGCTATTAAGTTAGAACCTAACGCCGCCATGCGCGCAATCACCGATGTGCTCGTGAACTTCCAGATGCCAGGAGCCGGTATGCCTGGCTGGGGTCGCAAGTCGGTTCAGATTGCACTTGCTGGAATTTATGACCTCAAACTGCACTTAGAGGATGTCGTTATGCCAGTTCTGCGTGCTTGGGGAATTTTCGAGCTCACAACGCTGACAGGCGAGGGCGCAAAGGCTCGTGAAGAGCTCGCAGAGTTCTTAAAGAAGGCCAGCGCAGATGTAGCGACCTTTGTCGACAAGCGTGAAGTTCACTTTGAACGCCTGATTGCTCGCGGACAAGAGCCCCTAAGACTCCTATAAAGGGTCTAGCAGCCTGTGGCGAACCCCATACTCGCCTCGAGTTGTGAATATTCGGGGAATAATCCCGACACGCCGTACGTTGATTAGCCATAGCGGTGCGTTATAAGACATTATCCGCCCCGTTAGGAAGTTGTGTTTGCGCCATTCCGGCCCGAATGAACTTTCCCACAAAGATGTGAAGGAGGTGCACCATGGCAACCGATTACGACACACCCAGAAAGACGGATGAAGAACTTCATGAGGAATCCCTCGAAGAGTTAAAAGCTCGTCGGGCTGATGCTCAATCAGGGCAGGTCGATATTGATGAGGAAGATGCCGCGGAGAACCTTGAACTTCCAGGTGCTGATCTATCTGGCGAAGAGTTAACGGTTCGCGTAGTGCCAAAGCAGACAGATGAATTTACCTGTTCACGCTGCTTCTTAGTTCATCACAGCTCTCAATTAGCTCGTGGAGAAGGCGCCAAGGCGGTCTGTAAAGACTGCGAGTAAAGATCTCTTAATCTCTCTCTAAAAGCGCAGCCACCAATGGCTGCGCTTTTTTGCTGCTTATAAGCCAGTACGGCGTCTTATCTTTAGGATCATTGATCGCGATTTTTACCCCGCCTGGAATCCAGAAGCGAAGGGCCATGTAACAAGCTGGATCTGAGAGCGGTCCGCGCCATTTGCGCATCTCCTCTGGGGAGAGCGCTTGAATCTCACCGAGAAATTTTCTTTCGATACGTGCGCTACCCACCCGTAACTCCTCAGGAGTGACTTCGATTTCAAGGGTGGTGCGTTGAGAGGTGTAGAGAAGAAGCAACAACTCGACGAGTCCTGTAATTGCTCCCCATCGATTACCTAAGGCGGCCCAGAAAGCCAAGGCAAGGGTTGCCGCCAGAAAGAGAAGGAAGAGCCAGAGCCAGATCGGCCAGGGAGATCGTTCGGTAAAGTTTTTTCTCACAACCCCACGCTACCCGCAAGCGCGCACCAATCCATTAGGCTCACGCCATGAGTCGAGTAGCAAGCACCACTCCGCCTCCTGATGCAGTGATTCCAGAGCGCCATCCACTTGCGCCGGCACCAGGAACCCAGATTCCATCGCATTACGCCAACTGTTTCGGATGCGGAGAGCTTCATCCAACGGGATTGCATCTTGTCGCACACGCCGGTGAAGGTCAGAACATCACCGCAATCTTTACCGTCACTGATAACCACCAAGGTGCTCCAGGATTGGCTCACGGTGGTCTTCTCACCCTTGCCTTTGATGAAGCCCTGGGCAAATTGATGTGGTTGTTGCGCGCACCTGCAGTAACCGCGCGATTGGAGACCGATTTTGTATTGCCAGTTCCAGTTGGAGCCAAGCTCTACATCACCGCAAAGATAACGGGTCAATCAGGGCGCAAGGTTTATGCCGAAGCCGAGGGACATCTAGAGTCATACGAGGGTCCGGTAGCGGTCCGCGCTAGCTCGCTCTACGTAATCGTCCCCATGTCGCACTTCTTAGAGAAGGCTCCAAAAGAATTTATCGATCACATTCGCGAAAATCCAAAGTTGCTCGCCTTCGTAGATCCAGATTTCGAGATTAATCCATGAATGGCGTTGAGGTATTAGTTAAACGGTTAGATCCTTCAGTCCCGCTTCCAAAATATGGCAAGGCGGGAGATGCAGGCGCTGATATCACCACGCGCGTCGATATCACTATCGAACCGGGGGAGCGCGCTCTCGTTCCAACGGGATTATCGATCGCGCTTCCATTTGGATTTGCAGCATTTGTACATCCACGCTCTGGTTTAGCGATCAAACACGGAGTCTCTATGGTCAATACTCCGGGAACGGTTGATGCCGGATACCGCGGTGAGCTCCAAGTAATTTTGATTAATCATGATTTACGCGAAGCGATCTCATTTAAGAAGGGCGATCGCATCGCGCAGTTAGTTATCCAGCGTGTAGAAGCGGCTCAATTTATTGAGGTCAATGAACTTCCTGGTTCAGAGCGCGCTGAGGGTGGATTTGGATCGACTGGAACATCATCCCAATGAGTTATGAAGGTCACGAAGAGGATAGAGCGAAGGTATTAGGAGCACTCGGTGGAACCCGAGGACTACTAGATAGTGGGCTTCCTGCGATCGTATTCCTGATTGCTTTTAACATCACGCACAACCTCAACAAATCAACGATTGTTGCAATCGCGCTTTCGGTTATCTTTGCCATCGCTCGCTTGGTAAAGCGAGAGACTTTGCAACATGCAATTTCGGGAGTAATTGGAGTTGCCTTCTGCGCTCTGCTTGCACGACACACTGGCAAAGCCGCAGATTTTTATCTACCGGGGCTGATCATCAATGTGATCTATGGAATTGTTTACACAATTGCCAATCTCGCTGGGTGGCCAGTCCTTGGAGTGTTACTTGGTCCAGTTCTCGGCGAGAACTTGGCGTGGCGCAAAGTATCTGCACGCAAGAAGGCGTACAGCAGAGCGGGATGGCTCTGGGTTATGCTCTTTGTCTCACGGTTATTGGTTCAGTATCCGCTTTATAAGACCAACCACATCAATTGGCTGGGCACCGCCAGATTAGTTATGGGAACCCCACTATTTCTGCTCGTGTGCTGGGGAACCTGGTTGATCTTGCGAAAAGTTCCTACCGTAAAGGTTGAATCAGCGGCCGAGTAGGCACTCTTTCAAACTATTTTCGGATGCAGTGGTTGCAACGAAAATTAATTCATCGCCACTCATAAGTAGATCCTGATCTTTTGGTGCAATGACATGTCCATCTCGAACGATGGTGGCTAGTGAAGTTCCAGTCGGGAAGGTAATCTCTCCGACAGTCTTTCCAGATGCTGATGCTCCTTCAGGAAGCGTGATCTCAACCAAGTTTGCCCCGCCGCGCTTGAGCGAGAAGAGTCGCACGACATCTCCTACAGTCACTGCTTCTTCTACAAGTGCCGAGATAATTCTTGGAGTAGATACTGCAACATCTACACCCCAGGAGGAGTCGAACAACCACTCGTTCTTCGGATGATTGATTCGAGCAACTACGCGCGGGACGCCGTATTCAGTCTTCGCCAATAAAGAGGAGACGAGATTTACCTTGTCATCTCCGGTGGCAGCAACAAGAACCTGACAACCAGAAAGCTTGGCATTATCGAGTGATGAGATCTCACAAGCATCAGCTAGCAACCACTCTGCTTGAGGGACGCTATCCATCTTGAGTGATTTTGGATCGCGATCCATCAAAAGTACGTGGTGACCATTTTCGATCAACTCGCGAGCGATGGCTCGTCCCACATTTCCAGCTCCTACGATTGCTATCTTCATTTTTCGCCCTAGCTCACTTCTGGTTCGCGGGAGAGAATTTCATCGATGCGAGCGCGCTCAGATTCGATCAAAGTTACATGTACCAAGTCGCCCTCTTGCAAAACGGTATGAGAGTTTGGGATGAGACCCTCACCCAAGCGAGTAATAAAGGAGACGCGAGCGCCAGTGGCCTCCTCAATCAAAAGAGCCGGCTTTCCGAACCAATCGCGATGGAGCGAGACTTCACAGAGCTGAACTGTTCCGCTGGCATCACGCCACTCCGATTGCGATCCTTCAGGAGCGAGTCTGCGCATCATCTGATCGGTGGTCCACAAGACCGTTGCAACTGTTGGAATGCCTAGGCGCTGATAGATCTCGGCGCGTTCAGGATCATAAATACGTGCAACTACATTGGGGACGTTATAACGCTCACGAGCCACGCGAGCGGCAAGAATATTGGAGTTATCGCCGTTGGATACTGCGGCAAAGGCGGCGGCGTTCTCAATGCCAGCCTCCAGCAAGATATCTTGGTCAAATCCGACCCCAGCGATTGTGCGCCCGTTAAAGTTAGGACCTAGTCGGCGGAAAGCTTCACGATTTTGATCAATGACGGCGACAGAATGCCCAGCCGCCTCAAGCTCTTTTGCAAGTCCAGAGCCAACTCGACCACACCCCATGATGACTACATGCACGGGGGAGAACTTACACCCCAATAGGATTGAAGTATGAACACAGCGGTACCTACGGGTGAGAGATTGTCAGTTGGCCAGCGGGTTACTGTTGATATCGAGAAGATTGCTCATGGCGGACATTGCGTTGCCCGCTTTGAAGGTCAGGTCATCTTTGTTCGCCATGCCATTCCCGGCGAGCGCGCCCTTGTAGAAATAACCGCGGTAAATTCCAAGATGGCGCGGGGAGATGCAATCTCAATCCTGACGCCTTCAGAACATCGCACTGAGGCCCCGTGCCAATATGCCCGCCCCGGCGGCTGTGGCGGTTGCGATTTCCAACATATAGAGCTCAGTTATCAGCGCATCCTGAAATCACAGGTTATCGTGGAGCAATTTTCTAGACTTGGCGGACTAGAAGTCCAATGCGAAGTCAAGGCTGTTGCGCCCTCTGATGGTCTGCACTGGAGAACTCGAATGGATTTCGCTATTGGAGATTCAGGACGAATTGGCTTCTACGCTAACCGTAGTAATGAGGTTATTGAGGTAGAAGACTGTGTCATAGCCGATGAAGCGATGGATGTACATCAACTTTCACAGCGCCGCTGGAATGGTGATGATCGCATCGAGGTAGCCTCAACCAGTACGGGCCAGGTCAGCGTTGGTAGAGCAGGCCGCAGCATCTCCGGCCCAACACAACTGGTTGAGAAGGTAGATGGCTTCACATACCAAATCTCCCCGCAGAGTTTCTGGCAGGCGCACAAATCTGCCCCCTCAACTTTGATCGCAGAGGTTCTAGCGCTGCTCCAACTCGAGCCGGGCGAAGTGGTCTGTGACCTCTATGGGGGAGTTGGGCTCTTTTCGGCGCCAATGGCAGCAGCAGTTGGCGCGCGCGGCAAGGTTCATCTCATTGAGTTAGATCGCCGTGCCATCGCCGATGCCCAGAAGATATTTAAAGGAGTGGGCAATGTTGAGATCAACCCAGGAACCGTAGAAGCCCGTCTTCCTAAAATTTCTGATCCTGATGTCATCCTGCTCGATCCTCCACGCACAGGGGCGGGCGAAGAGGTAATTACCGTTATGACCCGAACCCATCCTCGGGCGATCGTTTACGTCTCTTGTGATCCCGCATCACTTGCTCGAGATGCCAAAATCTTGCTGGCGAGCGGCTATCGTATGGATCATCTGGTGGGCTATGACCTCTTCCCGCAAACCCAACACGTGGAGTGTGTGGCGCGATTCATTCCAGCGTAAAGGGCGCCCCAAAAGCGCCTCAATCGGGGTGGGATAGGATTTAGCCACGATGAGCAAAAATACCTTTAACGCGAAGAGCAACCTCGACGTTGCTGGCAAGAGTTACGAGATCTTTGAAATCAATGGCCTTGAAGGTGCGGCAACGCTTCCCTTCAGCCTCAAGGTCCTCCTTGAAAATCTGCTGCGCACTGAAGATGGTGCAAATATCACCGCGAGTCAGATTCAGGCGCTCGCTCAATGGGATCCCGCTGTCGAGCCAGATACCGAAATTCAATTCACTCCTGCTCGAGTCATTATGCAGGACTTCACTGGCGTTCCTTGCATCGTAGATCTTGCAACAATGCGCGAAGCGATTGTGGACCTCGGTGGAGATCCGGCCAAGGTCAATCCTCTTGCACCTGCAGAGCTAGTCATCGATCACTCTGTCATCGCTGATTTCTTTGGTACTGCTCAATCATTTGAAGAGAACACCGATGTTGAATACCAACGCAATAAAGAGCGCTATCGCTTCCTGCGTTGGGGCCAGACCGCTTTTGATGAATTTAAAGTTGTTCCACCAGGGACAGGCATCGTCCACCAGGTAAATATTGAATATTTAGCGCGCGTTGTTATGACCCGCACCGTTGATGGAGTCCTCCGTGCCTACCCAGACACAGTTGTAGGTACTGATTCACACACAACAATGGTTAACGGTTTAGGTGTACTTGGGTGGGGAGTCGGTGGAATTGAGGCCGAGGCTGCACTTCTCGGTCAGCCTGTATCCATGCTGATCCCTCGCGTCGTCGGATTCAAACTCAAGGGTGAACTTCCAGTCGGAACTACGGCAACTGATCTGGTTCTCACAATCACAGAGCGTCTGCGTAAGCATGGCGTGGTTGGAAAGTTTGTGGAATTTTATGGTCCGGGTGTCGTTGCTTTGCCAATGGCAAATCGCACCGCGATCGGAAATATGTCTCCTGAGTATGGATCAACCTGCGCCATCTTCCCAATCGATGATGAGACCTTGCGTTATCTCACCCTCACGGGGCGCTCTGCAGAACAGATTGAACTCGTCGAAAAGTATGCGAAGCGCAATGGACTCTGGCACGATCCATCAGTCGAACCACGCTTCTCCGAATATGTGGAGCTTGATTTAGTTGAAGTCGTTCCGTCGATCTCTGGACCAAAGCGTCCTCAAGATCGCATCTCACTTTCGAATTCCAAAAAGTCTTTCAACGAGATCATCCCTACTTATTTGAGTGAGAAGAGTTCTCGCGAGGCGATCAATGTTTCGGTCAATGGGGAAGCAACCTCAATCTCCAATGGTGCAGTAGCGATTGCCTCCATTACTTCATGTACAAATACCTCCAACCCTTCGGTGATGATCGGCGCAGCGCTGCTCGCTAAGAAGGCCGTTGAGAAGGGCTTGCGCAGCAAGCCATGGGTAAAGACCACTCTCGCTCCTGGATCCAAAGTTGTCACGGATTACTATGACAAATCCGGACTTACCGAATACATGAATCAACTGGGCTTTGATCTTGTTGGTTATGGTTGTGTGACTTGCATTGGTAACTCAGGTCCACTACCTGTTGAAATTTCCAAGGCTATTAATGAGAATGATCTAGCGGTCACCGCTGTTCTTTCCGGTAACCGCAACTTTGAAGGGCGTATTAGTCCTGATATCAAGATGAACTATCTCGCTTCACCACCGCTGGTTGTTGCTTACGCGCTTACCGGCACGATGAATCATGACTTTGAGAGCGATCCGATTGGAAACGATCAGAACGGTGAGCCAGTATTTCTCAAGGATATTTGGCCAACAGCGCAAGAGATCGATGAGGTCATTGCCTCATGCATCTCATCAGATATGTTCAAGAAGGATTACGCAACTGTTTTCGATGGCGATTACCGCTGGAAGTCTTTAGAGACACCAACAGGCAAGACCTTCGAGTGGGAAACTGACTCAACCTACGTTCGCAAACCTCCTTATTTCGAGGGAATGCCACGTCAACCAAAGCCAGTTACCGATATCTCTGGTGCTCGCGTATTAGCAATCTTGGGTGACTCTGTGACGACCGATCACATCTCACCAGCCGGAAATATTAAGGTCGATTCTCCAGCGGGTAAGTACTTGGCGGCTCATGGAATTGAGCGCGCTGATTTCAACTCCTATGGATCGCGCCGCGGTAATCACGAAGTAATGATTCGCGGCACCTTCGCCAATATTCGCCTGAAGAACTTACTGCTCGATGGCGTTGAGGGTGGATACACCCGCAACTTCTTACGCAATGGAGAACAGGCAACCATCTACGACGCATCAAGTGAATATCAGGCAGCTGGTGTACCACTCGTAATTTTGGCCGGCAAAGAGTATGGCTCGGGATCTTCTCGTGACTGGGCTGCAAAGGGCACGGCACTTCTAGGTGTCCGCGCTGTCATTGCTGAATCATTCGAGCGAATTCATAGATCTAATTTGATCGGCATGGGCGTACTTCCACTGCAATTCTTAAATGGTCAGAGCGCAAAGAACTTGGGCCTCACAGGCACCGAGACCTTTGAGATCACAGGAATCGAAGCATTGAATCACGGTCCAGCACCTAAGACCTTGACCGTCAAAGCGGGAGAGATCACCTTTGAAGCACAGCTACGTATCGATACACCTGGAGAAGCGGACTACTACCGCCACGGGGGCATCATGCAGTACGTACTTCGCTCGCTGATCAACTAAACCTGGTCAAGAACCTCACATCTACAAGGGGCACTCTAACCTCGCATTGAGGGGGCTCCTCGCGTAGAATTCAAAGATGTCTAGTCCTCGGATCTTGCCCGCCATAAAGGGGCCGGCGGATCTGCGAGCGCTAACGAACGATCAACTCAATCTTCTCGCTGGCGAGATCCGCGAATTCTTGATTGAGAAGGTCTCAAAATCTGGAGGACATCTAGGACCAAATCTTGGAGTCGTTGAGCTCACTATCGCCATGCATAAGGTCTTTGATTCCCCTAAAGATGTCATCCTCTTTGATACTGGTCATCAATCGTACGTACACAAAATTTTGACGGGTCGACAAGAGGGCTTTGATTCCTTGCGTCAGCGGGGCGGCCTTGCCGGATATCCAAGTCGAGCCGAATCTGAACACGATGTCATCGAAAATTCACATGCTTCGGGCGCTCTCTCGTGGGCCGATGGCGTTGCCCGCGGTTTTAAGGTTCAAGGAGTCAAGAATCGCACCGTGGTCTGTGTCGTGGGTGATGGTGCGCTGACCGGCGGAATGGCATGGGAAGCCCTCAATAACATCGCCGCAAACCCCGAGCTCCCACTTGTCATTATCGTTAACGACAACGAACGCTCGTACTCTCCAACGATTGGGGGAGTCGCAACCTACCTCTCCACTCTGCGCACAACGAGTGGCTATGAAAAATTCCTCGACTGGGGCAAGACCGTTCTGGAACGTACTCCTGTAGTTGGACAGCCGATCTACGAGACGCTTCATGGTGTCAAAAAAGGAATTAAAGATATTGTCGCCCCGCAGGGCATGTTTGAAGATTTAGGGCTTAAGTATTTTGGACCTGTCGATGGCCACAATATCGAGGCACTCGAGAGCGCATTCGCTCAGGCTAAGAATTTCCATGGACCAATTTTGGTTCACGTTATTACCGAAAAGGGTCGCGGTCACGCTCCTGCCATTAATGATCAGGCGGAGAAGTTTCACGCTGTAGGCGTGGTAAATCCGCAGACCGGTCAACCACTCAAGAAGTCTGGCCCATCATGGACCTCAGTCTTCGCCCGTGAATTGGTGGATATCGGACGTGAGCGTCCCGATGTTGTTGCAATTACCGCTGCCATGCTCGGCCCAACAGGTCTAGACCAATTTCAATCTGCCTTCCCAGATCGAACATTCGATGTCGGAATCGCAGAACAACATGCCGCAACGTCAGCTGCAGGTATGGCCTTTGCCGGTCTGCATCCCGTGGTCGCTATCTACTCCACATTCCTTAACCGGGCATTTGATCAATTGTTGATGGATGTCGCGCTGCATCACGCTGGGGTTACCTTTGTTCTAGACCGTGCCGGCATTACCGGTGATGACGGCCCTTCACACAATGGCATCTGGGATTTAGCACTGTCTGGGATCGTTCCAACGCTACACGTTGCGGCTCCGCGAGATGGCGCAAGGTTGCGTGAGGTGTTGCGGGAGGCCGTTGATATCAGCGATGCGCCGACTTTGATTCGCTATCCCAAGGGAACGCTATGTGAAGATATTCCTGCCTTTGAACGTCGCGATGGCATTGATGTTCTTTATCGCGGTGAGAGCGCAGATATTCTTTTAGTGAGCGTTGGCGCGATGGCAACCATGGCGGTTGAGGCGGCAGCACAGGCATATCGCGAAGGTGTTGGAGTAACAGTTATTGATCCGCGCTGGGTTAAGCCCCTGCCACGCTCCCTCGTCACTATGGCGCGCAGATACAACAGCATTGTGATTATTGAAGATGGAATTAAGCATGGCGGTATCGCCAGCACAGTTTCAGAACTTTTCCGCGAAGAGGGGCTCTCAATTCCGATTCATTCCATTGGCGTTCCGCTTGAGTTCTTGGAGCACTCTAAGCGCGATGAGATCTTTAACGATTTAGGTATAACTGTTCAAACGATTACACGTTCGCTTGTTAGTTGGTCACTCACTCTTAAAGAGCTGCATCTTTCGCAAGATCAACAGAGTTCCATTCACCAAGAATCAAACTGAGACTGGCTTCTTTTTCTTTCCCATTCTTAGGAAGATAGTTGTTCCAGCGACCAAGTAGACCACCCAGACAATCGCTTGCAACGTAGTAGGACGCTCTGCATAACCGAGAAGTGAATGCAAGACATCTCCAAAATTAGAATCTTCTGCGATCCAGCCTGATGTATTCCAGAGTTGATGATGTAGGAAAGGTAGCCAGTTAAGTTCTTGCATATTCTGAATCGCGTCGGTGAGTAGTCCCGCGGCAAAGACCATTAGTGCAACACCGAGAGTGCGGAAGAAGAGGCGTAGATTGATCTTGGCGCCAAGGCGATAAATACCCAGTGCAATAGCGAGAGCGGCCGCGAGTCCCAGGATCGCACCCAACCAGATCAGGCCACCGTGAACTGGAGTGGCAGCTTGCTTGGAATTTGCGAAGATAATGGCGAGGGTAAAGACCATGGTCTCAAGCCCTTCCCGTCCTACTGCTTGAAAAGCCAGCAGGCTCAATCCGAAACGCCCTCCGCGTGAGATCGCAGCATCGCTCTTCGCCTGCAAATCATGAGCGAGTCCGCGAGCGTGGCTCTGCATCCAGAAGGTCATGTAGGTCAGGATCGCCGCTGCTAACAGGTAGGTCACGGTTTCGAAATAGGTCTGGACATTGGAGCCGTCGTACTGCTTGATCAGCAGATATGCCGCAATTCCACCGGCAAAGATCAATCCAAAGGCCGCTGCGACCCCCCAGAAGACATTCTTGAAGAGGTGGCGCTGTCCCATCCGCTTGAGGTAGGCGAGGAGGATGGCGACGATCATCGAGGCCTCGAAGCCTTCTCGAAGGAAGATCACGAATGTTGGGATCATTGCGCCAGCGTAACTAGGGTCAGAAGAATTACGCAACTTTTATGTTGCGTAATTCGCATCACTCAGCTGGCTCTTCAGCGGCTGGCGGCTCTGGGGTGACCAAAGGTTCTGTCTCCAGGAGCGGTTGAACCAATACATCTTTGATCTGAGAGATCTGCCAACTGCGAGCCCCACTCGATTCCAAGAGTTGCTCGATATAGCCCTCAAGTTCTGAGGTTGGAGGGTTCTTCCAAACGAGTTGGCGAATGGCCTCTGGGGAGATCAAGTTCTCGACCGGCATCTCGAGCTCTGCCGCTCGCTCAATGACCGCGGCGCGTGCGTGAGTAAGCCTGGCATGTCCTAGGGGATTGCGATCTTTCCACAACTTGATAGGTGGCAATCCAACGGTTGGGACCCGCAGGATGGGCAGTTCGCTCTCTGGAAGTTTCAAAGTCTCTTGATAGAGAGCAAACCACTCAGTGGTTGGCGCCTGTTGAGCTCGAGTGCGTCGCTTAATGATCTTGCTAAATTCATCAACGGTTGTTGGGCGTTTAGTTGCGACTTCAATAAGAACTTCATCGTTGAAAATTCGACCAGGTGCAATATCAATCTCACGAGCATATGCATCGCGCGCTAACCATAGCGTTCTAATGATCGCGAGTGTCATGCGATCTCGGACTTTGTGCATTCCCGAAGTACGGCGCCATGGATCTACTCGCGGTGCGGGAGCGGGATTTTTTAATATTTGTGCAAAATCTTCTAGAGCCCACTCCAACTTGCCACGCTCACACAATAAATTTTCGACGGCATCTCGTAGGTCCACTAGTACATCAACATCGAGTGCGGCGTATGTCAACCAATCTGAATGCAATGGACGAATCGACCAGTCAACGGCGCTATGTTCCTTCGCCAATTGAATATCCAAAAGTGATTCACAGAGTGGGCCAAGTCCAACGCGCTCACACCCCGCAATTCGCCCACCTAGTTCGGTATCAAAGAGATGTTGCGGATCAATTCCTAGTTCCCGCAAACAAGGAAGATCTTGCGTGCTGGCGTGGATGATCCATTCACATTCTTGAAAGGCGCTATTCATCTCGCTCCACAGTTCATGATCTGGAACGGCTATGGGATCGATGAGATGTAACCCGCCACCGCGGCGGTAGATCTGAATTAAATATGCGCGTTGGCTGTAGCGATACCCGGATGCTCTCTCTGCATCGACGGCAATTGGGCCGTGACCACCTTTGAGTTGATCCAAGGCGCTTCTGAAAGCTGTGTGATCGACAATGAGTTCAGGCAAGCCCGATCGCGGGGTAAGTAATGGTTCGGGCATGGGGTAAATGTATTACTGAGATAGGTTGCTACGAGTCAGGGGAGTTACGCCATCGGGAATCGGCTCTAATCCCGCACAACGTTCGAGCAAGTCGAGCCAGGCTTTGACATGGTTTGCAATTGCAAAAGAATCGGTTGGAGTCCATGAGGCTCTTACCTCGAGTTCCGAGTCATCTGCTCGCTCACCCAATGTGCCAAATGAGGAGGATGCCACCCGCGTGACCGTTCCACTTGGCTGCACGTAAGAGCAACCAAATTTTTCAAGTGATTCAATGAGCCAACTCCACCCGACATTAGCCACCATGGGATCTGAGGCCATCTCTTGATCTACCTCTGCTCTGACAAAGGTGACACAGCGAAAGTCTCCGCCCCATCCCTCTTGTCCAGCTGGGTCATGGAGGAGAACAAAGCGAGCAGTTCCAATCTCATCTTGAGTATCGGCGGTCATGGCATAGGCGAATGGAGCGAGCTTTTGAGGAGCAGGTATCTCCTCCAGAATCAGCTCCGCCCGAGTTGCGATGCTACGAATGTCAGCCAGGATTTCATCGAAATTTTTTACACTGGCCATGGGATAAGGGTAATTTGCCCAGGAGTTAATCGTGGGAAGGCGCGAGGCGATAGTGCAGGAATTGACCCCCTGGAACCGCTTCGCTTGATATCAGAACTGATCCCCGCGTTAATTCCTCTGGATCAATGAGACCATCACCGCCGGCTTTCTCGGAGATCGTGAGAAAAAGTTCTTGGATCAGATCATCCTGGATCGCTTCCATTAAAAGCGCAGGGCCCGATTCAAAGAGAAGATCTCCGAATTCGTCGGTAGCCCGTTCTACCGCGGCTGCCAGAGGAAGATCCCACGCTCTCGCATTCTCATTGCCGAGTAGGCGATCGGGGAGAGGAACGTGCGAAAGAACGATGAGGGGTAGCGGAGTCGTCGTGTACGGCTCATGCCGAGCGGTATTTCCACCGATCAGGATCGCTCGGAACTCCTGTCGTAGTTGGTGAAATCTGACTCGATCAGCGGGGAAGGAGAGCCCCGCGGAGCTTCCCGCAAAGGTGGTCGAGCCATCACTGCCCAGGATGAGATTTGCCGCGACACGAGCTGCCATACCCGAACTTTAGGTGTCAGTGGTGATCTTTATTCTTTAGGACATGATCATCGACTGCGAAACCTGCACAATGCGCGATCTGGCTTGTTCGGATTGCGTCGTATCCGTCCTTCTCTCTATCTCTGATCGACCCCAGGATGAAATCTCACCTGCCGAGCTCCGTGCAATCTCCACTCTCTCAGATAAAGGTCTGGTGCCTCCGCTGCGCTACCACGCCTAGTGCACGCAAAATTTGGGTAGTTCAGAGCGGCCTCACTAGCCTTGCGGAGTGTCCGCCCGGAAAGTACTACTCGTCACCAATGATCTTGGTCCTCGTGCCGGTGGAATAGAAACATTTATTTTGGGGCTGCTCGACCAACTTGATGGCAGTCAGATTGTTATCTATACAGCCAAGCAAGAAGGCAGCGCCGAATTCGATCGCGTGCTTGCTGCAAAGACTGGTGCGATCATTATTAGGGATAAGAGTTCTATCTTGCTTCCTACATACTGGGTCAATCGACGAGTTCGAGCAGTGCTGCGGCAATATCAATCAGAGGTAATCTGGTTTGGCGCAGCGATGCCGTTAGCGTGGATGTCACGGCTGCTTAAGCGCGCTGGTGCCAAGCATATAGTTGCGCTCACCCATGGACATGAGGTCTGGTGGGCCAAGCTTCCGGTATTTCGTCAGATATTTGCTCGCTCCACAAAGTCAATCTCGGTTCTTACATATTTGGGTGAGTTCACTCGCCAAGCGATGGCTTCTGTTGTTTATAAAAATTGTCAGATGGTGCAGATCGCACCTGGAATTTCGGTGGACCATTTCACTCCGGGTGCAAAATCTGAAGCTCTCGTAAAAGAGTTAAATCTTCAAGGCAAACAAGTATTAATTTCAGTGGGCAGACTTGTGCATCGAAAAGGACAAGATAAGTTACTCGAGGCGTTGCCAGAGGTTTTGCTCACACATCCCGATGTTGTTCTGCTCTTTGTAGGAGTAGGTCCCCGCAAAAAGAAGTTGGATCAATTAGTACGCGAGCACGATCTATCTGGTTTTGTTCGATTTGTTGGCCGAGTTCAATACGACAAGTTGCCTGATTATTTTCGTCTGGGCGATCTCTTTGTTATGCCCTCTAGGTCCAGACTTGCTGGGCTCGAAGTTGAAGGACTCGGAATCGTCTACCTGGAGGCGAGTGCGAGTGGAATTGCAGTACTTGCCGGAGAATCTGGTGGAGCACCTGATGCAGTTATTCCTGGCAAAACAGGTGAGATTGTTGACGGAACCAATCCAGAGAACATTGCAGCTGCGATCGCCGATCTACTGGACAGCCCTTCCCGTCTTAAGCAGATGGGAGCTGCAGGCCGCATCTGGACGCAAGAGCGTTGGAGTTGGCAGATCTGGGGCGAGCGTTTTCGCGAGGTTCTATTCGGCTATTAAGTGGTTTGCCAGCGCAACGACTATTGCTTGAGTTCGATTCTTAACTCCGAGTTTGCGATAGATAGATGCCAGGTGAGTCTTCACGGTCGCCTCTGAGAGAAAGAGATGTGATCCCATCTCTTTAGCGCTCCATCCCGTCTGCAGGATCTGTATGACATCTAATTCGCGTTGCGTCAGGTCGAATCTATTTTGCGGAAGCGCAGGAGCGGCAAAGTGATATGTGGAGTTTTCCAGTTGATCAATGATGGTAAGTAAGTGTGTAACCGGTTCACCTTTCAAAACATAGGCGGCAGCCCCTCGCTGGTGCGCCTGATGTAGTGAGGTGGGATCATCGCCCAGAGTAAGGACGATGCAGCGCAATAGGGGAGTGATGAGCTCTAAACCAGAGCCATCGGGCAAATTCACATCAACGAGAACGAGCTCAGGGCGGGTAAAAAGTAGTTGAGCACGTGCCTCCGCCAAGGAGGCAGCCTCTCCGACAATATTGTGGCCGGCTCCTTGCAGGGCTTGCTTTAATCCGGCACGAATTAATTCGTGATCATCGACTATGAGAATCAGCATTTAGATCATCTCGTGCAACGTGGCGCGACCAAAGCCCGATTCGATACTTAAACTCCACCCGATCAGATCAAGCCGCTCGGAAGCGCCGACCAGACCGTACCTCTCGCTTTGGATGGGCCCAGAGGCCACTCCATTATTTTCGAATTCGATCTTGCTTTCTTCGATATCTAGACTGATAAAGGTAGCGCGACCGTGATCGACCGCATTTCTAGAGAGTTCAATTAAAACCTTACCCAGTTCCAATCCCTTTTCAGAGTCTGGCAAGGCGCCGGTCACGTGAGTGTCAACGGGGAGAGAATCTAGGGCAGAGAGAAAATTGGAGTGCACATCGTCGCGAATAGAACGCAGTCGAAAGATCTCATCACGGATCTTTTTATTTAATCCAGTTACCTGTTCGCGAATGGTCCGCAGGCCTGTGCGAGATTCCGCAGAGGTATCAGATCTTCCAATCACACTATCGAGTGCATAGCCAATCGCCGCCAACTCCTGCGCGATACCGTCGTGTAATTCGCGAGCAATGCGGATGCGTTCGTGGGAGAGATCAGCCAAATAGGTCGGCGATCTCTTGTGCGAATTGCTGATTGATGACGTGACGCTTGACCGAAAGTTTTGCGGTCAGTTGTCCATCTGCAATAGTGAAATCCTGAGGAAGTATCGTGAACTTCCTGATTGATTCAGCTCTACTTACGACCTTATTGGCCTCATCCACCGCAGCCTGGATCACATCGATCAACGCTGGATCCTTGGCGAGTTCCGCCGCTGAAGCCCCGGCCTTCTTATTGTTTGAGGCCCAACTCTTGAGTGAATCTGGATCTAAAGTAATGAGCGCGGCGATAAATGGTTTGTTATCACCAACAACCATGCACTGGCTGATCAAAGGATGAGCGCGGAGGCGATCTTCTAGAATTTCAGGAGCGACATTCTTTCCGCCTGAGGTAACAATGATCTCTTTCTTGCGCCCGACAATGCTTAAGTAGCCATCACTATCGATCGCACCTAAATCACCAGTCTTAAAAAATCCATCTTCGGTCATGGACTCTTGTGTGGCGGCTCCGTTATTCCAATATCCATGCATCACGACATCGCCATGAATGAGTACTTCGCCATCCTCGGCGAGTTTGATACGAGTTCCAGGGATTGGTCGACCAACACTTCCGATCTTCTGAGCAGAACGCACGTTCAGCGTCGAAGCGGCGGTGGTCTCAGTAAGACCATAGCCCTCAAGGATGTTGATGCCAGCGCCGCGGAAGAAATGTCCCAGACGAGGACTCAAAGGCGCACCACCAGAAATAGCCGCGTCGACGCGACCTCCGAGGCCAGTTCTAATTTTGGAATAGACCAACTTGTCGAAGATCAGATGAAGAGCACGAACCTTTGCCGAGATTGTTCCCGAGTCGAGTCCCAGGGAATACTCAACAGCGGTGCTTACAGCCTTGTTAAATATCTTGGACTTGCCGGATTCAATCGCCTTTGTCTCGGCGCTATTGAAGACCTTCTCAAAAATTCTCGGTACTGCTAAGACGAGCGTGGGTCTGAATGTACCCAGGTCTTGTGGCAGGCGACTTATATCTCCGCAATGTGCCAGATGTAATCCGGCATGAATGGCACCGAACTGAATCATGCGACCAAATACATGTGCGATCGGAAGAAAGAGAAGCGTGGAGCCACCGGGTTTTAAAAATTCGACTCTGGCATAAAGCACAACATTTGCGCACTCTGACATGAAGTTGGCGTGTGTAAAGGTGACGCCTTTTGGATTTCCGGTTGTTCCAGAGGTGTAGATCAAGGTCATGAGATCTTCTGGCCCAATAGAAGCCAACCGCTCATCAAGGACAGAGTCGGGTATCGATCGACCCGCGGCAACCAAATTAGGGAGGGCATCCTCGGTGATGGTGAGGACATCTCGACATGTAGTTGGCAGAACAGGAGATGCCAGTTGGGCGAGAGATGGCGTTTCTACAATCAGAAGTGCGCTACCTGAGTCGCTTATTATCCAACGGACTTGCTCGGCGCTTGAAGTTTCGTAGATGGGCACTGTGATCGCGCCACAATAAATAATTGCAAAATCCAAGATGGTCCACTCATATCGAGTCTTCGCCATGATCGCTACGCGATCTCCGCGCTCTAACCCCCACGCGATGAGACCCTTGGCAACGCTGCGAACCTCCTGATCGAGCTCCAGCGCTGTGACTGGTTGCCAACCATCTCCCAACGGCCGGGAGAGCAGAACCCGGTTCGGCTCTTTGGCCGCCCGCTCGGTGATGATGTTGGTGATATTCCCCGTCTTTGGGTGCGGCACCAGTGCCGGCAGGTAAGTCTCAATCATGCGAGAACGCTAGTGGGAAAGGCGCGAACTTTCATGGGCTATCGCAAGGTAATCTTCGCAGGTGGAGAATTTCAGCATTGGTGTAGATATTGGGGGAACCAAGGTTCTCGGTGGAGTCGTTGACGCAACAGGAAATATCCTCACAACTCACCGCGAAGATACGCCAAAGGCCGGGGGCGCCGCGCTCACTGAAACGATTATCGGCGTCATCCAAGAGTTGCTCGCCCAACACGAGGCGAGTTCTGTAGGAATATCTGCAGCAGGATTTGTCTCATCTGATCGCCAGACCATGCTCGCTACTCCAAATATCGCAGGTTGGAATGGCATCAATCTGAAGGCGGAAATCTCCCGCGAAATCAATCTTCCAGTCGTCATTGAAAATGATGCAAATGCAGCTGCCTGGGGCGAAGCCATTTATGGAGCTGGCCGCGGCGAGAGCGAGATCATGATGGTCACCGTCGGCACAGGTATTGGCGGAGGACTTGTTAATAATGGAGAGCTCTATCGCGGAGCATTTGGTGTTGCGGCAGAGTTTGGTCATATGCGTTTAGTCCCTGGGGGTCATCTCTGTGGATGTGGTTCATACGGATGCTTCGAACAATATGCCTCTGGATCGGCGCTTCATCGACATCTTCTTGAAGCAATTCAACTGGACCCAACTCGTGCTAACTCCTTATTGGCGCGGGGAGATGGAACAGTTGAGGGCATAAAAGGAAATCACATCACAGATGCTGCGCGCGAAGGAGATCCACTAGCCGTCGAAGCATTCAATACGACAGGGGATTGGCTGGGTGCTGGTATTGCATCACTCTGCGTGATTGTTGATCCGGCCTGCGTCGTCATCGGTGGTGGTGTCATTGATGCAGGTGAACTCTTGATGAAGCCAACTCGACTTGCAATTGAGAAGTACATGCCATTTTCTGGCAAGCACCCACTTCCAAAGGTACTTGTCGCTGAACTTGGAAATGATGCCGGGCTAGTAGGAGTTGCTGACTTAGCTCGTCGCTAGAAGTGGTTTCAATTTGCCAATCGATTCAAAAGTGGGACACTTTAAGTATGTCGCGGGCAACACCTGTAAGGAATCTTATTTTTGCGTTCATCCTTCTCTCCAGTTTTGAAACTGAGTCAGTTACTTCAACCGCTCAAGCTGGGGTGCGTCACGATGCGAAACCAAATCAGATCAAGAGTTATCTCCCCCCACCTGATTTTTCGAGCCTCCAGGTAAAGACGATATCAAATCCAAGAGTTCCACCAGGAGATGTACAGTTAAATATTAGTTGGGATGGGCTGGACCAAAATTTAAATCCGTATCCTTTCCAGGCGAGTGCGGAGATTTATATAGACAGCATCCCCAGTGGCTACAGAGTTTCCGCAAGAAGTTCCACAAATATCTACGTACCCAGCGTGGTGCATGCAGTAACACTCCTCATAACCAATGGCAATCAATCGAGTCCACCTTCCCGAACCGTACATTCTGCATTTACTGTTCCACGAATTATGAAAACTCACTTGCCACCGCCGATTGCGCCTGAACTTTTTCCTACGATAACCGATCCACATCTGGACTGTAGTGGGAGCGGGGAGGTTTCAGGAGATCACCCAGGATGGTCGAGTGCAACTGCATCCCAGTTGACGGTAGTTACTGTCGATCCACAAAACTACGGAATCTACTGGTGTCCCGCCAAAGCTCCTTATGGCGATGGAATCATCTCTTACACGGTAACCGCCACCCCTGATGCAATTACTTGCGAGACAACCAACACGTATTGCCTTATGCCTAACACGATTGATGGCAAGTATTTTACTATTATGGCAACTGACAGAACTGGATCATATGGCAGCAACGTTTCGATTGTTCCGAACTCTGGACTAATCCAATCCTGCTCAAATGCCCTCAACTTTTGCAATATTGATGCGGTCTTTGAAAATTATCCGACCTTTGGCAACTTAGCTCCCGAGCTCCTTGGGGATTGCACATTCGCAGCGGTCGCAGATTGGGAAGAGGCATACTTGGGTTTAACTCAAAACCCTGCGCAGATTGAGTCAGAGTTTTCGGATGCTCTTGGGAAAAGCGAGAAAGAGTTAAGTAATGAGGAACTCTTCGCATATTGGAAACGTTCGGGGATTGGCGACACATTTCTACAACAAGCCACATCACTTTCGCTTGACCCATTTACCGTTGAGAGCGCTTTAGATACTTCTATTACTCGCGATCTGATTGCACAATTACAGTTAACAGCAGGAGATAACTTTGCAGGATATCAAATAGCTCAAAGTGGTTATCACTGGGTTGTAGTAGATGGATACACCCCGAAAGGTCCCATCATCATCACCTGGGGCCAAATCTTGCAGATGACATGGCAGCAGTGGAATTACGATGCACAGAATTTGTGGAGCATTGCGACTAAATAGATCAAGGGTTTCAGGTCGCTCTAAACTTCTGCCCCATCATCAAAGTCATCATCGTTGCGCGCCAATCGAATAATTGAAGCGACTACTCCACCAGTAAATAACAAGAATCCGGGCCATGGACCAGTGCCGAAAAACGAGAAACCAGTTGTGTATTCCAGGAGAAGATAAGCAGGGCCGCCAATCAGGCATGCAATAGCAATTCGGGCCGATTGATCTACTTGAGGCAATTTAGGATCGGGATGTATGAAGTGGTCATCACCTCGAGCATCAAGTTCATCTAGATATGTCGTAGGCGCTGATTCATCAAGGGATAGTTGCGAAACGATCGACTCAAATTCTGCATTTATTAATTCGTTCTCATCGCTTTCATTGGCGCTTTCAAATTCTCCCGTTAATACATCTTGAATGTACTCAACGCTCTCGGCAATCAGGTCTTCGACTTCGTAATCGAGGGATACATTGTGAAACGATCGTTCAAAGATGATCTCACGAATGCTCGGGGAGGTGACATTGTCGATAACTGTATGGCTGCAACTTGGATTAACAACGTGATCATTGATCGAATAACCGATTAAGAGAGGAAGATCAACCAAGTAAAGATCGCGTTCAACGACTCTCCATAGGTCTCGAACCGAATCCAAAGCTTTGAGGGGGATTCGATCGTATCCATGTATTGGCGCTCCAGGTTGTGCCACATCGCTTGCCCCGCCTTTGACCGATGAGACGATGTGTTTGAGAGCGGGAACGACTTTAAAAAATTTTCTATCATCAAAGATCGACGGATTGAGAAGGATTAATCCTTCGATATCGTTGCCGCGCACCTGAGCTAATTTCAAGGCAAGTGCTCCGCCCACGGAGAAACCTGCAACGAAGACCCGATCGCAATTACTTTTGAGGGCGATCAAAGCCGATTCGACTGAGTCGTACCAGTCCTCCCACGTGCTGCGATTGAGGTCTTGCCACTTGGTCCCATGTCCAGCAATACGCGGAACGCTGACGGTGTAACCCGCCTCATGTATTCCCTGAGCCCACGGGAGCACTGAAGCTGGTGAACCTGTGAAGCCGTGGAGCATTAAAACCCCGGTTTTACCCCCAGAAAGGTAGAAACTTTCTGAGTTTGCAATATCCGTCACGCTCAGATGGTGTCACAGAGTGGGCTTTAACCCCTAAATTAGACCCCTCAAGCTTCGATGGGCGAGGCGTTTATTGGCAGTCAGGAACGAGGGGAGTTCAAATATGGCCTACACCTTTTTAAAGTCTTTCTTGACCCCCATCTTGATGGTGCTCTTCCGTCCGAAGGTAAGCGGTTTACGCCATGTTCCAAATCTTGGTCCAGTCATCATCGCCTCCAATCATCTCTCCTTTAGCGACTCTGTATTCATGCCGTTGGTAGTGCCGCGCAAGGTGACCTTCATGGCGAAGAGCGAGTACTTCACCTCACCTGGAATCAAAGGGTTTATTAAGAAGATAACTTTTCAGGCCCTGGGTCAGGTGCCGGTCGATCGTTCCGGTGGTCGTCGTAGCGAGGCTGCACTACGAACTGGCCTTAAGCTTTTGGAAGAAGGCAATTGCATCGGCATCTATCCAGAGGGCACGCGCTCTCCTGATGGCCGTTTATATAAGGGGCGTACTGGAATCGCCCGTATGGCAATTGATTCAGGTGCTCCAGTAGTTCCCGTCGCCATGTTCAATACTGCCGAGATTCAACCTACGGGACAGGTGGTTCCAAAAGTCCGGCGCGTTGAGATGGTCTTTGGAGAGCCTATGTATTTCAATGGTGACTCAAGCGATCTGCAGTACCTACGCAAAGTGACTGATGAGATCATGCAAGGGATTCAAAAGATTTCCGGGCAGGTCTATGTAGATATGTATGCCTCAGATGCCAAGAATGCGATTGCGGCAGAGAAGCAAGCTTCGGAGAACAAGAAAGAGAAGAAGAGCGAAGAGGACTAGCCGTTTCCTAATATCTCACGGCGGGCAGCAACATATTCGCAGGTTCCGCAACCATCTTTAGCAGGCGGACATTCCCCTTGGACCATACGAACTAAATCGGCTAAGCGTTCTTGAAGCGCAATGGGATTGCGCTCTGCAGGGAACCAGGAACTGTTGACTCGATACCCGAAGCCAGTCGTCAGATTTCCAGAGGCGCGATCAAGAGACCAGGTATATAGACCAATCAAAGAGATCTGCTTTGGTTCATCTTTCTGCGGATTCTCCAGACTAAATGCATATGCCTCGAGTTGAGGGGCGTAGAAAGTGCTCTTGTCGTAATCCTTCTTCTGAAGTTTGCAATCGACAATTCCATAGGTTCCATCGGCAAACTCGAGCAGGAGGTCGTACTTGCCGCGGATGAATAGCCCGGAGTCCACGCCATCAACAACAATGTTCTTGGAGACTACCCAACCACCATGTGAATGGACTCTGCCTTCAGGAAGATCGGGATGCATATCGGAAGTCTTAGCGCCGATGAAATACCGCTCCTGCATATCTGCGAGGTCACCGATAAGCGGCATCTGCATTGGGGCAGCTACAGAGTGGTTATATTGAAGCCAGAGGCAGCGGTGGCAATCACCCCAGGCGTAAGTAAGGTGGCTTGGACTAATGGCGGCACGTGGTTCGCCCATAATGACCTACTTCTCTCGGAGCGAGGGACTAGAGCCCTCGAATTATTTATAGCCGAAGTGTGTACTAAAGCGGTGACAGCCGCTCGTTACGCCACGATCGTGATTGGAAGGTTGTGTTATCCGTTGATGAGAGAGTTAGCAAAGGTCAGTAGGCCAAGTCCCACCATGACGACGCCGCCTCCCATGCGCAGGCGTTCCAACCTTTTAGGATCCGATGAGAGCCAGCCTCGAATAGTGGCGGCGATGACACCCCAGGTTCCATCCGAGATGAGAGCGATAAAGCAGAAGACGGTGCCAAGCAGAAGCAGCTGAGTCACTAAATGGCCCTTTGGGCGATCAACGAATTGGGGGAGTATGGCGGCAAAGAAAACCAAGGTCTTTGGATTGAGTACCCCTACGAGGTATCCCTCCCGGATTGTCTTCAAGACCGAAGGTTTACCTCCGCTGAGATCGGTCATGGATTGGGCATGCTCCTTGCTATGGCGCAGGGCATCGATTCCGAGGTAGATCAGATAGAAGGCGCCTAACCATTGAACCCCTAGGTAAAAGGGATGGGAGCGCTGCAGAATCGGGCCGAGCCCCACTGCCACGATCACCGAGATTGTAAATTCCCCTAAAACATTGCCCAAAACAGTCGCGAGCGCCACCGTACGCCCCCAGGAGACCGCTCTGGCGATCGTAAAGAGGACGCTCGGACCCGGAGCCCAGATGATGAGCGTGGTTGCTACCACGTACTCCCAGAAGCGGGAGGGGATGATCAAGGTCACTCGTGGAGGGTACTTGAACCGGGCGAGTCGGGGTGGACAGTTTTGTATCGATTCGATAGGTTACGGATCGTTATATCGAATCGATAGATCTATTCGATCTAAGTTAGCTAAATCTGATCTAAGCAATTGGTTCTTATGAGTATGGAGTCTATAGATGCGCTCGCGTAGTGAATCCCTTGAGTTCGCCTTATTAGGCGTCCTCAGCCAGGGACCTCTCCACGGGTATGAACTCCGCAAGCGGATGACCGCAATCTATGGCCCCTTCCGGGCTCTCTCTTTCTCGGTCCTCTATCCCCAGCTCCATCGCATGCTTGAGGCAGGACTTATCAAAGAGAGCCTCTCAACGGACCCTGGCGTCAGCCGTCGCTCCCGAATCGTCTACGCGATCACCGAAGTTGGACTAGCTCGCTTCGAGGCGATCTCTGCCAGTAGCGATCCTGATAGTTGGGAAGATGAAAGTTTTGAAGTTCGATTCGCATTCTTTGGGCCAACCCCACAGCGCAATCGACTTCAGATTCTAGAAGGTCGTCATCACAAGTTAGTAGAGAAGGCAATGATCCTTCGCAGCGAACTTGAGAAGTCACCAGAAGGAATCGATCGTTATTTAGTTGAGTGGCGTCGTCACTCATTGGAATCTGCTGAGCGTGAAATCGCTTGGCTACAAGAAATGATCAATACCGAAAGGAAGTCCTCGTGACTAATAGTAAAGAAATCCGCGTAGCGATTATCGGCGTAGGAAACTGCGCAAACTCGCTCATCCAAGGCGTGACTTACTACAAGGATGCGGCAGCTGATGTCGAGATCCCTGGACTAATGCATGCAGTGCTTGGTGGTTACCATGTTCGCGACGTGAATTTCGTTGCTGCATTCGATGTTGACGCCAAGAAGGTTGGTCTCGATCTCGCCGATGCCATTTGGGCTTCCGAGAACAACACAATCAAATTCGCAGATGTTGCTCCAACTGGACTCATCGTGCAGCGTGGTCACACCCTTGATGGTCTAGGCCGTTACTACCGCGAGACCATTGTTGAGTCCACTGAGACTCCAGTCGATATCGTTGCCACACTCAAGGAGCGCAAGGTCGATGTATTGATCTGTTACCTGCCTGTCGGTTCAGAAGAGGCTGCAAAGTACTACGCACAATGTGCGATCGATGCCGGCGTAGCTTTTGTTAACGCGCTTCCAGTCTTCATCGCATCGGATCCAGTATGGGCTGATAAGTTCACAAAGGCCGGCGTCCCAATCATTGGTGATGACATTAAGTCACAGGTTGGCGCAACCATCACCCACCGCATCATGGCTAAGTTGTTCCAAGATCGTGGCGTTCACCTTGATCGCACCTACCAACTCAACGTCGGTGGAAACATGGACTTCAAGAACATGCTCGAGCGTGATCGTCTTGAGTCGAAGAAGATTTCAAAGACTCAGTCAGTGACCTCGCAACTTGAGCATGACTTGGGTGAGAAGAATGTCCACATCGGACCATCTGATTACATTCCATGGCTCGATGATCGCAAGTGGGCCTATGTTCGTCTTGAGGGTCGTGCATTCGGTGATGTTCCTCTTAATCTTGAGTACAAGCTGGAAGTATGGGATTCACCAAACTCAGCTGGAGTTATCATCGACGCACTTCGTTGCGCCAAGATCGCGCTCGATCGCAAGATCGGTGGACCTTTGCTCTCACCTGCAAGCTACTTCATGAAGTCTCCACCAGTTCAATACACTGATGAGCAAGCTCATGAGCGCACAGAAGAGTTCATCGCTGGAAAGCTTGAGCGCTAATTAGGTAATTTCAACCAAGTTTCACCGCAGTAAATATGGACGTTGATCGGCATCATTGAAATAGTGCCAATCAACGTCCAGTACTGTTTCTGGATGCTCTACATCATTGAGCGGGCTTCGCCACGTTAAATATTCAATTGGTTGGTTATCGGAAAGTAATTTAGGTTTGATGTTGCGCATCGAGTGGTGGTGATTAACTGATCCTTCAATAAACCACTCTTCCCACAGGGCGGGAGTTCGACCCACCTTAGAGTTGGGGGAGGCGTGTAGGACGCCCGGAGGTAATCGGTCTAGTCGGAAGAAGGACCAAGTGTGATCTGCGTAGGGATTCACCTCGTGGGGTGAGTTTCGCAGGGGCGCAAGAAACGCCTCCTCAAAATCCACATGGATTGCCGCTAGAAAATGTGGGACTTCCAGTTCAAGCCAAATCTTCTCCAGTTCAGCTCTCCAGCCCCGGCTCACGAATATCCTCCAAATCACGAAATCGTTATAAAGATTTATGTGTGAGGAGCCTTGACTTAGATCCCCGCGCCAACTGTAATTAGCCAGACATCGTTGTCAAGTCTCGCATCAAATGCGATTTTTTTTTGAGTGGTCGAGACATCGTTGTCCCAGAGCAGGTGATTGCCTGCCCCTTCGAAAGGACCGCACTAAATGTCAGTAACACGTAATCGTTTCTCAAGTGTTTTGGCTATTGCTGCCGCAGGCTCACTCGCAGTCTTCGGTGTAGCAACACCAGCACACGCAGCGGACAAGCTAACTATCGCATTCGTCATGGGTGCGGAAGCCGATCCATTCTTCAAGGCAATGAAGGTTGGCGCAGATGCTGAAGCCGCCGCTAAGGGTGTAAATCTGGTTTGGCAGGGAGATCCTTCTGTCTATTCACCAGCGACCCAAATTCCAATCGCTGATCAAGTCTTGGCTGCAAAGCCAAGTGGATTGGTACTTATTCCAACAGATCCAACTGCTCTTCAGGCTGTTTCAGACCAGGCCGTAGCTGCTGGCATTCCAGTGGTGAACGTAGATACCCATGTCAATGATCTCTCGAAAGTGACTTCCTTCATCACTGGAGACAATGCTGATGGCGGATCAAAGGCCGCAGACGCGCTTGCCACAGCAATTAAGTACACAAAGGGTAAGACCTATCAAGTAGTAGTTGGATTGACATCGGCTACTGCAACAACGAACGTTGCTCGCTTAGCTGGCTTCTCTGCGGAAATCGCCAAGAAGTACCCTGGCATCAAGATTGTTGATAAGGCTTATTCGCAATCACAGCCTGCTGTTGCTAACACCAACGTTTCCAACTGGCTCACCAAGTATCCAAAGTTGGCGGGAATCTTCGCAATTGACGGAACAAACGCAGCTGGAGCTGCATCTGCACTGCAGGCAAAAGGTCTTGTCGGAAAGATTGCCCTGATCGGATACGACGCATATCCAGCAAACGTAGCTCTCATCAAGAAGGGTGTGTTCACAGCGTTGATCGCGCAAAATCCAGCCGCCGAGGCGAAGTTGGCTATTGACGATCTCGTTGCAGTACTCACCAAGGATGCATCAGCTGCATCAATTCAGAAGAAGGTTACGATTCCTAACGTTGTTCTGACAGCTAAAACTTCAGCTGCTGACCTTGCTAAGTACACCTACGTCGCGTAATTGAGGGTGCGCTCGTAAGTAAGCAAAATCAGCGGAAGTAAATGAAAGGGAGAGCCGGAAGACCAACAACCTGCGGTCGGCCGGCTCTCTTCATTCAATAGAGCTGTTTGAGGAAAAGCTTCAGCACTAAACTCAGTTTAAATTTCTGTGGTACATAATTCGGGAGATCATGTGAATTCAATTAAAGCTCGTGCCAAATCTGCTCTTGGCAATCAGCAGGTTTTACTGCTCATTGTATTGACTGTCATGATCCTAGGATTCTCGCTCAAGAGTCCCGATTTCTTCGCACGACCTGTTTTCGCCAACATTCTCTCAGACTGGTATCCACTTATCTTGATTGCCATCGGAGAAACTTTTGTCATCATCTCCGGAGGTATTGATCTTTCCGTCGGGGCGACTGTTGGATTCTCGGGTGTCGTATCTGCTATTGCAATGGAACATTTGACAACAGCTCACTATGGTCCGGATGTAACCCTATTCATAGGATTTTTAGTGGCAGTTGGCATTGGCCTAATAGTGGGAATTCTTAACACCTTGATGATCACAAAGGCCGGAGTAGTGCCGTTTATCGCAACGCTTGTAACACTTGGAGCAGGTGAAGGACTTTCGGTTGTATTTACAGGAGGAGCACCTATCGGAGGTGGCCCATCCAATGCAATCAACTTGAGTGTTGCCAATATTTTTGGTCTCTTCTCCCGACCTGGTTTACTCATAATTCTCTTGGTGATCGTGCTCGGCCTGTATTTGCATAAAGCTCGATTCGGTCGTTATACCTTTGCGATTGGATCCAACCCTTTCGCAGCGCGTGCGGCTGGAATCAATGTTAACCGCCACCTTGCCAAGGTTTACATTCTCTCTGCAGTTCTTTCTTCTTTCGCCGGTTATTACTTCTACCTTCGATTGAGCGTCGGTGCCCCCACAACTGGAAATGGTGCTGAACTCCAGGCGATAGCAGCGGTTGTGATCGGGGGAGTCGCCCTTTCAGGAGGTCAGGGAAATTTTCTTGGAACTGTTTTAGGAGCCTCAATCATTTCAGTTGTGGCAAGTGGATTGCTATTTATTAACGTTCCGGCGAACTGGAAACAAGTTGTCGTGGCGGCCCTCATATTTGTCGCGGTCTTTTTGCAGGAACTTCGTACCCGAGTGAGAAAGTAGAACAGCATGACAACTCCACTTTATGAAGTTCGAAATGTCTCCAAGCACTATGGCTCGGTGGTTGCCCTCGATGACGTAAGTCTTTCCATTGCTCCTGGAGAGGTACTAGGACTCGTTGGGGACAACGGAGCTGGAAAATCCACTTTGGTTAAAATACTCTCGGGTGCTCATTCCCCAACTCATGGGCAAATTTTTCTAGAGGGTGAAGAGCGCAGTTGGAATTCACCACATGAGGCGCTTGAAGCAGGTGTGGAGACCTTGTATCAGGATTCCGGTCTAGCCCCACATTTATCGGTTAGCGCAAACGTCTTCTTGGGGCGTGAGGAATATGTGCCGGGAATCCTTGGGAAATTAGGATTTCTGGCACAGAAAAAAATGGATCTGGATGCTCACGCCAATTTGGAAAGAGTAGGCATCGCAGTTCCACAATCCAGTCGATCGATTTCGCAGCTTTCGGGCGGCCAGCGTCAAGCAGTTGCCATTGGCCGGGCAGTCTCATGGGCTAGTAAGGTGATTATTCTGGATGAACCTACCAATCACCTGGGAGCGCGTCAGGCTGGGGAAGTTCTGGCCATCATCAGGAGAGCTAAGGCGCAAGGACTTGGTGTTATCTTCATATCTCACACATTGCCCCATGTCTTAGAGGTAACCGATCGGATTGTTGTACTCCGCCTTGGTAAAATTGTGGCAAATGCACCTACATCTGAATTCGACGCGGAAAAACTGCTGGGGACTATCACTGGACTCATCGACAGTAAGTAATAACTGTGAGTGAGACCTTGCCGGGTCGCCCTCGGGCAACCATGAAAGAGGTAGGCGAACTTGCGGGGGCAAGCCTTAAGACGGTTTCACGCGTAATTAACGGTGAGGGCAATGTCAATCCTGAACTCGCACAAAGGGTGATGGAAGCTGTCAACACTCTTGGCTACCGTCCGAATTTACAGGCAGGATTTCTGCGACGGAGCGGTGGGAAGACTCAGACCATCGGATTATTGCTTGAAAATATTTCGAATCCATTTTCGGCTGCATTGCATCGGGCAATCGAAGACGTTGCGAGTCCGAGAAAAGTAATTGTCTTCGCAGGCAGTCTGGATGAAGATGTCGAGCGCGAGCGTCAATTAACCGATGCCTTCATCTCACGCCGCGTGGATGGCCTAATCATCGTTCCGACTGGAAATGACCAGAGTTATTTAACAGCAGAACAGAGCGCTGGGACGCCGATTGTTTTTCTAGATCGCCCTCCACGCGGAATCGAAGCGGATTCGGTTATCGCAACAAACGAAGAGGGTGGATTTGATGCGACTATCCACCTAATTAGACATGGACATCGACGCATTGCTTATGTTGGTGATTATGAGTCGATTTACACAGGAGCGCAGCGCTTGAAAGGTTATCTCAAGGCCCTGAAGCAGGAGAATATTGAAATTGACCGATCCATTATTCTGCAGGGATTTCACTCGCCGCATCAAGCACACGGCTCGCTTCTGCATATGTTGCAGCGTGATGATCGACCCACCGCAATATTTGCTAGTCAGAACTTTGTGACATTAGGAACTATCCGCGCACTTCGCGAAACTAATCTTCAGCATATAGTTGCATTGGTTGGTTTCGATGATATTGCGGAGGCAGATCTTCTAGATCCGCCTCTGACCTTAATTACTCAGGATGTGGCCGGAATGGGGGGACGGGCGGCGCAACTGCTCTTTGAAAGATTGGATGGAAGCACCACCGGCTTTAAAACAGTTGTGGTGCCTACAACTCTAACTCCGCGTGGATCTGGAGAGATATCTCCCTCTTGATTTCACTTAGTCGATCTTAAATCCATCGGTGATGGGACCCGGTGTTATTCCAGCGGAGGCATCATCTTGGATTTCGCCACGAGCTGCTTGAGCTCTGTGAGCTTGCTCGTGCCATCGATTTTCAATCTTTCCAAATCTCCAAATGCCGATTGCACTCGCCCAAACCACAACAAAGATTGCAACAATAATGAATCCAGCCTTGTTGATATTAAAGGCATTGGCATAATCCCAGAATCCGCCAGTGAGATTCAATTGACCTGCGAATACTTGGGCAACCTCGAGTCCACCGATAAAGATAGCTACAAGAACCGATAACCCAGTAATCACCATGTTGTAATAAACCTTGCGCACAGGTTTTGAGAAGGCCCATCCATATGCAAAGTTCATGAAAGATCCATCAATGGTGTCGAGCAAGCTCATTCCGCCTGCAAACAACATTGGGAGAGAGAGGATGGCCCACCAAGGAAGTCCGGCAATAACAGATGATCCAGCCAAAACGAGTAGTGCCACCTCAGTCGCGGTATCGAAGCCAAGGCCAAATAGAACGCCAATCGGATACATCTTCCAACTTTTATCCACCCTGCGTGCGATAGGTCCGAAGAAGCGCATCATAAATCCACGAGAATCGAGGTGTTTTTCCAATTCAGACTCGTCGTAAAGTCCCTTGCGCATTTCAATGAACACTTTTACAACGCTAATCAAAACCACGAGATTGAGGATTGCAATCAACATCAAGAATGTTCCGCTGACGGTAGTACCGATCAGACCCGTGTAATGGTGCAAGGAGGAGTTGTCATCTTTAACTTGGACGCCTAGTGACTTAATTCCAAAGTTCAGAGCAATTGCAAGAGCTGTAACCACTGAGGAGTGACCGAGTGAGAAGAAGAAACCAACACCCATTGGACGTTGTCCATCAGCCATTAATTTACGAGTGGTGTTATCGATTGCTGAGATGTGATCGGCGTCGAAGGCATGTCGCATGCCCAAAGTGAGTGCCAGGAATCCGGTACCCCATCCAAAGATGGTTCCGTCGGATAACTTGTAGTGACTTGAGGTAGCAAGTGCCATCAAGATCGTTCCACCGATGAGAAGAAAGAAGATAACTCCAAACATAGCCAAAAGCCGACGTGCCTCATCTTTAGAGAGGCTCGAGAATGGATTCTTCGATCTTTTCGCTTGGAGACCCGCAGGTGCGTTCATGGATTCCTCCTGATCCTTACTACTTGCGAACGATTCGCAAGTAGTAATTTATCGCAATAAGGTGCGATTGTCCTGATGTACTAGAGGGCAGGGCCCCCTTCATGCTCAACGAGCGAGTCCTTGCCGACGTTAATGAAGGTGGCAGAGACGAGGGCGGCGGCAAGCAGGAAGCCTGCACCGATCTTGAAAGTGGTGCTAAAGCCGTGGACCGCTCCATAAATAGGAGCCTTAGCCCCGAGAGAGGCGTGGCCGTTGATGAAGGCGGCCGTTGATGAGAGCGCCACTGTATTGAGAAGAGCTGCTCCAAGTGAGCCACCGATCTGCTGGCTGGTGTTGAGCATGGCGCTGGCGATTCCAGCATCGTGCTCACCTGCATCGTGTAGGCCAGTGCTGGCGCTTGGGATAAATACGAAGGCCAACCCAAGGGACATGATGACCATCGCTGGCAGCAGATCTTTCACATAACTTGATGTTGGGGTGATGCCTGAGAGCAACCAGAGACCAGCAGCTCCTACGATCAAACCGCCAACCATCAAAGGACGAGGTCCAACTTTTGGAAGGAGTTGAGAAGCAACTCCTGCTCCGACGATGATGCCTCCGCTAAATGGCAGGAATGCAAAACCTGAGTGAAGTGGTGAGTAATGCAAGAAGTTCTGCATGTAGATAGATAGGAACAAGAACATCGCGAAGAGGCCAGTTCCGGTGAGGAGTGAGGTGAGGTATGAACCGCCACGATTGCGCTCACGGACAACACGGAGTGGAAGTAGAGGATTGTTGACCTGAGTCTCGACAACCAAGAAAGCTCCAATAAAGAGAGCGGCAAGAATGAAATAAGGATAGGTGTGCAGATTTGCCCATCCATTATTTGCAGCCTGGCTAAAGCCATAGACCAAGCTGATCAGACCAAGAGTTACTGTTGCAGCGCCTGGGATGTCATATTTATTATCTCCAGCAGCCTTTGACTCATGCAGGTTAGGAATAGCGAGAATAACTGCAATCAGAGCAATAGGAACGTTTACAAACAAGCACCAACGCCAGTTTGCGTATTGAGTAAGCGCGCCTCCGGCGATCAAGCCAATCGCAGCGCCGCCACCAGAGATTGCACCGTACACACCAAATGCGCGGGCACGCTCTTTAGGAACTGTGAAAGTTACGTTGATGAGAGAGAGCGCTGATGGTGCAAGGAGAGCAGCGAATGCGCCTTGCAAACCGCGAGCACCGAAAAGCAGCCCTTGCGTCGTTGCGAATCCGCCGAGAGCTGATGCACCAGCAAATCCGATAAGACCAATAATGAAGATGCGCTTGCGTCCGACGTAGTCAGCAATACGACCACCAAGTAGAAGCAGTGAACCAAATGCAAGTGAGTAAGCAGTAACTACCCATTGACGGTTGGCATTAGAGATGTGCAGTGCAACTTGTGCTTTAGGAAGAGCTAAGTTAATGATTGATGCATCCAACACAATCATCAAAGATGCGATTGCGATTACGACAAGTGCATACCAACGATTTGGATCGAGTCCTTCATCTCCTGGTTGCCAGTGGTGTTTCTTACGACTTTTAGTTGCTTCTTGATTCGACATCGCAAACCTTCCGAAAATTGTGGCTATTCACCGCGTAAGGTTGAACTTTATTCCAAAAAAGTCTAAGGCGCGCCCTGAAAATCCTGCCAGAGGTGAATTTCAGGTGACTATCTGCTACCTTCGCTATAGCGTTTTTTGAGTCCTAGGTCACTTATTTATTTTTAAATAAGCCCAGGGAATATCAAGGGAAGCGAAAACTATAAGGGAGACTGTCATCGTGTCTTGGCACCAGCCAAGAGTCCTCGATGCACACAACGTTCGAAAATGACTCAAACATTAGAGCCACAAACATTTAGAAAGCTAAGTAAGAATCCACGTCCAATCGATGAAAGCCGAGTTGAATCGCTACTCGCTCTCGAATGGGAACGCTTCGCAAAATCCTCATTCGCCTCACGAATTGAGTTTGATCTTGCCCTCGGCTCGATGCCGTTAGGCGTTCCATCTAGTTTCCAACATTGGGATCCATATCCACTCTCTATCGTGAGTGCCAAGGGAGCCTGGATGACCGATGTCGATGGGCGCAAGCTGCTCGACCTCTCAATGGGCTTCGGCGCAATGCTCGCCGGTCACCTCAACCCTGAGGTTGTAGCAGAGACTAAGCGTGCCCTAGACACCGGGACGCTCTTTGTGACTCCATCTCCGATCTCGCGTGACGGTGCCGAGCGCATCTGCAAGAGATTTGATGTAGATCAGATCCGTTTTGCCAACTCGGGTACCGAAGCCACCATGTACGCGGTGCGTCTGGCTAAGGCTTACTCTGGCAAAGATGGGTTAGTAAAGATTGAGGGTGGCTATCACGGTAGCTATGACCCACTTACAGTTTCTGCAAAGCCCGATCTGAAATTGGCCGGTCCTGCCGACGCTCCAACACCTGTAATTCCTGCTGGCGCAAATGTCGGTGAGATCTACGTCGTCCCATTCAATAACTTGGTCGCGCTTGAGAAGGTATTCAAAGAGCACGCAAAGACAATTGCATGCATCATCATGGAGCCTGTTCTAGAAAATCTTGCGATCGTACTTCCAGATGAGGGATACCTCGCCGCAGTGCGCGCGCTCTGTGATCAATACGGAATCATCTTGATCTTCGATGAAGTTAAGACCGGTCTTACTGCAGGGCCTAAGGGTGCAGCTGCACGCATTGGTGTAAAGCCTGATCTCATCTGTCTCGCTAAATCAATTGGCGGCGGACTTCCACTTGCTGCATTCGGTGGCAAGAAAGAGATCATGAACGCAATTGCCGATGGACGTTTCCATCACTTTGGAACTTTCAATGCCAATCCATTAGCTATGGCTGGTGTTCGTGCAATGGACAAGGTCTGTACTCCAGAAAGTCTGGGTAAGGCCGAAGCTCTCAATTACCAAGCGCTCGATCGCATCACCGAGATCATCAACGATTACGAACTCCCTGCTCACACAGTCGGATTTGGAATCAAAGGTTGTATCACCTGGTCGGTAGATCCAGTTCGCAATTATCGTGATTACAAGGCGACCGATTTTAAAGTCGCTGAGCTCTCATGGTTATGGTCTCTCAATCGCGGAATCATCACGCCTCCAGGACTCGATGAGCAGTGGCTCATTAGTTTGGCGCATGAGCAGAACGAGATTGATATCTTGGTCGAAGATTTCCGTCAGATTGCAGCGGCTTTACGCGCTTAAATTGTAAGACTATTACTCCAAGGCGATGAGGTCGAAGTACTCATCATTCCAAAGGTCTTCATCGCCATCGGGTAGTAGCAGGACACGCTCTGGCTTGAGCGCAACAACAGCTCCAACATCGTGGGTAACCATTACTACCGCGCCTTGATATTCGGAGAGCGCGGCAAGAATCTCATCGCGAGAAGCAGGATCCAAGTTGTTTGTTGGCTCATCGAGCAACAACAAGTTGGCAGCTCCTACAACCAAGGTTGCCAGCGCCAAACGAGTTCTCTCTCCACCACTAAGAACTTTGACGGGCTTTTGAACGTCGTCGCCACTGAAGAGGAATGAGCCAAGTACTTGGCGAGCTTGGGGTTCCCCGACGCCTTCACCTGAAGAGATCATGTTCTCGAGAACCGAGCGTTCGAAGTCCAACATCTCGTGTTCCTGGGCGTAGTAACCGATCTTGAGGCCGTGTCCTGGTTCAATCTCGCCGGTATCTGATTCGGTAACTCCCGCTAACATTTTTAGAAGTGTGGTCTTACCGGCGCCGTTGAGACCCAAGATAACCACGCGTGAGCCCTTATCAATCGCTAGATCGACATCGGTAAAGATTTCTAACGAGCCATACGACTTGGAAAGTCCGTGTGCCATGAGTGGTGTCTTGCCACATGGAGCGGGGGTAGGGAAGCGCAATTTGGCGACCTTGTCAGATTTACGAACATCTTCCAGCCCCGCTAATAGCGCATCTGCACGACGCAACATGCCTTGGGCGGCAACAGCTTTGGAAGCCTTGGCACGCATCTTCTCGCCTTGCTTAGCAAGGATTGCAGCTTTCTTCTCGGCGTTCGCGCGCTCTTTCTTGCGACGATGTTCATCATCTTCACGTTGCTGCAGATATTTCTTCCAACCCATGTTGTAGACATCGATGACGTTTCGATTGCCGTCGATGTAGAAGACCTTGTTAACGACAGTCTCAATCAGATTTACATCGTGCGAGATGATGACGAGCCCGCCGGAATACTTACCGAGATATTCGCGCAACCAGTTGATGGACTCGGCATCAAGGTGGTTTGTCGGTTCATCCAGGATGAGCGTCTCAGAGCCGCCAAAGAGTAGACGTGCCAGTTCGACCCGACGTCGCTGTCCACCAGAGAGACCTTCCAAACTGTCGTTGAAGATTCGCTCTGGAAGTCCCAAGTTCATCGCGATGGATTCTGCTTCTGCAGATGCTCCATAACCTCCGGCGACGCTGAACTCTTGATCGACGCGGCTGTACCGCTCCATAGCAACTTCGAGTTCTTCCATAGAAGCGGTAGCCATCGCCTCTTCCGCCTTACGCATTCGGGTCACGATCTGATCCAAACCGCGTGCGGAGAGAATTCGATTGATGACGCTCTCTTCTTGGTCACCTGTTCGTGGATCTTGGGGGAGGTATCCGATCGTTCCAGTTCGCAGAACTTGGCCTCCAGCGGGAAGTCCCTCACCAGCAAGGACCTTGGCGAGGGTGCTCTTACCCGCACCATTTCGACCAACAAATCCGATGCGATCTCCATGATTGATGCGAACCGTGACATCTTTTACGAGGAGTCTGGCCCCAGCACGAAGTTCAACACTCTGGGTAGCAATCACTACGTAATCTTACTGGTTAAAAAATTTGAGCTTGACCTCCCTTGAAGGTGATGGAATTCATCGTCCAGCGGGGCTAGACTCGAAATAACCGTTTGGAGTTGATTTTTATGAAGGCCCTCGTTATCGGAGCCGGTGGTGTAGGTAGTGCGATAGCAAATATCGCAGCCCGTCGTTCATTTATTACAGAGATGGTCGTTGCAGACCGGGATCTGGCTCGCGCACAAAGTGCAGTGGCCAGACTCAGCGACCCTAGATTTAAGGCGGCCGCAGTCGATGCTTCGAGCGTCGACGATATCCGTTTACTCATCAAGAGCGTGGCACCTAACGCGGTCATCAATGCCGTCGATCCACGGTTCGTGATGCCCATCTTTGAGGCCTGTGAGCTAGAAGGCGTCAACTACGTTGATATGGCGATGTCCCTCTCTAAAGCGCACCCAACTAATCCCCATGCAGAAGTCGGTTTGATGCTGGGTGAGCAACAGTTCGCTCGCGATGACTCTTTCAAATCTAAAGGTATCTACGCGCTGGTCGGAATCGGTGTGGAACCTGGGCTAAGCGATGTCTTCGCCCGTTACGCCGCCGACAATTTATTTTCACGGATCGACTCCGCGATCGTCTATGACGGTTCCAATCTCGTTGTTGAGGGGTATGACTTCGCTCCCACCTTCTCCATCTGGACCACAATCGAAGAGTGCCTCAATCCTCCTCTGATGTGGGAGAGAGATCGCGGTTGGTATACGACCGAGCCATTCTCTGATCTTGAGAGTTTTGATTTTCCAGATGGGATCGGACTTGTTGAGTGTGTAAATGTGGAGCACGAAGAAGTGGCGCTGATTCCTCGCAAAGTTGATGCTGGAAAAGTTGCATTCAAGTACGGACTTGGTTCGCACTTTATTGAGATTCTAAAGACCATTCATACTTTAGGACTTGATAGAACCGAACCAGTGAGCGTGCAGGGAGTTTCTGTCTCTCCGCGCAATGTGCTCGCCGCGCTCTTGCCAGATCCAGCGACACTTGGTTCTCGTATGTCAGGTAAGACATGCGCTGGCATCCAAGTAAAAGGTTTGGATAAGCAAGGAAAACCTAAAGCGGTTTACATCTACAACGTCGTCGATAATGCGTTCTCAATGGGGGAGTACGGTGATCAAGCAGTTGTGTGGCAGACCGCGATTAACCCACTTATCGCACTTGAATTAATCGAGCGCGGTGATTGGAAGCCTGAAGGAGTTAATGGCCCCGAATGGTTCCCGGCAGAGCCATTCTTAGATCTGCTTAGTTCGTATGGAACCAGTTGGCATATACGCGATGAATCGATCGAGGGAATTACTTCTTAATGATTGTAAGTAGTCGTACCCGGTCATAGGATCGGATATCTAGAAGCGGCAATTTGGAGGGTGGTTGATTATGGCAATTGAAATCTCCAGAAGAAATCTGATCAAAGCTGCGGGTGGCCTAGGGGCTGCATCACTGCTTGGTCTCTCCAATGAAGAGATAGCACAAGCGGCGAGCACCAAGAACGCTGTGCGCTTTGCAAACTGGTCGCTCTATTTGGATTACGACAATAAGACGAAGAGTTATCCCACCCTGGTTGATTTCACCAAGAAGACCGGGATTCCCGTTAATTACATGGAGGTGGTCGATGACAACGACACCTTCACTGCAAAGGTAACGCCGCAACTTCGATTGAAGAAAGATATCGGCTACGACATTGTCGTCCTCACCGAGTGGATGGCTGCCCGATGGATTAACGGTAAGTATGTCGCCAAGTTCGATGACACCAAGATTCCTAATAAGAAGAATGTTCTACCATTTTTGCTTAATCGCCCTCTAGATCCAGGCCGTCACTATTCGCTCCCATGGGCAGGTGTTATCGCTGGATTTGCGTGGAGCAACCAGAAGAATCCAAAGGGAATACACACGATGGAGCAGCTCTTTGCTCCAGCAAACAAGGGCAAGATCGAAGTATTGTCCGAGATGCGCGACACCATCGGATTGATCATGCTCTGGCAAGGGGTCGATATCACCAAACCCTTTAGCGGCGATAAATTTATGAATGCCATCGACTTCTTGCAGAAGATGATTCACGATGGGTATATCCGCCAAGTGAAAGGTCAGAGCTATCAGGAGGATCTCATCAGCGGTGACGCTGTAGCGGTCATTGGTTGGTCGGGAGATATCAACCAACTCAATGCTCAGAACTCCAACCGATTTGGTTTTGCGATCCCTGAGTCAGGCGGGACCTTCTCTACCGACAACATGATGATTCCAGCGCTCTCACCTAATAAGGTCAATGCCGAAGCGGTAATCAATTATTACTACGACCCAATGGTTGCGGCGCGAGTTGCCAACTACATCAACTACATCTGCCCTGTTGCGGGAGCGCAACAAGCAATGGAGAAGGTCAACCCTGCCCAGGTCAGCAACAAATTGATCTTCCCAGATGATGCAATGTGGAAGAACCTCAAGGTATTCCGCGATCTCTCACAGGCCGAGCAGATCTCGTTCTCAACGGCGTTTCAGAAGGCGAGTGGTAACGCATAGTGGTTGACGCTTCTACCTCGGCACACGGAGATCTCACTCTCAAGAACTTAACTAAGCGCTTCGGTGACTTTGTTGCTGTAGATGATCTGGATTTAGTTATTCCGGAGGGGTCATTCTTCGCGCTGCTTGGACCATCTGGGTGCGGCAAGACCACGACGCTACGGATGGTTGCGGGGCTTGAGGAACCAAGTTCAGGTTCAATCTTTCTCGGTAACACCGATATCACTTACGAGAAGCCTTATAAGCGACCCGTGAATACCGTATTTCAAAACTATGCGCTCTTTCCCCATCTGACTATCTATGAGAACGTGGCATTTGGATTGCGCCGCAGGGGAGTCAAGGATGTCGATGCTCAGGTTCAAAAGGCCTTGGAGCTCGTTGAACTCACTCACTTAGCCAGCCGTAAACCAAATCAATTATCAGGTGGCCAGCAGCAACGCATCGCGTTGGCGCGTGCGATCGTCAATAGGCCGGCACTTCTGCTCCTGGATGAACCACTAGGTGCACTCGATCTTAAGTTGCGCCGCGCCATGCAGATTGAGTTGAAGTGGATTCAGACTGAGGTCGGAATTACCTTCGTCCACGTTACCCACGATCAGGAAGAGGCCATGACTATGGCCGACACCATCGCCGTTATGAACGAGGGCAAGATTGAGCAGATGGGATCGCCCGCCGATCTTTATGATAATCCACGGACATCATTCGTAGCTAATTTCTTGGGGCAATCTAATCTGATCAAGGGATCGATCGTTGATGCCTCAGGTGATAACAAGGTCGTCGACATCTTCGGTACCAAGATCGCACTTCCGGCAGCCAGAAATCATGCGCATGACTCCTCGGTCTTGCTCGGAATTCGACCAGAGAAGATCCGTATCCAACCAGCGGGAACTTCTATGAGCGGAAATATTCTTATTGGTGGGGTTATCTCAGATGCCTCATATATCGGCGTCAGCACCCAGTACCAGGTGGAGATGCCATGGGGTCAAGAGCTCATGGTCTTTGAGCAGAACGATGATGGAACTCCGCCACTCGCTAAGGGTGATGCGGTCACCATCTCGTGGGAGCCGATATTCACCTTTGGGCTTGCCGGCGATCAAGATGCCAATGCCGGCTCGGAAGCGAATCCAGATAGCGAATGAGTACCGCGCTCTTACACACGGGCACCCACGAGAAGAAGACTGTTCTCAGTAAGAAGAAGTTGCTTCCATATTGGCTTCTGGCTCCTGGAATCATCTGGCTCGTCATATTCTTCTTAGTGCCGATCTACCAATTAATAAGTACATCAACTCAAACTCAGGGCTATGGAATCGGAACATATGTTCAGACTTATCGATTCGCCAACTTCATTGATGCGATCACATCCTCTAAAGCGCAATTAATTCGCTCTTTTGAGTATGCCTTTCTGGCAACTCTCTTTGCCTTGATCATCTCCTACCCACTTGCTTACGCGGTAGCTTTCAAATCTGGCCGATGGAAGAACACGCTGTTGGTATTGATCGTCGCACCTTTCTTCTGTTCGTTCTTGCTTCGTACTGTCGCATGGGAACAGATCTTGGGGGAGCAGGGACTTGTCATTAAAGTCCTGCGCTTTGCACACATATTGGGAGCGCAAGATCACCTGACCGCAACGCCGTTTGCCGTCGTCGCGGGACTCACTTATAACTTCCTGCCTTTTATGACGCTTCCGCTTTATGCCAGCCTAGAGCGCATCGATATCCGCATGATGGAGGCCTCGGGCGATTTATACGCAAATGCGTTAACAACATTTCGGAAAGTTACCGTTCCACTATCTATGCCTGGAGTGGTTGCTGGAACTCTGCTGACATTTATTCCGGCGGCGGGTGATTACATCAATGCCGAACTTCTTGGTAATCCGGGAACCAAGATGATTGGAAATGTCATTGAGGCGCGATACCTAGAAATAGTTGATTACCCGGGAGCGGCTGCGCTCTCTCTGATTTTGATGGTAACGATCCTTGTTCTTGTGATGGCATATGTTAAACGTGCTGGAACAGAGGAGTTGGTATGAACCAACTCACCAGGTGGTTCTCTCGCAACTTAATCCGGATCTATGCCTTCTTGGGCTTTACGTATCTCTTTCTTCCCATCATTTACACCTTCGTATTCTCATTTAATAACTCCACCAAGAGCAATCTGGTCTGGGTTGGATTCACTTGGAACAACTGGCTTAATCCCTGTGGAGCCCCAGATGTCTGCAATGCGTTAGGTAACTCTCTCAAAATCGGGGTCCTCGCCACCTTCTTTGCAACAGTCCTCGGCACGCTTATGGCATTTGCTATGGGTCGCTATGCATTCCGCGGACGCTCTATTGTCAACATTCTTATCTTCTTGCCGATGGCGACTCCAGAGATTGTTATGGGAGCGTCGCTACTCACGATGTTCATCTCATTTGGATTTAATCCGGGATTTTGGACCATCGTTATCGCACACGTGATGTTCTGCATCTCCTTCGTCGTGGTTACCGTCAAGGCGCGTATTGCAAGCCTTGATCCCCGCTTAGAGCAAGCAGCCATGGATTTATATGCAGATGAACGCCAGACCTTCCGCCGCGTAACCCTGCCTCTAGTAGCTCCCGGAATCGCAGCCGCAGCGCTCTTGGCCTTTAGCTTGTCATTTGATGATTTCATCATTACCAACTTCAACTCCGGAGATGTAAATACCTTTCCCAAGTTCGTTTACATTTCGGCACAACGTGGCCTACCACCCCAGGCGAATGTGATTGGTTCTTCTATGTTCTTGATTGCATTGATCATCGTCTTGCTTGGACAGTTCGTTGGCCGCAGGCGCGCAGGGGTGAGATAAGGTTTAACCCATGGCAAACCTGGGCAATATGTATGGACCCTCTTTTACCTTCTTAGGCGTCCCACAATGCGATTTGGATGATCCTTCTACCTATCAAGATGCAGATGTGGTGATCGTCGGTGCACCGATCGATTCCGGCACCTCCCATCGCTCAGGCGCCAAGTTTGGTCCACAAGCGATTCGCGGCGGGGATTACCTACCTCATGATGCCGAGCGCCCTCATTTGGCACTGCGCGTTGATGCCCTCAAGGATCTTAAAGTTGTCGATGCTGGTGATTTGATGATGCCAGGTCATGATTTAGTCGCTTCGCTCAAGGTCTTGGAAGAAGCTACAGAGAAGATTTCTCGCACCGGTGCCTTCATCGTTGTTTTAGGCGGAGACCACTCGATTGCGTCAGCAGATGTCGCAGGTATCGCTAACCACCGCGGCAAGGGCAAGATTTCGATGGTGCATTTTGATGCGCATGCAGATACTGCTGACTCTCAATTTGGCGCTCTGGTTGGTCACGGAACCCCCATGCGTCAGCTGATTAATAGCGGTGCAGTTCGGGGCGATCGCTTCTTACAACTTGGGCTTCGTGGATATTGGCCCGACGATGTGACTCTCAAGTGGATGCGCGATCAAGGTATGCGCTCCTACGAAATGACAGAGATTCATAACAGAGGTCTCGATGCGGTTCTGGACGAGTCCTTCACGATTCTTACCGATGATTGCGATGGAGTCTTTCTCTCTGTCGATATCGATGTCGTTGACCCAGGCATGGCACCAGGAACTGGGACACCAGAGCCAGGCGGAATGACAAGCCGTGAGCTCCTAGAAACTGTGCGCCGCATCTGCCTAGAACTTCCCGTGGTTGGCCTCGATGTCGTAGAAGTCGCACCGCCATTTGATACCGCAGATATCACGGCGATCTTGGCTAACCGAGTTGTTCTAGAGGCTCTAAGTGCGATTGCTTACAAGCGCACTGGCCAGGTTTACGATCGTACAAAGAATGTTCTGGACCGTTAACTTTTAAAGCGTCGCCAGAATATCTGCAATATCTTTCTCGGTAGTCCATGGGTTAACGATCGCAAAGCGAAGTATCGGTTCACCTTTATGCGCCGAAGGAACAACGAAGCCGATCTGATCTGCCAAGAGTTTGTCGCTCCACTGTTCGTAATCTGCGGTACTCCAGCCAACTCTCTTAAACGCGACGATAGATAATTTAGGTTCATGGATGAGCTCCAAGTTGGGATGTGCTTTAACCAAGTGGGCGGCATGAGCTGCAATATCGAGAGTCTGCTGCATCGCGTTGGCATATTCCCGAGTTCCATTTGCCGCCAGCGAGAACCAGAAAGGTAATCCGCGAGCCCGGCGAGTTAAATGAATCGCATAATCCGAGGGATTCCACTCGTTGGGATCTTCCAAGGTCTCTAGGTAAGAGGCGTGCTGGGTGTGCGCACGCTTTGCGATCGTGGGATCGCGATAGATGAGCGCGCAGGCATCGAAGGGCGCGAAGAGCCACTTATGTGGATCGACAATCAGTGAATCTGCGCGTTCCACTCCATTAAATAGCGGGCGAACGCTAGGCGCACAGAGCGCGGCTAATCCATAGGCGCCATCTACATGGAACCAAATATCACGATTCTTCGCGGCAACTCCCACACCATTCAAGTCATCGATGATTCCCAAGTTGGTTGTACCTGCTGTCGCGACGACGGCAAAGACTCGGTGGGTTGGGTGTTCCGCCAGATATTGATCAACTGAGGTGGCGAAACTTGAGCCAGTCATCACTCCATCAGAATCGGCGGGAACATTCAATACAAGTACATCCATGATCTCGGCAGCAGATTGGATCGATGAGTGCGCTTCTGAAGAGCAAGCGACCACCCAACGAGAAACGTCAGGATACTTCTCTCGCGCATGAACTCGCGCCGCCACAAGTGCAGAGAGATTTCCGATAGTTCCACCTTGAACAAAGACTCCACCTGAACTCTTAGGCAGACCCGCGAGTTCGCTGATCCACCGCAGAGCTTGGTTCTCCGCAAATACTGCACCGGCGCCTTCTAACCAAGAGCCGCCATACAAGGCACTCGAGCCAACCACTAGGTCAAAGAGATTGGAGTGTTCTGACGGGGCGGAGGGGATAAAGGAGAGGTATCTCGGATGATCGGTAGAGATGCATGCCAGAGCCAAGGTATCGGTGAAGACCTTCAAAGCTTGATGTCCGCCGAGACCATCTTCAGTGATTGTGTTTCCAACTTTCGCAAAGAGTTCTTCGGGGCTCTGCGGGCCATCAAGCGGAGGATTATCTTTCAGACGCTTGAGGCTATAGGCCAAGATTTCTTGCGCCAGAGATTCGACTTCTTCGTTGAACTCATGCATGCGGCGATTATGCCACCTACGCCAGGTTAAAGAATCCCTTGATGGATTGAACGATCATGTCGACAGCGATTGCAGCCACTAGAAGGCCTGCCACACGAGTAATGAGAGTGACGCCTGATTCCTTGATCAAACTAAGAATTCCCGTTGAGAACATCAAGATCAAACCAATAACCACGTGGACCATGATGATTGCTGCAGCAAGGCTTACTTTGTCACCGGTTGTGTGCGCATAACGAACGTAGAGCATCGTGGTAACGATTCCACCAGGTCCAGCAAGAACTGGAGTTCCGATCGGAACCATCGCAATGTTAACTTTTTCGTTCTGCGCTGCTTCGCCTCCGACCTTGCCAGTCAAGAGTTCCATCGAGATCAAGAAGAGAAGAAATCCTCCGGCACCCTGGAGTGCGTTAAGAGAGATATGCAGATAATTGAGAATCACCTGCCCAAAGAGGGCAAAGACGACAATGATGACCAGGGACGATGTTGCACCCTGCCATGCCAGGCTGATCTGCTCCTTCTTCTTCCGTCCTGAAACCAACGACAAGAAGATTGGGAGAGCCGCAAGAGGATCGAGGATCACAAAGAGGGTTACAAAAGCTTGGATCCCGAAGGTCAACGCTGACACAGTGGTGAGGCTATTCATGGCGTGATTCTCTCATGCCCATTCGATGCGACTCGAATACCCTCTTGAGTTAGTCGCGATCCTTTTCGGGTTCTGGGGCTCTCAAACCGGTAAATCGAAATGGTCCGAGCATGCGCGCACCTGATCCCCTTACAACATTGGGCAACTGGGCCGACCAACCATCTGAAAGATCTGAATCCATCGCCGTAAAGGTGACCTCTGATGGTGTCGAATAATTTGAAACATGATGAGACTCAACCTCTTCACGGGCCAGGACTTCTTTTTCATGGGCAATTGCAGCGGCATCATTGGTATCGATGGTGAGCGGCAATTTTTTGCGTCGATTAAAGATCACTTTTCTCCGATCTAGAGTTGTATCAAATCTAAAGACTCTGCAGGCCAATTGCAATGAGCAATGAGTCCAAATCCCCTCACGTAGCCCAGGTCACTAGAAGGTGGCCTGATGGCTAATCACGATCTTTCGGAGGTTGCGTTATGTCCTCATCATCAATAAATCCAAAATTTCCAAAGGTGAACCTCTTAACGGCTGGGTTTCCTCCGGTGGAACGAAGACCTCGAAATGACTGAGATGCGGGCTTTTCGAAACCAATCTCTGTAGGAATACTCGTCTCTCCACTTGCATGAGACTCTTGCTCCTCGTGGGCCAGGACTTCCTTTTCATGGGCTATCGCAGCTAGATCGTTGGGATCGATAGTTAATGGCAACTTCTTGCGTCGATTAAAGAGCACTTTTCTCCAATGCTTCGGTACGAATAATCTAAGTCTTACTTCAGGCAGATTCAACGAGCAAGCGGTCTATTCTCAGCATTTGAGTAGCCAACTTCCGTGTAAATTCCTGCCATGAGATCCAATAATCCAGGCCGTGCACGCCGCTCCTTTACTGCGATTGCCGTCTTGGCTGCCATCTCCTGTGTGGGATTAGCGATGACATCGAGCTCGGCGCAGGCGGCGGCTATTCCCACCGCGTGCAAGAAGATCACCACCGAGGTAATCAACGCTGACAAGGTCTATGTCGCCCTCCAGTACGGAGTAGTTCAGGTAGCAAAGGCATATATTGCCAATGAGAACTTAACCAACCGACTCAATTACAACGACAGTTACATCGCGGTTTTCAAAGCTGCGATTGCCGAGTACAACTATTTCCTTAAGAACCCTCAGTGCTATCCGACAACTCCTCTGAGCAAGGTCAAGCAGGGCATCTCTGACAATCAGAAGTCGATAACAGCAGTTCAGGCGGATAACGTCGCTGGCCAAGTGGTAGGGGACCCTACAAAAATGTCCACCTACAAACCTGTCGGTCTGCTTAAATAACGTTATGACAAAAGAGATCCTCGCTCAATTTCTGGCAGCAACCGCTGAATTTGTTGCAACTGCGGAGTCGCTCTCTGAAGAGCAACTCAATCGCGTCCCTGCGCCGGGGGAGTGGTCAGCCGCCTACGTGATCCACCATCTTGCAGATTCAGATGCCCACTTCCTGGTGAGATTCCTAAATCTGTTGAGCGTTGATAGTCCGGCGATCATCCCATTTGATGAAGAGGCTTTCCCATCTAGCCTTCACTACGAAGGACGTAGCGTCGCTACCTCACTGCACTCTATAAAAAGCAGCGCCGCTCACGTTAATGACATTTTGAGTCAGATCAGCGACCAAGAATGGACACGCTCAGGTCTGCACCCCGAGCGCGGCGAAGTGACAGTCACCGATGTTTTGCGATTAACTACCAACCATCGAGTTGGCCATGTAGATCAACTCAAGGCAAGTAGCTAACCCTTAAAAGTTTAGAAGCGAATATTCTCCGTAAGAACTACATCTACGCGACTGTCGGGCAGATCGTAATCTGAACACGATCGATTGAGTTCGGCAATGATGTATTCTGCGGGAATCGGATTTCCGTTCCACGATTCATCCATCGTCGTATGAGCATCCTCAACTAAGGTGACATCCAAACCGCGTTCAATTGCAGCATGGACTGTATGCCTGACGCAGTAATTGGTCTGAGCTCCAGTAATGATGAGGTGCTCCACGTTTAACTCTTCGAGTACATCCTCAAGGTCGGTCTCCTCAAAAGAACTCCGCCATAATTTATGAATAATTTTCTCATCAGGGTTTGGCTTTAATTCAGGCACAATCTGCCAGTACTGACTCCCGATCGGCATCTCATCCTCTGAGTGTTGAACCCATATGACCTCGGTATCAGCGGCTCTCGCCTTCTCCACTAATCCTTTAATCCGAGCCACGGTCTCATCCCTATGACGGGCATACTCAACAACCCCGTTCTGGACATCGATAACCATCAAGGCCTTCTTATTGCGGGATGGGTAAGCGCTCATGAACAGATATTAAGGCACGTAAAGAGGTGAAACTTTTATCTCTCCGCAACGTAGCTTTTGAATGGTTCCGCCACCATACGGCTGGATTTGCCAATCAAGGGTAAGGGCGACCTTCGATCCTGGGGGAGTGAAGGCAACTTTGCTGGAAGTAGGGCAATAAGCATTTCCATAACCTGTCTGCGCCGCATAAAAAAGATCAAAAGAGGCCTTCGCTCCAGGAGCAAGAGTTACCAATCCAGCTGGTGCATTTGGCGCTGCGAAAGAGCCAAAGTGAATCACATGGGTGGGCAGTGCCTTCCCGGTGGAGTCGAACATCTGCAGATTTGGGTAGCCCTCCAATGTGCAACTCTTTGCCGAAGTATTCACAAATGACATTCCAGTGACACCGCGTGAACCCATGGCAGCATCTTGAGCCCCGAGTTGAATGGAAAGTTGCGAAGTCTCACAAGTTAATGTGGCAGGGGTTGCGGTAGTAGAGGGAGTTGGAGAAACGGTCGGTGTCGTCTTGGCAGTGCTTGAACAAGCACTTAAAAGGATTATTCCAGCAAGAGCTAAGATCAACTTATATTTCTTGTTCATCTTGTCTCCCAAGATGGTGCCTTCGTATCCAGGTTTGGATGATTTGCAACCCTGATTCTACGGACTCATTCACGTCCCATATAGCCCTTTACTCACGATTCCCATACAACTCTCAAAGTTGGTGCCAGAATGTTGATTGCCGCTCAACCCAGACAGTGCTACACCTAGAGCATGGGAAAAGTTACGCACGGCATTGTCTTCGCTGCGGTAATGATCATTACGATCGTGCTGGTAGATGTCTTGTTCTTTAGGCATCACACGGCAGCCCGGTTGATGGCGAATGTGGGAATCGTTTTGATCTACCTAGCTTTTTACTGGCGATTCTTTAAGAAGAGTTAGGCCCTATAACGAAATGACCCCCGCGAATAATTTCACGAGGGTCATTTCTGACGGATAGGAGAGTTACGGCTTAGATGTCGTAGTAGAGCTCAAACTCTGCTGGATGTGGACGTAAGCGAACATAATCAACTTCAGCGGTGCGCTTGTAGTTGATCCATGTTTCGATCAAGTCTGGTGTGAATACGCCACCCTTTGTGAGGAAGTCGCTGTTAGCCTCAAGAGCATCCAATACCGCAGGCAATGAACCTGGAACTTGTGGGATTGCGGCAAGATCTGCGCCTTCCAACTCGTATAGATCCTTATCGACTGGTGCTAGAGGTTCGATCTTGTTCTGGATTCCATCGATACCGGCCATGAGCATTGCTGCGAAAGCGAGGTATGGGTTCGATGATGGATCTGGGCAACGGAACTCAATGCGCTTTGCCTTTGGATTCTTACCTGTGATTGGGATGCGGATACAGGCAGAACGGTTACGAGCTGAGTAAACAAGGTTTACTGGAGCTTCGTAGCCAGGGACCAAGCGGTGGTATGAGTTCACTGTTGGGTTTGTGAAAGCAAGGAGTGCTGGAGCGTGCTTTAGAAGGCCGCCGATATACCAACGGGCCATATCTGAAAGATCGCCATATCCATCACCGAAGAACAAAGGCTTGCCATCTTTCCACAGTGATTGGTGAACGTGCATTCCGGAACCGTTATCGCCAAATAGTGGCTTTGGCATAAAGGTTGCAGTCTTGCCATTCTTCCAAGCAACGTTCTTGATGATGTACTTGAACTTCAGAACATCATCGCCAGCCTGCAAGATGTCAGAGAAGCGATAGTTGATCTCCATCTGACCTGCAGTTCCAACTTCGTGGTGTGAACGCTCGACCAAAAGTCCAGCGCGACCAAGTTCCATAACCATCTCGTCGCGGATATCTGCGAGTTGATCGGTTGGTGATACTGGGAAATATCCACCCTTGTAACGCGTCTTGTAACCACGGTTGACAGAGCCATCAGACTCAATATCGTTACCGGTGTTCCAAGCGCCTTCGATCGAATCGATGAAGTGGTGTGATTGGTTCTGAGAAGTAGAGAAGTTAACTTCATCGAACACATAGAACTCTGCCTCTGGTGCAAAGAAAGCGGTGTCTGCGATACCAGTTGACTTCAGGTACTCAACTGCCTTAGCAACAACTCCACGAGGATCGCGACTGTAAGGAGTGTCATCAATTGGGTTGTGAACGGAGAACAAGATAACGAGGGTCTTCTCCTTGCGGAAAGGATCGATGAACGCGCTGCTTGGAATAGGCAGCAACTTCATATCTGACTCGTGAATTGCTTGGAAACCACGCACGGATGAACCGTCGAACATCAAACCGTCGGTGAAGACAGCCTCGTCGAAGGACTCAACTGGAACGTTGAAGTGCTGTTGGATTCCTGGAAGATCGGTGAAGCGGATGTCGATGAGCTTTACATCTTCCTTTTTTATAAATGCGAAAATCTCAGCAGAATTATTAAACATTGTTCTCCCAATTCAGCCTGAACCGGCCGGATAGTTAAAGGGGGGTGCGAGGCACATCGACGGGCCTCGTTATGGGGTGAATGTTACCCTTCAGCCGTGCCAGATCAAGCCGCCTTTAACCGCCGATTCGTGGCATTACTCCTCGATTGGTTCATGTGCCTGGGGATTGCTCACCTATTTCATCGAAATCTGGCCGGGGGAGCGCAATTCCTGCCGCTAGGCATCTTTTTCCTTGAAGTCGGGATCCTGACCGCCCTCCAGGGCTCCTCAGCGGGCCAACGGATCGTGCGGCTTCGAGTCGTGGATGCCTCCAATGGAGGTCGGATTTCAGCCTTCCGAGCCTTCAAAAGGACTCTCTTTCTCTGTCTAGTTTTCCCCGCCATTTTCACTAAAGACAGCCGTGGCTACCACGATTGGTTTACCAATTCGGTGGTTGTTAAGTACTAGTTAACCTGGCATTAGCGGGGTAATCCCCGCCAGTCCCAATAGAGTTCCGAAATGAAAAGAACTCTTTGGCACCATCTTCCACACATTCGTTCCGGCAGTGATCTGTCCCTGGGGGAGAGAGCTGCGGACGCGACGCGCAACGGCATGGGTTCATGGACATTCGTATTTTGTGCAATGACCTTCTTGGCCGCTTGGATGATTTATAACGGCAAACATGGGTTTGATCCATATCCATTTATCTTGCTCAATTTGATTCTGTCGTGTGTGGCGGCGATGCAAGGTGCAATCTTGTTGATTGCTGCGAAGCGACAGGATCAGATTTCCAGCGAACTTGCTAAGCACACTTTCGAGGTAGATCAAGAGACTCTTGAGTTAACAAAAGAGATTTCTGAACTTACCAAGCGAATCGATGAGTTAACCATCGCCATTCACGACAACATTGCAAAGAGCGCGAGTTAATACCAAAAATTTCTACGTGGTTAGCGCTTAGGAATCTTTGCGCCCTTAGGGAGTGGTCCCTTTGGAATAGGCATGTTCATGCCGCCAACGCCCTTGAGGCGATTTCGAACTTCGCGGAGTTGAGCCTTTGAAAGTTTCTTAGGGAACTTCTTAACTGCCTTTTGGAGTTTACGAAGAGGTACTGCACCTTCGTAGTCACCAATGAAAAGTTCGTGCACTGGAACACCAGGGATGAAACGTTCGATCTTCTTCTTTTCATCGTTCACGAGGTTGCGAACGGATGGCGCACCTTCGCCAACAATGATGATTCCTGCACGACCTACGGTGCGGTGGACCATGTTCTGGTAACGATCAGCGTTTACAGCAGGGGTGGTTGTGAAACCTTTGCGAATAGACATCAAGACGCTTGCACCAGCACCGGTCTGGCCTTCGATTGAGGAGAAGGCTGCGCGGTTAGCGAAGCGAGTGAAGGTGAAAAAGGCTGCGAGAAGCGCGAGGGGGATGGAGAGAATTCCGAAGTAGAGGGGATGGCCCAAGCCCTTGCCACCGAAGTAACCGCCAATGAGGACGATGACAAAGACGATGCCGCACCAGACGTAAGCGACTGGCTTCTCGCGGCGAACTAAACCAAAGGCGTCCCTCAGGACGGCCATCTGACCTTGCTTCTCTGGTTCAGCCATTGTCTTGCTCCTTCTTTTGTGCACGCTCAGCTTGTAATTGCTCGGAGGTGATCGCGGTGCCACCTAGGCGGGCAGGTGCCCACCACTGGCCTTCATGAGAGTGAGGATAATTGGATTGCACTGAATGTAAAAGTTTGACCATCTTCTCTTTGAGCTCCGCCTCGGCGATATCGACATCGGTGCCTTTTGGAACGAAGTAAGGCTCACCGAAGGCAACATGTACTGGGAATTTGCGGCGTTTGAGATCTGGCTTCTTCTTTTTGGTCCAGATCCGCTGAGTACCCCAAACAGCAACGGGAATGATTGGAACTCCAGCTCCCATGGATAGGCGGACTGCGCCTGACTTGAGATCTTCCACTTCAAAACTACGTGAGGTTGTTCCTTCGGGGAAGATTCCAACGATCTCACCGGCACGAAGCGCGCGGAGTGCTGCAACGAAAGATGATGAACCGCTAGTTCGATCAACGCTGATGTGGTGCATGCCGCGCATAAATGGACCTGCGATCTTGTTATCGAAGATCTCTTTCTTCGCCATGAAGCGGATGTAACGCTTTGTGGGAAGTGCCGCGGTTCCGACCACTGCGAAATCGAGATAACCTATGTGATTCATGCAGAGAACGGCGCCACCTTCGCGTGGAAGGTTCTCTACGCCTTGAAAATCAAAGCGGAGGCCGAGGACTTTCCAGACCGTCTTGAGTGCGACGACGACTGGAGGGTAAACAATGTCAGCCACGTAGTAGTGCCTTCTTCTCTTGTGCCTGCTTGTAGAGGCGACCGGCGCGGAAACTTGAGCGAACAAGTGGACCGCTCATGACTCCCAAGAAACCGATCTCTTCTGCCTCATGTGAAAGCTCAACGAACTCCTCTGGCTTTACCCAACGTACTACTGGGTGATGCTTTGGAGTTGGGCGCAGATATTGAGTAATGGTGATGAGGTCGCATCCGGCAGCATGTAAATCGACGAGTGCTTGGGTGACTTCCTCGCGGGTTTCGCCCATTCCAAGGATCAAGTTGGATTTGGTGACAAGACCGAATGCTTGGGCTTGAGAGATTACATCGAGTGAACGGTCGTAACGGAAAGCAGGACGGATCTCTTTAAAGATGCGGGGGACTGTCTCTAGGTTGTGTGCAAAGACCTCTGGGCGAGTCTCAAAGACCTCGTTTAGTAGGTGTGACTTGCCACTGAAATCAGGAGTCAGGATCTCAACGCCTGTCCCAGGGTTGAGTTCGTGGACTGCGCGAATTGTTTCGGCGTATAACCATGCACCTTCATCTGGAAGGTCATCGCGCGTTACACCAGTGATGGTTGCATAGCGAAGTTCCATGGAGCGAACTGACTCTGCGACGCGACGCGGTTCATCACGATCGAGTGGCTCTGGCTTTCCGGTATCGATATTGCAGAAATCGCAACGACGGGTGCAACGTTCGCCACCGATCAAGAAGGTAGCTTCGCGATCTTCCCAACATTCGAAAATATTTGGGCAGGCAGCTTCTTGGCAGACGGTGTGAAGTCCTTCGCGAACTACGAGTGAGCGCAACTTGGTGTACTCGGGGCCCATGTTGGCACGAGTCTTGATCCACTCAGGTTTGCGTTCGATCGGAACCGCAGCGTTGCGAGCCTCGATGCGGAGAAGTTTGCGGCCTTCGGGGGCGAGAGTCATGAAATCACCTTCGTGAGTGCGGTCAAGATCTTTTCTTCGACCAGTGGCAGTACTTCATCAATAGAAATATTGCGTCCAAGTTCTTGCTCCATCGATGTCACGTCGGCATCGGAGATTCCACATGGAACGATCTTGTCGTAGGCAGATAAGTCAGGGTTCACGTTGAGAGCAAAGCCGTGCATGGTGACGCCCTTGGCGACTCGCATTCCGATTGCAGCGATCTTGCGATCACCCTTCTCATCGCGAATCCAGACACCTGATCGTTCACAGTAACGCTCTGCCGCAATTCCAAATTGGAGACAGACATCGATCAGGGCGGTCTCAACCTCGCGGACGAATCCAACGACATCATTGCGGTTCTTCAATTTAACGATGGGGTATCCGACGATCTGACCCAATCCGTGCCAGGTGATCTTGCCGCCACGATCGACATCGATGACGGGGGTGCCATCAACTGGACGCTCGTCCAACTTGGTCATGCGACCTGCGGTGTAGACAGAAGGGTGTTGGAGCAGAATCAAGGTGTTAGGAGTGGTGCCAGCAACGATTCCTTCGAGGGTCTCGCGCTGCAACTGCCAAGCGACTTGGTAGTCCAGGATGCCCGCGTGGTTTACGACGACCTGTTCAGTCAGTATCCCAGCGGCGGTGCTCATGGCCCTAGCCTAATGTAGGTTTAAGGACATGACACTTCGGGTAGGAATATCAGGCTACGGCCTTGCAGGACGCTATTTTCACGCTCCGCTTCTCAAAGCGGCTGGGTATGAGGTCGCAGGAGTCTTGACCCGCAACGAGGAGCGAAAAGCTCACGCACTCGCTGACTTTCCTAATACCACCGTGGTCTCATCGATTGAAGAGTTGCTCGCTCTGGGGCTCGATCTTCTAGTTGTGGCAAGTGCCAACATTGCCCACGCACCGGAGGCGATGGCAGGACTGCGAGCCGGAGTCCCTGTTGTGGTTGATAAGCCGATGGGACGTAACCTGCACGAGACGCAAGAGATTGTCGATGTAGCTAATGAAGCCGGAGTGGCGGTCTCAACATATTTCAACCGACTCTTTGATAGCGATGCGCTCACGGTCAAGAAGGCTTTGGCAGAAGGCGTACTTGGAAATGTCTTTCGCCTCGACTCTCGTTTTGAACGTTTTCGCCCCGCCTCTAACCCACAGAGTTGGCGTGAAGCAACAAGCGCTGCAGATGGTGGGGGTAACTTGCTTGATCTTGGACCGCATCTCGTTTCACTTGCGCTCAACTGGTTTGGTCCTGCAGAAGTTACATATGCATCTGTTCGCAGTATTCGTGGGCTCGCAGATGATGACATCGTGATCAACCTCAAGCATGAGAGCGGAGTCGATTCTTATTTATCTGCAAGCGCAATCATCGGAGCATTTGGTCCACGGATTCGATTATCCGGAACCCAAGGCTCATTGGTCATAAATGATTTGGATTCCCAAGAACCCCGATTGCGCAACGGTGAATATCCCGCTGGGGGAGTGTGGACACCTCCGGCAATTACTCCAGCCTTTATTCATCAAGGCGACACTGTGAGTGAATACCCGGCAGAAGCCGGCAATTACTCGCTCTTCTATTCCAAGGTTGCAGATGCAATTAGCGGTGAAGGTGCATGGCCAGTCACATCAGATGATGCTTTAGCTGTTGCGAAGATTTTGGATGACGCGAGAGCGTTCTCTATTCGATAAGTGCTTCAAGAGCAGTGGTGAGGTGTGGGTAATCCCAGACAAAACCACTGTCTTGTAGTGCCTTAGGCAATACTTTTGCAGAACCTAAGATGTCGCTGGCAAATCCACCAACAAGAATCTTGAGTGCAATTCCTGGAACTGGGAAGAGTGCTGGGCGATGCAACGCGCGAGCAAGTGTCCCGGTGAACTCTTGATTGGTAACAGGATTTGGTGAGGTTAAATTAACGGGGCCAGAGATATCAGTATTTAAGCAATGAATAATTGCTTTGATCTCATCGTGCAAGGTAATCCAGGACCACCATTGCTTGCCTGATCCTAACTTTCCACCGATACCGAGACGGAAGAAGGGCAACAGGCGACCGAGCGCGCCACCAGTTGGATCTAAGACCAATCCAGTGCGAATCTTTACTGTGCGAACTCCAGTTGCTAAATCAGCTGCCGCTTCCCACTCGCGACAGACTGCTGATAGAAATTCTTCTCCACCCCGATCTGTCTCGACGACTGCGCGATTGCCGGTCTCGCCGTAGAAACCAATTGCGCTTGCCGAGATAAATACCTTGGGCTTCAGAGCCGTTACAGCATTTGCGATTGTGGTTGTTCCAAGGAGGCGTGAATTAAGAATTGTGGCCCGATATTTAGGAGTCCAACGCTTATCGCCAACGCCAGCACCAGCTAAATGAATTACTGCATCGACGCCTTCAAGTGCAGCGAGATCAATTGTTCCCGCAGCAGGATCCCATTGAACTTCTTCGGCAGAGTTAGGTTTGCGGCGAACTAGACGTAAAACGGTGTGGCCTTCGGCTTTGAGTTGGCCCACAAGCGCGGTTCCAATCATTCCGGTCGAGCCGGTCACTGCAATACGCATGAGGGCGCCTACCCTTACAAACCTAGATCAGATTCGAAGCTGCCCTCTTCGAGTCGCTCTTTGAGAGTGACTAGGAAGCGAGCGGCATCAGCTCCATCGACGATGCGGTGATCATAAGAGAGTGCAAGGTAGACCATTGAACGAATAGCGATGTTCTCTCCGCCATCAGATCCCTTGATAACCATCGGACGCTTAACAACTGATCCGATTCCAAGGATTGCAACCTGAGGTTGATTGATAATTGGAGTATCAAAGAGTGCTCCACGGCTACCGGTGTTGGTTATGGTGAATGTTCCACCACCAAGTTCATCAGGGCTGATCTTGTTATCGCGTGTGCGAGCTGCAACATCAGAGATCTTGCGAGAGAGTGCGCCGATATTTAAATCACCAGCGTCGCGCACAACCGGAACGAGAAGTCCGCGTTCAGTATCGACTGCAATACCAAGGTGCTCAGCAGCGTGATAGGTAACTTGATCACCCTCGATAGATGAGTTAAGAACTGGATGTTGCTTAAGCGCTTCGCAGACAGCAACAGCAAAGAATGGCAGGAAGGTGAGGTTTACACCCTCGCGCGCAGCGAATGCAGCCTTTGCCTTATCGCGCAGGCGAGCAATCTTTGTTACATCTACTTCAACGACAGTTGTGAGTTGCGCGCTGACTTGAAGTGATTCGACCATACGTGCAGCGATAACTTTGCGCAGACGCGACATCGTTACGGTTGTTCCACGCAGTGGTGATGCAGCGACAGGTGCAGATGACTTTGCAGCAGGTGCCGCAGGAGCACTTGGTGCAGCAGCAACTGGAGCTGGCTTGGCAGCAGCGAGAACATCTTCTTTACGGATACGTCCTCCGACGCCGGTTCCCTTAACGTTTGCGAGATTGACGCCTTGTTCCTTAGCGAACTGACGAACAATCGGAGTCACGTAAGCATCATCGAGAGCAACTGGCGCAGCAGGTACAGCAGGAGCTGCGGGTGCTACAGGGGCAACGACGACAGGTGCTGCTGGAGCTGGTGGAGGGGTAGGAGCGGGAGCCTCTACAACAGGCGCAGCAACAACAGGGGCCACTGGAGCAGGTGCGGCCGCGACAGGGGCAGCACCAGCCGCACCGATTAAAGCTAAGCGAGCGCCGACTGCAACAGTTGAATCAACTGGAACATCAATTGCAAGAATCGTTCCGCTTGCAGGTGAAGGAATCTCCGTATCAACCTTGTCGGTAGAAACTTCTAGGAGTGGCTCATCAACATTGATTGTGTCGCCAACGTTCTTGAGCCAACGTGTGACAGTTCCTTCAGTAACTGATTCACCGAGAGCTGGCATGGTGACGACAACGCCAGCGGCTGCCGATACAGGAGCTGCAGCAACGGGCGCAGGAGTTTCAACCACTGGGGCTGGAGTTACAGGAGCTGCAGCAACAGGCGCAGGTGTCTCAACCACAGGCGCGGCGACAGGTGTTGCAGGTGCAGCGGTAACGCCATCTTCAATAACTGCCAACTCAGCACCAACTGCAACTGTTGAATCGATTGCAACGATGATGCGAGTTAATGTGCCAGATACTGGTGATGGAATCTCGGTATCAACCTTGTCGGTAGAGACTTCAAGGAGTGGCTCATCAACATTGACGTGATCGCCCTCGTTCTTGAGCCAACGCGTGACAGTGCCTTCGGTGACTGACTCTCCGAGTGCAGGCATGGTTACTGAAAAGGTCATTGCGATTTCTCCTATTACCCGTGGGCGTGCAGTGGTTTGCCGGCAAGTGCTAAGTGCGCTTCGCCTAACGCCTCAGAGAGGGTTGGGTGAGCGTGGATCAAAGGTGCAACATCGGCTGCTGTTGCCTCCCAGTTGTAAATCAATTGACCTTCAGCGAGAAGTTCACCAACGCGAGATCCGACCATATGAACTCCGAGAACAGGTCCATTCTTCTCGGCTACGAGTTTGACCGAACCTGCGGTCTTCAAAATGTTTGCCTTACCGTTTCCAGCGAGGTCGTAACTAATCTCAACAACGTCATATCCGCGCTCTTTAGCTTGAGCGGTGGTGAGACCAACTGATGCGACCTCAGGATCTGAATATGTAACGCGAGGAACGCCTTCATAGTTGATCGGACGAGGATTTAGCCCTGCAATCTCTTCTGCAACCAAGATTCCTTCAGCGAATCCCACGTGAGCGAGTTGGAGTGTAGGAATCAAATCGCCGACAGCCCAGATTCCTGGAACATTTGTGCGGCACTTGTTATCAACGATCAGATATCCGCGATCCATGGTGATGCCTTGTTCTTCATAACCGAGGTTTGCAGAGACTGGGCCACGACCAACGGCTACAAGAAGAACATCTGCGGTATGCGTTGCACCATTTTCCAGAGTAACGGTGACGCCCTCTGGTCCCTTTGTTGCAGATGCGTACTTAACTCCAACTTCAAACTTAATTCCACGCTTGCGGAAGGCGCGCTCTAATTGCTTGCTAGAGGTTTCATCTTCGAGTGCAACGAGGCGAGGTAGACCTTCGATGATCGTGACATCGGCTCCGAAAGAGTTCCAGACAGATGCAAACTCACAACCGATTACTCCGCCGCCGAGAACGATTACTGACTTAGGAACGTAATCGAAGGACATCGCTTCGTTGCTGGTAACGATCTGCTTTCCATCAATTTCAAGTCCTGGCAACGTCTTCGCATATGAACCTGTTGCAAGCACGACGTTCTTGCCCGTGTAGACGGTGCCATTTACTTCAACTTGGTTCTTGGCGACGAGGCGTCCATGACCTTCTACATAAGTGATGTTGCGAGACTTAACGAGTCCTTGTAATCCCTTGTGAAGTTTGGAGATGACTCCATCTTTATATGCATTAACCGCCAGCATGTCGATCGAGATGAACTGAGCGTTGACGCCAAAGTCAGAGGCGTGGCGCGCACTATCTGCAATCTCTCCTGCATGGAGAAGCGCCTTTGTTGGAATGCAACCGCGGTGTAAGCAGGTCCCGCCGACCTTGTCTTTTTCAATGAGGACTACAGAAAGTCCGAGTTGAGCTCCGCGTAGGGCGCAGGCGTAACCGCCGCTGCCGCCGCCAAGGATGACAAGATCAAATTCGTTCACACTTCACCTTTTCTTCGCAGTTCAGATTCTTCGATATTCAGATTTCACACACAGGTGGCTAATCCTGCCACGAGTTGAGACCACGCTCTTCTCGGGCTTCTGCCATCTATCTCTAGGAGACCGCCAATTCTGCGAGCGCCACCAGGGATCGAACCGCCACTCCCGTGCCACCCACAGGGGTATAGCCGTGGGCTTCGTGGGTGAGGGCTGGGCCGGCAATATCAAGGTGGAGCCAAGGCAGGGAGTCAGGGACAAAGTCCTTGAGGAACAAGCCGGCAATCAACATTCCGCCAGCCTTAACCGCAGGATTCGAGTTGATCATGTCGGCAGAGGATGAACTCAGCGCCTCCTTGAGCTCCTCAGGAAGCGGCATTGGCCAGAAAGACTCACCAGAGACCCCGGTCGCCTCAAGGAAGAGGGTACGGAAATCCTCATTATTGGTCATGACGGCCGAGGTGCGAGTACCTAGGGCGATGGTTTGAGCACCAGTCAGGGTTGCCACATCGACGAGGCCATCGAGGCCTCCGTTGCGCTCGCCATCCCGAGTGGCTCGGACTATTCCATCTGCAAGAACGAGTCGACCTTCGGCATCAGGATTGATTACTTCGACGGTCTTGCCGCCGAGGATTGTGATGATGTCGCTCGGACGAGTCGCATCTCCGCTGATCAAGTTTTCGGCAAGGCAGGCGTAGGCCTCGATCGCGACAGGTAATTTGAGCTGAGCAATGGCGAAGGTGGCGGCAACGACAGCGGCCGCACCGCTCATATCCGACTTCATATCTTGCATTCCAAGGGCTGGCTTCAAGGCATAGCCACCGGAGTCAAAGGTGATGCCCTTTCCAACAAAGGCCAACCGCTTCTTTGCCTTAGTTGGGGTGTAGGTGAGGTGTAGAAGTCGAGGGGGATTTGAGGAGCCTTGGCCCACAGAGGTGATTCCGCCATAACCCTTTGCCTTGAGTTGGGCCTCGTTCAAGATCTCGACCTTGATACCGAGAGATACCGCGATCTTCTTCATCTGGGTGCTAAATGTGATTGGAGTGAGGTGGGAAGGGGGAGTGTTTACGAGGTCGCGGGTAATAGCGACATTTTCTCCCAGAATTTCGGCTCGCTTAAGAGCAGCTTTTACTGCAGTGGTGCTGCCCAACGAAGAGACGATGGAAGCAGATTTAAGTGGCGCCTTGGCCGCGGATTTAGATGAACCTAAGAAATCGGTAAATGAGTATGCGCCGAGGGCGATTCCTTCAGCGACTGCGGAGAACTCTTCGATGTTGGTGATTGGAAACGCGAAATCGGCGTGGGTGTGTCCCGAGAGTGCTCGGGTAGCAGCACCCGCTGCACGACGCAGGGTCTCGTGTGAATATGTTGCGGCGGTTGTTCCAAAGCCGGTGAATACGATGAGGCGAGGACCGGTAAAGGGAACTTTGGTTACTTCATCTGCCTTACCAGTAGCGCCTAAGTCGCTCAGAATTGCCAACAAATTCTTAGTGTCATGAGCGATCGGAGCTATATGTTCAACGTTGGGATGAATCGATAACTTTCCCGCCTTCGATGAGAGGCCAAGGACGAGCACATCGCTAGTTGATTCTGAAGCGGATTTGAGGGATGCCATTTAGTAATCCTCTCACTTATTCGACTCCAGTGAAAAGTCGGTTGGGAGCTTCTTTGAGATAAGTTACAGATATGGAATCTCCGCTCTTTGATTGGCATTCTCAGGTTGGTGCAAAGCTCGCTGATTTTGGTGGCTGGCAGATGCCCATCGAATATCCCAAGGCGATCGGCTCGCTCACACCAGGTGGCGTGATTGCTGAGCACACCGCTGTCCGTGAGGCAGTTGGTGTCTTTGATGTCTCTCACCTCGGCAAGATCGAGGTCTCTGGATTCGGGGCTCTCCTTTTTCTTAATCGCATCTTCACCAACGATCTTGATCGGATCGGTCATGGCAGCGCGCAGTACAACCTGCTCTGTGATTCCAGCGGGGGCGTCATCGATGATCTGATCATCTATCGCTATGACGATGAGAAGTTCTTCCTCGTGCCGAACGCGGCCAACTGCGCAGCGGTCTTTGCAGTTCTCGAAGCGGCCAATGGTGTGGGATTGACTATCAAAAATGCACACCATGACTACGGTGTTCTTGCAGTGCAAGGTCCCAAGAGCGCTGCATTGCTCGCCGATCTTGGTGTGAGCGTTGATTTGGATTACATGGCCTTTACCGAAGTAACTTTTCCGGGGCATGAATCACTCGGAACGGTGATTATTTGTCGCACTGGATACACCGGAGAGTTCGGATACGAATTAATACCAAGTTGGAACTCCACTCTTCCGCTGTGGGAGTTGCTGGTTTCGGCAGTAGAAAAGCAGGGTGGTCGAGTCTGTGGACTAGGTGCTCGCGACACCTTGCGCACCGAGATGGGTTACCCATTGCACGGTCACGAACTATCTCTCTCGATAACCCCTCTACAAGCTAACGCCGGTTGGGCGGTTGCTCTGAAGAAGCATGCCTTCCATGGTCAGGAGGCGCTCTTAACCGAGAAGGCAGTTGGTGTGCCTAGGATCTTGCGAGGCTTGAAGTCGCTAGATCGTGGAATTCCACGCGGAGGCATGAGCGTATTGGATATGACGGGGGCGATCGTTGGTGAAGTCACTAGCGGAACATTCTCTCCAACTCTGAAGAGCGGAATTGGACTCGCTCTCATTAAGCCAGATATCGAGATCGGTGCAGAACTCACAATTGATGTGCGCGGACGTCCAAGTATGGTGCAGGTAGTTAAGCCACCATTTGTAGAGTCACACGTTCGCTAAACAGGATTAGTTCTTCTCGACTTCACCTTTACTCGCAATGATGACAGGGCGACCACTGTCAAGCGTGTAAACATCGATCCGATTGTCGAACGCCTTCTTCAACTCTGGTGAGTGAATCACTTCGTGCGAGGAGCCAGAGAGAAGCACTTTGCCCTCTTTCATGATCACGGTTTGTTCGGCAAACATCGCGGCGAGAGTGATGTCATGCATTGTCGAAATAATTGTGACGCCCTCTTCTTTGAGCAGTTCAATATTGTTGAGTACAGAGATCTGATGATGTAGATCCAAAGCGCTCGTTGGTTCATCAAGAAGAATGAGCTCAGGTTCTTGTGCCAGAGCGCGAGCAATTAGCGCTCGTTGCATCTCGCCACCCGAGAGATGAGTGACCAAGTTGTGGTGCATTCCAAAGAGGTGAGTCTGAACCAAGATCTTGTGAATTAAAGCGCGACTAGCCAGTGATTCATTACCCCATCCATCCTTCTTTGAACGACCTAGAGCTACATATTCAGCGACGGTCATTCCTTGCGGGATCTGAGGGCTCTGCGGAACGAAGGCAACGTTCCGGTTGTGATTCTTGAAGACTTCGACCCCTTGATCCGAGATGCTCCCTGAATACGGCGCCATTCCAAGCAAGACTTTGAGGAAGGTGGTCTTACCTGCTCCGTTGGGTCCTACAAGGCAGGTCCACTTTCCACTCGCTATCTCTAGCGAAATGTCATTGAGAACTGCCTTCTCGCCATAACGAACTGTTAAGTCTGAGACGACAATTGTCATTGTCCGGCCTTCCTACGATTTCGAAGTACTACTAAGAAGAATGGTGCTCCAACGAATGCAGTGATGACGCCGATGGGTAGTTCTGCGGGGGAGAGCAAGGTGCGCGCTCCGAGATCTGCTAAAACTAAAAATGCAGCGCCGGCCATTGCGATGGAGATGAGAGAACGATTTGTCACTCGATGCGTGAGGCCTCGCACCAAGTGCGGAACTACGATGCCCACAAAACCAATTAACCCTGAGGCAGAGACTGCTGTTGCAGTTGCTAATGTTGCAGCTGCGACGGCGATGATCCTTAATTTCTTGGGGTTGATTCCGAGCGAGTAGGCCTCTTCATCACTCAACATCAATCCATCTAATTGTTTAGCCACGCTAAAGAGAATCAGAAGCGCAATTGCAATGTAGATAGCCGACCACCCAACAACGCTCCAGGTCGCACTCGTAAGGTCACCTAAGATCCATGAGTACACCGGACGCAGTGCGGAGCTATGTCGCTGCTGTAGGTAAGTCTGTATGGCTGTTGCAAACGATCCGACTGCAATGCCGGAGAGCAGAAGTGAATTTGGGTCAGCGAAGAATCGTCCGCTAATAATGAATGAGGTAAAGACCGCAAGCACTCCGCCGAGGAATGCAAAGATCGGCAGCGCGCCTACCAAATTGTGATGGGAGCTAGTGAGAGCAATTGTGGCTCCAAGTCCTGCTCCACTTGCTGCACCGAGTAAGTAGGGATCTGCGAGCGGATTATGAAAGACCGTTTGATAGACCGCTCCGCTTGTAGCAAGTGCCGAACCGACGAGCACTCCCAAGATGACGCGAGGCAATCTCAATTGAATAATGACCGTTCTATCTTGACCGCTAGCGCCACCTGGAAGATCGAAGAGCGTCTTGAATACCTTGAAGAAGTTAATGGAGATGGGGCCAAAACTCACCGCAGCGATCGCTACAACTAAGAGGATGAGAGCGCAGAACGCGGTGATACGCCAATTCCAAATCTTGGCTATTGCATCGCGCTCTGCGTTCATCAGAGATCCCTAGTTAATCTTTGCGGTTGCTTGCGCAACGAATTGGTAGAAGTCAACAAGTCGTGGTCCCCATCGATCTGCAATATCTAGGGGGAGTACGACGACATGCTTATTCTTTACTGCCGAGATCGTCGACCAACCAGGACGCGCAGCAACCGTGGCAGCGCTCTCTCCGTATGGGCCGTCATCTAAGAAGATCACTTTTGGATCGGCCTTGATGACCGCTTCCGGTGTGAGCTGGGGGTAGCCACCGGAATTAGTTCCATCCGCAATATTTGAAAAGTTGAAGTCTGAATAAATCTGGCCGATAAAGGTGGTGGAGTCGGCCGAATACAAGGTGTTATCCAACTCGTGATAGATACTTATCGAATTCTTCTTCCGCGCCTTAGCCAAAATCTCTGCGATGCGAGATTTCATGGTTGTGACCAACGCCTTTGCGCGAGATGGATGACCCGTTACTTTTCCAAGGGCCAAGAACTCAGCGTATGCATCGCTGATATTCGATGGGGTCACCTCAAGAAAGACATTGATCTTTAATTTTTGAAGATCTGATTCGACAGTCGCGGCGTTGGTAGCCGACGATTGCAGTACAACTAAATCAGGGTGATAGGCAGCGATCGCCTCTACATTCGGCGTAAACGATGACAACTTAGAAAATGGGGCAGTGCTTGGATAATCGGAATTATCATCAACTGCAATAACTTGTGGGCCCGCACCTATTCCAAAGAGAATTTCGGTTGCGCTAGGCGAGAGCGAGATGATTCGAGTTGGATTTGGTGAACTTGCGATTGCGTTAGTCGCGGATGTAAGTGTCGCGATGCCGAGTAACGCGGCTGACGCGAGCGCGATATTTCTTCTTCTCATAAAAAAACTCCCCCAAGGGTTGAGGGAGGAAATGTTGGGCTAATTCTGACTCGTGAGAGTTCAAAAGGCCCGACCTTCCTCCGAGGTCGGATACTTCGATATCTGAAAGAGGCGACCTGACTCAGAAGCCTTGCGACTTCAACACAGTTGCGGGACAGCGTCGGATTCTCACCGACTTCGCTCTTGCAAACATCACCAGCTCCACAGGGAAACTGGTAGGCGAAAGTTAGCACCACCGGGAGGTAAGCCCAAGGTCCCGTCGAGAGACACGCCAAATGAGGGAGTATGGTTTTCTACATGGAATATCGTCGCCTTGGCTCTTCAGGAATGTATGTCTCAGAGATTGCCTATGGAAACTGGATCACCCACGGCAGTCAGGTCGAAGAGGATGCCGCCATCAAGTGTGTTCACGCGGCGCTGGATGCTGGGATAACCACCTTCGATACCGCCGATGTCTATGCCGGCACTCGGGCTGAGGTTGTCTTGGGTAAGGCCCTCAAGGGGGTCAGACGTGAGTCATACGAACTCTTCACCAAGGTCTACTTCCCAACGGGTACAGGGAAGAACGATCGAGGCTTATCTCGCAAGCACATCATGGAGTCGATCGAGGCATCTCTCAAGCGCCTCAATACCGACCATATCGATCTCTACCAAGCTCATCGCTTCGACTTTGAAACACCTCTCGATGAGACGTTGCAGGCTTTCGATGACTTGGTCCGTCAAGGAAAAGTTAATTATTTAGGTTTCTCTGAGTGGAATGCGGATCAGATTCGCAATGCTGCAACAATCCAAAAGGAACGTGGCTGGACCCGATTTGTTTCTAGTCAACCTCAGTACTCCATGCTCTGGAGAGTTATTGAGGCTGAAGTTGTGCCTCTCTCCAAGCAAGAGGGGATTGGCCAGATCGTCTGGTCGCCGATCGCTCAAGGAATCTTGACCGGAAAATACCTACCAGGCAAGAAGCCGCCAGCAGGCTCCCGCGCTACCGATAAGAAATCTGGCGCCAATTTTATTTCGCGCTGGATGACCGATGAAGTTTTAACCGCGGTTCAAAATCTTAAGCCGATCGCCGATGGAGTTGGACTTTCTATGTCACAACTTGCTCTGGCATGGGCACTACAAAACCAGAATGTCTCTGCGGTAATCATGGGAGCCACAAAGCCATCTCAAGTTAAAGAGAATGTAAAGGCATCTGGCGTAGTTCTCGGTGATGATGTTATGCAGGCAATCGATGCAGCGCTTGGCTCACTACCAGAACGTGACCCTCAAAAGACTGAAAGCCCAAACCCGAGGGCTTAGGCTACTGAGCATTCACGTGAGTACTACTTCTCAGCTGGACTTTTTGTCGAACACTTTCTTTGCCGGGTAACTTACAATGGCGTATGACTGAAAATATCGAAAAGGACCCCGAATACCCGTTTCGCATCGCAACTCCCCAGCACCGCCTGGGCGGGAAGGCCGTCGACATTGCAATGTATGTTGTTACTTTCGGAATTGGTTGGTTCATCTGGTCTTTAGTTGTCTGGGGACAAGGTCAAACGCCTGGCAAGCAAATCGTTAAACTTCGAGTTTACGATAAATCCACTTCCAAGCCGGTTAAGTGGGGACACATGGCTATTCGAGAAGTTCTCGTCCCTTTGGCCCTCACATGTGCAGTTGTTCCACTGGTTGTGATTTTCGCAATCATTCCGATAAGAGTTGTATCGATTTTTGGGATAATCCTTCTCTATCTATGGTTTTTTGCAGCTCAACTTTTAGATGCGCTTTGGATATTTAAAGGAGGAGGTCGCCATAGGTTGGTTGATGTATTTTGTAAGACCGATGTTCTAAATGAATCTTTGTCGTGAAATTAATCTGATGGAACTAGAAACATTTTAATTAAACCCTGGATTTGAACTCAAAAGATACCCTCAGAGACTTTTTTCATGAATAATGCAGGAATGGAAGATGACAACGAGAAAGTCGACCTGCCATTTGAATTGGCATCCCCTCAACATCGCCTAGGTGGTTATGCAGTAAATAGCGCATTCAGTTTTGTCACCCTAGGAATTGGTTGGATTATTTGGTCATTTGTGGTTTGGGGTCAGGGGCAGACGCCTGCGCATCAAATATTGAAGATGCGCGTCTACTCGATCAAATCTAATCAACGCGCGTCCTGGGGCAGAATGTTTCTCAGAAATGCATTGATCCCATTCTTTTTTTCATTGCCGCTGCTCATTTATGTAGGTCTCGGATTTTGGCTAATCTCAGGTGATAGGCACAAAACTCTAGGAATAATTTTGATTATCGTTGGTTACGTTTATGGACTTGCTATAAATTTGCTTGATTCACTTTGGATATTTAGGAAGAAAAGGCGTCAACGGTTAGTAGATTTATTTGCGAATACTTTAGTTGTAAATGAATTGGCACCCAGAATTGTCAAGGAGCCAGAAACAGATATCGAAACAAGTGTTGGATAAATTGAATGTAGACAATTTTCATCACTGATTCATAGGGATTCAAACTGAGATAGTCAAAAGTCTCACGATGCTAAGAGAAGACCTGACTCAACGAATGATTATTTATTTCTGGCAAAATCCATAAGGCGTGAACTCTCCAGGTTCAACCACGAAATGCCTCGGACAAGAAAATTTAAATCAAGTCCCCGCGCTTAACTTGTGGTGCGGGTGCGCGCATGCGGCGCATCTGAGTAGAACGCAACCAGCCATACATTCCGAGTCCCTTGGTGGATTCACCTGGAAATTTAGCTGTTACAGCTTTCCGAATGTTGCGTGTCATGAAGAAACCAGAGAGAACGGTGTAAAGCATCGCAACATACATAAAGAGAATTGCAATGAGAGAAACATATTTATTGTGAACAACGCTGAGTACTAGAACGGTGAAGACCGCAGGCAAGAAGTACTCACCGACGTTACGACGGGAATCGACATAGTTGCGCACATAGCGACGAACAGGTCCCTTGTCACGTGCAGGAAGAGCGCTCTCTTCGCCTCGCATATAAGCGGCTCGTGCTGCCATGCGCTGCGCCTTGATCTCGTTGCGATCACGCGCTTTCGATGCCTTAGTTGCAGGAGAGGTAATTGCATTTACCTTGTTGAGCGCCTCTGCATCTTTGCGCTTTGGTGTCGGTGCGTCTTTAGCCATGTGGTTAAGGTAGAGCCAGCATTCGCTCTAGCGCAACTCTGGCAAAGTGAGCGGTTCGCTCCTCGACGGTGATCTGGTTGAGTAACCGTCCCGCCGCCAGATTCTCCATCGCCCAGACCAGATGTGGCAGGTCGATTCGGTTCATCGTTGAGCAGTAACAGACTGTCTTGTCGAGAAATACGATCTCTTTATCGGGATTGGCGCGTGCAAGTCGTTGAACCAGGTTGAGCTCTGTTCCAATCGCCCATTTTGAGCCAGCGGGGGATTCGGTGACGGTCCTGATGATTGTCTCGGTACTGCCCACGACGTCGGCGGCCATGACCACCTCGTTTTTGCACTCGGGATGAACCAGGACTTGGACGCCGGCCAGCTTTGCGCGGACCTCGTCAACATTCTGACGAGAGAAGCGACCGTGCACTGAGCAGTGACCACGCCACAAAATCACCTTTGCATTGAGGAGCTCTTGATCGGTAAGTCCGCCCTGCGGCTTCCAGGGATTCCATACGACGCAATCGTTGGCGGTGAGACCCAAGTGCAAAATTGCAGTGTTGCGACCCAGGTGCTGATCGGGCAGGAAGAAGATCTTCTCACCGCGTTCAAATGCCCATCTCATTGCGCGCTGAGCATTGGAAGAGGTGCAGACCGCACCACCGTTCTCTCCGGTGAAACTCTTAATCGCGGCGGTGGAGTTCATATATGTAATAGGAATAGTTCGAGTCGCTATTCCCAATTTTTGAAAGTGCGCCCAAGCCTCTGCCACTTGCTGCGCTCCTGCCATATCGGCCATGGAACAGCCGGCGGCAAGATCGGGAAGGATAACTTTTTGATTAGCCGAGGTGAGGATGTCGGCTGACTCCGCCATGAAGTGAACTCCACAGAAGATGATCAACTCAGCCTCAGGATTGTTCGCCGCTGCCTGCGCTAACTTAAAAGAGTCACCTGTGATATCGGCGAAGGCAATAACCTCATCGCGTTGATAGTGGTGGCCCAAGATCATTGCCCGTTCACCCAGGGCGGCACGCGCCTTTACGGCACGCTCTACTAGTCCCGGTTCGCTGGGTGCTGGAAGTTCGCCATCACATGAGACCCCGCGCTCACTGCGTAGATCGCTCTCGCGTCCTAGAAGGAGCAAGTCAGTGAGGTTTCCAAAGGCCATAGTTTGATTTTAGAGGTATTATTTCCAGCATGAGTACTGAAACCGTCCAAGATATCTCGATCCAGACCTCAACCGGCATCATCCTTACTGATGTTGCAGCTTCGAAGGTTGCCGCTCTTCTTGCTCAAGAAGGTCGTGACGATCTGAGCCTGCGCGTAGCGGTTCAACCTGGTGGATGCTCTGGTCTTCGCTACCAGTTGTACTTCGATGATCGCGCTCTTGATGGGGACACCGTCTCCACCTTTGGAAGCGTCAAGGTTGTCACCGACAAGATGAGCACCCCTTACCTCATGGGTGCATCAATCGATTTCGTCGACACTATTGAGAAGCAGGGTTTCACAATCGACAATCCAAATGCACAAGGTTCTTGTGCCTGCGGCGATTCATTTAACTAACCCGTTTTAAATTCATATGAAAGTTGCCGTAGCTGGCTCGGTCGGCCGCGACCACTTGATGACGTTTCCGGGCAAGTTCACCGACTCTTTAGTTGAAGGTTCACTTGCCAAGGTATCCCTCTCATTCCTCGTAGACAATCTCGATATTCATCGTGGTGGATGTGCCGCAAATATCGCCTTCGGCATGGGAGCGCTCGGCCTAAATCCCTTGTTGGTTGCTGCTGTAGGTAAAGATTGGGCCGATTACAACGATTGGCTAGTGAGGCACGGAGTAAATACCGAGCACGTCCGCATCTCGAAAGATCTCTACACCGCCACCTTTATCGTCACCACGGATGAAGAGTTGAATCAGATCGCTTCATTCTTCCCTGGAGCCATGTCAGAGGCTCGCGAACTTGATATCGAAGTTATTGCAGAACGCGAGGGCGGAATCGATCTCTTTTTGATTGGTCCAGATGATCCTGATGCGATGATCCGACATTCTCACTCTGCCCGCAGGCTAGGAATTCCGCTGGCAGCCGATCCATCGCAGCAACTCGCTCGCATGGATGGCGACTCACTTAAGCAGTTGGTTACTGGAGCCAAGTATCTCTTTCTCAATGAGTATGAGTTGGCGCTGATGTTGCAGAAGACTGGTTGGTCGGATGCAGAACTCTTTGATCAGGTACAGGTACGAGTTGTCACTTTAGGATCAAAAGGTGCTCGCATTGAGGAACATGGCAAGCCAACAATCACAGTTGGAACTCCTGCGGAGAAGGCGAAAGTTGATCCAACTGGTGTTGGTGATTCGTTTAGATCTGGCTTCTTAGCCGGGCTCTCATGGGGGCTCAATCATGAACGTTGCGCTCAATTGGGTTCGATGATTGCTACCTTCTGTTTGGAGACCAAAGGAACGCAAGAGTATTTATTTGATCGCGATCAGTTTATGGAGCGCTTCGAAAACGCATATGGCGCTGAAGCTTCCGCGGAGGTAGCGGCTCATATCAACCCCCGGATGGGTTTATAGCCTCTTCACCAAGTATCTGTGTTCACCCAATGTGGTGAATGTATTTCCCGTCATCCTTGCCCACGCCGTTAAATCTGGGAGCGTTGCAGGATCATCGCTTAAGAGAGTTACTTCTACGTCAATCTTGAGTTGCTGCGATAATTTGATGATCGGCAACGGGCAACGCATACCCAAACAATTGAGTTCCATCACGACCTTAGCTCCGCAACTTCCTCTTTGAGTACGTGTAGAAATTCTTCTATCTCTTCATCTTTAACTGTTGGGTGCAAGGTGAGTCGCACATTGCCGTGCGTAAGAATTCCCATCGCAGCTAAGACATGGCTCGGCTCCATATTGGCAGAGTTGCAGGCGGACCCTGAATCAACTGCAAATCCGCGCTCATCTAATTTGTTGACCAGTATCTGCGCATCAATGTAGAGAATCGAGAAGGAGAGCAGGTGTGGTAATCCATAGGCCACATCTCCCGCCACATCAACATCGTGAATCTCAGAGTGCAGAAATTCTCGAATCCGGGAATTCAATCCCTCAATTCGCTTCTTCTCTGCCTTGTAGTCACTTACATAACCTTCTAGCGCCAGGGCACTTGCAATGGCTAATGGGATCGAAAAATTTGAGCTGGAGATATTGTGATCAATGTGGGGGAGTGGGTTCTTCCAAGCAGACCTGTCGGAGAGCGCGAAGATTCCCAGTCCTCGTGGTCCTTGCCACGCTTGAGAGTTCCAGAGTGCGGCATGCCAGTGATCAGGCATCCGCAGGTGAGGCCCGGATGCGGCGGCATCTACAAAGACGCGCCCTCTAAAACTACTTGGCTTGAAAGAGACGATCCCGGTTTCTCCATTGGCTGCCTGCCAGGCCAATACGTCCTTCTCGCTCGCCTCTGGATAGGTGGTTAGCCCATTAAGCCCCACAGGGAGTTTCGTGGAATCCATCCCTGCCGCAACTGCAAAGACCTCAGATCGATCGACAGCTGAGTAGTAGAGCTGGCTTCCAGGTTTGGCGAGTCCAGAGATGCCGAGGTGAAATCCGAGGGCGGGATCGGCCAGAAATTCCACCTGATCACTCCGGATTCCTAAATGCTTGGCGAAGATCTCCTTTGACTCATTGAGCAATATGGCGGTCTGGCGGGAGCTCTGGTGGGGTTTTGCTGGATCTGCCCAACCTCGGTCAAAGGCATCATCTAAAAAGGCCCGGGCAGCGGGGTGGAGCGGCGATTCGCTCTGGAAATTGGTTGTGACTGAACCCACCCTAAGAACGCTACCCGCTATGGACACGCTTAGCGAGCGAGATGGTTATCCTTCTCCCATGCGTCGTAACCGCCGAATTCTCGGACTTTTAGCCCTTTCGACCAGCACCTTGCTGCTCACCTCCTGCTCAAACAAGAACATCTCTGGTCTTGGTTTCCCCAAGGGAGCTTCGAGCATTAACGACACCACTGGCTCACTCTGGTACTGGGCCTGGGTTGCTGCTGGAGTAGTCGGCGTCACGACTTTGATCCTCATCTTCTGGCCGATCGTTTTTCATCGCAAGAAGAACGAGGAATTTCCTAAGCAGACCCGCTACAACATTCCTGTTGAAGTCGCTTACACCCTGATTCCATTCCTGATCGTTGCCGTGCTCTTCGGATATACCGCACGTGATGAGTCTCGAATCACCAAGATCGATACACCTGCAACTGCACCGCACAATATTCACGTCAACGCGCAGCAGTGGTCATGGCAGTTCACTTATAACGATGCGCCATCCGCTCCAACTGTGACCGGTACTCCAGCACAACGACCAACCTTGGTACTTCCACTGGGCGAGAAAGTCCTTTTCACTATAACCTCTAGCGATGTTGATCATGGATTCTGGATCCCGGCGTACATGATTCAAATCGAAGCTCTGCCGCATATTGTTAATCATCTGGAGTTTGCTGCTGAGAAGTTGGGAACGTTCCCTGGGCGTTGCAACATTCTCTGCGGACGCGATCACTCACAGATGCTCTTCACCGTGAAAGTTGTTAACCCAGCTCAGTACACCGCTTACATCAACTCCCTTAAGGTGGCATAACGATGACAACCTTTGCAGAACCAACAGCACCTGCAACTTCCTATGGGGCAATTGAGCCAAAGGCGAAGTCAAAAGGTCGCCTCTTCGTAAAGTGGATCACCTCAACTGATCACAAGACGATCGGTTACATGTACCTGATCACTGCCTTCGGTTGGTTCATCATCGCTGGAATCTTGGCACTCATTCTGCGTGCAGAGTTGGCACGTCCAGGCCTGCAATTCTTGAGCACCGAGCAGTACAACCAAATTTTCACCATGCACGGAACTGTTATGTTGCTGATGTTTGCAACTCCACTCTTTGTGGGCTTTGCCAACGTGATTATGCCTCTGCAAATTGGCGCAGCCGACGTGGCTTTCCCACGCTTGAACATGCTCTCGTACTGGCTCTACCTCTTCGGTGGATTGATGGCATTCGGAGGATTCTTGAGCCCTGGGGGAGCGGCCTCATTTGGTTGGACCGCTTACGCGCCTCTGGCTAACTCACAGTACTCACCTGGAATCGGTGGAGATCTATGGGTAATTGGTCTTGCGATTACTGGTCTTGGAACCATCATGGGTGGCGTTAACTTCATTACAACTATCTTCACAATGCGTGCTCCTGGAATGACGATGTTCCGCATGTCGATCTTTACTTGGAACGTACTTCTTACCTCGATCTTGGTTCTCCTTGCATTCCCACCGCTAGCAGCAGCATTCTTGGGGCTTGAGAGCGATCGACTTTTTGGTTCTCATATCTTTGACTCTGCAAATGGTGGAGCAATGCTGTGGCAGCACCTCTTCTGGTTCTTCGGACACCCAGAGGTTTACGTTCTAGCTCTTCCATTCTTCGGAATCGCATCTGAAATTCTTCCGGTCTTCAGCCGCAAGCCAATCTTTGGTTACAAAGGTCTCATCGCAGCAACAATCGGTATCGCAGCACTCTCTGTATCAGTATGGGCCCACCACTTGTATGCAACTGGTCAAGTTCTCTTACCGTTCTTCTCCTTTATGACTTTCTTAATCGGTGTTCCGACTGGAGTTAAATTCTTCAACTGGATTGGAACTATGTGGGGTGGATCGCTCACCTTTGAGACACCGATGCTCTTCATCATGGGCTTCTTGGTCACATTCCTCTTCGGTGGCTTAACCGGAATTATCTTGGCAAGCCCTCCAATGGACTTCGCAGTTTCTGCTTCTTACTTTGTCGTTGCGCACTTCCATTACGTTCTCTTTGGAACCGTGGTCTTTGCGATGTTCGGTGGCTTCTATTTCTGGTGGCCGAAGATGACAGGTCATATGCTCAACGAGCGCCTTGGAAAGGTCCACTTCTGGACTCTCTTCTTTGGTTTCCACTTAACCTTCTTGGTACAACACTGGTTAGGTATTAAGGGAATGCCACGTCGTTATGCCGACTACCTAGCAACAGATGGATTTACAACTTTGAACACGATTTCAACAATCGGTTCGTTCTTGCTGGCACTTTCGATGCTGCCATTTATGGTCAACGTCTGGATTAGCCGCAAATCTCCTAAGGTGACCGTTGATGATCCTTGGGGTTATGGAGCTTCCTTGGAGTGGGCTACTTCTTGCCCACCACCGCGCCACAACTTCACATCGATCCCACGCATCCGCTCGGAGCGTCCAGCATTTGATTTACATTATCCGCATATGGCACACACGGATGGCGGTCACTAACGATGAAGGCTGGATATAAACTCTTTTACTTCTTGGCTGTCTTTTATGCCGTTGTCGCCGTTGTTTACTGGCAATTAGGGGGAGAGCCTCTAGGTATTACCGCGATTGCTCTCAGCGGTGGGCTTGCAATCACCATCGGCTTCTATCTTTGGACAAATGATAAGCGCATGGGTCTGCAACCATCTGACAATGTTGAAGGTGAGATCGCAGATCTAGCTGGAGAACTCGGTTTCTTCTCGCCTCATTCTTGGTGGCCACTTCCACTAGCACTCTCTGCATGTGCCATGGGTCTAGGTCTTGTTATTGGCTGGTGGCTCACAGTTATTGCAGTGGGATCTTTGGTCGTAAGCATCATCGGATTCACAACTGAGTATGAAAAGCCTGGGCTTAGTTCACACCACTAGCCGCTAGCTTCTTATTGTCGCTGCGCTGTACGGCTGCAGCCATGACGCCGAGGTATGCCATTGGTGCAACGGCAACCATTCCCAAGAATGTAACTACGATGAAATCTGACATTGCACTGACCTCTCCCTAGCCGAGCAATTCGGCTTATGAGTAGAGATTGCCCGCTAAACCTTGGGGGAGTCTGCGTTAGGACTCAGGTAGTACTGGGGGTTTACTGGTTAATTGCTGAGAGAGCTGAAAGCGCCTCCCCGTCTACCCGCATCACGGTCCACTCATCCATGAAGGTGGCGCCTAGCCCCTTGTAGAAGTCGATCGCCTTCTCGTTCCAATCCAAGACCCACCATTGAAGTCGGTGGTAGCCACGCTCCAGGCATATGGAGGCAAGATGTGCGAGAACAGCCTTGCCATAGCCCTTACCCCGAGCTTCTGGGAGGATATAGAGATCTTCCAAGTAGATTCCATGGGTGCCAGTCCAGGTGGAGTAGTTGAGGAACCAGATTGCCAGTCCTACAACCGTCTGCTGGTCATCTTCAATGAGGTCACAGAAGACCGCTGGGTGATCAGCAAAGAAGGTCCCGGATATCTGCTCAACTGTTGCCTGAGCGCTCTCTGGAGCCTTCTCAAATACTGCTAACTCGTAGATCAACTCTTGGATAAGAGCTGCCTCTGAGGGTCGTGCTGGACGAATCTTCATCCGCGATTAGTGGTGACCATCTCCAAGTTCTTTAAGTTCACTCAAAGTAGGAGCAGGAATCTGAACCGCATTAGCGCGATTGAGTCGCGCCCGAATCTTGCCCTTAAGTCCCACGGTTGCAGATGCAGGTAGCGGAGCAGGAAGCGCATCTGGGTTCTGATGCTGCGTCAAAGTCCACTTCTTGGCATCTGAGAGAGGCTCATGAACTTCAAGCATCTCGCCATTTGGCATCATTACCAGTCGACCAGTCTCCCGTCCGTGCAATACCAGATCGCGATCTGCGCGCTGCAGTGAGAGACAGATGCGCTTGGTGATCACAAATGCGATTGGAGGGACGGTGAAGAGTGCAATGCGGGTGAACCACATGATTCCGTTAATGGTGAGATGGAAGTGCGTTGCGATGATGTCATTTCCACCGTTCGCCAAGGTGATCAAGATGAAGACGATGGCTGTGACTCCAAGTGCAGTGCGGTTAGGTGCATTGCGTGGACGATCGAGCAGATGATGCTCGCGCTTATCTCCAGTGATCCATGATTCGATAAATGGATAGAGAGCCATACCCGTAAAGAGAATTCCAGGAATGATCAAACCAGGAATCAAGATATTCCAGGAGATAGTGTGGCCAAAGGCGTGTGTCTCTAGTGGTGGAGCTGCACGAACAAGGCCGTCGAGCCAACCCATGTACCAGTCAGGTTGTGATCCTGCCGAGATCTGACCAGGTGTGTACGGACCATAGAGCCAGATTGGGTTGATCGATGCAACGGCGCCAAGGAATGCTGTTACGCCAAAGACAACGAAGAAGAATCCACCAGCTTTAGCCATGTAAACAGGCATAAGCGGATATCCGACAACGTTCTTCTCGGTACGTCCTGGACCTGGGTATTGAGTGTGCTTCTGGTACCAGACCAACATCAAGTGGATGGTGATCAGTGCCAAGAAGAGTCCAGGTAGCAGCAGGACGTGAACGATAAAGATGCGAGGAATAAATGAGGTTCCAGGGAATGGTCCACCAAATGCAAAAAAGGCTAGGTATGAGCCAACCACTGGAATTGCTTGCAAGATTGCTTCAGCGATACGGATACCTGTTCCAGACAAAAGATCGTCTGGAAGTGAGTAACCCAAGAAGCCTTCGACGATTCCGAATGTCAAAAGTCCAACACCGATCAGCCAGTTGAACTCACGAGGCTTACGGAAAGCGCCAGTAAAGAAGACGCGGAACAAGTGAGCGACGATCGCTGACATGAAGATGAGCGCAGCCCAGTGATGGATCTGACGCATCAAAAGTCCGCCACGAACATCGAATGAGAGATGAAGTGTTGAGTCATACGCTGCTGACATATGAACGCCAGAGAGAGGCAGGTATGAACCGTTATAGACAACTTCGCGCTGAGAAGGATCAAACCAGAATGTCAGGAATGTTCCGGTCAACAACAAGATGATGAATGAGTAGAGGCAGATCTCACCGAGCATGAAGGACCAGTGATCAGGGAAGACCTTGGTGAGGTTCTTCTTTAACCACTTTGCTGCGCCGGTGCGTTCGTCAACGTAGTTCGCTGTAGCGCCAGCGACCTTTTCGCTCTTCTTCATTATTTATCACCCATGCTAGTTAGTAGTGAGTTATCCATTAGATGAGTTCCGCTCCCAGAAGCTTGGACCAACTGGAACAGTGAATGGTTGCTTTGCAACCAGATATCCATCGGCATTAACGGTGATTGCCAACTGTGGAAGTGGGCGAGCAGCGGGTCCAAAGATAACTTTGGCTGCGCGTGTCACGTCGAATGTTGATTGGTGGCATGGGCAGAGCAGATGGTGAGTCTGTTGCTCGTAGAGCGCTACAGCGCAACCCATGTGAGTACAGATCTTGGAGAAGGCAATGATGCCTTCGTGAGTCCATGAGAGACGCTCTGCATCGAGATTGAAATCTTCTGGACGCAAACGAATAAGTAGGACGGCATCCTTGCCGGTGTTCTCAAGGGTGCGCTCTGTACCAGCAGGAAGTTCTGGAAGAACCTGAGCTACTGCTCCAACCTCGAGATCAGATGGCTTGATTGGCGTTCCAGCGGGATCAAGGAGTAAGCGAGTGCCTGCAGCCCAATCGGTAGTATCAAAGTACTTTCCAGGAAGTGGACCAGCATCACGCAAAAGAAGGAGTGGTGAAAGACCTACTAGGCCGAGGGCGAGGCCGAGTGAGCGCTTGATCAAACTACGGCGGCCAAGTCCAGCAGCTCCGGCGCGTTCCTTAATTGTTGCGACAAAATCTTCACGGTCTTCTTCTTCGGAGCGAAATTCATGGCGCTCTGCGATGACCTCTTGATCAGGCATCAACTTCTTGGCCCACTGGATGGCGCCAAGTCCGATAAAGAGTGTCGATGCGGTTAAACCAAGTCCGAGTAGCAACTGCTGCGCATTGGTACTTCCCATGATTGGGAGATAGAAAAACTTGTCTTTGGGAACTTTGATGTAGGAGACAATCGTAAGCACGGTACCAACGGCAGATAGCAAGAAGAGAATTGCTACTTGCTGTTCAGCGCGCTTAGCCGCCTTTGGATCTACATCGGCATTGCGATGCACATGCTCTGGAAGACCAGGGTCCTGGAAGCGTTCTACTTGATTGCTCATGTTATTTCGCCTTCATTGCGAGCCATACAGCTGCGCCTATTAGGAGACCCAGACCAAGAACCCAACCTAAGAGTCCTTCGGTAACAGGGCCTACACGTCCGAGTGATGCGCCACCTAGATTTTTCTCATGATCTGCAGCTTGTAACCACTTGATGATGGAGAGCTTCTCTTGAGGAGTGATAGTTGCATCGGTGAACTTCGGCATTGACTGTGGGCCGGTCACCATTGCTTCGTAGATGTACTTTGGTTCAACGCCCATGAGCGAAGGTGCGTACTTTCCGTTGGTGAGCGCTCCACCTTGACCAGCAAAGTTGTGACACATTGCGCAGTTGGTTCTGAAGAGCTGTCCACCAAGCGCAGTATTTCCATCGCGCTCATAAGTAAGAGATTCATTGGTTACGGCAGCAGGTCCAGGAGCGAGAGATGCGATGTAAGCAGCTAGAGCCGCTGTCTCTTCCGCGTTATAGACCGGCTTCTTCTGCATTGCCTGTTGGCTCATATCTGCCATTGGCATGCGACCTGTACCCACTTGGAAGTCAACCGCTGCAGATCCCACTCCAATAAGTGATGGGGCGATCGATTGTCCTTCTGCGTGAAGGCCATGGCAGGAAGAACATCCGCGAAGGAAGATCTCTTTACCTTGCGATACAAGGGTAGAAGTTCCAGAAGCAACGGTGGTTTGTGCGCTCGGAAGTGCAGAAGCTACGGCAAATGCAGAACCGATAGTGAAGAGTGCGGCAACAACAAGAATTGGTCCTGCGATGCGATGACGTCGGAAGCTAGAGAGGCGTTTCACGTGTAGCTCCTATTTGATCAGGTAGATCGTTGAGAAGAGGGCGATCCAAACAATGTCCACGAAGTGCCAGTAGTACGAGACCACAATCGCTGTTGTTGCTTGGGAGTGACCGAATTTGCGCGCCTTAGCAACGCGAATCAAAACGATCAAAAATGCAATGAGACCACCTGTTACGTGAAGTCCGTGGAAACCAGTGGTGATGTAAAAGACCGATCCATAAGCGCGCGATGAGAGTGAGAGACCATCGCGAACTAGGTTGGCGTACTCATAAATCTGTCCGCCTACGAAGAAGGCGCCCATTAAGAATGTGAGTGCAAACCACTCACGCATGCCCCACTTGGAAACTTTGAAGATTGAACCTGTGCGCTTATTTTGAAAACGCTCTGCGGCGAAGACACCGAACTGGCAGGTTACAGATGACAGAACGAGTACCGTGGTGTTGATCGCGGCAAATTTCACATTCAACATTCCTGTTGATTCAAGCCAGATCTTTGGGCCTTGAACCGCTCGGGTGGTGAAGTACATTGCGAAAAGTGCTGCGAAGAACATCAGCTCTGAGGAGAGCCAGACGATGGTGCCGACTGCCACCAGATTGGGGCGGTTGTTCTTGGCCGGGGCTTCTAGTGTGGTCACGCCCGCATTATTCCCGATTTCTCCCGTTTTTAAGCAATGGGGGAGGTCGTGGGCGCGGCAATCGTGGGTGAGTCTTGTCACGCAAAAGATAGGATTCCGAGCATGCAAAATAGCGAAATTTCTTGGGATCAGATCATTGCTCATTTGGCCGACCATGAAGATTTAATGGCCGAAGAGGCCAGTTGGGCTATGGGTCAGATTCTGGGCGATTTGGCAGATAAAGAGACGATCAAGTCCTTCCTGCTCGGGGTACAGGCAAAGGGGGAGACCGCCCAAGAGGTCGAGGCCTTCGTATCGGTGATGTATCAACACTGCGCGCCTATAACCGTCCTGGAGAGGGCGGTCGATCCAGTCGGAACCGGTGGAGATGGTGCAAACACCATTAATATCTCCACAACCGCAGCGATTATTGCTCGAGCCGCTGGGGCGAAGGTCATTAAGCATGGAGCCAGAGCGGCCTCCTCAAAGTCAGGTGCGGCAGATCTCTTAGAGGCCCTAGGGGTCAATATCGATCTGGATGGGTCACAAGTTGCCGCCACATTTGATGAGGTTGGAATTGGTTTCTGTTTTGCCCCCAAATTTCACCCGGCGATGAGATTTGCCGCCCCAGCCCGCCGCGAGTTAGGCCAAGCCTCGGTCTTCAACATCTTGGGACCGCTCGCCAACCCAGCGAAACCAAAGGCGGTGGCTATTGGAGTCAGCAAGGCTCGGGTCATGCCGATCATGGCGGATGTCCTTCAAAAGCGTGGGGCAGAGGGATTTCTCTTCCGGGGCGATGATGGGATCGATGAGGTCACCCTTTCTACGACCACCCAGATCATGCAGATAGCGGGAGGCTCTTCGAAGGTGGAGGGTTTTGACCCCCGTAACCTTGGGATCGAGTTGGCGCCCATCGAGGCGCTTGCTGGGGGCGATGCTGAATTCAACGCCGCGGTCACCTTGAGGATTTTTGAGGGAGAGCTGAGTCCTGCTCGGGATGCGGTTCTGCTCAATGCCGCCGTGGCCCTAGCCGCATATAACGCAGATTTTGGACGACCTATAACGGAGCAGATCGCTGATGGGTATGCCGCAGCCGCTAAAGCGGTCGACTCTGGAGAGGCGAAAGAGGTGTTAAAGAGATGGGCACTTTTCACCCAACAATTTAAATCAGCCTAGGTTCACGTTTAATTCGTTTACGAGAAAATCTCTCGAGCTCGCCGAAGGTGGTTACTCCAAAACCGGCCAATCTTTCAAAGAGCGCATGCAACACCTCTACTGTGGTCTGAGCATCATCGAGAGCTCTGTGAGTCGGAGTCACTTGGGTATTAAAGAAGACCGCCAAAGTTCCGAGCTTGCAATCGAGGACCTCATCACGAGTTAGGACAGAACGGGCAAGTCGGACGGTATCGACCACTTTGTACTTGGGCCACGGATACTCGAGTTCCCTGGAGGCAGCTTGAAGAAAGCCGATATCAAATGGCGCGTTATGCGCAACTAAAACTGTCTCGGCGGGGGAGCCACAGAACTCTAGAAAAGTTGGAAAGACCTCATCGATGATGGGAGCAAGGCGAACCATCTCATTATCGATTCCAGTTAGTTCGGTGATGAAGACAGGAATAGGGGCGAGCGGATTTACGAAGGTTTTGAACTCTCCAATTACCTCACCACCACGAACTTTTACTGCACCTATCTCTGTAATAACGGCTCCGGCATGTGGACTTCCACCCGTTGTCTCAAGATCCACAACGACAAAGGTCGTTTGGTGGAGCGGGAGAGATTCCATAAGAATTAAAGGCTACGCGAAGTAGCCGACATTTATTAGCGCAGCACCAAACTTAAAAAGAAAATAATTCCCATCGTTATTGGGAGAGTCTGCATCAGACCGCGCAAGGTTGAGACGGTCGCAGCTGCTCCAAAACGTCTCTGGTTAAAGGCCCCCAAGACCGATGCGATGACCGGGTAGGTGGAGAGCGCTCCTGCCACCTTTGCGCCAACATGAGGAGCGAGAGCGCTTAGGGTGATCAACAAAGTGAGCGTGACCAGAATGCGCACTGGTATCTCCCAGCGAGGAGGTGAAATCTTCTGTGTGAATGTGACGCTCTTGGGCCACAGTCGCATTGCCACCAACCAGAGCAAAATCAAAGCTGGCGCGCTCACCCACATAGAAAACTTAAAAGAGGTGACAAAAAGTCCCGCGGCTAGGCAGGCAATGGTTCCGATGGAGATCGCGACCAACCACGAATTTCGTAGCGCCGCATATGCGTATGCCCAACAAAAAACGATCAGAGCCATCTGCCCAAGCAACACCCCATGAGCCGTTTTGCCGGCAAATGCCACGCCCTCTTGTAATCCAATGATGAAAAGGAAGGGGCCCGTTGTTATGGGAAGACCAATTAACCAACCACCAAATCGATCGCCGAATCTGCGTTGCAAGAAGCTCACCGATAGAACTATCACGGGTGCAATGATGACTTTGAGGTAGAAGAGCGCGGTGAACATCAGGGTGGACGATACCCGAGGCCATGACTTAGATTGAGGTATGGCTACAAGTAATGCACCTGCAGGTTGGTTGGAAGACTATTACGCGCTCGGGAGCGACCACGCAGATATCGGAATCATCTTCGTTCATGGATTCACGGGATCACCAGCCTCTATGCGGCCATGGGCAGCATATTTTGAGGAGCGCGGTTACACCGTAAGCGTTCCACGCCTTCCAGGACATGCAACGCAATGGCAAGATCTCAACAAGGTGACGTGGCAAGAGTGGCCGGCTCGAGTTCAGGTTGAAGTCGACAAACTAAAGGGAATCTGCAAGAAGGTCTTTGTCTTTGGACTTTCAATGGGCGGTGGCACCACGCTTAACATCGCTGAGAATAATGATTTAGCAGGAATTTGCCTGGTTAATCCTATGATTCATATTCCAGGCAATCTCATTAAATTGGCTCCGCTTTTGGCACTTTTACAGCCAGGTCGAGCATCGGTGGGAGATGACATCAAGAAACCTGATGTCACAGAATGGGGATACGACGTTCTTCCTACAAAAGGCGTAGTACAACTTAACAAGATGTTGAAGGTAACCCGCGCCAACCTAAGCAAGGTAAAGGCGCCTACCTTGCTATTCCATAGCGTCGATGATCACGTTCTACCGATATCGAACTCAAACATCATCATGTCTGAAATCGACAGTATTTCAGGTCAGCGAATCGAACTCACAAATAGTTTTCACGTTGCGACATTGGATTTCGATGCACCATTGATATTCGCCAATTCCCTGGCACATGTGGAGCAGTGGAGTTAGAAACCAATAATCTCTTTATGAGATGTAATCGATTCTAGAAAATCCAGATGCGGGGTAACGCCAATACCTATCCCTTGTGGAACGTGTAAATAACCATCCTCCATCACAAAAGCTTCAGTGATGTCACGATGATAGAAGCGACTGGATGCCGAGGTATCTCCTGGCAAGGTAAATCCAGGTAGCGCAGCCAGAGCAACGTTGGCGGCGCGACCAATGCCGGTCTCTAGCATTCCTCCACACCAGACGGGGATGCCTTCGTTCAAACAAAGGTCATGAATCTTTACCGCCTCGAGGTACCCACCAACACGTCCAGGCTTGATGTTAATTACGGTCGTAGCTTTAAGTGCGAGGGCATCTTCGGCCGATCGCAGTGAGGTGATGGATTCATCAAGGCAGATTGGCGTTTGAACCTGCTGTGCCAACTGCGCGTGACCGAGGATGTCATGTTCATCAAGTGGTTGTTCTATAAGTAGTAGATCGAACTGATCAAGTTTGGCAAGTAGTTCACCGTCGCTGCGGGAGTAGGCCTGGTTTGCATCGACTTGTAAAGGAATCTCGGGCCAATTTCGCCGCACTTCACCAACCGGCTCTAAATCCCAACCTGGCTCAATCTTTAATTTGATGCGCTTGTAACCATCTGCAATATATCCGCTCACCTCATCGATTAATTGGGGAATTGTTGGAGCAATTCCAACCGAGACTCCGCAGGGAATCTTGGATTTGTTTGCTCCAAGGAATGCGGCCAAAGAGGTGGATTCAATTTTAAGTTGTGCGTCAAGAAGAGCTGTTTCGAGCGTCGCCTTTGCCATCGGTGAGCCCAAGAAGGGAGCGAGGATAGGTGCCACATCCTGGGCTGTGATATCGCCTGCCGCCTTCAAGGCGGGGATCAAAAATCTACGCATGAGATCTAGTGAACCTGCTACATACTCAGGTGAGTAGAGAGGTTCAGAGAGAGCAACGCACTCTGACCAGCCGATCGTTCCATCCTCGGTGGTTAACTTGAGAATGATTACCTCACGAGCGTTTTGGGTACCAAAAGAAGTTCTAAAGGGGCGGACAAGCGGGAGGTGGATAGTCCGCAGCTCAAGCTCTTTAACCTTCATGCTCACTCCAATACGTATTCATTATGTGCGGTGAAACCAACAACTTTCTTTCCATTCTTAAACGCCTCTTGAAAAGCCACACGAACTTGCGATCTCCATTGGTTATTTAGTTCTGGATCAGTGCGACGAATTTCCACAATATCTGCCGGAAGTGCGATCAACTCCGCATCGTATGGAGGTTCGGTGATCTCGGCGCGTGGGATGGGGTTCTCGGGAGTTAAATCCCATCGCACCATCATCCGATCAGATTCATCACCATTGTTCAATTCATCAGCCATATTGCCATAGAAATTTTCGTGGTACGAAACTAAATCCGCTCCAAGTTTAAGAATATTAAGTCGTGCGTTACGACGAACAAGTGGGTCGAAGGTCCATGTGATTGAGTTATATCCATGCTCTTTCGCCCATTTCCACTGATGGTTCTTGACCAATGTGCCAAGGCCGCGATCGCGGTGAGACTCAATAAAGGCCGTCATGTGTGAATGTAGATGAATGTCAGGTTCAATCGAGGGAAAGCCAAACGAGGCACCAACTACTTTGGCGCCATCGAATACTCCAACGAGATAACTGCCGGTATGCACCATCGCCTGAAGTAGGTTCGAGGTAATCTGCGTTTCGTTGGATGATGGCCAGACCGTATCGAAGATCATCCGTGCGTGAAACTGCTCCTGCAAAGAATGAAGTTCACGGATCTCGATCACCTCTAAATATTACTCGGCGCCACTCAATAAGCGGGTACCTTTGGCAGGTGAGCGCGGGTCTACAACTTTTAAGGATTATTCCTGCCTTTGCCCTCACTGCTCTCCTTCTAGCAATTGTTCCCGGTCAAGGTGTTGCAATGGTTTTGCGCCAGAGTCTGCTAGGAGGACGTCGCGCCGCGTTCCTATCCGTAGCTGGTAATTCCTCTGGTCTGATCATCTGGGGAGCGATGTCTGCGGTTGGGCTCTCTGCAATCTTTGCTAGGTCTCATACTGCATTTAATATCTTGAAATATGCGGGCGTTGCTTTTCTTCTAGGTCTCGCGATTCAGACCCTTATTCAACTGAAGAATGAGTTCGGCAAGTTTGATGTTGGAGGTATTGCAAAGACCAATGATGCGGCGGCCTACCGACTTGGTCTCTTTACGAATCTAACGAATGTGAAGGCCGCTGTCTTTGCAGTGGCCTTTATTCCGCAATTCGTTCCACATAAATTCTCGTTGGGCCTTGGAATATTTCTCTTGGCATGCGTCCAGTCAACGGTCTCCTTTAGTTGGTACACCTTTTTAATTCTGGCCGTCGATAAGTCTTCAGTCTTCTTGGCTCGGCCAAAGGTTCGTCGAACCCTCACCGGTATCTCTGCGGCTGGAATTGTCTTATTGGCTATTGGTCTGCTTCTCTCGAAGCCGCGTTAAATTCAAAGTGCGGAGACCAGGTATTCAACGACCTGTGCCGAGGTCCAACAACCGCTATAAAGAGCACTCAATTCTTCAGCCCCCGAAAGATCAGAGCCCAAAGTCAAAAGAGCTGGCTCGTGATAGGTGCCCCAGCGGACTTGTCCCAATCCAATGTTGGACATCAGAGCGTTGCATAAGCACTTTACGTTCTCTGCCTCACCCTCAGCGCCACCTTTGAACTCGAATGTTTTGATTGGCTCTGCACTGCAGCGATAGCCGATGCCACCGTCGGGTCTCAAGAATGGTGATCGTAGGTAGCCCAAGTCGCATTTGCGACTACGTGCCTCGTAAACCTCGGGATCGGTTGCTGTTCCTTTGATTTCCACTACTTTAAATGGGAATCCAGTAGCAGAGGTCTTTGGTTCGGTCCGTACATCCAGATTTCCGTTGGTGATTCCTTTAAGCACCTCATCGCGCAAGTCATCAGTAATTCCCGATTCACGAGAGAGAGCGAAGAGTGAACCTACTTGTACTCCCTCAGCACCTAGATCGATCGCCTCTTTAACTTTGGCTGGGGTTCCATATCCACCTGCGAGCCAGAAGGGAAGGCCTACTGCTTTCACCCTTTCAAAGTCGGCTAAATCTTTATCACTGAAGGTAACTTGTCCATCATCTGCAATGTGGTCTTTGCTGCGAGGGGGAGCGTTGTGTCCACCTGCAGTGGGACCCTCAACCACAAATCCATCTGGACGGGTTGCCTCGTCACGTGCCAAGTAGTTAGCGAGAATGTGCGAAGAAACGATGGCGAGAAACTTGGGACGGTGGAGGTCAGCGAACTCCACCTGCTTGATGATCGTGGGATCAAAGTGAAGGAAGTGAGGGGTATCGGCTCCTTCGACTTTAATCTTGAAATTAACCGCCTTGCCTTGAAGAAGGTCAGTGATGAGTTGCGGAATATCTGCCGGTATTCCGGCCCCCATAAGGATGTAATCAACGTCCGCGAGTATTGCTCCAAAGACTGAAGCTGGAGTTGCTAACTGAATCTTCTCTAGAAAGTTAATTCCGATAAGACCTTCGATGTTTCGCTTTGCCAGAGTCACTTCTACAAAATTTGCCGCGATCAACATTTTCGAGGCAAAAGGAGTTGGAGTGATACTTAACTTGGGTACATCCAAATAACTTGCATCGCTCTTCTTGCCACCCTCTATAAAGAAGCGATCTAAGATTTCTGTTACGACATCTTGATCCGGAAATTTCGAGAGAGCCCAACGAATCTCTCCATCTTTGTCACCATCTTGCAAGCGTCTGGCGAATGCAGAATCCACCGCAGTGCCAGAAACAACTCCAAGTTGCCCACAATTAGCTACCGCATTGGCCATCTGCACCGATGAAACACCAATGCCCATGCCACCTTGAATGATGATGGGCAAATCTAAATCTTCGCGTCTATTCACATTCAAAATCTAAGGTGTGGTTCAGGGGCTACTGATTAGTACGGCTAGGGGCAGCACTCAATCAGCATTTGCGGTTGTGATTGCCCAGAGCACGCACAGGACGATGCCCAGCGCAGCAAGGACGGTGGAGAGAGTTATATGTTCGTGCAGGAATAGGGCGGACCAGCCCAGGGTCAAGATCGCCTGTAATTGTTGGACTTGGGAGCCATGAGCCACGCCGAGATCCCGGAGTCCGCGGTACCAAGCGAAAAATCCTAGGTACATTGAGGAGATCCCAATTCCTAGTAGTGATAGGAAAGCGTTCCAGTGGAAGCTGTAATGCTGATGAGTGTGCGTATAGACAGCCATCGCACCAAGCAGACTTAGCGGTGTTCCAAGAATGACGATCCATGAGATCACTTGCCATCCTGGCATATAGGCAGTGAGACCTGCCCCTTCCACATAGCAATAGGCGGAGGCAAAGACTGCGATTATCGTCAAAATGTCTGCAACGCCATTCTCGCCCTTTGCGCCACCTCTGCTGAGAGCAAAGATGATGAGCAAACAAGTACCTAGGAGTGATGCGATCCAAAAACTTCTTCCCGGATGCCGCCTATGTTTAATGACCGCAATGATTGCAGTGACGAGCGGCATGACTGCTGCAATGACAGCGATGTGCGCTGATGTAGATCGTTGTAACGCTAATGCGATGAATATCGGCCAACCGAAGACCGCGCCAAGCGTCGTGAAGACCATCGGTCTCCAGAGTGCGCGCGGCAGTGAAAGTGCATTCGCCTTAACCATGAGTGGGATCGCGATAACTGCCGCAATGATCGGTCTAGCAAATGCGGTGAAGAGCGGGTCATAACCTTGCAGCGCTAATTTAATAAGGGGGAGTGAGGCCGAGAAGAGAAATACCCCCAGAAAGGCAAAGCCAAAACCAGATTTCTGCCTATAGGAGAGAGTCATTATCTATTCTTTGCTTCTTGCAATTTACCTAACAACGATTGCTTAACATCCGGCCACTCTTCACGAAGAATTGAAAAGTAAGCAGAATCGCGCCAACTTCCATCGGGTCTACGCATATGGTGGCGCAGTATTCCTTCGAACTTAGCTCCGATTCTCTCGATCGCGTTACGAGAGCGTTGATTTAAAGAATCGGTTTTAAGAGTAACTCTTTCGACTCCTCGTACTTCAAAGGCCTCCGAGAGCATTAGGAATTTTGCTTCGGTGTTCACAAAGGATCTCCAGAATTCCTTTGAATAGAATGTTGAACCGATCTCGATTGAATTGTGCGTCGGATTGAGATCTAGAAAAGATGTCGTACCGATGGGACGATCGCCCTCTTTAAGAATCACCGCGTGGGCGACTCTGATTCCAGCGGCAGAGTCTCGGATAAATCCCTCCAAAACCTTAGAGAATTCTTCCAAATTTTGTGGGGTTGAAAATGGTAACCATCGATAAATCTCCGGATCGCTGCCTATCGCTTCATAAAGTGAAGGAATGTGCACCACAGTGAGAGGAAGAATAAATAAGTGCTCGGATTCCATGACAGGAGATTAATGTCTTGGAGGGCAAACTAGGGCAGAATAAACTCATGACTCAGAAATCAACTCTCAGAACATTTCTTTGGTACAACGAGGGATTGCAGGATGCCCTCAAGTTTTACAAAGCGACCTTTGGGGTTGATATGGAGGTCGCCGAGGAGAATTTGATCAGCGAAAATCTATTCACCGCTGAGTTCGCGATCTTGGGGCATCGCTTCATTGGGATGAATACTCCGGGCGGCGAAAAATTTAATTCTGCGATCTCACTTTCACTTCAAGTTGATGGTCAAGAGGAGACGGACCGTATTTGGGAAGCCTTAACTACAAAGGGTGAGCCAGGCCAATGCGGGTGGTGCAAAGATGAGTGGGGAGTCAGTTGGCAAGTAACTCCTTATCAAATGGGGGAGTACGTCGGTAACCCGGACCAATCAATCGCTCAACAAAATTGGGGCATCCTGCGGGGCATGACAAAGATTCAACTATCTGACTTTGTTAAGTAGACCATCCACCGCAGATTCAATCATCGTCAGGACACTTTGATAGGAGTCGATCTCCTCACCCCAAGGATCGGGGACTTGGAGAGTTTGCGCTTCGGCCGATAGGGGATCGATTTCGCTCAGAGATGGATCAAATTGGCGCAACAGAAAAACTTTATGACGATCAGTTTCAGATTTGGCTGCGGTTAAGACCATTGCTCGATTAGTAAGGTCCATCGCCAAGATCAGATCTTTCTCCGCAAAAGAGCGTGGGGAGAACTGAGAAGCTTTGTGCTCATAGGAGTAACCCGCTGACTCCCACGTCTTCTTGCTCAGTCGGTGCGGACCCTCGCCAATGTGATAGTTCGAGGTACCACTGCTCGAGACGTGAATGGTTCTTGTCGTGAGTTCCTTCGACTTATTGTGGAGCACTGCTGCAGCCATAGGGGAACGACAGATATTTCCCAGACAGACCATCTCAATTTCTAGGGTTGACTTAGATTTAAGAGATGCAAGATACGGAGTGTCGATCGAACTAGGCATGAACAGATCTTAAGGCCGAGGGTGCGCTACAACTCGGCTATCTGTTCACCGATGATCTTCACCTCTTCTGGATCTGACTCCAATGCAAGTTCGGCGAGAGCCAGTTCTTTATAGTGCTCAAACTCGTGCATCTTGTTGGCACATTTGTAGGCTCTTGCAACACCTTCTTTAAGGCTTGCCTTTAACCAATGCGGAAAGCCATCCTGTTTGTGCGAGATTGAAGAAAGGGCAAATTCAACTGCAAGCCTTGGCTCGTTGAAGGCTGCGTAAATGCGACTCATGAGCCAGTCCGAGACTGCGAATTGTCGCTCGCCACCTACCAGACGCCAGTGATGGCGTGATGTGAGCGCAGCCTGCAACATCTCATGATCCTGCTCTGGAGTTCGTGTTGAATAAAAGAGATCTTGCGCCCGATTAAAGGCTGCTACAGCTATGGCTCGATCATCCGAAGCAGACATCAGAACTCCCTTCGCAGAATAAATAAAAGCGTAGTGGAATTTCATCGATAATGGTCAGATAAATCTATTGTCCACAAGGATTCATCGCGCCTACCCTCAACCATGAGTTTCTTGCTGAAAGGCCGGCGAGGTGGATCCATCCCGGCCGCAATCTTCTTTGCGCTCTTCCTGACACTCTTCTCGCTTCTTGGCAGCCTGTATTTATCGGTTGGATCTGGGAACCCGGTCAATAAGGTCTCCAGCGCTTTAATTTCGAGTAAAAGTTTCAAGGTTGATGCTGGAAAGTACTTTGTCAGCAAGGCCTTGGAGACCGCTCAGGGAGATGAGAGAAAACTCTTGCTCACCAAAGGCCCACAGATTTCGGCGGCTGTCACTCAGATCTTGAGCAATCCAATTTTGCATAGTCATTTGGATCAGATATCAAATGCCGCATATACCTATTACACGAGCAATTCAAAGGTTGAGCAGAGCATAAATGTGAAACCTCTATTGCAACTGGCCCTACTTGGTTTGGAATCGGTCGATCCTCAGTTTGTGCAGTTGAAGAAAGAGTTAGACAAGATCAAGCCAATTAAGTTGCAGCCCCAAACCAAGGGGCCAAATGCAGCTCAGGTGAAGTCTGATTTCAAACTTGCCGTGGGAGTCCTGCTGCTGCTCACCTTGCTAACAGTTGCTCTCTACTTATTCTTTGCAAAGTCGCGAAAGGGTGTGCTTAGGGTTGTTGGTATCACTCTATTGAGCGATGGACTCTTTCTCATTGTTCTAAATCTCGTGGCTGGAGCGATCATTAAGCACCAGGCCTCCACTGCTACTGAATCGCTCGTGCGTGAGGCTATTCCTATAGCTGCGCATCCATTAACCGCAGCGATCTTTTCAATCGGAGCTGTTGAATTTCTAGTAGGAATTCTGATGATTGCAATTACCTTTTTAAAGCGAGTGAATGTAAATAGTCAAAGCTGACATCACCGTAGATACCGCGATAGAGAGAAGGAGCAAGCCAAAGATTCTGGTGAGCACCATCAGGCCCTGTGCTCCCAAACTCTTCTCTATCGGAGCCGCAGCCAACAAAATGATGCCCGTGAGCGCCGAAAGGATAAGAATGATGACCAGATCCGCTATTCGCACCGATCCCTTATCGCTGTTTCCGATGGCAATAACCGTGGCGATTGCACCGGGTCCAGCCATCAGGGGAATCGCAAGTGGGACCACCATTGCTCCGCTGGATTGGGCATCGAAGATGGTGCTCTTCCGTCCCATCACCATGCTCCAGCCGATAGCGCCGATGACGAGTGCCCCGGCAACCCTGAATGCCTCAATTTGAATACTTAACAGGCGCAATATGACATCGCCGACGAAATAGGCGATCAATAGCGTGGCGCCGGATACCGCGGCAGTTTGCATCGCGATGACGCGACGGGCCTTCGTAGAAGCACCAGATGTCAGGGTGAGAAAGACTGGAATCGAAGTTATTGGGCTGACAATCGCAAAGAGAGCGACCAGCGTTGTGACATCGCTGCTTAGCTTCATCTGGGAAGCATCTCACAATCGATCAAGCACCTGAAGTCACTCCACCTACACGGTGGCAAGTGGAGCAACTTCAGTCGCTTGTGCGGAGCGATAGAAAGGTGCAATTTAGCCTCATGCACCACGAGGTTCTGCGAATTAGGAGAAGGATACTTCCTCAATTGGCGTTTTGGAAGCATCTTTCTTGCTTCACTCTGAAGAAATTCCCAAAGAGGGGCTCCAGTCGAGGTTCGACTTCGTATGATCGCGGTATGAATCAACTCTCGGCTCTCCCGTTCGACCTGACAGCCTCGCGTGAGGGCTCCTGGATGATTGATCCCACGGGAGAGACATTGAGCGCTAGGGCGCTTCCCAAGAGCGATCTCTACCGCAATCCTGCGGGGGATTTCCTCTCGGATGAAAAGAGTTCGCTCAACGCGCTTACATTGATCGGAACCCCAACCAGTGCAGATTTTCAGTTGAGTGCGAAGGTTACGGTGGATTTCGACTCTGATTATGACGCTGGCGCTCTCCTCGTGTGGTCGGACCCCAAACTCTGGGCCAAGCTCTGCTTTGAGTATTCGCCCGATAAGGAGTTCATGGTGGTTTCGGTAGTGACTCAACTAGCTTCGGATGACGTTAACTCTTATTTCCTTCCGGTTAACCATGTCTGGCTTCGTATCTCACGCATCGGTCAGTTATATGCGTTCCACTCCTCAACTGATGGGACGACCTGGAAATTGATCCGCGCTTTCACGTTAGGCGTCGACACTTCAAATCACAAGATCGGTTTTGTTGCGCAAGCACCAATCGGTGAAGGATGCGATGTGCAATTTAGCGATATCAATTATCTCCCACAAACCTTGATGGCGTTGCGCGATGGCTCCTGAAACTAATTCCATGAATCAAGCTCGTACTCCGCTCAAGATTGGAATATTGGGTGCTGCTCGAATCGCGCATCGCGCCATTGTCTACCCCGCGCAAGCAACAGAGCATGTTCTCTTCGGAGTAGCCTCGCGTGACCGTGCCCGTGGTGAGGCATTCGCCCAACAGTATGCAATCGAGCATGTGTATGGCTCTTATCAAGAGATTATCGATGATCCTGAAATTACCGCCATTTATAACGCGCTTCCAAACAACGCGCACGTCCCTTGGAATATCAAGGCTCTCCAGGCGGGCAAACATGTTTTGAGTGAGAAGCCCGCTGCTAGCAATGCGAGTGAGGCTCGAGCATTTCAATCGATTGTTTCTGGCCAATCCAAGGTTTATATGGAGGCCTTCCACTATTACTACCACCCTGTGAAGCAGAGAGTCCTTGAAATTGTTAAATCAGGTGAGATCGGCGAATTGGTCTCAGTGAAGAGTGCGCTGTATGGCACCATGCCAGAGTTGCATGACCTTCGTCTTCAGTTCGAACTTGCTGGCGGCTGCTTGATGGATATGGGTTGCTACTCACTCCACTCCCAAAGGATGATCTCGCAAGCTCTTTTTGGCGTTGAGCCTGAAGTCACAAGCGCTACCGCAAGATTGCATAAGCCAAATGTTGATGAGGCTCTAGAGGTGCAACTGAGGTACCCAAATGGAGCGACCGGCGTTGCAGATTGCGATTTTGATACGGATAGGTTTAACGCGCCGCTCACCGTCGTTGGAACTCGGGGGACTGTCGAGACTTACTCATTTGTTGTACCGAGCTGGGATGAACGAGTTGTCGTAAATATTGGTTCGACAACTCGCACGGAATACTTGGGGACCATCTCTTCGTACACCTATCAACTTCAAACTTTCGCCGATGCAGTTGAATTCAATAAACCCTTTGCCACTGATGCAGCCGATACCACCGCCACGATGGAGTTAATCGATCAGGCATATCTGGCCGCTGGGCTCGATATTCGCCCCGCTTTGTAGTTAAGAATCTCCATGAAAAAACTGACCTACCTTTTTGATCTGCTTTCGGTTTTGCTATTTGTCGCAATAGGCCGACATGCGCACAATCATGGGCTTACCTTGAGGGGTATGGTCTCGACAACGTGGCCATTTGGAATAGGGCTGCTGGTTGGTTGGATTTATGTGAGATTAGCAAAACGAAGCGCAGCCTCGATCCGAAGCGGTTTCGTGGTTGTTCTCTTCACGGTAGTAGTCGGAATGATCCTTCGAGTAATTTCGGGTCAAGGAACCGCCTTCACCTTTATCGTGGTTGCTCTTGTCTTTCTCTCATTGTTCCTTGTGGGTTGGAGATGGATTTATTTCAAATTAGGATTAAGGATTGAGCCTTAGAAGGGGCGCTGAAGGAGATTTGAGAAGGTAAATCTTGGTGGACGATACTGGGATCGAACCAGTGACCCCCACAATGTCAATGTGGTGCTCTACCGCTGAGCCAATCGTCCAGGTAGAACGGGAATCTTACACTCTTCCGAAGTCGTCCTCGACACGCTCAATATCATCCTCGCCAAAGTAAGTCCCCGTCTGAACCTCGATAAATATCAGTTCATCGGTTCCGGTATTTCTAATTCGGTGTAACTGCTCGATTGCGATATCGACAGTTGATCCCGCCTGAACCCCAATTTCGTGTCCATTTACTATGGCAAGACCGTGCCCCGAGATGAAGAACCAATGTTCCGCGCGGTATTTGTGCCGTTGGTATGAAAGCTGCTGTCCAGGTGAAACCCAAATCCGTTTAACTTTGTGGGTGTCTACTTCATCAAGGACTTCGTAACGGCCCCAAGGGCGAGTTGAGATCTCAGACATTGTTGGAGTCTAATCGCTCTGTTCGGCTACGAAGAGTGAGGCTCCGATGAGTCCAGCGTCGGCTTGAAGTCTTGCTGGGTACACATTGACTTCATTCAAGAATCCCGCATGTGATCTCTGCGCCTCAAAATGTTTTAGGAATGGATCCCAATAAATAGGTCCAGCGAACGAGACTCCGCCACCAATTACGACAGTGTGCAGGTCGACGATGTTGAGCACATTAGTTATTCCAACGGCGAGTGCAAGTGAACCCTTGTCGATCGCATCGAGGGCAATCACATTTCCTTCACGAGCAGATTGTGCGAGAGCGATGAAATCATCCCCTGCGCTCCAACCAAGTCGTTTGGCGTATTCGACCATTTTGGGACCCCGAGCAAAGGTCTCGAGGCACCCGATCCGACCGCAATCACATTGCGCGCCTGAGTTAAATCCGATCGAGTGGTGACCAAAGAGGGCGGCATTGCCGCTCTCGCCATGGAAGGCTTTTCCACCAAGAACAAGACCGCCGCCGATGCCAGTCGAGACGACGACGCCCAACATATTTTCACTTCCTTGACCGGCACCTAACCTGTTTTCAGCGAGAGCAACTGCCGTTCCATCTCCTAATAGCCCAACTCGTTTATTAGGAAAAATATCCTCAATCAATTTAACAATTGAAAAATCACGCCACTGTGGGATGTTGACGGGGGAGATGGTTCCCTGGCGCAAATTAATTGGACCAGCGGAGGCGATCCCGATTCGGTCTGGAGAATAAGCAACTAGGATTGGCGCTAGCTCTTGCCAAATATTTGGTAGCGGGCTTGAAGGTATCTGGGTCTTTTCAAGGATTGCATGGCTCTCATCTAGCAAAGCAATAGCAATCTTGGTCGCTCCAATATCTAGAGCAAGGGTATTCACTTGTCAATTATACGGAGAGTTTATTGGTGTCATTTATGTGCCACACTCATGAACAATTGACAAATAATCTAGGTAATTAATACCAATGCGAGTAACCTTTTATAAGTAATTTCCTACGCGGTGCGGCGTAAGTGTTCACTAGGTTAGAACGGATACCACCAGGCATGCTTCTGCGAAGAACTCTACGGGGTGTGCTCCTCGTCATTGTCATCGCTGTCATGCTCCAATTTGTTACTGAAGTTCAGGTATCGGCAAGCACTGGTGTAAAGAACGGACAACCCTGCAAAAAGGGAAACAAGAGCGTGATTCAAAAGGATCTCCTCTTTCAGTGCGTTAACAAAGCTAAGAGCTGGCAGTCATCACGATTAAATACTGCGGCGGGCGTCGCCCCAACTAGCACTCAACAGGCCAATATTCCTGTTTCACCACTAGTCCTTCCCGAAGGTTCAAATCCTGCATTGGATTGCACAGGGAGCGGGGAGAGTTCGGGTATGCACCCAGGTTGGAACAGCAAAGAGAGCATCAAGCTCACACTTGTCGATGTCTCTAGTTCTACTTATGGGCTCTATTGGTGCCCCGCAGCTTCTCCGAACGGCCAAGGAGTAATTTCATACACCGTTACCTCATCTATTGATGCATCAACGTGCGAGACAACTCAGACATCGTGTGAGATGAACGGAGTAGCCGGAACCCAAGAATTTGAGATCATGGCGACGGATCAAACGGGATCATATCTATCAACCTCACCTGCAATTCAAAATAGTGGTTCACCTTTGCTCTGCAACACTCACGTAAATTTCTGCAATCCTGGAGCTGGCTATCTAACTTTTCCAACTTATGGAAATGTTGCGCCTCAAGGTATTGGAGATTGCACATTCGCGGCGGTAGCGGATTGGGAAGAGATTGCCCTTGGCACGGTTCCGGACCCCGAATTAATTCAGACTGAATTTGTTGATGCAGTTGGTACAGATAGTCAAGGATTAACTGATGCGCAAGTATTCAGTTATTGGCAGAACCATGGAATCGGCGGGTCGTATCTAAATTATGCCTTGCCTTTCTACACCGACCCTGCACATCTTATGAGCGCTCTCGATGACACCCGTATAAAAGCTGTCATCGCCTCATTGAATTTCACCAAGGGACAGAATTTTGCGGGCGTTACCTTGCCGGATTCTTCATATCACTGGGTGGTCGTTGATGGTTACACCCCAGAAGGACCTTTGGTTGCAACATGGGGGAAGACCTTGCAGATGACCTGGCAGCAGTGGAATTTAGAAGTTGTGTCTATGTGGGGCATCACCATCAGTCAGAGGGTGCCATCAATCTCACAGTGAGTTTTTAAGTAATGGAGGTCGGAACGGGATTTGAACCCGTGTAGCAGGATTTGCAGTCCTGAGCCTCGCCTCTCGGCCATCCGACCATATTTTTATGCGTAACTTCGCGCAAATCGTACTAAAGCCTCACTAGAGCGGACGACCGGGTTCGAACCGGCGACCTGAACCTTGGCAAGGTTCCGCGCTACCAACTGCGCTACGTCCGCACTTTCAAATCCAGATTTACGGCTTGGACTTGAAGGGCTAAATCTAGCCTATGGTCGCGGAATGTGGCAAAGGAAGGCCAATCTCTGACTTGTACGCAGGTCTAAAGTGAGAATATGGAAAGTGGCGCTCCCTTCTTCTGGATGAATGGGATCCTTGCGACAGATCTTCTTGAAGTTACCTCTGACGTTAAGCGCGTGGAGAGCGGTGGCTTCTGGGCGGCATCAATAACTTTTGAGGGTGAGCGCGTATTCGCGCGCTTTGGCACAGTACTTAGAGATCAACCTTTTCCGCAGACAGAGCCATGGGTCCCGCTCAAATCAATTTGGAAGAGTTCGATGAGCAGGAATCAGTACTATCAATATGTCGAAGAAATTCGGCGGCAGATTTCCTTGGGAAATGTTTATCAAGCAAATGCTTGCAGAGTTCTCTCAACGCCTTTTAAAGGGGCCTCATTGGACTCTCTCTTTGCGGCTTTACTCCAGGAGAATTTTGCACCTTACGCAGCATTTCTTCGGATTCCAGATTTAGAAATCGCAAGTGCATCCCCAGAACTTTTTCTGCGTCGTGAAGGTGATCTCGTCACAACAAGTCCTATCAAAGGCACACAAGATTTCAACTCACGTGACATTTTTGGGACCAAGGATCAGAGCGAGAACATCATGATCGTTGATCTGATGAGAAACGATCTCAGTCATATTTGTGATGTTGGAACGGTGAGGGTCACCGACTTTCTGCGCACAGAACACCATCCGGGAATGCGTCACCTGGTCTCAGATGTACAAGGAAAACTTCGAGAAGGAATTGGTTGGGACGAGGTTCTCAACGGACTTCTTCCGGCTGGCTCTGTGAGTGGAGCACCCAAGAGTTCTGCTATCTCCATTATCGAATCGCAGGAGCCGACTCCCAGAGGGATTTATTGCGGATTGATCGGGTGGATTGAGGGTGATCAAGCGGTGCTGGGCCTTGCAATACGAACTTTTTGGAGCAAGGAACGAACCATCTTCTTCGGGACTGGAGCGGGGATCACCTGGCCAAGTGATCCACACTTGGAGTGGCGCGAGACCGAACTCAAGGCCAATCGATTAGTTGGAATCGCCGGGGGAATAGATGAGGAGGGTTGGCAATTTGGGTCGGGTATATTTGAAACCATCCTCGTGGCTGAAGGTCGACCGCTCTTATTGGATCGACATATGGATAGAGCCGAAGCTTCTGGAGCAGCTCTGGGTATCTCAATCCCAGATCGATCTGATGTGCGGCGAGCAATTTCATATTTAGCGCGGTATCCGATGGCTCGACTTCGTCTCTCCTTTGGCTCGCAATTTTCACTCTCGATTTCCGCATATGAGCCGAGCGTGCTGCCCTTGAAGGTGCAGATATCGCCGCGTCAGGTGATCGCAGGTATCGGGAAGCACAAGACCTACCCCTATTGGCACAACTTGGATCTACTCCGCGCAACAAGATTTGAGAGATTCGATGAGATTCTCTTAGTTGATGAGGAGGGCCGCCTTGGCGAAGGGGCTACCTGCAATTATCTCTTTTTGATTGATGGTGTTTGGATCACTCCGCCCCTATCGGTAGGGGTTCTCCCTGGAGTTATCCGCGGCCTGGCGATTGAACGTGGCATGGTCATGGAGGGTGAGATTTTCATGGAGGATCTGCCGAGGGTGCAGTCCGCTTTAGCGGTTTCGAGTTTGAGAATTGCGACGCCGGTGATTTTGCTAGGGGAGCGCCAACTGGAGATCGGAATTGAATCCAAAATGCTCCTGGACTTTCTCTGGAGTGAGGTGCAATCCGATTCGAATGGGTAGGGCAATTCGGTAGGCTGAGAACATGTCCTCACTTATTACCGTCACCGTCGATGGTGCCAGCAGGCAGATCGAATCTGATCAGCGTCCGACCCACCTCTTTGCTGAAAACCCCGAGGTGGTGGTTGCGCGTATCAACGGTGAGGTACGTGATCTTTGGACTGAACTCCACGAGGGCGATGTCATCGAAGGCATTGCAATTCATTCACCAGAGGGCTTAGCGGTTCTCCGCCACTCCACCGCCCACGTGTTAGCTCAGGCGGTCCAGGAGGTCTTCCCCGAGACCAAACTAGGTATCGGACCTCCAATTAAAGATGGTTTCTATTATGACTTTGACCCTGTTAAACCTTTTACGCCAGAGGATCTCGAGAAGCTCGAATCCGCTATGCGCAAGATTGTTAAGGCCGGCCAGCGTTTTCGTCGCCGTGTTGTAACAGAGTCCGAGGCGCTCTCTGAACTTAAGTCCGAGCCATACAAGTGCGAACTAGTCGGAATCAAGGGTGGGGATGAAGAGTCCTCCGTTGAGGTCGGTGGCGCTGAGTTAACGATTTATGACAATTTAGGCCGTGACGGCGAACCAGTCTGGAAAGATCTTTGTCGCGGGCCACATCTGCCTTCCACAAAACACATCCCAGCTTTTAAGCTGATGCGATCTGCAGGCGCCTATTGGCGTGGCTCGGAGAAGAACCCGATGTTGCAGCGTATCTACGGCACCGCATGGCCATCTCAGGAAGAGCTCGACGGCTATCTGGCACTCCTTGTTGAGGCAGAGAAGCGCGATCATCGCCGCTTGGGAAGCGAGTTAGACCTCTTTAGTTTCCCCGAAGAGATCGGCTCTGGCCTTGCGGTTTTTCACCCTAAAGGTGGAATCGTGCGTCGCGCCATGGAAGATTATTCGCGCAAGCGCCATGAAGAAGAGGGATATCAATTTGTCTATTCTCCTCATCTGACAAAGGCAACTCTCTTTGAAACATCTGGGCACCTGGATTGGTACTCCGAGGGCATGTATCCACCGATGGTGATGGATGAAGAACTCCACGCTGATGGAACTATTAAACGCCAGGGCCAGAAGTACTACATGAAGCCCATGAACTGCCCGTTCCACAATCTCATTTACAAATCCAATAGCCGTTCGTATCGCGAACTTCCATTGCGACTCTTTGAATTTGGAACCGTCTATCGATATGAGAAGTCAGGTGTGATCCACGGACTTACTCGTGCTCGCGGATTCACCCAAGATGATGCCCATATCTACTGCACCAAAGAACAGATGATGGGCGAGCTGGATTCACTACTCACCTTTGTGCTCAATCTGCTTCGCGATTATGGTCTTAATGATTTCTATCTAGAACTATCAACGCGCAATCCAGCCAAATCCGTGGGCTCTGATGAGGCATGGGAAGAGGCCACCGATGCTCTCCGCAAGGCCGCTGAAAAGCAGAGTTTGGAACTCGTTCTAGATCCAGAAGGTGCAGCCTTCTATGGTCCAAAGATCTCGGTACAAGCCAAGGATGCAATCGGTAGAACCTGGCAGATGTCTACTATTCAAGTGGATTTCCAACTTCCGCAACGCTTTGACCTTGAGTATCAATCGACCAATGGATCACGTCAACAGCCGGTAATGATTCACCGCGCGCTCTTCGGATCGATTGAGAGATTCTTTGGAGTTCTGACAGAGCACTATGCAGGAGCTTTCCCTCCGTGGTTGGCACCAGTCCAAGTGCGAGGTATTCCAGTCGCTGAAGCATTCCTGCCATATCTGCAAGATATTGCGGCTCAAATGCGCAAGGCGGGTATTCGAGTCGATGTCGATACATCGGATGATCGAATGCAGAAGAAGGTCCGCAACGCGCAACTCGAGAAGATTCCATTCATGATGATCGCGGGTGAGGAAGACCAGAAGAATGGCGCTGTCTCTTTCCGCTACCGAAATGGCGATCAGAAGAACGGTATTGCGATCGCGGATGCTATTGCCGAGATCGTGACAGCGGTCGCCGAGCGCACGCAGATATAGAAAAGATGGAACAGGAACTCACTGGTGGGGCGGGAGCGCCTGATGGTTGGAGCCGCTTGTGGGCACCGCACCGCACCTCATATCTAGCGGGGGAGAATCGACCACTTCCTGATAATGATGTGCCTTGCCCATTCTGCCGAATTCCAACTCTGAACGATGAGGAGGGATTAATCGTCTCACGTGGTGAGCACTGTTACGTTGTTATGAATCGTTACCCGTACAACGCGGGCCATGTGCTTGTATGCACCTTTCGCCACGTGGCTGACCTCACTGATTTGCATGAAGATGAACGAGACGAACTTCTAAAGCTCTCTGCTCACGTCATGAAGGTGATACGCAAAGTATCTGGCGCACAAGGGTTCAATCTGGGGATGAATCAAGGTGCAATCTCAGGAGCAGGGATTGCAGAACATATCCATCAACATGTTGTTCCACGTTGGAGTGGCGATGCCAACTTCATGCCAGTCATTGGTAAGACAAAAGTGATTTCACAACTACTCGATGAGACTCGTGCCGCCTTATCTGAGGGTTGGAACCTGGTCTAAATATTCTTTGATCTGGTCGATGCCGATGCTCGTCCCTTCCACCCACGGAAGAGCGGGGAAGAGTAAGCCTGCTGCGAAACTATCTTCACCGGATTCAGCTAACGCCTCGAGATACTCCTCCCGAAATTCAGCGACAAGTTCAATATGTTCTGGATCGGCGGAACGTAATGTGGCCTCGCCATTTGTGTAATCGGCTATTTCAAGCCTCTCTAGATTAATGAGTGCGGCGGGGCGCCCATCATCTCCATGTAATACAAGATACGGCGAGACCACAGGATCGAGCATTTTCGAGGCGATTGCAGTCATATCTTCAAAATCGATCTCACTGACCAAGAGGTCACAGATAACTACAAGTGAGGGGATGTAGAGCTCGCGGGCAATACGCCATTTTTCGAGATCGGCGCTGACAATGCCATCTTGAGCGCTCACGAGAAAGAGGGCAACATCGCACTCTTGCAGATCGGCATTTTCAAGGCCTAAAGCGTCCGCTAGAGGTAGGGATTTGCTCCCAACTATTGCGACTTTCGGCGAATTAATTAGGTCTGACACAGTATCCGAGCCTACGATGTAATCGTGATATCGGCCTCCATCAAAGCACCAGTGACACGGGTCGTCACCCCACTCTGCCGCTGGCTCTTAAGTAAAGGTGTAACTGCAAACTGGCTAAGCGCAATCGGAGGACTCGGAGCCAGTATTAGCGCCATCGCCTTCTTTAGTCATGGCAACTATTTCTGGGGCATGGTGGTAACGCTCTTCTTCATTCTCTTTGATCTCTTGGATGGAACGCTGGCTCGCATGTCTGACTCCGGCGGTTCCAAATGGGGAGCGCTACTTGATTCCACCCTGGACCGAATCTCCGACGCAGCGGTGCTCGGTTCTCTCGCCTACTTTTTAATGAAGAGCCATGATCGATTGGTTCCAGTTCTCGTCGTGGCGCTGGTTGCAGGTGGTCTTGTCTCCTATATCAAGGCACGCGCTGAAGGACTTGGAATTCCTTGCAATGGTGGTCTGGCAGAGCGGACCGATCGATTGATCATCATCTTTGTAGCTCTCGGCTTTGCCGGTCTAGGTGTTCCTTACATATTGGCAGTTGGCTCTTGGTTGCTGGCAGTTGCAAGTGTGTATACCGTCTGTGAACGATTAGCAATTGTTTACCGCGCAACCAAGAGACTCTAACTGGACCGCGTAAGTGTCATTTACCTATCTGGCGTACTTCATCGCCTGGAAGATTCTGGGATATCTGCCTGAGGATAAGGCTTATGGATTGATGTATTGGATCGCCGATCAAATCACCAAGCGCAATCCATCTGGCGTGCAACGGATGCGTAGCAACTATCTGCGAGTGCGCCCGGATATCTCCGAACCTGAACTTCAATCTTTGGTGAAGGAGGGGATGCGCTCCTACCTGCGCTATTGGTGTGACACTTTTAGATTGCCGCTCTGGTCCGGCGAAGAGATAGTTAGACGCACAACGGTGATCAATGGACACCTTCTTCTTGAGGCGTTGGCGCAGGGCAAGGGAGCTGTCGTCTCACTTCCGCATGCTGGCAATTGGGATCATGCTGGTGCTTACTATTGCCAAACCGGTTGGCCGATCGTCACCGTCGCAGAACATTTGGAGCCAGAGCGACTCTTCAAGAAGTTTTTGGCCTATCGAGAATCAATTGGCATGGAGGTCCTGGATGCCAGCGCTCGTTCACTCGCGCTTCTCTCCCAGAGATTGCGCCAAGGCCGCTTGGTTGCTCTTGTGGCCGATCGTGATCTTTCAAAGAATGGCGTTGATATCACCTTCTTTGGGTACCCAGCCCGTATGCCTGCAGGACCAGCTTTACTCTCGATTCAAACTGGAGCTCCCTTTCTCACAGCCTTCGTTCGCTATATAAACACTGGCATTGAGATCACATTTGAACCAATAATTGAGGTTCCAGAGGAAGGTAAAAATTCCGAGAAGGTAAGCAGGATGATTCAAGAGTCGGCCAACCGATTGGAGCGACACCTCAGGGAGCATGTAACTGACTGGCACATGTTGCAGCGCATTTGGATTGATGGCGATTTTAAGGAACGCGAATGAGCGAACGAAAATTGCGGATCGGAATGGTCTGCCCTTACGGGTGGGATATTCCTGGGGGAGTACAAATACACATTAGGGAACTCGCTCAACATTTCATCTCTCGAGGACATTACGTATCCGTTATTGCACCAGTTAGCGATGAAGATTCAATCGTAGATCCCTGGTTGGTAAGTGCCGGTCGCCCAGTTCCAATTCCATTTAACGGTTCGGTGGCGCGGGTTCTCTTCGGTCCGATTGCTGCATCAAGGGTTCGGCAGTGGATCGCTCAGGGTGACTTCGATGTACTGCACATGCATGAACCGGGAATCCCATCTATCTCACTGCTGGCGTGTTGGTCTGCAGAAGGCGCCATGGTTGGAACCTTTCATGCGTCTACTCCCAAGCTAAGAGCCATCGCATCAGTCGGACCACTGATTGAACCGATGATAGAAAAACTTAGTGCGCGGATCGCAGTGAGCGAGATGGCGCAAGCGACCCTCAACAATCTTTATGGGACAGAGGCAGTGGTCATTCCCAATGGAATTGATTACGCAAGATTTGCACGCGGTGCAGAGTCGAAACCATCGCGTGGCGATCATCCGCGAATCGGATTTCTCGGACGCTTTGAGGAGACGCGAAAAGGTCTTCCACTTCTTATTGAAGCCTTACCGAAGATTCTAAAGTCAATTCCAAATCTTGAATTAGTGGTAGCTGGTCCAGGCGATCCCGAGAAAATTCTGGCGAAGGTGGATCCACAAGTGGCAAAACAGATCACCTTCTTGGGTCGACTTTCAGAAGAGGAGAAGGTGCACTTCCTTTCCGGCGTTGATCTGTATATAGCCCCAAATACCGGCGGTGAATCCTTCGGAATCATCTTGGCAGAGGCGATGGCCGCTGGAGCCCCTGTACTTGCGAGCGATATTCCTGCCTTCGTGGACCTACTTTCAGTTGGAGATTGCGGCGCCACTTTCAAATCCGAAGATTCAGGAGATCTAGCCAAGAAAACCATCGAACTCATACGGAATTCGGCGCGATTACAACAACTTGCTGAGAATGGACTGACTTCTGCGATTCGCTTCGACTGGGGGAGCGTCGCGGCACAGATAATGAGCGTCTATGAAGTTGCTATGACTGGTCAAGCCAAAGTGGCGGTGGGCTCTGAAAATGCGAGTTGGAAGAAGGGGAGAGAGCGATGAAGTTTGCCGCAGTTCTCATCGTTGTACTTCTCTTCATGTGGTACCTGTCATTTTCAGCAAGCCGATTGGACCGCCTCCATCACCGCGTCGAAACCTCCTGGGAGCATCTCGATGCACTTCTTCAACGTAGAGCGGCGTTAGCCCTGGAGATCTCACATCAATCTGATCTAGATCCGGCGACTGACTTGATCTTGACCCAATCGGCGTATGTGAGCCGTGAAGAGGCGATTATGGATCGAAACGATGCTGAACGTTCGCTCTCTGAATCGTTGAAGTTTCTACGTGAACTAGGACGCAGCGGTGAAGTTGCGATCTCGGTGCCTCTTCTCGAAGAGCTGAGTGCTCTGACTGAGAAAATAACATTGGCTATTGCCATCCACCTTGAAGCGGTGAGTTCTGTAGCTAAATTGCGCTCCCGTCCGATTTACAGACTCTTTCATCTTGCAGGAAAGGCAAAGTTGCCAAAAATCTATTCATTCGAAGAGGACTCTTTGTGATCAAATCCCATCGTCTCTTGGTTTTAACGAGCGCAATTATTCTGCCGGTTTTGTTCCTAGCGGGTTGTGGCGCTACCAAAAAATCTGCACCCACTGCAGCGGTAGTTCCAACTAATGCACTGACTGGATTGCCTGGAATTAATGGGCCGGTTCTCTTTGTAAAAGTCGATGACACTCAACCTGCGCATCCCCAGATCGGTTTAGATAGCGCAGATGTGATTTACATAGAGCAGGTTGAAGGCGGACTGACTCGTCTCGCTGCAGTCTTCAGTAACAAATTGCCGGCAGAGATAGGTCCGGTCCGATCTGCACGCATCAGCGATATTGATTTGATGGCAAATTACGGTCGAGTTGGAATGGCATATAGCGGAGCGCAAACAATCTTCTTACCTGTACTGCGTGCCTCGAATATTGAAGATATCGGCGCTGATACCGAGCCCGCTTCCATCTTCTCGCGTGATCCGGTTCGTACTGCTCCAACGAATCTCTTGGTGAATCCGAAGGCGTTGCTCAATAAATCAATCAATGTTGAACACAGACCCATCGTCACGGCCAAGTCGGTGGGGTGGAAGTTTGGTCCACTACCTTCTGGAGGTACCGCAATTAAAAGTGCAGAGGTGAAGTGGCCTGCGGGTAAATACAAAGCGGTCTGGTCTGCGAGCACTCAAAAATGGAAATTGATCTACGACGATGCACCCGATATTGCGGCGGATGGAGTTCAGCTTGGTTCTCCTACCTTCCTGATCCAAGAAGTCAGCATTACTCCATCGATCTATCACGATCACCTCGGAAGCTATACGCCATTTAGCAACACCATTGGCTCTGGAACGGGTTATCTACTACGAGATGGCGAGGAGATTCCGGTCTATTGGAACCGCGCCACCGCTACCGATCCCACCACCTGGACGCTTAAAGATGGCTCACCGGCTTATTTCCACACTGGACAGGTTTGGGTCGCCTTGACCGATCAACAGCCCAGCTTTACCTACCCAGTTTCCAGTACGCCAGCACCCACCGCTTCAAAGTAGACTTGGGCTCTTGCCCCTAGGGCACAACCTAGGTTTTGCTGGCACAAGGAGATGGAATGTCTGAGAACACCGAGAAGGTAACTGGCACAGGTCGCGTCAAGCGAGGTATGGCTGAGATGCTCAAAGGCGGCGTCATCATGGATGTCGTCAACGTTGAGCAGGCGAAGATCGCTGAGGATGCTGGTGCGGTCGCTGTGATGGCTCTAGAGCGCGTGCCTGCCGACATCCGCGCACAAGGCGGAGTCGCCCGTATGTCTGATCCTGACATGATCGAGAAGATCCAGGCCGCGGTTTCTATTCCAGTTATGGCGAAGGCCCGTATTGGTCACTTTGTTGAAGCGCAGGTCTTGCAGAGCCTCGGTGTTGATTACATCGACGAGTCAGAGGTACTAACTCCAGCCGATTATGAGAACCACATCGATAAGTGGAACTTCACTGTTCCCTTCGTATGTGGCGCAACCAATTTGGGTGAGGCGCTACGCCGCATCAATGAGGGTGCAGCAATGATTCGCTCCAAGGGTGAAGCGGGAACCGGTGATGTCTCTAATGCAACCACCCACATGCGCAAGATTTCCCAAGAGATCCGTCGCCTTACTTCTATGCGCGAAGATGAGTTGTACGTTGCAGCGAAAGAGATTCAGGCACCCTATGAACTCGTCAAGGAAGTAGCACAGACTGGAAAGTTGCCGGTCGTTCTCTTTACAGCTGGGGGAATTGCAACGCCGGCAGATGCAGCGATGATGATGCAGCTCGGCGCAGATGGAGTCTTCGTCGGCTCTGGAATCTTCAAATCTGGAAATCCTGCCGCTCGCGCTAGCGCATGCGTCAAAGCAGTTACTTATTACACCGATGCCAAGGTGATCGCCGATGTCTCTCGTGGACTGGGAGATGCAATGGTGGGAATTAACGTCTCTGATATTCCAGTTCCACACCGTTTGGCTGAACGCGGCTGGTAACGGCGCGCTCCTTATATGCTGGTTGGTGTTTTAGCGCTCCAAGGTGATTTCCGAGAGCACCTCTTCGCGCTAGCCGAGTGCGGGGTAGATGCGATCGCGGTGAAAAGCCTGGATCAAATCAATGAGATTGATGCCCTTATTTTGCCTGGTGGAGAGTCAACCACCATCGCAAAGTTAGCGCGAACATTCGGACTCTTTGATCGAATTTCAGAGCGGATTCATGCAGGACTTCCGACTTATGGGTCATGCGCGGGGATGATTCTTCTCGCAGATCGCATTGAGGGTGCTGCCGTAGGTCAAGAGAGTTTTGGCGGTATGGATATCACCGTACGACGCAATGCCTTTGGGCGTCAGGTCGACTCCTTCGAGGCTAATTTGAACATGGTTGGAATTACCTCTCCCGCCGTCCGGGCTATCTTTATCCGTGCCCCTTGGGTTGAGTCCGTTGGATCGGGTGTTGAAGTTTTGGCATCTGTAGAAATTGAGGGAGAATTGCACCCTGTTGCGGTCCAGCAAGGAAACCTGTTGGCAACCTCATTTCACCCAGAAATAACGGGGGATAATCGGGTGCATCGCTACTTCATAGAGAATATATGCAAGGCGGCCGTTGCGTAACAACGCGCACGGCTCAAAAGAGTCAGAACAAGGTTGGTGAGTTAAATGTCAGGCCATTCCAAATGGGCAACGACAAAGCATAAGAAGGCGGTAATTGATTCACGTCGCGCCAAGAATTTTGCAAAACTGATTAAAGCGATCGAGATTGCAGCCCGCAACGGTGGACCCGATATTGATGGCAACCCAACGCTCTTTGACGCCATTGCTAAGGCAAAGAAAAACTCTATGCCGGCAGACAATATTGAACGCGCGGTAAAGCGCGGAGGTGGACTCGAGTCCGGTGGCGCCGATTGGCAGACCATCATGTACGAGGGCTATGCACCTGGTGGTGTTGCTCTCATGATCGAATGTTTGACGGATAGTCGCAATCGCGCTGCCTCTGAAGTTCGTGTTGCCGTAACTCGCAACGGCGGATCGATGGCTGATCCAGGGTCGGTCTCGTATATGTTCAACCGCAAAGGCGTTGTCATTGTTAATAAGACTGCAGGCATTACCGAAGATCGCATTCTCGAGGTTGTTCTCGATGCCGGGTGCGAAGAGGTAAATGACATGGGAGATTCTTTCGAGATCGTCTCTGAGCCGAGCGACCTTGTAGCCGTTCGCACTGCGCTTCAAGGAGCCGGGATTGATTATGAGTCAGCCGATACCTCGTTCTTGCCATCGCTCTCTGTCCCGCTTGATGCAGAGACCGCGACTAAAGTCTTTAATCTGATTGATGCTATTGAAGAGCTCGATGATGTGCAGAACGTCTATGGCAACTTCGATGTGTCTGACGAGGTAATGGCTAGCATCGCCCAATAGGCTTACTTGCATGAGAGTGCTGGGGATCGATCCGGGTTTAACCCGATGCGGCCTTGGCGTTGTCGAGAGTCGCGGTTCCAACGCGCTCTACATGGTCGATGTTGGGGTAATTCGTACAACCGTTGATGCACCTTTAGAGGCGCGGCTACTCGAGTTAGAAACCGCGATCTCGCTGTGGATTGAACGAATTGAACCCGATGTGATTGCCGTCGAAAGAGTCTTCTCGCAATTAAATGTAAAGACTGCAATGGCCACAGGACAAGCAGCGGGAGTTGCGCTTTTGCTTGCAGCAAAGGCGGGGATTCCAGTTGTGATGCACACTCCCTCTGAAGTCAAAGCCTCAGTGACTGGATCGGGTCGTGCGGATAAGAAGCAGGTGGCACTTATGGTGCAACGTCTCTTGCGCTTAGATGCGATACCTAAGCCAGTGGATAGCACTGATGCTTTGGCCCTAGCGATTTGTCACCATTGGCGAGGGGTGGGAGATTCTAAGTTAGAGATCGCTTTGGCTAATGAAAGAGCTCGACTCACATCTCGTGCTACTAAGGCGACTCCGGCATGATCGCCTCGGTCTCCGGTGTTGTTAAAGCGGTTCGTTCTGGTTCAGTTGTGGTTGAGGTCGGAGGCGTAGGGCTTCTTATCAATGTACCCGCGCGAATTGCGGCGGGGTTGGTCACGGGAACATCTACCTCTCTTCATACGGTACTTGTCGTACGCGAAGATGCGCTGACCCTCTACGGATTTGAATCAGTGCTTGCTCGTGAGATCTTTGAACTCTTGCAGACGGTCACGGGTATTGGCCCCAAGGTCGCGCAATCTGCGCTCAATGTTTATGAGAGCGAAGAGATTTTGAGTGCGATAAAAAATGAGCAGAGTGAACTTCTTGAACGCATCCCGGGTCTGGGCAAGAAGGGGGCGCAACGATTAGTTCTTGAGCTGAAAGATAAGTTAGATGTGTATGCCGTCTCAGAGATCTCTGATTCAGGTGCATGGAGGGATCAATTAAATAGCGCACTAGTCGGCTTAGGTTTCTCTGCTCGCGAGAGTCAAGAACGAATCGAGCAACTCACAACCCAATTTAAAGATCTTTCGAAGGAACCTATATCTGAACTTCTTCGCGCAGCTCTATCTGGTGGTGTAACAAAGTGAGCGAGTCGGTAACCAGCGATTTCGCGGACGACTCTGAGAGAGTTCAAGAGTTAGCGCTTCGTCCTAAGAACCTAGGGGAGTTCGTTGGCCAAAAAAGAGTTGCGGGACAGATCGATCTTCTCCTAACCGCTGCACGCTCTAGAAAAACTCCAGCTGACCATATTTTGCTTGCCGGACCTCCGGGCCTGGGTAAGACAACTCTGGCAATGATTATTGCCAACGAAATGAACGCACCGATTCGGATTACGAGTGGACCTGCTATTCAACATGCAGGCGATCTGGCATCTATTCTCTCCTCATTAGTGGAGGGAGAAATTCTATTTTTGGATGAGATACATCGTATGTCTCGCCCCGCCGAAGAACTTCTGTACATGGCGATGGAGGATTTCCGCGTTGATGTTGTAGTCGGAAAGGGGGCGGGCGCAACTGCGATCCCTCTCTCCTTGCCACATTTCACGTTGATTGGCGCGACTACAAGAGCTGGATTGTTGCCAAGTCCGCTACGAGACAGATTTGGGTTTACCGCTCAACTAGATTTTTATGGGGATGAGGAACTCTCCACGATTGTCAGGAGAAGCGCTCAGTTACTCAAGGTTCCAATCATCGAAGATGCGATTGTCGAGATTGGCTCCCGTTCTCGGGGTACCCCGCGAGTGGCTAATAGGTTGTTACGACGAGTTCGAGACTATGCCGAAGTTCATAGCGATGGATCTGTAGATCTGGCTGGAGCTCAATCAGCCCTAGCCATGTATGAGGTCGATCTCCTTGGCCTCGATCGGCTCGACAGAAACCTTCTAGAGACGCTGATCCATAAATTCAAGGGGGGCCCTGTTGGGCTTACAACTCTGGCAATGTCCATGGGTGAAGAGGCTGAGACCCTTGAGAGTCTGGCGGAGCCTTTTCTGTTGCGACGAGGGTTATTGGCTCGAACACCGCGCGGTCGAATGGCTACCGCAGCTGGGTGGAATCACCTAGGGGAGACACCGCCGCAAGGAGAACTTGGCATTTTAGACATGCCCTCACTGGATGCCTAGACTTGCGTCTTATGTCTGCCAACATTTCTAAATCAATTAAGTCCCAGGCCAAGCCCGGACGAACCCTCGCCATTCTGGCCCTCGTCTTGGTCGCCTTCAGCGCTCTGGCTTTTATCCAGAACGACAAGGTCAAGCTCGGACTCGATCTTCGTGGGGGTACCAGCGTCACCTTGCAGCCAAGAGTTGCCAAGGGGGGAACGGTTTCATCAGCTGATATTGCACAGGCGGTAGCGATCATCCGTCAGCGCGTGAATGCTTACGGTGTGGCTGAAAGCCAGGTAACAGCACAAGGAACTGGCAACAACCAGCAGATCGTTATTTCGGTTCCAGGTGCGACCGGAACAAGCATTGTCGACCAGGTTGGACAGACCGCTGAGCTTCGCTTCCGTCAGGTACTCGCTGTTGGCGCCGGAAATTCCAAGACCACATCCACCTCGAGCACCTCGACCTCAACAGTCGTTGTTCCTCCCAAGGGATCCAAGGCAACTCCAACTCCTACGCCTACCAAGGCTGCGGTATTAACTCCGACATATCCGACTGGTGTTACTGCTGCTCTTGATGCGAAATTTGGTGCACTCGATTGCACCAAGGCTGCAAATCGCCAAGGTGGAAATATCGACGATCCGAACTCTCCGATCATTGCATGTAATAGAGATGGAAGCGCCAAATATATTCTTGGACCTGCAGAGGTAGTTGGTACCGACATTGCTAGCGCTAGTGCCAACCTGGACCAGACAAATGGAAATGGTTGGATGGTTCTCTTGAACTTCAAGAGCGCTGGAACTAAGAAGTTTGCTGCGATTACAACTCGAGTTGTTAAATTGGCATCACCTCAGAATCAAGTAGCCGTGGTTCTCGATGGGCTTGTTGTTACATCTCCCGCTATTCAATCTGCAATCACCGCAGGTAATGCACAGATCACAGGTAACTTCACTCAGGCCGACGCCACCACTTTGGCAGATCAACTTAAGTACGGTGCACTTCCACTGGCATTTGATCGCGGAGATGTAGAGCAAGTTTCTCCTACATTGGGCTCTAACCAGTTGCATGATGGTTTACTTGCTGGACTCATCGGACTCCTGCTTGTCGTCATCTACTCGATTCTCTACTACCGCGGTTTAGGAGTTGTGAGCGTTGGTTCGCTCACCATTGCAGGAGGTATTACCTATCTCCTCTTTATCTTGCTAGGTAAATGGATCGGCTTCTCGCTATCACTTGCTGGTATTGCCGGTGCAATTGTTTCTATTGGTATTACCGCCGACTCGTTCATTGTTTACTTCGAGAGATTACGTGATGAAGTTCGCGATGGAAGATCGCTGCGAACCGCTGTTGATACTGGTTGGACCCGTGCTAAGCGCACCATCATCGTGGCCGACTCGGTCTCTCTCATCGCTGCAGCGCTGCTGTACTTCTTCGCCGTGGGTGATGTGCGTGGTTTCGCCGCAACGCTTGGTCTAACGACCTTCGTGGACCTCTTCGTAGTCTTCTTCTTCACAAAACCATTAGTCACCTTGCTCTCGAGGTTACATTTCTATGCAAGTGGACATCGACTCTCTGGCTTTTCGGCAGCTAGCTTAGGTGTTGTAACACGAAAGGATGTCGCTTAAATGTCACGTTTATCTGGAATGGGCGGCCGCCTCTATCGCGGTGAAAAGTCCTTTGACATTATCGGTAAGCGCCGTCGCTTCTACGCGCTCTCCGGAATCGTAATCATCATCTCTGCAGTTGCACTTTCAGTACAGGGCCTCCACCTTGGAATTGAATTCAAGGGCGGCTCCGAATTCACCTTCTCTGCTTCATCTGTCTCGGTAGCTCAAGGACAAAAGGCAGTGACTGATAGTGGAATAACCTCCGAGACCATCGTGCAGAAAATTGGAACTAACAAGCTCCGCATCACGACCAAGACTCTGACAAACGCTCAAAACGACGCTATTGAGAACTCCATTGCTAAGGATTTCAATATCCCTATCGCGGATATAAACGTTCTGAGTATCGGTCCATCATGGGGTAAGGACATTACCCATAAGGCGATTCAAGCGCTTATTGGTTTCTTGTTAGTTGTACTTCTCTATCTAGCACTGGCATTTGAACCGAAGATGGCTCAAGCGGCGATCATTGCGGTTGTCCACGATATCTTCATTACCGTTGGTGTCTACGCCCTGGTTGGCTTTGACGTCACGCCGGCAACGGTTATCGGCTTCTTAACGATCCTTGGTTATTCGCTTTACGACACAGTAGTTGTCTTCGACAAGGTTCGTGAAAATACCCGTTCGATTACCAGCACAGGAAAGTACACCTATTCACAGGCAGCCAATCTGGCGGTTAATCAGACTCTCGTGCGTTCATTTAATACCTCTTTGATCGCGCTACTTCCAGTGGCCTCCATTCTCTTTGTGGGCGCTGGATTGCTCGGTGCAGGAACCCTGAAGGATCTCTCTCTTGCTCTCTTCATTGGTTTAGCGACCGGAACATATTCTTCGATCTTTATCGCAACACCAATCTTGGCAACGCTCCGTGAACGCGAACCTGCTATGCAAGCACTTGCAAAGCGCGTCGCGCAGCGCGGACCACAAGCACCAGGTGAGGCAGTTGTAATCAAGGGAGATGCAGAAGTCTCAAATATTGTGACTTCAACGCACTCTAAGGAGAATCGCGAACGCGGTCCTCGCAATCAACCTAAGCGCAAGAGCCGTCGATAATTTGGAGTGAGGGGAGGGGAGTGGGATGAACACTCTGCTAGCTCCCCTTGCCCAGACTCTCAGCGCAAACCTTCCTGAATTTAAAAGTGCCGAGCTTGAGCACGCCTTTGAAGTTGCCAGCGGCGCTCATGAGGGACAGGTTCGTAAATCCGGTGAACCTTACATAACCCATCCAGTTGCGGTTGCTGAAATCTTGGCGGAACTTGGGATGGATCAGGCGACAATAACCGCGGCACTTCTTCACGATACCGTCGAAGACACTCCTTACTCACTTGAGGCCCTACGCCATGACTTTGGCGATGAAGTAGCACAGCTAGTGGATGGTGTCACCAAGTTAGACAAATTGACCTACGGCCCCACCGCTGAGGCTGAGACCCTTCGCAAGATGGTCGTCGCCATGTCTAAGGACATAAGAGTCCTGGTTATAAAACTTGCCGATCGCCTCCATAACGCACGAACCTGGCAATTTGTCTCACCTGAAAGCGCCTCACGCAAAGCGCGCGAGACTCTAGATATTTATGCGCCACTGGCTCACAGACTGGGAATGAACGCCATTAAATGGGAGTTAGAAGATTTATCTTTCAAGGTGCTTGAACCCAAGAAGTATGAAGAGATCGAAAGACTCGTCAGTGAACGGCAACCTCTTCGTGAGAAGTTCACGGCTGAGGTCACAGACCAGATTGAACGTGATCTCGCGGTAGAAGGCATCAGAGCCACAATTAAAGGGCGCCAGAAGCACCTCTACAGCGTCTTTCAGAAGATGATTCTTCGCGGTCGGGAATTTGGCGAGATTTATGACCTAGTCGGAATTCGCGTCATCGTAGATGATGTGAGAGATTGCTATGCAGTTCTAGGAGCAATCCACGCCAGATGGAGTCCTATCCCTGGTCGATTTAAAGATTACATCGCGATGCCCAAGTTCAATCTTTATCAATCCCTCCACACCACGGTTATTGGACCAAATGGAAAAGCTGTAGAGATACAGATTCGAACCACCGACATGCATGCACGCGCCGAATTCGGAATCGCAGCACACTGGAAATATAAATCAAAGGGTCCCAAGAGCGTTGAGAACGATCCTGGAGTTATCTGGCTTAAGCAATTGCACGAGTGGCAACAAGAGAGTGAAGATGTAAGTGAATTCCTCGACACGCTTCGCTATGACTTACGGACTCCAGAGGTATTTGTTTTTACTCCAAAGGGGAGCGTTGTAGCTCTACCAGCTGGTTCGACGCCGGTGGACTTTGCCTATGCAGTTCATACCGAGGTCGGTAATAGATGTGTAGGTGCAAAGGTAAATGGGAAGTTGATTCCATTGGAATCGGCCCTTGCAAATGGCGACGTGGTGGATATCGTCACGAATAAAAGTCCTAATGCAGCCCCCAGCCGCGACTGGCTTAACTTTGTAAAGTCACCGAGGGCGCGCTCCAAGATCAAGGCCTGGTTCTCAAAGGAGCGACGAGAGGAGGCGATAGAGGCAGGTCAAGAATCGATAGCGCGGCAGATGCGCAAAGCAGGGATGCCTCTGCAGAAAATTCTGGCTGGTCAAGCCATCCTCGAACTGGCACACGAACTTCACTTTCCCGACATTGAGGCGTTGTATGCCTCAGTTGGTAACGGGCATGTCTCAGCAGCTTCTGTCATTGAGAAGCTGGCCCATCAACTCGGCAATGAAGAGGATGCTCCAGAGGAGAACATTGATCATCTCTTCCGCAGACCTACCGCGGCGAAGCGCAATTCTTCTGGAGTGGATGTTGAAGGCGCAGGTGATCTCTTAGTAAAACTTGCACGTTGCTGCACTCCGGTGCCTGGTGATGAGATCACGGGATTTGTCACGAAAGGCAGTGGAGTGAGTGTGCACCGCGCCGATTGCATCAACGTCAACGATCTTAAAGAGCACCAAGGCGATCGCATCGTTGAAGTTAAATGGAACAACAGCGCGCGAGCACTATTCCTGGTGAATATTCAAGTGGAAGCCCTTGATCGTTCAGGTCTTCTCTCTGACATCACCAGAACACTTGCAGATCAACATGTAAATATCTTGAACGCTGCTGTTAGCACCAGCAAAGATAGAGTCGCGCTCTCGCGCTTCACCTTTGAGATGGCCGACGCACTACATTTGGATACAGTTTTATCGGCGGTGCGCAGCGTTGCAGGTGTCTACGATGTTTACCGAGTCACCAACAACTAATTACTTTTTAAAGTCTGCTAGACCCTTTTGAGCTTCTGCAAGCCATGCCTTACGAGCGGCAGCGGCTTCGCGTGCAACCAATGCTTTAGCGCTTTGACCTGCGGCCTCTGCTTTTGCAGCCTGCTTCTCGTAGTTCTCGATCGCATCCAAGAGACCTTGCACAACGCTATTGGCGTGAGCGATTGCAGTTGGATCGCTGCGGCGTGAAACTTCTTGATGCAGAGAGTCGATCTCGGCTTGCACCTTTTCGAGTCGAGCTTCCAATGCAGCACGCTTGCTGCGTTCGGTCATTCCGATGCGATCCCACTTCTCATGCAGATCGTGGAACTTGTTGCGAGCGGCTTTAACATCTGTGACAGGAAGCAGCGCTTCGAATTGAGCGATCAGTTCTTCGCGCTTGGCAAGATTTGCAGCCATTGTTCCTTGGCGCTTCTCCAGGTCAGCCTTCTTGGCAGCGAAGAATGCATCTTGAGCCGCTTTGAACTCTTCCCAAAGTCTGGTGTCAACGCTCTTCTTGCCACGACCGGCGGCCTTCCAAGCATCCATCAGTTCCTTGAAGCGATTAGCGGTTGCTAGCCAATCTTTCGAGTCAGCAAGCTTCTTTGCCTCTTCGATGATGGCGCTCTTTGATTGAGTGACAGCAGCGCTCTGATTCTCTAGTTGGGCGAAATGGGTGCGGCGACGCTTATCAAATTTATTGCGTGCGCTAGAAAAGCGCTTCCAAAGATCTGCATCTGCCTTCTTTTCTAGGCGAGGAGCGGCCTTCCACTCATCGAGAAGTACTTTGAGACGATCGCCCGTGGCCTTCCAACTTTCGGAGAGGGCGAGTGACTCGGCCTCTTCTACTAATTTCTCTTTGATGGCAGTTGCCTCTGCGCGCTTAGCCTCCTTGGCAGCGTTCTCTGCGGCTTTGCGGGCTTCGTAAGCGGCTTTGTGACCTTCAATGAGCGAAGGAATTTGATCAACGGATTTTGCAAGCGTCACTAAGTCGCCTACACCGTTGAGATTTGCAATCTGCTCTTTAAGCTTTGTGACGGCGATCTGCGCATCGCTGGGAACCATGGCACCGCTCTTAATACGTGCGGCGAGAAGGGCTACCTCGGAAGCGACCGCTTCAAATTTGCGGACGAAGTAGGCGAGTGCCTCTTCGCTACTCTTTCCAGGATATGAACCAACGGCGCGCTCACCTTCAGGAGTGGTTACATACACTGTTCCATCTTCGCCAACTCGGCCAAATTTGGCTGGGTCACCGATGAGGGCTGATGCTGCACTGAGATTCTCTGTTTCTGCCATCTCTTGCTCCTTAGGTTGCGCGTCAGGTCTCTCTCAACTTCTCGAGATCAAACCTTTTCGTTAACGGTTATCTTGAAGCTCCGCCATGGGGCGTCGCCAGTCTCCTTGACCCTTCGATCAAGGGCTTAACGGTACCCTTAAAGCCTGTGCCTGGGAAAATTAGTACCCCAGCCCTAGGGAAGGCCTCCATGTGATTCTTGAGGTGATTCGCGCCCAATACTTCGCCACGAATTGCTGGATCTTTGCAAGCGGCAGGAATTCCGAGTGCTTCATCGTGGACCCCGGAATGATGATTCCCGACATGGTGGGGCCCATCAGTGAGGTAATCACTCGGCATAACCTCAAGCCGATCGCCACTGTCGTGACCCATGGTCATCTGGATCACACCTTCTCGGTACAGCCACTGGATTCTCGCTACGGTCTTGCGACATATATCCACCCCAAGGATCGAGAGTTCCTGGGCAATCCCTTTGGCATTTTGACCCCCGGTGGCCCAACCATCCCAATTCTGCAGGAGATGGGGGTCAGTGATTTTGCCGAACCCAGTGACGTTCGTGAACTTACCGATGGGATATCAATTGAGATAGCGGGCTTTACCCTCAAGGCTCTCCACGCTCCAGGACATACCCCTGGCTCCACAGTTTTCATCGTCAATGATGAACACCTGATCAGCGGTGATGTTCTCTTTCAGAATTCAATTGGCAACACCACGCAGCGACTTGGCTCTGAAACTGCCATGAAGAAGACGTTGCGCAACGTCATCTTGCCGCTGGATGATGAGCTAATTGTGCTTCCTGGCCATGGAGCGGAAACTACAATTGGGCGAGAGCGTAAGAACAATGCTTATTTGCAGGAGCGATATTTAAGGAGTGCTGATTAATGGCAAAGATTGCCGCCCCTAAGGGAGTGAGTGAATATTTCCCGGAGAGGTCCAAGCACTTCGAATATGTTCGCGAAACTCTTATCCGCTCTGCGAAGGTAGCAGGCTACGAGTTGATAGAACTTCCCGTCTTTGAAGATACAGAGCTCTTTAGACGCGGTGTTGGTGAGTCGACCGATGTGGTGAGCAAAGAGATGTTTAGCTTCGAAGATCGCGGTGGCAGACCAATCACACTGCGTCCCGAGGGTACGGCTGGAGTGATGCGCTCGGTCATTGAGAATAATTTGGATCGGGGACGGCTACCGGTGAAGGTCTATTACTCGGGGCAATTTTTCCGTGCAGAACGCCCGCAGTTGGGACGCTATCGCCAGTTCTATCAAGTTGGTATTGAGGCAATCGGCGTCGCAGATCCCCAGCTTGATGTAGAAGTTATTGCGGTAGCTGATCGTGCCTTTAAGAAGTTAGGCCTTAAGCGATACCGCCTTGAGATCACCTCGCTTGGAGATTCTGCCTCGCGCCAGAACTACTTGAAAGATCTTCGCACATATATCGATGGGATCACTCTTGACGAGGTAACGCGGGGGAGAGCTGCTATAAATCCATTGCGCTTGTTTGATGATAAGCGGCCGGAGATTCGTGAGCAGTTAATCAATGCACCAGTATTACTCGACTACTTAACTCCTGAGAGCACCCGCGATTTCGCTGCGGTACAAAGTTCGCTCGCTAAGTTGGGAATTGATTTCGTCGTTAACAAGCGGATGGTGCGCGGTTTGGATTACTACACCGATACCGCATTCGAATTTGTTCACGAGGATCTTGGTGCCCAATCAGGAATTGGTGGCGGAGGACGTTACGACGGACTCATGGCGCAACTCGGTGGACAGGAACTTTCTGGAGTCGGATTTGGGTTGGGTGTCGATCGCATCCTTCTAGCCTGTGAAGCGGAGCAGATACCGCTCCCTGAAGAGTTGAGCCTAGATCTTTATATCGTGCCTCTAGGTACAGGTGAGCAAGCCCTGGCCTTGGCAGAGGAACTTCGATCGGCGCAGATCCGTGTAGATCTAGCTTTCGGAGATAAGGCGCTCAAGGGCGCAATGAAATCTGCCGATAAGAGCGGTGCGAAATTTAGTTTGGTCCTAGGCGCAGATGAGCTCGCTTCGGGAGTTGTGAAATTGAAGGATATGAAATCTGGGGAGTCGGACTCGGTTACTCTTGGCTCTTTGGTGAACGAACTTAACGCACGAATTTCAAGCTATGGAGAGCGCTCTTAACATGCTACGCACACATGATGCAGGTTTACTCACAAAGTCCGATGTTGGATCAACCGTTGTTCTAGCGGGGTGGGTAGCCAGACGTCGTGATCACGGGGGCGTGGCCTTTATCGACCTACGTGACTCCTCAGGTGCGGTTCAGATCGTCATCAAAGATGAGATCGCTGGAGCGCTTCGGGCAGAGTGGTGCGTTCTCATTACAGGAACTGTTCGTCAACGACCTGCTGGAAATGAAAATCTCAATATCGCAACCGGTGAGATCGAGATCGATTGCGAAAAGCTAGAAGTGCTTAGCGAGGCTGCTCCGCTTCCATTTCCTGTAGATAGCGGTGATCTTTCTAATATCAGCGAAGAAATTCGTTTGAAGTATCGCTACCTCGATCTTCGCCGCGAAGGTCCTGCTCGCAATTTGCGACTGCGCTCTAAGGTTACTTCGACAATTCGCTCGGTGATGGACCGCCTCGATTTTCATGAGATCGAGACTCCGTACCTCACTCGCTCAACACCAGAAGGTGCACGCGACTTTCTAGTTCCCGTGCGATTGCAGCCAGGAAGTTGGTATGCGCTTCCACAGTCACCACAACTATTCAAACAGTTGCTCATGGTCGCCGGGATGGAGCGCTATTACCAAATTGCGCGCTGTTTCCGTGACGAGGATTTCCGAGCTGATCGCCAACCTGAGTTCACTCAACTTGATATTGAAATGTCATTTATTGATCAAGAAGATATCTTGCGGGTGGCAGAAGAGATCTTGGAAGAGGTTTTTCTTAAGACTGTCGGATATCAAATCCCGCGTCCGATTCCACGGATGACATATGCCGAGGCGATGCGACGTTATGGATCTGACAAACCAGATCTACGATTTGGTCAAGAGATTATTGAGGTCAAGGATTTCTTTAAAGATACGACTTTCCGTGTATTCCAAGCAGATTATGTCGGCGCTGTTGTCATGCCTGGGGGAGCATCATCTCCTCGTCGCGAACTCGACGCTTGGCAAGATTGGGCTAAGGCTCGTGGTGCAAAGGGACTCGCATACATCTTGGTTCAGGAGGATGGAAGCCTTGCTGGACCGGTTGCCAAGAATTTGTCAGAATCTGAAGCCGTTGGAATTGCCGCCTTTACGAAGGCTCAACCTGGTGACGCTATCTTCTTCGCGGCTGGAACTAAGAGCACATCACAATCACTCTTGGGTGCAGTGCGATTAGAGATTGCCTCGCGATACAACTTAATTGAACCAGGGCGTTGGGAGTTCTTATGGGTGGTAGACGCACCTATGTTTGAACCAGTCGATGCTGACAACCCAAGCGCTGGTTGGACCGCCGTGCATCACCCCTTCACCGGACCAAAACCTGAATTCGCTGAAAGTTTTGACAAGGATCCAGGCAACGCCTTGGCCTATGCCTACGACATCGTTCTTAATGGCAATGAGATCGGTGGGGGATCAATTCGTATCCATAAGCGCGAGATGCAACAGCGCGTCTTCGACGTGATTGGCTTAACTCCCGAAGAGGCGAAAAGTAAGTTCGGATTCTTGCTCGAGGCCTTCAACTATGGACCTCCACCACATGGTGGAATCGCCCTCGGAATGGATCGACTCTGTGCGCTCCTTACTGGGGCCGAGTCGATTCGGGAAGTGATCGCCTTTCCTAAAACCGCAAGTGGCGGAGATCCGCTGACTGGTGCTCCAACTCCTATTACAGCTGCCCAGCGCAAAGAGGCCGGCGTTGACTTCAAGCCTGAAGCCAAATAAATAACCTTCCACGCTCATAAGTTCAGGTAGGCTAAAGGTATGGGTCCAGGAGGCATTGCAACCATCATCGTGGCGAGCTCGCTGCTCATCGTCTCGGTTGCGATCGCCTATGCCATCAATCGAATTGGCAAGCTGATTGATGAGGTCAAGAAGACGGTTCAGAGCGTGAACAAGATCGTCTCGACCGCGGAGAACTTCACCGAGAAGGTGACTGGTTCAATCTCGAATCTTATTGAGAAGAATTCCGGATTTTTAAAGGTTGTTGGTTCCCTCATGGCCGCCTTCGCAGGCAAGAAATTTGGGCGCTCCGATCGGGAGTACGAGTAATAGGTGGAATCTGCAGAAATCAGAGCGCGATGGTTGCGCTTCTTCGAGTCCGATAATGCCCTTGGACTAAAACATACGGTTGTTCCTTCGGCATCTCTGATCGCTGATGACCCAAATCTTCTCCTTGTTAACGCTGGGATGGTTCCTTTCAAGCCTTATTTCTTGGGTGAGGTTAAACCTCCTTTTGCAAGAGCGACCTCGGTTCAAAAGTGCGTTCGCACCTTGGATATTGACGAGGTTGGCAAGACAACCCGTCACGCATCTTTCTTTCAAATGTGCGGAAATTTCTCATTCGGCGACTATTTCAAAGAGGGCGCAATCACCATGGCGTGGGAGCTGCTGACCAAGCCAATCGCACAAGGTGGATACGGTTTTCCTGAAGAGAAGTTGTGGGTCACGGTCTATCTCAACGACGACGAAGCAGCTGATATCTGGCATAAGAAGGTCGGCGTGCCAAAGGAGCGAATTCAACGCAGAGGAATGGCTGACAACTTCTGGTCAATGGGAGTAGCAGGCCCATGCGGTCCTTGCTCTGAAATTTATTACGATCGCGGAGCACAATATGGGCGCGAGGGTGGACCGATCGCTGATGAAGATCGCTACCTTGAAGTCTGGAACTTGGTCTTCATGCAGAATATTCGTGCAGATGGTGGAACAAAAGATGACTACCCAATCATCGGAGAGCTTCCTGCAAAGAATATTGATACCGGACTTGGACTTGAACGTACGGCTGCGCTTCTACAAGGTGTCGAGAACATCTACGAGATCGATACCACCATGCAGATTCTCTCCAAGGCTTCGGAGCTTGCAGGCGTCACATATGGAAAAGATCCCAAGAGCGATATCTCTCTTCGCGTAGTTGCAGACCATGCCCGAACATCAATGATGCTTATCGGAGATGGAGTCTTGCCAGGAAACGAAGGTCGGGGATATGTCCTTCGACGCATGATGCGTCGCACGATCCGGAATATGCGCATCCTCGGTGCCCCGGATCACAATTCCAAAGAACTCCTGTTATCAGCGATTGGTGCGATGTCTCCGCAATACCCAGAGCTACTTGAGAAGCGTGAACGTATTATTGAAGTCACAGAGTCTGAAGAGGAGTCATTCCTTTCGACTCTCAAAAGTGGAACGCAAATCTTTGATCTCGCCTCCTCTGAAGCAAAAAGCCAAAACGGTGCGACTCTCGCAGGAGATACCGTTTTCAAGCTCCATGACACCTACGGATTTCCTTTTGATCTGACCCTCGAAATGGCGACCGAGTCTGGCCTTAAAGTCGACGAGGCCGGTTTCAGGAAGTTGATGAAGGAACAGAAAGATCGCGCCAAAGCGGATGCTAAGGCGAAGAAGAGTGGACATACCGATCTATCTGAATATCGCAAGATCGTTGATGCACGTGGCAAGACAGATTTCATCGGTTATCAGCATCTTGAAGGTGAGGCCAAGATCCAAGCGATCATGGTTGATGGCGAAAATGTTGATGAGGCCTACGAGGGCGATGTAGAGATTGTTTTGGATCGCACACCTTTCTATGCAGAAGGCGGCGGACAACTTTCTGATGGCGGTTTCTTGCAATTGGCCAATGGGGCACGTATTGCAATCGACGATGTTCAAGCTCCAGTTCCTGGGCTGTATGTGCACCGCGGAAGAATCATCTCTGGCGCCGCGCAAATCAACGATCAACTCTTTGCGCAGATTGATCAAACCAGACGCAAAGCGATCTCTCGCGCTCACACCGCGACTCATATGGTGCACAAGGCCTTCCGCGAAGCGCTTGGAGAAAGTGCTACCCAGGCTGGATCCGAGAATGCTCCAGGACGTTTTAGATTCGATTTCCCGGCCGCTGGAGCGGTACCTGCCAGCGTTCTCAACGATGTAGAGGCTCGAGTTAACTCCGTTCTGATTGAGAATTTAGAGGTTACGGCAGAACAGATGAGCCAAGCCCGCGCCAAGGAGATCGGCGCAATGGCCCTCTTCGGTGAAAAATATGGCGATGTAGTTCGCGTCGTTAGCGTAGGTGACTGGGCGCGTGAATTGTGCGGCGGTACTCACGTTCACTCTTCTGCAGAGTTGGGCGTCGTTAAATTGTTGAGTGAGTCTTCGATCGGAGCTGGAGTTCGTCGCGTTGAGGCACTGGTCGGTGCTGACGCCTTCTCTTATCTGGCGCGTGAACATATTCTGCTTAACTCTCTGACCGAGATTATTAAAGGCGCAAGAGTTGAAGAACTCCCAGAGAGAATCTCTGATCTACTTAATAAAATGAAGAATATTGAGAAGGAACTTGCCGCTATTAAGTCCGCTCAAGCGCTGGCTTCGGTGAATGAGTTGGCAAAGGGATTTGAAACTATCGGCGAGCGAAAAGTTTTGGTCGCTCAAGTAGCGGATAGCATTACAGGCGATGATCTAAGGGTGATGGCGCTTGATCTTCGTAATCGCGATCCTCATTCAGTCGTTGCTCTGCTTTCTGCGCAGGCCGATAGAGTCACTCTTGTCGTTGCGGTCTCGCAACAGGCCATTGCCTCCGGAGTAAAGGCTGGGCAATTGGTGAAAATCGGATCTACCGTCTTAGGTGGCGGTGGAGGTGGTAAAGATGATTTCGCACAAGGCGGGGGAGTCGATTCCAGCAAAATTTCAGCGGCTATAGCTGATCTGAAGGCAGCGATAGGTTCCATTTAAGCCATGAGACACGGCCGGCGAATCGCCTTTGACTATGGCCAAGTTCGAATAGGTGTGGCAGCGAGTGATGTTTCAGGACTGATCGCATCACCCATTGCAACTCTTCAGGCAGAGGCTCCCGACTTACTCGAACAAATTAAATCTCTCTTCACCGAGTATGAGCCTATTTACATCGTGATAGGTGAGCCAAAGCATCTGTCAGGGGCTTCAAATCCATCGCTCCTTGCAGCCCACGCCTTCGGGGATTTGCTTAATACAATCACTGATCTTCCAATTCATTACGTAGATGAACGCATGTCGACTATTTCTGCCTCCAAGGTTTTACGCGGTGCTGGTTTAAATGCCAAGGAGAGCAAGGGCAAAATTGATGCCATGGCTGCGGTAGAAATATTGGAAAGCGCTCTTGCGCGCGAGAGAATTGCTGGCGCTCTCGATGAATAGGCCGAAACAACGCAACCTCATCACCGCCTTCATAGTGCTGTTGCTATTGCTTGTAACTTTAATAGTTCAACGGATCATGGTGTTAAATGGCAGCGCCGACTACCCAAAGGGAACCCCTGGACATTTGGTGAGCATAACCATCACCAAGGGAGAGACTGGAACCGCTATCGCTGAAGATTTGGCAGCCGAGCATGTAGTTGAGAAGGCCTCCACTCTCATAAAGAAGCTGATCGCAGGTCATATCGTGGGAATCGCACCAGGGGTGCATCTCATTCAAAGTGTGATTCCTAGTGATCAGGCGATCTCTGAACTGCTCGACCAGAAGCGAATTGTTGATTCGATCTATGTCTTGCCTGGATCAACGGAAGCCGACATTCTCAAAGAGTTGCATTTGGTTACTTCTCTCACTCAATCAGACTCATTGAATACCCTTCAACCTCTCTTCGCCAATCCATCGAATTCCCTTGAGGGCCAATTGGCTCCGCTTCAATACTCATTCGCACCGAACACAACCACTCATGATGCCTTGGCTGAGATGTTGAAATCATTTAGCGATGAAGTTAGCGCCACGAAGTTGGCGCAGGGATATGAGCACTTCACTCCTTATCAAGTACTTACGGTTGCTTCACTCGTTCAGATTGAGGCGGATCCAGCCGATTATGCAAAGGTTTCGCGAGTTATTTACAACCGTCTATCTATTGGCATGCCATTGGAGTTAAATTCGACGGTTCAGTACGCCCTCGGATTACGAGGCCAGATTGGTCTGAGTATTAAAGCGACCAAAGTTGACTCTCTATACAACAGTTATTTACACACTGGACTTCCACCAACTCCTATTTCGAACCCATCCATCGCAGCGATCACGGGGGCTCTCAATCCCGAACCAGGAGATTGGCTCTACTTCATAACGGTAAAACCGCATGACACCAGGTTCACCAATAATTTCAACACCTTCGAAAATTGGTTCACCCTTTATAAGCAGAATGTTGCAACAGGGGCATTCAAATGATCAAGGCGGCAGTTCTTGGATCACCGATCACTCACAGCCTCTCACCGGCTCTCCACAAAAGGGCTTACGAATTACTTGGGGTTCCAGCGAGTTATGGATCGATAGAGCTAACGCCAGATCGTGCGCTCGATTTCTTCAAAGGTGCGCTGGAAGAGGACTGGACTGGATTTTCATTGACCATGCCGCTCAAGGAGACGATCTTCGATTTGAGAGAGTCGTTCGAAATCGAAATTGAACCAATCGCTCTTCGTATGCGCTCCGCTAATACCCTGCTCAAGATCGGGTCGAGCTATCGGGCGAGTTCAACTGACCGGACAGGTTTTCAGAGGTTGTTGAGTTCGGTGCCGAAGGATCGAGTAGCTGTCCTTGGTGGCGGGGGAACGGCAAGAGCGGCGCTGGGCGCGCTCGATGGTGAAGCGCACACGATAGATTTCTTATTGCGAAATTCCTCTCGATCCGAGACTTTGGCCAGAATTGCCAGTTCCAGCTCAGTTAATTTTTACGGGATGGATCACTCCCTTAAAGGCTACGACCTGGTCATTTCCACCGTGCCAGCAGGCGCATCTGATTTCATGGTGGATTCGATTGCATCAACTATCCCGACCTTCTTTGAAGTTCTCTATAACCCTTACCCAACCAAGTTGCTTGCCAAGGCGATTTCAATGGGAAGTAATGTCCTTGATGGAATAGACCTTCTTGTCGAGCAGGCCCTCGATCAAATCTCTCTCTTTAGCGGTCTGACCGTTGAATTCGATTCTTTACGTCCTGAGTTACTAGCGGTCGGTCGCGCACATCTGAGGTAGTTGTGGATAGTTACGAGCCTCGATCTGGTCGATTCTCTAGGCTTAATTATGACCTCATGCCTTCCATTGATCCTCTTATCGCCCTGGATCATTGCAAGTGATGTTAGGCGGCACGTGATTCCAAACCAGGCGTTGCTGGCACTTTTGGCTCTGATCGAACTCGTCCATGTGAGAAGTAGCCCTGCAATATTTCTCCACATCAACCTCTTTGCGATGTATCTCCTGGCGGGAGGTATCTGTATGCGTTCTCTTATTAAAGGACGTGTAGGGATGGGTGATGTAAAACTCTTCTCCCTCTTGGGGTTGATCCTCGGTTCGCCATCAAAAGTTCTCACAGCTTTGACCTGTGCATCTCTATTGGGTCTGGTGTGGCTCTTGGTAGAGCGAAAGAGAGTAATTCCATTCGCTCCTGCCCTGATTGGGGGAGCCCTATTTGCTCAGATATTGAGCTCTTAACGCGAGTGCGACGCGGCAGGTGCCTGATCTGACAGAATACGCCTATGTTGAGATGGCTTACTGCTGGAGAATCGCATGGTCCTGCACTCTCCGCGATTTTGGAGGGCTTGCCTTCCCACGTTTTAATCTCCACTGAGGCGATCGATCGCGATCTGCGTCGTCGTAGGTTGGGATATGGCCGAGGAGCACGTCAGAATTTTGAAGCTGACCTTGTGACTATTTTGGGCGGAGTGCGCCACGGCGAGAGCCAAGGTGGACCAATTGCTATTCAGGTAGCGAACTCCGAATGGCCAAAGTGGGAGAAGGTTATGGCGGCGGATGTCGTGCCGGCAGATGAACTCGCAGCTCTGGCTAGAAATGCTCCTCTCACTCGTCCCCGCCCAGGCCACGCTGATCTGGTTGGTATGCAGAAATACGACTTCCAAGATGCCAGACCAATCTTGGAGAGAGCAAGTGCGCGTGAGACCGCAGCACGTGTAGCGCTAGGTGCGGTTGCGCGCGCCTTTCTTGAACAGACAGTTGGCATTCAGATTATGAGTCACGTTCTCTCTATCGGTGGAGTTGGCAGCGGTGAGGATTATGAGTTGCCTACATATGAGGATCGCGAGAGAGTCGATGCCGATCCGGTTCGCTCTTTTGACCCTGTAGCGAGTGCCGCCATGGTTGCTGAAATCGATGCAGCACATTCAGCGGGCGATACCTTAGGTGGAGTAATTGAGGTCTTGGCCTTTCATCTTCCACCGGGGCTAGGTTCTCATACGCACTGGGATCGTCGTCTCGATGCAAGATTGGCCGGAGCGATGATGGGTATTCAGGCGATTAAGGGTGTTGAAATTGGCGATGGATTTACCACGGCGAGACGTCGCGGTTCGGTAGCGCACGATGAAATTGAACGTGGCCCCGATGGCAAGATCACACGTAGAACTGATCGTGCTGGCGGAACAGAAGGCGGAATGTCGAACGGCGAGATCCTTCGAGTTCGGGCTGCAATGAAACCGATCTCAACCGTTCCAAGGGCGCTAGACACTATTGATGTTTCAACGGGGGAGCCGGCTAAGGCGATCAATCAACGCTCAGATGTCTGTGCAGTTCCGGCTGCAGGAATTGTTGCTGAAGCAATGTGCGCACTTGTGCTGGCTGATGCAGTGCTTGAGAAGTTTGGCGGAGACTCCGTCGCTGAAGTCAAGAGGAATTTTCAGAGCTATATAGATTCTCTCGAAATCAAGTAGATGCTACGTGCAATTCTCATAGGCCCTCCTGGGTCTGGAAAGAGTTCGGTAGGGAAGGCACTTTCCAGGGAGCTGTCTACAAGTTTTGAAGATACTGATGAATTGATAGTCGAAAAAACGGGTCGCTCTATTCCCGAAATCTTCGCTGAAGATGGTGAAGCAAAGTTTAGAGCGATCGAAAAAGAGGTAGTTTTATTAGCTCTTAGATCAAATATCGGAGTTATATCTCTCGGTGGCGGTGCGGTTCTTGATCAAGATGTGCAAGAGGCGATACGTAAAAGCGCAGCCCAGGTGATTCTTCTTCAGATTGGTCTTGGCAATGTTCTTGCCAGAATATCGAATAAGACAGACCGGCCGCTCGTTGCGCAAGATCCAGAACGCCAATGGAAAGATCTGCTGGCGGCGCGCGCCCCTATTTATGAGAGCTTGGCTACGATTGTTATTGCGACCGACAATAAGAAGCCATATGAGGTGGCTCGTGAATTGATGAGTCGAATGGGGCTAGCTCGTGAATGAAATTGCGGTACATGCAGAGATCGATTACAAGGTTAAAGTGGGTCAAGAATGGCTTCCATTCCTCCAAACGGTACGAACTGATCATACAAAAGTCTTAGTGGTTGCTCCGGAGAACGTTGTTCAGTTAGCAGGCCTTACAGAGTTGTCATCTCGCCTTAACTTCGAACTCTTCATCACCCCTGATGGTGAGGCCCAGAAGAACTTCACAACGGTGGAACAACTCTGGGTGAAGTTAGGCTCGTTGGAGTTCGGGCGACTTGATGCAATCGTTGGTATCGGTGGGGGAGCGACAACTGATCTCGCTGGATTTGTAGCTGCCACGTGGCTTCGTGGCATCGCTTGGTATGCGATTCCTACGACTCTCGCCGGCATGGTGGATGCTGCAGTGGGTGGTAAGACAGGAATAAATACTGAGGCTGGGAAGAATTTAGTTGGTTCTTTTTATTCACCACGTGCGGTCTGCGAAGATCTCACCTGGCTCGATTCACTATCAGATCGCGACTTTGCGGCGGGGTTAGCCGAGGTAATCAAGACCGGGTATATCCGTGACACTTCAATCCTGACAACTCTTCATGAGGTTCGTGATCTCAAGGAGGCGCGGAGACACTCCTTGGAACTAGTAACCAAGAGTGTCGCAGTTAAGGCTGACGTTATCTCGAACGATTTTAAAGAGGGCAAACTGCGCGAAATCCTCAACTTCGGTCACACGCTAGGCCATGCAATTGAGAAGAGTGCTGACTTCCAACTTCGCCATGGCGAGGCGGTCTCGATTGGACTTCACTATGCAGCTCTCCTCAGTGAGCCAGCTCTGGATTTTCCATCATCTGAAACCGCCAAGCTCAAAGCTCTTCTTGAAAAGTTTGGTCTCCCCACACAGATTGACCAAGAACGTTTTCCATGGGATCAACTCTTGGCGCTGATGGCTGGTGACAAGAAGAGTCGCGATGGCCGAATTCGATTTATTGGGCTTTCATCGGTTGGCCATCCCGCCTGGATTGAGTCTGCAGATTCCGGCCTGCTTCAGGCGACCTATGAGAGGATTGCAGAATGAACGGCACTCAAAGAGTCCTAGTCCTCAACGGTCCAAATCTAGATCGACTCGATCTGCGGGATTCAACGATTTATGGCTCCATGAACTTCCAGGAGTTATCCTCCTTTGTGATATCCAAGGCCGCAGAGATCGGCCTGAACGCGGAAGTCCGGCAGAGCAACTCCGAGTCCGAGATCATCACCTGGCTTCATGAAGCGGCCGACCAACGGATCCCAGTCATATTTAACCCCGCCGCCTTTACGCACTATTCCTATGCGATTCGCGATGCTGTGGCTATGTTGACGGCGCCCCTGATTGAGGTTCACTTGAGCAACCCGCTCTCGCGGGAGGAGTTTCGTCACACCTCCGTCATCTCAGGCGTAGCAAAGGGCACTATCGCCGGATTTGGCGCCAGCTCCTATGCCTTGGCACTCTCCGCGATGAAAGAGTTGATCTAACCTTCAGGTATTCTGCCCCAATGGCAACTACAAATGACCTTAAGAACGGCATGACCCTCGAGATCGAGAACAAGTTGTGGACCGTTGTCGAATTTCAGCACGTCAAGCCAGGCAAAGGCCCAGCTTTCGTCCGTACCAAGTTGAAGTTAGTCCCCGGCGGAAAAGTTGTGGAGAAGACCTTCAATGCAGGTGTAAAAGTTGAGGTAGCCCAGCTAGAGAAGCGCGATATGCAGTACCTCTATCGCGATGGCGACGGATTCATCTTTATGGATACCCAGAACTACGATCAAATCACCATTAGTCCTGAAGTTGTGGGCGATGCTGCCGATTACATGCTCGAGAACACGGAGGCAGTTGTCGCGGTTCACGACGGGAATCCTCTCTATATCGATCTTCCAGCCTCTGTTGAGTTGACCGTGACCTACACAGAGCCAGGTCTGCAAGGTGATCGCTCCTCCGGAGGAACTAAGCCGGCAACGGTCGAGACTGGAATTCAGATTCAGGTACCTCTCTTCATCAAGCAAGATGAGAAGGTTCTCGTTGACACCCGCACAGGTGCATACCTGGGCCGGGCTAATTCCTAGTTCGGGAGCAGTTAAGTGAGCGCGCGGCGCAAGGCGAGAAAACGGGCCCTGGATATTCTCTTCGAGGCTGATATGCGAAATACCGCTGCCACGACGCTTCTGGAAGAGCGTCCTATCGACGAGATATCGCAAGCAGATTATCTGCGTGCCTTGGTCCTAGGAGTGGTGGAACATCGAGAGAAGATCGATGAAATCATCCATACCTATGCCGAAGGCTGGGATATGGACCGGATGCCGATCATTGACCGAAATCTGATTCGTATTGCGCTCTACGAGATCTTGTGGAATCTCGAGGTTGACGACAAGGTCGCGGTATCGGAAGCGGTCGAGATTGCTCAAGAGCTCTCCACAAAAGATTCAGCCGCTTACATAAATGGAATTTTAGGCCGAGTAATCCTCCTTAAGTCGGTCATCTCACTCTCATAAAAGGGCTGGTACCCTTGCCGGAGCGAGATAACTCGCCCATCCTTTAACTGACGTCCTGTGAGGCGGCAAAGGAGCTTGTATGAGTGTTGTTTTGGATCAGAGCGAGATAGATCGTTCGCTTAAGCGCATTGCTCACGAGATTATTGAGCGCAATCATGGCCTTGATTCAGTGATTCTCTTAGGCATTCCCACGCGCGGAGTCACTCTGGCGCAACGAATCGGAAATTTTTTAGCGCAGATTGATACCCAAGTTCCAGTGGGCTCACTTGATATCACTATGTATCGCGATGATCTTCGCCTGCGTCCGCCGCGGCCTCTCGTACCTACCCAGATTCCCGCCGAAGGCTTAGAAGGTAAGAATCTAGTTCTCGTCGATGATGTTCTTTTCTCAGGTCGCACCATCCGCGCTGCGCTAGATGCTATAGGGGAGTTGGGTCGACCAAAGACCGTGCAACTAGCTGTTTTAATCGATAGAGGCCACAGAGAGTTGCCTATTAGGGCCGACTACGTGGGAAAAAATATTCCCACCAACGCTCGCGAGAGCGTTCGAGTTCAACTTCGCGAAATTGATTCTCTAGATCAGGTGGAGGTGACGCTGTGATTACCTCTGGCCACCTGCTCTCCATCAATGACCTAACTCGCGATGGGGCGTTCGAAGTACTTGATACCGCACGAGAGCTCTCTCGGATTACTGATGGAGCAATCAAAAAGCTGCCAACGCTGCGAGGAAGAACCGTTGTGAATCTCTTTTTTGAAGATTCAACACGCACCCGTTTAAGTTTTGAAGCGGCGGCAAAGAGATTGTCTGCAGATGTAATAAATTTTTCGGCCAAGGGCTCTAGCGTCAGCAAGGGTGAATCTCTTAAAGATACCGCCCAAACTCTAGAGGCTATGGGCGCGGAGTTAGTGATTGTTCGCCACGGATCATCTGGTGCTGCTGCACGGTTAGCACAGTCGGGTTGGATAAGATCTCATGTTGTAAATGCAGGTGATGGGATGCATGAGCACCCAACGCAAGCTCTCTTGGATGCATACACGATTAGAGAGCATTTCCCAGAACACGATAGAGACTTCTCGGGACTGCGCATAGGAGTCGTTGGCGATATTCTGCATTCCAGAGTCGCCAGGAGTAATGCGCTCCTTCTTACCTCATTGGGTGCACAAGTAGTCTTGATTGCGCCCCCAACTCTCATTCCGATTGGTATCTCAAGTTGGCCAGTAGAGATCTCGTATGACCTTGATGCCGAGATTGAGTCACTTGATGCAATCATGATGCTTCGAGTTCAGAGCGAGAGAATGAGTGATGCCTTCTTCCCGTCAGAACGGGAGTATGCACGAGATTACGGTCTGGGAGCAGAGCGTGTAAAGGCGCTGAAAGAACGCGCCATCATTATGCATCCGGGCCCAATGAATCGAGGGCTTGAGATCTCTGCTTCAAGTGCCGACTCAGAAAGATCTGTCATCTTGGAGCAAGTTTCTAATGGAGTGTTAGTTCGAATGGCTGTCTTGTATCTGCTTATGGGTGGGACTGCGATTCCAACAGAGGGGGTTTTAGTGTGAGTAGCTCCGATATAGTTTTGAAAGAGGTGCGACTTGCAGATAGTGAAGTTGTTGATGTCGAGATTCGTGGAGGAATTATCTCTGCGATTTCTACAAAAATTACATCTGATCTTCCAACGCTAGATGGACGAGGAGTACTTCTTCTGCCAGGCCTCGTTGATCTACACACTCATCTTCGCGAACCTGGCAAGGAGAGTTCTGAGACGGTCCTTTCAGGCAGTCAGGCCGCGGTCAAGGGTGGTTACACCGCTGTAAGTGCTATGGCCAATACCTCTCCCGTTGCTGACACAGCAGGTGTCGTAGAACAAGTGGCGAGGCTCGGTGCGAAGGCTGGACTCTGCGATGTCTTTCCTATTGGGGCAGTCACCGTAGGTCTCCTAGGTGAGCAACTTGCAGAACTCTCTGCCATGGCTGATTCAGCTGCGGGTGTTCGAATCTTTAGCGATGATGGTCGCTGCGTCAGTGATCCATTACTGATGAGACGGGCGCTGGAGTATGTAAAGAGTTTCAACGGCGTAATCGCGCAACACGCGCAGGACCCAATCCTGACGGCCGGTGCACAGATGAATGAGGGGGCGGTATCTAGCAGACTTGGGCTGCAGGGTTGGCCCGCAATCGCCGAGGAGTCGATAATCGCCAGAGATATCTTGTTGGCGAACTATGTGCAAAGTCGCCTCCACATCTGCCATCTCACAACTAAGGGCGGAGTTGAGATAGTTCGCTGGGCTAAGAGTCAAGGGATGGCAGTTACTGCAGAAGTAACGCCACATCACCTATTGCTTACGGAAGATTTGGCGGAAGGCTACGACCCGATCTACAAGGTCAATCCTCCGCTGCGAACCCACGAAGATGTTGAGGCACTACGTGCGGGGTTGGCGGATGGAACAATCGACATTGTTGCGACCGATCATGCGCCTCATCCAGCCGAAGATAAAGATTGTGAATGGAACGCTGCCGCCTTTGGCATGACAGGTCTGGAGACTGCCTTTTCAGTCGTTAATACCGTGATGGTTCAGTCTGGCAAGATGGATTGGCAGACTCTGGTTGAACGCATGTCAGCCAAACCGGCGGAGATTGGCGGATACAAGGATCATGGCAGAATTGCGGTTGGCTCACTCGCAAATCTAATTCTGGTTGATCCGACCAAGCAATGGAAGGTAGATAGATCCAAGATGCTCTCGCGGAGTTCTAACACACCCTTCCACGATCTGACATTTAATGGCGAGGTGCTTCACACCTTCTATCGAGGAGTTCATGTCATGCGAGATGGTCAACTGACGGGGTTGAAGCATGAGTAAGGCATTTCTCGTTCTAGATGACGGTGCAATTTATGAAGGGGAGAGTTGGGCTGCGCAGGGCGAAACCTTTGGCGAGGCGGTCTTCTCCACCGGTATGACTGGGTATCAAGAGACTCTTACTGATCCCTCGTACCACAAGCAGATCGTGATCATGACGGCTCCTCACATCGGTAATACAGGAGTCAACTCGGAGGATATGGAATCCTCAAAGATTTGGGTGGCCGGTTTCGTGGTTCGCAATCCATCGCCTCTCGTAAGCAATTGGCGATCGGAGAACTCTCTCGAAGCTGCACTCATTGAGGCTGGCGTTGTTGGAATTCAAGGGGTCGATACTCGAGCTATTACGCGCCATTTGCGAGAGCGTGGCGCAATGCGGGTTGGCATCTTCTCGGGTACTACGTACTCAAGGGATGAGATGGTCGTAAAGGTTCGTGCCACCTCACAAATGGTGGGAGCCTTCTTAGCAAGTGAAGTCACGACATCTCAGCCTTACGTGGTTTCTCCTCCGGCGGGAGTGAGCGTTAAATATCGCGTTGCAGCTATCGATCTCGGCATCAAGAATGCGACGCCACGTTCGATGTCTGAGCGAGGCATGGAGGTAACTGTTTACCCAATGGGTACATCAGCCGAAGAGATCAAGGCGAGCAATCCAGATGGATTGTTCATCTCAAATGGTCCGGGTGATCCAGCAACCATGACTCACGTCGTAGATATTGTTCGCGAATTTCTTATTGACGAGATTCCGGTCTTTGGAATCTGTTTTGGTCATCAAATTTTAGGTAGAGCGCTGGGGTTTGAAACCTACAAGCTTCCCTTTGGTCACCGCGGGATTAATCAACCCGTAAAAAATGTTCAAAGCGGACGAGTGGAGATCACTGCTCACAATCACGGATTTGCCGTTGAAGCACCACTAGATACCAATTTCCGAACTGTCTTCGGCGCTGGTTTCGTGAGTCACATCTGCCTCAATGATGGAGTTGTTGAAGGATTGGAACTCCTTGAGAGACCCGCCTTTAGCGTTCAATATCACCCAGAGTCAGCGGCAGGTCCGCATGATGCCGTTTATCTCTTCGATCACTTCGCAGAGATGATGTCTAAATCCCGATCTTCGAGAGGTACGCATGCCTAAAGATACGAGCATCGAGAGCGTTCTCGTTATTGGATCTGGTCCGATTGTTATTGGTCAGGCCTGCGAGTTTGATTATTCTGGCGTGCAAGCTTGCCGCGTGCTCAAAGAAGAGGGCATTCGAGTCATCCTTATTAACTCCAATCCAGCAACGATCATGACCGATCCTGAGTTTGCCGATGCGACATATATCGAACCAATCACGCCGGAATTTATCGAGAAGATTATGGAGATCGAGCGACCTACCGCTGTGCTAGCAACGCTCGGTGGCCAGACCGCCCTTAATGCAGCCATGGCGTTACACGAACGTGGCTCCTTCGAAAAATACGGTGTTCGACTTATCGGAGCCAATGTTGATGCCATCAAACGAGGCGAAGATCGTGAGATCTTCAAAACAATCGTCGAGAAGGTTGGGGGAGAGTCGGCCCGCTCGCGTATATGTCACTCCATGGAGGAATGTCTTGCCGCCGCCGTGGAACTTAACTACCCCGTAGTGGTTCGGCCCTCTTTCACAATGGGTGGTTTGGGTTCAGGTATCGCCTTTAATCAAGAAGAACTTGAACTTATTGCTGGAGCAGGTTTGCGTCACAGCCCCACTCATGAGGTCTTGTTGGAAGAGTCGATCCTTGGTTGGAAAGAGTTTGAACTCGAGGTAATGCGAGACCACAAGGACAACGTCGTTATTGTCTGCAGCATTGAAAATGTTGATCCCATGGGCGTGCATACGGGTGACTCAATTACTGTGGCACCGGCACTCACTTTGACAGATGTTGAGTACCAAAAATTACGTGATCTCTCGATTGAGATTATTCGTGAAGTAGGGGTAGAAACTGGCGGCTGTAATATTCAATTCGCGGTTAACCCACTCAATGGACGCATCATCGTCATTGAAATGAATCCGCGAGTCTCTCGCTCCTCGGCTCTCGCTTCTAAAGCAACCGGGTTCCCCATCGCCAAAATTGCTACCAAATTGGCGGTCGGGTACACCCTCGATGAAATCGAAAATGACGTTACAAAGAGCACTCCGGCATCCTTTGAACCAACTCTCGATTACATCGTCGTTAAAGTTCCACGATTCGCCTTTGAAAAATTCGCCGAGGCTGATCCTCGACTTACAACAACGATGAAGTCTGTTGGCGAAGCGATGGCAATGGGTCGTTCATTTGCCGAAGCGCTCCAGAAAGCTCTGCGCTCTTTGGAGAAGAAGGGGAGTGTCTTCTCCTGGCACAAGGAGGGCGATGACCTCGCATTATTGCTCACCAAGATTGGAATTCCAACCGAATGGCGCTTGCAGCAAGTACAACGCGCTTTGTGGCTCGGTGCTTCAATTGAAGAGGTTCATCAGATCTGCAAGATTGACCCGTGGTTCTTGGCTCAAATTCAAGCTATTAATAATCTGGCTGATGAGATTGCCCATGTTTCTCACTTAGAATCAAATCTACTTCGCAAGGCAAAGGCAAATGGATTCTCGGATGCGCAGATAGCGGAGTTGCGGAACGTCACAGCGTTATCTATTCGAAATGAGCGCATGAGTGCTCACATTCGCCCTGTTTACAAAATGGTTGATACATGTGCAGCGGAATTCGAATCGAGTACACCTTATTACTACTCGTCGTACGATCTTGAGACTGAGGTATTACCCCGCACTAAACCAGCGGTGATTATTTTGGGAAGTGGTCCGAATCGCATCGGCCAAGGTCTCGAATTTGATTATTCATGCGTTCATGCTGCCTTTGCTTTACGCGATGCCGGGTATGAGACGATCATGATTAATTGCAATCCTGAGACCGTTTCGACCGACTACGACACTTCGGATCGACTTTACTTCGAACCACTTACTCTTGAAGATGTTCTTGAGGTAATTGCCGCCGAGTCGGCTGCGGGACCCGTCCTCGGTGTGATCGCTCAACTTGGAGGTCAAACCCCACTTGGCCTAGCTCGCGGATTGTTGGATGCAGGTGTCACGATTCTTGGCACAAGTCCACATGCCATCGACATGGCGGAGGATCGTGGTGAGTTTGGTCGGATACTTCAAGAGAACTCCTTGAACGCTCCGCAATTTGGCCTGGCTCGCTCTTACGAAGAGGCAGTTGCGGTTGCCGCAGAAATCTCATACCCAGTGCTCGTGCGTCCATCTTTCGTGTTGGGTGGTCGAGGGATGGAGATTGTTTACGACGATGAATCCCTTAAAGGCTTCATCGAGAAGGCGACCGAAATTACGCCTAATCAGCCTGTCCTCATCGATCGTTTCTTAGATGATGCGATTGAAATCGATGTGGATGCACTCTTTGATGGCTATGAACTTTATATGGCTGGAATCATGGAACACATTGAGGAGGCAGGTATTCACTCCGGTGACTCAGCATGTGTTCTTCCCAGCATCTCACTCGGGGAAGATCAACTTGAGGCGATACGAATTGCGACCGAGAAGATTGCCCGCGGAGTCGATGTCCGAGGTCTTATCAATATTCAGTTCGCCATATCTCGATCAGACGGCGTTCTGTATGTGCTGGAAGCCAATCCGCGTGCATCACGCACCGTTCCCTTTGTCTCTAAGGCAACTGGTATTCCGCTCGCAAAGGCTGCAGCCCTCATCTCGATTGGGCGCTCCATCTCGGATCTGCGAGGCACTGGATTACTTCCATCGCAAGGAGATGGAGTTCCATTCGGCATCTGCGTGAAGGAGGCTGTCCTTCCATGGAATCGCTTCCGTCGAGCAGATGGAACTGGCGTCGACTCTGTACTAGGTCCGGAAATGCGATCCACCGGCGAAGTTATGGGTATTGCAGAGACATTTGGAGAGGCCTACGCCAAGAGTCAGACCGCCTCGTTTGGCGCGCTGCCTAAGAGCGGAAATGTATTCCTCTCACTTTCCGAACGTGACAAGGCGGCGAGCGTCGCACCGGCACGTGAATTAACTGAGCTTGGTTTCACGCTCTTCACGACAATCGGCACACATGCCCTGTTGGCTGCGCACGATGTCGCTTCAACTGTTGTTCGCAAGAATTCCGAACCTGGAACTGGATTATCCGCCGTCGATATCATCAACACGGGGCAGGTGAATCTGGTTATCAATACGCCGCTGGGACGTGGAACGAGACATGATGGTTGGTTGATCAGAACCGCCTCTGTGCAGCGTGGAATTCCTATCATCACTACGATCGCTGGCTTTAAAGCGGCGGTTGCAGGCATCTCTGATTTAAGTGATCGTGAACCTTCCGTGCGTTCACTTCAGAAGTGGCAGAAGTTGGTCGGACGATAATGAATTCAAGAGCTACCCAAATTAGCGCTGAGGTTCTCTCCAACAAGCGCGTTGGCTCTTACAACCATATGGTCTTTGCCGTGGATGGCCTTGCAGCTCATTGCAAGCCGGGAAATTTCGTCGCAATCTCAGTTGGTGGCCCAACCTCTTCAATGATTCTGCGTCGTGCCTTTGCAATCTATAGAGCCACCATGAGAAGTGATGGAATCGGTCTCCTTGAGTTGGTTGTCGCTCCAATGGGGAGCGGTAGTAAATGGCTTGCGAGCCAACAACCGGGCGACTTTGTGGATCTAATAGCTCCTCTGGGAACTGCATTTGGAATTCCTAAAGATCCTGTCAACGCTCTGCTTATTGGTGGGGGATATGGTTCGGCTCCCCTCTTTGCACTTGCTGAAACTCTCAAGCAACGCGGTTGCCGCGTCGATATGGTCCTAGGTGCAAGTACCGCGGGGAAAATTTATGCTCCTCTTGAAGGAAAGCGATCAGTTAACTCACTTACGATAACGACGGACGATGGAAGTGCCGGAACCACTGGGCGCGTCAGTGATGTTCTCCCAGAGTTAATCAAGGAGCACGAAGTAGATGTGATCTACTCCTGTGGCCCAATGGCGATGCTTGAGGCAATTACTAAGATCTCGCAGACCTTCGGCGTTGTCCACCAATGCTCTGTTGAAGAATCCATGGCATGCGGCATTGGAGTCTGCATGACCTGCGTGCTTCCTGTCGAGGGTGATGATGGTCTGATTCGCATGACTCGCACATGTATTGATGGCCCAGTGATGGATGGAAATAAGGTTCTCTGGACCCATTCACGCGAGATTCCAGATGGAGTGTGGGGCAAATGACTCTTAATTTCAGCACCTCACTCGCTGGTGCCTTCTTTCCCAATCCAATATTTACAGCATCAGGATGTGCTGGATCGGGCAAAGAGTTGTCGCAATTCTTCCCACTCACATCGCTCGGCGCCGTTGTAACAAAATCAATCATGATTAAGCCACGAAGTGGTCGAGCTACTCCACGGATGGCTGAGACCCCTAGTGGAATGCTTAACTCGATAGGGCTGCAAGGTCCTGGTATCGATATCTTTCTAGAGAATGACATTCCCTGGTTACGGGAGCAAGGCGCGCGAATCATTGTCAGTATCGCCGGGGAGAGTGTTGATGATTATGCGGTTTTAGCTCGTCGATTGCGAAGCGTGCCTGGGATAAGCGCACTCGAAGTAAATATCTCCTGTCCAAATGTAGAAAATCGCGGTCAAGTTTTTGCTTGCAATCCGGTAACCGCGGCTGAGGCAATAACAGCGGTACGTAGAAATATTGGCGGAGAACTTCCGATTATCGCGAAACTTTCGCCAGACGTCACAGATATAACAGAGATTGCGCAAAGCGTTGTCGCGGCTGGAGCTGATGGCTTGGCCCTCATAAATACCCTTTTAGGTATGGTGATTGACACAAACTCCATGCTTCCACGTCTCTCGCAAAAGACTGGTGGTCTTTCTGGTCCGGCGATTCGCCCTGTTGCAGTACGTGCTATTTACCAGGTGCATGCTGCTCTTCCACACATTCCTATCGTTGGAATGGGCGGTGTTGCATCAGGCCGAGATGCATTTGAACTCGTACTGGCAGGTGCTCGCGCTATCTCCGTGGGAACCGCCACCTTTGGTAATCCCTCCGCCGTCATAAAGGTTCGAGACGAGTTGGAAGAGATCTGCACGATGCGTGGTTTTTCATCATTCTCAGATGCAGTTGGATTCGCCCATAGAGTGGAGTCTTAAAATGAAATCTCTCTCACCAATAATTTTGGCTCTCGATACTGATGATATCTCGGAAGCCCAGTCGTGGATCGAGCTAACTCGTGAATCAATCGATATTTACAAGGTGGGTTTAGAGTTTTTTCTTAAGCATGGTGCAACTGGTTTACAACGTCTACGCGACGCCTCAAGTTTTGAACTGTTTCTTGATCTAAAGTTGCACGATATCCCTAACACCGTCTCAGGCGCAGTCGCTTCCATTTCGCATCTATCTCCTAGATTCCTCACTGTACATGCGGCGGGTGGAGCGAAGATGGTGCAGGCAGCAGTGGATAAAGGACCGCATATAGCGATCACCGCTGTAACAGTGCTGACCTCGCTAGATCAAGAACAATTGCTCGCCATGGGAGTGCCCTTGACACCGATTGAATATGCAATTGCGTTGGCCAAGAATTCAGTGGCTGCTGGAGCTCGCGCAATCGTCTGTTCACCACTTGAAGTAGAGGCGATTCGGCAGGCTGTAGGTCCCGGTATTGAACTCATCACTCCAGGAGTTCGCCCTCTCGATGCAGAAGTAGGGGATCAGAGCAGAGTAATGACTCCTCAGGATGCGCTATCTGCCGGAGCAAACTATTTGGTGATAGGTCGACCAATCACGTCGTACTATCAAAAATCACCGGAAGCTATGCGCGAACGAGCTCTTGAGATAAGAGAATCTCTCCGTTGAGTAAGGTTCCCCCTCCACAACTCTCTGTTGAGGAACGGCGAGCGGCGCTAGAGAAGGCAAAGTCCTCGAGGCAGGAGCGCGCTGCAGTAAAAAGAGCGATTGCAAGCGGCGAGATATCTATATTTGATGCGATGAACGACCCACGCGAATCCATTAGGCGCATGAAGGTGATTGATCTCCTATCGGCTCTACCCGGAGTTGGTAAATCTAGGGCTTCACTCATCATGGAACGTCGTAATATCTCCCTTACGCGCAGAATTGGTGGTCTAGGCCAACTGCAACTTAAAGCACTGGGGAAGGAGCTCGCTTTGTCTAAAGGAGATCCCGCCCGTGGCAAACTCATTGTGATTTCAGGACCCGGCGGAGTTGGCAAGAGCACGATCACATCTGCGCTCAGGGGAGATCCGAGATTTTGGATAAGCGTCTCAGCCACAACTCGTGAACCTCGCGTTGGAGAACGCGATGGGGTCGACTACTTCTTCCACTCTCACGCCAAATTCATGGAACTCATAGAACGTGGCGAGTTCTTAGAGTGGGCAGAGTTTGCGGGAAATTTGTATGGAACGCCGCGTTCACCCGTAGAGGAGTGGCGCAATCTGGGAAAACACGTGATCTTGGAGATTGAGATCGCTGGCGCCAGGCAGATCCGGGCTCATGAGCCGCAAGCAACCTTGGTCTTCATAGCCCCACCTTCCTGGGATGAGCTCGTTCGAAGACTTACGGGCCGAGGCACAGATTCCCCGGAGAGGCGAGCTGCCAGGCTGGCACTGGCCGAGCAAGAGATGGCCGCAGCAAGTGAGTTCGATACCATCCTTGTTAATGAGAATGTCGAAGGGTTGATTGCCGAACTGGTATCCTTGGCGACTGCTTAACTGACGAATAGAGGGACATACATGTCTGCTGAACTAACTGATGGAATCACCCACCCTTCAATCGATGAGCTCTTAGAGGCCGCCGGTTCAAAGTACAGCTTGGTTCTGTACGCTGCTAAGCGCGCCCGTCAGATTAATGCTTACTATTCCCAGCTTGGTGAAGGCTTGCTCGAGTACGTTGGTCCACTTGTTGAGACATACGTTCACGAGAAGCCACTTTCGATCGCCCTACGTGAGATCAACCAAGGTCTCTTGACTATTGAGAACCTAGAGCCAGTGGCTGAAGCACCTATTTCAGAAGTCTCCGCCTAACTCATTACTTTCATGTACCCACCAGGACGCGAGATTCTCCTCGGCGTAACTGGGGGTATTTCGGCATACAAATCATGTGACTTGCTCCGTCGATTACAGGACGAGGGGTATCTCGTCACGGTCGTTCCGACCAGGGCAAGCCTTAATTTTGTCGGAGTCGCAACATGGGAGGCTCTATCAGGTCGCCCAGTTCCGGTTGATATCTGGAACAACGTGCACCAGGTGCCCCATGTTTCTTTGGCCAAGAGAGCTGATGCCATCGTTATAGCTCCGGCGACAGCTGATCTCATCGCAAAAGTTGCCAACGGAATCGCCGATGACCTTCTTACCAACATTATTCTGGCAACTAGCGCTCCCGTCGTTTTCGTTCCGGCTATGCATACCGAGATGTGGTTGAACCAAGCCACACAGGCGAACATCCGCACCCTGCAAGAGCGTGGATATCTGGTCGTAGAACCCGCAATCGGAAAACTCACGAGCGGCGACAGTGGGGTTGGTCGATATCCAGAGAGCCACACGATCATCTCCACACTCAATCAAGCCCTCGATCATCGCGCCGATCTAAAAGGTAAGCGAGTCCTGATCTCGACTGGCGGGACGAGAGAGGCTATTGACCCTGTTCGATACATCGGCAATCACTCCAGCGGGAAGCAGGGATACGCTCTCGCATATGCGGCAGCAAAGAGAGGAGCCAGCGTTACCTTGGTTGCTGCAAACAGCTCGTTGCCAGATATAGAAGGCGTGGAGACGATACATGTCGGCAGCACCCGCGAGATGCTAGAAGCGCTCGAGGCTGCCTTTGATGAGAGTGATGTATTGATCATGGCGGCTGCAATAGCTGATGCACGTCCAGCTCACCAGAGCGAGAGAAAAATTTCGAAGGATGAACTCACAGAGATTGCATTGGTTCGCAATCCAGATATCACCCAGCAACTTGCCTCCCGCAAGCAGAAACAAGTTCTTATCGGATTCGCGGCTCAAACCGAGTCCCAGGAAGTTGAAGGAGTCGCCTTGGCTGCACATAAGTTGCAGTCAAAGGGGCTCGACTATATTTATTTCAACGATGTCTCACAGGGTCAAATTTTTGGCTCGGATGAGACTAAGGGAGTCATCCTCGGAGCAGATGGATTCAGGGATTTATTTCCGGTCGCTTCAAAAATGACACTCGCTAACAAACTTCTGGATTTGGCCCGCAATAAGTTAGGTTTGCCCAATGACTAAGCGCCTTTTCACATCTGAGTCCGTTACAGAGGGCCATCCCGACAAGATTGCAGATCAGATCTCTGATGCAATTCTCGACTCCCTCTTAAGCCAAGATATTAAGAGCCGTGTGGCTGTTGAAACACTCATTACTACGGGTCAAGTTCACGTAGCTGGTGAGGTAACAACCAAGGGCTACGCCGATGTAATGAGTATCGTGAGAGACACAGTTCTCGAAATCGGTTATGACTCATCAGATAAAGGCTTTGATGGAAATTCCTGCGGAGTCTCACTCTCCATCGGACAACAATCAAGCGATATTGCCCAAGGTGTTAATTCGGCGTTAGAGAACCGAGTTTCCTCGTCGCAAGATCCTCTCGACTTGCAAGGCGCAGGTGATCAAGGACTGATGTTCGGTTATGCCTGTCAGGACACAGCCGAGCTCATGCCTCTGCCGATCTCACTAGCGCACCAACTTTCTCAGCAACTCTCACACGTGCGCAAGAGCGGTGAACTTGACTACCTACGACCTGATGGAAAGACGCAAGTCACCATTGAGTATGACGGCAGTCGCGCAGTTGCTCTCAATACGATAGTCATCTCTTCGCAACATGCGGCTCATGTTGATCTCACAACACAGTTGGCTCCAGATGTGGAGAGGTTAGTTATCGCTCCTGTTCTAGCGGAGTTAGAACTAGATCACTCGAATGTACGTATTCTCATAAATCCAACTGGTCGCTTTGTGACAGGTGGTCCGATGGGAGATGCTGGCCTTACTGGTCGAAAGATCATCGTCGATACCTACGGCGGAATGGCTCGCCATGGTGGGGGAGCATTCTCTGGAAAAGATCCGTCAAAGGTCGATCGTTCAGCCGCTTACGCAATGCGTTGGGTTGCCAAGAATGTCGTCGCCGCCGGATTGGCTTCACGTTGTGAAGTTCAAGTGGCATATGCAATTGGAAAAGCGCAACCTGTTGGACTCTTCGTTGAATGTTTCGGAACTGAAAAGGTTCCGGTTATTCAAATTGAGGCAGCGATCGAGCAGGTCTTTGATCTACGTCCAGCTGCAATTATTCGCGATCTGGATCTTCTGCGTCCGATCTACCAAAAGACCGCGAGCTATGGCCACTTTGGGCGTGAACTTCCACAATTCTCATGGGAGAAGAGTGATCGAAGTGCACTTCTGCAGAAGGCAGTACAAGGCTAGTTTGTCGTGGCTGAGTTAAAGCCACTCAAACTTAAAGCGCAGAGCGCGCCTCTTACTCGAGTTATGGCTAGCGAGGATCCTTTCGTCCGAGTTCTCGTCGATCATCAAGTTCCACATCTTGATCGAGTTTACGAATACTCCCTTCCGGAAGAGCTAAGTGACTCCACCCAAGTGGGCTCTTTAGTTGAAGTTGAATTCGGACATAACCTCACTCAGGGAATAGTTCTTGCTCGCTCACCTAAACCAGAGTCAGCGGGACAACTTAAGCAGATAAGAAAAGTTCTCTCGCAAGAGCCATATCTTCTTGAACAGCAGCTCTCGCTCATTGGTGCTGCCTCGCTCCTTTATGGTGCTTCGGAATGGGATTTCATCCGCAGCACCGTTCCACCGTTCTCGCGGCAGGGGGAGCGCAAACCTATAAGTACGGAAGTCTCCTCAATCACACCTCCCGGGTCGACAAATCTTCCTCAATCACTTCGTGAGTTTTTACTAAACACCCCACTTCTCAAGTGCGTAGTTGAAGTACCTATATCTACTCCGTATTGGGATGTCGCCATAAAAGTAGCCTTGGAACTTGAACGAATAGGCCCGGTCTTGCTCCTCGTTCCGAATGAGCGAGAACTTAATCTCTTTGAAGGTCAACTAAAAGAGATAGGAAGGGAAGTCATCGTCATTCGCTCTGGCGATCCAAAGAGCGAGCGATATTCGCATTACCTACAAGCTCGCTCGGCTGAGAACGGATTGATTCTAGGAACTCGAAGTTCGGCACTCATGCCACTTGCATTCAATGGTTCGATCATTCTTGTAGATGATTCTGATGAGTCACATTTTGAGCGTAAAGCGCCAACCTGGAATACGCGAGAGTTGGTTCAGTTGCGCGAAGGAGCGAACTCTGTTGTTTATATAAGCCCTAGTATCAGTACGGAATTAGCCGATCGCGTCGATCGAAAAGAGATACCTCTCTACCGATTCCCGCAGCCAACTCCTCCAAAATTTTCCACTGAGTCGACGGAACGAGAGAGAAACTTCTTTCCATTAATCCAAAAGGGATTGAGCGAAGGCTCGGTACTTATAAGTGTTCTCGGTACCGGATATGTAACAGCATTCTCGTGTCAAAAGTGTCGCAATATCGCCTTATGCTCTTGTGGCGGCAAGCTCTTTCTGCCTGCAAAGGGAAAGAACCCGCGTTGTGCAACGTGCACCCTGGAGCAGATTGAGTGGAAATGCTCCTGGTGCCATGAGAGTAAGCCTCGAGTTGTTAGTACTGGAATCCATCGATATGCAGAGGAATTCGGGCGCGCCTTCCCGCGCCATCCCGTGATTACTTCAAGTGCTGGTAACGCAGTCTCGACTTTGCCGCCCGGGAACCATCTAGTGATAAGTACACCTGGGGTCGAACCTCGAGGCTACTACTCATCCCAGATCTTTCTGGATTTAGAAGTTCAGTTAATGAGGACGACCTTGAGAGCAAAGGAGGAGTTGCGGTTACATATCCTCAGAAACCTGAGTTTCTTGGTTCCGGGTGGAAGCGTTTATCTCTCACTTCTACCGAGTGACTCTTTCTTGCAAAGTATCTTGCGAGGGAACTCCCTTCTTGCAGTCCAACGAGAGATTGAAGAGCGAGACTCCGTGCAATTACCTCCACGCTTCGTTTCAATCCTCGTCTCTGGAGATTCCATCGAATCGTTGAGCAATGTTTTTAATGAGATACCTATCGTGCAGATGATCGGACCATTCCTGCGAAATAAGAAGAAGACTCTGCTTCTGAAGGCGCCGGCTGCGGAGAGAGAAAAGCTGGTTCATCTTTTGACACAAGTAAATCGGGTACAAAGTCTGCGTAAAGAACCTCTTTTGACCTATCAGATCAACCCCTATTCTTTGAATTGAGTTGACGCCTAGTAGACTAAACGCATGTCAATACAGCCCATTCGCCTCTTCGGCGACCCTGTTCTGACGACTCCAGCGGCTCCCGTTGAAGTCTTCGATAAAGAACTCCGCAAGTTAGTTAAAGACCTGACCGACACTATGAAAGACGCTCCCGGAGCTGGACTTGCTGCACCCCAGATTGGCGTTCCACTTCGTGTATTTGTCTGGGATGTAGATGATGAGATCGGTCATTTAATCAATCCTTCGCTCTCGTTGAGCGAAGAGATGCAGGATGGTCAAGAAGGCTGCCTATCTTTTCCCGATATCTACTATGACACCCCTCGGGCTCTCAGGGTGGTGGCGCGTGGAATGAATATGCACGGTGAGCCAGTAGTTATCGAAGGTTCTGAATATTTAGCGCGCGCGATTCAACATGAGACCGATCACCTTGATGGGATCTTGTTTATAGATCGTATGCCTGGAGAATCTCGCAAACTCGCTATGAAAGAGATCAGAGAGAGCGACTGGTTCGGCTCAGCGGTAACGCATGGTCGCGAACCGGTAATAAAAGTTTCGCCACATGCAACGCGCGGCCTAGGAATATAGGTTCCCTTGCAGATATCTGTAGCATCCTCTTCCTTAATAGCTGTACCCATTATCGAAGCAATTCTCGCCTCGGAACATACCTTGGCCTCTGTCATTTCTACCCCTGATAGAAAATCTGGACGCGGCCAAATTGAAACGCCAACGCCACTAGCCAAATGGAGTGAAGAGCAAGGTTTCATAGTTGCTAAACCCTTTGACACCCCGACCCTCAATCAACATCTTTTGGCAGTGCAACCCCAGCTCATCATTACAGCCTCTTATGGAAAATTGATCCCGGTCGAAGTTCTCCACGGACCCAGGTTTGGATGGCTCAACGTGCACTTCTCGTTACTTCCTCGCTGGCGCGGTGCCGCTCCAGTCCAATGGGCCCTGCTCGAGGGTGACGCAACTACCGGGATCTCGATATTTAAGTTGGACAAAGGGATGGATACTGGTCCTATCTACTACCAAGAAGAGGTTGAGATCGTCGCTTCGGATACCACAACTGACTTGCTAGAACGTATGAGTATCTTGGCTGCCTCCCGCATCATGGACGTAGTAGCTGATATTCGCAAGGGAGTTAAGCCAAAACCACAGCCCGCCGCAGGAGTGACCCTCGCGCCAAAGATCTCCAAAGAGATGGCAAAGATTGATTGGTCCAAAGGAGCAGATGCGATACTCCGTCAGATCAGGGCCCTTGATGAGCGTCCGGGTACATGGACCACATTTCGTTCAGAGAGAGTTGCGATTCACAAAGTTCATGAATCCCTTCTCGCTAATGCATTGAAACAACCTGGTGAAATTGCGATAGTGGATGGCGCTTTATTGGTCCGATGCTCGGATAGCGTTCTAGAGATCGCCGAACTTACCCCTGCTGGCAAGAAGCGTATGTCGGGTGCTGACTTTGCGCGGGGAGCACGACTCGCTACAGGGGAGAGCTTCGAATAGTGGCTAATGTTGGGAAGAAGCCAAAGGCAGAACCAGCCCGTTTACTCGTCTTTCATCTTCTTACTCAAGTTAATCGACAAGGTGCGTATGCGAACCTACGTCTGCCGGAACTTTTGGCAGAGTCAAAACTAGAGGAGCGAGACCGAGCATTTGCGACAGAGCTTGGTTACGGCACGCTTCGAATGCAGGGTAAGCATGACGAGCTCATCAAGAGACACATAGATAGACCTTTCGAAGAGGTTGATCCTGGAATCATCGATATTTTGCGCATGGGAATTCATCAAGTGAAAGAGATGCGCGTTCCTGACCATGCAGCGGTTAGCGAGACGGTTGAGGTCGCAAGGGCAACGATTGGTGAATCTAGAGCTAGCTTCGTCAATGCGATTCTCCGCAAGACAACGGCAGACCTCTCCTTTGAAGAAGATCTTGCCAAGATCACGGATGTTAAGAAGAGGCTTGCCATTACCTACTCACATCCAGAATGGGAGGTCGCAGCTTTTTACGACCAACTCCGCGATTGGCAACGAGTAGAAGATTTACTTGCGGCAAATAATCAACCCGTGAAGCCTCACCTCATTGCATGGCCTGGGAGAAGCACGCCTGAAGAGTTGCTAGCCGAAGGTGGTGAGCTTCTCGAATGGACCGAACATGGGGTTCTCTCATCCAAAATGCCTGGGCTGTATAACGCAGTGCGAGAGAGAAGAGCGGGTGTCCAAGACAGGGGATCCCAATTGGTTTCTCAAGTCTTCTTAAACACTGCTAAGGGCTCTGCAGAAACTTTCTCATGGCTGGATATGTGTGCTGGACCTGGTGGAAAGGCATCAGCGATCTTCACGGAGTTGCATGAGAGCAGACCCAAAGATGAATTCATTGCTAATGAGCCAAGTGAGCATCGTGCCCGGCTCGTATCACAAGTAATTCCCCCGCAGAATGTAATTGTTCACCCTGGACAAGAACTTCCTTCTTTGGGGGTCGCCTATGACCGCATCATGATTGATGCACCATGCACTGGCCTCGGTGCTTTAAGGCGTAGACCCGAGGCTAGATGGCGCCGAACACCTCAGGACTTAAAGGAGTTAGTGCACATACAGAAAGAGTTACTGGCTTCTGGAATTAAATTATTGAAAGCTGGGGGAGTGCTGGCTTACGTAACCTGTTCGCCGCATCTGCTTGAAACTAAGGCGCAGATCATCGAAGTACTTCACCGCAATCCAGATTTGAAGATTCTAAACATTACCGAGTTTTTGCCTTCAGGAGTACCTACCCGGGTAGTAACTGAACAAGGGGCCTTGCAGCTTTGGACTGATACCGATGACGCTGACTCTATGTTTATGGCATTGCTCACTCGATAAGATCTTTTGGATAAGGTAGGCGGATGGCGATTCGAATATGTCCCAGCATTCTTAATGCTGATCACTCGCATTTGAAGGAAGAGATTGATCGCGTTGTAACTGCAGACCTACTTCACTTAGATGTCATGGACAATATTTTTGTTCCTAATAAGACATTCTCTCTAGATGAGTGCAGGGAGATAATTGCGGATTCAAAGATTCCGGTTGACTCTCATCTGATGATCGCGGATCCAGATCTTTCTGCCATCAAATATGCAGAGATGGGAAGTGCGAGTGTCACCTTTCACATCGAAGCAAGTAAAGATCCACTGGGAACTATCTCGCAATTGAGGAGTTCTGGAGTTCGAGTCGGTCTTGCGATCAAACCAAAGACCTCGTTTGAAAGTGTTGCTGATTTGCTGGAGCAGATCGACATGCTGCTCATCATGACGGTCGAACCTGGTTTTGGAGGACAGAGTTTTATGGTTGATCAACTTCCCAAGATAGAACGAGCCAGAAGAGCTCTTTTGGATCTTGGCTCAGCCGCTCCTTGGCTACAAGTGGATGGGGGCATCTCACTCGAGACGATAGCCCTAGCCGCCCAGGCTGGAGCAGATACCTTTGTAGCTGGAAGCGCCATTTATAAGGCGCAGAGCCCATCGGAGATGATCGCAGCCCTGCGTACTGTTGCTTCTCTCTAGTTTTTCAAGTGGATTTCTCAGATCTCTATGAGAGGATTAGCCCACGTTGTTCCGGGGTCGGTGTAATTCCGAACCGGCGGTTAAAGTCCGCGACCCGATGGCATCCAGCTATCGGTGGATTTGGTGAAATTCCAGAACCGACGGTTAAAGTCCGGATGAGAGGGACACGTAAAGGTTAGATTCAGTTTGTATCAGCTCTCTTTGCTGAGGCATGAGACAAACACGATTTAGGACTCTGCCTTCATGTGGCTACCCCGGAGTATGCGCTGAAACTAACGCAAAAAGGGGGAACAACAAGTGTCATTTATTCACTGGTTATTTAATGCACAAGTGCATTTTGGAAATAAATATACGCAAGCTATCTATTGGAAAGAGATCATCGGAAACGTTTTTGGTCTAGGCAGCGCCTTGCTTGGAATGAGACGCAAAATGTGGGCTTGGCCGATTGGAATCATCGGCAACGTCCTTCTTTTCACTCTCTTCATTGGAAGCATCTGGGATCCACATCAAACTAGTCGCATCATGTTGGGTCAAGCGGGTCGCCAACTCCTCTTGATCGCTGTGAGTCTTTACGGCTGGTGGACTTGGACTCAGAATCGCAGAAAACCAAACTACGACGGGAAGCCACCCGTTGAGATTCGATGGACTACGAGTAAAGAGAGATTGATTCTCGTACCCGCCACTGTGGCCTTTTACTTCGCAACATTCTTCATCATCACCGCTATTGGTGGTTCATGGAATATCGCGGCGGACTCATGGATCTTCACGGGAACCGCACTAGCTACATATGGACTAGCTCGGGGGTTTGTTGAGTTCTGGCTAGTTTGGGTTGCGGTCGATGCCGTCGGCGTCCCATTAGACATTCGGGGTCATTACTATCCCACCGCCTTTATGTATATCTTCTATGGTGCCTTCGTAATCTGGGGATTTGTGACCTGGTTATTGACGGCCCAGCGCGAGAAGGTGGCCGTCGCCGTCTAATCTGGCACCTCTCAAGCGCCACTCCAATTAGAATGAGCGCATGAAATCATTCGATCAACTGTGGATTGAGCTGAGCGGGAAGGCGAAGAGTCGACCCGCCGGTTCATCCACGGTAGAGGCGCTAGATGCAGGCATCCACGCAATGGGTAAGAAGATCATTGAAGAGGCTGGCGAGGTCTGGTTGGCTGCAGAACATGAGAGTGATGAGGCGCTTGCCTTGGAGATATCACAACTCCTCTATCGGTTGCAGGTGTTAATGCTAGCTCGGGGTATTACTCCGGAAGATGTTTATAAAGTTCTTTAATTATTTCCGGACGATCACGAGGAGTTAAGCATGCTTAAAGTGGCCATACCTAACAAGGGGAGTCTCTCCGACTCTGCCATAGCTGCACTCAAGGAAGCTGGTTATCGACAGCGCACAGATGCGAGAGATCTGACTCTCATTGATCCAGAGAATGGCGTCGAGTTTTACTACCTAAGGCCTCGAGATATTGCGCTTTACGTTGCAAGTGGCGAGTTAGAAGTTGGAATTACTGGTCGCGATTTGCTCATTGATAGTGGAGCTGATGCATCGGAAGTTTTAGCGCTGGATTTTGGAAAGAGCACATTTAGATTCGCAGCACCTGTTGGATCCTCCTACAGTGAGTCGGAGTTAGGTGGAAAGCGAGTAGCAACCGCGTATCCAGGATTGGTCGCTAACCACTTCGCAAAACTAGGAATAGACGTTGAAGTTGTAAGGCTGGATGGCGCTGTCGAGAGTTCTGTTCGACTTGGAGTAGCTGATGTGATTGCCGACGTGGTCTCGACCGGAGGAACTTTGCGTCAAGCAGGTTTAGCCATATTTGGTGATCCGATCCTGCATAGCGAAGCGATCGTGATTGAACGCCCGTCCATTAACCGGTCGGAGGCGGCAGAGACTCTTCTGCGTCGCCTGCAGGGTGTTGTCATTGCACGCCAATATGTTCTCGTTGATTACGATGTTAAATCTGAATTTCTTGATGCGGCCTGTGCGCTAACTCCAGGGATTGAGTCACCGACAATCTCGCCGCTGCAAAGAAGTGATTGGAACGCAGTGCGCGCCATGGTTAAGAGAAGTGATATCAATCGAATCATGGATGATCTATGGAAGGTTGGTGCGAGAGGAATTCTCGTCACTGATATTCACGCCTGCAGACTCTAAGGATTTTTGACTTTTCTTACGCGCTCATCCCCATAAAACGAATGACTTCGGAAAGATCCCCGTTATTTATTGAGGCTTTGGCTTTCTCTTGAACGATTGGCTTTGCATTAAAGGCGATGCTCAACCCAGCGATCTCCATCATTCCTAAGTCGTTAGCGCCATCGCCAACTGCCACCGTCGCTGCGAGAGGAATATCTAAAAGGGCCGAAAGTTCGCGCAGGTAGTTTGCCTTTGCCTCGCGATCAATAACATCCCCGATGGTCAGGCCGGTGAGCTCCCCATCAATTACTTCCAGGGTATTCGCCCGAAAGAAGTCGATCATCTCCATCTCTAGAAGAGGTGCGATCACATTGTTGAATCCACCGGAGACAATTGCAATTTTATGTCCACCCTCGTGCAAACGGGAGACCATCTCTCTAGCACCCTTTGAAAGTGAGATTTCACCACGAACTACCTCGAAGATCTCCTCTGGAAGTCCCTTGAGTAGGGCCACCCGCTCTCTGAGCGAGGCCTTGAAATCTAATTCCCCGCGCATCGATCTCTCTGTGATGGCTGCGACAGCCTCTCCCACACCAGCATGACTTGCGAGTAGATCTATTACCTCTTGTCGAATGAAGGTGGAATCCATATCGAGTACGACGAGACGTTGATCAAGTGTCATCTATGCGGCGCCACCCTCGGAGTAATCAATCGCGGCATCAAATCCGGTCGCTGTACTCCAGTTGAGGATGTCCTCCTCAATTGCGAGAACATGTGCTGGATCACATCCGATCAGGATGCCCACAATTAATTTCCCTCTAAGGCTGATCCTCTGAGTATCCAGGATTTCCAAAGAGAACGGGGCTAGCACTTCACGAAGGGACTCTTCGGCGCCAGATCCGGAAGCGGTGGAGAGAAGAATCAATGCGGTGAAGTCATATTTGGGGAGAGCCATGAGCGGAAGATTAGCCTGTATAGGCTAGCAAGCGGGTATCTTTCACCTCTGTGGGCCACGTATTGGAATTTAATGACGTCTCGGTAATTCGTGATGGAAGAACCATCTTGGGGCCTCTCTCTTGGCGAGTCTCTGAGGGGGAGCGCTGGGTTGTTCTAGGACCCAACGGCGCCGGTAAGAGCACGCTCTTTGCCTTGGCTGGTTCTCTGATTCACCCCTCAAAAGGCTCGGTGACGATTTTGGAATCACCACTTGGTAGAACCGATGTCTTTGAACTCCGTCCCCGCATAGGAATCACCTCAACCTCGATTGTTGAAATGATTCCCGAAGATGAGAGCGTTATGAATGTTGTGATGACATCTGCGTACGCGATTGTTGGACGATGGCAAGAGAGTTACGACCTATGGGACGAATCCCGAGCACTCAGCCTCCTCACGATTCTCGGGGTTCGAGAGTTGAAGGAGAGAACTTTTGGAACTCTCAGCGAAGGAGAGAAGAAGCGGACCCTCATCGCACGTGCATTGATGCCAAATCCCGAACTCTTACTCCTTGATGAACCAGCTGCAGGTTTGGATCTAGGTGGTCGAGAGGACTTATTGCGCCGGCTTAATTCGCTAGCCCAGGATCCTACGAGCCCTGTCACGGTGATTGTCACGCATCACGTTGAGGAGATCCCGCGAGGAACAACACACTGCCTTCTTCTGTGCGAGGGACTAGTTGTGGCACAAGGTGATTTGAGAAGTGTTCTTACTGCTGCGAACCTCTCGACGGCATATGGCATTGCGGTAGATATTCAGGAAGATGGCGGGCGCTTCTTCGCCCGCGCCAGCGAAGGATAGAGGGCTCAATGTTTCATTTTACTTTCCTACAAGCAGCCGTTACTGGACTTATCCAGGGCATAACTGAGTTATTTCCAATCTCAAGTCTGGGTCACTCAGTCTTAGTTCCCGCCTGGCTTGGTGGTTCTTGGCGTGCATTCTCAAACACTCCGCAGTATTTACTTGTGGCAGTTGCACTACATCTTGCCAGCGCTGTAGCTCTCTTTTTAGTCTTTGCCCCGCGCTGGATCGCAATTCTCAAGTCAGTTGTAACGTGGAAACGTAATTCATCAGCCTTCAAAATTTTCTGGCTATTGTTACTCGGAACTGTTCCAGTCGCGCTGATTGGCTTTGCCTTTAACAATTTCTTCCAACGCAATTTTCAAAAACCTTTGAGTGCGGCCATCTTCTTAACTCTCAACGGATTGATCCTCTTTGGTGCAGAACGGTTAACTTCGCGCCGCCATCCTCACACGGTTCCTGCGGATGAGAACTTGGCAATCGTGGAACGGGTTTCTCCTGGCCAAGCGGTCGTAATAGGCGTAGGACAAAGTGCTGCTCTCTTTGCTGGTATCAGCCGCTTCGGAGTCACTGTCTCTTTTGGACTTTTAAGAGGGTTGTCTCGTTCTGTCGCCGCGGATTTCGCCTTCCTTCTCTCCTTCCCAGTGATCTTGGGAGCATCTATCGTGAAACTTCCTAAACTTGGTCACGGCGCACTTGCTGGCTCCTATGGAGCACTCACCTTCGGCGCTGGAGTGGCATTCGTTGCCACAATCTTCAGCGTAAAAGTTCTCACAAAGTGGTTCAAGAGTAATTCTTTGCGTCCCTTTGCTGCATACTGTCTGATCGCTGGATTGATTTCGATCATCAAGTTCGGCTTCTTTAACTAATGTTTGTTGGTCTTGGAACTGTAATAAATATTGGGACAATCGTCCTTGGTTCTACTCTGGGCATTCTTGGTGGGGCACGATTCCCCGAGAAATTGCGAATCCTCATCACCGATGTATTGGGCTGCGTAACTCTGATTAATGCCGCGGATAATTTGAGAAGTGTTTGGGCTCCCACCTTTGTAAGTGCGGTACCAAAGGGGTGGACCACATTAGGAACTTTGGCGTCCCTTATTTTGGGTGGAGTAGTGGGTTATTTACTACATATTGAAAATAGATTGGAAGGTCTTGGCACGGCCATCAAGTCGCGTTTTGGGGCGCACGACAAAGGATCATTCTTAGAGGGTTTCATGGCTGCATCCCTTCTCTTTGCAATAGGACCGCTGGCAATATTGGGAAGTATTAGCGATGGAATGCATACTGGAATTCAGCAACTAGTTCTCAAGAGCACTTTGGATGGATTCGCCGCGATGGCATTTGCAACGACATTCGGTTGGGGTGTGGCTTTCTCTGCTATCCCGGTGGCGATCTATCAATTTAGCTGGACTGCAATCGGTTATTTCTTGGGAAATATCCTCTCGCAATACCAGATCCACTCACTCACCGCAGTCGGAGGGGTGATGCTTTTTGGTATCGGGTTGAGATTGTTAAATCTAAAATTCATAGCGATTGGTGATCTGTTACCAGCACTCATCTTTGCGCCACTAGTAGCCCTAGTGGCGCATCAATTTATTTGATCCTTTTTTAGAACGAGCTCGCATCGATCACGAAACGATACTTAACATCACTCGCAATCGTGCGCTCGTACGCTGCATTTATGTAATCAGCGTTAATCACTTCTACATCACTCACTATGTTTTTCTCGGCACAAAAGTCGAGCATTGATTGGATCTCTGGCAAACCGCCGATCATTGAACCAGCGAGCGAACGTCGGAGTCTTAGTAAGTTGAAGGCATCGACTTCGTATGGCTTACCAGGCAACCCGATGACAACCAAAGTTCCATTGAGCTTCAAAAGCTTCAGGTATTGGTTGATATCCAACTCAGCTGAGACGGTATTGAGGATGAGGTCGAAGCTCTCCGACTCCTCGTCAAAGACCTTTGGATCCTTGGTGACGACGAAATGGGCCGCACCCATGCGCTTAGCATCAGCCTCTTTGCTGGCCGAATGAGAGAAGACGGTGACTTCGGCACCCATAGCGGCGGCAAACTTGACTCCCATGTGGCCTAATCCGCCGAGTCCAATGATGCCAACCTTCTTGCCCGGTCCCGCATTCCAGTGCCGCAAAGGCGAGTAGAGGGTGATTCCTGCACAGAGAAGGGGAGCGACGCCGGTCAGATCTAGGTTTCCTGGAATCTTGACTGCGTAGTCCTCATCGATAACGAAGTTATTGGAATATCCACCTTGCGCAACGGTAACTCCATCACGCTCGTACCCGTTATAGGTGCCGGTCATGCCGTCTTCGCAATACTGTTGTTGACCCGCCAGGCAATTGGGACAGGTACGGCAGGAGTCGATAAAGACACCCACGCCGATTCGATCACCTACTGCGAACTTGGTGGCCTCTGAGCCGACAGCGGTTACCACTCCGACAATTTCATGGCCGGGGACCATTGGAAAGATCGCCGACCCCCACTCTTCACGAGCCTGGTGAATATCTGAGTGGCAAATTCCAGCGTAGGAGATATCAAAAGCGACGTCGCGCGGACGTAACTCACGCCTCTGGAAAGAGAAGGGTTGAAGGGGTTCTTTTGCTTTTAGTACTGCATATCCACGAGATTCCATGGAGGGAAAAGTACCTTAGATACTCACATCGTGCGTGTCCGAGAGGGGACTTGAACCCCTAAGCCCTTGCGGGCACTAACACCTCAAGCTAGCGCGTCTGCCAATTCCGCCACCCGGACAGGTGCAGCCTGGAACTTCTTTCGAAGGTCTGACTGAGTGAGTAAGGATACCAACAGAAATTGGATGGGGAAGCCATGGCTACGGCAGAATAAGGAGATGGACCAGACCCAACTTTTAGCGCTCGAGGAAGATTGCATCCAACTCCTTCAGGAGCTCATCCGTATCCCAAGTGTGAACTACGGCGAGGGAAAGGGTGACGAAGAGGCTGTCGCTCGCTTCGTTGCTGCGAAATTGGGCGAAGTGGGAATCGACTCGGAACTTATTGAGACCGCCCCAAAGCGTTTCAACGTGGTGGCTCGAATTGCAGGAGCAGATCAATCCCGCCCGGGCCTGGTAGTACATGGCCATCTAGATGTTGTTCCGGCCAATGCGGCGGATTGGCAGGTAGATCCATTCAGCGGTGAGATGCGCGATGGTTACATCTGGGGACGTGGCGCCGTTGATATGAAGGATGGCGATGCAATGTTTCTCGCAATCGTCAGATCCTGGGCCAGATCAGGTTTCGTCCCACCTCGTAACATTCTTCTAGTTTTCTTCGCTGATGAAGAGGCCGGTAGTTCATACGGTTCACGCTGGTTAGTTAAGAATCGCCCAGAGTTATTTAATGGATACAGTGAAGCTATTTCAGAGGTTGGCGGCTTCTCAGTAACAATTACCGGAGGTCATCGGCTCTACTTCATCGAAACCGCCGAAAAAGGTATTCAATGGTTAGAGATCACAACCAAGGGCACTGCGGGACACGGTTCTTTTATCAATAACGACAATGCTGTAACAAAGTTAACCAAGATCATCACCAAGATCGGCTCACATGTCTGGCCACAGCGTGAGACCGCTACAGGAGCAAAATTCTTTGGCAAGATCGCTGAACTAACCGGCGATGTGTATCACCCAGATCGCGCCACTGATCTCTTGAAACATATTGGTGGAGCAGCGCGCATGATGGGTGCCACAACGCAAAATACTGCGAACCCAACAATGATCAATGGTGGCTACAAAGCAAATGTAATTCCCGGCTCAGCTACTGCTGTTGTTGATGGTCGCTTCTTGCCCGGCTTTGAGGATGAACTTGCCGAAACGATTAAGTCACTCGTTGGAGATGACGCTGACATCACCGTGCAAGTGCGTGACAAGGCGCTAGAAGTGGATTTTTCTGGCCCTCTTGTAGAAGCCATGATTGCCGCCATCAAGTCGCAAGATCCTGATGGAATTCCCGTTCCATATTTAATGAGCGGCGGAACGGATAACAAAGCCCTCAGCGATCTAGGAATTGTGGGTTATGGCTTTATGCCAGTGCAACTTCCAGCTGATCTCGATTTCTTCGCCCTCTTCCACGGCGTCGATGAAAGAATCCCCGTTGAAGGCGTCAAATTCGGCGTGAGAGCGTTAGTAAATTTCTTCGAAAACTGTTAATTAGATTCTAGAAGCAGAGATCTCGTCTAAAGCTTCTCGGACTTGAGCGGGAATTTCAATCTCCTCTACTGAGAGCGCACCGCGAAGTTGTGCACCTGTACGAGCGCCAACGATCGCACTAGCAACGCCTGGACGATCTCGAACCCAACCTAGGGCAACCTCCACCGGTGAATAGCCCAAACCTTCTGCGGCGACGGCGACTGCATCAGCAATCTGTCTCGCTCCTTGCTCCAAGTAAGGGGCGATGAATCCGGAGAAGTGTGGGCTTGCCCCGCGCGAATCCGATGGCGTACCCGAACGATATTTTCCAGTGAGAACTCCACGGCCTAGGGGAGACCAGGCAATGAAACCAACCCCCACCTCATGGCAGGCTGGCAATACCTCGCTCTCAACTTTTCGATTAAGGAGTGAGTACTCCAACTGGGCAGAACTGATCGCAACCTTGCCAAAGAAGGGATTTTGAATCGTTGCTGAGCGCGCAATCTGCCACGAGGCAAAGTTAGAGACTCCTACATATCGAACGCGACCACTTGAAATCGCAAAATCTAGGGCGGAGAGGGTTTCTTCAAGTGGAGTCTCCGAATCCCATTGGTGGATCTGCCACAGATCAAGGTAGTCAACGCCAAGACGATCGAGAGATGCATCTAGATCCTGCAAAAGTGAGGCGCGAGAATTATTTATTGTCCGCTCGCCCGATTTGAATGAGACTCCAGCCTTGGAAGCGATCGTGATCTCGTCGCGCGCCACCAGTGTTCCGATGAAGCCACCAATAACCCGTTCCGCATCGCCATCACCGTAGACCGCGGCGGTATCAATGAAATTTCCTCCGGCATCTAGGTAGATGCGAAGTTGGTTAGCCGCTTCGAGTTCGTCTGTATCGCGTCCCCACGTCATCGTGCCAAGCCCTATGCGGGATAACTTCAATCCCGACTTACCCAGGGTGCGCTTCTCCATGAGGTGACCCTAGCAACTCTCGAGGCGATTTCTCGGTAACCTACAGACATGGCAAAGGATCGCGGTTGTGAAGTTGTTCTGGTCCGCCACGCACACTCAACGGCGAATCTCAAAGGAATATTGGCAGGGCGTGACAATCGAGTCTCGCTTTCACCTCGTGGAAAAGAAGAGGCTCTAGATCTCGCCGCCCATTTGAGCACTATGAACTTTGACGCAATCTTCTCCTCTCCTCTGCGACGCTGCTTGGATACTCTCGCTCCCTACCTGTCAGAGAGCAAGAAGAAGGTCAATATTCGCGAGGATCTCATTGAGATGGAGTATGGACGCTGGTCAGGAAAGCCCTTATCAACCTTATCCAAAGAGGAGATGTGGAAGTCGATTCAGAGCCGTCCAAGTACCGTTCGCTTCCCGGGAGGCGAAAGCTTCGGAGAGATGTCGTTGCGGGCTAACCAAGTTATTTTGGATGAAGCGAAGAGATATAACCGAATTCTGGTTCTCTCACACGGAGATGTAATTAAAGCGATAGCGGCATTCCACTTGGGCTCGCCCTTAGATTCTTTCCAGCGAATATCCATTGATCCTGCATCCATCTCGATCATCAGATTGCCCGCTTCTCACGTGATAACCCTGAACTCGACCTCACATCTGAGTCGCGCTAAGGGCCCGGTCTCTGGGAAGCGCGATAGATTTCAATTAGGCGGCGGGCAAGGGAAGTTATGAGTAGATTCGTTTATAGACATGATTCAGTGAGTCGATGCATTGTTGGAACGGTCGGCGCCCCAGGAGAACGTCAATTTTTCTTGCAGGTAATTTCTCCACTTGAGACTACTTGTGTTGCAATAGAAAAGTCGCAGGCGATGGCTCTCTCTGAGAGATTGCGAATCATGATTCGCGAGCTTCGTCGCAATCAATTAGCAAGTCTCGATGAACTAAACATCGTAAGTGAACGCGATGACACCGCTCTGCAATTTCCAATCACCGAAGATTTCAAAGTCGGTGTTATTGCAATCAGCTGGGAGCAAGAAACCCAACGCATTCTCATTGAAGCACAGGCGATTGGCGATGAAGGAATAACCGAGCTTCTCGATGATGAAGAGGCGAGCCTGTTAGAGGATGCTCCCGATCTCTTATCTTTCAAGTTACGTATTCACCAAGCGCGTGCCTTCTGCGACAGGACGGATGCGGTTGTGGCCGCGGGTCGTCAACCCTGTCCATTCTGCGGCCTGCCGGTCGATCCAGATGGACACTTATGTCCACGGGCAAATGGATATCGCCGTTGACCTCTGTGATTGATGCAATTGCTCAAGGGGAGCTCATCGTTGAAGGTCGCTTCGTTGATGCTTCTAATGCCACTCTCTTTGCTAAATGCATTTACCAAGAGAACGAGATCTCGGTCATCTATAAACCCATCGCTGGAGAGAGACCTCTCTGGGATTTTCCAGATGGAAACCTGGCCAATCGAGAATTAGCTGCTTACCTGCTTTCCGAGGCGCTCGAACTTCATCTCGTGCCGTTTACCATCGTTCGAGATGGACCATTTGGACCTGGCATGGTTCAAGAGTGGATCGAGATTGATGAAACTATCGATGTGGTCGAGCTTGCCAATAGCGATAATCCCAGAATTAGAGCCTTGACACTCTATGACGCGATTATCAACAACACCGATAGGAAGTATGGACATATTCTTCCAACTTCAGATGGTCGGATATTTGGCTGTGACCATGGGGTCACCTTCCACGAAGATCCTAAATTACGGACCGTTCTCTGGCATTTATCTGGGGTTGAATTTTCCACTTCTGAGTTAGAACTCTTAAAACGGGCACAAATGGTTTCTGCATCGGTGGTTGAAGGTCTTATTACTGCGGCCGAATCGGCTGCACTTTTTGCGCGTATAGAACACCTTCTAGAGGCGGGGACTTACCCTGAACCCAGCGATGAATGGCCAGCCGTCCCATGGCCGCCTTTTTAGGTAGCCTTCTCACCCTATGGAAATCCTAGAAAATCCTTGGCCGAACCCCGCTCTACCTTTACTCGGTGTGGAACTCCCGATTCTCACCCTCAAAAGTACGAGTGGATCTTTTGACATCACACCTGGCAATGATCTGCGGATGTATGTATGCGGGATAACGCCCTACGACGCATCTCATCTAGGTCATGCCGCCACATATTTAACTTTTGACCTGATCAATCGCTACACATCCCTGGGTGGTGGAAAAGTACATTTTGTCGAAAACATCACCGATATTGATGAGCCACTACTCGAAAGAGCACAGCGGGATGGAACCGACTGGGAGAGTCTGGGCCAACGTGAGACCGATCTCTTCGCTTCCGATATGTCGGCGCTACGCATACTTGCACCAGAGTGGTTCGTCCCAGCGACCAAGACGATGGACTTAGTGGATCTTGCTATAACGGCTATGCAAGAAAATGGATATGTGTATGAGTTGGAAGGCGATCTCTACTTCCGAACAAAGTCCTTCCTAGATGAACTTCCATACTCACTCGAGACCTGCTTGAGTATCTTCGGCGAACGCGGGGGAGACCCAGCAAGACCTGGAAAGGAACATCCCCTCGACCCCGTACTGTGGCTTGCAAATAAGAATGGCGAGCCGGGTTGGGACTCTTCACACGGATATGGCCGACCAGGTTGGCATATCGAATGTGCCGTCATAAGTCTGCGATATTTATTAGGTTCGAGTTTTCTTGCGGGGGATTCAACGCGAACTTCGTTGATCGATATTCAAGGTGGTGGAAGTGACCTCATCTTCCCTCATCACTTTATGTCGGCAGTACAAGTCAAGGCGATCACGGGACAGCAATTCGCTCGGGGCTATGTCCATACAGGAATGATTGGTCTCGATGGCGAAAAGATGAGCAAGAGCAAAGGCAATTTGGTCTTTGTCTCTAAGTTGCTCGACGAAGGGGTGGACCCCGTCGTTATTCGTTTCGCTCTCTTGAGAGATCATTACTCGCAGGATCGAATGTGGAGTGATGCGAAATTGATTCAGAGTCAGGTAGAAGTTGATCGCATCAGAGCGGCTCTTTCTCGAAACGAAGTCGCCCCAACGTCCCAGGTCGTACCTCAGATCATCAACGCCTTGAGCCAAAACCTCGATACTCCTGTTGCAATAGGTTCGCTTCTAGCATGGGTAGAAGCGACAGAAGCGGGCCAAACCGGCGGTTCTACTGGTGAGCTTGCGCGGGCGCTAGATAGCGCTTTGGGTCTAGCCTTCTAGGCTAAACTCAGCCTCTTATGAAGCAAAGTTCCCCTTTGCGTGAAGCGCTGGCCTCACGCACCATCGTCGCAGACGGCGCGATGGGAACCATGCTCCAAGCCGCCAACCCATCCCTCGATGACTTCCAAGGGCTTGAAGGTTGCAACGAGATTCTGAATATCTCAAGGCCGGACATTGTTAAGGCGGTTCACCGCGATTATCTCGATGTTGGAGTCGATGCCATCGAGACCAATACCTTCGGTGCTAACTTCGCCAACCTGGCTGAGTACGGCATTGAGGACCGTATTTATGAGTTGGCGTTAGCCGGGGCGCGTCTGGCCCGTGAGGTCGCAGATGAATACTCCACCCCTGCTAAACCTCGCTTCGTCCTCGGATCTATGGGTCCGGGAACCAAACTTCCGACTTTGGGCCATACGACCTACGCACTCTTGCGTGAGGCTTATGAGACGGCCGCTCGCGGGCTGATCGATGGGGGAGCTGATGCCCTTCTCATTGAGACGACGCAGGATCTCCTTCAAGCCAAAGCTGCCGTCAATGGTGCTCGTCGCGCTATTGATGCTTCGGAGCGCGACATAGTCTTGATCGCTCAGGTGACAGTGGAGACAACTGGAACCATGCTGCTTGGTTCTGAAATCGGAGCAGCGCTCAACGCCCTCGAGCCACTTGGTATCGATGTGATTGGTCTCAATTGCGCTACTGGCCCGGCAGAGATGAGTGAGCATCTACGAGCACTCTCTCAAGGTTCAAGCGCACAAATTTCTGTAATGCCAAATGCCGGTCTGCCAATACTCGGCAAAGATGGAGCGGAGTATCCACTCACTGGACCGGAGCTCGCCAAGTACCTAGCGGAGTTCCGCAAGAATTATGGCGTAAGCCTTGTTGGAGGATGTTGTGGAACTACTCCGGCACACCTAAAAGAAGTTGTAGACCTACTTGGCTCTTCCGAAGTCATTACACGCAGTCCGCAACTCGACCGGGGTGCAAGCTCGCTCTATCAGTTTGTTCCTTTCCGTCAAGACTCTTCTTATCTCTCTATTGGCGAACGTACAAACGCTAATGGCTCACGCGCCTTTCGAGATGCCCTCTTGCAAGAGGATTGGCAATCGTGCATAGAGATCGCCCGCGATCAGATTCGCGATGGTGCACATATGCTCGATCTCTCTGTTGATTATGTTGGACGTGATGGCGTTAAAGATATGCAAGAGTTGGCATCCAGATTGGCTACCTCATCAACTCTTCCAATAGTTCTTGACTCCACGGAGCCTGCAGTAATTAAGGCTGGCCTAGAACTTCTTGGTGGACGCAGCGTTATCAACTCTGTTAATTATGAAGATGGAGACGGTCCAGCCTCTCGCTTCGCCCGAATCATGCCTTTAGTACAAGAGCATGGCGCTGCGGTTGTTGCCTTAACAATTGATGAAGAAGGCCAGGCTCGTACCGCAGAGTGGAAACTTCGCGTTGCAACCAGACTCATTGAGGATCTCACTGAGAATTGGGGCATGAACATTGGTGACATCCTGATTGACTGCCTCACATTCCCTATTGCGACAGGGCAGGAAGAGACTCGCAAAGATGGCGAAGAGACCATCAATGCAATCAGGGCTCTTAAGGATAGATACCCCGACGTTCAAACTACTCTGGGTGTAAGCAATGTTTCCTTTGGCCTCAATCCGGCGGCTCGAATCATTCTCAACTCCGTTTTTCTTGCAGAAGCGGTCAAAGCAGGACTTGATTCAGCGATTGTGCATCCCTCGAAGATAACTCCCATCGCCCGCATTGAGCCTGATGTTTTGCAGGTTGCTTTGGATCTCATATATGACCGTAGAACTTTTGATGAAACAGGGGAGTGCACCTACGACCCTCTGACAAAGTTCCTAGAACTCTTCGATGGCGTGGAGACTAAATCCACCAAGATTTCACGCGCTGCTGAACTTGCGGCTCTACCTCTCACAAAGCGTCTTGAGCGCCGCATTATTGATGGTGAGAAGGTCGGCCTAGAGGCGGATCTCAACGAAGCGCTCCAATCTGGTCTCAAAGCACTTGCCATCATTAATGATCACCTCCTGGCCGGAATGAAGGTCGTGGGTGAGCTCTTCGGTAAGGGAGAGATGCAACTTCCTTTCGTCTTGCAGAGCGCCGAGGTCATGAAGCAGGCAGTTGCAATTCTTGAACCACACATTGAGAAGAGCGATGATGAAGGACGCGGCAAAATATTGCTTGCAACCGTTAAAGGCGATGTACACGATATTGGCAAGAATCTTGTAGACATTATCTTGTCGAACAATGGCTACACCACGGTCAATATCGGAATCAAACAGACAATTAATCAAATCATTGATGCAGCCACAGAGAATGATGTGGATGTTATTGGAATGAGTGGGCTGCTCGTTAAATCCACTGTGATCATGAAAGAGAATTTGCAAGAACTTGAATCTCGCGGATTGACTCACAAGTGGCCAGTTATCTTGGGTGGAGCTGCTCTTACTCGCTCGTATGTAGAAGAAGATTTATCCAACGCATTCCCCGGCACAGTTCGTTATGCAAAGGATGCCTTTGAAGGGCTCCGTCTGATGGATGCCATGATCGGAATGAAGCGCGGTGTTGAGGGAGCAGAACTTCCGCCACTTCGTGAAAGAAGGACACCTCGGACTCGTTCGACCGAACCGGTTGAAGTCGACACTGTCCGTTCGGATGTGGCAGCTGATAACAAGATTCCGAAACCTCCATTTTGGGGATCGCGCATCGTCAAGGGAATTGCACTTAGTGATTACCTGCCTATGCTCGATGAACGCGCCCTCTTCATGGGGCAGTGGGGGCTCAAGGGTGCACGGGGCGAATACGAGAAGATGGTCGAGAGTGAGGGACGCCCTCAACTTCGCGCTCTCCTCAATGAGGCGCAATCTCAGGGATGGCTCAACGCTTCCGTCGTTTATGGTTATTTCCCGTGCTACAGCGAGGGGAACGATCTCGTCATTTTGCACCACGAGGGTGAGAAACAAGGTCAAGAGCGTCTGCGTTTCACCTTCCCGCGTCAACGTCGTGATCGCAGATTGTGCCTAAGTGATTTCTTCCGCTCAAAAGAGAGCGGCGAGATCGACACCGTGGCATTCCATGTCGTGACTATGGGCGAGTCTGTTAGCCAGGCAACCGCCAAACTCTTTGCAGCAAATGAATACCGTGAGTACTTAGAGCTCCATGGTCTCTCCGTACAACTTACTGAGGCCCTTGCGGAACATTGGCATGCCAGAATCCGTCAGGAATTATCTGTCTCAGATGAAGATTCATCCGATATCTCCGAGATTTTAGATCAGGGCTACCGAGGTTCGCGTTACTCTTTTGGCTATCCAGCCTGTCCTGATATTGAACAACAGGTACAGCTCTGTGAATTACTAGAGCCAGAACGCATCGGCGTGATTCTCTCAGAGGAGTTCCAATTGCATCCGGAGCAGTCCACTAGCGCCATCATTGTTCATCACCCCGAAGCCAAATATTTCAACGCGGTATAACGTGGAGCTCAACAAACTAGAGGCCGTCCTCTTCGATATGGATGGCACCCTCATCAACTCTGAGCCTTACTGGTTAGCCGCTGAGCGAGCCCTAATGGCTCGCTACGACCACGTCTGGACCGACGAGGATCAGTCACATTGCATTGGTGGGCCACTTCCTAAGGTGGGGGCGTACATGTCACAACTGGCACGTGGCGCCGACGCTCCCGAGTATTTTGAGACTGAGTTAGTTCGCATGGTCGCTGACCAGTTCCTCAATGGGCTTGAGTTCATGCCTGGTGCAGAGGAACTCGTTCACAACTTAGTTGCTGAGGGAGTTCCCATGGCGCTGGTCTCAGCAAGTCCACGAATGCTCGTTGACTCCGCTCTGAAGTTGCTTCCGGCAGGAACATTCATCACCAGTGTTTCAAGCCAAGATGTGCAAATCAGCAAACCGCACCCGGAGAGTTACCTCAAAGCTGCCACCCATCTAGAAGTAGATATCACAAACTGTCTTGTCCTTGAAGATTCCAAGACGGGGATCGATGCAGGACTTTCAAGCGGCGCAGTTGTTATAGGAATTCCACACATCATTACATATCCACCAAGCCCACGGTTGCACCTACGTCGCGATCTCGTTGGATTAGGTGCACATGACCTGCGGCAAATTTTCCACACCGAGAGTCAAGAGGAATTTAATGCGACCAGAATTTAGCTACGGCGATCGCGTGCAACTTACAGACGCTAAAGGAAAACTCCACACCATCACCTTAAAACCAGGAGGGGAATTCCACACACACAAGGGTTGGTTGATACACGACCAGATAGTTGGCATGCCCCAAGGATCTGTCGTTGAGACAACAGCAGGACTCAAATTCTTAGCCTTTAAACCACTCTACGGCGACTACGTTCTATCAATGCCACGCGGTGCAACAATCGTTTATCCCAAAGATGCAGCCCTCATCGTTGGATTTGCTGATATTGCTCCGGGTCTTCGAGTCCTTGAAGCGGGCGTAGGTTCAGGAGCGCTCACTATCGCTCTATTGCGCGCCGTTGGTCCAACTGGTCAAGTGGATTCATTTGAAAGGCGCGAGGAATTCGCGCAGATTGCTACTCGCAATGTAACTGAATATTTCAATGGTAAGCCAGAGAATTGGTCGCTCACTCTCGGCTCTTTGCAAGATAAGGCAACCGATGAGAAGTACGACCGAATGGTCTTAGACATGCTAGCTCCATGGGAGTGCGTGCAACTTGCTGACGATGTCTTGCATCCGGGTGGAGTTCTTCTCGCCTATGTAGCCACAACGACACAACTATCTGCAATGGCTGAGGCCATTAAGGAGTGCGGACGATTCACCGAACCAGAAAGTAGCGAGTCTCTCGTTCGACAATGGCATCATGAAGGTCTTGCAGTCCGACCAGTACATAGAATGATTGGTCACACTGGCTTCTTGATTCAAGCTCGCAGGTTGGCTCCTGGAGTTACTGCGCCTCTACGCAGACGACGTCCTTCAAAGGGAGCCTACGGACTCCCTGAGGACGAAGCGGTTATTTAACTGCTACTAGGTCTACTACGAAAATGAGAGTCTCGTTCGGGCCGACTGGTCCTGAGCCTGCTGCTCCATAAGCCAGAGCAGGTGGAATTACGAGCAAACGACGTCCGCCAACCTTCATTCCAGGAATACCTTGCTGCCATCCGGTGATTACCCCAGATAAAGGAAAAGTTGGTGGAGTTTTCGGTGTGACCCAAGAACTTTGGAGGACCTTGCCTGTCTTCCATGACATCAAAACATAATGAGCGGTAACAGTTGAGGAGGAAACAGCCGCCTTGCCTTTGCCTACGATGATGTCTTTCTTCGTCAGCACAGTTGGAGGGTTGCCTTCAGGTTTGCCAATGACGGGTGCAACACCCGCATGGGCAGTGACGGTAGGAAGAACTGTTGCGCTCACTTTTGCCTTTCCGATGCTCTGAGTTGTGGCACTAGCCGAGTACGAAATAGATGTAGAAACTAATGCGATCAATGCCAGTGCAGAGACTCGAAGAGTTCGTGAGGACGAGAAATTCATCTAGCTTCTCCTTGTTTTTGAGCGTGAAATCAGGTGGAGATACTAGCAAACGCCTAGAGTTGGGGAGTGGCTGACAACAAGACCGAGAGATTAATTAATCTCACGATGGCTCTCCTTGCGACTCGGCGTTTCCTCAGTAAAGACGAGATCTTTGAACGAGTGGCGGGTTACACCGGAAAACGTGATGCGGTAGAGCGCATGTTTGAGCGAGATAAGGATGATCTCAGGGCTCTTGGAATCATCATCCAGGTCAAGCCTCAGGACATCTTCTTTGAGGACGAAGTTGGATATCGAATTCTGGAAGATGATTATGAGTTAAAACTTGGCGAACTCACTCCATCAGAACTTTCCTATCTTTCGCTTGCAGCCAAGATCTGGCGCAACCAACTCTTCTCCCAGAGCGGCGATCTCGCGCTCCAGAAGCTTGAGGCTCTCGGGGGAACAGCTCTAACAGAAGATTTTGGACATGGCACTCTCTCGCTTGAAAATGAAACTCCGCTCTTTCCATCTCTGTGGGAGGCCATATCTAACCTAAGAAACATCTCCTTCACCTATCGCAGTCGAAATGTGAGCCAACGACGAATCTCACCTTATGGCTTAACTCTTTGGAAGGGCTCCTGGTATTTGGTCGGCCTGGACCTAGAAAAGAAAGAGATAAGAGTTTTTAAAGTTTCGCGAATTACTTCAGATATCAAATTCGAAAGCAAGCCCGAGGCCTTTGCGATTCCAGAGGATTTCCGCATTGAAGACCATCTCTTGATGCTGGCGCCTGAGCCCACCACCAGATTTCTTGCTCGGGTTCGGGTAGGAACCTGTCAGAGTTTGCGATCTCGGGGAAGTGTTTCAGGCGTAGATGGGGAGTGGGATCGAATCGAGATCTCACTCGGGAACAATTGGCTTGAGCAATTACTCTGGTTTGGTCCGGATCTAGTTCTCGAAGAGCCTCACGAGAAAGTTCAAGAGTTAGTACAAGTATTAAGGAACAAGTTATGAACGAGAACGCTCTAGATCGCGTCTCGCGCGCATTGAATCTAATTCCTTTTATTTTAAATAATCAAGGCCTATCTATTCAGCAATTGGCACAACGCTTTAATTCGACTCCGGCTCAAATTTCGAAGGATCTCTCACTCCTTCACATGTGCGGACTTCCGGGTTATACGCACTTGGAACTTCTCAATATCGATTTTGAAGATCCCAACCATGTTGCCGTTAATGACCCTCAGGTGCTCGATCAGCCGCGTTCTCTCACCCAAGTTGAAGCCTTGACTCTGGTTTTGGGATTGCAACTTCTCGCGGAACTCTCCACCCATGAGAGTGAACGAAGCGCAATCATTGGACTCAAAGAGAGAATCTCTCAACTGCTAGCAGCAGATATCTCCAATCGAATAACAATCGCGGATGGCGTGAATGAATCTCCTCTGGCAAAAGAGATCTCGGATGCAATCTCTGCCAGTCAATATTTAACAATTCAATACAACTCAGCGACTAGTGACACCGTGACCACTCGGAAAATATTTCCACTCGAGATCACTTACTTGGAGGGGTCTGGTTACATTCATGCCTTCCAATTGGATGCGAACGAAATGCGCACTTTCCGACTCGATCGAATCTTAAAGTTGGATGTGGGGGAGGCTGATCCAGATTTCAAGAGAACTCTGACGCAGGAGCGAACGCTCGAGGGATCGCTGGAAATTGAGCTGGAGATGGGTCCAGATGGCCTTTTCTTTGTTGAAAAGCATAACGAAATTGTTACCTCATCTCGCGAGATCGACGATAAGTTCTTCATTACCGTCAAGGTCGGCTCAAGTGAGTGGATTACGCGCACTTTGCAGGCATGGCCAACTAAAGTTGTGGTTCAGAGTCCGCCTGAACTAGTTGAAGCTTTGCGCAATAGAACAAGCAGCACCCTTGCCAATTACCAGTAAGATTACGGCACCTCGAGATTGGAATATAAATGGGAGACCTTAAGCCCTGGCACATCGTTATCATCGTTCTTGTCTTTGTCGTTCTCTTTGGAGCAAAGCGACTTCCTGATTCTGCAAAATCTGTTGCCAAGTCACTTCGCATCTTTAAAGATGAGTTGAAGTCCCCAGATGAGAAGAAGACCGATGGCGGTCCTTCTTCCACTCCTTCCAACTAGGAACTACTAGGTGGCCACTGAAGATAGTGGTCGGATGTCGCTACTGGAGCACTTTAGAGAGCTCCGCAAGCGCACAGTCCGCTCTGCCCTATCAATTGCCGTCTTCGGAACACTTGGGTGGATCTTCTACTCAAAGATAGTCCGAATCCTCACCAAGCCAGTCTGCGATCTCTCGCGTGCTGCCTCGACCCCCCACCATTGCGGAGTTTTGTATATCGATGGAGTTCTCGGCCCACTTAATCTTCAGATCTCGGTAGCAATCGTCTCGGGTGTAATTCTTGCTTCACCAATCTGGCTTTACCAACTCTGGGCCTTCATCGCACCTGCTCTTCATAAGAAAGAGAAGAAGTACTCGATTCTCTTCATCGCGACTGCGACTCCTTTTTTTATCGCAGGTGCTGCATTGGCTTACTGGATCCTTCCACTTGCCATCAAAGTTCTCTTAGGTTTCACTCCAACAACGCTCACCAACCTCATCAAATTTAGTGACTATCTCACTTTCGTTCTGCATCTCATTCTTGTCTTCGGGCTCGCCTTTGAACTCCCGGTCTTTCTAGTCGCCTTGAATTTTGCTGGAATCTTGTCCGGCAAACGGATCTTGAAGCCTTGGCGGATTGCAGTATTCGGAATCACTTTGTTCTCCGCCACCTTTGTTCCTACAAGTGATCCATTCACCATGGGCGTTCTAGCCCTGCCATTGGTTGGTTTCTATTTTGCCGCTGGCGGTATTGCGTTACTCAATGATCGTCGCCGGGCTTCTAAGATCGTAGAGTGAAAGCGCTCATAGCCATTAACCCGAAATCGGGTGGCGGCAAAGGTGCCAGCGTCGGAGCGAAAGTCCGATCTTTTTTTTCAAAGAGCTCGCTTGAGTACACGATTGTCGAAGGTACTTCCAGAGATGACTCCCTTACTCAAATAGACGCCCTCTGCCAGACCGGTGGATTTGATCTTCTCATCTGCGTGGGAGGGGATGGATTTATTCACGATATTTTGCCTCTGGTGATGGACCATAAGATCCCGCTCCTTGTTATTCCTGCGGGGACTGGAAATGACTTCGCCCGAACGCTCGGACTCTTTGGCGCCAAATTGGATTTGCTTTTGAATCTCCCCGCGGTCGGGACCCCCAAGGAGATCGATGTCGCGATGATCAAACATTCGGGGGGAGAAGATCCCTTTGTGCAGATTCTGAGTACTGGATTTGATTCGGTGGTCAATGAACGAGCCAACAATTTCAAAGTTGTAAAGGGAAGCGTTAAGTATGTAATAGCCGTTCTTCTAGAGGTGTGGCGTTTTAGAGCGATTAATTTTGAGATCACCGTTGATGGGCAAAGAGTTACTCAGAAGGCGATGTTGGTCTGTGTTGCAAATGGCAAGAGTTACGGTGGAGGGATGAAGGTCGTTCCGCAAGCCCAGAATGATGATGGATTGCTCAATGTAATGGTTGTCGATCGAGTAAACCCATTACGCTTACTCGCGGTGTTTCCTCGAGTCTTCTTCGGAACCCATATCAACCATCCCAAAGTTCATTTTTATTCAGGCGCCAAAATTCAGATTTTTGGCGAGACTCAGGCCTTTGCAGATGGTGAAAAGATCGGTCAATTGCCAATCGAGATCTCCCTGGCGGATCGCGGAATCAAGGTTTACACCTTGTGAGTACCCCTGCTGAGCGGTTCGCCGCCGCCAAACTAAGAAGCTCTTTCAAGGCCACCAATGAGTTCGCGGCAAAATTTGATTTTCCTCTCGACGATTTTCAGATAAGTGGTTGTCACTCTTTGGAATCCGGTAGGGGAGTGCTTGTGGCGGCCCCAACAGGTGCAGGTAAGACTGTTGTCGGTGAGTTTGCAGCCTTTCTCGCGATGTCGCAAGGTAAAAGGTGTTTCTATACCGCCCCTATCAAAGCGCTCTCTAATCAGAAGTATTCAGATTTCAAAGAGATGTTTGGGGAGTCCAATGTCGGCTTACTGACGGGTGATACCAGCATCAACTCACAAGCAAATATCGTCGTGATGACGACTGAAGTTCTTCGCAACATGATCTACTCCGATTCACGGACCCTTGCCAATCTGCAGTTTGTTGTAATGGATGAAGTTCACTACCTGGCCGACAAGTTTCGCGGCGCTGTGTGGGAAGAGATCCTGATTCATCTTCCAGAGACCACTCAAGTCGCCTCACTCTCGGCAACCGTCTCAAATGCTGAAGAGTTTGGAGATTGGCTCAATGAGGTGCGCGGTAATACAGATGTGATCGTCTCTGAAAACCGGCCGGTCCCTCTCTACCAACATGTGCTTTTTAATAATCGCCTTTTGGACCTCTTTGTTGATGACGGTCGTGTTAATCCCGAGATCATTAGGCTCGAAAAAGAGAGCTACCGCAGTGTGCGAACGGCATCTGGGGGGCATAAGGGTAGGAAATCTGGCTGGAATGATCGCGGACCCAACATCAAGCAACTCAGTCGCCCAGAGGTAATTGAGAAGCTCGATCGCGAGGGATTGCTTCCCGCCATTACATTTATCTTTTCGCGTAACGCTTGTACCGCTGCGGTTCACCAATGTCTCATTGCGGGAATACGCCTAACAAATGCCGCGGAGCGCAGCGAGATACGTGAGATTGTCTTTCGTGCTACTTCTAAGATTCCTGAGGAAGATTTGGTGGTCCTTGGATTTTCGGAATGGCTCGACGGTTTAGAGCGCGGCATTGCGGCCCACCACGCCGGATTACTTCCATCTTTTAAGGAGACGGTTGAGGAGCTCTTTCAACGTGGACTAGTTAAATGCGTCTTCGCTACTGAAACACTCGCACTGGGAATCAACATGCCAGCTCGAACAGTTGTACTCGATAAATTGGTTAAGTGGAATGGCGAGGCTCATGTCGCTATAAGTCCCGGTGAGTTCACTCAGCTCACAGGACGCGCAGGACGTCGTGGAATTGACGTTGAGGGTAATGCGGTTATTTTGTGGAGCAAGGAGATCGACTCCGGATCTGTTGCAGGTCTTGCATCAACTCGAACGTACCCACTCAAAAGTAGTTTTAAACCCACTTACAACATGACAATCAATCTGATTCAAAGATTTGGCAGCACCATCGCCCGTGACTCTTTGGAATCTTCATTTGCGCAGTACCAAGCGGACAAGGCGGTCGTAGGCTTAGCCAGACAGATCAAGAGAAACCAGAGCGCCATCGCTGAACTCCGCGAAACCATGATCTGTCATGCTGGAGATTTCGAGGAGTATGCAGAGATTCGATCAGAGATAAAGGCTATCGAGAAGTCATTTGCGAAGTTAACTAAGGCCAAACGCATTCTTGCCGAAGATGAATTGATAGCAGCACGCAAAGCGCTTCGATCGCATCCTTGTCACTCCTGCGGTGATAGAGAGACACATTCAAGAATCGCAGAGAGAGTTGACCGCTTAGTGCGCGAGACGCGAGGGCTTGAAGAGCGAGTCAGCAATCGTACCGATCTCATTGCTAAACGCTTTGATCGTGTGCAAGTTATGTTGGAGCGATGCGGATACCTGCAGAACGGTGTAATTACAGAGTGGGGATCGCTGCTTGCAAAAATCTATGGCGAGACCGACCTTCTCATCGCAGAATTAATTAAGCGTGGCAGTTTCGACACCTTAGATGGTCCCGAGATGGTCTCAGTGCTATCGGCTCTCGTCTTTGAAGCGCGACGCGATGAATCCCCAAAGATTCCTAAAGGCGCTGTCGAGGAGTCCTTGAACGAATTAATTCATCAATGGTCAATCATTCACACCAATGAGATCGAGATTGGTCTGGAGCCAATGCGCGAACCGGACTTAGCCTTTTGCTGGGCTTCTTATCGTTGGGCTAGCGGAAACTCACTTGCCGCTATTTTGCGTGGAACCGAACTTACCGTGGGAGATTTTGTAAGATCGATGAAACAAATCATTGACCTATTACGTCAAATCGGAAATGCCTCACCACACCTCGCGCAGACCGTGGAGAATGCGTTGCGAAGAATTGATCGCGGAATCATCTCGTACGCAGGGATAGTTGGATGACACTTTTACTTTTAGATAGCGCCTCGCTTTGGTACCGCGCTTACTACGGCATGCCAGATACCTTGCTTTCACCATCTGGAGAGCCGGTAAATGCGATCCGCGGATATCTCGATATGTCAGCGAGACTCATCTCGCAATATCAACCTTCACGACTAGTTGCATGTTTAGAAGGCGATTGGCGTCCGAGTTGGCGCGTTGAGCTCTTTCCAGGTTATAAGGCGAACCGCGTTGATGAGTCCGGCGAAGAGGAAGAGCCGGATACCTTAGGGCCTCAAATTCCTATCCTCCTGGACATCTTGGAAGCCTTTGGGATCCCAATGTTGGGTGTAGATGATTACGAGGCCGATGACATTATGGCTACCTTCAGTGTTAAGGAACGTGGCCCTACTTATGTTGCAACTGGTGATCGCGATCTCTTTCAACTAGTAGATGACAAGCGGCGAGTGAAGATTATTTATTTGGCCAAAGGGATCTCGAATCATGATCTCGTTGATAGAGCATGGATTAAAGCCAAGTACGGAATCCCGGGGGAGAGGTACGCTCTCTTCGCAATGATTCGTGGTGATGCCTCCGACGGATTACCCGGCGTGCGCGGGATCGGCGAGAAGGGCGCGGCTGTCATTGCCAACAACTTTGAATCAATTGAAGAAGCGCTTGCAGCGGCACATGCAAGTGATGAAAGGCTAACACCTGCACTTCGTAAGAAACTTATTGAAGGAAGCGATTATGTAGCGATCGCCCCCAAACTTGTACATTGCGCCCTCGACGTTCCAATCCCAAACATGTCGATACAGATTCCAAAGAGACCCTCCGATATGTCAAAGATCTGGCAATACAAGGAAGACTATGGACTTGGTGCATCGATCGACCGGATGATTGCGGCACTTAATTGGTAACTTCTCAAACGCTCGTGATAATTCCGACCTACAACGAGTCGGCAAATATCAACGATGTAATTCATAGGATCCGAGCAACTGAAGTAGATGTCGACATTTTGATTGTTGATGACAACTCGCCAGATGGCACTGGAGAGATCGCTGATTCGTTAGCGGATTCCAAAACTTTTGTTCTACACAGAGCTAACAAATCGGGGCTTGGGCCAGCGTATTTAGCGGGATTTTCTTGGGGTTTGGATAGTGGTTATCAATATTTCGTTGAGATGGATGCGGATGGCAGTCATCAACCGGAAGAGCTCTCGAGGTTCTTTGAGAAGAGATCTGAGGCGGATTTAGTACTCGGTACAAGGTGGATGCCTGGAGGCAAGGTCCTTAATTGGCCGGTTTCCAGGCGATTAATATCTCGATTCGGAACCCGATATGCCTCAATAGCGTTAGGACTTCCTTTTAGAGATTTAACGAGTGGTTATCGCCTTCTAAGTCGACAATTAATTAACGATATTTTTGAATCTGGAGTGACCACAATTGGTTATGGATTTCAGATAGAGATCGTCAAAATTGCCGCTCGGAACAAAAGAACGATCGTAGAAGTCCCGATTACATTTATAGAAAGAGTCGCAGGGAACTCCAAAATGAGCCGAAAAATAGTCTTTGAGGCATGGAGAAAGACGACCTTGTGGGGTTTGCAACGTATAACATATCGCCGATAATCTACATTATGTAAAGTAAAAGGAATCTAGCCCTACTTACTTTATAAAGGTGATCTCGCTCCACTCCTCCGGCAAATGCGTGTCATAGACCCCATGGGAGCGCAATGAACTCGCAGGATGCGGCGTTATTTCAACGCCGTCGACGATCTTCTTTTGAAAGCGTCCCAAAAAGATCTTCCAGATGTCTCCATCTTTGGGAGGCAAACTTCGCCCATCCGCCAGATGGACCAGGCTCTCCCATGGAATAGCGATCTCCAGAGTCCAACCCTCGTCCACGGTTGAGGGGTCGTTTAAGGTGCCCTGGAGGCTTACAGCGGTCTTTAAGCCCGGTAAATCGTAGTTTCTAAAGGCCCAACGCGTCCCGCGCGGATGGGTGCCTCTCCAAAAAGAGGCTCCAGTGCGGTCATAATCCCCTCCAAATGTATAAACATCGGGGTGGGAGATATCGAAGATCTCCGCAGGGAATTTGCCCTCCTTATTGAAGGCATCGCGCCATATGAAGAAGACCTCGTAGACCGTGTTGAGAGCATTTACCTCAAGCTCGTAGTAGGCATCTCGCCCATCGATAAAGACCTCTAAATCATTCTCAAGAAAGATCAGAGAGTCCCTCTCGGTGAGGCTCGCTTGAAGATTCGGCTCCTCCGCCTTGAAGGCTATGTAGAGGTGGCTATCACTCCAGAGAATCGCACTTTGGGTACAGAACTCAGCCTTCTCCCCCGTTGCAATATCGACGAAGGGCTTGCTCCAAGTCGCTTGCTGCCAAACTTCCTTGGTAACCGCGCCATCTACAGAGATATCGCGGTCAATCTTTCGAGCGAGGTAATCGCTCATCCGTTTATGGCTAGTTCCTCGATAGGCGTACAGGAGCAGACCAAATTGCGATCTCCATACACTCCATCAATGCGACCTGTAGCGGGCCAGTACTTCCCCTTATGAGCCATCTCTGGATCGACACCGAAAGGATAAGCCGCGACTTGACGAGAGTATTTACGGTCCCAGTCCTCACGCAAGAGATCGCTATCGGTATGAGGAGCAAAACGGAGTGGAGACTCCTCAATGGTGATCTCGCCATGTTCGATGTCGGAGATCTCGGCGCGAATGGAGATCATGGCGTTGATAAATCGATCAAGCTCAGCAATATCCTCCGACTCGGTCGGCTCGATCATTAGAGTTCCAGCAACTGGGAAACTCACAGTAGGCGCATGGAATCCATAGTCCATCAATCGCTTGGCAACATCATCAACGGTCGTTCCTGTTCGCTTCGTGATATCACGCAGGTCAACGATGCACTCGTGCGCGATGTAACCGTGGACTCCTTTGTAGAGAACCGGGAAGTGTGGATCTAACTTCTTTGCAATGTAGTTAGCCGAAAGAATTGCAACTTCAGTCGCTTTGCGTAGCCCATCTCCACCCATCATCTGGATATAACTCCATGAGATCGGCAAAATCCCAGCGGATCCAAATGGTGCTGAACTAACTGGTCCAGGTCCAGTTGAAGCACCAACGGTTAGATCAAGAGGGTGGTTAGGCAGATACGGCGCCAGATGTGCCCGTGAGATAACTGGACCAACACCCGGTCCCCCACCGCCATGAGGAATGCAGAATGTCTTATGAAGATTTAAGTGCGATACATCTGCTCCAAATTTTCCTGGCTGAGCAAGTCCGACAAGGGCATTGAGATTTGCACCATCTACATAAACCTGTCCCCCAGCATCGTGAACCAATCCGCAGATCTCAGAGATCGCTTCTTCAAATACGCCGTGAGTCGATGGATATGTAACCATGAGCGCTGCTAGGCGGTCGCCGTACTCACCGATCTTTGCTTTCATATCATCGACGGAGACATTGCCTGCCTCATCACATGCAACAACTACAACTTTCATTCCCGCCATAACCGCACTCGCTGCATTAGTTCCGTGAGCGCTAGAAGGAATCAAACAGATGTCACGTGCTGACTCTCCGCGATCATCTAAATAATTTCTGATCGCGAGTAGTCCTGCAAACTCACCTTGAGAGCCGGCGTTTGGTTGCAAAGACACGGCGTCATATCCCGTAATTGCGATGAGCCAATCTGATAACTCTTGAATCAAGCGACGGTATCCCGCACTTTGATCGGCAGGTGCGAAGGGATGCAACGAAGAAAACTCGGGCCAGGTAACTGGGATCATCTCAGTGGTGGCATTAAGTTTCATGGTGCACGAACCGAGCGGGATCATGCTGCGATCAAGAGCGAGATCCCGATCTGAGAGTGTACGGATGTAACGCAACATGGCCGTTTCGGAACGATATGTATTGAAGACTCTATGAGTTAAATATTTAGAGCTTCGAAGGACGCTAGCCGGAATCTCTGAGACATGATGCACCTGTGTAGCGTTGAAGATTTCTAGAAGATCAGCAAGATCTCTGTCAGTGACCGTTTCATCGAGTGATATTCCGACGCTCTCTGCTGAAACTTTACGTAGATTAATTCCCTTAGTGCGAGCCTTTGCCAGGATCTCATCCGCATTCACTTGACTGATCACGACGGTATCGAAGATCTCCCCCGCAGCCACCTTGATTCCAGCTCCAGCAAGGGATTCGCGAAGAGAGTGTGTCTGCTTTCTTACTCGTTCTGCAATTGCCTTAAGACCATCAGGACCATGCCACATGGAGTAGAAGGCGGACATAACTGCAAGCAAAACTTGAGCAGTACAAATATTGGATGTTGCCTTGTCGCGACGAATATGTTGTTCGCGGGTTTGCAACGCGAGTCGGAATGCTGGATTCCCATGAACGTCAACACTTTGTCCTACTAGGCGACCTGGAATAGAACGCTCGAGTCCTTGACGCACCGCCATAAAGCCGGCGTGCGGACCGCCGAATCCCATGGGTACTCCAAAGCGTTGCGCAGAACCAATTGCAACATCTGCACCAAATTCGCCAGGTGACTTGTACAGAGTCAGTGCAAGCAGATCACATGCAACGATCGCAATGGCGCCGGTATCGTGAATTGCTTTGACTGCTGGTGCTAGATCGTAGATCTCACCATATGTCGAAGCGTGAGCAATGATTCCTCCGAAGATTGCTTCGCTCATATCTACCAAAGTGTTTTGACTACCTTCAATAATAGAAATCTTTAATGGCTTAGCACGTGTGTGAATGACCGCCTTGATATGCGGATGAAGGTTTATATCGACGAAGAATGCCGCCTCATCGCTTCCATTCCACACTCTTCGAGCAAGAGTCATTGCTTCTGCAGCCGCTGTGGCTTCATCAAGCATAGAAGCATTGGCAATCGGTAGACCGGTGAGATCACCGACAACAGTTTGAAAGGCGAAGATTGCTTCTAGACGACCCTGGCTGATCTCTGGTTGGTATGGCGTGTAGGCGGTATACCAAGCTGGATTTTCTAAAATGTTTCGGAGAACAACAGGAGGTGTGATCGTTCCGTAATATCCAGTCCCGATATATGAGCGCATCACTGAGTTATCGGCAGCTATTTCACGTAGGCGTTCGATGGTCGCGACCTCTGAGATTCCATGTGGAAGGAGATCAACCAACTTCTGCCTCATGACTATGTTCTCTGGAACAACTTTCTCAATGAGCGCATCAAGGGATGGTTCGCCAAGTTCAGCGAGCATCTCTGAAATTTCTCTCTGATCTGGTCCAATATGGCGATCGACAAAGTTCTCGCGGATTGACACCTATCCCCCTTATGGATCTTAAAAATCATCCTAGGGGAAGGATAAAGAGTTTTAGGCGCCTTTGCGCTTTCTTCTCATCGCCAACTCATCCTGAGTGGATGTGACAATGGACCCATCTTCAACCGATTCGCCTTGTAGGTTGGCAAGTGAACCCTCAACCTCGTTCCATACGCGATTGATAGCGATTCCAAAGACACCTTGACCGCCTTGAAGCAGGTCGATGATCTCATCAGGACTTCCACACTCATAGATTGAGACCCCATCGCTCATCAAGGTCATGCTCTCAAGATCTGCAACACCTCGACTACGCAGGTGCTCGACCGCGGTTCGAATATTCTGAAGTGAGACACCGGTATCCAAAAGTCTCTTAACAATTTTAAGAACCAAAATGTCGCGAAAACTGTAGAGCCGCTGAGAACCTGAACCGGCTGCGCTCTTAATGCTTGGAGCTACGAGTTCAGTGCGCGCCCAATAATCGAGTTGGCGATATGTGATGCCTGCCGCGACACAAGCCGTGGCACCTCTATATCCGACTTCGGAGGAGCTCATATTTTCTCACTTCTACAGGGAAGGCCGAAGGGGTTCGGCATAGGTAAAGAGTAGAACTGGGTGGGTCGCAAAGCGATAAGCGACACGAGAAACTTTAAACCTTTACTTGAGGCTTAACAATTCGCCGCAGAATTAAGAGGCGAAGTCGTCCGGATTGATCTGATCCAGGAACTCTCGGAACTTCTCAACCTCGTCATCGGACTGATCAGGTATCTCAATCCCCGCCTTGGAGAAGAGCGATTCGGCCGCGGTAATCGGCGCATCTGCCCGTAAAGCAAGGGCGATCGCATCGCTTGGCCTGGCCGACACGGTCCTGCCCCCTGCCAAGTGCAGTTCAGCGTAGAAGACGCCATCGATCAGATCGGTGATCTCCACACGCTCCACGCGTGCATCAACCATTCTTAAGACAGTAGTGAAGAGGTCATGAGTGAGAGGTCTGACGGGTACCAAGCCTTGCTGGGCGAAGGCGATCGCCGAAGCTTCAACAGCCCCGACCCAGATAGGTAGGTAACGGATTCCATCGATCTCTTTGAGAAGCACTATCGGTTGATTGGATGGCATCTCAATTCGAACACCGACTACCTCAACAGGAACGCTCATGGGACTAACCTACTTGGCGCGGTGTAAACCTGCGCGCACAAGGGCGGCATGCAATTTAACCGAGAGGGAGGCGAGCTCGTTTGCAACCTCATCGGCGCGTGCCTTGGCATCGGATCCCTTTTGGCGCAAGATCGGGGTGATGACCTGCTCGACGAGGCCAACTTCACGATCAGCGGCGGATTTGAATGATCGTAGGTGACGAGCCTCGATTCCAAAGGCTGCGATCGCAGAAATAGTGCGGGCGACGGCAAGGGCATCGGCATCGTAATAGCGACCCCTGATGGTGATAAGCCCAAATGATTCAACTTCGGTGAGCTGTTCTTCGGTCAGCTCAGATGACTCCAGCAATTCGCTACGCGAAAGCCGCAGTTCGCTCTCTCCCGCGAAATGCCCAGGAGCAAACTCTCCATCAACCGTAGCTAGACGAGGTGTTGGGGCTCCCCCAGGAATCGCTGCAGGCTCAAGACCGCGGTCTAGGGCATCTAAATTCTCCTTGATAACGCGCAAGGGCAGATACTGGTCGCGTTGCGCTGTTAAGACATAACGCAGGCGCTCTAAATCAACACCAGCGAATTTGCGATAACCGGAAGGGGTGCGTTGCGGTTCAATCAAACCTTCAGATTCGAGGAAGCGAATCTTGGAGATTGTGATATCTGGGAAATCGCCACGCAACTTTCCAAGTACCTCTCCAATGCTGAGATACGCGCGTGCTGGAACTGCCATCAGTTCGCCCTCCCCTTAAAGAATGTCAATCTAAATTTTCCGATTTGGATCTCATCGCCGATTGATAACCCAGATTCTTGGACCTGGTGAGCATTCACATAACTTCCGTTAAGACTTCCAAGATCTACAACTTTGAAAGAGCCATCCTGGCCTCTGACAATCTTTGCGTGAACACGAGAGACAGTGACATCATCGAGGGAGATCTCGCTGCGAGGATCACGACCAATTGATGTCTCATCTGAGTTGATAAGGAAACGAGCTCCCTTGTTAGGTCCAGCGATCACAATCAACATCGCGGAATTCTTTGGCAACTGACTGACGATCTCGCGCTCTTCGGTAGAAAGTTGTGAGTAGATCTCCTCTAGTGGCCGCGGCTTTGGAACAGATCGAAGCGCGGATAGGTGAATTGTTGAGGTGAGATCTCTACCTGAAGGTTCCTGAGGGGCTTTTGAATCGTTCACTTCTCCCCCTCTTTTGCATAAAGTTTGAAACCCGAATAAGAGCGAGATTAACTCTCAATCTCTATCTTGACTAGAGGCTGACACTATTGACCGCTTGGTTAAAAATCAAGCCGTTAGAGTTTCATACTCCCCAGGAGTGAGTAGATCTGTAGCGCTCTCGGAGACTTCGATCTGAGCAATCCAACCTTGTGTGTACGGATCTTGGTTGATTAGCTCAGGGGCCTTATCTAACTCGGGGTTGACAGCTGTAACAGTTCCGGTCAATGGAGAGTAAATCTCTGAAACAGATTTAGTTGATTCAACTTCACCACAGACCGAACCTGCAGTTACCTTCTCTCCAACTTTAGGAAGTTGAATGTAAACGATGTCGCCCAATGCGCCTTGTGCAAAGTCCGTGATCCCAATCTGAAAGGTATTTGCAGAAACTTCTCGAACCCACTCATGCTCTTTTGTGTATTTCAAATCTGATGGGACGTTAGACATGGGCTCTCCTTCGATGGCCAAGGGCAATTTTTGAATAGTCTAGTGCTGCTAGCAAGTACAAACCTATCCCCCAGATGGCAAATCCCCAACCGAAGGAATGTGCAAACTCTCCCCACGAACTCTTGCTACTTAAAAGCAGAAATGGGAAGGCATACAACAAATTAAAGGTGGCTGCCTTCCCTAAAAATGTAACTGAGAAGACTTCTCCGGATCTCTTTCTATAAAAGGCTAGCAACCCAACCATATAGAGATCGCGCGCGGCCAAAATTCCGACCATCCACCATGGAATGTAATGCTTAAGTGCCAAGCCGATCACTGTTGCCGCTATATAGAGTCGATCGATAGTTGGATCCATCGCAGCACCGATTTTTGATTCCTGGTGCAACCAGCGCGCCACTTTTCCGTCAAAGTAATCAGTCCAAGCGCCAATCGCCAAAACAAGATAGCTCCACCCTTTAAGATTTTCGCCAAGTAGCAACCAAAGGAAGATCGGAACGCCACAGGCACGTATAAGAGTAAGGCCGTTAGGAATCGTTAAAACTTCCTTACGTGAAAGTTGCATCTAGCCCCTTCTCTCTTCTCGCTCCCGCACTTTAATGGAGACTTCAACTGGGCTACCTTCAAATCCAAACTCTTCACGGAGGCGACGCTCAATGAACCGGCGATAACTCGGCTCAACCCACTCGCTTGAAAAGACCACAAATTTTGGTGGCGCAATTGTTGCCTGCGTGGCGAATCGAATCTTCGGCTGCTTTCCACCACGAACTGGAGGTGGGGTCGCTGCCACCAAGGCGCCCAAAAATGCGTTGAGCTTGGAGGTAGGAATTCGCTTCTCCCAGCTTCGCAAAGCAGTTCTCAACGCCGGAGCTAGCCGATCACGATGCCAACCTGTTTTGGCGGAGAGATTAACTCTTTGCGCCCATGGGTAACGTTCTAAGTTTCGCTCTAACTCTTTATCGAGTTGTTCACGACGTTCATCATCAACAACATCCCACTTATTCATTACGAGGACCATCGCACGACCAGCCTCTTCAGCCATTGTGACGATACGCAGATCTTGCTCAGTGAGTGGAACCGATGCATCTATGACAATTACCGCAACCTCGGCGCGATCAAGTGCCGCCGCTGTACGCAGGCTCGCGTAATAATCGGTACCGCTGTCGTGAATGGCGCGCTTACGTATTCCCGCGGTATCAATGAAACGCCAGGTATCTCCGCCGAGTTCAATGAGTTCATCAACTGGATCTCGCGTCGTTCCTGCTGCATCATCAACCAGAACTCGGGACTCTCCCGCTAGCGCGTTGAGAAGGCTGGACTTACCAACGTTTGGTCGACCGACAATCGCAATTCTTCTAAATCCATCATCTGGTAACTCAGATCCAACTTCAGGAAGTTCTCGTACCAACAGGTCCAGGAGATCTCCCGATCCACGTCCATGGAGAGCCGAAACAAAATGTGGCTCCCCTAGTCCAAGATTCCACAGAGCGTGAGCATTCTGCTCTTCATTAACACCATCAACTTTATTTGCTACCAAGATTGTCTTCTTCTTAGATTTACGAAGCAGAGTGAGCAATGAAGAATCTTCATCCAGTGCACCTACTTGAGCATCCACAACGAAGAGAATGACATCAGCTTCAGCAATAGCGAGTTCGGCGCCGGCGGTGATCTTCTCGGAGATTCCTTCAGGTTTGACCTCCCAACCTCCGGTATCAATCAAAACGAAGGTGCGACCATTCCACTCTGCCTCATATTTAACGCGATCTCGAGTCACCCCAGGCGTATCTTCAACAATCGCCTCGCGGCGACCGATGATTCGATTAACCAAGGTCGACTTGCCCACATTAGGACGTCCAATGATTGCAACCTTAGGTAGCCCAAGAAGTGCCCGCTCCTTAGCCCATTGCCAAATAACATCGACCACCTCGGGCAGATCCAATAGCGTCGAGTCGATCTCAAGTGCATCATCCGCCATGCGTAGCGGTGAAATTTTCCTCGTGGAGTCGATCTCATCTCGTGCCTCAAGCGACTCCGAAACCGATTGTGTCGTGCTGGGTTCCGAAAGTTCACGTTCACGTCTTAAAGCTCGTTGCTGCAGATCTGCGTATAAGAAAATCTTAAGCGGAGCATCTGGCACCACAACGGTTCCAATATCTCTACCTTCAACGACTATTCCGTGAGGAGCGCTATCGATGATGCTCCGTTGAACGTCGAGCAAATATTCACGGACTTCCGGGTAAGCCGAGTAGATCGAAACTTGGTCGGTAACTCGTTGGCTACGGATATCGGCACTCACATCGACTTCACCAACAAAGGTGCGAGGCTCAATGGGGTCGCCATTAAAAGTGATCTCTTCTTCACGGGCCCGAGCTACCAACTCAGATGGATCTTGTAGTCCCTCATGAATCGCCAGCCAGGTAATCGCGCGATAGAGCGCTCCAGTATCGAGGTACTGCCAGTTCGCCCGTTGTGCCACCGCCTTGGCGGTAGAAGACTTTCCGGCTCCACTTGGACCATCTATGGTGATTACGACGGTCGACATACGAGTACCTTAACTGTTTATAGGGCGAGTGAATTTTGCTCAGTGATTTTGAATAGCGAATTTGCAGGGCGAAAGTGGCTCAGCCGATAGATTCTCGTGGTTGATGTGCCTTCCAACCTTCGCGAATCAACTGATCATAAACTCGGCCCGAATCCGCCTGCGAAAGTGCCAAAGTCACCAGGCCACTCTCCTGTCCGGGGGTATGTTCGATGGTGAGATCCTCGACGTTGGCCCCAACGAGAGCGCAGGCATCAAAGATCTTGGCTAGCTGCCCTGGTTTGTCATCAATGATGATAGGAAGAAACCAGTAGTCGCGCCGCTTCCCGCCGTGCTTTCCCGGGATCCGAGCGTGATTCTCTCGACCAAGATCCAGAATCTCCTTGGTCTTTCTTAAATCATCGTTTTGTAGAGATGTCGATAAATCTTCTAAATTACGGGCAAAGATCTCCAGAAGGGCCACTACAGCCTCCCTATTTGCATGTAGTAACTCAGACCAGAGTTCCGAACTTGAGGCGGCGAGGCGTGAGACATCTTTTAAACCCTGACCGGCCAATCTGATGTCGCGATCCGACAAACCAAGTAGTGAAGCTGAGAGTAGAGAACTCACAACTTGCGGCAGGTGCGAGATTCCGGCAATCGCTTCATCATGCTCCTTGGGACCCAGGTGAACCTCATTTGCTCCGAGGGCATTAATCACTTCCAGAGCTCTAGCGATCGAGAGCTCCCCTGAATCGACCGTTGGCGTGTAAATCCAGATTCGACCCTCAAAGAGATCTCCTCTAGCCGCCAGCGCTCCAGAGATCTCCCTACCCGCCATCGGATGGGTGGCACAGAAACGTCGCGAAAGATCCTCAATTTGCTCAACCTCTGATACAACATCAGACTTTAAACCGCCAATATCTATAAGTGTCGCTTGAGGGTAGCGACTTCCATACTCACGAACCAGTCCTGCAATCGTAGAAATCGGCGTTGCAACAATTACTAAATCTGGAACTTCACTCTCAGATCTCTGCCCGATGAGGCCTTGTGCAATCTCTTCCGCTTGAGGATCTTCATCTTCAATACTCAGAGAGTAGCCAGCGCTCTTCAAACCTAAAGCTATAGATGTGCCGATTAATCCGGCTCCAACCACCCGAATTCGATCAAAAGTTCGCACTATTGGGCGATATCTCTACGTAGAACCTCAGCTCCACGAGCGTAAACATGCTTAATCTGTGAATGCTCGAGCTCTGAATGAGCGTGGACCATGACCCGAACCACCCGTGGAAGGGAGCCAGCAACTGGGATCTCCTGGGCGCACATCAAAGGGATATCCCCCAGATCCAAGCGCCGGGCCGCAGCAGCTGGAAAGTCACAGACCAGGTCATTTGTTGAGGTAAAGAAGATCGAGATAAGGCTCTCCTTGGAAAGTCCATTTTTCGCGAAAATGTCGGCAAGTAACTCCGTAACAGCGGAAGCCATCTCCTCAGAGTCATCGCTCTTCAACTGAGTTGCTCCACGGATAGCTCTCACTCTCATGGAACTAGCCTACAGTTCAGAGAGGCTCAGTTGTCCGCCTTTTTGATATTAACGTTTAACTTTTTTATAAGTCAAACTTTAAGTCGTTAAATTGATTCCAACTTTATCGACAATCAATTCTGGAAGTTTTGGATGCAATTTGCATACCTGTAAATCGACTTTTAGGAGGTAAAATACGCTTAATAATGTCGATAAAACGTTAATAAAAATGCCTGCACGAAGGTAAATTATCGTTATATTGCTATTTGTAAAATGTTTTTAGCGATTTAACTTTAAAACCTTAAACAAATTAGTTAACTCCACCTCGTTTAACTTTCGATATCGGCCTACCCCAGTCTCGGCCAAGGAGATAGGTCCAAATTCGGTACGGATCAGCCTGAGAACCGGTAGCTCCAAGAACTCAAAAATTCGACGGACGATGTGGTACCTGCCCTCGTGTATGGAGATCTCCACCCAGGAGTGTTTTGGATTGACCTCTCGCAAAGTCTTAACTTCCAACGCTCTTGCCAAGCCATCTTCAAGTTGAATACCAGCAGCGATCGCGGCGAGTTGCTCCTTGGTCAGGACGCCCTCCAGCTCGACCAGATACTTTTTGACCATTCCGTAAGAAGGGTGTGTTGCTCTATGTGCCAAATCTCCATCATTTGTGAGAAGTATTAACCCCTCACTCTCCCGGTCCAATCGACCAACGTGGAAGAGCCTTTCGCTACGATCTTTAAAGTAATCGCCTAGGGATGGGCGACCATCGGGGTCTGACATGGTGGATAAAATACCTATTGGTTTATGAAAAGCGAGGTAAACATTAGTTTTTTTAGTTGAAATAGACTCACCATCAACCTCTACTTTAGAGATTTCTGGATCTACCTTTGAGCCAAGTTGGGTTATTTGGACTCCATCGACGCTTACACGTCCGTCAAGGATTAATTGTTCACTAGCTCTGCGACTTGCTATCCCAGCGTCGGCGAGCACTTTTTGTAGGCGTACTAAAGCCATATCTTCCTCTCATCACGGCCAATCTGGGCGTGGCAGTCCACATAAGGACTATTTTGGAAGTCTAAACCCTAAGTTAAGAGAAGCGAAATCTGGCTAGTCGGTGAGCGAGGCCAAGACCTCATCGAGGCCATCGACATCAGGAAGGAATGGAGCGAGAGCAGGAAGATCTTCTATCCCGCGGACTCCTATCTTCTCCAAGAAGAAACTGGTCGTCCCATAAAGAATTGCACCGGTCTCCGGTTCGACCCCAAGCTCCTCAACAAGTCCACGCGTGAGAAGGGTTTTCATGACCGCTTCCACGTTCACGCCGCGGATTGCTGAAACACGTGCCCGCGATACGGGCTGTCTGTAGGCGATTACCGCCAAAGTCTCGAGCGCAGCCTGGGTTAAGCGGGTCTGTTGGCCATCCAAAACGAATTTCTCAACAAGTGGAGATTGATCAGGGTGGCTATAAAAGCGCCAACCACCAGCTACCTCGCGAAGCTGAAATCCACGCCCCTGCTCCTCATAACTTTCTGCTAAGGCTTTAAGCGCCGCGGTAACAACTTCAGTAGGCACCTCAGTGATCTGCGCCAAAACGACCTCATTCACGGGCTCATCAACCACCATGAGGATCGCTTCTAATGATCTATTCAGTTCAAGTTCAGACATTTATTCCTCTTTTGTCTTAGAATCAAGCGCTTCTACCGGTCGATCAAACTCATCGCTTACCTGAATTTGGTCCTCTGCCCCAGCGATCCAGGTTATTTGGAGGTCTCCTAGAGCAACCACCTGCTCAAAGCGCAGCGCACCCTCGCGGTAAAGCTCCAGGAGAGCCAAGAACCTTGCAACGATCACCAGAGTTGAATCTGCATCGCCAATGAGTGTTCTGAAACTCGCTCTGCCGTGGCTTCTAAGCGCATCGGCGATCTTGGCAGCCTCTTCAGAGACACTTACCAGTGGCTGGTGGATATGGTCGATTAAGAGAACCGGAGCGGTCTTGGGAGCCAGAACCCGCTCAGCAATGGCTGCAAACCTGTTGGCTCCAACTCCTATCAGAACCTCTGGCAAGAGCTGGGCAAAGTGGCTCTCCATCGCGACCAGACGTGGAAAACTCTTATCTGCGACCTCTATGCGGCCCTGGAAAATAGCGGCAATCTCTTTAAATGCCCGGTACTGCAAGAGTCGTGCGAAGAGAAGATCGCGGGCCTCGAGTAAGGCCAAGTCGCCTTCATCTTCGATCTCACCACTAGGCAGAAGCCTGGCCGCTTTAAGGTCTAGAAGGGTTGCAGCAACGACGAGGAATTCTGTGGTCTGGTCTAAATCCCAACCCTGCTCAGAGCCCTCTAAAGCCTTTATATACGCAATAAAGTCGTCGGTTACTACCCCAAGAGCGATCTCGGTGATATCCATCTTGTGGCGTGAAATGAGCTGTAGAAGGAGATCAAAAGGGCCATCAAAATTGCTTAAGTGGACCGAGAAAGCGCTCTCGCTCCCCTCAACAATTAAATCGCTCATGGGGAGAAAGGTACTCATATCGCGCTTGCCTTGCTGACCGCACCGCCGTAGAGTCCGCCGCATGGCAAATAGCACTTCAAAGGTTTCTCGACTGGCAGATAAATCGACAAATCGGGATGAGGAGCTCGCCACCACCTCCGGCATTCTCGGCCGAGCGATTATCGACTTCCCGACAGTTGTGAGTACCCCTGAACCGGGCTCAGCTCGCGTGATCTCTATCGTCAATCAAAAGGGTGGGGTTGGCAAGACAACGACAACCATCAACTTAGGTGCTGCACTAGCCGAACTTGGACGCCGAGTACTGCTCATCGATTTCGACTCACAGGCCTCCATGACAACTGGACTCGGGATTAAGCCGGCCCAACTCAAAGAGCAATATGGCTCAATCTGGTACCTACTCAATGACCCCCAATCCGGCATCCAGAATTTCATCTTGAAATCAAATGTCCCAGGTCTCGACTTCGTCCGTGGTCATGAAGACCTCGCTGCCGCTGAGGCTGCCTTTGTTACGGAGATCGCCAAAGAGCACAAACTACGAAAGATTCTGGCGCCGGTCTTGGATCTATATGACGACATTCTGATTGATTGCTCGCCTTCCCTTGGAACACTCACCATCAACGCTTTGACTGCCTCTAACGGCGTTCTGATCCCCATGGAGTGCGAGTATTTCGCTGTCCTAGGGCTCTCTTTGGTGAAGAAGACAATCGAGAAGATTCGCGAAAACACCAATCCAGATCTAGTGATTGATGGAATTTTGGCGACGATGTTTGATCGCAAAACTGGGCATTCCAAGGATGTGCTTGAGCTCATTGATAAAGAATTTCCCGATGAACTTCTGGACACAATCATTTCTCGCACAGTCCGATTCTCCGAGTCGACTGTTAAGGGTGAGCCAGTGACTACTTATGCAAGTAGTTCACTTGGTGCGCTCTCCTATCGTCGACTAGCTCGAGAACTTATTTCACGTGGAGGTGCCAAATGAGTCGCCGCGTCAGCCTTCCTGGTGCAGAGGAACTATTCCGACAGACAACCACGCTTAGTGCAGTTCCATCTGTCACTCCAACTCCCGCTGAGGATCAACCTCAAGCGCCAATACTTTCAACTCCCAATAAGAAGGCTGTAAGAACTACTCCACGGCGCCGAGTTAATACCTTTGATCGCTCACCCAGCGGTAGAGAGCGCCATGACGAGAAGATCACGGTCTATCTATCTCCTGAAGAGCTTTACGATTTGGAGCAGGCAAGGTTGGCCCTCCGAGGAGATCTCGGCCTAGCAGTTGATCGTGGCCGCATTGTTCGCGAATCGTTGGCCATCATCATTGCTGATCTTGAATCAAAGGGTGATCAGTCGATTATCGCTCGTAGATTACGCGGACGTTAATTTATTTTGCGCGTGGATGCGCGTTTGCGTAATTCTCGCGTAACTTATCGATAGTAACCAAGGTATAAATTTGCGTAGTGGTCACAGATGAGTGTCCCAATAACTCTTGAACCACTCTGACATCTGCTCCGCCATCTAATAGGTGAGTCGCGTAAGAGTGGCGCAGTGAGTGTGGTGATACATCGACAGAAATATCTGCTCGTTTGGCTGCCTCAGCGACCGACTTCCACATCGATTGCCTTGAAAGTCTTCCGCCACGATCATTGAGGAATAACGCTTCCCTATCTCCGTTTACCAGGTTAGGCCGAACTCGAACTAAATATTGATCCAGCGCCTCTCGAGCATACTTTCCAACCGGCACTACGCGCTCTTTGCCGCCCTTGCCTGATAGTCGAAGACTTGCAACTTCTCCCCCATCAAACTTAATTACGTCATTAACATTCAACGCCACAATTTCTGAAATACGAGCTCCAGTTCCATACAACAACTCGAGAATTGCGCTCTCACGAAGAGCATGCGGATTTCCGGAGGATTTAGCTGCGGCAATGAGATCAGTGACTTCCGCGATCGTTAAAGCCTTTGGCAGGCGTAATTTAATTTTTGGAGGCTTAACATCCTTCACTTGATTGAGAGATCCAGATTCTTTGCAAGTGAACTCCACAACATTTCGTATTGCCACAACGGATCGCGCTATAGAACTCTCTGCAAGTCCTCGGCTTCGAGCCGCTGAGATGAACTTCTCCACATCGTTTTGAGTGACCGAGGAGAGGTCATTTATGCTGCTTTCCGCTATAAAGCGCTCGATATCCCTCGAGTATGCCGAGATCGTGTTCTTGCTAAGGCCGCGCTCCACAATCAAATGATTTAGGTACTCGCGAAGTTGCGAGTTAGCGCGATTCATTTCCCTTAAGCGCAGCAGCTATCAATCCGGAGAAGAGTGGATGTGCCTGCGTTGGACGGGATAGGAATTCAGGATGGGCCTGAGTTCCAACGTAATAGGGGTGAATTTCGCGAGGGAGTTCGACAAACTCAACTAAATGACCATCTGGCGATTGGCCAGAGAAGACGATTCCGGTTGCAGAAATTACCTCACGATAAGAGTTGTTGACCTCATAACGATGGCGATGACGCTCTTGAATTTGCGTTGCGCCGTAAAGCTCTGAGACAAGTGAACCTTGAGCGAGGTCAGCTGGATAAAGTCCAAGGCGCATTGTTCCACCCATATCACCGATGCCGGCGACAATCTGTTCTTGACTAACCATTGTCGATATCACTGGATCAGGAGTCTCTTCATCAAATTCGGCTGAGTTGGCCAGAGAAAGGCCTGCCAAATTGCGCGCCGCTTCGATCACCATACATTGCAATCCAAGGCAGAGACCAAGCGCTGGAATCTTATTTTCGCGAGCATACTTGAGTGCGCCAACTTTTCCGTTAATTCCGCGTACGCCAAAACCTCCAGGGACACAGATTGCATCCACATCACCTAGATGTGCAGCGGCTCCCTCATCACTCTCACACTCATCGCTTGGCACCCACTTAATTTTTACCCGAGCGTTATTGGCAAATCCACCGGATCGCAGAGCTTCGGTCACGGATAGATAGGCATCTGGAAGATCCACATACTTACCAACTAAAGCCACTGAAACTTCATGCGCCGGATGATGAACTTTCTCAAGAAGCGAATCCCACTCCCCCCAGACCACATCGGTGACACTGAGTCCGAGCCGACGAACAACGTAACCATCAAGGCCCTCGGAGTACAAAACCTTCGGAATGTCATAAATACTCGGAGCATCCACCGCTGCTACAACTGCTTCCAAATCAACATCGCACATAGCTGAGATCTTGCGCTTAACTGATTCTGGAATTTCACGATCTGATCGAATGACGATGGCATCAGGAGCTATACCGATGGAGCGCAGTGCTGCCACACTGTGTTGGGTGGGTTTGGTCTTTAACTCTCCAGATGGTCCGATGTATGGCACAAGGGAGACGTGCAGATAGAAGACATTTTCACGTCCTACATCTTGTCGAATCTGGCGCGCAGCTTCCAAGAATGGAAGAGATTCGATATCACCAACGGTACCACCAACTTCGGTGATGACGATATCCACCTCAGGACCTGCCATGGCGCGAATGCGCTCTTTAATCTCGTTGGTGATGTGTGGAATGACTTGGACGGTATCGCCAAGGTAATCACCACGCCTCTCCCGCGCAATAACGTTGGAGTAAACCTGACCCGTCGTTACATTTGCGAAGCCGGCAAGATTGCGATTGAGAAATCTCTCATAGTGACCAACATCAAGATCGGTCTCCGAGCCATCATCGGTGACAAATACCTCACCATGTTGGAAGGGATTCATGGTTCCAGGATCCACATTGATGTAGGGATCTAGCTTCTGCATAGTTACCCGAAGGCCACGTGAAGAGAGTAGGCGACCTAGGCTCGAGGCTGTGAGCCCTTTTCCAAGACTTGAGGCCACCCCGCCAGTTACGAATAAATGTTTTGTCACATGATTACTGGTCATGGGACACTAACTTATCACGCTTTCCCGCACCATCTCGAGCAGCTCTCTCGCGTGTTCTTGTGCTACAGCCGACTCCTCTTGCCCTGAAAGCATTCTGGCGATCTCCACGCTTCGTTCTGACTCAGAGAGAGCCACAACATCAGAGATGCTTACCGATCCGCCCTCGCTTTTGCGAACTACGAGGTGGTGATCTGCCCAAACCGCGACCTGCGCCAGGTGTGTCACCACAATAACTTGAGCATCTTTTGCTAGGAGCTGGAGTCTGCGACCTACTTCAATGGCCGCCTTTCCACCTACTCCGGAATCCACTTCATCGAATATATATGTAGGGACTTGATGCACTGCAGCCAAAACAACCTCGATCGCGAGCATGACACGAGAAAGCTCGCCACCACTGGCCACCTTTGTAATGTGTCCTGGTTGAGCGCCTTCGTGGCTAGTAAAGAGCAGGTTGATATCGTCCAAGCCGTAAGCGGAATACTCAGAGATGTCGGATCCACTTTTGCTAATTACTTCGACAATCACAGATGCGTGTGGCATCGCCAACAGACGCAACTCCGAAGTTATCTTTGTTTGCAGAATATCCGCCGTATCTTGACGCTTTTTACTCAGAGCGTGCGCTGCTTCAGCGAGCTCATCAAAAACAACCCTCAACTCTTTTTCAAGATCGGCTATCCGATCCTCGCCACCCTCAAGATCTGCAATTCTGTCGGCACTTTCACGAGCCCGATCGATCATTTGTACAAATGCAATTTCGCGATCGCTCCCCTCGCCAAACTTCTTTATGAGGGAATTGATAGCACTCTTTCTTTCTTGTAAGTGCTCCAATCGAATTGGATCTGCATCCAGTGCTGAAAGGTATCGATGGAGCGCACCAAAAACTTCTTGATATCCATATAGCGCATCTCCAAAGCTCTCAGAGATTTCATCGAGTTGAGAATCTTTACCCGCTGCATGATCAAGTGCTCTCTTAGCACCTGCTAAAGCAGAACTCACTGAGAAATCTTCGCCGTCAAGTAGATTGAGAGCTTGGCTAACCGCCTGTTGCAACTCATCTACGCTGCTTAATCGCTTTAGTTCGGCCTCGATCTCAAGCAGCTCGCCCACCTTGGGATTGACTGCCTTGAATGCCGCCATGAATTCAGTGAGTTTTGCAATCTCCCGTTCGCGATTCTTGTAATCGCTTCTAAGTTGTTCTATGCGCTCGGACAACTCTTGATACTGAGAGTAGAGGGCTGAATAGCGACTTACTAACTCTTGGAGTCCCCCGAATGAATCCACGCTATTACGAATGTAGGCTGGCTTTGTAAGCCGATGGGTACTGGATTGAGCATGAACTTCTACAAGTTCTTCAGCGATCTCTGACACTTTCCCTGCGGTCGTAGGCGCACCGCCCACATGAATCCTGGATTTGCCATCTGCAGACACTGACCTCGAGATGAGGAGTGATCCGGACTCAACCTCTGCCCCACTTTCTTCAAGGCTTGATGCCAGAGAATCTGAAATCGCAAAGCGTCCGGCCGCTACTAGGCGGTCGGCACCAGTACGTACTTTCTCTGTGTCAGATTTTCCTCCGAGAATTAGAGAGAGGGCGGTGAGCACCATGGTCTTTCCCGCACCTGTCTCACCAGTGAGCACATTGAGTCCAGGTTTAAATTCAATTTCAGCGGATTCAATAACACCCAGGTTGCGGATGCTTATCTCTTCTATGCCGCGAAAATCCTCACTCACCGCGCCAGCCTTCGATTGGAAGTTTGAATTTCGCTACCAGGCGATCGGTGAAGACCGCAGACTCTATGTGAAGCAACTCAATTTGCTGCTTTGATTTACGAATAACAATGCGATCTCCAGATAGGAGTGGGGTCTTGCGCATGCCATCAGCGGAGATCATCGCCTCCCGCGATTCAATATCAATAACTACGGATGACTCTGGAGAGATGACCATTGGTCGGGAGAAGAGTGCGTGTGCCGCGAGCGGGAGCACGACGATCGCATCAACCTCTGGCCAGAGAACAGGACCGCCGGCTGAGAATGCATAGGCTGTGGAGCCAGTTGGAGTCGCGCAAATAACGCCATCACAGCCCCATCGCGAAAGTGGTCGATCATCGATCTGTACAAAAAGTTCCACCATCTGAGCATGACTGCGTTCAATAGTGAATTCGTTAAGCGCCCACCCCTGTGCAATAACCTGGTTATCTCTCTGGATCTCGCTGCTAAGTAGCAGGCGTGGCTCACCGCGATAGTTTTTAGCTGCTATCGCCGACGCGAGTTCTTGAGCAGTAGGACGATTTATCTCTGCGAGAAAGCCGACATTTCCTAGATTGATTCCTAAAATGGGTACATCCGTGCCGAGGACGAGTTCTGCCGCGCGAAGTATCGTTCCATCTCCACCGAGCACAATTGCGATTTCATAAGGTCGATCGCTCCCCATGCCTTCTGAGCCCGGCAGGCCACCCGGGTAATTGGTGATGCTCGAGATCCCGACTTCATGCAGTGCGGCAATGAGCTCAATTGCAAAAGATGTTGCCTCTGGTCTAGTTGGGTGGACGACGAGTAGGGCGCTGCGCATCTCTACTCCCCTCACCTGGTTCTAGCGTTCCTTGCGGCTGGCCAATCTGACACCAAGCCTATTGCGGCCCATCGGCTATTGCCGCCTCTAAATCTACGGCAGATAGTTCATCGCTACCCCGCCGTAGCCAGAGAAAATACTCAACATTTCCGGCTGGACCGGGGAGAGAACTCGCGACGACACCTTTGCATCCAAGGCCCATATCGTACGCGCAATCAGCGACCTCTTGGACGGCGCTTCTGCGCAGCTCGGGATCACGAACCACACCACCAGCACCAAGTCGCTCGCGTCCTACTTCAAATTGTGGTTTTACCATCACAAGAAAATCAGCGCTGGGAGTGGAGACGCTAACAAGGGCAGGCAGAACTAAAGTCAAAGATATGAACGAGAGATCTGCAACGACAATCTCTGCGGGATCTCCAACCTGATCGAGAGTGAGGTGACGAACATTAGTTCTATCCAAGATAACAACACGTGGATCTTGCCGTAACTCCCAAGCCATCTGTCCATACCCAACATCAACTGCGACCACATCCTTCGCCCCACGTTTAAGCAAGACATCTGTAAATCCACCTGTTGAGGCACCAGCATCGAGCGCTCTCTTGCCAGCAACTGTAACTTCTGAAAAGTGATCGAGTGCTCCGGCTAGTTTGTGTCCACCGCGTGATACAAAATCATCTCGTTCGCCTTGAATGACAATCGAGGTTTCAGCATCAACTTGCGAAGCAGGTTTACTTGCAGGAATTCCATTTACTAATACGGTTCGCGACTCAATGAGATCAGCCGCATGATCTCGAGATCGCGCCAGCCCACGACGAACGAGCTCTGCATCAAGACGTGTCTTCATAATTTAATTACTTGCCATCTATCGATTTCAACGCCTCTTCAAGTTTTGCATGGATCTGCTCATACGCAGCGCCATGTTCGTTGAGATCTAAAACTTGCACCAAAGCAATGGCTTCGCGCAGTTCTTCCAGATCGTTCTGTGAGCTTTCGATTGAAGAGTTCTCATTCATGGCATAACCGTACCTATAACTTGCGCAATTGGCTCGCTTCCACCTGCCAACGACTTGCAAGTCCTGTCGGGGCTTGCCAAAATCTACGCCGAACTGCCCCGTCAATCGAGACCCAATCATCGACGCCTAACCTCAGCGCTCTCTTTCTAGTTGTGGCCGACCAGACTGCAATGTCCAAAGTATCGACCTCGCGCTTCTTTCCGCGGTTCTGAGAGCGATCAATGACGACCCGGAATTCGACGACAACATCACCACTTGGAAGTACTCGCTCCTGCGGCTGGTTGCTCACTCTTCCTTCGAGAAAAACTTCATTGCGCGGATTTCGCATCGGATCTATTGGATCGGAAACTTCATTTGATCCGCTCTTACTCTTTGAAGCTGTCTTGGAAAATGCGCTCATCACAAACCTCTCACTCGTGAACCACTTATGGAATGGTGAGATTAGTTATCGACCGCTATGAACTATTTCGTGAACAGAGCATCTGTGTAGAAAATCCATATGTTAATTACTATTCAAATCGTCAGTAGGAGTGACTAAAAAGTAAAACACCATAAAAAAAAGAGCGCCCTCGCTTTGAACTTAATCAAAACGCTGGCGCTCTTTATAAATGATGTCCGGCGGCGATCTACTCTCCCACAAGGTCCCCCTTGCAGTACCATCGACGCTGAGAGGCTTAGCTTCCGGGTTCGGAATGGGACCGGGCGTTTCCCTCTCGCTATGGCCGCCGAAACTCTTTCGAGTTGGCAGAACATCCTTCAAACATGTCTCCATGTTCTACAGGTCTACTTTATGTAGTTTTTAGTTCCCGACCGTAACTCGGGAACCACACAGTGAACGCGATTAAAAAAAATGTAGTTAAATCCTCGGCCTATTAGTACCGGTCAGCTCCATGAATTGCTCCACTTCCACTTCCGGCCTATCAACCCAATGGTCTCTTGGGGGCCTTACCCGATAAATCGGTGAGAAACCTAATCTTGAAGCGAGCTTCCCGCTTAGATGCTTTCAGCGGTTATCCCTTCCGAACGTTGCAAATCGGCCGTGCTCCTGGCGGAACAACCGACACACAAGAGGTTCGTCCGTCCCGGTCCTCTCGTACTAGGGACAGCCCTTCTCAAGTTTCTTTCGCGCACAGAAGATAGGGACCGAACTGTCTCACGACGTTCTGAACCCAGCTCGCGTGCCGCTTTAATGGGCGAACAGCCCAACCCTTGGGACCTACTCCAGCCCCAGGATGCGACGAGCCGACATCGAGGTGCCAAACCTTGCCGTCGATATGGACTCTTGGGCAAGATCAGCCTGTTATCCCCGGGGTACCTTTTATCCGTTGAGCGACGGCGCTTCCACAAGCCACCGCCGGATCACTAGTTCCTGCTTTCGCACCTGCTCGACATGTCTGTCTCACAGTTAAGCTCCCTTGTGCACTTACACTCGACATCTGATTGCCAACCAGACTGAGGGAACCTTTGAGCGCCTCCGTTACTTTTTAGGAGGCAACCGCCCCAGTTAAACTACCCACCAGACACTGTCCCTGATCCAGATAATGGACCGAGGTTAGAAACTCAAAACGTTCAGAGTGGTATTTCAATGATGACTCCACGAACACTGGCGTGCCGCTTCAAAGTCTCCCACCTATGCTACACAAAACGTTCCGAGTACCAATATCAAGATATAGTAAAGGTCCCGGGGTCTTTCCGTCTTTCTGCGCGTAACGAGCATCTTTACTCGTAATGCAATTTCGCCGAGTTCGCGGTGGAGACAGTTCTCAAGTCGTTACGCCATTCGTGCAGGTCGGAACTTACCCGACAAGGAATTTCGCTACCTTAGGATGGTTATAGTTACCACCGCCGTTTACTGGGGCTTAAGTTCTCAGCTTCGCCTTGCGGCTAACCAGTCCCCTTAACCTTCCAGCACCGGGCAGGCGTCAGTCCGTATACATCGTTTTGCAACTTCGCACGGACCTGTGTTTTTGGTAAACAGTCGCTTGAGACTATTCTTTGCAGCCAACTCGCGCCACGGGAGTAAATCCCTACACGCAAATTGGCCCCCCTTCTCCCGAAGTTACGGGGGTATTTTGCCGAGTTCCTTCACCACGATTCTCTCGATCACCTTGGTATTCTCTACCTGACCACCTGAGTCGGTTTCGGGTACGGGCCGTTTTATACCTCGCTAGAAGATTTTCTTGGCAGCATAGGATCATTCACTTCGCCATTCGGCTCGGCATCAGGTCTCAGACAGTGGAATGCGGATTTGCCTACATTCCGTCCTACTCCCTTACCCCAGGACAACCATCGCCTGGGTTGAACTACCTTCCTGCGTCCCTCCATTGCTTGACTACTACCACCTTGGGTCGCGCGCTCCAGTCGACCAGGTAAACCCGGTCTTCCTTCAGGCACTTAGCATTGGTGATTCGCCATGGGCGGTATAAAGCGGGTACTGGAATATCAACCAGTTGTCCATCGACTACGCCTGTCGGCCTCGCCTTAGGTCCCGACTTACCCTGGGCGGATTAGCCTGGCCCAGGAACCCTTGGTCATTCGGTGGACGGGTTTCTCACCCGTCTTTCGCTACTCATGTCTACATTCTCACTCGTGTAGGTTCCACGGCTGGATTCCTCCGCCGCTTCACTACCTACACGACGCTCCCCTACCCATCCACACTCCTGGATCTTGCGACCGGGATAGTGTGTGAATGATAGAACGTCGGTGGCGTGCTTGAGCCCCGTTACATTGTCGGCGCGAAATCACTTGACCAGTGAGCTATTACGCACTCTTTTAAGGGTGGCTGCTTCTAAGCCAACCTCCTGGTTGTCTATGCGACTTCACATCCTTTTCCACTTAGCACGCGCTTTGGGACCTTAGTTGCTATTCTGGGTTGTTTCCCTCTCGACGACGAAGCTTATCCCCCGCCGTCTCACTGCCACGCTCTCACTTACAGGCATTCGGAGTTTGGCTGATGTTGGTAATCTTGTAGGACCCCTCGACCATCCAGTAGCTCTACCTCCTGTAAGAAACACGTGACGCTGCACCTAAATGCATTTCGGGGAGAACCAGCTATCACGAAGTTTGATTGGCCTTTCACCCCTAACCACAGCTCATCCCCTAATTTTTCAACATTAGTGGGTTCGGTCCTCCATACGGTCTTACCCGTACTTCAACCTGGCCATGGATAGATCACCTCGCTTCGGGTTTAGATGCTGCGACTATGACGCCCTATTCAGACTCGCTTTCGCTACGGCTTCCCCTCGACGGGTTAACCTTGCCACAACACACTAACTCGTAGACTCATTCTTCAAAAGGCACGCTGTCACCGAACAAGTCGGCTCCAACGGTTTGTATGCAAACGGTTTCAGAATCTATTTCACTCCCCTTTCGGGGTTCTTTTCACCTTTCCCTCACGGTACTTGTTCACTATCGGTCTCCAGAGAGTATTTAGGCTTAGCGGGTGGTCCCGCCAGATTCACACCGGATTACACGAGTCCGGTATTACTTGGGATCCCAGAAATAAGTTGCTGACGTTTCGACTACAGGGGTATCACCTTCTGTGCCGGACTTTCCCACGTCCTTCATCTACATCAGCAGTTTATGACTTATTGCTAGTGCGGCAGCACTAACGATCTGGTCCCACGACCCCGAACATGCAACGCCCGCCGGCTTGGCACATATTCGGTTTAGCCTCTTCCGCTTTCGCTCGCCACTACTAACGGAATCACGGTTGTTTTCTCTTCCTGTGGGTACTGAGATGTTTCACTTCCCCACGTTTCCTTTATCTGCCCTATATATTCAGGCAGAAATAATGGGACATGACTCCCATTGGGTTCCCCCATTCGGTAATCCTCGGATCGAAGCTCTGTTGGCAGCTCCCCGAGGCTTTTCGCAGCCTCATACGACCTTCTTCGGCTTCTGGAGCCTAGGCATCCGCCATTTGCACTTAATAATTTTTCTACATTAAAGATTGACTGACAATCCGAAGATTATTCAGTCAAAGATGCTCGCGTTCACTGTGTAGTTCTCAAGATACGGGCGGCCTTAGGAGCTGGTAACCGCTTATCTCTCTTCCACTCGGAATCCTGAAAGGATCCGTCAGATGAGGACAGTTCGATTGCTCACTAAGTCCAGAGGGTTCGTACCCTCAGGACCCAACAACGTGCATGAAGTAATTTCATAAAAGTGAACTTTCCACTCCGCACCCGAAGGCTTGGTTGTACTAGTTATTAGATGATTTTGACTTCACAAATCAATGCTCCACTGTTCTTTGAGATCCGCTTTTGGCGGTCTCCTTAGAAAGGAGGTGATCCAGCCGCACCTTCCGGTACGGCTACCTTGTTACGACTTCGTCCCAATCACCGATCCCACCTTAGGCAGCTCCCTCCTTGCGGTTGGGCCACTGACTTTGGGTGTTACCGACTTTCGTGACGTGACGGGCGGTGTGTACAAGCCCCGGGAACGTATTCACCGTAGCGTTGCTGATCTACGATTACTAGCAACTCCGACTTCATGAGGTCGAGTTGCAGACCTCAATCCGAACTGAGACAGACTTTTTGGGATTCGCTCCACCTTACGGTATCGCAGCCCTTTGTACCTGCCATTGTAGCATGCGTGCAGCCCAAGACATAAGGGGCATGATGATTTGACGTCATCCCCACCTTCCTCCGTGTTGACCACGGCAGTCTCCTGTGAGTCCCCAACTAAATGCTGGCAACACAGAACGAGGGTTGCGCTCGTTGCGGGACTTAACCCAACATCTCACGACACGAGCTGACGACAACCATGCACCACCTGTATACCGCCCTTGCGGACACAACATCTCTGCTGCTTTTCGGTATATGTCAAGCCTTGGTAAGGTTCTTCGCGTTGCGTCGAATTAAGCCGCATGCTCCGCTGCTTGTGCGGGGCCCCGTCAATTCCTTTGAGTTTTAATCTTGCGATCGTACTCCCCAGGCGGGGCGCTTAATGCGTTAGCTGCGTCGCAGAGACCGTGGAAGGTCCCCACAACTAGCGCCCACCGTTTACGGCGCGGACTACCAGGGTATCTAATCCTGTTCGCTCCCCGCGCTTTCGCTCCTCAGTGTCAGTATTGGCCCAGAGACCTGCCTTCGCCATTGGTGTTCCTCCTGATATCTGCGCATTCCACCGCTACACCAGGAATTCCAGTCTCCCCTACCAAACTCTAGCTAGCCCGTATCGAGTGCAGGTCTGGGGTTGAGCCCCAGAGTTTCACACCCGACGTAACTAACCACCTACGAGCTCTTTACGCCCAATAATTCCGGACAACGCTTGCACCCTATGTATTACCGCGGCTGCTGGCACATAGTTAGCCGGTGCTTCTTTTGCAGGTACCGTCACTTTCGCTTCTTCCCTGCTGAAAGCGGTTTACAACCCGAAGGCCTTCATCCCGCACGCGGCGTCGCTGGGTCAGACTTGCGTCCATTGCCCAATATTCCCCACTGCTGCCTCCCGTAGGAGTCTGGGCCGTGTCTCAGTCCCAGTGTGGCCGGTCGCCCTCTCAGGCCGGCTACCCGTCGTCGCCTTGGTGAGCCATTACCTCACCAACAAGCTGATAGGCCGCGAAGTCATCCTCCACCGAAATTCTTTCAAAACTCAGTGATGCCACTTATGTTTCAATATTCGGTATTAGCCCCGGTTTCCCGGAGTTATCCCAAAGTGGAGGGCAGATTCTTCACGTGTTCCTCACCCGTTCGCCACTAATCCACCCCGAAGGGCTTCATCGTTCGACTTGCATGTGTTAAGCACGCCGCCAGCGTTCGTCCTGAGCCAGGATCAAACTCTCCATAGAAAGTTGTGATCTGGCAAAAAACAAAACTAGCGTTTATAGCTATTTCGTTTTACCAATTGTTTTTGTTTTGTAATGATCTCAAAAAGAGAAAATACAAAGGAATTTGGACTTACTACAGACATGCGAACACGCCTATATAAGCCCTTTTATTGGCATTGATTTTTGCACGTTGTTGAGTTCTCAAGGTACGAGCGCGCTCCACTCACGGTAATTTCTCACCGTTTGCAGGGCAGACTGCTTAACTTAATGCAGTATGGACAGAAGGTCAATTTCACATGGACCAGCACCAAACACACGCTATTTCACAGATTTGTCGTCGCACGGCCTCTTTCAGTCCGTTCCGCGAGCGAGGTGGAACCATAACCCGTAGACCGCTCTAGGGTCAAATCGTGTCGCCTGTGGCGTTCCGCACACTCATCATTCTGAAAGTTTAGGTAATAAGAAAAGCCCTAAAACCACTGAATTATAAGGGTTTTAGGGCTTGAACGCCTTCCGGCAAAGATACTCGGTTACTTGATTTCCACCGCAGCCAGGTCCCGCTTGCCTTTTCGGAGCAGTAAAAATCGCCCAAAGAGTAGGTCGCTTTGGCTCGGCGCAAAGTCCTCTGAGGGGACTTTTACGTTGTTGAGATATGCGCCACCTTCCTTGATGATCCGGCGGGCAGCCGACTTCGAATCCACGACCCCTGCAGCGGTCAGAAGGTCCACCCAGGTAGGAATTGATGCTCCCGCTGGGATTGTCGTACCAGGAAGTTGTGAGAGGGCCGAGGCCAGAGTCTTCTCGTCGAGCTCGGCAAGGTCTGCTTGGCCGAATAGAGCCTTGGCAGCCCGCTCAGCGCCCTCGCACTCCCCCGCCCCATGTACCAAGGTGGTCATCTCACGAGCCAGCGCTCTATGAGCCTCACGCGCTCCTGGATTAGCTTCATGAGTAGCAATTAATTCGTCGATCTCTTCATGAGATTTAAATGAAAAGACTTTCAAATAGCGCGGCACATCTGCATCATCACTGTTTAACCAGAATTGATAGAAGGCATATGGAGATGTCATCTCTGGATCGAGCCAGACACTTCCACCTGCCGTCTTTCCAAATTTTGTTCCATCACTCTTCATGAGAAGTGGAATTGTTAAACAGTGAGCGGTATCGCCCTCCACTTTTCTGATGAGATCAAGTCCAGCAACTATATTTCCCCACTGATCACTTCCGCCTAATTGAATTTTGCAATTGTGGCGACGATACAACTCCAGAAAATCAAATGCCTGAAGAACTTGGTATGAGAATTCGGTGTAACTAATTCCACCGCTCTCTAACCGCGATGAAACGCTATCTTTAGAGAGCATCTGATTAACGCTGAAATGCTTTCCGATATCGCGCAAGAATTCCAAAGCAGAAACTGGTTTGGTCCAATCCAAATTATTTGTCATGACGGCGGCATTCGCGCCGTTATCGAAATCCAAAAACTTAGAGAGTTGAAGTTTGATGCGACCTACCCATTGCTCTACAACTTCTGTGTCGTTAAGAGAGCGTTCTTCGTTTCGACCGCTTGGATCGCCGACAAGTCCGGTTGCGCCCCCTACCAATGGAAGTGGCTTATGCCCCGCCAGTTGAAAGCGGCGCATAACCAAGAGCACAACCAAATTTCCTAAATGAAGTGAGGGTGCCGTCGGATCAAAACCGATGTAAAAGGCAGTCGGTTCTTTATCCAACTGCTTCATTAGCGCTTCGCGGTCGGTGGTCTGTGCGATGAGTCCGCGCCACTCCAAGTCAGCTAAAAGTTCTGAAGTCATGCGCCCATCATGCCCGAAAAGCGTTTGCGCTCGCTGGCAATCCAAGCGGAATAGCCCCGAATTTTCGCCTCAAGTTGGCCCAATTGGGCGACAACGCTCTTCGTCGATGTCCCATTTATAGATCCACGTGATTCGATTGCAGCACCGGCAGATAACGCATCTCTGAGTGAACCCTGGAGTCGAGCATCTATCTGTAGTAAATCTGCATCGGATAATTCATGCACTTCTATGCCCTTGGACTCCGCCAAAGCGACGGCGCGGCCTGAAATCTCGTGGGCTTGGGCGAATGGCACCTGCTCACGAACAAGAAAATCCGCGATCTCTGTGGCTAAGGCATGTCCACTCAGTACACCTTCAGAGATTTTAGAGCCGTGGAAGGTCGCCGTCTCGATCATTCCGCGAAGTGCAGGCAAAAGTGTGAGCAATTCCTCAATTGAATCAAAAGTGGGTTCTTTATCCTCTTGCAGATCGCGGTTGTAGGCGAAAGGTAGACCCTTGAGCGCCACCATCAACGAGGTCAGATTTCCAATAAACCGACCTGCTTTGCCGCGGGCGAGTTCGGCGATATCTGGATTTTTCTTCTGAGGCATTATGGAAGAACCGGTCGAAAATGCATCATCCAAAGTCACCCATCCAAATTCTTGGGTATTCCACAGAGTGAACTCTTCACCGATACGGGATAAGTGCACACCTAGCATTGCGAAAATAAAGAGCGCTTCGGCGACAAAATCTCGATCGCTGACAGCATCAATACTGTTCCGAGTAACTCCCTGGAAGGCGAGGTCGGCTGCGATTATTTCTGGATTAGGAACCAGTCCAGAACCGGCTAGCGCACCAGAACCCAATGGTGAGACCGAGTTTCGCGAGAGCCAATCCTTCATCCGATCTACATCGCGAAGAAGTGCATGCGAGTGTTTGGTCAGTTCGTGCGAGAAGAGAATAGGTTGTGCGTGTTGCAGGTGTGTGAAACCAGGCGCAACTACATCTATGTACTTCTGGGCCACAACATCTATCGCTGTTGCAAGATCAATAGTCTCGTGAGCTACCTCAAGAAGGTGGTCGATGAGGTACAACTTGAAATCTGTAACGATTAAATCGTTACGTGACCGACCAGCTCGAAAAGCCCCACCAAGTTCACCTATTTTGGCTACAAGGCCCCGTTCGATGGCGCTATGAACATCTTCGTCGCTGTCGTTATAGAAGAACTCGCCTGAAGCAATTTCGCGTGCTAAGTCTTGAAGTCCCGCAGTGATCTCGGAAGCTTGAAGAGCGGTTAGTACTCCAGCGCGATGCAAGCCAGCGACATGAGCGATATTAACTCGAATGTCATATGGAGCTAAACGCCAGTCGAAGTGCACGCTCCGCGAAAGTTTGGTTACAGATTCATTTGGTCCGCTTGCGAACCTTCCACCCCAGAGCGCCATTATTTAACCTTTCCAAAAATCGATTCAATACTCTTAGCCAATTCATCTCCCCCGGTCGCCGTCGCGGCAATAACCAAAACGGTGTCATCGCCCGCAATAGTGCCAATTGCAAGGGGAAGTTCTTGAGCAACAATGGCGGCATCTAAGGTACTTGCTACAAATTGAGCCGCAGCCGGTGGAGTTCGGAGCACGACAGTATTTCCGCTTGAGGCTACAGAGAGGATCAGATGTGAATTATTAGAAGCCTGCGCAGAATTATCTAAGACGTACTTCATGATTCCATCATTTCCTTTAGTGCGCATCGCACCGAGTTCTTGTAGGTCCCTGCTCGCAGTTGCCTGTGTTACATCGAGTCCCTCTGCCTTCAACTCGCGGACTAGATCTGACTGCGAGTGAATCTTGCCGGCCTTGATCAGGGTTATTTCGAGTTGCTTACGCTTCTCAGATTGATGAGTCATCGATTTAACCATTGAGAACCTCGTTTAACGTGCGGTCAAAAATCTCGACAAACTCGCGGAGCTCTTTCTTATCTACAATCAACGCAGGAGCTATACGTATTACATTCTTTGCAGGTGCATTAATAAGTAGCCCATTTTGTTGCGCCTTCATTGCAACGTCGTTTGCCACATTTGATTCCAGCACAATTCCAAGAAGCAGTCCTTGGCCCCGAACTGAAGTGACACCGGGAATCTTGGAGAGTTGCGCTTTTAGAAATGCACCGCTTATTGCAACCTTCTCTAACAAATCTTTTTTGACGATGAAATCCACAGCTGCATTTGCAGCGGCGCAGGAGATCGGATTTCCGCCGAAGGTAGATCCATGCTCCCCAGGTTTGAAAGCCGGGACTTTCCTTCCGAGAGTGATCATTGCTCCTAGCGGCAATCCACCTCCAAGGCCCTTGGCTAAGGTGATGATGTCTGGAGTAATTCCTTCCAACTCGTAGCCGAACCACTCACCAGTTCTGCCCATGCCTGTCTGCACCGCATCGATAGCAAAGAGCGCACCCTTCTTATCGCAGAGTTCTCGTACCTCTTCTAGATAGCCCTCGGGTGGAACGACAACGCCGTTCTCGCCTTGGATAGGTTCCAAGATAACCATGGCGGTTCGTTTTGAGATCGCCCGCTTCATCGCTTTGATATTCCCGTAAGGAACGAACTTCACCTTTGGCAAAAGTGGTTCAAATGGTTTGCGCTTTGCCTCCTGACCGGTGATCGAGAGCGCGCCAGCCGTTCTTCCATGAAAGCCCCCGAGCGCGGCGATAATCTGAACTCTTCCAGTCAAGCGAGAAATTTTTATCGCAGCTTCATTTGCCTCAGCGCCTGAGTTGCAGAAAAAGACTCGAGCCGCTGGATCGCCCGTAAAGGACTTCAACTTCTCGGCAAGCTCAACTCCTGGTTTGTGGCCGTAAAGATTGCTGACATGTGAGAGTTCTTCAATCTGCTTGGAGACCGCTTTGACGATTGCAGGATGAGCATGGCCCAGAATGTTAGTTGCAATTCCTCCAAGAAAGTCTAGGTATTTCTTTCCATCTTCATCCCAGACAGTAATTCCTTCACCTTTCGATAAAGTGATTGCAGGAACCCCGTAATTGTTCTGCATCGAAGCATGCCAACGTTCTTGCGTGTTCATGCGTACACCACCGTTCCACCAATTCCTTTGAAGGCCTGACTAAGATTTGTAGGGTTACGTCCATCGATGATGCGGGCTCTCTGCGCACCTGACGAGAGCGCATTCAACACAGCGCGAACCTTTGGTGCCATTCCATCTGCAAAAGAGGAAGAGATCTCCCGCAAATCTGCACTCGAAATTTCGTGAATTAACGAGGTTGGATCAGGCCAATTTTTGTAGATCCCCGCAACATCGGTAATAAATAGAATTTCTGAAGCTCCTAACGCTCCGGCAATCGCCCCAGCAGCGATATCCCCATTGATATTGAGCGCCTGACCACTTGTTGATACCGCGACAGGAGAGATCACGGGCAAGTAACCGTTCTCCAGAATTAAATTTAAAAATGTTGGATCAACACTCTGTGCTTCGCCAACTAAACCAACATCAGTCGTGGCTCCATCAATAATCGGTTGAAAGGTGTGAGCTCTGAGAGTGTTTCCATCACCCGTAGAAAGTCCAACCGCGTTCACTCCAAGTCCGATGAAGGTATTAGTGAGATCGCGCAATACAGTTCCAGAGAGCGTGCGCTGTACCACCTCCATCACTTCGGGGGTAGTTACGCGATAGCCGCCCACCATCGAAGTTGGAATATTGTGAAACTTTAACTCCGCCTCAATGGATGGCCCACCGCCATGAACAAGCACAACTTTGCCGCCACTGCGATGGTAAGTAGAGATTTCAGAAATTATGTTCTGATTGATGCTCGGGTCATCTAAAACATGTCCGCCGTATTTAATAACGATCATGAACCGATGCCCGCCGCACTCAACCCGGTCTCTTCTTCAAGACCAACCATAATATTTGCGTTTTGGATAGCTTGAGAGGCCGCTCCCTTACCCAAATTATCTAGAGCCGCGGAAATCACGAGTCGATTGGTATGTTCATCAACAGCAAGTTGAAGCTGGACTGAGTTGGATCCGAGGACCGAAGAGGTTTTGGGAAGTTGTCCGTGCTGGAGTAGCGAAACAAATGGTTCGTGCGCGTAGAAATCTCTGTAAAGGTCGTAAACGTCCTGAGCCTTCACATTTTTGGTAAGTCTGCTCGTTACTGTTGCAAGAATTCCCCGAGGCATGGGAGCGAGAATCGGCGTGAAGGAGATCTTGATCGAATCGCCAGAAAGTGCTGACAATGTTTGTTCAATCTCCGGGGTATGTTGATGCACTCCTCCGAATTTGTACGAGGTAAGTGATCCCATAATTTCACTTGCTAGAAGCGAGGTGGATGCTTTTCTTCCGGCGCCAGTAGTTCCAGAGGCGGCGACTACTACAAGATCATCGTTTTCCACCAGATGCGCCGATACGGCAGGAGCTGCTGCAATGGCTATCGAGGTTGCATAACATCCAGGATTGGCCACTCTTTGTGCGCCGGCAATCTTCTGACGTTGGCCGGGAATTTCTGGAAGTCCATAGACCCAAGAACCCGCATGCGCTCCCCCGTAATATTTCTCCCAGGCTGACGAGGATTCCAACCTGAAATCAGCCCCGAGATCCACCACCTTGATGTTGGAATCAATCTCTGCAATCAATCGAGCAGATTCACCATGCGGTAGGGCAAAGAAAATCAGTTCGCAATCATTCATTCGCGAAATTTCCGTGGCTTCGAAACTGCGATTGGAGAGCGGAGTCAGTTGGGGATGAACAGAATTTATAGATGCTCCAGCCTGAGAACCAGCAGCAATATATTCAAGTGAGAACTGTGGGTGTCCCAGTAGTAAGCGAAGTAACTCGCCACCTGAATATCCGCTGGCCCCTACGACTCCGATTTTCATCCCTGAAGCCTAGGGGAATATAAATAATTATGCAAGAAAATGCATAATTATGCGCGAACGACCGCCCCACACTCGGAGATCGCCTTGGCCACAGCAGATTCGCGATATCGCGAGACCTCATCGGCGGTGAGGGTGCGGTCAGGCGCCCTAAACGTGAGCGTAAAGGCCAGAGAGACCTTCCCATCTCCTAGCTCTGCATACCTGTCAAAGAGTGTGGCTGACTCCAGTAATTCCCCAGCCCCGGCAACTAGCGCTGCTTCGACTTTTGAGGCAGGAAGCGAGGCATCGACAATCAATGAGACATCTTGAGTCGCCGCCGGCATCGTGAATATTGGCTTTGCACTCTTTGACGCCACCACTGGGAGTTCCGAGAGAATAACTGCAAAGGCACAGGTACGAGGAGGCAGGCCTAGGGCTTCGAGAACGCGCGGATGCAGCTCTCCAGCGTGAGCCACAGCCTTGCCACCAACCTGAATCTCGGCGCAGCGCCCTGGATGCCATGGCGCTAAATCTGATTGGACGATTGTTCCGGTGTTGCCCGTAAGTTCAATGATTGCCAGTGCTTGAGCGGTTGCATCGGCCCAGTCAAATGCCCGACCTTCTCCCCACCAACCAGATCGATCTAGTCCGCCTGCAACAACCGCTCCAACAAAAAGCGGTTGCAGTGGAACGCTGGCATAAATTTCTGCGATCGTCTCTGCAGAAGGACGAGAATCAGTCGAGATGGGTGAGACGTGCGCCAACTTTGTGACATCTCTAAATACTGTTCCAATTTCGAAGATAGCGCACTCTTTGGCACCACGACTCAAATTGCGCTTGGTTGCATCCAAAAGCCCTGGGAGCAGATGAGTACGAAGTAGTGGAGCTTGATCTGACATTGGATTAGCTAACTTGAAACTAGCTGCTCGTGCTCCCGTGAAACCTAAAATATCAACCGTCTCTTGATTTACAAAGGGATAGTTGTAGACCTCGGAAAAACCTATATTGGCTAGGTAATGAGCCACTCCCCTTTTGCGATTTTGAATCGGGCTCAAAGTTGCATTCGCGCGACCCCGCGGGAGCGTACCTTCAATTGAATTTAACCCAACTAAACGTCCAACTTCTTCGACTAAATCTGAAGGAGTTAACAGATCGCTGCGCCAGGTTGCAGGAGTAACTTTCCACAAAGCAGGACTGACAATTGTTATCTCACTACCAACTGTCTTTAAATGAGCCGCAACAGTCTCATGAGAGATGATTGTGCCTAAAAGCCTCGTAACAAACTCGGGATCAAAATCAATCACGGGCATCGCTGGTATCGATCCAGCAGAAGCGCTTCCTACATATTTCGCACCACCGAGTTCAAGCAAGAGATGAGTAGCTCTTGCGCTTGCCTTTGCGGCAAGGGCTGGATCTACGGCGCGTTCTAATCTGCGCGAGGCCTCAGAAGAGAGGCGATGGAATCGGGAGTTCTTGGCGATCGAAATCGGGTCAAAGCGAGCTGCTTCAATTGCCAACCCTGTCGTTGTAGATGTGACTTCCGAATCGAGTCCACCCATCGTTCCTGCAAGCGCCAAGGCCCGCACATCATCGGCGACGACGAGGTTCGTTGCTGAAAGTTTGCGAATCTGACCATCCAATGTGGTGAATTCGGACTCGCGGTCTGCTCTTCGGATATGGAGTGAGCCTTGAATTTTTGAGCTATCAAAGGCGTGCAAAGGTTGCCCGAGTTCTAGCATCACATAGTTAGTAACATCAACGGCGAGCGAGATAGAACGCATCCCGCACTTTTCAATTCTTCTGCTCATCCACAATGGAGTTGGGGCATCTGGATTGAACTCAGCAATTGTTCTGATGTAAATAACGCTTGCTGCGCTGGGGTCGTCGATTGAAACTTGTACACCAGAAGTGTTGATTGGCAATGAATCCGTCTCAATCTCGAGAACGGGGTCCTTATATGCAACACCAAGAGATGCAGCAATCTCTCTTGCTAACCCGCGAATTGAAAGCGCGTAACCTCGATCAGGATTTATGGCTACATCAAAAATCACATCGTTTATCTGAAGTAATTCGATGGCATCCTGCCCAGGGTTTCCTTTAGGAAGCACGATGATTCCGGTGTGATCTTCACTTAATCCGAGTTCACGTGCTGAGCAGATCATTCCATTTGAGGTGTGACCATAAGTTTGGCGCGCCGCGATAGCAAATCCGCCAGGCAATACCGCTCCAGGCAAGGAGACTACGACTAGATCTCCGACTGCAAAATTAGTGGCGCCGCAAATGACATAGCGAACCTCTGCCTCACGGCAATCTAATCCAACGTATCGAATGGGCTTCTTCTGTCCTTCAACCTGCTCAATGGAGAGCACCCGCCCTACAACTAGCGGTCCTGTTAGATCGCTTCCCTGAATTTCAACGCTCTCAACTTCAAATCCAACTGAGACAAAAGCCTCTTCGATCTCTTCAGCAGAAAGTCCATCTGGAATCTGTGCAAACTCGCGCAACCACGATAGAGGAACTTTCATTTCACACCTGTTCCAAAACTCTGCGTAAAGCGCAGGTCACCTTCAACGATGTCGTGCATATCTGTGATGCCGTGACGCACCATCAAAGTTCGTTCCAGCCCCATGCCAAAAGCAAAACCGCTGTAAACATCTGGGTCTATGCCGCAAGCAACGAGCACCTTGGGATTAACCATGCCGCAACCGCCCCACTCAATCCAGCGACCGTTGAAGTAGAAATCAACTTCGGCGCTTGGCTCGGTGAATGGAAAGAAAGAGGAGCGCAATCTTGTTTTGACATCAGGCCCGAAGATTGAGCGCGCAAAATGATCAAGAGTTCCCTTGAGATCAGCCATAGTGATGCCCTTGTCGATCACAAGACCTTCAACTTGCGAAAAAACTGGCGTGTGCGTTGCATCTAACTCATCGGCTCTATATGTACGCCCAGGACAAATAACATAGATCGGAGGTTCCTCCTCCAACATTGTTCTCACTTGCACTGGAGAGGTGTGAGTTCGCAACACGAGGTGGGAATCGAGTGGTTCGATGAAAAAGGTGTCTTGCATGGTGCGCGCTGGGTGATCGGCTGGAATATTAAGGGCATCGAAGTTAAGCCACTCCGCCTCGAGTTCTGGTCCTTCTGCTACGCGGTAACCCATACCAAGAAAGAGATCGCAGATCTCGTTGGTCAAAATAGTTAACGGGTGTAATCCCCCTTTGGGGGTGCGGCGAGCCGCAATAGAGACATCAACGCGCTCCTCAACCAAGACACGTGCATCACGTTGCGCTTCTAGTACTTTTGTTTGAGCCTCAAGCGCCGCAGATACTTGGCCCTTTGCCTGCCCAATGATCTTTCCAAAGGTGACACGCTCCTCAGGCGAGAGAGATCCCAATTGTTGATTTGCACGAGCGATGGGTGACTTATCCCCCGCATGCTGAAGTCTTACCTCTTTGAGCGCTTCTAACGAGTCGGCTGCAGCAATTGCCGCCAGCGCTTGCGACTTTGCATCATCAATGGATTGCTCTGAGAGAGTCATAGGTTGCAATCTTACTAAAATCCCGCTTAGTTAGAGAGAAAATACATCGTTATGGCGGCAGCGCTTGCCACATTGAAGCTCTCTGCATGTCCGCGCATAGGTATGGATATCCGTTGGAAAGCAGGTGGCAGGTCGGGTAGTCCACGACCTTCATTGCCAAATACCAAAACAGTTGGTGCGGACTTATCAATATCGTTTAGCTCTTGGGAGGCAGATCCATCCAACGCTACAAGGGAGAGATTTCGCGAATATGAGAACTCTTCAAGAAGATCAAGGGGAATATCGTCCACGACTGGAATATTCCAAAGTGATCCAGCCGTAGAGCGCACAACTTTGGGACTATAGATATCGACGCTCTGGTCACTGAATATCACCAAATCAAAGCCGCAGGCGTCAGCGGTTCTAATTGCTGTTCCTGCATTTCCCGGATCTTGTATCTGCCAGAAATAGGCGACCTTGGTCAACGGAACTTCTGAAAATCTGGAGAGTTCAGCAGGAAGGTACTTGCACAGCGCCAAGATCCCCTGAGGTGTCTGGGTATCTGCCATTACGTTCATAACCTGATCGCTCACCATGATCACCTCATGTTGTTCGATCACTTCTTGGGAAAATTCCGCACGCAATTTCTCAAATCCGGATTCGGTGAGATAGAGCACGTCGATGAGTGGCGCAGTTGAAACCTTAGGAACCAGCGCGCTACGCAAAGATTGAAGACCATCGGCAACAAAGGTTCTTTCGAGGGTACGCAATTTTTTTCCACGTGGACCCAAAAGAGCCTTCACTCGCTCCACATGAGGCGAATGAAGGCTCGTAATAGGTGCGTGAGTCATCGTTTAAATCAGCGCGTTAATGAAAGGAGCTAATGACGCGTTAATTAAGCGTTGACAACGTGCTGGCGAGCAACTTCGACCAATGCAGCGAACGCTGCTGGGTCATTGGTTGCAAGCTCAGAGAGAACACGACGATCAACTTCTACTCCAGCAGCCTTGAGGCCTTGGATGAAGCGGTTATAGGTCAAGCCGTGTGCACGAGATCCTGCGTTAATGCGTTGGATCCAGAGTTGTCGGAAATCGCCCTTCTTATCCTTACGGTGATCGAAGGCGTAGACCATACTGTGAGTAAGTTGTTCCTTAGCCTTTGTGAAAAGGCGTGAACGTTGTCCGCGATAACCGGCGGTGCGCTCGAGGGTAGTACGACGCTTCTTAGCAGCGTGGACTCCGCGTTTTACTCTTGCCATTTATATGCTCCTTACTTCAAACCGAGCATGCGCTTGGCTGTCATGGTTACGGTCTTCTTACCAGTTGCATCGTTGCTCAAACGGCGAGTAACGCGCGAAGATTTGTGTTCGAGAAGGTGGCGCTTGCCTGCACGCTCGTGCATTACCTTGCCGGTGCCAGTAAGACGGAATGTCTTCTTAGCCCCACTGTGGGTTTTCATCTTTGGCACTTCATACCTCCTGGGTACTTGTCGGAACTTAAAAAACTTTTCTTCTAATCTCAATAACTCTTAGTTGACTAGTAGTTACTGAGCTACTTCTTGTGGTACTGGTGTCGCAGCTGGAGCTGCAACCGGGGCGGCTTTGGCGGCTGGCTTCTTTGCGGCCTGGCTCTTTTTGAGAACTGGACCCAAAACCATCGTCATGCTCTTGCCCTCTTTCTTCGGTGCAAATTCAACGAATCCGAACTCTGCGATCTCCTCCGATAGTTTCATCAACAATCGGTAGCCCATCTCTGGACGAGTCTGTTCTCTTCCTTTGAACTGAACCGTTACCTTCACCTTGTCTCCGCCTTTGAGGAAGCGCTCGATGTGAGCCTTCTTGGTCTCATAGTCATGAGGTTCAATCTTCAATCCAAAACGAATCTCTTTAACCACAATGTGGGTCTGGTTCTGTCTGGCCTCACGGGCCTTTTGTGCGATCTCGTACTTGTACTTTCCGAAATCCATGATTTTGCAGACGGGCGGCTTGGCATCTGGCGAGATCTCTACGAGATCAAGTCCTACTTCTTCTGCCATTTCAAGGGCAGTTGCGGTAGGTACGATTCCAACCTGCTCACCGGAAAAACCAATTAGACGAACTTCCGAGGCTCGGATTCGATCATTGATTCTTTGTTCGGCGCTGATAACTCTTCCTCTCTAGAAATTTACTGATGCAAGAGAGTTAAGTCGCGCAAAAATAGACCCACCTAAAAAGGTGAGCATCTTCTTGACCAATCAGCCGAAGCCGATGAGGTGGGAGCGACAGACTCCACTTGATGGACCAAGGATACCCTGGGCGAGGCTGAAGGGTGAAATCGGTGGATTTAGCCGCCTATGGCGTGCAGCCCACCATCTACGTGAATTATCTCCCCCGTCGTCATCGGGAACCAGTCAGAGAGGAGCGCCACCGCACCTCTAGCAGCCGGCTCTGGATCGCCAAAATCCCAGGCGAGTGGAGAGCGACCATTCCACACCTTCTCAAACTCCTCGAAGCCAGGGATCGATTTGGCCGCAATAGTTGTGATCGGACCCGCCGCGATGAGGTTGACCCGAATTTTCTCGCTTCCCAAGTCGCGCGCCAGATAGCGGTTGGCTGACTCGAGCCCTGCCTTGGCGACTCCCATCCAGTCATATTTCGGCCAAGCGACAGTGGCATCAAAGGTGAGACCTACGATGCTCGCACCTGACTCTGGATAGAGGTCGCGAACTGCGATAGCAAGTGACTTATAGGAGAAGGTTGAGGTGTGCAGCGCGATCGCGACATCTTCCCACTCAGTATTTAAGAAGTTTCCTCCGAGAGCTGCTTGCGGGGCGAAACCGATTGAGTGAACCACGCCATCAAGATGCGGCACATGCTTCTTCACCTCTGAAGAGAGAGCGGCAAGATGCTCGGAGTTGGTTACATCGAGTTCGATAACCGGCGCTGGATGAGGAAGACGGTTAGCAATACGGGTAGTGAGACTAAGACCGCGTCCGAATCCAGTAAGAACGACGTTAGCGCCTTCTTCTTGAGCAAGCTTTGCAATGTGGAAGGCAATGGATCCGTCGGTGATTACCCCTGTTACCAAGATGTTCTTGCCGGTTAAAAGCGCCATTAGTGACCCATACCCATTCCTCCGTCGACCGGAATAACTGCTCCTGTGATGTAACTTGCCTCTGGAGAGGCGACAAACTTAACTACTTCGGCGATCTCCTCCGGAGAGCAGAATCTGCCCAACGGAATAGCTGCCACATATTTTTCGCGCAAGGTCTCGCTGAGAGTGGCGGTCATATCTGTCTCGACAAATCCTGGTGCAATGACATTGAAGGTAATACCACGCGAGCCATACTCCCTCGCTAGAGATCGGGCCATTCCAACCAAACCGCTCTTTGTGGCGGCGTAGTTAGCCTGTCCTGCAGATCCCATGAGGCCGACGACTGAACCAATCATGATGACTCTGCCGCTTCGCTTCTTGACCATGGGCGAGATCGCCTTTTGAACAGTTCTAAATGTGCCGGTCAAATTGGTCTCTACTACTGAGCTGAAATCTTCTTCGCTCATCCGCATGGTTAAACCATCTCGAGTAACCCCTGCATTGGCGATAAGAACATCTACTGGACCATACGTGCTCTCTATCTCAGCAAAGGCTGCGTTGACACTCTCCTGGCTAGTGACATCCATCTGGACACCGACCAACCCATCTGGGGCGCCACCGCTTCGATAGGAGACGATAACCAGATCGCCAAGTTTGGCGAATGAACGAGCGATTGCGAGTCCAATTCCCCGATTTCCCCCTGTGACAAAAACGATGCGGGGGCTTGTGGGCGATGAGGTCATGGGAGCAGATTAACCACTACTCACGCGTAGTTAAAAGAGGCGCGAACTTACAGGCGGCCTTAGGCTTTGTGAGTGACCCGCAGACGAGATCGACAAGGCAAAAGCGCTGAAGTTGTCGTTATAACTAACGCTCAATCTGCGCTCTCTGATGATCAACGGGGTCGGCAGCGCCGCTATTTCTATTCAATGATGCTCCGTACAGCTTGCTTTATAGCGACAATATTCTTGCCCAACCCATATCGGTGGTTCGCAATGGCGGGAGCGATCTTTCTGCCTTACATCGCAGTTGTAATTGCCAATGCGGGACGTGAAACCATTACCGGCAAGAACGCAATTATGCGCGATCAACGCCTGCAAATTACTGACAATTAAAGCGAAGAGCTCAAGACCTGCCGTTGATAGAGATCGAAATAAAGACCTCGAAGACCTACTAAGTAGTCGTGGCTACCGCGCTCAACGATTAATCCATCCTCCAGGACCAAGATCTGATCTGCCTTCTGGATCGTGGAAAGGCGGTGAGCAATCACAATGCTGGTTCTTCCCTCGAGTGCAACTTCCAGTGCAGATTGCACCAGTGCTTCATTTTCAGAATCTAGATGCGCCGTCGCCTCATCCAAAATCACGATACTCGGAGCCTTGAGAAGAAGTCTGGCAATCGCAAGTCGTTGCTTCTCGCCACCACTAAGGCGATGGCCACGTTCACCGACAATCGTGTTCAATCCATTTGGAAGGCTGGTAATGAAATTCCATATTTGCGCCGCCTCGCAGGCAGCTTGAATCTCCGCTTCGGTTGCATCACTCTTGGCATAGCGCAGGTTAGCTTCAATAGTGTCATGGAACATGTGTGAGTCCTGAGTTACTACACCTATCTCATTGCGCAACGAGGCGAGCGAGATATCTCGAATGTCCACTCCAGCAACTTTTATGCTTCCCCGTGTAACGTCGTAGAGCCGTGGTACAAGTCCTGAAATGGTGCTCTTCCCTGCACCAGATGGCCCCACGATGGCGGTGAAAGAACCAGGTTCGCAGAAGAATGAGATGTCTTGAAGAACAATTCCTGAATCAACCAGTTCTTTCTTCGCTGCAAGCTCGAGTGAGGCCAGCGAGATCTCACTCGCTTTTGGATAGGAGAATTGCACGTGATCAAACTCGATGGAGGGACGAGTACTTGTAATGGGCGCAGCCAAATCTTTATCTTGAACCATTGGTTGCAAGTCAAGGACTTCAAAGACTCGCTCAAATGAGACCAAGGCCGTCATTACATCAACCCGTACGTTGGAGAGTGAAGTGAGCGGTCCGTAGAGGCGAGCTAATAGCGTTGTTATTGCAAGGAGTGAGCCGACAGTTATCGCACCCGATATGGCCTGGTGTCCCCCGATCCCATATGCCAAAGCCGTAGCAATTGCTGCGATGGTTGTAATTGTCATAAAGAAAATTCGATTAAGCATCGCGGTTTGAATTCCGATATCGGCAACTTTTCGCGCCTTAACTCGGAAACTCTCGTGCTCCTTAGCCGGTTCTCCGTAGAGGGTAACCAAGAGCGCACCAGAGACGTTGAAGCGCTCAGTCATGGTCGATGCCATCTCTGCATTGAGGTTGAACGACTGCAGAGTCAGTTGTTGAATCTTCTTGCCCACCCATTTAGTGGGTATGAGAAATAGGGGTAATAAAAGAAGTGAGGCAACGGTAATTTGCCATGAGAGTGTGATCATCGCGGCAGCGACCAAAGTGAGGGTCAAAATATTGCTCAATATTCCAGAGAGGGTGTCGGTGAAAGCATTCTGAGCTCCCATGACATCTGAGTTAATTCTCGAGATCAGGGCACCGGTCTGAGTCCTAGTAAAAAAGGCGATCGACTGTCTTTGAATATGAGTAAATACCTGCGTACGCATCTCATAGATGAGGCCTTCGCCAATTCTTGAGGAGAACCAACGCGAGATGAGATTAACGCCAGTATCTACGATTGCGATTACCCCAACGAGCAGGGCCAGCTCAGTTACAAGATGTCCATTTCGGGGAATCACACCCTTATCAATCAAATTCTTAAGCAGAAGAGGAGATGCAACCGTAAGGAAGGAATCTGCAACGATGGTGAGCAGAAAGAAGAATAAATAGAGCTTAAACGGCTGGGCAAATGCCCAAATTCGCTTGATGGTTCCAGGACGAAGTTTCACATCCTTGACGGAAGGATCTCGAGTGAGAGAGCGCATCGCAGAGCGCGCACCTCCGCCACCTCTTACGGCCATTGACATGATTAAACCTCAATACTGGCTAGACGCATACGAATTAGACGGTGAAACCAATTGCACGCAATTGCTCGCGCCCATCATCGGTGATCTTGTTTGGACCCCATGGTGGCATCCAGACCCAGTTGATCTGTACATCTGAGGTGATATCTGCCAAGACTTGTCTCGCCTGATCTTCAATGACATCTTGCAGAGGGCAGGCTGCTGAGGTGAGAGTCATGGATAGAACAGCAACGTTCTCCTCGCTCACGTTCATCTCGTAGACCAAGCCAAGGTCGACTACGTTGATTCCAAGTTCTGGATCAATGACATCTTTAAGCGCCTCTGTAACTTCATCGAGGGTCGCAAGCTGCTGACTCATAGTTCTGCTCCATTCTGAATTGCCGCATCTTTAAAAGCCATCCAACTCAACAAGGCACACTTTACTCGAGCAGGGAACTTTGAGACTCCTGCAAGGGCTATGGCATCCTCAAGGATTTCTTCATTGCCTGTGATCGTGCCTTTACTTTGCATAAGTTCTGTAAATTCATTTAAAGCAACCTGCGCAGTCGAAATCGACTTTCCGCTCACTAGATCGCTCATGATTGACGCGCTAGCCTGAGAGATAGAACAACCAACTCCATCCCAAATTAAGTTATCGATTACTCCATCCTTAATTTCAAGGCTCAAAGTGATCTCATCCCCGCAGTTAGGGTTCACATGGTGAACTTGAATCGCACCTGTAGGCAGCCCCTTATGGTGCGGCTTCTTGTAGTGATCAAGGATCACTTCTTGGTAGAGCGAGTCGAGTTCCATTAGCGCTTCCAAAAGTAATCACGAGCACCAATGACAGATTCAACTAATACATCTACATCGGAGTGATCGTTGTAGAGATAGAAGGATGCACGGGTGGTTCCAGTTAGCCCTAATTTTCTAATGAGCGGCCACGCACAGTGGTGCCCGGTGCGAACGGCAACTCCGTATTGATCCATAACTTGTCCAATATCGTGTGGGTGCAATCCATCGATGGTGAATGAGATAACTCCCCCGCGATTGGCGATCCCTTGGGGTCCTATTACTTTGACGCCTTCAATCTCTTTAAGACCAGAAAGTGCGTACTCGGTTAAGGCCAACTCCCATTGATGAATCTTGGTGAGCCCCACGTTGGAGAGATAATCAAGAGCGGAGGCTAGTCCTACCGCTTGAGCCATATTTGGGACACCCGCTTCAAATCGCTTTGGTACTGGAGCCCAGGTTGATTCGGTCATGGTGACCGTCTCAATCATGGAACCGCCATACAGAAAAGGCTCCATCTGATCGAGGAGCTCTAATCGACCCCAGAGAACCCCGATGCCTGTAGGACCCAGTGCCTTATGTCCTGAAAAGACGATGAAGTCGACATCTAAAGCTTTAACATCGACAACCTGGTGCGGAACGGACTGACAACCGTCTAACACCACGACCGCTCCGACTGAATGAGCCGCAGCGATGATCGGAGGTAAATCTGGAACAGAACCTAAGACATTTGATTGATGGGTAATCGCAACAACTTTGGTTTTAGGAGTGATGATCTGGTCTATATCGGATAGATCGAGAGAGCCATCTTCCTTCATAGAAAACCATTTAAGAGTCGCGCCAGTTCGCTTCGCTAGTTGCTGCCAGGGCAATAGATTTGCATGGTGCTCTAACTCCGAAACAACAATCTCATCGCCAGCTCCGATGTGCAATCTTCCTTGGCTGCGTTCAAAAGAGACTGCTAATAGATTTAAGCTCTCGGTTGCACTTTTAGTAAAGATAACTTCATCTGTCAGCCCACCTAAGAACTGCGCAACTTTAATTCTCGCCCCTTCATAGGCCTCACTTGCAAGTTCTGCGAGGTAGTAACTACCGCGATGAACGGCGGCGTTATGGGTCGAGTAAAAGTTTCGTTCTGCATCAAGAACAGATATGGGTTTCTGACTCGTTGCCCCACTATCAAGAAAGACCAGGCGTTTTCCTCCACGCATAGGCTCTTGAAAGATAGGAAAGTCCCGCTTGATAGCGGCGACATCGAGTAAAGGTTCCATATTTATGCGGTGACGTACTCCGCGTATCCGCTCTCTTCCAATTTGGTTGCAAGTTCCGGTCCACCCTCTTCGACGATGCGACCGCCTGCGAATACGTGCACAAAATCAGGTTTGATGTAACGCAAAATGCGGGTGTAGTGAGTGATCAGCATGATTCCTAGATTTTGGTTCTCTTTTACTCGGTTGACACCTTCAGAAACAATGCGGAGGGCATCCACATCCAAACCTGAATCAGTCTCATCAAGAATCGCGATCTTTGGCTTCAAGAGCTCCATCTGCAAGATCTCATGACGCTTCTTTTCTCCGCCTGAAAATCCCTCGTTCACATTGCGCTCAGCAAATGCCGGATCCATGGAAAGTGCAGACATCGCATCTTTCACCTCTCCGACCCAGGTTCTTACTTTGGGAGCTTCGCCGCGGACCGCGGTAACCGCCGTGCGTAGGAAATTTGAGACCGATACTCCTGGAACCTCTACTGGATATTGCATCGCCAAGAAGAGTCCTGCCTTAGCGCGCTCATCGACGCTCATCTCGAGCACATCTGCTCCATCGAGTGTTACAGATCCAGAGGTAATCGTGTACTTAGGGTGACCAGCAATGGAATAAGCCAGGGTCGACTTACCTGAACCATTAGGTCCCATGATTGCGTGGACTTCACCGGAGTTGATCGTTAAATCAACGCCACGAAGGATCTCCTTGGAGCCCTCTTCTGTGATGACCGAGACTCGAAGTCCCTTGATCTCCAATGTGCTCATTTAGTTCTCCTTCGTCTTCTCTTTAATGGTGATTTCATTTCCAACTTTTTCCACATCAAATGTCTCTAAGGCTTCTGTCGCCGGCAGAGTTAAAGCTTCCCCCGTGCGCAGATCAAATTCAGCTCCATGGAGCCAACACTCAATGGCGAACCCTTTAACTTCACCTTCGGACAGTTCCGCATACGAGTGAGTGCAGATATTTGAGACCGCAAAAACTTCATCTCCAACACGCGTAACGCAGACTGGCTGACCCGCTACCTCGACCTGAATGGGTTTGCCTCGCTGCAAAGAATCAAATTGAATAGTGGTCATAGCTTTACCGTCGCGAGTTCATTATCGATTCGAGTCATAATTCGCTCCTCAACCTCATCTAGATTGAGTTTCGAGACGATCTCGGAGAAGAAACCGCGAATCACAAGACGGCGCGCCTCCTCGGATGGAATTCCGCGTGACATCAAATAAAAGAGTTGCTCATCATCGAAGCGACCAGTTGTACTGGCATGGCCAGCACCGACGATATCTCCGGTTTCGATCTCTAGATTAGGAACGGAATCAGCTCTCGCCCCATCAGAGAGAAGAAGGTTGCGATTGAGTTCATATGTATCCGTGCCCTGCGCTGCTGCCTTGATAAAGACATCACCGATCCAAACAGTTCGAGCAGAGTCGCCATTGAGAGCACCTTTGTAGTTGACCCTTGACTTAGCTCCAGGTACTCCATGCTCAACATGGACTCGGTGTTCTAGATGCTGTCCGTCTGTAGCAAAGTAGAGGCCAAATAGCTCCGCGCTAGATCCGGGGCCGGTGTACTCCACCGTGGGAAGAAGACGAACCAGAGAGCCACCTACGGTGACTACAAATGAGGTAAAGGTGGCATCTTTAGCGATGATGGCATGATGTCTCGCGACGTGAACCGCCTTTGATCCCCACTCTTGAAGGGTAATGAATCGCACGTTGGATCCAGCAGCGAGATTTAGCTCTATCTCTTCCGCAAAGATTCCATCACCAGAGTTAGAGATGACCAAGGTCGCATGACTGTTCACGCCAGCCTTGACCTGAACCCGGGAAATTTCTGGATCCATATCGTGGATAGAGCGCACAAGAAAGATTGGAAGAGCGACTTCAGCGTTGGTGGCGATCGTTACAACGAGGACCTTAGAAACACCTTCGCGAATTCGAGTCATTACTTGATCTTCGTTTGCAGAGAGAGGCGGGAATGCAAGCGCATCTTCAACTGTGATCGTTACGCCAGCAGGAATATCCGAAGGTTCTAGTGAGATTCGATCATGCAACTCCACAGATGGATCGTGGAGACCGCCGATCCGGTTGAGTGGCGTAAAACGCCATGGCTCTTCCCGACCGGTTGGAGTTAAATAATTTGTAGTTGTTGCTAGAGACATTAGCCAACAGCGCCTTCCATTTGAAGTTCGATAAGACGATTGAGTTCTAGGGCATATTCCATCGGCAACTCACGAGCAATCGGTTCGATGAATCCACGAACAATCATTGCCATGGCTTCATCTTCGGTTAATCCGCGTGACATCAGATAGAAGAGTTGATCATCGCTTATCTTTGAAACAGTTGCCTCATGTCCCATCGAAACATCATCTTCTCGGATATCTACATAGGGATAGGTATCAGAGCGGGAGATAGTGTCCACGAGAAGCGCATCGCACTTAACCGTCGACTTAGAATGGTGCGCTCCAGCTTGAACCTGTACGAGTCCACGATAAGAGGTACGTCCTCCCCCGCGTGCAACAGACTTAGAGATGATTGTTGAAGATGTGTATGGAGCGGCGTGAACCATTTTTGCACCAGCATCCTGATGTTGTCCTTCGCCAGCAAAGGCAATGGAGAGAGTTTCACCTTTAGCGTGCTCACCCATAAGAAATACTGCTGGATATTTCATGGTGACCTTGGAACCAATATTTCCGTCAATCCACTCCATAGTGGCGCCCTCAGCACATGTTGCGCGCTTGGTAACCAGGTTGTAAACGTTGTTCGACCAGTTTTGAATGGTTGTATAACGAACACGGGCATTCTTCTTCACGATGATCTCAACGACTGCAGAGTGGAGTGAGTCCGAAGAGTAAATAGGCGCAGTGCAGCCTTCTACATAATGAACATATGAACCCTCATCGGCGATGATCAAGGTCCGCTCAAATTGACCCATGTTTTCGGTGTTGATGCGGAAATATGCCTGCAAAGGAATATCTACCTGAACACCCTTTGGAACATAAATGAATGAACCTCCGGACCAGACAGAGGTATTGAGCGCCGCGAACTTATTATCGCCAACGGGAATAACAGTTCCGAAATACTCTTTGAAGAGCTCCTCGTGTTCGCGCAGACCAGTGTCTGTATCGACGAAAATTACTCCAAGCTTTTCTAAATCTTCACGAATCGAATGGTAGACAACTTCAGACTCATACTGTGCTGCAACGCCTGCAACGAGGCGATTCTTCTCGGCATCTGGAATACCAAGTCTGTCGTAGGTATTGCGAATATCTGCTGGGAGGTCTTCCCACGATGTCGCCTGCTTCTCAGTTGAGCGAACGAAGTACTTGATCGTGTCAAAGAAGATGCCAGAGAGATCCGATCCCCATGAAGGCATCGGCTTCTTCTCGAAGAGCGATAACCCCTTGAGTCGCAGATCAAGCATCCACTGAGGTTCAGACTTCTTGGAGGAGATATCTCGTACCACTTCCTCATCAAGACCGCGCTTAACATTTGTGCCTGCTACATCTGAATCAGACCAGCCATATTCGTATGTACCTATTCCATCGAGTTCTGGATGGAGGGTTGTGTCACTCATGCATGTGCTCCCTTTTTGGTCTGTGTGGTGCTTGCTGTTGAAATTGCTGTTGCTGAAATTGCTGTTGCCGAAACATTTGGAATAAAGGTGGTGCAGACTCCATCGCCAAGCGCAATAGTGGCCAAACGTTGCACATGGGTTCCAAGTACACGCGAGAATGCTTCTGTCTCAGCTTCGCAGAGCTGCTCAAATTCCGAAGCAACATGAGCAATCGGACAATGGTGCTGGCAGAGTTGGGTACCCGCGGCAGATGCCTTGCTCTCAGCGGCATAACCCTCACTTGCTAGAAATTCGGTGAGCGCTGCAATTTTTTTGGACTTCGAACTGGCACCCTTGATTGCATGAGCAACGCGGCGTTCAATGTCATTCGCGCGATTAGCCGCAAACTCTGAAACGAGATCGCGCTCCGAAAGATTTTCCATAAAGCGCAAAGCAGATAGGGCAAGATCGTCATATGAATGCTCAAACTTTTCGCGCCCCAGGTCGGTAATTACAAATACCTTCGATGGCCGTCCGCGCCCACGTGAGGCGCTCGATGCTCGATGCGGCTCCCGAGCTTCTAGAAGCCCGGATTCGATAAGGCGATCTAAGTGGCGCCTGATGCCTGCCGGAGTTAAATTGAGGCGGGCCGCCAGATCGAGAGCGCTCTGCGGTCCATTTTCTAGAATGGTGCGAGCAACCAGATCTCTGGTCTTATCCTCGCTCTTTTTCACAACAATAGTGTTGCGTAATTCCCTTATTTGCGCCAATCGAGGGCTTTCTTGGGTTGGAGATTCAGGTCACCCCAGTGGAGCCCAAGATAGGCAATAGGCTAGGTGGGTGAACTTGGTCAGCCTGATCTACACGGCGCTTGTCGTCCTCCAGGTGGGGCTTATCCTCACCGGCGGAGCTGTACGCCTGACTGGATCTGGGCTCGGATGCCCAACATGGCCACAATGTGTTTCTGGCTCAATCGCTCCGGTTAAGCACCAGGCCCAAGGTGCACTCCACTCCTGGATTGAATTTGGAAATCGCCTACTAACGGTGGTGCTTGTTATCACCATCCTTGCCGCGGTTCTTGGAGCCTTTAGATGGGGCAAGGGTCGCAGCGACTGGAAACTAATCCGGATTTTGGCTCTAACTCAAATCGTTGGAATTGTCGCGCAGATTGTCCTAGGCGGGATAACCGTCCTAACAAAGCTAAATCCCTTCGCGGTCTCCTCGCACTTCCTACTCTCTATTGTTCTCATTCCAACCACCCTCTCACTTCGCGAACGCATCTTTGCGAAGGCGAGAACCACCGTCTTGCCCACAACCAGACTGCTCATACAAGCCGTCACCGTCCTAAGCGTTATCGTGATTTCGATTGGAACAGTCGTGACTGGCAGCGGTCCTCACGCAGGCGATGCCCAAGCCAAGCGCTACCACATCGACCCCCGACTCATCTCCTGGATTCATGCCGACGCAGTGATTGCGCTTATTGGACTCACTATTGCGCTCTATCTTGTTATTAAGGTCTCCGAGCCAATTGAAGTTCGCTCCTTCATTGGTAAGAAAGTCCTTCTATTCTTAGCGCTGTGCCTGGGGCAGGGTGTTATTGGCTACATCCAATATTTCACCCATCTTCCAGAAGCACTTGTTGCCTTACATCTATTAGGTGTCGGTCTCATTTGGCTGACCATTTGGAATATCGGCTTCAAAGCGAATGCATTTAGTCGTCAGTAGTTAGCCAGAATTTAATGTAGTTATTCATGAACAATGTCGTTCCTGACGAAACAATGGTAGATAAAAGAAGCAGTTAATAGAAAATAGGGAGATAGAAGGCCATGCAGAGAGCAACCTGGAGTCAGGAAGACGACAAGGCGGTAGTTATTGCCAGAGCGCTAGCGATGGATAGCGTGCAGAAGGTTGGCAATGGCCATCCAGGAACAGCAATGTCACTCGCTCCTGTTGCATACACGCTCTTCCAACGTTTTCTGAAGCATGACCCAACTGACTCCGCCTGGCTTGGTCGCGACCGCTTTGTCCTTTCGTGTGGACATTCCTCTCTTACTCTTTACATCCAGCTCTTCCTCTCAGGTTATGGACTATCACTGGATGATCTAAAGTCCTTCAGAACTCACAACTCATTGACCCCAGGACATCCAGAGTATGGACACACCAATGGCGTTGAAACAACTACGGGACCACTTGGCGCCGGCGTATCTAATGCGGTTGGAATGGCGATGGCATCACGCTTTGAAAAAGGCCTGCTAGATCCTGATTCAGAGACTTCATTGTTTGATCACAATATCTGGGTTATCTGCTCTGATGGAGATTTAGAAGAAGGTGTAAGTGGTGAGGCTTCGTCACTAGCCGGCACTCAGGCTCTTGGAAATCTCAAGATGATTTACGACGATAACCGCATCTCTATTGAAGGAGATACCCACGTTGCATTTACTGAGGATGTAGCAGCGCGATATCGCGCCTACGGTTGGCATGTCATAGTTGTGAACGCCTTGGCCGATGGAAATATAGATCGCGAAGCCCTAGAGCAGGCGATGATTGAGGCAGAATCAATTACAGATCGTCCGACGCTAATAAGAATGCACAGCACCATCGCTTGGCCAGCTCCGCATGCTCGTGGTACGGCTGAGTCACATGGATCTGCTCTCGGTGCCGATGAGATTGCAGCGACCAAGGTAATTTTGGGGCTCGACCCAGAGCAGAGTTTCATCGTTCCTGATGAGGTGCTCGCACATGCGCGCAAGGTCATTGAGCGTGGTCAAGCCGCGCATGCTGCATGGAGCGCAGAGTTCGAATCGTGGAAAAATTCACATCCAGAGCGCGCTGCGCTATTGGAGCGCCTACGTAATAAAACACTTCCGGAAAATTGGGAAGCAGCTCTTCCAGTATTTCCTGCCGGCAAAGATGTTGCGACTCGTGCCGCTTCAGGCAAAGTTATCTCAGCGATTGCAAATGTATTGCCTGAATTTTGGGGTGGATCAGCTGACCTTGCCGGAAGTAACAACACAACTATCGAGGGCAGCAAATCATTCTTGCCAACGAGTAGCCAGATAGAGGGAGGCGACCCTTACGGTCGACTCATTCACTTCGGTATTCGCGAGCACGCTATGGGTGGAATTCTCAACGGTATTGCTCTGCACGGACTGACAAAACCATTCGGTGGAACCTTCTTAGTCTTCAGTGATTACATGCGTGGATCGGTCCGCCTCGCAGCGCTCATGAATCTTCCGGTCACATTCGTCTGGACCCACGACTCCATTGGTTTGGGCGAAGATGGACCTACTCACCAACCAGTTGAGCATGTAGCCTCACTTCGATTGATTCCTAATTTGGCAGTGATTCGCCCTGCCGATGCCAACGAAACCTCGATCGCATGGCGCGAAGTAATAACTCGTGCAAAGCCAGCAGGATTCGCCTTATCTCGTCAGAATCTTCCCGTCATTGATCGCACCGTCTTTGCAAGTGCCGAGGGTGTTGCCAATGGTGCATATGTAGTGAGTGAGGTGGCTGGTCCACTGGATGTAATCCTGATCGCCACTGGCTCCGAAGTCGCTTTGGCGATAGCAGCGCAATCACTTCTAGCGGCCGAAGGAATTCATGCCCGCGTCGTTAGCGCTCCATGTCTAGAATGGTTTGAAGAGACTGATTCAGCCTACAAAGAGTCAGTGCTTCCATCTGCAGTGAAAGCCCGAGTTAGCGTCGAAGCTGGCGTTACAGCAGGGTGGCGCGAGTATGTGGGTGACTCCGGAGTCTCTGTAGGACTCAACCACTTTGGTGCCTCAGCGGCTGCAGGAATACTCTTCAAAGAGTTTGGGTTCACTCCAGAGGCTGTCGTTGCTGCAGCTAAGAGTTCAATAGCGAAGGCGGGCAAGTAATGTCATCAAATCTCCAAGATGTTAGCGCAGCCGGAGTGTCAATCTGGCTCGATGATCTCTCCCGCGATCGACTACAAAGCGGAAGCTTGGCCGAACTGATCGCATCGTCGAATGTGGTTGGTGTTACTACTAACCCAAGTATCTTTTCTGCAGCGATCAAAGGTTCAGCGCTATATAAAGATGATGTGCTCTCTCTTAAGGCTAAGGGTGCTGATACCACAGCGATCATCACCGAACTGACAACCTCGGATGTAACTGCAGCCTGCGATCTCTTTACCGCCACGTATGAGGCGTCTGGCCATGTGGACGGTCGAGTGAGCATTGAGGTTGATCCCTTCCTAGCCCATGAGACTGAGCCAACCGTCGAACAGGGTAAGTCCTTATGGTCGCTCATTAATCGTCCGAATTTATTAGTTAAAGTTCCCGCCACTCTCGAAGGCTTACCTGCGATTCGGCAGTTGACCGCCGCAGGGATCAGCATCAATGTGACTCTTATCTTCTCTGTTGAACGTTACGAAAATGTCATGGATGCCTACTTGTCAGGTCTTGAAGATCGACTCGCAGCAGGGCTACCAATAAACGAGATTCACTCTGTGGCATCGTTCTTCGTCTCACGCATCGATACCGAAATTGATAAGCGCCTGGATGCAATCGCTGCAGGCTCTCCCCTCCGCGGCAAATCTGCCATTGCAAATGCAGTGCTTGCATATGAGGCCTACCTCGGCGTTATCGCATCCCCTCGATGGACCGCACTGGAAGCAAAGGGTGCAAATCAGCAGCGCCCACTCTGGGCTTCAACAGGAGTAAAGGACAAGGCATATGACTCGACACGTTATGTCGTTGAACTGATTGCGCCGCATTGCGTTAACACAATGCCCGAAGCAACCCTCAATGAAGTTCGCTCCCACGGCGTTGTTCGCGGCGACACCATCACTTCAGCTATTCCAAGTGCTCACGAGCACTTCGTGGCGCTGTCCGAGGCAGGAATAGATTTTGCTGATGTCGTGGCCTTCCTAGAAAAAGATGGAGTTAAAAAATTTGCCGATGCCTGGCAAGAACTACTAGACAATGTAAGTGCGGTGTCATAAATGATCTCTGTATCTGGTTCAGCGTTATCAATTGCTACCAATGCGACCAAGAGTTCGCTCAGCGCAATTCTGACTCGACTCGCAGCCAAGGATCACACCTTGTGGGGTCCAGAAGCCGAGGCAGAGGCAGCTATCCGCCTTAACTGGATTGATCTGCCAGCGAGCTCACGAGCGCTGCTTCCAGAGCTAGATGCTCTGACTGCGTGGGCCCGCACCCGTGAAATTTCCTCGATCGTTCTAGCAGGAATGGGTGGTTCATCCCTCGCCCCAGAAGTGATTGCAAAGACATTCAAAAAATCGCTCACGGTTCTTGATACGACAGATCCTGACCATATCAAGGCGGCGATTCCTACTGATTTGGCACATAGCCTGGTTGTAGTTGGATCCAAATCAGGCTCAACTATTGAAACCGCTTCACACAAGGCCTTCTTTACCAAGGTCTACCAAGATGCAGGACTTAATCCAGCCGATCATTTTATGATCGTCACAGATCCTGGTTCGCCTTTAGATAAGTCAGCACGCGCAGATGGATTGCGAGTGGTTAATGCAGATCCAAATGTCGGTGGTCGTTACAGCGCGCTCTCTGCCTTCGGTTTAGTTCCTGCAGCTCTTATTGGGGTTGATGTCTCCATACTTTTGGATGATGCCGCTGCCGCTGCCGCTACTTTTACTTCAGAGAATTCAAGTGTCGTTGAAATCGCAGCAACCATCTTTGATAAGGGTGAGCAGAATGTTGCCTTCTTCGATGCGGGTTCAGATCTGCCAGGTATTTCTGACTGGATTGAACAACTCATCGCGGAATCAACTGGCAAAAACCAGACCGGTCGCCTTCCTATTGCGATCGAATCAGGCAGCGCTCCAATCGCTGGAGCTGGTTTGAAGATTGGTTTTGATAGCTCATCACAAGGAGATTTGGTTGTCACGGGATCTCTTGGAGAACAATTCATCCTTTGGGAGTGGGTCACAGCACTCCTCGGCTATAGCTTGCAGGTAGATCCCTTCAATCAGCCAAATGTCACCGAGGCGAAAGAGCGAACTGGGGCTCTCCTTTCTACCTGGAATGATGGAAAGGTTCCGCAATACAAGCCAGCGTTTTCTAATGATCTGCTCTCGATTTACAGTTCTTCAACGGCGGAGTCACTTGAAGGCCAACTCAAGGATTTCCTAAAGATAGATAGTCATTACATCGCAATCATGGCTTACCTATCGCGCGGCATTGATGAGAGCGCTCCAGCTCTGCGCGAGGTGATCGCTAGCAAGAGCGGCAAAGGAACAACCTTTGGTTGGGGACCGCGTTTCTTGCATTCGACGGGACAATTTCATAAAGGCGGGCAGCACAACGGCGCTTTTCTGCAGATCACAGGAGAGAACCAGGGCGATTTAGCGATCCCCCATCAGAACTTCTCTTTCCACACTCTTTTAATGGCTCAAGCCCTGGGTGATGGACAAGCGCTTTCGGATAGAAAATTTCCGCTCGTAAGAATCCACCTCAAGAACAGAGAAGCGGGTTTAGCGTTGTTACTGGAAGAGTTGAAGAAGATTTAATCTTCGCCGCGAAGTTTTGCGAGAGCATCTCCCAAAATCTTCTCGGCTTCAGCTTCAGTACGACGTTCTTTAACATAAGCCAAGTGAGTCTTGTATGGCTCATTCTTAACCGGCATCGGTGGCTTATCTTTATCTAGACCTGCAGGGAAACCACAACGAGGACAATCCCACTCATTTGGAATTGCCACTGTGCCATCCTCGGCAAAAGATGGACGAGTTTCGTGGCCATTGGCGCACCAGTATGAGACGCGAAAGCGAGCTATCGCCTCACCACGCTCAGCCTCACCCATTGGGCCAGCACCGACGCGACTACCGCGGATTGCACTTCCTGCCATTTTTTACTCCTCTAAAATTATTACTTCGTTGTAGTACCTTAAACTTGCCGCGTGATCTGATTACTTGAGATAGAGGCTCAGCGCAACTACTCCCGCGAACCAGAGACCGCCCACCACGATCGTGATCCGGTCCAGGTTCTTCTCCACGACTGAGGAACCACCATAGGTAGAGGAAACTCCGCCACCGAATAGATCGGAGAGACCGCTTCCCTTGCCCTTATGGAGCAGAACCAGAAGGATCATGAGGACGCTCGTGATCACTTGAACAATTGATAAAGCTAAAACCACGGTCCGGCTCCTTTTATTTCATACCCCTACAGGGCAGGGGTAGATAACTTCGATCGACTTTTAGACTCTTTCGAGCCAGAGGGTAAGGATAGCGTGCTAAGCGCTGGTCGCTACGCGGTGGTACTTAGCGATTCGGGCGAATTCCTCAGGATCAAGGCTCGCTCCCCCAACCAAAACGCCATCTACATCTGCCTCACGCATAATGTCGACGATATTTGCCGACTTAACGGAGCCGCCGTAGAGAATCTTGGCGTTATCAGCGATCTCATCGCTGCCGATATCACGTAGAGCTTCTCGGATAGCGGCACAGACTTCCTGAGCATCTGCTGGCGTAGCGGTCTTTCCCGTGCCAATGGCCCAGACGGGTTCGTAGGCAAAGACAACCTTCTTGAGATCAGGCTTATGGAGTCCAGCCACCGAAGCGGTCAACTGGGCCACGACAAACTCCACCTGCTTGCCAGATTCGCGAACCGAAAGATCCTCGCCGATACAGAGAACTGGGATGATCTCGTTCGCCAGAGCTGCCTTCGCCTTGGCAGCGACCAAGGCATCGCTCTCACCATGAATGGTGCGACGCTCTGAATGGCCGACTAAAACATAGGTGCAGCCAAGTTTGTTGAGCATTGAACCTGAGATATCTCCAGTAAATGCGCCAGAGGCTTCAGGAGAGAGATCTTGCGCACCATAGGTGAGGCGCAGTCTGTCCCCGTCAATCAACGTTTGAACTGAGCGAATATCGGTGAATGGCGGGAATACCGCGACATCGACGGTATCGAAATCTTTCTCCTCAAGAGAGTAAGAGAGCTTCTGAGTTACCGCAATTGCCTCGAGATGATTGAGATTCATCTTCCAGTTTCCAGCAATCAATGGCTTACGCATTATTAAGAACCTCAATCCCAGGTAGTGGCTTGCCTTCTAGATACTCCAGTGAAGCTCCACCACCGGTCGAAATGTAACCAAACTGCTCATCTTTAAACCCAAGTGCACGAACCGCAGCGGCTGAGTCTCCTCCGCCAACTACTGAGATGCCTTGCACCTTCGTGAGCGCCTCCGCAACGACTTTGGTTCCGTTAGCAAAGTTAGGGAATTCAAATACTCCCATAGGGCCATTCCAGAAAACGGTGTGGCACTTTTCAATAGCGGCAGCAAATGCTGCTGCGCTCTCCGGTCCAATATCTAGACCCATTTGATCAGCCGGAATAGAACTGGCACTTACCAGTGTCGGAGTGGCATCTGCCGCAAAGGCAGGTGCTACGACGATATCTGTCGGAAGAAGTAGCTCTACACCAAGATCTTTTGCTTCTTGGAGCAACTTCTTAACATCATCCAGAAGATCGAGTTCGACGAGAGAAGTTCCAATTTCGTGGCCTTGGGCTTTGAGGAATGTGAAGAGCATTCCGCCACCGATAGCGAGGACGTTAACTTTTCCAAGCAGATTCTTAATTACGCCAATCTTGTCCGAAACCTTGGCTCCGCCAAGAACAACACCATACGGACGATCTGGATTTTCAGTGAGCTTCTTAAGAACTTCAATCTCTGCAGCCACGAGGAAACCAGCTGCATTGGGCAGAATCTTGGCAACGTCGTAGACCGAGGCATGCTTACGGTGAACTGCTCCAAATCCATCACTGACGAAGAGATCCATCCCATGAGCAAGCTGTGTAGCAAGTGCAACACGCTCGGACTCATCTTTAGAGGTCTCAGCCGCTTCATAACGAATGTTCTCGAGCAAAAGTACTTGTCCAGGAAGCAATGCAGCCTTCTTGGCATCTACATCTGCGCCGACGATTTCGGAGGAGAAGATGACGGGTGATCCAAGTAGATCGCCAAGGCGATGAGCTACTGGTGCAAGAGTCATATCTGGATTGCGCTCACCCTTTGGGCGACCTAAGTGCGCAGTGATAACGATGCTCGCGCCATTATCGATGAGATATTTAATAGTCGGAAGCGATGCCCGGATGCGACCATCATCTCTGATGACGCCCTCTTTAATAGGGACGTTGAGGTCGCACCGGAGCAGAACTCGCTTGCCTGCTACATCAAGTGATTGAAGCGCAGTGAAGCTCATTAGAGAGATTTACCTACAAACGATACGAGATCAACGAGGCGATTTGAGTAGCCCCACTCATTGTCGTACCAACCGAGGACCTTCACTGTGGTTCCAATTGTCTTGGTAAGTCCTGCATCGAAGATACACGATGCTGGATCTGTGACGATATCTGCCGAAACGATTGGGTCTTCGGTGTAACGCAGAATTCCCTTAAGTGGACCCTCAGCAGCCTTCTTGATCGCTGCGTTGATCTCAGCTGCGCTTACTTCGCGAGCGAGTTCAACGGTGAGATCTGTTGCAGAACCTGTTGGGACTGGAACGCGGAGTGCATATCCATCGAGCTTGCCCTTGAGGTTTGGAAGCACGAGGCTGATCGCCTTAGCGGCACCGGTTGATGTTGGGATAATGGAAAGTGCACCTGCGCGAGCGCGGCGAAGATCCTTGTGTGGTTGATCGTGGAGAGATTGATCGTTGGTGTACGCGTGCACTGTGGTCATGAGGCCGCGAAGAATTCCGAACTCCTCATCGAGAACCTTTGCCATTGGTGCAAGGCAGTTGGTTGTGCATGATGCATTTGAAATGACGTTATGAACGGCAGCGTCGTACTTATCCTCGTTGACACCGAGGACAATTGTGATGTCTTCATCGGTTGCAGGGGCAGAGATGATGACCTTCTTGGCGCCAGCAGTGATGTGCTTCTTTGCATCGGCGGCCTTGGTGAAGAAGCCGGTTGATTCAACGACGATATCTGCATTCAGGGCTGCCCATGGCAAGTTTGCTGGATCGCGCTCGGCGAAGACCTTGATGGTCTTATCTCCAACGGTGATTGAGTCCTCGGTATAAGTAACTGGAAGACCAAGGCGACCCAGAATCGAGTCATACTTCAAAAGGTGGGCAAGGGTGTGATTATCTGTGAGGTCGTTGATTCCAACAATCTCGAAATCGGCTCCCGAGAGCAGCGCTGCCCGGAAGAAGTTACGTCCAATGCGACCAAAACCATTAATTCCAACACGAATCACTTTATTTCCCACCTTCTCAAATAATGAAATTTTCCAGAAGCACAATTAAGAGTCACAACGTTGTGATGGCAAAATCCTATCAGTGAGGCTATTCAGCCAATAATTCTGGGCTCAACCCCGCCTCGGTATCGGGAATGCCCAGATCGTGGGCCCGCTTATCAGCCATCGCCAAAAGCCGGCGAATTCGCCCTGCAATCGCATCCTTCGTCATAGGGGGCGAGGCTAAGGAACCAAGCTCTTCTAGGCTCGCTTGACCGTAATTTATGCGTAATTCACCGGCCTCTTTTAAGTGAGATGGGATCTCTTCACCCAATATTTCAAGTGCTCTCGCAACACGCGCGGCTGCCGCAACGGCGGCTCGGGCAGAACGCCTGAGATTTGCATCATCAAAGTTGGCTAAACGATTAGCGGTAGCCCTCACCTCCCGCCGCATTCGGCGCTCCTCCCAAGCCAAGACGCTCTCATGGGCTCCGAGCCTGGTGAGCAGAGCTCCAATCGCATCTCCATCACGAATTACTACACGATCTACGTTTCTTACCTCGCGCGCCTTCGCAGTAATACCTAATCGCCGCGCTGCACCGACAAGCGCAAGGGCGGCTTCAGGACCAGGACAGGTTATTTCAAGGGCGGATGAGCGTCCAGGTTCGGTGAGAGAGCCATGAGCTAAAAATGCGCCGCGCCACGCTGCTTCTGCATCACAGATTCCCGCTGAGACAACTTGAGGTGGTAACCCACGGATGGGGCGAGCATTCGCATCGATCAATCCTGCTTGGCGCGCCAGCGCATCACCCTCAGATGCAACGCGCACTACATATCTACTCCCCTTACGCAATCCACTTGGAGAGAGAACTGATAACTCACTATCGTGCCCATAAATTTCGGCAATATCTTTGCGGAGCCGCCTCGCTGCCTGCGCCGTATCTAGTTCAACTTCAATAACTATCTTCCCTGCGGAGATATGGAGTCCCCCGGCGAAACGCAAAAGTGCGGATACTTCGGATTTGCGGCAACATGGCTTTGAAATATTGAGTCGACTCAACTCGTCTTTCACTGATGCAGTCATTGCCATACGGCAATCTAAGCAGGGTTCACTCCATAATGTGGGCGAAAACTGCACGAAGTTTTTTTACATCGTGGTGGTAACTACCTGGAGATTGGGCTAGAGGTGCAACAACCAACTCTCCGCCTAAACCCTCAACTAAACCTTTAAGTTTTGAACTCTTCTCTATCGCGGCGGGATCAACGATCGCAAAATCGATCCGCAGATGCGGCAGATGGTGCAAGACAAATTCCAGATGATCCTCAGCCGAGGAGCCAGCAAATTCATCGACCGAGTCAGGCTCTGGCAGGTTGAGAACCATGATTCGCTTGGCGGGAGAGTTGACGACGGCGGTAGCCAATTCAGGTAGGAGCAGATGCGGCATAACGCTGGAGAACCAAGAGCCTGGCCCAATGGTGATCCAATCCGCCGCCGCAATCGCGGTTAATACTTGAGGAGTTACACGCGGATTTTCGGGAATCAATCGGAGCGATTCGATGCGCCCCTTGGCGGTTGCTACCTGTACCTGACCCCGGACGATGGTGCGCCCAGATGCGGTGTTAAAAGTTCCCTCAATATCTAATGGATCAAGTGACATGGGAAGAACGTCACCTACGATGCGCAGCAGATTTCCAACCTGGCGAATGCCGCGAACTGCATCGCCATCCTTCTCCCAAAGAGCCATCATCAAGAGATTGCCGAGAGCATGACCACTCAGATCGCCTTCACCGCGAAAGCGATACTGCATTACATCAGCCCACCCACGACCCCAATCGTCATCGCTGCAGAGCGCCGCCAACGCCATGCGCAGATCTCCTGGTGGCAACGACCCAAATTGATCGCGCAATCGACCACTTGATCCGCCGTTGTCGGCAACGGTCACGACCGCGGTTATCTCCGAGGTAACTCCGCGCATTGCTGTAAGAGTCGCGGCCAAACCATGACCACCACCAAGACTTACTACACGCTGATGGTTCATACCTTAGATTTCACGACCTAAGTCACGGTGTATTGCAGTTGCTTCAATGCGCTGGTCTCCTACTGTTCCGCGAGCGTTAAAACGGCGAGCTAACTCTTCCGCGACCGCCACGCTCCGATGTTTTCCTCCAGTGCATCCGATAGCCAGTGTTAAATATTTGCGGCCTTCTTGAAAGAAGCCTGAGGCCATCGTCTCGAAAAGCGATTGATATTTCTCTAAGAAATCCTGCACATTTTCGGTATTTAAAACTCTTTCAGAGACCGCTGCATCTAGCCCCGTAAGTGGTCGAAGTTGCGGATCCCAATGTGGGTTCGCGATGAATCTGCAATCCATTACAAGATCTGCATCGACTGGTATTCCATATTTGTAACCGAAGGAGAGAACATTTACACGCAGGTCAGCCGTTGTCGATGTAGCAAAGAGTTCAGCGATCTTCTGTTCGAGCTGGTGAATGTTGAAGGAAGATGAGTCGATGAGAACATCTGAGACAGATCTGACTTCACGCAAACGTTCGCGCTCCTTTGCAATTCCATCGAGGATTCGATCATTTCCTTGCAAGGGGTGTGGACGCCTGGTTGATTCAAATCTTCGCACCAGTACATCATCGTTGGCATCAACAAAGAGAACCTGGCGTTCAACGCCGCGATCTGCGATCTCGCTCAGCGCGCTGCTCAAAGTTCCGAAGAATTCACGGCCGCGTACATCAATGACTACTGCGATGCGCGAGGCAGTATTTGCCGCCATGTCGCAGAGATTTGCTAGGAGCGCAGGTGGCAGGTTGTCGACGACATACCAACCGAGATCCTCCAGGGCGTGAGCCACCGTTGATCTACCAGCTCCACTCATGCCGGTAATTACGACGACTTTCCCATTCACATCGAGAAGTCTATCCGTGGATCTCGCCCGTTCCCATGTCGATGGAGGGAAGCGAATCAGGCTCTGGACGTAGGGAGTTCTCAATAATTAAAGCGATCTTCTCCCCTATGCCGGGAATCGCGGCGATCTCTTCAACGCTCGCCTTCTTTATCGCGCTCACCGATCCAAATCGATCGAGCAAGGCTTTGCGCCTCACCTCACCCAAAAGAGGAATCTCATCAAGCAGGGATTCCAACATCACCGCTGACCGCTTGGAGCGATGGAAGTTGATGGCAAAACGGTGTGCCTCATCGCGCACCCTTTGTAAGAGATAGAGACCCTCACTGTGTCGCGGCAGGATGATGGGATCGGAGTTGTTGGGAAGCCAGACCTCTTCAAGCCGTTTGGCGAGTCCTACTAGAGGAATCCTTTCAAGGCCAAGAGCCAAGAGAGCTTGGTATGCAGCATTTACCTGTGGGGCACCACCATCAACCACGATGAGAGCAGGTGGGTAGGCAAATTTTGGCCGTGAACCTCCTTGCAATTTCAACTCTTGAACATCTATATCTTTCTCAGCGAGATACCTCTTTAACCGTCGAGTGAGGACATGGTTCATGGCACGGGTGTCATCAAAGCCGGACTCATCATCGATTGAGAATCTGCGATAGTCGGCCTTCTTCGGCTGACCATCCTCAAAGACCACCATGGATGCAACCATGTGCTTGCCTTGGATGTTGGAGATATCAAAGCATTCGATGCGAAGCGGAAGTTCTGGAAGACCAAGCGCCTCTTGGATCTCCTCCAGGGCCTTACCCACAACAGCGACATCGTTAGATCGCTTACTCAGATATTGAATCAGCGCATGTTGTGCATTACGGGCAACCGTTCGCATCATCTCGAATTTCTCACCGCGTTGTGGAATAGCGATGCTGACCTTGTGTCCCGCTACAGAGGCTAACCACTCTTTGAGCGATTCCATATCGCTTGGTTCACGGTCAACTAAAATTTCCGATGGCGCTTTAGTCTCAAGATAAATCTTGGCCAAGGCCGCCGAAATAACATCCTCCCCCTCAAGCACATCAGAGAGATCAATTATCCAAGCGCGTGAAGCGATGATTCTGCCTGCTCGTATCGAGAAGAGTGAGGCCGCCGCATGCGTAACCTCTTCATGAATAGCAACAAGATCGGCTGAGAAATTATTGTTAAGCGAGGTCTCTGTGAACTCTGTAGTCTTGGTCAGCGCGGCTAGTTGGTCTCTTAACTTTGCTGCGAGCTCAAACTCTTCATTTGCCGCTGCCCGTTCCATATCAATGTGGATCGACTCGGCAATATCTGTCGGATTCCTATCAAGATAGGTAACTAGGTTCTTAGCAAGAGCAGTGTGCTCCTCTTTAGTTATCCACCCCACGCATGGCGCTGAACATTTACCTATATCTCCAAGGAGACACTGCCTCTTGGTCGCAACGGCACGATTAAAGTTGGATTGAGTGCAGGCACGTATCGGAAAGATGCGTTGGAGGACATCTACAGTTCCATGCAAAGCCCAGGCATTGGTAAATGGACCAAAGTAGCGATTTCCCTTTACATGTTTCTGTCGTGAGACAAATAGACGTGGAAACTCTTCCGAGAGAGAAACTGCAAGGTATGGATAGGTTTTGTCATCTTTGAACTGCACATTAAATTGCGGATTGAAGGATTTAATCCAGGTAAATTCCAGCGCAAGAGCTTCAATCTCGCTCCCGACGATGGTCCAATCGACTCGTACGGCGGTATGGACCATGCGATAAGTCTTAGCGGCGAGGTTCGAGCCAAAGTAAGAGTTGAGACGGTTTTTGAGATTCTTGGCCTTACCTACATAGATAACGCGGTCATTCTTATCGTAGAAGCGATAAACCCCGGGCTCGGTGGGAATATTGCTGGGACGATAATCCGCAGGGTTGGACATCGTCAGCCAAGAACTTCCGCCAAGAATTTGCCGGTATAGCTAGCGCTCATCTTCGAAACCTGCTCTGGAGTTCCTTCAGCGATAACGGTTCCACCACCTGCTCCCCCTTCGGGGCCAAGATCGATTACCCAGTCTGCAGATTTGATGACATCCAAGTTGTGTTCGATGACGACAACTGTATTACCTGAATCAACGAGACGATTTAACACAAGGAGCAATTTGCGGGTATCTTCAAAGTGCAAACCTGTTGTCGGTTCATCCAATACGTAGATCGTGCGACCTGTAGATCTGCGTTGCAACTCTGTTGCCAGTTTTACGCGCTGGGCCTCACCGCCTGAGAGAGTTGGGGCTGATTGCCCGAGTCTCACATAGCCCAGTCCGACATCGTTCAGAGTTTTGAGGTACCTGGCGATGGCAGGGAATGATTCAAAGAAGTGCGAAGCCTCTTCGATCGGCATATCGAGTACCTGGGCGATCGTCTTGCCTTTGTAGTGCACTTCTAGTGTCTCGCGGTTATAGCGTGCTCCGTGACAAACCTCGCAGGGAACATAGACATCGGGAAGAAAGTTCATCTCAATCGTGATGGTGCCATCTCCTGCGCAATTTTCGCAGCGACCACCTTTAACGTTAAATGAGAATCGTCCTTGCTGATAGCCACGAATCTTTGCCTCGGTGGTCTCTGCGAAGAGGGCGCGGATCTTGTCGAATACTCCGGTGTAGGTAGCTGGGTTGGAGCGTGGAGTTCGACCGATAGGCGATTGATCAACGTGAACGACCTTATCGAGCAGATCAACACCAGTTACAGTGCGGTGTCGCCCAGGAACGATACGTGCTCCATTGAGTTTGTTTGCCAATACCGAATATAGAACATCATTTACCAAGGTGGATTTTCCGGAGCCACTTACTCCCGTAACCGCAACAAAGAGTCCTAGCGGGAAGGTGACGCTGATGCTCTTGAGGTTATTCTCTTTAGCTTCTTTAACAACCAAGACCCTCTTAGGATCACTGACGCGACGTTCTGCAGGAATCGGGATGGAGCGTCGACCAGAGAGGTAGTCACCAGTGATTGATTCAGGGGCGCTTATCAGTGCCTTGTAATCACCTGATGAGACGACCTTGCCACCATGCTCGCCCGCCCCTGGTCCAATATCAACGATCCAATCGGCGATGCGAATAGTGTCCTCGTCGTGTTCAACGACGATCAGAGTATTGCCAAGGTCGCGCAGTCGCGTAAGAGTCTCGATGAGGCGGCGATTATCGCGCTGATGCAGACCAATGCTCGGCTCATCAAGAACGTAGAGGACTCCGGTTAAACCAGAACCAATCTGTGTAGCCAATCGAATACGTTGCGCCTCACCACCGGAGAGAGTCGCAGCTGGTCGCTCAAGTGAGAGATAGTCCAGTCCAACATCGAGCAAGAAACCTAGACGCGCATGAACCTCTTTGAGGACTCGATCGGCGATCTTCTTCTCGCGGGTGTTCAGAGAAATCTTTTTAAGAAAGAGTGCACAATCGGCGATGGAGAGTTCGCAAATCTCCCAAATATTCTTGCCACCGAGCGTTACCGCAAGAACTTCGGGCTTGAGGCGAGCTCCCTTACAGACCGGGCAGGGAGTTTCACGCATATACGCTTCGTACTTTTCACGGCTAAAGTCAGAATCTGTCTCTGCATGTTTGCGCTCAATAAAATTGAGAACACCTTCAAAACCTGTGGAGTAATTACGAGTGCGACCATATCGATTCTTGTACTTCACATGCACTTCGTAATCAGAGCCCTGAAGTACTGCTTCTCGAGCTTTGGCGGTCAATTTGCTCCAGGGTTTATCCATAGAGAAGCCGAGTTCATCTGCCAAACCTTGCAGTAAGCGATTGAAGTACTCAGAGGAGTGTCCGCCTGACCATGGGGCTATGGCACCTTCGTTAAGTGAGAGCGAATCATCAGGCACAACAAGATCTTGATCTACCTCAAGGCGAGTTCCGATACCGGTGCATTCTGGGCAGGCTCCAAAGGGAGAGTTAAAGGAGAACGAACGTGGCTCCATCTCCTCAAAGGAGAGTCCGCAATCGTGGCAGGCCATGTGTTCGCTGAAAGTTCGCTCTTTCTCGGGATCGGTGGCCTTGGCATCGACGAAATCAAGAACGACTAATCCGCTAGCCAATTTGAGGGCAGTCTCGATGGAGTCGGTAATGCGCGACTTTGACTCCTTTTTAACCGCCAGGCGATCCACAACTACCTCAATGGTGTGCTTCTCTTGCTTCTTTAATTTAGGAACTTCGTTGAGGGAGTAGACGGTTCCATCTACCCTGGCGCGTGAGAAGCCTTGGGTGGTGAAGTCGGTGAAGAGATCGACAAATTCGCCTTTCCGCTCTCTCACCACTGGAGCAAGGACTTGAAAACGCACACCCTCCTCGAGGGCGAGAATCTGATCCACGATATTTTGTGGAGTCTGCCGCGAGATTGGCTTGCCGCAGTTGGGACAGTGTGGGCGACCAGCGCGAGCAAAGAGTAAGCGGAGGTAGTCATACACCTCGGTGATCGTTCCTACTGTAGAGCGCGGATTTCTGTTGGTCGATTTCTGGTCAATAGAGACAGCAGGCGAAAGTCCCTCAATGAAATCCACATCGGGTTTATCCATCTGGCCTAAGAATTGACGTGCATAAGCAGAGAGCGATTCAACGTAGCGACGCTGTCCCTCGGCGAAGATGGTGTCAAAGGCGAGCGATGACTTTCCAGATCCAGATAAACCGGTAAAGACAATCAGAGAGTTACGAGGCAAGTCGAGGGAGACATCTTTAAGATTGTGTTCACGTGCTCCGCGAATAATGAGGCGGTCTGTAGTCATACGCCTGCCTCCTCCATACCTCGTAGTTCACGCTTGAGTTCGCGCAGTTCATCGCGCAGTCGTGCAGCCAGCTCAAATTGCAACTCTGCTGCTGCAGATTTCATCTGATCAGTGAGGGATTCTATGAGAGCGAGGAGTTCTTGTCGCGGTAGGGAAACACCCGAGAGACGTGGATGGTTAATCGCAGGCATCTGGTTCGCCTTATTCTTATTTCCTTGCGTCAAACTCTGACTATCTTCCGCCTCTTTGGTGATGAGGTCGGTGATATCTGCAATCTTCTTACGAAGTGGGGTCGGATCAATTCCATTCTCCAGGTTGTAAGCGACCTGCTTAGCCCGCCTGCGGTTGGTCTCATCGATAGCCTGGGCCATCGCCGCGGTCACGCTATCGGCATACATGTGAACTTCACCTGAAACATTTCGAGCGGCGCGTCCAATAGTCTGAATAAGAGAGGTTGCCGATCGGAGAAAGCCTTGCTTATCTGCATCAAGGATCGCAACGAGTGAGACCTCTGGCAGATCGAGACCTTCGCGGAGCAGGTTGATTCCTATCAGAACGTCGTATTCGCCGGAACGTAGCTCGCGTAGAAGTTCTACCCGACGCAAGGTATCGACCTCGGAGTGTAGGTATCGAACTCGAATTCCAAGTCCCAACAGGTAATCGGTTAAATCCTCGGACATTTTCTTGGTAAGTGTCGTTACTAGGACACGTTCATTGCGCTCGGCGCGCAAGCGGATTTCAGCAACCAAATCATCGATCTGACCCTTGATGGGCTTGAGGACGATGGCTGGATCAATCAAGCCGGTAGGGCGAATTACCTGCTCTACAACATCGCCCTTCACCTTCTCCAACTCATACTTGCCTGGAGTTGCAGAGAGATAGACGGTCTGCCCTTTGCGAGCCAGGAACTCATCAAAGCGGAGCGGGCGATTGTCCAGAGCACTGGGGAGTCTAAATCCGTGCTCCACCAAAGTTCTCTTACGAGAAGCATCACCCTCATGCATGGCGCCAATCTGAGGAACAGTAACGTGGGATTCGTCAATGACTACCAAGAAATCCTCAGGGAAATAGTCAAGGAGGCAGTTCGGTGGAGATCCAGCCTCTCGCCCATCAATGTGGCGCGAGTAATTTTCGATTCCGCTGCAGAAGCCAAGTTGCTGCATCATCTCGATATCAAAGGTTGTTCGCATGCGAAGGCGTTGTGCCTCTAAAAGCTTCCCCGCCTTCTCGAATTTGCGGACAGCTTCTTCCATCTCTTCATTGATCTGCGCAATCGCGCGCTTCATGGTCTCATCGCCAGCGGAGTAGTGCGATGCCGGGAAGATATACATCTCTGTCTCGTCGCGAATGATCTCCCCGGTGAGAGGGTGCAAGGTCATGATCTTTTCGATCTCATCGCCAAACATCTCGATGCGAATGGCGTGCTCTTCATACATGGGGATGATCTCGATTGTGTCCCCACGAACTCGGAAAGTACCCCGCTCAAAGGCCATATCGTTTCGCTTGTATTGGATATCTACAAAGCGGCGAAGCAGTTGATTGCGCTCTATAAAATCTCCCACACGTAGTCGAATCATGCGATCTACATACTCTTGTGGTGTTCCCAAACCATAAATACATGAGACGGTGGCAACCACAACTACATCACGGCGGGTAAGTAGCGAGTTGGTTGCAGAGTGACGTAGCCGCTCTACCTCCTCGTTAACTGAAGAGTCCTTCTCGATAAAGGTATCTGATTGTGGTACATAGGCTTCTGGTTGGTAGTAGTCATAATACGAAACGAAATATTCGACGGCATTATTAGGAAGCAATTCTTTAAATTCATTTGCTAATTGCGCGGCTAGCGTCTTGTTGGGTGCCAGTACCAACGTGGGTCGTTGCAATTGCTCAATAAGCCATGCGGTGGTTGCTGATTTTCCAGTTCCGGTTGCACCAAGAAGTACTACATCCTGCTCCCCCGCGTTAATCCGCCGAGTGAGTTCAGCGATCGCAGTCGGTTGATCCCCAGACGGGGTGTAATCACTGATGACTTCGAATGGTTTTACCTTGCGTTGCAGATCTGTAACTGGACGCATTACATCCCAAGCCTTGCTGGGTAGAGTCGATCCTCATAGAGATTCTCTACTTGACGTAAGAGCTCATCCTCGGTGCCATTATTAATAAGAACTGCATCCGCGATCGCCTCGCGTTGCGCATCTGTTGCCTGCACCTGCATCCTTTGAGTCACTTGATAGTCCTTCATTCCGCGATTAATGAGTCTGGCTCGGCGAGTATCCTCGCTAGCACTGACAGTCACCACGAAGTGGAAGGGATAGGCATAGGAACTCTCGGCGAGGAGCGGGATCTGACTGACCAAGATCGCATCAGGCTCCAAGTCGGCTACAACGGCATCGAAGGCGGCGCGGATTTTGGGGTGGGTGATCGCCTCTAGATCTTTGCGAGCGATCCCATCGGCAAAGACGATCTCACCAAGCTTGGCGCGATCTAGCTCCCCATTCTTAAGAACTTCATCTCCAAAACGAGCCACTATTTCATCGAAACCTTCGGTGCCACGCTCCACCACATCGCGGGCTAACTGATCAAAGTCCAGGATCTGAGCTCCGCAGGCCGCAAAGAACTCAGCAGCAAGCGACTTACCTGAGCCAATACCGCCGGTCAACGCAACGAGGAGCACCCGATAAGCCTACTCATGGAGTTTTGAGTGTGTAACTTGGAAATGTAACCCCCGAGAAATGTAAAAGGCCCCGACTTAACGTCAGGGCCTTGAACTCTATATCTAGCGCTTGCTTACTCAGCAACCTCATCGGCTGGAGTTGCAGCTGCATCAGCCGCCTTGGCCTCTGCCTTCTGCTTCTTGTGAGCGAGGAAGCGAGCTTGAGCTTCAGCGTATTGACGCTCCCACGCTTCGCGTTGTGCTTCAAAGCCAGGACGCCACTCTTGTGAATCTGCATCGAAACCTTCTGGATAGATGAAGTTTCCTTCTGCATCATAACGAGCGGGCATTCCATACTGAGTTGGATCAAAGGCTTCGATCTCAACTTCATGACCCTCATTAGCCTGCTTGAGAGAGAGTGAGATACGACGACGCTCAAGATCGATATCGATGATCTTTACAAAGAGCTCATCTCCAACTTGAACAACCTGCTCTGGGATCTCAACGTGGCGCTCGGCCAACTCAGAGATGTGAACCAAGCCTTCGATTCCTTCAAAGACGCGGATGAATGCGCCAAATGGAACCAACTTAGTTACTTCACCAGGAACAACTTGATTAATGGTGTGTGTGCGAGCGAAGGCTTGCCATGGATCTTCTTGAGTTGCCTTCAATGAGAGTGAGACGCGCTCACGCTCGAAATCAACTTCGAGAACTTCAACGGTGACTTCATCGCCAACTTCGACAACCTCACTTGGGTGATCAATATGCTTCCAAGAGAGTTCAGAGACGTGAACCAAACCATCGACTCCACCAAGATCAACGAAGGCACCAAAGTTAACGATCGATGAAACAACACCGGTACGAACTTGACCCTTTGTGAGCTGGTTAAGGAATGTGGTACGTGACTCTGATTGTGTCTGCTCTAGGTAAGCGCGACGTGAGAGAACGACGTTGTTGCGATTCTTATCGAGTTCGATAATGCGGCACTCAACTTCCTTGCCAATGTAAGGAGTGAGATCGCGTACGCGACGCATCTCAACGAGTGATGCTGGAAGGAATCCGCGGAGTCCGATATCAACGATCAAGCCACCCTTAACAACTTCGATGACCAAACCGGTGACGACCTCGTCGCGCTCCTTCTTGCCTTCGATCTCGCCCCAGGCACGCTCGTACTGAGCACGCTTCTTGGAGAGGATCAAACGACCTTCTTTATCTTCCTTCTGAAGAACGAGAGCTTCTACACGATCGCCAAGCTTTACGATCTCTGATGGATCGATATCGTGGCGGATGGAGAGTTCGCGGGAAGGAATTACGCCTTCTGTCTTGTAGCCAATATCAAGGAGTACTTCTTCGCGATCAATCTGGACAACAATTCCAGAGACTAGATCTCCATCATTGAAATTTTTGATTGTGCCTTCAATTGCGGCTAGAAAATCTTCTGCACTGCCAATGTCATTTACTGCGTGAATGCTGCTCAATTTGCTCCGTAGGAATAGAAAGTAGTAGTTGGTAAATCTCGCACGGCGTGCGAAAGGCTAAGGGTACGCAGGCGCCTAGATAGGGTCAAACCGGCCAAAATCCACACGCGGTAGACTGACTGTCGTGAAGGCCTACTGGATGATTCTGCGAAATCCACGGGCCCTGGCGATGATTTTGGCCGCCTTCCCAGCCAGACTCGCCTACGGAATGGTGGGTCTCGACCTGTATTTCAAGGTTCACGATGCTACCCACTCGATCGCCCTTGCCGGATTGGCTGCTGGCGCCAATGGCATCGTTGGTTCGCTCAGCACAGGGATGCGCGCCGCGGTCATTGACCGCCTCGGTCTAAAAATTCCGTTACGAATCTTCGTTCCCGCCTACGCCTTAGCACTCGCCTCCTTTGACGCCTGTCACGGAGCAAAACTCCTCATTGGCTTCGCCGCGCTTCTAGGATTTACCGCACCTCCCATCAATTTGTCGGTACGGCCAATGTGGAAGACCGCAGTACCCGAGGAGCAATACAGAACCGCAATTGCGATTGATACCGCCTCCATGAATCTTGGGGTTGTTCTCGGACCTGCACTGGCAACAACACTGGCACTCTCTGGTCATCCCGCAAGTGGTCTCATCACAACTGCGGCTCTGATCCTCTTTGGCGGAATCTCGCTCTCCTCTCTGAAATTCACCAAGCAGTGGCGCCCTGAAAAACGCGAAGCTGGTGGGCAGACACTCCTTAGAAATCCAGGAATGCGTCTCCTCATTGCCGAGGGTGTTCTGATTGGCTATGGAACCGGAAACTTCCAGATTGCGATTCCTGCACTGAGCTCCTTGCATCATCAACCACGCTTTGCCGGGCTAGCTTTCGGAACGACTGCAGCACTCTCTATCGCTGGAAGTCTGGTGGCAGGTGCGCTGGGAAGGCATATCGCGCCAGTCCAAGGATTTCGGGTTATCTATCTCTTCTGGTTCTTGGCAACGATTCCGCTCGCCTTTGTAAATCCTGGTTGGTCACTCTTATTGGTACTGGCTACCTTTGGTTTTATTGGTGGGGCGGAGCAGGTCTACTACCTGGAGCAGCTGGAATTAATACGCCCAACTGGAAGCGCCGCTGCTGCGATTGGATGGATTTGGACTACTGAAGGTTCGTTCGGTGCGCTTGGTCAATCAACGGGTGGATTCTTCTCGCAACATTTCTCTCCACACTTCTGTTTTGCAATAACTACCTCGATGTTCGGATTGGGACTCATCCTCATCTTTGTCGGCCAACGTTGGCTGAAGCCCTTTGATCGAAGCCGGGTAGGCGCTTAGTGCGCTGCCAGATCCCAGCTAGCACCAATCCCAATATTCACCGAGAGAGGTAGCGACAGAGCGACGGCGTTCTCCATTTCGCGTCGCACGACTTCAGAAAGTCTCTCCTGCTCACCCGGGGCAATTTCAAAGATGAGCTCGTCATGTACCTGAAGAAGCAATCGAGATTCAAAATTATCGGAGCGCAAAACTCGCGCAACGTTAAGCATCGCAACTTTGATGATATCGGCTGCAGACCCTTGGATAGGCGCATTGAGTGCCATCCGTTCTGCAACTTCGCGGCGTTGCCGATTATCACTAGATAGATCTGGCAGGTAACGCCGGCGTCCCAAGATTGTCTCGGTATAGCCCTTCTCTCTCGCCTCTTCGACAACGCTCTTCAAATAATCCTGGATTCCGCCAAAGCGTTTGAAATATTGATGCATCAACTCCTGTGCATCTCCTGGAGAGAGATTTAGTTGGGCTGCTAAACCATATGCAGAGAGCCCATAAGCGAGTCCATAGGACATCGCTTTAATTTGGCGACGCATCTCTGGATCCACATCTTTAACAGCGACACCGAAGACCTGGGCTCCGACCGTACTATGTAGATCTTCACCACTCTTAAAGGCGGCAATCAGACCCTCATCCTTAGAAAGGTGAGCCATGATCCGCATCTCAATCTGACTGTAATCAGCGGTAAGTAAACCGGTAAATGGTTTAGCGGCGACGAAACAATCACGGATTCGCCTGCCCTCCTCGGTACGAACTGGGATGTTCTGCAAGTTCGGATCGGTCGAGGAGAGTCGACCGGTGGCAGCGACGGTCTGTTGGAAAGTTGAATGGATGCGTCCATCTTCCGCGATAGCCGCGAGAAGTCCATCAACAGTTGTAAGGAGTTTGCTGGTTTCTCGAATGCGCAATAGATGAGCCAAGATGGGATGTCCGGTCTTGGCGGCTAACCAATCCAAGCTCTCGGCGTCGGTAGTAAACCCAGTCTTAATCTTTTTGGTCTTAGGAAGTTTGAGTTCATCGAAAAGTACGACCTGCAGCTGCTTGGGCGAACCAATATTAAATTCATGACCAGCGGCAGCTTGTGCCGCACTGGTTTCGCGAGAAACTTCCTGCGCGAAGAAATCTCGCAGCTCCTCTAACTTTGAGCGATCCACCGCAATGCCTAATCTCTCAATATGAGCCAGTTCAAAGGCGGTCGGAAGTTCGAGTTCGGTAAAGAGGTTCACTAAATTTCTCTCAGCCATCTGCTCGCGCAGTACTGGAACCAATTCGAATATAACTCCTGCAAGAGCGGGATTGAATGTGGCAAAGAGGTCATCCCCCACAGAAGGAATTGTCTTCTCTAGGAAGCGTTGAGCCAGATCGGTTAGTTCAAGATTCCTTCCACCAGGGTTAATGAGATAGGCGGCGAGCTCGGTATCGAATACAACACCTTCAATCTCTTCATAACGTGCAATTCGCTTTGCATCATGAACCCATTTAGGAAGAGCGGCATCCAGTAGCCACTCCCCTGCTGCATCTTCAACTTGGTAGATCTCAGAAGTGGAGAGTGCAATGGCAAATCCACCATCTCTAAATCGGTTAGAAGCATAAAGTGCGACCGGCTCTTTGCGACCCTTAAGTTTCTTCGCCAATTCCGTTGAGGTGATAGTTGAAACATCTACCTGTTGCGGCGGCGTTTGAGTTTTGGCAGGCGATCCTGAAAGTGAGTGGATGCGCTCCTTGAGCGCTTTAATCTCCAAAAGATTGAGTAAGGTCTCGGTCGCAGGTATATCTGGGCCACTCCATTGCAAATCCTCAATGGCGACATCTATCTCTAGATTGTGGCGCAAGGCGGTCAAGTCGCGATTAAGAAGAACTACATTGACATTAGAGCGCAACGACTCGCCTACCTTGCCAGGGATCGTTTCTACCGACTCGATGAGTTTTGAGAGCGAGCCAAAGTCTGCAATCCACTTAGTCGCTGTCTTCTCTCCCACACCTGGAACCGAGGGCAAGTTATCGCTTGGATCTCCGCGTAGCGCCGCAAAATCTGGATACTGGAGCGGGGTCAAGCCATATTTCTCGAAGACCGCATCCGGGGTCATGCGCGCCATTTCGGTTACACCTTTTTTGGGATAGAGCACGGTGATCTTAGACGTGACAAGCTGAAAGGAGTCACGATCGCCAGTGCAGATTAAGACCTCAAAGCCCTCTGCAACCGCTCTGGTAGAAAGCGTTGCCAAGATGTCGTCGGCTTCGAAGCCTTCGATGGCGAATCGCTTGATATTAAGGGAGTCAACAAGTTCATTGATATATGAGAGTTGTGATCTGAATTCATCCGGTGTGGCTGCACGCGTGGCCTTGTACTCGGGAAACATCTCGGTACGAAAAGTCTTGCGCGAGACATCAAATGCCACCGCAATATGCGTGGGTTTCTCATTTATGATGAGATTGAGCAACATAGATCCAAAGCCATAGATGGCATTCGTCGGTTGTCCTTTGCTGCTTCGAAAATTCTCGACAGGCAGGGCAAAAAAAGCCCGATATGCCATGGAGTGACCATCAATAAGCAGTAACCGTTTCATCCCTACGATTCTAGAGTGGAAAGGTGACATGAGAGTTAAGATTCCGCTATGACCGACTACCTAAAAATGATTCATGATCGCAACATCGGTGCCTTGGACCACAAGATGGGGATTGAAATTATCGAAGCCTCCCCAGAGAGAATTGTTGGCACTATGCCGGTTGAGGGAAATACTCAGGCATTTGGCTTGTTGCACGGAGGCGCCAACGTTGTACTCGCCGAACTACTTGGATCTCTGGGAGCTTGGCTACATGCGGGTGGTCAGAAGCGCACTGTAGGAGTAGATATCAATGCCACCCACCACAAATCTGCGCGAAGTGGAATTGTGACCGGGGTAGCAACTCCCGTTTCTCGAGGTCGCACGCTCGCCTGCTACGAGATCGTTATAACAAATGAGGCCGGCGAGCGAACCTGTACGGCGCGCATCACCAGCCTCATCTTGAGCGATTAATTTAAATTAGCCGCCGAGGTAAGCCTTTGTTACCTCAGGATCAGAGATCAAGTCTTTAGCGTTTCCGCTCAACTTAATATTTCCTGATTCAAGAACATAAGCGCGATCAGCCACGTTGAGTGCAGCAAGCGCATTCTGTTCCACGAGCAAGATGGTGGTGCCTTGCTCATTAATCTTGGTGATCGTCTCAAAGATCATGTCCACCAAGACCGGAGCCAGACCCATTGAAGGCTCATCAAGTAGGAGCAGAGATGGATTGCCCATAAGTGCTCGGCCCACAGCTAACATCTGCTGCTCACCGCCACTCATAGTTCCTGCCTTTTGATTGATGCGCTCTGCCAGACGTGGGAAGAGTTCAAGGACTCTCTCACGATCTGCTGCGATTCCCTCCTTGTCATTGCGAAGGAAGGCACCGAGATCAAGATTCTCAGAGACGCTCATGCGAGGGAAGATGCGACGTCCCTCAGGAGATTGGCAGATACCTTTGGCAACTATCTCATGACCCTCTTTCCCATCGATGCGATCACCTTCGAATGAGATCGAACCCGACTTGAGCTTGAGCAAGCCGGAGATGGCGCGCAGCGTCGTGGACTTACCAGCACCATTAGAGCCAATCAAAGTAACGATCTCGCCCTTATTAACTTCGAGAGAGATTCCCTTGATAGCTTTGATGTTGCCATAAGCAACTTCAACTTTATCTACTTTTAACATCAGTGAACCTCCGCTGACTTACCGAGATAGGCCTCGATCACACGAGGGTTGGACTTGATTTCGGCAGGTGAGCCTTCCGCGATCTTTGTTCCCCGATCGAGAACAGTGATTCGCTCCGAAACCTTCATCACTACGGACATATCGTGTTCAATCAGCAAGATTGCGATGTTCTTCTCATCACGAACCTTGTAAACAAAGTCGACGAATACTGCAGATTCCTGCGGATTCATGCCGGCTGTTGGCTCATCCAACAGGAGCACCTTTGGACGCAGCGCGAGAGCACGGGCAACTTCAAGGCGACGTTGATCGCCATATGAAAGGTTGCGAGCAAATTCCTTGGCCGTCTTTCCGATACCAACGAAGTTCAAGAGAGCTTGTGCCTCAGCACGAGCCTCACGCTCTTCGCTGCGCTGCTTAGGCGTGCCAACGATGGTGCCGATGATGCCCGCTTTGAGATGGGAGTGCATTGCAACCATTACATTCTCTTCCGCAGTCATGAGACCAAAGAGGCGAATGTTCTGGAAGGTACGTGCCACTCCTCGCTCGGCGATCTTATGAGGAACTAGACCTGTGATGTCTTCATTGTCGTAAGTAACGAAACCTAACGTTGGCTTGTACAAGCCAGTCAGAACGTTGAAGAAGGTGGTCTTACCGGCACCGTTAGGACCGATCAGGCTAACAACGCTGCGATCAGGGATCGCGAAAGAGACATCATCGACTGCCTTGAGGCCACCGAACTCAACCGAGATATTTTTCGCTTCGAGAACTGGAGCGGAATCGAGCGCCATTACAAATCCTCCTCTTCGCTAATTTCATCATGCGGCTGTTCATTGCCACTCGCATCATCATTCTCATGCATCAGCAACTTCAGGCGTGACTCAGGCAAAATTCCTTCACGACGGAAGAGCATCATCAAGATGAGCAACGCTCCGAAGATAAGGAAGGTATATGAAGGGAAATTGATATTGGTGTGGAAGGTGCTATTGATCTCGTTACCAAATGCAGGCAGACCAGTTGAGTTCACCCAGGCAATGAGAAGCGCTCCCACCATAACTCCCCAGACGTTACCCATTCCCCCGAGCACGACCATCGCAAGAAGGATGATGGAGATCGAGAATTGGAAACGCTCTGCAAAGATTCCGTTGACGTGAGTTGCATATGCAACACCTGCAAGTCCACCGGAGATCGCTCCCACTGCGTACGCTGCAAGCTTCGTCTTCATGAGAGGAACGCCCATCATGCTTGCCGCAAGCTCATCCTCGCGGATAGCAAGCCAAGCACGACCGAGACGGCCGCTACGTAGACGCAATGAGATGAAGACCATGAAGGCAGCCATCGCCACGAAGATCATGTATTTGTAGTTGAGATCGAAAGGTCCAAGGCGCTTGCCAAAGATTCCAATCGAGTCAACTGGAGATATTCCCTTTGTACCGTTGGAGAGGTTAAATCCGTGGATATTCTCACCGTTCACAAAGATCTGAGGAATGATCTCACCAAATCCAAGTGTCACAATGGCCAGGTAGTCGCTCTTCAATCGGAGTGTTGGCGCACCAATAACTATTCCGAAGAAGGCGCAGATAAGCGCACCTATAACCAGAACCAACCAGAAGGAGAGGTGAATTCCAGGAATAACTTTTGCGCTCTCCGAACCAAAGTGGAAGTTCCACTGGTTGAAGAATCCAGACATAAACCAACCGGCTGTATATCCGCCGATCGCCCAGAAGGCTACGAAACCTAGATCGAGCAAGCCTGCGTAACCAACCACAATATTGAGGCCGAGCGCAGCGATGACCCAGACAAGCGCCTCGTTAAGAGCAGATGGTGGGAACCAGGTTTGAATCTGACTCTGGAAGCCATCTGGGGTGTGAGGCAAGATGTAGGTGTAGAAGATGTAGATAAGCACGGCCAAGGAGAAGAAGCCGATCGACCAGGTGCGTTGGGAGAACGGGGCTCTCTGCTTCTTGGAGCTTTTTTTGCGAGCGATAATGGCCATTTTTTACACCTTCTCCGTCGTTGGCTTGCCGAGCAAGCCAGTCGGTTTAAATACCATCAAAAGAATCAAGATGGAGAACACAACTGTGTTTGACCACTGCTGGCCAAGACCAATTGGCAATCCATCATTTAGTCCTTGAATCAATCCAATGATGATTGCGCCAAGAACTGCACCTTGAAGATTTCCAATTCCGCCCATAACAGCTGCGGTAAATGCAATCAAGCCCAGTTGGAAACCAAGGTTGTATGAGGTCAAACCGCGAGTCTGTTCGAAGAGGAGTCCTGCAGCACCTGCAAGCGCTCCGCCGAGACCAAATGTGAATGAGATTGTGCGGTCTACATTGATACCCATCAATCGCGATGCATCTTGATCTTGCGCAGTCGCACGCATCGCCTTGCCCTGCTTTGTCTGGGTCACAATGTAAGTGAGAGCGAGCAGAACTGGGATGGTGACCAGGAAGGAGATCAAGGTCGTGTAAGGCAGGCGAACGCCAAAGATGGAGAAGTTTCCATTAGGAAGCAGGCTTGGCCAGGTCTTCTGTCCAGAACCATTCCAGCGTAAACCGACAAATTGCAAGATAAATGACATTCCCACTGCAGTAATAAGAGGTGCCAACTTAGGCGCCCGACGCAGTCGACGGTATGCAAATCTTTCAATGGTTACATTGATGAGGGCGCAGAAGGCCATCACCGCCACAAGACATAAGAGAAGCACACCATAACCAGCACCTGAAGAGTGGCGCTGACCGAACCATAAAGTGATGAAGTGCGCGGAGAATAATCCGCCAAGCATGAAGAGGTCACCGTGAGCGAAGTTGATCAGCTCGATAATTCCGTAGACCAAGGTATATCCGAGCGCAATAAGCGCGTACAAGATTCCGTTGCTCAGGCCAGTGAAAGTCACCTCAACGAATTGAGTCGGGGATTTAACAAAGTTAATAATCAGCCAGAATAAAGCGCCAGCAATCGCTATGGTTGCAAACGATCTCTCAATATATCGTCGACGCAATTGGCGAGTCTTATAAGTAACGCCTGCCACGTTGTTCTCCTCTAGATGGAATCGGGTTTATACAGAATTAGATGGGGCCTGCGAACAAGCCCCATCTAATTTCTAAGCTATTGAACTAATAAGTTAATAGAACGAGTTCTACTACTTAACAGTCCAGGCCTTCAGAGTTGTCTCTTGACCGTTGACGATCTGTTCAACGGTGATGTCCTTAGCAGTGGTATCTCCAGTCAATGTGCTGATGTGGAGAGCCTTGCCGAGAACTGACTGTGATGCAGGAATTGTGATTCCGGTACCAGTGAAGACAGCTTCTGTAATGCCCTTACGAGTTCCATCTGACTTTGCGATAGCAGCCAAGATAACTTGGAGAGCAGCTACGCCGTAGATTGGGTATGAGCCAACTGGATCCTTCTTGTATGTCTTCTTGTAGAGAGCCAAGAACTTGGCGCCAGCACCGTTAGGTGCATTCTTTACGAGAAGTTCATTTGAAAGACCTGCGAAGGTGAGGTATGCACCAGCAGCATTTGGATCAGAGTTGAATTGTGGGTATCCAGTAAATCCATCTGGAGCCATCAACTTAACCTTGGTGTTATCTCCAAGAACAGCAACCTTGTCCTTAAGGAGCTGTCCGCCGTTGTTGTCATAAATTCCACCGAAGTAGACCATATCTGGGTTCAATGGAGCGATCTTCTGGAAGAGAGCGGTGTAATCGCTCTGGGTTGCATCCCAACCCTCACCAGCTGGACCACTTGAAAGAACCTTCAAGCCGATCTTGTTAGCTTCAGTTGTGAATGCCTGTGCAACACCTTGACCGTAGGTCTGGGTATCGTTCAAGACATAAACGCTCTTTACGCCGATTGATTGTGCGAATTGAGCAGCAGCTGAACCTTGGTTGTCGTCTGTTGTGCAGACACGTGCATAGTTGCGAACGCCTGTTGGATAGTAAACATCAGGCTCTCCTGGGCTCCAAGCCTTTGTGAGGCCAGGGTTGGTGTTAGCTTGTGAAACCATCAACATTGGGCCCTTAGGATCTTGGTTCAGAATTGGAACCTCAATCTTGGCGCAACCTGAGTTGTATGTACCGATAACTGCAACTTCTGCCTTGTTAGCAACGTGTGCTTGGGCGTTCTGTGCACATTGACCAGCATCCCATGCACCAGCAGTAGCGGTTGCATCGTCGTAATACTTGAGGGTAATTGTGTACTTACCAACCTTGCCGCCGATTGACTTGAGGTAAAGGGCGATTGCCTTGTTGGTTGAATCGTTGGAATCGAAAGACGAACCCTGAAGAGGTAGGTCAGTCGAAATCACTAGTGTCTTTGATGCTGCTGCTTGTGATGGAGCTGCTCCTGCAACGAATGCGGTAGCGACCATTGAAGCGGCTGCAACGACACTAACTACGCGAGTGAGTTTTGTCATTGTTACCTTCCTGTTTTCTTTGTCCCGGGACAGGGAGGGTTGAAGGGTACCTGCGGATTACCACCACATCAAGACTAATCGTCACAAAACGGGCATTGATTTATATAACAGATTCGAGATTTTCTAAACGCTCAATCTATTTTGAGGTTGGAGAGAGTTACTGAACCGTCCACCCCTTCGGACCGTTCAGAACTATTGAACGGTCGAGGCCTATTGACCGTTCAGTGCTACTGAACGGTCCAGGCCTGAAGCGTGACCTCTTGGTTATTAACCACCTGTTCGATGGTGATATCGATAGCCGTGCTATCCCCCGCCGCTACCCCACCTGAACCGCTGCCGGTTGAGATGTGAATGGCCCTTGCCCAGGATCGATTGGGAAGCCGGGATTGTGATTCCAGCACCGCTAAATACCGCCTTGGTGATACTGGAGCGCGTTCCATCTGACTTGGCTATGGCGGCCAGAATTACCTGAACCGCCGAAACGCCATAAAGGGAGTAAGCACCTACTGGTGGATTTCCATAAGCCTTTACATATGAGGCCAAAAACTTTGCCGCAACACCGTTAGGTTGGTTCTTGGTCAGCAGACTATTGGAGATTCCAGCGATGCTCAGATAGGCACCTTGAGCTTCTGGGGCATTTACGAATGCACTAAAACCAGTGAAGCTATCAGGAGCCATAAATTTAACCTTGGTGTTATCCCCCAGGACGGCAACCTTGTTCTTAATTAATGTCGCACCATTATTTATATAACTACCAGCGGCGAAAATGGCGTCAGGTGCAAGTGGAGCAATCTTTTGAAATAAATCGGTGTAATCAGATTGGTTGGGATCCCAGCTATCCCCGACCAAACCAGGTGAAAGGACTTTAAGCCCTATCGCCTTTGCCTTAGCCGTGAATGACTGAGCTACACCTTGACCGTAGGTCTGACCATCATTGAGAACATAGACGCTCTTCACACCCTTGGACTTAAGGAATTCGGCATCCGCAGCACCCTGTTGGTCATCGGTGGTAGAGACACGGGCGTAATTTCGTTGTCCCGTTGGATAATAAATATCAGGTTCACCCTCGTGCGCTGCCTTGGTCAATCCAGGAGCGGTATTGGCATTAGAAACAATAAGCATTGGACCTTTAGGCGCCTGATTGAGAATCGGAACTTCGAGTTTTGCGCAACCAGAGTTAAAAGGCCCCATGACCGCCACTTCGGATTTATTCGCTACATGCGCCTGCGCATTGAGGGCGCACTGAACTGGATCCCAGCCGCTGGAATCAGCTGTGGCATCGTTGTATTGCTTGAGCGCGACTTTGAATTTTCCGGCGGTGTAATTGATCTGCTTTAAGTGCAAGGCAATTGCGTTGTTGGTTGAGATGCTTGAATCAAGATCGGATGGATCCATTGGGAGATCTGTCGCAATGACCAGGGTCTTGGTGCTGGCTGCTTGTACTTGTGGTACTGAACTGAGTGCTACGCCGGCAGTTGAAAGAGAGGCAATGGCGAAGATGCTAGTTACGCGGGTAAATCTCCTCATGCGCCTTCTCCTGACTTATATGCATCAATTCAGTTGGAATAAATTCAGTTGGATTGATTAAAACTATTTATCGGGAACCGCATCGGGTGAGATGACAGCGAGCGCAACATCTTTCATGGAGATTCGACGATCCATAGCGGTACGTTGAATCCAACTAAATGACTCTGGCTCTGAGAGGTTGAGGGTCTTCATCAAAATACCCTTGGCGCGATCGATAATCTTGCGAGTCTCTAGACGCTCTTGCAGATCAGAGACCTCGCTTTGCAGCGCCTTCTGCTCTCTGTGGCGGCTTACTGCAATCTCAATGGCAGGAACCAGATCCGAAATACTAAATGGCTTAACAACATATGCCATCGCCCCAGCATCACGAGCGCGCTCTACCAACTCGCGTTGGCTGAAGGCGGTGAGCATGAGTACCGGTGAGATCTCAATGATCTGTTCGGCAGCGGAAATTCCATCCAACTCTGGCATCTTGACATCTAAGATCGCGATATCTGGAAGGTGCTCCTTAGCGAAAGCGATAGCTTCAACGCCGTTGGTGGCCTCGGCAACGACCTGATAACCCGCATCAGTGAGCATCTCTACCAAGTCAAGGCGAATAATCGCCTCATCCTCGGCAACGAGAATGCGCAGCGGGGCGCTCGGCGCCTTACCTTTTGCTTCTGCTTGTGTCATGTGCCTCGAGTCGGATTTGAACCGACACTGTGCGGATTTTGAGTCCGCCCTCTCTACCGTTGGAGTACCGAGGCATTTCTCAGAGGCGAGCATCCTCGCTCCAAGAAGTGCACATCATACCTAGTCGTTCTACATAGGAATGACGGCGAGAAATTAGCTCCTGTAGGCGGGGTGTACTCCATCGATGGCATCTCCAACAATGTGAACCCGGAGCGCATTAGTAGAGCCTGGGATTCCTGGAGGTGCACCAGCGATGATGACGACTGGATCTCCCTTAGATACTCGGCCTGATTCGATCAGGAGGGCATCTACCTGCTTCACCATGGCGTCGGTATTGCTGACGACCGGAATAATCAGAGACTCCACGCCCCACGAAAGGGCCAATTGGTTATAGACCGGAACTTCAGGTGTCAGAGCAAGAATTGGAATTGCTGAACGTAGACGAGAGACGCGCCGTGCTGAATCGCCGCTCTGGGTAAAGGCCACGAGGTACTTAGCGCCAACTATCTCGCCCACTTCTTTCGCTGCCTTGGTGATGGCGCCGCCCTTGGTGGCTGGGTTGTGCTTGAGAGGAGCGATCTGATCGAGCATCGCCTCTTCGGTACGAGCAATGATGCGAGCCATGGTAGCCACTGCCTCGATAGCGAAGGCACCCACTGAGGTCTCGCCACTCAGCATAAGGGCGTCGGCTCCGTCGAGAACTGCGTTAGCACAGTCGGTTGCTTCAGCTCGAGTAGGACTGGAGTTTGTGATCATGGAGTCCAACATCTGAGTTGCCACAATGACCGGCTTTGCTGCGGCACGAGCGAGAGCGATGCAACGCTTTTGCACCAATGGAACCTCTTCGATTGGCATTTCAACACCAAGGTCGCCGCGCGCAACCATAATTCCATCGAAAGCGGTAACGATCTCTTCGAGATTATCTACCGCCTGCGGCTTCTCAATCTTGGCGATAACCGGACGGAAGATGCCTTCCTCGCCCATAATTCGATGAACGTCATCGATATCTTTGGCGTTTCTGACAAATGAGAGGGCGATGAAATCTGCTCCGGCACGTAATCCCCAGCGCAGATCATCCATATCTTTCTCGGAGAGAGCAGGGACAGAGACAGCAACACCTGGCAGATTGATACCTTTATTATTACTAACGAATCCCGGCTGAATTACCTTGGTGACCACATTGGGGCCATTTACTTCAACAACCTCAACGGTGACCTTTCCATCATCAATCAAGATACGGTCACCTGGCTTACAGTCTCCGGCCAGACCTTTATAGGTAGTACCGCAAATATCTTTCGTGCCCTCAACCTCGTCGGTTGTGATGGTGAAAATATCGCCACGGAATAGCTCGTGAGGGCCATCCTTAAATCGAGCCAGACGAATCTTTGGTCCCTGCAGATCAACGAGTACTGCAACAGGTCGGCCAGCGTTCTTAGCTCCTGCGCGTACGAGATCTAGACGATTCTGATGCTCGTCATATCCGCCATGTGAGAGGTTGAGCCGGGCCATATTCATACCAGCGGCGATTAATTCAGCCACCTTCTCTGGCGACTCAACGGCCGGACCCATCGTGCATACAATTTTTGCTCTTCGCATGTGTTCAGCCTAAGCCATCTCTTGAGGGGAATCGGGCGAGATTCCGGTTCTAATAAATAAGTTAAGTAATCGTTAGGTGCACATTTTAGGGGGAAAGTTCCCCCTAAATGCTCTTAAACAGTCCCAAGCCGCCTTAAACAGTGAGTGAACGCGAGGTTGGGAGAATAGGTGCAGGAAGACCAGTCTCTCCCAGTAAGAATTCATCTACTGCGGCAGCAGCGCTTCTTCCTTCGGCAATGGCCCAAACAATCAATGACTGTCCACGTCCGGCATCTCCGCAAACGAAGACACCCTCAACAGAAGATGCAAATTTTTCATCTCTCTTGATGTTGCCGCGCTCATCGAGTTCTACCTCTAATTGGGCAACGAGATCTGATTTCTCAGGTCCAAGGAATCCCATTGCGAGAAAGACCAAGTCGGCAGGAATCTCGCGTTCAGAGTTAGCTACCTTCTCAAACTTGCCGTTGATGAACTCGGTCTCGACCAACTTGATCGCTTTAACATTGCCAGCTCCATCGCCGATGAACTCTTCGGTCGAGACAGCGTAAAGCCGCTCGCCGGCCTCCTCATGGGCACTGCTCACGCGATAGATCATTGGATAGGTTGGCCAAGGCTGATTTGCGGGACGCTCTTCAGTAGGTCGAGGCATAATCTCAAGTTGAGTCACGCTCGCTGCTCCCTGTCGGATCGCTGTTCCTAAACAGTCAGCGCCTGTGTCTCCGCCACCAAGAATCACAACATGCTTTCCATGCGCATTAATTGGAGGTTCAGATTCCAATTCGCCAAGGCCCTGCTTGTTGCCCCAAGGCAGATACTCCATCGCTTGGTAAATTCCCTTGTTGGAGCGACCTGGAACGTTGATATCACGCCAATGTGTCGCACCGACTGCGAGTACAACGGCGTCGTATCTATTGCGAAGCTCAGCTCCATTGATATCAACGCCGACATTCACACCAGCGCGGAAGCGAGTTCCCTCGCCCTCCATCTGGGCGATGCGACGATCCACAATGGACTTCTCCATTTTGAATTCAGGAATTCCGTAGCGCAGCAATCCACCGATTCGATCTGCACGTTCATAGACCGCGACGGTATGCCCAGCTCTGGTTAATTGTTGAGCAGCAGCCAAGCCAGCAGGTCCAGAACCAATGACCGCAACTGTCTTGCCAGTGAGGCGATCAGGTGGCAGTGGGGTAACTAGCCCGTTATTGAATGCCTCTTCAATTGTGCGTAGTTCGACCTGCTTGATGGTGACGGCGTCTGCATTAATTCCAACGACGCAGGCGGTCTCGCAAGGAGCAGGACAGAGGCGACCAGTAAATTCTGGAAAGTTATTTGTGGCGTGAAGACGATTGATTGCCTCTGAACGCTCACCGCGCCAGATCAGATCGTTCCACTCTGGAATCAAATTGCCGAGAGGGCAACCTTGATGACAGAATGGGATACCGCAATCCATGCAGCGCCCTGCTTGTTTCTGCAGATCGGCAAATGGTTGCTCCTCGTAAACCTCTTTCCAGTCCTTGATGCGAACATCGACTGGGCGTCGCTTTGGAGTCTGTCGCTCTGTTGTTAAAAATCCCTTTGGATCAGCCACGGGTTGCCTCCATTACTGCCTCGTCTACATTGAGACCTTCTCGTTCTGCTCGTTCCATAGCTGCCAATACCTTGGCGTAATCACGCGGCATGACCATTGAGATCCTGGCGCTCTGATTAGCCCAATCGCTTAATAAGGACTGCGCCACAACAGAACCAGTCTCTGCGGCGAATTTAGAGATCAGATCGTGAACTTGTTGGGATCGCGCTGGAGTCAGAGTCAAGACATCAACCATCTCTGGATTTACCAACCTTGGATCAAGATCCAAGACGAAGGCCACTCCTCCAGACATGCCCGCTCCAAAATTTCGACCGGTAGAACCAAGAACCACTGCCACTCCACCAGTCATGTACTCACAACCGTGATCACCGACTCCTTCAACTATTGCAGTGGCACCAGAATTGCGAACACAGAAGCGCTCGCCAACTATGCCGCGAATAAATATCTCACCGCTGGTTGCTCCATAGCCGATCACATTTCCGGCGATGACATTCTTTTGCGATTCAAAAGTGGCGCTCTCATCTGGACGAACGATGACTCGCCCACCTGAAAGTCCCTTACCGACATAGTCATTGGTATCACCGAAGAGGCGCAGGGTAAGACCCTTTGGAATAAAGGCTCCAAGCGATTGTCCAGCAGAACCGCGCAATGAGATATCAATCGTGTTCTCAGGCAGACCTACACCCCCGAATGTGCGGGTGAGTTCCGCTCCTAACATTGTTCCGACGGTTCGGTTGACGTTGCGAACTGGAAGTTCGATTGCGACAGATTTACCTCGTGAAAGAGCAGGTTCTGCAAGTTCAATGAGAGTGTTATCCAGCGCAGCGCTTAGCCCGTGATCCTGCACATTGGTGTTCTTGCGAGATCCCGCAAAGAGCGGTGCCTTTAATAGTGGGGCAAGATCGAGTCCACTCGCTTTCCAGTGTTCAACTGCATCACGTGTGTCGAGAAGTTCAACTTGACCGATCGCTTCTTCGATAGAACGGAATCCAAGTTTCGCCAACCACTCGCGAACTTCCTCAGCGATGTACTCAAAGAAAGTCTCGACGAACTCTGGCTTGCCGGAGAAGCGTTGACGTAGCAAAGGATTCTGAGTCGCAACACCTACTGGGCAGGTATCGAGATGACAGACACGCATCATGACGCAGCCAGAAACAACAAGCGGTGCCGTCGCGAATCCAAATTCTTCGGCGCCCAAGAGAGCAGCGATCACAACGTCACGTCCAGTCTTCATCTGGCCATCGACTTGTACAACGATCCGATCACGCAGCCCATTGAGCATGAGGGTTTGTTGTGTCTCTGCCAGACCTAACTCCCATGGGGCACCAGCATGCTTCAGCGAAGTAAGTGGAGATGCACCTGTTCCGCCATCATGCCCTGAGATGAGAACAACATCGGCGTGAGCCTTTGATACGCCTGCGGCAACGGTTCCGACGCCAACTTCAGCAACAAGTTTGACGTGAACTCGGGCGTACTTGTTCGCGTTCTTAAGATCATGAATCAGTTGAGCTAGATCTTCAATGGAGTAGATGTCGTGATGTGGAGGTGGTGAGATAAGGCCGACACCTGGCGTTGAATAACGCACTTGTGCAATCCAAGGATAAACCTTGTTACCAGGAAGCTGTCCACCTTCTCCAGGCTTAGCACCCTGCGCCATCTTGATCTGAATATCATCGGCATTCACGAGGTACTCACTCGTGACACCGAAACGTCCTGATGCAACCTGCTTGATCGCAGAACGGCGAGAGTCGCCGTTGGCATCTGGAATGTTACGAGCCGGATCTTCTCCACCTTCGCCTGTATTTGATTTTCCGCCAAGGCGATTCATAGCGATCGCTAGTGTTTCATGCGCCTCTTGAGAGATGGAGCCATATGACATAGCGCCTGTCGCAAAGCGCTTGATGATGTCAGATGCTGATTCAACTTCATCGATAGAAATTGGTTTGCGTACGCCCTCTTTAAATTTAAAGAGCCCACGGAGGGTCATCAAGTTCTTGGATTGATCATCAACCAATGTGGTGTACTGCTTGAATATGTCGTAACGCTTCGCACGTGTGGAGTGTTGAAGCTTAAAGACAGTCTCTGGATTGAAGAGGTGCGGCTCACCCTCACGGCGCCACTGGTACTCCCCGCCAATCGGCAACTTCTTGGTGCCAGGAATTTCACCCATCGGTGGATAAGCGATGTGATGGCGCTTGATGGTCTCTTCGGCGAGTGTGTCGAGTGAGACTCCGCCAAGTCGTGATGTGAGACCAGTGAAGTATTCGTCGACAACCTCAGATGAAAGCCCGATCGCCTCAAAGACCTGAGCACCGTGATACGAGGCGATCGTCGAAATACCCATCTTCGACATCACCTTGAGAACACCCTTGCCCAGCGACTTGATGAGATTTGCGACAGCCTTCTCTGGGGTAATCCCTGTGATGACTCCTTGGCGAACCAAATCTTCGGCGCTCTCCATAGCGAGATATGGATTTACCGCTGATGCTCCGAAACCTACCAAGAGAGCAACATGGTGAACCTCGCGAACTTCACCGCTCTCAATGACCAGGCTGACACGAGTACGCGTCTTTTCGCGAATCAAATGGTGATGGACTGCGGCGGTCAAGAGAAGAGTAGGAATTGGAGCCTCTTCGCTATCACCATCGCGGTCCGAAAGAACGATAATGCGAGCACCATTCTTAATCGCTTCCGATACTTCGGCGCGAATCTCTTCGATTCTCTCGCGAAGTGACTCCCCTCCTCCAAGTGCAGGGAAGAGTCCGCGGACCACATGCGCATCAAAATCAGGATGCTCACCATCGGCATTAACGTGAATGATCTTGGCAAGTTCATCGTTATCGATGACTGGGAAATCTAAGGAGATCTGACGACAAGAATCCGGTGAAGGATTGAGGAGATTTGATTCTGCTCCAATTGTCTGTCCCAAACTTGTAACCATCTCTTCGCGAATAGCATCTAGTGGTGGGTTAGTTACCTGTGCGAAGAGTTGAGCAAAGTAATCAAAGAGCAGACGAGGCTTATCCGAGAGAGCAGCGATCGGAGTATCAGTACCCATTGAACCCAATGGCTCTGCACCATTTTTTGCCATCGGAGCGATGATGATGCGCAACTCTTCTTCGGTGTATCCAAAAGCCCTCTGCCGACGCAATACCGATGAGTGCGGATAGATAATGTGTTCACGAGATGGCAGATCGGCCAAACGCACAATGCCTTCTGCTAACCATTCTCCGTATGGATGAGCTGAAGCGAGCGAACTTTTAATCTCATCATCTTCGATGATGCGACCTTCGGCGATATCAACGAGGAACATACGTCCCGGTTGTAAGCGCCCCTTGCGAACAACTTTTGCAGGATCGATATCGAGCACACCAACCTCGGAAGCCAGAATTACTAAACCATTTTCTGTAACCCAGAAGCGTGATGGGCGAAGTCCGTTGCGATCAAGGACAGCTCCAACCTGAGATCCATCAGTGAAGGTAACGCAGGCAGGACCATCCCATGGCTCCATGAGGGAGGAATGGAATTGGTAGAAGTCGCGCAACTCTTGCGACATCGTCGTGCTGTTCTCCCAGGCTTCTGGAATCATCATCAGAATTGAGTGAGGAAGTGACCTGCCAGTGAGGTAGAGCAGTTCTAAGACCTCATCAAATGATGCGGAGTCGCTTCCTGAGTTGTCGACGATTGGGAAGAGACGAGAGATATCTCCTGGGATCAAAGGACTTTGAAGGAGCGCTTCGCGAGCGCGCATCCAGTTGCGATTTCCCCGGACGGTATTGATCTCACCGTTATGTGCGATGTACCGATAAGGGTGAGCAAGCGGCCAGGAAGGGAAGGTATTTGTTGAGAAACGAGAGTGCACAAGCGCAAGAGGTGACTTAACCAACTCGTTCGAGAGATCTGGGAAGAACTCTTCCAACTGTCCAGTCGTCAACATTCCCTTATAAACGATGGTCCGCGATGAAAGTGATGGGAAGTAGATCGGAAGTGAGTGTTCGACTCGCTTGCGGAAGCAGAATGCCAGACGGTCGAGCGCCAAATCGCTCTCGCCATTTTTGCCAGCGATAAAGATTTGGACAAATCGTGGCATTACAGAGAGCGCGGTTGTGCCAAGAGAAGAGTCATCGGTAGGCAATTCGCGCCATCCCAAGATTGCGATGTTCTCTTCTTCAGCGATCTTGAGGATCGCAGGTAGATCATCAAATTCTTTATCTATAAATGCGATACCGGTGGCATAGCTGCCTGCATCTGGAAGATCGAATTCAACGACGGTTCGATAGAACTCATCCGGGATACGAATAAGAATTCCCGCACCATCTCCGCTATCTGGTTCTGCACCAGATGCGCCGCGGTGTTCAAGATTGCGAAGCGCGGTGAGCGCTTGGGCGACAATTTCGTGGGTTGGCTCTTTCTTGAGGGTGGCAATCATTGCTACGCCACAGGCATCATGTTCATCGGCAGGGTTGTAGAGGCCCTGGGCAGATGGCAGAGAAGAAAAGAGGGTCACGATCGCTCCTTGAGAACGGTCGGGACGACGGTGGCCCAACATATTGCGCCTAAGGATTACTTGGGCAGTGGGAAAGACTATCAACAGAGAGGGGTGGCTGGTGCCAACCTTTTTAGCAGACCGCTCAGATTAAAGTCACACTAACGAATCAAGCGTGGGCTAGAGCGCCGATTCCCGCAGTAATTAACATTCCCAATCCCCCGCCTATGAGCACGCGCAAGACCGTGCGTGCAAAGGGCGAGCCGGCCAGTCGGGAGGAGATACCGCCTGTGGCGAAGAGGCCAGCTAGGGCAAAGAGCACAATCAAGGTCACCTTGGTACTGGTTCCACCGATCAGGGCCCCGATGAGCGGAACGGTCGCCCCAAGAGCAAAACTGATCGCAGAAGCGATCGCCGCCTTAGCCGGTTCCGCCTTATTTGATTCGTGATGGCCAAGCTCATCCCGTAGGTGAGCGGCTAGTGGATCTTTCGCGGTCAGAGTTTGAGCTACCTGCTCTGCCAACTCTCGAGGAAGGCCACGCTCCTGATAAATCTGAGTAAGTTCTTCTAATTCACCCTCTGGGTCTGCCGCCAGATGATCAATCTCCATCTGTCGATCGGATGCCTCAATATCCGCCTGTGATCGAACCGAGATGTACTCACCAACCGCCATGGACATAGAGCCTGCAGCAATTCCGGAGACGCCAGCGATCGCCAGAAAACTGGTTCGTCCAGCAGCTGCAACTCCGATCAATAAGGAGGCGTTAGATACCAGACCATCATTCGCGCCAAGAACTGCGGCACGCAACCATCCAGATTTGCTTCCACGATGGTGCTGATTACGAGCATAAACTGCTTCTAAACTCATGGCTTCATAATAGCGAATAGAAAAATCAGTGCTCGACTTCTCTCTGTCGCAGAAAAATGAACATTAGGGAAGAAATCCCGCAGATGAGGGCTACCCAGACATTTAGTCGAATTCCAAAGATCAGATGCGCACGATCAATTCGCAGCGCCTCAATCCAAACTCGCCCGGCACAATACAGAGCTACGTAGAGTAGGAATGTGCTACCCACTCGCAATCTGCGCACGGCAGGTAGATAGAGAATTAGCGCGGCACAGAGCAGACACCAGATTGATTCGTAGAGAAAAGTTGGATGAAAGGTGGCATACCTTTCATAACCTGTGGGTCTATCGATCAATGGAATTTTTAGCCCCCACGGCAGGGATGTGGGCCTTCCAAAAAGCTCACGATTAAACCAATTTCCCCAACGCCCAATCGCTTGAGCGATCAGGATGCCCGGTGCCAATGCATCTATCGCTTGTAAGAATGAGATGCTTCTCGGGGCGCGCTTAAAATAGAGATAAGCGACAAAGGTTCCTAGAGCGACTGCACCCCAAATTCCCATTCCACCTTCCCATATTTTGAAGGCATCGGTGAAGTGACCTTGCGCGCCAAAGTACAACTCTGGTGTTGTGAAGACGTGATAGAGGCGACCACCAATAATTCCTGCGGGGATCACATAAATCGCTAGATCATAGAGTTCGGTTACAACTCCCCCAGCTTTCTTCCAACGCACAGCGCCCACCTGCAGTGCAACGATTACACCAAGGAGGATGCATAGCGCGTAGTAATGCAGGGTAATCGGACCCAACTCAATCGAATTACTCGATGGAGTTGGGATAAACCGATCCAGCAAGGAAGGAACTACTTAACGCCGAGCGCAGTCAAAACTTTAGTAAACGCCTTGTTGTCATAGTCAGTAGCGAGTGGAAGTGTCTTGCCGTTAACAATCACTGTAGGCGTCGCATTAATGTTCTTAGATGCGGCATCATCATTGATGTTGTTAGCCCAGTTCATGTACTTGCCACTGTTAATGCAGGTGTCAAATGCTTTTGAGGTGATACCAATCGAGTGACCCAGAAGGATCAATTGGGCATTGGTCCAATATGCAGAATTTTCTGCGGCTTGAGCGGTTGTTGGTTGATTGACATAGAGCGCGGTGTGCATCTCGAGGAACTTTCCCTGATCAGCTGCACAGGCGGCCGCAGCCGCAGTTAATTGCGAATCAGGAGCGATGAAGTGCATTGGATGATAGACAGCTTCGATCTTGCCAGCGCGCACTAACGAATTTACATAGGTGTTGTTGACCGCCTCGAAATTACGGCAGTTAGGGCAACGGAAGTCTTCATACATGTCTACCCTGACCTTGGCAGTTGGATTGAAGGTGATTCCGTAGCCATTGGCCTTAGATACCGAAGAAGGCAGTGGAGCATTTGAGGCAGCATGATTCTTGGCAACCACTGCGCCAACGCCAGCAAGTACTACAAGCGTGATCATTCCAATAACGAGGTACAGGGTGAATTTATCGCCCTGCTTCTTTTGAGGTTGTCGCTTATCAGCTTTCTTGCTTGCCATCTCTTGACTCTCCCCTGCTTGCCGAATAATGGGCGTAACTCTATTCCAAAGTTATTAACTTTTAGGCGTGGATCATGCCCTCACACAGCCTTTAGATAAATCCGCAGCCAATTCTCGGACTTTGCGGAGACCCTCTTCGGGAGTGCTGCTCTCCTGTAGCAAGCGAATAAAGGCTGAGCCGACAATGACGCCATCGGCATATTGGGCCACTTCATGAGCCTGTTCAGGCGTGGAGACCCCAAGGCCAACAGCGATCGGGAGTTTGGTCACGCCACGTAAACGCTCCACCAATGTGCGCGCTCCACTTGAAATAGAGGTGCGCGTGCCTGTAACCCCCATCAAGGAGGCGGCGTAAACAAATCCAGAAGTGGCTCCGGTAACTCGGTTGAGACGTAGATCCGAGGTGCTTGGAGCGACAACGTAGATTCGATTTGTCTCGTGACGAGTTGAGGCAGCGATCCACTCTTCCGACTCCTCGATGGTGAGGTCAGGAGTTATCACACCAGAACCACCGTTGCTCTTGAGGTCGGTCAGAAAATTATCTACCCCATATTTTTCAATGGGATTCCAGTAGGTCATAACAACGCTCGGAGCGAACTTTGAGATCTCGGCCAGAGTAGCCATCACTTCCGCTGCACCGGTGCCATTTCGCAATGAGGTATCTGCGGCCGCCTGAATGACTGGGCCATCCATCACTGGATCGCTATATGGATACCCGATCTCGATGGCATCTACACCACCTTCAACCATCGCCTTCAAAGCATCAATACATCCTTGCTGCGAAGGAAAACCCGCTGGCAAGTAGCCGATTAAAGCGGCGCGATTTTGGGCACGAGTCTTTTCAAAGAGTTGTTCAAGTGGTGTGCTCATTACAGCGGGATTCCAAAATACTCTGCTGCTGTCTGAACATCTTTGTCGCCACGTCCAGAGAGATTTACGAGCAATACAGAATCCGGCCCAAGTTCTTTTCCAATTTGGATGGCACCGGCAAGCGCATGCGCGCTCTCAATGGCTGGAATAATTCCTTCAGTTTTGCAGAGCAGAGCAAATGCTTCCATGGCTTGGGCATCTGTAATTGCGCGATATTCAGCCCGACCGATGTCATTGAGATAGGCGTGCTCTGGCCCAACACCCGGGTAATCAAGACCTGCCGAGATCGAATGTGATTCGATGGTCTGACCATTCTTATCCTGCAAAACATAGGAGCGAGTGCCATGGAGAACACCAGGTGAGCCGCCTGTAATGGTCGCCGCATGTAATCCAGTTTCAACTCCTGAACCACCAGCCTCTAATCCGACAAGGCGAACGTTTGCATCATCGATAAATGGATGGAAAATTCCAATTGCATTTGAGCCACCGCCTACGCATGCGAGCACAACATCAGGTAAACGGCCGAGGAGATCAAGTGATTGTTGCCGCGCTTCAATACCAATGATGCGATGGAAATCCCTAACCATAGTTGGGAAGGGATGAGGGCCTGCGACGGTGCCCAACAAATAATGTGTGGTCTCAACATTGGTAACCCAGTCGCGCATCGCTTCGTTGATAGCATCTTTAAGGGTTTTACTACCCTGCGTAACAGGAATGACTTCAGCGCCTAGGAGTTTCATGCGCGCGACGTTGAGTGATTGACGCTTTGTATCTTCTTCGCCCATGTAGACGACACATTCCAAGCCCATTAACGCTGCAGCGGTTGCCGAGGCAACACCGTGCTGACCTGCGCCAGTCTCAGCGATGATCCGCTTCTTACCCATGCGCTTGGTTAAGAGAGCCTGACCCAAAACATTGTTGATCTTGTGACTTCCGGTGTGGTTCAAATCTTCGCGCTTGAGGAGGATCCGCGCTCCCCCTGCATGCGCGGCAAAGCGAGGTACCTCTGTGATGATGCTGGGTCTGCCGGTATATGTACGGTGAAGTTCAGCAAGCTCGGCTTGAAAGGCTGGATCTTTGAGAGCAACCTCGTGCGCGAGGGCCAGCTCATCGAGAGCGGCTATCAGCGCTTCAGGAACAAATCTGCCGCCATATGGTCCGAAATGACCAAGAATCTCCGACTCGACCACGCTGCCCATATCCGAACCGTACCAGCAGGCTATCGACCGAGAAGGGAGTTAATTGCGAGAGCAGGGTCACCAGCTCGAACCAAAGTTTCCCCAACCAGAATGGCTTTTGCCCCGTAACTCTCGGCAGAGGCGACTTGGGCACGATTGGCGATTCCAGATTCCGCGACCTTAATGCGGTCTGCTGGAATCAGAGGAAGCAACCTGGCGAAAGCATCCTCGTGAATATCCAAAGTCTTTAGGTTTCGAGCATTGACTCCGATAATTCTTGCGCCTACGGCCACGGACCGTTCGAGTTCATCGCCATCGTGAACTTCAACGAGAACACTCATTCCAAGTTCTAACGCCAACTGGTGCAGGTCCTTCAATTGTGAATCAGAGAGTGCGGCGACAATAAGGAGCATCAGATCTGCGCCAAGCGCCCGGCTCTCCAAAACCTGATATTCCGTGACAATAAAGTCTTTACGTAATACTGGAATAGAAACTCTCTCGCGAACTGCAATTAGATCTGCTGCGCTTCCCCCAAAGCGGCGTTGCTCGGTCAAAACACTAATAACTGCAGCACCTGCCTCTTCATATGTGCGAGCCAGCGCGGCAGGATCTCCAATAGTTGCTAGCGCTCCCTTGCTGGGAGAAGATCGCTTAACTTCGGCAATGATCTGCATTCCCGGCCGCGCAAGCGCAGCATATGCATCCCGAACCTGCGGCGCAGCTGCCACTTCAGCCTGCAGTTGTGCGAGTGGAATCTTGCGTGCATCTAGATCTTCCAAGACGCCTGCAACTATTGAATCTAAAACCGTACTCACAGCGTTGGATCCTCACCTTCGCTCAGCGAGTTCCACGGGGTCTTAGCTCGAGGCTCATAACGTTGCGAGAGACCGCGCTTGGTGAGTCGAATCGCGAAGTAAATAAATAGCAGCAAGAGCAGAGCAACAATGATTAACTTAAAAACCAACATTTACAGCGCCTGCATTTCATTGGCGGTAGCGATAGCTCCAAGTACTGCAGCGGCTTTGTTCTCGCACTCTTGATCTTCAGTGAGTGGCACCGAATCAGCAACGATTCCGGCGCCTGCTTGTACATACGCTTTGCCATCTTTAATGACCGCGGTGCGAATCGCGATGCATGCATCAATATTTCCGCGGAAGTCGAGGTAACCAATAGTTCCCGCATAAATTCCCCGACGAGTAGGTTCATTCTCCTCGATGATCTCCATGGCGCGAGGTTTAGGAGCCCCCGAAAGAGTTCCCGCAGGAAATACCGCTAAGAGCGCATCGACAGCGCTTGATCCTTCCGCCAAGGTTCCGGTTACTGTCGAAACAATATGCATAACATGTGAGAAGCGCTCCACCTGCATAAACTCAACAACTTCAACGCTACCTGGCGCACATACCCGACCCAGATCATTTCGACCTAAATCAACTAACATCAAATGTTCAGCGCGTTCTTTGGGGTCAGCCAATAATTCCTCACCACGCTTTTGATCAATCTCTGGATCTGAAGAGCGAGGTCTGGTTCCAGCGATCGGATGGAGCATTACATCACTACCTTGAATCTTCACGAGCGCTTCGGGACTAGATCCGACAACCGAGAGTCCATCTGCAAAACGAAATAGGTACATATACGGACTTGGGTTGGAAGCGCGCAAGGCTCGATAGATATCAAATGGGTCGGCCTGTGCCTCCATGACAAAGCGTTGTGACAAGACAACTTGAAATGCTTCGCCCGCCCTAATCTCCTCTTTCAATATTTCGACCTTGGCTTGGTACTCACTAGAACTCATATCTCGTTGGTACTCAGGCTTCTTCTGAACAAGTGGGAAGTTAATTGCTCCAGATTGCGGCGCTTGTAACAATTTTTCTAAGGAATCTAGCCGACTCACTGCATTGTCGTATGCCTCATCGACTCTCTCGGAACTTCCATCCCAATTGATGGCATTGGCGATGAGAGTCAGTGTTCCGTCGTAGTGATCAAAGACTGCAAGGTCCGAGGTCAGCATGAATGCGATCTCGGGAAGCTCAACATCCTTCTTCGCCAAAGATGGAATCTTCTCTAGCCGGCGAACTATCTCGTAACTGGCATAACCAACTAATCCTCCAGTGAGCGGAGGAAGGTAAGGTAGATGTGGCGAGCGCAGATGTTTAGCGGTAATCCGTAGTGCTTCGAGAGGGTCGATCCCAGTTGGCGCGCCAGAAGGAGCCGTGCCTAACCACTGCGCTTTTCCATCTACCTCGGTAAGAGTTGCAGCGCTTGAAATTCCAATAAATGAGTAACGAGACCAGACTCCCCCGTGCTCTGCTGACTCAAGGAGAAAAGTTCCTTCACGATCCTGCGCGAGCCGCTTGTAGAGCGAGAGTGGAGTTTGGCTATCGGCCAGATAGCGTCTGGAGACTGGAATTACATTGAACTCGGCTGCGAGCGCGCGAAACTCCTCGAGGTTCATCTGAGGTCGACTCACTGTTCGAGGCCAATTTCACGATGAAAACAGGTGCGCTCTCCGGTGTGGCAGGCGGCACCAACCTGTTCCACCTGCAGGAGGAGAGCATCGCCATCACAGTCATAGTGGACGCTGATTAACTGTTGGGTGTGGCCCGAACTTTCACCTTTAGTCCAGAGTTGATTGCGGCTGCGGCTCCAGTAAGTCACCTTCTTGGTCGAAAGGGTTTTGCGGAGAGCCTCTTCGTTCATCCAGGCGATCATCAAGACTTCACCGTTTGTAGCATCCTGGGCAATTGCAGCGATCAGGGTGCCTTCGGCAAGGCGAGCAGCAACATCTGCAGGGATTTCCACTCCCTTATTCTGCCTTACCTACTTCTAGCGCCGTACCGCATATCCATGGCTGGCGAGCTCATCTTTGACCTCACCAATGGTGAAGGTCTGGAAGTGAAAGACACTGGCGGCCAGGAGGGCATCTGCTCCCGCTGCTAACGCATCAGAGAAATCCTCTAACTTTCCCGCGCCCCCACTAGCAATCAGAGGAACATGAGTGATCTCTCTTACCTTCTGAATCATTTCAACGTCATAGCCGGCGCGCGTTCCATCGGCATCCATGGAGTTAAGGAGAATCTCACCTACCCCTCGTTGGGTGGCCTCGGTTATCCAGGTGAAGGCGTCGATACCTGTTCCGTTGCGTCCGCCATGGGTCGTGACCTCAAATCCAGATGGCGTTTCACCGCGCCGAGCATCGACCGATAGGACAAGGACTTGATTCCCGAATCTGTCCGCAATCTCATTGATGAGCGATGGCCGTGCGATGGCTGCGGTATTTACTCCGATCTTGTCGGCACCGGCGCGCAAGAGTCGATCGACATCAGTGACTTCGCGGATACCTCCACCAACGGTAAGTGGAATGAAGACCTGCTCAGCAGTTCGAGCAACCATCTCAAGAGTAGTTGAACGTTCCTCTACCGAAGCGGATATATCCAGGAAGGTGAGCTCGTCGGCTCCCGCATCGCCATAAATCTTCGCAAGTTCTACTGGGTCTCCTGCATCAACCAAGTTTTGAAAGTTAACGCCTTTTACTACTCGACCGGCAGCAACATCTAGGCACGGGATAACCCGTTTTGCGAGGGTCATCTTCCCGCAACTTCTAGGGCTTCAGGAAGTGTGAATGCTCCGGCGTACAACGCTTTTCCAACGATCGCACCCTCAACTCCAAGTGAGGTCAACTCACGAATCGCGATTAAATCTTCCAAACTAGATACGCCTCCACTCGCAACAACTGGCTTAGTGGTAGCTGCACAGACCTCGCGAAGTAGTTCCAAGTTGGGCCCTTTTAAGGTTCCATCTTTAGCAACATCGGTGACGATATATCGCGAACATCCATCGCGATCCAAACGTTCAAGAGTTTCGAAGAGATCGCCTCCTTCTTGGGTCCAACCCCGCGCCGCCAAGGTATGTCCACGAACATCAAGTCCAACTGCAATTCGATCTCCAAATTCAGAGATCACTTTGGCGGTCCATTCGGGATTTTCGAGAGCCGCTGTCCCTAAATTCACTCGGGTACAACCGGTTGCAAGTGCGCGACGTAGTGATGCATCGTCACGAATGCCCCCAGAAAGTTCCACTTTGAGATCTACGCTTTTGATAACACCTTCGAGAAGTTCCGCATTGCTTCCCAGGCCAAACGCTGCATCCAAATCAACGAGGTGGATCCACTCCGCACCTGCTGCAACAAACTCCGCAGCTACCTCCAGGGGATTTCCATATTTACTGGTAGCAGACAACTCACCCTGTACTAATCGCACAGCCAGGCCATCTTTTACATCAATGGCTGGAAGAAGCTCTAGTTTCTTGATCACAAAGCACCTACCCAATTGGCTATGAGACGAGCTCCGACGGCACCGCTCTTCTCTGGATGAAATTGAACGGCACTCACCGGACCGCGTTCGACTGCTGCAACAAAATTTTCTCCATAGTTGCACCAACTATTGTGCGCACCATCTACCGCATGTTTGGCGGCGAATGAATGTACGAAGTAGAAGCGCTCTTCACTTATACCGTTGAATAGCCTTGAATCAGGATCTGCTTCAACGGTATTCCAACCAATGTGTGGAAGTATCGGAGCTTCTATCTGGCTCACATCACCCGAAAAAACTCCAAGTCCCGAGCTGCCACCTTTCTCACTTCCTGAATCAAAGAGAATTTGCATTCCTACACAAATTCCAAGGATTGGCCTGGCAGCAGCGATGCGCTCTTGAATAATCAGATCTCCACCAGCGGCTAATAGTTGGTCCATGCAGGCACCAAAAGCTCCGACACCGGGAACAACTAACCCATCACTACTAAGACAAATTTTTGGATCAGATGTAACGAGAGTTTCGTGGCCACTTAGCTCGAAGGCGCGCTGAGCCGATCGTAGATTCCCCGAACCATAATCAAGTATTGCAATCAAAGAGTGCCCTTTGTGGATGGGATACCAGCAACACGACCATCAATAGCAACTGCATCGCGCAGCGCCCGTGCAACCGCTTTGAATTGCGCCTCAAAGACGTGATGCGCATTGCGACCTTCAAGAACTCGGATATGTAGAGCAATGCGGGCCTCAGCGACAATCGACTCCCAGATATGGCGCCCCAAGGTGGTATCAAAAGTCCCGATGAGTTCAACGATCTCGGGTTGGCGATGCACCAAATATGGACGGCCAGATAGATCAACTGCTGCCTGAACCAGAACCTCGTCAAGCGGAACCATCGCATCACCAAAGCGCCGAATACCAGCCTTATCCCCTAGCGCCTCTCGAAGTGCTTGCCCAAAGGCGAGCGAGGTATCTTCAACGGTGTGATGTGAATCCACATCAACGTCGCCGGTCGTCTTAACAGTGAGATCGAATCCCGCATGCTTGCCGAGTTGAGAGAGCATATGTTCAAAGAATGGAACTCCGGTTTGAATATCGATAGCGCCAGTACCATCGAGATTGAGTTGCACAAAGACATCTGATTCCTTGGTCTTGCGTGCAACTGTTGCAGTGCGTGGTGCGCTCATGAGATTCATCCTTCGTTAGATGGGGAATTATTCCGCAATTTCGCGCAGGGCCGCGATAAATTGCTCATTTTCTGCTGGAGTCCCGATTGAAACCCGCAGGAATCCGCGGAGTCCGATATCCCGAATCAACACTCCTCGATCCAAGAAGGCCTGCCAGATCGCACTTGGCTCACCTTTGAAACCACTAAAGAGTAAGAAGTTTGCTGAACTTGGAACCACTCTGAATCCCACTTCAGTGAGAGCGGCAGCAACGCGCTCGCGCTCAGAGATCAACACTTGAATCTCCGCCTGCATCGCAGGAGTGAATTCAAGAGCGGTCTCTGCCGCAGCTTGGGTCAGTGAACTGAGGTGGTAAGGCAGTCTGGCAACAAGGGATGCCGCAATCACAGCAGGCTTAGCAACTAAGTAACCGGTGCGCGCTCCCGCAAAGGCGAATGCCTTACTCATAGTGCGAACCACAACGACATGAGGGAAGTCGGCTAATAAGGTAACCGCGGACGGCTCCGAAGAGAACTCTGCATACGCCTCATCGACTACCAGTAATCCTCCAACTGATCCAGTCGCCTCAGCGAGCTCCTTGAGATCTGCGATGGGGGTTGAAGTTCCAGATGGGTTATTAGGAGTTGTCACAAAAACTAAATGAGGAGATTTTTCGCGGATCAACTTCTTCGCTTTAGCAATATCGATGGCAAAGTCTTCATCGCGACTTCCCGCAAACCACGGAGTCTTAGTTATTTGTGCGATAAGTGGATGAACCGAGTAAGACGGAGTGAAACCTAGAGCTAGGTGATCGGCTCCTCCGCAGGCCAGGAATAAGGTCTGCAAAATTTCATTTGAACCATTTGCCGCCCAAATATTTTCTGCAGTTACATCAACTCCGGTGGTTTGCACAATGTAATGCGCCAATTTGTTCCTAAGTGCCACCGCATCGCGATCGGGATATCGGTTGAGATTTCCGATCACATTGCCCAATCTCTCGGTCATTGCAGCGACAACATCGGCAGGTAATGGGAAGGGATTCTCATTGGTGTTAAGCGCAGTAACGCCTTCTATTTGTGGCGCACCGTATGGAGAGATGCCACGCAGATCAGATCGAAGTGGGAGCCAATAAGGCCACTGGGACTGCACCATCAGTTTTTCTCCTCAAATCGTGCGCTGATCGCCTCACCGTGAGCCGGTAGATCTTCAGCGTTCGCCAATGTGATCACCGTTGCAGCGATATCTGTAAATGAAGCTTCATCGTATTGAATGAAATTGACGCCTTTAAGAAAAGTTTGCACGGAAAGTCCGCTCGAATGACATGCGCAGCCACCGGTTGGAAGGACGTGATTAGACCCAGCCGAGTAATCTCCAAGTGAGACCGGTGCATAACGCCCAACGAAGACCGCTCCAGCATTGCGAATCGCGGCAGATACAGCTTCAAGATCTTTAACATGCAATTCCAAATGTTCGGCTGCGTAGCCATTCACGACATCAATGCCTTGTTCGATAGAGTCAACCAAAACAATCGCGGATTGGACTCCACTTAAAGCGGCACTAATTCTTTCGGAGTGACGAGTCTTTGCTACGCGCTCTACAAGTTCGCGCCGCACTTCATCGGCAAGTTGTGGCGAGGTAGTTACAAGGACTGCTGCTGCGTTGACATCGTGCTCCGCCTGGCTGATGAGATCAGCGGCAACATCACTTGCCAGCGCCGAACTATCTGCCAAGATTCCAATTTCTGTTGGACCTGCCTCAGAGTCAATCGCGATCAGTCCGCGTAGTGCCCGTTTAGCTGCGGCAACATAAATATTTCCAGGACCAGTTACGAGATCTACTGGTTCGCAGAGACCTTCAACGCCATATGCAAATGCGGCTACAGCTTGTGCTCCCCCGATGGCGTAGACCTCATAAACTCCAAGAAGTGCGCAGGTGGCCAAAATGGTGGGGTGAGGGTATCCGCCGAACTCGCGTTGCGGTGGCGAGGCCACTGCGATGCTTGGAACCTGAGCAATTTGTGCTGGAACTACATTCATCATCACCGAACTTGGATAGACCGCAATTCCGCCCGGGACATAAAGTCCTACACGATCAACCGGGATCCATCTCATTGTGACCTGTGCGCCGCTGACGACTTCAGTAGTCTGGCTTTGACGAGCCTGGCTTTCATGCACCTTGCGAACACGTGCAATCGAGGTTTCAAGCGCGATTCGTACATCCGGATCTAAATCAGCGAGTGCTTGGTCAATAACAGATTGTGGTACTCGTATATGTTCAGGACGGACGCCATCGAATTCTGCGGCTAGCTCTTTAAGTGTTGCCTCATTGCCGCTCTTGACGCGTTCCAGAATCGGCTCGATGGCGATCATCGCGTGGGCAACATCCATCGCCGCTCTTGGGATCGCTCGCTTATATTGCGCCCGCGAAAGTCTCTGACCACGAAGGTCAATAAGTGGAATATCGGCGGGAGAATTCACTGGCTCATTCTAAAGCGTGGCGCGAGTAGCCGTGACCTAATAGATCTAGAGCCAGTTTCTCAAAGAACCAGGCAGTCTGGCCCTAGGACCGATTTCAAATCTGCGCTCAAACTAGGTGAAGCGGTGACCCGCAAATCATCATCAATCTTCATGACCAGACCCTTAGTGCCATCATCGAGTTTGAGGTGTACCTCACGAGGACCTGGGTGTGAGCGCAAAATCTCCTTCATCCGATCTACAAGAGGAGGAGTGACTCGATTTGCATCCATCGAGATAACCAATGGCCCCGTGGGGGCGCCAGTGACATCGGGGATCGTCATATCAAGAGCTGTGATGCGAGGGACTTCCTCGCGCTTATCGATACGGCCACGAACCACGATGACTCGATCTTCGATCAGATTAAGTGCGTGAGTTTGATACGTTGCGGCGAAGAAGAGCACATCGACGGCGCCTTCTAAATCCTCGATTGAGACGATCGCCCATGAATTACCTTGTTTAGAAACCTTACGTTGAACTTGCGTAATAAGGCCACCAATATTGACGATCTGTTCATGTCCTACAGAATCTTCAGCGATCTGCGAGAGCGGCATATCCACTGCAGCGCGCAATACATGCTCAATCCCAAGAAGTGGATGATCTGAAACATAAAGGCCAAGCATCTCGCGCTCGTAACTGAGTAGCAGGCTCTTCTCCCACTCTTCGGTCGGTATATCGAGTTCAACACCCGTGACACCTGCTGATGTGCTCTCATCAGTTGCACCAAAGAGATCAAATTGGCCAATCGCTTCTGCTCGCTTAGCTTCGCTGACAGAGTCAATCGCCTCGAGATAGACCATCATCAAACCGCGACGCGACGCTCCCAATGAATCAAAGGCGCCAGCCTTGATAAGTGATTCGATTGTCTTCTTATTGCAGACCTGTTGATCGACTTTGGCCAAGAAATCTCCGAAGGAGGTGAAGCGACCTTTACTCTGGCGGTTGGCCACGATGGAGCTGACCACGTTCTCACCAACATTTCGAATCGCCGTCAACCCAAAACGAATATCGCTACCTAGAGGTGTGTAATCCGAAGCAGATTCATTGACATCAGGTGGCAAGACTTTGATGCCCATGCGTCGACATTCATTGAGATAGAGCGCGCTCTTATCTTTATCATCACGCACGCTGGTCAAGAGCGCTGCCATATATTCGGTTGGATAGTTCGCCTTCAAGTAAGCGGTCCAATACGAGACCAATCCATATCCAGCAGAGTGCGCTCGATTGAAAGCGTAATCAGAGAACGGAATCAGGGTATCCCACAGCTTTTTGATGGCCGCTTTGCCAAAACCACCAGCGACCATGCCTGCTTCAAAGTTCACATACTCTTTATCAAGGATCTCTTTGTTCTTCTTACCCATCGCCTTGCGTAAGAGATCTGCGCGACCCAGAGAGAATCCCGCAACTTTCTGCGCAATGGCCATTACCTGCTCTTGATAAACGATCAAGCCATATGTGTCGCCCAATATTTCAGCGAGCGGCTCTGACAACTCTTCATGAATTGGTTCTACCGGTTTACGACGATTCTTACGATCGGCGTAGTCGGTATGTGCGTTTACACCCATAGGACCTGGTCGATAGAGCGCAATCACAGCGGAGATATCTTCAAATGAATCTGGCGACATCTGCCGCAGCAAGGCGCGCATCGGTCCACCATCAAGTTGGAAAACGCCGAGCGTCTCCCCCTTGCCCAATAATTCAAATGTCTTCGGATCATCGAGAGTGAGCTCTTCCAGATTTACAGTGATACCTTGATTGCGTTGGATGTTAAGGAGGCAATCGTCGAGGACCGAGAGATTGCGCAGCCCCAGGAAATCCATCTTGAGTAGCCCAGTCGCCTCACAGGCTCCCATATCAAACTGAGTGATGATCGCTCCATCAGATTCGCGACGATGGATTGGGATAACTTCAAGCAGCGGCTCTTTACTCAAGATCACGCCAGCGGCATGCACTCCCCATTGACGCTTGAGGCCTTCCAGGCCTCGTGCGGTATCGACAATGCGCTTTGCATCGGCATCGGTTTCATAGACCGATCGAAACTCACCGGCCTCGCCATATCGATCATTCTTTGGATCAAATACTCCCGAGAGGGTGATGTCCTTACCCATAATTGTGGGAGGTAGCGCTTTTGTAATTTTGTCTCCGATTGCATATGGATAACCCAATACGCGAGTGGCATCTTTCAGCGCCTGCTTAGATTTAATGTTGCTATAGGTAATGATTTGAGCCACGCGATCTTCACCGTACTTGTTGGTGGCGTAGGCGATCATCTCGGAACGTCTTCTTTCATCGAAATCCAGATCAATATCTGGCATCGAGATGCGTTCTGGATTGAGGAATCGCTCGAACAAGAGCCCATGCTTGATGGGATCTAACGCGGTGATACCTAGGGCATATGAGACGAGCGATCCTGCGGCAGAACCACGACCCGGGCCAACTCGAATTCCTACCTCGCGAGCGTGCGCGCACAGGTCAGAGACAACGAGGAAGTAACCGGGAAAGCCCATCTTGATCATGACGCCAAGTTCGTAGTCGAGGCGCTCCTGATACGCGTCTGGAATCTGGCCCTGCAATCGTTCTGCGAGTCCTTGATTCGCCAGCTTGGTCAACCACGAGTCTTCGCTCTCGCCCGCAGGAACTTCAAATTGCGGCAATAAGTTCTCACCTTCGCGCAAAGTTACATTGCATCGCTCGGCAATCAGCAGGGTGTTATCACACGCATCAGGAAAGTCACTGAAAAGTTTGCGCATTTCAGATGCGCTCTTGAGGTAGAACTCGTCATTATCAAATTTGAATCTCTTGGGATCTGCAATGGTGGATCCCGATTGCACGCAGAGCAGCGCCTCGTGCGCTCCAGCATCTTCATGCTTGGTGTAGTGCAGATCGTTCGTCGCGAGCAGAGGCAACCCCAACTCTTTACCTAACTTAAGCAGATCTTTCTTGACGCGATTTTCTACATCAATTCCGTGATCCATGATCTCCAGGAAAAAGTTCTCCGCCCCAAAGATGTCGCGCAGATCGCTCGCCGCCTTCATCGCATCTTTATAAGCACCCATGCGTAATTTGGTTTGAATCTCTCCACCAGGACAGCCCGTCGTTGCGATCAATCCTTTTGAGTACTTTGAAAGAAGTTCACGATCCATTCGAGGCTTGTAATAGAAACCCTCAAGTGAAGCGAGTGAGGAGAGCTTAAAGAGATTCCCTAGTCCCTCGTTGTTCTCGGCAAGGATGGTCATGTGGGTGTATGCGCCACCGCCAGAGACATCATCTTCGCCACCTTGAGCCCATTGGACCCGCTTCTTATCGAATCTGCTCTCGGGGGCGACATAAGCCTCGATACCGATAATCGGTTTTACGCCGGCCTTGCGCGCCTGCTTATTAAATTCAAAGGCCCCAAATACATTTCCATGATCGGTAATCGCGATAGCCGGCATCTCTTGGCGGGCAACTTCTTTAACCAGTTCCTCAACGCGCGCCGCACCGTCCAGCATCGAGTATTCGGTGTGGACGTGGAGATGGACGAAACTGGAATTCTGCGACACGGTTAGCGAGATTACTACTGTGGCTAATTCTGACGGCTATTTTGCTCAAGCACGCCGAGTGAGCGTGTCAGGTCTTCGGGGTATTCGGAGGCAAAAGAGAGGAACTCCCCCGAAATCGGGTGGGTGAATTTGAGTTCCCGAGCGTGGAGCCAGGGGCGATGGATATTTAATCGGTCAGCGATCGTGTGATCTGCGCCGTATGTGAGATCCCCAACAAGTGGATGGTGCAGCGCGGCGAAGTGGACCCGAATCTGATGCGTCCTTCCCGTCTCAAGTTCGATCTCGAGAAGTGAGACAGCGGGAAAGAGTTCCAGGGAGGTGTAATGAGTTATCGATGGCTTCCCATCGGCTACAACGGCAAATCGATAATCCTCCCGCGGATGGCGATCGATAGGTGCATCAATTGTTCCTTGCGAAGGATCCATATGGCCTTGAACCATTGCGTGGTAAACCTTCGTCACGGTGCGATCTCTAAATTGATCTTTGAGTCCGGAATATGAAGCTTCATCTTTAGCAATCACCATGAGTCCTGTAGTTCCGACATCGAGGCGATGAACGATTCCTTGGCGTTCTGCGGCGCCGCTTGTCGACACGTTATACCCGGCAGCGATGACCGCTCCGATAACGGTTGGACCCTGCCAACCTGGGCTTGGATGCGCAGCTACTCCGGCCGGCTTATTAATCACGATTACATGATCATCGTTATATACAACTTCAAGGCCAGGCACGGGAGTCGGAGTTAGTTGAGGTGCGCTCTTTGCAGGTGGCATCAGGACTTCAAGAACGTCGGCAGTCGCGACCTTGTCGGATTTAGTAACGGCCTTACCGTTACGAAAAATCTCTTCGCTCTCGATGAGTGAAACGACGGCCGAACGAGAAAGTCCTAGCATGCGGGCTAGCGCCGCATCGACCCGCTCTTGATCCAATCCTTCAGGAATCGAAATCACCTTTAACTCACGTTCAGGGAACGTCATGACGGGACCTCGGTTTCACATCGTTAACAAGCAGAATTGCAATAGTTATCGCAGAGATAACAATAGAGGTATCGGCCAGATTAAATACCGGCCAATGTGGTAGACGGAGCCAATCGACGACCGCTCCATGAAATAAATAGGGCGGACGGAAGGTTCTGTCGTAAAGATTGCCGCAGATGCCCCCGAGAAGAAAGCCAAGTGCAATTCCCCAAGGCCGCGAGGTTATGGACCTGGCAAAGATAGCGATTGCAAGTATCGCTAGAAATGAGAGCAGCGAGAGAAAGATGGTCGCACTCTGTGCCAAGCTAAAGGCAGCTCCCGTGTTGGAGGTGAGCTGAAACTCCAAGAATGACCCGATGATCTTCCTTGGATTACTCGAAAGCGAATGAAGCGCCCAGGTTTTAGTAGCGCTATCTAGTGCAATTACTAAAACGGCAACGATGAGGAGAGATTTAACTGCAGTGCGTTGAGGTGCTGAATTAATCAGCGTCGTTCCTCTTTCTGCTTGCAGACCATGCATAGTGTTGCACGAGGAAATACTTGTAAGCGCGCCTTACCAATGGCGTTGCCACACTCTTCGCATCGCCCATACGTTTTATTATCGATACGCTCAATGGCTCGCTCTGTCTGCAAAACCATGTCGCGGGCGTTGTAAACGAGTGACATCTCATGCTCACGCTCGAAAGTCTTGGTACCAGCATCTGCCTGATCATCTCCGGCTCCAACACCTGCGGCGGAGATCAAATCTTCCATCTCACCTTCCGCCTCACTTAGCTCAGATCGCAAACGAACTAGCTCTTTAGCGAGTTCAGAGCGCATCGCCTTGAGTTCAGCAGCGGTCCATGGATTTTCATTTTCATTGACAACAAGTGGAGCTGGTGCGCCTTTGATCGGCTTAAGGGTGTGCTTGCTCTTCCCGCTCTTAACAGGCCGAGGAGGTGGAGTCATCACCAGGCGACGCTCTTCAATGACCACCTCAGGACCAGCGTTGACCTCACGCGGTGTCACGGTAATAGTTGTGGAGTCACCAGTTGTTGTGCTCTGCAACTTCGCTGGAAATGGTTTCGCTGGAACTTTCTTGGCAGGAGCTTTCTTTGCCAGAGTTGGTTTAAGAATATTTGGAGAACGCGTCGCCACCTTCTTTGCAGGTGCGGCCTTCTTCGCGGGAGTTGCTGGGGCTTTCTTTGCTGGCACGGTCTTCACTGCTTTCTTTGCCGCTAGTTTCTTCTCCACTGGCTTTTTAGCAGGTGGAGCCTTCTTAACCGTGCTCTTGGAAGCGGCGATTTTTTGCTGGGAATCTTTTTTAGTGGTGCTCTTGCTTGAGACAGCCTTGCTCGATAGAGCAGCCTTTTTGACGGGAGCCTTCTTAGCCGTAGGTGTCATATCAATCGCCACTTCTCAATCATCAGTTCACATCTTAAGTTCAGGCTCTGCACTCAGACGGGGGTGGAGTGGCCACCTGCCGAGTTACCCGCGAGCGAGAAGGCTAGAGCGAAGAGCGAGGAATTACCAACTTCGCCGCGCTAGACTCACGCTTTCACCTGAACTATGCGCTCAATCTTCGCAGATTGGCCAGTTCCGAGAGTTGATTGCGAGGGTACGAGATGGCGTCGCCAGGGTCTCACACTTTTAGGAGCCTGCCAGCCCAGATCGACCTCCCTGCCACCGAGCACCAGATTCTCGCCTTCTGGGAAGAGCAAGAGATCTTCGCCAAGAGCGTCTCTGCTCGCGATGGAGCTCCTAGTTGGACCTTTTATGAGGGACCACCTACAGCCAATGGCTCCCCAGGTACCCACCACATTGAAGCGCGCGTATTTAAGGATCTCTTCCCGCGTTATCAGACCATGAAGGGCAAGCAAGTCATCCGTAAAGCTGGATGGGACTGCCATGGCCTACCGGTTGAGATCGCGGTTGAGAAAGAGTTGGGCTTTTCAGGCAAGGGCGACATCGAAAAATATGGAATCGCCGCCTTCAACGAAAAATGTCGCGAGTCGGTACAACGCCATGTCGACGAGTTCACCTCAATGACACGTCGCATGGGATTTTGGGTTGATTTTGATGAGGCCTACTGGACCATGTCGCCTGAATACGTTGAAAGCGTCTGGTGGTCACTACAACAGATCTGGAAGAAGGGGCTGCTAGTTCAAGACCATCGCGTCGCTCCTTACTGCCCTCGTTGCGGAACCGGATTATCAGATCACGAGTTAGCTCAGGGGTATGAGACTGTTACAGACCCTTCGGTCTACATTCGTTTTCCAGCAACCTCTGGAGTTATTGCTGAGTTAGGCGTCTCGTTCCTTGTATGGACTACTACGCCTTGGACTCTGGTCTCTAATACTGCAATCGCGGTCAATCCAAAAGTTGAATACCAAGTCTGCGAAATACCTAACGGTGAAGGTGTTGAAAGATTAGTAATCGCTACTAACTTGGCTCACGTCTTAGGTGAAGATCGAAAAGTTATTGCGACCTTCCAAGGTTCTGAACTTGAGAAGATCACATATCAACGTCCACTTGATCTCATTGAGATTCCGGATTCACATTTCATCGTTCTGGCAGATTATGTGACGATTGAAGATGGAACTGGATTAGTTCACCAATCCCCTGCATTTGGCGCCGATGATCTCTTGGTCTGTCGCCGTTACGGGCTACCAGTAGTAAATCCCATGGCGCCCGATGGAACCTTTTTGCCAGAAGTTCCGTTAGTTGGAGGGGTCTTCTTCAAAGAGGCCGATAAAACTCTGGTGCGCGAACTCAAATCTCGCGGCGTCTTATTCCGCCAACTTCAATTTGAACACTCCTACCCACACTGCTGGCGCTGCCACACCCCACTTATGTATTACGCGCAACCATCCTGGTATATCCGTACCACCGCAATTAAAGAGCAATTACTTGCTCAAAATGCCAAGACCGATTGGCACCCAGAGACCATCAAGACCGGTCGCTATGGCGATTGGCTGGAGAACAATATTGACTGGGCTATCTCGCGCAATCGATATTGGGGAACACCTCTACCGCTCTGGCGCTGCCCAGAAAATCATCTCCATTGCGTAGGTTCATTGGCAGAACTTTCACAGCTCTCTGGAAAAGATGTTACCGCGACCGATCCGCATCGCCCCTTTGTAGATGACATCACTTTCGCTTGCCCAGAATGTTCTCAAACCATGACTCGCGTGAGTGAGGTAATCGATTGCTGGTATGACTCTGGCGCAATGCCATTTGCACAGTGGGGTTACCCACATAAAGAGGGATCGGCACAAGCGCTAGAGCAGGCTTATCCTGCAGATTTCATCTGTGAAGCTATTGATCAAACCCGAGGTTGGTTCTACACATTGATGACGATCGGCACTTTGGTCTTTGATGAGTCGTCATACAAAACTGTTCTCTGCTTGGGCCATATCCTCGATAAAGATGGTCGCAAGATGAGCAAGCATCTAGGCAATGTCTTGCAGCCAATTCCTTTGATGGATCAACACGGTGCAGATGCGGTGCGCTGGTACATGCTTGCTGCAGGTTCACCGTGGAGCGCCAGGCGTGTAGGACACGATGCCCTCTCCGATGTTGTTAGGAAGACACTGCTTACTTATTGGAACACCGTCTCCTTCTTTAGCCTTTATGCACATGCTGCCAATTTTGAAATCTCATTGGATGCGCCTGCCTCCACCGTCACGATGGATCGCTGGATCATCTCCGAACTCAACACGCTCATCTCAGAGGTTGATGCAGCTTTCACTGCATTTGATTCTCAAGAGGTAGGTCGACTTCTTGCAACATTTATCGACGATCTCTCCAATTGGTACGTTCGCAGATCACGTCGACGTTTTTGGGATGGCGACACCCACGCCTTGCAAACCCTCTTCACCTGCCTCAAGACTTTGACACAACTCATGTCACCCATGGTGCCTTTCATTACCGAACATGTCTGGCAGACCCTGATTAGAGTTGGTGATCCAAGCGCAACTCAATCAGTCCATCTATCTTCATTCCCTGTTGCACAGGATTCTGCGATCGATACCGCACTCTCAAACTCCGTTGCACTCTCCCGCCGCTTGGTGGAGCTAGGCCGGGCCGCGCGCGCCGAATCAAAGCTAAAGATTCGCCAACCCCTCGGACGCGCTCTCGTAGCTGCCTCGGGTTGGGCTCAGATGGATCAAGAGATTCGCGAACATATCCAAGATGAACTCAATGTTCTGCGCATCGATCTACTCTCTGAAGAGAGTGAAGGCCTCGTCAGCATCTCTCTCAAGGCAAATTTCCGCTCCATCGGTGCTCGGTATGGAGCAGATGTACAGGCGATCGCCGCTGCCATCTCCGCAAGTGATGCCGCGAAACTAGTCACAGAGCTCCGTCGCGACGTTAGTTACACGATTACTTATGGAGATAAGAGCGCAGTACTTACCGCAGATGACTTAGTCATTACCGAAACCCCCAAAGAGGGATGGTCGGTTGCGAGCCATGCCGGAGAGAGCGTCGCTCTGGATCTGACTCTGACACCGGCTTTGCTACAAGCCGGGCTGATGCGCGAAGTAATCCGCACCATCCAGGAGCAACGAAAGAATTCAGGATTTGATATTAGCGATCGGATTCATGTCCGTTGGAACTCTTCCGCGGAGGTTGCTGCTGCTATAGATCACTATGAGGCACAAATCGCCGATGAGGTTCTAGCTCTCACGATCACTCAGGACGAGTCACTCACCAACTTCGAAACTGAGATTGGTCTTGCCTTAGCGCTTACAAAGGCCTGATCGGAGTAGCGCTTTAGTGAATTCTATGGGCGAAAGAAATTAATATCTCAGTAATAAAGAAGATCAGTAAGAACGAGATATCAAGTGCCACAGCTCCAAGGCGTAGCGGCGGAATGAACCTACGCGCAAAACGAGTTACTGGATCTGTAACTGCATAAACCAATTCTGCGATGGCAAGGACGATTCCTTGAGGACGCCATCCAGGAGAGAAGGTTCGAACTAAATCCAGAACTACTCGTGCAAAGAGCGAGAGGATAAATAAATTGAGAACGAAGACGAGTATCGATCCGATAGCGCTCATTGAATGACTCCTACTGTAGAGAGATGAAGTCAGCTCTGGTTAAAGAAGCTGGCTTCTGCCGCTGCAGTCTTGTTCTCAGTACTAACACGTACATTGGCAGGGGTCAGCAAGAAGACTTTCGATGTCACGCGCTCGATGCTTCCATGTAATCCAAAGACTAAGCCTGATGCAAAATCAACAAGACGCTTGCGTTCAGATTCATCCATATCGGAGAGGTTCATTAGAACAGGTTGACCTTGGCGATAGCGCTCACCCACGGTACGCGCCTCGTTATAGAAACGGGGATGGATAGTAAAGATTTGGTCCATGATGGGAAGAGCCTCTTGGACAGGGGCAAAGGTTGGGGCAGGTGCACTAGCGGCTACGCTGCGAGCCGGTGTCGGAATTGGGTTGAATGTTGGACGAGGGCTCTGGTTAACCGAGCGCACACTCCGTTGTGGAGTTTCGACAGGGGTGAACTCCTGTTGCTCTTCCTCTTCATCGACTAATCCGAGGTAATTTGCCGCCTTCTTAAATACATTAGCCATAGACCAATTTTAGGCGTGAAGTTCACGAGAACCGAGGATTGAACTGCCTATCCGTAGATGTGTCGCACCCGCGATAATCGCCGCCTCAAAGTCACCACTCATCCCCATGGAGAGCGCCCTCGCCTCGGGATAGATATTTAACAGCTCGGGTTGGAGAGCCCGTAAATCATTGAATGCATCGCCCGCGACCCTGTTCAGGGGTGCCACCGTCATCAAGCCCGCCACGTTGAGATGGGTCTGCTCTTTAAGAAATTGTGCGAAGGAGGGGAGCTCTGAGGGTGCTACCCCGCCGCGATCCTGTCGCTCTGGTTCAAGGTTTATTTGAATGAAAAATTCTTTGACCTTATTTTCACTCTCCATATCGAACTTCTGCGCATGCGAGGTCGAATCCAGCGAGTGAACCGCATCTGCCCAACTCGAGATCGATTTGATCTTGCGCCCCTGCACCTGCCCCTGAAAATGCCATTTCACATCTAGCGGGAGCTGCTCAGATTTTAGAGCGCCCTCCTCATCGCGATTCTCCCCCATCTCGCGCACACCTAACTCATAGAGAATTTCGGCATCCGAAATTGGGAAAGTTTTGGTCACAACGATGAGTGAGATCTCTGAAGGTGCCCTGCCTACTCGCTCCGCAGTCGCACGGATTCGCTCTTGGATTTCGCCAAGATTATGTGCCAGCTCATCCTTACGGCTCATAGTGAAATTATTCCCGCTTGGCGCTCCGTAATATCCCCGCCGCGATATGAAAAATATTCAGGCCGTTCCAATGTACAAAGCCCTACATCGACAACAGAAACACCGACCCCTTCCAATTGAGATCTAACGCCGCTCTGTAAATCCAAGCAATGAGACTCATCACTAGTGGCGGTCGCCGGATACTGCAAAGAAATCTCTCGATACATCTCCACGGAGACCTCATAGCATTTACCGCAGATGCTGGGGCCGACGGTTGCCACGATTTCAGTCGCACCTAACTCACGCATCTTTGCTACGGTCTTCGGAGCGATCCCTTTGACTAAGCCAAGCCTTCCAACATGCGCAACTCCCACGACATTGGCAGATGAGAAAGTGATGGGCATGCAATCTGCTGCCAACGCAGCCAAACCAACTCCTTTATCAGAAGTGATGAGTGCATCCGCTTCAAAATCTGATCCTTCAGCTCCAACAACGCAGACGATGTCACTGTGGGTCTGGCGCATGAAATGTAACTGATCGAGTGAGAGCATCTTCCGCAACTGCTCGCGAAGTAAGGCAACCTTGAGGTCGCCTCCATCCCGCGAGGTAAAGAGTGTTCGAGACATTTACTTCATAAAGTCAGGAACGTCTATCTCGTCCTCGCTTACTAGATCTTCGAAAGTTACTCGACGGCGAGGAGAGGCTGCGACAGGAATCTCGGCGGTATCTTCCACGCTTCCTAAATCCATCGCTACTGCAATCGGATCATTAGCGGCGATGGGATCAGCCTGGCCTGTGAGAGAGGCGGTACTAATTGTTGGCATAGGAGCACGCTTCGGTGCGCCACCATCAAAGCCGGCCGCTATGACAGTGATTCGAACTTCGTCGCCGAGAGCATCATCGATAACGGTTCCAAAGATGATGTTGGCCTCTGGATGAGCTGATTTAGCAACCAACTCAGCAGCCTCACTTAATTCAAAGAGACCCAAATCTGAACCACCGGCGATTGATAGCAGTACGCCGCGAGCACCATCGATGGATGCCTCTAAGAGTGGACTTGCAATAGCCAATTCAGCAGCTCGAGTTGCTCGGGCCTCTCCGCGAGCAGATCCAATGCCCATGAGCGCAGAACCGGCACCCTGCATGACGCTCTTAACATCAGCGAAGTCGAGATTGATTAAGCCTGGAGTTGTTATGAGATCGGTAATTCCTTGTACACCAGAGAGAAGAACTTGATCGGCGCTTCTAAATGCTTCAACCGCGGTTATAGATCTATCGGAGATAGCGAGCAGCCTGTCATTAGGGATAACAATTAAAGTGTCAACTTCTTCGCGAAGTAATTCAATGCCTTCCTCTGCCTGAATGGTGCGATGCTTCGCCTCGAATGAGAATGGCTTGGTAACAACGCCAACGGTGAGCGCTCCTAAATCTTTAGCAACTTTTGCCACGATCGGTGCACCACCGGTTCCAGTACCTCCACCTTCGCCCGCGGTAACAAAGACCATATCGGCTCCGCGTAATACTTCTTCAATCTCTTCGATGTGATCAAGCGCAGCTTGACGCCCAACTTCAGGCGCCGCACCTGCACCGAGACCACGCGTCGATTTGCGACCGATATCAAGTTTTACATCCGCATCACTCATGATGAGTTGCTGAGCATCTGTATTGATGGCGATAAATTCAACACCTTTAAGGCCCGCTTCAATCATTCGATTAACGGCATTAACTCCTCCGCCGCCAATGCCAACAACTTTGATAACGGCTAAATAATTCTGCGGTGTCGCCACGGTATACCTCTCCTAAGACTCTAAATCTCGAGTTTAGACTTAAAGCGCTGCCAACTTCTCTTGTGCGCAAAAGTAGGGTTCGCGGCAGAGCCAATCAAATACCGACACGAATCTACGGCGAGCAATCTCTCAATGAGATGTTGAGGGTGTTACTTAACAACAGGTGTTAGCGGATTAGTTAGATCCACATTTACAATTTTCTTGTTCTCAGGCAAGGTCAAAAGTTGGCGTAAAACCTTTACTTTAAGCGATAGTTGATCGACGCCGCCCCAAGCGATAGTCAGCTCCTTGTAACCCGGCAACTCGGTCGTGAGAGTGATTTGGTTCTGCTCATCAACTGCGAGGCTCGACATCTTGGCGGTTATGTCGTTGGGTGTCTGCGCCAAAAATGTGGCTACCGCGCTTCGCGATGCTGAACTCTGACTACCAAAATCAATAGTTGGAATTCCAGCAGGTGGATTGGGTGATGTGAAATTGTTTCCTTCTGGATCAAAATATTCAATAACTCCATTGCTATCTACATAACGCGCAACCGCACGTCTTTCGGTTATCACGATTTTTACATCATGTGCCAGCCAGCGTTTCTGAATCGAAATCTTATTGATCCAGGTCTGCGAGGCAAGATCGTAGGTAATTCGCGGTGTACTTAACCGAGCCATGGGAAGTCCCACGCGCAAATCTTTTGGAACTATAAGTGGCGTCACTATCGATTCATTTCCCGCTGCCGAGATTTCGATGGTTCTGATCTCTAAGAATTTCGACCAACCCAAGAGATACCCCAATAGGCCAATCAGCAACACAACGAGAAAGATTCCCGGTGCATTGCGAAAGCGACGTTTACGCATATCTCTCTTCAAGAGCTTGGAGGATTACGGGGGCCAGAGAATTAACGTCTCCTGCGCCAAGGGTCATAATCACATCACCAGGTTCCGCGACTTCAATGATGGTACTTACGGCATCCAGCATCGAAGGGATATAGCTCATCTTCCCGGATGATGATGCGCGGGTAATGAGTTGTGAGGTAACGCCTGGAATTGGCCGCTCACTCGCTGGGTAAACCTCAAGAACCAGCGCTTGATCCGCTATATCAAGCGCAATCGCGAAATCACTCGCGAATGCTTGTGTACGAGAGAAGCGGTGGGGTTGGAATACAACTAAGACTCGACCTGGCGCTGCATATGCTTTTGCCGTTTCGAGGGTCACTCGCAACTCTGTCGGATGATGACCGTAATCATCGATAACTTCGATCCCATGAACCTTTCCCTTATGCTCAAAGCGTCGACGTGATCCACTAAATGATTCAAGTCCCGAAAGCACATCAGGGATGTTCGCTCCAAGTCGATCGGCCACAGCTAACGCTGCTGTCGCATTGAGCACATTGTGCATTCCGGGGATCGTCAAATGCAGTTCGGGGAGCACCTTGCCATTCTTCGAGATTCTTGCAAATGAGGCGGCAGGCTCTAAGGCAATTCTGGAGAGAGAGAAGTTGGCTTCCGTTGTGCCATATGTAATGAGGGTTATGTCGTTTCGCTCCACTCGAGTGAAAAGTTCACGCACTCCGGGGTCATCAATGCACGCAACAACAAATCCCCCACTTTGAATGGTATTTATAAACTCCACGAAGATTGCGAACAGGTCTTCCAGCGTCGCAAAGTGATCAACGTGATCTAGCTCTAAATTGGTGATGATTGCGCCGAGTGGATGATATGCGGTGAATGAACCATCTGACTCATCTGCTTCTGCAACAAATATATCCCCGCTGCCTAAGTGAGCATTCACTCCTGAGCTATTAATCAATCCCCCAATGGCAAAGGATGGATCGAGTCCAGCGCCCTGCAAAGCGACCGTCAACATAGATGTAGTTGTTGTCTTACCGTGAGTTCCTGCCACGGCAATCGAACGCTTGCCCTCCATCAGGGCTGCGAGAGCCTCGGCTCTGGTCAATATCTGCAAACCTCGCGCCTGCGCTGCGACCACTTCAGGGTTGGAGTCAGAAATGGCGCCTGATGTGATGAGGAGATCGGCGTTCGCCACATTCTCCGCGGAGTGACCTATAAATATTGTGGCTCCTAGCGTCGCGAGTGCATCGGTGATGGAACTCTGCTTTACATCGCTGCCACTTACTGCAAATCCCTCAGAGAGCATGATCCGCGCGATCCCAGACATTCCAGCTCCGCCAATACCAACGAAGTGAATCTTCTTATCGGCTAATTGCTCCAGGCTACTCATGGGCTAATACTTTCAGAGATCGCAGACCGATCGCATCACTCGCGTTGAGAGGGAAGTCAATCCGCTCCCCTGATTCACGTCGTGCTTTCGCCGCCTCAAGGAGGCGAGCAACGTTAGAGATTAACCAAGAGCCAGTAAATTCCTCATTCTTCAATATCTCGCCGCCACCACGTGCAACAACTTCACGGGCATTTTCAATCTGTTCGCCATTTCCAATCGGAAGCGGAATATATAACGAGTAGATACCCAGTACCCCAGTTTCAGCAACGGTCACCGCTCCGCTTCGAGAGATGACGAGGTCGCTGGCAGCGTAAGCTGCGGCCATATCGTCGATGTAATGCAGCGGTAGGTAACCTGCTTGGGCTTGAGGTAACTCATTCTTGGCGCCAACAGCATGAATAATTTGAGCACCTTTGCTCGTTATCTCTTTACGAGCTACGGCAACAGCCTCATTAAATTTAACCGAACCCAGTGAGCCACCAAAAATGAGAATCGTCGGCGCTGCCGGATCTAGTTTCAATTCCTTAAGCGCTCTCTCTTTGGCAGCAGCTCTCTGATGCGCATCCAATTGAGAAAGGGCGACGATCGAACTGCGAAGTGGGATTCCAACTCGATCTGCATCCTCAGCCCCAAAAGCTCGCAGAACAGTTGCGCCACAACGACCCGCCAATTTATTGGCCAGCCCCATCTTGGCATTCGCCTCGTGGGCGATCATTGGTATCCCCTGTCGACGGGCCGCCAAATATGCAGGAGCCGCAACATATCCGCCAAAACCAATTACAAGATCTGCACCTCGAATCGCCGCTTCTGTCTGCTTCAATGTTTTGCGAAAGCGACCCGGCCAGCGAAGCAAACCCAGATTAATGCGACGTGGAAAGGGAGCCTTTTCGATCAGATGTAAATCAAAATGTGCAGCCGGAACCAACTTCACTTCTACGCCTTCCGCGGTTCCTAAGAAGAGAAACTCGGTATTTGGGTTGTGATCTCGGAGCCAGTTGGCCACGGCTATAGCTGGCTCAACATGGCCAGAGGTTCCAGCACCGGCAAGAACTATTCGCGACATATCAACCTCGCTTGCGCGCTGCGATCGCCGCACGAACTCGCGGATCGCGGCGTGACACATTTAATACAAATCCAATTGCCAGGAAATTGGCGATCAGCGAGGAGCCACCATAACTTATGAATGGCAAGGTAACACCTACTACAGGAAGCACTCCGATAACAGAGCCAACATTAATAATTACCTGCATCATCATCCAGGCACCAATTCCAGCGCAGGCATACCGAGAGAAGAGATCGCGAGTCTGCATCGCGGTACGGAAGATCCCGTAGATAAGTGCGATGAAGAGAATAAGAACGACGAGTGTTCCAAGGAGTCCGAGCTCTTCACCAATTACCGCAAAGATGAAATCGGTGTGGGCCTCCGAGAGATTTCCCCACTTCTGTCGGCTGGCTCCAAGTCCTACTCCAAAAAATCCTCCACTCGCCAATCCCATAACTGAGTGAGCCGGCTGCCAACCTGCAAGTTTGTAGACAGATGGAGCAAAGGGATTGAGCACGGCAGCGAATCGATGGAGGCGATATGGCGCAATGGCAACAAGTGCCACAACTCCTGCGATAGCGGCTACACCCATAAATATAAAGTGACGAAGCGGCAAGCCCCCAACAAAGAGCATGATGGAGACGATTCCGAGGATGATGACAGTTGTTCCCAAATCTCCACCTTTGAGGATCAACATCAATAATGGAATCGTTCCGGAGAGCACAAAGGCCACATGGCGCATCGCAGATCGATCCACGACCGTCTCATCAAACTTACGAAGTTGGCCGGCGCACCACAAGATCAATCCCAACTTGGCGAACTCTGAAGGTTGCATAGTAAAACCAGCGAAATGGATCCAGTTTGTATTTCCATTTACCGTCAGTTTGATTCCTGGGACAAGAGGCAGACAGAGCGCGAGAAACGAGAGAATAAGCGAGTAGCGTGTCAACGCCTCCCACACTCTCGGCTTCCAATTTGAAACAAGGAGTATGGCCAAAATCGAAATTCCGAAAAATATTAACTGCCTAAAGAATATTGAATACGTCGAACCAGATTGCTGCAACGAAACTACGCTGGAGGCTGATAAAACCATGACCAGACCCAGCGCCGAGAGAAAGGTGAGAGATCCAAGAATCATGTAATACGGAGCGTCGGGACGTTGCAAATAGTTGGAGTATTTCTGGCGCCGCGTAGTTGGTTTGGAGCTCATCGGCCCACCACCTCACGAACCATCGCAACGAATTTCTCGCCGCGATCTGCGTAGTCACGGAATTGATCCATCGAGGCGCAGGCGGGTGCGAGGAGAACCGTATCTCCCGATACCGCCAACTCCGCCGCCTGTTTAACAACTTCTCGCATGAGATCTTCGGAGTCCCCCGAGTACGGCATGATGAAATATGGAACGGTGGGTGCGTGCTTTGAAAGCGCGGTGGCGATAATGGGGGCATCTTGTCCTATAAGGATTGCTGCCTTAATTCGCAGTGCGCAGCGTTCAATAAGTGGACCCATCTCAGCGCCTTTGGCCAGACCACCTGCGATCCAGATCGAGGAGATATGCGAGAGCAGAGCAGCGGCGGCGGCATGAGGATTAGTTGCCTTGGAGTCATTAACCCATTCGATTCCATCACGCTCTAGAACAAGTTCAAGGCGATGGCGATCCAAGGTGAAATTCTTAAGTCCAGCTCTTATCTCTTCATGCGTGATTCCTATGGCAAGTGCCAATCCAGCAGCGGCCATCGCATTGGCGACATTATGCGGAACGGTCGGATGGATATCTGCAAGCTCGGCAAAATCAATAGCGATGGTTGGGTCAGATGTGAAGGCTCTGTCGATCAAGAGATTTTCTACTAAACCGATCTCTCCCGGTTGCGGTGTATCTAGGTAATAGAAAATTTTGCGGCCGTTCCATGCCGAGGAGCGCAGCACGCTCTCACTATCTTCCCCATTGATAATTGCAACAGAACTAGCTGAGAGAAGTTTTAGCTTTGCCAAGGCATATTGATCGAAAGAGCGATGCCAATCAATGTGATCTGGGGCGATATTAAGAAGAGCGACCGCTTCATAGGTGGGTAGAGAACTCCACTCCAATTGGAATGATGAAAGTTCTAAAGCCAGAAAGTCATAACGCTCCCCTGAGGCCAAGACCGAAATAACAGGCTCACCTACATTGCCGCAAGCAATTCCGGAATGAGCGCTGTAATCAAATATTGATTGCACCATCTGAATGGTCGTCGTCTTGCCATTGGTTCCGGTTAACGCAATCCACTTCTGATCTGGTGCTACAACTTCCTTTACCTTCCAAGAGAAATCGATCTCACTCAGGAGGGTTGCACCAGCATCTCGTAGACCTACAACCATGGGGTGATCGGTTCTCCATCCCGGAGAGATGATCGCGAGATCGTAACTTTTCTCCACTGTGCGCAGTGCATTTGGGGCTTTCTCATCAAATAAATCTGGGCTCATTCCCCGCGTCACAAGAAAATCCAAGACAGCAGAGCCTGTTACACCAGCGCCAACGACGGCTATCTTCTGGGTGGCAAGCTCTTCAAGGAAATTCATTTATGAGGTCACCCACTGTGCATAGAAGAGGCCGAGTCCTGCCGCAACGCTTAATCCGGCAATAATCCAGAAACGAATCACGATGGTGACCTCAGCCCAACCGAGTAATTCAAAGTGATGTTGCAGTGGCGCCATGCGAAATACTCGTTTGCCTCCCGAGGCTTTGAAATAGAGAGTTTGGATAATCACCGACATCGTGATGATGACGAAGAGACCGCCCAGAACTGCTAACAACATCTCAATCCGCAAAGTGATCGCCAAACCAGCGAGCGCTCCACCAAGTGCTAGTGAACCAACATCACCCATAAAGATTCGAGCAGGCGATGTGTTCCACCATAAGAAGCCGGCACATGAACCTGCAAAGGCCGCGGCGAGAACTGCTAAGTCAAGCGGGTCACGAACTTGATAACACTTGGAGGCAAGGACCTGTGCACTTCCCAGCCCGCAGCTCTGACGAAATTCCCATACCCCGATGAGCACGAATGCAAGCAACGTCATGATCGAAGTTCCGCTAGCCAACCCATCGAGGCCATCAGTTAAGTTAACTCCGTTGCTTGTCCCGAGAACTAGTAGAACGACCCACAGAATTACAAAGACGGTTCCCAGTGCCAGCGACGTGTCGCGCACCGTGGATAAATGAAATGAGATCGGAGTTAATTTAAAACTATCTTTAAAGTGCAATCCCGTGAAGGCGAATCCTCCAGCAACTAACGCCTGTCCCAACAATTTCTGCTTGGCGCGTAGTCCGAGGGAGCGTTGCTTAACAATTTTGAGCCAATCATCAAGCAGACCAACAAAGCCGAGTCCGAGTACGAGTCCTATGACCAAGAGTGCAGAGACACTTACTCGAACCCCATTAATAAGGTGCGAGCCGAAATAGCCGATAATCGCCGCGGCGATCAGAACGACACCACCCATGGTGGGTGTACCTCTTTTTACATGGTGAGTCGTTGGACCGTCATCACGAATATTCTGGCCGTAGCCGTGACGCGCAAGGTAACGAATAAAGAGTGGAGTAAAGAAGAAACTTAATAGTGTGGCAATCGTGCCCGCGAGCAGAATCTCTTTCATTCGCCCGTGACCTGCCAATTCGCAAGTAACTTCTCCGATAGTTCATCCAGGTGCTCTGCCCGAGAGGCCTTCACTAATAGAACATCGCCCGGTTGCACATGCTTCAATAAATCTAGAGCCTCTTCCTGAGTCAGGAAGTAATGGGTCAGCATCTCATCTCCGGCGCCAGGGTCTAACTGGAGTCCCTCAAGGTATAAATCAGTCCCAACAGATACCAAGTGATCGACCCCCAATTCAGAGGCGAGTCTGCCAATTCGAAGATGCTCTTCCCGTTCGGACGCGCCGAGTTCGTGCATCTTCCCCAAAATTGCCCACGAGGATCCGCCCCGCTCCTGGGTTAAGAGGACCAGGGTTCGAAGTGCGGCGGTGACGCTCTCTGGATTAGCGTTATATGAGTCATTAATAAGAAGGAGTTCGCCCACATCATGGAGCTCCATACGCCACTTGCTAGAGGGTTCGGCGGTGGAGAGTGCTGCAGCTACAGATTCAATGGGGATGCCGACCTCAAGTCCAACCGCAGCGGCGGCAAGTGCATTGGCTACTTGGTGAGCACCCAAGAGGCGCAGAGCAACCGGAGATCGACCAGATGCGCTTACCAGATCAAAGTGCGCTAGCCCCTCGCGAAATTCCAAATCTGCAGCCCGTACATCGCAGGTACTTTTCTCGCCAAAGGTAATCCGTCTGCGAGAGCTGCCCTCGCCCATGTGCGGCGTGTAAGGATCATAGGAACCCAAGATCGCGACTCCATGCTCGGAGAGCGAATTGATCAATTCCGACTTCGTGCGGGCGATCGCCTCGCGACTTCCAAACTCCCCTATATGGGCAGATCCAACAACCAGCACGACTCCAATATGAGGCTTAGCTATCTCGCAGAGCGCTGCAATATCTCCATCGTGACGCGCTCCCATTTCGACGACGCAGAAACGGGTATTTTCCGTGACGTGCAAAATTGTTAGAGGTACACCAATCTCATTATTGAATGATCCGCTGGGTACTACGCACTCGCCCGCGACGGAGAGAACATGCCCCAAGAGATCCTTGGTGGTTGTTTTTCCATGAGAACCAGTAATTCCGATAAAGGTGCAGTGCTTAATTCTTTCTCGGACTTTACGAGCCAGCGTCGTGAGAGCAGCACCTGCATCCTCGACGAGGAGCGAAGGGACGCCAGTATTTATCGTGGTAATGGCAAAGCGTGCACCATTCTCGATCGCCTCTTTGGCATAAGCATTTCCATCAGTTCGCTCTCCCGGAAGTGCAATAAAGAAAGAGCCTGGCTCGACCTTACGGGAATCAATTTCGGGGTACTCCGTGATGATAGCTTGCGGATCAAGGTCAATAATCTCGGCGCCAATAATTTCAGCAATCTCTGAAACGGTTATCGCGATCATGCCAACTCCTCGATTGCTCGGGCCAATTCAATGCGATCGTCGAAGGGATATTTGACTCCGTTGATCTCTTGTCCGCGCTCGTGACCTTTTCCTAAAACAATAACGCAGTCTCCTGGTGCTGCGTTCAAGACCGCGATTGCAATTGCTTGACGGCGATCTGCTTCGACAATTTCACTCTCGCCTCGGTGGTTGCCCACCATCTCATCCAAAATAGTCTTGGGATCTTCACTGCGCGGATTATCGGAGGTAAATACCGCTACATCTGCTCCCTGTCGGAGCGCATCCCCCATCAAGGGACGCTTGCTCTTGTCGCGATCGCCACCACAACCAAGCACCGCTATCACTCGCCCATTAGTCAAAGACCGCGCAGTGGCCAAGGCGCGATTAACAGCATCTGGCGTGTGGGCGTAATCAACTAAAGCTAGAAACTTCTGTCCAACGTTCACTGGCTCTAAACGACCCACTGGTGCACTCAAGGTGCGCATGTAATAAGAGATCGCCACAGGATCCACACCGCTCTCAACTGCGAGTGCAATGGCGAGAAGGGCGTTATCAAGATTATGCAATCCAAGCAGCGGAAGGCGACCCTCAATAAGGATTCCACCTGAGCCACGAATCGCGACGTCATAGCCAACTCCACCTGGAGCTTCAAAGAAATCCTGGTAATACCAATCGGCTTTGGTATTTGATCGCGAGAAAGATTTTGTTGGAATGACCGCTTCTTCATAAAGCCTCAAGCCATGGGGGTCATCGATATTCACTATTGCGCTCTCGGCATACTCCGGAACAAAGAGCCGGGCCTTAGCCTGAAAATAGCTCTCCATATCACCGTGATAGTCCAGGTGATCTTGGGTGAGGTTTGTAAATCCAACAACTGTGAAGTGCGAGCCAAGTACGCGGCGCATATCGAGGGCGTGGCTACTAACCTCCATCACGAGATTTCGAACGTGTCGCTCGCGCATCGTGGCTACAACCGCTTGTAGATCGGTTCCCTCGGGAGTGGTAAACGAGGCGTTCGACTCTTCGCCATCAATAGTTATTCCCACAGTCCCGATAAATCCGGTGCTGCGACCATCCAATCGCCAAATCTGATCCACAAGTGAGGCGGTAGTCGTCTTTCCATTTGTTCCCGTAATTCCAACTGCCTCGAGCGAACTGAACGGGCTGCGATAAAACCATGATGCGATGGGACCAACCCACCGACGCGGATTGCTCACAACAATTACTGGAACATCTTGTTGTATCAACTCTTTGCCGCGCTGATCGGTCAAGATAGCAACTGCTCCTTGTGCAATCGCACTATTCGCAAACTCAGCGCCGTGGCTCTTAGCTCCCGGAAGAGCGATAAAGAGATCGCCTTCGCTCACCAATCTGGAATTGATGGTGACTCCGGTAAAAAAAATATCTGGCCTCTCGCTCTGAACACCAATGTACGAAGCTAGCTCCCCGAGGCTCTTATGGAACGTCTCTTGAGGAGCGATCCTTGTAATCACAGTACTCATGGTTTTGCCACCGCAGCAGATTTGAGGAGAGCAGCCTGCGTCAATGGGAAAGCGCTCTGGCTGGTATGCACCGGTTGAACCTGCTTTGCCTGTAAGACAAAGCCCATCACCTTTTTAAATACTGGCGCTGCAATCTCTCCCCCGAAGTGCTCACCTTGAGGATTTTGGATTACTACGCTCACTACATATGCGGGAGCGGCAGCAGGAGCCATTCCAATGAATGAAGCGGTATAACCGCGATAGCAACCACACGTTGAATCAACGCGCATTGCAGTACCGGTCTTACCAGCAACTTCATATCCAGGAATTTCCGCAGCTGGCGCGGTTCCCTCATTTGATACAACGCTTTGCAACATGGTGCGAATTGTTTGTGCTGTTGCAGGGCTAATAACTTGAACTCGTGGAGAAGGCTTAGAAGGTGTGTATGTTCCGTCGGGACCAATAGTTCCCGCGATCACATTGGGTGTTACCCGAACGCCATTGTTCGCAACTGTCGCAAAGACATCTGTCGCCTGCATCGCAGTAACCGAATATCCCTGTCCAAAGGCGATTGTTGGGGCTGATGAGGCTGACCAATCGGAAACTGGGTGCAGGATTCCAGCAGATTCTCCTGGCAGATTGGAGCCGGTGCTCTGACCGATTCCGAACTTCTGGAGGTACGAATAAAAGGTGTCATTTGGAATAGTGCTCCCAATTTGGATTGCACCGATGTTGCTCGATACCGCAAGAACGCCAGTAGTAGTGAGGTGCTCGGTATCGTGGCGCTTGTCATCATGAAATATCCGGCCACCAGCTTTAAAACTATTTGGAATTGTGTAGACCGTAGTTGGAGTGGTCGTACCCTGTTCAAGTGCTGCTGCGACGGTGATTACCTTGCCAGTCGATCCAGGTTCATAAACATCCTGAACTGCAGGATTGCGCATCTGCGCCAAAGTAATCTTGTCTCGCTTTGCAGGATCAAAAGAGGGAGCGCTGGCCTGAGCCAAGATTGCTCCAGTCTTAGGGTCCATCACAATCACCGTGCCCGAGAGAGCTTTTGAACTCTTCACTGCAGCTGAGATCGCATCCTGAGCGACCCATTGAATATCTCTCTCAATCGTAAGTCTGACATCCACTCCGGGTTTGGCCTGCGTGATGAATTGTTGAGAACCAGGAATGATGGTTCCATCGCCATTCACGTAGTCATACTCTCCATTTGATCCAGTGAGTACCGTGTTCATACTGGCCTCGATACCGGCGGCGCCTTGATTAGCGGCGTTAGTCAGTCCAATTAGCGAAGCCGCTAATGTGCCCGTTGGATAGGTTCTTGTGTAGGCATTTTCGCTGAAGAAACCAACGATGCGTTTGGAGAGACCTGCTACGGTCTTCTCAACCTTACTGTTGTACGCCGAGAGAGCGCTCTGCAAGTTATCCCAGACGATCGGCTTCACACCATTTTCAATCACTTGATAACGCTTTGTACCAGTGAGCAAAGTCTGTAAGTCCGCCACTTTCATTTGGAGCGCAGCGGCAGTGACCTGAGCAGTGGTCGCAGGATCTGCAATCATGGTCTGATCGACGATGATGTTCTTAGCGGCTTCGCTGCGAGCTAATACGATTCCATTGACATCGGTGATGGTTCCGCGTGGAGCAAGCCAGACCGAGCGATTAACCATCTCATTTGCTGCACGGGTTGCATATCCCTTGGCTTGAACCGCCTGCACATCGACTAAGCGTGCGCCAAAGAGAAAGAAGATGAAGAGCAGTACGCCAACTAAGTAGCGAACGCGCTTTCCAAATACTTCTTGTGACATCACTTTGAAGTACCGCCATTAATGTCTAGGAAATTAATGGTGGTCTGCGGTTGCATTCCCAACTTAGTTGCTGCCTTTGCCAGGTTATTTGGCGAGGAATATGTAGCGACCTGATTGAGAACTGCATCTCTTTCATCATTGACCGCCGCAAGATGCAGCTTCATATTTTCTAGCGTGAATGCTCCTGATGTAAGAGCGGTATTTATGCTGAGCAGGAGAAGGAGCCCAGCAGTAAATAACCCGATCAGGAATGCAAAGAAGGCGCGATTACTTACGCTCTCGCTATTGTCGACAGTTAAGTCTGGAACTAATTTCAGTGCGGCTCGAGTTTGATCTGCAAACTCACGTACGCGTGAACGTTGCTTGATCTCGGGTGCGAGTGGCTCGATCTGCGTCAGCGCCATTATGCGGCCAACCGTTCAACTGCTCGCAAGCGCATGGATTGTGCTCGCGGATTAGTAACGATCTCTGCATCTGAGGCAGCCTCACTCCCCCGCATGACGAGTGCATACTTCGCGGCACTATCAGGTAGATCAATTGGCAATCCGCGTGGAGTCTTTGATTCGGTAATCTCAGTGAATGCGCTCTTAACGATCTTGTCTTCGAGCGATTGATAGGCCATTACAACTAGGCGACCATGAACTTCCAGTGCTTCTAGAGCCGCAGGAATAGCTCGTTCAAGAATGGCAAGCTCTTGATTGACCTCGATACGAAGAGCTTGAAATGTTCGTTTAGCAGGATTTCCACCGGTGCGCCTTGCGGCAGCAGGAATTGCGTTCTTCACTAACTCGGCTAAATCCTTAGTTGTGTTGAGTCGACCTTGGGTACGAGCCTCAATAATGAAATCTGCGATGCGTGGTGCGAACTTCTCTTCGCCGTACATCCGCAAAATGCGAACGAGCGCCCCATGATCGTAGGTATTTACAACATCAAACGCGGTGAGCCCGCTGCTCTGATCCATCCGCATATCGAGCGGAGCATCCTGCGAATATGCAAAGCCACGCTCTCCATCATCGAGTTGCATAGACGAGACGCCAAGATCAAAGAGGATTCCAGCAACTTTCTCAATCTCATGCTCTTGCAATATTTCAGCAATTGCATCGTATGTCGTGTGAGCAATTATCAGACGATCGTTAAACGGAGCGACCCGCTCGCGAGCGATCGCAATTGCGCTCTCATCGCGATCAATACCTATGACAATAAGATCAGGGAATTTTTCAAGTAGCGCTCTGGTATGTCCACCAAGCCCGAGCGTTGCATCGATGACATATGTAGATGGATTATGTGTGAGCGAATATTCGATTGCAGGGGTGAGCAATTCAATGCATCGCTCTAGCGCAACAGGTATATGTTGATGTGTCATCTCGCTCCCCCTTTCCCTACTTTGTAAAACTGATTAAAAGTTCCGAAGTTTTTCTGTTGTTCCGATTTCTCTAGTTAGGTCACCGCCGACCGACGGATCGTGGGGGGAACGGCGCCGGGGAAGTGACGTCGTTGATATGAAGTCGGCGATGGCCTAACGAGAGAATTCCTATGTAGTTGTGACTGGTTTTGTTTTGGATTGTTTAAAAGAGTCCGGGTAACACCTCCGTTGAGACATCGGCGAAGCCCTTCTCGCGATCTGCGAGGTAGGTGTTCCAAGCGGCTGAATCCCAGATTTCAAGGCGGGTATTGGCGCCGATAACGACGCACTCTTTTTCTAGCCCGGCATATGAGCGCAGGCCAGATGGGATGGTGACTCTCCCCTGCTTATCTGGAACTTCATCGTGGGCTCCGGCAAACATGACGCGCATGTAGTCGCGAGCGCCTTTTTCGGTCACGGGTGCTTGGCGCATCCGCTCGGTAATCGCGGTGAATTCGCCCATCGGAAATACGTAGAGGCAACGCTCCTGGCCCTTGGTTATGACCAACCCTTTTGCTAAATCATCACGGAAGCGGGCGGGCAAGATGATTCGACCCTTGTCGTCGAGCTTTGGCTCGTGGGTCCCCAAGAACATCTTTTTCCCCTTTTTTCACCACTTGCACGCTCACAATTCCCCCGAATTATGAACATCCACCACTTTACTCCACTTTTCCCCTTTTTCAACCACTTCTTCCCATATTTCTGTATCGACTCTCCACTTCTCCCCCTTAAGTTGACCCGCACCTAAAAATGAAACGAGGCGAGCGCAGAACTATTAGGCTCTCTCCCTTATGGATAAAAGCGAGATTCTCATTGAGGCGAATCAGCTGGTTAAGCGCTACGGCGACTTCACAGCGGTCGACGGCATCAATTTTCAGGTCCGAAAGGGTGAATCCTTCGGTTTTCTAGGCCCCAATGGCGCCGGAAAGTCGACCACCATGCGGATCATCGCCGCCACCCTCACCCGAACCAGCGGTGGGATCACCATCCTGGGCAAGGATCCAGAGAAATTCGGCCCCGAGATCAAGGCCCACCTGGGGGTAGTCCCCCAGACCGATAACCTGGATCAGGCCCTGACCGTCGAAGAGAACCTCTATATATATGGTCGCTACTTCGGGCTTCCCAAGAAGTTCATTAAGCCCAAGATCGAGGAGCTACTTGATTTTGCTCAGTTGACCGATAAGCGCAGCGTTAAGGTTGATGCCCTGAGCGGTGGCATGAAGCGTCGCCTCACCATTGCCCGTGCCCTCATCAGCGAACCAGAGATTTTGATGCTCGACGAGCCCACCACTGGGCTAGACCCTCAAGCCCGCCACATCCTGTGGGACCGCTTGTTCCGCCTCAAGGAGCAGGGCGTAACCCTCTTGATCACTACCCACTACATGGACGAGGCAGAGCAGCTCTGCGATCGCTTGATGGTCATGGATAAAGGTTCGATCATGGCCGAGGACTCCCCGGCAGGATTGATCAAGACTTACTCCACCAAAGAGGTTGTCGAAGTTCGCTTCGGTTCAGATCGAAACGCGGTTGTCGCACCACAACTCCAAGAGTTGGTCGAGCGCATCGAAGTTCTACCTGATCGCATCCTCATGTACGCCGATGATGGCGAAGCGCTGCTTCATAGCCTCAGCCAAAAAGGTTTACACCCACTCACCTCACTCGTACGCCGAAGCTCGCTGGAAGATGTCTTCTTGCGCCTTACCGGACGCTCCTTGATCGAATAACGAACACATGGCTACCAGACAAGGCTCTCTTAAGATCGTAGATGTTCAGCGGATCAAATCGCGTGGAGCGCTTTCCGTAACTGAATCACGCATATTAATTATGCGTAAATTTATTCCCGTCGTTATTTCGATCGCCGTTGCTAACCCAACTCTCTATCTAATTGCAGCCGGCTTGGGCGTTGGAAAGCTAATCAACCATCACTCTGGTGGCGTCGATGGAGTTAAGTACTTAACATTTCTTGCTCCCGCACTACTTGCCACGGCTGCAATCCAAACTGCAATGGATGAAACAGTATTTACAACGATCCAGGGATTTAAGTGGGGCAAAGTTTTCTACGCGATGAACGCCACCCCATTGTCGGGGCGACAGATCGCAAATGGAGTTTTCTTAAGTGCCTTCTTGCGCACGGCCTTCTCCACTGTGATCTACGGAGTGATCATCGATCTCTTCGGTGGATTTAGTAGCCAACGTGGTTGGTTGGCGGTGTTGGTGGGATTACTTGCAGGATCGGCCTTTGGTGCGCTCATGCTTGGTATTTCTGCTTGGATCAGAAATGACGACCAATTCTTCAATATTTTGGGACGTTTTATCATGATGCCTCTCTTCTTATTCTCTGGCACCTTCTATCAACTCTCCACCCTACCGATCTATCTGCGCTGGGTTGGTTGGGCCTCACCGATCTGGCATGCAACAGAACTCGGTAGATACATGACTTACGGCCATCACATCAGCTTCGTGATGTTCATCGTGCACTTTGGATATCTCTTCGCCATGCTCTCGTTCGGTCTCTGGCTGGCATATCGTGAATTTGAAAAGCGGTTAGGCGAATGAGTAGTGATACCGCAGTTTCGATCGCGCAGTCACGCCGCGGACATATTGGCGAGGGAGTCTTCGCTGGTCGTCCTCATGTCTTGCTGGAACGCAGTTGGATGGCCTTTAAGAACTCGGCCTGGATCGCGGTTCTCTCTGGTTTCTTCGAACCCGTTCTTTATCTCTTGTCATTCGGTTATGGCCTCGGGCATCTCATCGGAACCATCTCGCTGCCTGGTGGCCGAGTTGTTAGTTATGCAACCTTTATCGCACCGGGACTCTTAGCATCAAGCGCCATGAACGGCGCGATCTACGACTCCACCTGGAACGTCTTCTTCAAACTTAAATTCGATCGCATCTACCAAGGCATGCTACAGACATCACTGGGTTCAGTTGATGTGGCTTTGGGTGAGATCGGTTGGGCGCTTATCCGCGGACTCGCCTACACCCTGGGCTTCATGTGTATTGCAGTTCCCGCTGGTCTGATTCCAAGTTGGTGGGGAATTCTCGCGATACCAGCTGCGGTCTTGATCGCCTTTGGTTTTGCTTCGATCGGTATGGCGATTACATCCTGCTTCACAACTTTTCAGCAGATGGATCTGATCAATATCGTGATGTTGCCGCTCTTCTTGTTCTCTGGATCGTTCTATCCACTCACCGTTTATCCCGGTTATCTACAAGCGATCCTTAAAGCATCACCATTGTGGCAAGCAATCGAGATGGTGCGTGATTTAACGCTTGGTGTTGTGAGCTGGGGAATTTTGTGGCACGTGCTTTATTTTGCGGTGATGGTTGCGATAGGAGTTACTGCAACCTCAAAGCGACTTACAAAATTATTCTTGCGATAAATTAATTATCGAAGTTGCGGCGCTCCCAGCGTCCCTCTAAGCGATCGCTCCACTTCTGCTTCTTTGGCTTGGGACCGCGATTGGCGCTCTTGCCGAAAGAGATGTTGGTGAAGATGAAGAATGCGCCAGCCAGTGCGATCACAAAGCCGAGCAGACCCACGATGATCAACTTGGCGATCAAGCCGCCAAAGAGGATCGCCATGCCAGCCACCAGTGCCAAGGCGCCATAAAAGACATAACTTCCTTGCTTGGTGCGCGCGCTTCCCGTAAGCGTAGAAACTAGGCGGGGATCTTCTTGCTCGAAGGCCGCTTCCATCTCCGCAAGGAGTTTGCGTTCATGATCTGACAGAGGCATAGCCAAAGAATAGAGCAGGGTTGCCAAAGCGCGCTATCTAGAAAATGACTGTTGCCTCTCAGTTTCCTGAGTGTTCTCGGCCATCTTTGGGGCGCCGGAAGAGTCGGGCCGGGCGGACCGAGGCATCTCCGAACCTGGCCTTCGCCTGATCCATCGCGCGTGTCGCCTCACGCCAACCATTTTCACGCTCCCCCAGCTCAAGTTGAACTGGAGCCCCCTCCGAATCCACAAGACTTTCTAAACTAATTCCAATCAATCGAATTCTGGCTCGATCTAATTTGAGTCCTTGATACAACTTCTTTGCAACTTCATAACACTCCTGCATGCCGTCAATAGGCAAGGTGACTGTTTTGGAGCGCGAGATAGTTTTGAAATCTGCAAAGCGCACCTTGATAGAGATTGTCTGCGCCGACATCGCTCTCGAGCGCAACCTGGCACTCGCTTTCTCGGTGAGGCGCAAGAGTTCTCGCAAGATCTCTTCCTCGTCCTCTAGATCGCGCGAGAAAGTTTCGGCGGCGCTAATACTTTTATCGGGCTCATCAGGAGTTACCGGGCGATAGTCGCGTCCCCACGCTAACTCATACAGGTGGTTTCCGTTCGCTTCACCTAAGGCGCGCACCAGAGTCTGGCGCGGAGTCCTTGCAATATCACCGACGGTGCGTAGCCCCAACCGCAATAACTCCTCGTTGGTCTTAGGTCCAACTCCCCAAACCGCACTGACTGGCAATGGATGCAAGAAATCAATCACCTTGTCGGGATCGACCTCGAGCATCCCATTGGGTTTACATTTCTGCGAGGCAAGCTTTGCGATGAATTTAGTGGTCGCGATTCCCACTGAACAGGTAATTCCCGCTTGTTCATAAACATCGGCGCGGATCTTCTTAGCGATGGTAGGACCGTCGCCGATTAATTTGCGCGAACCTGTGACATCCAAAAATGCTTCATCAAGTGAGATCGGCTCGACTAATGGGGTGTAACTGCCAAAGATCTCCATGATGCTATGTGAGACCTCGCTATAGCGACGATGGTTTGGCACAACAAATATTGCATGTGGCGCCATCCGTTGGGCTCGTCCCACCGGCATCGCGGCACGGATTCCAAATTTACGGGCCTCGTAGTTAGCCGATAGAACAACGCCGCGCGCGCCTGCCCCAACTACTACTGCCTTGCCGCGCAGCGAGGGATCATCTTTCTCGGCGACCGAGGCATAGAAGGCATCCATATCAACATGGAGAATCGTTGCGATCTCATCCATGCTCTGGCTCATAAACTCGCAGATTACGCCACTTCTCGTACGACTCGGTGAGTTCCCACGCCTGCGTCGCTCGCAATGAGACGCCACGCGGACCGGTACGCCGTACCTCACCGCGTACCAAGAACAAAGTGGATGAAAAGATCAGGCTGCCGCTGCTCTGTTGGATATCCTCGAAGAAGGTCACATCGTTACAACCAAATCCATCATCGAGGGTCAGAAAGACCACTCGCTTACCAGAACGGATCGGTGGCATCTGTAGCGCCACCTTTACTCCCGCGACCAAGACAGATTCGCCAGAGCGTTTATGAATCAGATCCGATGAACGCACCGCCCCCACATGGTTGAGGAACTCTCCATAGAACTCCATCATGTGGCGTGATATATCCATGCCGGTGAGATCTAGTTCATGGCGGACCTCTTCTGCCGATGACATCTCTGGCAACCCACTCGCCTCAAGCGGTGGCGGTGTAAGACCGAGCACCATCTGATTAGTGGCAGTGCCGCGCACGCTAACGCTCGACAACTTATAAAGATCTTGTAAGTGCAACAAGAGATCGCGGCGATTTAAATTGCTCTGATCGAGTTGATGTAACTCATCAAAGGCACCGACCATAATCAACGCCTCACATACCGGGCGGCTTGCGCTAGAGCGCGCCACAAAATCTGCTAAATCAAGATAGGGACGCGAGCGCAGAATTCCATCGACCTCACCATCATTGATCCCCGCGATATCGCGCAGCGCCATTCGGATGGCATAACCACGGGCATCAGGTAGTGACAGACTCTTACCGGTGCTCTTTAAATCAGGAGCTAAATATGGCGCGTGGGTATCGCTACCTAGATCAACGCGTTCGACTCGATAATCGCGATCGGATTTATTAACGTCGATCGGCTTGATCGCAATCCCCCACTGCCGGGCTTCATCCAAGATCAAGCGCTTGGGATACATACCTGGATCATGGGTCAAAAGCCCTGCGATAAAGGGGGCCATGTAATGGGTCTTAAGCCATGCCGATTGATAGGTCGGCAGCGCAAAGGCGGCGGCGTGCGCCTTACAGAATCCAAATGAGGCGAAAGATCGCAAGATCTCCCAGACCTCATCGATCACAGCATGGGTATATCCACGCGCCAGCGCTGCGGGATAGAACCAATCGCGTACCTCGATCTGACCTTCGGGGCTTCCCATCTTGCGGCGACGTTCATCGCCCTCAGCCAAGGTACATCCCGACATAATCGCAATAACTTTGATTACCTGTTCATGAAAGACGACAACGCCCTCGGTCTCGTGCAGTACCTCATACAGATCAGGATGAATCAGATCGCGCGGTTTAAAGCCCTGTCTGCCATTAAGAAAGGGAACGATCATGTCGCTCTTTACCGGCCCCGGTCTAAAGAGTGAGATATCGATAATCAGATCGGTAAAGGTATCTGGCGCAAATTTGCCGACGAGTTCGCGCTGCCCCGGACTTTCGATCTGGAATATCCCCAAGGTGCGCGCCGATTTAATTAAATCAAAGGTCGGCGCATCATCGAGCGGGATCGCATCGATATCGACATCTACATCATCAACTCGCTTGATCTCATCGAGCGCATAAGCAATGGCCGATTGCATCCGCACACCTAAGATATCGAGTTTGAGTAAGCCAATCGCCTCCACGTCATCCTTATCGAATTGCAACATGGGATAACCGCTGGCATTAATCTCTAGTGGCGCGTAATCCAGCAGACCAGGATCAGAGAGAACAACGGCGCATGGATGCATCGCCAGATGTCGCGGCAAACCGTCCAACCTACCCGCCAGACTGATCGCCATCTTGAGCATCGGACTATTGAGGTTAAGGCTACGTAGCTCTGGCAGATTCTCGAGAGCCTTTTGAATATTGCGCGATCTAATACGCGGCATCGACTTGGCGATCAGATCAATCTCCATCGGAGCGATCCCCAGCGCAGCCCCTACATCACGGATAGCGTGACGCGCCTTATAGGTTTCGACCATCGCCACGGTAGCCGTCGAACTATTGTCCCCCGGCTTGTATTTGCTGCTCTTAAATCCATAACGTTCAAAGACCGCGCTATAAATTTCTAGCCGGCGATCTGACTCCACATCGATATCAATATCGGGTAACTCTGCGCGCAAGACCGAGCAGAAGCGCTCCATCAATAAACCCTGGCTAATGGGCTCTACCCCAGATATCCCAAGCAGATAACAGATGAGGGATCCCGCACCAGATCCTCGCGCCGCCACCCTGATCCCTCGCGCCCGCGCCATATCGGCAACCGCTGCAACGCTTAAGAAATAAGGCTCAAAGCCCAACGTCGTTACAGTTTCGAGCTCCTCCTCCAGACGCACCGCAGCCTTAACAGATAACTCCCCCGTATAACGCGATAAGGCAGCACGAGTGCGATGACGTAACTCCGATGGATCAGAGATATGTGGCAGATGAATCGCACCAAGCCCGATGTCGCGCCGGGCAGATAAACGCAGCCTCTGCGCCAGATCCTCGGTATCAGCCAACAACCTATTGCCATTGCGCTCTCCGGCAGCGCGTGCAATCTCATCACCCACCCATGCCATCTCGGCGGGATTCTTTAAATATGCCTCACTATTACTGCGCTCTACATGTTTGTAGTGCAACGGCACCAACTTACGCGCCGAATCCAAAACATCAGCAACCGGCCCATCAGTGCGATCAAGCATCCGCACCGCATTAGTCAATATCGCAGGCAAATTGTGATCACGCGCAAAGCCCAACATCCGCGCCGCATATGTAGTCGACAATGGCCCAGTACCCGCCCGCAAGTGCGACGTACACTCAATCACCTGTCCCGCAAATAAATCAGCAGCCGCCCCATAGATAGACATCGCTTCTTCATTACGACGCGCATTAATCGCAGCAGCCAATTGCGAATCAACACCATGCGCCAAAATCAATTGTGATGAGTATTGCGATGCCTCAGTTAAAACTTTGTAAGTAAGTAATTTATCCTCACTCAAATTAATGCTGGTGATCAATCGATATAAAGCACCAAGTCCATCGCCTTGGGCAAAAATAGTGACACGATATTTCTTCTGCAGAAAACTTAAGTTGACCCCAAGGATCGGTGCCAGACCCATCTCTTCACAGCTCTTGGCAAACCTAATCGCCCCCGCAGCACCATCACGATCGGTCAGTGCAATTGCACTAGATCCATGAATGGCAGCTCGCTCCACCAACTTCTGTGGCAGCGCAGTCCCATACTTGAAGGAGTAGCCACTAGCCACCGACAGATGTGTAAATGGAAGTTTCATGAGGGTCGTGATGTGGGGCGGATCTGCCACTTGCCAGTGATTTCATCCAACTCAATCTCAAAGGTTGCCAGCGCCCCCTCAGGGGCCGCCTCAACCCGCCAGATCGCCTTACCCCCATCATCGAAGATCACATCTTCAAGCGGACCCTTCTTAAGGCGACCATCATCGATACGGTTCCACCAGCCACCAGATTCACGCCACCGCGACACAATCGCGTGCACATGAAAGCGCCGCCCCTTATAAATGAACTCCAGCGGCTCACCCTCGGGCGCAATCACCTTGGCCCCAGCAACCCCCGGAACCTCCCCGCCCGTGCCAGTGGTCCCTGGGACGGATCCAGGGGTGTTGGGGGGCGGGTTCATGGCTGATTCGAACATATGTTCGAAAGATAGTCCCCGGGGCTGACAGGGGCAAGTGGGTCAGAATCTGCCGCTTTCACCCCATTAAAAGCTCGTTTAAACGGGTTCGAAGCAATTCAAGCGCACCAATCAACTTTAAAACTAGACAGTGTTGACCCACGGAAAAGCATAGAAAAGTTCATTTGGGACCGGTCGGCATCTTTACTTCATAGATGGAGTGTCCATAGCTCCCCTAGCTCAACAAAAGGGGCTCATTGCCCAAGTTACCTCACATTGAAAGACTTAACTCAACAACTACAGGGGGTATACATGGTCCACAATTATGTCGAAAAATATGCGGTTCCAATGTTTTCAATTGGCCTGCTTTCCTTAGTTCTCGGAATATTTGCTATGAGCGAAAGCCCAACTTTTGGCGCTTCCAAACCAGCAGCACCGGTGCAGACACAATCAGTCACGTTGAATTATCTGACACAAGAAACAGGTTTAGCCGATAGTCCTTGTGGATGGCTAGGAGGATATCAAATTGATCCGCAATATTCGTGGATCACTCTCGCCGAAACTGATGGGAATGGAATTAGCGGAAATCTGAATGTTCAAGAATGTCATGTCACTTTTAAAGTGGTTAAGTAGGAATACATCTAATGACGAATCAAGGTAATTCACATTACCCAACACTGGATGATTGGTTAACAGGCACACCTAGCGATCACATCTGGAAAAAAGTAGTTAGAAGCGATCCACTAGATTCACAAAATCTATTAAATACCATGGAAATGATACTTGCTACTTTAGTTGCTGAAAGTCCCACAAGATTGGCATCATTAAAAGTGCGATTTCAAAATGATGTTGAAGTATCGCATCAGATTGACTTGCGATATGAGTTGTTGATAGCAAGTCGAATAGTTTCCAATGACTTACAAATCGAATTTGGAGATAAAGGTGAAGCAGACATACATATTCTTAACAATGACATTAGAATCGAACTGACTACACGTGCGCGAGACGATGTTCACACTTTGCATGACGAACTAGAATTGGCTTTGGCTGGCTACGAGGTCGTTGTTTGCCTAACCATGCCAGTAAGGCAATTAGCAATTGGAGAGCCAACTCGTAACTCAATAAAGGAAAAAATTTGTTCTGAAGTTGCCACTTTAGCTAACGAAGAAAGTATCACTATCGATCTTCCTGAAATTGGCGGACGAGCCTCTTGCCAAAAGATTAGTCCCCTGGGTGACAGCCGAGTTAGTCTCTCTATTGGAGCTGGGTTGGAGAGTCATATGTCAGATATTCAAAGAGAAGTCTTCAACGTTCTTCGAAAAAAAGAGGAACAATTTCAACGCAATAACTGGAACCCAAATACATTACTTTTTATAGATGTTTCAAGACTTGGAGCCGCTTGGTTAAGGCCGCAATCCGTGTGGCAACAAGTTCTACCAGCACTTGGCGTGGATTGGTCTGCATGCTCTTTTTTAGGAATAGTCATTACTTATACATCTTTGGATACGGCTAGAGTGGATAAATCCATCATCCTGAGACCGGGTCTCAATCAAACACAGATTTCAGAAATTGACAATATTTTGAATTCATTTGATGACACTATTTAAAGATGGTCGAATTGTCCCTCACTATTGGGATTTGCATGTGAGATTCGCAATTCCCGATTGCAACCCACAATGTAAGTACAATCACCTATTGCATTCAAACTATTTATCAGCTAAAAATCTGAAATGAACTATCCACCTTCGAGTTGGCGACCCCTATCTCTAAAGAAAGCGGGCCATTGTGCCGTTTGTGGAGTGAGAATAGAAGTTGCACAGAAAGCGCTTTGGAATCCAGCTGAGCATAAAATCAAATGTCTTACTCATAGTGATTCCGACCGGGCACAGGTCTTTGGCGCCGATCATTTCAATAGTTCTACTGCCTCAACGGGAAATGAAACAGAGATGAACTTAGGAATCCCTGGTGGATCGGCAAAAGCCCAGGCTGACAGAAGAATCAAACAACGCCAGGATCGGTTCAGTGAGCGCTTTCCTAAAGCAGGTAAATATCTATTAAAAATTTTTCCGGAGCCGCAAAGCACAAGGGCTTGGCAAGCGGGTGCCGAAGGAGAAATAGGAGCTGGAAAAGAGCTAGCGAAGTTGGCTTCGATTTATGGATTCAAGGTGCTTCATGACAGGTTGATCCCCGGTAAAAAAGCAAATATCGATCACATTGCAATTACGAAGTCAGGCATATTCATTATTGACGCTAAGAATTACACAGGATTGATTCGGATCGTCGACAATTCTGGATTGTTAGACGAACCAAATCCAAAGCATTATGTGGGAAACAGGAATTGCACCCACTTAGTACATGGAATGCATTATCAAATCGATATCGTTCAAAGGGTTTTGCGAAATCAATCAATTGAAATGCCCGTCACGGGTGTTCTAGCTTTTTACAAAGGGGATTGGGAATTATTGAGCTCAATCTTCCCTCAAGAAGTGATCCAGGGTGTGCTTATAAACAATAAAGGCATAGAAAAAATCTTAAATAGAGAGGGCAGTTTTACTCTCGAAGAAATCGACCGTGTGACAAAAGCTTTGGCTAGCAAACTAAAGCCTGCGAGTTAGTCGCTCTTACTCAGCCACCAAAACAACCCTGGTCACATCAACCGCGCGTACGCGGAGTACCTGCTCGGCCTGAGTCTTGCCACCATAGAAAACGAACCAGCCATCTTTGAGTTCGTAGGCGACAGCTTTAACGTGTTCGCTTGGCTTATCGGCGTAATACTCGATTTGATAGGTATTAATTTCCATGAGATCTCTTTTCGCTTAGAGGTTAATGGTATCTGTGATGAGTCGCACCGGGATAGGTGCATAGATGTGGGGATAGAACTCCCCCGCTCCCCCATCTTCGAAGCGGACCTCGATGCCTTCGTGGGCGAGGGTTGCTTGGCTTATTACTAATACGACCAAGTTTTCGTTGGAGTTTCCGTAGACAAAGTTTTTAGTCTCTTCCAACTGGATTGCGGTCGAGGCATGAATGAATCCAACTTCTTGGAAGGATTTGCCTTTGGTGGATCTGTCGTAGGTGCCGGTTAATTGGGCGTGAGTCCACTCGGGTTTTGTGGTGACGTGATAAATCAGATCAGAACTAAAAGTGTCCCCTGATCCCTCAACCATAGGGACACTTTAGTGCTCGCGTGATTTAGATCTATATAGCTATTTTTTGGAGAGGGCTTTACCGAGGATGATCCCGATTGCGAGGGCGATCGGTGGGAAGATCCAGTAGGCCAAGGACTTTGCTTTACGCCAGTTTGGTGAAATCTTTTTGCCGCGCAGCACGCGGGCTGAGGAGCGGCGGCGCATTCTGGCGAACGAGTAGACGAACCAGCAGATCAGAATTGCCATGGCACCAAAGGGAAGGAAGAGCGGCCATAAAGGGGTCTTCCAATTATTGTGCTGGCCCACAACTAGGACTGTGGTGCTGGCGATGATTAAGTAGAGCAACCACCAGAACGAGCGCAGGCGGTAGAAAGGCGTTAGTAATTTAAAAGGTGTCAGGGAGCTGCGGATGTTATCGATGATCGCAGCATCGGCGGGATTGGCGATGTAAGAGAGTTCGGCCTTATGTCGGCGCAAGGCAATGGTGACTGTGGGGTTTTCAGTCAGGATCGAAAGGTGGGACATTTCGAATTTAGTGGCATCCACTAGGTCTTCTACGAAGTCGGCGTTAACGCCATCTCCTACGCTGATTGTGACCGATCCACACCAGCGCTCCCATTCATCGACAAGAGCTGAAAGATCATCGAGATGGAGCTTTATATGCCCTAAAGATTCGCGACGTCTGCGAAGGTGTTCTTTCTTCTCAGAGTGAATCGCCATTGTAGAAAGATACTAAATCGAATACCTGATTTCTATGAATTTATGTTTGATTCTTAAACTATTTACTTTCAATAGTTTAAATCTAGTAATGCAAATAACTTGCGAAGGAATTAAATGCCTTGAGATGGGTTTGAAGGAGGCTCTTCGTCGTAGTAACTGTTGTTGGCCTTGCGACTCTTACGGACGATCCGCGCTGATGTGGTCGAGTCCAATTTTTGATAGGCATAGATGAACCAACCCGACAACAGGATCAAAGTAACGAGCAGGACTATAAGTACAGAGCCGGGAAATGGCGGCGGTAGAGGTGGAAGTGGCGGCGGAGGTGCCCCATTTGTTGTTGCAGGGGGCAGCGGCGCTTTTTGAAAGCCATGGAAGTGATAGTCAAGAAAGAAGGCCACGGTAATAAAGAGGACGTAGATCCAGGCCCAAAAAGCCCTCAGTCGGTAGAAAGGAATGGCGATCTTAAATGGTTTGAGAGAACTCTTGATCGTATTGATGGTCGCGGATGTCTGGGGATCATCAATATAAGCAACCTCGGCCTTGTTATATTTTAAAGAGATGGCAGTGGCGGGCTCTTCTGTCCGAATAACGAGATGATCCACCTCGTACTTAGTGGCTTCGTAGAGATCATCGGCGTAGTCAGCGACAACCCCGTCACCAATTCCAATGGTGACTGAACCGCAGATGGTCTCCCATCGGGAGATGAGGCGGCCAAGATCTTCAACGCTCATTCTGATGTGACCGAGTGGATAGCGGGCTCTGCGCGTTATGTCATATCTCTTCGAGTGCAAGCCCATTGGTCTACGGTACAAGTCCAGCCCTGTTATTTCAGGCTGAAAACTATAAATTCACTTTGGTGATGAGGTATTCATCCACTTGACCGACATAACTACGGCAAGATGTGACCGTGAATGCGGTGCTGGCAATTCTGAGTGGCATATTTATTGGATCTGTATTGGGATTCGTTGGAGCTGGCGGAGCTTTAACATCCGTCCCCATTTTGCTCTACATCTTTCACTTCACTCCAACACAAGCCACCACTGCAGCGCTCGGTATCGTCTTCTTGGCAGCATTTTCTGGTGCGCTTCCCAAAATGCGGACACATGAGGTCTTGTATCGCGAGGCCTTCTCTATTTGGGGTATTGGACTAGTCACCAACATTGGTGGCGCTGAGCTCTCAAAGCATCTGCCCAACTCTTTCATCACTACAGGATTTGCCGTCATTCTTGTTGTTGCCGGAGCAGCGACAATGCGAGGACCTATTAAGGCCGATGTAGAACGACGTATGCCATTAGGTGTACTGATCGCAATCGCTCTGACCATCGGCGCTATGACTGGAATCTTTGGAGTCGGCGGAGGTTTTCTTGCCATCCCTATCCTGGTTCTCTTTTATAACACCCCGCAGAACAAAGCCGCTGGCACATCTCTGCTGATCATCTCTATCAACTCACTCACGTCTTTTGTTGGGCATCACGCGGTCTGGCACGAGGTCAAGTGGGGAATCCCCATCGGCATTGGAGCAGTAGCCGTTGCCGTCTCGCTCGTCGCTTCGCATAACACCAAGCGCGTACCTGTGCAGTTGCTACGTCGCTCTTTCGCTTACCTACTCTTTGCCCTCTCAATATTCACTATCGCTAAGACCTGGATATTCCACGCATAAGGCGCGGTGATTGAGGGGCTAGTAAAGTACCCCGCATGGAACTTGCCTACGAGAGCCACGGTGCAGGTCAACCGCTGATCTTGTTACATGGCATGGGTTCGGCATCAACCGCATGGAAAAGTATTGCCCCTGCGCTGCAAGAGAAGTTCCGAGTCATCACCTTTGATCTACCAGGACACGGAAAGTCAACCTTTGATCCCAACCAAGCCATGGATCCTTATTCACTCGCACTCTTGATAAAAGAGCAGATGGATCGGCTGGAAATTGAGAAGGCGCATCTCTCTGGAAACTCATTAGGTGGTTGGATTGCATTGGAATTTGCTGCAGCGTTTCCAGATCGGACGTTGAGTGTTATCGGGTTGGCTCCTGCTGGTTTGTGGTTAGTGCCGTCAACGCATCGCACCGCGATTGGCGCATCATCGCGCGCAATGGCCCACTACACGTATAAGTACGCAGATACTTTGATGAAGCAACAATGGGCGCGCAAATTGGGATTCTTTGAGGTCAGCCCTAAATGGCGTGAACTCCCCCACGAAGTTATTGTGGATGCGGTTGTCGCTTACGGATCATCCGAGGGTTACTTCCCGGCTTGGGATGGAATGCTGAAGCGTCGCTTCGATAAAAATATCTCGGCTGATATTCCAGTAACAATTATTTTTGGCGACAGCGATAACACTTTGCCGGCTCAGACGATGCAGGAGCGGACCTTGGCTCCCGCACACGCGCGTTGGGTAACGCTCTCCCAATCAGGACATGCCCCTATGTGGGATAGCCCAGATGAAGTAATCGCCGAGATCATTCATACCGCAGCTTTAGTCCAATGATCACCGTCATTTATTTGTGGCGGATCCCCTCTCGATCTTTTCCGCGCGCCATATGGCATATGGCGAGTGATCGAATACCTCTCAAAAGAAATCCTGCGATCTCTTTCTTCAAATTAATCGGAACTGGCACCGGTCAAACTTTTACCCCACGAGATGCCGACCCGACACTCTGGGGATTGATCATCACGATTAAGGAGTCAGAGCTCGACACCTTTGATGGGAGCGATCTGGTAAAGGCATGGCGCAGATTCTCTCTGGCCGAGTCCCGTTATGTGGCAACTCCGATCTCGGTTCATGGCAGTTGGTCTAAGGCACAACCTTTTGCGGCAGATAAAGACCTGGCAAAGAGCTGGGAGGGCAAGGTGCTGGCAATAACTCGGGCGCGAATTCGCTGGCGCAAGAATCTGCAATTTTGGCGCGCGGTGCCTCCAGTCATTGAAAGTCTGCGCGGATGTACAGGGGTTGAGAGCGCCATCGGCATTGGTGAGGCGCCTATCGGATTGCAAGGCACACTTTCAGTGTGGAGTAGCAGCGCTGCCGTCAGGGAGTTCGCCTACAAGGGTGCGGCTCACTCTGCCGCGATTGCTCAGACACAATCCCAAAAGTGGTACTCCGAAGAATTATTCGCTCGTTTCGCCCTGCTCGAGGTTCGCGGCTCTACTAGCTCTGCCAAGTAGGGCAGAATTAACGGGTGACCACGCACCAGTTTCGCCCACGCAGGTATTCGCGGCGATCTGTCTCGTCTAAACAACTTGGTCTTCTCTATTTTGGAGTTTTGGCAGTAATTGGTCTCCAAATCGCCTATCCCCTCGTTCACGGAGATGTTCTGCGAGATATAACTCTTGCCACGGTTTATGTTGGCGCAGCAACGATGATCTTTCATGCATTCTTGGTCTACGGCCCACTCTTCTCCTCTCTCTTTACCATCATCACCTTTGCTTACGGACTTGCGATTGAAACTGTCGGTGTTAAATCCGGCTGGCCATTTGGGCGCTATCACTATGACCATTCGCTCGGAGTACAAATATTTGGAGTACCACTACTCGTTCCTTTTGCATGGATCATGCTCTCCTATCCAATATTTATTGCAGCACGTCGTGCCGCAGCGCACTGGGTCTTCATCTACGGCGGAGTTGGTCTCATGATCTGGGATCTATTTTTAGATCCACAGATGGTTGATGCAGGTCGTTGGAGTTGGAAGATGGTCGGTCCTCACGTTCCTTACGAGCCGATGATTCCGCTATCTAATGCGGCAGGTTGGCTCTTTGCAGGGATGGGGCTAATGGCGCTGTTGCAGGCGCTCTTGTCGAAGGATCGGCGCAAGAACTCCATCAACTCCCTCGCCCCAGACATTCTGCTCTTCTGGACCCTTATCGGAGGAGTGATCGGCAATATCTTCTACTTCCATCACAAAGATATTGGCATCTATGTGGGAGCACTCTTCTTTGTCTACCTCATCCCCTACATCTTCCAATTACGCTTTGGTAGACCAGATACTGCATAACCTATGTTGGTAATTCTCCTTCTTACTGCAATTCCACTCTGCTTTGTGGTGGCCAACTCGTTAACCATGCGCAAAGTAAGTAACAAGGACGCGGCATCCGTTGACAGCAAAGTTTCGATTCTGATTCCTATGCGCAATGAAGAGAAGAATGTCGCGGGTGTCCTTGAATCTGTTTCAACAACAGAGTTCTTACCTCACCACGAAATCATCGTGCTCGATGATCACTCAACCGATGCCACCTCAAACTTGTTAACAGACTTCGCAGGCATCCAGAGTTTTTCTGGGATCGAATTGCCAGAGGGTTGGCTCGGTAAGAATTTTGCCTGCCACCAACTGGTGACTTACTCAACTGGCGATTACTTGGTCTTTGTAGATGCTGATGTGCGCCTTACCAAGAACGCTATCGCCGCAGCAATTACTGATATGAATAAATTTGGCTGGGATTTCATCTCGCCCTACCCCAGACAGCTGGCAGGTACCTTTTTTGAGAGGTTGATCCAACCACTTCTGCAATGGTCCTGGCTCTCGTCTGTTCCTCTGCGCTATGCCGAAAGAGCCAAATTTCCCTCTATGGTGATTGCCAACGGTCAGTTCTTAATCGTTCGGCGTGAGACATACATTAAATCTGGGGGACATAAAGCGATCCGCCACGAAGTCCTCGATGACCTAGAGCTGGCCAGACTATTAGTGAAGAGTGGATTTAAAGGTGGAGTTGCTGAAGGAAGCGCTGTCGCCTCTTGTCGGATGTATAACAACCAAGAAGAGCTCTTTGCCGGTTATACAAAATCGCTATGGCGCGCCTTTGGATCTGCCTTCGGAGCGATTGCAACCTCGATCTATCTCTTTGTGACAGGTGTTTTGCCGCTACTCCTTGCTCTCTCTGGTTTTCGCATAGCGTGGTTAGGTTATTTCGCGGTGATCCTCTCGCGCTTGATCTGCGATCTCCGCACCCGCAGTAGGAGTAATTCGGCTTTATTGCATCCGTTGGCTATCGTGACGCTCATCTACTTAATTGCAAGATCCTGGTATCTGAAATCAACCGGCCAACTCGTGTGGCGCGGACGGAGCGTGGCGTAAGTGTCCAAAATCGTTGTCGTAGGTGCAGGCGTCGGTGGCATGACTGCCGCGGCTCGCCTAGCCAAACAAGGACACGAGGTCTCTATTTATGAAGCCTCAGATCGCACCGGCGGCAAATGTCGCACCGAGTGGATCGGCGATTATGCCTTCGACACGGGGCCATCGCTCTTAACTCTGCCCGCCATCTTCAAAGACTTCTTTATTAAGACCGGGCCACGCTTTGAACGAGTACTCAATATTCAAGCCGTGAATCCCGCATTCACTTATAACTTTGCCGATGGCAAGAGCGTGGACTTTGTAAATCTCGACCTGCCTAAAACCTGCTCCGCAATAGATGCAGCGTTAGGTGTTGAGGCCGGTAACGCCTGGCACTCCCTCATGCAGCGAGCAGAGGTGATGTGGGATATCTCGCGCGTCCCCTTTGTGCAATCAGAACTCACCTCAGTGTGGTCACTGCTCAAGCGGCGAGATTTAATTCGTGGGATCAAACAGATTGCACCGCTCAAATCTCTACGAGGAGTTAGTAACGAGTACACCAAGGATCCCCACATTCAAAAGATCATCGATCGCTATGCGACATATACAGGCTCAGATCCTCGCAAAGCACCGGCGGCTCTGCTGACGATTGCATTTGTAGAGGCAAGTTTTGGGGCGTGGCATCTAGCGGGTGGAATCGGCCAATTGAGCGTCGCCCTAGAAGATCGCTGTCGGTTGCTCAACATTGATATTCACCTCAACTCCCCTGTTGCGAAAATAAATACCCAATCGGGTGCCGTAACGGGCGTGACCTTGGCGAGCGGTGAATTAGTTAGTTCTGATCTTGTGGTTGCAAACGCTGATGCTGAGATCGTTTATAACCAACTACTAGATCAAAACGTTAGAGCGGCGAGACCCGAGCGTAAGAAGTTGAAGCGCGCCGAAAAGTCCTTGGCAGGATTCTCGCTCCTTCTTGGATTGGATAACTCCAAGATTGAAGGCGCTGCGCCTCGGCTCAACCACCACACTATTTATTTTCCGGAAGATTACGATGCAGAATTCGATGAGATCTTTACCCAATATGTGCCCGTACAAGATCCCACCATTTATATCTGCGCACCCAATGATCCTCTGATGGTCAAACGCGAAAATACCGAATCGTGGTTCGTGCTAGTAAACGCCCCGCGCCATGATCCCGAGGAGGGTTGGGATTGGAGCAAGGGCGGTGCGGAGTATGCCGCGAAGATCATTGCAAAACTCGATGCGCTTGGTCTGCGAGTAAGCGAACGATTGGATGTAATGGAGTTTCGAACTCCGCTTGACCTGCAGAATGCGGTTCACGCGCCCGGAGGTTCTATCTATGGCACCTCGAGCAACGGCGCAATGTCGGCATTCTCGCGGGCTCGCAATCGCTCCCCTGTAAAAGGACTCTTCTGTGTAGGTGGATCAGCTCACCCAGGTGGAGGGTTGCCTCTTGTTGGAATGAGCGCTGAGTTAGTCGCCGACGCTATCGGGGGCACTCAAACGGGTATGACCACTGCGCATCACAGTCACTAAAGCAACACCTTGTTGCACCGCCCAGACAGTGGCGAGAGTTGTCGCAGCGGCGATATTTAAATCAAAGGCAATAATCGCTAGCGCCAAGAAAATTGCTCTCACTGGCCGCTCTGCAAATGTCACCACATCAATGCGGTAATCGCCCAAACCAGCTATACGAGCTCGGGCATACTCTTGGGTGAAGGCAAAGACCCACGCTGTTCCGACAATCCACGCTGGAGCACCTAACTTATAAAACGCAAGTGCCCATAGCGTCTCTCCCAAGCGATCACAGACTGCATCCACCATCGCGCCACGGGTGCTCGCCTTGCCACTCAGGATCGCAACAGTTCCATCAATTCCATCACTCACTAACGAGAGCGCCAATAGCGCAATGCAATAATCTCGGCGCGCCTCTGTATAAGTAAATACCGCAGCGATCACCCCGAGGATGCTCAACACATTTGGCGAGACTTTAATCCTTACCAATGGGCGCGAGATTGCAAAAGAAATTATCAGCCACCATTTAACGACTCCAGTTACGCGAGCGCCGCCATGTAACTCGCTCCAGCGTTTGAAATACTCTGCACGATTCATCGCAGCCCAAGATTCTTCATGATCTCAGCGGTAGCAGAAGCCTTGTTCATAGTAATGAAATGTATTCCAGGTGCTCCTGCAGAAATTAGCTCGTTACAAAGTTGAGTAGCAACCTCAATGCCTAATTCGACGACTGCCTTCTCATCATCTGCAACATTCATAAATCGATCCACGATGTCAGTTGGGATCGGTGCGCCGCTCAACTCGGCCATCCGGGCAAATTGCTTTACGTTGGTGACAGGCAATACTCCGGCGATAATCGGCAAATGCGACCCGGCATCAGCGAGCGCGCTAACGAGCCGGTGATATGCCGCGCTATCGAAGAAGAACTGCGTAGTCGCGAATGTGGCGCCCTTCGCCTCTTTACGCAGGAGTGCATTTACATCTTGTTCAAAATTGCCATGCGATGCTGGATGGACATCCGGAAATGCACCTACGCCGACTTTAAAGCCGCGTTCGGCTGCAAGTTCCACAAGTTGCTCTGCGTGATCAAAGCCACCAGGGGTAGCTATCCATGGAGCGCTTGGTCCTCCAACTGGATCACCGCGGACAGCCAGAATGGTGTCGATCTGGGCTGATTGATACTGATCTAATATCGCAATCAATTCATCTTTGGTGGAGCCGACGCATGTCAGGTGAGCAACCGTTGGAATGCCAGTGCGCTGCGTTAATTGGGTAGCAATCCGCAAAGTGCGGTCTCGTGTTGAACCACCTGCCCCGTAGGTCACCGAAATGAAATCTGGCTTCAATGGTGCGAGCTGTTCGACCGCAGACCATAGGCGTGTCTCCCCCGCCTCATCTTTTGGAGGAAATAGCTCTATTGAAAAAGTAGGGCGAGAGACCGTAGGTCTGGCTTCGGTTCTCTGGTTCATAGCGAAGCAGGGTACCGTTACTGCGTGGATTTTGAAGGCATTGGCGGGTTAACGGCAGAGATCAATACCTCACTCTCTCAATTTTTCGAGCATGAGTCGGGCTATCTGCAAAGTATTGGCAGCGAGTTAAATCCAGTGGCAGATGCCCTTGGCCACTTCTTACTAGATAGTGGAAAGCGTCTGCGCCCACTCTTTGCGAGTATCGGCTTCCTGGGAGCTGGCGGCGAATTAACTCCGAAGATTATCCGCGCCGCCTCCAGCCTAGAACTGGTCCATGTCTGTGCCCTGATTCACGACGATGTGATGGATGCCTCCGATACCCGTCGCGGAGCCCCAGCCATCCATAAACAATTTGAAGCGCTTCACCAATCCGAAAAATTGCACGGCAGCAGCGAACAATTTGGCGTTGCCGCAGCGATCTTGCTCGGAGATTTAGCTCTGATCTGGGCCGCCAAAGCTCTGCACGAGTCAGGCGTCCCTGCTGAACTCATTCTGCGCTCTCTGCCTTTTTATGACGAGATGCGAGTAGAACTCATGGCGGGTCAATACCTTGATGTCTTTGAGCAGGCGCTTGCCAGCGAGAGCGTTGAGCGATCACTCAAAGTCGCTCGTTATAAGTCCGGCAAATACAGTATTGAACGCCCACTCCACTTCGGTGCTAGCTTCGCGCCTGGCTTTAGCTCAGCCATTATCGATACCTACTCCGACTACGGTCTCCCGCTCGGTGAGGCTTTCCAATTGCGTGATGATGTCATCGGCGTCTTCGGAGATCCAGTTAAAACAGGAAAACCTGCCGGAGATGATCTGCGCGAAGGCAAGCGAACCGTTCTTGTGGCCACCACCCTCTCCAAAGCTACGGAGAGCCAGCGCGCTACATTTTTGGAACTCTTCGGTCGCAAAGAGTTAGATATTGATCACATCAACACCTTGCGAGAGATCATTGTCGATACCGGCGCGCTCAACGAACTTGAATCACTCATCAGTGAGATGACCTCCAAAGCGCACGATGCGTTGGTACGTGGTGGAATTACCCCTGCCGCCGTCGAACTTTTAACGCAGATGGCGATCGCGGCAACTCAACGTAGTTCCTAGTTATAAGGGGTTTTCAGTGCGCCAGACAAAGGGCAAGAGCGACCACGTTGTAATTGTGGGCGCAGGTCTTGGAGGGCTAAGTGCGGCTCTGCGTTTAGCAGGAGCTGGTCGCAAGGTCACGGTTATTGAACGTGAATTGGTGCCAGGCGGTCGCAATGGATTGTTACAACGTGACGGCTATTCATTTGATACTGGACCCACAGTTCTGACTATGCCGTCCCTCATTCAAGATGCTCTTTCGTGTGTTGGTGAAGATCTCAAGGATTGGCTAGAACTTATTCCCGTCGATCCGCTCTATCGCGCTTTTTATCACGATGGCTCGCACTTAGATGTGCACGCTGATACAGCTCGGATGCAAGAAGAGATCGCAACGAAAATTGGAGCAGCCGAATCCGCAGGTTATGCAAAATACGTTGACTTTGTCACCAAGTTATACAAGTACGAGATGAACGATTTCATCGATCGCAATATCGATTCGCCATTGAATCTGCTCACACCTAACTTGGCCAAACTGATAGCTCTAGGTGGATTCCGAAAACTTGCTCCTAAAGTAAATGATTACCTCAAAGATCCACGCACTCAAAAGGTCTACTCATTCCAGGCGATGTATGCCGGGGTGAGTCCACAACAAGCGCTCGCTATCTACGCAGTTATTGCCTATATGGATTCGGTCAACGGCGTCTTCTTCCCTAAAGGTGGAATGCATGCAGTTCCTCGCGCGCTAGCAGGAGCTGCTGCAAAGCATGGGGTTACCTTTAAATATGGCACATCGGTCACGACAATTGAGAAGAGCAATGGTCGTGCGACTGCTGTAGTGACTGACTCCGGGGAACGCATTGAGTGTGATGCACTAATACTTAATCCGGATCTGCCAGTTGCCTATCGCGAACTGCTTGGACAGACCCCGCGCAAGGTTACCCAACTTAAATATTCACCTTCCTGCGTGACGCTCTTGGTGGGAACTAAGAAGAAGTACGACCACTTGGCGCATCACAATATTCATTTTGGTGATTCATGGGATGGCGTCTTTGATGAACTCATCAACAAGAAGACTTTAATGACCGATCCAAGTCTGCTCGTCACAGTTCCAACACATGACGATCCATCACTCGCACCTGCGGATCGCTCCTCGTATTACATCCTGTTCCCAACTCCCAACTTGGATGCCAAGATCGATTGGCACAAGGAGGCCCCGCGATATCGCGATGAGATGTTGCGAGTTATGGAGTCGCGCGGATATACCGGCTTTGCAGAGTCAATCGAAGTCGAAGAGATGACCACTCCCCTCGATTGGCAGGAGCGCGGCATGGAACGAGGTGCGCCTTTTGCTAGCGCCCACACCTTCTTCCAGACCGGACCATTTAGACCGCGGAACATGGCACAGGGTTTTGAAAATGTGGTCTTTGCTGGTTCTGGTACTCAACCAGGAGTTGGCGTCCCTATGGTTCTGATTTCAGGACGCCTTGCAGCTGAAAGAATTGTAGGAGCGGTTAAGTAACGTGGATGAGTTAACCGCTGCGGGAATAACCGACCCAGCACTTCGCGCCTCTTACGCAGAGTGCAAGCGCCTTAACTCTTTGCACGGCAAGACCTATTACTTAGCCACGTTGTTGCTCCCTAAGGAGAAGCGACCTCATGTGCATGCTCTCTATGGATTCGCACGTTACGCAGATGAGATCGTCGATGACCTTGCTTCAACTTTAACAATTCCAGAGAAGGCAGCGCTCTTAAAAGAGTGGGGCGATGGAGTGCTCCACGATATTCAGCAAGGTACAAGCAGTGATCACATTGGCCGCGCCTTGGTAGATACAGTTCGACGTTTTGATATCCCCATCTCGTATTTCGAAGCCTTCTTACACTCAATGACGATGGATCTTTCGGTCACTCACTATCAAACATACGACGACCTGATGGAGTATGTATACGGAAGCGCTGCGGTAATTGGATTACAGATGGTTCCTATCTTGGGTTATAGCGATAGTGCGGCCTTTGCTGCCGCAGAAAAACTCGGTATCGCATTTCAACTTGCCAACTTCATTCGCGATGTCGGTGAGGATTTAGATCGTGGCCGTATCTACTTGCCGCTTGAGGATCTGGCTGCCGTTGGCGTTACCCCCGAAATTTTGGCAGAGCGCAAACTAACCCCTGAGATCAAGCGCGCTCTGGAATTCCAGATCGCCAGGGTTCGCCGCTTGCAATCTGAAGCGAGCGCAGGAATTGAACTCTTGGATCCGGTGAGCCAGCCCTGCATCTTGGCTGCAAGCGAGCTCTACTGCGGGATAGTGGATGAGGTCGAAAAAATTGATTACGAGGTATTTACCAAGCGAGCCACCACATCGACCTGGCGCAGATTGAAAGTTGCTGGACCCGCCTTCGCTAAGGCCTTGCGCGCGCGTCGAAAGGCTAAGCGCTAGAGTTACCTCCAACGGGAGCCGCTTACGTGGCTGAGAGGACCTGATCGTCAGGTCGACCGTATGACCAGTTCGGTAATGCGAATTGTGGAAGGGGTTTAATCATGCATTCTATAAATCACGCTGTTATGACCGTCATGTTGACCGCATGGGGCTATCAACTCACCTACCTTGAGTTTGTCGCCTTCGTGACCTCGGTCGTTGGAGTTGCCTACGGAATATTCGGTCCGCGCGTTACCTGGCCATGGTGGAATATCAGCAGTCTGCTCTACGCAGGTCTCTTCTTTGAACAAAAATATTATGCGAGTGCGATCTTGCAATTTGTCTTTGTGGCAGGCGGAATCTGGGGTTGGTTTGGTTGGGGCCCTAAAGGTGCCAAGCCTGCAAAGCTCAAGCTGCGCACCAACATTATGTGGATGATCGGATACCTCATCGCATGGTTCTCGCTTTATCCACTCCTTAAGTACTGGGGCGCAGCTGCATCCCTCACCGATGCATTCGGGTTCGTAGGAAGTTGCATCGCTCAGGTATTGATGTGCGTTGAGCGCTATGAAGCATGGCCCCTTTGGTTTGTTGTCGATGGCGTCTACACCTATCAGTTCTGGCATGGCAAGTCCTACCTCACCTCGATTCTTTACTTCATATTTGTGCTGCTTGCGATTGGCGGCTGGAAGCGTTGGCTGCGGGTAGCAAACATCCCTGAAAATGTGATGAAGTAAAAAAGAAATAAATGATCCTCACCATTGATGGCGTTGCGGGGGCTGGCAAGACCACCCTCGCTCGCTACATGCAGGGCGAATACGAGGGTCGTATGAGCGTCTACATCGTCCACATGGATGATCTCTACGATGGTTGGAGCGATCCCTTTGGACCCGCCCTCGAAAAAAAACTCTTAGCAATCGCCGAAGCGCATAACGAGAAGAGACCACTCGAATTAACCAAGTACGACTGGATCAATGACTGTGCGGGTCCCGCTTTTACCGTGCCTCCTGTGGAATTGCTGATTATTGAAGGAGTTGGCTCTGGGCAGAGTTCCATACGAGAATTTGTTGAAACCAAGATATGGATTGACTTAGAACCAATCGTTGGCCTTCGCCGAGTCCTCGCCCGAGATGGATTTGAGATTGAAGAGCAGATGCGCAGGTTCTTGCAGCAGCAGGAGATTCATTTTGTGCGGGAAGGCACGCGCGCTGCCGCTGATTTCCACCTGAATGGGCTGCACTAACCTCTAAGATTTAAGCGTGTCAGATCTATCCGGCGAAATTATCGATAATCGCTATGAGCTCCTCTCGCTCATAGCCGCCGGAGGCATGGCTTCGATCTATAAGGCCACAGATCTGCGGCTAGATCGGTTTGTTGCGGTCAAAATCATGCACCCGCACCTTGCCAATGATGAGGAGTTCGTCAATCGCTTCATCCGTGAGGCGAAGGCGATCGCCGCACTTTCACATCCCAATATCGTCTCCATCCAGGACCAAGGTTGGAACGAGGGTGGAGCGCCTGCCGTCTTCATTGTGATGGAATTTATCGACGGACAAACCTTGCGCGATCTGCTCTTTGAGAAGGGTCGCCTAACCCCGAGCGAACTACTGCATTACATGATTCCCGTCGTGAGCGCCCTCTCGCAGGCGCATGGGTTGGGTATTAACCACCGCGACTTAAAACCAGAAAATATATTGATCTCGAAAGATGGTCGAGTCAAAATTGCAGACTTTGGTCTGGCACGCGGTGGCTTGCTGGGGAGCACGATGACCGTTGAATCAAGCGTGGTCTTAGGAAGTGTCTCCTACCTATCCCCCGAACAAGTTGAGCGCGGAATATCTGATGCGCGCAGTGATATCTATTCACTAGGAATTATGTTCTTTGAACTGCTCACCGGCAGTAAGCCATACGACGGTGATACTCCGATTCAGATTGCCTTCAAGCATGTGAATGAGCGAGTACCTGCTCCCTCCACCTTGGTGGATGGAATACCCCCTGCTCTTGATGAGTTAGTTCTCCGCGCAACCTCTCCAAATCCAGATCATCGCCAGAAAAATTGCACTCAACTTCTGGAAGAGTTACAGCAGATTCAGATGGAGCTTGATCCTAAGCGAACACAATTAAGTTTGGATCTCGACCTCCCGCTTCCGACTCCAACGCCTAAACGCAAAGGCGCCAGGCCCGAGGTACGCGTCGGAAATACATTGGTTACCAGAATTAAGAGCATGACCGAACCTACTCGCGTCAGAAATACCAACACCAAGCCAACGTTCATCCCTGAAGGAAAACTAGAAAGAAATACTGAGGTACCTGCTTTGAGTCATAGCGGAGAAATTCGTCGCAAAACTTCTAAAAGAGTGAGACGCAATCGAATTAGATTTCTCTCCAGCGTCGTCGTACTTCTTCTCATCGGTGCGGCTTATTACTTCTTAATTGGCGCCGGAAGCGGCGTCTCCATCCCATCGGTGGTCGGTATGAATCAAACGGATGCAACAAGTGCGCTTTCCAGTATCGGCCTTAAAACAGTTGTTGCGCTCAAGGAGATTGATTCTGGCGTGCCTGCCGGTGAAGTTATCTCCTCCTCCCCAGGTGGCGGAGCCCACCTCAAAAAGGGCGGGACGGTTGCACTAACGATCTCACTGGGAGCACAAGTAGTGCCGACCCCAACTCCTACACCGACGCCTACCCCAACGCCGTCCAACACCCCAACTCCAACACCAAGCTCTTCAAGTAGCCCAGTACCAGTAACTATTAAGTCCTATGTAGGTCTCACAAGTGATCAAGCGCAGAGTGAACTTACGGCACAGGGCATGGTGGTCAATCAAGCCTTCGCCTATAGCGATACCATTGCAATCGGCGATGTAATTTCACAGACGCCAGATGGTTCAACCCCGGTATTGCCTGGAACCACCGTTACTTTGATCGTCTCGCAGGGATCCTCGACCGTTTACATTCCAAATGTTTATTCGCTATCGGGTAGTTATGCCACAACCGAGCTCGAGAATCTGCAACTCAAAGTAGTTGTTCGCAAGATCGGAAATGGCAAGCACGTCACGAACGTATCGCCTAAGGTCGGAACCCAGGTCAAGCGGGGCTCAACGGTGGTCATAACGCTCGGGTAGGCTCGTCCTATGAGTCCAACCAGCACTCCGCGCTTAACTCCTCGTATTGGAGCCCACACTCCAACCTCAGGTGGAATGGCCAAGCGATCTATCGAATACGCCCTCACTACCGAGGCCGAAGCGATCCAGGTCTTTGCATCCAATCCACGAGGTTGGGCGATGCCCGAGGCAAATCTGGCAGCCGATACTGCCTTTAGAGATCGCGCCGCTGAGTTAGATATTCATACTTACGTGCATGCTCCATTTCTCATCAACCTCGGCTCTCCTACTCAAAGCACCTACGAAAATTCTCTCGCTTCAACGGCATACTCGCTCAAGCGCGCCCGAGAGATCGGTGCCTTGGGAACTGTTATACATACCGGCTCTGCAGTCGATGAGACTCACGTTCCTACTGCATGGAAGCAGATTAAAAAGGGCATGATGCCTGTGCTCAAAAAATTAAAGGATGAGGATCCTTGGTTGCTCTTGGAACCGACCGCCGGACAAGGTCAATCTCTGGTTAAGAAACTCGATGACCTCATCATGTACTTTGAAGCTCTCGAATGGCATCCCAAAGTTGGCGTCTGTCTCGACACCTGCCATGTCTTTGCTGCGGGTCACGACATCGCCAAAAAAGGTGGAATGGCCGAGACGCTTGATCTGCTCGTCTCGCTCGTAGGTGTTGATCGAATCAAATTAATTCATACCAATGACTCGATGGATGTCTGTGGCGCTCTTAAGGATCGCCATCAAAATCTAGGCGAAGGCGAGATCGGACTTAAGGCCTTTGAGGAGTTAATCGCCCATCCTGCCGTAGCTAATGCCCCGCTTATTCTGGAAACACCTGGTCAAGAGCCAGAGCACGGTGCAGAGATTGCACTTCTGAAAAAAATGAGAAGTAAACGGAAGTGAATTTAAAAGAACATAAATCGATTCCGACCCTGCTTCTTCTGAGCGTCGCGCTGGTTTGGGGTAGCACCTTTGCGATCATGAAAGATTCGCTCGGCAGAATCGATGTGAACTCTTTTCTAGCGTGGAGATTTGTGATTGCAGCGATTGGAATGGCACTACTTCGCCCTCAATCATTTCGCCATATAACACCTGGATTCCTATTACGGGGAATCTGCGCTGGATTGCTGCTGGGTGCCGGATATATTTTTCAGACCTTTGGACTCACTCTCACCACTGTGGCAAAGACCGGCTTTATTACTGGGCTCTACGCGGTATTTGTGCCGCTCATTGCAGCTGCCTTCTTCAAACATCACATCACCAGGATGCAGTGGGTTGCAGTGGGACTCGCAATCACAGGGACAGCGGTCCTCTCTCTCCATGGCTTTGCCTTAGGAAGAGGCGAATTTCTAGTTTTGATCGGCGCCCTCTTCTTTGCCCTGCACATTATCGGACTTGGCAGATGGAGCCCTGGCCGTGACCCTTACGCGCTCACCATGATTCAAATGGCCACGGTGGGTCTCTTAGCCTTTCTCGCCTCTCTCAAGAGCGGTTTTCATGCCCCGCATGATCATGGCGTCTGGGTCGTCGTGATCTACAGCGCGCTGCTCGCAAGTGCCTTCGCCTTCATAGTTCAAACCTGGGCCCAATCATTTATGTCAGCAACTGGCGTCGGGATTATTCTTACAACCGAATATATTTTTGCTGCGATCTTCGGGATTGCGATTGTCCACGAGCAACTCACCTGGAGAGTGCTTGTAGGTGGTGGATTGATGATGACCGGCGTGTACCTCGCAATCCTCTTTGAGGAACCTGTTGATCATGCCAATATTCCCAGCCATGAGAAGATAACCCCATGATTGATCTGCGCTCTGACACAGTTACGAAACCAAGTGATGCAATGCGCGCTGCAATGTCAGTGGCAGAAGTAGGCGATGATGTTTATGGTGATGATGTCACCGCGAATTCACTTGAAAAGCGAGTCGCCGCGCTCTTTGGTTTTGAAGCTGGACTCTTCACACCGACCGGCTCATTAGCCAATCAACTTGCCATTCGACAATTGGTAAAACCTGGAGAAGAGCTCATCACCGAAACTTTCTCCCACATTGTTCGCGCAGAACTTGGCGCAGGTGCGGCATTTAGTGGGATTACTACGCGCACGTGGGAGTCGCCTCGCGGCTCTCTCAAAGCGGCAGACCCACTACGAATCGCCCGACCTGACTCTGGTCCTTACCAAGTTTCAACAACCGCTATCGCTGTCGAAAATACTCACAACTTCGGTGGCGGAACCGTGCAACCTTTGGATGAGATCAAAGCCCTGCGCGCCGAGTCTCTCAAAATGGGACTCACCATGCATCTAGATGGCGCTCGAATCTGGAATGCTCATGTAGCAACTGGCGTCTCATTTGTTGAGTACGGCAAATATTTTGATACCGTCTCAGTCTGCTTCTCAAAAGGGCTCGGTGCTCCAGTCGGTTCAATGGTTCTATCCAACAAAGAACGCATCGCGAGCGCACGAATCTGGCGCAAGAGATACGGTGCAGGAATGCGACAGATCGGAATGCTCGCTGCCGCTGCGCACTTCGCACTCGACAATAACATTGAACGTTTGGCCGATGATCATGCCAACGCCACATCTCTCGCGAAAGCCGTTTCGGCAGTTGCCCCGAAGGTAGTTAATCCCGCTGAGGTTGAAACAAATATTGTCGTTTTGGATCTAACGGGGGCTAATGCAACTGCCGCTGAAATCAACGCTGAACTTAAAGCTGCCGGCATCCTGGCTAGTACGATCGGACCAACGACGCTTCGACTAGTTACTCACTTGGATGTCAGCGCAGCGGATATTGCGAAGGTAAATTCGGTGCTTCCTGAACTAGTGGAGCGCGCCTTCAAAGCGTAAGAGCTCCTCTTTAAAGTGCAGTCCATAGGCATAGTTGCCCAGTTCGCCGCCGGTTTTTACTACGCGATGACACGGAACGATCGGCGCAATGAGATTTCGTGCGCAGGCAGATCCAGCGGCGCGAACCGCATTAGGTGAACCAGCCCTATCTGCGAGCTCGGCATAACTCATGGTTTTGCCAGCAGGAATCTTGCGCATCACTTTCCAGACCGCTTGCGAGAATTCTGGCCCTGGTTGACGGACTTTGATCCCGTTTAAAGCGGCAAAATCTCCATCAAAATAATCTTTGATGAGATCGCTGATAATCGGAATCTCTTTCACCGCTTTAAACCCTAGGTCGTAGTCCGATTTATCCAAGCGGGCGCTGAGTTCGCGCAACGGTCCAAAGCCAGCAGCGAGCAAGACATGCTCGTGAGCGATTAATTGCAAAGAACCTACCGGCGTCTTCTGACTTGCGGTAAAGAGCATTAGCGAAGCGTATTTCAAGGATGGGCCAATAGATAGACCCCAAAAATCAATAACCTTTAACGGTCGCGCAACATCTCCGCTACTAAGAAGGCGAGTTCAAGAGATTGAGTGTGGTTCAGACGAGGATCGCAGGCGGTCTCGTAACGGTTGGCAAGGTCAGCCTCGGAGATCTGCTCTCCCCCGCCCACGCACTCAGTTACATCATCGCCAGTGAGCTCGATATGAATTCCACCAGGATGTGTTCCTAGAGCCTTGTGCACTTCAAAGAAGCCACGAACCTCATCGAGGACATCGTCAAAGCGACGGGTCTTGTAGCCGCTCGGCGCCTCGTAGGTATTGCCGTGCATCGGATCGCAGACCCACAGAACGAGAGCCCCAGATTCTGTAACAGCCTTTACCAACGCAGGAAGTTTCTCGCGCACTAATCCTGCTCCCATGCGAGTGATGAAGGTCAGACGACCTGGCTCATTATCTGGGTTGAGGATCTTGATCATGGTCAGCGCATCTTCAGGCGTTGACTTTGGTCCCAACTTAATTCCGATTGGATTGTGAATCTTTGCTGCGAAGTCCATATGCGCGCCGTCGAGTTGGCGAGTGCGCTCCCCTACCCAGACAAAGTGACCTGAAACATCGTAGGCATTTCCAGTACGCGAATCGATACGCGTGAGCGCCTTCTCGTATTCAAGGATGAGAGCCTCGTGGCTGGAATAAAAATCAACCTTCTTAAAACTTTCAGGATCAACTCCTGCAGATGTCATGAAATTTAAAGCGCGGCCGATCTCATTTGCCATCTGCTCATAGCGTTGACCAAAGCGAGGATCCGTTGCGAAACCTTTGTTCCACTCGTGTACTTGGCGCAGATCAGCAAAACCGCCTTGGGTGAAGGCGCGTACCAAATTGAGCGTGGCAGCCGAGGTGTTATAGACCTGAACCAGACGCTGCGGGTTTGGTTGGCGCGCTGCCTCAGTGAATTCGATGTCATTGACCGCATCGCCGCGGTACGCAGGAAGGGTTACTCCGTCGCGAGTCTCGCTGTCATTGCTGCGCGGCTTGGCAAACTGACCTGCCATGCGTCCCACCTTGATAACAGGTAAAGAGGAGGCATATTGCAGTACTGCAGCCATCTGCAGAATTGTCTTGATTCGATTTCGGATTGAATCAGCGGTTGCTGATGCGAAAGTCTCGGCGCAATCTCCACCTTGTAACCAGAATGCTCGGCCAGCTTGTGCCTCTGCGATCTTGGCCTTGAGGTTGTCACACTCACCAGCAAAGACAAGTGGGGGCAACTTCTTAAGTTCTGCAACGGCTTGGGCAACGGCGGCGCCATCGGCACCACCTGGCCACTGCGGTTGTTGCGCCGCGACAAGGCCAGGGGTGAACAAGGAATCGAGATTTGTCATGGAGTGAGCCTACGGAGATTAGAAGTCAGCGTGACGACTAATTATCCGAAGAAGACCTCAGCTTCCGCGTAACGTGAAGGATCTACCAACTTGAGTTCGCCGGTTGCTGATGCAAGTGGAACCATCTCAATCGATGTTCCATGCAACGCAGCCATTGTGCCCCAGTTGCCCTCGTGTGCAGCTGTAATTGCGGCGAGTCCAAAACGTGTTGAGAGAACTCGATCGAAGGCGGTTGGAGAACCTCCGCGTTGAATGTGTCCGAGCACAACTGTGCGAGTCTCGTGACCGGTCTTAGCCTCAATCTCCTGTGATAGCCATTCGCCGATACCAGAGAGCTTGACGTGACCGAAGGCATCAAGGGTCTGATCCTTAACCTTCATATCGCCATCTTGTGGAATTGCACCTTCAGCAATAACGATGATGGGAGCAAAGCCATCTGCGAAGCGGGAGTTAACCCAGGCCGCGACCTTGTCGGTTGAGAATTTAACTTCTGGGATCAAGACGGCTGCTGCGCCACCTGCGATACCTGCATGCAGAGCGATCCATCCAGCGTGGCGACCCATAACTTCTACAACGAGTGCGCGGTGGTGTGACTCTGCGGTCGTGTGCAGACGATCAATCGCTTCGACAGCAATATTTACTGAGGTATCAAATCCAAATGTGTAGTCGGTGTTGTTGAGGTCGTTATCGATTGTCTTTGGAACTCCGATGACCTTTACGCCGAGTGCATCGAGCTTTGTAGCAACGCCGAGAGTGTCTTCTCCGCCAATTGCGATCAGCGCATCAATGCCAAGCTTCTTCAGATTCTCTTGAATTCTCTCTACGCCACCCTCGATCTTGAAAGGGTTGGTGCGTGAGGAGCCAAGGATGGTTCCGCCCTTAGGCAAGATGCCTCGGGTTGTGTTCAGATCTAGGGTGGTGGTGAGGCCTTCTAGGGGGCCCTTCCAGCCATCGCGGAAGCCGACGAAGTCGTATCCGTACTCTTTAATTCCCTTACGGACTACCGCACGAATAACGCCATTGAGGCCGGGGCAATCTCCGCCACCTGTAAGAACACCAAAACGCATCTCTAACTCCAGTACTTAGGCTTAAATCTTGATTTTCGGGAATGGGCTCCCGCTGTGGTCAACGCTGACTGGCAGAGTCTACCCTTGCGCCATGACCCTTGTTGCAGGCGTGGACTCTTCGACCCAATCGATAAAAATCGTAATTCGAGAGGCGGAGAGCGGGGCGCTGATTCGCGAGGGGCGGGCTAGCCACCCCGATGGAACCGAGGTTGATCCCGAGCACTGGTGGCAGGGGTTACAAAAGGCGATCTCTGAGGCCGGCGGCCTCGAGGATGTAGCAGCAATCTCTGTAGGCGGACAGCAACACGGGCTGGTGGCACTAGATAGCCAGGGCACGGTCATTCGCCCAGCTCTTCTTTGGAATGACACCCGCTCGGCAGATGCCGCAGCAGATCTCAACCGGGAGGTCGGCGGAGGCCAAGCCATGGCCGATGCAGTCGGTTCGGTTCTGGTGGCTTCATTTACCGCGAGCAAAGTCCGCTGGATGGCCGATCATGAACCCGAGTTAGCCGCTCGCGTCGCAGCAATAGCACTTCCCCACGACTGGCTCTCCTGGAAATTGCAAGGCTCCCGGGATTTCTCGCAGCTCTTCACCGATCGTAGCGATGCTTCTGGCACCGGTTATTTTGATCCAACCACTTCAACGTATCGCCGCGATATCTTGGCTCGCGCAATAAAGAATGAGCGGGAAATTTATCTTCCGCGCATTGTTGCTGGCAATGAATTCGGCGGAGCAACTCGCAGCGGAGTGCAGATCGGCGCAGGAGCTGGTGACAATGCAGGAGCCGCCTTTGGAGTTCAAGCAACGACAGGTGATGTTGTTGTTTCACTCGGTACTAGTGGAACCGCGTTCTCAGTTTCTGCAACACCAACTCACGACGGATCTGGAGCGGTTGCCGGATTTGCCGATGTAACGGGAAATTATCTTCCGTTGGTCTGCACTCTGAACGCCGCGCGGATTCTAGATGCCGCCACTCGCATTCTCGGGGTGGATTTTGATCGACTCTCGACACTCGCCCTGAGCGCACCTGCAGGAGCACATGGTCTGACCCTGCTTCCATACTTTGAAGGAGAGCGCACGCCTAACCGACCTGATGCAACCGGTGTCTTTGCTGGAATGAATCTGACTAACTCCAATCCAGAGTGCATTGCTCGTGCCATGATCGAAGGAATGTTGTCCGGCTTAGCAGATGCAGTTGATGCGCTCTCGCAACTTGGAGTTTCGATCAATCGTATTTTCTTGGTCGGTGGAGCTGCAAAGAATCCCGCAGTAGGACATATTGCTTCAGCACTCTTTGGTCGTGAGGTAATAATCCCGCCTGCAGGTGAATACGTTGCAGATGGTGCCGCTCGCCAAGCAGCGTGGGCCTTATTAGGTCACGCCCCAGAATGGGATTTAGGTAAAGTCACGCACGTGCAAAGCGATCCAACCCCGCATGTTCTTGATAAGTACCGCACCCTGCGCGATGCAACAGTGAATTGGTAACTGGGTGAAGCGCACAAGTTGGATTTACTTCGCCCTCGTAAGCGTGCTCTGGGGAGTACCGTACTTATTCATTCGAGTCGCTGTAGCGCCAAGTCAATTCACCCCCGCTTTCGTGGTCTTCTCGCGAGTGGCAATTGGAGCTGCACTGCTTATTCCCTATGCGATCAAACGCGGAGTACTTAAGCCAGCACTTCGTCAATGGAAGTGGATCGCTGCATACGGCCTACTAGAAATGGTTGGTCCCTGGGGTTTGATCAGCCAGGGTGAGACAAAGGTAAATTCAGGTTTAGCGGCACTTCTTATTGCCACGGTCGCTATCTGGGCAACGATTCTCAATGGAGCACTCGGTGATAAAACCGTTTGGCACTCCACTCGCCTCATTAGCTTGGCAGTTGGATTTATCGGTATCTGCCTCGTGGTCGGTATTGAGAGCTTAAAAGGGAAGGTAAACGTAGTTGCGATCTTGATGTTGCTGCTGGCGGCGATCGGTTACGCCATCGCTCCCACTATGGCGCGGCGAAAGATTCCCGAAATTGATGGAGCAGCCGTCAACGGCCTAGCAATGCTTATAACAACGATCATCTATGCACCATTTGCTATTGCAGATTGGCCACACCATCACGTACGAATAAATTCGATTTACTCGCTGATCGCTCTCGGAATCTTCCCGACTGCAATCTGTTTCGTCGTATTCTTTAAATTGATTGCAGATATTGGTAACGCTCGAGCATCACTGGTTGCCTATGTAAATACTGGGGTCGCTGTCCTCATAGGTGTGATCGTTCTCCATGAGAAATTAACAGCAGGAATTTTGGTGGGTCTGCCTTTAGTGCTTTTAGGTTCATATTTCGCCAGCAGAAAGCCAGCTACTCGGTAAAGCCCAATCGAGCCAAAGCTTTTGGATCACGCTGCCATTCTTTAGAAACCTTTACATGAAGGCCTAAATAACTCTTAGCATCAAGAAAAGTTTCGATGCCTGCTCTGGCTCGCATTCCAATATCTTTCAATCGACTTCCTTGTGGACCGATGATGATCGACTTCTGTGAATCACGCTCCACATGGATCGTGGCATGAATATCGTAGAAGTTCTTTCCTTCACGTTTGCTCATCTCGTCGATGGTGACCATAACAGAGTGTGGTAACTCCTCATAAAGGTCTTGAATTGCAGCCTCACGAATTAACTCGGTGATATGCAGCTCCGCTGCTTGATCGGTATCGATATCTTCTGGATAGAGTGATGGGGATACTGGAAGCGCCTTAGCTAGGAGATCCAACAAGAGATCAGTCTGCTCTAAATTTTTAGCGCTTATAGGAACAATCTCATCAACTGTGATTCCAGTCTTAGAGATGAAATTGGAGACCTCAACCAATTTGCCAATCAAATCTTCACTCTTTGTGGTGTCTACCTTGGTGACAGCGATGTAAAGATGCCGGATGTGACCTAATTGCTTAACGATGTACTCATCCCCCGCGCCGATCGCTTCATCCGCAGGTAGGCAAAGTAGAGCGGCATCAACCGACTCGAGGTTCTCTTGAACCATCGCGTTAAGGCGCGTTCCGAGCAGAGTCTTTGGCTTATGAATTCCAGGCGTATCCACCAAGATCATCTGGAAATCAGGGCGCGAAATAATGCCGCGAATCGGATTTCGAGTGGTGTTGGGGTGGCTCGAGGTAATCACAATCTTCTTGCCAACGAGAGCATTGACCAACGTGGATTTACCAACGTTAGGTCGGCCAATAACCGCAACGAATCCGGCGCGGTGCTCTGTTGTCATAGTCATAGTCTCCCATTAAACGGCTAGCGGCCCTACCAACTCCATGAGATCCGCAACTGAAGTAACAATTTCTGCGGTGCGCTCCCCGATCAGTCGATGACACCCGTCGCTCGTTGGAGAATTAATTGGTCCTGGAACTGCAAAAACCGGTCTAAATATCTCTGCAGCATCACGTGCAGTCCTAAGTGAGCCGCTCCGAAAAGCAGCTTCAACTACAACGGTGGCACGAGAGATCCCAGCAATAAGTCGATTGCGAATCAAAAACCTGGCAGGTATGGCGTGCACATTCGGCAATACCTCCGACAGCAGTAAACCGCCTTCGAGAATCTGGCGAAAGAGTCGATCATTTCCACTAGGGAAAATTGAGTTAACTCCACAGCCGAGGATTGCGATGGTCTCCCCTTCTGCAACAAGTGCACCACGATGAGCCGCGCTATCGATGCCGTATGCCCCACCGCTGACGACGCTCCATCCGCGATCAACTACACCTGCCGCAAAATCGCCAGCAATACGCGAGCCGTAGTCACTCGGGTTTCGAGTTCCCACAATCGCTATTGAGTTCTCTGCATTTTCAAGCGCGTCACGATTACCGCGGCCGATAAGCGCGATAGGCGGAGCTTTCAGATCTTCGAGAGAAGCAGGCCAATCTGAATCTTCTCGCGAAATGAGGAAGGCACCAACATTTTCAAACTCCTCGAATAATCGTTCCCCATTTAGAGAGGCAAGGGCTTCCTGTAGAGATTTTCCTCCACGTTTGTTCCCTGCGTACTGACCTGCTCTTATACGATCTAGGAATTCAGAGGCTCCATACTGGCGATAATGCGTGCTCCAGATTTCATTCCCGCCTTCGAAGAGGGCAAGGAGCAAGAGATGTTCTGTCACCTCAGAGGGACTCACAGTATCTGCGATCCTTCTCGCAGCCGATGTGCATCTTGCACATCTTGTAATCCCGGAATTGTTGAACCTCTCCGGTCAGCAATTGACCAAGAGGTGCGTAGAACCTTGTGATAACCGCGAGCGCTCAACCTTTCATGATCGAGCTCGGCATGAAGAAATGCCATCGCCTCTCGCCTAGCTCGATATTTATGACGCAACTGACTAGCTGGAATTCTTGAGTTGAGTTTCCAAGAATCAGCTTTAAATCTCTCGGCCGCGACTTCGCGACCTTGGATGACTCTGGCTCTCACATCAGCGCTTGATTCTCCAGGTTCAATGGCAGACAACTCAACGCGAGACGGAACTTCTACATAGGATCGAATATCAATTCGATCTAGCAAGGGACCGGAAATCTTCTGCATATAACGCCTAATTTGAACTGATGAACATGTGCAAGCCAGACCTCTCCCGTTGAATCGTCCGCAAGGACATGGGTTTGCGGCCAGCACCAGTAGAAAGTCCGCGGGAAAGGTGATGGTTCCAGAAACTCGAGAGATGGCAACAGTCCCTGACTCCAAAGGTTGGCGAAGTGCATCAAGGACCCCCGCGTTGCACTCCGGGGCCTCGTCGATGAAGAGCACTCCTTTGTGAGCCAGTGAGCAGGCCCCCGGGCGAATTGAATGAGCACCCCCTCCAACCATTGCAATGGATGTCGTCGTGTGGTGCGGAGCGACGAAGGGAGGAGTTCGGGAATCCACCTGTCGCTCTACCAGCGCTCCCGCTATCGAATGGATTGCTGCAACTTCCAACGACTCTTGAGAGCTAAGTTCTGGCATCACCGAGGGAATTCTCTCCGCCAGCATCGTCTTTCCAGTCCCTGGAGGTCCCAAGAAGAGCAGATGGTGTCCACCGATAGCCGCGATCTCAAGTGCAAATCTGGCAGACCTTTGACCAACTACTTCGCTCAGATCTTTTATCTCTGGTACGTGAAGAACGGGTTGCTTCAGTTCAACGTCGGGAATCACTCCCTCCTCAAGATATTGAAGAACCTGGCTCAGGTGAGCAAAGGGAATCGGTTTGAGTCTTGTGAGACCTCGCGTCTCTGCGAGATTCTCTGCAGGAATAATTGCACTCTCAATCCCCAACTCCTGTGCGGCAATAAGCGCTGGCAGTACACCACGGATTGGTTTGATTGATCCATCTAAAGAGAGCTCTCCCATGATTACTTGAAAATCGTGGTTTACCTTTGTAACAACCCCCTGTGCGATAAGCAATGCAACTGCTATCGGAAGATCAAAGCCTGAACCGCTTTTATGCAACCACGCTGGGGAGAGTGAGACAGTCACCCGCTTGTTAGGCCACTGTGCTCCTGAATTATGTAGCGCCGAGCGCACTCGCTCCTTCGACTCCATGAGTGCAGCATCAGGAAGCCCAAGGAGCGAATAGCCCGGTAATCCATCGGAGATATCAACCTCTATGTCAACGAGTTCACCGTGCAATCCAATAAGTGCAATGCTTTGAGTGCGGGCAAGAGTCACTACAAAACTCCCGCACGATACTCAACCTCAGGCTTTAAACCGCTCCTAAAGTGAACTGCCGCGCAATCAATTCTGTAGTCAGCCCCCCACTGATCATGAGTGGCGATCCATGCCAAAGCTAGCCGCTGTAATCGAAGAGCTTTGATAGGAGTGATGGCTTCGAGGGGGTGGCCATATCGTGAACTAGTGCGACTCTTCACTTCTACAAATAAGAGCATCCCTCCATCGCGTGCAACGAGATCAATCTCTCCCTCTTTTATTCGCCAGTTTCTGGCAACGATTGCGATTCCTTGCGCTTCTAAATAGGAGGCAACCAGGGTCTCCCCATCTGCGCCAATTCTTTGTAATGCTCGCGCCATATGGCAAAGGTAATGAGAGTGAAAAATAACTCAGTTGTGCAATGAGCACCTTGTTGAAAATAATTACCTGTTGATAGAAATAGCCGCAATATTTGCAAAGCTCTTCCGATGAATCGGCGTAACACCCAACTCCCCCAGAGCCTTGGTGTGCGCCGCGGTGATGTAACCCTTATGTTGGGCAAAGCCATAACCGGGGTATTGGCTATCTGCGGAGATCATGATGCGATCGCGGTAAACCTTTGCCAAAATCGAGGCAGCACTGATGCTGAGTGCAACTTGATCGCCTTTCCAGACCGCAAGATTCGGGATTGCTAAACCCTCGATGGCATAGCCATCGGTTAAGACATATTCCGGTTGAGTTGAGAGCGCATTGATAGCTCGACGCATCCCTACCAAATTAGATTTATGAAGTCCTACTCGATCTATCTCTTCAGGGGATATTTCGATAATTGAGTAGGCCAGCGACTCGGCCTGGATCACTTCAAAGAGCTCTTCGCGTACTTTCTCAGTGAGGGCCTTGGAATCGCGAACGCGCGAAAGTTCCACTGAGTCTGAGTTTTGGAGAATTACTGCGGCTACTACAAGTGGACCAGCACATGGACCGCGGCCAGCTTCATCGACTCCAGCAATGCGCGAAATTCCACTTGCGCGAAGAGAGCTTTCAATCCCCACCATTAGGGGCTCTTTTTAACCGGAACCTTCGATAAGTCGTGGCCTACAGAGAGAAATTTGAAATGATTAATAGGCCACACAACGAATTCGGCTCGACCCACTACGTCACTCAACGGAACGAATCCCTTATGGACATCGTCGGTGTGGAAACGTGAATCAGCACTCGCTGCACGGTGATCACCCATTACCCAGATAAATCCTTTAGGCACAGTGATATCAAACTTGGAATCACTCGGAGTATTTCCAGGGTAGAGGTAGTTCTCGTTAATGGAGACGCCATTAACCTGCAGTCGTCCTTTGGCATCGCAGCAGACAACATGATCGCCACCAACACCGATTGTGCGCTTAACAAGATATTGGGTAGCTGGGTCAGGAAGAATTCCGACGTCAACTAATCCGCGCTTCAATTCACGTGTTACAACATTTCCACTTGGAGCAGGAGGTGATCCCAACCAATTTGCGGGATCCTTGAATACAACAACTTCTCCGCGACGAATATCGCTAAATAAAGCCGAGAATTTATTGACGGCAATGCGATCGCCAATGCCCAAGGTGTTCTGCATCGAACCAGAAGGCACGTAAAAGAAATGTATAAAGAAGGTCTTGATGATGACCGCGACTACAAGCGCCGACACAACAATGATCGGAACTTCTCGAAGTAGCGAACCCTTCTTGGGAAGGCGCATTTTAAGAGTGATTAAGCTTGTTCAGCTGGAGTTTCAGACTCAGCAACAACCTCTTCAGTGGCTGCAGGAGCTTCGACAACTGCCTCTGTAATGATCTCTTCAGTAATTACTTCCTCAACGATCACATCTTCAACAATGAACTCGTTGTTAGCGCCACGACGCTCTTTAATCTTGGCAGCCTTACCGCGTAGATCGCGGAGGTAGTACAACTTGGCGCGACGGACATCTCCACGGCGAACCATTTCAAACTTTTCGATAACTGGGGTGTGTACTGGGAAGGTACGCTCAACGCCAACTCCGTATGAAAGCTTGCGGATTGTGAAGGTCTCGCGGACGCCTGAACCCTGGCGGCGGATAACTACGCCTTGGAAGACCTGGATACGGCTCTTGGAACCTTCGATAACACGAACGTGGACCTTGATCTCATCGCCAGAGCGGAAGTTAATAATGCCCTTTTTGAGCGAGGCGGCATCAACCGCATCCAAAACGTTCATGGGTAATCCTTTGCTTGTGGGGCCCCCTTGAGAGGGTCCGTCATGTAGAAAGAGTTGCTGAAGGTCGTATCTTGCCACATGGGGGCAGGGCTAGCCAATTTCGTGGGTCAACAGGGCGTGGAGGGCCGGTCCGGCTGCAATCACCATGGACTCCCCCGCTGGCCCGCCATTTCTGCCCGTCACCAGGGCGCCAGCCTCGCGGGCGATAAGCCCTCCGGCGGCCAAATCCCACTCCTTCAGCCCAGTTTCAAAGTACCCATCAACCGCCCCACTTGCGACATGGCAGAGATCTACCGCCGCAGCCCCATTTCGGCGAATATCGCGGACCTTCGGAATCAAGTTAGCAATCATCTCCCCCTGGCGGACCCGCTCGGCGAGATCGTAGGAGAAACCCGTCGCAATCAAGGAGTCGCTCAAGGTATCGGCATTGGAAACGTGAATCTTGCGATCATTGAGGTAGGCCCCACCACCACGACTGGCGCGCCACAAAGAGTTCAAAGTTGGCGCATAGACGAGCCCGATAAGAACACCTTGATCGTCCTTAGCAGCGATACTGATATTCCAGCCTGGAAGGTTGTAAAAGTAATTAACGGTTCCATCAATAGGGTCGATCACCCAGGTGATGCCAGAGGTCGATTCGCGAGCCGCTCCCTCTTCACCGATGATTCCATCGCCAGGTCGCGCAGCCAATATTTCACTCACAATTAACTTCTCACTCGCGTGATCCATGTGGGTTGCAAAATCACGTGCAGAACTCTTCTGATTTATATCGAAGGTATCGGGGCGATTTGAGAGTAATTCTCCAGCTTTCTGCGCAATTCCTTCTGCGAGCACAAGTAGCTCATCAATTAACTCGGTTTGCCCACTCTGCTTCATGGATAGAATCTAGGTATGTTTTCACCGTATCGCAAACTTTTCGCGGTACCTGGTGCGTTACGTTTCTCAATCGCAGGCTCAATCGCCCGATTGCCTATATCGATGACTTTGCTCTCGATCACCTTTGTTATCGTCCATATCAAGCACTCCTACACGCTGGCAGGAACAGTCTCCACGGGTGCCGCCCTCATATCAACGGTATTTAGCCCAACCTGGTCTAGATATGCCGACAGGCTGGGCCAGCGAAAGGTACTCCGCTTCACCATCCCTTTTTACATAAGTTTCGACCTAGTTTTTCTCTTCGCCATCTATAACCACGCCCCTACATACATCTGGATGACCGCAATCTTTCTGGCGGAGATCTTTCTTCCTAACGTGGGTGGATTAACGAGAAGACGTTGGCTCTGGGTACTCGGAGAAGATCGCGCACTTATTAACACTGCTTATTCGTATGAAGCCTTGATGGATGAAATCATTTTCATTGTAGGACCGATTGTCGCCACATCTGCCGCCACATTTATATCTCCTGCCGCAGGAATGGCGATGGGTTTTTCATTCATGGCTATCGGAACGACTCTCTTCATCTCACAACGCTCCACTGAACCGGCTCCCTTTAAACCAGATGGATCAAGTGCAAAAGGATTCGTCCTCGCCCTGCCGATTGTGCAAGCGGTATTTCTTCCCTTCATTTTTATTGGTGCTTTCTTTAGCTCAACAAATCTCGCTGTCGTGGGTTATGCGCAGGAGCATCACGACAGTGCTTACACGGGCTTGGTGCTCGCTATCTGGGCTGCAGGCAGTGGTGTCGCCGCAATATTTAACGGCTCGATAAAGTGGAAACTCAAAGATGCTTCTCGCTTTCGGATTAACCTGATTGCGATTGCAGTACTTTCAATTCCATTCTTCTTCATCCACTCGATGGTGATTTTGGCCGCCGCGCTCTTTCTCTCCGGAATGGGCGTAGCCCCTCTGATCGTGGCTGGCTATGGGGTCGCAGAGAAATCTGTGCCGGCCGAAAAAGTTACTGAGACTCTGGCTTGGGTAATTGCTGGACTATCTCTAGGCGGCGCGCTCCCTGGAACCCTGACCGGACACATTATCGATTCACGCGGCGCGAGTAAGGCCTTTATCGTGCCCATCATCTGTCTCGTCTTGGCTAATCTGGGAACGCTCCCCTTTCTACGCACCTGGCGCAAGATTGCTGATCACTGAGGTCGATGACTGAGAGATCCCATACTTCCACCCGCAGTTGTGGCACTCTTTGCTCGTGAGCGATCTACGGTTAATTGGACGATCTGAAGATGGCAGCGAGTTAGAGCTGCAGTCACAGGATGGAACCACTCATACTCTTCGTATTAGCGATCAGCTACGAGCATTGGTGAACCAACCTCGCCTAGTCGCAGTTGTGCCATCTGATGAAGAGACCACCGTTACCGTAAAAGAGATCCAAGCCAGATTGCGCAGTGGCGAGAGCATCGACTCCATCGCTAGAACCACTCAGTGGTCGACGGAGAAGGTAGAGAAATTTTCAGGTCCCATCTTGCAGGAGCGGGCCTATGTCATCGGACTTGCTCTCGCGGCACAACTTCGTCGCGAAAAATATGCGCCAACACTTTCCGCAGCCACGATTGCTCAACTCTCTCCGCGCGGAGTTGATATGGAGCGAGTCGAGTGGAATACCTGGCGCAACGCTGATGGCTCGTGGAATATCGTCCTTTACTACCCCACAAAAGATGGCTCGATCAGCGAAGCGAATTGGACCTTTGACCTGGCAAATCGCAGTTTAGAAGCGCTCGATGACGGTGCGGCATGGATCGCTGGCGATGAGATCGATTCACGCCATCAAACTCCATCACATGGAATCGTCTACCCCACGACTCCGGCTCCTCGCTTGGTTGCGGTACGTGAAAACGGTGACGAGAAGACCGTCTCTGATACTCCAAGAATTTCTAGTCTTGATGCAATCATCGATACCGGGCCGAGCGTTTCATCTGATGTAAGTGAGGCGGAGAAGCGAGACGGCATCACCAAACGACTCAAGATCCCTTCATGGGATGACATTATGTTTGGTGGATCTAAAGGAACTTCAGAAGAGGAATAACGGTCTCTGATTCGGTGATCCCACCGTGGTGACCTACCATCGCTGACTCCTGCGAAATTCGAGTTGGGTCAATCAAAATAACCTCATCGTTTGCAATAACTACTAAATCACCCATTCGATCAAAACTATCCTCTGATATGTGGCTGCCGAATAGCCCTGCACTGATCGCCTCTGATTTTGAATGAACCGCAGCCCTATTCCCCAAAAACTCTCGCCACTGCACCAGAGTCTCTTCAAGAGCGCCATCTCTTAGGTAAATGTGGCGAGCGCGTGGTTCACCGCCAACCAGCGTTACGTTCTGCATCAGATTGTTCTCAACACCCAAAATAATCTTCTCACTTACATTTACCATGCCGTGATCAGCGGTGACGTAGAGATCTGTATTACGTGGCAGACGATCACGCAATTTCCCGATCAAATCCGCAACCTGCGAGAGCGCAGTAAGCCACTTCTCGCTACCCAAGCCATCGTTGTGCCCGGCGTGATCAAGGGCGTTGATATACAAATAAGTAAATGAGTTTGGTTCTGCTAAAGCACGTACGGCTGCTTCAACCATCTGTTCGGCGTGATTTGCTCCAACATAATCTGCACCACGAAGTGCAGCTTGTGTGAAGGCGCTTCCTTCATATCGCTTCTCTGCAATATTGGTTACGGTGATTCCATGTTCCTTAGCGCGTTCAAAAAGAGTTGGAACCTTCTGCCAGAAGAGCGGATCAACGCGATCATCCCACTTGAGCGCATTCAACAAGCGTCCAGGCGTTCCTGAGTTTGGGACGCGCACGGTGTAGCCCAACATTCCATGCACTCCAGGTAATTCACCTGTTCCTAAACTTGTCAGATTTGTAACCGTTGTAGATGGGAAGTGCGATTGCAATGAGTGTGCGGTTATGACTTGGTTAAAGATTGGAAATTGAGAGGAATATTTCTCAAGTGATGTAGATCCCATTCCATCGACCAGCAAGAGAGCGCTGCGGCGAGATGGCGAGAGGTTAAGTTGATTATCAACCCCCGGGAGTCCGAGAGAGGCAAATATAGATTGCGACAGATCTGCCAGTCCTAAGCCCACATCCCCATCCTGCCGTAAATTGCGTGGCAAGATACGCGCCATGGCACGCACCCCTAAAGCCGTTCTCCCAAAGGCTGGAGAGAACCCAGGCAAGATCGTGGATATCGACGTCTCAAAAGAGATGAGCGATTCATTCCTCGAATATGCCTACTCCGTTATTTACTCGAGAGCTCTTCCTGACGCCCGCGACGGTCTTAAGCCGGTTCAGCGCCGCATCTTGCACCAGATGTTCGACATGGGACTTCGCCCAGACAGGGGTCACGTCAAGTGTGCTCGCGTCGTCGGTGAGGTAATGGGTAAGTTGCATCCGCACGGAGATGGTGCGATTTATGACGCGGCAGTTCGTCTAGCTCAACCGTTCACGACGCGTCTGCCCCTGATCGATGGTCACGGAAATTTCGGCTCTCTCGATGCCGGTCCCGCCGCAATGCGTTATACCGAGGCCCGGTTGGCGCCAGCGGCGATGGCGATGGTTGATGAGGCCGACGAAGACACTGTGGACTTTGGTGGAAACTATGACGGTCAACTACTAGAACCCCTCGTACTTCCAGCTGCATTCCCCAATCTCCTTGTAAATGGAGCAACGGGAATTGCGGTGGGTATGGCAACCAATATGCCGCCACACAACTTGGGCGAGGTGGTCGCCGCGGCAAAACACCTCATTGATAATCCAAAAGCGACTCTCAAATCCCTCATGAAGTATGTACCAGCCCCAGACTTTCCGACCGGCGGAGAGATTATTGGTCTTGAGGGCGTCGCAGATGCTTACGCAACGGGTCGCGGTTCGTTCAAGGTTCGTGCTACCGCAGTCATCGAAAAAGTCACCTCCCGCAAGCAAGGCATCGTTATTACGGAGTTCCCATACAACATTGGACCTGAAAAGGTCGTTGAGAAGATCGCAGATCTCGTTAAGTCAAAGAAAGTTCTTGGGATCTCGGACATCATTGACCTCTCCGATGGCCAGCAGGGAACAAAGGTCGTCATTGAGATTAAAAACGGTTATGAACCAGAAGAGATTCTTGAGAAGCTCTACAAGTTAACCCCTATGGAGGATCAGTTCTCAGTTAATGCGGTCGCACTTGTAGATGGTAAGCCACAGACTTTGGGTCTCAAGGAGCTGCTCGAAGTCTTTATTGCTCATCGCATCGAAGTTGTGCGCCGCAGATCGGAATTCCGTAAAGCTAAGGCGCAGGGCCGATTGACCCTGGTTGATGGCCTTCTGAAAGCGATTATTGATATCGATAAGGTGATCAAAATTATTCGCGGATCAGAGGATGCACAGAGCGCAAAGGATGCCCTCATGAAGGGATTCAAATTAAGCGATGAACAAGCTACCTACATTCTTGATATGCCACTTCGCAGACTGACAAAGGTCAGCAAGCTCGAGCTCGAGACAGAGCAGAAACAACTCAGCGAAACCATCGCTGCGCTCAAGACTCTTCTCTCCAGCGAGGCGAACATCAAGGCTCAGGTCTCTACTGAACTAACTGCGGTCTCAAAGAATTTTGCAACGCCACGACGTACTCGAATTGGTGCCGCTTAACAAAACTACAACTTAGGCATCAATCCGATCGCGGTCGATCTCTGCAGTTGAAATGAATTCTTTTCGAGGCGCTACCTCGTTGCCCATGAGCAGCTCAAAGATGGCTTCAGCGGCCTTGGCATCGTTCATTGTTACCCTACGCAAGGTGCGCTTCTCTGGATCCATAGTCGTCTCGCGCAATTGATCGGCATCCATCTCGCCAAGTCCTTTGTAGCGTTGAACCGGCTCTTTCCAGCGCTTGCCACTCTTGGTGAGATCAGCCAGCAATTTCTTCATCTCATCATCAGAGTAGGTGTAATACACCTCGCCACGTTTTCCACCAATGACATCGATTCGATGGAGAGGTGGAATTGCAGCAAATACTCGCCCATCTTGAATCAAAGGACGCATGTAGCGATAGACAAGGGTGAGCAAAAGGCAGCGGATATGCGCCCCATCCACATCAGCATCTGACATCAAGATAACTCGACCATAACGCGCATCCTCTAAATTAAAGGATGCACCAGAACCAGCTCCAATAACCTGGATGATGGAGGCGCATTCGTTGTTCTCCAGCATCTGAGAGAGAGATGCCTTCTGGACATTCAAAATCTTTCCGCGAATCGGCAAGATGGCTTGGAACTCTGAGTTTCGAGCGGCTTTGGTCGTTCCAAGCGCCGAATCTCCCTCAACAATAAAGAGTTCGGTACGCGCGGTGTCATCAGAGCGGCAATCCGATAACTTTGTAGGAAGTGAACTATTTTCGAGCGCGCTCTTGCGACGCTGTAAATCTTTATGTGCGCGAGCAGAGATGCGAGTGCGAGAAGCTGCCGCCACTTTCTCGAGGATGGCGCGGCCTGTTGCCTTATCGATCCGCTTCGTTGAATTAAAGAAATTCTTAAGCTCATCTGTAACAACGCTGGCAACGATCTTTGCCGCGGCTGCAGTTCCTAATACTTCTTTGGTCTGCCCTTCGAATTGTGGCTCGGACATGCGAACAGTTACGACCGCCGTCAATCCCTCAAGCACATCATCCTTGATGACATCGGCCTCGTTGTTCTTCAAAGTTTTAGTTGCACGTAGCGCATCGTTAAATGCCTTGGTGATCGCGCGCTCAAAACCTTGAGTATGTGTTCCACCTTTAGGTGTGGCAATGATGTTTACAAACGATGACATCGTGGTTTCAAAGGCGTTGCCCCACTGCATTGCGATGTCGACGCCCATAGTCCGATTAACCTCGGTCGGCATCATGTGGCCTTTATCGTCCAAGACCGGAACGGTCTCGGTATACTCGCCACTTCCGGTTAAACGAATAACTTCACCAATGGGTTCATCGGGGCGCAAGAAGGTACAGAACTCAGAGATACCTCCCTTGTGAAGGAAGATCTCAGATGTCTTGGATTTACCGCGATTATCGTTAACGGTGAGTTGCAGACCTGGCACCAGATAGGAGGTCTGGCGAGCGCGAGCATGAATATCTTCGATTGAGAGTTCGGCCTCTTTGAGGAAGATCTGCTTGTCGGCCCACCACTTGGTCCGAGTTCCAGTGACTTTGGCAGGAACTTTGCCGATAACTCGCAACCCTGATTTCTCCTCAAAAGGAGCCTTAGGGCCATCGCCATCAAAAATGCCGGGTGTTCCCCGTTGGAATGACATCCAATAAATTTTTCCGTCGCGATCGACTTCAACATCAAGGCGTGAAGCGAGAGCATTTACTACAGATGCTCCAACACCATGGAGTCCACCTGATGCGGCATACGATCCCCCACCAAATTTGCCACCAGCATGGAGCTTGGTCATGACGACTTCTACACCGGTAAGTCCAGTCTTCGGTTCTTTGTCGACTGGAATGCCACGGCCATTGTCGTGAACCTCTACTGATCCATCAGCCTCTAAATTGATCTCAATCTTGGTGCAGTGTCCCGCGAGCGCTTCATCAACGGAGTTATCGATAATCTCCCAGAGGCAGTGCATAAGTCCACGGGAATCTGTCGTGCCGATATACATGCCGGGACGTTTGCGAACCGCATCAAGGCCCTCGAGGACTGCAAGATCTTTGGCGGTATAGCCATTTGCAGTAGTCGTGCTTTTATCATCGGTCGCCATGAGGCGCAAGGTTATCGGGCAGATTTGCCATAAATCGCCTATTGAGAGAGAAAATGGATAGTTTTTTCTGTGAATTTAAATAAACAAGCGCAAGTGGCGTGCGGGGAATAAACTAACCGTGCTTTACTGTTCCACTACTGCACGATGATGTGACCAAAAAGAAGTAAAGAAGACCGCAAGCCACACAGAAAAGGAGAAGTCGATGACCGAGCAGTTGATCCTCGAACCTACCCCTCTAAATGCAATTGATCGTTGTGACCGTTGCGGAGCACAGGCCTATGTTCGTGCCACATTACTGAATGGTGGAGAGTTACTTTTCTGCGGACATCACGCTAAAGAGTATGCCGCTGGTCTTAAGCCTCTAGTGGCTAAGATTCAAGACGAGACAGCGAAGTTGATTGAGACACCTGTAGTCGCTGAATAACCTGTTTTTTATCACCCCCAAGCGGTTGGTTTCACGCTTGGGGGTGAACTATTTATCGAGCGGGAAAGAAAATATTCTCAACAATTAAAGAGACTGCGTAGAGCCAATTCTCTTGATCCATATGGTTTATCGTGAAGTCATCTACCGTGCGACCAAGGGTATATGCCTGAAACATTACGGCAGCAGTGCGTGGGTGGAGTAGCGGATTTCCTAGCCCGCGAGCCTGCAAATCGCGATATAGATCGGCGATGCTCTCGGTCAAACGCTCCTGCTCCTGACCAAGCGCACTCGCCATTCTTGGATTATGCATAACCTTTGAAATCGCAGTTAAACGCTCAATTCGAGTATTGGAGAGCTCTGGTGCTTGGAAGGTCTTGGATACCTCCGTCAATCGGATCACGAGTTCATCTCGGTTGTTAACTTCCGCAAAGAGGTCAGTCAGAATTTCAATGGAGCGGTCGACATAACTGGCAAAGCGTCGCACTTGTGCGAGCTCTAAGAGCTCGGCGAAGTCTTGAAAGTGGTGGTAGAGAGATCCTCGAGATATGCCAGAGATCTCTAACACCTTCTCGCTAGTTATTTCATCAAGGGTGAGATTGTCGAGCAGCACAACTACAGTCTTGATGAGCTCTTCCTTGGTCGGATGAATGCCTTTTCTAGCCTCGCGTTCTTGCGCGCTGAGTGAAGCCATTATTAATTCCTTCTCTTCACAAATCTGGTTAATCGATTATTCGCGTCGTCGCTCAAGTTGCCGACTCTAACCACCCAATGTGACGGAAACAAGGAATCTAGGGTTAAAGTTTGAAAAAAGTGTTAAAAGGTGAGATTTTACCTAGAGAATCTGTCTAATTTTGAGGCGTTTCAGCGATGAGCTCTTTATGTGAACCATCGCAGAAGGGCTTCTCCTTCGACCTTCCGCATCCACAGAGTTTGAAGTCAGTCTTAGTCTCGATGACATTTCCATCTTGATCCACAAAGTCTGCGGTTCCAGTAAAGCGCATCGACCCACTTTTAGGATTGCGATAGATCTTGGGATTCTCACTCATAGGGTGCCTAAATTCATCAAGATTAATCTCAAGATTAATCTAAGTAATCGCGGAGAACTTGGGAGCGCGATGGATGGCGCAACTTAGACATGGTCTTGGACTCGATCTGACGGATTCGCTCACGGGTAACTCCGTAGACTTTTCCAATCTCATCCAAGGTCTTAGGCTGACCATCGGTTAATCCAAAGCGCATCGCAACTACACCAGCTTCACGCTCAGAGAGAGTGTCGAGTACCGAATGAAGCTGCTCTTGTAACAAGGTGAAAGAGACCGCATCGGCAGGAACGATCGCCTCGGAGTCTTCGATTAAGTCACCAAACTCTGAATCGCCCTCTTCACCCAATGGAGTGTGAAGCGAGATCGGCTCGCGACCATACTTCTGAACTTCTACGACTTTTTCAGGAGTCATATCGAGTTCTTTTGCCAACTCCTCAGGAGTAGGTTCGCGACCAAGATCTTGCAACATCTGGCGCTGTACGCGGGCCAACTTGTTAATGACCTCAACCATGTGAACCGGAATACGAATTGTGCGAGCCTGGTCGGCCATCGCGCGGGTGATCGCCTGGCGAATCCACCATGTTGCATATGTAGAGAACTTATAACCCTTGGTGTAATCAAACTTCTCAACTGCACGGATGAGACCCAAGTTGCCCTCTTGAATCAGGTCAAGAAATAGCATTCCACGTCCGGTATAGCGCTTTGCGAGCGATACAACCAAGCGCAAGTTGGCTTCTAGGAGGTGATTCTTGGCGCGACGTCCTTGGAGCACTAACTGCTCATATTCACGCCTTAGCTTCTTATCCAACTTCTTATCGTGAGCTAACTTCTCTTCAGCAAAGAGTCCAGCTTCAACTTGTAGTGAGAGCTCAACTTCCATCTCAGCGTTGAGAAGTGGCACGCGGCCAATCAACTTGAGGTAATCCTTTACAGGATCTGCGGTAGCACCAGCAGTAAGAACGGTCTGCGCTGGAGCATCATCTTCTTCAGAATCTTTAATGGTGAAGGCATTCTCTTCATTTTGAGATTCTTCCGCGACATTTACAACACGGATCTCAGCCTTCTCTTCTTCCTCAGCAACGATCTCTTTAACTTCTTCAACGAGCGTGTCGAGATCTTCTAATTCGATCTCTTCTAGTTCGACTTCTTCGCCATCAATCTTTGTGATTACTGGTGCTGAAACTATTACTGGTTCAACTTTAGGAGGATTTTTTAGCGCTTCTTCAGCAGCCTTACGTGCCTCTAACTCTGCTTTAGTTGGGAAACGATGTGCAGCTTTACGCTCTGCTTTATTGCGCTCTTCTTCCTCGCGCTGCAATCTCAGGGCTTCAATCTCAGCCTTTGTCGGAAAGCGATGTGGACCCGATGAAACTTTTTTCGCAACAACTTTCTTTGCCGGTGCCTTCTTAGCGGCCACTTTCTTGGTGGCGGCTTTCTTTGCTACCGGAGCAGCCTTCTTTGCTGCCACTTTTTTGGCAACGCTCTTTTTAGCTGTGGTACCACTTGCCTGGTCGCCTTTTTTGGGCGCACGAATTACAGCCACGGAGCATCCTTTGGTTTACCTGGCCTAACTTTACTGACCAGTGGAATCGATACCCATATTATAATTTGTCCACAGCCCTAAATGCACATCCAAGAGGCGCTTTTCGACCTCGTTTTGGCGGTTTATTAGCGTGGAAGGGCTTGGCGAAGTAGCTCCCCCATAGATTCAACCTCAATCAGGAATCCATCATGGCCGAATGGCGAGGAAATGGTGGCCAACGGTCTTGCCGTAGGGGTCAGTTCAACGATCTCCTCCTGCAGGCGAGGCGGGAAAAGTCGATCGGTATCGATCGAGACCACAGAGACTGGAATTGTGATCTTCGAGAGCGCCGCGGCTACTCCCCCGCGACCGCGCCCGACATCATGGGAGTTCATCGCCTCGGTGAGAACTATGTAGGTGTTGGCATCGAATCGCTTGGCTAATTTGAGGGCTTGGTGGTCAAGATATGACTCGACTGCGTATCGGCCGGTCTCATCGCCTTGCAGCTCGCGACCAAAGCGGACATCCATCTCCGACTCGGTGCGGTAGGTCAGGTGAGCAATACGCCGGGCGATTCCCATTCCCTCACTCGGTCCGCGATCTTGCTTGTAGTAGTCACCCCCATTGAAATAGGGATCGCTCTTAATAGCGCGGATCTGAATCGAAGCGCCACCAATCTGATCCCCCGTCGCCACGGCTGATGATCCAATAGTGCAGATTGCTTCAACACGATCTGGATGATCGATAGCCCACTCCAGAGAGCGCATGCCGCCCAGTGAAGGACCGACCGCTAATACGTAGCTCTTGATCTCAAGTAGATTGGTCAGCGCTAACTCCGCGGCAACCATGTCTCGAATCGTCAGCACTGGAAAACGAGATCCCCAACGCTTGCCATCGGGGGCGAGGGAGGATGGACCCGTACTTCCCTGACATCCACCGATCACATTTGGACAGATGATGAAATATTTATTTGAGTCGAGCGGCAATCCAGGACCCACAATAGATGGCCACCACCCTGGAACATCGGACCAACCAGTAAGCGCGTGGTTTACCAAGATCGCATTGTCGCGAGCCTGGTTTAACTCGCCCCACGTCTGATAGGCAATCGTGATATCCGGAAGTACCTCACCCGATTCAAGGGTGAGGTCTCCAATTTTTATGAATTGGCGAGCCCCCGGGTCATGGTCTTCTAACCATGCACCTGTTACGGGACATTCGCTCTCATTCATATCTGTAATTACTTTGCCGCAGCAAAGCCCCCCTCGAGATCGGCCTTGATATCCGCAATATTCTCTAAACCAACAGAGAGACGAACAAGTCCCGGTGTAACACCAGCGGTGAACTGCTCATCAGGTGTGAGCTGTGAGTGCGTGGTCGATGCTGGATGAATGACCAAGGAGCGCACATCACCGATGTTTGCGACGTGTGAGTGAAGTGTTAGACCTTCCACAAACTTCTTTCCGGCTTCGATTCCACCCTTGATTTCAAAGGAGAGAACTGCGCCTGTTCCATTGGGAGCGTACTTCTTTGCAAGATGGTTCCATGGGGATGAGGCGAGATCAGCGTAATTCACCTTCTCTACCTGAGGATGGGACTCAAGGAATGCCGCGACCGCCTTAGCGTTCTCGATATGACGCTCAATTCGAAGTGAGAGAGTCTCAAGTCCTAGCGCCAACAACCAGGCATTAAATGGGCTTACAGCAGCGCCGGTATCGCGGAGCAATGTGAGACGAATTTTGAAGATGTAGGAAAGATTTGCGCCGAAAGCCGAACCAACGCCTAGCGCTTGTGCGTAGACCAGGCCGTGATATGAAGGATCTGGCTCGTTGAAGTTTGGATACTTGGCTTTCTGTTGGGCGTAGTCAAAGTTTCCAGAGTCAACAATTGCTCCAACGATTGAGTTTCCGTGACCAGATAAAAACTTGGTTGCTGAGTGAACCACGACGTCGGCACCATGCTCGATTGGACGTATCAAAAATGGTGTGGCTACCGTGTTATCGACGATAAGCGGAACCCCATTTTCATGGGCAATCTTGGCAACAGTTTCGATATCGAGAATGTCGTTCTTAGGATTTGAAATTGTCTCTCCAAAAAACGCCTTTGTATTTGGGCGAACAGCTTTGCGCCATGACTCTGGATCATCAGGATTTTCGACAAATGTAACTTCAATGCCAAATTTTGGAAGCGTGTAATGGAACAAGTTATATGTTCCGCCGTAGAGGCTTGGAGATGAAACGATGTGATCTCCGGCCTCCGCAACATTCAAAACCGCATACGTTGTTGCGGCAGATCCAGAAGCGACCAACAAAGCGGCGACTCCACCTTCAAGAGCAGCGATACGTTGTTCTACTGCATCTTGAGTTGGATTCATGAGACGGGTGTAAATGTTTCCAAGCTCTGCTAGACCAAAGAGATCGGCGGCATGCTTGGTATCGCGAAATACGTAGGCGGTCGTCTGAAACAGTGGAAGCGCGCGTGCGCCCGTTGATGGATCTGGAACCTGACCAGCATGGATTTGGCGAGTTTCAAAGGCCGCTTGTTCTGGTGAAAATGACATGAAATACCTCCCGTGAAGTTAGGGGGTGCGCGAAAGTAGGGTCGCCCCAATACTTTCATCTACCCACGCTTGCCAATTGCACTGTGCAACTAGCCTGGTCTTCACCCGGAGCACCCCACCGTGGTGGAGGGTTGCCGTCCAGTAAGCCGGGGCTAAAACCTGGAACTCATGACCTAGTCAAATAATAAGGAGATGTGCGCCAGATGACAAATCTCTCTAAAAATCTCTCTAGAAATCTCTCTAGAAATCTCTAGCGAGACTAGTGGGGTTCGCTTCTCTCACGCCATCCAGAGGTAATTGGCAGGCGGCGATCCTTTCCAAAGGCACGCCTGGAGATCTTCGGCCCTGGCGGATATTGGCGTCGCTTGTACTCGGCGCGGTCGACCATCTGAATCACCTTTGTAGCCAGTTCACTATCAAATCCAGCCGAGAGAAGCCCTTGTAGACCTCCATCATTCTCAATGTAGATCGTCAGTAATTGATCGAGTAGATCATATGAAGGGAGCGAATCTGTATCTTTTTGATCCGGACGCAATTCAGCGCTTGGCTCTTTGATGATCGAGTTAACCGGAATTGGTTGCTGCTCTCCCCGGCTAGCCGCCACCTTGTTACGCCAGCGAGCTATCGCCCAGACCTCGGATTTCAGCAGATCTTTAATAGGTGCATAGCCTCCTACGGCATCACCATAAAGTGTGGAGTAGCCCACCGCTAACTCGGATTTATTTCCGGTAGCCAAAACTAAGTGACCCTCTTGATTCGAAAGCCCCATCAAGGTGGTTCCACGAACTCGCGCTTGCAAATTCTCTTCGGCCAAACCGGTCAGATTGAGTGAGTTGAGAAATCCATCGACCATGGGCTGGATCTCAATGACTCGAAAATTTAAACCTATGCGCCGTGCCGATTCTGCAGCATCGCTCAAGGAATGTTCAGAGGAGTATCGGCTTGGCAGAGCAACGCCAAAGACTTTTTTAGCACCCACAGCATCAGCTGCAATTGCCGCTGTAACGGCTGAATCAATTCCACCCGAAAGACCCAAAAGAACTGATGGAAAGCCATTCTTTTTGACATAGTCACGGAGTCCTACGACGAGCGCCTGCCATATCTCTGCTTCTGTCTCTAACCTTTGTGCCGCTCCATGATTGATCTTTGGGTAGCTAGGAATTTTTGCCTCGCCGATGATCACATCAGGGTTACCCGATTGATACTTGGCATCAACGTCCACAACCATCAGACCATCATCGAATTGTGGAGCTCGGGCGATGGTCACTCCATTTGCCGAGACTGCGATGCTATCCCCATCAAAGACAAGATCATCCTGCCCGCCAGTCATATTTACATAGAGGACAGGAGCATCAATCTCTCTAGCCCGCCGGCGAACTAGTGCAGCTCTCACATCGTCTTTATTTCTCTCGAAGGGGCTGCCGTTAGGGACGACTACCAATCCCACCTTCCGTGAAGCCAACTCCGCAACCGGACCTTGCTCACGCCAAATGTCTTCACAGATGGCAACACCCACATCGATTCCATGCAATCTAAAGACCAGAGATTTATCTCCCGGAACGAAGTTCCTAAATTCATCGAAGACCCCGTAATTTGGTAGATGATGCTTTATGTATGTTGCTGCAACAGCGCCGCGATGGATCACCGCTACAGCGTTTTGCGGGCGACGCGATGGGCTCTCATCGAGGTAGCCGACAATGCTCACTAATTCTCCACATGCGCCAAGACGCTCTGCCAGAACGGAGATCGCTTTGCGAGAGGCTTGGCGAAATGAGGAGCGGTTTGCTAGATCTTCAACGGGATAGCCAGTCAGCACCATCTCTGGCAAGACCAACAGGTGCGCACCTGCGGTGACGGCTTTTTGGGCATAGTCAAAGATGAGATTGGAGTTGGATTCCAAGGCGCCGACAGTCGGATTGATCTGCGCTAATGCTACGCGTAATTGGCCACTCGCCTGTGGGCTCATGTAAGAATCCTACCTGCGCTTATGTACGCCTGCCCATAGCCCTGAAGAAGTGCTCTCAGGCCAATGAAGGTAGACTTTGCTTTAGCCGCGGACCAGAACTGGCCGCGAGCCTTAAGGGGAAACCATGTCTAACGGACACACTCGTCGTGTTTCTATCTCTGATTTAGCCGCCAAGAAAGTTCGTGGCGAAAAGTGGGCGATGATCACCAGTTATGAAGAGATGACCGCCTCCATATTTGATGCAGCGGGAATCCCCGTTCTCTTGGTGGGAGATAGCGCAGGAAACAATTTTCTCGGCGAAGAGAACACGATTCCAGTAACCCTTGATCAGATGATCATGCTCTCGCGGGCAGTCGTTCGAGGTTCCACAACCGCGATGGTGGTGGCCGATCTTCCCTTTGGAAGTTACGAGAAATCACCAAAGTGGGCCCTTGAAAGTGCAACCCGACTCTTCAAAGAGGCAAAGGTTCATGCCGTAAAACTTGAGGGTGGCAAGAAAGTGGTTCCGCAGATCAAGAAACTCATTAGCGCAGGAATCCCTGTCATGGGCCACCTCGGCCTGACTCCACAATCCGTCTTTGCTTTGGGTGGATTTAAGGTTCAAGGACGTGCAGATAGCGCCGAAAAGATCATCAAGGATGCTCTGGCTTTAGAGGCCGCGGGTGTTTTTGCAATTGTGCTAGAGATGGTGCCGGCGGAGTTAGCAGCGGAGATTTCAGCAACTCTGCAGATACCGGTCATCGGTATCGGCGCAGGAGCAGGATGCGATGCTCAGGTGATTGTCTGGACTGACCTCATGGGTCTTACAGAGAGAGCCCCGAAATTTGCCAAGGCCTATCGCAATCTTCGGGATGAAATGTCAAACGGAGTTAAAGAGTGGGCTTCAGATGTTGCTGAAGGTAAATTTCCTTCTGAAGAACAGACTTTTCACTAGGCTCGACGGATGGCGCGATTCGCAGTAGATCTCTCACCTCTTCGTAAAAATAAAAATCTGCGCTACATATTTATCTCCGGGGTCGTAACGCGCTTTGGTTCTTCACTTACGATTGTGGCTCTCCCCTTTCAGATCAAGGAACTCACTAATTCATACATCGCGGTCGGTGCGATGGGGGCGGTCGAAATCATTCCCCTCATAATCTTTGCGCTCTGGGGTGGAGTGTTGGCTGACACCGTGGATCGCAAGAAGATGGTATGGCGTTGTGAAGCTGGTGCACTTCTTCTCTCGGCCACACTTCTAGGAAATTCGCTCCTGCATCACCCCCATCTTCTCCTTCTCTACCTGGTTGGCGCGGGATTTTCAGCGGTGGATGGACTTCAAGGACCGAGTTATAGCGCCATGATTCCTCGATTAGTGGAGCACGAGGATCTTCCATCGGCCATGGCCCTCATGTCGTTGCGCTGGCAATTTAGCGCCATCATCGGGCCGGCAATTGCAGGAGTAATCATTGCTACGAGCGGTGTAAAAACCGCATTTGGGATCGACATCATCTCTTACGTAATCTCGGTTGGATTTATGCTTCGCATCGCCTCTGTACCACCGGTACGCGACGGGACAACAAGATCATTCAAGGCGGTCTTCGATGGATTGCAGTATGCCGCTTCACGTAAAGATCTGTTGGGTACCTACATCATCGATCTCATCGCGATGTTCTTTGCTATGCCGAACGCGCTCTTTCCATTTTGGGCGGATCAGATTCACTCGCGATGGGCTTTGGGTCTCTTCTATTCCGCGGGAATCTTCGGCTCAATCGTGGTGACTGCCACGAGCGGTTGGATTAAAGGGTTCAACCGGCACGGCAGGGCCATCGCCATCGCAGCGATTGGTTGGGGGGCGTGCATCGCTCTTGCAGGAACCACAAATTCGCTCTGGATGGTCCTTCTCTTTCTTGGATTGGCGGGAGCATCTGACCAGGTCAGCGCTCTCTGCAGAAATACGATGTGGAATCAGACGATTGATGATGAATTCCGTGGCCGGTTGGCCGGATTAGAACTGCTTTCTTACTCAGTGGGGCCGCTCTCGGCGCAGTTACGCGCCGGTACGACCGCCGCACTTACCTCATTGCGGACTTCAGTTATTTCCGGTGGCTTGCTCTGCATGGCATTGGTCTCGCTGACATCGGCAAAACTCTCCGAATTTCGAAATTTCGATCTGCAAACAAATCCATATGCAATTGAGCAACGAAGTAAAAAACGAATCGGAGAAGATCCGAGTTAGAAGTTCGACTATCAAATCTGCAAAACAGCACAAAAAATCAAAAAAATATTGTTGCGACACGCACTCACTTTTATATCGAAAATAGTGGCTTCTTCATGTAATTACTGTCACGATTCTCCTTGAACAGGTTCGGTGACGGATCGAACCATTCTGATAGGAGATGTAAATGGCTGCAGCTAAGAAAACTGCTCCAAAGCGTCGCAAGAAGGCAGCTGCTAAGGCAGCTCCAGCTCCAAAGCGTCGTAAGAAGGCCGCTGCTAAGAAGGCAGCTCCAGCAAAGAAGGTGGCTGCAAAGCCACGTAAGAAGGCTGCTGCAAAGCCAGCTGCTAAGAAGGCCGCTGCTAAGCCTCGTAAGAAGGCTGCTGCTAAGCCACGCAAGAAGGCCGCTGCTAAGAAGGTTGCTGCAAAGCCAGCTGCTAAGAAGGTTGCAAAGCCTCGTAAGAAGGCTGCTGCAAAGCCAGCTGCTAAGAAGGTTGCAAAGCCTCGTAAGAAGGCTGCTGCAAAGAAGTAAGTCAACATTGAAAAACCCCGCCACATCATGTGGCGGGGTTTTTTATTTCCCTAATTTAAGAGTCGCATCCCTTTTCAAATTGCTCGCGCATCTTCTCGCTCACTCGTTCGAAGATCCGGGCTAGATCCTCCTGATCTTTAGCGGTGAGGTGATCGATAAATCGGGAGCGGATGCTTACCAGGTGATCTGGGGCAGCTTTAACAATCGCCTTCCAACCCTTGTCAGTCATGATTGCAAATTGACCACGCTTATCAACCTTGCAGACTTCGCGCCTTACCCAACCTGCCTTCTCCATAACCTTCATACGATGAGAGAGGCGAGACTTAGAGATCATGGCGCTCTCGGCAAGTTCACTCATTCGAATCTGTCGACCAGGTGCCTCACTCAAGTGGACCAAAATCTCGTAATCGGACATCGATAATTCATGAGGAGATAGATCGGTCTCCATGGCATCCCAGAGGCGACGCGAGGCGACAATGTAAGAACGCCATGCCTTTAGCTCTCGTGGGGAGAGCCACTTTGGGTCAATCTTCTTGGCTGGCATACCCGAATCTTACTTTGAATAGAGGATAGTTGAAAGTTGTATTAGTTCTGAACCAGAGATTTGAGGCCTACCTCTATTAGGCTAGAGGAATGAGTTCACAGAGCGACTTAATAAGCGGAATCTTCCATGATCACTTCGATACATCTGTCTCGCCCCGCGAGGACTTTTTTCGCTATGTAAATGGGAGTTGGCTAAAGAATTTTGAGATTCCAGCCGATAGAGCAGGCTATGGCGCCTTTACTGTCTTGCGGGAGCAGAGCGAGGCCTATGTGCGTCAGATCATCGAAGATCTATCTGCCGGCACTGCAGCGCCGGGTTCAAACGCTCAGAAGATTGGTGATCTCTTCCGCTCATTCATGGATGTTGAGCGGATTGAATCGCTCGGTATCTCCACCATCGCAGATGACATTGCCAGAACCCTCGCTATTCAAAGCGCTAATGAACTCCTTGAGGTCATGGGTGGCTTAGAGGCTCGAGGACTCGGTGGCCTCTTCTATATCGGAGTAGAGGTCGATGCTCACGATAGCAATCGTTATGTCATGTATATGTCGCAAGGCGGGATCAGCCTGCCTGATGAGGCCTACTATCGTGAAGAGCAGTACGCGCCAATCCGCGAGGCTTTTCTTTCACACGCTACAAAGATGTTGGAGATGGCAGGGGTAGAGAACGCCGCAGCGCATGCGTCCCGTGTACTCGCGCTAGAGACCAAGATCGCGGCAAATCACTTTGATCAGGTTAAAGATCGTGACATGAGCCAGGTGCTCAACCCATACAACTTTGCTGGTTTGCAGGAACTCACTCCAGGTTTTGAATGGCAGCGTTGGATGCACGCCGCCCGAGTGCCGCAGCATGTGATGGAAGATTTGATCGTTCAACAACCATCCCACTTTGCCGGAATGGCTCAACTGCTCAATGAATTCGACCGCGAATCATGGAGTTCCTGGCTGACCTGGCATCTGATTTCAGGAAGCGCCGCCTACCTCTCTGCCAATTTTGTAGAAGAGAATTTTGCCTTTTACGGAAGGACTCTCTCTGGAACTCCAGAGCTTCGCGAACGCTGGAAGCGCGGAGTCTCTCTCGTTGAAGGTGCCCTCGGAGAAGCAATTGGCCAAGAGTATGTAGCGCGCCACTTCCCTCCAGAAGCCAAAGAGCGGATGCTCAAACTTGTTCACAATTTGATTGAGGCCTACCGTGTCGATATCTCAAATCTCACCTGGATGAGTGACGAGACTCGCGCCAAGGCCCTCGATAAACTAAATAAATTCACCCCAAAAATTGGGTATCCGGATAAATGGCGCGACTATTCCAAACTCACCATCGTTCCTGATGACCTCATTGCAAATCTAGAAGCGGTTACAACCTTCGCTCAAGAGTTCAACTTTTCCAAAATTGGCACCCCCATCGATCGCGACGAATGGGGCATGACGCCACAAACGGTAAATGCCTATTACCACCCGCTCTACAACGAGATCGTCTTTCCGGCAGCGATATTGCAACCTCCCTTCTTCAATCTCGAGGCAGATGACGCCGTCAATTACGGGGGCATCGGCTCGGTAATTGGTCACGAGATTGGTCATGGATTTGATGATCAAGGTTCGAAATTTGATGGCGATGGAAACCTCAACGATTGGTGGAGCGAAGAGGACCGAGCCAAATTTGAGGCGCTCACTCGCAAACTCATTGACCAATACGAGGCGCTGCATCCCTCCAATGCGCCTGAGGTCCACGTGAATGGAGCGCTCACAATCGGCGAGAACATCGGAGATTTAGGGGGCGCCTGTGTGGCTTATCAGGCCTACAAAATTTCGCTCCAAGGGGCACCTGCGCCCGTTATTGATGGTCTGACAGGCGCGCAAAGATTCTTCATCGGCTACGCCCAGATCTGGAATGGGAAATTGCGCCCTGAGGAGACAAAGCGGTTGATCGCTACCGATCCACACTCCCCTGCAGAATTTAGAGCAAATCAAATTCTGAAGAACCTGCCAGAATTTTATGCAGCCTTTGGAGTGGTCGAGGGCGATCCGCTCTGGTTACCCGAGTCCGAACGAGTTCGAATCTGGTGATCAGGTAACGCCTGGGCGTTACTTTGCAGCCAATCTCGCTTCACGGCGAAGCTTCTGCTCGGCAGGATCTGGAACAGGGACCGCGCTCAACAAACGCTGTGTATACGGATCCTTCGGATGATTGAGAATCTCATCTCTGGTACCGATTTCAACGAGGCGACCATTCTGCATAACCGCAATTCGGTGCGAGAGGATGTCCACCACACCCAAATCATGGGTGATGAAAAGGCAAGCGAACTTTAATTTCGCTTGCAGCTCTTGGAGCAGGTCTAGGAAGCGAGCCTGAACAGATACATCTAGCGCGGAAGTAGGTTCATCGGCGATCAAGATATCTGGGGCGAGTGCGAGGGCTCTTGCGATACCGACGCGTTGACGCTGACCACCAGAGAGTTCGTGCGGATACCGGTTTCTATAGCTGCGCGGTAATTCAACGCTGGAGAGTAGGTCTTCAACCATCTTGCCGAGCTCTTGGCCCTTGGCAATCCCTGCTAAATAAATTGGCTCTCCAATGCTCTCACCGATTGGTAGACGTGGATTGAGCGAGCTAGCAGGGTCCTGGAAGACAATTCCAGTGTTGCGACGAATTTGGCGCAGGTCCTTCATTGAGGCATGGCTAATGTCTTGACCAACGACTTTGAGAGTTCCGGCTTTGATTGGAATTAATCCGATTGAGGCGCGGCCCACCGTGGTCTTTCCAGATCCAGATTCACCAACAAGGCCCACAATCTCACCAGGGAAAATCTCAAGGGAGAAATCCTTAACAGCGGTAAATGCTGGGATCCGACCTCGTTTTGGATATTCAATCGTTACATTTTCAAGTTTAAGAACTGGGCTTGCAGCAGATTGGCTCGGCTCAAGAATACGCATCTTGGTGGAACCGATCTTAGGAACCGACGCCAAAAGTTGTTGGGTATAAGGGTGCTGGGGGCGATTAAAAATTTGATCGGCTGTTCCATATTCAACGGTATTGCCACCCTGCATCACCAAGATGTCATCGGCCATATCCGCGACTACACCCATATCGTGAGTGATTAACAAAATTGCAGAATTTAATTTGGTACGCAATCCACGCATGAGATCGAGGATCTCGGCTTGAACCGTTACATCCAGTGCCGTGGTTGGTTCATCGGCTACGAGGAGAGCTGGATCGCAAGCTAGTGCCTGGGCGATCATGGCACGCTGGCGCTGCCCACCAGAGAGTTGGTGAGGATACTTGTCGACTGAACGTTCAGGATCTGGAATCTCAACCAGAGTCAGCAGTTCAATTGCACGGGCTCTGGCCTCTTTAGGACCCATATCGAAATGGTTCCGAATAGTTTCAATAATTTGGAAACCAATTGTGTAAACCGGGTTGAGAGCTGTCATTGGCTCCTGGAAGATATAAGCAACTTCCTTGCCACGGAATTTACGTAGAGTAGCGGGAGGTGCACCTACCATCTCAACATCTTTTACCTTGACCGAACCAAATGTTCTCGAGTTGGAGGCGAGCAAACCCATTATTCCCATTGCAACAGTTGACTTACCTGATCCCGACTCCCCTACAAGCGCGAGAGTTCTACCTGGGAAGAGTTCAAAGTTGAGGTTGACCGCCGCTGGGTACCAAACACGATCGACCCAAAACTCGACGCTGTAATTTGAAACTTTGAGTACGGGTGTACCACCACTTGTCATTATTTCTCCGCCTTTTGTGACACTATTACAGCATGATGAGTGAGAGCAATCGAACTAATCCGACAGTATTCCGCGCTCGAAAAGGTTATTTGATGCTCGGATTTCTGCTTTTCTTCTTTCTGGGTATCGTTATTAGCACCTGGTATACAAGCAGTAGATACAACTCGATTGATGTAACCCTGTGGTGCGCTTTCTTTACTATCTTGGCAAGCGCTGCTTACGTTCGCCCTAAAATCATCTTTTACGATGAAGGTCTCACCATTGTTAATCCAATCGAGACCTATACGTTGAGCTGGAAGAGCGTTCAAAGCGTTGAAGCGCGGCTCACACTCATGATTTACACCCGAGAGAAGAGAATTAGCGCTTGGGCTGCTACTGGTCCAACTCCTAGACAAGCAAGAAGAGCCACTCGGCTGGACAAGATTGAGGCTATAGATCCAAGAACTTTGGGGCTGGAACGCGGAGTCCAAATAGGTCCCGCAGACCTCCCAGAGAGCGATACTGGAGCGGCCGCTGCTATAGCCAGATACAGAATGGTTGACTTCAGCAGGATTGCTAATCCGACGATCATTGAAGACACCTTCGAGCGCAATTACTCCATCATTGGCAGCGCAGCGCTTATTGGAGTCATCGCGGCGGTCATGTTGCTCTTTCACAAGTAACGAATTATCGCGCCTCGTTGTAACCGCATTCATTACTTACTCTCTCCAACGCTGTGGCTCGCGATTGCCTGGCGAGACTCTTCGCGCTCCTTACGTCCAATCCTGCGACGTTGGCGTGGATCAAATGCATCTCTCAATCCATCGCCGATGAAATTCACGGTTAGGCAGATAACGATGATGAAGAGACCCGGCCACCAAAAGAGCCAGGGCCTAGTTGTAAATGAATCCTGATACTGGCTAATCAAAAGACCAAGGGAGACATCTGGAGCAACTACACCGAACCCAAGGAATGAGAGAGCAGATTCCAACAAGATTGCCTGGGACATCAAAAGGGTCACGGCGACGATGATTACACCCACCGCATTCGGCAAAATATGTTTAAAGATAATGCGGGAATTGCTGGCACCCGCTACCCGGGCAGCATCAACAAATTCACGCTCACGCAACGAGAGAAACTCGCCTCGAACTAGACGAGCTAGACCTGGCCAGGAGAAAAGTCCCAGCATCAGAGCCAGGACCATTACTCCCAAACTGCCGAAGTGATATCCAATTACGGCTCCCACAATAACGACAGGAATGATGATGATGAACTCAACAAGGCGCATCAATAGATTATCCGTGATGCCCTTAAAGTAACCAGCGACAGCACCAACAACTGTACCCACGAGGCCAGCAACAATTCCCAAGACAAACATGATGATGATCGAACGTTGAGTGCCGCGCATAACTAATGCAAAGTAATCATGACCAATATCATCCTGCCCAAATGGATGTTGCCCGAGGTGCATCCCAGCGCCTCCAAGGAACTTTGGAATGACTGAAAGAGTTGGGCAACCAACAATACCTGCTCGACATTGAGTCACATCAGGCATGTCAGTAATCGTCCACTTCCACCAGCCTGAGTAATTGATGCCGAAAATATTTCCACCAACAGATGAGAAGACCAGGAGAATAATTCCAACTAGTACAACGATAGAGATCATTGCGCCACGGTGGCGGAAGAAACGAGCACGAACTATCTGACCTTGTGTAAGACCTTCAATTTCACGGTTCTCGAGGCCTCCTTCGGCATTTACAAGATCTTCCGTGTTCTTCTTGGAGCGTCTAAATAAAGCCATGATTAGTTTCCTCCTACCTTAATTCGTGGATCGAGGGCTCCGTAGAGCAGATCTGAGAGCAGTGTCGCTAGTAGTACCAAGATAGAAGTAATTAAAAATGTTGCCATAAGAAGATTCTCATCGAAAGAATAAATGGCATTTACAAATAACTTACCCATGCCAGTCCAACCAAATACGGTCTCAGTAATCGTGGCGCCACCAATGATCCCAGCGAAGTCGAGAGCAATGATGGTCGTTAAAGGAATCATGGTATTTCTAAAGGCATGTCGCATCACAACTGTGCGCTCAGTTAGTCCTTTAGCGCGCGCGGTACGAATGTAGTCCTGGTTAAGGACTTCCAACATTGTTCCGCGGGAGTATCTGACGTAACCTGCGAAGGAGATCAAGGTCAAAGCTATCGTTGGCAAGAACAAGTGAGTTGCAGTGTCGATAACGTTGTACCAGAAGTGTCCCGGAGGCAATTGGGTGTTGCTCTGACCGATAGTAGAGATTGGACGTCCATTTACCGCATCTGTGTTTATGTAATGAACCCAGTTATGCATCATCTCGTCAAATAGAATCAGAATTGCAATAAAGAAGGCGGTTAAATTCGAGGATCTGACGATCGGACCTTGATCGATCTTCGACCATAGACGTCCATTAAGAGTCGCGACGGCAAAAGTGACGACTGCAAAGACCAGAATTAAGAAGAGGCTGCCCTTCGTGTGCAGAATATGTTCGGCTGGGAAATACAAAATAGTTCCAACCAGCGCCATAGTGAGCGAAGCCTTGAGCGCATTCCTATTTTCGAGTCCCGTAGAGACGAGAGTTACCGCAAACGCAATAGCGATTCCAAAGAGAAAGATGCCTTCAATCCCCAGTCGAGGATGGGTAAACCACTTTGTTACGCTGAGAGTCCAAAGAACGAGCGCGTTGACCAAGGCGACCACAGAAAAAATTGTGAAAACTCGCTTTCGGGTTCCCGAGAAAACACCGGCCCAAAAAATTCCAGAAATCAGGCTCATAATTACTATAAACCACAATCCGATATGACCATTGACTAGAAAGTTATTAAATGAGATTGCCAAAAATTGCTTAAGTAATACTGCAACCCAAAATATGGGCAGTGAGTAGAGAAAGAATGAAACAAAAATCATGAAGTAGTCAAAACGGCTGTACTGACGTAGCGCTGAGATAATCCCGATAGCAATACCCAAGACGATTGCCAAAATGGTTGCTGCCAAGACCAACCTAATTGTCGTGGGAATAGCAGTCCCTAGAACGGTAGGAATAGGAGTGGATTGCCGGTCGGTACCCAAATCAATGTGACCAGTGAATACCTTTAACACGCCCTTGAGCCAAATGAAGTAACGCGCTGGAGCCGGCACGTTTAGGTGGAGCGTTCTAATCAGATCATGAAGTTGAGTTTTAGCTGTGGGACTCGTACTTGTGCGTAGATCCTGAAGTGGATCTCCAGAAATTGCTTCAAGGTTGAAAAGAATGAAGGTCGAACCAAAGAGGACGATAATCGCGGCGCCTATGCGACGTGAAATATAGGCAAACACTCGAGTGGACCTCCTACTAGGAATACAAGGTTCTACAGGAACTGCATGTAGGGCGATACTAGGGCAAACTCCTGGATAACAATAAATGAACTCGCAGGCTAAACCCCTCTCAAAAGCCCCGAAACAGTGAAAAGAGAAGAGCGCCCTCCACTGTGGAGAGCGCCCTTCTCTTAGGTCTGGTCTAAGGAGTTAACTTCTTAGAAATGCCAAGCCCAGTAGTTCCAAACAATGTTTGGAGCGAGTGGACCAGGCTTTACGTTGGCGAGTGCAGAGTTATAAGCAACAACAGATGGGAATTGGAAGATACCCAATGAGACTGCGTCGCGATCTACAGCGCCCTCTGCCTTGTCATAGAGGCGAAGTTCATCAGCGTGCGAAATTGACGCGCCAGATAGAGCCTTACAAGCCGCATCAACGACTGGGCTGGAGTAACCGATGAAGTTGTTTCCACCACTTGTCTCGAAGTTAGGGCAGTTACCCTGTTGCTGGATGCTTGATGCTGACCATGCGAAGAACTCAGCATCCCACTTGTTCTCTGACAAGTGAGCAGACCAACCGGAGGTAGGTGTGATGTTGACGTTGAAGCCAACCTTAGCTTCTGCAGCCTTAACCAACTGTGATTCAGAAACACGACGAGTGTTTGAAGGTTGTCCGAAGAGAAGGTTTACATTGATTGGAGTAGCAGTACCCGCTGTTGGGTAGTACTTCTTTACCAATGCAAGAGCAGTAGCTGTGCGCTTTGCCTGGGTTCCAGAGTAAATCGAAGAACCATTAGAACCAATTACGCTGTTGTAATCGGCGTTATCGGGAAGCACGAATGTTGACTGCAAGACCTGTGCATCAGAGTTGATTGGTGCAATCAACTTAGAGACGATATCTGCACGTGGGTAGGCGAGCAAGAATGCACGACGTAGGTCGGCAGCCTTCTGGCCTCCTGAAGCAGCAAATGGACCGGTGTAGTGATCTGTAGTTCCTGGTCCATCGCCTACGCGAAGATCAATGTGCTCATAAGTTGCAGCGTTGTAACCAACGGTTGTTACACCTGGAAGGGTCTTGAGGGATGCAACTGCATCAGCGGTTGGCTGACCATCGTATACGTCAATTTCCTTGTTGGAGAGTGCTTGAGCTGAAGGTGAACCATCAGCAATACCGAACTTGAAGATGAATGTTGTGATACCGCTAAGAGCTGGTCCATCGTTGTACTTAGGGTTAACAACGAGAGTTGCACTCTGGTTTGTAACTGCTGATTGCAGGATGTATCCACCATTGCTGACCAGAAGAAGTGGGTTTGTTGAGCTATCAACAGCAGAGATGTTGTAGCTGTTGCTCCAAACATTTCCGTACTTCTTGAGGTTTGCAGTGTTGTAAGACTGGAAGTCCTTTACGAACTGTGCAGTATCAGCGGCTGCGGTTGAGACTGAAGGAAGACCCTTGTCTCCGCGAGCAAGCTCGACCAATGTGTGAACAGGGAATGGGCTTGGTCCCAAGATGTCCCAGTTTGCTACACGGATGCTGTACTTGACTGTGACAGACAATCCATCAGCTGAAACAACAGGAAGTCCGTTGACTGCAGTGTCATATGGACCACCGTAGTTGACGCTGTTGAATGCAGGAGTGGTGTTTCCGTTTGGATCGCCAAGACCAGCCTTGATTGAGTATGCACTGGAATTCAAGATATGGCTGAGGAGAAGGTCACCTGCGGTGATTGGTACTCCATCTGACCAGACAGCACCCTTCTTGATTGTGTACTTGACTTCAAAGTCATTCACCTTATTGACAGCGATGTCATAAGAACCCAAGTCTGTGTTACGAACGACCTGCTCCTTGTTGTCGTAGTACCAGAATGGAGCAGAAACTAAATATCCAATATCAGTATTTGTCACCAAGTTTGTATCCGGAGTTCCAGGATTCAATGATGACAACGGATTTGATTCCGTTACCACGACAGTGGTGCGAGTATCAGCATGAGCTGGTACAGCAACAAAGCCGACTAACGCGATCGACGCTGCGGAGACCGCTGCGACGACAGTACGCGTCTTGAGGCGTGCTTTCATGTTTTCTCCTTAATAGGTGAGCAAGCTGTTCCGCCAAAGTTTGCACTCCAGCAGTCGTAGCCCGCACGAGGGGTACCAAGTGGGGTCATCTTGCCCTATTTGTCGGGTTCTTTTCAATACAGTACGGGCATGACCTATGGCACCAGTTCGGGCAATAACTTCTCATTTGCAGAAGAAAGGCAACTGCCTGGGAGATTGGGTCGAACCGGGGTTATCTCCACTCCCCACGGTCAGATCAAGACCCCTGCCTTCATTCCAGTCGGCACCAAAGCCACCGTAAAAGGAGTGCTTCCTGAGTCCATGAAGGAGCTTGAAGCTCAGGCGATTCTCGCCAACGCTTATCACCTCTACCTTCAGCCTGGCCCAGAAATCGTTGATGAGGCGGGTGGGCTGGGACGCTTCATGAACTGGCCCGGACCCACGTTTACAGACAGCGGCGGCTTTCAGGTTCTCTCCCTGGGAGTTGGCTTTAAGAAGGTCATCGCCATGGATACCGAGACCTTTAGGTCAGATGAGGTCATTGCTGAGAATAAAGAGCGCCTAGCCCACGTAGATGACGATGGAGTTACCTTCAAATCGCACCTCGACGGCAGCATGCACCGCTTCACCCCAGAAGTCTCTATGCAGGTCCAGCACCAACTAGGTGCCGACATTATTTTCGCCTTCGATGAATGCACCACCCTCCACAACACTCGGGGGTACCAAGAACGCTCCCTTGAACGAACCCGGCTGTGGGCAAAGCGCTGCCTGACTGAGCATGGTCGACTGACCCGCGAGCGCAGCCATCGCCCCTATCAAGCTCTCTTTGGAGTGCTTCAAGGAGCCCAATATGAAGATCTGCGGCGCAAGGCGGCTCGTGACCTATCTGCCCTTGATGAAGATGGGATCTCATTCGACGGATTTGGGCTTGGCGGCGCGCTCGATAAGGAAAATTTGGGAACGATCGTGGAGTGGATGTGTGAAGAACTCCCCCGCAACAAGCCTCGCCACTTGCTTGGGATTGGGGAGCCTGACGACCTCTTTATTGGAGTCGAAAATGGCGCAGATACCTTCGACTGTGTAGCTCCTAGTCGCCAAGCTCGAACCAGTGCTGTCTTCACGAGAGATGGTCGGGTTAACCTCAGCAACGCCAAGTATCAAAGACAGTTCTCCCCTATCGACGATGATTGCGATTGCTACACCTGCTCCAATTACACCGCGGCATACTTGGCTCACTTGTTCCGCTCCAAAGAGATGGTGGCAGGAACCCTCGCAACGATTCACAACGAGCGATTTATCGTGCGATTAGTTGATCAAATGCGCGTAAGTATTGAGAGCGGTGATTTCTTCGACTTCAAACGCGAATTCCTAGGACGTTTTTACTCTGGAAATCCAAAACGTCAGGCGACTTGAAAAGATCGCTTGGACAATCCCATCCAGTAACCGTCAATCGCAGTGTCTGGAGCTGCATCGGCCTGTGTTGCCGCACCTAAGGTAATAAATATAGGAGCAAAGTGCTCTACCGTCGGATGCGCATACGGCATTCCTGGGGCTAACGCTTTGTAATTCATCAACTCGTCAACAGCGCCCCGACTCAAAACTTCTTGCGCCCAGAGATCAAACTCAACGCTCCACCCTGGAGGCGTTGCATCAATACTAAAGTCGCGGAGAAATGGCAGTCCATGTGTCAGAAAACCGCTTCCGATGATTAGAACACCTTCGTCACGAAGTGGTGCGAGTTGTTGACCAATCTTAAAAAGTTTTTCAGGATCCTGCGTTGGGATAGACATCTGCAGAACAGGAATATCTGCGCTAGGAAACATTTTAAGAAGTGGAACATATGCACCATGATCTAGTCCACGGTTGGGTTGTTCCGCAACGTGCTCACTCATCAAACCTTTGATCCGCGCCGCTAAATCAGGCGCCCCTGGAGCTCGGTATTGCAAGTTGTAATACTTTGGTGCGAATCCACCGAAATCATAAATAAGAGGGGTCTGACCACTGGTAGATCCAATGGTGAGTGGTGCTGATTCCCAATGCGCACTGACAACCAAAATCGCGCTGGGGCGTTCCAATTCGTTTGCCCACGCGGCCAACTGTGAACTCCATAGCAGGTCATCCAATAGCGGAGGCGCGCCGTGACCTATGTAGAGGGCTGGTGTCTTTGCCATGCTCAGATATTAGCAGATAGTTGAACTTTCAACTATCTTGAGTTTTAACCGTCCTCGCGATGCGCTCTCGGGCAACTTCCTGACTAGGCGACTCTTTGCCCAGCGCCAGGCTCAAGAGTTTGAGCAGGCGAGCGCAGAGCCAACGCCAAGCTGGACTTACTCGTTTAAGCCCCAAAATTTTCTGTTGCTCTGGGGTCAAGGTTGATATGGCGGTTTTGGCTAGGACTCGGTAAAACATCAAAGGGGCGGTACCCAGGGGCGGTTTCAGAATGAACTTCACGACCTCAGGTGTGGCGGCGCTGGGAGCCAAATCGGTAGCAAGAAATTCGTCCATCGTTGCCTTGAGTTCAGCAACCGACTGCGGGGCGTTCGTTAGCCCGAGCCCAACCGCACTCTTACTCCACTCTTGGACATATGCATCCGCTCCCCTGTCGATGGGGTAACCAAATGCCTGATGCGCCGTTAAAAAGGAGTCGGTGAAGGCGCAGTGCACCCACAGGAGGTAGCGCGGGTCGGTGGCGCGATAGGGGCGGACTTCGCCTGACTTGCTTTGGAATTCACCTTTTACGTGGCCGTGCATCGCGTTGACGCGAGCCGCCTCGTTAGCGATCGCCTCAGTGGAACCAAAAGTTGTAATGGTTAGCCATCTAGATGTTCCTGCCAGGCGACCCAGCGGATCAGATTCATATCGAGAGTGCTGGCTGACTCCTGTGAGGGCGGCCGGGTGAGTCGCCTGTAAGAGAAGTGCTCGGATGCCGCCAACCAAAGTTGCAACAGTGCCATGCACCTGCCAAACGGCACTGCCTGGCCCAAAGAGTCCAACACCATCTCCATGGGCGATCAGTTTTACCCAATCCGGTCTTCCATCAGGTGACCCAGACACAATTTGGCGAAAGCGATTCGCCATTCTCTCTTTCATAATTTTGCCGTATATCCGCTCTAAAACTACTCCTCGATCGCCTCACGTAGTTGATTGGCATGGTCTACTGGATGCTTGCTGTAAACACGCAGCCAATCCTCAACAGAGAAATTTCCACGCTCGCTATGGATTGCAAATTTCTCTAGATCCGACTCCTTCAAATTATTAAGAATTTCTAGAGATGATGCTCGTGAGGCTTTGTACATTGCAAATGAGTTCTCGATTGGCAAGGTGCGATATCCAAGTGCTTCACATTCCGACCACGCGTTCTCGTCATAGCCCAGAATCTGAGTTCCAGGTTGCGCCAAAATCCTGCGTAGGCGCGCAGCTGATTGGGACTCGCTATCTGCCATGTGATGAATGATCTGGCGAGGAGTCCACCCCGCATGATCCGCCTTATCAATATTCTCAGGAGTCACCATCCCAACTGCTTTAATAAATGCTGCAGTGGAATCTGAGTAGCTTTGGGCATAATCTTTTAAGGTCATGCCCAAACTCTACCGAGGTTACAGATTTTCCTCCTGATAATAATTTTTCCATACCAGGCGATGAATCTTGACCTTGTATGGAAGTGAACGCACTCCAGGAATGAGTGGCATACAAATCAATCCGATTGAGAGCGCTCCCATAATCAACATGATCCAGGCATCTGCATTGGCACCAAATGGATGGTTGTCTCCATTATTAAATGGCGGAATCTGATACCAGAACGAGTACAACCAGAGCCATGCCTGACCTGGGTAACGCCCTGTCTCATTCATCATGCCCCACGTTGAGCCTTGCAGGTTCGATGCGGTGCTCTGATCGTTGAAGTAACTTCCATCACCTAAAAAGAGCGTTTGTTTGGTGTTATCGCTTTGGAAATAATTTCCTTGGGATAGGAGCGCACCATCTAGAGAGCCAGCTTGTGCCATTGTAAGAAGTCCCCCAGCAAGAGCAGGAACTGGCCCATAGTTACCGGCTGGCACCTTAGAAGCATCCTGATTCGCCTTAGTGAGAGCTGTGTCATAGTTAGTAGCCCACGTAGATTGGGTCTTTGCATCCGAGCCCTGCCATTGCTTAAGAGCATCTGCCACAGGCGCCGCATTCGCCACAGTTGTTAGCGGGGTAATTACAAAATCATTGACCGTATCAACTGGATGAGTAACACCTGCCCACTTGGCTAGGTGTAGCGGACCCAGATTAACCCCATCTGATGCTGTGTTGTATGGAGCTCCGTAACCTGCAGTGCCACTAGTTCCGGCAAGTTCTTGTACTGCTGTTGCATAGAAATCTGCCGGAGCAGCAACTGCCCACTGCTTGAAGGTGACTTGTTTGTCATCTGGAGAGCCGAAGAGAGTGGAGAGCGCGGCAACCACAATTGCGACAATTACTAGCGCTGCCACTCCCTCTTTAATTAAATCGTAACGTCGAACTCTTCCTGACCAAGGTGCTGACTCGAGTTCAGTGCGGCGATCGCTCATTTGCGCTCCCCTAACTCATTATTAAATGCATCGATAGGTGGAACAACACCCTTCGCTCTCACGAGTAGTACGTGGATCAAGGTAATCACGCCGATAATCACGGGAAGAAATGCCACATGCAGCAGGATCATCTGGCCGAAATTGGTGACATTAAATCGAGAACCGATACCAACGGAGTTGAATCCATCCTTTGCTTCGTAGGAGATCCACTGCGAATCAAAATTGGTTTGAATCAAGTAGCCAGTAAATGCTGTTGCTATCGAACCCACAAAGGCGAGCGCCCCAGTGATCCAGGTGAGCAAGCGACGACCGCGCCATGCAGCCATCCAGAACTTTCCCCAGAGATGTACCACCATAAAGATAAAGAAGAACTGCACCGACCAGAAGTGCATGCTGTTAACGAAATGACCAACGCTGGAATAGTGGTACCAGCTCGCACCTTCAAAAGAGAGGACTAACCCGGAGGCGATGATGACACCTAAAGCGGCGAGTGTGGCGACACCAAAGAGGTAGATCCATGATGCGACATACGCTGGTTGAGTATCGGGCAGCAACTTCTCGATTGGCAGGTTCTTCTGCCAGCCTTTACGAAGCTTGCTAGTCCACATCTCCTTTTCGATATCTGCGCTCATTCTTGGTCCTTCCCTTTCTTATTGCCGGGGAATGGAAGTACCAGCGCTAGCCCGAAGAGAACGAGCATGAAGAGGATGACAAGGAGGTTGGTTATAGATATTTGAAACCAACCCCAATGTATGTAAACCGCCTTGAGGTTCATAAAGTGATGAAAGATTCCCATGCTGGAAAGGTAGGCTCATTTACCTTCTAGAAGTAGGCACTACCTCTCATCTAGGGCAATTACTTCACGACTGAGTGCTGGCTCTCCTGCTAGAGTTTCCGCAAGCAAGAACCACGACCTGGGGCGGCCATGACTGATATAACGATTATGCAGCGGGAGCTCACACCGTTTGAGCACCTAGTCCTTGACCTGCTTTGCAAAGGTAAGTCCAATGCTGCGATTGCTCACGAGACAGCTCACACCGAAAAGGTCATCGAGAACACCGTTTCGCGCTCGGCGCGAGTTTTTGGAATTACATCCGATGGCGATACCAACGTGCGAGTACTCCTCGCCCTGGCTTATCGCACCCACTTCGGCGATGCTGCTTTTGAATCTTTTGGATTGCCTTGTCAGCACCTTCAAGAGGGGCCAGATGGTCGAATGATCTGCGCTCGCCACGTCGAATAACGCTCAAATAAAAATAGCTTGAGTAATCATTACAACTAACAAATCAAGAAGAGGGCTCACATGAAGGCTTTATCCACTATTTTCATCATCATTCATCTCTTAAGCGTGGCTGGAATCGTGATCCTCCTTCTAACTCAAGCCGGCAAGGCAACGAAGGTCGTTCCCAAAGGATTAACTCACGCTGGACTAACGGCGCTCGTCGCTGGAATCGCACTCGTCGGAATCCGCGATGCTCAGCACCACAACAACGCGGCTGCGTATCCTGTCTACAACTATGGAACTATTGCAGCCAAATTGGTTGTGCTTGTAGTAATTCTCGTACTGGCATTCAAGCATGCAAAGGCTGAATCTATTTCGCGCGCTACCTGGGCCACATTGTTGGGCTTGACCGTGCTCAATATCGCCTTGGCTGGAACGCTCAAGTAAATTGAGTAACCCCTCAGTCACGATCCGCCCCATTGAGCTTGGTGATAAGGAGCGCTGGCTCGAACTCTGGAATGGCTATCTCACATTCTATGAATCGACTCTCTCGCCTGAGATAACTGAACTCACCTGGCAGAGGCTGCACGATCCACTTTTTAACTTGAATGGGCTCGTCGCAGTTCATGAGGGTGAAGTAGTTGGATTGGCTCACTTTTTGTTTAGGCCATCGAGCTGGGCCGTTAATGATTACTGTTACTTAGAAGATTTATTTGTATCTGAAAATATTCGCGGGGCTGGCGCCGGGCGGTCACTCATCGACGCGGTGATAGCGGCCGCCCGTGCCAAGATGTCTGGACGGGTCTACTGGACAACTAAAGAGAGCAATACCCGAGCCCGCGTCTTGTATGACTCGTATACGCCGGCCTCTGAATTTGTCCAGTATCGCCTGCCACAAACTTATTGAGTTGTTATTTAGTTTTTCTCTTTACTTTCTCTAACTTGGCAAGACTGGGAAACTTAAGCCTTCTCTTCTGCACGACGAGCGTGTAGGAAGCCAAGGAGTGCCAAGAGCAAGAACAGAACTCCACCAAGGTAGGCAACGAGTGCTGCATACATTGCAATCTGACCAATCTGCCAGAAGGCATATCCGTAGAGAAGCAGACCACGGAGGGTTGAGCCACGGAAGAGGAGCTGTACTTGATTTGCTAGCGCTGCATTTGTTGGATCAGCTTGAGCAGCTGCACTCACTTCAGAGTAAGTCTTTCCAGCACCAATTTCCTTGAGATGAACTGCGATGAAATGATCGGCGTAAACCTCAGCCTGACGACCATTCAACATTGGTTCTCCAGCATATTTAGCAACTTGGGCGCCATCAGCGGCAGGCAAGCTGGTGATGGCAGCACTTCCTGCAGCAGGGAAGGTGATGTTCTGCTCTGCAAGTTGTGTCTTAACCTGGTTGTTGGTGAATGAATATCCCCAAGTGAGCAATCCGCCTGCGATCAGCAAGACAATCGCGAGGAGAAGACCAGTTGAACTAGCCACCTTGTCAATAAATTTTCTGTTCATGATCAATCCTTTCGTCGATGTAAGGAACGAGTTGAAAACCGCGTATTTCAATAGTTTCCCGAGTTCCTCTCAGAAGTAATCATGAACCTTGGGAACTCCTGGGTACAGGCATAAACGCGGGGCTACCTCTCAGGCAAATGTGATCTGGGGAACTCTCAAGTAATGGTTGAGATAAACGCCGCAAAAAGTGGTGCTTGCAGGTATGCCTATCAGGAATAAATTGAGTAAGTTACAGACACTCAACCCCTCACTAACGAGGGACCCTCGGGAGGAAATCTTGAAGAAAACAGTTAAGTTCACTGCTCTCGCAGCGGCTTCAACACTTGCAATCTCAATGGTTGGAATTGTTAACGCCCCTGCGTCACTCGCAGCCGCAAAGCCAAAGGTCTGCTTGGCTCTCGATACCGGCGGTATCGATGACCACTCATTCAACGCATCAGCATGGGCTGGCGCACAGTCAGTGCAAAACAAGGCAACGGTTTCATACGTTGTTGCAGATGCAAACAACCCTGATTACACAGGCGAAGTTAAGTCTCTCGTAGACGCAAAGTGCGACCTCATCATTGGTGTTGGCTTCTTGATCACTTCAGCTATCGATGCTGCAGCTGTCGCAAACCCAAATATTAAGTTTGCTCAGGTTGATGATCCAGGACTTGTTAACGGCAAGGCCGTTCCAAATCTTCGTGGTTTGACCTTCGCAACTAACCAATCTGCATTCTTGGCAGGTTACCTCGCAGCTGGCTATTCCAAGACCGGAAAGGTAGCAACCTACGGCGGAATTAATATTCCACCAGTCTCCATCTACATGGATGGCTTTGCACGCGGTGTTGCTTACTACAACAAGCAGAAGAACAAGAAGGTTGTTGTTCTCGGCTGGGATACCGCTAAGCAAGATGGAACATTCGTTGGCGGTTTCAGCGATTCAAACAAGGCTCTTCAGATCTCTAAGAACTTCGAGCAACAGGGTGCAGATGTAATCTTCCCAGTTGCTGGTGGACTTGAGAACGCAACTGCTGGCGAGTCAGTCACATCAGGTAAGTCAGTCACCATCGGTGTTGACTCCGATATGTGGGGACAGGTCACAGATCCAAAGGTCAAGGCTGTAATCCTTAACTCAGTAACTAAGGGCGTAGGCGCTTCAGTTGCTGCAGTTATCAAGGACGTCGCTGCTGGCAAGTTCACTAACGTTCAATATGTTGGAACTCTTGCTAACAAGGGAACTGGCCTTGCTGGATTCCACGACTTGGCACGTAAGGTTCCTGCTGTTCTACAGCAAGAGATCCGTTCATTGGCCGCACAAATCTCTTCTGGTGCTGTTGATGTAACTAAGTAGGACTAGAACACTAGTTCGTTAAAACCGAGAGGGTTATTTGATAACCCTCTCGGTTTTTTTAATAAATCTTGATTTAATTGCCCAGCTGATGAAGAGAGGATTTTCGTGTCACTAGAACTTCGCGGGATAACCAAGTCCTTTGGGGCTCTGCTCGCAAATGATTCGATTGATCTACGTGTCGAGACCGGCGAAATTCACGCCATCTTGGGTGAGAACGGTGCTGGCAAATCCACCTTGATGAATATCGTCTACGGGCTCGTAGCACCTGACAGTGGTGAGATTTTAGTTGATGATGTTGTAAAGAATATCAAAGAGCCTAGCGACGCTCTCGCATCGGGTATTGGAATGGTGCACCAACACTTTATGTTGGTTCCAGTCTTTACCGTTGCCGAGAATATTGTTCTTGGACATGAGAAGAGTGGTTTTGCAGGACGCCTTGATCTCAATGAGGCTCGCGAACGGATCAAGAAGGTCTCTGATCAATTTAATTTCAATGTTAATCCTGACGATTTGATCGAAGGACTACCGGTTGGAGTGCAGCAGCGCGTTGAGATTATCCGCGCTCTCATATACGACGCCAAAGTATTGATCCTCGATGAACCTACCGCGGTACTCACTCCGCAAGAGACTGATGACCTCCTCAAGATTATGAAGGAGCTCAAGGGTCAGGGCACTTCAATCATCTTTATCACCCACAAATTACGTGAGGTAAAAGAGGTTGCTGATCGAATCACGATTATTCGACGCGGCAAGGTCGTCGGCAACGCCTCCCCCGATGCCTCTCAAAAGGAGTTGGCATCGCTCATGGTTGGCCGTGAGGTTGAACTTGCTCCCGATAAAGGCGCGCATTCGATCGGCGAGCCAGTCCTCACCGTTAAAGACTTAACGGTCCGCGATAACTCCGGACGCGCCTTAGTAAACAACGTTAATTTTGAAGTTCGAGCTGGTGAAGTGCTCGCCATCGCCGGTGTTCAAGGAAATGGTCAATCAGAGGTTGCCCGAGCCATGGTCAATCTAGAAGAGCATGTCGAAGGCTCGATCATTTTGGATGGCGCAGAAGTCATCGGCAAGAGTGTTCGGGAGTCGCTCCACGCTGGCATCGCCTTTGTACCTGAATCCCGTGAACTCGATGGTCTCATTGCCTCGATGTCGATTGCAGAGAACCTCATCTTGGATTTACATGATCTCCCGCCATATGCCAAAGGGATTCAAATGTCGCCAAATACCGTGCTCTCAGAGGCTGAGAAGCGCAAGGTGGAATTTGATATCCGCTTACAGTCGGTGACGGATCCCATCTCTTCCCTCTCTGGCGGAAATAAGCAGAAGGTTGTTCTGGCGCGCGAACTCTCCCGCCCAGTCAAACTACTGGTTGCATCGCAACCTACGCGCGGCCTCGACGTGGGATCTATCGAGTTCGTTCACAAACGTATCTTGGAAGAGCGAGACGCCGGTCGAGCAGTTCTGTTATTTAGTACCGAACTTGATGAGGTCTTGGCGTTAGCCGATCGAATAGCTGTTATGTATCGCGGTGAAATTCTCTCCATTGTTCCATCAGGCGTGAGCGCGCAAGAGCTCGGACTACTAATGGCAGGTGTTGTACATGCGTAAGTTAAAGATCAAGCGCCCATCGTTGCGCGCATTGACCCTTCCTGGTCTCTCATTTCTATTAGCGATGGCCTTCGGCGCGCTTCTCATCGCCTTCTCGGATTCAACGGTCCTCAAACACATTGGCCATCCGTGGAGTTTCCTCAAGGCCGCAGGTGTTGCTGTATGGCAGTCCTACCTCGCTCTCTTCGAAGGTTCGGTCTACAACCCAAGCCTTGCTACCCCTCATGATGCGCTCTTGTCGTGGTATCCACTTTCGGAGACTTTAGTTACCGCAGCTCCTCTCATTCTGGCGGGACTATCTGTTGCGCTGGCATTTAGAGCAGGACTATTTAACATTGGTGCCCAGGGCCAATTTATCTTCGGCTCAATCGCGGCTTCTTATGTCGGATTCCATTTTCATTGGCCGATCGGAATTCACGTAATTGCCGCAACCGTTGCCGCCATTATCGCGGGAGCGCTATGGGGTGGCTTGGTTGGATTACTCAAGGCACGAACCGGCGCCCACGAGGTAATCGTCACCATCATGCTCAACTACGTTGCGCTCTACTTCTTGATGTGGCTCTTAGGTACAACAACATTTCTTCGTCCAGGCCGCCGCGATCCAATTTCGCCTGACGTCTTGCCTTCAGCCCGCATGCCTCTTCTAGCAGGATCTAACTATCGAGTTAATCTCGGAATATTCGTAGCACTTGCGGCAGCAACATTTGTCTGGTGGTTACTCTCTCGCAGTACTTGGGGCTTCAGGTTCCGTGCCGTCGGAGCCAACTCCGCCGCAGCAAAGACCGCAGGTATTTCGGTGCCCTTCGTGATGACCTCCGTGATGGCAATCTCGGGTGCTCTTGCAGGTCTTGGCGGAGCAGTACACGTATTAGGTAGTGATTTCTCACTTACCTCGGGTACTGCGGGCAACTTTGGTTTCGATGCAATCACCGTGGCACTCTTGGGCCGAGCAAAACCAATGGGCGTTGTATTCGCCTCATTGCTCTTTGGCGCGCTCCGTGCCGGCGGAGGAACCATGCAGGCAAATACAAATACTCCAATTGATATCGTCCTTGTAATTCAAGCGCTGGTGGTGCTCTTTATCGCAGCGCCTTCCGTCGTCAAATGGGTATTTAGATTGAAGAATCTCAAAACGACTGGCGAACTGGCTGCGAAGGGATGGAACGGATGAAGGCTCTATCCGCTGCAGAACGTCGCCGACGTCGCTCGCTCTATGTCATGGCGACACTCGCCGTCCTTTCCACCTTGGTCTTTGGTCTACTTCAAAAAGGCGGCCAGGTAGTTACATATGGATTCGTCCTCGACAAAGAGTGGGTCATCATTCAGCAATGGGTGATCGGTTCACGTAACGCCTCGCTGATTTTCGGTGGAATCTCAATTCTTGCCTCAGCGATTGCATTTATTCAGTTCCGCGCGGGTAAGACAATCGGAATAGCGAGCGCGATAGGCGCTGCCGGAATCATGATGTCATTTCTCTCTTGGGCGGCTGCCGGAAAATTCATTCCATTCACTGGCCTTCTCCAAGGGGCTCTCCTACTCTCAGTACCTTTGATCTTCGGTTCGATGGCAGGTGTATTAAGTGAACGTTCTGGTGTTGTAAATATTGCAATTGAAGGTCAGCTATTAGCTGGAGCCTTTGTTAGTGGTGTGGTGGCAAGTCTTACTCACTCCACCTTCCTGGGGCTTGTTGTTGCTCCATTCGCGGGCTGCTTAATCTCTACCTTGCTTGCTGTCTTTGCCATCAATTTTGCAATTGATCAGATCATTCTGGGCTTTGTGCTGAACGTGCTTGTTTATGGCATCACAGATTTCTTATACAAGAAACTTCTGATCCCATATCAAGCTACCTGGAACTCAGGCCCAACGCTTGCCTCAATCAAGTTACCTATTCTGTGGAAAATTCCAGTTCTTGGCCCAATCCTCTTTGATCAAAGCATCATCGTCTATCTGATGTATGCGGTGGTCTTCGTAATTAGTTACTCACTCTTCAAGACGAAGTGGGGCTTGCGCACCCGCGCTGTAGGTGAACATCCCACAGCCGCCGATAGCGTGGGTATCAAAGTTAATCGCCTTCGCTTTATGAACGTGATGATCGCCGGAATGGTCGCAGGTCTTGGCGGAGCATATTTCACCGTGGGTGGAGTAGGAGCCTTCAATAAGGAGATGACTGCCGGTAAGGGCTTCATCGCACTTGCTGCACTGATCTTTGGACGATGGACACCATGGGGCGCAGTCTCCGCTGCGCTGCTCTTCGGCTTTGCAGATAACCTTCAGAGCGTGCTCGGAATCATCGGAACTCCAATCCCATCAGAGTTCATGCTCATGGTCCCTTACCTCGTAACTGTGGTAGCGGTAACCGGATTCGTTGGGCGAGTTCGAGCGCCGGCGGCAGATGGAACACCGTATAAACGCGGTGAGTCACATTGAACGCCCCAGATATTGATTGGGACGAACTTCACGCAGAGGCTAAGCACATCATGACGATGGCCTATGCCCCATACTCGAAGTTCCCCGTTGGAGTAGCTGGTCTGGTGGATGACGGTCGTATCGTCACAGGTTGCAACGTGGAGAACGCCAGTTACGGCATGACCCTCTGCGCCGAATGCGGGATGGTTTCAAATCTGATCGCGAGCGGCGGAGGTAAATTGGTGGCGATCGTCTGCGTGGATGCGGCTGGCGAGTTCCTCTCCCCTTGCGGTCGCTGTCGTCAATTAATCTTTGAGCATGGCGGACCCACCTGCCAATTAATGACTCCGGCTGGTGCCCTGCCGATGTCTGAAATACTTCCCTGGGCCTTCGGCCCTGATCAACTTCCCTAGCGCCTAGAAAGATTGAAATGACTGAACCATTTGCAGCGGTAGAAATCATCAGTGCCAAGCGCGATAAGGGAGAGCTCAGCGATCCACAGATCGATTGGATCGTGGATGCCTATACTCGTGGCGTAGTAGCCGATGAACAGATGTCTTCTCTCTTGATGGCGATTTTGCTCAATGGAATGAATATGCGAGAAATTTCCCGTTGGACAGATGCCATGATCAATAGTGGCGAGCGCATGAATTGGTCGGCCCTCACTCGAAAGACCGCCGATAAACATTCAACTGGCGGTGTAGGGGACAAAATTACCCTCCCGCTTGCCCCTCTCGTTGCAGCGTGTGGCGGCGCCGTCCCTCAACTCTCAGGTCGAGGTTTAGGTCATACGGGTGGCACGCTCGACAAGCTTGAATCGATTCCAGGGTGGAGAGCAGCACTCAGCAATGAAGAGATGCTCCAGGTTCTGCAAAGTTGTGGTGCAGTTATCTGCGCCGCTGGAGCTGGTTTAGCACCAGCTGATAAGAAGTTGTACGCCTTACGCGATGTGACGGGAACAGTCCCCGCAATTCCACTCATCGCCTCGAGCATCATGAGTAAGAAGATCGCTGAGGGAACCTCTGCTCTCATTTTGGATGTGAAGACCGGAAGTGGCGCTTTCATGAGCGATCCGGCAAAGGCGCGTGAACTGGCTCAGATCATGGTTGAACTTGGAATCCGAGCAGGTGTAAATACGCGAGCTTTAATCACAGCCATGGATGTCCCCCTCGGTTTAACCGCCGGAAATGCCCTAGAAGTCCGTGAATCGGTCGAGGTCTTAGCCGGTGGCGGGCCTGCCGATATCGTAGAACTCACGGTTGTTATGGCGCGAGAGATGCTCGATGCCGCAGGCATTACTCCGCTCATGGATCCTGCCGATGCCCTCAAGAACGGTGCAGCGATGGATAGTTGGCGTCAGATGATCTCAGCGCAAGGTGGAGATCCAGATGCCGCTCTACCGGTAGCCAAGGAACAGCACGTTGTAACTGCCACCGAGTCCGGTGAAATCATCGAGATGAACGCTCTAGCCGTGGGTATCAGCGCCTGGCGACTGGGAGCAGGTCGCTCCAGGCAGGGTGAAGCGGTTCAGGCCGGTGCCGGCATTGAGATCCATGCCAAACCTGGTGAACAGATCCAAGCCGGAGCCCCACTCTTCACCTTACATACCGACGAGGCTCCACGCTTTGAACGCGCTCTCGCTGCGCTGGAAGGCGCGGTTCGGATCTCCTCAACCGGCGAAAAGGTCGAAAGACTTCCACTGATCCTCGAAAAGATAACGGGATAAACTTAAAAACATGACGCTGGATAGAAAACCAACCCCAGACCAAATCAAGAGAATTCCCAAGGTGGTTCTCCATGACCATCTAGATGGCGGACTACGTCCCCAGACAATCATTGAGCTGGCGCAGGAGATTGGATATTCCAAACTCCCCTTCACCGAGGCTAAGGCGTTAGGAGACTGGTTCTTCGAGGCTTGCAACTCAGGATCGCTGGAGCGTTATCTAGAGACCTTCGATCACACGATCGCTGTCATGCAAACCCACAGCGCCGTTGTACGTGTAGCTCGCGAGGCCGCCCTCGATCTAGCGCGAGACGGAGTTGTTTATGCCGAGGTGCGCGGAGCCCCAGAACTCTTTACTCAAGGAGGGATGAGCCTTGACGAGGTAATCGAGGCCACCACCGAAGGATTCCAATTAGGAATGCAGGATGCGAAGGCCGAGGGTTTCTCAATCAGGGTCGAACAGATTTTATGTGCGCTGCGACAAAATGATTGGTCCGATGAGGTGGCCCGTAAGGTAGTTAAATACCGCGATCAACATGTGGTCGGATTCGATATTGCCGGCCCGGAAGATGGCTTTCCAGCAAAGAATTACCTATCTGCCTTCGATTATCTACGAGCAGAGAACGCCCACTTCACGATTCACGCTGGTGAAGCCTATGGACCTGCATCGATCTGGCAAGCAATCCAAATTTGTGGTGCCGAACGCTTGGGTCATGGCGTTCGCATCGTTGAAGATATTGATTTCACAGGTCCAGAGCCGAAGCTTGGCCTTTTGGCAGCTTATGTGCGAGACCGACGTATACCGCTAGAACTCTGCCCCACCTCGAATTTGCAAACTGGTGCAGCTAAAGATTACGTATCTCATCCCATTGGCATCTTAGAAAAATTGCGATTCCGAATCACGATCAACACCGACAATCGCTTGATGAGCGGAACATCCATGTCGCAAGAGATGTCGCACGTTGTGGATGCCTTCGACTGGACTTTCTTAGACCTACAACGAGTCACTGTCAACGCACTCAAAAGCGCCTTCATTCCATTTAACGAACGTCTTGCAATTATTGAAGAGTTAGTTAAACCGGCCTATCAGAAAATCAGTGAAGAATAATTTAGATACCGATTGGATGCCAGACAGTCTTGGTCTCGGTAAAACTCAAAATTCTTGGCGCGGATTTAATGGAGGAATGAACTCTGATCCGCTTGAGATTTTGAGCCCCCGCGATTTGTGCCTCCTTTAACTGCTTAGCAGTTAAACCACTCGCATCGATAGCGTCGATATCCATATGCGATGCAACCCAAGGCGCGAGTTCTGTGCTGCTCCCTGTCAAAATATTTACGACGCCTGCCGGTAGATCGCTGGTGGCTAGGATTTCAGCGAAGGTGATTGCAGGGAGTGGATACTTCTCAGATGCGATCACGATTGCTGTGTTTCCCGAGACAATCACGGAGGCGAGTGCTCCAACCAAATTGAGCAGTGATGGCTTAGCGGCAGCGAACACCGCTACTACCCCCATCGGCTCTGGAGTCGAGAAGTTGTAATAAGGGCCTGAAACTGGATTGGTTGATCCAGCAAAGGTTGAAATCTTGTCACTCCAGCCGGCATACCAGACGAGTAGATCGATGCTCTCTTGTACCTGAACCGCAGCCTGCCTCGCAGTGACGCCTTCCAGTGCGCAGATTTCTGAAATCAACTGCTCGCGCCGTCCTTCGAGCATCTCGGCCATTCGATAGAGAATTTGCCCACGGTTATACGCGGTTGCACCCGACCAACCGTTAAAAGCGGCTCTTGCTGCTACAACGGCATCTCTCAAATCTTTCCGCGACGCCAGCGAAGGGTTGGCAAGGTGGTTGCCCTTAGCATCCTTGACGGCATAGACCCGACCTGACTCACTGCGTGGAAAGGCTCCCCCAATAAAGAGTTTGTAAGTCTTAAGGACATCAATACGTTCGGTTGGAGTATTTGCCATCTCAGTTGCTCGCCTTCAGATATGCGCTAAGTCCATGTCGACCGCCTTCACGACCCCAACCTGACTCTTTATAACCCCCAAATGGACTGGCGGGATCGAACTTGTTGAATGTGTTAGCCCAGACCACACCTGCTCGCAACTTTGAGGCGGTCCATAGAATTTTTGATCCCTTCTCACTCCACACCCCAGCTGACAATCCATATGGCGTGTTATTGGCTTTTTCGATCGCCTCTTGCGGAGTTCTAAAGGTAAGAATTGATAGAACCGGCCCAAAGATCTCTTCTCTCGCGATGCGATGCGTTTGGGAGACGCCAGTGAAGATCGTTGGCGCAAACCAAAAACCATCGGTTGGCACTTCGCATGGCGGACTCCAGCGCTCAGCGCCTTCTGCATCACCCGCTGCAGATAATTCCTTGATTTTGGCGAGTTGAGCTTCGCTATTAATTGCGCCAATATCGGTGTTCTTGTCGAGAGGGTTGCCTAGTCGCAAGTGACTCATGCGAACTTTAAGTTTCTCTAAAACCTCATCGTGAATATTTTCTTGAACCAGAAGCCGTGAGCCGGCACAGCAGACGTGACCTTGGTTGAAGAAGATGCCATTCACAATTCCTTCGACGGCCTCATCAATAGCGGCATCGTCGAAGACAATATTGGCCGCCTTGCCACCAAGCTCCAAAGTCGCGCTCTTCTTTGTCCCTGCAATCGATGTTGCAATTAATTTGCCTACATCAGTTGAGCCTGTAAAGGCCACCTTATCGATACCTGGATGATTAACTATCGCAGCACCGGTTGCCCCAGCGCCTGTCACAATATTTACTACGCCATCTGGCAGCCCTGCCTGCTGACATACCTCTGCAAAGAGAAGCGCCGTCAAAGAGGTTGTCTCTGCGGGTTTAAGCACGACGGTATTTCCAGTCGCCAAAGCGGGTGCTACTTTCCAGGCCAACATGAGCATTGGGAAGTTCCATGGAATGATCTGTCCGACAACACCATGTGGCTTTGGTGTTGAGCCCAAGCCGGCGTGATCCAACTTATCGGCCCATCCAGCATGGTAGAAAAAGTGTGCTGCAACTAATGGAATATCTGTATCGCGAGATTCGCGGATCGGCTTTCCATTATCGAGCGTTTCAAGTACTGCAAATTCGCGAGCCCGCTCCTGCAAAATTCGTGCAATTCTAAAAAGGTACTTGCCTCGTTCGGCGGCAGGCATCTTGCTCCACACCTTGACGTATGCATTTCGAGCCGCGGTTACTGCCAGATCCACATCTGCAGCACCTGCTTCAGCAATCATGGATAGTTGCTTGCCTGTAGCGGGATTGATTGTTGGGAAATATTTGCGCGATTTTGGAGCCACAAACTTTCCATTGATAAAGAGGTTGTATTTGTCGGCAATATTTACGATGGCAGTCGACTCCAAGGCTGGGGCATATTCGAATAAGCTCATTTTTTCACTCTCAGTCCAGGGTCACATACGAGGGACTGGCATAGTAGCCATCCCGAAGTTTCATTCTTTGAAGAAGTAAATCGTTTAGCAGAGCGCTTGCGCCGATGCGAAATAGTGCCGGATCAAGCCACTCAGATCCCGCGACTTCATTTACAAGCACCAATTGCTTAATTGCGTCTTTGGTATTTCGAATTCCGCCGGCGGGTTTGACTCCAATACGGACCTTGGTGGCGTTGTAGTAATCCCGAACCGCCTCCAACATTACGAGCACCACCGGTGCGGTGGCAGCGGGTGTCACCTTGCCTGTGCTGGTCTTGATGAAATCTGCTCCAGCCAACATTGCCAAATACGAGGCTTTACGCACATTGTCGAGCGTTACTAACTCACCAGTTTCAAGAATCACCTTGAGGTGAGCCTTATCCCCGCAAATCTCTTTAATCTTGAGGATCTCTTCAAATACCTCACCATATCGTCCAGATAGGAAAGCTCCTCGATCGATCACCATATCGATCTCTGCTGCACCAGCATTTATTGCATCCATCGTGTCTTGAGCCTTGACTGCAAACGAGGCTCGACCAGATGGAAATGCGGTGGCAACAGCAGCTACTGGAATAGCCTCTCCCCCGATCGAGTCCAGCGCAGCACGTGCGGTTGCAACCATATCGTTGTACACGCAGACTGCCCCGACAGATGGAACGGTTAAATCAGTTGCATCGGGGCGGACCGCCTTGGCGCAAATCGCTCGGACTTTTCCTGGAGTATCTGCTCCCTCCAAAGTCGTTAAGTCAACCATCGATATGGCGGTATCAATCGCCCACGCTTTACTGCTCGTCTTAATGCTTCGAGTGGCTAGCATTGCGGCTCGCGATGTCACACCAACCTCGTCGACCGCAGGAAGGGTTTTGAGAAATGCCTTTAAAGAACTCTCTGATGAATCTACGATCATGCAAAGTAGCCTTTAAGAACGGGAGTCAATTGATCCACAATCGCAGTCGCTGCAGCTTTATCTGAATCCGAATCTGTCGGCCGCACAACTTCAATGTAACACTTCACCTTCGGCTCGGTGCCACTTGGTCTGATGATGACTCGAACATAACTCTCTAAGTAAAAGCGCAATCCATCTGTAGGAGGAAGCGCTCCATCTGGGCGCATAAGATCATCAAATCGCAACACTTTAAGACCCGCAATATCAACCGGCTGAGTAGCACGCAGAGAATTAAGGACTCGGCCAATATTAGATAGGTCCTGAACTCGAATTGAGATCTGAACCGTCTTATGGAATCCGTACTTAGCGTTGATCTTCTTCAGATACTCAGAAATGCTAGATCCACTAGCTTTCAATTCTCCCGCGATGCGTGCGAGTGCAATCGCCGCGGAGACGCCATCTTTATCGTTGACCGTCTGAGGGTCAACCGAATAACCGATCGCTTCTTCATATCCAAATCCCAAGTTTTCAATCTTTGCCAACCACTTAAATCCAGTGAGTGTCTCGTGGAACTCAATTCCATGGTGCTTTGCAATCTTGCTTAATATGGAAGAGGAAACAATTGAATTGGCAAATGATTTGTCACGGTACTTCTCTGGAGCCGAACTTGCTAAATACTCCCCAAAGAGGGAGCCAAGCTCATCGCCTGTCAGCATGCGCCAGGTGCCACCATCATTTATTGCAGCGGCACAGCGATCGGCATCTGGGTCATTGGCGATAACTACATCGCCCACTGCTTGACGTGCTACCTCAAGGGAGAGATCGATAGCTCCAGGCTCTTCAGGATTTGGAAAGGCGACAGTTGGAAAGTCGGGATCGGGGTCGGTCTGCGCCTTCACCAAAATTGGATCTGCATAACCAGCTTTGGCAAAGACTTTTTCTACCGTTTCGGTACCAACGCCGTGCATCGCTGTGTAGACGGCCTTGACTTCATAGACTGAAGGAGCGACAAGAGCAGTTCTCGCTACATAGCGATCTAGGACGTCATCATTAAGAACGGTCCACTCAGTTCCACGAACCAACTCATGATTCATACGAGCGATGTGCGCTGATATTTGTTCATCTGCAGGTGAGACGATCTGTGAGGCGTTGTAATTGATTCCATCAACCACTCCCCCAAGATAGACCTTATAACCATTGTCTTGTGGTGGGTTATGGCTAGCCGTAACCATAATTCCGCAATCAACTTTGAGATCACGGACCGCATATGCAAGGACAGGTGTTGGAAGGGGTCGAGGAAGTACAAAGACTTTCATACCAGCTGCACTAAAGATTGCAGCGCTCTCAAAGGTGAAATCCTCAGAGCCATATCTAGCATCGCGACCGATTACAACCGATGAGAGTCCACGCTCTTTCATATAGGCAGCAATTCCGGCTGCTGCTCGTGAAACCACGGCTCGGTTCATCCGTGAAGGTCCTGGACCAAGGGGTCCTCTTAGACCTGCAGTTCCAAATTGTAGAAAGCCAGAGAAGGCGGCATGAAGTTGCGCTTCATCTCCGGAATCAAGCCATGCCTGAAGTTGTGCAGCGGTCTTGGGATCTGGATCTAGCGCAATCCACTCTTCAACTTCAGCGCATAGTTCTGCGGTAATCATATTTTGTGAAGTACCTTGCTCAAGAGTTCACCCATTTTTCCTGCAGCAGCTTTACCCGCTGCCATCACTTCTTCATGACTTAATTTTTCACCGGTAATTCCAGCGGCAGCATTTGAAACTAGTGAGATTGCAACGACCTCAGCTCCTAGCGCATGAGCGGCGATAGCTTCGGGAACAGTAGACATTCCAACCAGATCCCCTCCAATAACGCGGATCATGTTGATCTCTGCTGGAGTCTCATAAGAAGGACCGCGCCAATGCGCGTAGACGCCTTCAGCAAGTGTTGGATCTTCTTCACGCAAGACGGCACGAATTCTCTTGCTATATAAATCAGTTAAGTCGACGAAATCAGCTCCGATGAGCGGGCTAACTGCGGTCAATGAAATGTGGTCCTTGATGAGGACGGGTTGACCGACCGAATACTCTCGATTGATGCCGCCACAAGCATTTGTGAGAACGACAACCTTGCAACCGGCTTTGACTGCAGTGCGTACCCCGTGAACTACGGGTTCAACTCCCTTGCCCTCGTAGAGGTGGGTGCGACCCAGAAAGACGAGCGCTCGGATGGTTCCCTTTGCTCCTTGCAGATCATAGGAACGTATCTTCCCGCCATGACCTACAACAGTGGGAGCAGGAAAACCTGGGAGATCGGTGGCCTCAAACTCATGGGTCGGAGTGCCTAGGGCATCAGCGGCAGAGACCCAGCCAGAACCCATAACCAGAGCTACATCGTGACTCTCCTTGCCAGTCAGTCGGGCTAATTCCGCCGCCGCCAGTACCGCAGTTCCGAGTGGATCGCTATATAGGTCGCTCATAGGAGAAACTTATCGGGAAGTAGGCAGGGCTGGAACATCCCCAAACCCAATTGCAGGCAGAGATATCCAACCCATCATGGATACAGTCCACGTAACTTGTGGGCTTCGGCAACCCTACCAACACCCAGCATGAGTGCCGCCTGCCTCCATGTTGCACCGTGCTTGAGGGCGGTTACTTCGACCTCATTAAATGCCTTCATCATGATCGCCGAAAGGTTGGTCTTAACTTCGTCGGCGCTCCAGAAATAGTTCTGCTTATCCTGGACCCACTCGAAGTACGAGACGATGACACCGCCGGAGTTGGCCAAGATATCGGGAACAACAAGTATCCCCTTGTCCCGCAAGATTGAGTCACCGCCAGGAGTGGTAGGTCCATTTGCACCCTCGACAACGATCTTGGCCTTTACCCCATTCGCAGTTGACTCGGTGATCGCATCGGCGAGCGCAGCAGGTATCAGCACATCGACATTCAAGTGGAGCAATTCTTCATTGGTCAATCGATCAGTCCCGGGCATATTCAAACTCTTATTTGCCAAGAAATACTCCCAGAGCGCTGTGACGGAGTCGAATCCAGTTACCCCGCCATTGACGTCGCTGACTGCAACAACTTTCATACCCATCTCTTCAACGGCTCGGGCGGCCCAATATCCAACTTTTCCAAAACCTTGAATAGCGACGGTTGCACCCGTGATATCCATTCCACGAACTCGCAGCGCTTCGCGAGTAGCAATAGCTACTCCATCACCTGTTGCCGAAGTTCTACCAAGGGAACCACCAAGCACGATTGGTTTTCCGGTAACCACTCCCGGGACAGAGAAACCTGCATTAACCGAGTAGGTATCCATCATCCAGGCCATATTGCGTTCATCTGTTCCAACATCGGGAGCAGGAATGTCGCGCTCAGGGCCGATGATCGGCAATATCTCTGAGGTGTAACGCCGAGTGAGTCGCTCATTTTCTCTAAGTGAAAGAGTTCCTGGGTCTACAGCGATTCCACCCTTCGCTCCCCCGTACGGCAGATTTGTTAGTGCACACTTCCACGTCATCAGCATGGCGAGAGCCACGGTCTCATCTAGATCAATATCAGGGTGATAACGCACTCCACCTTTTGATGGGCCTCGAGTAGTTGAATATTGAACGCGATAGCCGTTATACATTTCGACTTCGCCATTGTCTCTGCGCAGTGGTACGGCTACTTGTAATACTCGCCGGGGTGTAGAGAGCGTCTGCCAATCATTCTCCGAAAGGCCTAGTTGATCGATTGCGCCTCGTAATTGCGACAGCGCAGTAGTAAGTGGTGACTCCTTTGTCATGCCAAAAGAGTATCTCTATTGCTGGGTGGCTGCTACCTCTTGCTCCCAAGCACTTTGGAGTGTCTGAGTAAATGCTTCGAGAGGCTGTGCTCCTGAAATACCAAACTTCATATCAAATACGAAAAAAGGTACGCCAGTTGCACTTAACTGCGCTGCCAAATTTCGATCGGAAATTACTTCATCTGCAAATAAATCTGAGGTTAAAAGGTCATCAGCCTTATCTGCATCTATTCCTACTGAGATTGCCGCGGCGACGAGATCGGTGTGCGTGAATACCCCCTTTGATTTTTCAAAATAGTTTGAGAAGAGAGTCTCTAGCAACTCCTCTTGTTTTCCGATGGTTGCCGCCCACAATAAAAGTCGATGCGCATCGAAGGTATTTCCGGAGAGAGTCTCATCCAAGTTATAGCAAAGTCCTTCACCATCAGCGATGGCACAGACATTTGCTTGCATCGCCGTGACCTGATCTGGTGAAGCCAGATACTTATCTGCTAAATAATCTTTGGTTCGGACTGTCTCTTTAATATCCGGTTGAAGCTGAAAAGCACGATGCCTGATTGTCACATGGTCACGGTGTTCAAAGGAGGCGAGAGCCTTCTCAAGCCGCCTCTTTCCGATAAAGCACCAAGGACACACCACATCCGCCCACACATCAATGATCATGGATTAATTCTACGATCTACTTCCACAGTCGGATAAGAGCAGTCGCCGCTCCGACCATCACGCCCAGAAAGATAAATTCAACAACGATCGGTTTCATGTGAGGAGAGTAACAAGAACTCCAGCTTTGCTCAGAATTTGAGGGCTGGCACCACACTATTCATCTACTGGAATCCATTTCTTGCAAGAGAGAACTACCCCTGCGCTTTACGATTACTACATGCGCAGAATTAGCTTCGAACAGCTCAAAACCGTCCTTAAAGATCTACCCGAAAATCCACGTGTCGTGGTCTCCGGTAATTTTGCTATGCCAAAGGCTCTGATGAGCGCCTTCGACGCTGAAGTTCCTAAATACCGTCTCCACATGTTGAATGCACAAGTCGGCATTCCGCATCGCGAGGGAGTCGCTTACGAATCTGCCTTTATCGGTCCGGGAATGAGAAATTCAAAACAACTTACGTATATTCCCAGCCGACTCTCTTTACTTCCCGTACTTATAAAAAGTCACCTCAAGCCAGATATCGTTCTAATCCATACCTCACTCCCCCGCTTCGACACGGTCTCACTTGGTACTGAGGTCAATATCCTCCCCGCTGCAATCGAATCAGTGAGAGCCAACGGTGGCCTCGTTATTGCACAAGCCAATTCACACATGCCGTATACATACGGGGATGCCCAAATTTACGAACATGAAATTGATTTCTTGATCGAGTCGGATGAGGCTCTCACCGAACATGTCTCGGGACCATTGACTCCCATCGGCCGTGCCATTGGCGAGCGCATTGCTCCAATGATTAAAGATAATTCCACGCTACAACTTGGAATTGGGGCGGTTCCCGATGCAACTCTGGAACTTCTAAAAGCTAGAAATGGCATGCGAATCTGGACCGAAACATTCAGCGATGGAGTGCTCAATATGGAAGAGGCCAGCGCTCTCGATGAAGGCGTTCCAATTACCGCCTCATTCGTTTTCGGCTCCAAGCGACTCTATGAATGGCTCCATCTCAACCGCAGAATTCGCATGTTTAGAACTGAGAAGACCAATGATCCTTCGCAGATCGGCAAGCAAGCGCGCATGACCTCTATCAATGCCGCCCTGCAAGTGGATTTATATGATCAAGCAAACGCATCACGAGTCCGAGGCACTATCTACTCTGGCTTCGGCGGTTCAACAGATTTCATTACCGGCGCTCTGCACTCAACGGGAGGTCAATCATTTATGGCGCTGCCTTCTTGGCATGCCAAATCCAATACCTCAACGATCATCCCTCTCATCGATGGAGCAGTAACGAGCTTCCAACATTCCCACGTTGTGACCGAGAATGGGATTGCGCGCTGTTTTGGTATGTCGGAAAGAGAGCAGGCAGAGAACATCATTGAGTTTGCCGCTCATCCAGATGCTCGAGCTGAACTCACGAAGGCTGCTCAGCAGATGGGACTGCTCGGCTAGAATTTTGCAATGAATGAACGCCTCAAGAATTACGGCGCTCTCATCTTCGCAGGGATCTGTTTTGGCACCACCGGGACCGCGCAAGCTTTAGGGCCTGCGGGTAGCTCTCCGCTAATAGTTGGTGCGGCACGTTTGCTCTTAGGTTCTATCTTCTTGTGGGCCATCCATATCTGCCTCAAAACCAAGAGTGCTCGAATCGGAAATGTCGAGTTACTCATGGGAGGCGCGTCGGTCGCCCTCTATCAAATCTCATTTTTCTCCGCAGTGAAGTCGACCGGAGTAGCAGTGGGAACTTTAACTGCCATCGGTTCCGCTCCAGCTTTGAGTGGAATTCTCAGCTTTCTCATCAACAAAGAAATGCCATCCCGCCGCTGGTTAACAGCAACTCTCATCACGACTCTTGGAATCGTGTTTTTGACGGGGGCCAAGGGATTCTCACACTTTAACGTGAGTGGCGTACTTCTTGCCCTTGGCGCAGGTGGGTCATATTCTCTCTTTGCTGTAGCCAGCAAGCGCGCCTTGAACTCCGGAATCTCCTTTACCGAAGTCATGTACAAAATTTTTGGGGCTGGCGCGATCTTCCTTCTACCCTGCTTCTTCTTTGAAAAGAGCCATTTCCTAACCACAAGATCTGGTTTTCTGATGGCCCTCTGGCTCGGCCTTGTCCCTACAGCAATTGCTTACACCTCATATGGTTATGGATTAAACAAAATCAAGGTTGCTACAGCCTCCACGCTGATCCTGGCAGAGCCCGCAACCGCTACTTTGTTAGCCGCTGTTGTGTTGGGAGAGAGCCTCAATGGATACTCGTGGCTTGGAGTCGCCGTAGTTGTGACTGGGCTGATCTACCTCTCGCGCGAGTAATTACTCGGGAAGTAGTTGCCCCAACGAAGCAGGAATTCGCATCTTTGAAACGATACCTATGTAGTCGGAAGGCGTTTAATCCTCGATTTTTCAAACTCTCTATCGGCGATGCCGAAGTAGACTAATAGCAATCGAGGGAGTATTTATGAAGGCTCTGCGCAAAATCGACCGTGGTCCAGGATTCACTCTGGTTGATCTGCCAGAGCCTTCACCATTGCTTCGCGAAGTAAAAATTAAGGTTCTTCGAACTGGAATCTGTGGCACAGATCTTCACATTAAGTCGTGGGATGCATGGGCTCAGAAAACGATCAATCCCCCAATTACACCCGGACATGAATTCAGTGGATATATCTCTGAAGTAGGGGCTGAAGTAAGTAGTGTAAAAGTTGGGGACTTCGTCTCGGGGGAAGGTCACATTGTTTGCGGACTCTGTAGAAATTGTCGCGCAGGTCGTCGCCACTTATGTATGAACACGGTAAGTGTTGGTGTAAACCGTGACGGTGCTTTTGCAGAATACATTTGCATTCCCGAATCTAATGTTTGGAAACATGATCCAGGGATAGACCCCGATTTAGCTGCGATCTTTGATCCACTTGGAAACGCGGTGCACGTTGCACTCTCATTCCCCCTCGTCGGAGAAGATGTTTTGATTACTGGTGCTGGTCCCATTGGTCTGATGGCAGCACAAGTCGCACGCTTTGCCGGCGCTCGATTCATTGTTGTGACCGATATTTCCTCCGAGAGATTGGCTCTTGCGCGAACCATGGGCGTAGATGTCGCGGTAAACGTAACCACAGACGACCTCGGTCAAGTAATGAAGCAATTAGGCATGACAGAAGGCTTTGACGTTGCCTTTGAAATGAGCGGAGCGCCAACCGCCTTGCCTCAGATTCTCGACTCGGTGGGTCATGGGGCTCGCATTGCGTTGCTTGGATTGCCGAGCAAGCCCATTGAAATCGATTGGGCCAAAGTAATTTCAAGCATGATCACGATTAAAGGAATCTACGGTCGCGAGCTGTTTGAGACTTGGTACGCGATGACCGCGATGATCAAGAAGGGGCTGGATATCTCCCCCATCATCACCCACAAATTGCCGTACTCGGAGTGGGAAGAGGCGTTCCACATTGCAAGTCAATCAAATGCTGGAAAGGTAGTTTTGGATTGGAGTTCAGATGTTTAATGCGATCAGAGATCAACTGGCCTCAGAGCTTTCGGATATCAAAAAGGCTGGCACTTACAAGATTGAAAGCGCCATAACCTCGGCTCAGGGAGCTCACATCACCATAAATGGGGAACCCTTCCTTAATTTCTGTTCTAATAACTACCTCGGCCTGGCAAATCACCCTCGGATTGTTGAGGCCGCCAGAGTGAGCTTGGATGAGCATGGTTATGGCCTATCTAGCGTTCGCTTTATATGCGGAACTCAAGATATCCATGTGCAACTAGAAGCAGAACTGTCGCGCTTTCTTCAGCACGAGGCCACCATTCTCTTCCCCTCGTGTTTCGATGCCAATGGTGGAGTCTTTGAAGTTCTCATGAAGGAACAGGATGCGATCATCTCTGATGAGCTCAACCATGCCTCAATAATCGATGGAATAAGACTCTCCAAGGCCCAGCGCTTCCGATACAAGAATCGCGATATGGCGGATTTGGAAACTCAATTGATTGCGGCTTCTGGTGCAAGGCGACGCCTCATTGTTACCGACGGTGTCTTCTCCATGGATGGCTACCTCGCTCCCCTCACTGAGATTTGTGATCTCGCCGAGAAATACAACGCCATGGTGATGGTCGATGACTCTCATGCAGTTGGGTTTATGGGTGCAACAGGAGCTGGAACGCCAGAGCACTTTGGTGTGAGCGACCGAGTCGACATCATCACTGGAACGTTGGGTAAGGCGCTAGGTGGAGCATCCGGCGGTTACATAAGTTCGCATAAGGAGATTGTGGACCTGTTACGTCAAAAGGCCCGTCCGTATCTCTTTTCAAACTCTGTGCCGCCAGCGGTGGTCTCCGCCTCACTCCAAGCTCTTCAATTGGTTCGCGAGGGAGAGACACTGCGAGCAGCGCTGCAGAGCAATGCCAAATTATTTAGAGAGTTGATGGAAGAAGCAGGATTTAATCTTCTACCTGGCGAACATCCGATAGTTCCCGTAATGTTCGAATCCGAGAGTGACGCGGTTTCCGCCGCAAAAGGGTTGCATGCCCAAGGAATTCATGCGGTGGCCTTCTCCTATCCAGTAGTTCCTCTAGGAAAGGCGCGTATCAGAATTCAACTCTCCGCCCAGCATACGGAGTCTGACATCCGGGCATGCGTAGAAGCCTTTAAAAGTAGCGTAAATCGCTGACTTCGTGAGAAGCATGAAAGCTTTTTGCCTTCTCTCTGCTTTAGCAAATCGTTAGCAAGTAGCAAGTAAATTGTAATTTGATTTTGATTGAAGTTTCAACTATCTTCATCCTTAGTTCATCCACCACGCGTATAGTGATGCGTACACCTAGCAAAGGAAAAACATGTCAGTACTTTCAGTATTACCAGCAGGAACATTTACTATCGATCCAACCCACAGCCGCATCGGCTTCAGCGCACGTCACGCAATGGTGACCAAAGTCCGCGGCGCATTTAACGAATATTCAGGTTCAGGAACTGTTGCAGATGGCGCAGCTTCTTTGACCGTTGAGATCTCTGCAGGATCAATCGATACCCGTAACGCAGACCGTGACGGTCACCTCCAATCTCCAGATTTCTTTGATGTTGCAAACTTTCCAAAGATCACATTTGCATCAACATCAGTCAAGGATGCTGGCGATGACAAGGTTGTCGTAGAAGGTAACCTCACAATCCGCGACGTCACCAAGCCAATCTCAATTGAGTTTGAGTACACGGGCACCGCTACAGATCCATACGGCAATGCTCGCTTCGGCTTCGAAGGCGCAGCAGAGATCAACCGTAAGGACTACGGCCTGACCTGGAACGCCGCTCTTGAGGCAGGCGGACTTTTGGTTTCAGAGAACGTCAAGCTTGAGTTCGAAATCTCTGCGATCGCAGCTAAGTAATAATCGGTTAATTCAGATCTAACTGAAGAACCCCGTGAATTTTCACGGGGTTCTTTGCTATTCCAAAACTCTCCAGCCCCCTAATATTTAGTGCCTACGGGTTGTGGCGCAGGGGTAGCGCGCTGCGTTCGGGACGCAGAGGCCGCGGGTTCAATTCCCGCCAACCCGACCAAGCGGACTTGGGTTTACTTAGAGTCGAGCCAATAGTCTGCGATGTATTTCTCACCCTCGTCGCAGAAGATTGTTACAACGGTTTCAGCTCCTAGCTCTTGCTTTAACTTCTTAGCAGCCAGCATATGAGCGCCGGAGGATGGCCCAACAAATATTCCGTGAGTTCGTGCTAAGCGACGAGTCTCTTCCACTGCATCATTGGAGTGGATGTGAACAAATCCGTCGATCTCTCGTGAGTGACGTTTAATGATCCCTGGAACAAAGCCATCAGAAATTCCTTCAATCAAGTGCTTCGCAACCTCACTGCACGCGATGGTGCATGACTCCGAAGGTTCTAGCGCGTAACTCTTAGCTGCAGGATTGACCTCTTTAAAAGCTCGGCCCACACCAATAAGCGTTCCGCCAGTCCCAACGCCGGAGATTAAAAGATCTGGCTTCGCAGGTAGTTGGCTCAAAATCTCTTTTCCGAGCCACTCGTAATTTTCTACAACATTCCATTCACTATCGAATTGTTGTGGGGCGTAGAAGCCCGGTTGCTCTGCTATTCGGCGCACTTCTTCGAGGGCGCGATTGACATGGAAATCTCCTAAAGTTCGAACCTCAGCACCAAATGCTCGTGAGATCGCCGTGCGCTCTTGGCTTAAGCCTTCTGGCATAACAACCAACATTTTGTAGCCTTTTACGGCGGCAACCATGGACATGGCGTTACCGGTATTGCCACTGCTCGCCTCAACGATTGTGTCTCCGGGTTGTAGCAAACCTTCGCGTTCGGCTCTCTCAATCATGTACTTAGCAATTCGGGCCTTAACAGAGCCAGATGGATTGAGATACTCCATCTTTACGTAAATTCCCTCAATGTTGATTAATGGGGTATTTCCGATCGCGTCCAAAATTGTTTTCATGTCGTTCAGGTTATCCTCTTCGAGGCTCAAAATGAATCAACCAGTTGCCTTTGATGTCCGATTCGTCGGATAAATACCTTACGTGTGACGCTCTTCTAGTTGCTCAAACTTAGCCTTCAAAACCTTCTTGAGAAGCGATTTGGGGAAAGGTTTATCAACCGGGAAATGAATGGAGCCTTTGGTTTGCTCATAAGCAGCTAATTCATTCTTCAATTTGGATGTCACAGATCCGCTATAGGGAAAAATGCTGTTGTGCTTTTTATAACCGCTAAAACCGATGATAGGAACTCCATCAATAACAAAGGTTGGAATTCCATACTTCACAACTTGTTTAGCCTCTGGAAGTTCCGCGGCAATCTGTTCTCGCAGTTGCTGGAGAACCTTGCGCTGTTCGATCGGAAATGCCTTGAGGTGGGCGCTAATGAGAGCCTTACTCATCGGATCCATTTTTTGAATTCTGCAAACGCTCAGTTGCAGAATTCAATCTCCCGATTGCAGGTGTGTGACGACCCACTTTTCCAAAACCAAACATGGGCATATTTTTATACACGCTCTCTGATTTTCCCACATCAATAACGTAGGTCTCATGCCAGATTCCAACTGCTGGAGATTTGGCAGCTCGGTTAAAGGCTCGCCATGCAGGTAGGTGTTCGGAATCGGAAGCCTTTGCATACGCAATCAACTTTTCGGGGCTCTCCCAGTACTGGACCATTATTGAAGTTCTACCAAACCAGGACTCATAGGATTTGAAGCCAAGTTCGCGATGTATGTGCAATTCGCGCAGCATTTTGGGCATGGCCAAAAAGACCGGGAGCCAACGATGAATTGCGAATGGATTATTCACCCGCATTCCGATGAGAAAGACGACATAACTCTCATCACTTCGAGCCGTCATACGCTCCGCAAAAACCTTCTTACCCATACGAAACCATTATTTCTAAGAGTCTTGAGTGCAATCTTTACACTGTTCAGATTAAAGCCCATTTTTTGAGGCAAGTCAAGAATTACATTGTGATCGCGAGCGCCGTGGGCTGAGGATTTCATCAGAGAGCAAATGAAAACGATCAGAATCGAGTTTCCCCCAGTAAACTCCAACCATGACTGAATTAAGCACCATGGAGAGAATGCGCTCATACCGAAAAACTTTTGTAGCGATGTTGATCTCATCCAGCTTGAGCCTCTGGGCGGCTTTGGTCCTCTCAAACGATGCCATCAAGATTGCTGGCGATCCAAATGCCAAACTTTCATGCGACGTCAACGCCATTGTCTCCTGCGGCAAAGTTGCCCGCTCGTGGCAGTCACACCTTCTGGGATTTCCAAATGCCTTCCTAGGCATGATGACAGAGCCGGTGGTCATTGCAGTGGCGGTAGCAGGAATTGGCATGGTTGCTTTTCCGCGTTGGTTCTTGAAGACGGCCCATGTTGTTTATACCGCTGGTCTGCTCTTTGCTCTCTGGCTACTATCCCAATCATTCTTCGTGATCAAGGCATTCTGCCCATGGTGCCTCTTAGTAACAGCCTCGACAATCACAGTCTTCTCAACCATGACCCGAATAAACATCATGGAAAATACCTGGGGGCTTTCAGAGGAGCGCCAAGCGAAGCTCATTGATTTTCTCAACCGCGGTTGGGGTCGAGTCGCTTACACCTTTATCTACTGCTTCTTAGGTATCGCAATTGTCCTGAAATACGGCAAGTACTTCCTCTAATCCCTCGAGGTTCTAGGCCTTTTAACTCCTAAAGAAAGAGTGTGATGAGCGCCAGTAAGGCGAGCACTAGCGGAGGAACAAGAGGCTCTTTGCGCTTGCGGTGGGTATTGGCAGCCCCCAACATAAGAACGATCAAGCCGATTGCAGCCGAAACTCGTAACCACTTGGCCACGCCAACTGCAGGAGGCAGAATCAAACCTGCCGATCCAAGCACTTCTGCTAGGCCAATCAACTTAACTTGTGGCTCGGTAAAATCGCTAACCCAGCCGGCGTTCTTGTTCGCGAGTAGCTTCTCTCGCGGCGTGACCAATTTGAACAACCCAGTTCCAAAGAAGCCGAAGGCAGTAATTCCAGCAACGATCCAATATCCAACGCTCATTATTAATTCCTCGCTTTAAAGTAGGGGTTAAAGATACTGCTTAGGTGCTCGTTTTTCTTGGCTTCTTCTTTTTGGGTAGTGGTAGTTCTTCTGCGGTTAATTTAACGAGTTCGGTTAGCCAATCATGGTCGTTCAGTTTTGCGCTTGAAATCTTGTAACAGGGTTTTGCGCCGGGATATGGAAAGCCCGTTGCAATCCTTCCAGCAATTTCCTTGCCAGCTTCAGTAGGTCTGATGAAGAAAGTGTTATCGCAAACGAGCCCAAACATTTTCCCTTTGAAGTACAACCCGAATTCTCCGAACATTGGCCGAGCATCAACTTGCAAAGGTTCAAGCTTGTGCAACACCTTCTGAACAAAAGCCTTATCTGAAGCCATCTCTGAACCCTATTCCTTGGCAAAGGTCCACTGGTCGAGTTGATCCAGATTAATTACATCCATATTGTGAAAAGCCAAGATGTCAGCAATCTGAGTGCGGTGCTCAGTCGCATGGTGAACCACTGAGGCAAGAACTGTTGTGGTCTTAAACTGAACTGCCTCCCCACGGCGCACAAAGCTCAAAAGTTTGTCAGGGAGATCAATCAAGGTAAGTAACTTTGCATCATTCGCGAGGGAATCTTCAGCTAATTGCCTCATCCCTTCGGGGGTGTGCGGATAATCAACCTCAGGTGGCAATTCCACACTTTGCGCTCTTGCAATAAATCTCCCCTGACCGTGAACTATGTGCGTCGCAATGTTGGCCACCGACCACTCTGGGTTCGCACCATGAAATTCGAGCGCTGGGGTTGGCAATTCACTCAACTGCATAAAGAGTTTGTGGTTCGCCCATGACATTTGCTTGAAAAGATGCACCACTACTTCGTTGCTCATGCGGCGATTCTAGACGCATGAAACATCATCTGAAACAGGATTTATAAGTTCTTATCTGCCCAGATACAGATTGCGTCGTAGTGGTACTTCCCCAGCCCTTTAGCAACATCCTCATAGTGATCGCGATAAGGTGAAGGCAGGATGTAGCTCATAGCGAGCGATTTGTATGCCTCTTTTGTGGGAGTCCAAAATTGCAAGATGAAGTTGTAATGTCTCTTAACTAGAGCTTGCACGCTTGGATCCGCTGGCGAAAATCCCTCACCCATTTTGGCCGCAAATTCTTGAGTTAATTCGCCAAAGACCTGAGTGAATTGCTGCTCTTCTTCTTTGGAGTAATTATTCTGAAACTGCTCAGAGTGGATTCCGATTCTCATGAGAGAGTTCTAATTTCCAACCGATGGTTTCTCTTTACCCAAAGATAAAACGAGGGCCAGAATGGCAACAGTTAACACCAAGGCGGTACTTCCAAATCCGTACCCCTGCCCACCTTTTACTTTGTCGGCTCCAAACCAATCAGCGAAGGAGGCTCCGAAGGGACGAGTGATCACGTAGGAGATCCAAAATGCCAAGACTGGACTGAATTTAAATGCCAAATACGCCAAACCAGGAAGCAAGAAGAGAACTCCGAAAATGATTCCGGAATTTAGAAAACCCCAATTGAAGGTATGGGCGGTCATATCCCCTGCTGCCGTACCCAATGCAAAAGTGGCCATTACAGTTGCCCAATAGAAAAGTTCACGGCGTTGAGTGGAAATACTGTCAATCGAGAGAGTGCCTTCAGTCTTATTCCACAACCAGAAAATAAATACCAAGGCAATCAAAAAGAAGGTAGTAGATGCCACGTAAGGAACCCCAAGACCTAAATGCAATACATCTGCCGCCATCGTTCCAAAGACTGAAACCAGTACAACGGCAAACCAATAGACCCACTTGTTATAGGTGCGAATTCGAAATTGAAGATAGAGACCAAGTAGCAGAACAAAAAAACCAGCTACGACCGCCGGCGCTTTGCCAAACTGCTTCACTAGAAAATCAGAGGTGTCCTCACCCATTCCAGTGCTCAGAATCTTGATAGCCCAAAAGGTGAGCGTAATCTCTGGAACTTTAGATCCCAGCGGAGATGGAAATCTCTCAACCAAATAATTTTTTAGCTTCATTTCGTCTTACTTTCCGATTCCAATTTATTCCAACTTCCATCCTCTTTAGCGATTTCAACTACCTTTATGCCTGGCGGCTTCATTTTTCCATTCTTTAATAATTCATCGATGCGCTTTTTATTGGATGCCGACCAACCGCTCCCCCTCTTGCGAGGAGAGAGATAAAGCTTGGTTCGTGCATGATCGACACTACCTGACGCTGAATCGATCCAGCCGTAGCACAACGCTTCTCGAACTAAATCTTCATACGTCGGAGATGGGATTCCTGTCGATTTTTTATAGGTGATTACCCATAAACCATTTGAAATAGAGTGAAATTTTGAGAGCCAGGACGAAAGTTCCCGCACTGTAGAAATTTCTAGGTGCTCGCGATCCTGAATACCCATGTGCAAATTTAACCAAACTAGTCATGGTAGAGGAGTCGCTTGATTGTTCGAGCCAGCGGCTCTCAATTTCAGGACAGAGCAATAGCTTGAATTGCTTTAATAATGGGACGAATTCGTGGATCCATTCCTCCTGGATAAGTAAATCGTCGAACGGTATAGCCAAAGACGATTTCACCCACTGGATCAGCAAAGACCAGGGCCCCAGCCAAGCCCGGGTGACCAAAAGCAGAGATTGAGCCAAATGGGCTAGAACCAGACGGCTTAGCGAAAATGGTTCCACCGTTAGAGTTATTAGCGTCTAGGACGAGATCGAATCCACTTACCTGAACTTGTGAAAAGTCTTCAATAGTCTCCGCGGTCAATGCGGATTCAGCGGTGCCGTAGCCAACGGCCCACTGAAAGACGCGCGCGAGTCCTTCTGCAGTTGCTAAGCCGCCAGCTGCAGGATGCCCGAAGGTCATTGCACGGGTTCCAACAAAGCTGTACTCGGCCTCCGGACCTTCAGTCGGGGTAAGTGATCCAAAGACATGAGCATAATATGGGCCAGGTACGAAATTCTCTGCGGGTCCAAATTGTTTCAGTTGTTCAGCGCTCGGAGTTTTGGGAGGTAACACAGGAGCAACTCGATGGTGCTCCGAAACTGAAAGGCCCAAGAATGCTTGCGCACCCGAAGGCTTGCGAACATTCTCTTCAAAATATTCTTGGATGGTTTTCCCTGTGACTCGGAATGCCAGCTCGCTAATAAATGTTCCGAGCGAAACCGCGTGATATCCAAAAGCTTGGCCGGGAGCCCATAGCGGCCGCTCGGCTGCCAGAAGATTGGCCGCCTCGTGATCTGTGAGCCATTGCGAATTCTTAATACCGATTCGAGTATTGGGTAAACCTGCCTGATGAGATAGAAGTTGGCGAACGGTAATTTTTGATTTTCCTTTTGCGCCAAATTCAGGCCAGTAGGTGACGACGGGTTCATCGAGATCAAGTAAGCCGTTTTGAACGATAAGCGCAAAGGCAACTCCACTTAACGCTTTGGAGCAAGAGAAGACACTGATCAGCGAATTTGGATCGACACCGGTAGAAGTATTAATAACCTGTTGGCCCTTAACAAAGACTGAAAGCTGAGCTCCATCATCTTCTGGTATTGAAGCAGTGAATAGGTCAACAACTTCTTGATATCTCGGATCGTTCATCTATGAATCGTAAGAGGAAGAGAACTCGTGCGACAGGGGCTACCGGGGGTTGAATATTTAAAAAGAAGAGTCGCCCTATAAGCCGGATCCTGTCCATCGCTTTCGCGAGTGGGCCACCATCCATCTAGTCGCGGGATTGCTCGCGCGATCAAGCGACCTACCTGATGACTCGAGCGAGCAGCTCTCAATGCCATCTTTTTGGTCTTGCTCCAAGTGGGGTTTGCCTAGCCATTGATGTCACCATCAATGCGGTGGTCTCTTACACCGCCTTTTCACCCTTACCGATCTTTCGATACGGCGGTTCTTTTCTGTGGCACTGTCCCGCGGGTTACCCCGGGTGGGCGTTACCCACCACTTTGCTCTACGGAGTCCGGACTTTCCTCGGTGCCAGCAAGCTAGTGCTGAAACAACGCGGTGACCCAGACGACTCTTCCGTTCCCCAAGGATACGGGGATTGGCTCACCCTTCGTAATCCCTCATTTTCGTCATAGGGTCTGCACATGACCCATGAAGTTGACCCAGATTTTCTTGCCCTGCCCTTAGATTCGGTTTCAGATGCCGCAATCCAAACCGGACTTTCACTTGGGGCTTCCCACGTGGATGTTCGAGTACAGCGAGTGCGTACCGGCATTTTGCAATTACGAGATACCACTCCTGAAACCCAGACTGATGAGAGTGTTTCTGGCGTAGGAGTACGAGTAATTGTCAACGGAGCGTGGGGCTTCGCGTCATCTCCTGAAATCTCAGCGACCAAGGCGGCAGAGCTCGCAAAGGTTGCGGTGGCCATGGCGGTTACGAGCGGGCCTCTTTCAACCGAAGAGATCGCACTAGCCCCAGAGCCTGTCTATGCCAAGAAGACTTGGGTAAGCGCTTATGAGATCGATCCCTTTGATGTTTCGGGGGCAGAGAAGGTTGCTCGCTTAGCTGAGTTGAATGCTGCTTTGCTTAAGTCCGATACCGTCAATTTTGCATCGGCCTTTTCAATGTTTGTTAAAGAACAGAAGCACTACGCCGACTCTTACGGAACATCCACCACGCAACAGCGCGTCAGGATGCAGACTCAAATTGAAGCATTTAACGTTGGCAACAACGGGTTTGAATCTATGCGCACCTTGGCACAACCCGCTGGCTTCGGATGGGAGTGGATGAACAATTCCACGTGGGATTGGGATTCTGAGATTGCAGAACTTCCATCACTTCTTGCAGAAAAAGTTGCAGCCCCATCAGTTGAAGCAGGACGTTATGACTTGCTCATTCATCCAAGCAATCTCTGGCTAACAATTCATGAATCTATCGGGCATGCAACAGAGCTCGATCGTGCCTTGGGTTATGAGGCTAACTACGCAGGTACATCCTTTGCGACGGTCGATAACCTAAATAAGTTGCAATATGGATCTAATCTGATGAACATCACGGGTGACCGATTAACTCCGCATGGACTTAGTACTGTGGGCTACGACGATGAAGGCGTAGAAGCACAGAGTTGGGACATCATCAAGGATGGACTTCTCGTTGGCTATCAATTAGATCGTCGAATCGCTGCTCGCGCAGGACGCGATCGAAGCAACGGATGTGCTTATGCGGATGCCGCAAGCCACGTACCAATTCAACGCATGCCGAATGTCTCCTTGCAACCAAACCCAACGGGGCCTGATTTCGAGGGTCTTGTTGCAAGCGTTGAGGACGGCATTTTGATCAAGGGCGATAACTCTTGGTCAATCGATATGCAGCGCTACAACTTCCAATTTACTGGGCAGCAATTCCACCGCATTAAAAACGGCAAGATTGTGGGCCAAGTTAAAGATGTGGCTTATCAAGCGACAACCACTGATTTCTGGAGATCGATGAAGACTGTGGGTGGTCCTTCTACCTATGTACTCGGAGGTGCATTCAATTGTGGCAAGGCCCAACCAGGTCAGATCGCAGCGGTAAGTCATGGATGCCCTGCAGCGGTATTCGACAAAGTTAATGTTCTTAATACAGTTGCGGAGGCTGGAAAATGATTGCGCCACAAGAGTTAATTGAAAGAATCACAGCTGCCGCAGACTATGACGATTGCATTGTTATCGTCGAATCAAAGACTCAAGCCAATTTACGTTGGGCGAGCAGCACATTAACGACAAATGGCGTCATCGCTGAACAGACCGTAACGGTTATCGCTTTCGTAGCTGTTGAAGGTGGTGTTGCAACAGGTTCTGTTAGCAGAACAAATGTTGAACTTGATGAGATAACTGCGATCGCTAAAGAAGCGGGACGAGTAGCCCTTGCCGCAGGTAAGGCAGACGACGAAGCACCATTGCTAAAAGATAAGGCGCTTGGTGATTGGGCGGCGGCTCACAACCCCACTGGACCTGATGTCTTTGCAAAATTTGCACCCGAGTTAGGTGAACTCTTCTCCCGTTCCAAAGCAGATTCGATCGAATTATTTGGCTACGCCGAACATAATCACTCGACAACCTGGCTTGGCTCCAAGGGTGGCTTGCGGATGCGGCATGACCAACCTGCTGGACGTCTGGAGATGACCGGAAAATCGCACAATCGCACCCGTTCCACATGGGAGGGCCGTGCAACGCGCGATTTCTCCGATGTCGATCTCGCTGGAGTTGACCTCGGGATTCGTCAGCGCCTCGAATGGCAATCACGCACAGTTGCAAAGCCAGCAGGGCGATATCAAACAGTTCTGCCAGCGGGTTCGGTAGCCGATCTTCTAGCTTTCCTACTGTGGACATCACCTGCTCGCGATGCAGCTGAAGGTCGCTCGGTATATTCAAAGAAGGGCGAAATTGGAAAGACTCGGATCGGCGAGACCTTCTCCAAACTGCCACTCAATATATATAGCGATCACACATATAAGGGCCTCGAAAGTAGCCCGTTCAACGTTGCGACTAATAGCGGTCCATTTAGCTCGGTCTTTGATAATGGACTTCCGCAAAGTAAGTGGGAATTCATTAAAGATGGAAAGCTAAATGGTTTGATCGCTTCACGTTCTGTTTCAGAAAAGACAGGAGTTCCATATAGCGCCGGTGGCGACGATGTCATTCTGGAAGTACCTGGCGCAACAGGTGACCTCAATAGTCAGATCTCAAAGGTTCAAGATGGATTGTTGCTCACCACTCTTTGGTACATCAGAATGGTTGATCCAGTAACAAGCCTGCTTACTGGACTTACGCGCGATGGCGTCTATGAAATCAAGAATGGTGAAGTCACTGGAGCGGTAAATAACTTCCGATGGAATGAATCCCCCGTTGAACTCCTGGGACGCATTTCTTCGGCGGGTGCCACGAACATCACGGCCACTCGTGAATTCGAAGATCTCATGCGCACGGCCACCCCCGCGCTTGTCTTTGACGATTTCAATATGTCGACGGTGAGCCCAGGCACTTAAGGGCTGCAAAGGGTTCGCAATTTCACCAATCAAAGCGGTTTTGCTAGGGTTTGGCTCGGTCAAGAGCATCGATATCAAGCCCCGGCTCGTCGATCAGCAACCCTCCTCCGCGGTGGGGTGCTCCGGGTGAGGACCAGGCCAGAAAGTCTGGCAAGCGCGGGCAATGCGCCCCGTATTTCGCAGAGCGCTGCTCTGCTCGAAAGGTTATAAAAGATGAATAGAAAGAAATTAGGTACTGCAGTAACCCTCGCTGCACTTTTGGGTTCAATCTCATTTGGAATAAGTGCTACTTCGGCAAGCGCCGCAACACTTCCAACACTTACTCCAGGTGTCCTCACTATTGGAACAGATGATCCTGCCTACACACCTTGGTTTGATAACAACAACCCATCAGATGGAAAAGGATTTGAATCTGCGGTTGCCTATGCTGTGGCCAAGCAACTCGGTTTCCCAGCTTCAAAGGTGAAGTGGGTGCACGCCTCGTTCAACTCAGTTATTCAACCTGGAAAGAAGGCATTTGACTTCGATATTAACGAAGTTTCGATTACCCCTGATCGCGCAAAGGCTGTTGATTTCTCAACCGGTTATTACGATGTCGCCCAAGCTTTAATCACGACCACAAAGTCGAAGATCGCAAAGGCCAAGACAATCGCAGACCTCGCTAATGCAAAGCTCGGCGCATCTGTCGGATCTACCTCTTACTCAACAATCACCGATGTCATCAAGCCAAAGACAAAGCCATCGGTCTTTGATACCAACGACCTCGCAACCGCCGCACTCAAGAATGGTCAGATCGATGGACTCGTCCTCGACCTTCCAACAGCCTTCTATGTTGCAGGAGCCGAACTTTCAAACGGACTCATCGTTGGTCAGTTCGCCCCTAAGGCAGGAAGCGACCAATTTGGTCTAGTTCTCACTAAAGGCAGCGCGCTCACAAAGTCAGTATCAGCAGCGGTCAATGCGCTCCGTGCAAATGGAACTCTCAAGGCTCTAGCAACCAAGTGGCTCGCTAGCGTAGGTGGAGCTCCAGTTCTCAAGTAGTCGTTAGGTACTCTGTACGCCTGCTTGTAATAACTTCCAACGGAGGCCCGATGTCTTACCAACCTTCAGAGCTGCGTTTGCAGCGAGAAGCGGCGAGACGTCGGGCCTCTCGCCGTTCGACCTTAATCGCGATCCTCAGCACTGTCGTAATAGGAACAGTTCTTACAATCGCTGTAACAGGGGCTCCTGGATTTAAAGCGGTACGCCAATCCTTTTTTAGTTGGCACTACGCGACAACCGCATTTCCTCATGTGCTCTCCGGTCTCTGGCTCAACCTGCGCGTCATGGTGATCGCCTCGCTCCTTAGCTTCATTCTCGGACTTTTAATCGCCGTCGCCAGAACCTCGCACTCTCCTGTGCTCTACCCGCTTCGAATTTTGGCAACGACCTATACCGATATTTTCCGTGGCCTACCTCTTCTCTTAGTCCTCTATCTAGTTGGCTTTGGAATACCAGGCCTCGGCTTTACCTGGCTCACAAACTCAGCGGTTATTCTCGGAACGGTCTCTCTGATCCTCACCTACTCCGCATATATGGGCGAGGTAATCCGAGCGGGAATAGAAGCTGTTAACCCCGCCCAACGCATGGCTGCTCGAGCACTTGGATTAACGCCTACTCAAACCCAACGCCATGTGGTTCTGCCGCAAGCCCTTCGCAAGGTCACGCCTGCTCTCCTGAACGACCTCATCTCGCTACAGAAAGACTCTGGGTTGATATCAGTGCTGGGAGCAATTGATGCGATCCGCGCAGCTCAGATCGATGCATCACAATCCTTTAACTTCACGCCATATGTTGTTGCAGGAGCGCTCTTTGTCTCGCTGACGATTCCTCTCACTCGTTTTACCGACTGGCTCTCCAATAAGCAGGATCGCGCTCGAGTCCAACAAGGTCAGTGGTAATAATGGCCAAAGTTATGCTCGACATTATCAACTTACGCAAAAGTTACGGCCCTGACTTAGTACTTCATGACATCTCATCGACACTTGCAGAGCACGAGGTAAAGGTACTTATCGGTGCCAGCGGCTCCGGAAAATCCACTTTGTTGCGCTCTATCAATCTTCTTGAAGGAATCGATGACGGACAGATCTTGTTAGATGGTGAGGACATCACAGCAGTTGGAGTGAATGCTGATGTTGTCAGATCCCAAATAGGGTCAGTGTTTCAATCTTTTAACTTGTTTCCGCATCTCAACGTATTGCAGAACATCACATTGGCTCCACGGAAAGTTCATGGCGTCGCCCGAGAGGAATCCGAAGCCGAGGCGATGCAGTTACTTGAGAGATTCGGGTTAGCCGACAAGGCAAAGCAATACCCCGACTTGTTAAGTGGCGGTCAACAACAACGCGTAGCAATCTTGCGAGCAGTTATTACTAAGCCAAAGGTGCTCCTTTTGGATGAAGTAACGAGTGCACTTGATCCAATATTGATTGCGGAAGTATTGGCTCTGATCTCCGAGCTCAAAGCTGAGGGAATGACCATGATGATCGCTACCCACGAGATGGGATTTGCTAAGCGCGTTGCCGATCAGGTGCTCTTCCTGCATCAAGGTCAGATCTTGGAGGCCGGATCACCTCACACTATTTTGGAAGATCCGCAGACTCCCCAACTACAGAGCTTCTTGAGCGCTCTTCGTGACGCCGGTCGACTTTAAGCGACTTTGACTCTTTCGCGTCGAAATAAGCGCAACCCCACGTTAAAGAGCACAATCGCTACGATCAGCCAGATCGCAATCAAGGGTGCGGATACCGCCTTCTCGTTAAGGACGATCTGGTAAAGCCCGCGTCCCCCAGCCAAATTTGCAATGAGGCTGGTCGGTTCAAAGCGGGAAACTCCCTTGATGGAACCCACAATTGCTACATCCAAGACGTAATAGACGATGGCAATAATCGAGAAGAAGCGCGGTTCGATCGGCAGGCGCATAATCGCGAAGGAGAGCGAGACAAAGAGCGGAGCCAAGGCGAATGCCACAAGAAGAGGTCTAGCCGAGAATGAGAGATCAATCTTCCCACCATGAACGCTAAAAATGACTACCGATATTGCAACAATCAATAGGGCCCAAACAGAACAGATCATCTGCCAGAGACGCCTTGTTGCAGCGATAAATGTCTCTCGGCTCTTAAAGAGGATTAATTCATTTTCAATGAATTCCTTGCCCTCCAAAATTGAGGGAGAGATGAGCGAGATCATAAAGATCGTTTGCACTGTGGAGCCTGTGACGATCGGGATGATCACTCGCTCAGAGCCGCCAATAGTTAAAATCTTGTTCGAAAAAAGTGGGACAACCCCGAGCCATAAGAAGAGGATTGGCAAGCGCAGGAATTGAGTATTGGTAAATAACTGGGCGAACCTGATTCCAAGGTCATGATTGCGAGACTCGATACTACGGGCGATTCTCCACGACAAAGGTTCGCCACCTTTTTTGCGGAGTGAGAAACTCTTAGATCCCTCGATATTTAGGGCATTTTCAATCGTGGTGCGACGGCTATTGAGGCCAGATACAAACACCACGGTAAATGCGAGATAGCTCCCCGATTCCAGGAGGACTTTGCTAAGGGATTGGGCTTGGAGCAAGGGTAGAAAAATTCCAGTGAAACTCCACTTGGCGGCATGGCCTTTAACTATTCCCCCAATGCTGGTCTCCAAAATTAAAACTACCGCGGGCAATATGTTGGCCAGGAAGGTAGCCTTCAAAAATGAAGCTAGGAAGGCACCAAAGAGTGAGACCAATACGAGCGCGGTATCAAATCCCAACACGTTGTGAAGTGTGAAATTTACATGCAGTAGGAAATCTGAGGAAAACTTGGAGAAGCCCACAATAATTGCGTCGAAAACCAACCCAATTACGAGGGCCGTAGAAAACGCTCGATAGAGATATCGCTTGAGCCAGGTTCCGTAAAAGAGCTGAATAGAGTCGGTGTACTGCCCTTTGAATTCCGTGGCTACGGTCGCCATGACTCCCGTAAATGCGAATAAAAGTGCCATCCGCTCAAAACCAATGGTGGGATCGGCGATTAACTTAAAATTATTGAGCGCCGACAAGAGTCCGACATCAATCAAGATGTACAGGCCTATCTGCAATTGAAAGAGCAGATACCCACACGACAAGTAGGACCACTCGAGCCTCAGGTAACGTAAGACAGTTCCCACCCCAGAATTAATCAATGGTCAAACCCTTTGTAACATCGTTAAAGACATCGACCAGGGTGCCAACTTTGGAGAGATCCCATCTCTCATTGAGGAGCAATTGGCGTTGAATGATGAGGACCCGATCGACATAGCGCTCCATGTCGTTGAGATAGTGGCTCGAGATCAAGATGGTCTTGCCAGCATCGGCTCGCTCGCGCAAGAAATTGTGGAGCCAAAAAATGCCATCAGGATCAAGCCCATTAACCGGTTCATCAAAGATCAAGACATCTGGATCAGCCAAAATCGCGCAGGCAATTCCGAGGCGCTGCTTCATCCCCTGCGATAACTTTCCAGCGCGGGTATATGCGACATTGCCCAGCTCTAGAATCTCAAGAACTTCATCTACTCGCTCGCGTTTAACTCCATAAGCCATAGCAGTGATGAGCAACTGATCGATCGCTCTACGTCCGCTAGGAAATCCAGCACTCAGCAGCACTCCCACACTTCCAGGCTTGTGTTCGGCGTAACGCTTGCCGTTAATAAGGGCAGATCCGCTATCGGCCTCAAGGAGTCCCGTAAGAATTCGAAGCGTTGTTGATTTTCCAGCACCATTGCGACCGAGCAGACCAGTGATCTCACCAGGGACCGCTGTAAAGGTCAGATCTTCGACGACGAGTTTGCTACCAAAACTCTTATTGAGGTGATCAATCGAAATGCCTGCATCTGATGGCTGCGTCATAACTCCGTAGATTACAGGTCGTCGCTCTTTCCCCGAGCCTCATCTATCTTGGCCTGAGTCAGGTGCGGCAGCGCAAAAAATGCCAAAATAATTGAGAGTCCGGCAGCTACAAAGAGCGGGAGACGAAGCGCTAAGGATCGGGAGATAAAGTGAAGCGAGATCGCCACAATGGATCCACCCAGAATTGCTCCAATAGGTTGGCTGCCTAGCCCAAAGAAGCGGTAGACACTATTCACCCGCCCCAAAATTTGATCCGGAATGATCTCTTGGCGCATAGAGACAGTAATGACATTCCACATAATCACAAAGAACATCTCGATGACAGTTATAACCCAGACAATCTGCCAATGCGAGGAGGCGCCGTTAATCACGAGAAAAACTGGGCTTAGATAAATAATGGCACGAATTAGGCGCGCTCTTCCAAATCTCTTAATGACTCTGCCAGAGGTAAAACCGCCAAGTGCCCCTCCAATCGCTCCACCAGTACTCAGAATGCCAAAGGTAAAAACTGAGGTATGTAAATCTTCTTGAGCAAAGAGAATGAAGACAGAGAAAGAGAGGGCGTTAATCGCATTGAGTGAGCCTAAGATGATGGCGAGTGAGCGAAGAAATGGGTGATGCCAGAGCCAACCCATCCCCTCTTTAAGTTCGGCCTTAAAATCTTTCTTAGTTGGCGAAATATCTTGTCTCTTAATCATGGAAGAAGCGATCAGACCAATTAATCCTGCGGAGGCAAAAAAGCTTGCTCCATCAAATGCCAATGGGGCAAATACAGAGATACCAAGCAAGACAGAGGCGAGTGGAGGGCCAATGAAATTCTGCATCAATGACTCTGCGGTCCACATGCGACCATTTGCAGTTTCCAGGTGCTCGGTCTCCACAATTAATGGAATGAAAGTTTGTGAGGCGCCATTGCCTAGGACTTCAGCAGCGCCTAGCAAGAACGTTGCAGCTAAGAGCAAGATGTAGAGACCAGTATGGGTATGAATGGTTGCCGTCTTAGCAATGTTCTTAACGATATGAATATGAGAGCGATTTCCCCATATAGATATTGCAACGACCAAGGTGACAATTCCGCGAACTACATCGGTAAAGACAATAAGGCTACGGCGAGCGAAGCGATCAATGAATACTCCTGCAGGCAAGCTGAATACCAACCACGGCAGGCTCGCCATAAGTCCAATGATGGAGAGCAAGAGTGGTGAGCGCGTTATTGAGGATGCAATCCATGGATAGGCAACGGCAGATACTCCATTGCCGAGATTTGAAAGTACGTTTGCGGTGAAGAGTTTCTGATAAGAACCAGGAAGACGCTTGCCTGCCATTACTTGGCGACTGCCCGCTCGCTTAGAGATTTAAGGGCTCGCAAACGATCTGAAGGCCAGACCGCGACGGTAGTAATGCTGCACGGCAAGATATCGACGTGATACATGCTTTCAAGTGGGGCGCTCATGGCGTATGCCGCGATCGCGCGGATAACAATATTGTGCGTGACAACGCAGATCTTCTTACCAGGGTAGCGTTCAACTAAATCGTTGATACCAGCTTCGACCCGTGAATAAACCTCGACATAGGACTCTCCGCCACCGGGACGGTGAGCAGTTGAAGCCAACCAGTCGCTCCAGTCCTCTGGATACGTCTCCATAACTTCCGTGGGAGTAAGACCTTCCCAATTTCCGAAATCACATTCCACCCAGATGTCGTCAAAGATCGGTTCTAGTCCGCTGGCAGCTCCAACTTCCTTAGCTGTCATGGTGGTCCGCTGAAGTGGAGAAGCAATAAGTACATCGGGTTTACGCGCTGCAATCTCCTTGGCGACTGCTTGCGCCTGCGCGATACCGGTCTCTGTCAGTGCAGGATTCATTGGACCAACCCCAGAGAATTTGCGGGTTGGGGTCAAGGTGGTCTCACCGTGGCGCACGAACCAGATAGTGGTTGGTACTTCAGTGGATACAAGTCGCGCCGTTAAATAATTAAGAATGGGTTTAGCGGCAGGTGTATCGCCACCATCTAAAGCCTTGTTGGCTAATCGATCGGCATGTGAGTTCTCTTCGCGAGGAATCCATTGAAAAGTAATCAACTGCATCGGATGAATCGATCTAGCTTCCTTCGCTAAATCGCGCATCGCGGGGTGCTTGATCTGCCAACGACCCGACATCTGCTCCACGACAAGTTTGGAGTCCATCTTCACATGGATCGTTGCCTGAGGGTCTAACTCGTGGGCTTTTCGAAGGCCAGCAATAAGTCCCGAGTACTCGGCGACGTTGTTTGAGGCGATTCCAATCGTGCCGTAGAGCTCATGGAGAACGACACCATTTTCAGAGACGGTAGCGCCAAATGCGGCCGGTCCAGGATTTCCGCGTGATCCGCCATCGGCGGTCACCACAAAGTCGCGCGCCATTAAATTCGAACCAAGATTCGACGACACTCTTCACAACGAATGACCTCATCGGCAGAAAGGCCTTTGATTCTCTCGAGTTCAATCGCATTGATGGCTAAGTGGCAACCATCGCACTTATTGCCAACGAGAAGCGCGGCACCGACCCCATGGGCGGAGGCCCGGACCTTGTCATAAAGCTCAACCAAGGCGGGGTCAATCTTTGGGGCTAGAGCGGCGCGGGCGGCGCTCAACTCTGCCAAAGTCTTATCGATCTCGGTCTTTGCATTTTCCAGACGAACATTTAGTTCTAGTTCTAACTTCTTCAACCCCACTTGATCATTAAGAAGCTCATCAACACGGGCTTTAACGCTATCGTGCTTCAACATTATTTCAAGTTCGCCATCTTCAAGATCTGCTTTGCGCTTTGCAAGAGTGATCAGTTCATGTTGCAGCTGCTCTAACTCTTTAGGAGTTCCAAGGCCGGAGTTAAGTCGGTTCTCATCCTTCTTCATGCGATCTTCAACCTGCTCAACATCAACCTCGCTGCGGCGCAGTTCGATAACGACATCGGCCAACTCGGTCTCGACCACAGCAAGTTCCACCGCTGTATTTTCGAGGCGGGTATGAATCGCGGCGATCTGCTCTATCTCTGGAAGTCCGGCTAACTTCACCTTGGCCTGCGTGATCTGAGAATCGATCAACTGCAGTTCGATTAGAAGATTTTGGTCCTCAGGGGTTGCCTTCACCAAAGCTCCGATCGTTTGTGGTGCTCACTATTGAGTTGCCCTACTTTAACTGAGAACGGCTGAGGCTAACAATCCGGTCTACCAATCCGATATGGAATCATTGCGGGGTGAGTACGGTCCGCCAGGCGACACCCCAGGATAAAGATGCGGTAATTGCAATTTGGCGCGCCTGCGATTTAGTTAAACCACAGAATGATCCATCACTCGATTTTGATCTGGCACTTCGCACAGCAACCTCCACCATCTTTGTGCTGGAGGATGCGGATCAACTTATTGGGGCTGTCATGGCTGGATTTGATGGACACCGCGGTTGGTTCTATTACCTCGGTGTGGCTCCTCACTTCCAAAGCGTCGGAAACGGACGCCTCCTCGTTGAATCAGCGGAGACTTGGCTATATGCCCAAGGTGCACCAAAGACGATGCTTATGGTCCGCGAGACCAATACAAAGGTAATCGCATTTTATGAGAAACTCGGATATACATTGGAAAATACCCGAGTACTAGGTAAAAGGAATTGAAAGGTCGTTCATGTCAGAGTATCTAGAAATGTCTCAAGAAGAGCAGATCGCAGAGCTCACGGAGTTTGCCACCGATGTTCTTGGTCAATATGGAATGACTGCAAAGACGATTGAATGTGTGAATCATGGTCACAACACAACCTTTAAATTTGTTGCCGGGGACGATAAAACCTATGCGCTACGAGTAAGCACTACCTCCACTAAGTGGCCAGAACACGTCTGGGCTGAGTCGCAGTGGCTACTCGTATTAAATCGAGAGGGCAGCATTAGCGCCCCACTTCCTATCCTCAATCTCCAAGGCGAACCGAATGCAAACCAATACTTCTTTTATCAAGGATCTAATCTCGATGTAATTGTCTATCCCTGGATTGAGGGAGAGATAGTTGAAGACAATCCATCAAATGAGAATATTTTTGCCCTTGGACAAGCGATGGCAAAGCTCCATCAATTGAGTTTAGGGTGGGAGCCCACGGGCTACGCTAATTTTCTAGATGTAGATCGTTCTCTCATGGTCAGACGGGACAATCTCTTTGAAATCCGTCATGAGTCAATTTCGGAAGAGCTCTACAAACTTTTGGAAGATCTGAGGGATCAATCTGAAAAGTTATTCGAACAATTGAAAGAGCGTTTTGATAGACAACTCATTCACGCTGACCTTCACTTCGGAAATATTCTCTACAACGGTGATCAGATGACCATCCTTGATTTCGATGATGCGGGTATCGGCTCCAGACTGCAAGATATTGCGATCTCTATTTTCTATCTCCGCAAAGATCGGGAGCGCGAAAAGCACCTACTTGAAGGGTATGCCTCCGTGGCTCCCCTTCCAGAGTTCGAACCTTGGGAGCTGGAACTACTCATCGCCAATCGCCAACTAGTGCTGCTCAATTTCCTTTTCGAGACAACCAATGCCGACATGGTTGCGCTCATCCCCGAATACTTGGGCAAGACAGAGCGCCGCCTCAAGCACTACTTCGAAACTGGGGAGTTCGTCCTACTCGACTAATCTGCCTGCTTTTGGTTTGTAGACCAATCCAGTAGCCAGTGCTACTTTCTAGGCATGCTAAAACTCGAGTGCATCACGATTGACTGTAAGGACCCTGCGGCGATTGGGGCATTTTGGGAGTCAGTTCTCGGTTGGAAGATAACCGGAGCCGATGAATCCGGAGCGGTACTCGAGAACCCTGCCAAGTTGGAGCGCGGTGAGAACTTTCCCTCAATATTCTTTTACAAAAACCCGGATCAGAAAGTGGTCAAGAATCGGCTGCATTTTGACTTAACTCCCGATGATCAAGGGGCCGAGGTGGCGAGAATAGAAGCTTTGGGTGGCAAGAGAATTGAGATTGGCCAATCCGCAGATCCGGCAACAACATGGGTTGTTATGGCAGATATAGAAGGTAATGAGTTCTGTATTTTGAAGAGTCAGGCAGTTGCTTAGTTCCGAAATACTTAAAAAGTATTCGCGAGTTAAAAAACTCCGCCTGACGAATTATTGCCAGGCGGAGTTTTCAGCGCTTCTTAATTGCCTTTAAAGTGAATTTGCAAAACTCTCTGGAAATGCAATTCCCGTTGAGGAGTGGCAGTCATATCCATTTGGATTCTTAGCCAGATACCTCTGGTGATATGACTCAGCTGGCCAGTAGGTGAAGTTTGCAGCGCTTGAAATCTCTGTCA